>Ga0209514_10000001_pt1 | contig 1366857 bp, 1363 predicted proteins | sample Subgrocontami58m_FD_187452 | JGI IMG/M metagenome (GOLD analysis project Ga0209514, IMG submission 187452) | Subsurface groundwater microbial communities from S. Glens Falls, New York, USA - GMW37 contaminated, 5.8 m (SPAdes) (version 3) | ecosystem: Environmental > Aquatic > Deep...
CTGCTACTTGTGCTGCTTCAAAATCTCCTTGGCTAAATGAAATTTGAGCTATTTCTACAGAGTCTTCTGCTTCACCTGTGTCTAAACCTTCTTCTTCTGCTTTACCTATTGCGATACCTGCTGTGATTATTCCATCTACTGCATCTGAGATTTGTTCTACTGCTACTTGTGCTGCTTCAAAATCTCCTTGGCTAAATGAAATTTGAGCTATTTCTACAGAGTCTTCTGCTTCACCTGTGTCTAGGTTTTCTTCTTTTGCAATTACTATTGCAGCACTGGCTGACTTTAGTGAGTCTATTGCATCTGAGATTTCATTAGCTGATTCTTCTGCAAACTGATAATCTGCTTTGTTAAATGAAGCCTGAGCTATTTGTAGGGATTCTTCTGCTTCACCTGTGTCTAGGTTTTCTTCTTTTGCAATTACTATTGCAGCACTGGCTGACTTTAGTGAGTCTATTGCATCTGAGATTTCATTAGCTGATTCTTCTGCAAACTGATAATCTGCTTTGTTAAATGAAGCCTGAGCTATTTGTAGGGATTCTTCTGCTTCACCTGTGTCTAGGTTTTCTTCTTTTGCAATTACTATTGCAGCACTGGCTGACTTTAGTGAGTCTATTGCATCTGAAATTTCATTAGCTGCTACTTGTGCTGCTTCAAAATCTCCTTGGCTAAATGAAATTTGAGCTATTTCTACAGAGTCTTCTGCTGCACCTGTGTCTAGGTTTTCTTCTTTTGCAATTACTATTGCAGCACTGGCTGATTTTATTGCATCAAAGGCCTGGATCTGATAGAAAGCCTTTAATACGTGTTCCCTGGCAGTTTCATAACCTTTCTTATAGAATGCAATCAGTGCATTACTCTGTTCTAATCTTACATCTGTTACATCCATTCCTTCTTCTTCTGCAGATGAGGTAGCAGCAGCTATCTTATCAAAGGTATTGATTGCTAAGGCAGTTATTGCCTTACTGAGCAATTCGTGTGTACGTTCAGTATCCTCGTTAACAAATGCTAGCTCCGCCAGATTAAGTAACTCTTTTGAATAAACAGTATCTATTAAGTTTTCCTCCGCAAGAGCAATTAGTTCTCTTGTTTGGGCAATTGATGGAAAATTTTCCATTGAAAGAATAGTTAATGTTTTTTTGGAAATAGATTCTGCAAGTTCATAGTCTCCTTCATTATATACTCGTTTCGCTTCTTCTAATTGCATTTCAGCCATAAAGGTATACTTACCTGCTTGTTTAGCTGAATTTATTGCTGCTTGGGCAGAGTTTTGTGCGTTAGATGCCTTTGCTTTTGATGTTTCTTCTTGAGGTCCGGATTTGGTTATACAATTATAATTAAGACATACTTTTCCTTCTGCACAATCTAAATCAGCACAGCACGCATAATTTATCCATTGGTGGTTTGAAGCATAACCACAGGTTCCTGTAACTGCCACGCATTTATTATTTACACAGTTCTCAATTGAAGAGCAGTTTGCATTGGTTGTACATTTAACGATTGGTTCTCCCATGCTCCCACACGTAGTTAAATCGATGATTACTTCTTTTTCGTTCATTGAATATCCAGGTGGGAAACTTCCTACTGTAAGTGTATATGTTCCTGATTCTTTTATTGTAAATATTGCTATTCCATTTGAAACTGCAGCTGTTTGAGTAGGTTGGAATGGAGGTGTTTTATCTACTAGGTTTATAGTTCCTCCATTTGCTTTTGAAGATTTGAATCCATATTCTTCAATTGTAACTATTAATGTTCCGTTTGTACAATTAAAAAAAGTTGAAGAAGTTAAATAAATTACATTTGTACAGGCATTATTTACACATTGTGATGTAGAATTGCAGTTTGCATTAGTCGTACATCCTGCTGTGCAAAGAGTATAAGTTTCTGTTTTTTCATTTAGATCATATCCGGAAGGGAAAGACCCCTCTATGAGTTTATATGTTCCTGACTTTGCAATTGTAAACACTGCTTTTCCATCTTCTACTTCTGCAGTTACTGGAGCTTGGAAGTTTGTTTTATCCAAGAGTTTAACTGTTCCTCCATTTACTTTTGAAGAAAGAGTTACAGTTAATACTCCGGTTTTACAGTCAAATGAGGTTGTTGGAGTAATGTAAGTTACATCGTTTCCTGAAGAAGGAAGAGGAGCAGGAGTATAATAATAAGCTATTGGAGCAAAATAACTGAAGGATGTTATTCCTGAGGCACTTACAGAGGAATCCCCAGAGGTTACACTTGAGGTATAATACGCCCATGTAGAACCTGAAGAAGTGGAGCCAATTCCTAAGTAAGAAGTTGAATAAGGACTAGCTACATCTGAGGAGCTATAATACATTTTTGGAGATAAATTTGCTCCTGAATTTTCACTAGTTACGTTTAATCCGTAGTAGTTACCCCATAAGGATTGAACTACCTTTGCAGCTGTAATTACAGTTCCAATTGAAGAAACAGTAGTTAAACCACTAACTGCACTGAGATCAACTACTTGAATGGAAACATTTGTTGCGCTGGTTAAGGCAAAGGGAAGGTATTGAGTAGTAATATTATAGTTGCCAGTATATACGGTTCCATTTGAAATATTGAATATGCGCCCGCCAGATGGAGTTAAATTAATTATATTATTTCCTGAGAAAGTCAGGTTTGAAAGGTCAGCAACTAAAATTCCTGTAGTTGCATTTAATATAGTATTTCCTGAGAAAGTCGTAACTATAGACTTGCCTCTCACTCCAATTGCTGCAGTGCCTGTAGAGTTTGAAATATTATTAAAAAGAAATGAGCAGGTACTACAATCCCTGTAGTTAGTAGGTGAAGACCAAAGATTAATACCATAAGGGGAATTATTATAAAGAGTGTTATAACTTACAGTTACATTCACGCAATTAAGTATATAAATGCCGTCATTAATGGAGTTATAAATAGTATTATTACTAATCGTATGGTTTTGACTCCCAACAGCACCAACGTTGATACCCGAATCTAAATTATATAATTTATTAGAAATTATATTACAAGATGAAGATCTAACATCCAAAAGTATACCCATACTAGTGTTATGTATTGTAACATTTTGCACAGTGACATTATAACGTACTTCAGAAATCCTGATCCCATAATAAGAATTATTTACTGTTCCATTAACTATTGTAATATTAGTTAATACTCCATTACCAGTTACATTATAGACATAAATTGCAGCTGCTTCATATAGTTCATCTAAAGCTCCATTAATTGTACTTCCATTTAAATTTAAGAAGACATTGCTCGTGGTAATGTTTATGCAACTAGCTCCAGTAGAACTAATATTCTTATCAACACCATTTGGGTGAAGGTTTGGGTTAGAAGAATTAATTTCGTAAAAATCTGCTGTTGCTAGATTAGTACAGTTATTAATGATTGTATAGGAATAACTTAGTCCAAAAACAAATAATAATATACAAAATAGTAGATGCTTCTTCATAAGAATCAATAAAAAATTTATAACACACTGTTTAAAAGTCTATTTTTCTTTCTTTTTGTCAAAATGCTCGCACCCACCATCGGTCATAGACCGATGGCTTGCAAGGGGTGCTCACCTATTCATGAGCATTTTGACAGCTATGATTCCACCACACTTATGGGCATTACTATCAAACCACCAGTTAAAAACTGGTGGAATCATTTAATTTGAATTGACGTTTAGTTGTTTCTGTTATATTGTCCTTATTTTATATTTATAATATTTTGAAAGTTAACTATATACAAATAAATTGATTTTGATTCCTATTGATTTATTTCTAGGGATTTTTACATTTTCATGTTCTTTTACAAAAAGTATAAGTTTCCGTTTTATCATTCATTGAATAACCAAATGGAAAGCTTCCAACTGTAAGTGTATATGTTCCAGATTCTTTTATTATAAATGTTGCTTTTCCACCCTCTATTTTCGCAATTACCGGGTTTTGGAGTGGAGGCGTTTTATCTATAAGTTTAATTGTTCCTCCATTTACTTTTTGGGAAATTGTAACTATTAGTACCCCAGTTTTACAGTCAAAGGAGGTTGTTGGGGTTACGTAAACTTGCTCACTTGATGGAACCGGAGGGGCTGCTGGGGATGCGTAATAATAAGCAATTAAGGCCAGATAACCCATTGAATTTATTCCTGAAACGCTTACTGAAGAACCACTTACTGTTGCTCCCCAATATTTCCATGTATTTCCTAAAGTGCTAGTACCTATTCCTAAGTAAGAAGTTGAATATGGACTAGCAACATCTGAGGTATTATAGTACATCTTTGGAGAGATGCTACTTCCTACGTTTTCACTGGTTACCTTTAATCCATAATAGTTGCCCCATAAGGATTGGACTACCTTTGCACCTGTAATTGATTTTCCTAAAATTGAGGAAACAGTGGTTAGACCACTAACTGCACTGAAATTAATTACTTGTATGGAAACATTTTTTGCATCAGTTAATGCAAAAGGTAAGTATTGTGTGGTTACAGTATAGCTGCCAGTTGAAAGTGAACCATTGGAAATATTGAATATACGTCCGCCTGCCGGAGTTAAATTAATTATATTATTTCCTGAGAAAATTAGGCTTGATGAATCAGAAAGTAGAATTCCTGTATTTGCATTTAAGATGATATTTCCTGAAAAAATCTTAATCACACTAAAACCCCTCAAACTGATTGCTACTGCGGAATTCGAAATATTATTAAAGAGAAATGAACAGGTACTACAGTTTCCGTACCAACCAGGAATAGTGTTAGAATAGATGGCAATACCACGAGAATTACTGTATAAAGTATTATACTTTACAGTTATATTTTTACCATTACTTATATAAATTCCATCACCATTACAATTATGAATAATATTAGAAAGAATACTATTATTTTGAGCTATAGGACCGAGACTAATACCGTCTCCGGCCATGTTAAATATGTTATTAGAAATTATATTACAAGATGAAGCTGAGGACCCCACAAGTATACCAGTGCTAGAATCATGTATTGTAACGTTTTGTATCATAACATTCCTTGCTTCAAGAACATAAATGCCAATTTCAGAATTAGTTATAGTCCCATTAGCTATTGTAATATTAGTTAATCGTCCATTCCCTGTGGCATTATATATAAAAATCCCGGATTCATCATCTAACTTAGCATTGGTAATTGTACCTCCATTTAAATTAAGCACAACATTACTTGTGGTAATGTTTATGCAGCCAGCTTCTGATGGAGGGGGTGTTGTAAGGCTATTAGGATTAAGGTTTAGGATAAATGAAGCCTTAACTTCATAAAAATCTCCTGTTGTAATAGTAGTACAACTACTTATAACAGTATAGGAGTAACTTAATCCAAAAATAAATAATAATATATATGATAGTAAATACTTCTTCATAAAAACCAATAAATATATATATGATGATGTTTAAAAGTGTATGCCTCTTTCCTTTTTTTGAGTTGAGTATTATTTGTTCCTTTTATATAATCACAGAGTCATGTATTTGCTTTAATTCATGGCAAAACTCTACTCAGAATTAGTGTTTATATCAGCATTTGTATCTGAAGATGAATTGGTCTCAGTTTTAACTTCATTTCCAGAAGAAGAATCTACTTTATGAGGATCTCTAGGTAGATTTGTATCAAAAGAGCATCCAGCTAAACCACCAAGTAATAAGAACGCACTTGTAGCAAGAAATGCTCTGGCTGGATTTCTTTTAAGCAATTTTACTACTGAACCAAAACGTCTCTTGTTTTCTTTTTTTCTTCTAGTAACAGAAGCAGAAGCTGGTTTTCCAGTAATTTCACATATATGCAGTTTCATTTAAGGTAATATATGGCAACTAATATTTTTAAATTATGCGTTTCTCTCTTCCCTTTTCTTCCTTGCCTTATAGCAAACCAATAAAGTAATCTGGAGTTTGGCTTTTTTATTTCCGAGATGGGTTTGCTATATACAAGCCGCGTTTTTTCTTAGGCTTGCTATGGATTCTTCCCTTGCTTCTTCAGATTCTAAACGCTTATTATCCGCTTCAGAGAGTTTAAGAAGTTTCACGATGTGCCGCATTGGCTAGTAATAGACACTAATGCTTCTTTAAGGAGGAACATAAGGTATAATAGAGATAAAGAATTTTTAATTATTCTTCTTTTAGAATTATTCTGGATGTCCTATAAGAACGCGATGTTCTTCCGTTTGTTTCGTAATCGGGATTCAGAATGATCGCAAGATCAAAATTTCCTTCCTTAATTTCTCCATTTGGAATCAGATGAAACACTACATCCCTACCAGAGGTATCAATACGGAAATTAAAGTGAGTTAATTCGTTTCCTGGATTTTCTTGATTATAACGTTCTCGTTCTTCAGCAAGATCAAGATCTAAAAAAAGCAGACCATCTAAATTAATACGAAGAACTACATCTACTCCACTTGGATTGCAACCTGGATTTGAAACATAACATAGATTAAGAACTCCTGTGATTCGATGACCATTAAATGAAAACTTAAAACTTGAACTAGAATCCACATTTCCAATATCAATATCTGCTTGTGGCTTCTCTAAACTAGTAAGTTCCTCAACAGTAATTGTTCCTTCTGATAGGTCAGATCCAGCCTGTACCTTTCCAGCTACTCTGGGTTTCTCAACAATAGAGGTTGTTGCACAACCAGAAAAAGCAGCCATGGAAAATAAAAGAGTACTAACCCAGAATAATCTGGAAAATCTACTTGTCCTGAGTTTAAATTCTGGTTTTTTAGAAAGAATTCTATGAGAATGAGAATTAGTAATTGGATGTTGTACTACATTTTTCATTTCAGCTCCTATAGATATAGATTAAAAAGTCATAAAAAGGTATCGAATGTGTTTTATCATTTATGCATTTTTCTCTTCTCGTTTTTTCTTTGCCTTGGATTCTTCCCTTGCTTCTTCAGATGTTAAACGACTAGTTTCCTCTTTGGATCCGTAGAATTCCACCTGTCTATTCAACTGGTGGTTATCGAGTAAAAGACATTGGTGGAATTCTATCTGTCAAACTGACCAGTGGTTGATGCGAGCAGTTTGACAAAGTCCCTCGCGTATAGAATCAATTGCTCTCTTAACTGTCTTCTGTAAGGAATCTAGTTGTGCAAGAATTGCTGCTTGTTTTGCTACTGGATCAATTTGAGAGGATTGATGGATTGTTATTTATTTATATTAGATTATATATTAGATATGAACAAACTCCATGTTGTTGGATTGTTTTTGCTTTTTCTATTCGGTTGCCTGGCAAACCAGCAGACGGATCCAGCACCTCAAAATTCTAATCCTTCAACACCAACACTTTCAGATGAGATAGAAAAATGCGGCGAATTATATGAGGATGGCGACGTCAATTGTTATACAATACTGGCAGTGGAACACAATAATCCTGGTATATGTAAAATGTATGACTATGGTTCGGACGAAAATGATTGTATAACTGCGTTAGCTGTAAAATATAATAAACCAGAATATTGCGAATTAGCCCCGCTTGATTTTGAATGCTATGAGAAATTCGAAAAAGACGAGTAATCAACCACTTAAAACTTCTAAAAATCTATTTTTGAATTTAGGAAAATGAGTAATTTTATTCATACGTATTAGTCCTTTAGCCATAATTAGTTCACGCAGCCTTTCTTTTTTTCTCTGATTTCTCTTCCTCTCCTGCTTCTTTTCTTGCATACTCTTCATTTTCACGTTCAGAAAGTCCATCGCGTATAGAATCAATTGCTCGGTTAACTGTTTCCCGTAATCTATCTAACTGTGCAAGAATTGCTGCTTGTTTTGCTACTGGATCAATAGCTGTGGATTGACGGGTTATGAATTCATTTATTGAAAGTTCTTTTACTTTCTTTTGAACTAAACTATTAAATACAGCATCAGAATAATAAGTTCTTCCTAGTTCTTTATTTCTTTTTCTTATTTCATCTATCTCTGCTGCTCCTTCTAGATTTCCTTTAGCGAGCATCTGTGCTGTTTCACCAGCTAAAAGATCCTCTAAATGCATATTTCGAGCTTGTACTGTTCCTTGTCTATTTCTATCATATAAATTAAGTACAACTTGACGTGTTCCAGTATCTGTAGTTTGTAAGAATTGGGATAATCCTTTTCTATCAGCTTTTTCAAAATGGCCCATTAAAGAAGTTGCGTTATTTTTACAGAATTCTCGGGCTGGTTTTGGGGCGTTTGCGGTTAATTTGCTTAATACTTCATAGGACGCTTGTTTGTTAAAGTTCTCAGCTTTGTTATACTCTTTTGGCATAGTATAAATTCGTTGTAAATGATTTTTAAATTATTCTCTTGGAACGATTCTCAGGTCAAGACCAGAGTGTGACTTTCTTCCATTAGTCCTAAAATCAGGATTCAGAGTAATCACAGTTTCAAAATTTCCTTCCCTAATTTCTCCATTTGGAATTAGATGAAACACTACATCTCTTCCAGACGAATCAACACGGTTATAGATATAGATTAAAAAGTCATAAAAAGGTATCGAATGTGTTTTATCATTTTATGCGTTTCTCTCTTCTCGTTTTTTCTTTGCCTTGGATTCTTCCCTTGATTCTTCAGATGTTAAACGACTAGTTTCCTCTTTGGAAAGCCCTTCTTTTATAGAATTAATTGTTCGATTAATTGTTTCCTGTAAGGCAGTTAACTGTGCAAGGATTGCTGCTTGTTTTGCTACTGGATCAATTGTAGTGTTTTGATGAGTTGTGAATTCGTTTTGTTTTGCAACTGTACCAAAACCAGATATAATTGCTGCTGCCCTAAGTGTCTCTGCAAATTTATCATTCCATTGATTGTTTCTTCTAGCGTGATCTTCTACGAATTTTAGAACTTGGTCTTGACCAACTCCCATTTGAGTCAGACTAGGTTTAGCAGCATTTAAAACCTGGGCTACTCCGTTAACATCTCCTTTTAATCCTAAGGGAATACTTCGTTCAGCGATAACGGTCATAAAATTAACGCTAAAACGTTTTTCGCGCTCTTCTTTGGTTTCATTAGGTTTAGCAGGTTGCTGATCAGTCTTAACTCTTGCTTGGCTTAATAAAAGTTGTTGAATGTCCCCCTCTGCTTTATGAACTTCTTTATACGGCATGTACTAATTTAGAGTAAAAATAGTTAAAAAGCTATATATTTATCTTTTTTCTGAATGTAGAGTACCTGAAACCTCTTGATATAATTGAGCCTCAGTTACACCGTATGTAAAAACTAGATATCTACTTCCATCTCGTATTTTTGTGCTTCCAAATGTTTTGACTGGAACAATAAAGACATCTACGTATTCTCCATCTTTATCTTCTCCTTGTTCAACTGCAAAAACAGTATTTTTTGGATTTCCCAAAAGAACTAAATCAATTGAACCAAGACCTCGACCGTTTACCGCTACTGATGCGTTTTTTTGATCAGTGTTTACGGTCACAGCTAATCCCCCACCGGGATCAGTTTTGAAAGGAACGTGCATTGTAGACTGCATTCCTCCCTCATCAGTTTCAAACCTATCTTTCAAACAAGGACTGGTACAATAAGTACGATTAGGATAAACATTTTCAACAATATTACTCACAACCAAACTCTGAATTCTTTCTAATGAATCTGTTTTCAATCCTGGATCAGGTCCAGCTTGCCCATTACTCGCAGAAACTCCTGCAGTTCCCTTTCCTGAATCTGCAACTACAATTAATTTACCTTTTTCAGGTCCTGCATCTGCAATTAAAATTTCTTTCTTTGCTCCAGGAGTTTGTTCTCCACTAATTGCTGGTTTAGAATCAGTTGGTTTTTCTTTTGCACTAGCATTTCCCTGAAGAAGTAAAGTGCCAGCAAAAGCACTTGCAACTAATATTCCTTTAGCTAATCTAGGATGTTTTTCTACAAATTTTCTAACTGTATCTCTAACTGAATTAGAACTAGTAACTGGGTGTTGTGCAAATCTTCCTTTCATTTCAACTCCCTAGAGAATATATAGGAAAGAAGGTTATAAAAGACTATCGGATATGGTTATACTAAGGAGAATAAGCTGAGTAATATACTGTTTAGAACTAATAGAACTAAAGATGGTTATCTTTCTCTTTATTTCTAATAAATTTTCTCAAAAGCCTCTTAATTCCCCTATCCATTTTTTTATTCTCCAAATCCTTAAGTTCTACCCACACACATTGGGTTGGAGCAGCACTTTGAGGAACTCCCACTTCAAATGCATAACACCTGCACTCTTCCCCTTCAGTAAAAAATGAACCAACGTATTTTTTTATAGAATAATCTTTTCCGAATTTTTCTTCTGCAATCTTATTTACTCCTAATTTTATTTTATCTACATCTTCTATTTTTAGGAGTGGAAGCTCAAAAGAATCTCCGTAATTTACTAGAAGAACTGATTCTCCATTAGTGAAAATAGCTGAGGCTCCAAAGTCCTTTCCATTTCTTCTTGCAACGGTCTTCAGGAACCGGTCGAGTTTTATTTCAGGATCGTACATAATCTATTCTGTACTACAACTATCTATTTAAATGTTGTGGTAAAACACAGGTTGTGGTGGGATATTTGTGTGAATGTACACATACTATTTATAGGAAAATGTGAAAAATCACATTTTTTACTCAAAAAACTGGGTAAAAATGTGGAGAAAAATTCCACTCCGAGAGAGCATGCATCAATAGATTGGGGATTACGCCAATTTTGATCTGCTTTCAAGAGAATTTAGGGTTTTTTCTATTTCACTCATCAATGATCCAAGCTGCTCTTGTTTGTATAGGCTATTCCATTTTGAATCGTGGTGAGTGGAAAGGTCCTGTGAAAAAGAACGTGCAAGCTCTCGGTTGTGGTTTGCATGCTCTGCAACCTTAGAAGCTAATTGGGGATAAGCCTTTTCTGTCTTTTCTTTCAAAATGACCAATTAGAGGAGTTGCATTGGCTAAGCAGAATTCTTGAGTTGGTTTGGAGGTGTTTGCAGTTAATTCTTGAAATGCTTTTCTGGAAGTCTGTTTGTTAACTTCTTCCAATTTAAGTTCTATTTGTTCATTTTTCTTTTTTGGTTCTGCAAATTCCATAATAATAATTAGAATGCAAGAATTTAAATTATTGATTAATCCTTAAGAGTGAACCACTAATTCCGGGTCTACCATTTGTTTCAAAATCCGGGTTAACAACAAGACGTACGACAAAATTTCCTGGTGTAAATTCTCCATTTGGAGTTAGGAAGATTACTGCATCTCTTCCAGATAAATCAACACGATAATTGAAGTGAGTTAATTCTTTTCCTGAATTTTCTCTGTTGTATCTATCTCTTTCCGAGAGAAAATTACCATCTGTAAAATATTTACGGTCTGCTGTCAAAACAAAAACTACATCTACTCCGCTTGGGTTACACCCAGAATTTGAAATATAACAAACATTAACAACTCCGGCAATTTTATGACCATTAAAGTAAAATTTAAAATCTGAGGTAGAATCCACATCTCCAATTTGATGACTAGATTGTGGCTTCTCTAAACTAGTAAGTTCGTCAACAGTAATTGTTCCAGCCAAAGGATCAGGTCCACTTGATTTTCCTTGTCCTGAAGAAACTCCAGCAGTTCCCTTTCCTGAATCTGCAACTACAATAAGTTTACCTTTTTCAGGTCCTGCATCTGCAATTAAAATTTCTTTCTTTGCTCCAGAAACTTGTTCTCCACTAATTGCTGGTTTCTTAACTTCAGTTGGTTTTTCTTTTGCACTAGCAGTTACTGCACAAAACAATAATGCTCCTCCAAATGCTAAACCTTTAGCTAATCCCCTAGCTAATCCAGGATGTTTTTCTACAAATTTTCTAACTGTATCTCTAACTGACCTAGAACTAGTAACTGGGTGTTGTACTCTTGTTTTCATTTCAACTCCCTAGAGAATATATAGGAAAGAAGGTTATAAAAAGGTATTGGATATGGTTATAGTTGAAAGAATATGCTGAAGGATATACGAACTACTACCTGTTTAATTTCGATAGTGTTTTAAATTTAAACAACCACAATAATATGTGAAAAATATGGATTATGTTAAAGTTCCAAGACAGGAGTATGAACAATTGCTCGTCTACAAACAAATAATAGGCTATGTGGAAGATGAGTTACACGAAAAAGAAAGAATAAGAGAAGACTTCGCAAAAGAAATTGAAAAAATTAGTGAGAATGTAAAAAAAGGGAAAAAGGTTTCCTTTAGTAATAAAAATGAGATGAATTCCTATTTAGATAGGTTATAGGATGTACTCTATTGATTTTTCCGAAGATTTCAGAGACCAGCTAGAAAAAATAAAAAGAAAAGAACCAGCTCTTTTTGAAAGATTAAAGAAAAAAATGAATGAGATCATAGATAATCCTACGCATTATAAGCCATTGAGAAATATTCTAAAGGGGAAAAGGGAGGTCCATATAGGAAGTTTTGTATTGATTTTTGAAGTTGATGAAGTAAACAAAGTTGTAGTATTCTTAAAGTATGGCCACCATGATGATGTTTTCAGAAGGGCGTGAGGAGAATAAGCTGAAGGATAGATGGATTGGAACTAATAAAAAAAATCATTTGTATTTTTCTCCAAGAATTTTGATTCCTTCTGCCAATTCCTTAAGAAGACCAGACTTTAATTCCTCAAGTGTTTTGGAAATAGCCCCATACTTGTTTTCCATATACTCGTCCAAATAAGTTTTATCGATATTCAAACCTGAGTTTATAAACGTTGGACGAGTATAGCTCGAGTCGAGTTTTTTTACTTGACTCGGGATAATCCCAAAGTTTTCTTGAGTCCTAGTATTAAAATCCGAGAGAACCAGTATTGCAATTTCCTGTCGTTCTAAATTTTCCTTTTCATAGTTAGTTAGTTTCATTCCATAATCAACTTCAAAAGGACCTGTGAATTTGAACTTTTCTACAGATATGATTTCTATAGGGGTAATTTTTGTTACATGTATTGCAAAATCATTATCGTCTTTTCGTTTCTTTTCAATCTTTCGATAAAAAGACTGGTAAGCGTCTTCATTAGGAGTTTCAAAATGAATTTCAACAGTTCCATTATCAAGGTTTTTTACATATCCCCTAATCCCAAGTACCATTGCAACTTTCTTTACATAAGCACGGTAGCCAACGCCTTGAACATTGCCTTCAACAATTAATTTTCCTCTTTTGATCATATACACAACCACTAAGTTTTTCAAATTACACAACCGCTGCCTTTCAATGTTGGTTGTGTATAAATTGATCCGACTTTTTTTGTTGGATCAGGATATAACGTAAGATAGAGTAGTGAATCTTTTAATTATATCTATTTACTGCTTCTCTAAATTTTCTCCTTCTTTCTTCTCCCTTTTCCGAATGAACTTTCTCAAAAGCCTCTTAAGTCCCCTGTCCATTTTTTTATTCTCCAAATCCTTCAGCTCTACCCAAACACATTGGGTTGGAGCAGCACTTTGAGGAACTCCAACTTCAAATGCATAACACCTGCACTCTTCCCCTTCAGTAAAAAATGAACCAACGTATTTTTTTATGGAATAATCTTTTCCGAATTTTTCTTCTGCAATCTTATTTACTCCTAATTTTATTTTATCTGCATCTTCTATTTTTAAGAGTGGAAGCTCAAAAAAATCCCCGTAATTTACTAGAAGAACTGATTCTCCATTAGTAAAAATAGCTGAGGCTCCAAAGTCCTTTCCATTTCTTCTTGCAACTGTTTTCAGGAATCGGTCGAGTTTTATTTCAGGATCGTACATGCCTTAATCAACCTCTAGTAAATTACAATCGTGGTTATGCCTAGTGCCAGACTGAGCGGTCTTAAGAAGCACAGAAGAGAGCTCTCCTGGTCGGTAATTAGAATTGCACAGTTTTTCCAAGTATGCTTTGTATAATTTTAGTAACACCATAAGATCTCTACTACAACTATGTATTTAAATGTTGTGGTAAAACACAGGTTGTGGTGGGATATTTGTGTGAATGTACACATGGTATTTATAGGAAAATGTGAAAAATCACATTTTTTACTCAAAAAACTGGGTAAAAATGTGGAGAAATTTTCCATTCCGAGAGAACTCAATATACGGATCAATAGATTAAAGGCCTGTTATAAATTAGTATGTAGGCAATACCCAGTCCAGACTGTCGCGGAGCGACCGCCAGAGGTAAACCTATTTGAAGTTTTACTCTATAAAATAAAGCTCCAGAATGGAGCGCCTCTCAGTTTATACTGTTGCAGCTAGTCTCGAATTACGCTCAAGAGAATTTAGGGTTCTTTCTATTTCATTCATCAATGAACCAAGTTGCTCTTGTTTGTATAGGCTATTCCATTTTGAATCGTGGTGCGTGGAAAGGTCCTGGGAAAAAGAACGTGCAAGCTCTCGATTGTGGTTTGCATGCTCTGCAACCTTAGAAGCTAATTGGGGATAAGCCTTTTCACTAAGAAAATCCACAATGGATTGGGAGGACTCAAATACTCCGCCTCTAGAAATGTTAGTAACCAATGTATCAAGATGACTTCTTATTTTTTCTTTTCTCCAAGCATAGTGTGCAGAATCCAATTCCTTACTCAAGAGAGAAATTGCATCAATCTGGGTTTTTGAGAGAGTAATTAGACGGCTAAAATTAGTAAATAAAACTGAGGGTCTAGTGGCTTTATCGTGTTCTATATATTTATTAACGAATTCATTATAATATTTTTCAAAATGCAATGAATCTGGAGAAGTTAGTAATCTTAGAAAAGTTGTTCTGAGTTCAAATTTTACTTTTTCATCTTGAACATTTTCTAATAGAGAATCCAAACGCCCTGAATTTCCTTTGAATGGAATCACTGAAAGGGAAAGCCTATTTGTAAAATCAGTTATTGCCTGAAGATTGTGTTTGTGATGAGAGGCAAAATCTAGAAATAATTTTGTTCCTTCTGGCCCTAAAAATTTATTGAATTGGGAACCTAAATGGGTAGCTTCTCCAATTAGATAGTTTACTCCCCTCTGTGTTAACGTCCCATTATAGAGGTATTCTGGCTTATACAGAACCAACTTAGTTTCTCCGGTTTTGGTTTCTTGGGTTTCACCCGTTTGGTTCTGTATAGATCGAGACGACTGTTGTTGTCTCGGGATAAGATTCAACATTTCAACTAGATAACTAGTACGTTCTTCCGGTCCTCTCTGGGAGAAGAGATGGGACATAAATCATATAAATAGAAGAGAGAGTATTAAAGGTTTTCCCATTCCCAACATGAGAAGTTTACTTTTCTTCATTTTCATCATCTGGTTTTCCATAAGAATAATTCCCTGAGTTCTGAAGATCATGTTGAAGTTTTGGCCATGGCGAATTAGCTAATGGGGAGGTGCCGGAAATTGCACAAAGAATATCTGATCCATAGTTATATGCGACATTTTTAGTCACATATATTGTTCCATCAGTAGAAACTACGGGTGCGCCAATTTCAATTGCATCTGTTTCAGTTAGTTTTGATTTCCACTGGAGTTGGCCATCAGAAGAAACTGCATAAAAAGCAGTATCGCCTCCAACATAGATTGTGCCGTCTGAAGTAATTGCTGGTGCGGTTGGGTGCGAAAGTGCGTCAGCAGCCAGAGAAAACGTTTCAAGCTTAATGCTCCAGTTCAATGTTCCGTCTGTGTGTATAGCATAAAGGAATTCCTTATCATGTATGTATACAATCCCATTCTCTCCAACTACTGGAGCAGAATTAATTGAATATTGCCCCATTTCAAAAATCCATTTTTCATTCCCTTCAGAATCGAATGCATAAAGGTGTAATGATTGATAATTATTGACAACGACATAAATGATGTCATCTGACCCAATCGCTGCTGGGGAATTAAATTCCCAAGTATTATCACCAGTATTTTGATACATATTTACCTTCCATTTCAGAGTTCCGTCAGGACTAACTGCATAAAATCTACCAGAATAAGAACCAACATAAATCGTTCCGTCCGAAGCAATAGCGGGTGAAGATAATTCCCAATTGTAACCAGTTTCGAATTCCCATTTAATTTCTCCATCTGGGGTTATTGCATGGAGATAATGCCCAAAAGTATAGATAGTTCCATCATTTGCTATTGCTGGTGTAGAAGAAGCAGTTACCACATCTAAACTCCATTCGATATCTCCGTCTTGCGTTAAAGAATAAAGTTCTCTATTAACACCAGATCCGGTTGGTTCGGCACAAATATATAAACTGTTGTTTGGTCCAATAGCCGGAGCAGAAAGAATTGGATAGTCTGTTTCAATTTTCCATAAGATATCCTCTTGTGGGGTTATAGCATACAAATAGCCAAATGAAAGATATGATGAACTAGTAACGTATAATGTTCCGTCGGTCCCTATTGCCAGAGTAGTAACATCTGTAGGCAATTCCATTGTCCATTTTATTTTTGTATCGTCATACTCTTGGGTTTCTCCTGACATTTGCTTTACTGCGTTTAATACATTAATTCGATTCCATGTATGCTCAGAATCATCTGGATAAGTAACGGTGATTTTGTCAGCACTACTCACCATTAAGTCTCTAATCTCATCTGGAGTTAGAGAGGAATCTATTGATTTTATTAGAGCAGCCAAGCCAGAAACAAATGGCGCTGCATAGGATGTTCCATCCCTAATATTTTCTTTATTACTTGGATTAGCTACATCAGGATAAGGGGCAAAGATGTTGTCTCCTGGAGCAGCAACAGTTAGAATATCCAAATCATCTTTTTTAGAATAATTAGATCCTTGCAAAAGACCCCAGTTGGTAGCTCTGTTATCGCTAGAATCTGAAGCACCTACTGAAATAACTGTTTTCAAACTAGAGGGGTAATAGTTTGAAGCATCGCTTTCGTCATTTCCCGCCGAAGCTACAAGAACTACTCCTTTTGAATGCGCAAAATCGCACAATATATTATACATAAAGTTATTTACTTTTTCTGAAAAAGGTGAATCTTGCGATATTGGCGAGATATAATCTACAAAACTCATATTTATTACATTTGCATTTTCTACTACTGCAGAATAAAGCGCCGTAGCAACTGTAATGGATTCGGTTGGCACTTCAAAACCAAAAATATTCTTCTCGGATTGAGAATACTCATTTGATGGAGAAATTTTAAACGGCAATATTGTGGCATCATATGCTACTCCGTTTGCGGATTCACCATTATTTTCAGCAGCTACTATGCTAGCCACTCTAGTTCCATGAAACCATGCTTTCGTATCTTTTTCTATATCAGAGTTGCTTGGATCTGGATCATTATCTGCAAAATCATAACCTGCCGTAAAGGAATTTTTAAGTTCTGGATGACTTAGATCAAAAGAGCTATCTAATATTGCGACCTTAACTTCTTTTCGTTCTATTCCATGCAGTTCCAAATAATTATACGCCTCTGCGATTTTAATTCGTTCATATCCCCAAATTCCAGGATTAGCTTTCATTTTATCTGACTGATAATCAAACTCTTCCATGAAAGCGACATAATTCTTGTGTGTAATATCAACTACTGGATTAGAAGATAACTGTTGAATAATATTTTCAACTTCTGCAGCAGAATCCGTAGATAACCTAATTGCATAAAAATTTATGTCTGGGATATAATGTGATACTTGGCCATTTATTTGATTCAGGAGATTGATAATATCTTCAGCACTAGTAGAATCTTTAAACCTAATGATAATGCTATTAGAGGAAATCCAATTTCCTTCGTTATCTTTATCAATTTTAGTTGGATCAATGGCAGAATTGAAAACACCACTCTCGAGCTCTTTTATGTTGGGAGTACATAGAGCTGGAATTTCGCATATTTTGTGAACGACAGTTTTACCATTAGTGGAATCAAAAACACTTCGATCACTAGTTGAGTATGCATCTTGAATACTATCTCTAGTATTTGGAAGGATTGGCTCTTCTTTAATTGGTTCCTTACAGCTAAAAATAGAAAAGGCAGAAACTAGAGCTAAAGTTCTAGAAATAAATTCAGTAACTCTACCTTTTGCTTTCATCTTAATTTGAGTATTATAAAGAAAAGTTAAAGTAGCTTTGCAACAGGCTTGAGCGAATGCAATAGGTAAATTTAAGTATTTTATTAGAATCATATAACTATGAAGAAGAGTTATCTTGTATTGGTTTTAGTCGCATTAATTATTATTGGTTTAGGTTATATTTTAGTTTATAATGGAGATAATAATGAATATAATAATAGTTCTAATAATTCCAGTAAAGAGAATATTACAGAACCTGTGGATTTGTATGATTGCATAGTTGATTCGGATTGCATTAGAGTTATTGATGGATGCTGTAGCTGTGGGAATGCAGGAAAGGCAACAACAATAAACAAAAAGTATGAAAAAAATTGGTACGAAAAAATAAACAAATGTAACTCCCAGTTATGTCTAACTGAGGTTTCTAATGATCCAACCTGTTATGCTCCAGTAAAGTGTATAAACAATAAATGTGCATTTGATTTTGAACAGCTTACAAATAATTAAATTTAGAGTCGACATTTATGAAGAAGAAGTATCTTGCATTGGTTTTAATTGCATTATTCATTATTGGTTTGGGTTATATTTTAGTTTATAATGGAGATAATAATGAGTATAATAATAGTTCTAATAACTCCAGTAAAGAGAATAATACGGAACCTTTAGATTTGTATGATTGTACAAGTGATTCAGATTGTATTGTAATTGGAACAAAACCAGGATGTTGCACTTGTAATTATGAACCAGTAGCGATAAATAAAAAATATGAGGACTATTGGAAGAATAAAGAGTATGTGAGTGGATGTATATGTATTGCTGATGCCGAGTGTATTCTAACTGCGAGATGTATAAATAATAAATGCAAACTGGAGGATAATTAAACTATTCCCAATTCCAACCTGAGGATTTTACAGTTATGTATTCAATCTTTTTTGAATCAGAAACTATTGCAATCCTATCAAATCCTTCATTTCGTGCGTACGAAACAATTTCTTCAATTGTTTTTTTACCTCTGTTCAAATAGGTTCCTTCATTTTCTTCAGCAAATGTAAGCGCGAATTTTTTTACTGTAACAGATACATAACGCGCAGTTGAGACTAAAAGCATAATTAGAGTATATAAGAAAAAATTAAAAAATAGATGGAAAAAATTAATCAGTAGAACATTCCTTTGCAATTGGTGGTCTTGCTTTTATAAGTACATTTGCTCCAGTTGCTGGGAATTCAAAGTTCTTTAGATCCTTAACTTCTACTTCCTTATTATTTCTCCAATCTTTATATTCAACCATTATAATCACCAATGTTTTTCATACTCAGGATATTAACCCACCTTCATTTCCTGAACAATTCTCCTCACTGTTTGACCAGTGGGAGTAAGGAAGGTATAAGCTCCTCCTGCATAAACTGCATCACAAGACTTACATTTCCAAACAGAATAGTATTTTCTCTTTACTTTTACCTTTCCGCATTTAGGACATTCATAAGCCTTAACTTTAGTAACATCTGCTGCTGTTGCAAGCATTCTGATTCGTCTTCCGTATCTTACACTCTTCACAGTAATCGCCTTATATCTCTACTTATATTAAAGGAAGTATTTATATTATTTAGCAGTTCGTCCTTAGAAAGCTGTCCCTGCCCTTTTTGCATAGAACATACATGCTCGTCAGTAGTTGTAATTGTTAATCGAGTGTCGCAGGACTCTTCTTCCTCTAGAATTGGGTCTACCATCCAATAGTGCCCGATCTTAACTGAGGTTACAGGTATTGGAATGACTTTTGGATTCAAGTCCCGGTCATATTCTCCAACTACAATTGCCCCATTTTCTACTTTAGGAACTTTTGTGCAAGTAAGTGCTGCTGCAGCTGCAAGTCCAGCAGTATCCAGCATATTCCCTCCATCATCAAGAACATAAAAGTCCAAGAACATTATGAGGACTTTTCCATCTTCGACAAAAAAAGAATTAAAATCAATTGCTTCTGCACTTCTTATTCCTCTATCCACTACTCTTGCAAGTTCAATTTCTTCCTCCCTTGGAGGACCGCTCTCAAATCTTGGATGGGCAAGTTGCAAGAATTCTGCACCAGCAATCATTGTTCCTTCTTTTGGTCTGTCTGGGTATGGAACTGAGACAGCGAATTTAACTGCTGCAAGAACATTTGTTTTTCCTATTTTTGCAAGCGCAGAACCATCTGCAGTATCAATTACATTCTTCTGAATCTCAATTGCCCTATAATCTCCAAACTTTCTACTATCTACTCTTTCTCCTTTGCTCAACAAACTTACAAGCATTTCTCTCTTGGTTTTGTTGATTATTATATCTCTAATATCTGAACCCATAGTAACACCCTTACAATTTGAATGGCTCAACATCCTCTTCATATCTCTTTTCCAGAGCAGCCCTTTGCATAGCACTTAGTTTTTCTGAGCCTCGTTCTGCCATGTCCAATGCTTTTTCAACTTCTTCTTTTGTAAGAAGGCCATCCATCTGCAAGAGAAGAATGCTCTTATCCTTTGAGGAAATTGCAAGTGGCATATCTGATTGGCCTGAATTATCCTCTTCCTTTCCAAGATCAACAATTAATTCCCCTTCTATTTTTCCAATTGCAACTGCAGAAACCATATCCCTCATTGGGATACCTGCATCTGCAAGTGCAAGTGCTGCAGCAGTCACAGAAGCAACCCTTGTACCTCCTTCTGCTTGTAAAACATCAATGAAAATATCTATTTGTGTTCTTGGATATTTTTCAGCAAAAATCAGGTTCTCAAAAACTTCTTTAATTACTTTAGAAATTTCTGTGCTTCTTCTGGTTGGCCCTCCTCTTCCATGCTCCTCTTTAGATGCAAATGGGGACATTGTATAAGTGCATTTAATCAATGCCTTGAATGGATCTGCTGCGTGCTTGGGAATACATTCTCTTGGACCAAAAACTCCACAGAGAACCTTGTTTCCTCCCCATTGAATATATGAAGAACCATCTGCATTATTTAGGATTCCAACCTTCATTAGAACTGGCCTTAGATCCTCTGGTTCTCTTCCATCTAATCTTTTTCCATTAATCATAAGTTTTTTATCTTTACCCATGGGATTCACCTCTGAAGTTCCTCTTCGCAAAATTCGTCAGAACTTCCAGAATTGCCTTCTGTTGAACTTTCAGCTTTAAGTTTTACTGTTCCTGCTGGAACGTTCTCACTTAAAAATTTAGAAATCTTGTCTGTAAGCCCTTGTTTGTGGGCGTTTTTTACGATCTCATCAATTACCTTTATTACGAGTGGAATATTTCCCTGCTCGCTTACCCAAATGTAGCCGTTATTGCCTACTGCCACATGGGTGCCAGTATTTTCCCTGATCATAGTAATCATGCTACTCTGTCTTCCAATAATTCTTGGAACCTTGGAAGGTGGAACCTTGAAGAGTTTTCCTCTTGAAAGTTTCTTTACATCGCGTAGATCAATATCTCCACTTGAATTAAGGAAACCTACTCTTGCAACTATAATGTCCCCAAGATAGAATTTTAGTCTTGTGAACTTTGCAGGTATTCCTCCAGTATATGGAAGATTTATATCTACACTATAACCCCAAGATCTGGAATCAGTAACAATTCCTACGACGGTATCGTCTGGTTTGGGGGTGTATACAGCTTCTAAGGGGGTATATCTTCCCTCTTCATCTATCATACCCATAACATTGGTATAGGTATGTCCACCTTCTACATAGGTGGTATCCAGGTGTAATGGCCTTTCAGCTATCTTTTCACCTGGGAGAACTATTTTTCTCATATTTTCACCTTTTTTTTATTTATTATTTTTATTTATTAATATTTTTTCTATTTCCGATTTTTCTATTTATTTTTTTTATTTTTCTTTTGTTTTAGAAATTTATCTTTCTAGGATTTTTGTCTCAACTGATCCAGCTGTAAGTTTGTTGAGTTGGTCAAATACCTCTCCTTGCATTCCTGCAGGAATTTCGATCACAACAATAAGGGAACCATCTTTTGCCCATTCCTCTTTTTGAATTCCATATCCTTTCAGTGCACCATAGCACTTGTGAGAGTATTGGGAAGGAACCTTTATTGCGATCTTCCTCTTTTCAAACTTGAGTGGAATCACAGGCCTTAATGCCTTGATTATATCTGGAAGTTGCTCTGCTGCACTTTTCATTGGATCAATATGGACCTTTGCCTCTTCTAGAGCAGTTATAATCCTGTATTCCGTATGAGGGGCATTGGTTCTTGGATCAATTGTTTCTCTCAGTATTGTAGTGATTATTTGCTTGGTTTTTTCCTCCAACCTTCTTTTTCTTTCTTCAGTTGTGAGTGGAACAGAACCTTTTCTCAGAATTGTTTCGAGAACCTTTTCCATATCTGTTGTTCCAAATGCTTTTAGTATTGCAGGAACTTTCTGCTTTTCTGCTTTTTTTGCATCAGAGTAGATTTCCTCAACTACGAGTATATTCCTTAAATCCTTTTTCTTACCATCTAAGTATTGATAGGCAAGTTCTGGATCTACGTATATTTCAAAGAGTTGACCTTCTACTTTATAAGAAGCAATTATTGCTTTATCCAGAGTACTCATACTATTCCCATTTTATATGATATAAAATATAAATAGTTAATAAATTGATGACTAGAAAAGTTTAAAAAGGGTGATTTGTACTGCGCCCTGCGGTTATTGTACCATTGTTTTTGCCTTTTCCTTTTGTAATCTTCTCTTAATTACTTTCAAGCTTACGAATGAGTCTCTCTCCATTTCATCTAACCTAAGTGCAATCATCTTTGCCTGGGCTGTTAAATTAGGAAGCATTACAAACTCTAAAGAATTTACCCTTCTTTTAGTTCTTTCAATTTCTAAAATTAATCGCTTAATTGCAGTTTCTGTTTCAGCAATTCTCATAATCATTTCAAACACAGCTTCAAAATTGGAAACAACATCATCTATTTTAGCACTAGTTCCAGTAATGGAATATCCTCGTTCAAGAAGTGGTTTTGCCTGGACATTCTTAGCATCCATAATTGGAATCTTTACGCCCATAATATTCGTAATCTCCATATCTACGGAAATGTCTTTCCTGCAATTATATGCTACATTTTCCAATTCAGGAAGGGAATGGTAGAGCTGGGTTAGGTAGAGACTTCTATATGCTGCCTTAATTCGTATATTTAATTCTCCTCTTAGATTCTTTGCCTTTTTGAGAATCTTGAAGAATTCCATAATTAAGGCATCCCTTTTTTGCTTAAGGAGCTTGTGCCCTTTTTCAGCTAGGACTATCTTATCCTTGATCTTCATGAGCTCCATTCTTGTTGGGATTACTTCAGCCATATATAGTTCTACCTCATATCTTATTTCAAACTAATCATTTCTTTTCCTCAACAACTGCCTTCTTCCTATATTTGGAACCGTATTTTGTAATGTATTCGCTCTTAATTCTCTTTAATTCAGAATCTGGAATATCTGCAAGCAATTCCCATCCAAGTTCAAGGCTTGTTTCAATATCCCTATCCTCATATGGTCCTTGCCTTACGAATCTGTCCTCAAATGCATCTGCAAAGTGCAAGAATTTCCTATCAACTTCTGAAAGTGCTTCTTCACCTACAACTGCACTCAAATTTCTTAAGTCTCTTCCACTTGCATACGCAGCATATAATTGGTCTGAGACCCCTTTATGATCCTCTCTTGTTTTTTGAGCACCAATACCTGAGTTCATTAATCTGGAAAGTGAAGGTAGTGGATCAACAGGTGGGAAAATTCCTTTTCTGTGAATATCTCTAGATAAAATAATCTGCCCTTCTGTAATATAACCAGTTAAGTCTGGAATTGGGTGTGTCTTATCATCACCAGGCATTGTAAGAATTGGGAACTGAGTAACTGTTCCTTTTCTTCCCTTTATTCTTCCAGCTCTTTCATAAATAGTTGAGAGGTCTGTGTACATGTACCCTGGATATCCTCTTCTTCCTGGAACTTCCTGACGCGCTGCAGAGATTTCTCTTAAACTTTCACAGTAATTAGTCATGTCTGTAATTAATACAAGAATGTGCATATCCTGTTCGTATGCAAGATATTCTGCAGTACTCAGTGCTAATCTTGGGGTAATTAGTCTTTCAACTGAAGGATCATCTGCAAGGTTCAAAAATAAAACTGCATTTTCCAATGCGCCTGTTTTTTCAAAATCTCTCATAAAGAAAGAGGCTTCTTCGTGAGTAATTCCAACTGCAGCAAATACTACTGCAAAGTCTTCTCCTGCTTTTCTTACCTTTGCCTGTCTTGCAATTTGCACTGCGAGTTGATTGTGTGGAAGACCAGATGCAGAGAAAATAGGCAATTTCTGTCCTCTTACGAGTGTGTTCATAACGTCGATTGTTGAGATCCCTGTTTGGATAAAATCTGATGGGGGGTCTCTGGAATATGGATTAATTGGAAGTCCATTCACATCCACTCTTTCTTTTGCAATTACCTCTGGACCCTTATCTCTCGGCCGTCCTAATCCATCAAATGCCCTACCAAGCATATCTGTTGAAAGGCCAATTGTCATTGTTTCTCCGAGGAATTTTACTGAGCTTCCTTTTGTATCAATTCCTGCTGTGCTTCCGAATACCTGGACTACTGCAATCCTGTGCGTAATATCTAATACTTGTCCTCTTCTTTTCTCTCCGCTAGGAAGATTAATATCTACAATTTCTCCGTATCTTACTCCGGAAACATTATCTACAAATACCAATGGTCCTGCGATTTCAATTATTGTTTTATACTCTTTCATCATTATCACCGAATTATTTTGAAATACTATCAAATTCAGATTCCATATCTGTAACCAACTTATCGAAATCCTTAATTTTATCTTCACTGATTTCTCTCATTCTTCCGATTTTATTTATAACTTGCATATCTTTGATCTTCTTTAATTGTACTCCAACTTCAAGCGAAGTCATTGCACGTGTGTAGAATTTCATAATTGTTCTGAGCATCTTGTATTGTTTTTGCAAGCTTGCATGGGCATCAACATCTGAGTATGCATTTTGTTGGAGGAAATCTTCCCTGAGCATTTTTGTAATGAGTAATATTGTTTGCTCTTTTTCTGGAAGTGCATCAGGACCAACTAACTGAACGATTTCCTGAAGCTCTGCTTCCTTCTGCAAGAGTGCCATTGCATCCTTTCTTAATTTTGGGAAATCAGAGGAAACATTTTCTGCAAACCAGTTCTCCAATTCTTCTACGTACAAGGAATAACTCTTCAGCCAGTTAAATGCAGGAAAGTGTCTTCTTTGTGCAAGTGAGGAATCCAATGCAAGGAATACTTTTGTAACTCTTAATGTTCCTTGGGAAACTGGTTCTGAAAGGTCTCCGCCTGGAGGAGAAACTGCTCCAATAATTGAAACGCTTCCATATCTCTCATCAGAACCTAAGCATTTTACTCTTCCTGACCTTTCATAGAATTCTGCGAGCCTTCTAGTTAAGTAAGCAGGATAACCTTCTTCACCAGGCATTTCTTCCAATCGTCCACCGATTTCTCTCATTGCCTCTGCCCATCTAGAAGTTGAGTCTGCCATTAATGCAACGTCGTATCCTTGGTCCCTATAATATTCTGCAATTGTAACCCCAGTGTATACGCTTGCTTCTCTAGCAGCTACAGGCATGTTTGAGGTGTTTGCGATTAAAACAGTTCTTTCCATTAATGGTTTTCCACTGTTTGGATCAATTAGGTGCGGAAATTCAGTAAGCACATCTGTCATTTCATTTCCTCGTTCTCCGCATCCAACGTATACTACAATTTGTGTGTCTGAATATTTTGCGAATGTTTGCTGCGCGACTGTGTTGTGAAGAAGAAGGCCTCCGTGTCCTCCAATAAAATTCTGTGTTTCTGGAATAGAAACATCATACACATCAAATGGTCCGTTTTCTGATTTGATTTCCACAATTTCATCACAAAAAATGTACTCAAGGGATTCTGCTAATTTTTGGATTGAATAGAACTGTTGGGCCTGCCTGCCAACATCAACAGCAATAGTATTAACAAATTTCTGGAAAGTCCGGACAGTCATTTTTTCATCATTATATATATAATTTTGAATAGATACTCCGTTCTCACTAAGTTTTGAACGTGGAGAACCTGCATGGAGGTATAATTCCTTTATAAACTCCTTGGAAAGAGGAACCACATCAACTGCAGAATAACCTCTTTCTGTTGAGTTCACATAATCCAAAATTTTCTGGAATTTGCTGTGCTCATAAAATGTTTTCTCAAGGAATATAGAAAGATTATAAATGCCACGGATAAAGATCCTATAATTCCTGTTGCATTTTGTCTCTCTGCTTTTTAGGCTATGAAGAATTCCTAACCTTGTCAAAATATACGAAAGGTGGATTTTCAGGGCATTGCTTGATGTGGAAATTTCCAGTTCCTTTCCTGAAAATGAACCATCTCCGATATAATGGCCCCTTAAGAAAGCTGCAAGAGAATTATTGCTGGAATTCAGGAGAACCTGGGGAACTTTTTTCGTAAGTGCATTTTTCCCTAAGTTTAGCAATTCAATAAAATCAACAATGATTTTGCTCCCCAATAGAACATTTGGTGTTTTGCCTTCCTGCCGTTCTATTTTCGGGGTTATGCCAAAGAGTTTATTTGCAAGATCGGAAAACCTTGAAAGAACGCTTTCATCTGAATTAGAAAAAACAACTGTTCTCCTGCTGCGTATGTAACCTTCTGCTACAAATAAACCGAGAAATTCTGCAAAATCAGGAGACATCCTTTCAGGAATAGTGACCTTGTTGCCCCGTCGGTCTCCTCTTAAAAGCCTTGGTTGCGGTAGGGGAATGTTCATCTTTGTACAAATTTCTTTTATCCATTTAAGCTTTGGAGTTACTGATTTATTACGTAAATTGGCAAGTGTAGTTTCTGAAAGATCGAAAATTACGCCCTTTTTTCTTCCATCCTTTATTAGATTGGAAATTAAATTGGAAATCTCAGGGTCAATTGCCCGTGCTTCCTCAAGCTTGTACACATCTATTAAATCATCATTACATTCTATGTCTATTTTCCTGATGGCAGTAATGAACTCTCCTTCTTTCAGGTCTTTGGCCATTGTTTCAACTATTTCCCCTTTTTCATTTATTTTAAACAGTTTATGGACTGGGGTAACTTCTACCTCCTTACCGCTTCTTGTTTTTATTTTTACCAAGGAATCGCTTACACCCCTATAAAATGTCGAAGTGGTCTGTTTATGGATTTTCGAATTACTGAAAGAGTATAGTGAAATGGGATCTTTTAGTGTGATATATTCTTCTAACCCATCATTACTATAAGAACTTATTCCATTTTTTATTGCATAAGAATAAAGTTCTTCCATTGTCTTGAGTGATCCATCTCCCAGCAACACGGGAGTATCTCCTTTAACGCATTTCCCCGTCCCGAAACCACCAGGAATGCATGCTGTTCCTCCTTTAGAAATTGGGAAAAATGTATCTACGCTTCTCTGACCAGTAATGAGTGGAATATTTGGTGGGAATTTTTCATTGTAAGGTCGTGGGTTTCGTACAACCCATCTCTGAGTTAAGCATAAATCATATTTCTTTCCTTCAGAAGAAAGTGAGCCGATTTCATCATCAATTGTATAGCTTCCAGATTTTATACTCTCAATCTTTCCTTCATGTTGAGAGAGAATTCTGTGTTCAATCAAATCAGTTTCCTGAACTGTTCCTAAGATATCGCCGACTTTTACATGTTCTCCTGATTTTACTTTTGCTTTAAAGTCCCATTTGATTTTTCTATCCAATGGAGAAACAGTAATTCCTCTTTTGATGAATGAACCGCTTTCTTCCTCTATAAATTTAAGTGGTCTTTGAATTCCATCATAAATGTTCTTGAGCAGCCCTGGACCAAGCTCTACTGAAAGAGGCTGGCCTGTGGAAACTACGGGCTCTCCAGGCATAAGACCAGTTGTATCTTCATACACCTGAATAATGAATGTTCCACCTACGATTTTAATGATTTCTCCGATTAATCCTTCTTCCCCTACTTTAACTACATCATATAGTTTTGCATCAAATCCTGCTGCTTCAACTACTGGACCGGTAATTCTTCTAATTACTCCTTTGTCATTACCATTATTTTTCGTTTTTATTTTTTCTTTTGCGCACATAAACACACCTCTAAATTATTTTTATACAATACTTTCATCATTTCCGTTATGTCATTTGTATTATTCCTTGGTCATTATATCAAAACCAAGAGCCCGCTTGATCATGTTCTTTATATCTTCTCCTTCTGCTGATTCTCCAGAAAGTCCTGGAACAGGAACAACTACTGGATATGCAATGTTGTCAAGTTTCTTTTTCAATCTCCAATCAATACCTACAAGAAAATCTTCCTGCACAATTACGATCCCATATTCTTCTTTTGTAAGAATCGCATTTAGATTAGATTCAAATTCTTTCTTATTAGTAGTAATAATATTATCTAGGCCTGCAAGACGCAAACCAACTGTAAGATTACTGTCTCCGATTGCGATAATTTTTACACGTGTCATTTCTCATCGACCGATTAATAATGATTTCATTAGATCCTCTTTTGAGATTCCGAATTCCTTTCCTTTTGCAATTTTTCTTAAGTTGTTCATCTCCTCTTCCTTAAGAAGCAAGAAACCAAGTAAAGTTCCAACTGAGAAAATAGTCCCATGGAATACTGCTAGCTTCTTTGCAGCAAGGGCTTTTTGGATTGCGATCTCAAAAGCAACAACAGTATTTACTCCTTCAAGATCAAATCCGCTGAATTTTCTTTTAAAGATAGGTAAGGAAGCAGACAAATCTTTTGAATCAATAAGCGCAGTGAGATCTGCTCTCAAGGTTCCTCCTTCAATGAGGTAGGAACGTATTTTTTCTGGATTAGTTATTCCTGCATTTTTAAGACGTTCAATTGTTGAGAGGTTTAAGACATCAATCTCTGCCTGCAATAAGTGGTATATTTTTCTAACATCTCCATCAGCCAGGTATTTTCCCAAGAACTTTTCTATAAGAATATATCCGTAAGTATCCAGAATTGCTTGTATTTGTGAATAATTATCCATTGAGGTTAATGCCTTTCTGAAACTTCTCAGCATATCTTGGTTCATCTGCGCGCTTTGGGAAAAGAGCTCTCTTCCAAACCTTGTTCTTCTAATTTCATTGAATACGTCCCGCTCTCCAGCATTATATATTTTTTTTAGGTCATCTTCACTCAATGAACCTGCAGCTACAATGCTTGGTTGTATATCTGAGAATTCCTTGGTGTATCGCTTTGAAACAATTACTAGCTTGAGGTTTATAACATCCCATTTTGCAAGAAGGGCATCAATTATATCCTTATCTGCTTTTGGGGCGATCTTCTTTATTTTCGAGGCAATTGCTGCATAATGTTTTCCAGATGCAGATTCAATAACTCTTGAACCAGTATAAATTGCAGCAGCATCAAGAAGATGAGTTTTATAATGCGTTTTTTGGAGAAACTCAATCATCTCCTCAGTTGTTTCAAAATTCAGAAGATTATCGTAGGTATCCTTAGATAGTAAAAGACCTTTCATACCACGTACACGGGCATTTGAGTAGCCATACTCCAAAGGCCTTATCTTTAAGCTAATACTTGGAATACCGAATCCTGAAAAATTACCTAAAGCCATTATTTCCCTCCAAATAATGAAACGTATGCGCCTCTTCGGATTTCTGGTTTCTTAACCTCAAAAATACTTTCCAAAGTATAATCTACGCGAATAGTTTTTGCTGAGTTCTCTGCAATTAGCCCTCCACTTGCCTCAAGGTCTTCTATTATTGAAACTGTGGCTTTAACGTTAAGGTCAGAGAGGAATTTTTTATCTCCCTTGCATATATGCAATGTTAGTGTTGGATCACCAGAGCCAGAGAGCTCCTCAATTGCTGCCATTGCTTTTTCCTTAAGGAAAACAGCATACCGATCATAACTACGTAGGTTTGGAAGTTCGAGGATAATTTTCTCAAGTTCCTGCTTAACAACATCCTCTTTTGCTTCTGCTATAGTCTTTTTTTTCTCAAGCCTGGCCCATGCAATTTTTTCTTTTTTCTGGGATTTGAGCCGATTCTTTGCATCCTCTTCGGATTTTTTCAGCTCCTCTTTAGAAGATTCTTTCAAATCCTCAAATGTTTTTGCTACTGCTTTTTCAGCTTGCGCTAGGGTTTCATTGGCTTCTTTCTTAGCCTCTAATAACATTACATCTGCTAACTTATCCATGCTGCTCATGAATTACACCTTGAGCAGAAGATTAGATCTTTCCTATTAGCATGAATGCAACAACCAGTGAGAGCACAGCAAGAATCTCTGGAAGTACCAGATAAACCAATGCCTTTGATTCCAATTCCGGCCTTTCTGCAATTGCACCCATTAATGCAGCACCAATTGCCCCTTGGGAAAAAGCAGATGCAAGTGCTCCTCCTGCCATTGCTATGCCTGCTGCCAAAGCAGCTCCAGCTCCTGTTGATATCATTTCTACCATATTTTCACCTCAAATTTTGTTTGAATAGGATTTCATAGTGAATGGCCTGAAGGGCCTTCCCCCTCCATGCATAAACTTGGATTGGAATTCTACAATATTAAGTCTGCCTCCTTGAATAAGGGACTCAATCATTGTGATTAGTGTATTCACTGCGTGCAAGAGTAGCAGTAGTGGAATCATTATTGCAACCATTAGAAGATTGTGCGGGTCTGGTAAAAGGAATTCATTTATAATTTCTGCAAGGATTACTCCTACTACGCCTACAGCTGCAATTCTTGTATAGGACATTATGTTTCCTGCGAGTCCTGGAATTTCCAGAAATCCGATTATTCCTTCGCCCCATACAACCAAAATCGAGCCAACAATTCCCATTCCTAAAAATATGTTTGCCATTGGTTCTGGGAACATCTTAAACATTATGGTCATTATAGCAAATGAAAAACCAAGATCCACCCCGATCCACCCAAACTTCGCAATTGCATGTTTCTTATTGTGATTCCAATTATTCAGGATTCCTAAGAAGAATCCGAATGCAAGATGCAACACTCCAATGAGTGCAGTTATTCCAAGTAAGGTTGAAAGATTGTGAATCCTACTGAATCCGTGATAGAGTGATGCTGTAATATGAATTGGAAGACCAAGTTCTCCTAGATATTCAAGAAAATGAAGGTGGGTCATTCCCATCCACTCATCAAAGATTACTCCAAAAAAGATTGCTGGGATTGCTGAGAACATCCACATTTTTATTGCGAAAAATAGGAGACCACCTGGTGTTGCAACTTTTTTCAATAGCACATATGCTATAATAAGTGAAAGAATCCCATAAATTACATCTCCCATAATCATTCCGTATAATAATGGGGCAGTAAAGAAGAATAAAAATGTTGGATCTAATTCATGATAGTTTGGGAGGGAAAATAATCTTACAAAAAACTCAATTGAACCAAAGGATTGTGGATTATCTAAATGAACTGGGGGTTCTTCGTGGTGCAGGTCTGTATGCGCATTATCCAAATAGACATTGCTGCTGAATTTTTCATTGAGCTGTTTTGAAAAAGAAGCAAGATCTAATTCTTTTATCCATCCCTGGATAATAACTGTTTTTTTACTAAATGCGAACTCAGAGGCAATTCCTGCCCTTTCTGAAGCAACCTCCTTTTTCTTTAATAGATTATATGCTTGAGAATAATAATTATCTGCAATGGAAACCAGGTTCGCAGTAATTATGGCTAACCTGCTTTTCTTTTCAGTTATTTTCTTAATTAATTTTTCACGATATTCATTGGGCTTTCCCATTCCCTGCGGAATAGTGAGTAAAGCAAAACTGAATGGTGCAAGAAAACTCTCTACAACAAAATCAGATTCATGGAGCACTAAAAAAACAGCTTCTTTTTTTCTGATCCTATAAGCAACTTTAATATTGTCTTTTTGTTCTTTCAATTTCGTTATGCATCTTGCAATCTGGGCCCTGGGAACAACACCAGTTGTGCATCTGACAACACTGGAACCTTGCAATGCAGAAAAATCAACATCGAAATCAGAAAGCTTATTTGCAAGGGAGAATTCATCAGTATATTCCTTAAGAGTGTTGTGTATTTCAGAGATTTCAGAAAGCAATTCCCTTGATTCTGTATCCAAGGTCTCAAGATGTTTCTCAGAGATCACAGAATTTGTGCGTTTATAATTTTTGGATTTGTACTTATCAAGAATATTAAGGACTGTTCTTATTTTTATAATGTCTTTTGAAACTGCAGAAAATTCCGGGAATGGTGTATTCGTGGTTAGCCCTTCAGCGCTAACTTTTGAAATTTCTACAACTCCCTTTTCATGTAGAAAACCCACCAGTTCCTTAGAAACCGCATCAAATGCGATGATTCGGATTTTCTGCATTTTTGAGGGCTTGAACATATGATCACTCTAAAATTGAGTTCAATAACGAATCGAATTTCTTCTTAGGAAGGGATCTCTTCTTTAGGTTAGAGGCTTCCTTTTTCCCTTCTTCTAAAATAACCTGTGCCTGCTCCTCTATTTCCTTTACTCCTTGCTCGAGGATTTTATTTTTCTTTTTTACATATGAGTCCTTCAGTTCTTCCTCTAATTTTGCTACGTCTTCTTTTCCTTTTTTCTTAATTCGATCAGCTTCAGATGCAGCCCCGGACTTAACCTTATCCGCCTCTTCCTCGACTTTTTTGATAGAGTCAACTATCCTATTAAATTCTGAATCATTAGTTTCCATTAAATCACGGATGATATCCTTTAGAAGAGAAATCTTTATAAACATTGATTCACATAAAATTAGAGTATTAATATTAAATAAAAATTTCTCAATTGGTAAATTGAATTGGTGAAACAAATGGGAGCGTATAAATATATTAAACAAAATATTCAAAATGAAAGATCAGAAAGAAGTCCACTGTATAAATCTAGAATAGTGGTTTGGAGACGATCCAGTACAGTTGAACATGTAGACAGACCATCTAACATTGTAAGCGCAAGAAAATTTGGCTACAAGGCAAAACAAGGATTTGTTTGTACTAGGGTACGAATTGCAAAGGGAAGAAGAAAGAGGAGACAACCTCCAGGAGGAAGAAGTGCGAAGCATTCTTTCTTATTTGCTAATCCTTCTCATTCTCATCATTTAATTGCTGAGCAGAAAGCAAATAGGAAATACCCAAATTGTGAAGTTCTTGGTTCTTACTTAATTGCAGATGATGGACAATATAAATTCTTTGAGGTAGTGCTTGCAGATAGGGACAAGAAAACTTCAATGAGTTCAACAACTAATGTTAAGGGAAGGGCATTCAGAGGATTAACTAGCGCAGGAAGAAAAGGGAGAAGAAGATTAAAGACTAGAAAGCGAAGCGACAAGAAAGCTAGGGAAACTCCTAGAAGGCCGAACCTAAACTATTGAATATGTTTTTTGATATTTTAAAATGTAAGGCTGAACCGCAAACGTTCGGCTTTACAAAATTCTTTTTTTATTCCGAAGTTAAGAGAAAGATAATTGAGATTAATTCAGATGAAGAGATTCTTAAAAATAAAAATAGGAGAGCAGTATTTCTAATTAAGAATTTGAGAATTTCACCAGAGATGATTAAAATTATTGGGGAAAAAGAAAATGCATTATTTCTAATTGATCTTTCCCCATTGTTCAAATCATATGGAACTAGAAGGGGCATTTATCTTTCTCAGATGAGAAAATTCCTTGAGTTTTGTGTGAAGTATAAGGCTAAATATTCATTTGCAACATTTGCTGAGAAAGAGAGTGAGGTTAGAAATGCTGAGGAGATTATAGATCTAGTGAGCTTGGCTGGAATTAATGAAGGGCAGGCGAAGTTTGCGCTGGAAGAATTGGGAAAGTATTTCTAAATTTCTCGATAATTCGCCGTCTAAGCGTATATGTATTCGCAAATTCTGCATAAGCAAGCCAACCTTCCAAACTTTTTACAATATCGGCCCTGCTCATTTCCCCTTTATCATATTTCTGCTTAAACTTCTCGAGTCGTTTCCAGATTCTTCTTGCGTTGCTTTTCTTTAGTAATCTATATTTTGAGAAGATTCTGAAACCAAGAAATGTTATGCCACGTTTCAAAGGAATTATTCTTGATTTTTCAGGGTGAAGCTCAATCTTCAAGTTCTCCCTCAAAAATACGTCTATTTCCTGCTTCCATTTTTCCAATATCTTTATATCTCTATGAAGAATTACAAAATCATCAACATAACGCAGATAGTATTTTGCCTTGAGCTCATGCTTTACAAAATGGTCAAATTCATCAAGGTAGAAGTTTGCAAAAAACTGAGAAGTAAGATTTCCCAACGGCATACCCCTATTTGGAACTTCGGTTTTATGATTTTTCAATATAGTTTCTATAAGCCAGATTACTTTTTCATCCTTGATTTCTGTTCTGATTTTTTCAAGCAAAATCACATGGTCTATACTCTCAAAATAATGCCGTATGTCTGCTTTTAAGACATAACCGAGAATGGAATTATTAAGACTCTCTCTCTCTCTACAGTTTTTTTATGGTTAAACGTGGTTTGTGTTAGGAACTGTTCAAACCTTTTGATGGCCTTGTGTGTTCCCTTGCCCTTTTGATTGGCAAAGGAATCAAAAATAAAGCTGTTTCCAAGGATAGGAGCAATTACATTGCACAAAGCATGATGAACAACTCTATCCCTAAAATCAGATGCACCTATTTTTCTGGTTTTTGGATCTCTCACGATAAATGTCTTTATCGGTTTGGGTTTGTAAGTGAAAGTTTGAAGTTCAAACTGAAGCTTCAGTAAGTTCTCTTTCAGATTAGTTTCGAACTCAATTACATACTCCTTCAGAGTTTTTCCTTTTCTCGCTCTTTTGAAAGCAAGCTCAAGATTTTCGTAGGAAGTGAGCTTCTCGTATAGATCAGTGTATGTTTTCATAAAACAATAAGAAGAGAAAAAGAAATAAAATTCAGTGCATAGGATAATCGTGCACTAGCTTTTTTATTCATTAGAATAAAAAATCCCAAGCATTGTAGGTTAAAGTCATTTCCGAGTCATTGGACCAATTGTCGTTGGCGTTGAAGTTACGCCTCCTGTTGTTGTCGAAGTTGTTGCCGAGCCCAACAGGGCCGCCCAATGTAACCCGCTTACTCACAAACAACACATTCCAGCTCAGTTAATCAAGCCTTCTGTGTTCCACCGCAGTTTCAATTTTCGCAAAAAATAAACTACTAACTGTCACTGCTGAATTTCACAGCCGATAATCAGAAGATTATTGGCACTATAAGCGAGTGTGTGGCCCTAGCCTACAAGGCGAGGGAATAATAAGAGAAATAAAAGAAGTTAAAAAGCAGCTATTTTCTGGCTTGTTCTATGGCTTCTGCAACTTCAATGAAACGAGCGGCTTTTTCAAGCATAGGACTTACAAATTCTCTTAGTACTTCCTCCGAACCCTTAAACCTTTCTTGAAGATTTTCTGCCAGTTGTCTTAATTGAGCTGCATCTTCTCTAAGTTTTTGTGGGTCTGCAACACTAACCAGCTTTTCTGCAGTTACCTCGACCAGCGGCGAGGTCGCTTCGTCCAGTGAACTTCGTTCACTAGCTCCGATTGAAACAACAGTTTCAATGGACCCGTGAACGTTGCGACGTTCACTTGGTCCCAAAGTGCTTCGCACTTCAGGACGACCACTAACTAACGCCACCCCCGAGACAACGGACCAACCGTCGCTGGCGCCGAAGCCACGCCCCCTGCCGCAGCCGAGCCCAACAGGGCCGCTAAAATCACGATTTTGATGACGAACTAGATGAAGAGCTTCTGGATCATCACGAGTGCTCTCTTTACCATTTGGTACTCCGAATGGATTTCCGTCTGATTCGCGCCAGCCATCTCCCAAAGGCAGATATATGTTTACTTTTTCCCCACCTTCATTCCAGATTTGTGCTTTTGTTTTACCAGCTTTGTAATTCATTGATGTTGCTACCCTTGCTGGAAGTACACTGAAAATGTTTGATTCTGGCTCTTGTCTTGCAAATTGTCTTTTTACTTCTTTTTTGATGGCCTCAGCAAGCTGGCCGCTAGTAAGCATTCTCCTTAAGTCACTTGTTCTTTCATATCTAATTCTGCTTTCAACTTTAGCAACTGCACCCATAAATTCACCTCAAATAATAGTATAACAGATGGAGCGATATATTTAAATATCCATTGTTTAACACAACTAGCCCGTAGCAGCTTTTTTAAACTCTGCATCTCAGAACCTCCATCGGTGAGAAGGATAATAATCGGCAAGACACTAAACTCAAGACCCGAGACCGATTGAACGTCCAATCGGGTGCTGAACTCAGACGCAATATAATTGCAGGGGAAGAAACCTAAGACCATACCTGAGGACGCTCTCGGGTTTTTTGCTCTCTCATATATAAGGAATATGTTAAGAGAACATAATCTGATTTTTCAGTGACGTAAAAAGGCTTGAGCAATTGCAAAATTTAAGGGTGCACTTTCGGCTAAAAAAACAGGCGGAAAACGGACGGAAATTTACCCCTAATGGTTGGTAAGTCAAAAAGAAACGTTTAAATATATATATATAGTAATAAAATGATTACATAGTCATTTAAATGCTACGTGATCAAATGAGATATCTGGATGAAAAGGCCGGAAAAATCCATTTTTCTATGACAAATAGAAAATTGAGGTGCGTATCTACCAAAGATATTGAGGAACTATGCAGCCATTTTGGTTTTTCTCCAACCAATGTGAGGACGATACTTATCAGAAAAGGTGCTCTTGTTCCTCTATTTTTTAAGGGCATATACTATGTTAGAACATCATCTGAGCTGTTAACAAAAACATTGCCGCTGGATTCTTTGATACTGGCGACCCTTGCCTGCGATAAAAAATTCGGAAAGGATTGGTACTTTGGGCTCCAAACGGCTTTAAAACTTAATGAACTGACAGGGGTACAGACATCCACAAAGATTTTCATAATAACAAAAAAGCAGGTTAGATCAAAAATCCGCAGTATGGGCAGCATGGAATTTATTTTTTCAAAAATAAAAATATCTTCTGATGATGGAATAATAGAAAAAAATGGCCTCAGGTATAGCGACCCGGTAAGGACAGTTTTGGATTTTTTGCATCTTGGGATAAAGAAGAAGGATACGACTTATGCAGAAGTGGTGCTTGACGCAGTTATCGAATTAAACAAACGGAAGTTTCAGTCTGAAGTAAAAAGACAATTGAGACTCTATTCAACAAAGAAACTTATGAAGAAAATAATAGGCAAGCATTTGGGTGGTTATCATGCTCTATGATCCAGAGGTTGTTGAACAATTAGCTAAGGAAATAGGGAAGGAATCTAACTTCAAAGAAGATAAACGGATTTATATAGAAAAAGATATCTGGCTAACGTATTTCCTACGGTATTTGTATAAAATAGAAAACGCACCAAATGAACTTATATTCAAAGGAGGAACCTCTCTTGTCAAATGCTACTATGGTTACTATAGGTTTTCTGAAGATTTGGATTTTACCTGGGCGGGTAAGAAAGAAAGTAAAAAAATTAACCGTAAAAAATTTAAAGAAAAATATATTGACAAACTCATTTCCGATTTTGATTTAAGTTTAGAGGAAACTACAGAGATAAAGGAGGGAATACGGCATTCGCAGAGTGGCAAAATATTGAATTATTTTTTTATTTTGCCAAGTTCCGAAGAAAGAGCTCAAATACCAAAAGTAAAAATAAATATTTCTTTTGATGAGGAAATAGAATTTCCTATAAAGCGTGAGATCATCAAACCAATCCAATTACTCAAAGAAAAGAAAAATGACCTTATTGGGTATTTTGGAAAGGCAGCCGAAGATTATTTTGATGGTTTGACGGTATCAGCATATTCAAAAGAAGAAATCACCTGTGAAAAACTTCGTGCAATAATGACAAGAAAAGAAAAAATAAATCGTTCTAGAGATATAATAGACCTTTTTTATCTGGCTAAGGATGTTGATCTATCAAAGATTGCATTTTGTAAAGAATGTCAGGGTAAAATCAGAAAATCCCTGAAGGTTCCGTCTTATGGGCAAGTTGCGAAAGAACGGATGGCGAATATTGACCAATACCTAACTAACATCATAGAATATACGAAAAATGAGCCCGTATATGTAAAAGAAATTGATTATAGACAGATAACTAAATTTGCTATGGAAAAATTGAAACCCATACTCCTCAAGATTCTTGATTAAATACCCATCTATAGCTCCTTTCCTGTAACCATCTTGTATGCTTGCAAATACCTCTCAGTTGTTTTGCTGATTATATTTTTTGGAAGTTTTGGAGGTGGAGGACTCTTGTTCCAATTCATATTTTCTAAATAGTCCCGTACGTATTGCTTATCCAAACTAACTAAATTTCCTTTTTCATATTCATCCTTTAGCCAGTATCTGGAGGAATCGGGGGTAAGTGCCTCATCAATTAGGATAACATCTCGTTTATAGATTCCAAATTCAAATTTAGTATCTGCAAGAACTAAGCCATTTCTCCAAACATATTGGTCTGCAAATTTGTACAATTCAATAGATTTTGATTTTACAGTATTGTAAACTTCATCTCCTACAATCTTTATTGCTTGTTCTTCAGTTACATTTTCATCATGGCCTTTTTCTGCCTTGGTGGTTGGGGTGAAAATTGGTTCTGGAAGTTTGGCTCCGTTCTTTAAGCCTGGAGGTAATGTTATTCCACAAACTGTTCCATCTTTTTCATAACTTTTTAATCCACTTCCAGTAAGATAACCACGAACTATGCATTCTAATTTTACTGGAATGGCTTTCAGCCCAATGGTTGTTCTTTTCTTAAGATCTTCAGAAAAACCTTCTGGAAATGCATCTTCAACTATATGGTTTGGAATTATGTGTTTAGTTTTTTCAAACCAGAATAAAGAAAGTTGATTAAGTACCTGTCCTTTTTGTGGAATTCCTTCATTGAATACTACATCAAATGCGCTCAATCTATCTGAAGCAATAATCATAAGATACTCTCCAAAGGAATAAACATCTCGCACTTTTCCCCTACTGAGTAGAGGGTATTCTAAATTGGTTTTAATTACGGGTTTGGACATGTGATCACTAGTTGGAGATTAATACAAAAAGAATAAAAACTTAGCAGAACTCGCGAATTATTTTTTCGTATAATTTTGCTCCTTCTTTTAATTGAGAGAGTTCTATGAATTCATTTGCCTTGTGTTCCATTCCCTTTCCTGGCCCAAAGATTACTGTTTGTGCTCCATTTGCCTGGAAAAAGGGAGCTTCAGTTGTTCCATTGAAGAATAAATAATCCTTTCCAGAAATTTCTCTTACTTCAGATGCAAATGGAGAATTTTTAGACTCAAAGAAAGCATCAGTTAAATGCTTGTAAGAGAGAGAATATTTGAGTTTATTATTCGTACAATAAGAAGAAATTAGGTTAGTAACACTAGAAATTACTTTTTTAGCTGGAAGTTCTGGAATTAACCTGAATTCAAATTTCATTAATGCTTCGGATGGAACAATATTTGTTTCCCTTCCTCCATTGAGTACTCCTAAATTGTAAGCTGGGTGACCAAGAATAGGATTTTTTCTTCTAAATAATGATTTATTCAATTCTAGAATTTTAGTTTCTAATTGAATTGCATGATCTAGTGCATTCACTCCTTTCCATGGGGTTGAGCCATGGGCACTTTTTCCATAGACAGTAAGTGCAAATCGAATAATTCCTTTATGTGCAATTACAGTGTATAATCCACTGGGTTCGCATACAATTGCATATTTACTTCTGAGATAAGTTTTAGGAATTGAATTTATTCCTGTGAATCCAGTTTCCTCATCGAATGTGAAAACAAAGTTACAGCCTTTTTTCATTTTTGATTTATTATTTAGAACTGATGAGAGAATGCAAGCAAGAGCTCCTTTCATATCACAAGAACCTAACCCAAATAGTTTTCCATTTTTTATTTTTGGTTTCCATGGGTCAAAACCCCATTCCTTAGGATCAGGATCAACAGTATCCATATGGCCAGAGAAAATTATTTCTGGATTTTTTCCGAAAGAGGCAATTAGGTTTGAATCCTTTCCTTTCTTTAGAAGTTTGCAGTGAAAATCATTTTTTTCTAATAAATCTGAGAGGTATTTTGCACATTCTAGGGTTTTTCCAGTGGAAGTGGAAGTATCTATTCTGATTAGTTCTTTTGCAAGAGAGAGTTGATCCATAAGAAAGCAACGAATAATAGACTTAAATATTTTCTGGAGAGTATAAATTCATGGCAGAACAGGCTGGAGACCGAAAGAAATGGGAGGAAGTTGCTGAGAAATGGGGCAAGATTAATCCTCCTTATACTCCTTCTTTGGGAGAATTAAAAATATACGAAAGATGGATGAATATAATTAGAGAGAAAAATAGTTCTCCTAAAATGCTTGTTCTTGGGGCAACTCCTAGTTTGAGAGAACTAGGTTATAGATTAGGATTTGAAGTTACTTGCGTGGATATAAATCCAAAAATGGTTGAAGAAACAAATAAACTAATTCAAGAAAAAAATCCAAATGAGAAAATTATAATTAATAGTTGGCTTACAGTTGAGTTTCCTGAGGAGAGTTTTGATTTGATTGTTGGGGACCATTCTACAAATAATGTGGATTTTAAGGAATGGCCTAAATTATTTTCAAACATAAAAAGATTTCTGAAGAAGGATGGAATTGTAATCTTAGGAGCAACTGTATTTGAGGAGAATAGTGAGAAACTGGAATGGGGAACTTTAATTGAGAGGGTAAAAAAGAATCCTGAACTATTGGATAATCGGTTGGATAGATGGAACTTGAGATATGGGTTTCATTCCCATCCAGATGTTAGAAAAGAAGAGGAAAGAATATACAATGTAGATTTATATGATGCTGGAATTGATCGACTCTATAGAGAAGGAAAAATTACTGCTGAAGAATGTGAAAAATTAAAGTTCAAGATTGGAAAATGGGCTGCAACTTTTTTAAGTAAGGAAGAGTTTATTGAATTTGCAAAAAAATATTTTGAGATCTTGGAAGTTGATTATGATAGGAGCCATGAATTTTTCAAGTATCAGCAGTTTTTTGTGATGACTACGAATAAAAAGATCGTATAATCAAACATGCCTTAACTTAATTAAAACGTACATTTTTATATGTTTAGTAACACTATAAACCGTATGCGACTATTTGCTAAACACAATAGAGTGCACAATAGTATTATGCCTAATGATCAAGTTAGAAGAAGTTCTAGATCTTCAACTTGGAGAGCTCTATTTTTATTGGGTGCTGCTGCTATTTCTGGAGCTAGCGGATGTAAATCCAACACCCAACAAGAGACAGTACCATTAGGGTTAAATCCACCTAAAAAAATAGAAAAAATTGAAGAGGAACCAGAGCCTATTCAAATTAGTGCAGGAACATGCCCTGATGAAAGCTGGACAAAAAAATGTCCTCCACGAAAAAGGTTTCTATTGCTATCTGTCAAAGATTGCCCTGGCCAGATGATAGGTAAAAAAGCATACCCACTTTTGCAAGTTGACATTAATCCGAATTCGCAGACATATGGAAAACACACCGGCCCACAGGATTACTTAGGGAAGGTTGTTATCCTAAATTTCTGGTCACCTGATTGTAAACCCTGCTTAAAAGAGATGCCTGGGTTACAAAAACTTGTAGATTCCAATAAGGATGTTGTAGTTTTGGCTGTACAAACATCTGGAGTCATAGAAGATTCGTATGGAACAGTTCTAAGCAATAGGTTGGGACTCAGATTTCCAATCTTAGGACTTAAAGGAAAATTTCCGATTAATATTAGACTCTGTGATAACAATGGTGGAAGGGCACCTGTGGAGCTGTTTGATTATAGAAAAGATAAACCAGATGACATATCTGGGACGTATATGTCTTTAGTGTATGGAGTTGAAACTATCCCAGTAACAATGATAATCGATAGAGAAGGTATTGTAAGGGAAGCATTTTTAGGAATTATAGACCCAAAAAGATTGGGACAAATAGTAAAAAAATATTAATAGTAAATTTCATATCTATTAGTTACTTTTTGAGAAATAAAAAAACTATAGAAATCCAATCAATTCTTTATACAATTCCACGTCCAGAATTGGTTTTCCAAATTGTTCCTCATCCTCTGAGATTCTTGGGCACGCAGTGCTTATGTAACAATCAAATGCCTGAAAATTTTCTAAAGAAAGTGGATCAAAGGAATTCCCAACCAGGATTTCTGCTCTTTTTCCTTTTTCCTCTAGTTCTTTTTTTATTTTTCTTGCAAGAGTAGGATTAAATTGGCCAACCTTAGTACTTAAGAGAATTCCAAAACTTTTAGAAACAATTGCTGCTGCAAGAGTTCCTTTTCTTTTCTTTTTTATTTTTTCAATCTTGGAATTTATTCTCTCAATTATGTGTGTATATGGATTGTAAGTAAAAACTGGTTTCTTTATGCTTATTGCAAGCGGGTGAAATAATCCATCTCCGATGAATAGAATTGCATCAGCAGAAGAAGCAACAGAAGTAACTGCCCCTGCATCACATCCAAGAATCTGTCCAGGGTAAGCTGCGAATTTTCCTTTTCCAACTAGGATTTTCTTTCCTTTAGATTCTAAGAATTTTTTTATTTCTTCAATTTGATGAGCATGCTGGACTGTGGTTGCAATTGCAATTGAATTATATGGTTCAAATTCTTCTAGAATGTGCTCTAAATATTTAATGTCAATATCTACTTTGTATTCAATATATTCCACTTCTACTGGAAGAGACTTATGAATAAAGGGGGCGTGTCCGAAGTGAATTATTTTCTGTGCTCCAATTGCCTTAGCTTCTTCTAAGGCTAAATCACAGGCACCAAAGCAAGGGCTGGAAGCAAGATAAACCTCGTGGCCTTGCTCACGGTATTTATCTGCGTATTCTAGAGCCTTACGTTTTAACCCTTCCGGGAATTGTAAGAGTAAAATCATAACTTCACCTTAGCACAGACATCACAATTCCTGGAGATATGAACGGAACGTTCATATGGATCAGGGAACTGGAGTAGTAAAATCATTAGTAAAAATAAGAAGAAGAAAAAATAAAAATAGAGAACCTAGGGCTTTTGTGTCAATTCCCGCATCCTCTTCAAGAGAATCTTTTGTTCAGCACTTGCAACTATTCTCCTAGTGCGTTCAACTGCATCTGGATTTACAGACATGCTTGTAATTCCATAATCAACTAATCGTTCTGCAAATTCAGGATAAACACTTGGTGCCTGACCGCATAAGGAAACAGTTACTCCATTCTTAGTACATACTTCAATTACTCTTTCTATTGCCCTAAGAACAGCCTCATTTCTCTCGTCAAAGTCTCTTGCAAGAGTCGTATTATCTCGGTCTATACCTAAAATTAATTGAGTGAGATCATTAGTTCCAATTGAAACCCCATCTATTCCTTGCTCGCAGAACTGGTCAATAATCAATACTGTACTTGGAACCTCAACCATAATCCATAGTTTAAAGTCTCTAGTTCTATACATCTCTATGGAGTGCATTATATCTTTTATTGCCTTTAATTCTCCAACCCTTCTAATAAAAGGAATCATTAACCAAAGATTCTTCAATCCGAATTCTTCCCTTACTTTCTTAATTGCAAGTAATTCCATCTTGAAAACTTCTGGCTCATTTATGTATCGTGCTGCTCCTCTATAACCCATCATTGGATTTGCCTCTTCTGGTTCATATTTTGAACCACCTTCTAAATTCCGGTATTCATTAGTTTTGAAGTCTGTAGCCCTATAAACTACTGGTCTTGGATAGAATGCTGCTGCAAAGGTTCGTAAATTATTTGCAAGCGTGTCTATAAATTCCTGGGATCGCCCTTCTTCTAAGAATTTCTTTGGGTGTTCGCCCATATCAGCAATCATAAATTCTGCCCTAAGTAGCCCAACCCCATCTACTGGAAGTTTAGAAACTTTTTCTGCAAGGGAAACCTCTGCAAGATTTACATAAATCTTTGTTCCAGTAATTGCATGAGAGGAAAATGGATCTCCAGTAGGGGAAGAGGTAGACTCTTCTTTAGATGTTTCTGCAACTGAGATCTTTCCTTCATAAATCATTCCGTGTGTTCCATCAACAGTTACTTCCATTCCTTCAGTGAGAATAGAAGTTGCATTTTTTGTTCCGACTATGCATGGGATCCCCAATTCTCTTGAGACAATTGCTGCATGAGAAGTCATTCCTCCTGTGTTAGTTACGATTGCTGCTGCTTTTTTCATCGCAGGAACAAAATCTGGAGTAGTCATATCAGTTACTAGGATTTCTCCCCTGCCCATTTTTGACATTTCCTTTGAAGACTTAAGGAAAATTACTTTTCCTGAACGCATACCTGGAGAAGCTCCTAAACCTCTTAAAATAATTTTTGCATTTGAAAGAGAAACTTCATTAGTTCCTTTAGGTACGTTTGTAGTTTCTGTTGATTTATTCTGAGATTTTGTTTCTTCACTTAAAGTAGTAATTGGTCTTGATTGAACTATGTATAATTTACCTCGCTCAAAAGCAAATTCAATATCTTGAGGGAAATTATAATGTTCCTCTATTTTAACTCCAACTTCTGAAAGCTCTTTGATTTCCTCATCACTTAATTTCTGCCTGCCCTGGGCCTCGGATTTAATGTTTACTTTTTGGTTTTCTCCATTTTGTTTAATGAGCATCCATGTTTGTTTTGCGATTTTTTTATCCTTAATTTCAAATGCGCCTTTATCAATTAAATAAGTGTCTGGAGTAATTGAACCTGAGACTACTACTTCCCCTAATCCATACCCTGCTTCGATCATTACTATATCCCTATCTTGAGTAACTGGATCAACAGTGAACATTACACCGGATTTTTCAGATTGAATCATTTTTTGGACAACTGCTGCGAGCCCAACTTTCATATGTTCAAAATTATTTTGAACTCTGTAGAAAATTGCACGTGGAGTAAATAAAGATGCCCAGCATTCCTTAACTGCCTGAACAGTATTTTCTTTTCCACGAATATTTAGAAACGTAGATTGCTGACCTGCGAAACTTGCAGTTGGAAGATCTTCTGCTGTTGCACTTGAACGGACCGCAACAAAAACTTCTTCTCCTTCCTGAAGGCAAAGCTGTTCATATGATTCCATTATTGAATGTTTAATATCTTGTGGAATTTCTCCTGCAAGAATAAGATCCTCAACTCTTTTAGCAGCTTCATCTAATTGATTAGAATTATTTACATCTAAATCAGAAAGAATATCTGAAATTTTATTTCTTAGAATATTATGATCAAGGTATTTGAAATAAGCATCACTAGTTACTACAAAACCAGGCGGAACCGGAAAACCAGCTCCAGTCATTTCACCGAGGTTTGCTCCTTTTCCTCCAGCTTCTTTCAAACTATTCCTAGTTAATTCTCCAAACCATAAAATATTTTTTACAGACATATTAGACTCACCCAAATAATTTACTGTTTCCGAATACATTTAGAACCCCCTAAATAGGATTGTATTAGTATATTTATAAAGATTACTAAAAGTTATAAGATTTTTAGATAGCTAATGCTAATTAGTTCTTATTTTAAAAAAAATAAAAATTTGCTAGAATAGAAAGTATGAAGTGAGGATGTTCAATCACCATAAGGTGTTGAACAGAAAGGGAAGAAGACTTCCCTTGAAATTGTAAAAATAATATTGCTGGACCGTAAATGCGAACGCTTCTCGATCGTTAGATCGAGATTATCCCTTTAGTAATCGAAGGCTAAACAGCTCGCTTTCGCTAGCTGCGCACACCACGATTCTATCAAACCCATCTATTATGGGCGGGCTTTGCTTCCTAGTCTTAAGAGCGGCTTCGAGCTTAGATGCTTTCAGCTCTTATCCGCGTGAGGCGTAGCTACCTGGCAATGCCATAATGACAACCAGTACACCATAGGCCTCGGACCTTCGTTCCTCTCGTACTCAAAGGTCCTTACTCTCAAGAAGCAACGCTTCCAGAAGATACTACCGTACTGTCTCGCGACGTACTGAACCCAGCTCATGTGGGACTTTAATGGATGAACAACCCAACCCTTGGCCGCTTACATACTCCAGAGGAGAATATAAACAACCCTACAGAGTTTCCTGCACGACCAGGATGTCCCAAGCCGACAGCGATGTACCAAACCGCGGGGTCGATCAGTACGCGACTAAGTAAAGTATAATCAACAATTTCGAAGACACTCAACTACGTCGCAGTGTACTCTCGCCCGCGACGAGCCTGTATAAGGTTTCTACTAGACCATAAAAAAACTAAGTTTCACTAATAGAATTACCCCCAGGGTAGCTTGTCTGACAGCTTGAATCCTCATCAAAGGGATTTCAAGGTTCACTAGGCCCGGCTTTCGCCTCTGCATTCCACACTTTTAGGAATACAGTCAGTCCAACATTTATCCTTCACTCTCTACTCCGGATTTCTAACCCGGATGAGTTGAACATTGGGCGCCCTTGTTTCCTTTTCGAGGGCGTACCGCCCCAGCCAAACTATCCACCAAATGCTGTCCTTTTTCAAGTGAGCAATACAGATCTTATTAAGTGGTGTTTCACTTTCGCATCCACACAACCCAGAGATCGTGCTTCGACGCTCCCACTTACACTAAGTAGTAAAATCTGTATTACAACATCAGGCTATAGTAAAGCTCCATGGGGTCTTCGTTTCCCACTGGAAGTCCCCGGCATCTTCACCGGGCAGTAAGTTCACCAGGTCCCAGGCAGGGACAGCGGGAGAGTCGTTACGCCTTTCATGCAAGTCGCCAATTAAGCGACGAGGTATTACGCTACCTTAAGAGGGTCAGAATTACCCCCGCTTTTTACCAGCCCTTTTTCCGGTTGAAACCGACTTTCAGGTACTGGCAGTGAGCAGGCGTCGACCATCGTACATGGCCTCTCGACCTAGCGATGATCTGTGTTTTTGGTAAACAGTCGCTCTCCCCATGTTACTGCGACCTGCGGTCTACACGACCACAGGCATCCCTTCTTGCGAACGTACGGGACTAGTTTGCCTAGTTCCCTTGCCTGAGTTATCCTGACACAACTGAGCCTTTTACTGATCTTTGAACGACGAATCATTCAAAATTTTCAGCTAGGGGCACCTGTAATAGTTCTAGGTACGGACACAGAAGATCGTTCAAAGTTCCCTTTTTAAGAACCCCAAGAATTAATGGAATTACTCCATCGAGTTTTCATCCCCTTCTCCTCATAATGAGACTCCAAGGATTTACACCTTTAGACGGCTTTCACCGCTCCATCTATCTCAAGGCGTCAAGAACTAAGCCTTGCGTTGCCGCACCTACTTCTGTGGGACAGGAATATTAACCTGTTTCCCTTTCGTATCATTGGTATTACCACGCTACTTAGGATCGCCTAACCCTGAGCTGACGAACATTGCTCAGGAAACCGTGCCCTATCAGTTGTCTAGAATTCTCATCTAGATAAGCTGCTACTAACGCCATGATATTCATTCCAAGTCGCTCCACAGGAACTTACGCCCCTGCTTCTGCGCGATTCGGACGCCTTTCTACCCAATCAGCCTTGTGGGCTGTGGTAAGGTATCGGAAGCTGATTTAGCCCCGATTATCTTCGGAACCTGCATTCTCGGTGGGTCCGCTATTACGCGTTGGTTAGAGGGTGGCTGCTTCTAAGCCTACCTCCCCACTGTCTTTGAATAGAGATTCCTTTACGATTAACACTTAATCAGCATTTAGGGTCCTTAACCTTACGTACGGTCATTCCCGAAAGGGCTCTCCAGTTTACCTGGAGAACACCCCACTGCCTCCGTCTACGGAAATTATGAGTTCGGAGTTTGAGAAGAGAGTGACCCCTTTCGGGGCCGTTCTCCCTGATCAGTGCTCTACCTCATAATTCTCCTCAGGAGACGCTGTGCTAAGACACAGTTCGAAAGGAAGCCGCTATTGCCGGGCTCGACTGGACTATCACCCCTATGCGCAGGTCACCCAAGCAGAATATACTAGCATTGGTTGCGGTCCTCCACCAACCGTCAGGTTGGCTTCGACCTGCCCGCGTATAGATCGCACCGGCTTCGGCTCTTGAAAGTGTGACTGATCGCAGTTTCCTACGACATCCCTGACCCGTGAGGGCTGCGGATACTCGCTTTCGCTTCAATTTTCATTTCGCCACACTCAAAAACTCCATGGCTCTTGCTTCGAGAAGAAAGCCAAGACACTGGTTAAACTACCTCGATCAGATCCTTGCGAATCCTCTCTTCAGAAGTCCTACATCCCTTTCATGCCTTGGCTGCCTGTCCCCATCTAGTTTCAGATCTTTTCACACCCCTTCCGGGGTACTTTTCAGCATTCACTCGCGTTACTAATTCGCTATCGGTCTGGCGCCTCATGTTTAGACTTGGAAGTTGATACTCCCATGTTCGTGCCCTCTATCCGGAAGACACTACTCTATGAGTTCCCTCCTCTTTCCTTTACCTAAGGGGCTATTACCCGCTTTGGCATCTCGTTCCAGAGAACTTTGGCTCGGAAAAAGGATAGTACTATCCTCACCACATCTACCTGAACATTACTATCCAGGAATTCAGTTTGGTCTGACCGGCGTTCACTCGTCGTTACTAACCGGATCTCAATTGAATTTCTCTTCTTTCCCCTACTCGGATACTTCAATTCGGGGAATTCGTGCTCCTTACGGAGCGCAGTCAAATCTGAGGATCATAGGTTGCGTGCACCTACCCTCAGCGTATCGCCGCTTACCGCGTGACCTTGCGGGCACCAGCCTGGCCATCCACTAAATGGGTTTTATTTAACAGCTTATTCGCACTTACTGCCTCGAATTACTAAATAATCCGAGGATCCAGTAAATTATCTTTACTTATTTCCTCACTTCATACTCAATTCAATCCTTCGATTTTTAGAAGAATCACACTATACGTATATCATCACACCCGAAGGTGCTCAATAAGAAGCTAATTCTAGCAACTCTATATAATGAAACGGAGGATTTAAAAACCTAGGTACGCTCCGAGGAAAATTGCGAGATAAAAATTATTGTTTCATTGTCTCTTGCCTTAAAGGAATTGAACCTTCAATTAAACTAGATCCAAAAGCGGTTCCGGTTGCAAGGATATATAAGACCTCTAAACCCTTGGGTTCTTTGAGAAGATCTTTTACAAGTAATCTTCCATTTGTAGTTAGCCAAAGATCTTCTCCTGCAATTCTTGGTCGTATATCTCCTAAATCAGCAAGAAAATCACGACCATTTTCACTTACTAAAACTTTAATTAGTTTTTGTCTTCCTTCTGGTGTTTCAATTACTTTTCTTAAGGTGGCCCGTACTTCCATTTCATTTTTATCAAAAAGATCAACATAAAATTCCTTTCCAGATTCCTGTCCAAGCGTGGTTATTAGTTTATTTGTTTTATTCAGTATTGCATCTTCTAAAACTTTAGAAGTTATTTTTGAAGAAAATGGTTTTGCAAAGTACGGATCTATTGAAGCTGAGCAAGCAGCTCCAAATATTGCAGCAATTGTTTTTCTACCTTCTTCACTCAAAAACATTTTTCCAACAAAAGCAGCACCATCAATTGAATTGAACAAAACACCAAGAACAAGAAAATCACCAGGAGTAGTACTTACTACTTTTCTGAGAACATCACGTCCATCTTCAGTTTTCATTAGCTCACTAAATTTATCAGCAGTGAATGGCTTGTTCAAATATTCTAATAATTCGGATTTTAATTTTCCTATGGGAACTCCTTTTTTATGTAATGCAAGAAGCCTTTTTCCTTCTTCAATTAATGCAGTAGCAAACTGTTTCCTAAATTCAGGATCTTTTAATGATTTTGGATTTGAGATAACATGACTCAACCCGTATATGTTTTTTACTTGGTTTTCATTTGCAAAAGCAGTTGATTCCATAAATTAATTTAATCAAGATAGGTATTATAAATATTGAGAGTATATTAGTTTTACAAAAAAGTATATTGGATCGTGATAGTAATTTAAAAATCCTACGTAGTATTTAAATCAAAAAAAGTTAGTTAAAAATAAAAGTAGGTATTTGGTTTAAAAGAGTTATGTAACATCTAAATTAGAAAATTAATAATTAAAAAAACTAATTGAATGAGGATTATTATGGGTAAGAGACCAAGAAAATGGAAAAAGAAAGGCCACATGAGATGGAAGTGGATTAAGAAAAAGAGAAGAAGAATGAAGAGGGCATTGAAGAGAAGAACAGGAGACTTGTAATTACTAAGTATTGGCTCCTTTCTAATGTATTTGGTATCTTATACTTGTGCATTTCTAAGGAGCTCTCTTAGTTTCTATCTCTGCATCGCTCGGTCTAGTAGGTCTTACCAAGGTTAAGGTATGCATTTAAAATAATTTCGTTACCCAATTTGTACTTAACCCGTTTAAACTACTCTTTGAGTAGGAGGGAGAATTATGGATACTAAAAAACTAAACAATGGATTGGATATAATCCTTCAAGAAAAAGGAACAAGGAAGTTTACTCAAAGTGTTGAAGTTATTTTTAATTTTAGAGGGGTAGACTTTAATAAGGCTGAAAACAGAGTGAACCTGGATGTGTTTCTTCCAAAAGGAATGGGCGGAAAGGAACCAAAGGTTGCAATTATTGCAGAAGAAAATATTGCTTCAGAATATAAAAAAGCTGGAGCAGAATTAATCATACTTCCAAATGAAATTCCAGCATATGCAGCTCCAGATAAATTGAAAATGCTTGTAAGGGATTATGTTCTTCTTGCACAGCCAAACCAAATGGCAAATGTTGCAAAGAACTTGGGTAAATATTTGGGTCCAAGAGGTAAAATGCCAAGGCCACTTATAGACAAGGGAGAAAGTGCAGTTAAAAAAGCAAAAAGTTCAGTTAAATTAGTTTCAAAAGGAAAATATCTTCCAGTACTTCAGGCATTTGTTGGAACAGAAAATATGTCTCCTCAAGATTTGAAGGAAAATATTGAAGCTGTTTATGAAGCAATAAAAAATAAGGTAACTGAACCTTGCATAAAATCTATCTATGTAAAGATGACAATGAGCAAGGCAACTAAGGTAATGTAATCGTAAACGATTATGGGCATGATGAAGGTGTGAAATATGAAAGAAAAATATACTGTTGATTTGAATAAAAAAAGTATTCAAGAAAAGGTAAAGAAAGTTCAGGAAATTGAAGGAGAGATGAAAAAATATAAAACATTCACATTGATTGAATTAAGGAACTTACCAGATGATCTATTACAATCCTCAAGAAAAAAATTGAGAGATAATGGAAATAAAATAGTAATGGCAAGAAAGGCAATTCTCCAGAGAGTATTTGGGAAGAATCCAAAACTTGCAAAATTCCTCAAAGCATGCGAGGCTCCTGTTGCACTTGTACTTTCAAACCAAACTCCATATGAGTTAAACCAATTCTTTAGGAGTGCAAAAAAGAAAATGGCTGCAAAGGTTGGCCAGATCGCTCCTTATGAAATTGTTGTTCCTGCAGGGGAAACAGATCTTCCTCCTGGTCCAGCACTTTCTGATTTAAAGAATGCAGGAATCAGTGCGCAAATTAAAGCAGGAAAGATTGCAGTTTCAAAGGACTCAACTGTTGCAAAAGCAGGAGAGGTAATTAACTTACAGAAAACAAAGGCATTGCAGATCTTAGGGATTAAACCATTTGAAAAAACAATTAATATGATTTATGCGTATGATGGAGAATACATATACGATGCATCTGTTCTGAACATCGGAGCAAAGGAAGTAAATGAAGGATTAGTATTTGCATATTCACAAGGAAAAAATATTTCCTTAAATGCAAAGTTCCCATCAAAAAGTACAATGAAGGTTATGCTCACAATGGCATTATTGCAAGGAAAGAACTTTGCAATTGGTGGGAAATTATACTCAAAAGAATCCGTAGGGCAGCTTCTCTCTCTTGCCTCAAAGCAAGGGTCGGCTCTATCTGGAATGAGAAAATAAAAATGAGGTGTTTTGAATGAGTGAAGTAGATCCATATTTGCATGCAGCTCTTGTATTACATGGAGCAGGCAAGCCAGTTAGTAAGGAAGGACTTGTTGCTGTATTAAAAGCAGCAGGAGCAGAAGCTGACGAAGCAAAGGCAAAGGTTTTGAGTGAGGCAATCAGTGGAGCAAACATTGATGAATTACTCAAAAATGCAGCAGTTGCAGCAGCCCCTGTGGCAGCACCAGCAGCTGAAGCAAAGAAAGAGACTAAAAAAGAAGAAATAAGTGAAGAGAAAAAAGAGGAACAGGCTGCTGAAGGATTAGCCAACTTGTTTGGTTAGTTTCTTTACTTTCTTTTTTTTATTTTATTTATTTTTCTATTTTAGTTTAACAATTATTTGTTTTTCTATTTTTATTTGTCAATCCAATAAAAAAATCATTTGTTCACTCGACTACTGCACGATGTGCGGTTTGAAAGGTCGAGGAACAAAAGCTCTAAAAATTGCCTTCACCAACAGCTGAAGCAGTTGGTTTGGGCTAATTTGCAATTTTTAGATTAAATAACTTCCAAAGTTCCAAATTTTCCTAGAGTTAGTTGTAGATTCCCTTGGAAAGCATTCACATAACCCTTTTCTATTTTTAATTTATTGCCTTCCTTAACCAGATCTGTCTTCTCATTCCAAAGAGTCAGCTTTATTGTACCTGAATCATCCTTTATTTCTACATTTACAACCCTTAGGGTTCTCCCGTATTTGTTTATTTCTCTTACATCCCCTAGACTTACAACCTCTGCTTCAATTGAAACATCAGTAGAACCTTCTTTCAAATCCGCAATTTTCATTTTATTTTCACCTATTTAGAATGTAGGTGAAACTTAGAAGGATAAAATTTATAAAACTGTCTTATACAGAACCAATAAATAATTCCGATCTGCTTTGAATGGTTTTATCTCGTTGGTTCTGTATCCAGAAAACGTAGCAACGTTTTCTAGCTGTTCAACACCAACGGTGATTGAACATAGATCGATCCATCTACAACTTCAACAGAAGTTGGAGACCGTTTGAAGCAAAAGCTTCAAAGGTCCATTGAAACCAACAAGTTTCAATCGGAGACAGAGAATAAAATTCTCTGGAAATAACAAATCTGGATCAGGATAATCTTTTTAAAAAAATTCTCGAATTGTTTTCTTTTTCATTTTATTTATTTTTTCTTATGAATCCCATGCTTTTGTAAACTCAATTTAACAAAATGTAAGCGGATTGTAAAGCCAACTTTACAAAATACAGGTATGTCAAACTGAGATAAAGTAATGAGGTTCTGCGGATTGTAAAGTCAATTTAACAAAATGTAAGCGGATTGTAAAGTTGGTTTAACAAAATGCAAATATTTAAAATGAAGCCCAGAGAACTATTTGCTCTTTAATTATTGTAAGCATATCATAATTTGTATATTTTCCTGCAAACTTTTCTCTGAATTTATCCAGAATTTTCTTTAGTTCCACATTATTTTCTACATGAACTTCTACTGCAAGGTCATATTTTCCAATCATCTCCATTGCGAATAGGCATTTATTTGTGGAATCAAAATAGCTAATTATTTCTCTTATGACTGTTGGGTCTTTCAAAGAAATATTTATTTGGAGGAACTGGAGTCCTAATTTATCAAAATTAGGGGAGGAAACATAGCCCAGGATTATTTTATCTTTTTCCAGTTTGTTCAACCGGTACTTAACTAGTTTTGGATCGCATTTGAGTTCTTTTGCAATTTGAGTAATTGGAATTCGTGCATTATTGGAAAGCTTGCTAAGAATTTTCTTATCAGTTTCATCCAGATTATAATTTCCCAGCTCAACTGGATAAAATAAATCCTTACTTTCCCTTTCAGGTGTAAAAAATTTCTGGTTCAAATGATGGGTAGTTAAAAAGGTCAGGATATCTTTTTCGTGGATGAATTCCCCATATAGTTTTAAGAAAGAATAGAGAAAATCAGTAAATTCATTTGCACTACGTACCATTAAAAGAATAATTAGATCATAATTTCCTTCTACATTTGCTAGATATACAACATGCTTTTGCTTACGTAAATAAGTAATAATATCTTCTTCTTGTGCAGGAGTTATTCCTTTTAGTTTAATATAAGATTTGATATAATAAAATCCTAGTTTAGAGGTATTGAATACTGTGTAAAATCCTTTCAGGAAACCATCTTTAATTAATCTATTAATTCTAAAATTAACTGTTTCCTTACTCTTTCTGAATTTCTTAGCTAGCTGGGCTGCTGGGATTCTGGAATTTAGATCTAGCTCATATAGAATTTTTCTATCTAGTAAGTCTAACTCGATCATATGTTAATTTTATAGGAAAAAATATATAAATATATAGTATTTTGAGCAAGATTTTAATCAGATATTTAATATACTTTGATACACACTAAAATACTTATGCTGACACAGGAATTTGAACAAGATCTCCATGAAGTAATTCAAGAGTACGTTCAGGAGGTAACTGGGGGGCTACGAAAGGTTTGTACTTCCAAAATTACTCCGATAATAGATAGACTTAGTGAGACAATAGAAAAAAAAGGAACAGTATTTGCTTTTGGAAATGGAGGCAGTCACAGTGAGGCAGATGCATTTCTTTACGAACTTGAACAGCAGGTTGGTGATAAATTTGTATTTAATACTGTTGGTGGGCCTGGAGGAAATGAAATTTTAGATACAAAAAATGAACAGTTATTCGAGCACACACTAAAAAGAAGAGGAAGAGAAGGGGATGCAGCACTACTCGTAACTGCAAGTGGAGATTCTGTAAATATACTTCGCGCTTCTGAACTTTGCAAGCAAATAGGAATTAGAACAATATCTATAAGCGCCAATGGGAGAATAGCAAATACGCTAGCAGCTGAACCAAATTATCCAATAGTTATTCCAATGGGAGACCAGCAAAAATTAGAAGAAGTAACTTTGGGAATTCTAGTTATATTAGCAAAACAAGTTGGATTAAAATTAGCTGGAAAAAAGGAGACAATAGAAGAGAGTAGGGAAAATTATCTTACCTCAATTAACTCAGAAGCATCTAGAGTAATTACGCCTCAACTACTTACGAATATAGTGGAGGGAATAATTCTTGCTTTCAGAAACAGAGGAATAATTCGCATAGATGCAACTTCAGGTGTATTGAAGGCACCAGCAGAACATATGGCGCACAACCTTATTTGGGATGCGCGAGATGAGACTAAAGAGATTTGGTCAAATATAGTGCTTTCAGGATTATCTGACTGCCATATGACAGGAGTAGGGAATGATGGAGGTTGCGGATATAATTGTGCATTAGACTTATTGGAAAATGGAAGAGAAGGAGATGTAGAGATTCTTCTTGCAACAAATTTAAGATCAGTCAAAACACAAAGTCTTATCCGAGCAGCTAGAAAACAAGGGGTTTCTGTTCACTCTCTTTGTTTTGATCCAGAAGATAAGCTTGCAACTGTAGGTGTTGCTCAGATATTTGCTCATCTTACTGGAAGACTTACGAACACACGCTTGCTAGTGGAGCAAGGTGTGATTGAACCAGATAAGGCAAAAAACTGGATGAGAACACATGATCTTGCATTGCTTAGAAAAAAACAGGAAACAATAAAGAAATTGCAGAAAACATTTGGAGAATCACGAAGGAGGTCTGCAAGATAGTTTGGTGAGTTTATGAAAAGAAGAATAGCCCAAGTAATTGGTTGTGCATATACATTTAGGGTTAGTCAGGCAGTAAGAGATTCTTTTGCAAAAGATCGAACAGATCATAGCTCCCATCAAGGTATAAATGCTTTTTCTTATTTCAAGAAAGTTGAAAGGCCAGAGGAGATTATAGGAAATGAGGGAATTCTACGATTACGAAAGCACCCAATTACTAGAGAAAAAGTAGAACATTGGTGTGAACCAGAATTAGCCATTCTTATGGGAGAGAAACATAAAATTGCGGCCTATGGGTTGGGAAATGATTTCACAGCAAAAGGACTTGAATTTGAACAAGCGAACAAAGGATATGATCCCACATATTATGGAAAATGCTGGGAAGGAAGTTGTAGTATTGGACCTAGATTTTTAGAATTAACAAGTATTCAAGAGATTAGTGATTTAGAAATTGGTTTGAGAATTTTCAGGGCTGGGAAAATAGTTTATGATCATGCTTATTCAACAGCCCAAAGAATAAGGGAATTTGAAGAATTACCAGGAATGATTTTGGAGCGTTTGAGATCTTTTGGTAGTGAAATTCCTGCATCAAAACAAATTTTAGTTGAGAAAGGATTCTTGCCAGAAGGAACAGTAATTTTAGCTGGAACGGGATTAATTGTACCTAAGAAATTCTATTCGGAAAATGGGGATGTGGTAACTGTTTACTCTCCTAAAATTGGGGAATTAAGAAATCAAATTAAAGAGGAGGTTGCTGAATAATGAAACAAGCAACAAAACAACTAATCAAAATTCATTTAGATCCTAGAATACGTAGAAAAATTAAAAGATGGGAGAAGAAAAATAAGCCTAGGATCTATTTTGCTGCGCATATAGAAGGGTATGGGAAAAAAAGGGATTCAAAATTCAGAGATAATAATCTTGATCTAGCTATTCTACTAGAAAGAAAAGGATTTGAAGTATTTTTACCTCAAAGGGATAATCCATTTGGAGTACTACATTCAAATAGCCAAGGATGGGAAATGGCTTTAGTAGATCAAAGAATGATTGAACTAGCAAATCTTGTTTTTGCAATTGGAGGATTTGGAAAAGATACAAGTTGGGAAATTGGACTCGCACACGGAATGGGTAAGCCAGTAGTTTTGTACCTTCCAAATGCAGAAGTTGCAGAGTACCATAAAAAGGATTGGATGCTCTTAAGAGGAATAAGTACAATTATTGGACCTTTAGAAGCATGTGAAATAATGAGAAGCTCTGTTGCAGTTCCTCCTTTTCTTAGGATTTTAGAACTGGAAGACCTCTCAAAAATAGATTTTGCATTGACTGTTCTTTCAAGTCCAGATGGTCTGTTTTCTAGAGCAGTTGGGGTGCTGTAGAGTATGGAACTAAGAACAAGAGAAACAGCTAAGCCCAAATTCAGAATTAAAGATTATTTCAAAGAAGCTAAAGATAAAATTCAAGGACATTTATTAATGGCTAGACCTTATTCCTGGATGGATTATCCTGCTACAGTTCTACTAGCTAAGGTTCAGGCAACTAGGTCTTTAGAACTTGGAGCAGTGGATGGTGCGGCAATAGTTTCTACATTACTTCTATGGGCTAGTTTGTGCTGGAGATTAGAGGCTGAGCACAAACACACATTCAGGCCAAGAATAGAGAAAAAAACTGCGCAAGGAGCTTTTATTGGAGCTACTGTAATTGGAGCAATTATAAATCCAGTAAGTATTATTCCAGCAGGTGTACAGTATGGAACAAGTGTATTATATTCTAAAAAAGAAGGGGAGAATAAATTCCTAAATGCAACTAGTTTTCTAATGAGGGGAATTGGACATGGAGCAGTTTATTTATTTTCAACTTTGTTTTATAGCTCAATAACTTTGACTAATATAATTACTGGACTTAGTTTAGGAGCAATTTGTGCATCTAGAAATCTAATTGGAGATTTAAGGGATATGAAATATGATGAAAAAACCTTTCCAAAAATGTTTGGAGAAAAAACTGCAAAAATAGTTGCAAGCGGGTTGAAAGTAGGTGCTGTAGTTGGACTTTACTTAGTTACTGGCTCTATTCTTGTTGGATTACCGTTATTGGTTGAGGCAGGGATAGCCTTAGTGTATACGAATAAGCAACAATTACATAGGATTTCTGGAGTTGGAACAGTGGCTACAATTGCTAATGCAATTTTAGCTACAATGGGAATGTTTGACGCGATTCTAATAAGCAATTTAGTTTATGCAGCAAGTGCAGTGAATATAATTTTTTATAATTCAATTGAAAGAAGAAGCAATAAGGATTGCTAAGGAATTCAAACTAGAGTTTCTCACTAATCTTCTTGGAAAATTCCCGAATATCTTTCTTTTTCTCCTTAGAATCTGTAACTGTAACCATATAATAATCCTTAACTGGAATTACAAGTAGGATTTCCTCTCCAATTGCCAGTTCGTATTCTACTCCTGAATCATTTGCCTGAGCCATTAATGCATCACACACATTAAAAAGAGAAGAAAATACCGAAGGCAACGGATCATCAAACTGAAAATTTGTTTTGAATATGTGACCATCTTTTTTAACAACTGCAGATTTAAAACCTGCATTTTTCATTTCTTCAAGAATTGTTTCAACCATAGTGATCATCTCAAACTAATTCTATACCTGCCTTCCCAAGTTTTAATGGAATTTCAGCAGGAATATTTGTACCCTCAATTCTAAGGTTATCCCCATCTTTTATGAGATAAGTTTCATCCATTATGTGTTCTAGAGAAGCGAGTAATTGCTTATTGTGCATTCCTTCCTCAACTAAAAGAAGTGTGGTTGCTCCAGCTTGTTTCAATCGTGCACCTACAAATTGAATAAACTTAATCACTGTATCTTCAGGATTATATAAAACTAAAGAAGAAAGTGTGTGGAATACAACCCTTAATGGTTTATTTGGATTCTGTTCAATCACAGAACGTATTGCAATGGAAAGATCATTAAGTGAAGAAGGTCCTGGAACAGTAATTATATTTTTAGAACTTTCTTTATTATCTAAGGAAGCTCCAAGAGTTGAGGAATAGCAATCTATGAAAATAAGTTCATTTTTCTCAAATGCATTTCTAAAACTAAATTCCAATGAATCTGCTTTTTTTAGAATCTCCTCATGATTAGTATCTGTAGTAATGTATAAAACTAATTCTCCATTTTTCAATGAGGAATCTACAAAGTGAAATGCAAATGCATTTTTTTCCATTCCTGTTGGGCCAACGAGTGATATAAGTGCTCCTCTTAAGTATCCCCCTTCAAGAAGAATATCCAAGTTTGGAATTCCTGTTGAACATCTGGATTTTCTGAGGATAGGTAATTTTCGGTCTACTTCTAACTCTTCTGAAACCATAAGTGTAGTTTTACAAAAAGGTATAAATACCTTCTCTTCACTTCGTTGAAAGGCGAAGGATTGATCCAGAAAATTTAAAAACATTGCTGGAGAGGTAAAAACGGTGATTAATAATGGGTTTAGAGAAATGGGGACCGTATTTGTTCCTTGCAGGTATTGTGATTGCACTTTTAATTGGTGTAGCACAATTTACAGACCCGATTTTGTATGCCTTGCTTGTACTATTGGGACTAGTAGTTGGAGTAGTCAATGTACAAGATAAAGAGGTTGTAGCCTTCTTGGTTGCAGCAATTGCACTTATGGGTTCAGCAACAGCATTACAACAACTAAGTTTAGTAGTTGGTGCTGATGCAATGATTATGGTGAACGGAGTAATTAGTGCAATACTCGTATTCGTTGGTCCAGCAGCATTCGTAGTTGCATTAAAGGCAATATATGACCTGGCTGGCGAAGGCGGAGTCTCAAAGGTAATGTCTAAGCTCAAATAATTTTTGAGCTTCTTTTTTTCTTTTTTTTCAATTATTTTTAGTTTCTTGTTTTTGAGTGTTAAACACATATTCATTTAAAAACAGTATCGCACACTAAATTGATTGTGAGAAAAAAACAAATTCTAGGAAGACAAACTCGGCCGCCAAAAAGAAGAGCTGAGCCAATGCAGGAAGGGATTCTTGGAGAGGTAATTGAAAGAAACGGAAAAAGATTTAAGGTTGAAATCTGGGATGTAGAGCGATTTGAATTGCCTTTTTTCAGAGATAAAAAAATGTTCTGGAAAAAGTTAACTAAAAGCAATAGAAAAAAATATGCGATTGCCAGGTGCAGGGGAGAAGGAATAAGGCCGGATGAATTGCCTGCAGCACTCTATAATTGTTTCACAAACAAAGAGAAGTTGGAAATAAGAAGGGCGCTTGGTATTAGCGAACGGATAGAAAAACTTGGGGAAAGGGACTTTACGCTTCCATTAAATGGGAAAGAACAAATAAATTGGGAAGGAATGGGAAAAAGAAAAATTGTTGAATATGCAATCGCATATTGTGAATATTATAATATAAAAAATCAAAAACAATTAAAGGAAGGAGAACATAAAAATACAAGATTATACGATGCACTGTATTCTAGAGGGTTAGTTGGTGAGGTATTTAAAACACCGAAAAGCAGAACTGAAATTTTGGATGGGAAAATATTTGTGGTTCCACTAATTGGGGAAGGCCACATAAGATGGGGAAAACTGGGTAGGAGAAAAAAGATACGCTATGCAAAAGCATATTTAAAACATCACGAAATAAAACGACCTTCTGAACTCCAACGAGGGGAGAAACAGAATCAAGGCCTTATTGGTATGCTTGAGAACGAACAACTTGTAGGTATAGTATTCGGGATCCCAAGAGAAATATCAAAAACCCTGGGTGGACGAAAATTCAAACTGAAAACAAACAATCAAGGCAGGATTGCCTGGGAAAAAATGAGCGATGTTGAGATTGCAGATTACGCAAAGGCATATTGCAAAAAATTTGGAATCAAAAGGCCTTACAAATTGAGCAGGGGAAAGAACTCTCAGCCATATCTGTATGAAGTGCTCATAAAACGAAAATTGATCGGAACAGTATTCGGAATTGAGCTTACAAAAACAGAACAACTTGGGGATAAGGAATTCGTTCTAACAACAAAAACAAATGGGCATATAGATTGGTGGCGACTCACGAATCAACAATTAGAGGAATATGGAAAGGCATATTGCAAAAAACATAGTATTTTCACAATAAGGCAACTGAGAAATAAAAATGCAAAATTGGAAAATGGATTGAGGCGAAGAGGCTTGGTGCACAAGGTATTACCTATAAGATACAATATTGTAGAATTGGAGGAAAGAAAATTCAAATTGTATCTTCGTGGAGATAGAATTCACTGGAAAAGAACGGACAAAGAAGTACTGAATATTTATGCTGCTGTTTTATGCAGAGAAACTGGAAAAGGCATTGCCAAGCTTCCGCATAGATTACGGGAATGTATGGATAAGGAAAGGGTCAAAGAATATATTGACCAGCTTCCGATACTCACTACGGAAAAAATGGAACTATTGAAAACACAATATGAAAAATCCAGCTTATATGAAATTCCAGAAGAGGTTCTTTGGGCATATGGATATGAAAAATACGCGGAAATTAGGGAATTCGGAGCAGTAGATAAAGGAGTAAGAAAAATGAGTTTATCAGCACCTATTGAATAGTTTTTTAAATAAACCTAAATAAGATGTTCTTTAGCTTAATTATATAGAAATACTAAGGTGAATCAAATGAACGTAGATGAATTTGGACCAGAACGAGTATTTGAAGTATATGATCAAAAAACAGGAATGCAAGGTGTTGTAGTCGTAGACAATACTGCTAGAGGACCTGGAAAAGGAGGAACAAGATTTGTTCCAGATATTACTACTGATGAAGTTAAGGGATTAGCAAGGGCAATGACTTGGAAAAATGCACTTGCAGATTTACCTTTTGGAGGGGCAAAATCAGGAATTAAAGGGGATCCGAAAAAAATAAACAAAGAGGAATATATTAGGGCATTTGCAAGAATGATTAAGCCACTTGTTCCTGATTTTTATATTGGTGGACCAGATATTAATACAACTGAAAAAGAGATGGGAATGATTGCTCAGGAAATTGGAAGAATGGATGCATGCACAGGAAAACCAGCTTCTATGGGTGGACTTCCACATGAATTAGGTTCAACTGGTTATGGAGTTTATCTTTCCACACTTGAAGGACTTGCACATAAAGGAATTGATGTGAATGGGGCTACAGTTGCAATTGAAGGATTTGGGAATGTAGGAACATTTGTAATGAAGTTCCTAACTGAGAAAGGAGCAAGGGTTGTAGCTGTTTCGGATTCAAAAGGAGCAATTTACAATAAGAGTGGATTGGATTACGAGAAACTAATGGAAACAAAAACAACACAAGGAACAGTTACTGCATATTCGGATGGAGAAAAATTGGATGGAAGTAAACTATTTGAATTAGATGTGGATGTACTTCTTCCTGGGGCAAGGCCAAATGTAATTACTGCTGCAAATGTTGGGAATGTAAAGGCTAAGATTGTAGTTGAAGCTGCAAATATTCCAATGACTGTTGAGATTGAGAAAAAACTTGCAGAAAAAGCACTTGTACTTCCAGACTTCTTAGTTAATGCTGGAGGAGTAATTTCTTCCTATTGTGAATGGAAAGGAATGAGTGAGAAGGAAATGTTTGAGATTGTAAAAAATAAGATTATAAATAATTGTAAATTAGTTCTTTCCAAAACTGAAGGCGGGTATGCAAGAGGGGCTGCAATGGAGATTGCAAAGGAAAGGGTATTGGAAGCAATGAGGAAGAAATAGTATTTTCCGTATTTTTTCCATACTTTTATTTATTTTTCTGTACTTTTTCTTATTTGTACTGTAACTAAACCTTTTTATACATTTCTCACCATTGATTTATACTAGTTTTATTAGTGATATTTATGGTTATAGTAGCTAGTGCAAAAAAACTAAACGTTCAGCCTGCTAAAGAAACTAGGAGACCACTACTAAGAGTAGTAAGATTAGAAGAGGAACCAATAGCAGTTGAACCAATAGAGAGCAGAGTAAAAAGAGAATGGAGAGGAGTCAGGGCAAGATATATGCCTAAAGGCTACGTATCAGCTACAAAAGCTGCTAAAATTCTCGGATACACCTACTTAGCGAGCATAACAAGTAAGATTGAAAGTGGAAAATTAAAAGGAAGAAAATTAGGTGATGGAAGAATAGTTGTAAGCGAAAAAAAAATAGAAGAATTTAAGGTATTGAGAGAAAAACTTGCTCCTCCAAAAGATGCTGTTCCTGTAGCAAGAATATATAACGGGGGAGAGGCTATAATGACAGTAGCTGAATGTAATGGGGCAATAGTTGAAGAAAAGGCAACAGTTGGAGACACAGAGGAAATAAAAAGAGATTTTGTAATTAGGAACACGGAAGGAAAGGAAGAAAAATTAAAAGTATATAAAGACATAGATGAAACTCGTTGGCTCTCAAAGGAAGATTATGAAAAAATACTCCAAAGTAGAAGGAGATGGATCAGAAGAGAAGAGGCTGCGAAATTATTAGGGACTACTATTTTTGGGCTAATGGAGAGAATTGATACAAAAACAAGAATTGCATCTTATATGCTTCCTGATGGAACTACTCATGATATTAGAGTTGTATTGCACAGAAAAAGATGTAAATTTTGTAAGGAAGATATTGAAGTCGCTAAAAAAAGAGAAAAAGAAATGTTAGAGGAAATGCGATTTGTTCCACAGATTTGTAGCGTACTTGGAATGAACATAAGTGGATTTAGAAAATGGATGCGCAGGGAAAAGTGGAGATTCGAATTTACACTTAATGGGAAAGAACATGAAATACAGATGAAACGCGGGAAGGACAGTAATGCATTTTATATGGCTCCTCAAGAGCTGGAAGTTTTAGCAAAGTACCGAGGTATTGTAACGTTAGCAACACATGCGAGGCTTGGGGGATGGAGTTTTGGCATGGCAGAAGGCATGTTACAATGCCTGAAGATAGAGAACAGTGCAATAGTTGTACATGAGAGTGAAGGAAGAAGAATCTCAGTTCCTTTGGATAATGTTGATGGCGTAAATTATGTGGAGAAAAAATACGCTGGAGTTGTTAAATTTTATCTGGAAGTCAATAATAAATATAGTCCAAAGAAACGTCAGGCAATTGAAAAATTACTAGGTACTGAATTAGAGCCTAGAGAAGAAATAGCAATCAAGTTACGTATTTTAGAAGATGCAATAAAAAAGGAAAGTGATGCGAAACTTAGGAGAACAGTTCGAGAAAAATTAACATCTGAAGCAGTTAGAGAAATCGCAAGTATGGAGATAACTGATGAAAGGTTAGTACCTGCTAAAGTAGAGTTAAAATATGCATTAAGAAACCATCCAAAATTATTAGGACAAATATCACGATTTGAAGAAGGAAGAAGGGGAAAAATTTCAATTGCATCTGATTTTTTAGTTGTTCTTCCAGTTGAAGGAAACAATGGGACAACAACAATCACTAGAGAGGAAGCAGGGCTCTTGGACCTTCATTTGAGTTTATTTTCACCTACTAACGGAGAGGGTGGACAGATACTCCATCAAAAGGTTGAAGTAGCAAATAGATTTTTAGATAGATTTGAAAGAACTAACCCAATTCATGTTGCAGGATTATGGACAGTCAAAGAATTTGTACTGGGTTTAAGAGTTGAGTTATTAGTTGCAGAAAAAAGCCCAAATAATAGGAATACTGACCCAGTAACATTGCTGCTTGATAGATTGGAGGAAAAACAATTTATGTCAGTATTTGAAGAGAGTTATGCGGGGATATGTTCTCCGTATTTTCTACAAAAAAGACCAGTATCTAGGGAAGGTGGAGCAAGATACATAACTGGTTGTTTGGTTGAAGGAATTATGTGATACTTATGGTTATAGTAGCAAGAAAAAATAGAATAGTGGATGCTGAAAAAGGAGGAGTTCCTCCAAGGTTTAGAGTACTGAATGGAGGAAAAAAAGTAGAGGATATAGATCATAGAATAATGAGAAGAGTTGGACTAATTAGGGATAAAGTACGACTTGGTGATGATGGAAAGAAAGTAATCGGAATAAAAGAATTATCAGAACTCATTGGAGTTTCAGAGAGCACTATAGAAAAAAAACGCTTCAAAGATTCTGAAGGATACAAACATCGATTTATTGATGAAACTACTTTTGATATTAAATGCTCAAGAAGAGGAAATAATCACATTCGGGAATTCTCATTAGAAGATGCAACGAGGTTAGTAAGGGCAATTTTTGAAAAGGAAGATGGATTAATTATACTCAATGAAATGGCACTTGAGCTAAGAGTATCTCCAGGTACAATAAAATTATGGTTTAGGAAAAACAAGGGTAAACTAGAGATAGAAATTGATGGGGAAAAACAAGAAATATCGCTTAAGAGAGGGCGACCTACGACAGGAAATGCAAAACAAGCAAGATATATGGACAAAAAAGAGTATGTGTTGTTCAAACAATGGGTAGAAAAAACATATGAAAAAAGAATTTGGCAAGGTGAAAGGAAAAGAGGAGAGAACATTCCAGAAGGATATGTAAGCACTGGAGAAGCAGGTAAAATAGTAGGTAGGGATTCGAATTATATATTAGCAAAAATAGATAGTAGAAAAATAAGAGCAAGACAGATACGAGATGGAGCGTGGATTATAACAAAAAGGGAAATTCTAAGATTCAAAAAAAGACAAGATGCTCATGCTCCTCCAGAAGGATGCATTAGAACTAAGGAAATGCTTGCCATGACTGGAGTAACCGAGTCGGCGTATAGAGTAAACCTGATTAAAAAACGTGGTAAACCATATTTTAGATTTGAAGATAATGAAGGAAACAGCAAAAAGTATAGAATATATTACGATATAAACGAGAGATCTTGGATAAGAAGAGTAGATGCAGAAGAGATAAAGACAGTAATGGATAGAAGAGGGGGATCTATTAGAAAGGAAGAAACTGCAACTGCCCTAGGGATAACAATACTAGAACTGGAAACCAGATTAAACACAAAAAAGAGAGTTCTCAGGTTTCATCTACCAGATGGGACACTAATGACTGCTCCTTATGCAACAGTAGGTAGAATATCCTTATTTAGAAGAGCAGAAATTGAAAGAATTGCAGAAGCGGACAAAGGATTTAGAGAAAATATAGTATATGTAGACGAAATTGCAAAAACATTAGGACTGGATAAAACACAGTCGGTTATAACTTATTTTTTTAAATTAGGTGGAACAGTCTCATTCACCTTGAATGGAAAAAAATACGAGATAGCACTTAGAAAAGAAAAAATTCTTGGAAAGAATCGAATTAATGCAAGAGTATATCTAACAAAAGAAGAACTTGAAGCATTGGTAAAATGGAAAAATATGAAAAACCAGGTTACTCATCAAAAACTTAGGGGATCAAAACTTTGCCGTAATGAGGAAAAATTTAGTAGAATTAGGGTTGAGGATAATCGAGTAATTTTATATGAAAATGAATATGGAATAACTATTTCAGCACCACTTGAAGAAGCAAATGGGGAAGCATATGTGAGAAATGAGTATGCTGGACTAGTTAGATGTTACATGGAGCTACATTCCTTGGATCTCAAGGTGAGAACGAGAGTAGCAATGGCAATTATGTCTGAGAATGCTGAACCACGTAGTAATAAAGGCATGGATCAGTTAACTGTAAAACTTAATATTTTGAGAGAAGCAATGCAAAATGAACCAGACGAAACGCTTAAACAATCACTAGAGGCGCAGTTAACACAGAAAAATAAGGATACAAGAAAAAAAATTATAAGAAGAATAAATGACAGAAAACTTGTGGACTATGGAAAACATGGAGAAAAATTTGAGTTAGTAACAGGTGAAAGAGCTACTGAACCTGTTGAAATGGCTTATGTTATAATGAGCCATCCAGGGTTATATAGAATACTCTGGGATATGATTAATTTAGAAGTTGTTTTATCTGAAGACTATGGAATTGTTCTTCCTATTCAAGGCAGTAATGGGGATCGGGCAATAACAAGAGGAGATTTACCTCTACTTGATCTTTCTATTAGATTGTTTTCAGATAGCGAAGATGGGCTGAAGGACAGAATTGGCCTAGTGCACAGATTTTTGGACCTGTTTGATCAGAACGATTCGACATCAATTGCAGCACTATGGGTTGTGCGAGATTTTGTAATAAATATAAACAGGTCAGTCATCAGAAAAAGCGAAGCAGTACGAAAAATGTATGAAAGATTAAAACTTGGACAATTTATGAAAGTTTTTGAAGAAGGCTATTTTGCTGTAGATCGTAGATACAGACTAATAAAAGAGATAGAAGCTGACGACGACAGATATAGTAATGGAACTGGTTGCTTAGTTGAAGGAATTATGTGATGGTATGACTGTAGAAGTAAAAAAATTGAGCAATAGAAAACCTGATCGTGTATATAGGCACAAACCACCAGCTAAAAGTAGGTTTAGAGCCCAGAAAGCAGATCCTGAAACTCAATCAAAAATAGAAGTGAATATAATTGAAAGAATAAGGCACAGAGTAAGAAGAAGAATGGAAAAAGTAAGAGAGAGAATTGAAAGTTTAGCTGATGGAACACAAGTACTTAGAACTAATGAATTTGCTGAACTTCTAGATATTCCAAATGGTAGGCCATTCTCAAAACTCGGACCAGGACAAGAGAATTATGTATACCATTTTGTAGATGGAACACAAGTAGAAGTAAGATGTGCAAGGGGAAGAAGAGATTGTAGAGTATTTTTCCTAGAAGATTCAACCGCGTTATTGAGAACAATGTATCAAAAGGAATATGAATTAATTTTAGCAAACGATATGGCTCAAGAACTAAGAGTGTCCCCAAGAGCTATATTAAGCTGGTTCAAAAAAGAGGGAGGAAAACTTACAATTAAACTAGATGAAGAAGAGCATGTTGTAACCCTTCATGAAGGAAACTGTCCTTTAGAAAATAGGGGAGGAAAACCGCCAAAATATATGTGCAGAGAGGAATACAAATTATTCAAGAGATGGGTCGAAGAAACATATAAGGAAGAACGAACTTGGCAAGGCAGGGTGCGCATGGCTGACCTGAAGATTCCTAAGAAACATGTTACTGTTGAACAAGCAGGAGAGCTACTCGGAGAAGACAGAGCGTATGCCGAAGCTAGAATAACGAGTGGAAAGATACATGCTAAAAAATTAAACGATCGGATCTGGGCAATTAGCTTGGAGGAGGTTGAACGATTTAGGCAAGAAAGGGAAAGAAAAAAACCACCTGCTGACTATATTCCTTTATGGAAGATGCTCAAAAGAACTGGCGTAGTCAGGGAAACATACAAAACTAGTCTGGCTACTTCAATAGATACAGCAACTGGAGACGTGGTTGGGACATATGCATTCTTAGGAAATGATGGAAAGAGAAAAGAATACAGAATACATTATGATATAGACAGTGACGCGTGGATTAAGGAAGCAGATTCAAATGAAATACAAAAACAAACGGAAGAACGAAAACAGCTTATAGGTAAAAAAGAAGCTTTAAAATTACTTGGATTAACTGGGAATGAATTAAAGAGCAGAACAGATGTTAAAAATAAAAAAGTGAATTACTGGTTGCCTGATGGGACTCTATTAAATGCAGATTATTTCGTTGTTAAAGGGAATACGGTATTTAGGAGACCGGAAATAGAGGCAATTGCAAAATTAGATAAAGAATTTAAGGAAAAAATAGTTTACGTAGATGGGATTGCAAAAATATGTGCACTTGCTCAAGGAAAATATAGTGTTTGGCAGTTATTCAAGAGTCATGAAGGCACAATTTCATTTACTTTGAATGGAAAAAATCATGAAATAAAACCAAGAAAAGAGAGAAAAACTGGGGAGGAACTTCCAAGTTCGAAAATTTATTTATTAAAGGAAGAGGCACATGCATTGGCAACATGGAGAGGAATGAATACCCAACAAACACATCTAAGGCTTAAAGGAGCAAAAGTATGCCGTGAGGAGGGGCAGTTTAGAAAATTAACAATAGAGGAAAATAGAGTAGTACTACATTCTTATGGATTTGGAGTAGATCTTTCTGTTCCATTGGATGAACTGGATGGAGAATTGTATGTACGAAATGAGCATGTGAGATTAGTTAAATGCTGTATGAATTTGCATTCAAGAACTTCAGAAACAAGGGCTAGAGAAGTAGAGGCAATATTTGGAGAACTTGCAGAACTAAATCCAAGAAAAGTTTCAGATTATGATACTGCTAAACTAGTTATGCTTAGGGATGCAAGGAAAAAAGAAAGTGACTCAAGAACATTACAACTAATGGATGCATGTTTGGGAGATGAAAGGGGAAGGGAAATTTCGGGAAGGGAAATAACTACTCCAGAATTGGTTCCAGAAACAGTAGAAGTAGCAAAGGCACTTGTGGATCACCCTGCACTTTTAGAGCAACTAGCTGGAGGAGAAAATGGTTTCACCAGAGCAATTCCCCTAGTTCCAGAATTAAATGTTTATGTTCCTATATCCGGAGATAATGGAAGCAGAAGAATAAAAAGAGAGGGAACAGTACTACTCAAATTAGCTCTAACGCTTTTCGACCCAAGAAAGGGAGTTACACCATCACAGAGAATAGATGCTGCTGAAGAATTTTTAGGGTTTGTTAAAACAAAGGATCAGAGATTTTTACCTGGGTTGCTTGTAATGGGGGAGTTTTTAATTGAGTGTATGACAAGCAGTGAATCAAAAGCAACAACAGAAGACAAGGCAAGAATGAGTGAATTATTTGCAAGAATAGATAAATTTGGTAGAATATTTGAAAGAGTAGAGGATATCGAATCTGAGTATATTGTACGCGGAAAAGAGAGAGTAGATCCGCCAGTTCAAGGAGAAGTATGGACAGAAACTATTATCAATGTCTAGTCCCTCTGAACGGTACAATAGTAATTGTCCTCGCGAAGCGATAAAGCAACGAGCTTAAGTTTAATAGAAGTCCGTTGCGGCCAAGTTGCAAAAGAATCTGATAAGACAACTGAGAGCTCTTCTAGCATGTACTTAGAACTGCTTCTAAATGCAGAAGTATGCTCTGTATATACTAAGTAATACTTAATCCATCACGCCCAGAATAATTTTTTGCATCTCCACTGGCTCCAAATCCTTTAAAGCCCTTATTGCAAATTCCAATTTAGCCTCACTGGATGCATAGATTGTGAATAATTTGTCTCCTTTCTTAACTGAATCTCCTCGAGTTTTATGCAATAGAATGCCAGCATATTTATCCATTGGTGCTCCAGCAATTCTGCATACTTTTGAGATTGTTTTACTATCCACATGGAAAATCTTTCCACTCGTAGCAGCGATATGATCATAAGTGAATTTTCCTGGGGAAATATCTTTTGAAGAAACCTTTGGATCTCCTCCTTGTAAAGCAATTATTTCCTTGAGTTTTTTCAATGCCTTTCCACTAGTAATTAATTTCTCAGCAACTTCATACCCTTTTCCTTTTCCAACCTTTCCTGCAAGTTCCAATAACTTGGCTGAGAGCAAACAGGATTTGTGCCTAAGGTCATCAGGGCCTCCGTTTCCTTCAAGAACTTCCAATATGTCCTTTGCTTCTAAGGCTACACCAACTCCGTGTCCAATAGGCTCAGCCCCATCAGTAATCAATGCCTCAACATCTATTCCTAATCCTTCACCGATTTGAATGAAATGCTTAGCCATTGTCTTGGCATTGTCCATTCCTTCAACCTTTGCATCCCTTCCAATAGGAATATCAATAATCACGTGTGTTGCACCTACTGCCTTTTTCTTTCCAAGAATACTTGAAATTAATAGCCCTTCTGGATCTAATTTTAAAGGATTTCTTATTCTTATTAGGCGATCATCTGCTGATGCGAGATTTAACCCTCCACCCCAAACAATACACCCCTTAGCCTTAAGGGTGACCTCTTTAACTTCATCCATTTTCAAATCTACTGGAGCAAGAAGTTCCATTACATCTGCTGTTCCAGCTGCAGAGGTAATTGATCGTGAGGAAGATTTTGGAATGTATAAGCCTGCAGCTGCGATTATTGGAACAATGATCATCGAAGTTCTGTTGCCTGCAACCCCCCCAATACAATGCTTATCGCAAATTGGTTTTACTCCTAAATCCATTTGCTCTCCAGAACTTACAATACTATTTGTAAGTCCAATAATTTCACTATCAGAAAGTCCGCGGATATAAACTGCTGAGACCCATGCAGCAAGTTCAACCTCACTTAATTTATTGTCCATTAAATCTTGAATTATCTCCTGAATTTCTGCGTGAGAAAGAACCTTTCCATCCATTTTTTGTCGAATATGTGTAATTGAATCAGGACGATCCATATGGATTATTTCCACTCGGTCAGTTGATTTTATCCCAAGCTCATCTACAAGGTCTTTATAGATTCCAACCTCTCCATGCTTAACTAAATCATCAGAAACATCTACAATTACTGCTAGTTCTTTAGAATCATATTTGAGAATTGTTCTATAACCTAAATAGATATCATGGCTAGCTGCCTGTAATTTATTCAGAACAATTATTCTTCTTCCAGTATAAACATTAATTGGTTTTACAGTACATTTGTATTCCTTATATTTCCAAACATCTACTTTTTTCTTTACAGATTCCGTATATTGTGATTTTGGCATTTATACACCCTTTAATTTTTTATTTACTAGTGATTTGAATCGGGGGCTTTTGCAGGCTGAATCACATAGTTTCTGCCAGCCCGATTCAAAACTTTTGAAAAACGCTTCTCCTTGCACTGAATTACAGAGTTTCTCCCGTCTGCGTTTTTCAAATGAAAGGAAACCTTGTGGTGAGACAAGTCCTTCCTCAGTAATGTATGCATTAATATATCTTGCAGCAGTTGCATCAAATGCTGGGTTCCTAATTTTAAGGTTTCTAGTTCTTGGGGGTTTTTCCCAAACTTCTTTAGGATCTCTTTCTTCTATTTTTTCTCTATTTCCTTTCAGAGTAAGTGGATCAAATTTATATAACTCTGCAGCTGAGTAAAAAGAAACATCATGCACCCTTGCAATATGAGCTAGAGTACTTGTTCCAATTTTATTTATTAGATCTCCAGTTGAGGTTACTGCATCTGCACCAACTATACAAAGATCTGCCTTTTTTATGAATGAATTCATTGCTGAGTCGACAATTAGAGTAGTTTTTATTCCTAACTTTGCAAGCTCAGTTGCAGTTATTCTTCCCTGATATCTTGGCCGGGTTTCACAGGCAATTACTTCGAATTTTTTGCCTTTTTTCTTTGCCCTTCTTAGGATTCCAGTAACTGTTGAGGAATGGCAGTGTGTTAGTACAACGTTCCCATCTTGGATGAGTTTTGAACCACACTCCCATAATTGTGCTGCATTTTTTTCCATTTGAGGAAGGAATTCACTAACATGAGAAATGAATTTCTTTTTCAATTCAGGAACAGAGGTTATATTATGGCTTCTAATTTCCATATACATAAAGTTGCAGGCATCTTTAATCGTATTTCTCGTCATGGGTTCAGTTGGTCGTGCATATGCAAGTTGAGTACTTACAGAAAGTAGTTCTGAATATAATGAATCCAGAGATTTTGCTTTTGAATTTTTTACTTGGAGAATAAGGGCAGTTATTGAAGCCTTTGCAATATTTCTTGCTCCCTGAATTTTAAGGGATTTTATATCTGCTATAGTTTTCCTTACACCGGACTCCATGTACACGATTCGAAGAATAAGTTTTTATACTATTACACTACTTAGGCGTTTCTCCTTTCTTGGAACATAGCAGTTCTACTTAGTACCAACTACGAGCGCTTTCTTCTATATTACTAATCGACCGACGCAGTCTGGACTGGGTATTACCAAGGTTTTAATTTATACTAGGTTATATTGAAATAGTAAACCAAACATCAAGGATAGTAAATGGTGAGAGAATGGAAATAGTATACGAATGTGAAATTTCAAAGAAAAAAGACTTGGATAAAGTACTCGCAGATGATCCGTATGGAAAATACTCCTTTGCAAGAGCAAGTTATCAATTGAAAGAAGGGAGTTTTATTGATGGAGAGAAAGATAAATGCTACTTGTATGTTAAAGCTGAGGATGAGTTACTTAAGGAATTGGAGAAGAAACTTGGAGATCTTGCGAAAAGAACAAGCAATGAAATTGAACAAAAAATCATAAAAAAAATAAACGATGAACAGGATAGTGCAGTCTCAGGTTTTGGCGATATATTTGGATGATAACAATGGGACAAGAAGTGCCGCATGGTTTTTTCGAACACAGATTTTTGCCACAAGAAAGACCTAAGTCAAAAAGTGTGGGTGATATTTTTGGGTAAAACTATTGCTTCTAGAGGAGTTCCCTCTTCACTTTCCCTTTATTTTCCCCCATATAATTCTGAGGAATTAAGGGCATTCCAGGATAATGAGGAGAATCCAACTAGGAATTTATGGAATATGGAGGAGATTGTAAATTTTGTATTTTCTAAAAAATATCAACCAACTTATTACTCAATTGCATTTGGATTTATGAAGATGCTTTCTGAGAAAATTCATATTGAAGGAAAGGATATTTCGGAATTTATATCTTCAAATAATATCTCTAAGGCCACATTTTATAATCGGGTTCTTCCTAGGCTGAGAAGGGTTGGATTAATAAAAATTGAGAGAGAAACAATTGTATCTGTTGAAAGCAAAAGAAAATTCAGGCCAATGAAAATAAGTTTGAGCAAAACTTTTGGGAATTATCTAATGAAAATAGGCGATTCTTGGCTCTCAGTAGTGGATGATTCAAGAACTAGGAAAAAAGAATAGAAATGGAATTACTTTCTCTTTCCATTCTTCTTAGAGGGTTTATGCTTGTGAGTTCTTGAGGGCTTCTTGGACTTTTCCTTTCTGGTTTTTTTTACTTCACGCACTTCATCTTGGAGTTTTTCTCGTTCAATTCCTTTTTCCTCAAGCTGTCTAAGAACTAATTGGGTTTTTCCTTCTGTTCTTTTAGCAACATTTTCAAATGGTTCAATGTCTTCAATTTTTTCGTGCATGTGACGCATTGCTTCCCTGCTCTCGTCCATGAGTCCCTTTAATCGTTCTTCTGCTCTTCTTATCCTGTCATCTATTGAAGTTTCATCTATAGCAATTCCCTGCAGTTCCTTTTCGTAGTTGTCCATTGCATCCTCGAACTCTCTTAAGTATTTTTTAACTTGTTTGGCTGTTGAAGATTTCTTTAATTCCTGCAACTCACTACCACTCTGTTCTAGATACTCTTTCATTTTCTGTAATTTATCTTCATAATCACGGGCGTATTCTCTTATCCAGTTCTCGACCTTTTCAATTTCAGAGAATTCTTCACTTAAGGATTCCAATTGGCTTTCTCTTCTAGAAACTATCCTTTCGATTTCATCTATTTGATCCCTAAGTTCCAAACGTGCTTCTGCTGCTTCATCTAATTCCTGGCTAATTTGTTCCATAGAAGAATTAAGTTCTTCTATTCTCTTGCTCATATCATCTATTGCATCCTTATACTCAGAATAGTTATCATCAACATCCTTAATCTTTGAAGAAAGATCAAGAATTCTTCCTTTTTCTGAATCAATTGTACCCTTGGTTTTTGAAATTTTTTCACTTAATGCTCCTTTCATCTTAGAAACATCACTCATCATTGTATCTAATTTTTCCCTAGTTGCATTCAATGCAGAAAAACCTTCCCTTTCTATTTTCTCAACTGTTCTCTGTAAAGTATCTAGCTCTTCTATTTTATCTGGAAGTTCTAATGCCTTTTCCTTTAATTCAGTAATCTTTTCTTCTTTTTCTAAAAGAAGCTCTGTGAATGTAGCAATATCAGATTCCATCCTTGTTTCTAATGGACCAATTCTTTCTTTGTAGAGTTTATCCTTTTGTTTCTTGAGTGCTGCGATTCCTGCCCTTTGCCTGCCTAATTCATCCAAATATTGGGAAACCTTTGTTCGGATATAAGATGGTCTTTTTTGCTCAGTTGGTTCTGGGAGCAGAGCCTCAGAGACTTCTGGTTCTTCGATCTTTTCCTCTTGAACCTCTTTTTCCTCAGGTTCTTCTTCTTGTTCCTTAATTTCCTCAATTAAAGAAGGTTCAGAAATTTCCTCTTCTTTTTCTGGTTCTTCAAGATCAATAGAAAAGTCCTCTTTTGCTTCATCTTTAACTTCTCCTCTTAATCCCTTTAATAATCGTTCTTTTTCAGAATCTTCTTCTTCTTTTTGCTTAAAACTTTGAATGCCCATTATTTCTGGTAATACTGTAAATATCTCTTTTTTCTCCTCTTTTGGTTTCTCTACTGCTACTCTTGGTTCGTGGTGTTCAATTGGAATTTCTTCTCCTATTCCAACCCAAGTAGCATACGTTCCAGTTAGGCTATACTGGATTTTTACATAGCCTTCCTCTTCCAGAATATGAAGCCATTTTTCAACATTATCTTTATGTAGACCAATTTCACGTGAAAGCTGGCCTAATTCAATTTTCTTTTTTGTGGAAAGGATTCTGACTAGTTTATCTACATCTGTTGAGATTACTGCATCATCAACGCGTATGTCAGACATTAAGCAACCACCTTAATCCTATAATCTCCAGACATTTTTCTAATTGCCCTAGTTAATGCGACTTTTATAATTGGGAAATTATTCTTATAGGTATATACTGAGAAAACATCCTGGCCATAGTAAATTCTTGCTGCCCGGTGTGTTGGCCTTCCAAATGCCTTTCTCATCCCTTTCTGAAGACGATCTGCCCCTGCACCAGCAATCATCTTATTTTCCCTAAGCACATGATGAGGATAGGGTCTTACAATCATATAATAATTTCCAAGAATAGTTTTTTCCATATGCTTGTTTGCAGATTGTCTTGCACTTTCCAGAGCATTATCTCTTAGAATTACATCTTGATCACTTACCAGTTGAACCTCAAGATCATAATCTGGCTTTCTTACACCCATTCTAAATTGGTTTAAGTTCCTATGAGGCATTGCCTTGATGAAGGACTTCTTTGGTTTTGATTTAGAATACCTTGTCCATGCAACCTTATCCATGTCTCGTATAGCTCTTCCAGGTCTAATTCCCATTCTACCACCTAACTGTATTAATTGTAGTAGAATTTATGGATGATTAAATTTATAAAGGGTTTACGTCTAAAGCTGGTCTTGAAGGCCATAAACGAATTGATTATATACAACGTATTCGAGAAACGTTCGGGCAATGTAATTCATTTCATTTATGTTTCCCGAATCATGCATGGACAGAATAGAAGGTATTTTTACCCTTCCCACGGCGTAAGATAAAGCCGGCTTCAACTAATTTTCTAACATCATTTTTTATTGTCCTTTCACTAACCTTTTCCCGAATAAGCTTTTTCATGTCCTTTATAGTACTCTGCTTAATCTCCCTAAGCAACCCGAGTATTCTGGATTGCCTCTCACTAATGTTCTGCCTTGTTAATGGAAGAACAACATGAAAGAAACCTTTTTCTTGTTTGAAGATCGGATCGTTCAACCCTACTTTTCTCATACTCTGGAGTATTCTTAACGTTCCGGTTCCCCAATGTTCAATATATTTTACTTTATGCGCAAGTTCTGCCAGTAAGGGATTCCTTGGGTGGGATGGGTGCTCCTTATAAAGGTCAGATTCAGATAATTCCGGAGGGAGCACGCCTGGATTTTTAACAACGACTTTATCTTCGTATATGGCAACATATACTGAAGAAGGATAGGTATAATCACGATGAACCAGAGCATTAATTACTGCCTCACGCAAGGCCTCCCTGGGAAGAATAGGAATGCTTTTTCTCTCTGCTCTTTCAAAACTTATTGTCTGGGGAACTTTTCCCATAACAAAATCAACTGCCAGGTCTACTGCACTGAATATGTTAACATCTATATCCCTAATCTCACTAATGTCAAGCTTTGAGAATACTGCACATTTAATTCCAAAAAGAGGATACAGTAGCGATGGTTTCTCTCCAAAAAAAACTACTGCAGCATTAAGAATATGTTTATCTCTGATAAGTTTAAGATTTCTTAAGGAGGTTTCCACGCTAGAAAATTTCATCCCTAATGTTTCGGTAAATGTTTTTACTGTTTCCTTATCCAGATCATCGAAAGTAGCTTCCTTGCATGGTTCACTATCGAAGTGGACCTGCCCAAGAAACCTGTTTTTGAAGAAAATCGTCAGTTCTTGTGGACTCATGTCCTTATTTATTTTTCCTACTCTCACATATGCAATTCCCTTATAAAAATGGGGCTTATACTCGCTTTTTGGTATTTTTAGTTCCAAAACAGTTTTATCTTCAACATTGGTTTCGTTTATACTCGCGTATATTGGTGGTGTTATGCATTCTGTTAGTTTTCTGGCTAAAAGTTCTATTGTGTTCTTTCCTATTGAGATTCCAATTACTGTGGCATTGTCCCTAACCCCAATTAATATTGAACCGCCATTCGTATTCGCAAATGCACAAGCTGAGGTCAGGATTCTGTCTTCATCAGATAGAGTTTCCTTGAACTCTATAGTTTCACTTTCTTTCATAAGCATAATTAGATTCAAAGAGTATATAAAACTTTCGGGCAATGTTCGGGCAATCTAATTTGTTTCACTTACGTTTCCCGAATCAGATTTTTTGTGCCTTATTTGGATAAATGAAACTACCTTGGGAGTAATTAGGAAAACGAATAGAACATAAGCAAAACCAGCAAGAATATCCAAAACATAATGCTCTCCTAAGTAGATAAGAGATAGTGCCATTAGTAGAGGAAACAGGAAAATTGCAGAGTATTTCTTTCCATAGAATTTTACAACAAATAATGAGATGAGAAGTGGATATGCTGAGTGTAAGGAAGGGATTGCTGCTACTGGATTGGGATTGAATAATGCAGAAACTTTTCCAACACTATCCCCACTTTGTTTGAAGATTATGTGTTCTATTTCAGGGATAATACCTTTTTCAGAAGCCATCCAAGGAGGAGCTACTGGGAATATGATAAATGTGGCTAGGGCAAGGTAGGAGATTAAGATTAGAGCGATTGCAAATTGGGTGAAATGCTGCTTGTTCTTTCTCCAGAGGAATAGGGCAAATAAGATTGGGGCAATAAAGTGGAGGGAATATATAAAAATTGCAATTGAATTAATTAATTGGAGTGTGGGTGTGGATAAGGAATGAGCATATACTTGAAAGGAACTTGAAAGTATTTCTCCAAAAACTGCATTTTCAAAATTAATTGGAAAGAAATAATTAGCATTTTTAGCTAGATTGTCTGCTAATCCTCTAAGAACTTCATAAGCTAGGAATAAAATAAAAAAAGGAAGCCAGGCAGAGAGGATTCTTCTTGGTTTTTTTATTAGGAAAATTGCTCCAATAATTAAGAAAGCAAAAATATTGTTGAAAGAAAATAGATCTACTTTTCCATAAGAGAAATACAGTATTACATATAATCCTAAATAAGCTAGTGTGACCCAAATAGCTAATGAAGAAATACACTTAAGGTCTAACTCATTTGTTCTCTCGACCGAAGTACGATGAATGGTCGAGGAACAAAAGCTTTGAAAATTGCCTTTGCCACTAGCTGAAGCAACTATTTTTGAATCACTCGCAATTTTCAAATCGTCCTGATGCATTGAGATAACTAGGAAGAAAGGGTTTTAATCTATTTCATAGGAGAATTGAGCAATGAGAAAGGTATCAATAGTATTCCCGGTTTACAAGAAAACCAATGTTTCACGGAGTATCTGGAAATATTGGAAAGTGATTAGGGAAAAATATTCAGCTGAAATTATAATCGTAATTGAAGGAATAGATAGAAATGAGTATTTGAAATTAGAAAAAGAACTTAAATTTGCAAAAATCAAAGTGACCGAAAATCGGTCACATCTTTCCAAACTGGATCGCTACACCGAGCGAACACAACGGTGTTCGCGGGGCGCCAGGAACGGAGTATCCGTTCCTTCCGAGCAGCGGAGTATTGAACCCAGTTTGGAAATAATCTGGAATGAAAAAAGAATGGGAAAGGGTTGGGCTGTACGAAATGGGTTGCGTGCTTCTAGAGGAGAAATAATCGGATTTGTGGATGCTGATGAGGCAGTTTCTCCAGAAGAAGTATTAAGAGTGGTAAAACTTTCAGAAAAGTATGGAATTTTAATTGGAAGCAGAAGACCAGAACAGTATAAGTCAAAAACGAGAAAATTACTTTCTGTTGTATTTAATTTTTATATAAGAACTTTACTTGGACTGGAAGTAAAGGACAGCCAATGTGGAATTAAATTCTTCAGAAGAAAGAGTATTGCTCCGATCTTAGATAGAATGAGGATTAATGGGTTTGCGTTTGATGCTGAGATTCTTTATATTCTAAAGGAAAATGGAGAAAAAATAACTGAAGAAAAAATTGAATGGAAAGATGTTGGAAAAAGCACAGTTGGATTTTTCTCAATTATTGGAATGGTAATAGATATTTTAAGAATTAGATTTAAGTTTTAATAAATAGGTTCCTTTTCCATCTTCATAAACTAGAACGTATTCATTTATGAAATATTTTGAGAGATTGCAGGTATCCTTGTAAAATACGATGTAATCCATTTGGGGATAAAATTCAGAGTCAGTAAGCAAATTAGCATAGGTATAATAGGTATTACACTTAGTGGGATCCTCAAACAGGGTATGGTTTTCAATTGCCTTTGCAAAAAAAGACCAGTCACTTATAATCTCTTTCTTGGATTTTAGAGGATCATAAGAATAAGTAAATATGCCATTAGAAAAACTGCCGTCTTTATTTAATATCAAATAGTGGCTAGCGTGAAGAAAGGGCTCTACTTTCAAGAAATTCAGATCTATTCTAGATACAGAAAATCCATATTCTATTGAAGAGTTAGCTGGGATAAATTGCCTTAATTTAAGAAACCCTTCAATTTCTAAATTATATTGGTAGAAAACGTACACATAGAAAATGAATGAAATGATAAAGGCCAATGCTAAGAATAAATTAATGAACTTAAGGTCGATTTTATTAAATTGCGGAAGGAACAAAAGGAATATTAGAAAAATAAATGGTAAAAACCTAACAGAAAAAAACTGCCAGCTTGGCAGATCATTCAAAGAAACGATATAACACACTAATAGGATAAAAAAAATATTCCTGAATTCTCCTTGGATATGCATTTGCTTTGATTGCACTAAAAATATAGTAATTAAAAAAATAAATGAAAAACCAGCGTAGGAGAAGATTACTGGAGAAAGGATCTTTGAAAACAAGAAATCACGGATATATAAAACAGAAGAAACAGATTTAAAAAAACCAGAGAATACTTCTGTTTCTGAAAATGAGAAATAACTGTAAAAAAAGTATATGCCTAAAAGAATAAATGGGAGTAAAGAAGCATAGAATTTTGGATTAGTAAGAAATTTTGGCCTTAATGAGAGTATGGAAACTAAAAAAACAACAGCAGTTATAAGGTGAAAAAAATATAAAAGGATTAGAGAAAATGCAATTAAAAGGTAGTTTTCTTGATGTTTATACCAATAACCCAAAAATAGAAAATACAGTGGGATAGATAGTAGAAATCCCAAAAAACCCATAAAGAAAAACCAATTAAATACGAAAAGAAGGGAAAGTAAAGTAAGGTTTACATTAGTATTTGGTTTAACAGATTTATAGAAATAGTTCATACTAAAAAAATAAATTAGAACATATAATGAAAGAAATATCTTTCCTGAAACTTCAATGGAAAAAAATTGATTAAACAATAAAAGAACAATATATGCCAGAGATGCAGGAGTTAATAAATTAAATGAAAAATATTCGGAAAGATGCTCATTTCCATGGATTAATTGGTTTATTATATGGACTGCGGCAAGATGGTTTGGATAATCGTTTAAAGGCAAATAAGGAAACAGCCAAATTAGAGATAAAAAAACCAATATCAATACATGCTGAATTTTGAACATAAAAATCAAAAAAGGGGTATACCCCCATTAGAAACAATAGAATAGTTACGTGTCGTCAGGGTTTACCATCGATGGCATTGATTTCCCCCCACCAGCTACACCACCACATTCAGCACTTGGGTCATGACCCATTACTGCATTTATGAATGCTGGAACGAGGATGTATACAACTGCTGCAATTACTGCACCTGTGAACATTGCTGTAGCCCAGACTGAGGCCCTTGCCCTTGTTTCTGCACCCATGATTTGGCCGCCAGCATAAACTACTGCTGCACCAACAATCATTCCAAACATGACTGCTAAAAGGATGAAGTTAAGTGTGTCCACAATTGAGCAAATACCTGATTTAAGTGAAGTTGCTGCAGTATCCTCAGCAGCAGCAACGGCCAATAAATTAACTAATACTAACAAACTGAATAGATATTTTCCATACTTTGCAAGTTCCATCATATTTAACTCACCTTTACTTTTAGAAAAGATATAATAACTAAAGTTTAAAAAGGTTGATAAAAAACCAAAAAATAAAAAAGGACAAAATGAGATAGGGACTTCGCCCCCACCTAATCCTGCACCAGTACTTTTTATGATTATGTTATATCTTTATATATCACTACTTCACAGGACAGTCAGTACTTATGTCTGTAGTACCACCCATTACTGCATTTATGAATGCTGGAACGAGGATGTATACAACTGCTGCAATTACTGCACCTGTGAACATTGCTGTTGCCCAGACTGAGGCCCTTGCCCTTGTTTCTGCACCCATGATTTGGCCGCCAGCATAAACTACTGCTGCACCAACTATCATTCCGAACATGACTGCTAAAAGGATGAAGTTAAGTGTGCTCACAATTGAGCAAATACCTGAGTGAAGTGATTCTTGAGCATCAGCAGCAACCAATGTTAGTAAATTCAATATTAATATTAAACTAAATAAATATTTTCCATATTTTACGATATTCATAACCATATTCTTTCACCTTTCCTTTCTAAAAAAGTATAATAATTAAAGTTTAAAAAGGTTGAGTATCTGCAAAATTAGACTAAAAAAGATAAAAAGAAAAATAAAATTAGAGACCGCACTTGGCAGCATCTAATTCCTGTCCATTACAGCATTTGGTTATGTCTCCTTCTCCACTAAACATTAGTTGGTTGAGGATTGCTGGAATTAACAAGTAAATTATTCCACCAATTATAGCACCCATAAACATTGCTGTGGCCCAGACTGTTGCCCTTGCCCTTGTTTCTGCACCAAGCAACTGACCGCCAGCATAAACTATTGCTGCAAGTATAATCAATACTAGAAACATTGCACCCATGAGGTTCTTCGCAATATAAACCAGAAAACATGCTGCATTTCCGAATCTTTGTGCAACATCATCACTCGAACCGCTGCTGTCTTGTGGCGGTGGTTTGGCAACTGCAACAACTGCAAATAAATTAATCAAAATTATTAGACCGATGATATATTTCAAATACTTCATTCCATCACCTTTTTATTTTTTAAAAAAGGTGAGCTATAAACGACTTGTCGTTCATTCAATATTCACCTTTTCAACAATTGTTAGTATACAATCAGTAAATAAAAGTTTATAAAGAATAGTATGTGAAACTTCATTAATGAAAATACTTATAGATCCCAGAAAATCAGTGCATGACATTGCAGCAGAATATTATGAGAAGGCAAAACAGATCAGGAAGAAAAGAAATGGATTGGAAAGGGCAATAGAGGATACAAAAAAAGAAATAGAACTAGAGAAAAAAAGGGAAGAAAAAGCAAAAAAGGAAAAAATAGAAAAAGTAAGAAGAGAGAAGAAATGGTTTGAAAAGTTCCATTGGTTCACTAGTTCTGGGGGAAGACTTTGTATTGGTGGAAGAAGTGCTGAACAAAACGATTTAATTTTCAAAAGATATATGGAGGATGCAGACCTATTTTTCCATGCAGATATTACAGGAGGTTCAGTTGTGATTCTAAGAGATGGAATTAATGCAAGTGAAGAAGAAAGAAAAGAAGCTGCCCAGGCTGCTGCATCATTCTCCAGAGGATGGAAAATTGGCTATGCGAGTTTAGATGTTTATTCCTTAAAGAAAGAGCAATTAAGCAAGCATGTGGAAGGAATGTTCGTAGGCAAAGGAGGCATTGCAATGGAAGGAAAACGGGAATGGTTCAGAAATACCCCTTTAGTTCTAAGGGTTGGAAAGGGAAAGGAAGGGTTGGAGATTATTCCAGATTGCTTAAAAAGAAAATTAGAAGGGGAGTTTACATTAATTCCTGGAAAGCAGAAAAAGGAAAAGATTGTAAATATTTTATCAAAAACATTCAAGGTTCATCCAGATGAGATTATAGAGCTATTGCCTCCTGGAGAAATAGCCTTCAGAAGATGACGTTGGCTTACAGTGTATTTTAGTTACACTGAGCAAAAACGTTCAAGAAAGGCTGAGTTTAAAATAATAACTCTTTAAAGTGAGTTTATGCCACGAATTGAAGTCCGGATTAAAGATAAATTCAGGGATGTAGCTGGAGAAAGGACAAAAAAGAAAATAGAGGAAGAACTCAAAATTCACATAAAGGAAGTACGAGTAATTGATTCCTATAATATAGAAGAAGAACTAAGCAAGGATGAATTAGAAAAACTAGGAAAGGAAGTTTTCTCTGACCAAGTAATACACGAATATTCTCTAACTAAACCATTTTTTGAGAACGTATGGAAAGTAGAAATTGGATATTTGCCAGGAGTAACAGATAATGTAGGGGCAACTGCAAAGGATGGAATAAAAGATGCACTTGGAAAAGAGATTAGCGTATATTCTACAAAAGTATATGCAATATCTGGAACTGACTTAGATCAGGATAGATGTAGAAAAATTGCAGAACTCTTGTACAATAAAGTAGTTCAGAAAGCATTACTCCACGAACCAAGTAAGAGAATAGAACCGTACCTTCCAAAAGTAATTCTAAAACATGAACCAAAAGTAGAAGAACTAGAATTAAGTTCAATGGAAAATGAGGAACTTCTAGCGCTTTCAAAGAATAGACTTCTTGCATTAAATTTAGTTGAGATGAAGAGAATAAAAAAATATTTTGAGAGAAAGCAAACAGTAGATATAAGGAAGAAGGTTGGATTAGGGGAAAAAGCAACTGATGTAGAACTGGAAGTGCTTGCACAAACCTGGAGTGAGCATTGCAAACACAAAATATTCAATGCATATATTCAATATTCAGAAGAAGGAGAACCGCATGCAATTGATTCCTTATTCAAGACATTCATAAAAGGAGCAACTGAAAGAACAAAGAAGTCGTATATTGTAAGCGTATTTGAGGATAATGGGGGAATAATTAAGTTTGATGATACAACTGATGTTGCAATAAAGGTAGAAACACACAATGCACCTTCTGCACTTGACCCGTATGGTGGTTCTTTAACTGGAATTTTAGGAGTAAATAGAGATGTAATTGGATGCGGATTGGGAGCAAAACCAATAGGGAATGTGGACATGTTCTGCTTTGGATATCTAGATGAGAAGAGCATTCCTGAAGGAGTACTTCATCCAAAGAGAATAATGGAAGGAGTGGTAAAGGGAATTGAGGATGGAGGAAACTGTTCAGGTATTCCAACTATAAATGGGTCAATTACATTTGAGAGGGCATATACTGCGAGACCACTAGTTTATTGTGGAACAATTGGAATAATGCCTTCCCAGATTCAAGGAAGGAGTACAAGCAAGAAAAACATCGAACCAGGTTATTTAGCAATCATGGTTGGAGGAAGAATTGGAAAGGATGGAATACATGGTGCTACGTTTTCTTCACAAAAAATAGATGAACATACTCCTCAGAGTGTAGTTCAAATAGGAGATCCATTTACTCAGAAAAAAGTATTGGATTTTGTGATTGAAGCGAGAGATAAAAGATTATATGATGCGATTACAGATAATGGAGCAGGTGGATTATCTTCAAGTATTGGGGAAATGGCAACCTTTTGTGGAGGATGTGAAATTTATTTAGAAAAGGCCCCACTTAAATATAGTGGATTGGATCCATGGGAAATTCTAATCTCAGAATCCCAGGAGAGAATGTCCCTTGCAACACATCCAGATAATTTAGAAGCATTAGAAGAACTTGCAAGAAAACATGATGTAGAATTAACAGTGATTGGTAAGTTCATTAGAGCAAAAAAATTCCATGCATTATACAATGGAAAAACAGTTGCTTATTTGGATATGAAATTTCTTCATGATGGTGTTCCTCAGCTCCAGCTAAAAGCTGCATGGAAAAGAAGAAAATTTGATGAACCGAATATTACGGAAACTGATTTGGGAAAAATACTTAGGATGCTTCTTTCAAGTCCAAATATTACCTCTAAAGAAAAGGTAGTTAGAAAGTATGATCATGAGGTGCAAGGTGGAAGTGTAATCAAACCAATAGTTGAGGGACCAAATGATGCGGCAGTATTGAGACCAATATTGGATTCACAAGCTGGAATAGTTGTTGGTCATGGGATATGCCCTAGGTATATTCAGGATAGTTCTGAAATGGCTAAGATGGCTTTTGATGAGGGAGTGCGGAATGTACTTGCATCTGGTGCAAAGTTTGGGTACCTCGCATGCTTAGATAATTTCTGCTGGCCAGACCCAATAATGACTTCTAAAAATCCAGATGGAGATTACAAATTAGGACAATTAGTTAGAGCATGTTTGGGATTATTTGAATGTTCAACTGAATATAAGATTCCAATTATTTCTGGAAAGGATAGTATGAAGAATGATTATCATGTGAAGAATGAGAAGTATTCAATACCTCCAACGCTGCTAATAACAGTTATTGGAAAGATAGATGATGTAAAACATGCATTGAGTATAGATTTCAAACAGCCAGGGGATAATGTTTATGTAATAGGAGTAACTAAAGAAGAACTTGGAGGAAGTGAATATTATAAATTATTTAATGGGATTGGAGATTCAAATCCTAAGGTTAACCCAAGAGAATTGGTTCCGATTTATAAGGCATTCTCAGAAGCAGTTGAGGAAGGGCTATTACGCTCTGCACATGATGCATCTGATGGTGGATTAGCAGTTGCAATTGCAGAAAGCTCTATTGCAAGTGGATATGGAGTAGATGTTGATATACAGAATATACAAAGAGAGACTGAGAATGAGGATGCAATATTGTTCTCAGAAAGTGCTGGACGGTTCGTAGTCACAGTGAAGGAAGAAAATGTTCAGAAGTTTGAGAAACTCATGGGAAAATTACCTATTGGAAAAATTGGAAGGGTTCGCGGAGACAAGAGATTTGTAATAAGAAGAGGAGAAAGGATTCTTATAAACGAGGATATTTTTAATCTTAAAGAAAGTTGGAGTACAGGTTTGAAATTCTAAGCAGCTAGAGTTTTAATTTGCAAATGGAGATCTAAAGTTCTAAATCTTTTCTCATTTGTTTTTTCCATTCATTTACATCTGGGATACTATTGGATCTAATTGAATCAATAAATGAAATTTGTTCTGAGGAAAGGGTTCCTCCAAATCGTTTTTCAGATTTAACCTTCTTTAAATAAACTGGATTGGAAAGCAAAAGATGTTTCAATATTGTTTCAGTTTTTTTTCTCTTTCTCTTGACTTCTTTGTATAATTTGTGTGCATCTGATTCAGCACGCATACCTCTTTCTTTGCTTGATTCATACTCTTGGAGTTTTACTCTCTCTTCTAAATATATGCGTCTCAGTTTCTCAAGAAGATTCTTCATATGATTTGTAATTAAGGGTTCATTTAGAATTAGAAGATATTCCTTTCGCCTCCATTCCTTATATTTTTCCTTAATTAGTTTCTCAACCTCTAGTCTGTCCAGCCTACCAGCTGGTTGGCCTTTGAAAACTTCCCATGTAAGTGAAAGTGCTTTTCCATCTATATAGTCAATTCCTTTCTTTAGAAAATCTTCAATATCATTAAGTTGTTTCTTAATCGAATTTATTTTTTCCATTTGTTTATTAAGTTCATTTTCTGGAAGTGGTTTGAAATCTAAAACCCAATCTAATTTCTTAAAGCAAAAAGAAAGGTCCTCATCCTCAAGAAATACTGTATATAGCTCCTCAAATTCCTTTTTAATCAAAGAAAGTTCCTCAAGATTCTCATAAAGTTTTTCAAATAATTTTTTCCTAAGTTTATTTGATTCTTTTGAGAGCCTGCTGATCTCAATTCGTATGCCAGAATCAAAAGATTGTCTATATTGTTTCTGTAAGCTTTCTAGAGTTAATCTATTTTCTTTTAATCGTTCTGAATACTGTTCTAGTTCTTCAAATAATTTTGACAGGGGATTCACCTTATTTTACACTTGAATAATAATTTTTCATTACAATTGCATCTAAATCTAATTTCGGACTCTCGCAAATAATTGTTCCTTTATATCCTTGGTCTTTTAGGACCTTAAGCATTGGCTTGAATGACGGCGTATTGTTTGAACCTAGATGGAGGTGGTTGCGCTCTCCTTTATCCGAATAATTTATTTCAGAAAAATGGAAGTGGAATTCGTCCATATAACCAGGAAGTTCGTTCTCAACAAAAGAGAATAGTGTTATATAATCCTCTTCTGTTTCTAATTTTGCATCCTCTCTTGCATGAATGTGCGCAAGATCTAAAACAGGCTTAATGAATGGGAGTTCGTTTGCAAGCTTAAGAACTTCCTTTAACCCTCCAAATTGGGACTTCTTGCCAACAGTTTCTGCACCAAGTTTAACTTTTATAGAATTTTGATCAAGCTTTTCCTTAAGTTCCTTCAGATGAAGAACTGAAGTCTTGTATGCATCGTTAGGAGTTGATTTTTGGTAGTAACCTGGATGGAAGACTGCTAATGATGCACCAGCATAGTGCATTGCCTCAGCTGCCTCAAATAGATTCCTTTTGCTTGTAGAGATCTTTACTTTTTCCTTAGAACAAAAATTTATGAAATACGGTGCATGGCAAGAAAGTAAAACATCTAGTTTTTTTGATTGTCCTTTTAGTTGTAAGGCAGTTTCTTTGCTCATCCGCACGCCCATTCCAAACTGTACTTCCATTGCATACAAACCTAAATTAGCACAGCATTCAATTCCATCTAAACTAGAGGATCCTTTACATTGAATAGGAACTCCTGCAGGTCCAAAACGAATATTCATTATAAGTAGAATAAAAGAAAATAATTAAAATCTATAGAATTCCACCTGATTGTGTTGGGTAGAATTCTATCTGTCAAACTGCTTGCTCGGAGCGCAGTTTGACAATAAAAGAAAAAAGAAAAAATTACTTGCACAGATTAGATTCTGTATCGCAAACCTCATTTGTTGGACAATCTTTTGTAGATGTACAATAGCCAACGTTTGCCTTACATAAATGAGTGCCCACATTACATGATTCCCAATCATAACAGTCCCAATCTGAATTGCACATTCCATGGTTGGATGTACATTGATGGAGTTCTGAGTCACAGTATTCCCAAGAGGAGCATTCATTGTCCTCAAAACAGTATCCTTGTAAAGGAACACATTTTTTTGTTGTTGTATCACAAGTTGAATATAGAGGGCAATCCTCTTCAGAAATACAAAAACCTTCTTTTGGATAGCAGTAGTGTGATTTTTCATATTCGCAGTATTGCCAATTTTCACAATCAGATTCTTCATTGCATCTTCCAATAGAGGGTTCGCATTTTTCAGTTTCTAAATTGCATTCTTCCCAGCCATTACAATCAGTAACTGTTTTACAGAATCCAGGTTTGGATTCACATGTATGTGTATCTGGACTACAGAAGGTTGTTGGATCTTCACATTGGGAACTTTCATCGCAAAAACCAACTTTTAGTTCACATGCTCCTGCAGAAGAACAAATCTGCCAAGAATCGCAATCAGTATCAACACTGCAAAATCCTTGGGCATAACCGCAAATGTGTGTTTCAGTATCACAAGCATATAATGATTCGTTTCCGCAATCAAGATTCTTAGCACAATAGCCTTCCTTGGCTATGCATTTTGAGGTATCTTCATTACAAGTCTGCCAATTTTCACAATCAGTATCTTCAGAACATTTCTTGGGTCCGCTTCCTAGACAACCTGAGAGAAATAAAACAGATAGAAATAATAATGCAAATAACTTCTTCATAATCACACCTTATTGAACTATATACAGTAGACTAATTATTATAAATACTACTCTATAGGGTGTTGCAAATTACATACTGTGCTTCCTTCTGCATTTAGAGGTTTCTCTTACTATCGACTAGGAGAGCTCTCTAATGAACGACCAAAGATCCAGAGAACGAATTGTTCTCTAGCTCTATCAACTGTTTCACAGTTGAAGACCGCTCAGCTTGGACTTGGTATGACTATCGTTCTAATTTACTAAGGGCCTTTGAAAAACCCATAAAATTTTTGATCTCCAAATTGGGTTTGGTTATTAGGCCCGATTTGGAGAGATGTGACCGATTTTCGGTCACTTTGATCTCAGTATCTGCATTTGATTTTTCTTTTGAATATTTTCCAAGAAGAACTCTTATTGTTCTTAAACCTGCTTTTTTCGCAGGTTCAATGTCTGCAGTTGGGCTGTCTCCAACCATTAAACATTCCTGGGGTTTAGCTTTTAATTCCTTTAGAACTTTTATGAAAAAGTTTTTACTCTTCTCCTCATTCATTTCTTCTGAGATAAATACTTGATCAAAAAATAGTGCGACTTTTAACCTAATGAGTTTGTCCCATTGCTTAATAGCAAGACCATTGGTTGCAACATGTAAGTTGTAACCTTGTTCTTTTAGCAAGAGTAAAAGTTTTGGAACATCTGGGTAGGGATGGATTGAGGATTTTGAATTATGGTAAGCATTTACTGCAGCTGCAATATATTTTGCCTGGTTTTCTTTTATTCCGATTTTATTGCATAAATCACTAAAATGGTAGCTGTAGTTTGAACCTTTCTCTTCAATTACCTCTAAAAGAATGTTGTATAACTTCTCTGGATCTTCTTCTATTCCCATTTCAACCATTGCATCCACTGCATTTTTTCTCGCGATTTTTACAAATTTAGAGGTTGGGAATAGGGTTTCATCAATATCGAATAGAATATGTTTAATTTTCATCAAATATAGATGAGAAGATGATGATTTTTAAATATATTCTAGATTAAACTTAGAATACAATTGATCCCGCAGTGGCTCAACGGTAGAGCGATCGGCTGTAGTTTGTTTACTGAAATATTATCAGTAATTCACCCGCTAGAATAAGCGGAGTCGAAACCGATAGGTTGCTAGTTCAAATCTGGCCTGCGGGATTTATAGTATTGACCCGGAACTGACCCCCCTACTTTTGTTTATAAAACAAAGAAAAGAGAATAATATGTGAAAAACAAAAAGACCGCAGAGTTTATAGGGATATTTTTAGGTGATGGAAACTTTTACATGGATAAAAAGAATAGCCAATACCAACTGAGAATATGTTTAGATTCAAAAGAAAAACAATTTATAAAATATGTACGAAAATTGATAGAAGATGTTTTCAAAAAGAAAACCGGAATTTACGTTTGTAAAGAAACAGAGACGATAATATATTGTTATGGAAAGAGCCTTGGCGCTAAGCTAGAAAATATTGGTTTGAAAGCTGGTAAAAAAAGATATGGAATCCCAAAATGGATATTAAGAAAAAATAGCTATTTGGTAAATTGTATTCGTGGTTTAATAGATACGGATGGTTGTGTATACCGAAAGAGCAATAGTAAAAATATTCCACAACTTATGTTCTCATCGCAAATTCCAAAGTTATTGGACGACTTCAGAAAATCAATGAAAAAACTTGGTTTCAGAATAAGCAAGATATGTAAAAGGAGAACTACGCCTGCTTGCGGACTTTATGCAAAAGAAGAAGTAGAAAAATACTACTCAACTATAGGATTTAAAAACAGTAAACACAAAAAGAGATATTTATATTGTTTGGCAGGTAAATTAAACAACTAAGCCCTGGTGGTGTAGTGGTTAGCATTAGATGATAAGTAGTTAGCTTATTTTCTGCGAATCGGTCTGTCACACCGACGACTCGGGTTCGATCCCCGACCTGGGCGAATTTTTCTTTTTAAAATTCGACCGATATGAACGTAGCGTAAGCGGAGTTCATATTGAGGGCGTTTTTCTTTTTAGAAAACAACAATGAACGAGGTTCATTGTGCCCATTGAAATTAATAATTTCAATCGGGACGACCGATAAGAATGTAACAACATTCTTAATGAGGGCGTTTTTTACTTTTTTTAAAATTGATGAATTTTTTAGGTCTAAATGTTATGTTACAGAGGGCTACTAAGTATGAGAAACTAGTATGCTCTAAATTAACAGATATATTTTTTATATATAATATATTAAATAGCTTTATAGTTAAAAAACAATCTATTTAAAAACAATTCTTATTAAACAAGATGTTGAATGAAATTGTTTATGCGTGAAGGGAATGGGCATTCTGATTCTGTTAGAAAAGAGCATAGAGAAAAAAGATTGTCTGATCCAGTAGTAGAGGACATCACATCAGGAAAAAATGGATGGTCTTTTTCTGGAAGATCTCTTGCAGCAAGTGCATTTTTGTTACTTACTGGTTTAGCAGCTGGATGTTCAAGTACTAGATATTTTGATCCGAATGAAAACACAAATGACGCTTCAAAAAAAGAAGATAAAATTAGTAATGGATCTTCGGATACAAATGTTAACGTAGATGCTACTCTTGAAGTCTCGTATGATAATCAAGCTCCTGACGCAGTGGGTGGAACGGAAACTGGAGCAGATGTTGTGCAAGGACCTGAGAGTGCTGAAGGAGAAGCAGATGTTCCTACACCAGTAGATACCCCGGCAGAAGCTGGTCAAGAAGATACGGGAGTAGATACTCCGATTATTATTCCAACTGATGCTCAAGACAGTGGAGAAACTGATGGTTCTGATGCTGGAGCAGATGGTTGTAATGGATTTTTTGGTTATTGTTTTGATATTCCAGTTCCTGTTGATGTAGTAGGATCTGAAGCTGGAGCAGATGAGGGTGTTGTTCCAATTGATGCTCAAGATGGTGGAGATGGTTATGTTCTTGAAATTCCAATTATAGGCCCAGTAGATGTGCCTGTTCCAGTTGATGCTGGAGTAGATACCCCAATTGTTTTAACTGATGTTCAAGAAACTGGAGTAGATCAAGGAACTCCACAACCAGATGTTTCGACTGATCCGGATTCTGTGCTCACTGATCAAGTAGTTCTTCTAGATGTTCCAATTATTTTAGTTGATGCTCAAGATGGTGGGGAAACTGATGGTTCTACACCTGTAGATAGTCAAGAAGCGGGTACAGTGCCGGTGGATACTGGAGTAGATATTCCTGTTGTTCCTTTAACTGATGTTCAAGAAACTGGAGTAGATCAAGGAACTCCACAACCAGATGTACAAACTGGTCTGGACACACCTAAAGAAGTAGCTCCAGATGTTCAGCCTGAAGTAGATACACCTCAATGGTGGGATCCGTGGACTGATTGTACTACGGTTACAATAGTTGGAAAATTTCCAGATGGTTTTTCACATAAAATTACTTTGGATCTTAGTAAAATCGATCTTTCATTATTCAGTCCAGATGGAAGTGATATAAGAGTCTATGAAGGAGATTGCGAAGGCGGACCAACTGGAGGAGTATTGAATCATTGGATTGAAAACTGGAACCAAAATAAAGGAGTTGTGTGGGTGAAAACAAATACTCCTAATGTTCCTTCAATTGCAATGGTTTATGGGAATGTTGATGCTCCGGATGTTTCAAATATCTCAACTACATTTTTATTTGGAGATGATTTTAGTGGTACGGAACTCGATACAAGTAAATGGACACTTCATAATTGGATTGGTTCTCTAAAACAACTTTATTTAAAAGACGGATACTTGATTGTGGAAGCTAGCTGGATTGGAATGCACTCACTAGAAAGCACTTTAAATTCTAGTTCTAGTCAAAGTATGGTCATTGAAATGAAATTTAAGCATCTTCAAGATGAACTGCATAGTGTAGGAACAATTGTGCACTCCTCTTTTACAAGCTATAAAGATCAACACGTATTAACATTTCAAAGTAATCATCCTGCACAAAAAAGGCACGTGCTAGCAGATGGGGCTAATGGAGCGACAATAGATGATACCCCATTTGTGGCAGACATAGATCACCCATATAAACTAGTGCACTGGTGGGTAGGAGAAAACCATTCTGGACAATTTTATGATTATCTTACTGATACCTTGATAGCGCCTCTAAATGGAAATTATGGAGGTAGTACAACAGGTAAAATTGGAATGCAGATGGATACTACTTATAACGCAGTTGATTGGTTTTTTGTTCGTAATTATACTCCAGAAGAACTAGTTTACTTGTACTAATAAAAAAATAAACATTACACAACATTTTTATCTTTATTTTTATACAACTAATCAATGAAAGGCACTCTTTTCAAGAAACTTAAGGGAAAAACCATCCAATGCGTTGCTTGTTCTAGATATTGTACGATAAAAGAAGGAGAGGGTGGATTCTGTGGAGTGAGAAAAAATATAGATGGAAAACTAGAATTAATTGTATATGGAAAGCCTTGCGCACTTTGGGTTGATCCAATAGAAAAGAAACCATTGTACCATTTCTTACCTGGATCAAAATCTTATTCGATTGGAACATTTGGATGCAATTATTCGTGCATTTTTTGTCAGAATTGGAATATCTCTCAATTACCAAAATTAGACACTTTTTGGGAAGAAAAACTAAAATTGTGTCAGGAACTTCCACCTGAAAAGGCAGTGAAGGAAGCAATCGCAAGTGGATGCAAATCAATTTCCTATACTTATAATGAACCAACTATATTTTCTGAATATGCTCGTGATATTGGAATTATTGCAAGGAAAAAAGGTTTGAAGAATGTATACGTAACTAATGGGTATGAATCAAAAGAATGCTGGGAGTATGTAAGTGAATTTTTAGATGCAGCAAATATTGACTTGAAAGGTCCGGAGAAATTTTATGAGAAACTCTGTCATGCAACAATGCCTCCAGTTAAAGCTTCAATAAAAAGGGCACATGATTTAGGAATATGGGTTGAGGTTACTACTTTACTCATTGAAGGAGAAAATGATAATGAAAAATTTCTAAGAGAAACTGCAGAATATATTTATTCAATTGATCCTGAGATGCCATGGCATTTGACTGCATTCTTTCCCATGTATAAGATGAAGAATAAACCTCAGACTTCTGCTGAAACATTATTCAGAGCAAGGGAACTCGCAAAGGAAACTGGGCTTAAGCATGTTTATTGTGGGAATGTAATCTCTGAATACGAGAATACGATATGCCCAAAATGCAAGAAGGAAATCATTAAAAGAGTTGGATTCTCTATTAGTGAGTATAACCTTACAAAAGGAACGTGTAATTATTGTGGATATAAATTAAAGGGTGTTTTTGAATGACTACGAGAAAGCCAGCAGTTGCAGGGACATTTTATCCTGGGGAAAGAAGCGAATTGAGGAAGATGATTGATTATTTTTTGAAAAATGCAATTGATACGGATATTGATGGAAAATTAAAAGGACTAGTTGTTCCTCATGCAGGATATATTTATTCTGGGTCAGTGGCAGGGGTGGGATATAAATTACTCAAGGAATCTGCTCCGCATACAAAATATGCAATATTGCTTGGACCTTCACATCATGAGAAATTTTATGGGGTTGCACAAGCTCCAGAAGAATATTGGGAAACTCCATTTGGAAATATTCGGGTGGAACAATTACCTCAAACAGATGTTATACAAAATAATGCAAAGCCACATGCTCCAGAGCATTGCCTGGAAGTTCAGGTCCCGTTTATTCAAACTGTAATTCCAAATGCAGATATTTACGCATTCCTTACTGGAGAGATTTCTTCAAGCGTATTTGCAACACAACTCTCTATGAATATGCCTTCTGATGATACAATAATTATTGCAAGTTCTGATTTGAGCCACTATCAACCGTATTTGCAAGCACAGAGAATTGATTCTGTTGCGAACAAAGCAATTCCTTCTCTAGATATTGAGAAGGCTGAGAATTTTATGGACGCGTGCGGAAGAGATGCGATCCTTACTCTAATGAAGATTGCTAAAAAGTATAACTGGAAAGGAAAGTTCTTGGATTATAAAAATTCTGGGGATACTGCTGGACCAAAGGATGCAGTAGTTGGGTATGGATGTTATGCATTTTACAGTTCCGATTAGAGGAACTGGAAAGCTTGAGGCCGCGGCCTCATGATTTATGAGTAAGTTGATTGGATGGGAACTGAGGAAGAGATTAGAAAAATAAAGGAGAGAAATGCAAAAGTAGAAACAGATAAGGCTTGGGAAATTAGTAAAACTAGAAGAATTATACTTGCGATTTTTATTTATGTATTTGCATCAATTATCTTCCTTAGTATAAAGGTTCCAGATCCATTCCTAAATGCACTTATACCAACTTGTGCATTCATAATTTCAATGGCATCTTTTCCATTTTTTAAAGAATTCTGGGTAAAAAATATTTACAAAGGATGAGCTAATGGACAAAGAAGAGATTACGAAAGAGGAAAAGGAATTCTTACTTAAGATCGCAAGAAAATCTATTGATCATTATCTAAAAACAGGGCAAATAATGGACCTTCAGCCTGGGGAATTAGTTTCTGAGAAATTAATGGAAGATGGGGCTTGTTTTGTAAGCTTACATTTGAAAAATAATAAGGAATTACGAGGGTGCATTGGAACTCTGGAAGCAAATGTTCCCCTTGTATTAGATGTAATAAATAACGCAGTTGGTTCTGCATTTGAGGATCCTAGATTTTATCCACTTAAAAGAGAGGAATTTGAACAAATTAAGATTAGTATTTCAATATTAACTTCTCCTAAAAAAGTTGGGATTAAAGATGCAGAGGATTTACTAAAAAAATTAGTTCCGAATAAACACGGATTAATTATTAAGAAAGTATGGGCAAGGGCTACATTCCTTCCAGTTGTTTGGGAACAACTTAAAAAGAAAGAGGAATTCTTGGAGCATCTTTGTATGAAGGCTGGACTTGGAAAAAATGAGTGGAAAGAACCAGGAATGGAATTCTTTTTTTATGAGGCTATTGAGTTTGAGGAATAGTTATAACTCCAGTAACTGTGGTCACTAACTCTTGATCTCTTCACTTTGTTCAGATCTCAAGATCGTGAAATGGTTTTCCTTTTTCTTTTAGGAATATTCCTTCCAGAATTCCATAAGCATAATTAGCACAGCCAAATGAGGAGAAATAATCTTCCTTTTTATAATAATGTTCTGCGTCTTTGAAATAATTCAGGGAATATTCGAATAGTTTGGAATATTTTGTATGGAATTCCAGTTCCTTGAATTTAGAGATGCATAATTCTAATTTTTCTAAATCTTTTTTAGCTCTTTCCTTAGTATTCACAAAAAATAGTAGTATATTGCAAATTAAAAACCTTGTTGTCCCCCAGCAGTCTGGCTTTTATTCACCAGGTAATGGAGGCGGAAACTCCTCATCCTCTTCAGGTATTGATGGGGAGGATGCATTAACTGTAGAGTTATCGGATAATGTTCCTGATTCAGTTTCTTCATCTGTGCTTGTTCCGGAGAGATCCAAATAATTTAATACAACTAAAGTAGCTACTATTAGTATTAATATTATGAGTATTGATTTAATATCCAATGAAAAACCTTTTTTAGAGTCCGAATTAATTTTTCTCATGTGTGCACCTATTCCAAACTACAATTATTACTTACTTTCACAAAATATCCCTTTCCAGCCATGTTTGTAGTTGCTTCTTCATATTTCTTTTGCGCAGCATTATACTCCCAAGGCCCATCAATAACATCGCAAGAACTTAATAGTAAATTGAAATCCTTGTTTTCAGTGGAAGAGCCTATCTGGTTCCACCCTTTTTTTAGTTCAGTTCCTTCTAAGCTAAAGATACTTCCCTCAATAGTCAGCGTACACTCTTCTTTTGCCTTAAACCAATAACCTTTACCTTTTACTAGGTTCACTGGATGCGTCCACTGCATTGTTTCTGTATCATAGTGCCATCTCTTTTTTACTAGATCAAAACCTTCGCAATCACTAGTGAGTTCTGCATTTTCATATGGTAAGGAAAATAAGTTCCATCCTTTTTTGAATTGGATTATTATTTCTTCTATTTCTGGTTTAGGAATTTCACTTACACATTCCCCACTACTACAAACCTGACCAGTACCACAGGAAACAGCAGTGTTTGTGATTTCAGAATAAAAGGAACAAAAATACTCAATAAGTAAAGTTTCATTTATGCAATAGTCTGTGAAGGGAGTTGGATCTTGGGTACTGATTACTGTTCCTTTTTCACTACTATCTTGGCCTGTATCACTATCAGTGCATTCTAGGTCAATAGTAGTACATGCCCCATCAATGCATTCTTCATCAGTTGAACATATTTTCTCAACAGAGGCTTCTTCCTCTCCTGAGCAATAGTATTCCATCACTGTCTGGTCATCAATGCAATTATCTATGAATTGTTGACTAGAGAGAATAAAACCCGTAGCATTTTTTGTTCCAACCTCTATTGTTCCTTTAGAAGTATATGTTTTTCCATTATCAGTATCTGTACAGAATGCAATATAATCATCAGTACTAGTAAGACATTTTCCATTAGTACACGTAGTTCCAACAGGACAGTTTCTATCCAAAGGCACGATTGCATTATTTTGACAGATATATTCTCGAACTGTATCTGCATCAGTACAACTATCTTTTTCTTCACTTGCACTTATTTCAACTTGGGTGCTTGAATCTTTTGTTCCTGCTCTTGTTGTTCCTTTTATGGATAAGATTTCCCCTCCATCACTGTCTGTACAAAAGGCTACTGGTACTATTTCTGGAATTTCTACACATTTTCCTTCATCGCATTCATACCCGTTGTCACAAGAAAGAGATACTTCCACCTTGGCATTATTAGAACAGGTTTGTTCAGTTACTGTGTTTTCATCTAAACAGGAATCCCATGTTTGAATGCTACCCAAGGTTACATAACCAAATGTATTCTTATCTGAACCATCGTTATCTACACAAGCAGCTACACATATTCCATTACCGCAAATTTTACCAGTTCCGCAAGAAATTTCTTTGAATTTTGGATAAGAGCCCTCGCAAAAGGTTTCAAATACCTTATCCCCTTCACAACGATCAGTATACGCTTCTTTATTTTTTGGGTACATGTTGATATTGTCACTATCCCCAATGTGTTCGGGGGTAATTTCTACTCGTGTAGCAGTACCTACTGTACTGGTATCTTCCCCATCTGGATCTGTGCAAAAGGTAGTAGGATAGACCAAAACCGAGAAACATGCCTCATCATAATCGCTTCTAGGACTACATGTGCAAGTATTCCCATCACAGCTTTTATCGAATACTGTGAGTATAATACCCATTTTTAGTTCTATATCTACTTGCAGATTTGTTGATTGCTCTGTAACCCAAAATGAGACTTTGTCATCTTTTTTCATTTTGCTATAGTCTATATCCCCTCCTGCGTCAGGATAATACACCCCAACATAAGAAGAGGCAGAAACAGTGCAAGGTAAATCAGGGGTAGTTGTATATGTTTGAATATTTATTGAGGAAATGGTCACTCCTTTTCCTTCGATTGTGAAGTACATTGGACTGTTGCATCCATAGGTATACTCTGTTACTGCAGAAACTAAACCACAGAGAACAAGCAAAAGTACAATGATTAGTTGAATCTTCCCTAATTGCATGGCTAAGAATCTGGAATAATAATTAAAAATATACGCATTCGATATTTTGTATAAAACTACTCAATATATGAAACTAAATCTTCTAGTTTCCTTTTCTCATGAATTTCTTGAGTTCCATTTGGATAACCAATTGGAAGTATTGCAACTGGAACTTTACTCTCAACATTAATTATTCTAGAAACATCTATGGGATTGAAAGCACCTACCCAAACAGTTGAGAGGCCTAGGGAAGTGGCTACAAGTTGGCAATAGGAAGCTGCAATTGTTGCGTCCTGAACTGAATATAATTCCCTTCCTCGATCTCCGTACTTAAATTCTGCTCTAGTTTTATCTGCAAGAAATACTAAGCAAATTGGAGCCTCGGATAGGAATGGTTTACCCCTTGAGATTTGAGAGAGCTCTTCTCTAATTCGTTTGTTCTTTATAACTACTACATGAAATGCTTGCAAATTTCCAGCTGAGGGAACAGAACGTATAGTTTCAAGAATTTTCTGAAGTTTTTCTTCTTCTACTTCTTTATTTGAATAAGATCTGCAAGAGATCCTATTTTTTATTATTTGATCAAAGTCCATAAACTTAGTGTATTTAGAAATTATTAAAAAAGAAGTAGAAAGTGCCAGCAGCAGCATATGTTCCCGTTCATAGAACAGTACAAATATTGCCGTGAGAGGGCTTAACTTCCGTGTTCGGTAAGGGAACGGGTGTTTCCCCCCTCCTATGGCCGCTGACAAAGAAAACATGTGTAGGGTTATGTTTAAATAGATTTCTATTGGACGTCTGAGAATATATCGAATAAAGTAAATCATTAAAAAATCTTGTCCATAGAAGGTTAGAACATGGAAAATATTCATTGGGCAGAATTACTTGCAGAGAGAGTAATAAAAGAAAAAAAAGAGCCGTATATCGTTAGTGCTGGAATTACTACTAGTGGTCCTGCGCACTTGGGAACATTGTGCGAGTTTTTATTTCCTGGGACCATTAAGAGTGTAATTGAAAAAAAAGGAAAAGAAGCAAAATTCTATTTTATTGCAGATATATTGGATGCGTTTGATTCTATCCCAGTTTCTATGCAAAAGTACGAAAAGGAACTTTCACCATATTTGGGAAAACCACTTTGTGATGTTCCTGATCCAACTGGAGAGAGCAAAAGCTTTGGAGATTATTTCTTGGATGAAGTAAGGGAATTAATGAAAAAATTCGGAATAGAAGCAGAGATCATTAGGGTTAATGAAATATATATGGAGGGGAGATTTGATAATTATGCAAGAATCTTCTTGAAGAACGAGTCACAGGCAAAGGAAATTGTTGAAAGAACTAGTGGAAAGACTGAGAAAAAAGATTGGTCACCTATAATGCCAATATGCGAAAAGTGCGGAAAGATTGCAACTACTCGGGTATTATCCCATGACTCGGAATCCTATGAGTATGTTTGCGATAAGGACGTGAAATATACAAAAGGATGCGGACATACAGGAAAGGCTAAAATTTCAGATCATAAATACAAAATTGTCTGGAGATTGCACTGGCCTTCTTGGATGGATTTATTCAAAACATCTGCTGAGGGTGCTGGAGTAGATCACCATACAAAAGGGGGAAGCTGGGATACTCTAGTTGCTGTGTTTAAGGAGATGTTTAAGAAAGAACCGCCAATTGGATATAAATATGGATTCATATTGTTCCAGGGAAAGAAGTATTCTAAATCTAAAGGAATAGGTATGGGCGTAAGTGAAATGATCAAATTACTTCCTCCAGAGATGATTAGGTATATCTTACTCAAACCAGATCTTCAGGAGAATATAGATATTGATCCAACTCCCCAGAATTTACTAAGAGTATTTGAGGATTTTGAAGGGGCAATTAGATTACTTGAGAAGAAACCTGAAGAATTAGCTAGAAGCGAGGAAAAAAGGGTTGCAGCATTGAAACTCTCTACTGAGAAGATTAATTGGAAGGCACAATTTCTAGATATGGTATTGTATTATCAAGTGCATAATGATTGGAAGAAAGTTGGAGAGGTATTGGAAGATCCAGAAGGAGTAGAATATCTAAAAAATTATGCGCAGGAATGGATCCAAAAGGAATTCCTTCCAGAGGAGTATAACTTCAAGTATAAACCAACAAAATCAGAAGGAGAAGTTGGAGAATTTATACAAGAACTTGAAGAGAATTCCGATGCGCTTGAGATCCACAATTCGGTTTTTGAATTCTCAAAATCAAAAGGAATAGAACCTAAGGAAATGTTCAGGAAAATTTATCTCGCACTGATTGGAAAGGAAAAGGGCCCTAGAATTGGAAAACTAATTTATGCGCTTGGAGTGAAGAGAGTAAAAAAAGATCTTGTTTGATTTCAAAAACTGGGTTTGATACCCAGCTGCTCGGAAGGAACGGAATATCCGTTCCTGGCGCCCCGCGAACACCGTTGTGTTCGCTCGGTGCAGCGACCAGTTTTTGAACAAGCTTTTTGGCGTTGTGCCAAAAAGATGCCCCTTGTCCACAGAACAAGTGGGAGATGTGACCGGTGCTTCGGTCACATTGATTGTAGAATACATTTAAAAGTTTTATAGGATAGTTTACTCTATGAAGGTCATTTCAATAACTAAGAATCCTTCTGAAGCTGCAGAGATGATGAGGGCAGCGATAGAAAAAGGAAAGATTGTTATCTATCCTACGGATACTGTGTATGGGATCGGATGCAATGCATTAGATAAGAAACTTGTGGATAGGATCTACAAAATAAAAAATAGGAGCAGAAATAATCCTCTTTCTGTAATGGTTCAGAATTTAAGTATAATTAAAAAATATTGTGAAATAAGCAAAGCTGAAGAGAAAGAGATGAAGAAATATCTTCCTGGGCCATACACACTTTTGATTAGAAGAAAGAAAGGAAAAAGTATTCCTGTGAGTAAGACACCTAGATTAGGAATTCGTATTCCGGATAATTCATTTATACTAGAAGTAATGAAATCACTGGAGATTCCAATTGTAACTACAAGTGCGAATATAAGTGGAGAACCTGCGCCAAAGAACGTACATGAAATTAATCCGAAGGTTGCAAAAGAAGCATATTTAATTTTTGATGGGGGAGAAACAAAAACAGGAAAACCATCAACTATAATAGATCTTCCTACTAAAAAGATTATAAGAGAATTCAAGTGAAAACATGACGTATTTGGAAATGTTTAGAAGAGTAGGTGTTCAGATTGCCGGAGATGTAGCATTACAGGGGACACCGAGAATTGAAAGGTCAGTTTTACAAGAGCAAGCAAAACATTTATATTTTAGCTATATTATGACTGACACATCAAAATTAAAGGGTGAAGACAAACGCAGTGGAGAGAGAGCGCTTGCGTATGCTAAAAAATTTATGACAGAGAAAAAAGGGAAGAGTACTATACTTGAGCAACTAGAAAAAACAGTAAATCTTCCTCAATACGTAGAATATATGGGATATTTTAGAAAGGCAAAGGCAGAAGGAAACTATGCTAGACTTATGCTTCTTTGCATACAGATTTCCTTGAAATATTCTAAAGATAAGGAATATGGAAAAGATGCTAAAAAACTCAAAGAAGGATTAGATATGGTTGCGAAATTAAGCATTTCGTTGGATGAAATAAAAAATCAATTAGATACAGGTTCAAGAGCATACCAAGTTAGAACACCAGTATTAGAATATGGAATTGTTCCAACAAAAGAAGCTGTAGGGTTTTCAAAAAATTTTAGAGATCCAAGGTACAGAAATGGGTCGTTTGATCATCATCACAACGGAATTGACCACCATAGGAATGTAGAGAATGGAGAAACGAATTATATTGCCCCAGTTAGTGGTTTAGTAGTTCGTGCAGGAAAAGGAGATGAGTTTACAGGTTTATTTGTTGGGATATTGGGTATAGATGGCATAGAATATTGGAGCTGTCATCATGATGCAAATTATGTTAAGGCTGGTCAGTACGTAAGAGGTGGGCAAAAAATAGCCAAAATTGGGAGTACTGGGGTCCAGGAAAGCGGTCCACATATCCACTTCGAAATGCGGGTTCTTGGCGGAGTTATAAACCCAACATCCATATTAGAACAAGTATATAGGGAAATAACTCCAGCAGAAGTTGAGTATTTGAAGAAGAGATAAAAATGGAAAACTTTAAAAAGCGTTAAAGAGAATGGATTTCGGTGCGATAATGACAGAAATCAAAAGAACCCTGAAATGTGCTGGTTGTGGATATGAAGCGAACTTCTACTTAACTTCAGATATGAACTTACACGAATTATTAGTTTATGGAAAATGCCCTAGATGTGGAAACTCCCTACAAGTTAATTTTAACATTGTTGGAGCAACAGAGAGTAAGCCTTCTGAAGGAATTGCATCAGAAAGTTCTTCTTCAGTAAATTATGAGAATACGATATTTGATGCACCAGAAGAGGTTTCAGAAAGTGAGAACATAGAAGAAATCATTGATTCACGATAGTTAGTAGCTCCTTAACTGAAGTGAGTATAAACTTTGGTTTTTCTTCTGTTTTAACAGAGGTTAAATCCTCTTTTTTAGCAATGCCAGTGAGTACTAAAATGGATGGTATTCCTAGGGAATTTGCCATCAGAATATCTGTTTCCAATCGATCTCCAACTAAAGCAATCTCTTCTTTTTTGCAATTGCATTTTTCAAGAATAATTTTCAATAGATAATCATTGGGTTTTCCAATTATATATGGCTGGACTTTTGTTCCAAATTCAATTGCCTTAACAAACGTACCAGCACCTGGAAGTAAACCATCCTCAACTGGAAATGAGTTATCCGTATTAGTTGCAAGGAATTTTGCACCATTTAAGATTGAACGAAATGCAATTGAGAGTTTCTTATAATTAATTTTCCTATCCAAACCAACAATTACAAAATCAGGATTATTTTCAGAAATGAAAAGACCCTTTGCTTTTAATTCATCCCCTATTCCTTTTTCGCCTATATAGAAAACTTTTGCCTTTGGATTTTGGGAATATATGTAATTTGCAACACCGAAACTAGAGGTATATACTTCATCTGTTCTCGCATCAATTCCGAGTTCCTTTAATTTTCTTGCTCTGCTTTTCCGTGAGAGAGTTCCTGCATTTGTAAGAAAGAATAGTTTAATTCCTTTTTTTCTAAGTTCAGAAATTGTTTCTGGTGCACCATCTATAACTTTATCTCCCAAATAGAGAACCCCGTCCAAATCAAATATAATTGCCTTAATGTTCATAAAATAACCAAACGTTTATAACTAATATTACTTTTAAGAATAGTATGCATGCTGCTTGCCTATTCTCTGGAGGAAAGGATTCTGTTTATGCTACCTTTTGGGCGATTAGTCAAGGCTGGGAGGTTACGCTAGTATGTATAAAAAGTGAGGAATACTCGATGATGTTCCATCATCCAAATGTGAATAAAACTAGATTACAGGCAAAAGAACTAGGATTGGAGATTGAATATATAGAAACCACTAAAGAAAATGAATTAAAGGATTTGAAGAATAAATTGAAGAAACTAAAGATTACTGGAATTGTTAGTGGAGCACTTAGAAGTGAATATCAAAAAGAAAGAATAGAAAGAATTGGGGAGGAATTGGGAATTCCTACGTACTCTCCTCTTTGGCATAAAGAGAATGTGATTGAAGAGGAAGTGAAGAAATATTTTGAGGTTTATGTAGTTTCTGTATCTGCTGAGGGGCTGAATGAGAAGCATTTAGGAATGGAATTCAAAAAGATTCCAAAACTTCCAGGGGTTCATTCAATGTTTGAAGGGGGAGAAGCAGAGACATTTGTGAGTAATGCACCGTTCTTTAAGAATAGGATAAAGATTAAAGGATGGAAGAAGAAATGGGATGGAGTAAGAGGGGTTGCTGAAGTGATTGTATGAGCGAGTTAAGTATTCCATTACTATTGTATACTGGAGAAAAAAAGAATGCTAATTTCACTTACTTTTCAGGATTAGAAGGAAAGTTATATGATCATTCTTTTCTTTTAATTGATGGAAAAAAGAAAATATTATTAGTCTCAGAAATGAATGAGATGCTTGCAAGAACTGAGTTTAAAGGAGAGGTTCTAGTATATGGTGATCTTAAAAAACAACTAAAAAGTATGCTTAGAGGAAGGAAAATAGGAGTAGATGAAAGTAGCTTGAGTGTACGCGAGTACAGAAAAATAAGAAGATATTGCAAACCTAATGATGTTTTTGAAGAATTATTGAAACTAAGGGCTAGGAAAAAACCAGAGGAAGTTGAAAAAATAAAAAGAGCAGTTAAGGAAAGTAAAGAAATTATTGAATCAGTGGAACTTGAGAGATGTAAAACTGAAAAAGATGTTGAAAAATTATTATTTAGGGAAACTATTGAAAGAGGATTAGAACCTGCGTTTAAGCCAATTGTTGCAAGTGGATCACATACTGCATTTCCACATTATTCTCCTGGAGAGTATAAACTGAAGAATGCCGTATTAATTGATTATGGGGTAAAGTATAGAGGTTATTGCGGAGACATTACTAGAATGTTCGTGCTTGAGAAAGGACCTTGGGTAAAGGAATATGAATTGGTTAAACAGATTACTAAAGAGGTAATTGATTATATACCAAAAGCAAAAGATTCCGGAGAGGTTGCAAAGTTTGCGCAAGAATTATACTCAAAATATAAACTTCCTAAATTGCCTCACTCTATTGGACATGGAATTGGATTGGATGTGCATGAATTTCCTGGATTTGGGATGAAGAGGGAACACGAGATAAAAAATACTACATTTACTGTTGAGCCTGGGATTTATAGGAAGAACTGGGGAGTAAGATTTGAAGAATGTGTATATTTTGATGGCAAGAAAGCACGCGTGCTTTCTTGACTGTCGTGAATTCTTTGAATTCACTCCATGGGAAAAGAGCAAAAATATTATAATTGAAAAAAATTAATCAAGCATGGATTTTATCTTATCACTTAATTGCTCGTAATAGATCCAATCTTGTTTGTCCTCCTCCCAAACGTAAATATCATCGGAAAGGATTACTATCCATACAGGATATTCATTTGAACCTAAGTCTACAAAAAATTCTCCTTCTTCTAGATTTTTTTCTACAATTGTTCCCATATAATAGCCGTTTTGTGGTTCGAAAATAATATCCCCTTCAGAGATAAAATCACTGGAGGTTAGTGCAAGAACACAATGGCCTTGAGATCCTAAGGAATAGCAAATAACTCTGTATTCCTTTCCTTCAGTATTCAATTCTAAAGAAGCCATATTTGGGTAGTACCATTTAAGGTTTCCTTGTTCGTATAAGAAGAAATCAGTTCCAATGGAATATTTTGCAAGAAAAAGGTTTTTTCCGTTTTTATGAGTATTGAGAAATGCACGTATGAAAATACTCCAGTCCTCACAGTCCCCCCCCTTTTCTTTTGCAAATTCTTCTACAGATTTTATATATTCTCCTCCTTCTGAAATGTATAAATAATTATCTTCATTTAGGAAAATAGTTGTGCATGGGAGATTTATATCTCCAGATTGGATGCAATAGGAATCTACATCTGAAAGTGTGCTGCTCATTTTATTTTCTGCTGGCTGAGTTAGCTCGCTATTAGTTGTGAACCAAACCATTTTTTCTTGGATTTTAGAATCTAGATCTTCTAATTCTCCCTCGAGTTGGACATATTGCTGGCTTTTTTGATCATATGCTTCTGAGAGTTCTAGATATTCTTGCTCAAAGGATTGGAATATTCCTTTTAGCGCTTCGATCTGATTAGAGAGATTTAGAACGTTAGTTTCAAGTTGAGTGTGTGAAGCTTGCAAAGCATTGTAAGAATTCTGCAAGGAATTTAGATTTGTTGTAAGAGTATTAATTGAATTATCGAATTCAGATTTCTGATCGTCTAATTTGGTATTCAATTGGGTAAGTTTTTTTTCTAGATTATTTTTTATTCCTTCTGTGTGGAGGTAGAGCACTGTTGAGGCAACTGAAACGACTAATAGGATAATAAGAACTAATCTAGTTCCAGTTAGGTGCTCGTCCATGGATATTTGAACTAGGTAATTATTTAAAAAGCCTTTTGAGTAAATGAGAAACTCAACAACTGATATCTATAATTAGATATTAGTCACTCTGCCGGCGCGAAGCGCCTAAAGGCCGTCTTACATAAAAACAGAAGACTAGGCCGGCCGTGAGCATAAGTAGAACATAAGACGAACGCAGGGGTCTGATTGAAATCTGTTGATTTCAAAAGACCCGCATTTATTACATAAATGCAGGGGTCGCGATCATGAAGAACGAAGCGTCGTTCTTATCCCGCAACCCCTATCATGAGGCACTACTTAGGCCACATGAGATAATACTTATGCAGGGGTCGCGGAGCTTGGTCAAACGCGCGACAGCTCATTAGAAAGGTTAAAACCTGTAGAGCTGGAACGCGGTTCAAACGCGCAGGACTTAAGAATTTCCTTAGGAAATCCTGTCTCTTAGTGGGTTCGACGGTTCAAATCCGTCCCCCTGCAATTTTGTTTATATGATTGTGTTAACTAAAAGTTAACAAACGTAAGCTTTAAAAGGTTAACATATGTAAACTAGTTATGAAAATTCCGAAAGAATCCATAGCTAAGCAGGTATTCGGATCTCCACTTAAAAGAAAACTATTGGAATTTTTGTTTTCTAATCAAATGCCAGTAAGTGAACGCGAACTTGCTAGAATAATGGGTGTGAGTAACGTTGCAGTAAACAAAGCAATGAAACAACTTCTAGATTTTAACATTGTCCAAGCAAATACTATTGGAACTGCAATGGTATGGTCTATTAATGAAAGTTCTTTTGCATATCCCTATGTCAAAACATTCATTGAAGCAGGAAAAATAAGCCCGTTTGAATATTTAAAAAAAGTAATTAGAGAAGAAATAGACACTTTAAATCGTGAGACTGTTAGTTATAAAAACTGGAGAACGACAGAACGACCAATTATAAAAGACGCGTATATCTTCGGTTCAGTAGTTGATCAAACTGCAACTCCTGAAAGCGACATAGATGTTCTTATTGTGCTTGAATCTGATTATAAGAATGAAAGACTAAAACAACAGCTCATCCATACTATAGGGATGAAAATATTAGAAAAAACAGGCAATAAAGTTTCATTCCATGTTTACAGTGTTGAATCAGTTGAGAAAAACGAGCCTTTTTGGTTGCTCCATGCCATAAATAACGGGGAACGGGTGTAAGAATGACTAGAACCAAAGTCGTATCTAGAGAGAAATATCAAGGATTTAGAGATAAGGCAGAAGGATTTTACGCTGGAATGCTTAGTGAATTTGAAGCAGCAACGCAAGATCCTAGAAGATACAATAATTGCGTAAGTCTGGCAGTGCACTGTGCGATTTCGTGGGTGGATGCCCTAATTGTATTTAGACTTGGAAAAAAATCTTCTGATTCCAACCATGCTGCTGCAATACTTTTATTAAAAGAAGCGCAAACTCCCAATGAAGAAAAAAAAGCAGGGGTTTGTAATGACTTATATCAATTAATAGAGATGAAAACTCCGACCGAATATGAAGATAGACGAACTAGTAAAGCAGATGCTGAAAAAGCAATACATTTGTGTAAAAAAATCCACAAAATCATAAAAAATGAAATAGAGCTTATGGAAAGCTCATAGCTAATTTTAATTTTATAAAAAAGAATAAAAAAAATAAAGAATTATGATTTAAAGCATTGTTGAATGTTTATACTATCCGTACATCGGTCCTAAGTCCTTTGATTTTTTAGCAAATGCTTTGGATTTTACAACTGATTCCCTCATTTGCTCTCCAACATCCTTAGCTTCTTTATCTAGTTTTTTTGTATCTACTGGAAGACCTAGATAAAGTGAAAGTGCTTTGAGAACTGAAGAAGCTGCACCTGGATCAATATAATCTTCAGAGGCCTCACTCAAGAAGAGGGTTACTGGGAATTTTCTAATTGTTCCTTCTGTAAGAAGAACTCCACTTACCCCAGTAGTTGCACCTTCTTTTATGGATTTGAATCGTTTATTATCGAGCATTTTCTTTGAAATAGTTTCATCGCTTGAGAGAACATAAATTGCATTTGGAGTTTCCTTTAGGGAAATCCCCCCCAAGGAAATTATTGAGGATGCATTCATGGATTTTGCAAAAGATAAAATCTCTGTTGCAAGCACACTTGAGGAAGAAATAGGAATAGACATTTCAGAGAGTATCACCAGAATATCATATTTCTTTGAATAGTGAATTCTCATGGGTGGATAGGCTTTGTAATTATGAATTGAAGCAAGAGGGGCAAAGTCTGGGCTAGTTACGTAGCCTACAAATTCGAACCCTAAAGAATCAACTAAATATGCAGCAGCAATACTTCCTACAAGGCCTGTACCAGGAAATCCAACAATTACGGTAGGACTTTTTGGTTTTATATCAACTAGTTTATGAAATTCTACTGTCATGAGATAGATAACAAAGAGAAAGCTTTTTATATACTAGTTATCTTTAAAGATTCCATGAGCTGGAAACAATCATCAGTATCTATGCCGACAACACAAGCAGGAATTTTGAGTGTTGGTTCTGATACTGAATTAGGAGGAATAAAGATTGGGCCCAAAGCAATAGTGATTGGAGTTGTGGTATTAATTGTTTTGATAAAATTGCTTGGGACATTTATAAAATTCAAATAGTTCAAACAAAGAGTTTTTCTGAAAGTTTTGCGATTTTTTCCCTTTCAAATTCCTCACTCAAAATTAAGATTTGTTTTCTACTTTCTTCTGCTGATTCTAATGATTGGACTAATTGGGAGAGTTGCTCAAGAGGAGTATAAACTCCGGATATATTAACCATTATACGTACTTGCTTAGAAAAGGTTGGGGGAAGATCAATTAGTATTTTTCCTTTTGATTGGGATTGCAAACTTTGTTCAAGTTTTGAGGAATTTTTCTCAAATTCTCTAGAATAAGTAAATTTATATGCAGCCTTCATAAGTTTTCTTTTTGATAATGAATCTGCAAAGAATTTTGCATCCTTATCTTCTGAATTACGAAGAGCTAAAAGTACTTCTTCATCAGAAAGGCTTAGGAAATGTTCAGGGGAAAAGCCGTTCTTAATTGCAGAATAGATTGCTCGTTGGAGCATTGCAGAGGCAATCCTAACTGTGTGGTGCAGGTATACAGTTGAGAACATCATAAATCTGGCAATTAAAATGGATTCTGCGGCTTCCAAACCACTGGAATCTATTCCCATCAATTTCTTTTTTTCATCTAAGAAAAGCGTGTGTAGAATGCGGTCTAAATCAATTACTCCATAAGCTACCCCAGTATTTCTGGAATCCCTTAAGAGATAATCTAGCCTATCTGCACCTAAATCAGAAGAAACAATCTGCCCATAAAAATTATTTCCAATATCTACAATTTCTTTTGGTTTAAATTGGTTGCTTAGGACATCTGCAATCTCTCCTTTCAGGAGTTTTCTTTTTCCTATTTCTTCATGGGTTCCTACAATTGGTCCAAGAACCTTTTCAGATTCATGTGAAAAAGCACAATGGCCGACATCATGCAAGAGTGCATATAATCTTATTTTTTGAGTGAGTTCCTCATCAATTGAAAATTTTTTGCATATTCTATCTGCGATGTATGTGGTTCCAATTGCGTGCTCAAAACGAGTATGGGTTGCACTTGGATAAACTAGATATGTCATTGCAAGTTGCTTGACTCTTCTTAATCTTTGGAAGTCTTCAGTATCTATTATTTTCTTTTCTAATTCATTCAGTTCAATGTTTCCATGGATTTCATCCTTAATTATCATATAAATGCACCTATTAGAGATTATATAAGTTCAAAAACATCTCTTCTTTTTTCAATAACTTCTCCATCCTCAGCCATTAGAATGAGGACTACATTACAGCCATCCTTAGAAGTATCGCATAGGTTAGCAATTTCATCAAGGGCCATTGCATCCTTAACTTTGCTCAGGATTAGATTTCTTATTTTATTGAAAAAGTAGCCAGTTACGAAATAGAACTTTTCGTCAAAACTTTTTATTCCACGTATGTTCATTGAGTAGGATTGGGATTTTGCATAATCAGAAAATCTTCTTGCGCTATTCTGGTCTAAGAGAATTATGAAACCATTTCTTCTAAGTGATTCAAATAATTCAGATTCGCCAGAAGGAACAGATTGTTGGCGGATAGGTTGCTGTTTAGAGGAAAATTCCTTCCAGTGGTGGAAGAGCTCATCATCTATATTATAGACGCCTTCTTCCTCGTATTTGCCTTTTTTGAATAAAGTAACTTTTTTACTCTTGAGAAGATTGTTGAAAATTTCCTTTTCCTCTTGGGATAAGAGCTTACTTACATTAAATGGAGTTCTTTCTGAAAATTTCAACGAGAGTAACTTAGAGATAACTGAGAATTCTTTTTCTACTTGTGGTTTTTGATTTCCCTGTTCTTTTGGGAGCTCTTTAGAGGGTTCTTTCTCTTGATCTTTTGGTTCTTGAATTGGAGTTGAACCCAAATTTGAGACTAATAGATAATAGCCATCTTTTAATTGGAATAACTCTAGAGGGGTAGAATTCTTTAGTTCTTCGGGTATCTGGATGTAATATTTATTATCCTTACGAAGAATTGGAACTTTCATTGAGTATGATTGGGATATAAACTTTAAAAAGTAGAGTAAATATATATAATTGTGATAAAATGACAATTTCTCCTTTTGAACAAAGGTATAGGACAAAAATGAATGATATTTTCGAAGAGGAAGCTAAATACAAAAAATGGATGGATGTTGAGATTGCACTTGCAAAAGCACATTCAAAATTAGGAAATATAAATAAAACGGATTATGAAAATATAAAAAGGGCTAAGGATAAGGTTAAGGTTGAACGGATTTTAGAAATAGAAGAGGAAATTCACCATGATTTAATGGCTATGGTGAAGGCAATGAGCGAGCAGGCAGGAGAGAGCGGCGGGAAAATTCACTTGGGGTCAACTTCTTATGATATTGAGGATACTGCTACGGCACTTATTTTCAGAGAGGCAATTGAGTTATTGGAAGCAGACTTAAAAGAATTTTCAAAATTATTGAAGAAGCTTGCACTTCAGCACAAAAAAACTATTTGTATTGGAAGAACGCATGGGCAACACGCTACGCCTACTACGTATGGGATGAAATTTGCATTATATTATCAAGAGGCAATAAGAAATTTGGAAAGATTAGAGGAAGTAAAGAAAAGGATCCTAGTTGGAAAAATGAGTGGAGCAGTTGGAACTAAGGCAACATTTGGAGAGCAAGCAAATGAGATTGAGAAAATAGTTATGGGTGAATTAGGATTAACTCCTGCAAAGGTTACTACACAGGTTATTCAAAGGGATAGGCATGCAGAAGTACTAGCTACAGTTACATTAATAGCCTCAGCATTGGATAAGATTGCAAAGGAAATTAGGAACTTACAAAGGAGTGAAATTTTAGAAGTTGGGGAACCTTTTGGGAAAAAGCAGGTTGGTAGTAGCACCATGCCGAACAAAAGGAATCCACATAAATCGGAGAGGATTTGCTCACTTGCAAGATTAGTTCGAGCGAACTTATTGGTTGCAATGGAGAATATTCCATTGGAGCATGAGAGGGATTTAACTAATTCAGCAAATGAGAGAATTGTGTTTTCCCAGATGTTTATTGCAACACATTATATGCTTAAACAAATGCATCAGATTTTGGAATCATTGGAGTTCTATCCAGAGAATATGAAGGCTAATTTGGAAAAAACTCGAGGGCTTATAATGGCTGAACGAGTGATGATTGCATTGAGCAAAAAAGGAATGAGCAGGCAAGAAGCGCATGAGTTAGTTAGGGAAGCTGCTCAGAAAGCATTTACTGAAGGAAGGCATTTGAAAGAGGAGATTAAAAAATTAAAGAAATTTTCAGAAAAAGAATTGAATGAATTATTTAATTATGCTAGTTACACTGGAATGGCTGAGAAAATAGTTGAGAATGCAGTAAAATAAAAAAGAAGGGCTATTATCTGTGACCTTTATAGCCTTCTCCTTTCTTTTTTCCTGTAAATACTTTGAAGAGAATATATAGAACAATTACTGCTCCAACTAAGTAGAGAATCCAAGAGTAATCTGTTCCTTTCCCTTCTCCTGAGGAGTCTTCTGCTCCAGTTTCATCTGTAGGTTCTTCTGTTTTTGGTTCTTTAATTAGAGTAACTGATTCTTCTGCTAGTAATTTAGCCTGTACGTAGTTTCCTTCATTGTATGCATCTATTGCCTGTTGTAACCTGCTTTCTGCCTTAGTTACATCCTTTCCTTCTCCTTTAGCTGTATCTATAATAGTTTGTGCATTATTTATTGCTTCTTGAGCAACTTCTTGTAATTGCTTCTCTTCATCAGAAACTACCTGCTCTTCCTTACATTCGTGGGCTAAGCATTCAAATCCTTCTTCTGTACAATCTGTGTTTGAACAGCATTCGTAGGTATTCCAAACATGGTTTGCTGCATAACCACAGGTTCCAGTTATAGCTACACAGTCATTAGAGATACATTCTTTATTTGAAGAACAGTCTGAATTGGTTATACATTCAACTATTGGTTCCTCTCCACTTTCACATGCACTTAAATCAATTACTATTTCCTTAGCTGTTAATGAATAACCAGAAGGCAAACTACCTTCAATTATTTTATAAGTTCCGGATTCTTTAATTGTAAAGGTTACTTTTCCATTTGAAACTTTAGAAGTGACTGTAGATTGGAATGGAGCTGTTTTATCTACTAATTTTATAGTTCCTCCATTTACTTTAGTTGAAACTGTAACTGTCAGGGTATTAGCAGTACAGTCAAATGAAGATGAGGGAGTTACTGATGTTGTATCGCTACTTCCTCCTGTATTTGGAGAAATTGAATTAAGGTAGCTAATTACTGCAAAATAACTAAATGAGGTTATTCCAGATGCTGATGCGAAAGGAGCTGAACTACTACCATAATAACTCCAGGTGGTGCCTGAGGAGGTGCTTCCTACTTTTGTATTACTCTGGGTATCTGAAGAGATTATACTTGCTGCATCTGAGGAGTTATAATATAAACTTGGGGAGAAAGTAGCTAAACCAGTTGTGTTGGTTACATTTAATCCATAGGAGTTACTGTTTAATGTTTGCACTACTTTAGCTGAGCCTGGAACGAAATTAGAAACTCCAGAAACAGTAGTAACAGTGGTTAAACCACTCACAGCCAATAGATTAACTACTTTTATGGAAACATTCGAACTTGAACCTAATTGGAAAGTTAATTGGTCAGTGGTGATATTATTACCATTGGAATTAATTGTTGCATTTGCCAGAATTTCATAACCTGTTGAAGAAATATTGTAAATGTAGTTAATTCCTGAGAAGGTTAGAGAAACTGAATCATTAATTAGTATTCCAATGGTTGCATTGTTTATCCAGTTATTTGAGAAGCTTGTGAATGAACCACTGGTAGTGAATGCAACTGCGTAATTAGTAACATTTGAGATATTATTATTGTTTATAGATGAAGCTTGAGCCCCAATACCAGATAGTACTAAACATGCACTGGCAGTACTCGTACCTGTACCACAATTATAAAGCGTATTATTTTCTATTGTTACATTTACAGAGGTACTAATTCCAACTGAGGCATTGTATATAGTAATACCTGCAATAATATGATTATTACCAAAGAAAACTACTGCATAGGAATCTGAACCAGAATAACCAGAGATTGTTCCTCCTCTAATTGAGTTATTTCCAGTATCTGTATGGAATCTTATTCCTTGTTTGCTGCCAGTATTATCCCAAGTAACTGTATTAGAAGTTAGGTTATTGTAGTATGCAGAATCTAAGTAAACTTGAGCACCAACTCCCGTGTAGGAATTATTGTATATTGTATTGCTTTCAATTATTGTATTGTTTGCATAATTAAAGTAAATTCCTTTATTACTATTATTATATACAATATTATTGGAGAGGTTTCCTCCTGAGTTTGTAGAATCTAGGTAAATACCTGATAAACTGTTATTGTAAGCTCTATTCCCTAAGAGATTGTGGTTAGAAGAACCAGAAACAACAATTCCATGATGCGTATTTTCTGAAACATTATTGTAACTGAGATTATTGAAAACACTACCACCGAAGATATAAACTCCACTCACACTATTGTTATATGCTAAATTATATGTTAATAATGAATAATTTGCACTAAATAATCTAATACCATATATGTTATTTCTATATACTGTATTGCTGGAGAAGTTTCCTCCGCTATTTGTAAACTCTATGTAAATTCCGTTCTGGCTGTTGTTGTAAGCTCTATTTCCTAAAAGAGTATTATTAGAGGAACTGGATACATAAATTCCATTGTAGTTTTCTGAAACATTATTATAGCTAAGATTGTTGGAATTACTGGTACTAACAAGAGAGATTCCACGTATGCTATTATTATACACTTGATTATATGAAATTATTATGTTGTTAGAATTTGATAGATAGATGCCATAGGGAGTTATATATACAATATTACTGGAGAAGTTTCCACCACTTGTACTGTCTATATAGATACTATTTAGAGTATTATTGAAAGCTCGATTTCCAAGGAGACTACTATTAGAGGAACCGAATACATAAATTCCATCGTAGTTTTCTGAAACATTATTATAGCTAAGATTGTTGGAATTACTGGTACTAACAAGAGAGATTCCACGTATGCTATTATTATACGCTAAATTATATGAAATTATTGTATTGTTAGAATCAGACAAATAAATACCATATTGATTTTTGTATATTGTATTGCTGGAGATATTTCCTCCTAAAGATAAGCCTAAGGCATATATTCCAAACTGGCTGTTGTTGTAGATTATATTCCCTAGAAGGGTATTATTAGTTGAATTAGTTTGTAAGAGTATTCCACTATTTGCATTCTCAGAAACATTATTTGAAGCTAGTTTATTATTTGGGCTGGAATCAAGCCAAAATCCGTATAATGTATTATTATACATAACATTGGAGGTAAAGTTATTGTATTGAGAAATGGATAAGTAAATACTATAATTATTTTTATACATTGTGTTACTTAAAATATTTGAGTAATTTGAACTCCATAATCCAATTGCATATTGAGTGGTATTAGATATTGAATTATTCTGTATGATGACTCCTCCAGTTGCATTTACTATTCCAATACCATTTGAGTTGTTATAGATTATACAATCTGAGATATTAGTAAACGAGGACCATTGAGAATTAATTGCAACACTGGCAGCCCTAGTATGATTAGAAATAGTAACGTTAAATATAAGGCTATAATTGGAATATTCAATATAAAACCCATCACGTGAGTTTGCATATAATTCACCACCAGTAAAATTATTGTAGTGTGAAGAACTAGTGAGAGAGAACCCATATTGGGTGTTATTGTAAACGATATTAAAGCTCAGTAAAGTGAAATTAGAACTGACTAGGACAATACCACTTCGAGTATTTAGATATATTATATTATTTGAGAAATTTCCTCCAATAATTCCAGTTGCATTTATTCCATTCTCGCTGTTGTTGTAGATTCTATTTCCTAAGAGGGTATTGTTGTTGGAACTATCTAGTGTAATTCCATTCCGAACATTTTCAGATACATTATTGTAGGAAAAATTGTTGAAATTAGAAGAGGTCCCAAGGTTGATACCTGACCAAGAATTATTGTAAATGGAATTAAAATTTATTAGAGTGAAATTAGAACTTCCCCCTAGAGAAATTCCGTCATTACTATTTCTATAAATTATATTACTTGAGAAATTTCCACCAGAAATTCCAGTTGTAGATATTCCTGAGACACTGTTGTTGTAAAGTACATTTCCCAGAAGGGTATTGTTATTGGAACTAGTCATTGCAATTCCAGTGTTAGCATTTTCAGATACATTGTTGTAAGAGAGATTGTTGAAAGTAGAGAATGACTGAAGGTTAATTCCTGCGAAGGTATTATTGTATACAATATTATATTGTAAAACTGTGAAATTAGAACTGGATAGGCTGATCCCGTCATTAGCATTTCTATAAATTATATTACTAGAGAAATTTCCTCCAATAATTCCAGTTGTAGATATTCCTGCCTGGCTGTTGTTGTAAATATTGTTTCCTAAAAGCGTATTGTTGTTGGAAGTTATTGCAATTCCATTACCAGCAGCTCCAGCACTTTCAGATACATTGTTGTAGGAAAGATTGTTGAAATTAGCGAATTGCTGGAGGTTAATTCCTGAAGCTGAATTATTATATATAACATTAAAATTTATTAAAGTGAAATTAGAACTGGCTAGGTCGATTCCACCGACCGTATTTCTATAAATTACATTACTTGAGAAATTTCCTCCGGAAGTTAGACCAAGTGTAGCTATTCCAGACTGGCTGTTGTTGTAAAACCTATTTCCTAGAAGGGTATTGTTATCTGAACTGGTTATTGCAATTCCATTGTTAACATTTTCAGAGACATTATTGTAGGAAAGATTGTTGAAAGTAGATGATGACTGAAGGCTAATTCCTGATTGTGTGTTATTGTAAATGATATTGAATTGTAAGACTGTGAAATTAGAACCAGCTAGGGCGATTCCAGCCTGGGTATTTCTATAAGCAATATTGTTTGTAAATGTGCAGTTGTTTACACCAGTAGAACTAAATCCATTTTGGAGATTATAATATGCTGAATTATTAACTAAAGTATAATTCGAACCTCCTGAAGAAAATGAGAAACCGCTCCATGTATTATTGTATGCTCTGTTATCGGTTAAGGTGAGATTATAACTACCAGTAAAACTGAAACCATGTCGAGTGTTATTATATGCAGTATTATTCGTGAATGTATTATTTGTTCCAAGATTTAAATTAAAGCCTATTGATGCGTTATATACGACATTATTGGAGAAGTTATTATTTATAGTCAGATTTCCATTTAAATCAAATGCATTGTTAGTGAGATTGGCTACTAGAATATTGGTAATGGTATTATTACTACTATTAATTAATCGGATGCCATAAGTATTCGCATAAATAGTAATGTTGGTTATGTTACACCCTGTAGCAGTTACATTAAGCAAAATACCTGCACCAGTATTAGGGTCATTAGAGTTTTTAAGATGAATATTGTAAATAAATACATTACTTGAATTTATTTGGATAACAGGTATAGCTGGATTTGGTGATTGTATTTTAACAGGGGTAGGGGCAACAACCCCATATATTTTGATGGTTTTATTTATCAATATGTTCTCGCTATATCCCGGACCACTATGAGGACATATACTCACTTCGTCTCCATCGTTTGCCGCATTTAGTGCTGCTGTAACCGTTTTATACGTAGGGGGAGGGGCAGCTGTACATAGAGTAGCACTATCGTTTACTACAAGTATAACTGCAAAATTTATCCCAACTAATCCAAAAATAAGAAATATTAGAATGTATTTTTTTATGTCCATACCATAGTATTAAACAATTAGATTTATAAATAATGGAATCGCGAAAAAAAAAAAAATATTATTTACGCGAACATTCAAGTAGGTTGTCGCTTTTTTTGAATTGGTATCTGCAAGATCCGGGTTGTCGGTCACAATGGGATTTTACCCCTCTAGAAGTGCTTGTTTTACATAACCTTGCTGGTCCTTTTTGATATAAATCCGGCAAATTTTGCGCTCTTAATTTATGTCCTCCACTCATAAAATCAACTTATAGAAAATATTTTGAAAATAAGTGTGTGTAGAAAAGTATAAAAAGGAATATGCTAAATTGGTGAATTACTGATTCAAACTGCCATTCCTGCTTTTATATATGAAATTCCAATTGCAATCAGCATTAATCCAATTATTTTTGAAGCAATAAGGATTATTCTTGTTCCGAATGCCTTTCTAATCCTGTGGGAATTTGCAAGAAGAAGCCAGGAAACAAATAATGCTGCAAATAGAGAAACAAATACTGGAACTAATCCAAATTCTAATTCTAAAACAATTAAACTGCTCATTAATCCTGGGCCCGCAAGCAAAGGAGTTGCAATTAGAACTGCAGCTGCATCCAAACTTGTGTGGTCTTTGTCTTTAGTATTGGAAAATGAAACATCTAGAACATTCTGCAAACCCATTAGAACTAAAACTATTCCTCCAGCAATCCTAAAATCCGAAAGAGTAATGTGCATAGAATCAAGAATTGGATTTCCAAAGAAAAGGAAAATCAAGGCAAGTATCCCTGCAAGAAATACTGCACGGTTTGCAGTGTGGATCATTTCATGTTCCTTACACTTGCTTGTGAATGCAAGAAAAGGCGCGATGCTTGCAAATGGATCCATTATGATAAATATACTCATGAATGGAACGAAAAATGAGAGTATGGTATAACTATCTAATGAAAACATGAGCATACTAGCCCGTTGCAAATTAAAAACCTAAGTATTTCCCAGTCCAGACTGTCGCGAAGCTGCGAAGCAGCTGGAAGCGACCGCCTAGGAAATGCCTTACCTGAGCAAGGTATTGTAGGTTCAAGCACCAGGATGGTGCGCGAATAAGTCTTTCTCTCGTAATTTGCAGCACCCCGATACTATCATAAATAAATTTATAAATCCGTAGAATTCCATTATTCAGATAGACCGGTAGTTGCCGAGTAAAAGATATCCTGAGACAATGATGTTGTCTCAATCTATACTGAACCTTAGTTGGTTCAGTATATTGGTGGAATTCTATCTGTCAAAATACTCAATGGTTATGCGAGCATTTTGACATTAGTTATTAGTTGCAAAAAAAAGAATTTGAATTATATATTAAAGGAAAGGATACCTACGTGTATTCGTTTGTACGTTCTTTTTGCTTTCCAATCCCTCTTCTTGCGAGCTTCTTTTACGATTATATGTATTTGCCGGAAGGCGTCCCAAGTATATAGGAAAGCAAAAATTAGGAGGATACCTGAGACAGAACCAAATATTACCGGCAGATTTAATGAAGCAATGAGTATTGGGAATAATTCAGATGCAACTAATAGAAGAACTACATTTCGTGCATCAGCAACAATTCTCTTGTTTGCTGGGATGTATCTCTTATCGTTCTTTCTTAGGACTCCTAGGAATTCAGAATCCAAAATATCAATTGAACAGATAAGTTTTATTATGAACCCAACTGAGAGCAGGGAATGTAGGAAAATTCTTCCCCAGAATAATGAATTTCCTTCTATTGGAAGAACGCCTCTAGCTTCGAGCACATTTAGAATTAAGAATAGCCCGCCATTCAGGATTATTAAAACTGAGCCATATACAATTATTTTTCTTAATTCATTAAAGAAAACTGTAAAGAAATGGCCTTTTGGTTCAAACTCAACCATAATTGAGTGGACATACCTAGAAACTCTTCTTGCATAGTTAACCCAGGTAAAGGGCATACTGGAATTTAGGAAATTATATAATGAACCTGAATATTCTTTCTTTAGGACAATTGCAGAAAATAATGCGCTTAGGAAAACAGAAATAGAAACTGCACTTATGATATCAAATCCAATTAGTGGTTGGGCTTTTTTTGCAATTAATAAGGAAAATTCTCCTACTGTGAGCATCATCAAGCCTGCATAGAAAGAGGCGCGACTTCTGTAACCTAGTAAGTATGTACTGATAGAAATGCCTACAAATTTTGCAACTATGCTCACAACTAAAAGGATAGCAACTATAGCCAAACTATTTTCCAATGCGCTGAGATTTACAAGCATTCCCATTGAAAGGAAGAAGAAGGAGGAGAAGAAAAGCCCGAATGGCATTAAGGAACCTTCAATTCTTTTTGAATCTTTTAAAGAGGCTAATAAGCTTCCTGCAAGGAATGCACCAATTGAGGCTTCAAGGCCAACTAGACTTGCAAGTAAAGTTAGTAATGCGCATATCGAGAGTGAAGCAAATACCAGCATCTCCTCGGTTTTGAAATTTAGAATATAATCAAATATGGATTGGATCACGCGTTGGAGAAGTATATATACTATCATTAATATAGAAAGGGATTTTACAATTGAAAGAACAAAATAATTTATATTTAATGAATTGAGTTCTCCGCCAGGTAAGGAGGAAACTAAGGTCAACATAAATATTGAAAGGATATCTTCCAGAATAAGGACCGCGAACATGATGTTGATTTCATCTGCGCTTTCCTTCTGGCTTTTTGCAACTAATTTTGCAAATAACGTAGTGCTTGTAACTGCGAATATGTTTCCAATTATAAAAGCCTCAATTGAAGTACGACCTAGGAGAAGACATACTTCGTAAACAAGAACGAACACAAATGTTACTTTTACGAATGCGATTGCAATTGCACGGACTCCGAATTTTACAATTTTACTTAAACTAAATTCGATACCTATTAGAAATAGTAGGAGAATCGCCCCCATCTCGGCAAACAATTCAATTACATTATCATTTTGAATAAAACCTAAAGCATGTGGACCTACAATTGCACCTGCAAGAAGCATGCCGGCGACTGGAGGGAGATTAAGACGGACAGCTGCAATCAAACCAAAAAGTAGGAGTACGAATACTAACGCTAGCTCGGATATGCCATCCATTCTACTTCACCTGGTCGCCTGACAGATAAAAAACGCTACGCTACTATCGAAGCGTTTCCTTTGGGAGGTATAAAAGTTATTTAAATAATATTTAAGAATCTGAGGGAAAATTAAGTTTTACGAGAGGGATTTTTAATAGGACTATTTACATTTTATTTAACAGAAGTTAACTAATGTAAATATAAAATAGTAATGGCGTAGATAAGGAGAAATATTGAAAGAGAATATAACATATTTAAATACTTCGATTCTAACTATTCGATACTCATTTTCATTTGAGTGGCGCCCCTCTTGAAAAAGCGGGCTACGCGAGCGTGATTACATGACAGATAAAAGGAGACCTAGAAAGGGGTCTATGGCATTTAGACCTAGGAAACGTGCTGAAAGCCAGGTACCAAAAGTGTACTGGCCATCACTAGTTGAAAAAAGGGTTCTTGGATTTGCAGGATATAAGGCAGGGATGATTCAGATTGCGTGTATAGATGACAGTGATTCTCCTACAAAAGGCCAGGAAGTTGTGACTCCAGCAACAGTAATTGAAGTTCCACCATTAGTTGTTTATGGAATCCGAGGGTATAAGGAAAAACGATCAGTAAAGGATTTGCTCGTTGAAGATGTAAAGGTACTTTCAATGATGAATATAAAGAAAAAGAAGGAATCAGCAAAAGAAATTACTAAAGAAGATGTGGATGATGTTACGCTTTTAGTATTTACCACTCCGAACAAAACAACTATTGGAAAAAAGCATATAGAGAGAATGGAGATTGGATTAGGCGGAGCAACTATTGAGGAAAAATTAGAACAGGCAAAGGCACTTCTTGGAAAGGAAGTGAAGGCAAGCGAAATCTTTAAACCAGGAGAGTATGTAGATGTTATTGCAATTACACGAGGAAAGGGATGGCAGGGCACAGTAAAAAGATATGGAACTGCAAAACAAAGGAGAAAGGCAACTGGGAAGGTAAGGCACGTGGGAACATTGGGAGCATTTAAACCAGGATATATTCAATATACTGTTCCTCAAGCTGGACAAACTGGTTATCATAAGAGAACTGAACTTAATAAACGAATTTTCAAGATTGATGCAAACCTCGATGAAATTAATCCTAAAGGAGGATTCATAAATTACGGATTTGTGAAAAACGAATACGTTATCATCAAAGGATCTGTTCCAGGTCCAGTAAAAAGATTGATTAGATTGAGAGTTGCAATGAGAGAAAATGGTGGCGTAAAAGAGCCAGTAATTAAAGATGTTATAGTCGGGTGAAGAATAATGAAAGCAATAGTATACTCATTGGATGGAAAGGAAAAGAAGGAAATTACCTTGCCTTTACAATTCGAAGAAGAATATAGAGAGGATCTTATAAGAAGGGCAGTACTTTCAGAGGAAAGTAAAGAGAAGCAACCAAAAGGAAACTATAGATTTGCAGGAATGGAAACAAGTACAAAATATAGAGGAAGAAAGGAGGATTACGGTTCATTGAAAAACAGAGGTCAAGCAATGCTTCCTAGAGAGGTTCTTCCAAAGGGTAAATGGGGAAAGGTAAAGAGAATCCCATCAGCAGTTGGGGGAAGAAGGGCGCATCCTCCAAAGGTTGAGAAAAAAATTATTGAGAATATAAATCATAAGGAATATAAAAAGGCATTACGAAGCGCACTCCGAGGATCAACAATACAAGAAGTTGTTAGTAGAAGAATTGAAGTAAATGGAATTAAACTACCGATAATTATTGAGGATTCCTTTGAGAAGGTTTCAAAAATCAAGGATGTGCTTGCGTTATTAGAAAAATTGAAATTAACTAGCATTATAGAACAGGCAAAGGAGAGAATAAGAAGGAAAACAGGTTTAAGGTGCAAGAGAACTAAAACAATTAAGAGAGCACCAAAATATCTCCTTTTTGTATGCAAAGACGGAAAAATAATAGATGCAGCTGAAAATCTTCCAGGTGTAGATGCAAAAACAGTTTCAAACTTGCGAGTAAAGGATCTTTCACCAGGAGCAATTGGAGGAAGGATAACTATCTTCACAGAAGCTGCAATCAAAGAGATTAGCGAAAAATTATAAGGAGGTCATTGGAATGATAATCAAAACACTAGAAACAGAAAAATGGATTGGAAAGATTGAGTTCGAGAATACAATTGCATTTCAAGTGGACAAAAGAGTAGGAAAAAAAGAAGTTGCTGAGGAGATGAAGAGATTATTCAAGGCAGATGTGGAAAAGGTAAGAACAATGATTCGCGGAAGTAAGAAGATTGCAATTGTAACCTTTGGAAAAGGAACAAAGGCAGAGGATATTGCAACAAAATTAAAGATGGTGTAATGAATATGACTGCACAAAAAACAAGGAAAAAAGAACCGAATACAGGAATTGGGGTTCGAGAATTAGAGCGCAGAAGCAAGGCAGCAGAAGATAGATTAGGAGATAGATTCAGAGCCATAATTGAGCCAACAAGTTCAGAAGATATAATGGATCGTGGAAGAAGAGTAAATATATTTAAACAAAATGGAGGACGCGTATCTGATCTAGCAAATAGAAGATTCGGACTTGATTGGGGAATTGATCCAAGAAGCAGAAAATCATTAGTAACATTTGAAATAAGGGAAAGAGAAGAATAGGTGAACATTTATGGGTAAACCGTTAAAACATCAAAGAAGAGGAAAAGGAAGCCCAAGGTATGTGGCTCCGAGTTCAAGATTCCATGTTGATCTAAAGTATAGAAATTACGATGATATTGAAAAAACTGGAATGCTTAGAGGAGAGGTTCAAAGATTCTTGGATGATCCAGGAAGACAAGCATTGCTTATGTTTGTACGATATGATAATGAAGAAAGTGGATATTTACTCGCACCAGAAGGAATTGCAATTGGGGATTCAATCGAGGTTGGATCGCAGGGAAAGATTACAAATGGAGGAGTACTTCCATTATACAGAATTCCTGATGGGGCACCAATATTCAATGTTGAGAAGAGACCAGGAGATGGAGGAAAGTTCGTAAAGTCTCCAGGGTTATATGCAACACTTGTCTCAAGAGAAGGAAAAATTGTATTTGTAAGGCTTCCGAGCAAGCAGGTAATTAAACTTTCGAATGAATGCAGGGCACAGATTGGAATGATCGCAGGTGGAGGGAAAGCAGAAAGACCGCTTGTGAAAGCAGGAACTGCATTTTTCAAATATAAAGCAAGAAACAGGCTCTGGCCAAAAGTCAGAGGAGTAGCACAATCAGTTTATACACATCCACACGGTGGTAAGCAGCACCATGAAGGTAGGCCTACAACAGTAAAGAGAGGAAGCCCACCTGGAAAGAAAGTCGGCCACGTCGCAGCTAGAAGCACAGGAAGAAAGAAAACAAAAATAGAGGAATCTAAGGGTGAACGTGCATGAAGAAAGAAACATATAAAGGTTATACTGAAGAGGATATTGTAAGCATGAACATGGAGGATTTTGCAAAACTTACAACCTCCAGAGAGCGAAGAACCCTTAAGAATATCAAGAGAAATCCTGTACTTCTTAAATTTATAAATAAAGTAAAAAGTGCAAAGGAAAAGGGCAAGAGCGATGTAATGATCAAAACAAGAATACGGGATGCAGTTATTCTTCCAGAATGGATCGGATTTACATTTGGGATTTACAATGGAAAGGAGTATAAGAGAATAAAGATTACAATAAGCCATCTTGGAAAAAGGTTGGGAGATTTTGCACACACAACTGGACCAGTTAAGCATTCAGGACCAGGTGTAGGAGCAACAAGAGGAAGTAAGTTCGTACCAATAAAGTGATGATAATGAAAAAAACAAAATACATCTGCGAAAAACTGGTTTTGGGACCCGAGAAATGCAAGTGCATTTCGAAGGGCGCAATTGAAGCTTCAATTGCGTTAACACGAAACCTTTTAATCTCAGAAAATGACTTGAAGATAAAAGGGTTGGTGTCATGAAGGGATACTCTTATCAAATAAAAGAAAATTACGAAAGCTATGCTGCAGCTAGAGTAGAAGGTGTAGATGCATCTTATAAAGATCTGACTGAAGTGTGCGGAAGAATAAGGGAACTTCCAGTAGAAAGGGCAGTTTTTCTCTTGGAAAAATTTGAAACAGGAGAATTGCCTGTACTTTACAAGAGCCACAATAAGAGACTTGGACATAGAAGAGAGCTTGGTGGGAAAAAAGGAAGATACCCAAAAAAAGCAGCAGGACTTGTGTTGAAGGTTTTGAGAAGTGCGCTTGCAAACGCACAGAGCAAGGGATTAATTGAACCATACATACTTGTGCATGCATCAGCAAATAAAAAGAATATTTATCCAAGAATGTCCTCAAAAGGAAGAAGGAACACCTCTAATTACGAGACTGCTCGTATAGAAATTATACTTAGGGAAAAGGATATTGTGAAAAAAGAAAAAGTGCAAAAGAAAATAGAGATTCAGGCTCCAGCAAAAGTAGCAATTCCTCCAAAGAGCGAAGTTCAAAAAGAAGAGGGCAAACCTGTTGAGAAGCAAGTGGAAAAAGCAATTGAGAGATCAGTTGAGAATGTTGAGGAAAGGGAAAGAATTGAGAGGAAAAAATCCGCTCCAAAAAGAATGCTAAAGAGGGAAAATCATGAGTTATGAAAAAAAGTTTATTTTCGAACCAGTAAAAAAATACAGGATAATGAAGTTCTTGGAACAGTCCTTAGATAAGGATTGGATTGCAGGAATAGATGTTCAAAGGACGCCGCTAGCAACAAGGATTACTCTTGAAACATTGAATCCAGGAAAGGTTATTGGAAGAAGAGGAAAATCCATAAACAGGTTAACTGATATTCTTAGGGATGAGTTCGGAATTGAGAATCCACAAATAAATGTTGTGGAGATTACCCAACCATTCTTAGAACCAAGGATCATCTCAAAGAAAGCAGCAAGGTATATTGAGATGGGAAAGAAAGTAAGGGCTGTGTTGCACTATTTACTTAGGGAAATTATGAATGCTGGTGCAATGGGTGCAGAAATTATTGCATCAGGAAAAATTGGTGCGAAGGGAGCACGAGCAAAAACACTAAAGGTATCTGCAGGTTATATTCCAAAATCAGGAGATCTGGTATATCAGGTAAGGAAAGCACATGTGAGTGCAAATACAAAATCTGGAGTAATTGGAGTACTCACAAGAATTGTTCCCCCAGGAACAATATTCCCTGGAATGAAAGTTGAGAAGGTTGCACTTCCAAAAATTGTAGCAAGTGCAGGCGATGTTGAGGAAAGGAGAGATGATGGGAACACAGGTGAGAAGAAATGAAAGGAGCAAATGCAAGAGACTTGAGAAAGTTGAGCGGAAAGGAACTAGACGATAGATTAGACGAGCTTAGAAACACCTTGCTTCATGAGAAAAAATCAACAAAAACAAGGCCTGTAAAAAAGGCAATCGCAAGAATACTTACTATAAAAAATCAAAATGACCGAAAAGCGGTCACATCTCCCACTTGTCCTACGGACAAGGGGCATCTTTTTGGCACAAAGCCAAAAAGCTTGTTCCAAATTGGATCTAAGAACCAAACCCAATTTGGAAATGAGTTGAAATATAAAAAAACTAAGAAAATTGAGGTGAAAAAGGTTGGCTGAACTTTGCCCAAAATGTGGATTGTTGAAGGAGTTGTGTGTATGCAACATCCTGGATAAGGAAAAAACAAAGAAAATTAGAGTGTACACAGAAAAGAAAAAATTCAAGAAACTGGTGACGATCGTGGAAGGAATAGAAAAAACGAGACTCAAGGAAACTACGAGTGACTTGAAAAGGAAACTCGCATGCGGTGGAACCGAGAAGAATGATATAATCATTCTGCAAGGAGACCACAAGAGAAAGATCACACAGATGCTTGTAAAGATTGGATATCCAGAAGATGCGATTGAGGTTGCATAAAACTTCAAGAATATATAATATACTAATATTCCAGGAGATTTTGAGAGAAATCTCAGGAAATCCTGGGAGAATAATGGTGGAATGATTATGAAGTTGGGGTTTGATGAAGTTGTTTTAATGTGCCCATTGATCGGGTTTGATGCAGTAGTAGTTAACTCCAGCTCTAAAGAATTAATCAGCTTTAAGGGAAAGGTTATTGATGAGAGCAAAAATATGCTCCAGATCGAGAGTGAAGGGATTGTTAAAAAGATTCCGAAAAAAGGGAACATATTCCAGATATGCGAGGGTGCAAAATGTACCAAGGTTTATGGAAGTGAAATACTTTATAGGCCAGAAGAAAAAGCAAAAAATGCGAAAATATAATCATAATGAAGGTGAAGATTGTATGGTAGAATGCGATGATAGAAATTGTCCGGTTCATGGTAACTTAAAGGTAAGAGGAATGAGAAAGACAGGAACAATCGTAAGCACAAAAGCAAGAAAAACAGCAGTAATTGAGATGGATATAATCAAAAAGTTTGAGAAGTATAAGCGATGGGCACATGACAAGACTAGAACCGTGGCACACAACCCCCCGTGCATTGATGCACAGCAAGGGGATATTGTGAAAATTGGTGAGAGCAGAAAAATAAGTAAAACTAAGGCGTGGGTAATTCTGGAGATTATTAAAAAAGGTGGAGCACAATGAAAGGTTTAGCTGCAAAAATTATCAAATCATTATGTATTGGTTCGAGATTAGTATGCTCAGATAATAGTGGGGCAAAAGAAATTGCAATCATCGGTGTTCTTGGTCACAAGGGAACAAGAAAGCGATACTTCAAGGCAGGCATATGCGATATCATAATCGCAGCTGTGAAAAAAGGAAAACCAGAAATGGTCAAGAAAGTAGTAAGGGCACTTATAATCAGGCAGAGAAAGGAGTATAAGAGGGCAAATGGGATGGTTGTTTATTTCGAGGATAATGCAGCAGTGCTCTTGAACGAAGATAATATGCCAATAGGAACAGAGGTTAAGGGTGTTGTTGCAAGAGAGGTTGCTGAAAGATATCCAAAGGTTGCGGCAATTGCATCAACAAAATTATGAATAGATTATGAATTGAAATCTTTATAGATTTCAAATACTTCAAAATCTAAAGATTTTGAAATGATCATGAAATGAGGTATGATTATGAAACCTGATATTGAAAGAAAAAAAAGATACACTGCTCCTTTGCATAAAAAAAGGAAATTTCTGAATGTGAATGTTTCAAAGGAACTTAGAATAAACAAGGGAATAAAATCAAGGGCCTTGCTGGTTAAGAAAGGGGATAAGGTTAAGATAATGAGAGGAAAGGAAAGCGGAAAAACAGCAAATGTTGCCTCTGTTGATTACAATAAAACAAAAGTTTATTTGGAAGGAATGACTAACAGAAACAAAAGGGGAATGGAAAATTTAATTCCATTCGAACCTTCAAATTTACAATTAATTGAAATCAAAGAAAAGGGAAAATCATCCAAAGAAGTTAAGGAAACTATCCCGAGTCAGGTAAAAAAACCCGACTCGAGCTATACTCGTCCAAATAAGTTGGACGAGCATAAGGAAAATAAAGAAAAGGAAGTAACTCCAGCAAAAACACAAGAAGATGTTGGAGAGAAGAAAGAGGAATGATGTTATGGCAAAGCGCGGAGGAATTAAACATTTGAAAAGGATTGCTGCTCCTCATGCAATAGCAATTACGGATAAGAAGAAATATACGTGGATTTCAAAAGCTGTACCAGGCCCACATGATGAACAACATGCAGTTCCGTTAGGAGTACTTATTAGAACACAACTATCAATGTGCAATACAAATAGGGAAGGAAGGAAAGTTCTTAACCAACGAGTGTTGTTTGTTGATGGTAGGATCAGAACAGAGGATAGATTTCCAATTGGATTTATGGATATCGTGTCTATTCCATCAATAAAAAAATATTACAGGATGCTAATTGATGATCATAAGAGAATTGTGCCTGCAGAAATAAACGAAAAGGAAGCAAAGGAGAAGATCGCAAAGGTCGTGGTAAAGAATACAGGGAAGAAAGGGCAGATTATGATAACCTTGCATGATGGGAAAACATTAAAGGGAGATAATAATGTTCATGTTGGGGATAGTGTTGTGCTTTCTGTTCCAGAGAATAAAATATTACGTGTATTGAAATTGAAAGAGAGTGCATTGTGTTATGTGAAAGATGGGAAGCACGCAGGAACAATTGCAACACTCGAGAGTATATTGAAGGGAAAGGAAGGCGAAAATCACAGAGCACAGATGAAAGGAGAACAAGAATTCATCACTGCGCTCAAACATCTCTTCGTAATAGAGGAAGGAATCAAAGGTGTTGTTAAATGAATAAAGATAATCCAATGAGAGCGATTAAAATCGAAAAGGTCACTGTGAATATTGGCGCAGGAAGTGCTGGAGAGGTACTTGAGAATGCGAAAAAACTTCTTGAAAGAATTACTGGGAAAAAGCCAGTGGAGACTAAGGCAAGGAAAAGAAATCCACTTTTCAAAATCAGAGTAGGGCTTCCAATAGGAACTAAGGTAACGCTAAGAGGAAATGATGCAGAAAAATTTTTGAAGAATGCTTTCTCTGCAAATAAAAACGTATTGAGTGCAGTAGCATTTGATACTGGGGGAAATTTTTCCTTGGGAGTGAAGGAATATATTGATTTCCCAGGAGCAAAATATGACCCATCCATTGGAATGTTTGGATTTGACGTATGCGTAACGCTCACAAGAAAAGGAGGAAGGAGAACAAACATGCGGAAAATAAAAACAAGCAAGATTGGGAAGAGCCATAGGATTTCTCCGGAAGAGTCTAAAGAATTCGTTAAGAATAAATTCAATATTAATATTGAAGAGGTTGAAGCATGAAAGTTCCTCTTGAAGATAAATTTAAAGGAAAGGGAAAAAGAAAGTGCAAGATCTGTGGAAACTATGAGGGTCTTATTAGAAAATATGGACTGTATGTTTGCAGAAAATGTTTTAGGGATATCGGAAATGATATAGGTTTCAAGAAATATTAAGTATGGATATTATGATTATAGTGGGACAGAAAAGTTTTCTGTCCCATACATACTGAACCAACGAGACAAGACCAAGAAATATAAATTGGAATTACTTAGTTGGTTCAGGATATCAGGTGGAAAAAATGAGTGTTGATCGTTTATCAGACGCGTTGAACGCAATAAAAGTTAATGAGATGGTTGGGAAGAAAAGTTGCAAGGTTCCTGCTACAAAATTAGTTAGGAAAGTTCTTGAAATCTTCCAGGCACACGGATACATAAAATCCTTTTCAGATGTTGCAGATGGAAGCGCGCAGTTCTTTGCAATTGAACTTGATGGAAGAATAAATAATTGTGGAACAATTAAACCAAGGGCTCCTGTAAAAAGAAGCGAATGGGCGAAAACTGAACAGAAATATATTCCTGCAATTGGAATCGGTGTTCTTGTTGTGTCTACTCCAAAAGGAGTTATTACAAACACTGAAGCACAAAATGCGAAGATTGGTGGAAGGTTGATTGCATATGTATACTAATACAAGTACTCTTGAGATTATAGAGGGAGTTACGATTAATATCCAGAATAGTATAGTGAGCGTAAAAGGAAAACTCGGAGAGGAAAAGATTAACTTTGGAAATGATGTTTCAATTAAGATTGATGGAAAGGAGATAAGTATTGGAACAAAAAGAAAAGAGATGTTGAATACTACAAGATCTCTAATTAGGAATCTCATGAATGGAGTTACAAAGGGATATGAAAAAAAGATGAAAATTGTATTCGCACACTTTCCAGCAACTATGGAGATTAAGGGAAATATTGTGAAAATAAAAAATTTCCTTGGAGAGAAATGCGATAGGAAAGCAAAGATTATTGGAAATACAAAAATAAGCGTAAAAGGACAGGACGTTACAATTACAGGTTCTAACAAAGAATTTGTTGGACAAACTGCAGCGAATATTCGAACTGCAACTAAAATAAAGGATAAGGATTGTAGGGTATTCCAAGATGGAATTTATCCAGTAGATTAAGTTGAAATTAATGAATATTAATAAGGTGTAAAAATGAGTACGATCGCAAAAGAAAAAAAGAATGTAGGCACGGTTAAGAGAATTAAAAAGAAAAAGAAAGCATACTTCAATGTTCCTAACTACAAGCAAAAAGTAAGAGTAAAGAATAGATGGAGAAAACCACATGGAATCGACAGCAAGAAAAGGATTAGGAGAAAAGAATTCGGTGCATGCCCACGCGTAGGTTATAAAAACACATTTGAAGCAAGAGGAGCACACCCACTTGGATTAAAGGAAGTGGTTGTGAATAATGTTGGAGAACTTGAAAAAATAAAAAACCAGCAAGGAATCGGAGTAAGGATTGCTGGAGCAGTAAGTACTAGAAAAAAGGAAATTATACGCTCGAAGGCAAAAGAGATAGGTATGAGAGTATTCAACTAATAGGTGATTATGAATGAGCACACTCACAACAATAAAAAGACTGGCTGCAGATATTTTAGGCGTAGGTCGAAACAGGGTAAGAATACGAAATGAACTTAGTGACGGGGAGCAAAAGCAACTCATGGAAGCAATTACAAGAATTAATGTAAGGGACTTGGTCAAGGATAAAATTATTTATGCAAAGGAAAAGAAGGGAAAGGCAAAGAAGAAAAAAGAACGCAAGAGAACAACTGGAAGGAAAAGAGGAAAGGTAAATGCAATCATTAGTGGAAAGGATAAATGGATGAGTAGAGTAAGATCACTTAGGAAATATTTGAATATACTTATTTCTCAGGGAGAACTTGGGAAGGAACACAAGAGAAGCATTTACTTGAAGATCAAGGGAAATTTATTCAGGAGCAAGGCTGCAATGCACGCTTATCTAAAAGATAACAGGCTCTTGAGCGAAAAGACAAAGGGCGTTGAGAGAAATGAAAAGGCAGCGTATACTGATCCAACAGAAAACGCTGGAGCAATAGGTGGGGCACAATGAGCAGAGCAAAAACACCAACTTATAAAACACCTTTCAGAAGAAGAAGGGAGGGAAAGACTAATTATGCAAAACGATTGGCACTAGTAAAGAGCGGAAAACCTAGGATGGTTGTAAGAAAAACAAATGCTGGAATAATTGTTCAATTCATAGAATTTAATCTAAAGGGGGATAAAACCCTTGCGATGATTGATGGTCATTCCCTAAAAAAGGGTTATGGCTGGCCTTCTAAGAGAAATTATCCAACTGCATACCTTGCAGGACTTATTGGAGCAAGCAAGGCTAAAGAGAAAGGGGTAAAGGAATTCATATTGGATGCAGGGCTTCAAAGATGCTCAAAAGGAAGCGTTCTTTTTGCAGCAGTTAAAGGAGCAGTGGATGCTGGACTCAAGACAAACTATGATGAGGAGATGCTCTCGAAGAATAAGCTTGAGAATGTAAAGGACGAGTATAAAACTCAATTCGAACAATTGAAGAATAAATTTATTGCAAAGGTGTAATGATGGAGTGGACGCCTAAAACTAAAATAGGGAAAATGGTCAGATCACAGGAGATTACGAGTATCGATGATATTCTAAAATCAGGACAACCGATTATCGAATCAGAAATTGTGGATTCGCTTATTCCGGACATAAAGTCAGATACGCTTTCAGTTGGAAGCACACAGAGGGTAACAGATTCTGGAAGAAAAATGAAATTCAGGGTAGTTGTTGTTGTAGGGGATCAGAAAGGCCATGTAGGACTTGGCTCTGGAAAGAGTGAGGAAATTAAGCCTGCAATTGAATATGCAACTAAGGAAGCAAAGAAAAAACTCATTATAGTTCCAAGTGGATGTGGAAGTTGGGAGTGTAGATGCACAGGAAAGCACTCTATTCCTCAGAGATTGGAGGGAAAGGAAGGAAGCACAAAGGTAATTCTTTACCCAGCACCAAAAGGAGTTGGACTTGCTGCAAATGATGTAATTAAAAAAGTACTTGGAATGGCAGGAATACGAGATGTTTGGAGCAAGACCACTGGAAACACAGCGAACATGTACAATATGGCGTCTGCAACTATTCATGCATTAAACTCATATAATAAGAAAAAACCTAAAAAGGAAGAAAGTGAATAAGGTGAAGGTAAATGTCTGCTAGCATAATAAAGTCTACTAAATCAGATAAAAAAGAAGAAGTATTGGCTGTTGTAAGAGTAAGAGGAGTACGAAATATGAAGCCAAAGATCAAATTTACGCTTGGTCTTTTAAGATTGCACAGACCAAACCACTGCGTAATTGTAAAGGGAAGCGATCCAATGAAAGGAATGCTTCAGATTGCAAAAGATTACATTGCATATGGAAATGTTTCTGAAGAAGCCCTAGTAAAGCTCCTTAAGAAAAGAGGAGAGAGAGGAGGAAAGATGCTTCTAGATTCTGCAAAGGAACAAGAAATTGAGAGTGCAGTAAAAGAAATTATAGATGGTGGACATGTGGAGAAATGGGTTGATCCTGTTTTTAGATTGCATCCACCAAGAAAAGGATATAAGGATATAAAATCAGCTTATCCACGCGGAGATCTTGGAAAAAGACCAAGTATGGACACCCTTCTTAAGAGGATGATGTAATATGGCTATTATTAAAAGAAAGAAAAAAAGAATAGGTATATATAGAGGTTCACGAAACTGCGGAAAAGGAAATGTGAAGAACAGAGGAAAGCCATCCAGCAAAGGAGGAAGAGGACAAGCAGGATTAAAGAAGCATAGGAAAACGTGGATAATTAAATATGACCCAGATCATTTTGGAAGGCATGGATTTACTAGCTTACACAAAAGAGGAAAGGAATTGAACCTTTATGAGATTGAGAACCTGATTAAAAAAGGCCAACTCGAGAAGAAAGAGGGCAAACATATTTACGAATTTAATGGAAAAATACTTGGAACAGGGGAAATTAGTATTCCTGTAACTATAAAAGCTCTCTCGTGGAGCAAAAGGGCAGAGGAAAAAGTTAAAAAGGTTGGTGGAGAGATCCTGGCTATTAAATAAATACGCTTGGGGAATTGAATGAAGAATTTATTGAAAAATCCGTTTGTTATTGCTGGGATTGTAATCGGCATATCAGCAGTAGTAAAGTTGATTATAAAACTTTCAACTGCATCTGAAATGGCATTATTGTTTTTTACTGCAGTCGGAGTGTCATACTTGTATTCTAGAGAATTCAATGAAAAAATGCCCGGAGAATTGAGACGAAATGCAGCAATAATTTTTTTCTTAGTTCAAATACTTGTGACAGTATATATGATAAATAGATATTTGGACGTGTATTCGTATTATGGCTTAAAGCATGGAGACTCTTCAATCCTTTATGGATTAATGATTGGAATTAATGTATTTTATACAATTGTCGTTTATTTCTTCCTTGGCATAAATCTTGCTCCAAAGGCGCAAGAGGAAAAAGCAGTAAATAAGTAAATTTAATGGTGGTCTCTACATGATTCTTGAAATCCTTCAGAAGATTGCACATATTTTACCAGAGGTAAAAAAACCAGAAAGCCCTCCGGCCCTTAAAGAAAGATTTATTTGGACTGGAATTGCACTCGTTCTATTTTTTGTAATGTATAATACAATGATATTCGGAGTTTCTGAGATTGGCGCGTTTAATTTCTTAAACATGATTACCGCAGCAAGACAGGGAACGCTGCTTACTACAGGTATTGGACCTATTGTATTAGCAAGTATATTTTTGCAACTCTTTGTTGGAGCTAAAATAATCAATTTGGATATGAAAAATCCAAATGATAAGAAAAAATTCCATGAGGCACAAAAAACGCTTGCGATTATTATTGCATTAGCTGAGGCAACTATATTTGTAACCTCAGGATATGTTGGGGTTTCTAGCTCACTAGGAATGGTTCTTCCAATACTTGCAATTATTCAGATTGCACTGGGTTCAGTAATTCTTCTGTATATGGATGAGATTATTACTAAGTACGGAATTGGAAGCGGAATAAGCCTATTCATTGCAGCTGGTGTTTCTTTTGCAGTAATTGGAGGACTAATAGATCTTGTATTGTTTGATCCTCAGGGAGTTGTTGGAAAATTAACTGAGGGTGGGGCAGAAGGTATTCCAAATGCAATACTGGCATTGCTTCCGTTTATATTTACAATTATTGTGTTCGCAGCCTGTGTGTTTGCAGAAAGCACTAAGGTTGAGATTCCTATTGCGCATGAGCATATTCGTGGAATGGTTCCTAAGATTCCACTTAATTTCTTCTATGTTTCTAATATTCCGGTTATATTTGCAAGTGCACTTTTGATTAATGTAAGATATCTGTCTAGTTTTGTGGCCCAGATGCACTTTTCTCTTGCTGGAATTGATATTATGAAGGTAATTGCAGAAATATTCTATTTAATTAGTCCTTCTTGGGGTAACACGTCGTATAATTTTACACTAATTACTAGTGGGGTTACACCTATACTGGGATTGCCTGAATGGGTTCATGCAATTGTGTATATATTATTCTTGGGAGTATTATCGATATTATTTGGTATATTCTGGGCAGAGACTTCGAATATGGATTCAAAGAGTATTGCAGGGCAGTTGGATAGTTCTGGAATGCAGGTGCCAGGGTATAGGAGAGATCCAAGGATGCTTGAGAAGGTTCTTGAGAAATATATATTTCCGCTTACAGTTGTTGGATCATTTTCAGTAGGTATACTTGCAGGTATAGCGGATTTGACAGGAGCATTGGGAACTGGAACAGGAATTCTACTTACAGTAGGCATATTGCACAAGCTTTATCAACAATTGAAGCAGATGAAGGCATTTGAATTGTATCCGAGCTTGGGGAGGATGCTTTAGCTTTTAGCATAACTAGAAACAGTGATTAATATGGCAGAATTCTCTAAAAAATTAGTTGCTATATTGAATGAGAAAATAGAACCAGGAATGGCTATGAATGCTCTGGCGCATATGGTTGTTGGGTTAGGGGCAAGTGTTGAAAAGAAAGAAGAATTAAGATTAACTAATTATGCGGATGCAGACGGGAACGCACATGCAAATGTTTCTGAAATTCCGTTTATGGTTCTTTCAGCGAGAAATTCAAATCAGTTGAGAACATTAAGGCTGGCGCTGATTGAGAATAAAATTCATTTCGTAGATTTTACAAATACAATGACTGTTGGAACTTATCAAGAGCAAATTGAGAGAAGCAAACAGACTAAGGAAGCTGAATTAGAATATTATGGAGTTGCTATTTTTGGAGAGTGGGACAAAGTTTCTGAATTAACTAAGAAATTTTCGGTTTGGAAGTAATTTATTTTGAAATTTTTTTCTTTGCAACCTTCCACAAATGTTCAAAATGCTGCCTATAAGTATTTGCCATATTCTTATTTTCTATACGAATAATGGTTGGGGGAAAATCCCAGCTTACAATTGCCACTTTATTTGAATAAATGAATGTATTGGTAGGATTGAATTCCTTCTCAGATAAAAACCTATAGGTAGTTGTTGGATTATTAAACTGAAAAACACCTGAACGGTCAGCAGTAATTACTCTTTCTTTTATCTTCCTTGCTTTTAGTTCTTCAAAATATTTTGGCATAAAAGTAGGCAATGCCTCGTTATATTTTGTATCATCAATTCCAGTAATCATGACTTCTTTTGCAGTTCGTATGATATCCAAGAGAAAAACCTTCAACCCTTCCTTTCCTTCAAACACCTCTACTTTGGTTGGCATTTTGGGAAGGATTGCCATTGCAGAAAGCTGAGGCAGTATTGTCTTTAGTTTTTCTTTGTTCTTTTTTATTTTATCTGTTTCCTCATTCAAATATTCCTCAATTTTTTCAGGTTCTGCTGCAATAAAATATTTCTTTGAATTCTTTATTACATAACTAACCAGGCCTTTTTTTAAGAGAGTTTCAAGCTTATCATAAACATTTGGTCTATAGATTCCTGTTTTAGATGCAATCTCATACACAGAAAGGGATCCATTTGAGAGCAATGCTAGATATATTGCAGTCTCATTCTCTGAAAGACCAAGTTGTTTGAGTATATCATGCTCATTTGCCATTGTATAAATTAGGTGTGGTTGGATTTATAATATTTTCGTCTAATGGCTAGACGACAGGAATTTAAATAGTCGAACTGAATGTTATTTAACATGGTAAGAAAAGAAGTTGTAAAACGGATCAAAGAACTTCGTAGTGGCTTTCAGTTCAGGTTAGTACTACCTAATGACCCTAGAAGTCCTGCTTTTGTAGAAACTGCACCTGCAATTGTAATGGGAAGGCCTTCAGAAAGACAACTTATTGCATTTAGAACCCCATACTGCACGCATGGAAAATGTACCATGTGCGGTTTTAATTTAGGAGGAGTACCAGAGGTAAGTTTTGAGGATTTAAAGGCACAGTTTGATAGTATTGATCTAATAGATAGAGGAAGGGTTTCACTATGCACTGAGAGTTCATTCTTTCACCCTAGGGTTCCATTTGGTTTTTTGGAATTTTTATTTAGAAAACTTGCAGAAACAGGAATTCAAGAAATAGATCTGGAAACATGCGCATCCGATGCAGTTGGTAATATAGGAAATATTGGAAGATTGAAGGACCTACTTAGAAAAGACCAACAACTTTTTGTTGGAATGGGACTGGAATCCCAGGATGATTTTGTACGTAGTGTTTTAATTGGAAAAAATCTTCCTAAGGAATTATTTGAGAAAGCAGTTGGATTATTGGCTGAGGTTGGTGTTGGAATATATGCATACATTATACTAAAACCACCTGGTTTGGAAGAAAAAGAAGCAATAGAGGAGTGTATTCGCACATTAGAGTATTTCTTTAGTGTTATGGAACAAGAAGGTGTAGAACACTCTAGAGCAACTCTAAAGCCTTTATTTATTCCAAAAAATACAATTGTTGAAAAACTATTTGAAGAAGGGTTAGTAACTCCACCAAAATTATGGTCTCTTCTAGAAGTGTTGAGAAGAACTCATAAACTCGGAACCATATTTGTACCCTTAACAGATGAAGGTTTGGCTGAAGATCGGATTGCTGAGAATTGTGAAAAATGTACTGGAAAAATTAGAGAGGCGGTTAGAGTATTTGATGCAAATCAGGACATAAAACTTTTGCAAGAGATTTCTTGTGAATGTAATGAGGAATGGGAAAATGAACATGCGTAATTCTAGAATAAAGGGAGTTTTTGTTCCATTAGTTACTCCATTGAATAGGAGGAAAAAATTGGATAAGGAAGGGTTGGGGAGATTAATAGGAACATTAAGACCAAAGGTGGAGGGATTTATACCTGGATTAAGTACTGGTGAAGGTAGATACTTGGGAGATAGGTTATTTGCAGAGTTATTGGAATCAACACTTCTTTTTGTTGGAGAATTTCCAATTATAGCTGGCATTGAACAAAGAGATACAGAAGGAGTAATTTCTAGAATCAAAATTGCTAAATCCCTTGGAATAGGAACTTTTGCAGTTCTTCCACCATTTGGAAAGAATACTTCTCAAGAAAGTATATATGCCCATTTTGCAAAAATAGCTGAATTAGGTGTTGAAATATTAGTATATAATAAGGAAATGATGTGTGGGACAGCTATGGAACTGGATACGTTGGTAAGATTAAGTAAAATTGAAAATGTTGTTGCAATTAAGGAGGGAAGTGCTGATCCGAAATTTACACAAAGGGTTTTAGATTCAGTTCAAGGAATTGCAGTTATGCAGGCGTGGGATGATCTTCTCACAGAGGTTAGAACGCATGGTTCAATTGTTCCATTATCTAATTTAGAACCAGAATTATGCAGAATGGCGTTGGGAGTAGGTAGTGAAGAAACGCGGGAAAAAATAAATGAAACAGTTGTTAGATATCATCTAGAGGCAGAAAATCCTACCTGGTATAAGGATGTGAAGAAAGAGCTTGTAAGAAGGGGAATAATTAGCACATCGGTTTGTATCTCCAATAAGTTATAATGTTAATGTAACCATAGTTACAAAAATATTTTAACGTACTTTCAAATTACTAATCAATTCCTTATTTCTATCAAATAATTTTTCATCCAAGTAACCGTAAACTCCTTGCAGATTGTCCTTGAACTTTTCTTCAGTTATTTTATTGAATATTTTCTCAAACTGAGTATTAAAATTCATTCTTTTACTTATCTCTTCCTTTACCCATTTGAAATTATCAATTTTAGGAGCAATCATAAAAATATCGCGTATATCTGTTGTTCTTGCACTTATGAATTTCATTACAAATAGAGCATCTGCGTTTATTACTCTTGATTCAGTTCTTTCACTTATGGTCTTTCCAATAATGGTCTTTTTGGAGGAATTATTGAAGATCCAATCAGCATCAAAGGAAACATTAGACTGACGGTCAAAAACAGAATCAATTAGAATATCAACACTTGCGGTTATGTTCTTACTTATTTCCTTTTCTAATCTAACAAAAGTTCCACTGTAAGAAATATTTCCTCCTTTTTCAGATTTAGTGTATTTCAACTTTTCAAGCAAGCTAACTACGCGTGTTAGGTCCTTTTTTCTAAGAACAATATCACAGTCTACTGAGAATCTAGGAAGAGCATAAGAATTAGCAGCATAACCGCCAATGAGAATAAATTCAAAATCAGCAAGGGATTTGAGGGTTTGGAATATTTCAGCCTCGCGCAGTTGGAGTTTTTCCATATTTATCTACCATATAATTGTAAGCATAAGCGTATAATTCATTTTCTTTGGCTTGTTTAATTGTTTCTTCCAAAGAATCAACAAACAAACCTTCTACTTCTACCTTAGAGATTTTATCTACTGGGATTAAGATTACAAATTCTCCAATGGTTGTGCCTTCTTTCAAGTATGATGGGATTTCTTCCTTAGAGAAGAAAGTTTTCCAGTAAGGTAAGTCTTTTTTTAAGATTTTAATGAAGTAGGGGGAGCGCTTAATGTCCCTTTGCATATAGGAATAATCACTCCAGATTTCTATTGCTGATAAGCTAGTGAAGCAGTATTCTTTTTTTGCAGTTTTTATTATTTCTGGGACTCTGAAATCCAATAAATGGGTGAAGATTTCTGAGGGGTTGTTGCAAACATAGGTGTTTCTGCTTCTTTTTCTTATCCAATTTGAGCGCAACAATAAGGAGAAAATCTTTTTTCTCATGGATTCTGAGACTACCCACTCTAACTCAGACTGGGTAAACTGCTTTGCAGTGCCAAACCTGCTAAAGAACAATGCAAATGCCCTTAAGCAGTATTGGGGTATCTCGACATACATAGTTACCTATTAGGTAACTATAACTATTTAAAGGTTATGGTCAGGATATGTAACTATAGTTACATTCATTAGATCAATGCCGTAATTTTATAGTCTCCATCGCGTATACGAACTGGAACATGAAAAGAATCTACTTCTGTGCCAGCACACCCAAGGACTTGGAATATCCTGGCAAGTAATAATACGCTTGGACAATCTGATGGCAAGAAAAAACCTAACCTACCAGCTACCCTTCTTAAATCAAAATGGAAAACCTGATCTGAAAAACCTTTAATGAGCTCAACTTGGAACTCTTCACCCCTACTTCTTCTCTTGTATATTTCTACAAGATCGGAATCAGAACGTACTATCTTAACTATCGAATCAAAAGTCTGGCTGTGCAATCCAGTTCTAGAATTTATTTCAGAATTAACTCCAAAGAAAGCACTGAATTCTTGAGAAGTATTGGATATCTCTTCCTCACCAAGTAAAATTCCTCTGACTCTTAATTCTGATATGATCTCAGTTAGTCTTCTAGAAGGAATTTCCCCATCACTTCCTGGAGCAATAACTGAAAGTATTCGATCTGCAGAGGTGTCCAACCAACTGAGGATATGAAGACAAGTCAAATCCACTATTGGTGTGTATACATATCTAAAATCTTCCCTGGTTGCAAGTATATCCCCTCCAATATCTACTGCGAGAATAAGATCATATTCCTTTATTCTAACAAGCCTTTGAATTGCATCTAACAAACCAAGTGTTCCATAATGCAAGGAAAATAAATGAATTTCCTCCAATCCTAATCCAAGTTCAGTATTTAGTCTAAATAGTTCTGGTTCGAAAAATGGAATTGATTGTTCTCGTTTATTCGCTAGGAATTTTCTTGCAAGTGAACCATCAAGAGTGTTTATGGGTTTTTCAAATTTTCCTGAGAATTCGTGCACTGTCCAGGGAGTTAAGAATCCTGCAAGATCAACTTTTACCCCTTGCCTGCGTAAACCTTCTGTCATTAGAACTGCAGAGGCAATATCTCTTCCGCTACCTGCTCCAATTACTAAGGCTTTTTTGTAACTTTTTCTAAGAAGCATTATTCAGCACCTCTAAGTTCAACGTGTATGGATTGTAATCGACGTTTATGTTCACTTGATTCATATCTTCTAAGGATTGTTTCCAAGTATTCTCTTGAGGCTCCATATTCCTCTACAATTTCTTCTACAGAAAGTTTCTTTTCAAATAATAGAAATGCAGCAGCATCCTGCTCCTCCCATGTAGCCCCTAATTCTTCTTCATGGGTTTGCCCTTCATAGAATCCAGTGGAAGGCCTTTGATGAATAATTTCTTGTGGAACTCCTAAGACGCGAGCTAATTCATAAACATCTGTTTTGTAAAGATCGTCTAGAATCCCAAAGTCGCAAGAATTTGGAGTACCGTATTTAGTTGCATATCCTTGTACGAACTCTGTTCTGTTTCCAGTTCCAAGTACCCTTCCAAAATGCTTTCTTGCCTCAAAGAAAAGAATTGCAACTCTTACTCTTGAGGCAAAATTACCTAGATCTATTTTATCAGCTTCTGGGTTTTCTTCTAAAAAAAGCTCAGTGTGCTTTCTAATTGAACGAGTATAATTAAGTCCTGTTATTCCAAGACCATGTCTTACTATTTCTGCTAATGAGATGCATTCCTCATTTTTTCTAGAGGAAATTGTTATTGGAATAACATTCTCAGCACCAATTGCTCTAACTGCTAAATAAGTAACAACACTTGAATCAACTCCACCTGAGAGTCCAATGATCAATTTTGGTTCTACTACATTTCCTTTTTCATTTAGTCTTGGAAGTTGTGCATAAAAATCTCTTATTCTCTGGATTATTCTTTCAGTAAGTACTTCATACCCAAAACTATGCCTTGATTTTATTTCTGCCTTAGCTTTAGAAATTCCATTGGGAGAAAAACGAGGAAGGTGGCTAAGCATTTGAAAACACATCATCAAGTAGATGAATTGCTCTTTTGGAATGATCATGCAGAATACTTCCCCGATCTTCGTCTCTTTTCCCCAGTTCAACAAGACCAATCATAAGATGTTCTAACTCAATTCCAATAGCAGCTAATCCTGTACGATCCAAAGGAATTCCTAATTTCTGATATGCTGTTCTCAGCATGTTGTATAATGTAAAATCATTTCTCCATTCTCCAAAGAGCTTTGCTTCGAGTAGTGTTCCAATACCAACAAGTTGGCCATGTGTTGGTCTTTCATTAGTATAGTCTTTTTGCTGTTCTACCATGATGTAATAGAGGCTGTGCTCTCCACCTACCCCTACATCCCCGTTTATCACATCTAAGGAGGCATTATGCAAAAGAATTGCCAGTCTTCGCAAGGTACTTCTGTCAAAAGAGGTAAAAGAAGAGATAACCCAATTAATAGCATCTCTGCATTCTGCAACATTTCTAAGTATAGAATCCTGAGAGAAATCTCTACGAGCATATGAAAGATCTATAGCTGCACCAAATCTTGCAAACAGATCTGCAAACCCAGATTGCGACCACTTATTCAAATAAGCAGAGTTAGTAGACATTAGAAGAGGAATACTTACTATGACTCTGTTGGGTACTTCAGTTGATATTGCACGATTTTGACCATCTAAACGAATAATTGCCTTGTTTACACTTATACACGCAGTAGAAAGAATAGTTGGAATTAAAGTTAGGTGTTGCCCAGCCCCACAAGCAGCCCTTGCAATATCTAGAACCGTACACCCTCCAAGTGCAATTACATTAGTTGGAAGCCTTGAACGTAAATTCTCTAGTTGGTTAGCATCATTATCTCTCACTAGAATTGTTTCTCCATATCTAGAAGCTACAGTAAAATTATATGGATCTGTAAGAATAACACCCCCTTTCCTAGAAAGTACTTTCTTTAATAAGGGCTCAAGTAGCTTATTGCTGAATACTAATGCTGGCTTCATATGAGCTCCGGAATCCACGTTTCTATTTTTTCTAATGCAAACCATACACAACCACTAAATATAATTGAAATGCACAGCTATTTAAATAGTTGCTACTATATAACTTAGTAGTAATAATTACGAGAGGAGAACATGAGTAGAAATATTGAATTGTTGGAATCTTCTGGTCTTTCCAAGAAGGAATCTATAGTTTACTTAGACCTTTTGCAAAATGGGGAAAGCCAAACTGGAAAAATTTGTCACAGAACTAATATTCCAAGTTCATATATTTATGGAACACTTGAATCATTACTAAAAAAAGGAGTTGTGGGTTATAAACTCGTGAATAATATACGGGTTTTTAGTGCCTCTGCTCCAGATGTTTTAACTAATTTGTTTGAGGAAAAGGAAAAGGAGATAAAAAACAAAAAAAAGGAAATAGTTGATCTTGTTTCTAAGCTTAAGGTTGCTCCCCCCATATTACCTAGGCTGAATGATTTCAAATATTTTGAAGGAATTTCGGGAATAAAATCACTTTATACAGAAATAATAAATTCCTGGAAAAGTGGGGAGGAATATTATATTGCCTCAGCTCCACAAGAATCCTTTGGAAAACTTGAGGCGTTTTTTGTAGAGGTTGTCCATAAGAAAAGAATTAAGGATAAGGTCAAATTGAAAATCATAATAAATAAGAACAGTGAAAAATGGGGACTAAAAAGAACAAAAATGCCATTTACAGAAGTTAGATATTTGGATATAGATACTAAGACTGAGTATGGGGTTTTGAATGATTATTTCTTCCTAATTACCTATGATGCTAATCCATATGGACTACTCATAAAAGATAGGAATTTTGCCAGTACGTATAAGGTATTTTTTGATTTATTGTGGAAACAGGCAAGGCAGTAATTTTGTAACTATAGTTACAATCATTTGTTCTCTCGACCAATAGTAACTGTGTCGAGGAACAAAAGCTTTGAAAAATGCCAATCTCGTAAACTCATTTCTTTAAGCTGGAACAAATGCATTTTTCAAATCACTTCAACGCTTTAGCAATCTCTTCTCCAAACTCTTTTGCAGATTGCGGCCCATCAGCAGTAATTATTTTCCCATCCACAACTACTGGCTTATTTACGTAAGTTGCTCCATATTTCTCTAGAACTTTAACTGTACTTATTCCATATTCAGAATCATTTCCAACCCAAACCGTTGCCTTTTTCCCTTCTAGAATCCCTGCTTTTGCAAGAATAGTTGGAGCCCAGCATATTGCAGCAACAACTTCATTTTCTTCATAAGCTTCTTTAGCAATAGCAAGCGCTTCTTCTGTTTCTCTTACAGAAGGTGTTCCTGCTCCTCCAATAAATATAATTACATCATATTCTGAGGCACCTACTTCTTCCAAATTAAGTGTTGCTTCTGCTGTTCCACCCATTTGTCCTGAACAAGTCCCTTTCTCTGTGCTTGCAATTGTAGTTTGTATTCCATATTTCTCTAGAACTCCTTTTGTTTCAAATAATTCCTCATCCCTAAATCCATCGTGAGCAATTATAAACAAAGCTTTTTTACCCATAAGATCAACTTCTAAATTATCGTTATTTGTTTCATTCCCTTGATTCTCTTGACTAATACAACCTATAAGAACTGCGAATACTAAAAGAACAAGCAGAATTCTCATAAATTCAATAGGTACTGAGATTTTTTAAATTTACGTTACTTTCATTACTGCTACATATCCGATTCCAACTTCTAGAATTTCTCCATCTAATCCAACCTTTTCCATTAAGTTCTTCAATGCTAATTTAGTATGTCTTTTTGAAACAAGACCTTGATGAGTATAAACTCTATCATCAGTGGTTTCCTTAACTGTTAATCCCATTTCATGATATATTGCTAACTGGAAAGGTAATGCATGTTCAGAAAGTAAGGAAATTATAACTAATCCTCCTTTTCTAGTTACCCTTTTCATTTCTCCAAGAGCCCGCACATCTTCTGGAATGTTTCCTAGAGTATTATACATACAAATAGTTACATCAAAGGAACTATCTGGAAATACCATCTTTGTTGCATCCCCATCCCTTGCATCAACAGCTATTCCGTTCAATTGTGCAATTCTTCTAGTCAATAATTGCATTAGTAAACTATAATCAATTCCAACTACGTGTAGATTTTCTCTTCTAGAAAGCTCAATTAGGTATCTCCCTTTTCCAAAACCAACATCAAGGATATCCAGTTTTCTTTCATAGCTCAGATCATTAATTATTCTAAACAATTCATCCTTTTCCGGCCCTAAATAATGTCTAACCATCTCTGCGCAATAAGGTTCCTCAAGTACCATAACTCCAATTGTTTGGTAGAAATCCATTACTCTTGCGCTTTCTGATTTTCTTGGAGCAGACTCTTCCAAAATTTCCTTAGTAATGCAGAGTGAAGTAAAAAATTCCCTAAGTCTACTTATTGGTCTTGCACCTAAACTTGCACATACATTAGCCATGTGTCTTCCATATCTCTCATCTTCTTTTAGCAATTTAGAAAGCATAAACATTTCTTGTGGAGTTAATTCTCTTTGGTTTATTGCTTTCTCGAATAAGGTACGTATTTGAGGTTCTGTAAGTGGCAGTTTAAGCCTTTCCATTTTATCTACGTGTCTGGAAAGTACTCTTACTGTTTGAGGACTAACTCGAACTAGTTGCATAAGGTTATTATGTCGCAAAAAATATTTAAATGGGAATGTAGTATCGTACTCGCTTATTTTTTAAACTTAAGGAACAAACAATGTACTATGAAGAAACTAGATGAGATAAAAAAAATACTTGTGAACCACAAAAAAGAGCTAGGAGAACGATTTAAAGTAAGTGAAATCGGAATTTTTGGTTCATACATACGAAAGGAGCAGAAGAGCACTAGTGATATTGATATCTTAGTTGAATTTAAAGAAACTCCTGGTCTTTTTGAATTTGTAGAACTAAAAAATTATTTAAGTAAAATATTGGGGATAACTGTAGACCTAGTAATGAAAAGGGCACTAAAACCAACTATCGGAAAGAATATTCTTAGAGAAGTGGTAATGGTATGAAAAAACCTGAGTTCAAGGACTTTCTACTTGATATCGTAAATGAGATAAAAAACATTGAGAAATTCACTTCTGGAATAGAATTTGAAAAGTTCAAAAATGATGAAAAAACAATTTATGCTTGTATTAGATCTTTAGAGATAATTGGGGAAGCAGTTAAGCATATTCCAGCAGAAGTAAGAAAAGAGTATCCAGAAGTTCCTTGGAAAGATATAGCTGGAATGAGAGATATTTTAATTCATGATTATTTCGGAGTAGATGTTGAGGTTGTATGGAAAACAATCAAGAACAATATTCCTAAAGTAAAGCCAATTTTTGAAAAAATGTTAAAAGAAATTTAAAGGTGAAATTCTATGATAATTGTAATGGGTTTACCTGGAGCTGGAAAAACAACAGTACTTACTGGTGCACAGCAGAAAAAGCCAGAGTATAGAATATTAAATTATGGAACACTTATGTTTGAGATTGCAAAGAAAAAATTCAAGATTACAAATAGGGATGAAATAAGAAAATTAACTGCTGAGCAACAGCAAAAGGTCCAAGCAGCAGTTGGAAAGAAATTAGCAAAAGAGAAAGGAAAAGTAATTCTAGATACCCATTGTTCAATTCTAAATCCAAATAAAGGATTCTACCTCCCAGGATTACCGTATTCCCTTCTAAAAGGACTAAAGGTTGAAATGCTTGTTCTGGTTACTGGAGAAATAAATGAATTAGCTGAGAGAAGAAAAAATGATCCAACAAGAGTTCGAGCAGTTGATCCAAAGGAAATCCAAGAGCATGATACGCATAACCGAATGCTTCTAGCTTCTTATTCAGTTCTTACTGGTGCACCAGCTAAGATAATAATAAACAGGAATGGAAAGGTTGAGGAGGCAGTTGAGGAATTAGTAGATATCTTTTAAATGTTGTCGGCGTATCAATACAATTATGAAACAACGAACTGCAAAAGAGAGAGTAACAACATTAGAAGCAAGATCATGGACTCCGAACCCAGTTAAAGAGTTAATTAGACAACTAAGAAAATTTGGGTGTAAAGACGAAACGATTCTGCTCCTTACTGAGAGGGTCATGAGTGTTTTTGATAGTGGAGAACAGGAGTGTTTTTTATCAAAAGTTAGAGTTATAGAAGGTACCTTGGCAGCTGAAAGGTTACCGATATTTTTTGATAAAATGAGCAGTGGACCTGTTGGTATTAAACCAGATATATTATACGAATTAATAGATAGCTGGAATTTTAGAAGATTTTTGAACTGTGAAACTGGTAGAAGATGGAAGGACTATGAAGAAGATGTGTCAAAGAACACAGAAAGTTTGTGTATTGATGGCTGTGCTTGCAACCCACAGACTATAAAAAGGCTTTTGACTGCCACCAACGTCTTTCAATTCAGGAGCAGAGTTATTGATCTCATAGAATTACTTGGAGCAAAAGGGGTCTCTTTTATTTTGGATAGATTAGTGGAATTACCAGAGAGGAGATTCGAAGAAATATTGTCTGATGATGAAAAATTCAGAACATTTCGAAAACAGTGGATAGGAAGCGAACGATTTGCATTAGCGGATTTCTTTCAGAGTACAATTTCTGAGTATGGTTCCCCTGTCCCTTCTAGTCAAACACTTCTTGGTATAGCAACTCTTCGAGACATTCAGGAGGATTCAGGTTATTCTAGAGATATTAGAAACCGCATATTACGTAGGTATGATAATCGACTTCAAGCAAAGCAGGATCTTGAGGAAGTTCATTTTATGGAAGATTACCCCCTATTCTTATCTTTTAAAAAATTGGGAATTGATAGATCCGATGCCCTTAGAATTATTCGATTGCTTGACGAGGGTGTAAATTATCAAGAAGAACTACAGCATCATCGTAGAGAGCAGGAGGCAGCATATGAAAAACGCGTTCAAGAATATGAAGTGAATCCGCCAGCAGAGAGATATGATGATTATGCTGACTATGGACCATATGCTGAAAGTATATATATGGAAAAATACTGGACATTAGATGTTGCTCCGCCAACACTTGATAAGCGCACTGGAGAGGTGGAACAAAGAATAGTATTTATTGCAGATGCTTGCACAAACGATGATAAACGAGATCATGCTAGACGAAGAATTTTTGAAAATCCGAAGCTTCTCCTTGATGATGTGCCGGCCTTAGGATTGGAAGAAGAAATTGGAAAATTGACTATTTCTCCTAGTCAAGTGCAAACACATATGGATCATCGTGTTGAAAAAATAGAAGAAGGACTTCGCACACTTAGAAAAGCTGCAGAGAAAAAGAAAAGCGGCTACACGCCAGGAAATTTCCATAGGCTTCTTAGAGAATGCGGTTTTTCTGTTGATACTAAAAATACTGTCTCAAATCACCCCTCTGTTCAGTGGAATGGTGAATATGTAAGGAGTTCAGATCCAGAAAACCCACGACAGGTCTCAGTTCCTAAAGATACTAGTGGTACTGAGATTGCACCTGGAACTGCAAATGGCATAATTAAGATATGCATTGCATTTTTAGAGGATAAACAAAAGAGGTATACTACAAGCTAAAAAAGGAGTTGAGGAATTAGGTAAGGTTTTATAAGTCAATTGATCATTGGTGAAAATATGACAAAGATAATTGAAGAATTCGCAGAGTTTATTAAGAATAATAATGTACTTGGAGCAGCTGTTGCATTCATAGCTGGTTTAGCAACAAAAGACCTAGTTGATTCCCTTGTTAGTGACGTTATAATGCCTATAATTGGAATTGCAATACCTAATGGGGATTGGAAAACTGCAACATTTGATTTGTTTGGTGCTCAGATTTTGATTGGAAGCGCAATTGGTGCATTAATTAATTTTGTAATAATTATGTTTGCAATCTTCATGATAGTTAAGGCAGGAAATAAGATGGGAATTCAAAAGAAAAAATAATTACTTCAGTTCAATTTCCTTTGCACCCAAAGGGCCTCTAAGAACTGAGCAAATATATATAAATTTAATCTGTCAAACCCAATTATGGATGAGAAAAAGATTTATTCCACTGGGCAAATCTGGGGTTCTTCGTTTATATTCGGTCCGCTAGCAGGCATCTATTTACTGAGCAAAAATTTTGAAACATTTAAAGATAAAGAAAAGGCTAAGCAGACACTAGTTATTGGTTTAGGGATAACGATTGCATTTGTTATAATCTTATTACTTGTTGAACTTCCAAAAACAGGGGCAGTGTTCCCTATTGTATATACGGCGATAATTGCGTATTGTGCAGATAAAAACCAAAAAGAAAAAATAAAACAGCATCTTGATTCTGGAGGAAAAAAATATTCAAACTGGAGAGTGTTAGGAATTTCGATACTTTCTTTACTTGTATTGATTGCACTGTTTTTTGTTTTTGCAATGATACTGCCTGTTAAATGATCGACTGTAGAACTGATTATTTTAACTCAATCTCCTTTGCACCCATATAATCCCTCAGAACCTTAGGAACTACAAACGTATCTTTCTCTTGATAGTTCTCCAAAATAGAAACTAAGAGTCTAGGCAATGCAACCCCACTTCCATTAAGTGTATGTACAAATTGTAATTTCCCATCTGAACCTCTAAATCTTATATTTGCCCTTCTTGCTTGGAAATCTGTGCAATTTGAACAAGAAGAAACTTCCCTATACCTTTCTTGAGAAGGAACCCAAACTTCTAAATCATAAGTCTTTGCAGCAGCAAATCCAATATCTCCAGAGCATAATTCAATTACTTTATATGGAATTTCCAATAATTGCAGAACATTCTCTGCATCCTTAACCAGTGATTCAAGTTCCTTATAGCTCTGTTCGGGATGAGCAAACTTAACTAACTCAACTTTATCAAACTGGTGCTGGCGAATATAACCTGTAATATCCTTTCCATAAGCCCCAGCTTCTCTTCTAAAGCAAGGAGTATACCCAGCTAATTTAATTGGAAGGTTTTTTTCTTCTAGAATTTCTCCTGCATACATATTTGTAAGTGGAACTTCTGCAGTTGGAATTAGCCAAAGTGGATCATCCTTGCATCCATACAATTCTTCTGCAAATTTAGGCAATTGCCCAGTTCCCTGCATTATTTCTGTTTTAACCAAAAATGGAGGAAGGATTTCTGTATAACCTCTAGAAGTCTGTACATTCAGCATAAAATTAATCAAGCTTCTTTCTAATTTTGCAACCCATCCTTTTAGAACTGTAAATCTATGGCCTGCAAGCTTAGCTCCGCGATCAAAATCTAGTACATCAAATTTCTTTCCTAATTCATCATGAGGAAGTACATCTTTACTGTGCTTTTTAGGAACTCCCCATTTTCTAATTTCCGGATTATCTTCAGCACTTTTTCCAATTGGAGTGGTTTTACTGCATAGGTTGGGAAAAGTTAGCTCAACCTCTTTAAGGTATTTCTCTAGATCTACAATTTCTTTTTCCTTTTCCTTAACTTCTTCTGAAGCTTTTGAAGCGCGAGTAATCTCTTTTTTTGCATCTTTTTTCTGTTTCTTCAATTCTGAAATTTTCAAACTTAGAGAATTCCTTTCTGCCCGTAATTCATCCAACTCTCCTTTAATTTTTCTCCACTGCGCGTCTCTCTCTAAAAAATCATCTAAGAGATTCAGCTCTGCAAACCCCCTATTTTTGAGTAATTTTTTCACTTCTTCAGTATGTTCTCGCATAAAATGTCTATCAAGCATTAATTACACCTTACATTGATTAGAATGAGTAAGATTTTAATCCGTTTAGTAAGCCTTAAAGGGCCTAACCCCAGGTATTTTAATACTTTTGAGTGTATTATTGTATACCTTTATTATTTTATCTATATAACAATAGACTAAGAGGAGTTAGTATGGACGGTACGCAATCTACTGAAGACAAACCGATTATAAAAGGGGAAATAAACCAAGATTACAATATCGCTACTAATATAAAAACTGAAAAAAAGATGATTAAGGATCTCACAGAAGTAAAACATGATGATGAGGATATTCTTAAATTCCTAGAGGAAAGTAAGCAGAAAATTTGCGTAATTGGTGCAGGTGGAAGTGGTTCCAACACCTTGGATAGATTATTTGATATGGGGATTGAGGATGTTCAATTAGTTGCAATGAACACTGATGCTAAGCACCTCTTGAGGGTAAGAGCAAATAAAAAGATAATTCTTGGAAGAAAGGTTTCTCAAGGAAGAGGAGCAGGAAGCAACCCACATGTTGGAGAGGAAGCAGCAAAGGAGAACATTGAGGATATTAAACAGGTAGTAAAAAACGCAAATATGGTATTTATAACATGCGGAATGGGCGGAGGAACTGGAACTGGAAGCGCACACATAGTTGCTGAACAAGCAAAGCAAGCAGGTGCACTAACCATTGCAGTAGTAACACTCCCATTTGCATCAGAAGGAAAGATTAGAATGGAAAATGCGATGGAAGGATTGGAAAAACTAAAGAAAAAGGCAGATACAGTGATTGTAATTAAGAATGATAAATTACTCACACTTGCACCAGATCTTCCATTAAACACGGCATTTAAGGTTTGTGATGAGGTTCTAGCAGGTTCAGTAAAAGGAATTGCAGAACTAATTACAAAAGCAGGATTAATGAATGTTGATTTCGCAGACTTGAAAACAATTTTATCTGATGGTGGATATGCAGTAATTGGATTAGGTGAAGCTTCATTAGATGTAAAAAATGAGGAAAGGGCAAAGATTGCAGTTGAGACTGCACTAAATTCTCCATTGCTTGATGCAGACTTTAGTGGAGCTGCAAAAGCACTTGTAAATGTAGTTGGAGGAGAGGATATGACCTTAAAGGAAGCAGAATATGTAGTTGCAGAAACCTCCAGAAAAATAAGTCCAAATGCCCATATTATATGGGGTGCAAGAATTAATGAGAACATGAAAAAATCTTCAGTTCGAGTACTTGTTGTGCTTGCAGGTGTGAAGTTTTATAAAACTAAACCTCCAGAAGAGGAACTTGAGGAATTAAATATAGACTTAGTAGGGTGAAAAGAAAATGAATATTGGTGAATTGTTCAATAGATCAATAAGAATATTTCATATTTCAAAAAAACCAACCCCGAGCGAGTTCTGGGAAGTTGCTAAAATAACCTCTCTTGGGATGATAGTTATAGGAGTAATTGGAGTGGTACTCTCATTTGTATTAAAGTATATATAAACGGTGTAATGAATGATATTTACGATTAGGGTAACAACTGGGCAGGAAAAGATTGTATCTGGGATATTAGCTAAAAAAGCAAAGAAAGAAAACCTTGAGATATATTCCGTAATGAATGTTGAGAATGTTAAGGGATATTTGTTCATTGAAGGAAAGGATGAAAATAGCGTAGTTAAATTAATTCAAAGAGTAAGGCATGTGAAAGGATTACTAAAAAGGGCAATTGAATTAGAAGAACTAAATAAATTAATTGATACTAGTGAGGAAGAGAAGAGTGAAATTAATAATGGAGATATAATTGAAATGATCTCTGGTCCATTTAAAGGAGAAAAAGCTAAAGTAGTTAAGGTTGACCAGCAAAAAGAGGAAATCACTGTTGAGCTTATAGAAGTTGCAGTGCCAATCCCAGTAACTGTTAAAGGCAAAATGGTCAAACTATTCCAGAGAAAATCAGATGACAGAGAAGAGGACTAAACTCTTCTCGTATATTTTTATTTTCATTTCTACTTCTCTTATACAAACCTAGGATCGTAAGCCGCAACGGACTAATCAAAACTAATGCTCGTTGCTTTATCGCTCCGCGAAGCACTGAACTAGGAAGTACTCAGGTTTTATTTTCCCTTCTTTTCTTGGAATAAGTGAACTGTCCTAGTTGGAAATGGGATTTTTATATTATGCTTCTTGAATGCGTAGAAAAGTTCCCGTTTTATTTCTCCTGCAAGTAGGAACTGTTCATCGTATTTTTTTGCTCTATACGTAATCCTAAATACTAATGCAGACTCTTTGAATTCTTCCAAACGAACCTGAGGCTCAAACGTAGGAGAGATTTTATCGCTCTTCTTCATGATGTTGTCTAATGCTTCTGTTATTACCTTCATAACTGCATCTACATCCTCATCATAAGATACGCCTATGTCTATGGTTTGTCCCAATTCTGGAGAAGGAGTATGATAGTTTATTATTACGCTTTGGGCTACTTTTGCATTTGGAATATATACGTCATTATTAGATATTAACCTTATTTTTGTAGATCTCCAGCCAATTTTCTCAACCTTCCCTTCAACCTTCTCATTCGGTAAGGAAATATAATCCCCCTCTTTTAATGGGCGATCAGCCATTAAATAAATCCCAGAAAAGAAATTTGAAAGGGTTTCTTGGAGAGCCAGGGCAATTGCCAATCCAGCAATTCCTAAAGTTGCTACAATTGCAGTTATATCTACTCCTAAACGACTGAGTAGAACAAGAAGAGTGATCGTATAGATGAGTATTCTTAGCAATTTTCTTATCATTGGAACTACTTCCTCATCTAAATTACTTTTTGTCTTTGGTGCAACGTCTCTTAAGTACCATCCTGAAACTGCAAAAAGAAGCCTATCCAAAGTCAGCGCAATAATCATTATTAGTAATAATGAGTAAATTTCTAGAGGTGTTATCCCTCCAACAATAAATGCAGAGTCAACATAATTAATTGCAACATATGCTGCAGTTACTATTGCAAAAATATTTGCTGGGAGTTTTATCTTATCTATAATTTCATCATCTAATATGCTCTTTGTTTTTCCAGTCAGTCGCGTTAGCAAACCTAAAATAAAAATAATTGCAAATCTAAGTGCAAACGCAAGAACAATGAAAATTCCTATTCCTAACGTCGTAATTCCTCCGGGGATGTTTCTTAAAAATTCAATAATTGATTCAAACATATTCTAAATGTGCTAGAAAAATATTAAAAAGGTGTTTAATTTTGATAAAAATTCAAAAAAAGAATATTTTTTAAAAAAAATTCAAAAAAAATAATGATAGCTTTAAATTGATTTTGTTTTAATAATTAATTATCAAAAAATTTACGAGGTGAAAAACAAATGGCAAAAAAGAAAGTAGCGAAGAAGGGTAAAAAGAAAAGATAAATAATTGAAATAAAAGTGTAATTTTTTTATGGATGAAGCCGGATTCCCGGTGGACAAACTTTTTTTATTCAAACTCTCTTTCTTTTTTTAAAAAAACTCTAATTAAAAATAAAATAAATAAAAGAAAAAAATTAATCCAATAATTCCTGTGGAGTTGGAACCTCTGCTTTTAGTCCCTTTCTCTCTCGGATCTTTTTCACGATTTTAGGAATAAGATCATTTGGAACTGGATGATAACCTGCATATTCCTGGTACCAAATTGCCCTTCCTTGTGTTGCGCCTCTCAATGCATTTGAGAATCCGAACATTTCAGCAACAGGAATAACCGAGGTAATTGAGGTTGTTTCTCCTTCCTGCTCCATATTCGCAAGCTGTCCTCTTCTTCCATTAGTCATTGTTAGAACGTCGCCGGCATATTCCTGTGGGCACTGGATTAATACTTTCTGCCTTGGTTCCAATAGAGAATCACCTGCAAGAAGCATTGCTGCACCTATTGGTCTTCTTACAGTTGGAAGCATTTGTGCTGGCCCCCTGTGAATAGTATCTTCATGGAGGGTTGCATCTGTAAGAGTTACTTTCATTCCAGTTACTTTTTCTCCTGCAAGTGGACCTTTAGCCATTAATTCCTCAAATCCTTGAATAACTAATTCTTCAATTTCATTCAAATATTGAATACCTTTTGTTCCGTTTAAAATCATGTTTCCCTTATAGATGTCCCAAATGCTCTTTGCTTCATCTCTTTCCATCCCAAGCTCAACCAATTTTTCAACATGTTCCTTTCCTTTTGGCTTTCCTTCTGGAACATCTCCATCCTCCATTGCTTCTAGAATATTTGCAGGCAGCGGTTCAACGACGAACTTAAGCTTATTATGTTTGTTTGGAGATTTTCCTTCTATTGGTCCTGCTTGTCCTCTAATTGTTTCCCTATAAACTACAATTGGTGGAGAGGTTACAATAGCTACTCCTTTTTCCTTAGATATTTTATATTCGATAATTTCTAAGTGGAGCTCTCCCATTCCAGACATTAAGTGTTCTCCGGTTTCCTGGTTTAATTCAACTCTTAGAGTTGGATCTTCCTTAGAAATTCCTCTTAGAACTTCAATTAATTTTGCAAGGTCCTTTGTTTGCTTAGCTTCAATGGACTTGGTAACTACAGGTTCTGAATAGTGCTTAATCAGCTCAAATGGCACAATTGGCTCTGTACTGATGGTTTCTCCGATATATAAATCCTTCAAACCAACCACTGAACCAATGTTTCCAGCAATAAGTTTCTCTGCTTGCACTCTGTCTGGCCCCATATATACTCCTACTTGCTGGACTTTTTCGCTTTTTTTCTTAGAGGAGATATAAATCATATCCCCTTTCTGAATAGATCCTGAGAATAATCGGACTACTCCAACTTCTCCTGCATGTTCATCATATACAATACCGAAACATACGCCGACTGTTGGTGCATTCTGATTGCATGAAAGCATATCTTTTCCTTCCTTGCTGTTTAAGTCTCCATTTTTCCATAGAATAGGAATTCTGTATGGCTGTGCTACTCCTGGATTAGGAAGATATCGAATTACCATTTCCAAAAGAACACTATCCACTGGGGATTTTTCAACTAAGTAAACATGGTCTCCTTTTACGCACCGATCATAAATTTCCTTGAACGAAATATTATACTTCTTCATTGAGGTGATGGAAACTGCCCATTTGTTGATTGCACTTCCGAATGCAATGTTTCCTTTCTCAACTGAAACGCTCCAATCTTCCTTTCCTTTAATCTCTGGAGGCATGTTTGCAAGTATGATCTTATTCAATCCTACAATTACCTTTGCTAAACGTGCTTGCATTGCTGGGGCATCTAATTTAAGTTCATTGATTAATCGGTCAATTTTATTGATGAAAATAATTGGTTTTGCCCTTTCCTTTAGTGCTTGTCTTAGAACTGTTTCTGTTTGGGGCATTATGCCTTCTACTGCATCAACGACTACTACTACACCATCTACTGCTCTCATTGCCCTTGTTACGTGGCCACCAAAATCTACGTGTCCTGGGGTATCAATTAGGTTGATTAAGTAATCTTTTCCTTCAAACTGGAATCCTAAGGAAATGTTTGCTGCCTTAATTGTAATTCCTCTTGCCTGTTCCTGCTCATCATAATCTAATACTCTTTGCTGGCCTGCAAGTTCTTTGGAAATTAATCCTGCTCTTGCAACAAGGGAATCAGATAAAGTAGTTTTTCCATGATCTACATGGGCAACTATTGCGATATTCCTGATTTGTTCAACATTGTTCATTAGTTTCTGCACTTCTTCTACAACTATTTCTTTTCTAACCATATATCTCACCAAATTGAATAGATTCTACTGAGTATACGAATAATAAGAATAATCCGTATAGAATATATAAAGAGTATTTACTAAAGAAAGATATTTAAACATTCTTCTATTGTTGCGACGTTATACCGACGGTAAAAATTAGGGCTCAGATTGAATTTTTGTCATCAATGTTCAGAAATACCTCTTTTCCTCATTGCCCAATTAATTGTAGAGTAGAAACTAACTAAATAGTTTGTATAAAAAATAAAACTAAAAATAAGAGAATAAAAGAAAAAAAATAGAAATAAAACTATCTCGCACTCTTTGCGATACGTTCTACTTCATCCCTCTTCTTAATTGCGTAACTTGTCTGTGCATCATTGTTTGCAGTGTGAATGATTTCATCTGCAAGACCATCTGCAAGGGACTTTGGTTTATTGAACGATCCCATAATTGCTGCAAGAGTAATATTTCTTAGTGCAAGGTCAATTCTTCTTGGTGCAGATATATCTACTGCAACCTGGTACCTTACTCCACCGTGTGTTACTCTAGTAACGTCTTCTCTTGGTGCGGCATTCTCTAATGCAGATACAAGAACTTGAACTGGATTTTTCTTTGTCTTTTCAGCAATAGTATCTAAAGATTGCTCAACTAATCTCAAGACCTTAAGCTTTTTTCCTTGCAATTGACCGTGAGTCCTGATGATTTTTCCAGAGGTTTTTGCTCCTGTTCCCCCTCTCATCAGTTTATTCACTAGTCGCTCTACAATATTAACTTTCATTTTCCCTAATCTTGTCTTTCTAAACCTTCCAAATGAATGCGGAAGTGCAATTGATTGCAAAGAAATTACTTGTTTTAAACTAGGATCCCTAATTTGAACTTCATCCATTTCATATTTTCCAAAAATTTTCATATTACGCTACCTCTTTGCTTTCTCTTTCTTTCCTTTTCTGAGCATTTGTAAGTCAACACCGTTTACACTGACTATTTTATATTTAATTCCTGGAATAGAACCCATTGGCCCTCTTTGTGAACCTCCTAAGCCAGCAACTATTACTTCATCATGCTCTTCTATGAATGTAATTGAACGATCTCTTGGTGCGAACACAGTAATGACTTTCCCGTTTTTAATTAATTGGACTCTCGTACACTTAATTAAACCAGAGTGGGGCTGCTTTTGTTCTCTTACGACTTTCTCAAGGACTATTCCCTTTGCTTGTGGGGAACCTTCTAATGGGTCGAATCTTTCCTTTAATCTTAAAGTCCTTCGCTTATATTTTTTACTAAGCCATCGCATCCCTTTTCTTTTTCTCATCAAGTTTCTTCCTGCGAACTCTCCTCTCGCCATTTATTCACCATTTAAATTTTGAAAATTGTATAATTAGCATATTAAACTAAATTATACTAGTATAAGCTCTAAATATACTCTTGCGAAGGATATAAAAAGTTTACGTTAAGAGGATTAAACTTTTTATCCTGAGACAACTAAAAAAGTTGCCTCAATTTATACTTGCTGCTCGTCTATAGGAGCACTCGGCTCCTCAATTTCTACTCCACCCTCATTTCCTGAAAATCGTTTAGTAGTTCTCAATTGGAAGTTAGTAACGTTGAATTTCTTCTTTAAAAGCTCCTTAACTGCCTTTATTCTTGCCCCTCCTCGTCCAATTGCAATACCCTTATCTTCTTCTCCTACGATTAAAGTTACTTGTGTTCCTTCCCCTCTTTCTTCTACTTTTATGTCCATATTCTGAAGGGAATGGAAGCAATTTCTAATCATATCCTTCAAATCACTACTTGAAAGAATAATAAATACTGATTTTCCGAATTTTTTAGAAAGTTGAATTAGGTTCACTCCCTTTTTTCCAAGAGCTTTATATAGTTCTCCCTTATTTTCTACAAGAAATAGAAGTGCAAGCTCAGTGTTCATATAATCCAATGGATAAATAGAAGTGAGTTTCTGGAATTCTGAGAGATAATTAAGATCATCAGCTGTTAATTCAACCATACATATCAAAGCCCATTACATAAAATATTAAAATAAAAAGCTAGTTCTTCTTCACTAACTTAAGAATATTTGAGTTTCCTTCATTAATCACTGAGACTGAGGAAACTAAAAATGGTTTTCCACAAATGGAACCCAATTCCTTAGAAGTCCCTTCAAAAATATATAATTGAACTTCTTGTGCACTTGTATAATGCGAAATCTCTCGAGAAATTGCTACGGGTGCATTCTTGGAGAGAATTATTAATTTTGGTTTCTGAGTCCACAAACCCTTTAATGCAGTTTTAAATCCAAAGGAAACTTTCCCAGTTTCTGCAGCTAATCTAATTGCACTTACAATTGGATCTTCTCTTTCTTTGGATGCTCGTCTCTTTGGAGGAATTTTTTTCTTCTTATCCTTTACTTTTAGTTCAATTTCAGTAGTTGGTTCATCGCTATCTTCAATTTCTTTTTTTTCTTCGCTCATATTTACACCCTCACAAATCAGTTATACTTATTTTTTCGATTCCTTTATTGCTAGTTTTATGTTTCCTGTTCCTACTGGAACGGTCTGCCCAATAATTATGTTCTCTGTTACCCCTACAAGGTTATCTTCCTCGGATTTTGAAGCAGCATTAAGTAAGTGTTTAACTGTTTCTTCGAATGCTGCCCTAGCCAGTACGCCAATTTTATGTCCGCTTAATCCATGTCTTCCAATTGAGCCGACTTTTCCGGAAGCGCAAACTGCATCAGCAACGAGCATTATGTGTCTTGCATCAACGTACAATTTCTGCATGTCCATAACTTGCTTAATCTCTCGTACAATTGCATTTCTTGCAGCTTCGATTCCAAAAATTCTTTCCATTTCCTTTACGTTGTTTGTATAAAGTCTGGTTGAATCAACAGCCTTATTGAACGCAATAAGACCAGAAATGTTAAACCCACTGGCCATTATGAAGTATTCATTGCCTTCCTTTAATACGACTGCCTTTTTTATTCCAGGAACCCCTGAAATGATTGTAGATGCAATTTTGTTGGTTGCCTTTCGTATAGAGCGCAACTCGTCTTCCTTTTTGAACACGATCTTTATTCTGCTCTTTCCAGTTCGTACGCCCTTGTACTCTTTCCTTATAATATCCTTTAATTTTGTAAATGTTATTCCATAATTCTTTCCTTCCTTCTCCCTGTAGGAAATCATTATTGTTCTGTTCTGAAGATCATCACTCACACCTGCAATATCTGAAATAATTACATCTTCAACTTTCTTTGCAATATCCCTTGCAAAATCTTCATCCTTATTATGCGGGGGTTTCAAATAAATCGTTACTGCTGGTTTCTTTGGCTCTTTTTTCGCATCTACAAGCTCGATCAATCTGGGCAAACCAGTTGGAACGTGTTCTGCTACTCCTGCGTAGTGGAACGTTCTCATTGTCATCTGCGTACCAGGTTCACCAATACTTTGTGCAGCAATAACACCAACTGCTTCATACGGAACAATTGAAGATTTTCTTTTTGGACCAATCATAAATTCACCATTCACAAACCCTTTTATATTCAAGTCTTGAACTTCGGTCAAAAGGGTTAGTGTTTATCCCAAAACCGTCGCTACTTTGGTAGCTGTTGATTCTTAATACTTCATTACATATCATTGAATCACTCTATGCTGCAGTATCTATGTCGTCTTGTTTTGTTGTGTCCACAAGTTCTGTTTTTGTGGAGGCATACACAGGATCCTTTCCATCTCCTCCGTAAATAAACTGAACAATTCCAGATTTTGCATCCTTAACTACTCCTTTCTCATCCACAACAAGATCTTGTAATGCATTGATTAGTCTTCTCTGCATGTACCCTGATCGTGCTGTTCTGATAGCTGTATTAACTAAGGATTCTCGCCCTCCCATTGCATGATGGAAGAATTCCTGCGGCTTGAGGCCTTTTCTGAATGAGCTTTTAATATATCCTCGTGCTTCTGCACCCAGATCCCCTTCCCTAAAGAATAAAAGTGTTCTTTTTCTATAGCCTCTGGAAGGCCTTTTATTACGAACAGCTTGCTGTGAAACAAGTGCAGACATCTGAACTGCATTCAATAAACTTCCTCTTGAACCGATGTTTGCCATGATTATTGAAGGGTTATCATCACCTAAATCTTTACTCACAACCTCTCCAACCTGGTCTCTTACTTTTGCAGTTAATTGCATAATTAAACTCTCAAGCGTTTCCTTAAGACTCATACCTGGAGAGCGATCTAGCGTTCTATTCTTATATTGAATAATTAAACTATCAATTTTTCTTTCCATATCTTTATTTAGTGCTTCAAGCTCCTTTTCCGCTTTCTCAGAAAGAGTATAGTGCCTAAGAGAAACAGTTAATCCTTCAGTACTTATTTTTTCCAGGGAAAGTAAACCAACTTGGTTTAGGAATTTAATTGCCTCTTCATCTCCATAGTCCATTACAATCTTTTCAAGTAATTCCGTAATAGTCTTACTATCAAATGCACCATCCTCGAGTTTTCCTTTCTTGATTACGATTGTTCCTTTTCCTTTTGATTTTGCTTTGAACTCGAGATTCTTTGGAAGGATCATTGAGAAAATTAACTTTCCAGAATACATTCCTCCTTTAAGGTCTGCTTTTGGAAGCTCTTCGACTCCAACTAAATAAAGCATATTTGCAGCCTCGTTTGAGGTAAATGCTGTTCCATCTCTTGTAAGGAAATATAGCCCTGAGACGTGATCTTCTTGAGGTTTTATAATTGCATGTCCGTGTCTTGGAGAAAGAATCTGATTATCTAATTTTGTAAGATATCTTGCTTCTGCACGGGCCTCTTCGCTTTGAATATAATGGAGGTTCATCTCATCCCCATCAAAATCTGCATTGTATGGGGCAACTACAATTGGATTTACCCTAAAGGTTTTTCCTGGAATAATTCGTACTGTATGGCCCATCATAGAAATTCTGTGCAGGGAAGGTTGTCTGTTGAACAATACAATGTCCCCATTTTGTCCTTCTCTTTCAATTACCCAACCAATCTTAAGCTCCTTTACAACTTCCTCTTTTAATTCTGGAGTAACTTTTATTTTTCTTCCATCTTTTCTAATTATATATCTAACTTTGGAGTTATTTTCTAGAATTAATGATTTACAATAATCAAGATTCCATTCAGTAACTGAAATCGGAAGTGTAAAACCTGAAGCAATAAACGGAGGAACCCCTACTTCCCCAGGTTTAATTCTTGGATCAGGAGAAATTACAGTTCTTGCTGAGAAGTTTACTCTCTTTCCTGAAAGATTATATCTAAATCGTCCTTCTTTTCCTTTAAGCCTTTGTGCAATTGTTTTTAGCGGCCGTCCACTTCTGTGCCTTGCTGGAGGGATGTTTGTTGTTTCATTATCAAAGAATGTAGTAATATGATATTGTAAAAGTTCCCAAAGGTCTTCAATAATTAACTGTGGAGCACCTGCGTTTATGTTTGCTTCTAATTTTTGATTAATTCGAATAATATCTACGAGTTTGTGTGTGAGGTCATCTTCACTTCTCTCACCAGTTTCCAAGGTAATTGAAGGTCTTGTACTTACTGGAGGGACTAACAAAACAGAAACAACCATCCACTCTGGTCTTGAATAAATAGGATCAAATCCTAGTTTCACGAGATCATCATTTGAAATTCCTGCAAGCCATTCCTTTACTTCAGAAGGAAGCATTGCGTGATCATCTTTGTAGAAGGTTGTTGGTTTGAGAACTGTAATTTTTGGGAGTTTCGCATTACAGTGAGGGCATTGTTTTTCCTTGCTCTTTTTTGAAGAAGGGGTCAATGTGGTGAGCCTGTGGCATTCTGGACAGGTATTTTTTAATGCAGGAAGAAGAAATTTTACGAATCCAACGTGGAGTACGGGCCTTACTAAATCAATGTGACCAAAGTGTCCAGGACATTGACCAACTTTTGCACCACAGGTCTTACATCTCAAACCTGGATCAACTACTCCTAATCTTACATCCACTAATCCCCCTTCAATCGGATACCCATCATCGTCGTAAGTATCTGGAACAAAGACCTTTGCAGCACTCATCTTTCTTGCCATTTCTGGGGAGAAGATGGAAAACTTTACCTTCTTTATTACTTTTCGAGAGTCGTGTAATGTCATTCCTTTCACCTTATGCCTTGTCCTCAAGAATCAGTCTTGGGAATATATACATGGACTTTATTTCGTCCAGCAATAATTTGAATGCGTAACTCATTTCAATTGGAGCAACATTCTCGCTTCCACATAGTGGGCACAAGTCCTTATCATTTACATAATCGTGCACTGCAGTTGAACCGCATTCAGAACAGACCAATTGAATGGTCTTATCACTTTCTTCCAATAATCTTTCTCTTATGAGCATACTTGCACCATAACCGATTAAGCAGTCTCTTTCCATTTCTCCGAATCTGAGTCCACCTTCCCTAGCCCTTCCTTCAGTTGGCTGTCTTGTAAGCAACTGGACAGGACCTCTGCTTCTTACGTGGATTTTGTTTGAGACTAAGTGATGCAATCGTTGGTAGTAGGTTGCCCCTATGAAAATTTTTGCTTTCATCTTTTCTCCTGTAACTCCATTGTATAAAATTTCCTCTCCGTATTCCTCAAATCCGTTTTCCTTAAGGATCTTTTTATAATCTTCTTCTGTATTTCCTGAAAATGCAGTTCCATCTCCAAAGATTCCTCCAATTGCTGCTGCCTTTCCTCCTAACGTTTCAAGTAAGTGTCCTGCAGTCATTCTGCTTGGGATTGCATGCGGATTTAGAAGAAGGTCTGGAACAATTCCATCTGCAGTAAATGGCATATCTTCCTGGTTTAACAGAAGACCAATAACTCCTTTTTGTCCATGTCTTGAAGCAAGCTTGTCTCCAACTTCTGGAATCTTTGTGTTTCTTACTCTTACTTTTACCAATCGTGTTCCGCTTGAGCTTTCAGTTACAAGTACAGAGTCAACCCTTCCCTGTTCTCCTGTTTTTAATGCAAGGGAGCTCTCCCTTTTCTTTTCTTCAATTGCACCGAACACAGAAATTTCCTCTAAGAATCTTGGTGGTGAGGTTTTTCCTACAAGCACCTCCTTTCCCTCAACATCGCTTTCTGGATAAATAATTGCATCCTCTCCTAAGTGCTTGTATGCTGCTTCTCCTCTGTATCCAACTACTGTTGGGTCTGGAGGTTCAATCTTATCTTTCTGGCCTCCGGGGTATACTCGTTCTTCAACTTCGTATGTTCTGAACATTACAACCCTACCTAGCCCTCGATCTACTGAACTCTTGTTAAGTACAAGACCATCTGCCATATTATACCCGGCATAAGAAATGAGTGCAACAATAAAATTCTGTCCTGATGCTTTCTTTTGCATATTCAATGCAGCATATAAGTTTGTACTCACGAGCGGTGTCTGTGGATAGTACATTACATATGCTCTTGTGTCATACCTATAATTGAAATTAGAAAGATAAATCCCCAAAGATTGCTTAGTCATTGAGCAAGCCATTGTAATTCTTGGAGAAGAATTAAATTCAGAGTAAGGAAGTACTGAAACAGTTATTCCGAATAATGAAGATGGATCAAATTCAAAATGTGTGTGTTCATTTGTGATTTCTTTCTCATCTAGTGCAATAAATGAGTTCTCCTCTTCATGTGCATCCAAATATTCCACTACGCCCATTTTCACAAGATGATCCCAGGTAAGTGTGCCTTTTTTAACCCTGTCTAGAATTTCTGGAGTGAGTCTGGATTTTCCTCCCTCAATTACTACGTATGGCTTTCGGATTCTTCCTCGGTCAGAAATAATGTGCAACTCGTGATATTTACCATCATAAAAAATATTTACATTCATATTCAGCTCATTGCTTCTTCTCTTCTCTCTTAATCTTTTTGCAAGAGCTTCTCCGTCAGAATGATAACCAATTATCTTACCATTCAAATAAATTGCGGTCTTAACTTCTTTTTCTTCTTCCTTACCCATAATCACACCTAATTAATTATATTGAATATTATACTACAGTTTTGTTCGCAGGTTTTACTTTACCCCAAATGTTTTGAGGATATTTACAATCTCCTCATCTTCAACTTCCAAAGATGCATTTGCGTAAATGGAAAGGTTCTTTACAAGAGAACAGCTTGGTCCTTCTGGGGTTTCATTTGGACAGAGTTTTCCCCAGTGTGTTCCGTGAAGGTCTCTTGCCTTAAAGTGCGGATGCTTCTTACTTAATGGGGAAATTACTCTTCGTAAATGAGAAAGTGTTGCGAGATAACTTACGCGGTCGAGCAATTGTGAAACACCTGTGTGTCCGCCAACCCAGTTACCTGTTGCCATTGCATACCTTATTCGATCTGCGAGAGCATCCTGTCTTACGAGAGTATGTACCTGTAATCTTCTTCCTCTTGCATCTGCCCGTGAGGATTGATAAACTAAATCTTTGATTAAAAACTGAAATGCGTATCTGAAAAGTTCCTCCATTAAGTGACCTGCAAGTTTTACTCTCTTATTTGCATAGTGATCTTTATCATCTTGAGCTAATCTCTTTCCAGAAACTGCTGCTGCTCTTTCAGCCATTCTTATTAGGTATTTTACTTTTTCCATTCTTCCATCTTGTGAGACTGAAACATGTGGAAGAAGATAATTATCGAGTAATGTATCCATTCTATTAAGCCTGAATTCTTCTGGTTGTCCTGGAGAAAGTTTCTTGCTCAACTGATCAATTGCTTCTTCTTTATTTTTACTCTTTTCTACTTCTGTATTCAATAAAACATCATTCTGGATATATCGCTTGTTTGTGAACGCGGAAATTATTTTCAGATCAGTTTCCAATCCGAGCACTCTTAATACCTGAACAAGTGAAACACCTGGTGGTGCAGAAGGAAATTCAACTGTGAATAATCCTTCCTTGTTCCTTGTAACTGTACACCTTGCTCTAAAACCATGCCTTGTGGAAAATACCTTTGCAACTACTCCACCTCGTTCGTTTGTGACCATAATTTTATTTGGGACTAAATCTTCCACGCTTACAAGAACCCTTTCGCTTCCATTGATTATGAAATATCCTCCTGGATCATCAGGATCTTCTCCTTTTTCAATTAGTTCTTCTTTGTTCATTTTCGAGAGAGGACATAGGCCAGACTTAACCATTACAGGAAGTTCTCCAATGAAAATATCAGAATAGGTTGGTCTTTCAACACCATTAAAAACAGGGACTATTTCTAGGAAAATTGGTGAGGCATATGCAAGATTTCTTAATCGGGCTTCCAGAGGATAAATTGTCCTATATCCTCCTCTTACCTCGTAATGTCGTGGGGGTTCTACCCTAATTTTTCCAAGTTTTAATTCGAATCCTTCAACATTTGTTTGGATAACTCCGATCCTATCAATTACTCTCTGCATTCCAGTTTTTATGAAGCTGTTGTATGATTCTAGCTGTTGCTTAACAAGACTATTATCCCTATAAAATGCTTCCAATAATGTTTTTTGCATATAAGCACCTAATTCAGAAATTATATTACTAACCTGTAATAATCATAAGTTGCTGTTAGATCCTTTCGATGAATCTTTATAAGATCTCCAACCTTTGCACCAAGTGCAACTACTGCTGGATCAGTACTTAGGATCTTAGGTAAAAAATTTTCACTAACTTCAAGTTTTTTCAAAACCGCTTCCTTCTGTTTTTCAGAGAGAATTTCCATCTTCGGAACAATTTCATGATCTAATAGATTAAATACAGAGTCCTTCTTCTCAGACAATAAACCACCTGCTAGGCATAAGGCAATATCCAATTATTTGATATCGAATGATTTAAAAAGGTGCCTTTTTAACTTATAAAGTTAATAAATTATATATTCTAATAGAGAATGTGGTGAAGTATAGTGAAACTAGTAATTGAAGGGGAAATTCTCTACTTGGTTAATGGAAAAAAGAAATTCAAACCAGCCTTGTTTACAGACCATTATTATTCACTTAAATTATTTAATGGAATTCCGATCCTAGAAATTGATGGGGTAAGGATGCACCTTGTACGGGATTTTTCTACTCCATTGGAATATTCAAAAGAAGTAATAAAAAAATTAAGTATTAGAAAGGAAGACTTGGTTCTTGATTGTTGTGGTGGCTTAGGTTACACTGCAATTGCAGCTTCTAAATATGCGAAAAAAGTAATTAGTTGCGAGATTAAAAAGGAAATTCTAGAACTTGCATCTTATAACCCGTTCAGTGAGGAATATTTCAAGAATAAGAATATTGAGATTAGAAATGTGGATGTTTCTTTAGAAATTAAAAAGTTTGAATCTGAGGAATTTGATAAAATAATTCATGATCCTCCAAGTTTCAGTCATGCACATGAGATCTACTCCTCTCAGTTTTATAAGGAACTATTCCGGGTGTTGAAAAAAGGTGGAGTACTGTTCCATTACGTAGGAAGTGTAGGAAGGGGAAGGGGGAGAAAAATAGAAAGGGATGTTGAACGTAGGCTAGAGGCAATTGGATTTTCTAATTTTAAGTATGATGAAAAACTACAAGGAATACTTGCAAAGAAATAGGAATTAAAAATTAGTATAATCATATTGTATACATGGCAGACCCAGGATTCGTACTAGCAACGCAAAAAACCAAAGATAAAGAATGGAAAGAAACTTGTCAAATTATCTATAAAAAACTTACAGAAGAACTTCCATGGTTTAAGAAAAATATGGGTTCGCACTATAAAGGATTTGTTGGAACACTCGCATGGGCAGTCTTAGAACATAGGGTTACCTTAGATGAAATAACTACATCGTTAAAAGAAAAATCCGGAGAGATAATAAGATTAAATAATAGAATAACAGAAGCGTATAAGACACAAACAGAAAAAGTTAGCCCTCAAGGAATATTCACAATAATTGCATCCTCATATGTTGCAGGTTATTTATATGGAATTGATCCTGTTCTACTTGTTGCAATTGCAAGAACAGAAAATAGATTCAAAACAAAAGGCGCAAGCAAGAAGGGTGCAATTGGAGCATTTCAGGTAGTGCCTAATTCTAGTTTAATGTTGGATCTTCACCCACAGCAACCTGGAAGCAAAAGAAGATTGGAGATAGTGAACGAGCAGATTGCAGCATGTGGAGGAAAAACTATTAGGAAACTTGCCAGGTTACCAAAATGGGAAAAGATAACAGATTCTAAAAATGGAAAGTTAGACGATAGGGATGCGAGAAAAATACTAGAATACCCTGTCCATTGTGCAATATGGGCTGCACGAACACTTATGATGAAGGGATACTTGCTAAATATTGAAAATAAAAATGCGCATACTTGCTTGAGAAAAGAGGATATGGGTAAGTCTGAAATTGTAAAAAAATGGCTCGCAAGTTATAATGGACCAACAGATGCAGAAGAGCCTAAATCATTTTATACTCGGATGTTAAAGGAATCAAAGGAAATTGTTATTGATGCCGCCCTTGAGAGAAGAAAGGAACTTGCTAGACAATATGGAGAAGATGTTTACAACTGGTATTTGGATTATAGAAAAATAGCCAGGATTACTCAAACTATTCCAAAAGTAAATTAAAAATTTGTATAAGATGGAAACATGAAAGATTCTTGGAAAAAATTTAAGGAAATTAAAACTAATGAGTTAGAGGAACACTTGAAGAAAAATTCATTAGATGAACAAATAGTCCCGCTAATTAGAAAAATAAATAAGAATCCAAATCTAGTTAGTATTTCCTCTTGTGCTGGAAGAATTGTTCTAACAACAGAAGGAGAAAAAGAGAAATTTCATAGAAAATGGCATAGGGAAGTAAAACCAGAAGAAATTGAACTAGCAATAATTAATTATACGAAAGATAAAATTCTTTGGTTTAGGTGCGAGCCATTTGTTCTAACTGTTGCAGCAACTAATGAAAAAATTGCATTGGAATTCCTAAGAAAAATAAGAATTGAAGGAGTTACTGGAGGAATTCAATCCATTGCAAGTGGTAGAATAATTATTGAAATCCAAGGAACAGGAACTATTGTTATTCCTATAAATTATGTTGAAGGTTCGTGGAACAAGATAATTAAACTTGCAAATGAAATGCTTGAGAAGAATTTTAAGAAGATTATGGAATTAGAAAAAGTATTATAAATAATAGATAAGAGGAGTAGTTATGCTTGCTGTACTTTCTGGTTCTGGAACTTATGAGTTAGGAAAATTAAGAGAGGAGTATCATACAATGACTCCTTTTGGAGATTCAGTAATTTATATTACAAAAGTTGGAAAAAAAGAGATCCTATTTGTACCAAGGCATGGAAAAGATCATACCATGCCCCCTCATAAAATAAATTACAAGGCAAATATTTTTGCATTGGGAAAACTAGGGGCAACTGCAGCAATTGGAACATATGCATGTGGAGTTATTTCAAAATATAAGCCTGGAGATATTATTTTACTGAACGATTTTATTGGAATGGATTTTCCAATTACGTTCTTTGATGATTTTTCTGCTGGAATAAAACACTTTGATTATTCTGAACCATTTGATAAGAAATTAGTTGAGAAAGTCGAGGAGAGTGCAGCAATTCACAGAATTCAACTTAAGAAAGGAGGAATTGTAAAGACTACACCGGGCCCAAGGTTTGAAACTAAGGCTGAAATTTTTATGTATAAGAAACTTGGGATTAATCTAGTTAACATGACTTCTGCTTATGAAATTACCCTAATGAGAGAAGGGGAAATTCCTTTTGTTGGATTAGGAGTTGGAACTAATTATGCGTGTGGAATTTCAAAAAAGCCACTTAGCCATAAGGAAGTTGTGGATCTAATGAGAAAGAAGAATGGGCAATTGGAATTGATTGTAAAGGAATTGGCAATGTTCATAACCGATTAAGTAGTTCTATTCTATAGGTTCTGGTCGTAACTTATCGGTTATGAACAGATTGAGACAACTTTCTTGTCTCAGGAATTTTGTCGAGTGAGTGTGTCAAAAGCTCTGAGTATTTTGACAGATAGAGAATTCCATTCTAGGCATTTGCCAGTGGAATTCTCTGGATTCAGTTTTACTAAACAAATTGTTTAAAAATACTAAACACTTTAACGAATAGATTATTTAGTTATTACTCTGAATAAATCCCAGAAATCATAGCCTATACATGCTAGATATAGTAATACGAACATTATATCTACTACAATGAATGGTCCCATTAGAATTGAAAGCAACACCCGGATGAATATTAAGGAAGTTCCAATAACTAGTAGATATACACCCGTAGTAAAATGAGCTAGATACCTTTGAAAGTTGCTTTTTTGATTGATCTTTTCATAAGTAAATGCAAAACATCCAAAACAGGATACTACTGCAAAAATTGAAACTGCAACGAGTACATCTCCTGCAAGGGGCTTATCGTTTACCAAGTTGCTTTCCATCAGAAATGAATCTATTGGAGAAACTAGAATTCCGAATAGAACAACTAAAATAATATTTTTGTATAGGTTTTCATTGATTATTTTTTCCATTAACTCACCTACTAATATTCAACCTTTTAATTGTTCTAAGTATTCCTTATGTTTTGCAAAATAATCCCTAGAAGGCTTAAGCATATCAGTTAATTCCCTTGTAACTGCAGCCTTGAGATCCATTGGATGTAATTTTCCATCTGAGTAAATTTTCTTTAATTCTTCTGCAGTTACTACCTCTACATCTCCACCAAACTTCGAAGGCCTTTCGATTTTTAGTGGCTTGTCCCGTAGGATAAGATATTCTGCATACTCAATTACTGGATTTCCACTGGTGATTTTCTCTGGACAGTATGCCTTGGATATTTTTCTTTTGATCTCTTCCTCACTATCATGAATAAATATTGCAGAATCTGGTTTGCTCTTACTCATCTTGACTTCAACTTCTTGTTCAATTTTAGTATCAGTATCATTCTTCACTGCTTCTGGGTTCATTCTAGAACTACTAACTAAACCAGGCAAAAGATGAGTATGTAAGGCAACAAATTTCTTATTGAATTTGGGTGCTAGCTCCCTTGCAAGCATATGGACTTTTCTTTGGTCCATTCCTGCATGGGCTATCTGAACATCCAGCAAGAATATATCTGCAATCTGAAGTGCAGGATAGAGTGCAACTCCAGAAGAAATAGTATCAGTTTCTTTACGGCCCATAATGGTTATGCACCTTAACATTCTTTTCAAGGTTGTATCTCGCATAATTTTTACAACATCTTTCCAATAATCTACATCATAAAATTCAGTGGCAAGTGGAAAGTCAACCTGATCCTCAGTTAAACCCAAGGAAATGAATGCATGTTTAAAGTACCCGTTGGCAACTTTCCTTATTTTTTCTAAGTCACCACCAAGCTTATCATTAACCCAGGAATGGTAGTCAGCAAGCCATATAGTCGGCTTACATCCTGCTTTGAGTAGATCTTTTATTTTTAATCCAACACAAAGACCAGAACCAAGATGAACCATTCCTGAGATTTCAAATCCAATATAATGTTTTGGATGTGAATAAGTTTGGAAAATTTCCCGTAAATCATTCTCAGTAACTATTTCCTCAGTTGGTGTTTTTTTTACAAGATCTATTTTTGTTTCAATGTCCATATAATCATCTTATAAATTAAAATCAACAGATAGTTTTTTATTATATGGATATTGTAAATAAATCATGGTAGCAATAGGGGTTGAAACTGCTTTTTTCATCTTAGGTGGCATAATATCCACAACGATCCTTGTGCCTCTTACTGGAAAGGGGAAAAAACCTGAAGAAAAACAAGAGGATTAGTAATGGTCCTGATAACGATCCTATTTTTGATTATATTCATTGCAATACTTGCAAAATCTTCTGACTATGTAGTAAACAGTTCCATAAAGATATCTGAATTCTTTGGCATAAGCCACCTGGCTGTTGGTTTTCTTCTTATCTCAACTGCCACTTCCATTCCTGAGCTTTCAGTGTCTGTTGTTTCTTCCTCTCTCGGTGAAGGGGCGATCGCACTTGGAAATGTTTTTGGCTCTAATATCGCTGATATACTTCTTATTTTAGGGGCAGTTGCCCTCTTTTATGGATTTAAAATAAAAAAAATGGAATTTGACACTATATTGCCAATATTAATTATAAGCTCACTTGTTGCTTTTTCTTTACTGTTTTTCTCAACTGTTGAGAGGATCTTTGGGATTATTCTGCTTGGATTATACGTGCTATATGCTTACTATATACTAAAGAAAAAAGTTGCGATTGATAAGGGAAATCACGTAAGTAAAAAAGAGGCAGGAAAGGCATTTTTAATATTCTTTATTTCAATTTTGGTTGTAATTTACAGCTCCATTTTGATTGTTGAAAATGCATCAGCACTTGCAGAAGAACTTGGAATTGCAAAAGGATTTATAGGTGCAACAATAATCGCAGTTGGAACATCTCTCCCTGAACTTGCAGTTGATTTGCAGGCAGTCAGGAAAAAGAAGTATTCCCTTGCAATAGGAGACGCAATTGGAAGTGTAATGACAAATACGACGCTTGTTTTGGGTGTTGCTGCGTTGATCCACCCAATTGTTTTTGATATAGATATAGCTCATGTTTATTTGATATTCAATATAATTGCATGCGCTGCACTGTATTACATACTGAAAACTACTGATTGGATAGGTAAAAAAAGCGGAATTGTTCTTATCCTATTATATGTTGCTTATTTAGTGGCTTTAGTACTAACACAACTAGGAATGGTATAGACAATTATATGTTCTTTAATTTTTTCCACCATTCGTATGGCTTCGTATTTTTTAATTCTTTCATAAGCTTCTTCGCAGAAGGTGTTTTTAACCTTTTTTCTATTGTTTTTAGCCAATTGCAACCAGAATATCCTTGTGCAACGTATTCCTTAGCTTGGAAAGCACATTCTAAATAATCCGCATCTTTTAGGATTGTAAATTCGTTCTTAGTTAATTTGAAATATGAATTAATTGATTGTTTTAGGTTTGGAGAAAGTCTGTTCATCTGTTCTTCTCTTATTTTCTTTTCTATTTTTTCTGGGATTGGAAGGTATCTTGCAGTTACCTTATTATGGTCTAAAAGCCGAGATTCATGAACATCATGCCAGAGTGCTGCACAGGCTAATTTTTCTGGATTTTCCCCTTCCATTTTTGCAAGTACATATGCAATAATTGCAGTTGTAAAGGAATGCTCTGCAACACTCTCTGGATCCTTAACTCCTGCTAGCCACCATCCACTTCTCTTTATTCTTTTCAAAGAGTTTATCTCGAATAAATAATTACTTGTTGAATTCATAAAATATAGTTAGCCTATTGAAAATTAAAACCTTACTTGCAACTGAAAATGGTCTAAGTAGCACCTACTAGACCAAGCGGTGCAATAGTAGTACTGTAGAGAGCGATTCCATAGTTGGTACTAAGTATAAGATACGAAATGCAGAAGGAAGGGGGTATTCCTGAGAAAAATCTAGTCACTCATCGAACGTTTCAAAATAGAGATCATTAAACGTACATTTTAGTTTATCTTCCTTGAATGCGTTTTCTGCATCTGCACCTCTTAGAATACTTCCACTTTCTGGATCAACTAAATAGGATTCATCATTGAATTTGAAGCCTACATAATATTTTGCTTGTGTTATATACACTCTTGCATCTGGAGAACCTAAGGACCTTAAGAGTGAGCAGAACAAAAGGGCCTGATCTAATACTGGGCCTGCCTTTAGCTCATCAATTTCCTTAAATTCCAATGTAAGTTGGATTGGAAGCTTTAGATTGTAGATTTCTTTTATGTAATCAATACATTTTTGCAATGCTGAGAAGAAATGCTTCTCATAAGAATACGGTTGCAATTCAGGGATTAATTTTTCAACTAAGGATCTTATGAAATCATTATAAGGAGAGATCTTTTGCCTAAGTTCAGATAAGGAACGGCTTTCCTCTTTATTGATTATTTCCTTATATCTTGAAATAATTAGTTCATAAACTCTAAGCTTACGTTCAGGATCTAGCTCTTGCATTAGATAGTATATGGAAGGAAAGGGTAATAATTATAGGGGTTTTGATTTCAAATCCAGAGATTCCACTTGCTGATCAGGTAATGCTTAAGTACCACGGATCACATATCAGTGGAATCTCTATGTCGCGAACTGCTGTTCGCGAGCATGCTCGAGAACGAATCGTCGTTCTCGACATCTGTCAAAAACACGCAAGCCACCAGTCTTGGACTAATGGTTTTTGACAACATACTTCCTTACTCCTAAGAGTATTAATCCTATTACAAACGCCAGCTTGCAGAATTCATACGCATCTCCTAGAGTAATTAGACCAAATAAAGGATTCCAATATCCAAATGGCCATGCAAGGTTCATCTCTGGGTAAATAGTTGAATCAATTAGAATATGAGAAAAGGTTCCGATTAGAGAACTTAGAAGTATAATTGCAAATGTCTGTTTTCTTTTGTAAAATTTATTTAGAATCAATGCAAGAATAAATGCAACCAAAACTGCTGACAGGATTGTATGGGAAATGCCATGAGGTTGATCGTGTAGACCGAAAAACCAGGCAACTCCTTCCAAATCCAAAATTACTGAACCAATAAATAGTGCAATTGGATCTAATGCTAGGATAAGTGACCAAAGAAGAAGTGCGATTCCAAAATGAAATGGAGTGAAGGGCATATTTGATCAAGATTAGTAGTAGAAATTTCCTTCCTCCCTTTGTTCCCGATCCAATACGCTCTCAGGCTTATTTATTCTCGGCCTATTTGAATCTTTATCCCTTCTCATTGTAATTGAAACCAATTTTAGGAAAGTGTTCATTCCGTCCTTCTTATTCTTTGGACTAAGGGCATGCCCTTTAATTGAACTCTCCCCTTCAAATGAGATTATTCTATTTGCTACAAAATCCAAAAATACAATATCATGATCAACTATAAATGCACTTTTTCCTGAATCTGTAATTGTATGCCTAAGTAATCTTGAAAATGCAAATCTCTGCTCAATATCCAAGAATGCTGAGGGCTCATCAAATAAATACACTTGCGCATTCACACTCAAGGCATTTGCAAGTGCAACTCTTTGGAGTTCTCCCCCACTTAATTTATTCATTTTCTTTTCCATTAAAGGAAGAATCTTAAGCTCACGAATTGCATTTTGCAAAGTAGAGTGAATGAGTTTCCCATCAGAAAGGAAATCTTTTACCTTAATGTTTTCTGCTTCTAAATACTGCGGTTTGTATGAAACTGTAAAGGAAGCGCCCTCTCCTTCATCTGGTTCCTCTATTCCTGCAAGCATTTTCATAAATACGGATTTTCCTAAGGCATTTTTTCCAACTACACCGATAATCTCTCCTTCTTTTATTTCCCCTTCATCACTAGAGAACTTAAATCCAGGGAATGATTTTTTCAAAGCAGAGTAAGAGAACATAGTCTTGGATTTTACTTCCCCTTCACTTTTAGAAGAAAATGCAATCTCATACTCTCTTATTCGCATATTCTCAGCTGTGAGAAAACCTCTCAAATATTCATTAATTCCATTCCTCACGCTCTTTAGTGAAGAAACAATACCGTAGGCACTTTCTTCCCCATAGAATAAGTAAACGTAATCACTTACATAATCCAAAATTGTAAGATCATGATCAACTAAAAGAACTGGTTTCTTCGAGGAGAACTCCTTCAAAAGAATTGCTGCCCTTAATCGTTCTCCAATATCTAAATAATTCGTAACCTCATCAAAATAATAAATATCTGCATCTTTTGAATAGGCAATTGCAATGGCCAATTTTTGTAATTCCCCTCCACTCAAATGTTCAACTTCTCGATCTAGAATATTTCCTAGTTCAAAAATCTCAATTGTTTCCTTAATTTTTTCTTTAGGAATAGATTTCTTCAAAAGTGCTGAGACTTTTCCCTTAAATGCTTCTCTTAATTTAACTACGTACTGGGGCTTTACACTTATTTTTAGCTTATCCTTTAATGAGGAGAAATAATCCTTGAATTGAGGTTTGAAATATCCAGAATCCAGGACTTCTGAGAGCTTGTATTTCTTCTCAAAATTCCCGAAATTAGGAACTAAATGTCCGCTCAGGAGTTCTAGTGCAGTGGTTTTTCCTATTCCATTCTTACCTACAAGAGAAATTGCACCTTCCAGATCTCCTCTTGGAAGAGGAAGAGAATATAGCCTAAATGCATTTTTTCCATATTGGTAGACTGGTTCCTCTAAATCTTTAGTTAAATTGATAATTTTTATACAAATAACTGGACATTTCTTTGGGCAAATTCCACATCCAATACATACTTCTTCTGAAATTGCTGGAAAATCTGTAGCTTTTTCTTTAATTATACATTCCTTACCCATCCTATTCATTGGGCATACATTCATGCATACATATCCGCAAATCTCCTTTGTGCAGAGAGTACGGTCCATTACAGCTATTCGTTTGGCCATATACTGAATCAACTACTTAGTTCCGATTATTATACTGAAGCTATACCTCCAATTGAACGTCGTAACGTTCAAGGGACCATAAATCGATGCGTCGATTTATCGGTCGTTTGGTTCAGTATAAATGGGACGGAACTCTTCTGTCCCAGTATTTAAAAACAAGAAGAAATGGCTAGAGAAAGTATTTAAAGACTAATTCTTCATCGATTATAGTTAAGCAAACGAGTGAAATACTGTAAAGAACATCAAACATAGTCTGAGGTGAATTGAATGACAGAAGAAACTGAAGTAAAAAGCGAAGTAAGACATGAAAGAAAATTTGAAAGACGAGAGGGAGATGAAAACACTGTATATATTGGAAAGAAGGGTGTTATGGGTTATGTGTTGGCTGTAGTAACCCAATTCAATAATGGAGCAGTGGAAGTCACCCTAAAAGCAAGAGGAAAATTGATTTCTAGGGCAGTGGATGTTGCAGAGATTGTAAGAAACAAATTTATGGCTGATGCAACAGTAAAGGACATAAAAATTAAAACAGAGGAACTGACTTCTGAAGATGGAAGCCTAAACAAGGTTTCTGCAATCGAAATAATTATGGGAAAGAAGTAAGTTTCCCATTCCTTTTTATTTTTATATTATATTCATTAGTTATTTTGTTTTATTTGTTTGGTGATAATATTGGTTGTAATGCTGGATAAGAAAGGGCTAACACTCTCAGCAATTATAGGTGTAATACTCTTTTGGGTTGGAACTGAATATCTTTTACTCATGCTTATTTTCTTAGGAATCTCTGTTCTTGCAACCAAGTACCTTTATTTCAATAAAAAGGAAATGGGTATTTATGAGCATGAAAGAAGCTGGGAGAATGTTCTCTCAAATGGAGCTGCTCCAGTAATTTTTGCACTACTAGCTAAATATTATGGAATTGGGCCTGTTCCTTTTTTATGCGCAGTAGCAGCAGTTACTGCAGATAAATTTGCCTCAGAATTAGGTGTACTTGGGGGAGATCCGATATATTTGAAAACTCTCAAGAGAGTTAAACCTGGAACAAGTGGGGCAGTAAGTATATTCGGAACATTTATGTCCCTTGGAGGATCGACTATAATCGGTGCGCTAGCAGTATTTCTATTCCATGTAAATCCAACTGTTGGATTATACATAAGTATTTCAGGATTTCTCGGATCAGTAATCGATACGTTATTCGGGATATTTGAACAGGAAGGATTTGGAACAAAAGGAACTACAAACTTCCTTTGCTCAATGGGTGGAGGAATAATAGGGTATTTATTACTTGTTAGAAAAATGATTTAAGTAAAAAAGGTTGATGAAATGAAAGCATTTGTATTATGTGGAGGGCAGGGAACAAGATTAAGGCCGCTTACTTATGAAAATCCAAAACCAATGCTAAAGGTTGGTGGAAAAACTATTCTTGAATATGTGATTGCAAATTTGAAGAAACAGGGAATAACGGATATTGTTCTTACAGTTGGATATTTGAAGGAGAAAATAAAGGCGTATTTTGGGAATGGAAAAAAATTCGGAGTAAATATTGAATATTTGGAAGAGGATTACGAAAGATTTACTGCTGGCTCTGTTCTTCCCTATAAAGGAAAAATTAAGGAAGATTTTGTAGTGCTTATGGGAGACCAGATTACGAATATTGATTTGAAAAAAATGATGGAATTCCATAAAAAAAATGGGGGAATTGCAACTATTGCACTTAAGAAAAAAACGTACAAGTGGGAATACGGAATTGCTGAATTAAAAGGAAATTCGGTTCTTGGATTTAAGGAAAAACCAGAGATTGAGAGCTACATAAATACTGCAATTTATTGTTTTAAGCCGGAAATATTTGAGTATATAAATGATAAGGAAGATTTTGCAAAGAATGTGTTTCCGAGATTACTTGAGAAAAAGAAGAAAATAATTGCTTATTTGATGGAAGAGGAATGGGTAGATATTGGAAGAATGAGTGATTATGAGGAAATAAATAAGAATTTGGAAAAGATTGGGTTTACGAAGAGATTCTTCTAGAATAATTTTGAAATAGAAACATAAAGAAGAAGTACAATCCCAATAAGCAATTCCAGAGCTATAAATGTAAGGACTAATTTCTTCTCAGAAACTCCATTATATAGTTTCATAATTAGTTGAGCAAATCCCCTAACCTTCCCTTCAACTGGATATAATTTTCCATTTTTGTATTCTCCCCACCATTTTGAGCTTGGGAATTTATTGTATAATTTTATGAAGAAATCAATTACATATGGAATTAGTAGAATAGCTGCAAGAGTTTCCATATTTCCAATTATTGCACCAGCTGCAAGAACTGCTCCAATTGTGAGATTGCCTATATCTCCTGGAAATGCCTTTGCTGGGTAGAAACCAAAAAATAGAAATGCAAGCAATGCACCAAGCATTGGAAGGAATAAAACCAAAAGACCATAATTGCCTATATAAATTGCAAGTAAGGACATTATAAAAAAGATTACAGAGCCCATGCCTGCTTCCATCCCATTGAACCCAGCAAGCATATTTGTAAGGTTAGAAGCAACTGCAATTCCTAAGGGAATAAGAAGAATTATATAATACACTCCAAAATCTATTTGGCCTATAAGCGGAAAAGTCATTATTGTGCTTCCAGTTGCCTTAACTGCAACCAAAGGAACTGCTGCAAACAAAGGAAGAATTGCCTTTAGCCATTGAGGTAGATCTAATAGATCATCTAAGATTCCAATAAATGAGATTGCATGAATTGTAAGTAAAGCTGCAAGTACAAATACTAAGTTGAAAAAAATCCCATCAAAAAATGTGTGAAGAAAAACTGCAAGAAGAACTCCAGCTGTAAATCCAGCTACAATTGCAAGTCCGCCCATCTCAGCTACTTCGGGTTTATTTGGCTTATTTACATCTTTTCCAGTAATATTAAATCGCTTTAATCTAGGAATAAGTAAATTTGCAAATACAAAAGTAATCAGGAAAGAAAATATTAGAATAGCTGCGTAAAAGATCATGTTCTCAACCCCTTAAGCTTCTCCTTTGCAAAATCAACTGAGAAATTATTTTCTTTTTTCATCAGTTCAGTTAGCTTTTCTATTTCTTGAGGATTTTTTGCACCTGCAATTACTGCAAGGTTTCGTGCATGCAATCCCATATGGCCAGATTGGATTCCCTCTGTAGAAAGTGCTCTTAGTGCTGCAAAGGAATTTGAAAGCCCAACACAAGCCATACACATTGCAAGTTCCTTTGAGGATTTTATATTCATAATTTTGAACATTATTTTTGGAGAAGGCAAGGTGTTTATTGCACCACCAACTGTTCCTGCAGCAATTGGAAGTTCTATTTTTCCAAGTAAATCTCCTTCCTTGGTTTTTTCATATTGGGTAAGTGGTTTGTACCCCTCAATTGCTGCATATGCATGTGCCCCTGCTTCTATTGCCCTCCAATCCTGTCCGCATGCAAGTGCAACTGCATCTATTCCATTCATTATTCCTTTATTGTGAGTAGTACAACGGAAAATATCTCCTACAGCAAAGGCATACCCATCTAGAATTCTATCTATAGTTTCCTCTCCTCCAAGAGCTTCTTTTTTCCATACTGCGTTTGCTCTTACTTTTCTCTTTACTGCGAGATTTGTAAGTATTCTCAATCTATACTCTCCACCGATTAGTTCCTTTATATGCGGTGCTGATTTTTCCAGAACAGTATTGATTGTATTTGCTCCCATTGCATCTCGAACATCAATATCAAATTCTACAATGAGCATTTCTCCTCTTGGGGTTTTGATTTTCTTAGTGCGAAGATCCCTTACTCCTCCTCCATATTTTTCAATTCCAACTGCGAATTCTTTTGCAGTTGAGAGTAGAGTTGATTTATTCTTGTTTATTTTTTTTATTGCTGCGGGTATGTCTACCCCTACAAATTGAATCTGGCCAATCATTATTGGCTCATCAGCATCAGCAGTGAATCCTTGAGGAAGTGTTAGTTTTGCCCCATTACAAGCAGCTGCAATTACAGAAGGCTCCTCAATTGCCATTGGAATTAAAATTTCTTTTCCATTAATTCTGAAATTAGTAGCTAGGCCTAAAGGAATATGAATTGCACCAACTACGTTCTCAACCATTCGATCTGCAATTTCATGAGAAAGTGGACCAGTTAAAGTTGAGAGTTCTTCCTCTGAAAGTGAGCATTCGGATTTTAGAAGCTCAATTCTTTCCTTAATGCTTTTTTTGTAAAATCCAGAGAATTTCTCCATATTCATAAATATCCCATACATTAAACTGAATGTTCTAAGGTATTTGTAATTTCCTCAATCCTTTGAAAGGAGCTGTTTACCTTTTGAGTATATAATTCTCTAATAACCTCAAACAAGGATTGGTTTTCCTCTCCTAAGTAATATTTCATATCCTTATTCTTAAGCAAGCCCGTATCTTTAAGCTTTAGCAAGTGGTAGTACACTGCTTTTGGGTTTGGTTTTTCATTAGTGTTCTTTTCTAATTGGTCTAGGAGTTCTTGGGTGCTTAATCTTTGTTTCTTTATATGGGCAGCAAATAGGACTTCTAGAATATCCAAAACTAAGGTTCTGGATTCATTAGGAGAAACTAGGCCTAAAGAAAGTGCAAGCCACCTGACCATGGACTTCTTTGTAAGCTTTACCTCTGAAGTAGGTGTGAGTTCTCGGATAGTGGTTTCACTATTTATGAGTTTTGCTTCTGGAATCATAATAGAAAGAAGAACAATAAACTAATTAAAGATTTATGTTTATAGCGACCGCCATTGCAGAGTATATACTTCCCTTACTTTGGAACTTAGAGGTTTCTCTAATTACAAACCACGAGTGTTTTCTTTAGCACTGCTTCTCGACCGCACGGCAGAGTACTTGGTACTACTAAGGTTTTTATTTTCAATGGAATAACTAGATTTTATGGATCTTAAACTTAGAACACATCCAAACGTGTTATTCGCATATACTCCTAACAGTGTGGACTTAGTAGTTAGAGTAGAGAATAATGAGAAAGAAACCTATTGGGTAGAAGCAGATATCTCTGTTCCTCAGAAGATTTCCCTTGCACCAACTTCCAGTGTAAAGAAAGGAAGGGTTAGAATTGGAATTCTTGCAGGAGAGGAATTTATTGAGAAGGCAGTTAAGATTTATGCTGATGCTTATACCAGCCCACAAATGTATAGGTCTAAGATTACTATATTTTTCTATGATAAGAATGGAATAATTCATTCTAGGACAGAAAAGGGAATAGATATCCAGTGCGAGATTAAGAAAAAGGAGTTTATGTAGTTATTTCTTTGTTTTTATTTTCTAATTATATCAATTTTATTTCTTTATCTGCAAGCAAGTGTGAACCATATCCAATAAATCCAGCAATTGCACATAATTCTCCGAGTAAGTAGTAGATCAAGACGCTAAACCCAAGACACAAAACTAATGAGTGGGTTATTCCCCTATGGTTTGGTTTGAATAATTTGTAAAGAATAAAATAAGCACCAACTATTGCAAGGAAGAGATAAGCAGTATTGATTGAAAGGGAATAAATAGAGAATGAAAATAGAATTGCAAAAACAATTACAACTGAATCCATAATTTTTTTTCCTTTGCTTAATTCATTATCTATATCTGGAATTAGAGCAGAAAGACCAGCTAGAAGTATGAGTTTTAGGAGCTGGACATTATCAGCTATTTGAAAGAAATAAGAAAATATGACTAATGAAAGAAGTACTGATAAAAGAATGTGGGATTTCCAATTCATTTTTCAAGACCTAGTTTGAAAGAAAGATGAACTGGAGTAATTGTAATATTCTTCTTAACTGCAACCTCATGCAAACTTGTGCCTGATTCTATTTGCCTGAAATCTCCTGATAGCCAGTAATAAGGTGTTCCGTTTGGATCCTTGCGTTCAGTTATTGTTGCATTGAAGCGCTTGCGCTGCATATTCTTAGAATGTATAATTTTCGCATTTTTTAGTTTGTCTGGTAAAGTGACATTATAGAACATATCTGGTTTATTTTTATCTATTAATTCTAGAACTATTTGTTTTACATATTTTTTTATTGTAGCCCTGTCTTTCCATGGATTTTTTTTACTCCAGTCCCCAGGTTCCCTATAAATTGAAAATGCAATTGAAGGAATGCCCTCAATTACTGCCTTCCAGCATGCGCCTACTGTTCCTGAAGATAAGATGCTTCCTTCTGCACAATTGTCCCCACTGTTTATTCCAGATAAAATGAGAGTTGGTTTTGGAAATTTTTTTGAGTAAATGGAAAACAGGACAATATCTGCTGGGGTTCCACTAAGTGTGTAAAAATCCTCGCGTAATTTATGCAAACGTAAAGGCTTATGTAAGGTTAGTGCAACTGAGGTTGCACTTCTCTGCTTATTCGGAACTATTGCAAAGGAATTCTTATTCAGTTCTTTTGCAACTTCTAGAAGTATTTCTGCTCCATCTGTGTGGCCATCATCATTTGTAACTAAAATCGTCATGAGAGTAAATAAAGGAGAAAAATTAAAAACTACTACTTATGGGTGAATCCTCATCCTATCCCTTGGGAATAGCATACACTCTCGAATATTACTTTGATTTGTAATCTTCTGAGTAATCCTTTCCAATCCAATAGACCAGCCTGCATGCGGAGGTGCGCCCATCCTGAATGCGTTTATATAGAATTCAAAATCAGCTGAATCCATTCCTCTTTTCTTTAATTGCTCCTCAAGAAGTGCTGCAAGGTGAATTCTTTGTGCTCCACTTGCAATTTCCAATCCTTTATACATAAGGTCAAATGCATTACAAACTTCTTCCTTTCCTTTTTTAGGCATTGAATAGAATGCACGAACTAGCGTAGGCCAATCGTAAATAAAGTAAGCATCCTCTTGAAGAATTTCCTCTAATTTCTTTTCTGCTTCCTTGCTCAAATCTTCTCCCCATTTAAGTTTGAAATTATTTTCATTTAATAATTTTACAACTTCATCGTAAGTGTATCTCTTAATTTTCTTTGGAATCTTAAGCTCAACCCCAAGAGTGGAAAGTTCTTTTTCCATTTTAGAAGCAGAGTTTAGAATATGAAGAAAAACTTCTTCAAGAGAATCCATTGCATCATTATGGTCTGCAAATCCAATTTCCACATCCATTTGAATTATCTCATTTAAGTGCGAGGTAGTGGCATGCTTTTCTGCACGGAATACTGGAACAGTCATGAATACCTTATCCATTCCTCCAATTACTGCAAGTTGTTTATACAACTGGGGAGATTGGGCTAAGTAGGCTTTTCTTTCAAAATAATCTATAGAAAATACTTCTGTTCCACCTTCTGTTGCTGCACCAGTAATGGAAGTTGGATGGATTTCCTCAAAATCTAGAGAAAGACATTTTTCCCTAAATGAGTTAGCAACTGCGGACTTAATTGAGAATATTGCTGAAGGGATTTTTCTTCTCAAATCTATATATCTATAATCTAATCTAGTATCTAAATCTGAAGGAACTGCATCAGAAGGATCTACTGGAAGTTTTCTTTCTACTTTATTCAAAATTTCTAATTTCTCTGGAATTATTTCCAATCCATCTGGGGCTATTTTATTTTCCTTAACTAATCCAATTACCTGAACTACATCCTCTCTGTTGAATTCGAACTTATCTAAAATTTCATCTGGAACTAATCCTTTTTTTACAGTAACTTGAATCATGCCTGTGCGGTCTCTGAGTAAAATAAATCTGATTTTTCCCAGGTTTCTAAACTCATGAACCCATCCTGCAAGCTCTACTTTTTCTCCTTTTTTCTTTTTAGCTTCTTCTACATATTCTTTGCGTAACATGATTATCAAAAATAAGATATTGCAATAAATTTAAGAAGTTAAAGTATCAAATAGATTTAATGAATCTTTTTAAATCAATGGAGGAAAGGAGCAAAATATTCAAGAATGAAGACGTATTTAGCTCAGATTATCTCCCAGAAGAGATTCTCCACAGGGAAAAGGAAATAAATGAGATTGCGTTTGCATTCAAGGGAATTTCTAAGGGGAATATAGAAAATTTATTTTTATTTGGGCCAACTGGAACTGGAAAAACCTCAAGCACAAAATATGTACTGAATCAACTCGAGGAGTATAGCGGAAGGGTAGTTAGCATATACCTAAATTGTTGGAATTATTCAACCAGGTATGCAATACTCAATCAGATTGCTTATACGTTTGATGAATTTATTCCTAGAAGAGGATTAGCTCCAGATCAATTAATTGAAACAATTGTAGGCACTGCAAAAAAAGAAAATAAGGTTCCGATTGTAATTCTAGACGAAGTGGATGTGTTGAGTAAAAGAGGGGAATCATCAGTATTATATGATCTTTTAAGAATTGGGGAAACTTCTGGTTTGAATATTGGGTGTGTACTTATTACAAATGAACAAGATTTTGTGCTTGGATTAGATACTCGAATTAAAAGTTCATTTGTACAAAGGAGTGTTCCATTTCTCCCGTATAGACCTCTGGAATTAAGGGATATTGTAAATGAAAGGGCAAAAGCAGGATTGCTCCCAAGTGCTTATGATGCTGAGATTGTAGGTGCTTGCGCAGGGTTTGGAGCAAGACATAGGGGAGATGCAAGAATTGGAATTAGGTTATTGTGGACTGCTGGAAGAGAGGCAGAAAAACAAGGAAAGGAAAGAATTGAGATTCCAGATGTGGAAAAAGGAAAGGTAGCTGCACTTGCAGAAAAGGAGAGCGAATCGCTTTCTTATCTTAGTGAGCAGGAAAAGAAGATTCTTGGGCTTATTGGAGTAGAGTGGACTAAAAGTTCTGAATTATATGAGAAATTAGGGGTAGATGAACGAACAGTCCGAATAGGTCTGGAAAAGCTAGAAAAGTTCGGATTTATCGAGAGTGAAGAGGGCAGTCCGAGGGGAGTAAAACTGCTAAGAAGAAGCAATAATATCTAAAGTAATGGGTTTTCTTCTGGAAAAGGTTATAAACTCTTTCTTTCCCAATTATTGTATGGGATCAGACTTAAAAGTCGGGGACATAATGAGAAAAAATGTCATTATAGTTAATGAAAGTGAGAGTATCGTATCGATCTCAAAGCTAATGAAGAAAAACGCAGTTGGCTCAATTGTAGTAATTGAAGGAAAAAAAGCCAACGGAATAATCACTGAAAGAGACATTGTGTACAAAGTGAACGCTGAGGGAAAGGATCCCTCCAAAATAATGGCAAAAGAGATCATGAGTTCCCCAATAATAGTCATAACACCGGAAGCAACCTTGGAAGAGGCTGCAAAAGCCATGAAGAGGCACAACATAAAAAGACTTCCGGTAATCAACAAAGGCAAGGAGCTTGTAGGTATTATAAGCGAGCGGGATATTATGGAAATATTCCCTGCAATTGTTGATTTGATTGAAGAAAAAGCACAACTTTGATTATATTCATACTACTGTGCACGGATGGCCGCCAGAACAAAGTAATGATGGTTTGGTCAACAGTGCACAGTACTTGATTTCCCTTTTAGGGTCTGATTCTGTGAGAGTATAAAAGGTATGAAAATAACTGTACGAGTAATCCCGAATGCAAAAACATTCGGAATAGAAAAAAGAGAAGGCACGTTTGTAGTGCGCGTAAATGAAAGGGCAGAGAAAGGAAGGGCTACGGCTGAGTTAATTAAAGGACTTTCAAAAGCACTTGGACATAAAGTGGCCCTAGTACGCGGAAACACCAGCAGAAATAAGGTGATTGAGATTGAAGGAGAGGAGAACGAGATCATTAGGAAACTCGAACAAGCGTGCAGTTGAGGAGTTTGAGCTAGAAGAGATTTTTAAAATGCTCAAAAATGAGGTTGTATTTGTGGAAGGAAAACGAGATGTTGAGGCGCTTGAAAGACTTGGGATTAGTTCAATTCCTATAGTCGGTAGAGTAGAGAGTGCGATTAAGAAAGTTGAGGGGAGTAAGCGAGTTGTCTTGCTGATGGACTTAGATATAAAAGGTAATCAATTAGCAGAAAGAACTGCTGAGCTCCTTTGGTGTGAGGGTGTAAAAGTAGATTGTGAGAGCAGAAAAAAGTTAGGAAGAATATTAAGAGTAAAATATTTTGAAGAGTTAGATAGAAAATATGAATCGTTTAAGGAAAAAAATACAAAAATTGTAGGTGAATGAGATGGCATTGAAATTTTCGGAACAAAATTTCAATAATAAAAATTTTGATAAGAAAAAATGAGGTGAATTTTTATGGCAAAAATATATGTAGATACAGTAAAATATTTGGTTTATGCAACTATTGAAATTGGAGGATTAGTTGAAAAACCAGATATTGTTGGAGCAATATTTGGACAAACAGAAGGGCTTTTAGGAGATGAGTTAGACCTAAGGGAATTGCAGAAGAATGGAAGGATCGGAAGAATAGAAATTGAAAGAGAAAGCACAAACAAAGGTGCAACCTCAGCAATAGTTAAAATTCCAAGTAGCTTAGACATGGTTGAAACAAGCATAATTGCAGCTGCATTGGAAACTGTAGATCGAGTTGGTCCTTGTGAAGCAAGAATAATTGTAGAAAGAATAGAAGATACGAGAAACTTAAAGAGAAAAAGAGTATTGGAAAGAGCAAAAGAACTTCTTAAGACTTTGGTTAATACTCAAATTCCAGAGAGCAAGGAGCTTTCTGAGAGCGTAAGGGACGAGGTAAAGAGATCTGAGATTACATCTTATGGTCCAGATGCATTACCTGCAGGTCCAGGAATTGCAGCTTCCAATGAATTAATCATTGTTGAAGGAAGGGCAGATGTACTTAACCTTCTAAGAAATGATATTACGAATGTAGTTGCAGTTCAGGGAGCTCGGGCACCAAAATCAGTAGTTGATCTCTCTAAAAAGAAAGAGGCAACAGTATTCTTGGATGGGGATAGAGGCGGAGACATAATCCTAAAGGAATTACTGGATGCAGGAGCAGAGATTGATTTTGTTGCAAGGGCACCAAGAGGACAGGAAGTTGAGGAGCTTACAAGAAAAGAAATAATCAAATGCCTAAGGAACAGGATTGCGCTTGAACCAGGGGCTAAAGCACCAGAAAGATCTGATCGTGCAGAAAATGAGAGAGAATCACGTGTGGAAAGTATGCCAGCACAGCTTCCACAATTTAGAAGAAGTGTGAGCGCAACCTCTACAGCACCGATATTCGGACCGACCCCGCAGGCACAACAATCAAGAGTTGTTTATGGGCAAGAAGCAATAAGGGTTCCACCATTGACAGCCAGTACTGTGGTTTCCCATACTTCAATAGCTTCTAAACCATTGCCTTCAATTCAAAAGAAGGTTAAACAGCAAAGAGATTTTGCAAAGGAACTGGATGAGTTGAACAACACACTCAAGGCGCGGTTATACGATGAAAATATGGACCTTGTGGAAGAGATTAAAGTAAGGGAAGTAATTAAGGCACTTGAGGAAAAGAACGGAATACATGCAATAGTATTTGATGGAATAATTACACAAAGACTTGTTGATCTTGCAAACAGCAAAGGAGTACGTACGATCGTTGGAGTAAAGGTTGGGAATGTAAATAAAACTCCTGAAGGAATAAAGATCGTTACAAAAGAAAATAAATAAACAAATTGAACTGGATTGGTGGACGGATATTTCCGTTCACTTCTCCTACGCTCAACACACAAATTATGGAGAGAACATCCTGAGTCAAGTAAAAAACTCGACTCAGTCTATTCACAACCAATGAGATAATCTTAAGAATCTAAATCGACATTACTTAGTTGGTTGTGAATATGCGCGTATATTTAGAGACCTATGGCTGTACCCTTAATCAAGCAGACAGCGATATAATTAGGGGAATACTGAAGAGTGCTGGCCATAGATTAGTTGAGGAAAAACATGCTGAAATTGTAATAATCAATACTTGTACAGTTAAGGGAGCAACTGAAAATAAAATAATCAGTAGAATTAAGAAAATTAAAAAACCCCTAATTATTGCTGGTTGTCTGGTAGTTAATGAGAAGAGAATTAGAAGCGAAAGAAAAGATGCTGTTCTAATATGGCCAGGAGCACTTAATTATTTAGAACAGGCATTAAAGGATGCAAAAAAAGGCATAGTGAATACCTACAAATCTAATGAGTATAAGGATTCTCTTCCTAAAGAATTTACAAAACCAATTCTCAGGATTGCAGCACAGGAAGGGTGTTGTGGCAATTGCTATTTCTGCCAAACTAAGCTCGCAAGACCAGAGCTTAGGAGCTACAATCCAGAAAGGATTGTGCAATTAATCGAGGAAGGAATAAAAAAAGGTGCAAAGGAAATTCAGCTTACAGGAATGGATCTTGGTGCATATGGATTGGACCGAAAGAGCAACCTAGTTGAACTCCTTAAGAGAATTGAGAGTATAGACGGAGAATTCATTGTACGATTAGGTATGATTAATCCCCAACATGTAAAAAGAATGTTTCCTGAAATTGTCCGGGTTTTAAGTGGGAAACACTTCTACAAGTTCATTCATATTCCTGTACAAACTGGGAGTGAAAAGGTATGCAAGGAGATGAATAGAGGACATACGGTTAAGGATTTTGTAGAGATTGTAAACAAAATTAGAAAAAAAATTCCGAATATAACTATTTCTACAGATATAATTGTTGGATACCCTACTGAAACTAAAAAGGATTTTGAACAAACAGTTCTCTTGATAAAAAAAACAAAACCAGATATTGTAAATGTTTCTAAGTTTACTCCCAGGGCAGGAACTAAAGCAAGTGAGATGAAACAACTAAAAACACAGGAAATAAAAGAGAGAAGTCGAATAATGAGTAAAGTTTGTAAGGAGATTTCAAAAGAAAAAAATCAGAAATTTATTGGAAAAGTTCTAGAAATTCTAATTACTGAAAAAGGGAGAGATTTTACTGGAAGAAGCAAAAATTACAAACAGGTTGTTGTAAAGAATTTTAAAGGAAAATCATATTTCTCGAAGAATTCGAAAAATTCTCGCAAAGTCGGGTCGGCAATTCACCTGTCAACAAAGCAGACAGTACTCTTGCCGACTTTGCGATTAGGTAGAAAAATAAAAAGAAAAATAAGGGAAGCGAACCATGGTTCGCTTATAAGCCATAACTAGTTGAGTTGGTTTTTCTTTTGTTCGCTCATGCGCATCGCGCTATTCGCTCTAGTATTCTAAGGGGCTACTAGACTCAGTATATACAGATACAAGAAATGCGCTTTCGCGCATTTCAGTCTTTTTAGGTTATATTTGATTAATTATTTCTTCATCCCCTTAAACTTCGCTGCTCTTTGCTTTGCTCTTCTCTTTTGGTACCAGTATACTAAAGAGATCAAGAGCAATGCAAGTAAGATAATCTTTCCTTCTATAGAGTCCAGGAACTTCTTAATTGCGTTGCCTGTATCAACTGTCTTTGGTGGCAAGATTTCAATTATCTGGTCATAGATTGCACCGTCATTATTGACTTCGATCGTATAGTTTCCTGCAAGTAATGGGGTAAATGAATATTTACCGTCTTTATTACTTACAGTTACTAAATTACCATCTGGACCGTATACTCTAACTGTTGCATCTTCTGGAACATCGCTTATAGGAATTTCTTCCTCTGGTTTAAACCCTTTTCCTTTTATTAGGTCTAAATCTTCACATTCGATATATGCATAACCACTAGCAGTTAGATCATCTTCACTCTTTACCCAAAATTGCTGCGCTCCTTCTACAATCATATTAAATCGATATACACCATCCCCGAGTGCATCTGGACTGCCATACTCTGTATTTACATCTCCTTCAGGTATATTATATACTACAACCATTGCATCATCAACTTGGTTTCCATCCTGATCAGTTACTGTTACAAATACATCTTCTCTTTCGCAGAACCAGATTACATCAACAGATAAATATTTCTCTGTACATGCATCTATTTCTTTTATTACGTAATCCTCCATGTAGTATTTATCGTTTTCTTCCATTACAAATTTGTGTGCAACTCCAGTTGGGATTTTAACTTTCAATAATTCAAGCATACTATTAGGTTTAATTATAGTTTGAGTTACAATTTCCCCATCTTCATTGGTTGTAGTAATCGTAACTGGATCAGCTGGCATTTCAGGTAATGGGAATTCTAGGCACAAAGTCAACTGGCCTGAATCACAATCATAGTATTCACAACTTACAGTGGTTTGTTTCTTTCCCTCTTCTTGACAATAGTCTGCAGGGTTTACTGAAATTGATGGGCACATTTGATTGTATAGTTCCTTTTCCTCATCAGTTAAAGATATTAAGTATGTGCCTGATTCAGTTGGAAGGAAGAAGTTTGCAATTCCACCTGATTCGCTTGTAGCAACATCAATTACGCTTCCAGCTGCATTGGACATTGCAAGATCAATTCCAGGAAATGCGATCCCGCTTATATCTGTAACTAAAATATTAATCTCATTATTTTCACAATCAATTGCATCTGCTAAATTCAAATTACAAAATTGGCCGAAATAGACGTTTGGTTTTGTTGACCAGTCTTCAGCACAATTTATTTCAATTGTTTCATAATCACCAGGATATGTTTCTCCACCTATAATAAATCCTTCTCCACTAGATAGAGAATAGGTTCCATCTTGGCCAAAACAATATGTGAGTTGGTAACCAGTATAACTTGGATCACACCATACCAAACCGCCCTTAATTAAACTGTAATCATCAGTCATAACTGACTTTTTTCCATCTGTAAAATATGCAATAACTGTTCCTGCAAGGCAATCTGGTTCACCAAAGGTTATGTAAAATTCATTTCCCTCTTCTTCACAACCATCAGGAGTACTAATTTCTACTCCGTTTGGACCGCAAGCAAAATTGTACTTATCTGTTGAAGCATCACCAAGCATAACATAATACGTTCCAGGAGTAGGTATGTCAAGAGAAGCAATACCGTTTGCGTTTGTTGTTGCAGTATCAACTACTGTACCTGCTGTATCAACTAGTGCAATCACTGCATCTGAAATTTGTGGTGAACCAGGAGAAGTTCCAAAACTATCATCAACTACCTTAACTTCTACACCATTGCAAGTTATTTTTGCAGATGGAATCATACATGTTTGGTCATATAAATATAAATCTTTTTTTGATTCTTCCCCCTCACAATTTATTTTAATTGTTTTTGAGGCACTTACACTTGCTTTATTATACCAAACTTTATAGCTTCCGTCATTAGAAAATTCAAATGTTACAGAATTTGTTCCAACACTAATTGCTGTAAGACCAATATCAGAATTTATATATTCATCATCAATTATATATGGATCTCCATCTTCGTTATAGAAATAAACAATTACTTCTTTTCTTTCACAATCTACTGTATATTCCATAGAAATTGTAAGTTTTTCTTCTTCTGGAGGAACATTTGATGAACTTGAAACAGTAATTGGATTATTATACCTATAAGTTGCATAACCTGAGAAGCTGGTTGCAGTGAAATAGAGGTACTCTCCATTAACTGCAGGGACTATTGTAGAACCTGTACCAGTAATCGCAGCTTTTGTAGATGGGAATTCAGAAGAATTATAATAAACAAATTTATTATCATAAGAACCAACGTACAGCTGAATAGTTGCAGTTGAATTGAACTGGCCAATTGAGGAGGCATTTACAGAAACCCACTCACTATTCAATAAAATATTGCTTGAATTTAATGCGATACTAGCTGTACCTGAATAATTTAGACCATTAAATCGCATATAACTTTGTCCAGCAGTTGAGGAATCCTTTATATAAAATCTAGTAATGTTATAATGCATATTACCTGCTGCACTTGTTTTGAAGTACAAACTTTGGTTATTATAAATATAATTATCTATAACTGAAAGGTTTCCAATTGATCCACTATCAGTAAAAAGCGAAATCGCATAGTTTGAATTACTAAAAAAAGTATTATTGATGAGGGTAACATTCAAAACATTTCTAGTTAGAGCGATTACATATACTCCAATCCCTGATTGATTGTAAAATGTATTATTACTAAGCGTCACATAACTTGGATCATATAACACAACGACCCCTTCGCCATAAGATGAGCCATTTCCAGAGTTGTAAAATAGGCTATTATTGACTGTTATATTCTGGGCATTTGTAACCATGTAAATACTATTATTGCTGAGGTTGTACATCCGCACCCCAATTATGGAAATATCATGTGTGGGTGGAGAAACAACACTATTAATATAAATTCCAATAGTATGATTGTAGATTGAAAAATTTTTGATTGTAACATTATATATTGAGGTATTCACATATATTCCAGTAGTTTGGCCAGAATGGTTTTGGCCGATTAAGGCATAACCACCACCATCTATGGTTACATTACTCATGTTTACAAAAATACATGCATTAGTAGCAGGATAGCTAAGATTTCCATATAAGTCATTAGTGATTACATAAGAGCCTTGAGTGTCCAGTATACGGCACGCACCAACATCAAGAGCAAATCCAGTTCCAACTAAAAATACAAATAAAAATACCCCTAGAATTAAATTGAATCCCTTCATAATGATCAACTAAGATTCAGGATGAATATTTATAAAGCTAATTATATCCAGATCCGTTTACTTTGTTGATTTAATAGTGAATATTTTTAAATTGTTTTGGAGATATTTGTACTGATATGAAAAATGCCAGAATTGTATTTAGACGTCCGCTTACTGAACGCGTAAAAAGAACTATTCAAACATGCCTGTTGGTTCCTTTAGCTGCAACTATTCTTCTTGGGTGTACTGATGAGTGCCGTTCGTTCAATGAAACTACAAGGAAGATAAACAGAAAAACCGATGGTGTTGTTTCAAATACCGCTGATCTGAAGAAAAAACCGAAGCAGGATATTATGAGCGAGGCAGTTATAGACCTTATAAACGAAACGCATGCATTGTCAAGTCCAGGACTACCAGATAATGTGAATATAACAATTGTGCCAGAATACTGCTTTAAAAGATCTCATACATCAAATGTTGGTGCATATACAGTCACAGATACAGATACAACTTCAACTGATGATATTGGCATATATGTACCTGGCCAAATTACTGTAGATAGTGTAAGGAAAGTAAATCACGAGATAAGTCACTTACAACGAAAGGGTAATGATCAGGAGGTATTCGCACAATTGAACGAATTTGAACAATGGTTAATTGGTTCTGTTCTCTTGTCAAGGCAAGGGTTGGTTGAAAAGATACCCAAAGACCCTGTATGGGAGTTGGGGTATATGCGCTCTTTTGTAGATGCTGTATGGCGTGCAAAGAACGGCTTGGCAGAGTATTCCGAGATTTACAGCACCATTCCAGGCCTTGGCTCAACGGGCCGTGTTTTTATATTCCTACAGCTTGTCGAGTTGGATGGTAATGTTCAAGCACTAAGAGATTATATCGTAAGTCAAAAGGGCAATACGATATATACAGCTGTTGATACCAAGATCGAAGGATTTATTGCGAATCCAACGTTTGGATATTATGACCGTGGGCGATCAGCTGCTGTTGCAGAGGTTGCACTACAGATGGCGATGATGGCAGTTAAAGAAGTGACAAGAAGATTCGGGCCAGATGTTGCATTTGACACCTTTGTTACTGATACTTATCCGCGAAGTTCATTAGTCTCAACAGAAACAGAACATCTGTTTTGTTCTAAAATAGACGAAACAGATAAAAAACAAACAGAGAAAAAATTCTGTTGCGTTGACATTGATGAAACTGATTGGGGCAACTTTCCTACATTTAGAAAATGGATCGTTGCGATTGATAAAGAGACTAAGCAGTTACTCTCCACAACAAATATCCCTCTTGATGCTCCGTGCGAGTGACAATGAGATAACGCCATAGCCAAATGATTCGATTACTTTGTTGGTTCAGTATATTCTGAGACCAGAAAACTGGTCTCAATCTATACACAACCATGAGATAATTACTAAGAAACAAAATAGGTATTACTTAGTTGGTTGTGTATATAGAAAAACCGAGATTTTTACGATCTTCTCCCCTTCAAACTCATCGTAGGCTGAGGAGATTCTAGTGAATTTTCCAATTGTTTTTGCATCTCCTGGAGACTTTCCTATTTCAAAGCTTCCAATCCCACCTTTTAGGTGAGTATCTTCTGCATCAAAAATATCAAAAGTAATATACACATTATAAGGAGTACCAACATCTATTTTTATCTTATCACTATCTGCTGCAGTTAAGGTTGCATAATCCGAAACCTTTTGAAGAATAATAGTTTTGTTATCAAAGGAATTTGCAAAGCCAAAGCCGTTTCCTTGGTTGGGAAGGAGAATTAGGTCTGAAATGCGCATTGCTTCTTCCATCATCATTAGGTCTTCTTGTTTTATTCCTGTGTGTACTGAGTGCCAGTAAGAGATTACAGAAATCATAGTTAGAATGAATATGGTTGAGGCAATAATTGCATCAAAACTAAAATAAAGTCCTTTTTTGGAGCGACCTGAATTAATCTGAGTACGCTTCATTGGCATCCCTCCTGAGTAATCTCCTGAGTAATAATCAATTTTGAACCGTCATTAAAGAAGTTTAGTTTCTCTCCATTTTGGCTATTTAGGATTCCTATTGGATTACCTTTAGAATTTTCAGCTTCTACGAGGCATCCTTTGTATTCTGCTGTGTAAGAAGGAACTGAGAATGGGTAACTGAACATTTTACCTTCGTTCGCCCACTCAACAAAAATGGTATATTGCTCAACATTGAAAGTAATATTATACTCTTTCCCCATAACTGTTTTTGGGTAGAACATTGTATAATTAAATCCTATTCCCCCCTCTACTGAGAGAATGTATGCTGAAGCAAAGGAATGGCCAACCTCAGTTGCATATTTGCTCTCAAAATATTTATTATCCTGTTGAGAAAGGAAAAATATTGAAGAAGCAGTAATTACAATTATAAGTAGGAAAGTGCCAGCATAGGCAAAGAATTCAACTGCGGCTTGGGCTTTACGAACTCTCATCAACCTCAACCATATTTTCTCCAACATTCTTTACTGAGATCCAGCTAAGTCCCCTTAAATGGATTAATTCATCTTCTGTTATGACTACTACATTTCCATCCTCTGGAATTAATGGGTATGTTACCTCATACTCTCCTTGTGCTGTACCTAATATAAGTAAAACCTCTGATGAACGAATCTCTAAAGATTTTGTGTTTGAAGGAATATTTAGAAGAACATTCTTTGAAGAACCCTCTCCTTCCAAATAAACAGTATTCACTGCATGTGCAATCTTTTGAACTGTAACCTGAGCTTGGTGCTTGGAAACTTCCTCAAAATTCTGACCAGAGGTTGTAAGAAGTAAAAGGGAAATTGGAACAACAAATGCTAGCATCATGCCTACAGTAATAAGCATTTCCATAGATGCTTGCGCTTTTAGTGTTTTCATGTTAGTTCCCCTCACAAGAAGACCATTGGTCTCCTTCACAATAAATATGGGTAGACTCCCAATTTTCACTTACATATTTTTCCAATGCAGTATCTGAAAGTTTAAATTGCCCGACATATGCCCCTTTCTGAGCGCACATTGCAGCATATTTACTTCCAGGCATTCCACGGATGGTTTTTCCATCTTCTCCATTAAAGAATTCATAATCTAGTCTACTTAGGTCGCTCAATTTTCCTTCTGCTTCTATTCCATCCCAAAGTAAGAATGTTGCAAGTCCGTATTTAGAATCTTTTTTATCAAATGAATTTTCAAGTAATCTCTGGAAATAAGAGGGGCCTTCTGGATCTGGGATATAATAACCACAAATTGCACAATCCTTTAGATTCTCTATGTTGTAGGTTAAAGCCTCACTAGAGCTTCCAAGTGTTGGCTTCTTGTTTATATCTTCTACAGAATATCTGGAAACAAATAAAATACATCGTTGTGGGTCTGTAGATTTTGTATCACAACCTGTAAGTGTTGGAGTTGGATTTAGGAAAACTGGTTTATCGAAATTAGTCGCAAGATCAGCAACATTAGCTTTATCAGTAATTATGTACGCTCCAAAAAGATTATAGTTTGCAAAACCAGTTATCTCACTTTCAGTTCCTTTCAAAACCCAGGAGGATAATTCAAGTGGGTCTTTTGATGGCATGGACTGCCCTAATCCAAGATCCAAAACTGGCCCATAAAACCATCCCTGTCCAAAACCACTTCCACCTTCAGTTATCTGAAGGGATTTAGGATCTGGATATTCCTCTAAGTCTAAGAAGATTTGTTTTTCTACGATTTGCTCACCGAAATCAGTACTCTGCATTTCCCGTGCAATTGCAGGATCAACAAATCCGTCAATTGAAAGTTCAAAATTCAATTTAAATGTTCTTGAGAGGGAAGCAAGATGGTATTTATCTGAGGCCCTTACTTCAACAACGAATGAAAAATTCAAGGTTGTGTAGTCTGATTGGTTTAAGGAAAATTCATAAAATGAATAGGAATCCAATCTTAATCCCGATTTCTGTAAAGTCATATTCAGCGTATTAAAGAATCCCTTAAATGTGTAGGATGCAACTTCTGCCTCCGTATATTTTAGTTCTGATTTTTCTCCCATGAAATAATCTTTTCCTGCTTCTCCATTTGCAAGTAGAGCATGAATACTTTGATTTATATTTGAGTATGGATTAGTTGCATCTTCCTTAACTGGATTTTTTATTGAATGATTATTTAGAGAATACATTGCATAATTAGCAGCAATCTTTGAGAATTCTTCTATATCATCTTGTTTGATTTGGGAGAGCATAAATTCAAGTGTACTGCTTTTGAAACTTTCAGATATTCTTTTCTCCTGGATCTCGATTGCCTTGCTCCACAAGGTTAAATTAGAAAGTACGTATGTTAATAGTAAAAGTGAGACTACAATAAAGAAGAATGCCTTTCTAGTTCGTGGCTGTTTAGCTCGTGACTGAGTAACTTTGTAATGACTATCACGCATAAATGATCAACCTTACAATTAAAACATTAAATTTTCCAGGTTCATAGTGGCTAGACATTAAACATGGTTTTCCTCCTCCAGAACAGGTATTGTAGCTGAATGGATTTGAGCTAATTGTGGGTGATTCAAAATCAAAGAGCAGTGCATAAGAAACTGCCTTTAATTTTTTGTAAGTTTTTTCCTCAGTAGTAATAACTGAGTCCCACGTATCTCCATCTGTACTTGTTTCTAAGGAATATCCAAATTGAGTGGGGACTAGCTCATCCAAGTAGTTCTCTGCAATAGTATTTTCTCCATTGAAAACCAAATAACCTAAAAGAGAAGATTGTCCTTCTTTTGGAGAGGGAGAATCCATAAATGTTGTGAGAATATCTTTTGAGAGGTCATTTGCCTGCATTAAATTAGAATAATATGTGTGTGGAATTCCTGAGAAGAAAACTAATGAATATAATGCAACCATACAAAGAGTAAATGCTACAAATGCATCTATCGAAAAAACGAATGCTTTCTTTGAGTTCATTGTAGATACATTAATTAGAATATTTATAAATAGTGATTGTTTACTCGCTTGTGGACTCGCCTAAGCAGGAACCATAGACTGTTCCGCATTCATTGCATGTTTCGTAGCCATTAAGGCAACCGTCCATACACTTTTTCTTAGAGTTAGGAGTACAAATTTTTGAGACTGTACAATCAGTCCACCCATTACTTGTACAATAATTTTTTCCTTTACACCCTAAATCAGTTGTGCATTCGATTTCGTTTCCAAGTTCGCATTTCTTCTCTGAATTTTCTTCGTTAAAACCAATGGAGGTATTTGAATTACTCTCTAAATTTAGTTCAGGAAATAAAAAATAAGAAACAACTACAAGAAGAACCAAAAGAAGAACAAAGGGAAGAAGTTTTGAGAGCATATACTAAACCAACTAAGTAATACCGATTTAAAACCTTTGTATCGTCCTCGATGGTTTAGTATAGACTGATCCGACTTTTTTGTTGGATCAGGATACAAATCCATATTGCTAGAATTATTTATATTGTAATCCTTTACTCTGGTCTGAGGCAAGTATACTCTTCACAAAGGAATCAAGCTGAAAGAGCCCTTTTTCTGAATTGGCGATACTAACTTCTGTCACTCGAGGTTCTCCTTCCATTCCAGCAAGTTCTGCTGCTTTATTTATTGCATCCTGCTTAGTTCCAAGGGCATCAACTAATCCAATTTCATATGCCTGGATTCCTAAAAGTACTCTTCCATCTAAAATTTCCTCAAACTTTTTCTTATCTAGTTTAGTTCCTCTATTCTTTAGAATTACTGATTTGAAATCCTCAAATACGAGGTTTACAATATCTTGAAGAATGCCTTCTTCTTCTGTATCCATTTGCTTGTAAGGAGAACCAATGTCCTTATGTTCCCCTGAAGTTATGGATGTAATATTCACTCCTAGCTTCTCAAGTAGACCTGCCATTTCTGCTTGTGGCATAATTACTCCAATACTTCCAGTAAGCGTATATGGATCAGAAATTATGTAATCTGCAGGTGTGGAGATATAATATGCTCCAGAGGCTGCAACCTCTCTAAAATAAACCACTTTTGGTTTTGAAAGTGAATCGATTGCATCATAAATTTCCCTGCTTGCAATTATAGATCCTCCTCCAGAATTAATTACAAAAACAACTGCACCAATATCTGGCCTTGAATCAAGTTCTTTTATTGTATCAACAATTTCAGAAGAACCAGGAATACCTTCAGCAAACATTGAGGAAGGAACCCCTTCAGTAATCAACTCTGTGTTTATCTCAACAACTGCAATGCTTTGTCCCATTATTAGTGGAGCAATAAACGAGCCAAGAACATAAAATGCTAAAACTAAAAGAAATCCTATTCCAACTAAGAATGGGATTACATGCAATAGGGGATTTCTCTTTCCAATATTTTGAGAGCCCATGGGCTGATTAAAACCAATAATTGGTTTTTTCTTAATCATTGAGTTCATGTAAAAAGATAACCCGTTGCAAATTAAAAACCTAAGCATTATCCAGTCCAGACTTCGCGATGTTCAGCTTTGCTGAACAGACAGCGATCCACGATCGCTGGAAGCGACCTTCTTAGAAAAACCTTACTGAAGTTTTACTCTGTAAGGTAAAGCTCCAGTATGGAGCGCCTCTGAGTTTGTACTGTTGCGATTTGCAACACCTTATAAAAATAAACAAGAGCATATTATTAAAAATGTTCATCTATCAAAAATTCTACCATGATCGATATTATCAAATTATTATTATTCATATTTCCAGCATATGTTGCAAATGCCTCCCCAGTAGTTGTAGGTGGGGGAACTCCAATAGATTTGGGGAAAAAAATTGGAAAGGAAAGAATATTTGGAGATGGAAAAACTATACGCGGATTTATTGGTGGGGTTGCATGCGGGGTAATTACTGCTGCAATATTTGCAAAATTCTTTCCTCTTGAATTATTTGGTGATCAGAAAACTCAGTTCTTTAGTGGGTGTTTACTTGCACTAGGAACATTAATTGGCGATCTTGTTGGGAGTTTTGTAAAAAGAAGAGTGAGTGTTAAGTCAGGAAAACCATTTTTCCTAGATCAGCTTTCATTTATTATTGTTGCATTATTATTTGCATATCCTTTTTCTCCAAAAGAATTCTATTCAATTGAAACTCTCGCGTTTATTCTTGTGTTTACGTATATAGTTCATATATTTACTAATTATATGGCAAATCGGGCAGGAGTAAAGAACGTGCCTTGGTAATGGCAGTTCTTAGGAGCACGTATTTCTTAATTTTGTACTCTTGAGAGTAGGTTTATAATCCTTTTTACACACTAAATAACACATGCAAAGAGAGGAACTACTGAAATTAGTAGAAGGGGTTATGCATCAGCACCCAGAGATATTCCCAAGTGGGGCTGGAATAACTGAATTAGTAAGAAGAACACACCAGGTAACGCTAGACTATGGTGCACTAAGAAAGCGTATTGATTTGGTTCCTTTGCAGATGCAGTGGGTAGAGAAATGTGAAGATAAATCATTCTTGGAAAATATGAGCAAGGGCTGTTTTAATGGTACAGATACTATAGTCAAGGCAACTATTGAGAAAAAATTTAAGAAAATAATTACTGGAGTATTGGAGAAAAATCCTACAGTATTTCCAAGTAGTCCTCAAATTGTGGAATTATTAGAAAATACCTATCAAGTAACGCTAGATGCTGCCACAATAAGGAAGAATACTAATTCTGTTTCCTTACAGATAGATTGGATAGAAGGGTGTGAGGATAAGGCATTTTTGGAACATATGGGCAAAGGCTGTTTTGGCCCTGTGGATGATACAGTCAAGGCGGCCATTAAGAAAAGATTTGGAAAGATAGTTACTGGAGTGTTGGAGAAAAATCCTGAAGTAGTTCCAAATAGCAATCAAATAGCTGGATTATTGGAAAGAACTCACAATATAAAACCCGCAGATATTACTATAAGAAAAAATATTGATTTGGTTCCTTTGCAGATGCGATGGATAGAAGAGTGTGAAGATAAAGCACTCCTGGAAAATATGACTGAAAGACATTGGAATGGTGCTGATAAGAAAATCACGAATGCAATAACGAATAGATTTGGGAAGATAGTTACTGAATTATTGGAGAAAAATCCCGAAGTATTTCCAGGTAGCAATCAAATAGCTGGATTATTGGAAAGCGCCTACGGGGTAAAGCCAAGGAGTTGCAAACTAGGTGAAAATATCGATTTGATTTCCTTACAAACAGGCTGGGTAGAAAAATGTGAGGATAATGCATTTTTGGAGAATATGCGGGGAGGCCGTTTTATTGCTGCAGATAGTATAGTTAAGGTAGCTATTGAGAAAAGAGTTGAGAAAATAGTTACTGAATTATTAAAGGCAAATCCTGCAGGATTTCCAAGTGGGTCTGGAATAGCTGAATTGGTGAAAAGAGCACATCAGGTAACGCTAGATGTTAGTACAATGGGAGAACATACTGATTTGGTTCCTTTGCAGATGAGATGGGTAGAAGAATGCGAGGAAAAGGTATTTTTGGAAAATGTTAACAGAGGCTCTTTTAATGGTGTAGATAAGAAGGTTAAGAGTGCAACAACGGTGAGACTTGGGAAGATACTTACCGAAGTGTTGGAGAAAAATCCCGAAGTGTTTCCAAGTAGTCCTCAAATTGCTGAATTAGTGGAAAAAATCCATCAGGTAAAAATAGATCCTCAAACAGTGGGAAGGTATGCTGATACTACTCCTTTGCAGATAGGATGGATAGGAAGATGTGATGAAAAATTATTTTTGGAAAACCTAACCACTAAAGGTAGATTCACCAGAGTTAAAAGGGATGTTAAAAATGCTATTGAAGATAGAGTGCATAGAGTTCTGATTGCACATGAACACGAATTAGATAAATTACCGCTAGCTAGGACAACGATTAAGAAATACCTACAAAAATTTCCAGATGTTGCATTTCTTGCAACTATAAATCAAGAGCATAGATTCACAGTAGACCAAAGGCTAGTTCTTTCTATGCAGATATGGAGGGCAGCCAGAAGTGAGGAACTACATGCTAAAATAGGAGAAAGGGTTGAACAATTATGGGGATTTAGAGAACTTGTTGCACTCCTAAAAGATGGAAGGTGCCTTACTGCAGATGTAATTTCAATGTTCCATGAAAGCATGCCAGAGAAGGCAAAAGGAATTGTTCCTGAATCTGAAATACGTCATTTCTTTGTTGATGATTTGAAAGGAGGCAAGTATAGAACTGAGGAAGGAAAAGAGGTCCTTTTACTTTCATTTATGCATTGGTTAAGCGATGGGCAAACTGCAGAAATCCTTTTTAGATTGAATAGGGCAGTAGGCATGGAAAATGGTATAACTATGACTATTTCAGAAAGAGTAGGCTATGATCCTGAGATATTAGTTACATTAGAGAGGTTTGGATTTGCCCCTGTTGGTGCAGGATCCTTATATCTTATTCCTCCAGAAGATGTTGAGAAAAAAGAAGGAAGAAAATTGCTTACGCGAAGTAACTTTTTACAAATTAAAAAGTTTAAAGAAGTAGACGAAGGAACTACTGAGGCAAGATTATTCTCTAGGGAAAGAGTTAATGGAGAAAATGAAAGGGTTGAACCAACAGCAGATGAATTTTCTTATGATCGTGAAACACTAAAAAGTGCTGTTTCAATAGTATTTACTAGAGATGCATTGGCTGCTTCAGCAGCAGAAGCTCTTGAAATAACTGAGATATTAATTGATGATGAAAAAGCCCTGGTTGAATTGAAAGGAGGAACAGTTGTTGGACTCAATATGGATCCTGACCATCCAAATACAATCGAAATACGAGGGTATAAACGACCTAAAGGAATAGAAAATGCAATAATTAATGTCCTTAGTGGTAAGGAAGAATTTAGAGTTGAGGATGGAATTAAAGAAGATTATAGAAAATTTGTAGAGTTGTTAAGGAGTAAAGGAAAGAGCGCAACCATACAAGTAAGTAAGGCAGTAAGATTAAAAGAGAGGCAAGAAAAAGGAATAACAAAATAGGTTTGTAGAATTAACAATAGTATTTCTTAGATAGTTCATTGACTTTGGTTTCTCAACTACTCATGAACAATTAATTCTTTTTTTTATGTTTGGTTGTCAAATTAATTTAATTAGCCCTCTCCCAACTTCTGGAATAGTTGCACCGAATAAACTACTCGTAGAAAGTATAAAACTAAGCGTAAGCGTGATGGCGACAATGGGCAGACAACAGGCATTTAGCATAAGTTGCCTTAGGAAAGAAAAGGAAAGATAGTCAAGAAAACCAGCAACGCTATCCTTATTTATCTCTAAATAAAGCTGATTCTCTGAAATCTTACTAGGATCTAGAGTACCGCATGTGCTCTTTTCAGGAAGTGGAATTTCTGGTAAATAGCAATAGTTAGGTGTATGGCTTACAGTAATGAATGCCATAGCTACGTATGAAATTGGAAATACAAAGTAAAGTCCAATTGTAAGTGCCATTACATATGCACCTGCACCTCTAGTTGGTGGAAATGCCCTAAGAGCAACACCCAAAACAAAGAAGGATAACCCAAGATACTTAAGGAACATTAAAATGTGATACATTAAGTAAAGCATTATCAAGTAGAAATTGATTCCATTTACTGCTGTGGCAATACGCTCTGCAAAATATTTTACAAAATACCCTGTAGAAAGTTCTGACATGAAGGTTTCAACAAGTACGCTTGCAAAACTGCTAACAAAAATATCCATCCCCCATAAAACATTCAGGGTTTTAGTCATACAGCCTGCAAGACTGTTCAAATAAACAATTAGGATATCTATGAAATGGACATTCTCAGGACCAGACGCAACATCTATTGCCCTTGCAGCATAATCACTATTTGCATCGTATGATGGATTGGGATTAATATTCTGATCCTGAATAGACCCAAGGACATCTTTGTTATAGTCATAGAACCCTAAAAGAAACTGTGTTGCAATATCTTCTGCAAAAGCAAGAATAGTAATTGTAAACAACACTAGAAATATAGTGGAGGCAGCAAAGATCATTTCACTTTTTGCATCACTAGCAAGTTTTGGAATACTAAAAATTTTGGACATCATATAAAGCAGTATTGCAGCGAGAACAGACAGGAACGCGGCAAGTATGGAAAGTTCTTCCCAATTAGCAATAATTCCTGCCATTATATTACCCTTGTTAAGCTAGTTATGTCTATATGTTCACCAAGCGTTTTTCCTAATGAATTCATTGTGTGTATTAATATTATTGAATTTATGCCTGGAAGAAGGAAGCCTACAAACGCAACCCATCCAACTATCAGTAGCATTGAAAAATAAATAAGACCAAAAACACCGCCAATGAAACTTGCAAACATATTACCAAGTACCTCAAACAAATTCATTGCTCCTCCTGCAAGATTATCCAAGGAGCTTATTGTAAAGTCCTGTGCAAAACCATAGGTAGTTTGTTTGAATAAATTCTCTGTTGAAAATCCAGCATTTGCAACAAAAGTATCAACAAAAGATATTAATCCAGATTCAGTGATAAGTAAACTCAGTGAAAATAAAAGTGGGTAAACAACAAGCATTGAAATAGAAAGTGCAATTAATGATCCGCCGAATCTTCTTGTTGGAATAAAGGTTCTGAAGATTACTCCTAATGGTAAAAACCAACCAGGAAATGCAAGAAGGGAATATTTTAGGATCATAAACTGTGCTTCATTTATGGAATAGGCAATAAGCATTGCAATCATAGCATTGTTTAGAATTAATTTTATTGGAGAACCTATTCCTGAAAGAGGGGAACCTTCAAAACCTTGGCCCATTGGTTTTGCGATAAATTTAGTGGCTGTAAGTGAGTCTGCAAAAGAAGCACCGAACATATCCAATGCCATGAATTTAAGGATCTTGTTTCCAACTCCCTCGAGATAAGCTTGGGAAAGCACGTAAACATTAGTACTTTCTGAAAGTGGCGGATCCAAACTAACTTTTGAACTTAATTCACTTAGTTCATCTTGGGTAAATATCCACCCTGCATTGAAAGAACACAATGCCCCCATAAAAAGTACTATAAAAATAACAATTACAACTGTTCCAAAAAATTCAAATGCCTCTAGTTTTATCCAAGCAATTGCCTTGTCGTTCCTAAACATTGTTGCAAACAGATAGAATAGGATGAGTATTAATGCTGAAGCAAAAAGAGCTAACACAATTGCATTCTGCCACCCTCCCAACTCAATTCCTAAAATTTTAATTGAGTTAGTGCCAGAGCAGACATAATTGCAAACAGAAAAGTCAGACAACTCATATCACCCGGATTATTGCTGTGAAATTAGTTTCTGCATAGAAAATTACTTTCCCGATCTCCTTTGCAACAGTCATTGTAATGAATATATTTATGAATGGAAATAGCAAGCTCATTACTGCGAACATATACAGTGCCTCTTTTGCAAGCATAAATGTAAGGTCTCCGAATCCAAAAATCACAACAGGAACTAACACAGACTGGGAAATTAAATAAATTGCTGCTCCTGCAATGAAAACACTTGACCAGCCAAGCTGATTGAATAAGTCTAAAAGCATTCCTCCGTAGTCTAAATTTGGCCGTGTAAGATCGAATACTATTCCCTGAAGACAAAACATTGCTGGGTAAACAATTACAAGTGCAATTGAAAGAGCGAGTATTGCATTTCCTCCATCCCGTGTATACGGGATTGCCCTTAGGAAAAGACCCAATGGAATAAAGATTACAGGTATCCATTTTTTTATGAAACAGAGTGTAACGATATGAAAGAGCCATTCAGCCATAGAAACAGAAATTAGTTGAATCAGTAATGTAATTACATCTGTAAGTGGCTTTAATGCAAGTCCAGGTGCAATGACCATTGAGTTTTCAAAAGAACCGAAATACATTGTGGAGGTTGCGAAGAAACCGAGTATTCCATTAAAGAATATGAGTACTGAGAGGTCTTTTGCAAGTACTGAGCCGATATCAAAAGAGAAATTTATTGCAACATCAATCATTGTTGGTGCAGAGTAGATGGGCAGGTATATGGACATAACCAGTGAAAGCATATCACTTACTGAAATGATAACATATATGAAAACTGCTAATGCAATTGTGAATATTACCATATATCCTTCTTCTTTTGCAAGCGCAATTACTTGAGGAGATTGCAGGAAGTTTCCAATCATATACATGATTAATGCGACTACTAAAAAAAGAAATGCAATTAGCAATACAGGTATGGTTGCAAAAGGAATAATTCCACTTCCTTGAGGAGGATCGCAGGATTCAATTGCACCTTTCAGTTCGTCAAATACCTTATTTGCAGCTTTTTCAGTTTCCTTCTCAGTTTCTGAAGGTTCTGTATCTGGAGGAGCAAATACATTAGTTGGAAGTAAAAGGAAGCAGAGGAATAGAATAATTAAAAATTTTCTAAGAGAGTGTGTGGCCATATGATCACTAGATTAAATGCGTAAGTCCTGCGAGTTCTATATCTCCACCGAAAATCATTGAAAGGCTTCTTATGCCTGCAACAGTAGCCATTAATCCTAGGAAAGAGAAGAAGAATGAGAAAAACATCAATCTGCCAGTATAATCAAAATATGCATCATTAATAGGAATAGCTTCAAAACCAGTCCCTACAAATGCAGTATACCATGCCTTAACTGACGCTCCGATTTTATCTGCTTTTTCCTTATCTTCGTCGCTTCCCCCTTCAAGAGCTGCGCATAAATCCTTAATTCCGTTATCATTAAAAAAGTCTGATGCTTTCTGACCACCAGAACTTAAACTGCCCAATTCAGCCTCTGTAAGTGCATCCTCAGAAGTTGTTACAAGACCAGGAAATAGGTTGAATAACGCATCTGCACCAGGATCAAGTATTACATTAACCGTAGCAACTCCTGAGTCAAAACCTCCAGTGTGATCATATACTGAACCTGCTAGAAGATATGCCATTGGAAAGATAAAGTACAATCCGATAGCAATTGCCATTAGAAGTCCTCCTAATTTACGTGTGAAGTAAAAGCTCCTTAACAATATGCCTGCACCCATAAATATCGGGAATATTGCGCTGGAAATTACATGTAAAAATACCTCTTGGAATTTTGTAAGTATGGAAATTTTAACCACAAATGCGAAGATCTCTTTTTTGATTATATTTCCAATATTAAAGAAACCACGCAATGGATTATAATCAAGAACAGAACGGGATTGCCATAATGCATCAAGACCAATAGAGATATCAGTTAAATACGCAGTCCATGTATATGATTGATAGACGTCATAATTAAATTTTACTGAATCATCGAATAAATTGGAGAGGAAAAACTTTGAGTATTGGAAATGAGTTGGTAAAATCTTATATGCATCACTAGTTGGTGCATATTTTTCCATAGCTTTAATGGTTTCAGGAGTGAACATACTTTTTACAGGTTCTTTAATTACCTCTTCACTCATTGGAAGAAGTAAATAGAGCAAAAGAAATAGCACTACAGAATAGATTATTTCAAAAATTTCTGATTTCGCCCATGCACGCACATTATCATTGTTTATGAAGTTTGCGACCATATACACAATTGCAACCAATCCAGTCATTGCAAATAGCAATAGCACTACGAATGGCACAAGAGTATTATACGCAGTCCAAGGATCTTGTCCGAATACCATGTTACACCTTACTTATGAGGAATTTACTAACTCCATTTACAAACGCAACCGTAATCACCATTGAAAGCGCAGGAAGGAAAAACGTAACTAATGAAAGTCTTGCAAATGATTCTAGTAGCGGAGAGAATAATAGGGGTTGCGCAGTCATAATGAATGTTTCTGCAGTAAGAAAACCTGTAAGCGTACATAATTTACCTATTATTGGCTTATCTGCGATCGCAGCACATAGAGGGGAGGGCAGTGTTGCCATAAGTCCAACTAAATACGGACTGGAGAACATTACTGCACGTTGAATGTTCGCCTCTGTCTCTGGAAAAGGTTCATACTCTGCATCGCAACCATTTATTTGCCCGCATTCTTCTAATTTGGCCATATCGTCCATGACTATAGAATGGATTGCAAATGTTGTTGGATACACTGCATAAAATGCAATTGCAAGTGTAATTGCAAATGCCCCTGCTTGCCTAGTGGGTGGAAAGAATCTGAGTAAAATACCTATAGGAAGTATGAGTGAATGCATGGTTGCTTGAATTATCGAGAGAATGAATAGTTGGGCAGTAAGACTTCCGTAAATAGTTATAAACCCAAAGGCACTAAGGTTTGCCATGGATACGAGCAAATCTGCTCCGGGTGCAATTTTATAAGTCCAGGTCCAAACAGCATCACTAGGTCGGATCATAAAAGTATTTATTGTGGAATACCATCCGATAATGGAATACGTATAATCTAGAGCTGGATAAACTCCCTGAATTACGGACTTTGAGAGAAAGGCCCTTGCAGCATCAAATGGATCTGCACCTACTAAACTATGAGAAAACTCAGTAGAAAATTGGAAGAATGCTTCTGCACTTAATAAGATTAATATCGAGATAAATAACTCGTAAAGCTCAACCTTTGCAAATACCTCCCATTCTGGAACTTTAAGTGCTTGGGAGAACATATATGCCATTGCAATCAGCAGGATCATGAGGAAAATAACCGGAAATAAAAGTCCATCAATTAACATGCAGTTGCACCTAGATTATTTTAGTTATTCCGAAAATCTCCATCTCACCCATAATTGCTGGAGAGATTGACCTATGTCCTGTAACAATGACTATGAATTCGAGAACAGTAGTAGTTACTACAATGACTAAGAACTGTGAGTAAAGTACGAGTTCCTTAACTAAATAAATGTAAAATCCTTTTGTAAATGAAATTGGTAGAAGCAACTCATAAAAAGAACTGTAAGAAAAGGTTAATTGAATTATAGAAGTAAATATGCTCGCCAAGTCGCTAATCGCTTCATAAGCGCCCTCAAAAACATTTTTTATATTTCCCCAAAATCCGACATCTGCGCCTTGTGCATTTTCAATGCCTTTTTGGTTGTCTCCATATATGTCGGTTATGTGTTCAATCATCGTATTTATTTTATCATGATCCATTTCACCAGATTTATCTTTTGGACCGCAAAGAGTACTTAATCCAGAGGGTTTATCAAATTCTATAAAGTATGGCGAAGGCTTCACATAATCAAATATCATATAATTGCTCATTGTAAATGCTAGTGGCATTATAAAATAAAGGGTTATTGAGAATGCAATTAACGTCGAACCTGTTCGGGCTGTACCTGGTATGCATCGCAGGACTATTCCTAAAGGTAGTATAATGAATGGGGCAGCAATAGCTGAAACCTCAAGTAGTAATTGTTTCACAATAACCATTGCATATGCATAGCCTATTCCTTCAACTATTAATGTGTGGGCTTCTGAGAGAAGAACTAATCCTGGAAAGATGGAAATGTTTATTGTAAATATAAAAAGAAATATGTGAATTGGAAAAAGAGGAATATTAATTGAACTTAGAAGGGAAATGACCACATCGTATGCATAAAGATCTACGTATAAAGTACGCAAATTATTTCCGACCATTTTTAGGGAGTAGTACGCAACGTCTATGTGATTACAGTTCATTGCACCTGCTGGGCAGGCAAGGGAGCCAAAAATTGTATTTAGAATAAGACTTATCCCTACAATAGAACCTAGAAGAAATGCAGTAAATGTTAATTCTGCAATCATCTCCTTAGCACTGGCTGAAAGAGAGGGAATATCTATTATTTTAGACATTAAATAATACAATACGGTAAGTACAATCCCAAAAAATAGACCTATGGCTGCTAGAGTCCAGGGAAAGCTCTCAGGGATATACCACATAATAAATTATAGCCCGTTGCAAATTAAAAACCTAAGTATTTCCCAACACGATTTGAGTCCATAAGCAAAAGACCATATACAGAACCAACTAAGTAACTCCGATTGATAATAAAGGATTTCAGAAATGATGAAAATGCATTTGCATTTTCAACAACCCGTGAACGCAGCGGCGTTCACTTGGTGGTTCTGCAACACTCTGTAAATTAATTTATACTTAAGTAGTGAACTACCCTAACTGGACTTACGCCAAAGTTATGGCTTCCTGCTTCACAGACGGAACTATTGCTCCATCTTCACAGGCGTTACTTCCCGTAGTTCCTACGGTAGCTCTCATGAGTATGTTAATTGCAGCATTGAGATCTCTATCAATACTTAGACCACAAGCAGGACAGTTATGTTGTCTTTTCCATAGTGTTTTTTCTACCAACTGACCACAACCACTACATTCTTTTGACGTATTCTTAGGATTTACAAATACTACTTTGCTACCAGCATTTTCAGCTTTGTATGCAAGAATATTTGCAAACTTACCCCAAGAAGCATCATTTATTCCTTTACCATGCCCCTGCATAGCCATTTCCTGGCTTGCAAGTTTTTCCATAGCAATAAGGGAATAACCAGAAAGTAATTTATTTGCTGTTTTATGAAGAAAATCTAATCTAGTATTTGCTATCTTTTCGTGAAGATTAGCAACTTTCTTTTTTGCCTTCTTTCTATTGTAACTGTCTTTCTTTTTCTTCGATAATTCTCTCTGGAAAAACGCTAATCTTTCTTCATGCCTTTTCAAGTGATGTGGATTACTTATCTTTTCTCCGTTTGAAAGTGTGGCAAATGTCATTAAACCCAAATCAATACCAATTTGCCCACCGTTATTTATCTTTGGTTGTTCTGGCTCTTGCTCTGCACAGAAGACTGCAAACCATTTACCAGATGATTCTCTTTTCAGAGTCATGGTTTTGATAGTGCCTTTTATCTCCCGGTGTTTCTTGATGTTTATTTCTCCAAATGGAGTTACTTTTAGTTTTTTATTTAGAGAAAATCCGATTTCATTTTGTGGATAATATAAACTTTTCATTCTGTCAAAAGATTTGAAACGTGGAAATCCCCATTTTTTCCCTTCTTTCTTTGCCTTTACCTTTGCTTTCAAAGATCTATGTAGTCTATGAGCTATCCCTTGTGCTGTTTGGGAATAAAGACCTGATTCTTTGACCATTACTTGAAACTCTGATTTGGTTGGAAATTTCTTTTCAGCATCATATCTCTTTATAGTCGCATCAAGAAGTTTGTTCCATAGCTCTTTGGAAATCCATAAGTGCCTACACATTTCCTGGTCTTGCGCTTTTGAAGGATATAACCTGAGTTTATATGCTCTTTGCATTTTTCATCAACCTGGTTAGTATTTCGTCATAGGTTTCTCTTTTCCCTTATGGTTTTCTTCATGGAGTAGAAACTAAGAGGGGATTTATAAACAAAATTAGGGGGAGGGGGGTCAGTTCCGGGTCAGAACTAGAAACTATATAAACATTTGACAGAATTCATCTGCCCGAGTAAACTCGGCAGTATTATTCTGGAGCATCACAATAAATATCCCCATGCCAATTCATCCCCAATCTAATAAATTGAGATTATGGACTTCTTGTGCGTAAAGGTTAAAAACTAATTATACTAGGAAATCCTATGAATCATTCTAATATAGATAAAAAATGGCAGTATATTTGGGAAAAACAAAAATGCTTTGAAGCAGAGCCAAAGAAAGCAGAGAAGAAATATCTCACAGCTGCATTTCCTTATCCAAACTCTCCTCAGCACATAGGACACGGAAGAACGTATACAACTACAGATGTTTATGCAAGATACTTGAGGCTGAAGGGATACAATGTGCTTTTTCCAATGGGCTTCCACGTAACTGGAACTCCTATAATCGCAATGGCTAAACGAATTGCAGAAAAAGATGAGAATGTACTTTCTGTATTTGAGAAAATTTATGGGATACCAAGGGCTCAGGCAGAAAAACTTACTGATCCCACTCAATTAGTTATGTATTTCTCCCATGAGATTGAACAGGGAATGAAGGAAATTGGATTTTCAATTGATTGGAGAAGAAAGTTTTACTCCTCCGATGCGAACTTCAATAAATTTGTCCAATGGCAGTTCAGAAAATTAAAGGAGAAAGGTTATATTGTAAAGGGAAATTATCCACTTGCGTGGTGTCCAAAAGATAACAATGCAGTGAGCGCACATGATACTAGGGGAGATGTTGATCCGGAGGTTGAGGAAGTAGTTGGAATAAAATTCAAAACAAAGGAAGGATACTTTGTTGCAACAACATATAGGCCAGAAACTATTTTTGGGGTTACTAATCTTTGGGTAAATCCACTTGCAACATATGTGAGGGCAAGAAGAATTAATCCGAATGAAGCAGAAGTGAAAAAAGGAGAGGTAAAGAAAAGCAAGAGCAAGGAAAAGAAAGGAAAGGGAAAGATTAAGGAGAAAGAAGAAACAGGGGAAGTATATTATTTAGAGAAAAGATGCTTTGAGAAATTAAAGGAACAGCTTGGACTGGTTTGTGAAAAAGAATTCCGCGGAGAATATTTTGTAAAGAAAAAATTTGAAGTGACGAATCCGGTTACTAATGAAAATATTCCAGTATTCCCAGCTAATTTTGTAAAGGAAGGAGAGGGAACTGGAGTAGTGATGAGTGTACCAGCACATGCGCCCTACGATTATATTGCATTAAGAGACATTAATCGTGTTGGAAGAGTAAAAATGGTAAAGATAATTGAAACACCTAATGAGAAAGATCCAAATGCGATTCCTACAGAAGAACTTGTTGAGAATATGCGTGTAAGAGACCAAACAGATGTGAGATGCCAAGAGGCTACAGATATTCTTTATAAGAAAGAGGCGCATGAGGGAAAAATGCTTGTGAAGGGATATGTGGGCATGCCTGTGATGGAAGCTAAGGAAAAGGTCAAGGAAAAGATGATTAAGGATAATCACGGTATTGCAATTCATATAATTGCAAATGGTCCAGTGTTCTGCAGATGTGGGGAAGAGATTATAGTGAATATTGTAAGGGACCAGTGGTTCATTGATTATGGAAATAAGGAATGGAAAAAGAAGGTAGTTGCATGTTTGAAACAGATGAGGATTATTCCTGAACGGGTTCGTGAGGAATACGAACATACGATTGAATGGCTGAAAAGAAAACCATGTGCACGTTCAAGTGGACTTGGAACAAAATTCCCATTTGATGAGAGCAAGATTATTGAACCACTTTCTGATTCTACGATTTATATGGCGTTTTATACAATTGCACATAAATTGGGTGAATTTGATCCTCATGAGTTGAATCGGGGGTCGCCCGATTCAAAACTTTTGAAAAACGCAGATCGTTTTTCAAATGAAATAAATGATTCATTCTTTGATTTTGTATTCTTGGGAAAAGGAAAAGGAAGTGCAGAGATGAAAAAACTCAGGGAGGAATTCCTTTATTGGTACCCTCTTGATTCTAGGCATAGTGGAATGGATTTAACTAAAAATCACCTAACATTCTTGATGTTTAACCATGTTGCTATTTTTGAGAAGGGGTTGTGGCCTCAGCAGATTGTGAGCAATGGATTCGTACTTATGGATGGAAAGAAGATGAGCAAAAGCATGGGAAATATCCTTCCATTAAGGCAAGCGATTAGGAAATATGGTTCAGATGTAGTTAGATTTTCCACTGTTGCTGGAGCAGATCTTTCTCAGGACACGAATTTCAGCCAGAGCGTTGCAGAAGGAATGATGCACAAGCTTGAGTATGTACGTGGCTTGGTTGAAAGGGCAAAAATAGGTGGACACTCACGAATAGATGACTGGTTGGAATCTAGATTGAACCAAAAAATTCTGAATGCAGAAAAATATTATGAGGAGTTGGATCTTAGATCAGTTGGACAGGAGCTTTTCTACTCTGTTGTAAGTGATCTGAGCTGGTATGAAAAAAGAACTGGTGGGGACAATGGCTTACGAGACTTCTTCAAGAAATGGATCGTGCTTATTTCTCCAATACTTCCACATTATGCAGAGGAATTCAATGAGATTCTAATGGAGGAAGGACTTGTCGCAGAAAAAAAATTCCCAAAAGCAGAGAAGGGTAAAATTGATGAGGTAATTGAATTAGGGGAGGATCTGATAAGGCAAGTAGATTCAGATACGAAAAAAATATTATTTTTACTTGGAAGTAAACCTACTAGAGTTCACGTATATTGTGCATCCCCTTGGAAGGCAAGGGTTTATGCAATGCTTCGGGAGTATAAGGATTCTGATAAGGTAATGGCTATTTGTGCAAAGGATCCTCAGCTTAGGAAAAGAATGGAGGAGATCCAAAAAATGCTGAAACATCTTATAAGAAATGTCCATGGGCTTCCAGGATTAAAACTCACGCAAAAAGAGGAAATTGCAGCCCTTGAGAGCGGAAAGGAATTCTTCAAAAAGGAATTTGGTTGTGATTTTGTAATTATGGAGGCTGAGAAAGGTGCGCATCCGAAAGCAATTAATGCGATTCCAATGAAGCCGAGTATTGTGATTGAGTGAATAAAATTGATCTTGGAAAAATAAAATCTAAACAATGGTACAGACAAGGAGCAATAGCAATACCCTGGTTCATACATCTCCCTTACATTGGAGCAAGAGATATGGTTGGGGAAGAGGAAATTGTAACCTATGAAGGAAGGAATAATGTTGGATATTTGGATAAGGAATTTGAGCTTGGAAAAATAAAAAAAATAATTGAACTGCAAAAGAAAGGAGAATATACCCAAGAAAAAAGAAATTTGTGGAGAGAAAAGACAGAGGAAACAATTAAACTAATAGAAAATATTAATTTTGAAGAACTTGGAGATTCAAAAATAATTGAGCTTTGTAAAAAAATAGGAAATGATTTGCTTGAGGAATGGAGAATTTGTAGCCATATAGATATGTTTGATCCATGGGGAGAGGAAATAGTTGAAAAAGAACTGGAAAAGTTTGGAATTAATTTAAAAGAAGAGGAATTAATCGCACTTACCTCCTCTCCAGAACCGAATTTATTACAAAAAGAAAAAATAGATCGATTCGATTTAATACAAAAAATGGAATTTGAGAAAAAAATAGGGGAACATACAAAAAAATATTTCTACTTACTGAATAGTTGGGGGGAGGCAAAAGAACTTGGAGAGGAATATTTTCTCTCTCTTGCCGAGGATTCTGATCTAGGAGAGGAAGTTAAAAAAATAGAAGATAATTTGAATAAAATTAAAAAAGAAAATTCTAGACTAAAAAATATATTACCTAATGAACTTTATAGAATCCTGAATTTATTTTCTGAACTTAGTAGTTGGAGAGAGGAAAGAAAAGAGCATATAATGCTTCTAAATCATTATTTGTACGAATTACTTAAGGAGATTTCAAAAAGAAGCAAAACAAATATCCATTTACTAGAATTTGCAGTGCAGGATGAGATTAAATCGCTCTCATTTTCTAAGGAATATCTGGATGAATTGGAAAAGAGAAGAAAAATCTCAATTTATTCAAATCAATTTGGATGGGTTTATGGGGAGAAGGCACTGGAGATAATTGAAATGCTTGATGAAAGTTTTGAACAAAAGGAAATCAGAGGCAATGTTGCCTGCAAGGGAATTGCAAGAGGAAGAGTAAAGGTAATCAAGATTCCAGAAGATTTTGATAAATTCAATAAGGGAGATATTTTGGTTACAATAATGACAAGGCATGAGCATAGTCCACTTATGAAAAAGGCAAGTGCAATTGTAACAGATGAGGGCGGTATAACTTGCCATGCAGCAATTGTTTCACGAGAATTTGGAATTCCTTGTATAGTTGGAACACAGGTTGCAACCATAACATTAAATGATGGAGAATTAATTGAAGTGAATGCAAACAAAGGAGTTGTGAAAAGATTATAAGTTTGACTAGTTCTTACTGACACTATTCGGCTAATGCCACTGACTTCAGTCAGTGGTAACACTGTTCAACCCCATGAGCAAATGCATTTTCTTGCGGGGTTGAATAGTGTTAGGATAAAGCCGACAAGATATTTCATGTAGTCAGTGGCACATCGCATCCAATATATACTGCTAAAGCGATGCCCCACACTTTAGTGTGGGGTTAGTCGAACAGTGTCACAGCTCTAAATCCGCTCTTATATTTCTAAATTGTTGATCGGATGGATCTTGGAAAAATAAAAAAATCTTAGAGATTAATTATTATAGTGACCGTCTTATCTATTTCTGTTCATATACTGAACCAACTAAGTAATACCGATGTCGTAATCGACGGATCGATTACGATCATGCTCAGGAACGTTTTTTTAGTTCCTGACATTACTAAACTGGGGGTTTATCTCGTTTGGTTCAGTATGTATGTTCCAACTTTCTTTGTTGGAACACTATATCGCAAGAAGTTATTTTCGTATTTCATCTGTTCGTAAATTAACATGCTCCTGTACTGCTTGATAAGATCTGGAAATAGGCGACGTATCTCTTGCATAAGCTCGTTGTACTTACGATAATTTTCAACTTCGCATTCGAATTCCATGTCCCAGGGACCAGTTGCTTTTGACATGTTGATTATCCCTGGGTGTGAGCGGCAGAAACCAAGGAATTCCTCCTCTTTTTCCCTGGTAATCCCTTTGAAGTTTATCAGCGTCTTATAGTATTCCATTCCAAGTTTCGAGGGATCTAGTATAATCCTATACCAGGTTATTACTCCTTCTCGCTCTAGGCAGCGCATTTTGTATGCTATTACCCTGGGCGTTGATCTGAGCTTCCGTGCAATCTCAGTGACCGAAAATCTGCAATTCTGACCCAAGATGTCAAGAAGCCGCCTATCAAGTTCGTCAAAATCCATTTTGATGGGTTTCACTAGAAATGGCTTCGATGGGATTACCGATTCCTTTCCAAGGTAACCTCTTGTATAAAATTCCGGGTCTATATGGCTGGTAAGCTCGGTTTCGATGATGTAATTGCTGAACAAGGTATTGAATTCCAGCATGCCCTGATAAAACTCGTGGATAGAATCTGCCAGCATGCAGAACATCAAATCGAACGCACCAGTGCAGCGTATGATCCACCAGACTTTTTTGTGTTTGTTTAGGTAGTTGAGGATTTCCTTTTCTTTTTCCGGAGTGAGATTCTGGAACCGTAGGTAAACCTTCCAGCTGATTAAGTTGAATTTGGCAGCGTCTATGAAAGCGTTAAACGCCAGTACAACCCCATTTTCTTGCAACTGCCTAATCCTATAATCTACAATATTCCTGGAAAGCTTAAGTTTTTTTGCAATCTTTGAGCTGGGTTGGCGGCTGTTGAAGTCTAATTCTGCAAGTATTTTATAATCTATTTTGTTTAGCCTGACCACGTTAGTTTTTTCCATTTTTTATTCTTTTATTACAATATTTTATAAAAGTATGTAATTTCTGCTGAAAATTCTTTCAAACATTATTAATATATTAAATGTGTCTAGTTGTACATATAAATGATGATAAAATGAAGGGGAGGTAGACATGGCAAAAGAATTGAATGTGCTTCTTGCAGAAGTTCCTACAAACAAGTTGATATTCGCGGGCCGGAATCCGAGAACTGGTGAACGGCTACGGATAAATCTCGGTCCGGTCGATACCAACCTGGACAAACCAACGCAGATGCTAATAGCAGGCGCATTGAAGAAACAGCTCCCACGATTCGGCTATGAACCGAAAGTCTGCTTCTTTGATGGAAAAGCTCTGCCCCCAGACCGACTCAAAAAAGACCTTGCAGATACGAATTATCTGCGTGAAGAGAGGGCAATCCCATATGCCAATGGAATAATCACTACATATAGACTTGGTACAGGGTTGGAGTACATCAGAAGTTTACTTGCTGAATTTCCAGTGCTTGGTCTCACTGCGAATTTCAGCTTTGAAACACGAAGGATTGGCGAGGCGATAGCCACCTACCGGCAGTATAATCCAAAGGGAAAGGTTATTGTCGGAGGGAGAGATGCAACATTTAGGCCAGAGGTTTACCTCAAGCAAGGCGCGGATGCTGTTGTTTTAGGCGAAGGCGAAGAGATAGCAGGCAAACTCATTGTTTATCTACACGAGGGAAGACAGCTTGATTTTCCAGGAGTTGCAGTTCGTGAAGGGGAGACATTTCGCGGACTAGGCCAAAGACTTCTTCGCGCTCCGATAAACGAGCTGCCACTGCCGCATTTCTTCACTCCAGATGAATGTTTGAGAACAGATCTCCCACTTGACCCACGTCAATATTGCATTGAAAGTCAGGACGGACCGTTCCCAGCAGATGTGCAGCCACCAACATACCATTTTTTCACTTCACGAGGATGCGTTTATCGCTGCTCATTTTGCACAACTGCAGGGCAGCGTTACGATGCGATGACGCCTGATAATGTCAGAAAGTTACTCCGGCATCTAAAGGCCCATGGAATATCGACTCTGTTATCGGCAGAGGATGCTGTGGCAGAACGGATACTTTTTCAACGCGACGGGAGAGATGGCCGGAATGAACTGCTCGAGATAATGCAGATCACTAAAGAGAATCAGTTTGCTGTTGAGTGGACAAATGCAATTAACTTCAATCTCTTCCATGACGGAAAAAAACTTGATTACGAACTCATGGACGGGGTATTCGGAAGCGAGATGATTGAAGGAAAACGTGTCGGCTCTTATCGCATGTCAGTTCCAATCGAGCGGCCTGGTGGAGATTCACGATTGCCGAAACTAAAGTGTCATGAGCAGCAGGTCGCGATTGTCAGTGAGATTGCCGCACGATATAACATCACTTCGATGGGTTTATGCACGGTGATAAGACCAGAGGACTCCATGGCGGTTCTTATACGGATGAAAGAAAAGATTCAGGAGATGCAGGTGGCCATCTTGCATGCCGGGAACGGACGCACCAAAACCAGGCTTGGGATTTTTTGCCTCATGCCACATCCAGGAAGCAAAGATGCAGAGCTGGAACAGCTGGCAGTATTTTCGCGTGATGAATATCCGGAACTACGCCACTATTTCGCGCCGATTCTGGACGGAAGGAAAATTGGCGGAACGAATTACGATGAGATGTTTTGGGAGCTGTTAGCGCTAAAGAAAGAGTTGGATCCTAGATCATATGACAGTTGGATAGAAGGGGGAGAGTATGCAACATAAGGATCGCATGACACGCGAAGAGTTCGCGAATCTGCTGTATTTGCCACGTCGTGTCTACAATCGCACTGCGAAAAGACGCTTCAGTTGCCTGGATAGCGACTATATTAAGAAAAAATATCATGAGGAAAAATTTCCGGTTGAAGGAAATGCCGCGTTGGTCAAATCAATCGGTAGTATAATCAAAACAAGAAAACAAGAATGGGAAGTGAAGGACAAAATCGCGCTTGTGGACATCGGCGCTGCAGGTGGGGCATTGACGACTTTGTTCATGCTGGCAGAGCTTGACCGACTCGGACTTATAAATAAAATCCGACTGACTCTAGTCGATATAAGTAGGCAGGCGCTTGAGAGTACGTTAAGGGGAGATTTTGACCTGCCACCACATTTGTTCAGTGATTTTGGATATACCTTTAGATTGGAACAAGCAAAGGCGCTTCTCAAAAATGCCACCATCGCTGTGCGAAGTGCAATAGACCTTGGAGATATCCTTACTGCGGACATCGTCTTGTCAGCTTTCACTCATCATCACATGAACTTAATTGATAAACAGCTGGCAACCCGAGAGATGGAACGGATCACAAAACCCGGGGGAGTAATCGGAATTGCAGATGAACGTCTTAGCTACGAGGACTACGTCGAATGGGTACATGCACACATCAAAGAACGAAATGGGCGAGGGGAGGTAGTTCCAATCGCGGTAGAGAGCTTCATTCCATTAGCCGAGCACAAGGAATTCTTGAGGCACGTTCGTATTGCACAAGAGGCAGAGTCCAGATATTTCTACTATTTCTGTGGGATTAAAGAAGAATGATGTTTCATTCTTCATGAGGGCGAATTAATTGAAGTGGATACGAATAAGGGGATTGTGAGGAAACTATAGTTTGACTATTTCTTACAACTCTCTTTCCGATTTACCGGGATTTCTGGTGTTTAATAAGATTTACCGGGATTCCCGGTAAAATAAATTATCGGTATCGAGATGGAAAGAACATTCTGAGTAAGGTTTAGTTCAAAAGGTTTATAAAGCATACATCATATATATGATTGGTGATGTATGATGAGCGTACGTATTACTTTAACCCTAGATGAATATATTGTTAAGAAACTAAAGGAACTTAGTCCGAATAATATTTCTTACTTTGTAAATCAGCATCTAAAGAAATGTTTATTTGAAAAAAAAGAGAGTATGGCTGGTGCTCTTGGCGGTAAGATATCCACAAAAGATATTGTTGAGGATGATGACCATGACATATAGATATATCGCAGATACTTATGCATGGATCGCATATTTTAACAAAAAACGCTTTAGAGAACTTATAGAAAATGAAATCATTGAAACACCGACCATTGTAATAGCAGAGGTTGTAAGAACCTTGAGAAGAAGAAAAATCGAACCAAAAATGATAGAAAAAATCTTGCAATTCATATCTAACAGAGGACTAATACTCCCATTGGATGCTGAATCTGCAAAAAAAGGCGGAGAAATATCTAATGAAGAAAACCTTTCTTTGGTTGATGCAATAATTTACGCATATGTAACCGATGATAATTGCCGTTTGATTACTGGAGATGAACATTTCAAGAATAAAAAAAATATAATATTCGAAAAAGAGTAGCGCTATGAATCTACGGGAATCGCTCAGAGGAGTTCTTACTGAAAAGGAAATGCAAAAATTAGTTACCTCATTTGATATTATAGGAGACATTGCAATTATAGAAATACCTCATGGATTAGGAAAGAAACAGAAAATAATTGGAGAAGCACTAATGAAGATTCATAAGAATGTAAAGGTAGTTGCAAAGAAAATGGGGCCAATGAGTGGAGAATTCCGCGTACGTCCAGTGAAAGTAATTGCTGGAGAAAAAAGAACAGAAACTGAGTATAAGGAAAGTAATTGCAGGATGAGGTTTGATGTTTCTGAGGTTTATTTTTCAGTTAGGTTGAGCCATGAGAGGGAGAGGATTGCTGGGCTAGTTAAAGATGGGGAGAAAATTCTTGCATTATTTGCTGGGGTTGGGCCGTTTCCATTGGTTATTGCAAGAAAGAAACCAAATGTAAAAATTATTGCAATTGAACTGAATCCAAAGGCAGTAAAATATTTGAAAGAAAATATTAAGTTGAATAAATTTGAGAATAGGATTGAAGCAATTGGGGGAGATGTGAATAAAGTTGTTCCTAAAAAATTCAAAAATTGGGCTGATCGAGTACTTATGCCTCTTCCAAAAGGTGCAGAAAATTTTCTAGTGAGTGCAATTGGAGGAGTTAAAAATGGGGGAATAATTCACTTTTATAGATTTGTAAATGCAGATAGGGCTTTTGAGGAAGCTGAAGGAATGGTAGAAAAGGCAGCTAAGAAAGCTAAGGTAAAGTACAAAATTATTTCTAGAAAAATAATCAGGAGTTACTCTCCAAAAACTGTGCAAGTAGTTTTGGATGTCAAAATGCTCGCGCCCGCTCATGTTCATAGACCGACGACTTGCAAGAGAACGCTCTCCTACCAGTGAGCATTTTGACAGGTAGAGAATTCCACTCTAGGTGTTTCTTAGATACCACTGGTCACAGGCCAGTGGAATTCTCTAGATATCAAAATTAGAAAATAAACTCTAGAGATAATACTTCTAAACTAATCCAACCAAATATCCAATTCCCAGGAACAAAAGCATTCCCGCAACTATTGGAGGAAGTGCAGGAAAGATCATCTTCTTTTTTCTTAAACAATAAATCATGCAAAGGATTGCAGTAACTGCTCCTAAGAATGCAATAAAAGAAGCAATAGGATTTATTTGCAAGAAGGAAACCTCAAGCATTGCTGGTGCAAGTATATCCCCAGTTCCAAGATCCATTCTCTGCTCAGGCTTTCCTTTAACTTTTTCCTTAACTGAAATAGTTAGGGGCATTTCTTTTTTCATTAGGAATTTTGCAAGCGTAACCATATGCTTGGTTTTGAATACTGCAATATAATCATAAATTGCAAGGGCAACTAGGAAGAGAACTACAAAAATTGGAGAAAAGGAAACTCCAAACAATGCTCCAACTACCCCAGCAGAAATAACTGCTACAAAATTCTTTAAGTGCGGGAATTTTATTTTTAAAATTGCAAGAATTATTCCTAGAAATATCCCCAGTTCCATAGATTCCAGATAACCAAGGAAATTCCTGCTTATCGCATAAAAGAATATTGAAGAAGTAACTGAGATTAAAAAGAACTCAACTAGAATAAATAGAAGCAATCCACGGTATATTTTAATTAAAAGTAGGAAAAAAACAGTTCCTATAAGCATGGCTGAGAGAAATAATAAAAGATGGACATACGATTCATCAGTTGTTTTTTGTTTTAAATAAAACTCTTGAACATATGGATTGGTATCGTAATCGTGAAAAAGAATTGAACCAGTATAAATTCCAATAAGTTGTGCAAGTATAAAAAAGGCAATAAGATGAGCGTAGAGTTTCAAAGTAATCAGCTTTCCCTTGTTTCAACCAGCCTTACATGTCCAGGCTCTTTCTCGTAGAGCTCTCCTTTTCTAAGAAGCTCATCTAGGATTCTTCTCGCAATTGGCTCATCGATTCCATATTTCTGTGCTTCAGTTATTACAGCATTAATCTCTGCACTATCGTATTGTTTCATCTGGACGCGTATAATATCCCTGATCGTATCAACTTTTTGCATTCTTTCTACCTGCGTCCTTGAATGTCCTGTTGCTATAATGTCTGAATCTATCCTTCCGGTTTCCCTATCAGTCATTACCTTAGAAAGAACGTAATTCATCAAACCAATTGCCACGTCCGTATCTCTTGCTTCAACCAATGGGCTGAGCCTCAGCTTCGCATTCGACTCTGCTAATCGAACTAAGCCTTCTAAATATCTCGGAGTAATTGCAACAGAACCAGAATCCTTTCCAATCCTTCTTAAATCAATGTAGAAATTTTTAATCATCTCTGTAGCTTCTTTTGTGAGTAATGGCCGTATATTCCTTCTCGCATATGCAATATATTTCCTAAGGAGTTCTGTATTTATTGTGGAATCCTCCTCTTTTTCTACCTCCCCTCTGCCTGCGCTCACATGGGAATTAAGGATATGGTCTGCGAGCTTAGAGTCCTTTTCCTCATCCAAAATATCGAAAATTGGAAATATTAAATCAAATCTGCTCAATAATGTTGGAGGAATTTGGAATTGTTCAGCGATGTTTTTAGTCTGGTCGAACCTTCCGTACTTCGGGTTTGCTGCTGCAAGCACAGCAGTTTTTGCACGGAATTTTGCAACAATGCCTGCCTTGGCTACTGAGACGGTTTGGGATTCAAGAACCTCGTGCAGGGCAGAACGGTCCTCTTCTGAAATCTTATCAAATTCATCTAAGGAAACACACCCTCCTGAAGCAAGAACCAAGGCACCAGCCTTTAGCGTCCATCCTCCATCCCCTAATTCATCCTTTTCTGCAGAAACAGTAAGACCAGTTGCAGTTACGGATTTTCCGCTTACATAAATACTTTTTGGGGCTAAACGAGTTGAGTTCTGTAAAAATTGAGTCTTAGCAATACCCGGGTCTCCGATTAATAGGATATGGATATCATCCCGTACTGGGACGTTTCCTCTAATTAATTTTCCCCGTGTTCCCCCAAATAATTGGAGTGCGATTGCCCTTTTTACCTCTTCGTATCCATAAATGTGTTGGGCAATAGAGCTTGCGATTAACTTTTCCAGATCTGGTCTTGTGGAAAGTTCAAGGATCCTTCTTTCGTCCTCTTGGGTGATCTCGATTTCCTCAAAATCCCTTTTAAGATTCCTTACATGGAGGACGTCTATGAATCGTGAATATACTAGATCCTGCCTATTTTTGGATTTTAGTGGTGGTTTTAATCTCAAGATTCCGGTAATTTCTATATTATCTCCTGGAACTAATGAATTTACAAGGTCATCTTCTAACCAGAGTTCGATCTTTGCAGCTGGAGTTCCTCCCCTCACCCTTTCCAATAGCTCTTGAACTTCTGCCCTTTGTATATCTAAAAAAGTGCTATCATCTGTGAGTGCAACTAAGCTCATTTTCTTACAGCTCGGACATCTTCTCGGGGGAATAAAATTCTTTTCTACAATGAATTTAAATCGTGATTCACAAACTTCGCATCCATACATTGCCAATTTAATTTTGTGCATTATATCTGCTCTTCTGGTTACTACGCCCTTGAATGTGATTAAGGCGCTTATCTTGCTTGAATCTATTTTTTCTATTAGAATATCTGAACCAGTTAGATTGAAGAAACGTACGTGCGGTGTGAAGATGCCTACAGCTACTTTTAGGTTCATTGATTTTATTGCTTCTTTAGCTGCTTTTATCGTGTGTTCTGGATCAACGATCAACTTATCTGCAAGATCTATGTCAAACTTTTCTAGATCCTGATAGTCAACTTCTATGCTTTTTTTACCTGGATAAGAGAGTAGGAGCTCATTAATTTTATACTTATAAATAGTAGAGAAGAACTCGGAAAATGATTCAATCATAGGCGTGAGATCTACTTCCTCCATATAAAACACCGAAAATAAGGGAATAGGTATTACGATAGAAAGATATTAAACCCTGCTTTCAGTATTTATTTTATGGTAAATAAAGTAGTTCTATTTATAATGGATGGTTTAGGAGATTTGAAAACTCCACTTACCCCGTTGGAATCAGCAAAAAAACCAAACCTAGATTACCTCGCTCAACACGGGATGACTGGACTCCTTAGGCCATTAGGTCCAGGGGTAATCCCTACAAGTGATAAGAGCCACCTCGTATTGTTCGGGTATGATTTGGAGAAGGATTATTGTGGAAGAGGGCCGTTTGAAGCATTAGGAGCAGATATGAAAGCTAAGGATGGAGATATTGCACTTAGAGCCAACTTTGCAACAATAAGGGACGGAGTAATTGTGGATAGAAGGGCTGGAAGAATAAGCAGTGAACTTGCAAAAAAATTGAGCAAGGAGATTCCTAAGAAGATTGGGGATGTAGAAATAATATTCAAAAGTACAGTTGAACATAGGGGAGCGCTTATTCTAAGAGGAAAGAATTTGAGTGCAAATATTACAGATGTTGATCCAAAAGGGAATTTGCCTATTCTTGAGTGCAAGGCTAAAGATAGTTCTCCAAGAAGTAAAAGAACTGCAGAAATTGTGAATAAGTTTATTCAAATAGTTAATGAGAAATTAAGTAAGAGCAAATGGAACAAAGGAAGAAAACTTCCTGCAAATGTAATTTTACTTAGAGGAGCTGGAGAATTCAAAAAAGTTGAACCATTCAAAAAGAAATTCGGAATTAGTGCTGCTTGTGTTGCTGGAGGAGCACTGTATAAAGGGGTTGCAAAATACGTTGGGATGAAAGTAATTGAAGTGAAAGGAGCAACTGGAGATAAGAATACAAATTTGAAAGCAAAAGGGCAAGCAGTGCTTAAGGCACTTGAGAAATATGATTTTGTATTCCTGCATGTAAAGGCAACAGATAGTTTCAGCCATGACGGGGATTTTGAAGGAAAGAAAAAATTCATTGAGAAAATAGACCGGGAATTGGTTCCCCTTCTAATTAAGAGTGGGGCTGGACTAATTATTACTGGAGATCACTCTACGCCTATTTCTAAGAAGGATCATTCCTTTGAGCCTGTTCCTTTGCTTGTTTATGGGATTGGAAGGGATGGGAGCAAGGAATTTGATGAATGTAATTGTGAAAAAGGAAAATTATGGTTTGTGGATGGGAAGGATTTGATGAATATCTCACTTAGAATAGTTGGAAAAAGACTATTTTGAATAAACAAAAAAGGTTAACTAAATAGTTAACTTTAAAAAAATTAAAAGAATAAAAAATAAGAAGAAAAAGAAAAAATAAAAAGAAATTATTCAGAAGATAGAATCTTTCCCTGGATTGTACCTGTAATAATACGTTTTACATTTTTATTACTGTCTTCTTCTAAGTTGTACTTGATTGCAATGGTTCCTTTAAATGAAGCACCTGCAGTACCTCCAAGGGCGCTTCCATCACTACCAACACAGGGAATGTCGATTAATTCAATCGTAGAACCAGGAGCAACACTTTCTGCAATTGTTCCAGTTGCTTCAGCATCATCAAAGGATTCTGCAGTAATTCCACTTGCAACACTTGTGCACATTACCATACTACCTGTAGATAATACTGTTTTACCGAGCTGGTTAACTATTGCTACAGATACGTATAATTTACCGTCAGCTTTTACATATACCTGAGCATTACCTTCGCATGCCATTCCAGTCTCCATTAAACAAACTTCTGGAGATTTTGGAAGGAAGTAATATAATGCTGCTAAAACAATTACGATTACAAGGATTGCCCAACCATAAGTCATTAAGTACTCCATGGCTGCTTGTCCTTTTCTAGTTTTTCCATCCATATATTTTCACCTCATTATATGAGTATATTCATGTTTGAGAAGAATGTATCCAATACAGCGGATACGATAAAGTACATAATTACTGAAAGAATCAAAATGAACGGGAAGTATTTGAATCCCTGGTTCTTTGAACCGTTTCTAACTATCCCGATTATTAATGAACAAAATAAAGAAGTAACGAATATTGTTGCAAGCGTGAAAATGAAGAACTGGGAAGAAGTAATTATTGGAGTAGCTGAGGGTTGGATAAATCCTCCGACTTGCTGGGTTGCTGCAGTTGCAGTACTTGGAATCTGTGCAAAACTCTTTTCAAGTATTCCAATTAATTTTCCAGAAACTCCGAATAAGAATGGGGTTCCGAGTATTGCTGCAAAAAGAATAAATATTTCATACATTGAGAGTGCAGAGGAAATCTCCTTTCTAAGGATTAGTGTATCCCTTGCATCCTCGCTTGTTTTATCAAGAATCTCAGCAACTTCTCCTCCTGTTGCAAGTGCTTGTTTCAAAAGAAGAAGTGTTCTCTCAAATATTTTTGATTGGAAGCTCTCTGAAAGTTCATCCAAACAGGAACCCAAAGATTGTCCTCCAAATGATTTTTTAATTACCCGCTTGATTTCTTCAGAAAGAAGGCCAAACTCTGGTTTTGCTGCATACCAAATTGCCTGATCAAGGGTCATTCCAGCTTTTGTGTTTGCAGAAACAAGCATAAGAAAATCTGGAAGAACTGCTTCAACTGCATTTCTTCTTCTCTCAATACTTAGCGAAACAATTACATAAAGAATTACACCTAATGTAAAAAAGGAAACAATTTCAGAAACAATCAACAATAGTATTAGTGTTGCATGTGTAGAATACACTGGAAGAAAAGTATTTGTAAAGTAATAGAAATCACTAAAGAATCCAGGCCACCAGTCCAATGCATACCAAAGTACTAGACCAAATACAAATGAGGCAAGTAAATAGTAACCAAGAACTACCTCTGGGTTCAGAGAAATGCCTGCGGATTTTAGGGTATTTCCGAATTGTCTACTTTTGTCTCTGGATAACCCCAATCGGCCTACAAATTTAAAAAAATCATCAAGTGTCATGTAGTATACCTCAGATCAAGTAATGCGGCTTTGAACTCTCAACCATTGAAAGGAAGAGGAATTGCACAACCAGTATGAACATAAAGACCAATAGTAATAAGTAGGAAGAAAGTCCAAGCATTCCTCCACCTATGAATGAAAAGAGAATTACTGCAAATGCTACTCCTAAAGAAGGTAGAATTATTCCAAATATCATAAAGAACATTACTAAGGGCGTAAGTTTTTGCCCATATGATTTTATTTCAATTATTTGATCCTTGGAAATCTGTTGAAGAACTGTTTCTAATGAATCAGCAACATCAGCACCAGTGGAAAGTGCGTTTGTAATTTGCATAAGCACTCGTGTGAAATCCCTAGAAGAGCTATTTTGTGCTGCTTCCCTTAGTGCTTGTGAGAGCGGAACCCCCAATGTTACTTTCTCTACAATTTTATTGAATTCCTTTCCAACTGCCCCATAAGAAGTTGAAACCCCTACAAGAGTATCGAACAATGGCATTCCAGATCTGAGTGCAATTACAATATGTCTAACTACGAATACAAGTTCTGCATCAAGTAATCTTTTCTTCTTAAGAACTGCTACATCCAAGTAGAGCATTAAATAATAGAATAATAATGGTGGGTAAATTACGATCAATGGGATAATATATATCATATTAATATTGAGTATAGAAAATATGATACTTGTAAGCAATAAAAGGGCAACAGATAGGAGAATTGTTGAGAAAAATAGTTGTTCCAAAAATTTAGAAGGAATAATATCTAAGCCTGCAAGCTGTATTTTCTTATTTATATCTGGAAAATAATGTAAGAAACGATCAGTAACTGATCCTTGTGTCGGCTTTCCAGTTGCAACCGGGCGGGTTACTAACAATGGACTTTTGGTCTTTTTCATTTTCTCACTCGGTCTTGAAATATTTATCGATTAATTCATTACTTAAACCTTTCTCCTTTGCAAGGAGCATTATTGCCCTTAAAATGGCTTCGAGTTTACTTATTTCTTTTGAAGAGTATTTTAAATAAACTGCCTGAGCCTTTACGTTTAGATAGTTGAGTAACTGTTCTTCTTTCTGCTCTGAGAGCTCAGAAAGAATATCTAGATTCTTGTTTTTCTCTAAGCCTGCTTTTGATTTTCCAGCAGCCCTAAGCATCTCAGCATATCGCTTAACTAATAAGGCAAGACTCTCAAAATGATCGCTATAAACATCATCCAAATTAGTAGAAACCTTTGTAATTTTAGCCTTTTCAGAAGCCTCAATATCTTCCTCTTTTATCTTTTCAAATAGAAGTTCGTGTGCAGAAACCAAGAATTCCCCTGCTCTAGTGGAAAGCTCATTAAATTGCTTGAGAATTGCATCAATATCTTCGGACAAGAGGTCGAACTCTTCTTCTTTCTTTGCATTATTATCAGTCATTGAGAGCGCTTCAGAAAATTTATATACGGACTTTCGCAATTCAATAAGAACCACAGATTCTAATTTTGTACTTAATTCATACTGCTCGCGTTCAGCTGCTTGTAAAGCAAGTTGGGAAAGTTGGGGAGAAATCTTTTTCCCTGTTGGACTGCTAGTTACAAGCATATCCTTAAGTTGAATAATTTCTTTCTTTATTCTATCTCGCTCGTGAACACTTTTTTCTTTAAATAGGAGTTTTGTAAGTTCAAGCATCTTTATCTTTACGCTTGCCTTATCTGCCTTAGTTTCTGTACTTATTTCTACATTCCCACTAATTGCATCATATAATTGATCAGCATATTGCTGTGGTTTCATTGAAAGTAAAGAGAGGGAAGGGAATACTGGGGAATCGTGAGAACTAATATATGGAATTTCTTTTGTAAGCGTAACCAAAGGAACACGTAGTGCTTCTTTTTCTTCTTTTTGTTTTACTGCACTTTCAAAGACTATTGCTGAGTATTTTGTTTTTGGTTCTGGTTCAGCTACTGCTACTGGTTTTTCCTTTTCTTCTATATACTCGTCCACTTGACTTGGGATATTTAATTCCAAAGGCCTTTGTTTTTTTTCAACCTTACTCACAGGAACATCAAACTCTCCAACAATATGATCATACTCCTCATGGACTGAAACTGGCTTTTCAACAACTGCTTCTGGATGGTAATGAAAATCTTTTTCGAATTCAAAAACAGTTGTTTCCCTGGAAATTGCTTGAATCTTCTGTTCTACTTCTTCAGTTGCTTTTGAACGTGCAGCAGGGGCAAATTTCATTACTTTCTCTGCTGTTTTTTTAACCTTGTTCATTCGCTCATAAGAAAATAGTACATCTTCGTAAGTTAATCTATTGAATTCTGGAGGAGAGAAATCTACTCCTTTTCTTATTAAAATTTCTCCAGTAAATTCTTGAGAGGGATAGAGCTTCCTCTCTAGCAAAGAAATAGTATCTGAAACCTCTTCAAAATTCTCGGCCATTAAGAGCCACCAAACACCCAAGGCTTATTCTTTTCAGCATGTTCAAGAACTTTGGCTGGTTCGAGATAATAATGCGAAACAATTCTTCCAACTTCATCTACAGAGGCGTATTTGTTCTTTGTCATCCAATCAAGTATATCCATCTTTTGCTCTACTTCCTCAAGGATTTCTTTCTCAGAAAATCCAGCATATAGTGAGAGAAGATCAGTAAGCTTGCTCAGGCTGTTTACCCCTTTTATCTCATCGCTCTTAACATCCCATCTGTAAATTGTATTAAGTTTGCCCTGCTTATGAACCTCGCTAAATTCAAGAACCCTTCTCATTCCAAATCTCCTGTGCCTGTAAGTAACTACAATACCTGCAAGTGCATCAAGAACTTCCTTTGGAAGGTTTATTGGTGGATTGGTTAAACGGGAAATTGTCTGCTCACCATTATCTGCATGGACTGTTGCGTAAACTGAGTGACCAGTGTGCATTGCCTCGAATAAAATTTCAGCTTCCCTTTGTTTTCTTACTTCTCCTACAATTATTCTATCTGGTCTTTGCCTCAATGCATTGACCATTAAATCAAGCATAGTTACTTCTCCCTTTCCTTCAGGGTTTGGTTCCCTAGTTACTAAAGGAACCCAATGCAGGAAATTTGGCAGAGTTAACTCTCTTGTGTCTTCTATACTAATTATTCTTTGGGTTGGAGGGATTAAGGAGACAACTGCATTTAGGAAAGAGGTTTTACCACTTCCTGTTCCTCCTGAAACTAGTAATGAAAGCTCATTCTGAACGCACAACCATAAAAGGGCTGCAACCTCAGAAGAAACGGTTTTATTTTCAATCAAGCTTACAATTGTCCAGGGGTTCTTTGAGAATTTTCTAATGGTAATTGTATTACCAAAGTTTGAGATTGGGAAAAGAGTTGCGTTAACTCTGTCTCCGCTTGGAAGGTGTGCATCCAGCATCGGATTCAATACATTAATCTGTCTTCCGACCTTTCTTCCAATCATAGAAGCATAATCATAAATCATTTCCTCGTTTTTTATTTTTAGGTTAGTTTTACACCAACCGAATTTTTTATGGTAGATCCAAACTGATTCCTGTGCATTGTTGATTACGATTTCTTCTAGTTGCTCGTCTCCAAGCAGGTTTTCAAGTTCCCCTAAACCAAGGGTACTTTGAACCAGGAATGCGGAAAGAACCTTCTTTGAATCTACACTTAAACTTGGGAAATTTTTATCAAGAACCTTGTCTGCTGCCTTTAGGAACTTATTTTTTACTTCCTTGAACATTTTAGGGTCAAGAATCTCTGCGATATCTAATTTCACATGGGAAATTAACTCTGCCCTGAGCTTTGTTTCTAAAAGTATTTTTGTTCCAGGTGCAATCCCAGGAATTGAGAGTTCATAATAAGGTACAAAGTCGCCCTTTGTAAGAATTTTAATACTTACAACTATGTCCTCATTGATAAAGGAATAAGAATCCATAACGCTTGTACTTTTTGTCCCTTTTCCTGAAGGAGAAACCTCTTCTACTGGTGGATCTTCATCATCCATAGTCAAACCTCATATCTCTTATCTAATTCAATTGTATAATATTTATATAGGATATATAAGAGAAATATTTATAAACGAGTATACGATTTAAGACGGTTAGGGGTTCATAAGAAAATGATAAAAAATGTTGAACTCCCTATAAACAATTATCGATCGTAATTGTTACTACTGCTGCCAACATTTTATTCTAGGTGATTCTGCTCTATAACTAATCTTGCAGTATCACAAGAATTTAAGGTGCTCGGTTCTTTAGCATAAGTTGGTAGTTGTGCTCTATAAACTTGAATTCTCTCATATAAACTCTCCAGGGGAGAGGTCTCAATGTTTCCTATATTTGCTCCCAAAGCACAACATACTTTTACATTCCCAAAATTATCATATGCTAGTCCAACTTGCTTAGTCGCACAACCTTGGACAAATTCATCTTCGGCAAATCCCTCTCCTAAAATACGAACTAACTGAGCATACAACCAGCTCTTCTGATCAGGAGTTAATCGAAGAGCAGCATAATTTCTTTGTGCTCTTTCAGTTGGAATCATTGTATCAATTATTGGTTTTATTCCATTTGTAATTAAGTATTTCACAACCTCTGGAATATCTCTTAAATTCTTAGCAGTCACAATAACATCTGCCCCAAGTCTTGTTTCCCCTTCTCTTATTTCATTAAATCCAGCATCCATCATCAATGCTAAACCTCGTGGAATTAAAACTCCATGGTGCGTTACCCATTCTTTTTTTACTCCGGTTAGTTCATCATCAACACTTGGAGTTAGCGACCATAATTTCCCTATTAAAGAAATATTCTTGACTCTTAATACTTCAAGATTTTCCTTAGTGACTAACGAGGAGTTAGTAAAAACAGTAGTATACAAACCATGTTGATTTGCATAATCTACTAATGGAAAATCTCTGCTTGCTGGTACATAAAAGGCAGAATCTAAAAATGGCTCTCCAACCATTGCAATAACTATATATCTAGCCCCTAGTCTGGAGATTTGCTCAATTGCAGACTTATGCTCAGCTAAACCAATTTCTCCTTCTAACTGTTTCCCACTTGGTACGTAGCACGGAAGACATCTGTAATTACAAAGTGCCCGTACTGATGGGGCAAGAACTAGTGGTTTTCTTTCAATTCTTGCTCTTTCAATTTCTTGTTTAGTTGGAAAACCTTTAAGCCTTAACATAACCATTCACATTGTGGCGTGTATGTATATAGTTATTGATGGTCATATTTATATACTTTGTTAGAACTAAAAATAGGTAATTAACTTTCTTCCCAGAGTTTTTTGACCATATCCATCAACTCCTTTCTCTTCTTAACGAATTCCTCACGCTCCTCTTTTGTAAGCGTAATCTCGTTTCTTATTTCTTCCTCTTTTTCTTCAATTTCTTTTTCCTGAAGAGGAGTGCTACTTCCAGAAGAACGGATTTCTATAAACTCTGCTTCTCTTGAAAGTAACGTAAGCCGCTTGGTAATGCTATCCACCTTATCCTCAAGTGCTTCTAATGCAGAGGCAGTATCTTCAAGCATATTTGCTTTCTTTTCTAAGCTCTCAATTTTTGCGAATAGTTCTTTATCTCCCTCTCCGCCCAGTCCTTTCAGGCCTTCATCTGCCTTTTTCTTTAATTGGGTTCTGAGATTTTCACTTTCTTTAGAAATATTAGCAAGCTCATTCTTCAATTCTCCGAGCTGATGGCTATACTCTTCAACAGAAGAGATCGCACGTTCTTTTATAGTCTGGAATAACTTGTATGTTGAATCTTCTTCCTCTAGTCTGGAAAAAACTTCTGCTGCTTTTTCTCCGAGCTCTGCTCTTTTTGTATCAATTCGTTTGCTGAGGGACTCAAAATCCTTTACTATTTGAACTACTTGGTCTAATTTTTTCAAGGAGTCAGAGACCTCATTAACTTTTTTACTCAGCTTTTTTTCGCTCTCCTTAAGTTCTGCAGCATAGCCTGGCAGGGCATTTAACTCCTCCTTGTTCTCGGTTATACCTCTAATAACTTCTAGCGATTTTGAGAATGTAAATAATTCTTGCTTCTCAGATTTTAATTTTGAAGAGAGTTCAGTACAGTGAGTAACAACGGTTTCTAGCTGTTCTGTAAGCCCGTCGATTTCCTTATTGAATTCTTCCATCTTCATTTCCTTTTCTTCTATTTCACTGCTTAAGGACTTGAAAGAGGAAAGATGCTCTCCAATGAGTTCATCCAATTCCTGGAATTTATCACTTTTTTCTCTGGTTTTATCAAGTTCATCTCTGATTTTTGCAACTTCTTTAAATAACTCCTTGCATTTAACTACATCCTGGGGCACCTCCCTGAGAACTGAAAGTGCACGTTTCTCTAATGTTCCGAGATCATCGTTAATTTTTGAGGCTTCCCCTTTTATTGCTTTTAGCCCGCTAATCTCCTCTGGAGAAACAGATTTAGAAATAATATCTTCACGAACTTTTCCAAGTTGTGATTTTATGAATTCAATTGATTCTTCAAACCCTTTTAGCTTAGAATTTATTTGCTCTATTGAGGCAGAGTATTTTGCAAGATCTGTAGAGGAGGTATTGCCTGCTGTGTTTAATGTTTTCGTTTTCTCGTGAATTTCATCAAGTTTTGGTTTTATTGATTCGTATAATTTTGAGAATGCTTCCTTAGCTTCTTTAATGGATAGTTTATCGGGTTCCATTTCATTTTTTAGGGCAGCAATCTCCTGCATTAGTGATGTTTTCTCTTCCTTGAAACTGACTTTTTCAGCCTCTACTTCTTCAGCAGTAGGCTCGATCCAAGCAAAATAACTCTTCGTATATTTATATTTGATAGAAATTATTCCTTCTTCCTCTAAAATCTGTGCCCATTCCTGAACAGAAGAGGAAGGAATTTTTAGAATGGTCGCTGCGTCAGTGCACTCGACCTCTTTTTTTTCTTTTATGAGACGTATAAGCGCATCAACACCAGTCGTGATTAGCAGATCGTCGAATTCCATGCAGCTATTACTTCCACATCTTTAATAAACATTTTGGCTGAAAAACACTTGAGGATTCAAATGAAAAGAGCGGACTACACAGTAAAAAAAATTGAAACTACAGCATTAATGAGATTTAAGAATCAGAATCTCTTGCTCAAAAAATTCGGAGAGAACGGACTACTTGCATACAAACACTCCGACGGTAAAAAAACAGCAAAGGAGATATGTGCAATACTTAAGATTAGCGAACAAGAAATGGAAGAAATCATAGATTATATGGAAAAAATGGAGATGGTTGAACTTATTTCATCAAAAGGAACTAAGGAAACTAAAATTGAGATTCCAGTAAAAAAAGGGGAATCCCTAGCGAAAGAAGAAGAGGAGACTGAGCCACGTGAAGAGGAAGCTGAGGAGGAAAAAACAGAAGAGGCTCCAGAAGAAAAACTAGAAGAACAAGAAAAAGAAGAAAGTAAACATGAGGAAGAATTTGAGAGTATAGAACCTGAAGAAGAGGAGACTGAGCCAAAAATAGTAACTGAAAAAGAAAAAGAGGAGCCTCCGGAATTTGAACAAATGGAAGAAGAGGAAGAGGAAAAGATTGAGCCTCGTGAAGAGGAAGCTGAGGAGGAAAAAACAGAAAAGACTCCAGAAGAAAAACTAGAAGAGGAAGAAAAACTAGAAGAACAAGAGAAAGAAGAAAGTAAACCTGAGGAAGAATTTGAGAGTATAGAACCAATTACTCTTGAGGAAGAGCCAAAAAAATCAACTGAAGAAGAAAAGGAGGAGCAAACAAAGGAGGAAACGAGTGAAGAGCAAACAGAACAAGAACCTGAGGAAGAAGAAATTGAACCAGCTGAAGAGGAGGAAAAAATTGAGCCGCATGAAGAAGAGGAAGCTGCGGAGGAAAAGCCAGAGAAAGACTCAGCAGAAAAGACAATACAAGAAAAATATGGTCCAATAGGTATTGCTGTTTATAATCTAATAGATGGTGTAAGAAGCTCTGAAGAAATAATGAAGGAGACAGGCCTAACAGAATCTAAATTAGTAGAGATACTTAATTTCTTTGAGAAAGAAGGAATAATAAAATTAGAATATCCAGATAAAAAAGGTAAAGGTGCAGAAAAAAGTAAGGAAGCTGCTGGAAAGGATGAGATGCAAAAGGGAGGATTCACTCCGATTCTTGAGGAGAGACCCACTAGTGAGAAGATCGGAAGAGAGAGTGACACAGTGGATATTCCTGTGAGATTACAATTAGATATAATAAAATCTGTTCAAATAAATGCAAAAATAATACTTGAGTTTGGAGAACAGGGCTCGAACGTACTAAAGGGAATAGATGGGAAAAGTGATATTATTGAAATTTCAATAAAAACAAAACAACCATTGTATAAAATAATGAAAATAGTTACGTATCTTTTGGAGAGAAACGTAATAATGATGAAACCAATTAATCGTGATGATATAAAGAAAAAATATGGAAATGATGCGTACAGTATTTACAAAAGATTTGGAAGAGAAGGAGTACTGCTCTATGAATTAATTGATGAAGATCTTTCGATACCGCAACTTGCTGATAGGATAACCAAGGATAAGCAAAATTTTGTAGAGATGTTCCTATTCGTGCATAAGGTGTTGGGAGTACCTATTCCTGCAGATAAAGAGCTATTGTATAAAAAATTGGGCATAGGTTAAGTTTTAAAGGTGTTCGAGTAATAAAAATTAAAATATTTCTAATGAATTTGATATATTAAAATAGAATAATATGTGAGGTTTTATTTATGAGCAGTTATCAAAGACCAGGAAAAAAGAAGGTTTCGAGAGGAACAGGAGGAACAAGAATGGGAAAACAGTCAGATAAGAAACTAGCGCATGCTGGTTCTGATTTCACCCCAATAAGAATTGCAGATAAGGAAGAAAAGAGCATGGAAAGAACCAGGGGTGGAAGGGAACGAGCAAGAATCAAGAAAGCAACATACGTTAATGTAGTTGATGGAAAAAACATAAAAAAAGTAAAAATACTTGCAGTACTTGAAAGCCATGATCCTGAATTTGTAAGAAGAGGAGTAATCACTAAAGGAGCAGTTTTGAATACAGATATTGGAAAGGTAAAAGTAACAAACAGGCCTGGGCAGGATGGAATGGTTAATGGAACTTTGGTTAAGTAATCTATTACAATTAGCAGCACAATATTAAGGGTAAATAATTTTTACAATCTCTTCTATATTTGCATTTGTCTTTATTCCATTAGGAGTGAAATGGGTCCTTGAGGCCCTGAAACCTTTTTTTATTAGTTCTTCAATTGCAGTTTCCCTTCGTACTACAGCTCCGGTTTTTCTTATTTTTGCAATCTGAGGAAGATCAAAAAAGTAGGGAGGAAATCCAATTTCATTTTCCATTAAATCCAATATTTTTGAGAGTTGTTCCTTATGAACATAGTTTCTTTTTTTATTCAAGGATTTCATCTTTTGTAGGAATTTTTTATTGTGTAATTCTCCAATCCAAACAGGACCAGTATAGTCCATCTTAGAATTGCAAACATTGCATTTATTTTCCATTCTCTTTCCATGAACTCTATGGCCGCATTTAAAACAATAGGAAACAAAACCAAGATTTGCAAGCGTAGCAGTTGAATACTTCTCTCCACGAGTAAGTTTAAGAAAAACTTTTAGGTAATGCTGATCAGATAATGAGAATAATGGTTCTGTTCCAAAATTAAATTCCATTCCAACCTCTGCAATTCTTTTCAAAAGAATTCTAAGCCCATTCTCATGTGTAAATTCATTATTCAGAGATTTTGAATGGTAATTCTTTAGGCAGGCAGTAGCCTCTGGCCCGCAAAGAACCGCAGCATCTGTAGCAGTAATTGAAAGAAATGCATCTTTTTTGTATTTGAGTGAACGGATTGAATCGTACAAGTAAGGAGCTGGAGTTCCAAAAGGATCTATTTCTACAAGATCAATTTTTATTTCTCTTATTTCTCTATTGAAATCTCCTTCAAGTACCTTTGAATTTTTTATTTTGTTCAATTTTAAATTTTCTTTTGTAAGTTTAACTGCAGAAGGATTCGCATCTATAAAATAAACATTAGTTACGTTCTTGTTTTCTTTTTTGTATCGTATTCCACGGATTCCACTTGCAGAGAATCCGTCAGCAATTTTGAGCTTAGTTCCAATTGCTCCAACTCCCAAAGAAGAAATACTCCTACAGAAATGCATTCTTGGATTGTAGAATACTTCCTTTGAAGTTTTTAGTTTAATTGATTCTTCTTCCATACCTAAATCTTCTCAAGAATAGAATTAAAAAATTAGTATACTGAATATAATAATGAAATTTAGATATATAATTGCATTAATTGTTTTTGGATTGTTGATTTCAACTGGTTTTGCAGCAACAATTGCTGTTCCGTATATGAATCACCCCACATTGGATGGAGTGCTGGATATTGGAGATGGTATTGAACATGAGTGGGAGAACAGTGCGGTACTTCAGCTTAAGAACTCAACTGGGACTATGATTGCACTTGTTTACTTTTTACAGGATGGTGAGAACTTATGCATAGGGTGGATTGCAACTGATAGTAGTTATTCAATTTATGATCAATTTAAAGCAACAATAAATGGAGAAACTCTGTATGTCGCTAGAGGAAGTCCTGGAACCTCTAGTAATGCTTTTGGATGGAAGGGAGAAAAATGCATATTATATGGACATATTGGAATAGTTGAAGGACAAACATCTTCAGTATACGGATCTTTTGAGATGCAGGATTACCACATGCCTAATTTTGATGGTACTGGAAGTACAACATTAACCAGTGAGAGTTATTGGAATGAATGTCCGGGATGGTATGAATGTTGTATAGATTCTGAGTGTAATGCAGGATACTTCTGTGCAGTACAAGGAATATGCGCCCATATAGGAGAATGCGCAGGAAATTGGGAATGCGAGGCAAATGAACAATGCGGAACAGACTGGTATTGTGAACCAAAACCAGGTTACTGTACAACCAATAATAATTGCGCTGCTGATGAATATTGTCTTTTAGCTTCCAGTCCAGCAAACAATAAATGTACGAAATTATCTTGTCAAAGTTATGAAGAGGTCTCAAACCATGAATGTGTTTTGAAGGCAGGCTCTTGTTATTCTAATACAGATTGCACTGCTGGAAAATATTGTTCAGGTAATCTATGTTTAGTCAATACTTCTTGTCAATTTGAATGCTGCTCAAATTCAGAATGTTCAGACACTAAATATTGTAATGGAAATGCATGTGTAAATGTTCCAACTGGAGATTGCGGGTACGTCTCAAATCACTTATGGAAAGAGTATGAATGCTGCGCAGATGATGATTGCGAGAATGATGAGGAATGCTCAAATCACGAGTGTATTCAAAAGGATGAATGTAATGGAAAAATAAATCTTAAGTTTTCTTACATTGAGAGCAGTGGAAAAACAAAGGCTACTGTAAGTGGATTAGATAATTGCGATGGAAAAATAATAACTATACGCGAGATTAGTTGCGCTGGAAGTATTGTTTGTTCAGTTGAATCTGGAGATGCAGGGGGTTTTTGTACATTTAATACTCCAACAACTGCAGGAACATATTACTATTATGCATGTTCTGATTTAGATGGGGATGGAGATAAGGAATCAGATTCAGAAGGATTGTTAATAACAGTAAATTGTACCTCTACTGGTTGTATGCCATCTAATTGGACAGATTGTGTATGCCCTGAAGGAAAAACTAATGGGACAAAAAGCGGAACTTGTGTAGATAATTGTGGAAAAACCTCAGAATACGAGCAAGCGTGTGCGTGTACATTGCCTGTAAAATCACAAGAACAGATAGATGCAGAAAGTGCAATACAAGATGCAGAAGATAAAATAGCAGATGCAAAAGAAGAGGATTTGGATACGAACAAATCTGAGGACAAACTTGAACAAGCACAAACTGCTTATGATGGAGGGCAATATACTCTTGCAAAAGAACTTGCAGAAGAAGCAAATGGATTAGTTCCTGAGAAAGAAGAAAATCCAGATGATAAAAAAGACTGGATCGCAGATAATAGGGACTTGGTTATGTATGGAGCAATCGGAATAGTTGTAGTGATTGTATTATTCCTAATACTCAGACATGTTACTACAGGAAGTGGAGGAACTCCAAAGCCTCCAGAAGATGAGGATAATGTACAGTAGTTACTTCTTTTTTTTATTTTTTTAATTCGTTTTTCATAAATTCCCTAAGTGCAGAAGTAGCATAGGAACCAGCTTGCAAGGAAAAAGAAAATGTATCTTCTTTGAAGTTGAATCCAACTAATGGGGAAAAGAATGTTCTGAATGATCCTTTTGGGCTTATTTCAGGAAGTCCTTTTATTCTGAAATCCTCCTTGCGGAGATAAAATCTTTCCAAAAGTTCTTTTTCTCTTTCATTTAATTCAGTTTCATATCCAATTATTCTAACTGTAAGCCATTTTTTTCCTTTGGTTACTTTTCTTTCTAAATCTGGAAAACATGTGGAATTTTCTCCGCAGAAATATTCTCCATCTTCTTTTTTTATGTCAAACTGCTCGCATCCACCACTCGTCAGTTTGACAGATAGAATTCCACCAGGTGGAATTCTACGGATTTTCGATTTATCCTTTCTTGAATCTTTTATCCTTTCAGAAATCATTAGGTTGAATATGTGGGACTGAAAGGCATGAACAAACAAAAGAAGAATTGGCCTTGGAAGCCTTCGTAAGGAATTAACAAAATCATTTGGATACTTTGCAAGATGAACTAGAAGTGCACGTTCATGAATTAAGTAAATTGGAAAGTTTTGGAGTGCTTTTTTGAAATCCAGTGTATTTGCGAGTTCTTTCCTTGCAAAAACTGCATTTTTGTTTTCTTCTCCTTCACTATCGCACAGATATTTCATAACTGCTTCCTTAAATCTGTTTCGTATAATGCACTCTCCAACTAGATGGGTATTTCTCCTGGTTGTTCCAAATCTCTGCTCTCCAAAATAGTTTGGGAATTTTCCACCTAATTCTTCATATATTTTTTCAACTTTTTTATCTGGATTTTTTTCTGGGTCTTTTATTTTTATCTGAAATCTGTTTCCCAAAAGATCTCCTAATCCTACTTTTTCTTTTCCTCTCCATGCACCATTTATTTGGATATCCTTTATTGAGAGGGCACTTATACGTTCTGGAGAAATTCCATAAGCCGAACATAATTGAGTTGTAAGAGCTAGCTTATCTTTTGTCCCTGCATATGAAAAAGCCCTCTGGCTGGTTCTAAGTTCTTTTGCAATTACTTTTATTGCATTGGAAGTTGCCCAGTTATTTTTTTGAAGAATAAAATGAGTGAATTCTCCCTCTTTTCCTTCAGAAGTGAGCTGTTTATTTACTTCTAAGATTGTACCATTTAATCCGATTTCTTCAACTATAAAATCTTCTGGAGAATTTTTTATACTTCCATGTATTCCTTTGCTCTTTGATAAAAAAGAAAGCGCTTCCATGCATATCATAGCCAATTGCAAATTAAAAACATAAGTATTGTCCAGTCAGACTGTGCGGAGCACCGTGCCATAACTGTCGCGAAGCGACCTTCTTAGACAGACCTTTCTGAAGTTTATCTCATAAGATAAAGCTCCAGAATCACTTTGCTCTGTTGAGCAAATCTCTCGACTTCTGATGAAGTCTCGATGGAGCGCCTTTCGGTATATACTGTTGCAATTAGCAATACCTACATGCTCACTTAATTGCATTAATGAGATCTGCTTTGGTAATTATTCCTATAATTGTACTTCTATTCTTCACAAGCACTGCATTATAAGTACTCAGGAGTTTTGCAATTAACTCAACACGTGCACCTTCAGGAACAGTTGGAAAACTATCGTTCATTACCTCCTCCACCTTAACTTTTCCTATTGCGTCTCCATATTTCTGAATCCAGTCCATAAACATTGTTTCTGAGATGCTTCCAACAGAATTAGCTCCTTTGAACACTGGAAGTTGGGAAATTCCCTTACTGCGCATTAAGTGAATGACCTTATCTAATTTCTCAGAAGAAGAGATGGAATAAATTTTCTTATTCATGAATTCCTTTGCGGTTTTTACCTCTTCCTTTTTGTTTATCTCATTCTCAAGTGCTTCAAATATTGATATTACTTTTGAGTAGGCAGGATCAATTTGCCCACTTTCAACCTTTGCAATGAGAGATTGGCTGACTCCAGAGAGTCTTGCAAGTTCCTTTTGTGTAAGCCCGAGCCTTCTTCTAATCGAACCTATATTTTTAACATCCCATTCGTTGAACATACTGCACCTCGCTTATAAATCAAAAATTCATATATGAATAATCTATTAAAAAGAGATGCTTATTGGAATTATTAACCAATTGCAAATTAAGAGAGAAGTAAATTCGTGGAGAATACGTACAGGTTAATATAATACCACTCAGCTTAGGAATTTAAACTTATTCTTTGAATATGTTCTGGTGAAATGATGAAATTACTGATTTTTGCAATTGCCATAATGCTCTCAATAGGCTTTATGGGATGTACAGGAAAAGAAACTACAACAGATACGGAAGATGATAAAGAAGGAACAGATACTGGAACAACTGACGGAGATACAGATACCGGAACTACGGATGGAAATGGAGACACTGGTGATGTAGATACTGGAACAAGTGACGGAGATGTAGATACCGGAACTACGGATGGAAATGGAGACACTGGTGATGTAGATACGGGAACAAGTGACGGAGACGTAGATACTGGAGACACTGGTGGCCAGGTAGAAGAAAAAGATTTCTGGGACTACTTTGATTCAAATGTAGGATATAAAGTAGATTATACGATTACCAGTACTGGAGCAGGAGTAGACACAACACTTACAATGACTATGTATGTCTATGGAGAGAACAGCAGGACAGACACTAGCGCAGAGGGAATGGAAGCAAGAACATACATAGTAGATAATGAAATGTATGTGTGTAGTCAGACTGGGGACGCTTGGATGTGTCTTTCTATGGGACCCACACCAGCAACCAGTGCAGATGAGTTAGAAGCAAATCAAGCAACATATGCCCCAATTTCGATGCCAGACAAGACAATTGCCGGAGTAACTGGTCATTGTTATAAGCTCGAGGATGTAGAAGGATATGATATGGAGTATTGTTTCAGTGATGATGGTGCAATATTATGGACAAAGACAAGCGGAGAAGGCATTACAACAGAAATGACCGCAACCTCTTATTCAACTGCAGTAACTGATGCAGACTTTGTATTACCTGCAGAAGTAACTGAAATACCATCGTACGGATAATAACAAATTTTTTCTTTTTTTTTATTTTTTCTATTTTTTGTCAAACTGCTCGCATCTACCACTGGTCAGTTTGACAGATAGAATTCCACCCTAGGCATTTCTTAGGGACCGCCAGTCAGATAGACTGGTGGAATTCTAAAGATTTAAACTAGAAAACTATTAAAAAACGACGATTCTTAATAAATAACACAATTTTAAGGTGATTAAAGTAAAAAACAAAAAATTTTATCTAACTACGGCAATTCCGTATGTAAATGCAAGTCCGCATCTTGGCCATGCGCTGGAATTTGTACAAACAGATGCACTTAAGAGATACCATGAACTTCTTGGAGAGGAATGCTTCTTAGTAACTGGAGCAGATGAGAATAGCCTAAAGAATGTCCAGGCTGCAGAGAAAGAAGGGATTACTACTCAACAATTGTGCGATAGGAATGGGGAGAAGTTTAAGGAGCTAGCAGTTAAGATTGGGCTTTCATTTGATTGTTTTAGAAAATCCTCAGATAAAAAAATCCATTGGCCAGGAGTTCAGGAACTTTGGAACATATGCACAAACGCTGGGGATATTTATAAGAAAAAATATAAGGGACTGTATTGCGTTGGGTGTGAGGCATTCTATAAAGAAAGTGAATTGGAGAATGGGTTGTGCCCAGAGCATCAGAAAAAACCAGAAGAGATTGAGGAGGAAAATTATTTCTTCAGATTATCCAAATATGAAAGTAAGATTAAGGAATTGATTGAGAAGGATGAGATAAAGATTTATCCAGTGGAGAGGAAGAATGAGGTTCTTGCATTTATAGCTCAGGGACTTGAAGACTTTAGTGTTTCACGATCAGTTGCAAGAGCAAAGGGATGGGGGATTCCTGTTCCTAAGGATGATTCTCAAATAATGTATGTTTGGTTTGATGCACTTAGCTGCTATATTACTGGAGTAGGGTATAACTTTGATTCTAAGCAATTCGATAAACGGTGGCCAGCAGAGGTGCATGTAATTGGAAAAGGAATTACAAGATTCCACGCACTTTATTGGCCAGCGATGCTGCTTTCTGCTAGGTTGAAGCTTCCAAAAGCAATTCTTATCCATGGATATATAACTGTGGAAGGGCAAAAGATGAGCAAAACCCTTGGGAATGTATTAGATCCTCTACAATTGATTGATAAATACGGCAGTGACCAGATTAGATACTATTTACTTAATGAAATTTCTACATTCCACGATGGGGATTTTTCTGAGAAAAAAGTAGCAGATAAAGTAAATAATGAATTAAGTGCAAATGTAGGAAACCTAGTGAATAGAACACTTGTGTTCTTGCAGAATAATTTTGAGGGAACAATTCCAACTTCGGAGATAGATCAAAGTGACCGGAAATCGGTCACATCTCCACAAATTGAAAAACAACAATTTGTGGATAAAAAGATAATTAAGGAGCAGAAAGAGAGGTATGAAAAAATAAAGGGACTCTTGGATTCTGCAAACTTAAAAGAAGCCTTAGATGAAGTGATGGGTGTTGGAAAGGCAGCAAACAAATATTTCCAGGAGAATAAACCCTGGGAATTAGTTAAGAGCGATAAGAAAAAGTGCGCAAAAGTAGTAAATACCTTATTGATTCAGGTAAAGGATCTTGCAATACTGCTTACTCCATTTGTTCCTAATGCATCTAAGAGAATATTTGAGATGTTGGGTGTGCAGCCTGGGAAATGGGAAGACTTAGGAAAAATAGTTGTTGAGAAAGGACATAAAATTGGAACTCCTGAGATTCTATTCAAAAAAATTGAGGAGAAGAAAGAACAGCCACAACCAACACAACCTAAAATTGAGGAAAGGAAAGAACCAATTAGATTCGTAGATTTTGATATTGAGGTTGGAAAAATTTTGAGCGTTGAGAAACACCCAGATGCAGAGAAATTATATTTGGAAGTAATTGAATTTTCAGATGGAAGGAGACAGGTTATTTCTGGATTAGTTGATTATTATAAGCCTGAGGAATTGCTTGGAAAACAAGTAATTGTAATAAAAAATCTTAAGCCTGCAAAAATCCGTGGAGCAATTTCCCAAGGAATGCTTCTTGTAGCTGAAGATGCAAGTGGAATAGAAGCACTGGAATGTCCAAATTGTAAGGTTGGGGAGAAGATTCATTTGGAAGGTGAAAAAAATACTCCTAAAAAAGAAATTATAATTGAGGAATTCTTCTCGGTTCCAATTCAAGTAAAAAATGGAATAATTATTGCTGAGGGGAAAAAAGTACTTGCTGGGAACAACGAGTTAAAGACTAGTAAAATTAAGGAAGGGAAAGTCCGTTAATTGTTGGAATCTGTTATAAACAATGGGTTTTTAAATATAACTATACTCTAGTTATACATTATTATTAGAAAAAATTACTAATTGGAGATATATATGAAAAGTAGAAGTGCTGCACAACGAGATATACGGAAAAGAGTGATAGGAAAAGACCTAACACATTTACAAATACGTCAGGCAAGAAAAGCAACTGAAACAAGAAGGGGAGAGTTTGAAAAAGCAAGAACTACAGACTCATTTGGAAGTGGATTAGCAAAAGGACCAAGGAGGAAGATGTCTCAGGAAGAATTACATGATAAAACTCCGCGTGCAATTAGCACTGCTGGAATGACCACTAAAGAAGAAAAAGCACTAGTAATGAGATTTGGAATTTTTCCTGATGAAAACGGTGAGATAGGAGAAAGAGCTGAAGTTCCGAATGACATTGCATTGCAATTTATAAAAAACAAGGAAAAAAGACAACTAGGCCTGGCAAAACAAGGAAGGCATGGCAAGTCTCTTCGGGAAGAACCGTTAGGATAATGAATAACCACCAAAATAGATGAGAATATGGTATTAGTACACAATAAATTTAGAAGAGAGAGAAAATTAACAATTAGGGAATTGAGAAGGCTAGTTGGAGGAGACCCAGAAAAACTTAGTACGCTCTTAAGAAATTCTAATATACCTCCTCTAGAAGAACACGCGATAAGAATGGCACTTGGAATAGAAACAAATGAAGATCATAGACTTGTAAGAAAAAAAGGCTCTGGATTAGATCCAGAAGAAGGGGCAGGCGCATATGAACAAGCAATTGTACTATTATTTGAAGAAAGACCAGGATTACAAAAAAGAGATCCTAAAAAACTAAACTAGAATCCTTTAAAATACCTTTTATATCCAAATATATAATTGTGCTTTAATGAAAATTAAGACTGCTCTAGTTAGCGTTTTCGAAAAAGAAGGAATAGTCGAATTTTGTAGTGAACTTCATAAACTAGGAATCAAAATAATCTCCAGCGGAGGGACTGCTTCAATTCTTAAGAAAAATAAAATCCCAGTAAAGGAGGTTTCTTCTATAACTAATTTCCCAGAGATGATGGATGGACGGGTAAAAACTTTACACCCAAAAATCCATGGAGGAATTCTCGCAGATAGAACTAAGAAAAAACACCTGGAAGAAGCAAAAAAACAAGAGATCGAACTAATTGATTTAGTTGTTGTAAATTTGTATCCGTTTGAGCAAACAATTGCAAAGGAGAATGTTTCTTTAGAAGAAGCAATTGAAAATATAGATATTGGAGGACCAACGCTTATACGCGCTGCTGCAAAGAACTTCCAAAGCGTAGCAGTTGTTTGCAATCCTTCTAAGTATGGGGAAGTAATTAAGGAACTAAAAGAAAAAGGAGAGGTTTCTTTAGAAAATAAAAAAGCACTTGCATTAGAAGCATTTGAACATGTTGCTCATTATGATGCAGTTATTGAAGAATATTTAAGAAAAGAATTCAATGGAGCAAAATATCCGAATTATATGAACCTTACATTCAAGAAAATCCAGGATTTAAGGTATGGGGAAAATCCTCATCAAACTGCAGCTTATTATAAGGATGAACAAGTGAACCAGCCTTGCATTCCAATGGCTAAACAATTACAAGGAAGAGATCTATCCTACAATAATATTCTAGATTTACATTCTGCATTTGCCTTACTCAAAAGTTTCAAAGATCCAACTACAGTAATTGTTAAACATAATAATCCTTGTGGAGTTGCAAGTGATTTTGATCTTCTTGAATCTTATAAGAAAGCATTGAGAGTTGATCAAGAAGCTGCATTTGGAGGAGTAATTGCAGTGAATAGGGAAGTAGAAAAGGATCTTGCTGAGGCAATTGTAACTAGATTTTATGAGGTAGTCCTTGCACCTAAAATTTCTCCAGAAGCAGTGGAAGTGTTTAAGGCTAAGAAAAATCTTAGATTAATGGAAATGGGAGAAATAAAAATGCCTTTTGAATATCCGAAATTCAAAATGTATAGGTCTATTGCTGGTGGATTATTAGTCCAGGATGCAGATAATATTCTTTATGATGAGAGCAAGTTCAAGATTGTAACTAAACGTGCGCCCACTCAACAAGAAATGAAAGACCTTATTTATGCATGGACTGTTTGCAAGTATGTAAAATCCAATTCAATTATTTATGCCAGAGATAATAGGGTAATTGGGATTGGAGCTGGGCAGATGAAAAGAGTGGATGCAGCTAAACTAGCAGCAATGATTGTTGAGAGCTATGGAGAAAAAATAGAAGGATGCTCTATGGCTTCAGATGCTTTTTTTCCATTTAGGGATGCAATTGATGAGGCTGCAAAAAAAGGAGTTAAAGCAATTATCCAGCCTGGAGGTTCAATTAAAGATCAGGAAGTAATTGATGCAGCTAATGAAAAAGGCATTGCAATGGTCTTTACTGGGATGAGGCATTTCAGGCATTAGCAAAGTTAATTTCATACCACCTAAGAAAAGTAAGTGCTAGGAACACGTGTTTTACTCTTAGATCCATTTCGTCGTGCATTCTTAGTTCTCCAGTAAAGTTTGCAGAACCTGATCCTGCCTTAGCTAATGCGATTCTCTTTTTGAATTCAGTATTTAGACCAAATATAAACTCTTTATCCAATATGGCCCATACGCGATTATCCGCATCTCTTATGTTTCGATCCAACTCATTAGCAATTAGCTCGTAAAGTACTAAATCCTTACTTTCTGGCAACGCATACTTTTGTCTTCTATAAATTGCATCTGGAAGGTCCTGCCTAAATGCGTCCCTAAGCACATTTTTTTCTAAACCATCTTGAAGATTCCTCTCTGGCGGAACTTGAAATGCCAACTCCACAAATCTATGATCACAAAATGGAACTCGTGCTTCTATAGAATGAGCCATACTGCATCGATCGTTTGCATCAAGTCGATATTTGAGAAATTTCTTAGCATAATAATACTGTATTCTGTCAATAGGACGCTTGCTTTTACAGCTTTCATAATAATCAGCAGAAACATGAGTAATTATTCTGTCAAAATCAACCATCTGCAAAAAGTCCTTGGTGAAATATTTAGACGCATGAGATATTCTTCTTTTCCAAGCCTCACAAAACATCTGTGGAGTTGTACATAAATCCTCTCCAAAACCTGGAGAAAAGTTGTGATATCCCAAATTAAATTCATCTGATCCTTCCCCTACAAGTACAACTTTACAGCCAGCTTCGTGCAATAGCTTGTAAGTTGCAAATAACCCCAATTGCCGTATGGTATCATGAGGTTCATCCATGGCTCGGATCATATCGTCTATATATCCCATTAGTAAGGTTGGACTTAATTCAGCTACAAGTAAGTCTACATCAATACTTTGAGCAAATAGCTTTGCATGTTCAAAATCAGGATTGTGCCCATCTCCTGTAAATTTTATTGTTGCAGATGGTATCCGAAGTCCAGAACTTGATGCTGCTATGGCTGTTACAATACTTGAATCAAGCCCTCCACTTAATGCAGTTCCAAATCTCACTTCATCTGGAATCTGTTCTACTATTGCTCGGGTTAATTCGCTTCTGAATTTAGATACAAAATCAGCAGCATATCGTTCACCGTATATTGGGAGATCCCAGTATTCGCGGTGTTGTAAACCACCTCGTGAGAATACGGCATAAGATCCAGGGTTAATCGAAAAAACACCTCTAAAAAAAGAACGATTTAGTGCTGTACTACTATCAGTGAATACAAATGTACCCAAGAAATATTCTGCAATTGATTCAAGATCTGGTTCTTTTCTAAAACCTGGATGCCTAAAAATTCCTTTTGGTTCTGAACTAAAAACCAAACTTCCATCAGCTAGTTCGGTATAATAAAGTGGTTTTACGCCCAGTCTATCTCTAGCTAAAAAAAGTTCTTTTCCATCATAAATTGCTATAGCAAAAATTCCTCTGAAATGATCTACACATTGTTTACCCCATTCCATATATGACTTCAAAACAACTTCTGTATCGGAGTCTGTTTCAAAAGTATGTCCTCTACCGGTTAATTTTTCTTTCAGATCCGTAAAGTTATACACTTCTCCATTGAACACGCATGAAAATTCAGTATTACCTCTTGGGCATACCATTGGTTGCTGACCATTTTTAACATCTACAATACTGAGTCGTCTAGCTCCCATAGTAGCACAACTATCATTTGAACGGAATATCCCTTCGCCATCTGGCCCTCTATGTAATAAGGCTGAATTCATTGAACTAACTATTGACTTTGTATCTTTGCTTACTTTGCGAAAGTTGACTACTCCATTTATGCCACACATTTTATCACCATTTATGGTTAAATGTGGACAAAACTATTACTTATATATTAGTGTCCCTATAGGGGGAAACACTAGAAAGATATTTAAACATTTTACGTCTAATATACTTATGGATGTATTTGATTTGAGGAAGGTTGGACTTACAGATGGAGAAGTGAAACTCTATAATGCGCTTTTAGAACTAGGCGAAACAACTAGAGCTCAACTTGTAAAGAAATCTGGGGTTTCCCCATCAAAGATTTATGATGTAATTAACAGGCTTACAGAAAAGGGCCTTGTTTCTTCAGTTAAAAAACAGGGAATATTACATTTTAGTGCTGCAACTCCTGAAAGATTGAAGGATTTTATTGAACAAAAAGAAATAGAGATCGGAAAAGAGAGACAATTGATAAATGAAATTCTACCATCCTTGTTATCCAAGTATCAAAAAACAGAAGAAGAAACAGATGTTGAAGTATTTTACGGTTGGGGAGGATTAAAAACAGTTTTCCTTGATCTTGAAAATTCCATGTCAAAAGAAGACGAAAGTTTAGTGTTCGGTGCTAGTGTAGGTAAAAATCCAGAACAGGCAGATATCTTTTTCAGTAAACACCAGCAAAGAGTAGAAAAAAGAGGATATAAAGTAAGAATAATATTCAATGAGGATTTAAGAGCACGGAGGGACAGATATAAATATTATATAGGACACAAAAAACATGAAATACGATTTTTGCATAGTCATACATTTACCGAACTTTATATTTACAAAAAATCAGTTTTGTTTCTGATGCTGTTGAACAAACCAATAGCGATAAATGTAAAAAATGCTGAAGTTGTTGATTCGTTTAGAAAATTCTTTGAAACTATGTGGAGAGAAGCTAAGAAATAGAAAGTGTTGAACTTGCTTATCTTTTTTTATACCCAAAAACTATTACTCTAATAATTCTGCTAATGTTCAACACCTTTATCTATTGCAGCTGCAAGTTTTTTGCTTGGGTTATATATCCAAATTATACCTTTTTTCCAGAGAATATCTTTCCGCTGTCTTCCAAATAATGAAGGTTCACATTTCGGTTTCTAGATACAACAACTCAGCCAATGCAGCATCAGTAACTGGCAAGCCATGATGTTTGAATACAATAATTCTGTTCTCTTGCTCCAATTGCTTTTTCCCAGAAATTATCTCTCCAATCTCACCTGCAATAGTTATTGTATGTCCTCTTGATCTAGGACCAGCTATTTCACCGTAATTACTTAGCTCATTTACTGAATCCACTACAACTAATGATTCTGCCATTGTTTCGTCAGGTATTTCTTGCATTTCTTTGCCCATACTTCCAACTGATAGAATGAGAGCCCCCTCTTTAACTGTGTAAGGACGGAATACTGGTACCTTTGAATCAGTCACACAGGCAACTACGTCTGCATCTGCAATTGCTAATTCAGCTGTTTCACAATCAGTAATTGCTACGCCTTTTAGTTTTTTCTGCATTCTCTCCACAAAGCCTTTGCGTCGCACAAGTGTTGGGCTATAAACTCGTATTTCTTTGAGGCTATGAAACAAGGAAGTAAGCACTACTGCATGAGATTCAGCTTGAACACCACTACCTAAAATAGCAAGCTGAATAGGTGGTTTTGGAAGCAGATGTTTCACTCCAACTGCAGAGCTTATGGCAGTTCGAATAGCTGCAAAATACCTGGCTTCTATTTCAGCCAAAAGTCTACCTTCTGCACTATCGAATACGAGTATTCGTGGTTGAATGCTTGGAAGTCCTTTTTCCCGGTTTGCAGGATAAAACGTGGCTAGCTTGGAAATGAAGAACCGACTACCATGCAGATGACTTGAAAAGCAGAAGAATATTCCTCCATTTACTTTCATTGCAGTTGTTGGAGGAGTTGTGCTTTTTCCATCTGAAAAAAGTGCATAGCTCTGTTGAATAGCATCGAATGCCTTAGGGAATTTCAATAGTCGTCTGACTTTTGCTTCATCTATAATCCTTACTTTTGTTTTGGTTAATCTATTCATAGTTTTCACCTTATTTTTGTGGCTCAAATATTCCTCCTGTAGTTATGGATCCGTCTGGATGAACAAAATAGTTTAGAACTTCTATTGTCGTGGAGTATCCTGAATATTCCTTCACTGCACCTCTTATTGGTCCAAAGGGACATGCCCGGTCTGGCTTTTCTTCAGGAATTTCTGGAACAGTATTACGCGCATAAAAACCAACTTGCTGAGGATAAGCAGCCTCTGCAAGATCCATATAATACCTGCCCATTATTGAAACGCAAACAGGCACTGGAATACCTGAGGATTCATTTATTTTACGAGTAACATTAAGACCATCCTTTGCATCCTTCTGGGCTTTATTTCTAAGTGTACTCTCATAAAAAATAGCAACTGCTTCAGCAGGTATGTCTGCTTCCCCTAAGAGTTTAATATATTCTTCTGGGAGTGGATGGACCTTAGTTAACTTCGGTCGTTCTGATGGTTTTAGCGCTAAATCATTAACTATACAACCAAGTTTAGTATAAACTCCTAATTTTCTACATTCAAGATGTAATGAGATTGCGTGTCTAAATGAAGCTAATTCTGCAGTTGTTGGACCGTTATCTAATCTAAAGGCACCGCCTTGGATTATTGCTCCAGGTTTTACCAACTTTTTTATCGTGTCCATGCATTTACTAACACATCTTAATAATATATAATGTTTCACTTAATTTTTTGCAAAAAAGGAGTATTTATTAAATATATTACTAATAAGTAAAAATATGAACAATATTATCAAGATTGACCTTAAAGATAGAAAAATACTGCGAGAATTAGATATGAATGCGCGAGTGAATATAAAGGAACTAGCAAAAAAAGTCCAGCTTTCAAGACAAGTAGTGCAGTATAGAATAGAAAGAATGAGGAGAGAAGGACTATTGCTGGGTGCACTAACCATATTTGATTCTGGTGTAGTTGGCCAAAGATGGTTTAGAATTATAATTCAACTTAATAAGATAAATAAAGTAGAAAAAGAAAAATTTATTGAACATCTAAAAAACCATCCACAGGTTTTTTGGGTAGGGGAAGTAGGCGGAAATTGGGATTTTATAGTAAATTTTATAGTTGAAGATCAGTTTTCATTTAATAGAATATTTGAAAAATTCTTAGAAGAATGGGGTAAATTCGTACAAAGATACGAGGTTCTTACATACATAAACGTAACTGATCAGGCTAGGCAATATGTGCTTCCAGAATATGAAGTCAAAAAAACAGAATTTTTTCATGAGATGAAGTATGATTCCAAGATTAAATTAGATGAGCTGGATAAAAAAATTATTTCTCTTATATCTAATAATGCATGGCGTTCTGCATTAGAAATAGGAAATAAGCTAAAAGTAAGTTACAAGACTATACAGAATAGGATAAGAGAACTAGAGAAAAATAAGATAATTTTAGGATATAGGCTTTGGATACGCCCTAGAAAATTAGGATATGAGACCCATATGATTTTTTTAGGAATACATACTTACCGTCCGGAACTGGAAAAACAATTGTACGAATTTCTTAGACACCCAAATGTAACATTTGTAGTTAAACATTTGGGACTTTGGAGAATTGGAATAGAAATGGATGTATCTTCAAGCAGAGAATTTCAGGATTTTTTAGTTGAATTAAGAACACGATTTGGAGAGATAATTTCCACATATGAAACTTTCCCAATATTCGAGGATCATATAGTAAATTACTTCCCAGAAGGGGCATTGAGGTAATGTTTAAAAGAACATTTGAGGGATATAATTATGACAACTTATTCTGAATCTGGAGTTAATGTAAATATAGGAAACGAAGCCTCGAAGATTATGTATAATGCTGCAAGAGAGAGCTGGAAAAATAGAAAAGGAAAATTAGGCGAAATAGTTTCTCCATTTGAGGATTTTTCTGGATTCCGAGCAGTGGATATTTCTAAACTTCCAGAAGGAACTTTTTTAGGAATGAATTTTGATGGAATTGGAACTAAGGTAGAGATTGCAGAACGATTAAGCAAGCATGATACAATGGCTTTTGATCTTTTTGCAATGGTCTGCGATGATGCAGTTGTAAGAGGAGGAGAACCAGCACTTATTGGATCAATCTTAGATGTGAATAAATTAGAAATTGGAATTGTAAAACAACTTGCAAAAGGTTATGTTGAAGCAGCAAAAGAGGCAAATGTAGCAGTAATTAATGGGGAGATTGCTGAATTAGGGAAAAGAATTGGAGGAATGAATGAGTATGCATATAATTGGGGTGCAGGATTAGTTTGGTTTGCACAGAAAAAGAATATACTTACTGGAAAGGAATTAAAAGTTGGGAATAGTTTAGTTTCATTTAAGGAAAAGGGATTCAGATCTAATGGATTTTCTTTAGTTAGAAAAGTAATGGAAAACCACTGGGATAAGAATACACTCTTACAAGCCTTAACTCCTTCTAGAATTTATTCAAAAGCAGTAGTGGAGATGTTTGGGAAAGTCAGCGGAGTTGCTCACATTACAGGAGGAGGAATTCCTGAGAAAGTAGGAAGAATGCTCAGAGTAAGCGGGCTTGGAGCAAAATTTGAAGATTTATTTGAACCTTGTGAACTAATGAAAACTTGTATGGAAATTGGAAAGGTTTCTAGTGAAGAGGCTTATAAGACCTGGAATATGGGAAATGGGATGGTTGTTTCTACTAAAGTTCCAGATGAGATAATAAAAATTGCAAAGAAAAATGGAATTGAAGCAAAGGTTGCTGGAGAAATTGTAAAGGAAAAGGGAGTTTCCTTATCTTAGTCCACCAACAAGAATGCTGCTCCGAGTCTCTCATAACTAACTGGCGCAGTAAATGGTTCTAGTTCTAAACGCTCTTCTGCATCAGTATTTAGATTATATAGAACCAAGTCAGTAACCATATTTCCCTTAGCTGTTGAGCTCTCAATTAGTATAGCAAGATAACCATCATCTTCTCCAACATATACATCTGTTTCCCCTTCAGATAAAGAGAATTCAAACATTTCTTGAGGTTCACCATTAATTGGATATCTGTAAATATATCTCATGGAACCCTCAGCAACAACCTGGTACATGGAAGTTTCACCAGCAAATAGAGTATCAGTTGAAACAACGTACATTATATCTTCGTACCAGGTTTTAGCAACTGCTCCTGTATTTAGATTATGAGTTCTTATTGAGAAGGTTGGGTTGTAAGGATCAGTAGTATCAACTAATACGCTCACTAGGTTATCCCCTACTGCATAAAGTTTACCTGGATAAGAGGACTGAATCTCGTCTGCATAGTATCCAGATCCACCAACATCAAAGGAATATAATTTTTTATTCTGAGTATAATAAATTTTATTATTAACAACTGCAAACCCAACTGCTGAAAATTGACTTGTGCTTAAAAGGTTTCCAGTATCAATATTGAATTCTTCTAGAGTCCATTGAGTATTATCTATATCCCAGTCAGATCCCCAATCCCTAACTACAAAAAAATGTTCATCAGTTACATAAGGGTATACAACATTTTGAGAGTAGGAAGTAGAGGTGTAGGTTTTCATTGCTTTTACAACTGCAAGATCTGGAAGGTACATGAACATCGCCCTAGAGGAAGAATCTATTTCTACGGTGTAAACTGTTCCATCACCATCATAAACATCTAGGCTATCAGAGGAACTTCCGAGCCCAGCAGTATAAAATAAAGCTACTGCCCCTTTGGGGATCTCTAGGTTCTCTTCTTCAGTATTAGTATCTTCAGTTCCACTATCTCCGGTTCCATCATCATCTGTTCCCTCGTTTCCATTATCGGTTGTCCCTCCATTAGTCTCTCCTCCTGAAGAACCTCCTGAAGTATCAGTATTGGAAGAATCATCGTCTCCTGTTTGATCAGAGGTTTCAGTATCTGTATCTGAGGTTTCTTTATCTCCAGTAAGAGTTGTGCATCCAAAAAATAGAAGTAAAAGTACTACTCCAAATATCATGAAAATCTTATAGTTCATATGTATATTCCTCAGGTAGTAATAAATGTTTAAACTTTAAAGATATTTCGGTCAAGAGAAAGGAGTTCATTCTAAAAAAATGATTTGCGTCCAATTGAACAAAAATGTTCAAGAGTCCGATGGAACGAAGTATTCGTTCCATGGACCACAAAACGACAAAACGTTTTGTAGGTCCGCAAATTTATAAAGAAAATTTGCGTCCGCCGGGATTTTCAATCTTTATTTAATATTTATATTAAATAGGGTGTTTGAACCCGGGTAACCAGCTTGGGAAGCTGGTATCCTAACCGCTAGACAACAGACGCAAACTTGTTTGTGTCGTCCTGTCAAAATGCTCGCACCCACCACTGGTCACAGACCAGTGGCTTGCAAGAGGTGCTCGCTTATAGCCATTGAGCATTTTGACAGATAGGATTCCACCAATTGGTTCTTATCTAAACCACCAGTCAAATAGACGGGTGGAATCCTACAGATTTGAAATAAAAATTTCAAACGGACAGACGCGGAATAAATATTTGTGCTCAAATATCTTTATTAGATTAATCATGCTGGCTATAAACCGTAGATATGTTCGCTCAAGTGAACATAAAATGGCTTAAATGTTCGTTAGGATGAACGTTTCGGTTTTGTAAAAAGAAAAAAGGTTATTTCCACAAAAAATATTCATGTATCCCCATGATATAAAAATCTATTCGTATATAAAGTAAATATTAGGGGAACTTGATGACATTTGAAATGTATTTTTGTCCTGGCTTAATAATATTTGGAATTTTAGCCTTCTTATTAATTGGAATAAAAATTGTAAGGCCAATTGAAATGGGAGTAATAGAAAGATTTGGTAAATTCAAAAATGTGGCACAGCAGGGATTCCACTGGATTATACCTGCTATTGATAAGATGACAAAGGTGAATATAACTGAAAGAATGGCTGATATAAAACCAAGGGACATGATTACAAAGGATAATTTAAATGCAAAAGTTGATTTAGTAGTATATTATAGGGTAAAACCAACCCCTGATGATGTGAAAAAATCAATTTATAATGTTGATGACTACGGAATTCAGATAGTATCCCTTGCCCAGACAACTGCAAGAAATGTGATAGGAACAATGGAATTTGAAGAAGTAAACAGCATGAGAAGCAAATTGAACGAGGCATTGGAACAGGAACTGGACAAGCAGACAGACGCATGGGGAATACAGATAGTAAGGGTAGAATTACAGGAAATTTCCCCTCCTGCAGATGTTCAGGAAACAATGAACAAAATCATTAAGGCAAACAACACAAAGGTTGCGGCAAGTGACTTTGCTGAGGCTGCTGAAATTGAGGCTGATGGTAAAAAGAGAGCTGCAATCAAAGAAGCTGAGGGAACAAAACAAGCAATGGTGCTGGATGCAGAAGGAGAGGCAAAAGCAATAGTACAGGTTGCAGAAGCTAAGGCAAGGGAAATAGAACTAGTTAATACATCCTTGCAGAAACACTTCAAGAATGAGGCACAGTTATACAAGAGACTGGAAACAACAGAAAAATCCTTGGAAAAAGGAACTAAATACATAATAGGGAATGAAAAGGATATACAGCTTGTTCTGAGTGAGGCTGCAGGAGTAATTCCCCTAAAACCAGAAAAGAAGGATTCCAAAAAATAGAACTGGATTTTAATCCTTTTTTTTATTTTATATTTGGGCATATAATTGGAAGGTATTCGTATATTGTTGCAATTGAGGAAAGAATGCTTAATCCAATAAGTGAGTTTTTATAATCTAAGAAAAGATTATTCAATCTCTTTCATAACTACAGAAGTAACAGTCTTATCTACTCCTACAATGTTTCTAAGTTTCTCAGTAACTGTTTTTCCTAAATCATCAATATCTTTTGCCCTAGCCTTAACGATTATGTCTATTTCCCCACTGACCATGTTTACTTCTAGAACATTTGGGATTTTTCTTATTTCTCTTGCAACGGTTTCCTGAGATTTTATTTTTGAATAATCAACAGTTACAAAAATATATGTAAGCACTGGAAGGCCAATCTTTCTATAATCCGGAATAGCTGAGTATTTTTTTATACTTCCTTCTTTTTCCATCTTTAAAATTCTATGGTGAACTGTACTCATTGGAAGGGCTAGTTTCTTTGCAATGCTTCGGATTCTTGCCTTTCCATCCCTCATAAGCTCTTCAAGAATATCATAATCTTTCTCGTCCATTTCCTCACCTTAAGTCTATATATTGGAAATATTCCAAGAAAGAGTTTAAAAAGTTGTGTTTTTTAGAATTATTCTAAAGTTTTAGAGAAAAAATATAAATAGAGGCTAAGGTTAGAACTATTTGTGATAAAAATGGACTTAGAAAAAAGAATCGCTTACGCAAGGATAATGTCTGGAGTGCTCAGGTATACTACTGATTTCTTTCACAGTGAAGGGTTTGTACAATTAATGCCGGTAATACTCTCCCCAATAACTGATCCATTAGGACCAGACCCAAACAGCACTGTAATCAAAACTGGGGAAATTGAATATCTTGGGCAACGGTTAAGCCTTACACAGTCTATGATTCTTCATAAGCAACTAGCAATTAAGGAAGGATTCAAGAAAATATTCGTAATATCCCCAAACATTAGATTAGAACATCCAATGAGAAGGGAGAGTGGAAGGCATCTATTTGAATTTTCTCAGGTAGATTTTGAGATTGCCCATGCAAAAAAAGAAGAGGTATTTGAATTAATGGAAAAATTCCTTTCTAGTTTATTTGTATATGTAAAAGATGTTTATGGGAAGGAACTTAAAATTCTTGGAAGGGAACTTCCTTTAATCAAAGGGCCATTTCCAAAATATTCTACACATGAACTAGAGGAAGAACATTCTAAGGATTGGGAAGGTCCTGCATCTAGTGCAAGTATCTCCCCATTTTGGGCACTTTGCCATGAGAGGGAATTCTATGATAAGGAAGATCCTTCTGAACCCGGACATTACTTAAACTATGATTTAGTTTATCCAGAAGGATTTGGGGAAGCACTTTCTGGTGCAGAAAGGGAGCACGAATATGATATAATCATTAGTAAAATAGAAAAGCATGGATTGGATAAGTCTAGATATTCCTCTTATTTGGAAGTTGCAAAAGAGGGATTGACTCCTTCTGCTGGAGGAGGATTTGGGGTTGAGAGATTAGTGAGGTACATTACTGGGGCTAAGCACGTGGGGGATGTTCAGCTATTTAGGAGGGTTCCAGGGGAAGCGGTTGTTGTATGAATCAGAATTCAAATCAGTTTTTTCACTAGTGCAACCTAAAAGAAGAATTGAAAAAACAAAAGAAAAAAAATTATTCGCTGCACAATGGATCAGCAAATATTTCATCAATAGTACATGGTCCAGTCCTTACAAATAAATCATCGCAGTGGCAGAAATCTCCGACCTTAAAATCTACATAATATGCTTCCTTAATTATGGTCATGTAAAAGACAACCTTTCCATCTGCTTTTCCACCAGTGTAAAAGTAATTTGATGACTCAACACTCATTGATGATCCCTCTATATTATACAATTGGAAATTATATGCATACATACCCGGATCGAGTATATAATCATTAGGAGTTATTTCCAATTCAGTTGAGGTTGTAGATTCCTCTGAAAGTAGACTATTGTCTAAACCATTCCATCCTTGGCCGAAACTAACTGTGTAACCAAAGTCAGAAGGATCACCTGCCTGGTTCCAATCAAGAGTAAATCCACTCACAGATTCTTTTGAACCAAAGGTTGGAGAATTGAATGTTACTCCTGGGATTATGATTGTTTTTTCTCCATCAACAGTTCCATCTCCATCTGCATCTATTGTGAGTTTGTAAGAACCGCTTGTAAGTAAGTCTTCATCCACTCCAATTAATACAAATGGACTTGTAGTTGTGTCTGGCCAAGAAGGATTAAACCAATCAAGATAGGCAACTACGATTCCATTAATACTTGGAAGAGTTGAGAATTCTTCTTGGGAAAGTAATCCATATGGAATGGTTATTGTTTCACTTGGACCAACTAATTTAACGATTGCATTTTCTGGATTTTCAATTGGTTTTTTATCTGCAATTCCTCCAGAAACATCTGAAATATCTATTTGGATTCCATATGCTTTTTCTATATTATCATGATATGGTCCAGCATTATCTGCAATTCTTTCTTCTCTAGAATATTGAACAATATTAGTTGTAACTAAATAATCCGGAGTGACCCCTTCTGTGTCACTTCCTCCATCATCGTCATCCCCAGTTCCACCATTCGAACTGTCTCCGGTTTCATCATCTCCATTATCATCTGTGCCTCCATCTGCGCCATTATCATCTCCAGTATCCTCTCCTGAAGAAAAATTTGAGCCACTCTCGTCCCCAGTTCCTGGCTGTTCTTGGCCTCCAATACAGCCAAAGAATAAGAGGGCAACCAAAAATCCAATATATACAAATTTAGTATAACTATTCATAAATTAGTTTAAAACACAAAATTAAAAAAGATGAATACTGATTAAAATTTAAGTATCTATAGGAAAAACATAGATTTAAATACATGGCGATATATAATTAAGTTATAAAATAGATGAAGTTCTGGTTTTCATTAAAAAATGGTTAAACTGGAATTGTCAAAATGCTTGTTTATAATAGTTGAGGATTTTGACAGATAGGATTCCACTAATTGGTTTCTATCTAAACCACTAATCAAATAGACTGGTGGAATTCTATTGATTTAAAAATAGGTGAATGTAAAATGAAATTTAGAGAGATGAGCATTAGTAGTAGAACTATTGATGCATTAGAAAAAATGGGTTATGTAGAGCCAACTGAGGTTCAGGAAAAAACAATTCCTCTCGTATTAGAAGGGAAGGAAGTAGTTGTAAGGAGCATGACTGGATCTGGAAAAACAGCCGTGTTTGGTGTTGGATTAGTTGAATTAATTGCTAAAAATAAAGGTAAAATTGGATTAGTTATTGCTCCAACAAGGGAACTAACAATACAAATAACCAAGGAATTAACTGAGATCGGTAGAGGATACAATATGCGTGTCTGCGCAGTATACGGTGGACAATCGATTGGAAGACAAATTTCAACTCTTAGAAAAGGATGCGACATAATTGTTGCAACTCCAGGAAGGCTTTTAGACCATGTAAGAAGAGGAACAGTGAATTTGTATAATACTTCATGGATTGTATTGGATGAAGCAGATAGAATGCTGGATATGGGATTCAAGGAAGATATGGATGCAATATTAGATGAAACTCCAAAAGAGAAGCAAATGCTCCTTTTCTCTGCAACCATTGATGATAGGATAAAGAGACTCGCACATAGTTATATGAGAAGTCCAGAAATTGTTGAGGTTGGTTCTGAAGATGTTGAGGAAATTGAAGAGAAAACGATAAGATTAAGTAGAAAAGAAAAAATTGGAGAATTAGTGAGGATCATTAAACAAGATCCAACTAAGAAAACAATTGTATTTACTGCTACAAAAAGATCTGTGGAATACGTTTGCCATAAGCTTAATGAGAATGGAATTCGTGCAATGTATCTTCATGGAGGAAAAACCCAATCACAAAGAGAAAAGACAATGGATAATTTCAAAAGAGACCATTTCACTATCTTAGTAGCTACAGATGTTGCATCTAGAGGATTGCATATTGAAGATGTTGGTTTGATAGTTAATTTTGATCCGCCAGATTCTGGAGATACACACAGGCATAGGATTGGAAGAACTGGAAGAATGGGTAAAAAAGGAGAGGCGATTACCTTTGAGGAAAGTGATCCATATGTTCCAGGAGAGGGCAGAGGGGGACATTCACGTGGACGTGGAAGCTATGGAAGTGGTGGACGCGGTGGGCACAGCAGCCATGGACACAGTTCTGGGAATTATGGGCATAAAAGCTCTGGAACTGGAGAACATAGAGGAAAAAGGAAAAGCTGGCACGCGTATGTAAAATAGGCTTAGATTAAGTTTACTCTTGAGTAATTTATTCCAAACCAATTTGTTCTTTTATTTCTTTAATTGATTCAATAGATATAGCAAAAAAATCATCCGAAGAGAGCCCAGTTAGTTCTATTTCTTTAACTAGTTCTCGATTACAGTTAGCAGCGAAATTTTTATCATTAAATTTTTTCTTTAAGCCTTTTACCTCCATATCTGAGATTTTCTTTCCCCTCATTAAGGCATATGCATAAATAATCCCAGTTAAGGTTTCTGCAGCAATGAGAGCGTATTGTATTTTTGAGGTTCTTTTCTTATCCTTAAATACTGGGATCTCAGAATAACCATATCCGTGGGATTGTACATTTTCTATAAATTCCTCATCAAATCCTTTTGCCTTGAGAATTTCTACGGCTTTGGTGCAGTGTTCGCTCCAATTATCTTTTGTTAATGCCCAATCAACATCATGTAATAAGCCCAGCATTCCCCAATATTCACAATCAACTAAGTTTTTCCGATTTCTGTTTTCTAGTATTATCTCGTTTGATTGTGAATAGATTGAGCCGACTTTTTTAGTTGGCTCAGGATAGTCGGTATTCTCTCCAAATTTTTTGGATAGGCCTTTCATAATTGCTTCTGTTTCTAAATAGTGGTTCATATCTGAGGGTAGCTGTGGCATGCTTTTTAGTAGGTTAAGGGCTTCTTCTCGAGTTATGGGCAAGTTCATTTTCATCAACCTCCAGGTTTAGTTATTTTTTCTTATTCTTCCTTCCAAATATAGACCAAATTGCCCCTGCAGCAACAAGCACAACTGCTGCGATTGCTATTGTTTCCAGCATTCCTGTTTCTTCCTTTTCTTCCTCCTTGTTTTCTCCTGTCTCTTCCTCAGTTTCTTCTTTGGAAGTAGATTTATCCTTTATTCCTCCACCAATTTTTGGTTTTTCTTCAACAGGTTCTTCGACAGTTACATTATAAGTAGGAGTGGAAAAAAGAAGCCAGTTTGAATATGCAAGCGAAGCAATTGCATTGTTGTAATCCCCCATATCAAAATAGGTCTTTCCATAGCCAACATAATCCTTGGCCAGCTCTAATGCCTGCGTATCTGAGAGAGGAACTGGGTAACCACTACCCATGGCTTGCTGAAGTTCGTCCAAACGCAGTTGTGCATAGGAACCCATTGAGGAATAAAGTATATCGAACTTTTCTTCTAATTTTGATTTTAGGACTGTTTCATCACATTGGCCTTTCCTACAGTTCTCAAATATTTCACTGAATTCTTTTGCATTATCGTAGTATACACAACCAAAAGAGCCATCAAAATAAGTTGATTGCGACTCAGTATCTTGTAAATAAAGTAAATAATAGAGGAGCTTTAGTTCTGGATCAAGATCCGCTACTGGGGTTATAGTCACATTCCTAATTGTAGCGTATTCATAACCTTCGTAGGTGTAAACCTTTTCTCCATCTTCCAGAATATACGAATAATAGCTCTCTTTTGAATCTGAAAGATCCTCAAGCTCTGCTTCCTTAAGCTGGGAATTATAAAGAACTGCAAAATAATCATTTGGATAATGCGTGCCAGTTGGATCAATAGGAATCCATTGCCCTCCAACATATATTTCATTAAATGAATGATAACCTTGGTTTCCTAGAAGGCCTATAGTATATTTTGTTGGGATGCCAGAGGCTCGTGCAAGTGCTGCAAATAAGGCAGCATACCCATTACAAATGCCTGTGTTATTTCTCAAGGTTGCAAGAGCACCTTCGTCCTGTGTAAAAGAAGTATCATAAATAATATTCAGACTAAGCCAATTTGCTATTTCATGGGATTTTTCAAGAACAGTATCTCCACTTATTTTTTTAGCAAGTGCTTTTATTTCCTTGTGATCGCTCTGGATATTTGTTGTTGCAGTTGTAAATGAACCGTAGGAAGAGGTTGGAAATACATCAAAGTCCAAGAAATCAAAATAGTTTATTCCAAAGGAGAAAATAGTATAGTTTATTTCATAGGAAAATTCTTTTCCTGGTTTAATTTTTTGCTCAGCAGACCAAAGTACATAATCATTTCCAAATGAATCTTTCTTTAGTTCATATGAAGAGGGAGTAATTGAATCAATACGTACAAATGCATTTGAGAAATTTTGGAATAAATAAAGCGCAACATCATGAAATATTAATTCCTTATTTAGGGTATTCTTCACATAAAAAGATTTTGTAGCTTTATATGCTGCTGGATAGGAGAGGTAATATCCTGCATCTGGTTTTTCACATAGAGTATTGAATTTAGAAGTATATTGAAGAGAATTATTGTAATAATCTAATCCAGATAAAGAAAAGGTACATGCACCTTTATTCACTGGTTTAGATGGAACGAAAAAAACATTATTATCTCCCTGGGCAAAAAAATGGCCATTGTAGTTTGTTCCGCTGCACATAAGATTGCCATAAAGGCTTTCCTCTCTAATTGGATCATCAAAAATAAGCTCTATTAATGGTTTTATGGAATAGGAATTGCTTCCATTGTAAGAGAGATAAAGTAATTCTGCTTTCTTGCTTGGAATCTTTTCAGTAAGAACTTCCTCTCCTGCAAAGGTTATCTGATATCCCGAGGGAATAGCATAGAATTTGAGAGTAGAAAAATCAGTGATTCCAATTACACCATCATAGGAACCAATTGTATAATTATCTCCGTTCCTTTCCACAAATAAGGAGGTATCCTTGTGAGTGACAACTTTATTTCCACTAACAATTACCATGCCACCAGTTCCTGCACCAGTATTCACACTGGCCTTTCCATTGAGAACATCAATTAATTGCGCACCATCTGCCTTGTTTGCTAGAATATATACTTGAGAACCAGGAGTTAGAGTTAGTGTTTCCCCTCCTGATTTTATTGTTACATAACTATTTACGTCTGCAGTTACGACGTAACCAGAAGAAAGGGAAGTTGTAGCTAAAACAGTGAGGCTCGAGGTTAAAGTGCCTATGCCTGAGCCTTGTTCTGCAGTATCAAGTTGCGCCTTTAAGGTATTGAGTTTTGCCTGGTTTTGATCGATAATGTTCTGTGCACCAACAAGATCTGAGGTTGCCTGGGACATTTGAACTACATATGGAATTGGACTATCGCCAATTTGTGAAGTTGTTTGAGGATCAGTTCCTCCTTGCATTAATTGCACAGCAGAAACAAGCATATCGTGGTAAAGCGCTTTCATTTGATCGATATGTGATTTTAAGGAAGAATACTGAACTTGTAAATTAGCTATGAGTTTTAACTCTGAAGAGGAATAAATCTTTGCATTTCCATTAACTGCAGTTACAGATACAAGTTGATCTGCCTTTGCGGCATTTGAGAAAGAAGGAAGTAATACACAAAACAAAAAGAGAGCAATAAATAATTTGATTTGAAAATTGCAAAAGTGCCGCAAACCCATTGCTTCGGCTAGGGGCAAGGCAATTTTCAAAACCTTTGTTCCTCGACCCTTCTGGATGCGATGGTCGAGAGAACAAATGATCTTATTTTTCATAATAATCCACCGATGAAAAATACTCGACAAATATATTAATAAACAGAATGCAGGCTTGCTTGAACAAATTCTAGGATCCGATAAAACGTCAAAACGTTTTATGGACCTTAAATCGATGCGTCGATTTATCGGTCCTTCATTTTACAAGTAAAATGCAGGGGGCAGGGATCGAACCTGCGAAGGCACTAAGCCACGGGGTATCTTAGCAAAGCATGAAAATTCATACTTTACCTCTAAGCCCCGCACGTGAAGTCCATCATTTTATAGATGTTTGACCGCTTCGTTACCCCTGCAATGAGCATGTGCGAATGGAAGGGGCTTGAGTTGCAAAAGCAACTTAACGAGATAAGAACGAATTGTCGTTCTTACAGATCGTTACCCCTGCATAAGAATAACAATAAAAATAGAGCCATTTATTTATAAATATAGGAGAACTATGGTAAAAATCGCAATTATTTCAGATACTCATTTGGGCTACCCTAGGTTCAGTGAGGATGCATATAACCAAGCAAAAAGTGCTCTGATTGATGCTAATGAAAAAGCAGATCTTATTCTTTTAGCTGGAGATGTTTTTGATACACGAATTCCTAAGTTTGAGACAATTGAACAATTAATAGGAATCCTAAGGGAAATGAAAGTTCCTGTAATTGCAATACATGGAAATCATGAAAGAAGAAGCAGAGACATGATTAATGCACTACAGCTTCTACAGTCAGGCGGATTAATTACTTATTTACACAATGAGGGAAGAATAATTGAAGTAAATGGGGAAAAAATAAACATAATTGGATTAGGAAATGTTCCTTCTGGTTATGAAATGGTTGCAATAGAGAGTTCAATTAAGAAGAATCCAAGAATAGAGGGAGTACTCAATATTTTTCTAATTCATCAGGATATAAAGGGAATAAGTTTTGGAGAAAGCGACCTTTCAATAGAGGACATTGATAAGATTCCTTATGAGTTAGTGGTTAATGGACATGTTCATAAGAAACTCCTAGATTCTGGAAAACTGATTATTCCTGGAAGCACAGTGGTTACTCAATTAAAGGAAGGGGAAACTGAGCAAAGAGGGTATGTGATTTATGATACAACAAGTAAGAAAAGTGAATTCTTTGAGATTCCTTGCAGAAAATTCGTATTGAAGGTTTTAGAATTCAATAACTCTGGGATTTCAGAAGTAAGAGAAAGGATCGAGAAAGAACTTGCTGGAATTGATGAGAATACGATTATAAAAATAGTTCTTAAGGGAACACTGAAAGAAGGGCTGGAGAGTGGAGATCTTTCCCTTTCATATAGAAGAAATGGAGTATATTTAGAGAATAAATTAAATGTACTTTCCTTGAAAGAGAAGATTGAGAAAATAAAGGAATTAAAGGAGAATAAATTATCTGTACGGGAAGTTGCAACTAAGGCTCTTGAAGAAAAGACTAAAGGGAAAATAGATTTTAATGCAAAGGAATTCTTTGAAAAAATAAGTGAAGGAGTTGAGGAAGGATTGGAATATTTGGGAGTATACACAACCAACTAAGTTTTTCTGATTTGATGTATATGAAATGGCGCCTTGGTTGTGTATAGATTGAGACAACATTCTTGTCTCAGGATGGAAGAAAGAAGAAACTAGTTTTTGGAAAAGTGTTCTCCAATTTTTCGTTTCATATCTATCCCAAAATTATTTCCATTATTAGAATAGATCAAAAATGAGCTATAGAACCCAAGGATTTCTCCGTGTATTTTTTCAGTACTTAATTCAAAATCCAAAGGAACATTGTAGGAAACTTTGGTTATATTTGAATTTTTAAGAAGGTATTCTGAGAATGGAGGTGTTGTTTTTATCTCCTCAAATTTCTTTTCTAAGATCCCTAATTCAATTTCTTTCATGGATTTTAGCTTAACTGAGTTTCTAACGCTGTTTTTAACTCCAAAGGTATTTTGGATTAAATTTTCCATATCATACGCGTCATTTGCATTATTGAATTTCATTAGAGGAATATAGAATAAAGCCCCTTGTTCCATAATTCTGGATTGGAGTCGTTCCTCTCTACAAACTCCGCATTTGATTATATCCTTTCCAAAATAAGCTAAATATAATGCATAAGGACGATTGATTAGTTGCTCCTCTAAATGTTCAAAACCAGTGAGATCCATTCTAGTATAAACCTTGGAAATATCCCTATATTTACAATATGGACATTGGACAATATTCACGGCATCGTTTATGCATGGGTGGTGTTCCTCCCCATCATTGTAGCCTATGCAGGATTGAACTCCTTTGAAGTCTAGTTTTAGGTTTCCTTCTAGAGTTTCACTCTTAAAAGAAGAGCAATTCCAGTATCCAATTTCTAGATTTGGATGGGGAAGAAAATAGACCAGGTGCATATGGGGAGTTGGGAGAAAGAGTTTATAAATAAAATTAGGGGGGTCAGTTCCGGGTCATTATTACAGACTTATTATAGACTCCTTTCTCGGTATTCAGTATCTTAAACTCCAGCATTTCCAAGGAGAGCTCTCTTGTTACATACTATGTACCGCTCAGACAATTGGGTACTACTTAACCAAAACAGCCACTTGAATTATAAAGATATTCCTTGTAAGATAGAAATATGAATGGTGAGATCCTTTTTACAGTTGTAGGAGTTGCAATAATCCTGATTCTTACCTATCTCTTGACCAGATGAGACTCTTTTTAAAAATATCGGCAGTAATAAATCCTAAGTAATCCCTAGTTAGATAGGACAATAAATTGCTTGGTGCGGGCCCGTAGCTCAGTCCGGTTGGAGCGTTCGAGCAGAATGCGACGAAACTGATAACTGGATTGTCAGAGATCGAAAGGTCTTGTGTTCAAATCACAACGGGCCCATACTTTTTTCAAATAATTCTAGTGGTAACTAGGCCTAAAACGATAGTTATATAAATGTATATAATATATAGGTATATATAAGATGTCGTTATGGTGATAATATATGACTAAAGCAATTCAAGAGGTGTTACATTATCCTAGATTGGATACTGTAATTATGGTTGAGGAAACAATCAAAAAAGCAAAAGAATATCCAAGTAAAGCAAGATTACTGAAAAGTCTGAAAAAGAAGGTCATGTACCAGACGTTTCTCTTAATTTTGGATTACTTGGAAAAATCAAATAAAATATACATAGATAAAAAAGATGGGAAAGTTATATGGATTTGGAATCCTAAGGGAGTTGAAGAAATATTGAAAAAAAGCCTAGTGATTAGATGAGCAAGGAAATTCTAGTCGGGTTTGCAGATGAAAAAATAAAACAGGCATATTTGGCCATTAAACAAGGAAAAGGTGCAGAACAGAATTTGTATGAATTTTTGAACAGAGCATTTGATGATCTGAAGAAAGATCCGTTTAGCGGAATAAAAATAGCTAAGAAACTCTGGCCAAAAGAGTATATCAAAAGATATGGAATCGATAATCTTTGGAAATATGATCTACCTGATGGATGGAGACTTATTTACACAATACGTGCGAACCAAGTAACAATATTAACTGTAGTTCTGGAATGGTTCGATCATAAGGATTACGAAAGAAGATTTGGGTATTGAACATAGTATAATGGATCGATGTTTTTTTAGTATCTATTATAAACATTATACGTCAAACTAGTTTTAATGGAAGAGCAATTAGAGGAAAAATTAGTTTATAGGTATTCCTTTGGTGCAGATGGGCCAATTCCAATAGTAGAAACTGCTCTTTTATTCAAGGATGATATTCTCTTATTTTTTAGATATCATGAAGTACTAGCTGAAGGCCCAATAAAAACTGAAGCTCCTAAGGAAGAGGGTGCGGAAGGAACAGTGGAAACAACTACTAGTGCTCAAGAAAGTCCAAAGGATGAAAAGGTAAACAAAACCTTAAGTGAAAGAGGATTTGGGATAAAATATTTCAATCCGGTTTTAAATAAAATGCAAACTATTTCTTCAAAAACACAGACAGTAATTACAGATGTAATGAAAAATCCAGTGGATGATGCACTCAGTAAAGAAAGCGAGCAACCAGTATACAGTTATGTAACTTCCCTTATAATAACTGAAAAAGTTAATCCATATTTATTAGAGGAAATACGAAGAAGTTTTGATATACAGCCACCTAAACCATTCGGGGGAGGAATGGTTATTCCATTAACAATTGAGAAGAAAGAGGAAACTCCTGAAGAAATAGAGATACAAATAGCTAAGGGAATACTTACTGAAACTCTTAGAAGAAAAGAAAGCGTGCAGATAAAAGCTCATGGGGAAATTGTGGCTATTGAACATGCAGTACAGGCAATTAGGAAAGGGGAGCCATTGGAAAAGGCTACGGAAAAACTTCCAGTTGGGGTAAGGGCTGCACTTTGGGTAAGATTAAAGAAAAAAGAAATAGATAAGGAGGCTGTACTTGCATTACTTATGAAAGATTTGAAATTATTGAAAGGAATAACTGTAAAATTGAAAAAAATGTCCTTAAAGGATCTAATTAAGCTTGCACATTCCTTGAAAGGATTAAGAGAAAAATAGAAAAAGAAAAGAATTAGCTACTTCTTGGCTTTTATTTCTCTATTCTTTGGTCTTAAGTACGGGGAACCGCATTTTCTGCATTTCTTAATTCCTCTCTTATTCCTGGTTTTGCATCTTCTGCATACTGAGATCTTTGCTATTTGTGCATCTGCTTCTGGAAATTTTCCCATAAATATTCACCTAAATTTAGTTAAAATCTTGAGAAATGAAATAGGACGATAAATGTTTAAATAAGTATGGGTAGGACATATATACTCAACATATGCCTCGGTAGCTCAGCGGTAGAGCGCTCGCCTTGTATTCGAATTGAAAGGAAAGCGAGAGGTCGTGGTTTCAATTACCATCCGAGGCTTAGTGTATTTCTAAGAAATAATATCTTCTTAGGTATCTTGAAATTCGAAGAATTTCGAGAGCTTGTGGCAAAAGCCACATGATTTAGCAGTTCTACTTATTATAAACCAAGAGCGCTTTCTTCAGTACTACTAACCGACCGCTAAGTCTGGGTGGTATTTTTGAGGAATACTATCTTCTAAGAAATTATCCCATTTATTATCTCATACGCCTTAGTTGTATCTGATTCTTTTATTACAAGTAAAGTATCTGTATAACAAGAAATAATTTCTTGTACATTTATTCCTTCAGAAGCAAGTGCACCAAGCAAAAGAGAGATTACTCCGGGAGTTTCCTCCAATTCCTTGCTGCTTATGATTGTAATTAAGTTGAAGTTCTTCTGAATCAAACGAACTTTTTTCTCAGATTTTAGTTTATCTGCTTCGGATTCTTTTACAATGTAAGTAATATTACCTCGACTTTTGGCTTGGGAAATTGCGCGTATGGGTAATTCTCCAGAGGAAATTACTACTGCAATTTTTGTTTCTATATTCAAAGAACTTCCCTTAAGGACACCTATGACTTTCTCCTCAAGGCCTTCCTCTCCTTTAGCTAAACGACTTGCGATTCTTTGGAGAGCAACTTTAATTGCATTAAAGTTTTTCTGATTTCCGTATAATTCTTGGGAAATTTTTCTTGCAAGGGAACTATAATTTATGAGGTGATCCCTAAGGCTTTCTTTAATGAATGGCCGTCTCTTTATGTACAGCCAAACTAAAGGTGCGATCTCTCCCATTGTATCACCTGGAACAGTTTAGTTCAATTTGTAACATTTAGAACGAAGGGTTTATATAGGTTAAGAGCAGCATTAGTTCTTCAGGTGAATTTAATGAATACTATGAAAGAAAAAATAATCTTAGCATACTCTGGGGGTTTGGATACCTCGTGTATACTGAAATGGCTAGTGGAAAAAGGATATGATGTAATTGCATATGTTGCAGATGTAGGGCAGGAAGCAGATTTTGAGAAGGTAAAGGAAAAGGCACTCAAAACAGGAGCTTCTAAGGTTTATGTTGAAGATTTGAAAGAGGAATTTGTAACTGAATTTATTTTTCCTGCAATTAAGGCAAATGCAGTTTATGAAGGAAGGTATTTGCTTGGAACTTCTTTAGCAAGACCTTTGATTGCAAAAAAACAAATAGAAATTGCACAGAAAGAAGGTGCGAAGTATGTTTCGCATGGAGCAACTGGAAAAGGAAATGACCAAGTAAGATTTGAGCTTACTTATTACGCATTAGATCCAAAAATAAAAGTAATTTCTCCGTGGAAAACCGAGGAATTCCTAAAGCAATTTAAGGGAAGAACAGATTTGATTAATTATGCAAAAGAACATGGGATTCCCATAGATGCAACACACCAGAAACCATATAGTGAGGATGATAATCTAATGCATATAAGTCATGAAGCTGGAATCTTAGAGGACCCGAACCATGCACCAGAGGAGCATGTGTTTTCAAAAACAACCTCTCCAAAAAATGCACCAGATAAGGAAACTAAAATTGAACTTCACTTCAAAGATGGACTTCCAATTAAGGTTGTGAATTTAGAGGATGGAACTGTAAAGGAAAAACCATTGGAATTATTCCAATATTTGAATAAAATAGGTTCTGAGAATGGAATTGGAAGAGTGGATATGGTTGAGAACAGATTTATAGGAATTAAATCTAGAGGAATTTACGAGAATCCAGGGGCAACTATACTGCATGATGCGCATGTAGATATAGAGGCAATTGCAATGGATAGGGAGGTAATGAGATTAAGGGATATGCTCTCTCCAAAATTTGCAGAATTAGTGTATAATGGGTTTTGGTTTAGTCCTGAGATGGAGTTCCTAACTGCTGCAATTAATAAGAGTCAGGAGATCATAGACGGAACTGTAACACTTGCGTTGTATAAAGGGAATGTAACTATTCTTGGAAGAAAATCACCAAGTTCTTTGTATGATAAAGAACTTTCAAGCATGGATATTGAAGGAGGATTCAACCAAATGGATTCTTCTGGATTTATTAAAATAAATGCAATAAGACTAATGGCACATAAAGCAATTACAGAAAAATATAAAAAGAAAAAGGAATGATAAAATGAGCAAGATTTGGGGAGGAGTATTTACTAAAAAAACTTCAGAGAAACTAAATGAATTTATGAGTGCAGAGAATCTAGAAGTTGATTCAAAATTAATTCCTTATGAGATTAAGGGAAGCAAGGCACATGTAAAAATGCTTACAGAACAGGGAATACTTAAACAAGAAGAAGGAGTTGCAATCATTAAGGCACTAGAAGAGATTGAACAGGAGTGGAAGAATGGGAAATTTAAACTTAAAGAGGAATTAGAAGATGTGCATATGAATGTGGAAAGTGCAGTTAGTGAGAAAACTCAACATGGGAAAAAAATGCATACTGCTAGATCTAGAAATGATCAAGTGAATTTAGTTATGAGGATGTATATGAAGGATGCAATTAAGGAAATTAAGGAGCAAGTGAAAAAATTACAAGAGGCATTTCTAGTTCAAGCTAAGAAAGAAATAGTTATTCCTGGGTATACACATACAAGGGTAGCTCAGCCACTAAAAATATCTATGTGGGCTGAAGGGTATGTAGAATCATTGGATAATGATGTGGAAAGATTAGAGCAATTGTATAATCGAGTGGATAAGAATCCACTTGGAGCTTGTGCACTTACTGGAACTTCTTGGAATATTGATCCAAAGAAAACAGCAAAGGAACTTGGGTTTAAGGAAGTGGAGAAGAATCCATTCAATACAATTAGTTCACGAGGGGAATTAGAAGCAGAATTATTGTTTGTAATTTCATTAATTTCGATGAAACTTTCAAGAATGAGTGAAGAGCTGATATGGCTTTCTTATGTTGGGATTGTAGAATTGCCCGAGGAGTATTGCACTGGAAGCAGTATAATGCCAAATAAGAAAAATCCAGATGGGTTAGAGCTTATTCGTGGAAAGAGCGGGAGAATTTACGGAAATTTGGTTAGTGTGCTTACGATTTTGAAGGGACTAATGAGTGGGCATAATGCAGATACGCAGGAAACTAAGAAACCAGTAATAGATTCAGTTGAGCAAATTACTGCCTGTCTAGATACTATGAGTGAGATTATTGAAAAAATTAAATGGAACGAAAGTAAAATTAAGGAGGAGCTTGAGAAAGGAAATGCGTATGCTACTGAAAAGGCGAACGAGTTAGTGAAAAAAGGGATGAGTTTTAGGGAAGCGCATGAACAGGTTGGGAAATCATTGAAGAAATAATTGGTCGAATAAAAATTAATAAAAAAAAGTACTTAATCGCACTTTCAATACTTGTTTATTGATCATTAGTGAGAATTATTTCTCCGTCTTCATTTTCAATTAGGATTTTTCCGAATAAAGAATCCTCTCCAGAGACCTCACAGGCATAGGATTTTGGAAGATCAAATTCTCCATTCTGGAATACAATTCCTTCTTCTAAGTAAGAAACATTTAGGATTAGCGAGAGCTCTACTGGGAATTGGTTGCCTGAACCTAAAGAGCAAATCTCCTTTATTGTAGAATCAATTCTTTCAACATCAAACTTAAATTTAAGGAATTCGTTTTGTTTGTCTGCAGATTCCTTGAGAGAATAAAGGGCAAAAAGAGAGAATGAGAGTACAGCTAGGAATACTACGGATAAGACTAAGTACTCTAAGGTTATTTGCGCTTTCATAAATATTCATCATCAACAGTGACTGCTGCGAAGCAGCTGGTCATAATAGCACACGATTTGAAAAATCTAATTGCAGTGCGAATCTATACATGAATCAGAAAGACAATCATCGTTCTCTACGCAAAACTCTCCTTCATCTGCCTTTGTGAATTCATCAGTTTTAGAGAAAAGATCATCAGATTGTTCATCAATTTTATCTGCGCCTTTTTCTGCAGTTGAGAGCATTTGGTTTGCGACAAGAGCGACTATTGCAAGTACTACTACAATTAGAATCAGCATTTCAGCTGAAAGTTGGCCTTTCATAGATTATAGTATAATAAGGTATATTTTAGAGGGTATTCATTGATGCAACTGAGGTTATAAAAGTGGATTAACCCATTTTTTAATTAAACCAATTACTCCGTGTATAATCTGCAAATACCATTCGTTCTCAAGGCGCTTTTGATCTTCTAGATATTGTATCCCTTTTGGTGTTATACTAATAACATTAACCGATCTCGTTTCTACTGGAAATTCCATAGATTTAATTAACTCGGAATCCTTAAGGAAAAATATGATTTTGTTGAATTCTGAAACCTTATTCCTTTCCACATTCAATATTTTCCTTAGACTATACGGCTTGATCATATTCGGATAATTATTTTCCAATATCGTAAGAATCTTATTTCTTAGTTCTGTGTTCATTATTTACACCTAATAAAGTTTCCTATTATCAAGTATAAATATCTTTCTGAGGTAAGTTTTTAAAGTTTCTAAGGTAAAAACCAAAAGTTTTAAAAGGCTCGATATATTGTAGCGTTTATGAACAAAAGATAATGATAAAAACCTTGAACTTCAATAGCCATCTATGACTTGGAAAAAGACAGTGTTATTAACTGGTATTATACTTATTCTTTTCATAGCTATAAATCAAATAAACTCACAAATTAATGATATAATAATTTTTTTCATTTCACTTTCAATAACTGCTGCAATATTATTTCTAGTTTGGATTGTAAAACTGCACTTTCCACAAGCGTACATCTCTACTCTCGATTCAAAAAAACAAGACAAAATAAATGAACTTGAACGACGTATTTCAGTGCTAGAATTTCAAATGGAAGAGTTCACTCAACTTAAGAGGTATACCCTCAACTTAGTAATCGGTGGTGTAATTGCTGCGCTGCTTCTTTATATTCTAAAAATAATCGGAGTTATCTCAATAACTCTGCCTTAATTTATAGCTCAAATTATTTCTTTCTCCAAGCAATTAGAAGTAAGTTAAAAATTTATTGTTCCAAAATAAGATTATGAATTATAGGTATGTTTTGCCATTATTTCTTGTTTTAGTATTTTTAGCTGGTTGTATAAATGAGAAAGAAACTAACGAAACTTCTAATTCAAAATCGGAAGACACTAATTCTGAATCGTATTCTGATGAAAATACCGAGATTTCGTGTCCTGAGTATGCGCATCAAGTTGATCAAGAATGCTATTGTGATGCTGGCTATGAAGCAGTGGGTGGTATTTGTACTAAAGTTTGTAATGATGGGACCAAAAATGGACAATGTTCAAATGAAAAACCAAAATATTGCAACGAGGGTACGCTTATTGGAGATTGTTTAACCTGCGGGTGCCCGTATGGAGAATATTGTATAAAAAGTTATTACAGTTTAAATTTTTACTATTGTTCAACTTGTTCTGAAGGTGAAGAATACAATTCTTTAACTTATTCCTGTGAAAAAAAGGAGAGCGAATATGATACAAATACTCAATCCAATTGTCCAGATGACCTTCCACTAAAAAGAGATTACAATTGGAAGTATAATAACGAGGATTATTCTCTTTCAATGTGCTATCCAGAAAATGTAGATAATATGAAAAACAGAGATAGAAACAGAGACTATGTTCACTTTGTAAACGATCCGTATAGTAAACAAATTGTAGAACTTTTAACAAATGAACTAGAAAGCATTGCAGCCAATAAAGATTTTGGAAAATATGAAAAAGTTGAGTTTGTTATTGCCTTTGTACAGGCTCTTCCATATACTTCTGACAAGGTAACTACTGGTTATGATGATTATCGTAGATTTCCTTATGAAACTTTATATGATGATGGTGGGGATTGTGAAGACACAAGCATTTTGATGGCAGCATTATTGAATAAGATGGGCTATGGAACTGCGCTAATCGTATATTCTGATCATGTAGCTACAGGAGTAAAATGTACCCCATCTGATTTTCTTTATGAGACAACATATTATACTAAAGACAGTATCACATATTGTTACTTGGAAACAACTGGAGAAAACTGGAATGTTGGTAAGATTCCTGAGGCTTATGCAGACTCTAGTGCAAACGTATTACCAATTACTACACCATATCCTGAGTTTAACGTAGTTTGGAGTTCTAACTACAGTTATAACAACGTTGATACCTATGTAAATGTAAATATAAATGCAGTTAATATTGGTTCTGAAGAAGCAAAAAACGTTCGACTTTATGTAGCTACAGATTCGATTTATGAAGGACAAGTTTGGGATCAAAAAACCATCGAAAACTATGATGTCCCAGTAGATGGTTCTTTTGCTTGGACTGTTACTAATCTTCATGTTCCATCTGGAAATGATTTTAGAGTATATATACAAGTTTATGGAGATAACTTTAAACCGCAAGAAAACACTGGTCAGTGGGTACATTAATATTTTGACTAATTATACTAAAGTTTTTATTTTGAAATCCACTTGACTGTGTTCATGCTCAGGTTTAATAGTTTTCAATGTTTCAGAAATCATATTACTACTCGCGCTGTTAATAAATTTATCGTTAGAATAAAGAATTAGATCACATGATGAATTAAATGCATAACAGACTGAAACAGTAATTATTTTTATGTCATTGTCTGTGTTGTCATCTTTACGTTTTGGATTTAACTTTTTTTTAATTGCACTAAATAATCGAAAATGTTCGTCACTCCTAAAAGGGATTATTCGTTCTTGTGAAATCGTAGAATACGAGAGCATTTTTCTTACGATTCTCCTTAGTCTATCTGCAATGTTTCTCTGCAATTCTTTAGCCTGATCTGGATTTGCATGCGTTTTCAAACCTAGTTTTTTAGCTTCTTCAAGAGCAATTTTTTCAATGGCACATTCGTCATTTAAATTCGGAATACCACTAAGCAGTTTATCTATAACCTCACTTATCTTTATAGAACTGGGTTTAATTGAGAATATATTTTTTTGAATTGTTTTATATCTGCATATTATTTTGTCTGCTTCCGAAATTACAACATCTACTAAAATATAGTCTGACTTAAGAAGTTCTGAACATGTGGAATCCGGGTTACTTTGTTCTGCAGCATACCTTAGTATGCATGTATCGAGACTGTTATATTGCATAACATACTCACATCAACTCATACTTTTTAAGAGTACGAATCATATCTGGCAATCTTTGATTTATTTCGTCAGTTAACTCATCAGCAGCTTTCCTAAAACATCTTTTCTTAGTTTCTACTTCTTTAAATGGTGACTCAAAGGTTGCAATTAGATTTTTGTAGGCAAATGGCATAAGTATTTTTTCATCAAAAAACATTGCAACTCCACCTGCAAACGATTTGAATTTTTGGTCTTTTTGACATGTAGATAGTAAACCATCATTGAATATTGGCTCTAATATTGCACAAAATCTTAGCGTGACATCTTGAAGCTGACCTAGTTTTACCTGTTTATCATAATCTACATCACATATGGCAGATTCAAATTGGAATAAATTATCTGAAAATTTTCGTTGTAATTTAGATTTGTCATCGTGTTCGACCTTATCAAATGCAAAACAATACATCAAGTGTTCTAATTCATGTTTCGATTGAAAGAATGGTTGCAGCCATTTAAGTTCTGGGGGCACTAAATCTGAATATACGTGTTTTAGATAGGTATAGTAATATTGTTCTTTGATAGTAGTTGAAGCATTTGCATTACTGCTTTTCTCAAATATCGGAAACTCGCGTTCACATATCAACTCGACTTCGTTTAAGTATTCATCGCGTGGATTGAACTGTCTGTAGTCCTCCATTGTCTCCGGTGCGTCTTTTTCTCTAAGTTGTTCATAACATGGACCATATTTGTACCATCCGTTTGTTATTATAAACAAATTATTGATTTTTTGTATCTCTTTCATTGAAAAATAAACCAATTTATTCATGATTAAAGTATTTCCTTTTGAGACAGGTTTTTCATTTCGCTTTAGCCAACCCAAGATCTGACTAACTAGCTCATTAGTAGCGAACTGCTCATCTTCTGGTGTTTTAATATTGGTTGAATATAAATCAACTTTTTTTGTATTAATCTCAGTTGGCATTTTATCACAATAATACTAATTATTAATTGACGTTAGAAACATCTTATTATATCTAATCCATAACATATTAAACCCTTATATACGACCCTTTTGACCAGTAGTATCCACTTTTTTCTTATTTTTTAGTTACAACACATTCCTCATTAACAGAAAACGCCCGTTTATAGTGCTTTCGGAGAATGTAACTATAGTTACAATTTGTAATTACTAACAGGACCATTCAAGACTGTACAAGACTCCAAAACAACCCAAGACCTTGTAAACAAGACCGAGTTCGTTATCGTATGTAAGACACATCTCTGTTTCCAAAGTCTGTTGGTTGCTGTACACCTGAGGCCTTTTTGATCTCTTCCTCGATCTGCTTAATGATTTTCTCCCCTTCTTTAGCTTTCTTATCTAATTGTCCAAGATCTATATTGAAACTAAGGTATTTGGAGAGCAAAACAACTACTTCCTTAGCCATTGTTGGATCAACATAAGCACCATGTGTTTCTCCTAATACGCAAAGCCCTTTCAATCCAGCTGGTTTTGCAAACGTAGGAATCAAACCCGCAGCACCAATTATAGAACCACGTGCCTTTCCGAATATAATTCCCTGTTTCTGGAGCTCAGGAATCATTTCCTTATGGGTTACAAGTCCGAATATTTCCTTCTTTCCCTCAACCTTTCCGCTTCCGTATCCGCCAATAGAAAGAATAGTACTTACCCCGATGCTCTTTGCGTAATCTACGACTCTGCATGCAATTTCATATTGACCAGTGGAAGTAAGCGCTTGTACATCCCCAGTTAGAAAAACTAGATCATTTTTTCCAGCCTTTATATGATAAAAACTATTCCTAATTGGTCTGAGTATTCCGCTCTTAGTCATAAATACCTGATGCGGAAAATAATGAGAGTAGATATCTGCAACTTTCTTTGCACCTAATTCTTTAACTAAGTAATCGACAACGGTTTTTCCAATTAAACCTATTCCTGGAAGTCCAACAAGTAAATAACCATTTTTAAGCTTTAATTTTGTTTTTTCAACAATCAATGTTCTCTTTATCATAACCATAATCACCTAAATTTGAATGTATATAATCAACTTTCTAAACCTTTTTCAATCCTTCTATATCTTCCGTAAGGATCATTTGGATTGAAAGGAGGGGGATGAGCAGAAAGCGTAGAGGTATTGCAATGGTTTTCAAGAAGAGTATAAAAATTGCAAATCTTGCACTTGCGCATCTTTTTCATTCTTTAGTCTCTTTGGTTTCAAAAGTGCAACCAAGGGACCTTGCCTCGTCAGACATATTGCTTAAAATTTTAGAAAGTTCCTTGTCCCCTTTCTTATAATCATCAGCAGAAAGCGTGAACCGATATCTAGGTGCTCCAATATAATGAATAGAAATATTCTCCTTACTTATATCTAAAATTTTCTTTATACTGTTTATCCCATTAGGAGTAGGACAAGTAAGTGAAATGATTGTTTCAATTATTGCTTTTTTCTTTTTTATCCTGTCTTTTGAAAAAGTAACTATTTCTTCTTTTATTTTCTTAGGAACATCAAGTTCCTCGAGCGCATCCAATCCTTTTTCAGAAGCCTCTTCAAAACAAGAAAGAACATCTTCGTAAATTGCTTCAATTTTTTCCTTGAGTTCTGGAACAGTTATTTTCAATTTTGAATTTTTTATTGCATATTCAAGAAGCTTGTCTCCTTTTTTTCCTCGCTTCACAAACTCTAATTTCTTTATCCGTTCGTCCTCAGTTACGCGTTTAAGAGAAAGATCAATTTGGTTCTTTTCCTTATCCACATTTTGAATCTTAACAACTAATTGCTGTCCTTCAGAGAGATATTCGTGAATATTCTTTACCCATCCACTTGAGACATGGGAAACATGTAGGAATGCCTCTCGGTTACATTCTGGAAGGAAACAAAACGCACCATACGGCATAATCTTCCTTACAACTGCAAGTACAATTTCATCTAGTTCTGGATAATCCGATTCTGGCATTAAAAAACCTATTTAACAATCGTTCCGAGTATTACTGCCTTTCCTCCAGTTGGAACAGCAAGCTTTTCCTTACAAGAACCGCAATTTACAGCCGTAGTTATTGTAGAATAAATACTTGTTTCTGTTCCGCATTTGCATTTTACTTTTAGAAATTTTCCAGCCATTTAATCACCATCATTAAGAACGCATTTCGTTCTTATCTGTCCCCTCGCATTCGTTCGGGGCCATTATTTAATTTCTATTTTCTTTTTTGTTCTATCTCCGATAACCCTCTCTTGTTTCTTAGTACATTTTGTGCAGGTAAGTATAATCTTCTGCCTCTTTGCTTGTTTCTTTACTGTCTTTTCTCCTGCTCTTTTTCCTCCGTAACCTTTCAACTTTCTTGCATGTTGTCTATTACCCCACGCAAGCGTTCTTGGAGTTCCTTTGCTTACATTCCTTACTTTGTGAACTACGTGCGCCTTGCAAAAAGGACAATAGGTTCTAACTTCTTTTGGATACTTCATTAATAAACACCTCGACATTATATTGTAGATTACATTACCATTTCTGCCATGTTTTCCTTCAGGAGCCACTCTGATTCACTCTTTGGAAGAAAATATACTTCGCCTTTTTTGAATGGACCGTATACCTTTCCTTCGACCTTATATTCAGAAACCTCTTTCAAGACCTTCAATTTTTGCATAGAAGGCTCCTCTGAAATCTTGATCTTACCTCGATGTTTGCGAAGAAGTTCTTGCAGGAAAGAAAGAAGCTCTTTTTCCTCGCTTGTAAGGCCAAGATGAGATTTCTCGCTCCTAAGGGCCATTAACAGGATTTTTTCCTCTCTTTTTGATTGTATAATTGCAACAATCTTTTTTATATTCTCGTACTCCCTCAACGCAAGGATGGATTTTCCATCCACAGCTTCTTTTTTCTTTAATTCCATTAGTTCTGAAATCTTAGAGTAGAAGTCCTCCTGAAGCTCAGCAAGAGCTCCATCTTCTAACTCCTTTTTCTGAATTTCTCTGAGAGTAGTATAATAAAGCTCACTCATCTAGTAAATGTGGTGGCAAAACTTTAAAAAACCTCAACATTACTCGTAGAGATTGAAACTATGCTTGAAAAAATAATAAAAAAAGGTACGAAGTAGTAAATAAACAAATGTAAATGAAATATGCGAGAGAAACCATTGTTAATTCTACAAACTAATTGTTATAGAAATGAGCAAATGTTTCTATTAGGCATTATACAGAATCAACTAAGTAATGTCTGATTGGCAGTATTAGGTATCATCTAGATGGTTCTGTATAGATTGAGACAAATTTCTTGTCTCAGGATACATTTAACTCTGTCTTTCTTCAACAAAGTTATCAATTGGCATTTTGTTGGTGAGGATAATTAATCTTTCTTAAACTGTTTAAACGAACTTTCTTTTTTTTCTTTTTCTTCCTTAACCTTTTTTCCAAGTGCAATTATCTTAGTTTCTCCCTTATATTTCTTTTTTGGCTTTATCCCGAACAAACTAAGGATCAATTCCCATAGCCAAAAGGTACCTCGATCTGCAAATCTAATAATTGGAGTAATTATAGGGATCTCTTCCTCTTTTCTTATTATGATTTTTATTGGAGCTGGAGAGGGCGAAACAGGATCATCTTGACCTCGTTCATCATTGAAACAACTCTCACAAAGCATTCTTCCTTTATAAAAATAAGCAGTAAACAATTCCCGGCTGCATCGTGTACACTGCTCTCTCTTGAGGACCTCAGTTTGGTAGTTTTCTGATTTTTCACCAGCACCTTCTGAAGATTTTTCCTCTCTTCTCCGCAATTTTTCCGCTCCGTCACGCATATCCATTACGCAATAAGGACAATACCACTGGCCTGCATATTGCTGAAGTTCAGATCTTGGAAGATACATCATGCATTTCTGACACTGAGAATTTAACCCATAAAATGAGCATGAATCACAATAAGGTAGCCCATCAGCACCATAAGTACGGGCTTCTCCTCCACACCTAGAACAATTTGACATTGAGTAGTTTATCTACTCGTAGTTTATAAGTTTTTGGGTAAAATCTGAAGAAAAAGATAATTAAAAGAAAAAATAAATAAAAGAAAAATAAAAAAAGAAAAGAAAACACTCATGAACTTTCGTTCATGGTGTCTTAGGCAGTTACTGAAGTGCTGCTACGAAATCTTCTGCTGCTGCAACAGTGTCTTCTGCACTGTAACCTGCAACTACGATTACGTTGCCAACCTTCTTTACTACGGTCTTTCCTGCTTCAGTTAAACCAAGGTCTTCTTCAACGCCTGCAGTTACATCGTTAACAGATGGACCACCAACGCTAATTAAAGTTGCGGTCTCAACACCTGCTTCACTGTCGAGGATTACTAAGTTGCTTACTGGGTACTTAACGGAGGCAGTTACACTTGTACCAACGTTTGCACCAGTTCCATCAACTAAGTATCCGGTTGCTGGAGTTGTAACAGAGCATACTGGAGTTGTTCCTGCACCAACTGTACAAGTACCAACATCTTCAGTAATTTCTACTACTTTAATGGTTACTCCGCTTATGGTTTCCTCGTCACCTTCTGCAAGGGTTAATTCAGTTACGCTGTTGTCCGTGGTTGTGCTCTCTGAAGAGGTTACCCAGTAGGATGCTTTTGCTTGTTTCTTTGCAACCTTAAAGGTAACATCTGTTGAAGACTGGCTTGTGAACTGAGTACCTCTTTCAGAGGTAATCTTGCCTTCTTCATATCCTGAGGATGAAGAGACTGGTTCCAGAGCTGTTTCAACTGCAGCATATCTGATGTAATTATCAGCTGTTGCTGCTGGAGAGGTTGTTCCTGCGGTTGTAAATCCTTGGAAGGTCAATGCACTTGAAGTAGTTGGTGCTGAGGTGTTTCTAATACCAAAGAAGAACGCATCTAAGCTGTGGTCTGTTTGGTTCAACTTACCTGAATCTTCAATCAACACAACAACGTGGTTATAGAAATAATTTGCTGTTGATCCAGTAGTTACTCCTGATTCATTACTGTAGGTATTGTTTATTTGGGAGTATATGTAACTGGCATCACCAGATGTTGTGTCAGCTGTAGCATAGCCAGCAAATGGTGTCATAAGTGCTTGTTGGTTCCATCCAAATACAATTCTACCTCCTTGGTTAACTGAACCTTGCTCACCAGCGATAGTATACTTTATAGACTGAGAGATGTTAGGTACAACGAAAAGGCCGTCAGCATTACCAGTAAAGTTTTGTATGTTATAGTTCGATCCACCTGATTCTTTTATAAATAAAAGACCAGTTGTGAGTGGATATGCTTGACCTGCTGTTGAACCTGCACATGCAGCTGACCAAGAGGAACCATTACCCAATGCAATAAATACTGTATTGGAGGTATATGATGTTGTTTCAAATGAATTTTCCTTATTAGATTTAATCTTTAAGACTGGAACTTCAGAGTACGTACAAGTATCTGAAATCTTAAAGGAAGCATCTGTAATAAGGAATTGAAGATCATCATAGTCATCAGAAGTCATGTCTAATCCATCGTATGAAAACTTCCATGCAGCTGGATCTTCTACAAGATTTACTGAATCTCCTTCTTGAAGATTTGTGCCAAAGTCTTCACTATAGACCACTATTGATCTTAAGTGATCTGGGGTTGAAGACGCAGCAACAGCTGATGTTTGGAATCTATTCTTCCATAGAACACTTACGTACCAGTCTCTTGACCAGGAGGTATCGATCTGTTCTCCATTCTTAAGTTTCAATTCTTGCTCAAGCAATGCAATATCTGCCCATGTAGTCAATAAGGTATAACCTGGAGCAGTTTCATATACTCTTAAAGTATATACAACTCCGTTTACAGTTACATCTTCTGTGCTACTTGGACTAATCTGTAATTGACCATCACCAACTATTTGGTCGTTTGCGTCAAGAACAGTTACTATGGCAGGGTGTTCATTTGCTGAACCAACTGATTCGGAAATATCGTCCAATCTAATTTTAACTTGACCATCTTTTGAAATTAAGGTCTCTCCCTTGTTCAAGATTGATCTCTTGGACTCTTTTGCAAGGGTTACAGATCCACCTGCGGCAACCTTAGCTGTTGCTGAAGAGTTCAAAGTAGTACCTGATGCTGGAGCAATTAAATCAGTAATTACCCAAGTGCTTCCCAAGAATTTAACTGGAACTCTGTGGTTCTTGGTCATTACAGAAGTATCTGTACAGTTTGTGTAATCATATCCTGAACTAATCTTTGTACAGAATGGGATACCGTGTTGATCTTCACCATCGAACTTTAAGGTATATGCTATGGCTGTCATAGAGGTTTCGTAGTCCTTAGAACTGGATTTTAATTTACTCTTACCTCTAAACCAAAGGTTTTGAGTTTCTGTATATTCCTTAGATGCCTTTGAATCCACTGATGTATAAGATGATAATGGGTCAAAGTCACTTCCAGAAACTTTATATAAATCTTGATAACTCAAACCTGCAGCTGCAGTAGCTGTTGATGCACCATCAGTAAATGGGTTTGTATTGGAAGAAATTTCAGAAGCAGATAATAAGAACAGATCTCCAGAGTTTACATTCTGTCTGTTCAACAAATCTTTATCCATGTAGTCATTTAATGCAATCTTGAAGTTTGCCTTTCCAGTACCTACTGATCCTGGAACAGTTACTTCCAACTTTACTTGCTCATTTGTTACTGCACAAGTTCCGGATGTTCCAGCTGTTGCATCTGATCCACATACTGCTTCAGTTGCTGCTGCAGTATAGGTCTTTGTTGCAAACGCATTGTTTGCAATGTATGATGCAATATTTGCTGCTGCTACTCCGTCAGATGCTGCTGCATCTGCTCCTACAACGACCTTAACTAATGGTTGGCCGTTTGCATTTACCAACTCAGTGTCTTCAAAAGACAATCCAGCAAAAGCTACTGAGCTAGCCAATATGGTCGCACCTGCTACAAGCGCGCCTACCTTTTTTAGGTTCATTCCTTTCATTCTTTCACCTCAATTTTTTTTCACCGCTGATTTATGGGCCGTACTTAACAGGACTATGCGGTGAATGTTTCCTTGGCCCAAATCCTTAAGGAAACTCCCTAAGGGACACCCTAGAATAGCACATACTATACTCGGGTGCTAACTAAGTGTTTAACACAACCTTTTTAAATATTGTGACTAATTGTAAACTCCAGTTTATATAAACTTGAGATTCGTCCGTTGATTGGCGAAAGGATGGTTAGGGAATGGACGAACTATTGTATATACTATATAAATAATAGTTTTTTTAGAGTTATATATGAATTCTCAATCCATCTTCGGCTATCATCGTATTTTTGAAAACCTTAGTTGCTTCTCCCAAGAGTTGAGAGGCATCTTGATACCTAGAGCTAATATGGGTTAGGATTAATTGTTTTACTTTTGCCTTTTTTGCAACTCTCGCAGCATCCTCGGAGGTTGAATGGTTTCTATGTTCTGCTTCCTTATCAAATTGCGAGGAAAAAGAACAGTCATGGATGAGAAGATCTGCATCTTTTGCTGCTTCGATTACTTCCTTACAATATTCAGTATCTCCAGTATAAACTATTTTTCTTCCATTCTTGATCCAAGTAATTTCTTTTAGTTTAATTGTTTTTTTTCCAATTTTTAAAGAACCTTTCTCCTGAATTTTTCTGAACATTGGACCAATAACTCCTAGAGCTTTTGCTTTTTTTTCGTCGAATTTTATCCGATCTTTTTCCTGAATAATGAATCCAAAAGAATTTGCGACGTGTTTTACTGGAAATGCATGAATTTCAAATTCTTTATTCTCGTATAATTTTCCTTTTTTTACAGTTCTTAGTTCAACATTTTTCTTAGAGAGATCTAAGCCCTCTGGAGAAAAGATTTTGATGGATTTATGAGGAAGAGTTAGTTTTATTGTTTCTAATAATCCGAAAACTCCTAGGTAATGGTCTAGGTGAGGATGAGTAATGAAAATCGTATTTACACTTCCATAAGGAACTCCAAATTTCATCATCTGTCTTTGTGTTCCCTCTCCACAATCAAAGAGAAAAAGTTCGTTTGCATGAATTGCGATTGAGGGCATACCTCTATCTTTGGAAGGAACTCCTGCAGAGGTTCCAATAAAAGTAATGTCAACCATGTATTAATTGAAAGACGAAAACTTATTAATTTGAATTCTTTGCCCATTCTACAATTAGTGCATGATATTCTTTGAATAATTTTACATCCTTAGGTAAATTACTCTCGAACAAATTTCTATACTCATCGTATTCTTTTGATTCAAATTCTAAATATTTTTTACAGAATCTTCTAGTGTACGTATCTATTACGAATATTGGTTTATGGAACGCGTATAGGATAATTGAATCTGCAGTTTCTTTTCCTATGCCTTTTACTGAGAGTAATTCTTTTCTTAGTTCTTCAATTGATAATTTTTTATTTTTTAACTCAAGCCATTTATTTGTTGCAAGTTTTAATCGTTCTGCCTTTTGCTTATAAAATCCAGACGGTCTAATCAATTCCTCAAGTTCATTTATTTTTATTTCAAGAATTTCGTTTTCATCTAATTTATTTGCATTCTTTAGATTCAATATTGCTTTTTCTACATTCTTCCAATTTGTGTTTTGGGTAAGAATTGCTCCTAAAACTACTTCATAATCAGAATCAGCAGGCCACCAGAACTGAGGGCCGAATTTTTTCAGGAGTTGTTTGTATAGAGAATGAATTTTTTTCACAGAAATAAATCTATGCGTGTTATTTTATTTCTTTCCGTACAGAAATTTATTTGCGGACTCGTAGTCCAGCGGTTAAGACGCCACTCTCACATTTCAATTTTGAAATCTTTTTGGATTGAATGAGTACAGTGGAGATCATCGGTTCAAATCCGATCGAGTCCATTTTCTATTTTTCAATTTTAATTAGAAAAGTATTTTTTATCGATAAAAAGAATAAGAAACAAAAAAGAAATAAAAAAAAGAAAAATAAATAAAGGAAATTCATTTGAAAAACGCAACATGAAAGTGCGTTTTTCAAAAGCTTTGCTATTCGGCTCGAGTGGCCGAATGAGCAAATCAGCCAAGAACTTCCAAATCTCCGCCGAATCCTGGGACTGAAGACTCGCTCTCTTCATCGTTTGATGAACCAAGTACACTTGCACCTTTTACACCAGTAACGATTGCTACGATTTCGAGCTTACCTTCATAATTTTGCATTATTCTTGCTCCCCATTTTACATTAGCTTCTGCGTCCATTCTCTCAGTAATAATTTCTCCTGCTTTAATTGCATCACCAAGAGTTAAGTCCGCACCACCTGTAATGTGGATTAATGCACCCTTTGCTCCTTCGAAATCAACATCTAAGAGTTTGTTCTTAATTACTCCTTCTGCTGCGCCAGTTACTCTCTCGTTTCCTTTACCTTCACCAACTGCAATGAATCCAACTCCACCGCCTTGCATGATGGCTCTTACGTCTGCGAAGTCAATGTTAATTAAGGAAGGTTGGGTAATTGTCCAAACAAGTCCTGAAATTGCCCTTGAGAGAATTTCATCTGCAACAGAGAATGCCTCTGCCATTGGGAGGTTTGGAACTAATTTAACCAATCTGTTGTTATCTAAAATAATTACAGAATCGCATACCCTTCTCAAGGATGCAATACCCTGATCTGCTCTCTTTCTTCTTGCTCTTTCAAGTGCAAATGGGTAAGTTACCATTGCAACTACAATTGCACCTTGTTCCTTTGCTACTTGTGCAACAACTGGTGCTGAACCTGTACCTGTTCCTCCACCCATACCTGCACATATAAATACCAAGTGTGCCCCTTCAAGTTCCTTTTCAATCAATGGTCTATCTATTTCTGCACATTTTTCACCAATGTCGGGGTAACCACCTGCACCCAATCCTTTGGTTACGCTTCTTCCAATCAAGACCTTCTTTGATCGTTCATGAACAATATTTAAGTGTTGTTTATCTGTGTTTACAGCAACTAATTCAGTTCCTTTAACACCAGACTTAATCAATCGGTTAATTGTGTTGTTTCCAGCACCACCTACACCGACCGTCACAATCTTAATTTGCTCTGATGAGAACATCTCATCGCCCTGACTGCTACTTTCTACTCCTTTGTCGCCTACTACAGATTTTATCAAATCTTCCATATTTTCACCTTATATCTCCATTTCTCACGATTACCTATGAAGGGTATCTTACGAGATTCTGGGAGGTAACAGTATCTCTGAGAAAGACCCTTTAAATGTTTTTTGTTTTACGAGAGAAGTTGATGTACATATACATATATAAAATTAGACTGAACGAGAGAACACGAGGTAGTTTTTTAAATACATGCACTGCATGTATTTACTTAGATATCTATGGTTCGCGTAATAACTATCAGAGATGACGTATATGCTGAGCTCTATCAGCTCAAGCGTGCTAAAGGAATGAGCTTTTCACTGGCTATTGAGTATTTACTTAAGGAAAAACAAGGGAAAACTAATGGCTTAATGCCCCTTGCAGGCAGCTTATCTATAGAGGATGTAGATGATAAGGCATTGACTAAAATAATTAAGGGAATGGACAACCTAAGGAGATGAGGTTATATTCATGGAAAAAATTTGCTTGGATACTGATATTGTTTTGGATTTCTTAAAAGGAACTAAAAGTACAGTTGAAAAAATAAAACATTATTCAGAAGAAGAGGTATGTATAACTACTCTTAGTATGTTTGAATTATTGAATATTACAAACAAACCAGAGATAATACGACAATTTACTAATAGTGTGAATACTCTTGATTTCAATGAAAATTGCAGCCTTATTGCTTCAAGAATTGTAAGTGCTTTGCGTGATCAGGGAATAATGCCTCCAATGAGAAATATTTTTACTGCTGCAATTTGTATAGATAATGGGGCATTTCTAGTTACAAAAGATAGAAGAGATTATGAAAATATTAGAGGGTTGAAATTGGTGTGACCAATTTCAAGATTTGAAATGATCTCTCATTTCAATGGATTGAAACTTGTTTAGCAAGTTTCAAATTTTGAAACCTAAGAGGTTTCAATTGTCTCAAACTGGTTTAAAATTTGATTATTTTTTATGCGTCAACCAATACATATCTGAAACTTCTTTTGTAGTTGTTGCTTGTTTTGGAGAGCGATCCGCTCTTATTTTAACTAATCTTGGAAATCTTAGAGCTAGTCCTCTTCCTTCTTTTTCTCCGCAAGTGTGTATAGGAGAAACAGTAATCTCATCAAATGCAATCTCAACTACATATTTTGGTTTTACCCAAACATCTGCTTCTAATTTATAGCTCAAATCAGCTGGAGGTTTAGGAGTTTTTATTTTACTCAAATCTTTTTCCAAGGATTGCATTTCTTCTTCTGTAAATCCACTTCCAATTTTTGCAATTGTTTCTAGTTTATTTTCATCTGGATTGCAAACTGCAACTAAAAGTCCTCCGAATTTGAATTCTGCTCTTGAACCTTTACCTCTATAAAATCCTACAATTACAGCTTCTATTGTATCCACTGATTTTCCATAGGATTTCTTCAATTTTATCCAAGCAAACTTTCTTTTTCCAGCTGCATATTGTGCATTCAAATCCTTTGCCATTATTCCTTCTAGGTTTTCTCCAGTGTATTCCTGGAATAATTTTTCTAATTGCTCTGGTGTTTTTATGATTGTACATTCGCTAGATTTTAATGGGCCTTTTGGAAATATTTTTTCTAATTTAGCCCTTCTTTCTTTGTAGGGTTTTTGTGTGAAATCTTCTCCATCCACAAATAAAATATCAAATACAAAAAGATTGATTGGAAATTCTTTTGATGCTGCTTCAATCCCGTGTTTTCTTCTCCTATGCATAGTTTCCTGGAAAGAAAAATATCTTTTCTTTTTTACATTAAATGCAAGTGCTTCTCCTTCAAAAATAATTTCTTTTTCTTTTAATTTTTTTATTGCTTCAACTAAATCTGGAAACATATGTGTAAGATCTTCTAATTTTCTTGAATAAATAAAAACTTTTTCTCCTTTCTTATGGCACTGTAATCTTAATCCATCAAACTTAGGCTCAACTGCACACTCTCCAAGTTTCTCTATAATTTCTTCTGGATTTGGAAGCCGCTCTGCAAGTGCAGGCATTAATGGTTTGAAGGGTTGGACCTTAAAAGAATCAATTTTCTCTGGAGTTTCGAAGAAAACTCTTGCAACATGACCCATATCTGCACAAATATTGTATGCCCTTTCTAAAGATTCCCTAAGAGATTTATCTCCTGTTTTATAGGTAGAAAGTGCATCTAAAATAGTTGGATCTCCAATTCCTAATCTTAATTCTCCAGTAACAAACCTTACAATAAATCTTGCTTCAGTTGGATTTGAATTATTCAGTAATTCTGCAAGTAATTTTATTTTCATTTCCTGAGAACCAGTTCCTGAAGATTTTGCAATCTTTACAAATGCATTAAAAATATAGATTACATCCATATCCCTAAAAGTTAAGGATTGTTGTTTCTTTTTTTCTAAAAGTTCCTCAGCTGTTAGCCCAAGGTCTCCGGATTTTAGATAACGTTTTTCTACTTCTTCTTTTGAATATCCTGATGCTGTTGCAATTGCACGTATTGCAAATTGCTCCCCTAATCCTAATTCTGTTCCTTCATAGGGTGGAGCGAGAATCCCTTGTAGAAGATAAACTAATTTATCAATTTCTTCTGAGCGTGTTTTTTTGAATAATTCAGCTAGGATTCCGGTCATCTCTATTCTTCCTGAACGTTGTTCTATTTCTGAAAAGACCTTTGCAACATCTGAGAAAAGAAGCATGAACTAATAGGTAAGAGAGGGTTTAAAAGAATAAAGGACAAATTACTTTATGGAAATCGCGTTCTCTAAAAATACCATAAAATTAAGCCGCGTTCTCTCATTAGTTGATAATTTTACAATAGAATTTATTAGAATTCTTGACAAATTGGGGATCAAGTACGTAATTGTTTCTGGATATACTGCGCTTTTGTTCGGAAGGGAGCGGATTACAGAAGATATAGACATTCTATTTTCGAAAGAAGATCTTGATAGAATAGAGAAATTATATAGTGAATTAAGTAAAGAATACTGGGTACTAAATGCTGAGTCTGTTGGTAGTGCACTAAGAATTCTTCGTGAAGGAAGTGGAATAAGAATTGCAAAAAATGACAGTATATCACCAAATATAGAATTCAAGATTGGAAAAAATGAATACGATGACTACTCTTTAAAAAATCCAACTAATGTAATTGTGAATGGAACTGATCACTTGAAGATATCTCCTTTTGAACTCCAAATTCCGTATAAACTATACCTGGGTTCAAGGAAAGATATTGAGGATGCGAGATTTCTATTCAATATTTTCAAAAACCATGTAGATAAGGAAAAAATGAAATTCTTTTCTGGCAAATTGAAAGTAATGGACAAGATAAAGTATTTGGGTGAAATATAATGACCACTATACGTGAGCTCGATAAAGAGAAGGAAAAAAACCTCACAGATTCCCTTAAGATAATGGACATCATGGCCAAATGGATAAAATCAAAACCAAATGAGGTTTGGTCCTCAAAACAAGCTGCTCTTTTTGAATCTGTTTATTATTCGATAAATGAAAATTGGAGGCGATCAAGGAAAAATAATCTAGATTAACTCTGATTTTCCAACTTTTGAAAGCAAGAATGGATAACACTCATGAACTAAAACTCTGATTGGTCTTCCGTGACTAACAGCTTTCACTGCGTCGTCTAATATTTTTCTAGGTGCTGTAATCTTTTCAAAAGGAACAGGAATGTCAAACTCTCCTCCATTAAAGGAAAGAAGAACCAAACGCGCATTAAATCCTAATTCTCTTAATTTTTGAACTAACGCAATTTTACTTCCAACAGCAGATTCTTTATCGTTGTCAGTAATGACTACAGAAATATTTACTCCTAAATTTGGAATTTCTTTAGTTCGATTCCAAAAATTTCTAAATTCTTGCTTAAGGTCTTTAACTGAACCATCAGAAACACTTGCAAAAAGAGCCCGTTTTCTTATTTGCTCAAATTCAAAGGTATATACAAATGGAGTTTCTGATTTTTCCTGAATAGTTGGATGAATAACCATTGGTGCAAGCATAGTTATTCCTCCACCACTAGCATGGATTGCATCTATTACACCTGAACTACTCAACTGTGTAAGCCTTAGTGCAATTGTTGATGCACCAATAGAATGACCAATAACTCTTAATGGAATTCCAGAAAATTCTCCATCACAAGTCAACGAATGCAAAAATGTTACAGTTTCATCTGTAAAGGAAGTTGGAGAAAGAACTGCTCCAGAATTTCCACGAGTATATTCCTCTAAAAGAGCAACATCTGTTCCAGAAATCTTCAAATTTGCAGCCTTGAGCAGGCCTAAAATTGTTTGAGGAGAATTGAATCTATTAAATTTAATTGCAAAAATATTTCCATTGCTACGTACTTGCTGCATATGACTAAATGCAACATCTCCAAATGGTAAGCCTCCGATAAATGCCTTAAACTTTTTTGGACTGGTACGGTTAGGCATAACTAATCCGTAAAGGACAGTGCTTCCATTATGCGAAAACATTCTTAGTTGAACATGACGGGACATGAGTTACACAATAGTAAGATATTACCACAATAGTTTATAAATGTTTATTTGATTAAAGTAATTCTCCTCTTGCCTGCTCAATTTGAATTCTTGCAACATCCTGCTTTCTCCTAAAATCTGGAAGAACAGAATTTGAGAACCTTAAGTGCAATAATTCATGAAAAATTGCTTCCATTAAAGAGAAATACTTCTCTGCTTCTTTTTTCTCTCCCTTTCTTAGATGCTCGTACATTTCTCTCTTTAATTCTCCAGTACAATCAAGCAATCCATTTAGATAAGGAACAATTGGAGAACCTAATTTCTTAAAAGAAGGAATATCCTTTCCTTCAGTAACTGCCAAAAGAACTGATGCTTCTACATATTCCTGGTAAATATGATCAACATGCCTATAATATTCCTCTCCGTACTTGCTTACTTTTTCTAAAAGTTTTCTTGCTTCTTCCAGATTTTTCTTTGCTTCTTTCATATCTTTTCCATGAATGCATTTTATACAATTAGCACAGAATCTAACTGCACTCCGGCTTCCTACAATCAGCTCATCTAAAGTTTTCTCTTTTCTTGTAAGTTCCTTTTCAATTTCTTCTATACCGATATGTAAACTCATAAATAATCCCAGAATAATTGCACAAATAAGTTTTATATAGGTTATCTGAGTAGGTTGTAAAGGTGAACTTATGATTATTGTACTTTCTTTAGGCGGAAGCTTGATGAATACTGAACAGGGAATTAACCAGAATTACCTGGAAGAAATAAAAAAAATAATTGAAAAAAGCCCAAATAAATTTGGAATAGTTACTGGCGGAGGATATGCTGCTAGGCAGTATGTTCGTGAGGTAAAGAGCAGGCAGGGAAATGAATTTGAGGCAGATGAGGCAGCAATTGAAGCAACACAGGAAAATGCAAAAGTACTGATAAAAACTCTGGGGAAAAGTGCATATCCAAAAGTTCCTAAGGATTTCAAGGAAGCGAAAAAAGCCTCTGAAAAGTATAAGGTAATTGTAATGGGCGGGCTACTTCCTGGAATGACTACAGATAGTGATGCAGTTTTACTTACAGAATGTCTGGAAGCAAATAAACTCATAAATATTTCAAATGTGGATGGAGTATACAACAAAGATCCACGCAAAGATCCAACTGCAAAAAAATATCATTTTCTTACTCATGAAGAACTAATTAATTTAGCATTTGAAGCAGATAAAAGAACTGCTGGGACTCATTTTGTGTTTGATTTGCTTGCATGTAAATTAGCTGCAAGGTCTAAGATTGAATTGCATTTTGTAAATGGGAAGGATTTGGGAAGTGTGAGAAATGCAGTTGAAGGAAAGGAGCATAATGGAACGATTGTAAGGTAAAAATAATTGAAAAAAATTAATAAAAAAATATAATTGTTAAAAGTAATTGAAAAAATAATAAAATTAAAGCTCTCGTAGTGGGCAGTACAAAAACTTGTGTTCTTTCAATATATATAACGTCTGATGATCCTTAACCACGTCTTTGAATCTATCAACAAGCTCCACTATGATTTGATGGCAATGCTCCTGATCTTTTGCTTCAAAATCGATTTCCATTTGCCATGGGGCCAAAGTCCGGGTATAATCAAATACGTATGGATTCATTGCAACGAATGCTGATAATTCTTTTTCTCTTTTTTCGTCCAATGGCTTCAGATATAAAAGGGCTTTGTAAAGGTGAGTTCCGACTTTCTTATAATCCAAAAGAAGGAAGTATTTGCATATCAGCCCATTTTTTTCAAATTTTTTTATTTTGTAAGAAACTGCCTCTGGGCTTAAATGAACCTCCTTTGCGATTTTATTAATTGGAAGTCTTGCATTTTCTGAAAGTAATGCTAAAATTTTCTTGTCTTTTTCCTCAAGCGGTATTGCATCCTGTTTCGTATATGGGATTTTGTTTCCAACCATGAATTTTATCCCTGGTGATTTTTTATCCAGCCAATACCCCCGGTTGAAAAATGCAACCCTGGTAACTGTTACAAAATCAAAATCAAGTATTCGATCTCTGTAGGGATTTAGCAGGTTTGCAACTAACTTTTCAATTTCCATCTCATTTTTTCCCAAAAATCCTATAAGAAGATCATATGGACCATCGACACTTGCAATCCAGTTGACGTTTTCATTTTTTCCTATATCCTGGATTATATTATTCTCTTCTGCCTCGCTGGTATTGAAAAATTTAATATGAAGCCTGCAATAAAGATAACCAAGGGAAGTAAGATTCCCAATAGTCCGGTAGCCACGTATTACGCCTGCGGATTCCATCTTCTGAATCCTGTGCTTTACAGATTGTTTGCTTAACCTGACTGCACGTGCTATGTCAGTATAACTCGATCGTGCATTTATGTCTAACTGCCAGATTATTCCATAATCATATTTGTCTAGTTTGATTTCTTTTTTGTCCACGATTAACTTTATCCATATTAATTTAAAATTGTTTTTGTTTTGTTCCGTTTTCCTTACACAATATTAATATAACACAACTTACAAGAAACTATCATGAAATCATTAATTTTTCAGAACAAACACGATATTAGTGGGCGAGACCCTAGTCTAGCAAAACGGCTTTTTTCAAGTGTTGCAAGGATACCGGAATTAGAGGGCCCTCTAAGAGCTTTTAGGAGAGCAACGATATATGCCTTAACAATTGGGTCTGCACTTCTTCCATTGAGATGTAGTGAAACGACATTGGTTGGTGTTTCTTCTCCTGATACCAGTGTTGGTGCTTCCCAAGATACTAATAATAGTGATAGCGTTTCCTCTCATGATACAAGTTGTTTTATAGATGTTGGAAATAGTAGCACTAAAAATAAAGACGTAACTGGAAAGGACAGCGTTTCTTCACCTGATATACTTGTTCCAATCGATACTATTGATGCTAGAGATAGACATGTAGACGTTCCTCCTAGTATTCCTAAACCAGATACTGCTGATGAAAAGGCAGATAGTAAAGGAGACATTGTTGTCTCAGTTGATGTTTTTCAAGATGATGGAACGATGTTTGTTCCAAGCGATACTATAGAAAAACCAATGGATGTGCCAGCTGAAGCAACTTTAGACAGCGTTTCTTCTCCTGATCAGTGTTTCAACGGCACTTGTGAGGGTACTGATATTATTTCGTCACTATGCGATCCGGATGGTGATGGGTTGATTACCGACAAATTTAAGGATGAAAAATTTCTAAATGCCTTAAGAGAGGTTCTTGGTAAAGGGCCAACAGAAGATATAACAGTGGAAGATGCAAATAACACAACGGATTTAGGCTTTCATTATGATGGTCTATTTAATAATCTTGGGGGAAATGGCATCAGCGACATATCTGGGATTGAATGTTTTGTTAATTTGACCGATCTCTACCTTTACCTTAACAACATAGTGGATATTGCTCCTCTCAAGTATCTTACTAATTTGACTGATCTCGATCTCAGTCATAACCCTGTATCAGACATCACACCGCTTGCCGGTCTTACTAATTTGACACGTCTTCAACTTTCTGCCACCAAAGTATCAAATAATCTCGCGCCTCTTAAGGACCTTATTAATTTAGAACATATAGATATTTGGTTTAACGGAATATCAGACATTACTCCGTTTGCTGGTCTTACTAATTTGGAGGATCTTGGCATAGGGGAGAACAATATATCGGACCTTACTCCGCTTGCCGGCCTTACTAATTTGACCAGAATTGATATCAGATGGAATGAGATATCGGATATTACTCCGCTTGCCGGCCTTACTAATCTAACCGAGCTTACTCTTCAAAATAACAAAATATCGGAACTAGCTCCGCTTGAAAATCTTATTAATCTAAAGTGGCTCATACTCGATAAAAATCAGATATCGGATGTCACTCCACTTGCTGACCTTACTAACTTGATTCTTCTTGATCTTAAGACGAATTTAATTCAAGATATTACAGCCATTATAGCTAATCCCGGAATAGGCTTGGGCGACAAGGTTTGTATTCTCGGAAACGGAATTCCCCAATCACAAGTGGATGCCTTAGGAAACAAAGGAGTGGATGTAATCTGTATGGGGGCGTGGTGATATGAAATCATTATTTTTTCAGAGCAAGCAGGATGTTGGTAACCGAAATCCAAGTGTAGCAAAACGGCTTTTTTCAAGTGTTGGAAGAGATTTAGAGGGTCTTCTAAAAGTTTCCAGTAGAGCAGCAATATCTACTTTAACAGTTGCGTCCGCACTTCTTCTAGTGAGATGTAGTGAAAGTACATTGGTTGGTGTTTCTCCTCCTGATGCTAATGTTGGTGCTTCTCAGGATACTACTGAAAGAACAGCTGCAGCTGATGTATCGCAAGCTGAAGTAACTAAAAATGATACGAAATCCGTTCCTCCAGACAGCGTTTCCTCTCCTGATATACTTGTTCCAATCGATACTATTGATGCTAGAGATGGGTATGTAGACGTTCCTCCTATTGTTCCTAAACCAGATACCGTAGACACTGCTGATGGAAAAGTAGATAGTAAAGGAGATACTGTAATCTCAGTTGATGCATCACAAGCTGAAATAACTAAAAATAAAGACGTAACTGAAAAGGATAGCAATATTTCTTCTCCTGATGTAAGTGTTTTTACAGATAGTGCAGAAAAACCAATTGATACATCGCAATATATGTACTCCTTAGATTTAGAATCTCCAGACTCTGCGTTCTTTCCTCTATCTGGTCAAGATATTAATTTTGTGTATTATCCTATTCCAAACCCAGATTTTTCTGATGGCTTAGAACAGTTAGATGCCAAGCTAACTATAATTCCAATGAAAAATAAAGTTTACCCAAATCAAGATTTAGGTTACACACAAGAATTATCTGAAGATAATATTCTGCCTTATTCTCCAAATAAATTTGTATTCAACGTACCAACAGAAGGCGTCTATCGGTGGCTCTTAAGTTATACGCTACACTATGCAGATGGAACATCTAAAGTGTATCCAGATTACACTCCAGAAAAAATTGAGGAGTTTAAAAAAGGAAAAAAGGGGCCTGCGCCACTTTTTGGTTATCACTTTTTAGTTGTACCACATCCTGATGCACAGCCTTTAAGCGAAATAATTGCAGGGCAAAATGATTCTGCAGATAAGGATAGGTTCAATATTGTTTTTATGCATACAGACGGCACATATAACCAGTGGGATGATGCAGATCCTAACGATCAAACAATGCTAATGAAAGGGATTACAGACATGATAACTGGCAAGTTTGGACCATTCAGTGTAGAACCATTAAAATCCAACCAAAATAAATTCAATTTTTGGTATTATGCGGGAGATGTCACGTTTGCAAAGGTAGTTGAGACGTATGAATTAGTATGGGAAGATTATGGTTTAAATGACTTGTCTAATTATCAAAAATTAATGCAGGGAATATCGCTTCCAAACCAGATAATTGTAAGAGTAGAAGCTAACTACTACAGCGGTGGAAAACTTTGTGCTGCTTGTGCTTCTGCAGGCGGCATAATTATTTACTTTCCTAAAGGCGATATACAAGAATGCCAAAAAACTCATTCTTTAGACTCTTGCATAGCAGAACAAAAAGTATCCAGGATACTCACACACGAACTAGGACACAAAATAGCGCGTCTACCTGAAGAATACGAAGACGATAAGAGCATTGAGAATCCAGATGAAGAACTTAAAGGGGATGGGCAAAAGTATCCTTACAATCTTGGTCCTGGGGGAGATACAACTATATTTACTGGCAAAATCATGGAGGAAGACTGCATCCAACCTGATACAGATACGGGTGGTGAGACGTGTACCCCCAACCAGGGAGCAATTGATTTTTGCCTGCAACATGCAAGATGGAGAGATTTAATTGGAAACGGTTGCGGAGAAGATGGAATTATAGACTGCGATGCAGATGATCCTCTTTTCAGGGCTGAGGTTTCCTGTAATTATGCTGGGGCTGGATGGCCAAAGGCCTATTTGTCTGCGCATACGACAAAGTCTACGAAAGTTTCTATTATGGACTGGTCCGGAAAATTTTTCAACATAATGTTATTTGGCTCGGAGTTTTATGAGGGTTATACTAAGGATGTTAAGGATTATGAGCTATATGAAGGAAGATTTTATGGCCAAGTTAATGAAAGACAGCTATGCAGGTACATAATGTTGCTCACTGGTTCAGTAGGAGGAATCTGCAGTACGTTATGTTTAGATGGCTGCAAAGGCGAACAAAAATGCGTAGAAGGCGAATGTATGGAAGAGGGTCTGCTGAAGTAGCAAGAGAACGATTCGTCCTCAAGAACTTCGGAATGTTCTTGACGGTATCGAGGATGGTAATCTATTCTCAATATCTCTGGAAAAACTTTTCTGTCTCGGGATAGGAATTAAGTAAAAAAGTAATTGAAAAAATTGATAAAAATAGAAAGATAGTTCTCGATGATATTCTCTTCAATTTTTATTTTTTGAGCACTTCTTTTTGAAGACTGACTAAATAAGAGGGAAAGCGTTTCTTATAATGTTGCTAAAAAAGGAAGAAAACGAAAGGTTTAAATATATGAGATGCGTAAAATAAACATGCGACAAATTGCTTTTTATGGAACTGGAGTAAATCGAAAAACTGGAAAGGAGATCAGATTTGCTGTGCCAGAATCGATCTTAAATAAGGGTAGAGAGACCATACAAAAAAATAGTGATATGGCTACGACAAAGTTAAAAGGCGATCATGGACACCAGTGGTTAGATCCTTGTTTTGAAGGCGCGAAAACTAGTATACAAAAAAATGTGGATTTAACTACGATTGAAGCAAAAGGCAAATATGAACAACGCTGGTTAGACAATTGTTTTGAAGGTCCAGATTTTGACAGATTAGAAAGTAAGGTGCAACGTGTTTTTGGGAATGTAATTATGCGCTACCTTGATTCCGAGTTATTCACCAAAGACGGAGTCCAATTTACGAGATTTTTCTTCACGCCACAAAGAGAATCTCGCCGCTTGGAAGATCTAGATTTTGGTAATTTCGACATTGGGGATTTACCGCCTCGGACTGGGTAAACTCCACTGTGAAAGTAATTAAGATGTCAAGAAACAGATAACTGCATCTCAGTAAACCAATCACGAGTTAATTGTTAATACATCATTGAATTTATTTTTATCTCCGGAGAAATAGAAAAAATAAGAAAAAAATAATTGAAAAAATTAATAAAAAAAATACTTGCTAAAAGTAGTTGAGAAACATAGGAAAGTGTATTGGTTTAGAAAAGCTGTTGCTAACTCTTTTTTACCAAGAAAATTTAGCTAATTATTTTACAATTTTCTTTTTAACTTATCAATTAATTGTGTGATATCTTCCCTTTGTAATGCTGAATCAATTTCATTAGAATATTTATTAGCAGGAAATCGGCGTTTAAAAGAAAGTATAAAAATAAGGGGTCTGAATATATTGTTTATCCAAGAATGTGCTTTTGGTGGAACAGCTATTGATTCAACTTTTTTAATATTCTCTAAAAATGAAATAGCACGATTTATAGCATATTTATCTCCTTTTTTGATATCTAATTCAATAATTAATGTGGGTGCATAATAAGAAATTAGTAGTAATAATTTTGGGTCCGTCTTAGAATACTTCTCTAATACTCTTGCCCAGAACCAAGAGGGAAAAAACACGAATGGTTCTGAAAAATAAAGATTTTTTACTGATTCTTTTTCAGAATTTAAAAAACCGTCAATATAAAAATCTACAAACTTTTCTGCTTGCGGACTATCCTTTAGGAGTTTTTTTGAAAGCAACCATTCAGTTAAATGATATCTACATATACCGGCTATTCTTCCTTTTTTGTATTTGGATTCGTATAATTCTAGTAACTCATCCAAATTTTTTGACCTGTTCGGGTAAACAGTAGAAAAAAGTATTATGTGCCCTGAAAGACCAAAAAGGGCTAGAGGTACAAAGATAATCAGAAGTATATCAAGATAATCCCGTATGCTAGGATCTAGTTCCTTCAGGTATAACAATCTTATGAATGCGATGACTAGAATAGAGAATATGAAAATAAAGGATTTAATGGTTTCATTAATATTGCCGACTTTACTGTTTTTTTTAACCATATTGATAGACATATTAAGAAGAATTAAAATATTAACACGATCCAAATGAGAATAGAAAAAAGTAGTTGAAAATAAAAAATTAAAAAAATAAAAGAAAAAAATTACTTTAAGTATTTCGCAATATCCTTATCTTCTAGGTAAACTGCCTTCTTAGTTGTCATGTCTACATAAGATACTTCAACATTATCAGGCAATAGTTTCTTCTCACTGGTTTTTTTCAATGCCTCGATACCTAGTTCAATTACTGCTTCAAGATCCATTCCTGGCTTGTAGCTTTTCTCTAAGAATTCATCAACTGTTTTCTTTCCAGTTCCAATTGAATCTGCAAGGAAACCAGTCATTGCTCCGCTTGGTTCTGCCTCGAAAATTTTTGGAGAATCGTCTACCCCTGAAATCAATAAGGAAACTCCAAATGGTCTAATTCCACCATATTGAGTATAAACCTGTAGAAGATCACATACTTCTTTTGCAATGGATTCAACTGTTGCAGGTTCGCCATAGGTTAATTTGTGCTTCTGGCATTCCATTCTTGCAGCATCAACTAATCTTCGTGCATCTGCAATTAATCCTGATGCTGTGACCATTATATGATCATCAATTGGGAATATTTTCTTCAATGAATCATTCAAAACTAATCGTGAATGTCCGCTCTTGAATGCAAGTAAAACTACTGCATCCTTTCCAACTAAACCAATTGCTGTTGACCCTCTTTTTACAGCTTCTTTTGCGTATTCTACCTGGAATAATCTTCCATCTGGACTGAATACTGTAATTGCCCGGTCATAAGCTGCTTGGGGGGATACTCCGCTATACATATAGATAACACCTCATTATATATTTAAGAAGAAATAGAATAGAAAATATATAAATGTATTGGACGATTTTCGAAATAAAAAATAATAAATAATTGAGAAATAAAAGTAAATGAAAAACCTGAGAGAAGTTGTCGTTAGTTCTCTGATAGGTTCATTCTCCTGTTACTGTCTGACGTACTATCTCCTCGCGCTTCTTGTCTAGTTCTTTTAATGCATCTCGTCCTGCTTTTCGGATAAAAACGAGTTCCGTTAATTTCATGACTGCACACCAGGTACCTAAAGGAAAGGTTATCAGAAGAACAGCAGCACAAGTTAATGCAATTCCAGAATACACATCCTTAGAAACTAATCCTGAATTAGCTACCAAAGACCCCAGGGATGCTACAATCAAGGCAACACCCATAACAACTGGAGTTAGGAGCATAGAATCGAATGTTTTTTTATAACCCAATTCTGCTTTAACAGAATATAGAGAATGAAATAAACGCCTACGAATAGTCTGTTCTTTATCTACCACTGGAAGGGGAAGGGTTTCTTCAACTCTCTTCGCAGCATCCCAATATAGTTGCTTCCGTCTAGCAAGCCTTTTATTTGCCCCTTCAAAACGTTTATCCATATTAGGCATTTTTCCAGTTCCAGTAAGATAATTATGCAAACGTCTCCTTAGCAATCTCTGCCTGGTTCGCCCAACTGTAATAGGAACAACATTACTTTGACTAACTACGTTCATAGTTACTTTTTATGCATGATAAAGTTTATAAATCGACTTCCACTACTTTGAACTATTCACATCAAACTAGTTAATCGCTCTATCCTCTTATCTATTGGTGGTGTCAAAATGCTCGCACCCAATCCTGGTCTCAGACCAGTGGCTTGCATATGGGTGCTCGTTTATAGCCATTGAGCATTTTGACAGATGTCAAGAACGACGATTCGTTCTTGAGCATGATCGTGAACGCTGCGGCGTTCGCGACATAGAATTCCACTTATGGATCACTATGGAATTCTAAAGATTTAAAGCATTGGATAGGAAAGTAGTTAACAGTATATTCCACTAAAAAACACATCTTTATAAACCCTTTATTGCATAATAGATATATGCAATTACACCTCCAGAGAGAACGATTTGTAAGAACAAAAAAAGTCGCTAGGTTAGTTGCAACTTCATTTAGAAATGGGCTCAAAAAATGTACTCCGAGGAATATTTATCACACTCTCAGAGAAGACATAAGATTGTCAAGAGAGGCAATGAAAACTAGGGAGAGTGAACTTGTAGGAAAACCAGAACTTATAAACGCGAAAATAAGGCTCAAATTAGCAGCTGGAGTAGCAATCAGTGAATTTGCAGGGACATATGTAGGAGCACCAGTAGCAGGCCTTTTAGTCCAGTATGCAACAGGAGACGCGTACAATGGAATTGCAGGTACAATTGCAGGTGACTATTTTCCTGCAGTAGCATCTTTTCAACTTGCTTGGTTTATGTTCAATAAGGCATATTATTCCGCAGGTTCTTTTTGGGAAAATGTTAAACAATTCTATAAAGATGTATTACCCTTACATGCACTGGCATTAGCAGCATCAATCCCAACATATGCAATTACGGGCGGTATTTCTTTCTTGTTAATTGGCGGAATAAATACATTCTACCCAGGACTTGCGCATCAACTTCCAATGCCAGTACTAACTGAGTTCATAAACGTTACTGTAGGAGAATTCATATTTTTAGCACTAGTATATAGTGGTTCCTCAGAAATATCTAAACGACTCAGCCCTGGTTACAGTGCCTATCTAGATAGAACATATCCCGAGTCAAGTAAAAAACTCGACTCGATCTATACTGAACCAACGATATAAAACCATTAAACATGAGTCGGCATTAATTAGTTGGTTCAGTATACGGAACAGAAACAGCAGCACAATAGTGTGTTTAATCTCTAAATTACATTCTTATAAGTTCAGTAGGTTGAAAAGATTGTCCAGGAGCAATGAGTTTTAGATCCCCAACTCTTGCAAGCAATTGATCTATTTCTCCAGAATCCTTGGGTACGTGATTTATTTCAATACTAGCAAGCTGACCTAGTGCATTTTTTGAGAGGTTTCTTGTTATTGAATCTGGCACATGCGCCCACTCAGTGTAAAGTGTATATAGAGCTACACTCAAATAGTATACCTCTCTTGCTGAGATACGAGTTCTAGCCACATCCTCAACATCTTTTATTATTAGAGCCATAGGTATGGGTTTATCTTTTGCTTCAAATGGTGGCTGATAATACTGGAAACCAGATGCGACTCTGAAGCCGGATTTATCCATTGCAAACAATGCTGCTAATTTACCAGCATCAGAACCACTAGCAGGGGGTTCAACTTCTCCTGTAATATATCTTACTCCTGAAAGGCGTGTGCTTCTTGCATATTTATTTGCTGCTTCTAATGTTTTGGTTTCCATTAACGTATTCAAACCTTGTTTTCTATATTTTTCATCAACAACCATATAATGAATATAGACCATGGTTCCAACTTTGGTGGCATGAACACTAGCTATATATGCACCTACTGTTTCCCCAGTGCTATTTTCAGCACGCATGAATACATATGCGCCAAGTCTTAGGTACTCTCTCATAGTTTCTTCTGGTGTAACTACCTCTACATCAAAATGACTGATAAGAAACTCTCTGCTTGTACGAAATTTTTTATCAAAATCCGAATCACTAATCCTAAGTCTGGTTACTTTTATATCTTGTACAGAAGGGGATAATTTACGATCTAGGGCTTTAGATCCTAAACCATCGCTGAGAGAGGCAGAAGGGAACTTGTCCCCAACTGCTCTTGTAGGAACGCATTTTTTGTGAGTTTGTCCAGTCATGAATATACCCTTCTATTTCAATAATAAATTATATTGTGTTTGTAAATACTTTAAAACTAATACCGTAATACAACTTTTTGGAAATTTGAAACGAAAGCCAAATAAGATTACATTAATGCGTTTAATCTCTCAATTCTTTTATCTGTTGGTGGATGAGTCCTGAATAATCCAGAGAATTTACCAGCCAATGGATCAGAGAAATATAAAGGTGCAAGCTCACTTGTTGCTGATTGTACGGGCGTATTAGAGCTCGAAACTTTCTTCAATGCAGAAACTAATGCAGTAGGATCTCTTGTAAGCCTAGCACTATTTGCATCTGCAAGAAATTCTCTTTGCCTGGAAAGCGCAAGTCTTGCAAGCTCTGCAAAAATTGGTGCAAGAATCATGAATACAATCATTATTATCAGGATTACGCCAGCACCTCCTCCTTTTTTCCCTCCACCTCCACTTCCAGCAAATGCCCTTAATCCACCATGGGCAATAGATCTCAAAACAATTCTTGAAACAATTGCAATAAACCCAACCATTACTACTGAAACCATCATATAACGAATATCGTAATTTCCAATATGGGAGATCTCATGAGCAACTACTGCACTTAATTCCCTTCGATCTAATTTATCCAAAAGTCCTTGGGTTACTACTACAACAGCATGCTGAGGATCTCGTCCTGTTGCAAATGCATTTGGGCTTGGATCATTAATTATATATGCCTTAGGAACAGGAATTCCAGCAGCAATGCTCAAACCTTCAATAACATTATTCAAATATGGATTCTGTTGCTTAGTTACTGGCCTTGCTCCTGAAACTGAAAGTATGAACGAGAGCCCGAGATTATAGGTAATTACGATATACAAACCAGCAATAAGTATTGCAATAAAACCTGCAAAAACAAGATCATCTGTAACTAAGATCGAAATTAAGAATATTGCAAAAAAAGAAAGAAGAGACATGAATGCCATGAGCAAGTAGCTATTGCGCTTATTTGCATCTATAGCATCAAAGAAATGGATCTTCTCGCTTACTTTAGTCTCTAAGTTAGCTTTATCTGTAATCTGCAACACCTCAGCCCATTTAATTCACGGGATTTAATCAAACTTAACCTTTGGTACTGCCTTTTCTACTTCAGTAGTTTTGAAATATTCCTTCTGAACAAAGTGGAACATGCCTGCAATTAAGCTTCCTGGAAATACCTGCATTGTCTGGGTGTACCTAAGTATATTATCGTTGTAAGAGGTTCTCACAAAGGATATTTTATCTTCTGTTCCTGCAAGCTCCTCCTGTAATTTCATGAAGTTTTCATTTGCTTTCAATTGAGGATAGTTCTCTGAAACTGCAATTAATTTTCCAAGTGCTGCTGTTAGTAGGTTATCTGCTTCTGCCTTTTGTCCTGGAGTACCATTCACTAGTCCTCCCCTATATTTTGCAACATCAGAAAATACAGTTTTCTCGTGCTTGGCATAACCTTTTACAGTCTCCATTAAATTTGGAATTAAATCGTATCTTCTCTTCAATTGAACATCAATCTGTGCCCATGCATTCTCTATATTGTTCCTAAGAACAATGAGCTTATTGTACGTTCCAATTATCCATAGTACGATTAGTACTATTAAACCCAAAACCGCGTAAATTATCAAGTCCATATTATCACTTAGTTAGTTAGAATATTTAATATTTGTGTTTTTGTTTTAAGGCCGACAAATTTCTCCTCATTAATTATGAGTGTTGGATAAGTTGAGATTCCAAACTTGGATTTAAGTGCCTTCACTACTGAACTATCCAGGGAGCCATCAAACGTATAGAGGATAACTTTCTCAGATTCTCTTAATTTCGTAAGTTCTTCTCCTTGAGAGTTGCAAGGCTCTCCGCAATTCTCATTTGAATAAAAGTATAAAATGATTTGGCTTTTAATTCCACAAATCCCATTTATTTTTTTATGTAATAAATAAGAATCAAATTCTAGAGAGAAATATTCTTTCTTAAGCTCTGGATCGTGTTCTTCTTTTACATCTTCGATATAAGTTAACTTGTTCCCAAGAAGATCAACCTTTGAATCTATTTCTTCAATTTCCTCAGAAAAAACAGGGCAAAAATCCTCAGAAGGTTCCATTAAGAGAAGAAGCTGTAGAGAAAGGGTACTTTGAGAAACTGCATTAACTTCATCCATTACTTTTGCATTTATACTCTTGCTGATCTCTGTTCCAACATAAATTCCTGTAAGAAAAATAATTACTGTGACAACCAAGGCCAAAAGATATAGGCTTACACTTAATTTTCGTTTAACTTTCTCTATTGCCATATTACCAACTCAGCTTTTCTCTTTTTAATTCTTTAAAAACAGTTATAAGGTTATATGCAAGTGTCACATACCAGTAAACTATAATATATCCAGCTATCAAAAGGGGATTTGTGTCCTCTCCCTTGAAGGCCCTAACATTGAGATATATCCACAAAAGCGCAGCCAGAAATACCAGAATCACGATGATTGCAATGGGCTTGAATGATATGAATAAAAGGTCCCATCCAACCTTGTCCAGATAGATCTGCTGATTTATGAAAGAGTTTATTGCCAATGGGAGCATGATCAGCAGTGCAACAATTGGAAGAAGGCTCAAAACAGGTATAACAAACATTCCAAAATCTCCGTATTTGGGGGAGAGTAAACTCCTGTATTTGAATAAATTATGCAAACCTCCCCTGTGCCACCTTACCCTTTGATTTATCAAACCTTTGAGTGAGGGGGGGACCTCAGTGTAGACAACTGCATCAATAGAACTGCGTATCTTGTAATTGTTATACTGTATCCTCAGTGCCATCTCATGATCTTCAACTATTGATTTTTCATCAAATCCTCCAAGCTCCCTGAATATTTCTGCACGGAACATGCTAAATGGGCCAGGAGTTACAGGGACAGAATCCAAAACAGCTAAAAGTTTCCTGGACAAAAGAACTAAAAGATACTCCAGTCTCTGAAGCTCTTTTATCATCATGTTATCTGATCTGACTTTAACTGCAGAAGTAACTGCAACCACTCCCCCCTCATCGAAAAAAGGAAGGAGCTTTTTTATAACATCTGGCTGTACATAAGAATCAGCATCCATTGTTGCGATGATTTTTCCCTTAGCAATGGGAATTGCATAATTGAGGCTTGATGCCTTTCCGGAATTTTTTTTGTTCAATAACTTAATTCCCTTGGACCTATAGGAATTAATAATTTCTGCTGTTCTGTCTGTTGAACCGTCATTTACTACAATAATCTCAAGCTTGTCCTTTGGATAATCAAGCGCAAGAACACAGTCAAGACATTTTTCTACATATTTTTCCTCATTGTATGCTGATATTAGTATTGAAATTAAAGGTAGATTCCGTCCTGAAAATTTTTTCTGAACCATAATTTTATTGTAATTTTTTAGGTAAAGTAACAGAAGGAATACTATTGAATAAAGGAGTATGAATGATACTGAGTAAGTCAGTATATCTTCCAAATTCATTAGTTTTGTTCGATATTAATATTTTTAAAGAGTCTATATTGACAAAACTAGCAGACCTGCAAAGAATAATGAGAGTAAAAATCCGACTAAAAGGAATGGAAGGAATGGTGGAAGGTTTGTATAAATATAAACTTCCTTTAATTTAAGAGATTTTAATCGTTTTATTTCCTTCAAACTAAGGACTCTTTGTAAGTTGTATTTCTTCACAAGGTTTTGAGGCATAAACTCCAATGCAAGCACATCCTCTTCCTCTGCTTTTCTTAAGGGAACCTTTTCAGAGAGTAACTTGTTTATATCTTCCTTATAGATTAGGAAAAAGATTGTTGAAAAAAGAACTACGGAAACAATTGCTAAATAAGCTGGAGAGAAAAATGGGAGTGTTGAGTAGAAATATAAGAATAGGAAATACGGAATTAAAAGTGCTAAGAATGGGGTATTTGGCTTTGATTTTATTTTTGTAAGCTTAAATCCAAAATGAATTATTGTATATAATGCAAATAAAACCCCGGAGAATATGAGTAATGAAAAAATGAATGGGAAATTAAAGGGAAGTTTTGATAAAGAAGGATGAATGGGAAGCAATAGGGAAAGTGAAGCAAGAATGAATATATCTCCCCCTCCTAATTGCCCAGCCCTATAGAATAAATACCCAAATAAGGAAACTAAGACCGCAGTAATTACTGCGAATAGGGAAAGTTCCTGGTTGTAGAAATATAAGTTTGTAATGAATGAAATTCCTAAAAAAGCATAAAGAAAATTTTCAGGAATATTTTTCTTATTGAATAGATCAAAATAGGTTGCAATTAGTAGGCCTACAAATGCAAGAATAATTCGTATTGTTTCTCCAGGAATAGGAATTTCTGAGAAAAGGATTGTATCAAGCATATACTAAACCAACTAAGTAATACCGATTTAAAACCTTTGTATCGCTATCGATGGTTTAGTATAGATTGAGACGACTTTTTTGTTGTCTCAGGATTGGTATCACAGATTACTTATATGAAAAACTCACAAAGGAGATTACCCATTTCTCCATCAGCCTCACACTCAGTAGGCCTTTCTGCTCCAACTGCAGGAATTGTTACTGTTAAATCGTACTCCACTCCATCTGGATAATTTATGAGGTAATTTAAGATCTCAACAAAGAGCCAATACTCATCTGGAGCATTAGTTACAGATATATGATCTGGTTCTTCAGTATAGTGAGTATCCAAGAGTAATTGCAAATCTCCTGAATATAGGTTAATATCATAATCTGGTTTTCCTCCAATCTCGCCACAGTCAACTTCTTCTTTCCCTTCGAAACATTTAACCACAAATTTAAAATCATCAAATCCATCTACGAAAAATTCTTCTGAAATTTCACAACTTGTTGGGTGGATTATGTCTGTTAAAACAGAACAGATTAATTGGCCAGAAGAAACTTGTGCATTTGCAACTATTGAAAGAATATCAACCTCTGCTCCTCCAGAACTTCCTGATAAATATTCATTAGTTGACCCGCTTTTTGAACCACCGTCAATAAACCAGTGAACATTGTTGCAAGGAACTTCTGCTCCGCTCTCTGTGCAGGTAATGTATGTTTTGAATTGGGTATTCTCTGGAAGCCCATCATTAGGATCGAAATCAAATTCTATTCCACCTAAACCAATTGTTTTCATATTGAGCACACAACTATCAACAACTGCTGCTTCCAATGGTGCTGAATCTGAGGCACTTCCATCAGGATAAGTAACTACTACTGAGAGCATTCGTGATCCTGTGGAAAGTGGAGTAACAAAGACTAAGGGGAATGGCGCAGGAAATTTGTCTAATTTCCATCCTGCGGGATGAAGAGTCCAAGAAACTTGTCCACATTGGATCTGCTTTCCCCAGTTCTTACAGATAAGCGTGAATGGGTAGGAAACATTTATTGTCATATCCAGATTCTCTGAGGGATCAATTTCAGCTGTATAGTTTGAAACAGAACGCAGGTTTGCAGAACAGCTACTATCTACATTATCAATTACTACATCTGCAGTTAATTTTCCGCTGGTTATAGAAGAAGGGGTAACCTTAGATTTCAATGGATCTGCATAAGTAGTAAGATCCCAGGCTTGGAGAGATGGGGTTAAACTCCACTCAACTCCATGACAGTTTTTTGGCTGCTTTTTAAAAAAACATGCTAGAGTAAAATCATAATTTTTTCCAATAGCCATATCTAATTTTTCTGGAGGAGTTATCATGCAAGAATAATCTGTAGTTATTATAGGAGTGCTGTTTGCTCTTACATGTGCAGAACAAGTTGCATCTATTCCATCAATTACTACGTCTGCAGTTAATTTTCCTTTGTCCAATGTAATTGGCGTAACTGTTGCCTTGGTTGGAATCGGATTGGAGAGCCCCCATGTATTTATGGTTAAGCTCCAATCAATTTGATCACAGTTTGTTGGTTGTTCCTTGAAATAACAAGTTAAATCGAAATCATAATCAGTTTCCAAAACCATATCTAATTTTGAAGAAGGGGTAATTGCGCAGGAATAATCTGTAGTTACTGGGGGAATCTCGCCAGTGCTGTTTGCCTTTAAGTTTGCAGAACAACTTGCATCTATCCCATCAATTACTACGTCTGCAGTTAATTTTCCGTTGTTCAAAGTATTTGGTGTAATTATTGCCTTAGTCAGGGCTGGATTGAAGAGCTCCCACGTGTTTGGGGTTATGCTCCAATCAGTTTGATCACACTCTGTTAGTTGTTTCTTGAAATAACAAGCTAAATTGAAATAATAATCAGTTTCCAAAACCATATCTAATTTTGAAGAAGGGGTAATTGTACAATTATAATCTGTAGTTAGTGGAGGGGGCTCAGTTGCCTTTAGGTTTGCAGAACAACTAGCACCTACATTATTGATTACTACATCTGCAGTTAATTTGCTTGAACCAGCACTCTTTGGAGTAACGGTAGATTTTGTAATAATCATACTAGGAGTAACCTTCCAACCATTGGTAATGCTCCATTCAACATTGCTGCAAGGTGTTGAGATTCCATCCTCCTTGCATGTAACTATGAATGGTGAGAAGGATTTATCCACTACCATGTCTAATTTCGAAGAAGGCTCTATTGAACAATTATATTTTTTTGGGATAATTGCTTTTTCCTTTATTGAAATATCAATAGGCAAACTCTTTGGGGAGAGTGTCTTGCCAGTACATGGATCTTTCCCTTCTGATTCATAACCAAGTTCAATATGAATTTTATTTAGATTATTTGGAAGATCATCTCCAGGATACATAATAGTAAAACGTATTTTCTTAGTTTTATCATGATCTATTGTAAATGTATTATAATCAATATAACCGTTTACATCGAACAAATCCCATTTTCCATCTGAATTAATGTCTGGAACTAAGAATCCAGAAGTAATAGTATTTTCCCCATTGAATTTTACTGGAAGATCTCCATCATTAGTTACGCTCATAGTTACTTCAACAATTCCTGGAAATTCGAATGGGGGGGAATTTCCATCTATATCTTTTAAGCTACCTGGAACAAGATTAAGATCAATAGTTGGTTGAATTACATTAATTTCAATAGAGAGCTCTGTTACTGGAATGGAGTATGATTTTTGTTTAAGGGAGGAATCTTTTGTATAAAGGAACATATAATCTGTACCGTATAGCGGGTCTGTAACTTTTATTGCTCCAAAACATTTTGCTCCATCGAATGAACCAACGATTGTATAAGTACCAGTGGATTGAAGGTTTAACATTACAGAATCGCTAGAAGCAAGATCAACACTCTTGGTATTGAAGTTGGTTGCATCTACGCTATATTGGCCACCACAATAAATATTTGCAGAACCTTTTTTTTGTTCAGTTAGAAAACTTCCGCTTCCAGTAGGTTTAAAAAAAACTGGCTGGGTATGCCAGGAAGAAAGATAACTCATTACTGGAGAGGGATCAATGAACTCATCAAACGTATCGTCGTTATCCTCTTTATTTGCGTCCAACACGTCGTCAAAATCCCCTTTGGTTAGGAATTTAACTGAATAGGATTTTACCTTATTATAATTTTCTGGAAGAGGCACGTCCTTAAGATAACTTGAATATGCAGTAAAAGAATCTCCCCATTCCCCACTAAATTCAGGAGTAATCTCAACCTCCATTGGACAAATTATATCCCCATCCTGAAGATTAGAAGGGTCTCCTTTTAGTACTCCGTCTTCTTCGCTGGCAGCAATAGTAAAATCATTGGAAAAATCCAGGCCTGTTGTAATTTTATAATTCGTAGAATAATGGTAGAAAGTATGCGCATGGAAAAGTGAAAGGAAGAGAAATAAAAAAATAAAAAATAATTTTACTTTCATAGAGGTACCTCTGCACCTATTTTTCCACTGTATCCACTTATTGGATCCCAGCCCCCTCTTAGAAAGAATGGGCCATATTTGAAATGAAAGGCTGCGCCAGAGCCCAATTCTTTTTGTTTTACATCATAAATTACTTGAGGTATCACACCGACAGCGACTTTCTCAGTGCGATAACCAAACATAGCACTTGCAGTAAAATATGCTGGAGTTTTAAATCGCTCTGCACCTGCCTGGACTGAGGGGTCATCTGGATAAAGGGATACACCGCCTCGTCCTCCAACCCAAAAACTATCTCCAAGAAGGACTGTATAGCTTAACCCAATATCTAAAAGATTCTGCTGAAGAATCTCATTCCCAGAATCCAATGCAAAATTATAAGAGGCATCAAAGGCAAGCGAGGCATGGCTGCTTATCCAGTATTCAAGCTCTCCTCCAGCTTCCATGAAAAGTTTATTATTTATGCGAACATCTTCGATCTCAACATATTCGCCAGCAACACGTGGTGTAAAGGTTAGCACTGGCCTTCCTGCTGAGTCACAGAGTGTAATCTCTGCACCGAGCAGGCCTTCAAATGTTCGTGCATTAATTGTTGTGTTTATAGTTTTTAACTCAAATGTTTTCTCATCGACCTTGAACTCCTTGGCTTTAAGACCAACTACACCACAAGTTAATCCAGTTAGCAGCCTTATTCTCCAAAGATCATCTGGGGATACAGGCTTGAGTAAATCCGTTTTAATCAAATATTCTACCCCAAACTGCCAGACACGACGTCCAGAGAGCACTACAACGTCCTTGAATGCAGCATCTATTTGGTGAAGTAAACCCTTGGCCATCTTTCCTTTGTCTCCGCCCTCTTTAGCAATCTTTACAATTCCATCCCTCCATTCCTTGGCTGCTTTCACAGGATTATCTTTTACCAGCATATTCCATTCTGATGGAGAAATTCCTGCTGCTTGTGCAGACTTCTCCCAATTAGGATTAGAAAGAACATCTCCAAGTGCAGCACGATCTTTTGGACTAAGGGGTTCACCTGACCATGCCTTCCCTACTGAAGCTAGATTATCCCCACCCAATCCCCAGCCTTTATATGCATCCCCATATTCTCCAGGGCTGAGTACAGTATCTTCTCCTACCCTTAAAGGCTCAACCTTGAAAGGTATTTGTGGCTCAGTTATTGGCGTTGGCCCGGTTTTAACTATAGGCCGTGTTGCCCACGGACCTAGAAGCAAAGTATGAATTTTAGCATGTGCATGAGTTAATAGCCCGAGTAGGTCCGGGTCACGTTTTAGAGAAGGTTTTGCATTCTCCTCTTGCCTTGCAGCTGCAGTATAATTTAAATATTTGATTAATGTTTCACGATTTAGAGGAACAAAATCCATATTACTGATTAATGCCTGTAGAGCCCTTTTATTCCTAAAATCCTCTGCATTTAGAGTAGCAAGATTTACTTGTGCTGGTTCTACCATATTATCACCTATTCTTTTTTGGAGTAATCCACAATGCTGCCTTTTGGCTTACTACCTTTTCCTCCTCTCCATATTCCATCGGCACATATTGAACTACGACTGTAGGCACTTTGGTTACTGTAGTCATCCTGGCTATTTCCTCTTCACTCGTTGTATGCCACTCAGGTTCCCATTCACCTGGTGCTGTTCTGACAATAGCACCTACGCGTTCATATGTAGGTTTTCCATCAACAACCTTAAATAAATCAACGTAAGTTTTTCCATCTATTTCAAATGCTGAGGAAAGATATGCGTATGCATATATCTTTGGTTTTTTTGGAATGGGTTGTGCAATGGGATCCTGGTATTCTCCTGGCTTTATTTTCTCTGCGTAATCCAGTTTTTCATAAACATAGATTATATTCTTGCTTTTACGGTACTCCCAAAGGAACCAGTTATAGGATTCTACCTTGTCCTTATCCCGTGGATCAACTGTTGCAGCTTTAAAAAGAAGCCTATCCATCCATATATTATATGTAATTGCAGGCTTTATTATAAGTGCTGGAGCTGGAAGTGGAATAAGCTCTGGTAGAATGATAGGTACTTCCACCGTTTTTTCTTCAGATACCAGTTCCAGTAAAGCTAAATAGATTCCCAGCCTTCCCAAGGTATCTCCGCCGAGCAGTCCATCCGCAAATTTCTCAATTGGGTCTTCTACAACCGCTTCTTTGTATGTATCCTTATTGTGAGAGGATTGCACTGTGATTGTACTTTGGGATAATTTTTGGAATAAATCTGGGAATTGTGAGGCAAAGCGTATTTGTTCCCTAAACAGTGATTCATTAAAAGCTCTACCCTTCGCTGAAACATAATCCGTATAACTGGGCAGGGTGAACACGCTCTCCTTTTGCGCGCGATAACCAAGTGCAAGGTCTGCAAGCATACCTAAATCTTTTGCTGTAGTTATTGTGGTCCATATTTCTACTCCTCCTACATAATCAGAAGCACGCTTGGCCTCTGCATACTGTGGATGGTCTATATTAAATTCTCCATTCCTAGAGCGAAGCCCTAATTTATGATAGTCAATCAGAAGCTTTTGGATCATAACCACTGCTGCACGTGTTCTTGCACCATAATTCTTATCAACATCCAATCCATAAACGAGCGTCCAATTATCTGTATCTTTAGAATGGTCCCTATAAGAGACCCTTCCTGTTTTATTGTGTTTAAAATAGAAAATCTTTTCTGATTCTAGACGACCTCTTAGCTCATCTGTATTCATACGGAATACTGGTATTCCTTTACCTTGTGCTTCCAGCAATAGATTAAATAGTTGCTGGAAAAACTCTGTTTGCTCCTTGCTTCTTTTTACTTCAGAATATTTTGTGTAAAAATCAAAAAGAAGGATGGGGTGCTCAGAAATTCGCCTATAAATGTCCTCTTTGGATTTTCCAGTTTCTCGTGCTATCTTTTCAACAAACTTCTGCACAGCATTATATTGAGGGTTACCCTGTACAATAGCTTGAATATCAGCTGCTTTTTGTATGTTTCTTGCGTCTGTCACTGCTTGGCTCTCAGGAATATAGCCAACAACTCCCCCAAGCACCTGTCTTTTTGTTATTGGTTTAGAAGGAAGTGGGGGATTCCCAAATATTGTTGTTCCTGGAAGCACTCCCATTACAGGGTGTAATTTATCAATTGTATCACGCGCATATGCTTTTACCTCTAAAACAAAAGGATTGGAAGAACCGCTTTGTTCTATTCGTTCAACAAGATCTTTTAATTTAGCCTCTGCTTCTAAGATCTCCCAACCTCCGACAACATTAATTACTTGGGATAATACATACGGATGCTGTTCTGTATCAAGTTTTCCTACGATTGCAGGAATAGAATCGCGATCATTTAAGAGAAATAGGGATTGTACTGCCCCAGCCCTAACTATTTCATCTGAATCATTCAATCGATCTCTCATTAAAGTGGATAATGGTATTTGTCCACGTAATTTCTCAAGACTTGCAAGCGTTACCATTGTTTCAGCTTTTACATACGGATCAGGAACATCTAGTAAAAGATAGAGTTTTGAAAGGGTTGGATTGCCAAGGTCTAAATGACGCAAGCATCTCTCAGCAGCAATTACTACATCTGGAGAAGGGCTGTCCAGTAACAACCCAAGTTTCTCTAAGTAGCTTTTTTGGTCTTCTGGGTTAACTGGTTTTGAAGAGAGAGCAGTAGCAAGGTCTTTTAAGCCAGCTAATAATTCCTCCTCAGGTTTGGAAAGATCAATAACTATTCCTATTGGAGCAGCTGCAGTTTCTCGTGATTTTTTTAGCTGGTCTGCAAGGGCAATTAGCTCCTCTTTATAATCTCTAACATATTGGACTGTGTATTCTGTACGTGCATCAATAAATGCATCTGTGAATCCCTTTCGAATTTCTGGATCAGACTGGGCATTTCTAGCTTCTTGGATAGTCTTTTTGAAACTCTCACTCATTTGGCCTGGACGGCGTTGCATATCCTCAGCAATCTGCACTACATCCAGAGGATGACTAAATTCGTTATCACCAATAGAAAATTTGAGCGCAAAGGTTCCATCCACAGTCTTGAGAACACACTCCATTGTTAATTCCTTTTCATGTTCAACAGATGGTGCAAATAAATTTAGGGTTTCTTGTGCAGCTTGTTTTACAGCTGGCCGACTATCATTAAGAAATGAGGTTAGTGCTGTTTTAGCAGTTGCGAGATCTGCATCAAGAAGACTAAGAGAAGAAATCGCTCCAATTGCACGCACAACAAGTGTTTCATCTGTACTTTTTGTAATTACGATAATCAATGTATCGAGGACTTCAGAATGGGAAACTGTTCTGGCCTCTGTAGTTCTTGAACCAATTAATCTATCATTAAGCTCAGCCAATAACTCAAGAGTTGGGACTGTAGAAAGAGCAGTAAGAAGTTCAGCATCTGAAAGTTTAGTAACTTCTTTAGGTGCTGCTTCAACTGGTGGTGCAACTGTTGGTGCAGGTTCTAATTCAGATTTCTTTTCAGATCGTAAAGTAGCCTCATCAATAGGTCTCATTTTTGCTTGTGATAATCTACTCTCAGCAGTAGCAAGGGCAGTAGATAACTCCTTCACTCTTTCTCTCTCATCGGGAGTAAACCGCCTAGCCCCAATTCTGAGGATAATATCGTTTGCACTATCCTTATCTGTGTAAGAAACCTTATACTTACCGGCCAAGAGATACAACTCTTTAAGCAGATCATCTTCTCTAAACTTTCGTAATACCATCAATCGAGCAATTTCCTTTTCTCGTGGTGTTTGTGCTGCAGGTTTAAGTTGAGAAATGCAAGTTGTAGCTGCAAGAACAACATTTGGATTAGTGGATCCGAGTAGAGGGGTGATCACACTCCTAGCTTGTGTCCTTTCAGCATCATTATGCTTGAAATCTTTATCTAATTGAGTTAGGAGATTTATGTGTGTGATTAAACCTGCAACTTGATTATTTTGATTACAATAATTAATTGCATTTAACAAATAGACGTACTTACTGTTTCTATCTAGTTTGTTATATTCGTCTGCTGAGACTAATTTAGATTCTCCTGCTTCTTCAACTTGAGGAGCCACTGCAACTGGTGGTGCTTTTGCAGCCTGGGCTATTTGAGTTATTTGAGTTTTATTTTCGTTAATAAATTTAATTGCTGCATCCACACTTGCATCAATAGATTCTTGAGAAAGGGACTTTTTTCCAGTAAAATTAGTGGAGATGAATGATTTGAGATATAATCGAAGAGTCTCTTCTCCTTTAGCCATTTCCTTTGCCAGATCAGGGATATACGCGCCATAAGAATATGCACCTGCTTTGTCCTTATTATAATGTAAACCAAGGAACTCACCTCTTATTTCCGGTGTTAGGACAATTACTTCTTCAACTGGAGCAGCAGTTCTTATGACAAGAGCAGCAATAGCTTTGTCATAGTCGGAACGTAAGGTGCGAGATTCCTCCTGTTGCTTATTAGGTACTTTGAACCCTTTGTCAGCTAATACTTTGCTTTGTCTTATTACCTCTGCAACCATTTCCTCTGCTTTGGATTTCGTAGCAGGTTTAGAAAGCGCAGAAACAGTACCTCCTGTAGATTTGGTTGACTTAGATACAAAAAGGTAATAATCATAAATTGCTCTGTAAGATATTTGTTCAACATTAGCAGCACTTACTTCTGGAGCCTTGCCCTTAAACAATGGTTCTGCGGCTTTTGCATCTGCTTGTGCTGATGTTGCAGCTGAGGTCTGGTATTCAGCATAAAGTTTATTATATTTAGTAAGTTCATTGCCAATAAGTCTGAGCTTTGGAACCAAGATAGTTAGTTCGTCAACACGTGCTTGCGCACTAGTACGATCTATTGCAAGTGAACGTTCAGGAGGTACAGGATGCCCTTTAGCAGTTAGTAATTTTCTTACGTAAGCATATACATAATCGTATAATGCATTCACTGCATCGTAATATCTTTGTTGTGGGGTTTTTTCTACTGGTGCAACAACTGGTCCTGTTGGTTCTCCAAACTCTCTATTAAGAGAAGCAACTGCGTCTTTCTCTGTTTTTAATCCAAGTGCAACTGCTCTCACTACACTGTATGAGTGAATTAGCGCTCCTGTATTTGCTCCGTTTCTTTCTGCCTCAGTTACACGATCTAGAAGTACCTGAAGTTTAACTGCATCTTTGGAATTCTCCACTGCAAGTATTGCTTTATTACTTGCATCTCTGATTGCTTGTTTAGGACCGAACGAATCTGCAACTCGTTGTTCTCTTGCAAGATCGAGTATTGTTGTAAAAACTTTAGATACGTCTGCATCAGCTACTTGTCCTTGCGATTTGAGAATTTGTACTATTTTTGAATTAGCTGCATCTTGATCAACACTTACCAAATCAGTGATAGTTGCTGCAGAACCAGATCGAGTATAATCCATAATTAATGATAGTGGGATTGAAACTGTTCTTTTCTCAAAACCAACTGAGAACATAATCATAATAGAGGAACTAAAAGTACCTTCTACCGTTTCACCCTTAAGTCCGACATATTCTGTTTCAGCCTTTGCCCCCAGTTTACCCAAAGTAGCTAGCATAATCTCTTGTGTAGTGCTGCCTTCTGACTTAAATCTGGCTTGCATTATTTCTGAGGCTTTTAGTTTTTGGTCAGCAGGCATCAGTGCAACATGCGTTGAAACCATTTCAGCTGCGTTCTCTCGTACAACTAAACTTTTATTATCAAGTGCAAGTAACAATAGGTCAAATGCCCTTGGTAATTGCTCTTTTCCTGCAGGATTTTTACTTAAGTCTGTAATTACTTTATTCAGATTACCAAGATAATCAAGATTCATTGCTCCCTTTCTGGCTTCAAGATCTGCAAGTTCATCAGAAGATTCCTTACCCGCTTTTAAGAATAGTAAACAAGCTAGTCCGTCATTGAATTTATCCCCAGCTTTCACAGATTCTCCGAAAGCAAGCAGTGCGTTTCCTTCGCCGAGAAGTGTTCTCGCTCGAGCATCAGCTTCTTTCTCTTCTTTAGATAATGTACGTGGGGTCTCTTCAATTGTACCCGAAACGAAATCAAAATTAAACCGATGAAGTTCCTTGGTTAGCTGCTCTTTTTTGGCTAGTGCATCTCCCACAAATGCTGCAGCTTTCATTGCATCCTGGACAACTTGAGGAATTCCATCCAAAGGTTTTTCCTTCTTGAGTACACCTCCAGAAGGTCTCATATTAGCTAAACTGTTATCGTAAGCTATTATAGTTGTAATAACACCAAATTTACCATGTTGGATAAAACCAACTGTTTTAGTTATTTGTGCGAGGTTTTTTGGAATAGTTCCAAGATTTCTACCTTTAACATACTCTTGAAAGGCATCATAATCTTTAAAGAACTTCAAATCAACATTGTCCTTTTTTCTTTCACATAAATAATAGAAATCCCCATATCTAAGTAAAATATACTTGTTTTTTAACTCACTTTCTATTGTTTTAAGTGTACTATCGGCACCCACACCAGAATGAGAGGAAGAAAATGCATTTTTTACTGCGATCAGAAATTCAGCAATTGTCATGTTTTTATCAGCAAAGGGCAATCTATTTTGTTCGGTTGATACTAGAACTGCACGTGGAAGTGGTTCAGGTTGAGCTTGGGCAACTCTTACTCTAATCTCCTCTCCTTTTTCATCATCCGCGGGGGGTTTTAGTTTTGGTCCCCCTCTATCTTGTGCTGTAAAGTAATTAATTTGATCCATAGGATTATAGGAAATTATATCTATAGGCGCCTCATTACTCATATAACCACCAAATGTAATACCAATTATGAGTGAAAATATTTATAAAGGGAGCTTAATCTGGAGGATTGGAAATCATCGTTTGCTTTAATCAGATATTTATTTGTGTTCAAAATTTAGACCATTTTTGGCTGAAATTAATAAACTTTATCGTGATGATCAAACTCTAGAAAGGTAATTATTCCTTGTTGTTTGTCAAGCGTGAATATAATTACAAAACTCCCCACATGCGCTCTTCTTTTTCCTTTTAAAATATTTTGCAATGGTTTGTAATGCTCAGGATTCAGAACAATTTCTTCCATCTTCTTCTCAAGTCTTTCGTACAGTTGCGGATCGTGTTTTTTGAGTTTTTGAAGTCTTTTAAGAAAATGTTTATCATAGTCTATGAAATAGGGCATGTTCCCACTACTCTTCTATCTTATCCAAGTATGTGGACATGTCTTTTACGGATTTAAATCTCATCTTTTCTCCCTTATTAACTCTTTCTTCAGCTTCAAGAACCCGATTAACAAAATCTTCTTTAAATTTTGGTTCATGCATAAGCTCTTCAAAAACCTGGACGATTTCTTTATATCTTAATAGCTCAAAATATTCGGATCTCGAAATGCTAATGTTTTCCATCTTCATCACAAGTATAGTAATTACAGAGACGATTTTTATTTGTATCTATCCGCTCCTGACCAAATTTAGTTCAAACTTTCGACCATTTTTTGCTATTTTTGGTCGGATTCCTGAACGAAATCATTTAATTATATACATAGTATGACATACAATTAAATGATAAAGGCATTTACGAAGAAAGAGAAATCTTTACAAAAACATCAGGAGGAACCTTAACCCTTAAAACCTGCTTAATATACTTCTCATCCCCTTCAATATCTACAAGCCTCCTGCAGATCCTCTTCTGCCAGTGCTCATAGGTATCTGAACCATCCCCACAAGGGGTTCTTCTAGTGGAAATTTCTAAAACTTTCCTCGGAAGGTTTACTGGGCCCTTTATTTTCATATTCAGGACTTTTGCAAGCTCCTTAATCTGGTTAATAACTAAATCTAATTCCTTTGAATCTTCTCCTTTAAGTATAATTCTTGCTTTACTCATAATAATTCACGCCCATTAATTGCGGAAATTAATTATTGAAGGAAGGCTATATAAACATTTGCAAAGGGCGGAAATTTGTAAGTTGCCTTGTAATTCAAAAAAACAGTATAGAGGTATACTAAGATTTTAATTTGCAATGGAATATATGCGTTATATGGATCTCTCAGTCATCATCCCTGCCTTGAATGAAGAGAAGTATATTGAAAATTGTCTAAAGGCATTGAAGAACCAGAATTTTAAAGGAAAATACGAGATAATTGTTTCAGATGGAGGAAGCAAGGATAGGACTGTAAAAATTGCAAAAAAATATGCAAAGATTATTGTAGATAAGGATCGGACTATTGCAGCTGGAAGGCAGAAAGGAGTTGAGGTTTCCAAAGGAAAAATTTTAGTTTTCACTGATGCAGACTGTAGGCCTTCCAAAAGATGGCTTCAGGAAATTATAAAACCATTAAACAACGGTGCAATTGGCTGTCATGGAACAATTATTCCATATGACGGAGAGGAAATAGAAAAAAAATTCTGTAAGAACGTGTTTCCAAAATATTCTGAACTTATGATTAAATTAAAAAGACCAGCGTCTCCAGGTTCTAATTTTGCAGTTAGAAGAGAGGCATTTGAAGCAATTGGAGGATTTGATACTGAATTAGTTACTGGAGAGGATGTAGATTTAGCAAAGAGAATTGCAAAGATTGGAAAATTTGTATTTAATCCAAAGGCTATTGTTTATGTTTCTGCAAGAAGGGTAAAATGCTGGGGAAAGGGAAAATATATTAAGTATTATTTAATGGACTCGATAAAGAGCCATGTGTTTGGAAAACATTGTGAGAATTATCCAGCAATACGATAGACCATTACATATATTTATGGATATATTTGTAATAAAATGATGAGAATATGAAAATCTCTTGGTTGGTTTTTGCAGTAATTACAATGGTTTGCTTCTCAGTATCAAATTTATTATTAAAGTTATTAGTAAAGGATTCTGGATTTAGTGGATTTGATTTAGCATTTCTTGGGAAGATGGGCAGTAAGAATATTTTGATTTTTATGTTTGTAATTGTATTATCATTAGTTGGATTTTATATGCTACTTATGGCGTACAAGGAAGGAAATCCAGCACTTGTAATGGCAATTGTAGGATTAGGTGCAGTTTTAATTGCAATCACCCAATATATTTTTTTAGGAACAGTGCTTACTACAAAAGAAATACTTGCATTGGCTCTTGCAACAATTAGTATATTCCTTCTTGCACTATAATTGTAAGCATGCTAAACAAAAACGCAAGCTTTAAGTATATTATTTTTGAGTTATCCATGGTGAATATGTGGAAATCAAAAATTTATCTATGAAAAATTCTACACTTCTTTTATTGGTGCTTGCAATCTTGTCTTTTGCAATATATCTTGCGCCCATAGGAATATTTAACGAGGATAAGGGAAAATTGAAATATGATACAATTTCTCCTGAGCACATACTCTCTGGTGCATACAAAGTATACGGCCAGGCAGAGCTAGGAAAATGGGCTGCAAAAACAGTTATTACAAATGAGGGAGATAAACCATTATACAATCTAAAGGTATATTATAAACTTGGAACATATGCTGATTGGGCTGAGGCTGGAAGTTTCCAAATATTACTGCCTGAAAGCACAGTCGTGGCACTTTATTATCCAGTACTCTCAGGAACAATTACACAATTAAGTGCTTCAACTCCTGCGAATATTGAACTAAAAATTACATATTCACATAGTGAAGATGGAGATAAAAAAGAAATTACAGATACGAAACCAATAACACTTTTAGGAGGGCATGATTTTATTTTCACCAGTATTCCTCCTGAAGAAAGCACTGGAACATTTGCAGAAAATTTCAATAATTATCCATTCCTGGCTGCATGGGTTACCCCAAGTGATCCAGTAGTTGTACAATTTGCAGATATGGGAAATGCACTTGCAGGTGGAGCAGGAGCAGCATTATCTGATGAGGATGCCTGGGCAAGTTTGCAAGGAATGTGGACTCTTTCAGTGATAAATGGTATTACTTATAAAACAGAACAACAGGGTTTCTGGACTGGAAAATTTTCCCAGTATGTAAAATATCCGAGGGATGTGATTAAGGAAAGATCAGGAACGTGCCTGGATACTGCAATATTCTTTGCTTCACTAGCAATGTCTCAGGGATTAAAGGCATATGTTATTTTAATGACTGGTCATGCATTTCCAGTTATAGAACTTCCAAGCGGAAATTTGGTTCCAGTAGAATCAACTGCACTCAATTGGGATGCTACATTTGATCAAGCAGTTGAATCAGGAATACAAACTTATGAAGAGGCAATGGCTGGACCAAACTTATGGATAGATATAAGTACATTGCAATCAGAAGGAGTTGTTCCTCCTGAATTAGAATCCCTTCCAACAGATGCATTAGCAGTATGGGGAATTACCTCTGGAGGCAGCGGAGGAGTAAATACTGGGGGCAATGGAAATGGAGGAAATGGCAATAATGGTGGAAGTGCAGGCTTAACAGAAACTTATACGAATAATGATCCCGGTTGGAGCATAAAATACGGAGATGATTGGCAGATAAGTGAATATACCGGCGAAGTTGATTTCTATCCACCTAGCGGACTTGAGGTCATTGTATGGTGGATGGAGGGATATACTAAAAATGAGGTAAGGGACCTAGAGGAAGATATAATGGTTAGTATAGGATCCTTTGAAACAATTCAAGAGGATGTTGACAATGTTGATGGGGTTAATGCAGATTTGGTCATGTATTCTGGTACGCTTAATTCAAACGGAAAAGATTTGACTGTAGTTGCAAGATACTTTAATCAAGGAGGGTACGGATACGCAGTATTGTACGATTTTTATGATGATAGTTCTGCTGACCAAAACCTCGCACTGGGAGAGGAGACAGTTTCAACATTTTCTTTAGGGTGATCAAATGAAGAGATATATTATTTTAGCAATCTTGCTTTGTATGTTTTCTGGAGTAGTATTTGCACAAATAGAAGAACTAGTTACTTATGAAATGAATGATAAGATTACTGCAAACATTCAACCAAATGGGGATGTAAAATCAGAAGAATTAATGGAACTTAGTGCAGGTGCATACCAGGCAATTAAGGCAGCATATCCGAATTGGAACGCATTTATGAGGTTATTCAAACCAGAGAATACCCCAGTGGAAATGACTGATCTTACTTTAGATGTAGATGATATGGCGAATAAGATTACAGCAACATATACAACTAAGGGTGCATCAGTAAACAAAGGAGATCATTGGGAAATGGAAGCTGCAACTGCAGGAACAAAAATAACACTTGCTTCACAGAATAAAGAGCAGATGATTTTTGCATATAGTGAAGACTTGGGTGGATTCAAACTTACAACTACTACTACGCTTAATTTCCCTCCAGGTGCAAAGAATCTAGAATTTGATTCAAGTAAGAATATTGTTTCATATGAATTGAATTATAGTCCAGCAGTTGGGAGAATAATATTCCTAGCATTTGGAATAATTTGCCTAATACTCGTGGGAATTAATCATTACGTGGTTAAATTCGATTTCTGGAAATAATTTCTTTTTTTTTATCTTTTTTCTTTCTATTTTTCAATTTCTTCTAAAAACTAGTTTGAATAAAAAACAAAAAATAAAATAGAGGGAAATTAATCCCCTACTCCTTTTTCAGTTACCTTAAATACGCATTCTCCTTCAGGTAGATTTGGAGAATCCACTACACGTGCAATCCTCTTCTCATCTTTTGCCTTTCGCATATAGACCCTTACACTGGAAGCGTGTGCAAGAACATGACCTCCAATTGGCCTAGTGGGGTCACCGAATAGAATTCCTGGATTATCCATTACCTGATTGGTAATGTAAACCGCTAGGTTGTGTTTATCTGCAAGTTTCTGAAGAACGTGTATGTGTTTGTTCAGTTTCTGCTGCCTATCTGATAGGGCCCCTCTTCCTATATAATCTGCTCTAAAGTGGGAGGTGAGGGAGTCTACTATAACTAATTTGATATTATTCTCAGTAATTAGTTCTCCTGCCTTTTCTGCCAAGATCATTTGATGGTCAGAATCCGCTGCACGGGCAACGAAAATATTCTTCAAGATCTCATCTGGATTCATTCCGATTCCATTTGCCATCTGGACTATTCTATCTGGCCTAAAGGTTCCTTCGCTATCTATGAACAAAACCTTGCCTTCCAGTCCTCCTTGGTCCTTTGGTTTTTGAACATTTATAGATAATTGAAATGCTAATTGGCTTTTCCCAGAGCTAAAACGGCCATAACATTCTGTAATGGATTGTGTTTCTATTCCACCGCCAAGTAACTCATCAAAGGATTTTGAGCCTGTGGAGATCTTTCCTATGTTCTTTCTTCTCTCAAGCACCTTATCTGCTGTTTCAAAATTGGCTTCCAATCCTTCCTTTGCTGCTTCCACTGCTTTTTTTGCAGCTTCTACCCCGAAGTCACCAACTTCTGCCAACTCATAAGGAGAGGCAGTAGCGATTACAGATACGTCCGTATATCCTGCTTCCTTGAGCTTTGCAGCTGTTGCAGGCCCAATTCCTGGGAGATCCTCTAAATCTACGATTACTCTCTTTTTTTCCTTTTTTTCTTTTTCAGACATGGTTACACCTTTTCATACTATTATCATTATTTTCATATACTATAATTTCATTATCGTCTTTACTGTCCTCTACTTCCGATCGTTCGGAAACGCAAGCAATTTCAAACTACCGATCATTATAGTATAAAATGTATTTCCGTTCTTGGAAACATTCTTCCACATCCCACCCACATTCTTGTAAATGGTCTTTCCATCCTTACTTGTCTCTGCCTGGACAATCCGTATATCTGGCCTATTTTGGCCTTCAGACGATGCTGCTTTTGGCTTTTCTTCTGAATTTACTTCCTCAAAACCTTCAAGGTTTTCTTCTATTTCCTCTACCATTAAACCACCCATTAGTATATACTAATATACTATAGTATATACTTATGAGTATAACAGAAAACCTTTATAAAGAAAAGTAGGGGGGTCAGTTCCGGGTGGAAAAAGTATATGCTAGTGGGTCTCCATTCTCAGTTATAAATATAAATTGTTTAATGTAAAAGATATATATGGACAAGCTTATACCCACTGTTCGAAGGCCTTACGTGCCTTTTTATTCAGAAATTATGGAACAGGGGGAAGCTGATTCTGAGGAATGGAAAAAATTCTTTGGAGAGAAGTATTCGGTAACTCCAATAATGCAATTGAAAGGAGTATGGTTCTACCCAAAATACCATATGGAAGAATTTCAAAAAAGACTAGTTGGCAGACTTGTTCAAGATAAAGAACTTTTCTTAAAAATGAGAGAGGATAGCATACGAAGGGAAGAAGAAGTAAAGAAAGCAGTTTTTCTTGGGTATACTGAATATCGTAAGGCGCTCCAGGATTATATGGTTACGCTTGCGACCTATTTTGTATGTGATGAAGAGATTGAGAGCAAGGTAATTGGATTATTAGAAACTGGATTAGGAAAAGAAAAAACCCAAGAATTAATGAATTATTTAACAATGCCTTTAGAGGATAATTATGCTGTAAAGGAAAAGCTAAGCTTACTCACAACTAATGATTTTGAGGAGCATTTGAAAATGTTCAGCTGGTTGCATTCTAGGTACGGTTTTATTAGAGAGTATAATCTAGAAGCTGCGAATAGATTATTGCAGGAATTAAAGAAAGAGAATTATCTGGAGAAATATGAACAAGGAAAGGAAAAAATAAGGGAAGCAATTAAAATCGCAAAGGAAGCATTAGGAGAAAAAGAGCACATGATTGATGTGATGCAATTTTTTATATATTACAGAACCCAAAGAACAGATGTAATCAACATGACGATTTATCAGTTTGCACCTAGATTAACTGAAATTGCAAAGGAAAAAGGCCTTGAGTACGAAGAAATACTCTTTTGCTCAAAAACAGAAATCGATGAGAATAAAATTCCTTCAAAAGAAGAAATAAAAGAACGGAGAAAGGCTTGTGCAATGATCAACGATGAAAATGGTTTTAGGGTTATTATTGGAAGTGAAAATGAAAAACTAATAGAACAATATTTCTCTTTAAATAAACAGAAGGACCTTCTAGAAGGTAGAGCAGCTTACAAAGGAAAGGTAAGTGGAAGAGCAAAGATAATTATTCATCTGGAAGATATGATTAATGTAAAAGAAGGGGATATACTAGTAACTAATATGACTACGTCCAATATGACACCTGCAATGCATAAGGCTGCTGCTTTTGTTACAGATGAAGGGGGAATAACCTGTCATGCATGTATAGTTGCAAGGGAAATGAGAAAACCTTGCATAATTGGAACAAAAAATGCAACTAAAACATTTAGGGATGGGGAATTAATAGAAGTAGATGCAGATAAAGGAATAGTAAGAAAAATTAGGGATGACAAATAATAATTATAATATAAAAAAACCAATTGAAAAACTAATTAAATTTGCAATAAAACTTATCATTAGTCCTTTTTTCAACCCTAATTTAAGAAAATGTGAGTAGAATATTCCTTCAAAGAGAACTGCAAAAATCTCAGAGCATATGAGCGAAGGATAATAACTGCTAATAAGTTGTGGAAAAACAAACCATGCAAATGGGAGGGTCAGGCAGTTTGCAACAAAAACATAAAATAAAATTCTTCTAAACCCAATATCTCTACTAATGATAAAAATTACTATTAATTCTATTAGAATAGTAAGAAAAAGTGCAATAAAAAAATCCATATACAGAACCAACTAAGTAATACCGATTTAAAATCTTTGCACATGCCCCATTGGTTCTGTATAGCTTGAGTCATCTTGAAGTTCGAAGAACTTCGAGAGCTAGAGAACGCAGTTCTCTGGAAGTTTTTTGCTCGACTCATGATCTCAGATCCTTAGTGCAAATAGCGCAGTCCCAAGAAATATGAATAAGGATAAACAAGAACCGTTTTCATTACCTCCTAAACCTTTCAGTTTCCCAGTAGTTAATTCCAGTTCAAACCAGTTTGTTTTGGAATTAATAGAAAACTTAGCTGTTTCATAATTTTTTCCTTTGAATTCATACTTAAAATAGCCTTCCGCATTTGAGAAGCATGGGTTGAATTTGTAGAACCATGCCCCATAATTTGAGCATATGCCTTCTTCACAGAGTAGGATAACTTTCCTGCTTCCCATTGTACTGTCTTCGTCCCCATCAGGTGGAATTGCACATACATAAGTAAGTGTAAACTCATTACTTAGGTAGGGTTCCCCATTTTCTGATATGTTCACTGTAATTGAAGGAGCGATGGGTGAGGGTCCGATATCTGCGAATAAAAATCCAACAAGCAAAAGCAATAGAAATAGTTTCTTCATGGGATACTATCAAGGTGTATATTTTTAATAATTACGAACAATTGGACAAAGAAAGGAATTTAAATTATTACTAATGAAATAAGATTCTAGTTCTAATTGGGGGTAATGTTATGGTAAGACATTTTTTGACTTTAGGAGAATATAGTGGAGAAGAGATCAAACAGATTTTAGAGAAGGCAATTGAGATAAAGAAAAATCCTGAGGAATACCAGGAAGCGCTGAAAAATAAAACACTGATTATGTTGTTCCAAAAAACATCAACTAGAACTAGGTTAAGTTTTGAAGCAGGTATGACACAATTAGGAGGTCATGCAATATTTCTAGATTGGAGAACTACTCAATTTGTAATCGCAGATTTTGTTGATGAAATAAGGGCTACAATGAGGTTCGGCGACATGCTAATGTTCAGACCTTTGAAACACGAGAGCCTAAGACAAGCTGAGAAAGTAGCAAATATCCCAATAATAAACGCACTCTGTGAAAAATATCATCCATGCCAAGCAATTGGCGATGCATTAACAATGATTGAGAAAAGCGGAGGCAGTGTAAAGGACTTACAGGGCAAAAAGGTTGTCTGGCTAGGATTAGGGGATAATGTAAGCAATAGTCTGGTTGAGGTATGCACTAAACTCGGTGCAAAAATCACACTGTGTGTAGGGGAGAAAGATTCAGCTGCTGTAGACAAAAAATTGGAGGAAGAGGCGAAAAAAACAGGGCTTTATGAAGAAACTACGGATTTGAATTGTGTAGGGGATGCTGATTTTGTTCATACAGATACCTGGGTGAATATGGAATTCTTTGATAAGAATGGGAATGTTGTTGAACAATTCAGAAATGAGTTCGAAAGAAGAAAAAGAGTGCTCTTACCTTTCCAACTAAATAAAGCATTGTTAGATAAATATGAAAGCAAGGCAAAACTAATGCATTGTATGGCCTGCCACCCACCGTATGAGATTTCTAGAGATGCAATAGATCATCCAAATTCAGTAATATTTGACCAAACGGAAAATAGATTGCACGCACAAAAAGCAATTATGCTCTTCCTTTTAGGAAAGCTCTAGTTTTTATTTTTTATTCTTATATTTTAATTGGATCGATATGGAAGAATTATTTTTCGGAGTTTACAGTAAGGACAAATTTCTCTACACACTAAACCTAGTTCCTAGGGAATCAGTTTATGGAGAACGATTAGTTAAGGAAGGGGAAAGGGAATACAGAGCTTGGGATCCATATAGAAGCAAACTTTCAGGAGCAATTAGAAAAGGAATGAAAACCTGGCCATTCAAAAAGGATTCAAAAATTCTTTATTTAGGTGCCTCTGCTGGCACAACGATTTCCCATCTTTCTGATATTTGCACTAATGGAGAGATATATTCAATAGAAATCTCTCCGCATATAATGAATAAACTAATTCATATTGCTGAGAAAAGAGAAAATATTGCCCCAATTTTAGGAGATGCGAGACAACCCCAAGAATATTCTGAAATTGGAAAGGTAGATGTGCTTTACCAGGATGTTGCACAACCAGATCAGGCAGATATTTTAATTAAAAATTCTCGAGCATTCCTAAAACCAAAAGGAATTGCAATGATTGCAATTAAGAGTCAGTGTATAGACGTATTGGTTGAGCCTCAGAAGATATTTGAAAGGGTTCTTGAGGAATTAAGTGTTGAATTTGAACTCTTGGAGAAAATGAAACTAGAACCTTTTGATAAGGATCATATGTTTGTAGTATTGAGGAGAAAATATCCTGAGTCAAGTAAAAAACTCGACTCAGCCTATTCACAACCTATGTCGAAAGACATAAAAACATTAACTGGAAAAACTTAGTTGGTTGTGAATAATGCTAATTATACTTGCTGGGTTGCCTGGAACTGGAAAATCTACTCTTGCAAGAGAGCTTTCAAAGGACTTGGGAGCAGTTCATCTGAATAGTGATATTATTAGAAAGGAACTATTGAAAGAGAGAACTTATTCAGAAGAAGAAAAGGAACGCGTATATTCTAAACTTCTTGAAAGAGTAGGGGAAGAATTAAAATCTGAAAAAATTGTAATTATTGATGCTACTTTTTACAAGGAAGAACTAAGAAGAAGAGTAATTGGAATTGTAAAAGAGAATAATTCTGAATTTGTAATTATTGAATGCGTTCTTGAGGAGAAAATAGTAAAAGAAAGAATAGAAAATAGAAGGAAAGGAGTAAGTGAAGCAGATTTTGAGGTTTATAAAAAAATAAAAAAAGAATTTGAAGAAATAAAAGAGGAACATCTTGTTCTGGATACTTCTAAGGAACTAAAAGTTCAAGTTGAAGATGTTGAAGGATATATTTTATTGGAAAACCTAAAGAAAAAATACGAACTAATTCAAACGCACATTTCTTGGGTGTTTTTAGATAGGGAATTTGTATATAAGATCAAGAAGCCGATGAAGTTTTCATTCTTAGATTTCTCTACTCTTGAGAAAAGAAAATTCTATTGCGAGGAAGAAATTAGGCTCAATAAAAGATTAGCTCCAGAGGTTTATTTGGAAGTTGTTCCGCTAAGTATTGGAAAAAAAATAATTGAATATTCAGTAAAGATGAGAAGATTACCTGAAGAGAAAAAGATGAGTAATCTAATTACAAAAGGAAAAGTAAGTGAAGAACAGGTAAAGGAGCTTGCAGAAATTGTTTCAGAATTTCATTCAAGAATAAAAGTAATTATGGATGAAAAGTTCAACTCTCCTGAAATGTTTAAGGAACAGTTTGATGATTTAGGAGGAGTTGGGGAGATTATCGAACAAGCTTGTGGACTTGGGAACAAAGTTGATTCAATTATTCAAAAAACAGATTTATTTATAGAAAAAAATAAAGAACTAATAAGAAAAAGGCAGAAAGAAGGAAGAATAAGGGAATGCCATGGAGATTTACACACAGGAAATATTTTCCTTCTTGAGAAACCAATTATTTTTGATTGTATAGAGTTCAATGAGGAGTTTAGATTCACTGATACGATTGCAGATGTTGCTTTTCTTGGGATGGACTTGGATGCAAATCAAAGAGAGGATTTGAGTAGAATATTTGTAGAAGAATATTCTAAATTGAGTAAGGATATAGAGATTCCAAAGCTTTTGAATCTGTATAAATGTTATAGGGCAAATGTCCGGGCAAAAGTTGGTGCAATTACTTATTCACAGCACCCAAATGAGGAAGCAAAGAAAAACATGATTAAATATTTGGAACTTGCTGAAAAATATTCAAAAGAACTTTAGAAGGTTTAATAGATTCAAGCAGCTTGCTTGATTACTGGTACTAATTTTGGTGCTCTTGTTGGCACCTTTAATTCTACCCCTGCGTTTCTACTAAATTCACTGAATTTTCTAGCAAGTTCTTTATCCAATTCATCTAGTTTCGCAGGTAGACCATTGTTACTTCCGAATAAAATCTTCCATCGTACTGCTGAAGCTTTCCTTGCAGCCTTCGAAGTCAATGTAGGCAAACCGTTAGTATAAATAGGATCATCAAACTTTCCAAGTATTTTAAACTGAGCTACTCGATCTCGCAATCCTGTTTCAGCAGTTGCGTATCTAACTGCTTCCAAACCTGAATATTCCCTTGCGAGTTCTGGGATTGAAAGATCTTCTAAGGATGTAAAAGGCTTAACGTATAAACGTATAGCTCTGTCCACAAGTGTTGAATCAAATCTACCATTACCTTCTACTGCTGCTAATTCAGCTTGGAAAGCTGCGATTCCATATTCAATACGAAGAGGTATGAATTTTTCCGTGGAGATGGTTGTTGCAATTTCTCGCGCAGCTTCTGGACTAAGTACTCCCTCGTTATACGCAACTCTTCTTAGTACTCCATCAAGTTCAGCATCAACAAATGCTCTAATCTCTGGAGTTTCATCTTTACAATTAAAAAATGCCCGGACATATCCAGTTTCTTTTGCATTAATAAGAGTCAATAGTGTTTCAACAGTACCAAGGGCAGCATTTACTCTTTGACTTGTGTCACCATCAAAATGCCTTGCTAGGTTTGCTACTTCTCTAAGCTTAGAAGCCATTGCTTCTAATTGTTTTAAATCTTGAACTATTGGTCTAGCTACTATAAGTCCAATATGATCAACAATCATCTGTTTTGCTTCTTTCAAGTCTTTTGGAAAATGATAATACTCACAAATGTCTATTGCAGCTTTTAGTTCATCACGTTCTAACCTATACCGGATCATTTCAAGGTATGCTGCATTTTTTACTTTCTCAGGAACAGGACAATCTCTAATACAGCAATATACGAAATAAGGATCTAAAATATTTTTAGACTTTAATTCATCTAATTTAATTCCGATTAATTTTGCTTCTGCAGCTCTTTTTGCACTATCAAAACAGCGTTTCCCTTTGCATACTCCTTCCAGTTCAAATTCAGTTCCATTCTCAACAGCTTTTGCAGCTGCAGCTTCTAAATGAGGAGAACAAATTTCCATAAGAACTGAGGGATCTTTCCCTCTTAGTTTTATCTCACTAACCCATGAATTAACTTTTCTTTCAAGTGCATTGTACTTTCCATCACGTACTTCTAACGCAGTTTCTGATTTTATTACTTTGGAAAGTGCAGCACGTGCTTCCTCTGGGATTAAGGAGAAGTCAGGCATTTCATAGATTGAAAGAACGCTTCGTTCGCTAACATGTATACTAAGGAGTCTTCTACTAGCCTTTATTCGCGTATGCCTAGTGCAATCTTCCATGGTTAATCTTTCTATGCGATGGGGATTGGCAGTTTGATTAAGTATTTCATCTGCAGCAGAATTTCGTACTTTCTCTCGTACTAAGTTATCAGTTGCAATATCTAACAAATTTCTTCCATCTCTAACTGATGCTGCTGCAATATCAGAAAGGACATCTTTGATTATCCTTGAAAATTCATCATCGCCAAAATCATTTATTAGCTCTTTGGCACTGGCATAATCACCAGTTTGAACATAATGATCTCTTAGTGCAGCTGTTGCAGATTCTCTTTCAGCTGGTCCTGGCTTGAAACAGTACTCTACTCCAAGGGCTATAAACCTCAATGAAGACCAATCACCAGCTGCAATCCACTCTTTCATAGCTTCAGTTGGATTGGTTATGCGTGTGACTCTCCTAGCTGACCTTCTACCCATATGAGTAAATGGATCACCTGCGCCAAATCCAAAAATATCAGCAAAATTAAATATACTACCCAGATCAAAACCAATGGGTCTACTACCTGTTTGATCGTATTCTGTTCTTTTTTCTGGATCACTAAGAACTGTATAAGCTTCGGATGCATCCTTGAATCTTTCCTCTTTTGCTTTTCTAACTGCTTCAGTATCCCCTCTAAGTTTACTTCTATCTGGGTGGAACTGAGCTGCTAGCCTTCTAAATGCTGCTTTTATTTCATCTAGAGTTGCAGATCTATCTACCCCAAGCTCAGCATAATAATCTTTAACCTTTTCAGTCAAAATAACACCAATTATAACTACCCATTAAAAGCTTATAAATGTTTGTTTTTGTTGATTTTCATGGTTTTCTAGGGATTATGCGTAGTTAGTGAACTACATGAGTCTGAATTATTTTTCCAACAACCAGTTTAACAGTGGAATGAAAGAGATAGTAATCCCATCAATTTCTTCAGTTTTAGAGACGTTCTTTGTCAAGATAGTTGCTTTCTTAATTTTGAATTTTCTTGCACATTTTACAATCGCGTCTATTTCCCTAGTTATTGTTTTTTCATGTTCCAAATCATAAACTACCTGGATCATCTGTTCTATGTTCGTTCCTTGTTTTATCAAGAAATCCACTTCCCGACCTTCTGTATTTTTCCAATAGCAGATGTCATTATGTTCCCTTCTTTTCAACTCCAGGAATGTTAGATTCTCAAATAATCTTCCCAGATCCATTTTACCAGTAGTGCTATGGGCAAAACCTGTGTCTCCGCAGTATGCCTTTCTCGAGTATTGGGATTTATCTTTTATATTGTAAGCGAATATTTGAACAAAAAAGAATAGGTAGCTTGCCTGGGAGTAATGTTCGAATTGAAGTATTTTATCTTTTCCAATTTTATGTCCAATTGTCTTCAGGAAGTTAAGGCATTTGGAAGCAGAAAAATACGGGCTCTGTATTACGTATCTTCCAAAGGTTTCAACCACGCTAGCATCTTCGTTAGAAACCTCAGCAACATCAAGACCGACAATATCCTTGAAGTAAGAGTTAAGGATTCGCACCTTGTCTATTCCTTCATTTGTTAGTACGACTTCTGGGAAGCCGCCATATTTAAGATATTCAAAAAATGCCTGTTCGAGCCTGCCCTTTCCAGCAGTTGTTTTTTCTACCTCCAGTTTCTTGAATTGTAAGAACTCGCGGAAAGAAAGTGGATAAAGTTCGTATGGCAAGATTCTCCCTCTGAGTGGCTTGCTTGGCCAGACAAGAGTCTTGCGTGAGGAACTCACAATAAGCCGTAATTTTCCCTTAAGCAGTTCGTGTGTTCGTGCCAACCAGCCTTCCCAATCATTTGAGCTAGTTATCTCGTCCAATAGCATGAAGCCGCTATCCCCGAACCATTTTATCGTTTCATCAAGAACATGTTTATTATCCTTTATCCGACTGTCTTCTAGATTAATATAACAAACTTTCTCGCCTTGTGCAACAAGCTTTTGAGCCAATAACATAAGAACGCTGGATTTTCCCGCTCTTCTTATTCCTGTAATAGCTATTATCTTCGAGGTTGAATTCGCGATTATGGAATCAAAATCCACTTCCCTTTCAAGCAATTTCTTTTTCTTAGCGTAAACATCCCATTCTTCGAATACTTCGTTGGTTTCCATGTATTGTTCTGGCGTAGAACAATATATAAGCTTTTCTGTTCTGGAGTAAAACGATAACTGAGGTTTAGCATTCAAGACTCGGGCCAACGACTTCAAGACCATGTGGCTGTTGCCACTGACACGAGGTGGCGAGTGTCGCACCCAAGTCTTCCTGATGGCGACACCGAAGCCCCACTGGGTCGTCACATCGTGTCACAAGCTCATTGAAGTTCAAAGAACTTCAAGACCACTTAGAATTACCGGAGAAAGTTAAGATTATAGTATAACGAGGTGTAGATAAGCACACGGTTTTATAAAATTTATTTGTTAGTAGAAGGTTCTGAATATTCGCAAATGTACGAGCAAAGATTTAAATGTTTGAGTTGTGAGTATTATTGGAGGGAGGAGTGTATGAAAACTATATTTGCCTATTTGTTATTAATCTCGTTGGTTATAGCAACTGACAGTGTTGAATGGAGTGGCCAATATTATATTGGAACGACATTTCAGACAGGAACATTTCCATTCCAATTTGATATTTATGATAGCGCTGACGGGGGTACGTCATGTTATTCAAATACTACAAACATAACAACTGGAGAGTTTGGTGAGTGGCGGACAATTCAAACCGGCATTTCAACAAACTGTAACGATGCTAACACAGACTACTGGGTAAACATAAAAATTGATGGAGTTGATCAACCCCCTAGGAGATTATTGGGGACTACATTCAAATACATAAGAAAAGATACGAATGATGCTGGGCAAGTGATAAATGTAACAGGTCAAATTATAACGCCCAATATTTTAGCTGATTTCTATTGCAATAGTACTGAATGCCATACAATTTCGGATTTTCTTACAGAAAGTGAACCTGCTTGGTTAGGCAATTATTCTAGTGTTTTTAGTAATCTCAATGAACTATGGACAAATGCAACTAACCAAGAAACTGAAATTCAAGATTTGTATGCATCAACCACGTGTAAAAATGGAATATGTAATAGCGATCTTCAAGTAAATGGTAACCTCGTGGTTATTGGTTCATACATAAATGCAACGGTAACGCAACAGAATATAAATGGTTCAATTTTTCCGCAATTAACTGATACTTTTGATTTAGGAAGTTTATCAAATATCTGGAAGCAGATTTATGGTTATATTGATTGGTCATTTATTCAAAATGCCCCAGCTGAGAGTGATCCTTTCTGGACTGCTGATTCATCAACAGTGGCAAGAATAGGAACTTGCGCAGCAGGTGAAGTAGTGCAGAACACTACTACTGGAGGAGTGGAATGTGTATCACCACTGTTCTCCTTTACAGAAATAGACTCTATATTTATTGCTGAGAATTCTACTATTTGGACTGGAATAAATGCAAAGGTTAGTCCTGGTACATGTGCAGCAGGTGAAGTAGTGCAGAACACAACTACTGGAGGAGTGGAATGTGTATCACCATTATTTTCATTTACAGAAATAGATCCATCTTGGAATGCAAACTCATCATTAGTGATGTATGATCCAATAATTATAGACCGATTCGGATATTATCAACAAATAACAACGGCAGCAACCGCATTTACAGCAGTTGGAATGACATTGCCAACTGTCATAGGAACACCAACAGCATCTGTTGTAGATCCGAATAGACTAATGATAAGATATGCGAGTCTTGCTAAAATTAATACTCTCGGAGGGCAGAGTGGAGTTTATACGCAAACAAGACCGTTATATAATCCGATATATTCTACTGTAATAAAGACAGACACAAATATTGGTGACCGAAGAATATGGATTGGTTTGTCATCTGCTGCATTAACGACCTTATATCCAAATATGACACAAATGGCATCTACTTTAACTTTTGTTGGAGTTGCATTCCAAAAAATGACATTAGCACCTGGAGATGTGAATGAGGGTAGATGGGCTTGTTGTTCAGGCAATGGGACAAATATGCAGTGTACTGATATGGGATTACTTGTTAAGACAAACACAACTTATACTATAATTGTGGATTGGTCAAGGAATCAGAACCTGATTTGCACTGCTTATGAAACAGATACACCAGCTAACATAGGAACAGCTACAAGAACAACATTGTTGAGCACAGGTACTACTGCATTAGGAATCCACAACGGGCAAACAACTCTGACAGCAGCAATAAGATACTATTATATCGCAAAAGGAATGTTGAAACAAAACTAGAACAGAAATTGAGGAGAGTAAAGTGAAAAACATGAAATTTGTTTTGCTAATTATTATCTTTACATCACTGCTCTTTGCAACCACTACATTTTTTGAAGATAATATGAATACTTTTATTATTAAGCTTCCATCCCAGTTAACTCAAACTATTTTGACTAATGTACCTTTGGTTTCGCAGGGTGACAAGGTGGTTGAGCAGGTTGAACTTGAAGTTCTTCCAGAACTGCCGCTGGTCAATTTAATCACACTGCCACCAGAGCTGCCGCAGTTGAAGATCATACGCTACACTGCTATGAAAGAGATGCTAGCTGGTGAGAATGCACTTGTTTTTCCATTTGTTGAAAACCCAGGTTCTGAAGCTGTTTCTGTAAATGTGATGCCAATAGGCTCGCATTTTGCCTGGGCGGAACCAGTTTCTAACATTCTCATATCTTCAAAGGAAAAAACATCTGTAGCTGTGCCAATAAAAATCCCAGTTGGAACTCTACCTGGTTACTATACACTTACGATCGGATTGTTTGTAAATAATACAAATGTTTCTTACCCACTTATTATCAAGGTTTTACCTAATATGGAAGAAGGGGCAATTGTTAGGCGCGAGCTCTCTTTTGATTTAGCACAGAATACTTCCACGATCACCTTAAGCTTGACCAATCTGGGATCTAATACATTAGAGCATGTCCAACTGTTTGATGATATTCCAAAAACATTCGCACCTGTTTTGAGTCAAATGGATTTTGCCACGATCCCGAACCAGATAAGTGATGAGGGGGGTTTTGTTCGATGGGATTTCAAAAACATTCTTCCAAATGAAGAAAGGAAAACATTTTATTCGGTTTCATATATGACACAGAACCTTTTTACATATTCCTGGGGTATTACTCAGGTTGTAATCGTAGAGCCAACACTTCCAAAGGATAATGAAGTGCAAGATGAGAAAATTATTATTACTGTTCCAGAACCATCTGTTGAACCCCAGACAATTCCCCTTTACACTCAGATCATAACGTGGATTTGGGAGCATGCATATCAAATCATTTTCGTCGGCATTGGGGCAGTAAGTATATTGGCTATCATTTTTGTTGCCTACCGCAAGAGGAATACACAGCGCTAGAACAAAGCACACTGTTTTATAAAATTTCTTTCCTCATTAGAGGACTATGAATATTCTAATGGTCAACCCATTCTACTACCCATACCACGGTGGAACAGAAAAGCATTTGAGACAGGTTTCAAAAAGGCTTGCCCAAAAAGGCCACAAAGTTACTGTTCTCTGTGCACAAATGAAAGGAACTAGACCTGAGGAAATATTTGAAGGAGTATGGATAATTAGAACACCTGCAACTGTGCTTTACAAACTTCCTCCACCTTTGCCTCCTCCGTATCCATTAATGGGGCAATTCTTTTCAGATTTCAATAAACTACTGGAAAAAGAAAAACCTCAAATTGTTCATATTCATAATCGGTTTATCTTAGGACCAAGTGTAGCTAAGATTGCAAAAATTCATGGGGCCAAGGTATTTCTTACAATCCATAATGCAAGACCAAATAATATAGATTTCTGGACTGATAAATTTGGACAATTTTATGATAATTTCTTTGGGCAGAGGCTCATGAGAAACTGTGATGGGATTATTGGAGTGAGTAAATGGGCATTGGAAACTACAATTCCAAAAGATTACAAAGGAAAAACAGCAGTAATTCATAATGGGTGCGATCCTAAATTATATGATCCAAAAAAATATTCTGAAAAATACTGGGAGGAATTCTTTGAGAAAAAAGGTTTCAAAGGAAAAATGTTCCTTACAAATGTTAGATTAATCAAGCAAAAGGGATTGGAATATTTGATTGAAGGAATGAGCAGAGTAAAGGGAGGATATTTAGTAATTTTAGGAAGAGGGCCAATGGAGAACTCTCTAAGGGCACTAGTGAAAAAATATAATGCTCCAGTTTATTTCCTAACTGAAATCATTCCAGAAGAAAAATTAATTGAACTCTATAAAAGTGCTTATTGTTTTGTACTTAGTTCCCTGTATGAGCCTTGTGCAGTGGCTCTAATGGAAGCACAGGCAATGGGATTGCCCATAATTGCTACAAATGCTGGAGGAAATCCGGAAATAGTTGAACATGGAAAAACTGGATTAATTATTCCTCAAAAGAGTGCTAAGGCATTTACTGAGAAAATTAATTACTTAATTAAGAATGAAAAGATTGCAAAAAAATTCAGCAAGAATGCAAGGGAACGTTCAATAAAAGAGTTTACGTGGGATATTGCTACTAAAAAAACTGAGGAATTTTATAGAAAGGTTTTGAAAACTTAACCCAAAAACTTTCTCATAAATGCTGCTTGTTCAATATCTTCTCTCATATTTGCAATAGTTCCAGATTTTACATTTTTCATAATTCTATGAGTAATTTCACAATATTCTGGATTCTCCTCAAACTTAAGCCAGCTTATAACTTTCTCAAGTTCTTTCCTCATTCTTGGAGAAACAAATTCCAAGCTCTTCTTATCAAAGAACTGCATTGCATCAGAAAGATCAGTATCTATATTCACATAAATGGAATGTAAATCATCAAATTCTTTTTCACTTAAACTGGAAAGGCCTAAAAGTTCTGGGGGCAGACCTAGTGAATAAAGTGCAGCACAGAAAGGAATTGCCCTTGGAAGGGAAACTCCTCCTAAAGATCTGGAATAACCGAACAAACCAACGTGCAATCTTCTTGCCCTTCTAGAGGGAACAAATTTGGAAACTGCATTAATTATATCATATAGATCAAGCAACTGTTTTTGGTATTCATCTTTCATTTTATGGAAATAGTGCAAGGCTTTTTCTTCATTTATTGGAAGTGCTGGAGCCCTATGAATATGTGTAAGCATATCTATTGCATTTACTACGTCCCTGAATGGATGATCGTACTTGAAAGAGGATTGGATTGTAAATGTTTGAACACTTGGATATTCTGAGGCACAATTATCTACATTAGTTGGTTTTAGGTTACCTCTAAATGGGGGGGAACCAACTCCTAAAATTGGAAGAAGAGGAAGGGATAATTTTTCCTCGAGTTTAGAAAGTTTGTATAATGCTAATTTTGCAAGAAGAACTGCACCAACTGAACCATAGTTCAAAGCTGGATCACTTCGTGCGAGAAATACCCGTTGATATTCTAATTTTTTATCTTTTGTATATTCCTCAATTATTTTCGGAGCAGCCTCAAATGCCTCAAAATCTTCAAATAATGGAATTACATTTATATTTTCTGGGGAGAACTCTCCGATCCATTCATGTATTTTTGTATCCTTATTTGTAAGGGAAGTATCTTGCTGACCAATTACAATTTTCTTATAATAGTGATAAATGCGATTAAGCTCTAATGAGCTTTTAGTCATTGGAAGAATTACTTCAAAAATTGGGGCAATGTTTCCATTTACTTCCTTTGCTGCATCATAGGCCCTAGGAATACTATGGAGAACTTCTAAGAGAACCTTTCCTTTATTCTTTTGAACAGAAGGATTTGGAACTCTGTAAGTGAGGAATAAATCATTTCCTAGTTTATTTTTTGAGAAGAAATCTGTATACGTAGAAAGAAGCTTCTCAACTACCTGATTGTCTACGTCCTTGCCTTCATTATCCCACATCTGTTCATTACAACCTAATTGAGAAAACACGTAGTATGCTTCTTTTACCTCTGTGTTTCCAGAAAGGACTTCACTATCTGAGAAAAAAGGAGTAGTAATATTATCCGGGTGTTGAGTACTCATGCATCTAGAGACATTTATCATAGGATCCCTAAATACAGTTTTTTACATTCCTATTTTAACCCTTATGACTAGGCAAGGAGTAGCTAAGCTTTATAATTATTGTTTACCAGAGAGAACTATGGTGATCGATTGTTAGGCTCATTAAGTAGAGCATCCTCAGAGTTTTCAAAAAGAGCTGTTTTCTTCTCATTAGGAACAGTACTTGGATTTTTACTAATGATAATTAGTTTACTTGCAATGGTTGGTTTATTCTTATTAGTATACTATGGGATGGCGATACTGGATGTTGCTGGAGAAAATGTAATGATTCTAGCAGCAGCACTTACACTTGCATTTTTGATCTATTTGTACGTGAGCCATGGATTGAAAGGAGCACTAATCAAAACATATCAATCAATTAGACAAGGAGAAAGACCGCATGCAAGTTATTATTTGAACTATGCATTAGGAAATGGGGAAGTTTTTCTTCTAATTACAATTGTGAAATTAATATGTATGGCAATATTCCTAGCCCCATTAGCTGTAATATATTTCTATGTACTTAATGGGTCAGGTAATATTATTGTGAATGTGGCGTTTGCACTTGCAGGATTATTCTTAGTATTCATTATGGAATTTCCATTCTCATTTGCATATATCTCTGCAGCAGTAGATGAACGCGGAGTAATTTACGCAATTAAACAAGGATTCAAATTCGTAATAAAAAAGAACATCAGTGCATTAGGACTATTTTTCGTATATGCGATCTCCTGGGTATTTCTTTTAATTCCTCTCCTACAGATCGCAAGCTTTTTAGCATTATACCCACTAACATATACCTCGTTAATTATTGCTTATGAGGATTTCAGTTCAGGTACTGCGAGAGCACCATCTGCCCCTAGAGATCCCCCTCAAGCGAAATTTACAAAAAAACGACAAAAACAAATTAGAGAAACAAAAAAGGAGGAAGTAGAAGATGATTATTATCCGTCATGAAGGTTGCATCCAATGTGCTGGATGCGCCTCTGTATGTCCAACAGGTGCATTAGAACTAGTTGGTGGGAAAATAAAATTCTATCCCGAGAAATGCATTAAGTGCGGTGCCTGTGTAAGAATCTGTCCTGCGAATGTAATTGAACTTACTAAATAGGTGAACTGATGGCCAAAAAAAATGATTTTGATGTAATTATTATAGGGAGCGGGCCAGCAGGAAGTACACTTGCACGAGTACTTGCAAAAGAAGGGAAAGAAGTAATTATTTTAGAAAAAAGAAAACAAATTGGAATGCCTGTAAGGTGCGGAGAAGGGCTTGGGGCAAGGGAAGTTCTTAGGGAGAACTTAACAATCCCAAGAGAAATGTATTCTACTGAAATTCATGGAGCAAAGGTTGTAGCTCCAAATGGAAAATCCATTGTTTGGAAGGATGAGGAGACTAAAGGTTGGGTTCTTGAAAGAAAAATGTTTGACCAATGGTTGAATGAACTTGCAATTAAGGAAGGAGCAAGAACTGTTGTTTGCACTAGAGCGACAGATCTAATTAAAGAGAATGGAAAAATTTGTGGAGTAAAGGCTGCGTATAGGGAAGAAGATTCCTATGAGATTCGTGCTCCGTTGGTTATTTCTGCTGAAGGAATGGAAGCGCATATTGCAAGAAAAGCTGGATTTGATACTGTTCATAAGCCATATGATGTGGATACGTGCTACCAATATGAAATGATCCCTTATGATCATGAGAATTTGATTGAATTATATTTTGGGAATGAGATCTCGCCGAGAGGCTATTGTCTTACTCCAGATACTGAAGTTATTGCTAAAAATACTGTAAAACCAATAACGGACATAAAAATTGGTGAAGAAGTGCTAACCATGAGTGGTTGGTTGCCAGTATCTGGTACTTGTGAACGAGATTATGACGACGAAGTTGTTTCAATCGTTCCGTCTATGTTAAATAATAAAACAACGCTTACATTAGATCATCGCGTTTTTATATGGAACAAAAAAGAAGGATTTATATGGAAAAAAGCTGGAGAGTTAACGCGATCTATACGGGGTAAGCGTAGAAACGGGGATTATTTGGTTTTCCCATTGCCAAAAAAAGAAAAAGAAATAAACGAAATTTTGATTACTGATTATGTAAAAGAAAAGTATATCCAAGAAGGGGAGTATCTCTATCCTAAAGGAAAAAATCAATTTGGGGTTGAATTTAAATATAAAAAAGCGCACAAACTAAAAAATAAAATCGAGTTAAGCGAGGAGCTTCTTGAGTTTTTTGGGTATTTTGTATCAGAAGGAAACGTTAGTAACGGTGCAGTTATAATCAGCAACACAAATAGAGAGATAGTCAATAGAATTATAAAAATTGGAAAAAATATTTTTGGTTTTGAACCATATATATTCAAACAAAAATGCCACAATTCTGAAAGTGTTTGCTACCAGGTGCAGTTTGCATCGAAAATCTTAAGGGAACTTTTCAAAAAACTATTTGGAGAAGGCTGTGAAAACAAGCGATTGCCTTATTTTGTCCATAGTCTAGATGAAAAGAAAAAATTAGCGCTATTAACTGGTTTGTATAGGGGAGATGGAGGTAAATGGAAATCAAGCGAAGGGTATGACGTGGTTTCATACGTTTCAATGTCAAAATCATTAGTGTTCGATATTTGGATGTTACTTGCGGGTATTGGGATAATAGGCGCCATGAAAAGAAATAGAAAAAAGAACGCTTATGAAGTGAGAATCCGTGGAAAACAGATAAATAAACTGGCATCGATTTTTGGAACTCTTAATGCTGGCAATCGAGGTTATCGCGGCTTTTTTGTTGTAGATAATTTTATTATGCTCAACATACGAAAACTAGAAAGATATAAGTATACTGGAAAGGTTTACGATATTGAATCCGCAGGGTCGTTTTGCCCATTTTTTTTAGTTCACAATTGCTGGATTTTCCCAAAGGATAATAAGAAGGCAAACGTGGGATTAGGAATTGGAGGGAATGTTCTCAATGGAACTAAATTAGGTGGAATGAAAGGCTCAGATCCGAAAATATTACTTGATAATTTTATAAAAAATAATAAGGAATTGAAAGATGCAAGCATTGTAAATGAATTTGGAGGGGTAATTTCAGTTGGTGCTCCTCTGGATAAATTTGTAACTGATAATTTTATGGTTATTGGAACTGCAGCAAAGCAAGTTGATCCTATTCACGGAGGAGGAATTGCACTTGCAATGGAATCTGGAATGATGGCTGCAGAAGTAATTCTTAAGGGATTCAAGAAAAATGACTTTTCTAAGGGAGTTTTGCAAGAATATGAAAAGGTTTGGAAAGAAGGTCCTGGAAAGAAGGTTGCAAAACGATTACTACTTAGGAAAGTAATGGAAAAATTAAATGATGATGATTTGAATTATATTTTTGAAGCAATTGGAGAGAAAGAACTAAATCAGGTAATGAAAGGAAATTTTGCTGGTCCAGTTGCAAAGGTTTTAGGTGGAAGGCCCCAATTACTTAAGGTTTTGAGCGCATTGATTTCTTAATGTGATTTTTTATTTTTAGAAAAAGTTCATTTTGTATCTTTTGCTTTTTTTGTTGGGTCTTCAGTAGATGGATTTTTATTATCTCGTCCAACGAGCTCGTTATATAGCTCATATTCTTTCTGTATAAATTTAGAAAGATTTCCACATTCTTCTACAGCATCAGCAGGAACATGAAGAGGGGTTTGTTTTGATTCACTACAACCTTGAAGAGTAGAAACTGCCCCTATAACAAGGGCGATTAATGGGAGAACACGGGAAAACGGAGCATTTTTTCTGACTTGCGTAGTCGGTATTTTTGTATTCATAATTCTAACCGCATCTTTTTCATTTACCGTTAATCTACGCATATATATACCTCAAACACATATACGCACAGAACTATTTATAAACATATTTTTTTATCAACAACAACCAATTAATTGTTAGCACTTGGTTTGGTCGAATTTGTATGATTTTTAGGAATAGAACCAGAATTATCCAAATCTTCGTAAGTAGAAGTTACTATCATTTTCTCATTTGTATCCGAACTTTCTCCTTCTAAACCATATTCTGGAGAACTATTTTGTATGTGAGGAACATTGAATAAAATTACAGCTGCAAAAATAATTATTATTCCTAATGCGATAAATACGTTCAATCCAATTTTTTTATTGCTTGAGGAAACGATTTTTTCTCCTTTTCTGGTGAGCGTATAATATTTCCATTTCCTTCCTTCTTCCTTTCTTTCAACCAAGCCTGCGTCTTCCAATTGGTTGAGATGTTCAAGAATAGTTGGAGGGGAAAGTTTTAGCTCTTTTGCAAGATCGCTTTGGGTTTTTTGGTGCTTGCCTAATGATTTTAGGATTGAGATTCTTGCATCTGCACCTATGGCCTTCAAGAGCCCTTTATCAATTATAAGTTCTTCACCCATCCCAACACCTTCTAAAAACATATATAAAAAAGAAATAAAAAATAATCTATAACAGCTTTGGAGGAACTAATTCAAAGACTGTGCTTACTGAGACGCTTATTTCCATTTCTCCAGGAGCTAAAGAAGTTTTTGCATCTCCAGAGGAGCTTCCCATAAGCAGCTCTGCGCTATAATAGTATTGGTAGGGATAGTTTACTGCTCCGTATTCAGCATTAATCATATTCCCAATATCCAAATCAGAGGCTGACGCGATTTTATAGGCCTTATATTGCGCATCTAAAACTGCATCAGAAATAAGTTGGTTCTCAAGCTCTGCCTTTTTCTTCTCACTTAACTGGAAGGAAATATAATTAACTTCAGCTCCTTTTTCAACTGCAAGGTCTGCGATTTCTCCAGCCTCTTCTACCTCAGAAAGAGTAACTTTTATTGAATGAGTAGTTTTATATCCAACTACAGTAGAAACATAATTCCCATTAATCCAGTTCTTTTCTTCCTCTAATTCCATATTATAATAGACTGTTTCAATATCTTTTTCCTTAATTCCTTTTACAAGTAAATATGCCTTAAGCTCCTCAAATAGTGCTGCGTTTTCTGATTGAGAAAGAGAGGCATCATTATTTAGAGTACTTATAGTCAGCATAAGAACTGCCTCATCTGGAACTACTGAAAGTTTTGCAGTTCCTATTACGCTCACTTTAGGTTCCTCTCCCAAGGTTGTACCTACTTTAGTTAAACCATCAAATCCCTTAGAGAATTCCATACTAATTAGGAACATTCCTCCAAGTGCAAGAAGAACTATTGAAACCATTGAAAGAAACCAAGTTTCCTTTTCATTCATATTATCACCAAAGAAAATTAGAAGCCTGGAATTTAAATTAGAAAATGGTTTTGTTAGGCGAAAAACTAATGATGGCGGATAAGAGTATACTCATTTGCATACATAAAAATAAACTTTATAAATAGATCGCCACCCATATTGTAACTTATATGCCACTAGTAACCAAAGAGAGTATCGAACGAGAATATAATCTAAAATACATCAATAGATTAGAGGGCGCAGTATTACCTATAGGCGAATTAGTAATTTCAGAAAGATGTAAGTGGAACTGTCCGTATTGTGGTATAGACGCAAAACCAGATGGAGAACTGATGTCTTGGGAATTATTTAAACAGGTTGTGAAGAGCGATCAGATTACATTTGAACTTCCTAACGGAGGAAAGCGTGTTTTTCTTGGAGATGCAGAAGTATTAACATGGAGAGATGAACAAGTAAAGGTTGGGCTTCTGGATATTTTTGATGTGCTTGCAAGAGTAAATGGATTGGAAATACAATTTACAACTGCAGGTTTAGTTCCTCCAAATAGAAAAATAGGATTAACAGTACTAGAAAATCTGAACAGAGGCGGACTTCTGCTATCTAGGCTAAGCGTAGTTGTGAGTTTTACTTTAATGCATAAAATACCAATTGAAAAATACCTTGAGTGCATGCAGGAAACATTTTACTTACTGACGAATTTAGGTGTTAAGACAGAGGTACGTATTATACATAATGGCTCCAACCTTATGCAGACGCAGGAAGCATTCAATAAAGTTCCTGGCCATGAATTTGTAACTAGTCAAAACCCTCAGGGGGTAATACCTTGTGGAAGGGCACTAATGAATTTTACGTTTACCCCCCAAGTGATCGAGACTAAACAATGTAGTCTTTTAGTAGAAGATATTGTACAGCTTCGGCCAATATTTGCAGTAAAACCAAATGGAGGAGTAACGATTGACTGCGGGAATTTTGGAGCATCTAGAGGCAGTACTCTGGGGAATGTTTACTCCAATGATGCTTTAGGAATACATCTGGAGTATGGGAAATTTTTAGCAGAATTTAAAGAAAGAAGTAAAGAAAGACCAATAGGAGTGTATACTTGTGAGCACCATAGAACTTGGGGAAAGAGATTTACTCCTCCTGTTTCTGAAAGACCGATTGTTCCAAGAAAAATGAGAAAGATTGCTTAGATTAATTTTGAAATAAATAGGAACTATGCGTTAGTTATTATGTTTCCGTACTTAGAATCCTTCCGTTTGAATAAAACAATTTTGGAAGGAGCGTGTTCGTTAATTATTTTATAATTAGGTAAAAATTTGAGTAGTTTATTGGAATATTCAACCACATCCTTATGGTAAGGCATATTCTCAATTTTCAATCTCTTCCTGGAACTTCCAAGGAACATATATGCCTTTACCTCTATAAAATCTGCCTTGGATTTTTCGATTAAATTTGCAAAATTTTTCAAGTATTTTTCCTCATTGTTTATTCCCTTAATTAGAGTGAATCGTATTACTCTTCTACAATTAAATGAAGCAATTGCCTCTAAGGTTTGGTTTAATCTTTCCCATCCATCTTTGTAAGTAGATTTGTTTATCTCTAGGAAGAGTTCTTTATTTGGAGCAACTAGGGAGATGTATAATTGAGTTGGAAGCTGATTGTTTTTTGAGAGTTTTTTCAAATGCTCTGGCTCTTGCCCATTAGTTACAAGAAAAATGGATTTCACTTCTGGATTATTTCTTAGAAGTTGAATCAATTCTCCTAATCTTGGATAAAGGGTTGGTTCTCCAGAAAGGGAAATTGCCCAATGAGAAGGGAATTTATCCACTGCTTCCTTGCATAAAGGCTTGTTAACGTCTTTTGCTCCTTTTATTCCAATTAGAAGTGCCCATCTTTCCTTAACTATTTCTTCAATTATTTTTTCAGGAGAATCTGTTTCTTTTGGAAAGGATCTATCCATTAACTCAGTTGGTCTCCAGCAGAAAATGCAATTCTGAGAACACCAAGCTAAGGAAGGACTCATCTGGGAACATCTATGGCAGTCGATTCCATAGAAAATTTGTTTATAGCATGGACCTTGGTCTCTAAGGGATCTCTTAGTCCAGGTACAGATTTCCACTCCAGAATGAGCTCCAGCAATTCCATATTTTGCGTTAATGAATTTTTCTTTAACTGAAGTAGAAAGAGAAACCATACTCTAACCCTAGCTAAACCTTTACTTTTCGAACTACAATTCCAGCATCTTCCAAAAGTTTGAGCGCACTTCCACCTAAAGGATAATCCTGGTTGTAAACTACTTCTTTTATTCCTGAATTAATTATCATTTTAGTACAAAGTAAGCAGGGGGAATAAGTTGTATAAATAACTGAATCTTTAAGGGCGATTCCGTGGTATGCTGACTGTACAATTGCATTTTCTTCTCCATGCGAGCAGAAACATTCCTCTAAATTTTTTCCACTTTCAGAAAAACTATTGCACCTTGGGCAACCCCCTTCATTGCAATTTTTAGTTCCTCTAGGAGTGCCATTATATCCAGTGGAAACAATTCTCTTATCCTTTACAATTACTGCTGCAACTTTTCTCTTTATGCAATTGCTTCTTGAGGCAACTACCTTTGCAATGTTCATGAAATACTCATCCCAAGAAGGTCTTCCATGATCTGCTTTTTTGAAGAATTCTTGAAGAGCTGAATCAATATTTCCATTTAGTTCTTCTAAGGATCCATTATTCTTAATGGAAGCATTGGATTTTTTCTCAGTTTCATCTAAATTTAGTTTATATTCTTCAGTGTTCTTTGCCTCTAATTCTTCTAATCTCTTGAATTCTTCTAGAGTTTTTGGATCACTTTCCCTTCCACGTTCCTTCATTCTCTCAAATCTAATCTCTGGAGCTGCAGTTACGAATAAGAGGAAGAAGTTCTTTATTTTTCTTAGTTCTTCTACTTCTGCTGGGCTTCTAATTGAATCTACAATGTAGTTTTTATCTGGTTCCATCTTTTGGATTACTTTTTTTGCAAGAATTGAAGGGCCAAATGCCTTTCTTAAGTCATTTCCCTTAGAGCACAATGCTTCCCTGCTGAGTTCCTTACATTCAGAAGCTAATTCTTCTCGTATAATATCTGAAAGGGATAAGTAATAGAATCCTCTTTTCTTCAAATACTCAGCAACCTCTCCTTTTCCAGCACAATTCCTACCTGTGAGTCCAATTATCATAGACATAGAATCCTCCCAATAGATGTTCTTTTAGAAAGGGTTTAAACTGTTTTTGATTATATCTATTCAATGCCTAAAAGCAGAACAAAGGTTGATCTTAGGCGGTTCGAACCAAAAAGAACGTTTAGAAATTCTCATGGAGTTCAGACTGAATACATATTTTTTGATCGTGGAAGAGAAAAAACAATTGTATTTGTTCCAGGATGGGCACTACGGCTCTCTTGCTGGAAATATCAAATGAGAGGAGAGAATGGCTCATCTCTTTTTCCAAAATATAATTTACTATTTCTAAATAACCGAGGGCATGGGGATGTTCCGTTAAATGGATCAACTCCGAGCACGTATTTAACTGATTGTGCGCAGGATCTTTCTGAACTTATGAGAGAAACAAGAATAGGTAAAGTGCATATGGTAGCGCATAGTATGGGGACACTTATAACTGCAGAAGTATATACAATGGAATCAGATAGAATAGAGACTATAACATTGGTTTGTCCAGCACCAGGAAATCCATTGGAATCTTTTCCACTAGCACTGAAACTTGGAAAAGCATATGAGATATTAACTGAAATAATTCGAGAGGACTGGGTAGTTCAAGCAACTAAATTATTCCTTGATCAGCGCATTTTTCCGCATTTGTTCCCTCCAGTAGTTAGATATTATTATAGAGAATTCGTAAAGCAAACTGGAAGTGCAGTAGATTTTGAAACATTTAGGAAATATTTGGAATCAGTAATTGTTGCAGATTCTAAAACATTTATGGTTGCATTTAGGGCAATGATTCAAACTGGAGATAAACTTGGAGAACAAATGGAATTATTTAGATGCCCAACTCTTATGGTAGCTGGTGAAAATGATTTCCTAGTGAGTTCAGAACATGTAATTGAAATATTGAGAGGAAGAATAAATGAATTAGAAGTGGAAAAATTTGATCGAACAACTCATTTCCCAATGGCTGAACGATCAGTTAGATTCAATAGAACACTTGAACAGTTCATTGGAACTAATGAATAAATTAGAACAATGGCTTAATTACAATATTTCTGATCTTATTCAAAATATCCTTTTCCTCATCAGAAAGAAGGTCTAATTTTTTCTCCCAAACCTCAAAATATCTTTTTTCTATATATGTATAAAGAACATCCCCTTCAGAAATATCTTTTCCATAGAGTACATCTGGACAGGAAATTGCAATCTGCATTCCTTTTTTAGCTTCTTTTATATTTTCTTTTTTATCCTGGATTTCCTTTACTTCGCTAATTATATCCCCATTTGTATTCATGAGCCTATCTCCAACTTTTAATTTTCCTGAAAGGACTTCTATTCCAAAAATAGCTGGTTTTGAAACCCGGAAACAACAGCCAGGAAGAACCTTAATCTTTGAAGGCCAGGGGAAGTTCTCATTGAAGGATTTTTCCTCCTTAATTTTTTCCTGAGCCCTCCACTCTTCATATTCATCTAAGAGTCTGTAAATTATATTGCTCCAGATAATTGGGACTCCTGTGGCTTCGCTTTCAACACGTGCATCCTCCATTACTTGGACATTGAATCCAAATACAACACCTAAAAATTTCTCCCTTTCGCGAATAAGGTTTTGTGCAAGGATATCTCTTTTGGTAATTGTTCCTATGCTTGCTTCTTTAATTGGAATTTCTTTCTCAGAGAAAAGCCTTACAAGTGCTTCAACTGAGCCTAAGCTTTCTGCTTTTAGGATTACCCCATTTTCTTCTCTCTCAAATATAATCTGCTTGAAATGCTCTTCTATTTGGGATTTATCTTTTTCAAAATCAACAACTACATTTATCGGAGAACCTGGAATTGCGTCCTCCAGGCCAGGAGCAAGAACTTTAACTCCTGCAGCAGCATAAACCTCCTCTACAGCATTATATTTATCCTCGGCTTTTTTTGGAGAGATATTTGGTTCGAGAAGGCCACGAATCTTGGTTGTTTTTGCACCGTTCTTTGTAAGGAAAATTACTTCCTCTCCTCTTTTCATTACTCCATCATATAGAATTACATCTACTGTAGTGCCCATTCCCTTCTCTTCCTTTACTTCAATTATGCTTCCTTTTCCTGGGCCACTGACTTCTATGCGTAAAGAATCCTCCAGGAATTTTTGGGATATTCCGCTCAGGATCATGATAAGGTCTGCAATGCCTTCTTTGGTTTTTGCACTCATTGGAACTATGCAGATTTGCTTAGTAAAATCAGTTACCCGATCAAATCTTTCACTATCAAAACCAAATTCAGAAATCTTTCCCATTACCTCGTATAATTTTTCATCAAGAGCCTGCTGGGTTAATTCTGTTTGTTTGGAAAGGGATTCTGAAAGGCATGTTGTTTTTTGAGCATGCCAACCTTTTATGAGATCTAGTTTATTTGCAGCAATTATGAATGGAGTTTTGTATTGTTTGAGGATTCTTAAACTTTCAACAGTTTGTGGTTGAAAACCTTGCGCTATATCCACAACTAGGATTGCAATATCTGCAATGCTGCCTCCGCGTTCCCTTAAATTTGTAAATGCTGCGTGGCCAGGAGTATCAATGAATAAAAGCCCTGGGATTTTTATCTGGGTTTTTGTTTTATCAGTCATTTTTTTACATAAAAAGGAGATGCTTTCGTAATCTAAGTAACTTGCACCGATCATTTGGGTGATTGCACCAGCTTCTTTTTTTGCAACAGATGATCCCCTGATAGCATCTAATAAACTGGTTTTTCCATGATCAACATGGCCCATTGTTACGACGATTGGAGATCGAGTAGTCATCTGAATCACTTTTTATTTTATAAATGCATAAAAGAGTTTATAACTTATGATATCCGAATCCTCTTTAATCTCTACCGCGTACGAAAAGCAGATAGAATAGAACACCTAAAAGAATAATTCCAAATCCGTAAATGAATATTTTTTGTGGTATATTCACAAGCATGAATAAGGAAAAGATTGCACCCAGTGCTGGAATAATTAACGTTGGGACTTTGAATGGGCGTTTTAGGTTTGGTTGCGTCTTTCTTAACCAAATAAGTGAGCAGTTTACGATCACAAAAGCAATGAATAATGTAAAATCTGTAAGATAGGCTACAAATTCAATTGTGCCTAAGAACAGAACCATTGTAGCTGCCAAAGTAACTAGAATTGTTGAAGCCCATGGGGTTCTTCTTGTTGAATGTATCTGAGAGAAAATGCTATTCCCGGACATTCCGTAGATTAATCTGGAGGTTGCGAGTTGCATCACAAGGACCGTGGTTGCTGTTGCGAACAAGGCAATTATTGTAAGTAGTAAATATGCTGAAGGTCCGAATGCCTTTGCAGCAACATCAGCCATAGGAGCATTGGAAGCGCCTAGTTCCTCTGGGGTAAGGATACTTACTGCGGAAATAGAAACCAGGACATATAGAAGTGTAGTTATTCCAATCGCAAGAAGGATTGCTTTTGGCATTGTCTTGTGCGGTTTCTTTGTTTCCTCTGCCATCCTTGCAAGCTCCTCAAAACCCAAATATGCGAAGAAAACTAAGGCAGCTGCACTTAAGACCCCTGAAAAACTTTTGAATTCAAAATAGTCCACTGAACCCAAATAGGGAATGCCTAAAATAATTATTACAATAAGTCCTCCGCCTTCTATCAATGTTCCGATAATTACTACTCGGATTGATTCTTTTACCCCATAAAACAAGAGGCCAAGGCATACAAGAAGGAGTCCAATTGAGCAGTATACTTGGGAGATTCCAATTAGAGCAGATAGATATCCTCCAAATCCTAAAGCGACTGTTGCAGCCCCGATTATACCTCCTATGCAAACCAGCCAACCAATCAAAAAAGCGAGCCATTTTCCAAAAGCTTTTTTTCCAAAAGCTTTATTTGTGTATACGTACTCTGCACCTGCTTTTGGGAACATTGAACTTAATTCAGCATAGCTTAGGCCAGTGAATGTGGCAACTACAGCTGCAAGCACAAAGGAGAGCCAGATGCCATTTCCTGCAAGCGCTGCGCCTTTCCCTATAAGTACGTAGATTCCTGCGCCAATAATTACCGCAATGCCTGCAGCGGTGACCTCGAAAAGGCTTAACTCTCTCTTAAGAGTCGGTTTCTTCATGGGGAGAATGGGATGAGAAAGTATAAAAAACTTTCAACAGTTATTATTCTGTGGCTGTGAGGAGACTGTCCCAGTCTGTAGTATGATGACCAGAGTAGCTACTGAGCCACATTAAAAGTGAGCGTATCCCGATCCAAAAAAGTCGGATCGATCTATGTTCATTTAGTAAATGAACAGCTAGTGATCGCAGATCACTGGATTCAGAACCAATGGGATAACCTTAAAAATATTAAATCGACATTACTTAGTTGGTTCTGAATATGGAAGAAAAAATAGAGGAAAGGAGCATATCTGGAATAATCAATTCTGTGAGTTTAGCATTAGATGGATATGATGATATATTCTCAGATTTTGACCACTCCCACTATAACAAAAGGGTAATCTCGGATGATTTTACCAGGGAGATCCAAAAGAGATATGCTGAGAATAGGAAGGGAGAGTTCGAGGTCATATTTTCTTTACCAGAGGTACAACGATCTGCGCATATAGAAACGACTATAAAAAAAAGATTGATTGACCATTACAAGAATAAAGTTAAGGATGTTGATTATAAGATCAAAAAACTTACAAATACAGGGATAACGAGAATTGGATTAGGACTTGCGATATTTTCCATAGAACTTTTTCTAAGAGTTAATGAATACAACAGTGGAATACTATTTGAAGTTGGAAACATATTACTAATTCCAGCTGCATGGTTTACAATTTGGACTGGGTACGAACATCTGGTTGATCATCCAGCAGAATTATATGAACAAAGGGAATTTTATAAGAAATTTGAGAATGCAAATTACCAATTTGTTTCTGAGGAAATGATTACAGAACACATAAGCAAGGCAGCAGGAGAAATGCAAAAACCAGAGGAAAAGAGATGAACAAGGAAGAGTTTATTGATTACCTTTCTTCTTTTACAGATGCAGAACTTGCTTATGAGAAACTAATTAATCAGAAGAAGTATTTTCGAGTGAATACAATTAAGAGTAGTGTTGAATTGTTCAAAAAATATTCAAAATTAAAAGTTAACCAAAGTAAATACTGGGAAAATGCATTTGAGTTTTTGGGAGCAAGCACGAACGAAGTTCGTGATGCCCATGGAACAAAGTTCCATCGGGAGGAACAATTAGGGAATACTTGGGAATATTTTCTTGGGTATATTCATATTCAAAGTTTAAGCTCAATGATTCCTGTGCTTGTATTGGATCCAAAGGAAAGAGAGTACATATTAGATATGTGTGCTGCACCTGGAGGAAAAACTACTCAAATGAGTGCGATTATGAAAAATACAGGAGGAGTTGCTGCAAATGATCTTCTTGAGAAGGAAGGGTCAATGTTTGGAAATATTACTAGGCTTGGAGCAATTAATTGTATTGTAACTAACAGGGATGCAAAGACCTTCAAAATAAGAAATAAGTTTGATAAGGCACTTGTGGATGCTCCATGCACAGCACTTGGAGGGGAAAAGGCTGCGCATCTTAGGTATACAAAGGAAATGTCTGAGAGAATAAGTGGAATTCAGAAAACGATGTTGATTAATGCATTTGATTCCCTAAAGGTTGGAGGAGAATTGGTTTACTCTACATGTACATTTGCAAAAGAAGAGAATGAGGACGTTGTGGAATTTTTATTAGGTAAACGAATGGAGGCGGAATTAGTTGAAAGTGAACTGAATATTCCGCATGAAAAAGGCTTAGATGGAATGGATAAGGCCTGGAGAATTTATCCACAAACAATTGAGAGTGAAGGATTTTTTATTGCAAAAATAAGAAAGAGGGAACAGGGATGAAACCTGGTGAATTTCAATTATTTTTAAAAGAAAGATTTGGAATAGTACTGCCTAAAGAAGTTCAACTCTCAAAGGATATTGGAAGTGCGATTAGGGTTTATGCAAGCTCATTAAATGGATTAGATATCTATGGATCAAAGGGATTTGTAGCTTACAGTGAAAAAACTGGGGTTTCTAGTGATTTTATCCAATTATTTGGAAAGCTTGCAAAAAAAAGTATTGTTCAAGTTAATGAGGAAGAGGCTAAGAAATTTGCAAATCGAGAGAAAGTAGAGAAACGAATTAAGATGCAAAAGGGACCAGTAATTATTTCTTTCAATGGACATATTCTCGGAATTGCAACCTTTGATGGAAGGGTTTTGCATTCAAAAATTAGGGATAAAAGGGAAAGAAAGATTTGCAATAAAATAGGATAAAAAAATTTCTAGCTACAGTTATTGGGCCATTTCAAATAAATTAGCTACTTCTTCAATTAAAGGACGGTAATATTTTTGATAAACAAACCAATCCTTAATTTTTGGATCCTCACTGAACCCACCAATATCAACTCTAACTAATCGTTTACCTTCAGTTGCAGCATTCCTTATTTGGTCAAGTAGTTGCGCAAGGGCCATGTTTCCTTTACTCATCCAACCCAAAGAAGGAAAATCATACATAATATCTAGATCAACACTTAGATGTAACAAACCATTTCCTGGGCGATCATCAAAAACAGAATAGTATGGTTGTCCTCTTCTATCTAATCCATTACAGATTCTTAGGATTACACCTTCCTGTGCAGAAAAGGAATTATGGTTTTCGAAATCTAGAGGAGTTTCCTCACTGATGGCCCCTATATCCGTATGGGCATCCCAAACCCTTTTTGTACTTCCAGGAATATTTAGTAAATTTGAAAAATGATGGTTGGTTCCATCACCCCAAACTAGCAAGATTGGAAGATCTCTTGGAATGCGGTCAGCAAGTGCTCTTTTTTCATCTGAGATAGTAGAAATTGGAACACTTATAAATTGGAATCGATTCCTAAACTTTTCCTGCAATCTAAGTCTATCTTGAATAGACTGACAAAACGGAGTTCTTTGAAATAAGAGTAAGGGTTTCATTAATAGAAAATATTGTAAGTTACAATTTAAGTATGTTATTGTTTCAATTTCTTAACTGTTCCATTATTAGCATCCACTTCTACAAGATCCCCATCTTTTAGAATTTTGGTTGCGTATTGAGTTCCAACTATACAAGGAATTCCTAATTCTCTAGAAACTATGGCTGCATGAGAAGTTATTCCCCCCTCATCAGTTACAATTGCTGCAGCTTTTTTCATTGCAACAACCATTTCAGGCCTAGTCATGCTTGAAACTAGAATATTTCCTTTATGGAAATTAGCTAGATCATGGATTTTTTTAATTATTTTTACTGTTCCTTTTGCTTTTCCTTTTGAAGCGCAGGAACCTTTGAGTTCATTAGAATCTAGTTTAGGGCTAAAAATTTCTTCATTTATATTTTGAGCAAGTTCTCCATCAATTAGTTCGTATCCATCTGGAGAGTAAAATACCAAACAACCATTGTATCTTTTAGCTAGTAGTTCCTTATCGATCTTATTTTCAAGAAGCATTTCCTTTAGTTCTGGAAAAATAGTGTAATCCATTTCTCTTCTAGAAAGGCCTAATCTTTTTCCAATTTCATCTAAGAATAAACGTTGGTAGTGATTAGAAATTAGCACGTATTTTTTACGCTCATCTTGCATATAAGCAAAAACTTCTGCGATTTTTATTAGATTTTGGAATTCTTTATCTAAATTTAATTCCTTCACTAGTTTTTCCTTCTCTCTTCTGGCTTTGAATATAAGTTCATCCAATTGCTTAAGCTCTTTATGCGGATCCAGGTGAATTTCAACGCATATTTTGTCTATGAATGTTTCTTTAGTTATTGGATCCATTTTTGCATAATTATTTTCAACCCAAAAGAAACTCTTAGAATGTTTTTCTAGAAGATCATTAATATGCGGATAGTTCTCAATTACTTTCAGAACTTCTTCTTTTCCTTTAGAGAACAATTCAACCGATGCGTGATCTTTCTTTATTTCCTTTAGAATTAGCATTCTGGATTTGAATTCTGTGGAGATGAAGGATTCGGTGATTGGGCTTACTAAGGTTGAGTAGTATTCTTCCAACTTATCCTCCTTTCCTAGAGTTTGTAGATGTTCTCTCAAAAGTGGTTTGAAAAAACGATCTGCATGCATGGAAAATCCATCTTGGGGAACTACTGCAACCCCGTATTCAGTAATGTATGCATTGTAAAATTCAGAATATAGACTTAGGAGTTCTTCATTTGAGAGTTCAGCAAAATTGGTTTGCTCAACTTTTTCTATAGCATTATCAAAGAGCTTAACTAAACTGTGCCATCTTGCTAAGTAATTGCTTAGGAAGTTTGGGTTTCTATTTACTTTTTCTATGAATGAAGTTCTTATCCTAATCAGATCCTCATCATTCCAATACCAGGAAACATAATTTTCCTTTACAAATATGGCATGGAATGTAGTTGAATCTCCATAAACTTCCTTAAATTTATCAAAACAAGTTTCTTGGACTGGGAAAAAGGTGTGTAAAATTCCGTGGAAGCCTTTGTGGGTAAAGGATTTCTCTCTTAGATTATATTTTTCTATGAGTTCACTGGCATCCATAGAAGTATATTCTATTAGAAAAATATTTAAGATAGTGGAATTAGAGTAATTAGATGTGTATTTACTCCGAAATATTATCTTCTGACCCTAGGGTGTTTGGAAGTCAACTTGTAACTATAGTTACGATTATCCTTTCAGCCTTGTTTTGGCTATTTGTATTCTGGAAGCAGAAACTACTCCCAAAACTAAAGCCCCTTATTCTACCAATAATTCTCTGGATAATCTTTGGAACTCTTGATATTGTAGTTACTGCTAAAGGAACTTTTGGAAATCCGCAAAGAGAAGGAAATCCTGCAACTGTTTGGTTCTTGGAACAATTTGGAGCATATGGGCCTGCTGTTGCAAGTTTGTGTTGGATATTTTTATGGGTTGGAATTGTATTGGTATTTTTAAAATATATAAAAAATAAAAGCCTCTCAAACTTCCTTGCAATGGTTATTTTCTATTCCCTAGCTTCTATGCATTTTGTAGGATTCTCCACTTGGTTTATTCCTTTTTGCTCAATTGCAAAAACAATTCAATTTGAAAATATGTGGATTGTTCCTGGAATAGTTGGATTGAAATCTTTATTCTTTGGAGTAATTCTTTCAATAACCCATTTCTCAGCATCAAATCTACTTAGGAAGTCTCTACTGAAGAAAGAAGAAAATTAAGATTTAGAAAAATTGTTTAAAACAATGTGCTTCAAGTTCTTGTGGGGATAAAACAATAAATCTCTGTCTCTGCCTTAGCTCATTTGAAAAACCATGAAAAACACTTGCAACAAAAACAGCTTTCCCATTTTCTTTTATTAAATCCAATGCAGGATTAAAGTCTGCATCACCTGAGATTAAAACTACAGAATTGTATTTATTCTTAATTGCCTTTTCAACCATATCTATCGCAAGCATCACATCAATTCCCTTCTCTTTTTCTTGGAGTTTATCTAGTTTCCCAGTAAAATAGTTACGCACTTTTTCAATACAATTTTTGCATAGATCAATAGCGCTTATTTCTCGATCTGTTTGATTTACTAATTCCGAGTTTGAACGGTTCTGTAGCTTTCTGGTCTTTACTTCAAATGAATGTAGCTTCCTTAATTGATCTAAAAATTTCATATGGGCATAATACCGTTCCTCACCTTGGCTTATATTTGGTATAGAATTATAGTAATAGGTCTTAGAATATACTAAACCAAACTTCCTGCAAACAAAATTACTCAATTTTAAGAAATCGATATTACTTGGTCTTATTTTTGACCTAGATAAACAATGGTAAAAATTATTTCCGTCAATAAAGACATAAGTTCCTTTATTGCTCTCCATAAAACCACGAGAATGAAGTCCAGCATTCCTCTGCAGCCGAAACCACAGAGTCATACTGGAGACGTAATGAGTATTCTGCACTGTCTAAATTTATAAAGTTTTTCTTTCTCAGTACAAAGGATTTTCTGATCATACATAGATGAATACGAATTAGCCTTATAAACAAAATTAGGGGGGTCAGTTCCGGGTCAAAAAAATAAGAAAAAATAGAGATAAGAAGCTACCTAGTTTTAAGCCCCATCATTCATTACCTCTAAAAAATATTGGACCACCCTCGTTATCATACCCAGCAAAGTTTAGAGAGCAAAGGTCCCTAGAATGGAGAATGTCTAGAATATTTTGTAAGAGTAATCGTGCTTCCTCTGCTGATCTTTCATTTGCTCTAACTGCTCCTTTTGCTATAGTTGCGCAATGATTACATTCCTTACAAGAGGTTTTATTGCATTCTGTTCTTTTGAAAAACTCTAGAAAACCATCCAATGTCCTATTGTCAATATAGAAACCAAGAATTGCCTGGATCCCTTTCCATATTTCATGAATCGTTGATCTCGAAATGTGTTGAGCATTAACAAATTTTACTGCATCTGGTCTCTCCACTTTCAAGGCACTGAAAAGAGAGAGCAAATCTACCAAGTTCCCAGCATATCTTCTTTGTATGTACGCATCAAGTGCATGAATTATCCATTCTGTTGGTCTATTTCTATCTACAACCTTAAAGCGATCAATCCCAATACTGAGATACTCTTCTAGATCCTCTGGGCGTATGAAAGTACTTTTTATTAATTCACCTGGATCTCTAGCAAAATCTAAGAGGCAACGATAGGAACAGTAATGAAGATAGTCCCCTCTACTTGGTAGGGAGGCACGAGACATAAGGCTATCGTGATAAAGTTCATAGGGACAGCTTATCAAACAGGGATCATTTACGAGAAGCTCAAGTTCTAAGCCCACTGCCCTGCGAATTGCATGAAGCATCCTAAAATCACGTGTAAGTTTTCTATCAAGGCATACCCCACTAACTCCAAGGTCTTCCCATCGAACTGCCTTTTCCGGAGTATCAACATGCGCAAAAACAGAAACATGTACTCTAATCTGTGGAAAATGTTGCTTAATAATCCCCGCTAGAAGAGGTATACTAACAGTTACAGAATCTACTCCAACTCTTGATATCCAATCTAATTCAGCGTATATTGCTTGACGTCCCTCGCCCTTGAATTCCTCATGAAGAACAACTCCATTCATTAACCAATTAAAGGAAATGCCAGCTGCTCTAAGCTCTTGTATATGAGATTCTACTTTTTCTCTTTCAGGATCCACTAACTCGCAAAGTGCCCTTCCGCCACTTGTAGCATTTAGGAAACCAGCCCTCCTTCCAAACACCCCTCTTATTAATGGTGCACGTGTTTTGAGTTGCGTTACTAGTTCATCTGTTCCATTATAAGCAACTGAAAAGATTCTCCTTTTTTGTGTTGTTTTCATATCAAATTTGTGGTAAATCAAGTATATTAAATGTTTTAAGCAACTTTAAAATAAAAACGATAAATTTATATATTTTTTACGTATAAATGAAGTTATGAGTGACAAAAATACGATGAACATTGATAAAAAAGATAAAAAAATTATACATGAGCTTGAGAAAAACTCTAGAGAGAACTTTAAGACTATTGGTAAAAGAATTGGACTGAGTGGAGAGGTTGTAGATTATAGGGTAAAAAATCTGCAAAAATATGGTATAATAACTAGAATGTTTGCAGAACCGAACCTCAATAAGCTTGGGCTCAAAACATATAGAGTATACCTCAAAATAGAGAATATGGGAGATGAGAATACAAATGCGTTACTTGAGTATATCGCTACTTGTCCGAAGGTGCAATGGTATGGGCAATTTGAGGGAGAATGGGACTACACCATAAGATATGCAATGAAGGATGAGTTAGAATTCAAAGAAGAGATAGATAGGTTACTTTCAATGTTTGGAAAATTCATAAAAGCAAAGGACGTGGTGATAACAACCTCTCAAGCTTACCTACCTATCACTTATTTAACTGGAGGGGAAAGAATAGTGAGAGAAGTGATTTCCGGAAAAGTTGGCGAGGAAAAAATAGATGAGATAGATAAAAAAATTTTATTTCATCTTTGTGAGGATTCAAGAACGAGAAGTGTGGATATTTCCTCTAAAATAAAAATCTCACCAGATGCAGTACAATATAGAATAAAAAAACTTATAAAAAATGGGATAATTGCATTTTTTACAATGTGGTTGGATAGAAGAAAATTCGGGTATGAACATTATAAGGTCTTACTTTGGTTTCAATATGCAACTAAGAAAGATGAGAAAAAACTAATTGGATACTGCGAACAACACCCAAATGTAGTGTATATTAATAGGGTTATTGGAAATTGGGATCTTGAGATAGATTTTGATGCAAAAAACTCTAAAGAAATCCATGATCTTGTAAAAAATCTAAAGAACAAATTTCCAGGGATAATACGTGATCATACAACATTAGCTATCCTGTCTGACCAAATTTTAAATCCATTCAGAAAATAAAAGAAAAAATAATAAAAATAAAAAGAAATTAGCCCAGAATATTTAATCCGTAAGCCAAAATCAATCCAACAAACACTAGGGAAACAGTATTCACGACCTTAATTAATGCATTCAAAGCTGGACCAGCAGTATCCTTTAATGGGTCTCCAACTGTATCGCCTACTACTGCAGCCTTGTGTGCATCTGAACCTTTTCCTCCGAAGTGTCCATCTTCTACATATTTCTTTCCATTATCCCATGCTGCTCCTGCTGTGCACATAAATAATGCAAGCAAGAATCCAGTGGCAATTGTACCTGCAAGCAAACCTGCAAGTGCCTCAACTCCAAATAAGAGTCCAACAACCAATGGAGAGAATACTGCAATTAATCCTGGAACTAAAAGCTCCCTCAATGCACTCTTTGTACTAATATCTACGCATCGTGCATAATCTGGCTTTCCTGTTCCTTCCATCAAGCCTTTAATCTGCTTGAACTGCCTTCTCACTTCTTCTACAATCTCAAATGCTGCCTTTCCTACTGCAGTCATTAAGAAACTGGAGAACAAGAATGGAAGTAAAGCTCCAATGAAAAGTCCTATTGTAACCCTTGGATCCAACAAGTTTATTGTTGTAAGTCCAGCTGTATCTGCAAATGCAACAAATAACGCAAGTGCTCCAAGTGCTGCACCTGTAATTGCAAATCCTTTTGTTGTTGCCTTAGTTGTGTTTCCAACAGAATCCAATACATCTGTAACCTTTCGCACTGATTCTGGAAGTTTGCTCATCTCTGCAATTCCTCCTGCATTATCTGTAATCGGTCCGAAGGAATCTACAGAAATTACAATTGCACTTAATGAGAGCATTGCAGAAGCTGCTAATGCAATACCATATAATCCTGCATAATGATAGGAAATTGCAATTGCAATCACTACCATAATTACTGGAAAGAGTGTTGATTGCATTCCAAGGGCAAGTCCACTGATTATATTTGTTCCTGCACCTGTTTTTGCAGACTCAGCAATTATTTGAACTGGCTTGTGTTCTTTTGCAGTATAATATTCTGTAATTACAAATATTAGTGCTGTTAGTAATATTCCTACAATTACTGAAATAAATAAGTTAAGGTTTCCTCCTAGATAAATGTAGGAACCGATTGCCATAATTATTGCTGTTGCTGCAATTCCTTTGTAGAATGCATTCATGATCTTTTTCTTGTTCTTTCCCAATCTAACAAACAAAGAACCAACCACGCTTGCGATTCCACCGATTCCTGCAATAACTAAAGGAATTTGTACGAATGATGGATTGATCAAAGCACCTAATAGCATTGCAGCAATTATAGTTACTATAAATGATTCAAATACATCTGCAGCCATTCCTGCGCAATCTCCCACGTTATCCCCAACATTATCTGCAATAACTGCAGGATTTCTTGGATCATCCTCTGGGATTCCCTTCTCGATCTTTCCTACAAGATCTGCGCCAACATCTGCTGCCTTAGTAAAAATTCCCCCTCCAACTCTTGCAAATAAAGAAATTAGAGAAGCACCAAATCCATAACCAATTAATGGAGTAAGTGAGCCAAAGTACCAATACAAACTACTAAGGCCAATTAATCCTAATCCAACAAGTGCCATTCCTGTTACTGCTCCTCCTTTAAATGAAAGAGCAAGTGCAGAATCAACACCTTTTTTAGCTGCCTCAGCAACGCGTACGTTTGCCCGTATTGAAACCTGCATTCCAATATAACCTGCTAGTGCAGAACAAACTACACCTGCAAGGAATGTGATTCCTGTTGATAAACCTACAAATTTGCCTATAACCAATGCAAGCAGTATAACTATTGGAACTAGTGTTTTGTATTGTCTTGCAAGAAAGGCTGTTGCTCCCTCCTGAATCGCCTTGGATATTTCAAGCATCTTTGGCGTTCCTTTAGGGGAATTAACCACAATAAAGGAAAGATACGCCGCGTATAATAGAACTAATACTCCAGCGACAAAGGAGAACAATATTGCATCCATTTAATTTTCACCTCTAAACTGTATTACATATAAAACTCTTTGAGAATGTAAGAAGTAAAATATAAAAAGCTTGTGAGTGCTGTTTTCTCATTCAAAAGACAATATTTATTAACTATTTATCGCATAAAAGTTACACTGATTATATGCTAAGAAAAACTGCCATATTCCGGGTTCAGAGTGAAATTATAGGTCGTGCTTCAGAATTTTTGAGGAAGAGTGGTTTCTTTGAAATTTTACCTCCAATTACTGCAAGAAATACTGACCCTGGATTAAGAGGAGCACACGTTGCCAGAGTAGATTTATATGGGACACCCCACTGTGTAACCTCAAGTATAAATCTGCAGAAATTTGAGGCAATAAAACATCTTGGAAGAATTTTTGCTATTTCACAAGTAGTTAGGTTAGAAGATCCAGATAAAAGAACAACTGGCAGGCATCTAAGTGAATTTAGTATTGTTGAGGTTGAAGCAGCACACCTGGGCTACCGTGGGATTATGGGAATAGGAGAAGATCTTATTTGTTATATTATAAATTCTGTAAGTTATAATTGTTCAAAAGAGTTAAGGAATTTGGACAGAAGCCTGAAAACAGCAAGAAAGCCATTTAAAAGAATTCCACATGCTGAGGTTGTTAGAATATTAAAGGCAATGGGGTTGAAAGCTGAGGATGGAGAGGAAATTCCTTTTGAATCTGAAGTTGAATTCTCAAGGATGCAAGATAGTCCTGTTTGGATTATAGATTATCCAAATGGCTCAAGAGGCTTTTATGATAGATTGAATCCAAATGATCCAGCACATTTAATGGATTTTGATCTAATATTGCCTGGGGGCTATGGAGAAGTAATGTCTGGAGGGGAAAGGGAATTTACAAGGGAGGGAATTACAAGACAAATGCAAAGAACAGGCTTAAACCCGGCAGAATATGAAGAATTTTTGAGATTATATGACAATGGAGCTATGTTGCCCTCTTCTGGCTTTGGTATAGGAGTAGAAAGATTAACTAGATATATTTGTGGACTGGAACACATTTCCGAGGCATCAATGTTTCCAAAACTTCCAGGAGGAGAATAGATAAAAGAAAACCTTGATTAGAGTGTTGATAGAATTTCTATAACCTCATCCACTATATTTTTTTCAAAACCTTCCTTTACCCTAAGTGCTGCAGCCCTTGCATGGCCTCCACCATTCTCAATAAAATCTCTCATATTTTCCTTAAGTAAAGAAACGATCTTAGTTCCATCTGCTCCATTCTCAATTGCAAGATTATTTAATCTGAGAACAATTGTCCCTGGCCCATAAGCCACAAGAACTGAAGGGGAATCTTTTGGAATAAATGCCTCAAACACCTGCGTTGCAGATTTCCCAAGCCCTGGAAACTCATGCTTCTTTACAATATTACCCAGATTTATAGTAAAAACTGAGAATTTTCCAGCTTTCTCTTCTTTAAGGCAATGCTTGCTCAAAAGTAAAAGCTCATCGATTTTTTCCTTTGCTTGTAAGAGAATAGAACTAAAAAGTTCCTTATCTTCAAGCACTTTTGAATAGAATTCCAATGTACTTGAATGGGAAGAATACGCAGCTACATAATTCAATACGATTCCAGCATTCTTTATTTCTTCAGAGAATTCCAGGAGGTCACTTTTATCTGAAGTAAGGGAAATTCTTCCATATCTTTCTGAATCACCCCCAAGCATTCTGGAAATCTCTGCACATAAGTAACCTGCAGTGTGTAATGAAGAGGATTCTGAATATTCAACTGCCCATGGATTAAGTACACAAGAGGCATAGTTGCTAATTCCCTCAAGTGGAGGATGGTGATCAATTATAACCAATTCAATTCCACCTGCCTTTAATAATTCAAGGCCAGCCTTACTTTCTAAACCTGCTCCAAAATCAACGAATACAAGTAATGGTGCCCGCGTATGCTGTAAAAAACTTAAATCCTTGAGAGCTATTGCAACTGTATAAACTGCAGAATTATTTTGAATATAATTTGCTTTTAGAAATTGGGAAAGGGAAAGTGCTCCGCATATTCCATCTCCGTCATTGTGGAATTTGATAACAATGTTCCTACCTAATTTTTGAGCAGCATATAATTTTCTTGCAACCAGAATTATTTGATCCTTGAGCTGGCTCATCATCTGATCATTGACTAAAAAAGAAATTTCCTTGAGAGGAACATTTGCTTCTGCCTTTTCTTGGATTTCCTTATATTTCCCTTCCACTTCTTCTTTAGGAATTAATTCCATGGAACTTGCCTTTAGCTTTAAGATCCCAAAGAAATTTTCAATTGTTCCTTCAACCTTTACTAATGAGCCAGAAGGGAAGAATTTTTCAGAAACTACTTCTATTTCTTCCTTTCCATCAAAAATTATGGATTCATATTTTCCTTTTACTGAGTAGGAGCGGGTGAGCATGCCTTCTAGGCTAAGTTTCTTTCCTTCAGCAATTTGCATATGAAAAATTGGGTTGCAAAAAGTTTAAATAACAAAGTATGAGTGGAATACATATGAACCATCGAGTACTTGAGCACACTGCAGACTTATACATCGAAGGCTATGGAAAAACCTTTGAAGAGGCACTAGAAGGTCTAGCAGAAGGAATGTTCAAACATATGGGCAAAGCTAAGAAAGAAAAGGAAAGTTTTGAGATTGGATTTGAAGCAAGTGACTCACACGAACTCATTGTGGGATTATTCTCGAAAATACTTTCAGAATGCGATGCAGAAGGATTCATTCCAAAAAAAATTAAAGTTCTAGAATACAGTAAACCAAATCAAAGTGACCGAAAATCGGTCACATCTTGTCAGGAACGACGCATCGTTCCTGAGCATGATCGAGAATCAAAAGGATTCTCGACATCGCAAATTGTGGACGCTGCACCGAGTGAACACAGCTGTGTTCACGGGGCGCCAGGAACGGATATTCCGTTCCTTCCGAGCAGCGGGGTATCAAACCCACAATTTGTGAATGGAAAATTAAGAGTAAAGGTATTTGGAGAAAAAGGACTACTTTCAAATGTAATTAAGGCAGTAACCTACCACTTATTTGGAATTGAGGAAAAGAAAGGGGAAGTTAAAATTAGGGTTCTATTTGATACATAATGGAATATGAAAGTAGAAAAGTATTTATACAAGTTAAGTGTAGAAATAGAGTATGGACCCCACCATCCCAAAGAAAACATCTGATTCTGGAATATTTATACCACACCAATTTTATATTGAAGATGCGCGAACTATCGCCCGTGGAAAATTACCTGAACCAATAAACAGAGCTACCGTTTAATTGGAATCCTTATTTCTAAAACTCCATTCTTATAAGTGGATTTAAGTTTTGAGCGGTCAACTGCATTCTTGAATTTTATTTCCTTATAATATTTTCTCTGAGCTCCTTTTACATCAATTATAAGCAATCGCTCACCCCCACTTAATTTAATCTCTCTTTCTTCTACTCCTGGAATCTCAGCAACTACTACTGTCTCTTCCTTTCCTTCAAACACATCAATCAAAGGCTGTCTTTCCTCTTTTTTCTCCTCAACCTTCATGTTTTGCTGCTGAGGAAGATTTCCAAACTCGCGAACAATTGGTTTTCCATCTGGCCCCATAGTCATTGAAAACCCGTATACTTTCCTCTTAACCTTTCCTTCCTTGAAAGCCTTTTCAAAATTATCTTCAGAAAGCCCTTGCATTCCCTGGAAATTACTCTCCACGTCCATCATTTCTTCCTGCATTTTCCTGAATATTTCCTCAAAATTACCGAAACCGAATAAGTCGAATGGATCTCTTCTTTTTTTTATGACCATATTCAAAACCAACTAAGTAATGCTGATCAATATTTTTAAGTTTATCCCATAGGTTTTGAACATAGAAACACCAGAGATACTTCTCGGCAAGAATATATGAGGCGGGTAGCTAAATAAGTTTAACCAAATCCGCGGTTTTATGGTTAGTCTTGCTGTTGAAGGGTCCCTATTTCGAAATGTCTGATCAAATCCTGTGTTGTAAAAACTATTACTTTATTCTGATTTTTGAAATGATTGTCATTGCTCCACAAAGGCATTTTCTTGGCAAGACAGACCGCAAGATACGCGGCATCATCTTTATCAGTCAATAATGCCTCGGCTTCTTTCAGGCTATGCTTGAATTCACCAATGGGAATGAGTTCGATTCGCCTCTCAAGAATGTCTATCAATCGCAAAAAATCCGCTCTATCCCTATGTGTAATTTTCATTATCTCTTTTTCATGCTCTTTGAACTCTGCAAATAAGTATTCGGGGGCATAGCAATGGAGCTCGTTGGCCAGCAAAATTTTTTCAGTAACCCCTTTCTTTATCATTATTGCAAAGAGGATGTTGGCGTCGATTATGATGTCCATATCAACCTTCCCTGAATTTCTTTGCAATGTTTTTCCTGACTTGTTTTCCCAATCTTAATGCCTCTTCTTCGGTCATTTCACTTTCCTGTTTAAACTCCTTGAGAAATTCCAGATCCTTGATTTTTTGCATGAACGCCTGTCTTGCGACCTCGCTCCAGTTTATTTCCGGAAACCCCTCCAACCTTTGCTTGAGTTCGATTGGGATGGCTAATGTCATAGTAGTCATAATATCACCAATAGGTATATTATGTGTAAATATTTATAAATACATAATACAGCTATCGGCTGGAAAGGCGTGCACGGTGTAGCGGAGATTGAGAGTGCGGAGCTGGTTTATAAGTAATTTATCTCATAGTCTGAAAGATTTAGTTAAATTAAGCCCATTGGTAATCACAATTAGGCTACTTTCTAAATCTAAAGAACACGATGATGAATAAAATTCCAATTATAGAAGTAGGAACCAGAATAAGCAGCAGTTCTTCCTTTCCAAAAGCAGCGCTCTTTCCAGTATACTCGCTAAGAGTTCCTTCCTCAGAATTATTTCCTCCAAATCCAAGCATCTTACTTGTTATTTCATATGTTTGAGTAAACTCATTTCCAAACATATCATACAGAACCAGAGTCAGGTTATTCTTCCCAATTCCTTCGTAAGTGGAATTGAACATATATGCATAAATGAAAGACTCATTGTTAATTTCTAAAGGAACTGGAACATTATACGCAATTACTTCTGAGAGTTCTTGATTACTCTCATTTTTAACCAATAAGATATTCATTAGTCCATACTGATCATAAGAACTATCAAAAAAATATAGTTGAGAAGTAAGCAGTTGCTCTCCGTTCTTAAAAATTTCACCCTTATAGAATTTCCGTTTAGAAAGAAGAATTGAATCGAAATGATTATTCTTATACCATTGTTCTTTTAGAACTGGTTTTGAAAGAAAATAAAGTAAGTTTCCGTTCTCTATTTTATAGGAAATATTTGAAGTTCCAGTATATTCTTCAGTTTGTAAAGGTCCGGGATTACAATAGAATTGAACCCCTTCTCCTCCTGGTGAATAAACCTCATAATTCTCAAAATTTACCTTAATTTTCCAATTCAAAAAAACATCCAAGGAATCATTTGCCTCAGCTAGAGAAAGTTCTTCTTTAGAAAAAGGAAGTAGAATATAATTTGGAAGAGAATCTAAATCAGTTAAGGAATAACTCACAGACTTGGATTGATTATTTATTGTGAAAATAAAATCAAACTCAATTGAAGCATTCACGAACCGTTTTCCACAATCTGGAAGGTCAGGCATATCTTTTGAATATAAAGAAATTGAAGAGGAATATAACAGATAATTCTGTTCTTCTGCAGAAATACTTCCTTCAATTGAAGGAGTAATCTTAACTGCTCTAAGATCAATTGAAACTGATTCTCCAGAACTTATTGCACTAACAAGTACGTTGCTCTGCTCAAGATTCTGAGAGAGCATTTCATCTATTGGAGGTTCGGCAGATAATGAAAAATAAATTGAAAAAATAAACAAAAAAAGAAAAATTTTCTTCATAAATGATCCTCAAGCTCTCCTAGGGTTGTAAACATAAGCAATCCATTCTTTACTCGTATAAGTACATTTGATCTAGAGGATGGAGAAAGAGAGGAAAGATAAGCATCAACAGCGTTTTTATCCTCAAAAACAACAATAGTTCTTTTTTGTTCATTATCTGTACCTGGAAGAACAACATTAAAATTTCTTGTAATGAAACGATTACCTTCAAATGAGAAGTGCACCCCATGAACAATTAATTTTTCTTTTATAAGCCTATTAAGCACATTCTTTTTCACATTTCCTTTTCCCTTCAACTGATATGTGGATCTATAGGACTCAAGCTGACCTTTTCCTTCTAGCCTTTTTAGGACAGTTTCTGCATTTCCCTCCCGAATATCATACCCATCAGTAAGATGAGTTTTGAGAAATAGTGCAAACTCGTTTACAGTTAAGGTATTGAAAGAACCTGATTTTTGCACTGCTTGTTCAAATAACTTCAGCATTTTATTGGAGGTACAAACAACTTCCCCAGAAGAATGAGCCCTAACTACTCCAAATTTCAATTTATATGAGGGCCTTCTAATTACTTTAGCTCCGATATAAACTATAATTATAAATAGAATCGCAATTGGCCCATAGGTAGTATAAACTGAAAGTGGACCGTCCTCTTTCTTAAGCACAGCTACTTTGAACTCATGTCCCTCTAATTCAAAATTAAAAGTATGTGTTCCTTTACTGAGTTTTGCTGGAACTGTGAATTCCCCTCCACTAATTGAGATATTCTTTGTATTTTCTGAGGAATCTAAAGAAACCTGAATAGTCTTTCCATCTAATGGAACTCCATCTAAACTAGCACTAAACTTGTAGAAAATATCATTTGATTCCAGATATTCAAATCTCAAATTGTATACATGAAAAATTCCAGATGCCAGTTCTTTCTCATAATCACTTACTTTTAGAATATAATATCCGGGTTCACTAAACTGCAAAGTTTTTGAAAATACTTCACCAGAAGCAGGTAACTCTTCCTCAGAAACTAGAGAACCATCTTTATATATTGAAAATGTTGGAATACCTACAATATTTTGTAAGGAGAAATATAGGAATGATTTCTCATTTGGAAATACTGAATCAGCATAAAGTACACTTTCAGTGAGAGGCGCCGGTTCGGAATCAAAAACCATAATTGTTTCTTCATTTCTATAAATTGCCCGAACATACCCTGCTCCCTCAAGAGGAATCGCAAGCGTATTTAGACCAGAATGGAGAGAAATTTGAGTGGAAGTGCCCGGTTCTGCATAATTTCCAGAAACAATTAAATCAATAAGTGCCTTCGTATTCTCAGGAGTATAAAACTCGTCAAGAGGCATATCATAACTGATTATTCTTTCCTTTTTCTCTTCTGGAAGAGCAGTAAACCAATCAGAAGTCTCAATACCATCTAATCCAATAACTGCATCCTTCTTTCCTATGTAAATAACTACTACATCGCTTCCATCCATTCCAGAAATAACCTCTAAAGGCATTGCACCTTGCGGAACAATCAAGATTCCTGAATCTAATGTTTGGGGAAGGAATTTCTTTGTTTCAAAAGTAAATCCATATTCCTGAAGGATTAAAAGATCAGATACAAAATTATCCAAGGAAGAAAATCCAATTCCCTGCTGAGCAGTATAAACAATTATAGACTTATGTGGCTTTTTCTTGAGTGGAATCATCTCCAGTGTTCCCCCTCCACTGGAATTATAAATTACATAAGAATGATTTCCTGCAAAAGATATTTCACTTAGTTGGAATAAGGTTGTTTCTTCAAACTCACTACTCGCAACTGGTCCTTTCAAAAAGATTCCTGCAAAAATAAATATTGCACAAAGCAAAACCAAAAACAGAATTAATTTTCCTGGTTTCATTTTCAATCTTCCCAAAACATTCGCGTGTTTTCAAGCAAATCAAGATCATTTTTGTAAAAGGAACGTATATCATTAAGTCCAAGCATTAGCATTAATGGCCTTTCAAGACTCAGCCCCCATGCTAATACAGGATATGCACTCTTAAGCGGCTTTGTAACCTCTGGTCTGAACATACCTGCTCCTCCAAATTCCATCCATTCCTTTCTTGGTTCATAATAAACCTCGATCTCAAGACTTGGTTCTGTGTACGGGAAATAACTTGGCCTAAATCTAATTTTCTCAAACCCTAACTTAGAATAAAATTCCTTGAATATCCCGAGTAAATCTTGGAATGTTGCTTTATTCCATGCTACAATCCCTTCAACTTGATGGAATTCTGCAAGGTGCTTGAAATCAGTTCGTTCGTTTCTAAAAACCCTCCCAATTGCAAAAAACTTTCGTGGATTAATTGGGTCCTTTATTGATTCAAGGGTTTTTGCACTTAAACAAGTTGTGTGCGTTCTGAGGATCGCCTTCTTTGCAATTGCTGGATCCCATTTATACCCCCATCCATTTTCATGTGCTTTCTTTACCCGTTCTACAAGTGATTTATCTTTAGGAAGAGCCAACTCTTCCTCTAAATAAAATGTATCTGCAAGTTCTCTTGCAGGATGATCTTGCGGTTGGAAAAGAGCATCAAAATTCCAGAAAGAGCTCTCCACGAGCGGACCTTCCATTTCCTCAAATCCCATTTCTAAAAATATTCTTCTCATTTTACTTATTGCGCGTGTGAGTGGATGACTCTTACCCATGGGTGCGTCTTTTGTTTCTACATCTACGGAAAATTCTTTTTTAATTCCTAACTCCAATGCCTTCTTTCCATTATTAGTGATTTGTAAAGAATAAATTGAACCAGTGCGCGATTCTACAAATCGTCTTCTAAGAAGCTCTTCTTTACTCTGAGGATCTAGACTAGAAAAGTCAGAAATGGATAGTAAAAAGGAATTCTTCTTAGAAACTTCGGATTCTTTAATTAATGGAACTAATTTTTTATTTTCAACCCGGACAAATCCCTTTTTTATTGCCCAGGAAAGCCCGAACTTCAGATCATTTTCTCCAAGCTCATCAGTACTCGATCCTGAAAGTGCCTTCTTGAAAACTGAAAATTCTGGAAGTTCTCCTTTTTTTACACACTCCTTAAATTCATCAGTAAAATTATATTCTGTGGATTCTTTTTTTTCTAAAACAATAAATCCTTTTTCCTTAAGGGATTCAGCAGCTCTTCTTACACTATCTAAATTAAGTTTACATTCTGAAGCTAATGATCCCATATTTAACTTTCCCTTAACTGAAAGGGCTTCAAGTATCTTGTCTTCTCCGGGGTACATCATGGGGTCCTACCTTTCGCTGATTTTAACGATGTTAATGCGATATAGAATGAAACTAAGATAATTATCAGAATGAGCATTGGAATTCCTTCCCTACCGAACAATACGGTTCTTAGAGAACTATATGTATCTGAAAAGAATACAACCATCTCATCATCTAGCCCTTTTTCGTATTCGTATATAAATGTAAATTTGACAAGAAGGGTCTCAGACCAGGAGAAGGAGTTATAATCAGAAGTTGGAAGGTTAATTCCTTCTAATTCCTTAGGCATTGGACTTAACTCAAGAACCTTGCTTCCTTTTGGAAGAATAATTGTAAGTGTTGTATCCTCTCCTATGCGTTGAACGTGCTCTATTTCTGTACTCTCAAAAGAGAATGCACTCGGATTAACTGTAAATTTCTTTGTTCTTGGTTTGTATTCATCAGATGAGAAAAATCCTGTTTCTGGGATTATCTGACCATTTGATTTATTATAAAAAGGATATCCTTTATACTCAAAATAAATTTCTCCTATACAGTAATTATAAGTATTACTACATTTTGCTACTTGTTGTGGAATTATCTTGAAATCCTTAACATCTACAACTAGTGGGTTTGTATGAGTTCTGAATCCAGGGAGATTGAGCAAATTTGACCAAAATGAAAATTCATTGTTCTGCATTCCTGTGAGGTAAAGGGATTTGGATTCTGCACCGAATAGGTATAATTGGATCCTCTCTTTTATCTCTGCTGAACCATCCTCTTTCATCTTAACAGTTACATCTATACTCTTGATCTCAAATTCAGCAAGAGATAGTGAGACAAATAATAGTAGTACCAATACTGCCAACTTTCTCATGAGGTTATTTAGAAAATAAACATTTAAATGTACCGCTCGGTTTGTATTTCCTAGGATTAATATTTTCTTATGCATTTAGAGGTTTTACTTAGTATAAACCTAGGGCGCTTTCTTCAGTAATACTTTTCGACCGCTCAGCCTGGCACTGGGCAATACTTAGGTTTTTAATTTGCAATGGGCTAATTAAATACAGGTGATTCGAGTGATAGTAGGAGGAAAAATAACAGCAATTGAAGGAAAAAAAAATAAAGAGGAAGCCCCAAAGGGATTGTCCATAAATATAGGTCTCACAGATGTGAAGATAAAAGAAGACATTGTGGAAATAGAGTACACTTATACTGCAAGTTATCCTGAGGATGTTGGAGAACTAGTTATAAAGGGAGTAATGTATGCTAAAGAGGATAAAAAACTTGTAAAAAAGATTGAAGATGAGTGGAAAAAGAGCAAGAAGGTTCCAGAAGAATATGCTGAATTGCTTTTATCTGCAATAAATTATAATGGAAGTGCAAATGGGACATTGCTTGCAAGAGTACTCAATTTGTCACCCCCATTATTTCCACCAAAGCTTTCCTTGAAGAAATAAGTAGATTCTCATGAATTACGAGGAAATAAATAACCTGGCCCTTAGAAGGGGAATCTATTTTCCCACAGCTGAGATATACGCTGGAGCCCCCAGTGGGTTCTGGGATTATGGCCCAGTTGGGGAAAGACTTAGACAGAAAATTGTGGAGCTTTGGAGAAAAGAGCTCGTACTCAGAGAGGGATTTGTTGAAATAAGCGGATCACAGATTCTTCCAAGGGCTGTATTTGAAGCATCTGGCCATCTTGAATCCTTTAATGACCCAATTGTTCAATGCAAAAACTGCCATTCATTCTATAGAGCAGATAAGATAATTGAGGAGAATACAAAAGAGAATGTTCCTGAATCACTTTCAATTGAAAAATTGGATGAGATGATTAAAAAGCATGGAATAAAATGTTCTAAGTGTGGAAAAAAAGATTTTGCAGACACAAAAAAATTCAATATGATGATTCGAACAGACATTGGGGCAATGGGAAACCAGGAATGCTATTTAAGGCCAGAAACCTGCCAGAATATATTTTTGAATTTCTCAAGAGTTCAAAAGATTGCAAGAATAGCCCTTCCACTTGGGATTGCGCAAATTGGTGCTTCTTTTAGAAATGAAATTGCCCCTAGAAATGCCCTAATCCGGGAAAGGGAACTAAGGCAAATGGAAATTGAGATATTCTTCAATCCGAAAAAAATAAATGAAATAGAGAACTGGAAAGAGATTGAGAGTTATAAAATACGAGTTTTGATTAGGGAAAAGGAGGAGGAAATTAGTTGTAAAGAACTAGTTGAGAAGAAAATTGTTTCTGGAAAACTAGTTGCATATTTCCTTGCACGCGTTCAACAATTATACGAAAAATACGGATTCCCGATTGAAAAAATGAGATTTAGGAGCTTGAGTAAAGAAGCCCGTGCATTTTATGCGTTGGAAACATGGGATTTTGAAGTGCTTACTAGTTTAGGCTGGGTAGAAATAATTGCAAATAATTATAGGGGAGAATATGACCTAAAAGGACATTCAGAAGGAAGTAAAAAAGATTTGAGCATTACTGATGAGGAAGGTGGAGAAAAGTTCTTTCCACATGTATTTGAAATTTCTGCAGGAGTGGATAGAACACTCTTTGCGATTCTAGATAATTCATTTAGAAAGGAGAAAAGAGGAGCAGAAGAAAGAATTTATTTAAGTCTTCCATCCAAGATTGCCACTTATTTAGTTTCTGTATTTCCACTTGTAAGTAAGGATGGACTAGAGGAAAAAGCAAGAGAGATATTTAACATAATTATTGATTCAGGAATTGATGCAACCTTTGATGGAAAAGGAAGCATTGGAAGACGATATGCACGAACAGATGAGATAGGCGTTCCATTTAATGTTACGATTGACTATCAGACAATTGAGGATGGAACAGTAACTATAAGAGAAAGAGATTCAATGAAACAAATTAGAGTTCATATTAAAGAGGTTATTAGTGTATTAAATGAGGCTAAAAAGAGGGGATGTTTATGAATGTAAAAGGAATTCTTGCTATGTTTTTTGTTTTTGTATTATTTTTTGGATGCATAAACCTGAATGTTGAACCTAAGGAAGATGAAGATACTGGAAAAAAGGATACAGATAAGGATGATGGAAAAATAGTAGTGGATGTTACTGATAAGAATAATAGTGGCACAGGAAATGGATCAGGAAGTAATGGAGATGGAGGAGATACAGGAAACGGAGGAGAGGATGGAACTGGGAATGGTGGAGAGCCAACAGGCAATGCTGGTTATACCTCTGATCCAAACAGTTTATTCGCTGCGTATTTCTTCAATGTAAGCGTAGATGACCCATATGAATCTGAAGTTCATGGAGATGGGATTTTAATAAAAAAAGGAGAATTTGATATGCTTATAGACGGAGGTCCAGAAGTAAATTCAGAGATCCTAATTAATGCTCTTAAAGGAAAGGTAGATGATATAGAGGTCCTGGTTTGTACAAATGATGATATGGACCACTGTGGGGCACAATTTAAGGTTCTTGATGAGTTTGCAGTTGAAGAGTTCTGGTATAATGGAAAGGCTGAATCAGACCAGATGATTGCATTATTGAATAAGATTGATGAGAAAGGAATTGAGAAAAAAGTAGTTTTAAGAGGAACAGTTGAAGAAAAAAATGGAATGGATATTTCAGTACTTAGCCCAGAAAGTTCATTTGCAAGTGTAGATGCAGGTTCAATTGTAATGAAATTCACGTTCGGAGAATTCTGTTTAATGACTACTTCAGATATTGGACTATTGCAGCAGAGTAGTATGATCAGTATCTACGTAAGTATAAATAAGGGAACTAATGAACTTACTTGCAATGTAATTCAAGTCCCATACCATGGGGTCGGAACTGGAAACACCCAGATACAGTTATTCTTGGATTATGTAGACCCAGTATACGGAATAATAAGCGGAAGTTACTATGACCACACAGATTCCAGGGGAAGCACAATGATGAAGCTCCAACTGAAGAATGTTGAGGTATTTGAGACTTATTCTGGTGAGGTAAAAGTAACTTCAGATGGAACAGATTACTCAGTTATGTATGTAGAATAGATAGTCTTGGATTGTCTTGCGGAGTCCTGAAGGTCTCGGATCCTGTAAGACTTTTTCTTATTTTTAGTTTCTTCTTCGAAAGTAATATAAACATTCTTGCACACAGTTATACACATGAATTTACGTGAGCTTAGAGTTCCAGATAAGCAAATAAGACAACCCAGGACCATACGGGACCACCCAAGACTTAGGCGCATGGGCAGAAGTGTATTAGCTACTTTTGTTCCACTAGCATGTGCAATTTTAATTGGAGGTTGCAGTCCCAAACAAAGTATAGTACCTTCAAATACAGTACCTGCACCAACTCTTTCTACTTCTCAAACTGAAGAGCTAAGAAACATATTGAGAAAATTAGCTGTGTTTGCACTTGGTGTTATAAAAACTAATGAGGATCTTGAAGAGTTAAAGGGAGATTTAGAAAGCATAAGGGTGAGAAGGGAAATATATCGTGAGTTTGCTCTTGATACTATTGATGCATGGAAAAAAACAGGCCTAACAGAAGAAATGAAAAAAAAGGTAGGGGAAATAGAGTTAGGATTAGAAAGTCAGTATACTAAACTTAGTAAAATTAGTGAAGATTTAACACGTTTATTAGAAAATGCGATATCATCAAATAATGAATCTTTGAAATTACTTGAAGGGTATGAGGAAATTATTAATAAAGCATTGAAAACCGATACTCCAGTTCCACAAAAAATCTTGGACGGTTGTTTGGAATTAATGAAAGAATTGATAGAAAGAGAATTAATTGGGGATAAACTATCTAAACTCTGCAGAAAAGAACAGACCACAAATAGTGCATATGAACAAGGAGTGGATGCACTAGCTGATAAGCTCAATGAGTAATATAGAAAATGGGTATCTTGTCTATTTAGTCTTCAACAAGTTCCTCAATTATTGCTGCATAAGCTGGCCTTGAAAGCAAGAACCCAAGCAATGCACCAAGTATTGTAGAAATAGCAAACCCAATTACCTCAACCAAACTAGAGAATAGTAGTGGAACCATTGCAACAATTGCAACAATAATATTTACCTTAATAATTGAAAGCGCATTTTCCAATCTAGTTTCCTTATCCCCAGATTCCTTCTTCAAAAGTTCATCTGTAATTACAATCTGCGCATCTACCCCTACTCCAATTGCTGCAAGAATTCCAGCCATTGCTGCAAGATCAATTGTAAAGGACCCAAGAATAGAAAGAAGGATAATTAATTCTGAGAAACTTATAATAATTATAGGAAGAATCAATTTGGCTTTTCTATATCTTACTCCAATCAAAACTGAAATTATGAGTAATGATGCTGCAATTCCAATTAAACTCAATTTTAGGAACTCCATACCTAAACTTGCAGGAAGAACAGTCCTGCTTCCAAGGGAAATTTGCACTGGAAGGGAACCTCCTTTCAAAATGGATTCTATTTTATCAGAATTTTCTTTTGCATTTTGTGACTTTTCTGCTCCAGCTCCCTGGGAACTTCCAGTAATTGAATAGAACATACTTAGTTGAGAACCTTCTTCAGTAATACTTGGTTCAAGAACAGGTGCAGAAAGTAGGCCAACTGCCTCCCACTCCTCTATCCAATACGAACCTCCACCTCCTGAGAATTGTGGGGAAATTTGCTCATCAGGAATTTCCTTAATTGTGAATCCCCATTCTTCCAGAAGCTTTTTCTTTTCTTCAGGAGTGCTCTTTGAAACAATAGCTTGGGTTAAATTAGATTTTGGAATAAGCGGTTCCTTAACATCTAATTCTTCTAATAAATAAATATCAATTGTTCCTTCCTCCAAAATAAGTGCATCCCTTGCTGGATCCAAAAGATCATCAACAGTTGCTTCTTCTGGCGCATTTTTTTCTATTTCTCCAATAGAAACAATAAGTATTGCATCCTCTGGCCTATCTAAAAACATATACAATGGATATTTTGCCTTTCCCTTAACTATTTCTTTGAAATATTTAGCTGATTGGGTATCCAATGCAAAGGAAACTCCCCAATCTGCCTTACCTTGTAATTGAGAGGGATTTGTTGCACCTACACTTCCAGGTACAATTCCATCTCCTTTTAACGCAACCTTTCCATCAACAATTCCAAGGAATACTCCTTGGTGTGCTAAAACCTCTTCAACAAAAGATATTTGATTTTCATCAGAACTAGGAACCTCCACATAAATTTCCGTATTTCCAACTGCTTTTACTACTGCTTCACTCAACCCCATGAAACTTGCTCTTTTCTTTATAATTTCTACAAGCTGGTCCATTGTTGTCTGGTCAACTGCATGCTCTAAGGTAATTGGAATCCTTGTTCCTCCACTGAAATCTATTCCGAATTTCGCTCCATTCAAAGCTAGATTAGAAATTGAAAGAAGCAATAGGAAAATAAGTGCAAGTATTCTGATCTCTTTTTCTTTCCAAACAATTGCGAATATACCAAAAATCATTAATGAGAATATAAGAAATATTCCTGAGAATCTTGCGTAAAAAAATATCCCAAGTAATAGTAGTAAGAATGAGGCAATAATTACCCAGGATTTTTTATTTTTGAGTATTGACGAAAAGTTCATGCTCCCCCTCTTTTCAATACGTAGTGAAGTACAATTACTCCGTTTATACCCCAGGTTGCAAATAGGTCTCCAACTAATCCGATCAATGCAACTCCTGCGATTTCATAGTAGGTTGAGATGTGCGTCATTGTTCCTAAAATAAATAATGCAGAGAATGCAACTATTGCCATAATGCTCATTGTCATTCCAGTTTTCATTGCATCAAAGGCATTTTCTCGTGGATCTCCTTTTCTCTTAAGCAGCCTCATTGTAAGTAAAATGTCTGTATCTAAAGAGAAACCAATAAGCATAAGCAATGCTGCAAAAGAAGGTAAGGTGAATGGAATTCCGAATAAAACCATTCCTCCCATTGCGATTGTAACGTCGCAAAATGCCCCTGAAAGAACTGCTAGGCTTGGAACCAATGTCCTAAAGAATATGAATACAAAAATAGCAGTAAGTATTGCTGCAAAAAATACAACTGAACGTGCAGTTGTAAGGAAATGCGTACTTAGTTTTGGACTAACCATCTGGATTTGGATTGCAGAATAAGAGGTATGTTTGTTTATTATTGAGGAAATCGAATCCTTATAGTCATCATAAATTGATTTGTATCCTTCCTGGAACTTTTGATTTAAGTGATTAAGATTAGTGAAACTTGCAGATTTATTATTTATATTTGCCATCTCAAACATTTGGTCTGCAACTGAATCTAGCTCCTTTCTTTTTTCCTTAGCTTCTACTTCTTTAGTACTATCTTGTGTTGCTTGTAATTCTAGTAAGGAAGCTTCATCCAATAGAGTAGTAAAAGATTCTTTTAGAAGATCAGCTTTGTAGATGTCTTCACTCTGTGGAACTTCTATCTCTGCCTTTGCTCCAACTGAAGTTTCGAACACTTGCACCTCTGCCTCTGTAAATCCTTCTGCAGAGAGTGCTTCCTTAAGAATTACTGGATCAACTTCTTCGTTCAAGGTTAAGGAGATTAAGGTTCCTCCTTTGAAATCTACTCCCATAGAAATATGTGGAGAAACCAGGATTAAGTAGAAAGAAACAAGTAAGAGTAGGAGTGGTGGAATTGCTAATAGATAGAAATTACCTTTGTAAATATTTGGAATCATTAGATCATCATTATAGTGTTAGATTAGAATTTAATGAACATATATATTTAAAATTGGACTATTGATCAATCAAATTCACGAATCTAATGACGCATGCATCTTTTCGAGTAAAAAATCAAACGTAGTATAACCTGCACGTGCATTAAAATGACTAGCATCCGGAAGAGTAATGAATTTGCTCATAAAGACGTATTAATAAAACCAATTACATCATAATGCACAAATTTATAAACTTTTGTGCATTATAAATTACTATGTCAAGGTGAGATTATATGATTCGGGACATTTTATTGCTCCAGAAAAGAGAGCTTGAGAAAAAACTTAAAGAGAGATATATCGAAAGAGAAGCACTTCTGAAAAACATGGAGAGCGACATAATAAAGGTGATAATTGGGCCAAGGAGGGCTGGCAAATCTTTTTTTGCAGTCCATACGCTCAATAAATTAGGTAACTTTGGTTATGTGAATTTTGACGATGAGCAACTTGTTGAAATTAAGGAATATGATGAGATAATCAATGTGGTAAATTCCCTTTATAATAATCCAGAATATATTCTATTCGATGAAATTCAGAATTTGGATAGATGGGAATTATTCGTCAACAGACTTCAAAGACAAGGTCATAAGATTATTATAACTGGGAGTAATTCGAATCTTTTGAGTAAAGAATTGGCAACGCACCTGACTGGAAGGCATTCACTCACGAATGTATTTCAGTTTTCTTTCAAGGAATTTTTAATGCTTGAAAACAGAGAATTAACTCAAAACGAAATTAAGGAAAAACTATTTCAGTATATTACCTATGGTGGTTATCCTGAACCTCTAGTTAAAAAATTGGAGCAAAAAGAATATCTTTCAACCCTACTGAATTCAATAGTTTACAAGGATATTGTAGCTAGGTTTAAGATAAGGTCTGTAAAGGGTATGGAAGACCTAATAAACTATTTACTTTCTAATGTTTCTAAAGAATTTTCATACAACACATTAGCAAAGGTAACAAAATGCAAAAGTGTTCACACTGTAGATAAATATCTGAAGTATATAGAAGAGGCGTTCCTGTTTTTCCAGATTAAGAGATTTTCATTTAAAGTTAAGGAGCAGGCAACTTTCAATAAAAAAATATACTGTATGGATAATGGATTTATACATGCTAAATCATTTAAGTTAAGTTCGGATACTGGCAGGTTATATGAGAATATTGTTGCGATCGAGTTAAAAAAACTAGAAACTAATAATGTTTTAGAAGTATACTACTGGAAAAATCAACAGCAAGAGGAGGTTGATTTTGTAATCAAACAAGGGACTAAAATAAAACAATTGATTCAGGTTTGCTATGATATTGATGATGCAAAAACAAAGGAAAGAGAAATAAGGGTATTGATAAAAGCAAGTGAGGAACTTAAATGTAAACAGTTGTTAGTTATAACCTCTGATTATGAAGGTGAGGAAAAAGTAACTTGGTTTGGAAAAGAAAGGAAAATAAAATTTACATCATTATACAAATGGTTACTGAATAAAAAGATATAAACTAGTATAATGGACTAGAGGGGAATTGAACCCCCTGCCTTTCCGTTTTCCGGTTCAATTGAAAACATGCGAACGGAACGCTCGACCGATGAGCTACTAGCCCGCCACCAACCCTTTTTTTAATCAGCCTAAGCTCAGATAAAAAGGTTTCCGATGGAAACCGTTGTTTCCATGGACCCTTGAACGATGCGTCGTTCAATTGGTCGTGTTAACGCAATTGAAGCTTCAATTGCGCCCTTCGAAATGCTGCTCATTTCTCGGGTCCCAAAAATAGGTGTTACTCATAAACCTATTTAGGAGATATAAACAAGTCAAGAAAGGAATTTAAAGAGTGCTTGCTTAAATTAATTATGATACTTTCCGGAAAAGAAGTGGCTGAAGATATCCTGAAAAAAACAGAGCAGAATATAAAGAAATTAGGCTTAAAACCAACTCTTGGAATCGTGTCTGTTGGAAACGATCCTGCTTCTGAAATTTACGTAAAAAAGAAACTATCTACCTCAGAAAAAATAGGAATAGAAGCAAAACATTACAGATTAGCTGCGAATACAAGTGAAAAGGAACTTCTTATTCTTGTGGAAAAACTAAATAAGGATAATGAGATTACTGGATTCATTGTCCAGCTTCCTCTTCCAAAACACATAAATGAAAATAAGGTAATTGGGGCAATTGCTCCAGAAAAAGATGTGGATGGATTCCACCCAATTAATATGGGTAAATTATTTTTAGGATTAGATGATCCGGGTGCAATGATTCCTGCAACCCCATATGGAGTAATGAAAATGCTGGAATACTACGAGGTAGAGCTTGAAGGGAAACATGCAGTTGTAGTTGGGAGGAGCAATAATGTTGGAAAACCAATTGCAATATTACTTTTGAATAGAAATGCAACTGTTTCTATTTGCCATTCCAAGACTCAAGACCTCCAGGAACATACAAAAAGAGCAGATATTCTTGTGGTTGCAGTAGGAAAGCCAAAAATGATTACTGAGGAGATGGTTAAGGAAGGTGCATATGTAATTGATGTTGGAATCAACAAGGTTGGGGATAAAATTATTGGCGATGTTGATTTTGAGAAAGTAAGCAAAAAGGCTCATTGCTCTCCAGTCCCAGGTGGAGTTGGCTTACTTACAGTTGCAATGCTTATGCACAATACTGTGGAAGCTGCTGCAAACAGAAAAAGCCTTAAATAGTAACATTTATAAAACATTTGTAACTCTTTAATATAGAGAAGGGTGAAAAAATGAATATCTGGAAGATTGTAATTTTTGGAGTATTATTTATTTCATTTATGAGTATTATTGGATTCTCTGCAGAGGCTGAAACTACTGTAGTTACACTAAAGAAAGGAGAATCAGCAAGTGTAGGACCATTCAAGATAAGAATAACAGATATCAAACAGGAGAAAGATGGTTGTATTATCACAGAGCGTTCAATTGATTTTGCAATTACTTACAAATATAGGGAGAAGACATGGTATCAGAATTATAAGATAGGGGGCAAGGATACCTTTCTTAATTTAAAATGGAAAATACTAGACATAACTGAGAATACATTTTGTGTAAAGAATAAAGGTGGTGAGTTACTTCATATTAGCGATGAAAAAGCAACATTCGAAATGACTGTTACAAACTAATAATTTTAAAAGATAGTATTGTAATAGCAGTAAGGATAATATGGCACAGTTCTCAACTCTTGCAATGTTAATAGCTGCAGGAATAATTATTGTATTATTAGTTATTATTCGATTTATATCTTCTCTCTTAAACGCTTCTTTGGGAGTAACTAGTTACAAGAAAGGAGCTAGTAAAGTTCCAATTATTGGAGGGTCTTTAGAGTTTATTTTTGGATCAGTATTTAGAATAATAATTGCAATAATTATTGTTTGGATAGTTGTTTCATATATTATAGGATTGATGAATTACATTGATTCAAACACAATACAAACTCCTCAAGGTACAATGAAATGTTGGCCCATAGGCATGTTAAAATGCGAATCTTTTGAAGTAAACGAGGATGTGATTACTGTTATTCTAAAGATTACAGAGGATATACCTAGCATAGAGATATTGGAGGATAGTCTTGCAGAAACTCCGCTTGTATACCTATCCAAAAGCAATTTTCTAGGAAAAAGTAGCACTAAAACAACAATTTTGTGTCCAATGAAAAACTGGGAATACGAAAATAATGAATTAAGAATAGAGTTAACTTGCGGTGAGCCATATAATAGTAAATCAATTGAAGAACAACTTAAAGAAAATAATGCAAATACTATTGGGATAAATTGGAAATTAGGAATTACAGAACCACCCCAAGTAGCCCTCAAGGAGCAAGTTGTAGACATCCTTTCAATTGTTTCTGGGAATATACAAACATTTGCAAAATATTATGAAGGGTCTTGTAAAACAATTGAAGGAAATGAGATGTGTGAGGTAAATATTGGTGCTGAATTAAAATTCAATTAAAAACTTGTTGATTAACTATGCATATTCTTGAAGAAAAACTCTCCCAATTCGGTTCAATTCCAGGTTTAGAACGAATAGAGAAATTACTGAATCACTGGGGGAATCCGCAGAATCAAAGTGACCGAAAATCGGTCACATCTTGTCGCGAACGTCACAACGTTCACGAGCATGATCGAAATCGTTCGACGATTTCGACATCGCAAATTGGATCAGAACATCAAACCCAATTTGTGAATAAATTGAAAGTAATAATTGTAACAGGAACAAATGGAAAGGGCTCAGTAACTACTTATTTGGCCTCGATCCTAAAAGAAGCAGGCTATAAAACTGGAAGCTATTTCTCCCCACATTTGAAAAAATATAACGAGAGAATAAAAATTAATGGGAAAAAAATAAGTGATTCTGATTTGGAAGAATATTCCCAGGAAGTAATAGAATACATAAACCAAGGAAATACGATCACATTATTCGAAGCACTTACTGCAATTGCATACAGGTATTTTGCAGAAAACAACGTGGAGTACGCAGTAATGGAAGTGGGGATGGGTGGAAGATTTGATGCAGTAAATATCGCAAAAGAAGAAATCGCAGTAATTACAAACATTGGACTGGAACACACTGAACATTTAGGAGAAACTGAAGAAAAGATTGCATTTGAAAAAGCAGGAATAATCAAAAAAGGGATTGCAATAACAGGAGTAGAAGGAAAAGCCTTAGAGGTAATAAAAAAAGAAGCTGAACGAGGAAAAGGATTGCGAGTTCTCGGAGAAGATTTCAAAATTGAGAATATTATTGCAAGTGATAAGGAAACAATTTTTGATTATTCTGGAAAAAAATCCTATAAAAAATTGAAAATAAGGCTTCTTGGATCATATCAGGCAAAAAATGCTGCACTTGCAATTAAAGCTGCAGAGGAAATCGGAATAGAAGAATATGGGATTAGAAAGGGATTGGAGAATGCGAATATTCGTGGGAGAATGGAAATAATCGGAACAGCTCCAACAATACTAATCGATGGGGCACATAATCCACATGGAATAAATGCACTAGTTGAAAATCTAAAATTATTCAAATATGAAAGACTAATTCTAGTATTTGGAGTGATGAAAAATAAGAATTGGAAGGAGATGCTTACTAAAATCAGCAAAAATGCCAGTATAATAGTTCTAAATAAAACTAAGAATGAAAAGGAGCGTGTACTTGATCCAGAAGAAATAAGAAGATTTCTAGAAGAAAACAGATTTAGTGGAAAAATAAAAGTAATACCTGATGTAAAAAAATCTCTAGCTTATGCAAAGACACTTGCAAATGAGACAGATCTGATTCTAGTGTGCGGCAGCATCTATATGATTAGTGAGTTAGTATGATAGTTATCCTGGCTTTACCCCTATGTTTTGAGTGAGACGATCCAGCGATACAAATAAAGCATAATCCTCAGGCTTGTCGCTTGCTAGGGCATGAACCTTGACCCTATTCAGAACCTCAACTGCCTTGTATTTGCTCTCTGCAGGAATAGTTACCTCATTAGAAGTCATAGTGGTTCTCAACTTTCTAGCCATGTCAAGAACACTCCCTCTGATAGTTTCGCTATGATGCGCCTTCTTTGTTGAGGCATCAAGAACTGAGACCAGATAATCAAACTCTTCCACAGAAGAGATATCCTTTTTATTGTTTCCGATTATATTCGTTATAAAACCAAACATACCTCCACCCCTTTAAGCTATCAAATGTGTAGTATTAATACATTTCTTCAAATTTTATGTGAAAACTAACAGTAATATTTAAAAATACTATGATAAACTAACTGTAAAGTAGAAAAAGACGGTTAATTTTAACAAAAGGTAGATGATATGATAAGTGAAGAATTTGATGGTTTGGATATATCAATACTGAGAGAATTAAGAAACAATTGTAAAATCCACATGAGAAAACTTGCAGAGACCTTACACTCACACCCAAACACCATAATGCAAAGAATAAAAAAGCTAGAAAAAAGTGGTGTGATAAAAGGGTATCAGGCGAGAATAAATTATGAGCTCCTTGGTTTTGGATGCAATGCTATGATAATGGTAAAGATATCTAAGGAGGCGCGTAAGGATTGGGGTATTCTGAAAGAATTAAAACATCTGCCTGAAATTAATAATGTCTTTGCTATAACCGGGGATTATGATCTACTGCTTATTGCAAGGACAACAGATAATGCTGAACTTAGAGAATTACTAAAAAGAATAGACAAAATTCCGTACATAGAAAGAACGCAAACAAGTAATATTCTGGAGGAAATAAAAACAGGTTATGAATTCAACCCACTTGAGGAAATTCCAACAGATAGATAATTATAAAGCAAGAGAAAGTGCTACCCCGCTCAATGTAAAACTAAGGGAGTTTTCTTTTTGCCGCTCTGCAAGTATAACATATAACCTATGACTAGGGTCTTTGTTTATTGGATAAGTTAAAACACCACCAGGAACAATTTTTAAAGTCCCGTCCGCGATTCTCTCTACCTCTTGTACTGCGTCTTCTTTTCTAAATGCATCGAATAATGCCCTGAATAAAAGTTCCTCTAATAATCCTAATTTCTTACAAGCACGAAATTGTGGAGTTTCCTCCCCTACAAGAACAAGTAGGGCACCTGCATCCAATAACTTACAAAATCGCTCTAGTGCATCTCTTTTTGCTTTCCAACCTTTTAAGATATCGAATAATTGAGAAACTAAAATGACGTCTACTGGCTCAGCTTTCTTACCTGGAAACTTCACTAATGCACGTGGATTATCTGTGCCTATGAAATCTTTGTTAGAAGATACAAATTGCTCAACTAGCCCTACACTTTTACTTCTTCGATATATTTCCATTTCCGCTTCCATTCTTGCATTGGCAATTGATTCCATATTTTCTGCAATATCATTGAACGCAACAAAAAAAGGAACATCTGGAAATGCTTCTTTTAGTCTTAATAAAAATGGAATTGCTACTGCACCTGTTCCTGCTGCAGGATCAAAAAATCGAAGTGCTCTACCTCCATTACCGCCTTGGGATCTCTTATTCAAATGTGCCTGGATAGAATGAACAATAAGTGGCATTGCAGAGGAAAGAAGGTCAACTGCTGCTTCAGAATGATCCCTGAACGTATCATTATAGTGCGGAGCAAGCAGATTAAATTCTGTCCTAGCTATTTCCGCAGTACGTTCCTGAGGTAGTGATAGCAATGCAGTGAGTATTCCTTCTGCTCCATAGAAATAATTTCTTCTTCCTGTATCTGTTCTGTGAAGAATATCTGTACTTACGTTAACACCCAATCCCCGTAATAATTTCTGCATTTCCTGGTATCTGGGTGGTACGTGTTTTCTAGCACGAGTAGTAGAACGAGACATATATATTAGTTATTCAAAGAAACATTTAAAAACACTAATCATGTTCGTATTAAAGCATCTGTATATGATTATTTTATTTTTCCATTAAAAAAAAGCTAAATTTATTTGAAATTACGCTTTAACTAATGCACGTTGTTTTTTACCGGCAACAATAACTGATGCGAGATTAGTAGTCCTATACGCTGCGAAAACAGTCCGTTTTACATGCTTGAATGCCTGGTAACTTTCCCGAAGTTCTCTTGGACTAATAGTGAAGCCACTGCCATTCAAATGGTTTACACGATGACGAAGTGATTCATGCGCTTCTAGAAAGTGTAATTTTCTTTCACCAATTCTTTCCCTAACTCTAATAAGCGCAGTTTTAAGATGAGCAAGATAGTCAAGCATCATCCCATTAGCTACCCGCTCCCTAAGAGTAAGTAACTGTTCTTGTGCTTTTACATCCCCATGAGTAACATTGAACAAACCCATGAATGTGGATACTAGCTGATCATCTGCTCCCAAAACCTTGAGAACAGGAACAACACGTGCAGGATGTTCCCATAAAGTATGATACCAATCCCCAAATACCAATGCACTTTGATTTCCTGAAAGTATGTTATTAAGACGGAATAAATAGTCTGGAAAAGACTTGTGATGAAAAACAGCACTAGAAATAACTATGTCAAATACTCCCTCTGCTAATCGTGGGAGATGAGTGTCATCATCCGAAGCTACGAGCTCATAATCAACCCTGACAGTATGGTGTTTAAGAGAGTCTTGAGCTTCTCTAAGCCTATCAAGAGAAGGCTCAAGAAGATAGAAGTGACAATTATGAGCTAGATGGGAAAGATTTTTGAATGCTAAAAGATCCAGTATTGCTAAAGTAGTAGCTCCACTACCTGCACCAAGATCAAGTATTGAAATTCGTCTTGGTTGGATACCACTATAAATTTCAAAAAGATTCAAAAGAATATCAACTACCTGCGAGGCTATAATGCGGTTAAGATGGGTATTCCCATCCCCTGTAAAGTGTGCTGAGTCCCTCATTGCAGTAGCAATAGCATCATTAATTTCACTACTGCTTTCCCTCCACTCCTCCTGAAAACTTAGTTTAGAACGATATCTAATAAGCTCTCTATTTTTAGGAGTAATTCCAATACCCCAATTTTCTAATGATTGGGATGGTATTCGAAAAATGCTACCAGAGGATAAAACAAGTGGTGCTGTAAGCGCGTTAAATGTCTGTTCGATATCTAGTAGTTCAACATCAGTGGTATAACGAATCTGTTTTTTTGACGTTATGTCATCCTCCATCTTCTCCACCTTAAGCACGTACTACTGCCCTTTTTCTCGCAGTTATTACACGGGCAAAATCAGATCCATTCACAAATCGCTGTGCTGGAGGTACTTTTAACCTGGGGAATGCTGCTCTTATAATATTTGGATCGCATTCAAAACCTGCAGTAACTAGCTTTTTTTCTCGGTTTCGTGAGGTATCATTACCATCTAAAAAATGAACACGGGGTGGAGAGGAAAGGGAAAGTTTTCTTACTTTGTCTACAACTGCAATAATATACTCCATATGTAATTCTAAAGCACTTAATTCGTCAGGACTATATAATCTAGAGGTATTTATTGCTAATTCCGTATTAGTTAACACTCTGAAATCATCTAGAGTACCATGATCAACACCGAGACGAGAAAGTAGCTTATAAATTAATGTAGGATGATACCAAAGCATTGAATGCCAATCACCCATTACCAAAGCAGCATCATCAGTTAAAACAGACTTAACCCGTAATAGATAATCAGAAAGAAAGGATTTATGATGAAGAAAAGAAAGGAAGGCCATTAAATCAAAACGCCTATTACTGCAGTCAGCTAAAAATTCATCATCACTTTTTGCTTCTACCCGAACTTTTACACCATGAAGTTGCTCTAATTGCTGACGGGCACTCTCTAGCTTGGTTGGTTGAAAATCTACTAACCAAAAAGTAGTTCTATCAACAAGAGCTTTACCCTCAGGCGTCTCACGAAGAGCTTGTACCACTGCGCTAATTAAAGTTCCCTTACGTTCACCAATACTACAAAAATTAAACTCTCGTTTTCCATCATCAATAGAAAGAAGTGCCTCTGCAGATATGTGCGCCATAAAAGAAATCATTGACATTGTAGTGGACCTACGCAGGGCAGTAGTTAACACACCCTTAGCATCCCCAAAAGGAAAATTTGCAGACGTAAAATAGTCTCTATAAGAGGATTCTGACCGCGTCTCCAAAAATTCACGATTTTCTGGAGTAACATCAATTCCCCAATTTTCATATGCTTCACTAGGAAGTCTAAAAATTGTACCGGGAATTAACGGAATTGGCGTTCGCTCAAAAACCGTTTGAAGCTCAGTATTGTAAGCTTCTAGTTCCCGAATAGAAGTACGTAAAACCCGCTCATCTGGATCAGACATCGTTTATATATTATACTACCATAAGTTTATAAGATCTCCCATAATGATAGAGGGTGATTTTGCCTGGAAGTATAGTTAATCTGCACGATAACCTACTTATTGTTCTGCATCTTGTAAACCTGGTTTATTAAGAACTAAGAGGACTGCCTCGCTTAAAATCTTACCATCATTAGAATGAATTCTGAAGGCTCCTTTTTTAGTTCGCTCACTAGTTGTACGCCCCCCAGAAAAACCTACCCATAAACGTTCGAGTTCTGATTCTAAACAAGTAGAAATAGGTATTGTAGTTTCTGGATCAGACAAGATTTCATTTAATATCCACCTTCTTAATGGAGATAATGTTCCATTTTCAAATGGAATACGAGGACAAGTTTCTACAGCTACTAAATTTCCATTAGGTAATAATAGATCATATGCATTTCTAATTATTGCAGGTATATTGTGCGTACCAGCGATATGTCCGTCTCCAATCCAATAAATCGAATTGAATTTAACATCTAGTAAATGGGATGGAAAAGGAGTTGTTGGGTCCCAACACAACATTGCTAGGCGGAATAAGTTTGGATCCAACATCGCGGATAACCTGGATCTGGATAATACATAAAAATCAGGAGAAACATCAGTTGCACATAATAATACTCTTCTTTTTCGGTCATTCAGATTAAGTAATTCACTTGCGATAGTTAAAGTTGTTTTTCCAGTACCGCAACCAATTATAAGTATTCTTTCCACTGGACCGATATCACTAACCGCAGTTCTGACTAAAGAATCAAAAGCTGACTGAATGCCCATCTTAGTAAGATGTCCATCTAATGTTTGCCCGGCTAACAAACCTATACTTGCTCTTCTCTCAAAATATGTTCTTGGATGATCACTATCTTTATATTCAATAAAAAATGATCCTGCACCAGAAGCCTCTGCAGCAATTACCCTATCAACGAGTGGTAATGACTTAAGACCTCTTGGCGCATATTCAAGAAATAACGGACTTTTGCGAACTCCGGATCCAACTTTAGTAGTTTTGCGCATCTTACCCCTAGTAATACCTACGAGCATTATGGGAATCAATATTAATACGAGGACCCTGAATAGATCTAGCTAAAGAATTCATTATGATAAATTTGATAAAAAATATTTAAAAAACTATCGACTATCATTCAAGTTCTAATCCAATAAGAAGATTACTCTTTTTGTAATGCCCTACAAAACATACGATGATTTTGATCAATATCTTTTTCTATATAATGTCTTCCGTATAGTTCTGCCTTCATAAAAATCACAGAAGCTTGAATAGATGTTACTGGGGAGGTGCATGCATCTACTAGCTCTGCAAGTTCAAGTAATGCTGGAACGTCTCTCTCGTCCTTTCTTATACCGACAACCAAAGGGAACTCTTCCACTGATATAAGTGTTCCACCTCTTCTTAATGAATTTACAATTGCGTTTACTGCTTGCAATTTTTCATTTAGATTATTTCCCTCTCCTACCCTCAACCAATGCATACAATAACTTAAAAGAACAGTATCCGCACCGTCAGGCAATTCATCGTGAATAATATCCTCAAGTTCTGTCATGGATCTCGTAATTAACTTAACCCTCAACAATTCGACTTTGTCCCTACTGCGTCTATTTCTTATATAAGAAAGTGTAACTTCTGCCACGTAGGAATTTTCACTGATATCGCAAATAAGGTGAGGAGAAGCTGCAGGTATCCTTGAGAATCCCTCTGGTGAAAAAAGAGAAAATATTTTGGCTTTAGCTACTCTCATCATTGCTTCGCTATCGTCTACGCAAAAGACTTCAACTGGGCCATTTTTTCTTCTAGTCTTCACATCAAAAATTTTTTCAAATAACGGCTCCTCAAGAAGATATTTTGTCAGTTCTCCAGTGCCTGAGCCAGCATCAACTACGCGGTCTCCAATAAATCCTTTGTATCCTGCCTCCATTAAAAAAAGTCGCATGATCGGGTAATGAGTTGTTGACATATGTGCGTCATACCCAATTCTTGCAAATGTGCTAAATGCCTTCTCCAGCAATAATTTAGATGGTCTTGGTTTTGGGCTCGTTTGAATTATTGCAACATTTTGATCTCTGCTTCTAACCCACATTAAAACCACAAAAGTTAACTAAATGTAGAAATATTACTGTGTAGAAAAATACTTAAATGCGTGATACGATTGACTACCTTCGTTCTCCGTACTCAGCAAGGAACTCATTATATTCTCCCATCGAGTCCTTAGTAATTGAAGGTCTTCTCTTTTTTATGATTTCAATTACAGCACCATCTGAAGGCTTAGGCTCTTTTCCAGAAAGCTTATCCCTAAGTAGAACCATCTTTACTTCCTGGCAAACAGAGGCAATATCTGCTCCACTGAATCCATCAGTAATTGAAGCAAAGGAACCTGCATTTAAGTTTTCTGCAAATTCCCCTAAATTAATTTTAAATATTTCCTCCCTCGCTCCCTTATCTGGAGGGCCAATGTAAAATATTTTATCAAATCTTCCTGGCCTTAAAATTGCTACATCAAGCATGGATGGTTTATTAGTTGCTGCGACGACTACAACTCCAGAAGCAGTTTTCATTCCATCCATTTCATTAAGTAATTGACCTACAAGTTCAGAAGGAGAGTAAGACCTAGATGGGGCAATGCTTTCAATTTCATCTATAAATAGAATTGAGGGAGTATTTTCTCTTGCCCGATTGAAATTTTCCCTAAGTACAGTCACTGCATTACCAAATCCTTTTTTCATTAGTTCTGCCCCACTTAGAAATACAAATGAAGATTTCAATTCATTGGATGCTGCTTTTACAATAAGTGTTTTACCTGTACCTGGGGGGCCAAAGAGAAGAATTCCTTTTGTAGGCTTAACCTTGAATTTTTGTACAAGATCCTCATGCAATAGCGGAAGCTCAATTGCCTCGAGAAGTGCTTTTTTCACATCACCTAAGCCAGCAACATCCTCCCATTTAACTGTTTTTTCTTTTTCTTCTTCCTTAAGCTCAACCTTTCCAACCCTTCTTTCAAAATCTAATTTGAATTGCTCAAAACTATCTAATGCAGCAAGGGAAACACTGGGCTTTAATTTTTTCACTACTCCAATTAAATGCGCATGCGTAATGGGAACTACCTTTCCTTTTTCAGAAGCCTCTCTTGCAGCAATCCGTATTGCTTCAGAAACTGCATTTTTTATATCTGCACCTGAAAATCTCTCTGATTTTTTTGCAAGCTCAGCGTAGTTAATATCTCCAGCTACTGGAAGTCCTTTCTTCCTTAAATGAACTTCAAATATTTTCTTCCTTCCCTCTAAATCTGGAAGGGACATGTAAATTATTTTATCAAATCTTCCTGGCCTCAGTAATGCTGGGTCTAATTTATTTGGAACGTTTGTAGCCCCAACAGTAATTACTGTTTTTCCTGTCTTGAACCCATCAAGTTCCTGCAAGAACGCAGAAAGAATCCTTGGGCCAACATCATCATTACTGAACTCTTCTCTCTTTTTCCCAACAGAATCAATTTCATCGAAAAATAAAATACATGGTGCATTCTTTCTAGCAGTATCAAACATCTCCATAAGATTACGTTCGCTCTCACCATACCATTTTGAAAGAATATCTGCAGATTTCACATAATAAAATCCATATTTTATTTCCTTTGCAAGTGCACGCATGAGCATTGTTTTACCTGTACCTGGGGGGCCGAAAAGTAGAATTCCAGAAGGTGGTTTCAACCCGTATGTATAGGAAAGTTCTTTATTTTCTAATGGAACCAAAATTGATTCTGTAAGCTCGTGTTTCACATCCTCATAACCTCCAACATCTGAGAGGGATTCTGCTCCTTTTGAGAAGGAAAGATCTTCAATCCCGAATTTTCCAAATTTCTTTGCCTTTTCACTCCTTTTTATGTGACTTTCTCTAGAGAATGAGATATTATATTGTTCAAGAGCCCCGACTATAAGAACTGAAAGTGCAATATAAACCAGCATTGCATAATCAAATGGATAATTGAATGATTCTGAAAGGAGATAATATACAAGTGGAACAAAAAACATGAATAAGCTTGAGAAAAATTGCGGCCTCTTTTTTATTGCTCCAGAAAGAAATACAATCACAAATAACGTAACTGCCCAGGTAGCCATTTGTATAATACCTGTATCCTTGAATAGAATTAGTGCAAAATTATTAGATAAGATTCCAAGTGCCTCTGCAAATCCAGTGAACTTCTCAAAATCAAATAAGTTACTTATTGCATAGGAAAAATTAGTTGGAAGATCACCAAAAGAAGAAGGCTCACCAGATACTTGCATTAATTCTACTGCAGTATAATAATCAAAATTCAAATGAAAAAATGCATTATTCGGAACAAGCCACATTGAAGAGAGAAGAAGAACCAATAATACTGAGGGAATTGAAATCATCAAACTTCTTTTTGAACCGAAATGCAATGCCGCAATTACCATTCCAAGCATTACAAATGGGCTGAATAATGATAATGGAAAAGGAGCAAATGGAGCGAATATTAGAATCTGCAACGCAGAAATAACTGCCCATTTTGAGAACATCTCAAATAAAGTAAGTGCAACAATAAGGATGAATACAAAACCAAGTGCTGCAGACTGATAGGAAAATGCAAGTAGTGCAAGCAAAACACTCAGGAGTGTTCCCACATATGCCTTCTCAAAATAAGCTGGAATTGCACAAATTATTGCAAGAATAGGAACCAGGAATAATGGGAAAAAAGGAATAGCACTAAGAATAAAGAGCGCACCTAAAAAAACAAGAGCTGCATTCCAGACGTTCTCGTTCTCCTGGGCCATTTTAAAGTAGGCTTTAATTTTTTGATGGGTTAAACTTGCCTCTTGGAGCGGTGCTTGCATGTGAGGCATTCGGAAAAAATCTTTATATATACTCCCCTTCTTCAGTTTTGACCCCAAGGCAACAGTAACTACTAAGAGACGCTCCATAAATGGAGCTCTATCTTACAAGATAAAACTCTAAGTAGGATCTTCTTAGAAGGTCGCTTCCAGAGATTCTACAAAAAACGAATCTCTGTCTATTCAACATAGTTGAATATCGCGACAGTCTTAAACTGCGTGATACTTTTGAATTATTTTCTATTTTTTCATGAAATTTGCGATCTTATCAAATGCAGTATTCAGTTCCTGCTCAGTTGGAAGAAGAACAATCCTGAAATAAGTTGGAGGAAGAATAGTTGTAAATCCAGAACCAGGCACAACAACCACGCCTTCTTTGAGTAATCCTCTTACAAAGGACCAATCATCCTTGTGTCCTTTCATATCCTCAATTTTTATGAATGCGTAAAATGCCCCATCTGGAGGCGTTAATGAAAGCCCTTCAATCTCAGAAATTCTTTTCACAAGAAGATCTCTTCTTTTCTTCAAGGTCTCATTAAACGAATGTACATGATCTATTGGCCCTTCTATCGCTGCAATTGCCCCACGTTGCATTTCCCAATTAACTGAAAGCCTCTGGTTGCACAATCTCTGAATTGCATCCTTAAGTTTTTCCATTCCATCTCCATGGAAGGTAAGCCAGCCAACTCTTGCTCCTGGATAAATGTAATTCTTGGAAATAGAACTTCCAGAAATTAAAGGAACATCCTTATGAATATCTCTCATGTTTACGTGTTCCTTTCCAAAAAGAATTAGCTCATATGCATCATCTGCAATAAGTGGAAGGCCGAACTCTCCTGCAATATCTACGATCCCTTCCATTGTTTTTCTAGAATAAACTGCTCCAGTTGGATTATTTGGACTAATTATGGAAATTGCTTTTGTTCTTTTGTTTACTGCCTTTCGCATTGACTCCAAATCAGGTTCCCATGTTTGATCATTACATTTGTAAAAAGTTTCTGAACCAAAACCAATTCTTTCCTTAGTTAAATAAAGAGGGTACGTTGGGGAAGGAAGAAGAATCGTATCTCCTGCATCCACTAATGCCTGATATAAAAAGTCTATTCCTTCACTCAATCCGCTCATTACAAATACATCTTTCATATCTGCGTGCTCTGATTTTGCAACTGCCCTTCTTAAGTCTGGATCTCCTTCAGAAGGTGCATATGCAGAATATTTTGAATCATCCAATGCCTCTTTTATTGCATTAATTATGTGCTTTGGAGGCCTGAAGCCAAATGGAACAGGATCCCCAATATTCATATAACTCATTTTTACTCCGGTTCTCTCAATTGCCTTTGCTTCTAAAATAATATCCCTAATTGGGTAGGAAATTAGAGCACTTTTCTTAGAGCATTGAATTTCTTTCTTAGAGTTATCATTCATTAGTAACACCGATTTTAATTGAGATTATTTCTGGAGAACCATTTATAAAAGCAATTCTTTTTACTACGACAAATTGCGAAGGTTCACATGTTTTTATACTTTTCTCTTTCCAATTAATTGAAACGCATAAGCCTGTTAGTTCTTTTATTTCTTCTAAATCCTCTAGAATTTTATCTTCTTGGAAATCCTTTAAATCCCCTTTCAAATAAAGAATTCTCCAAATATCCTCTGATAATTTTAGTTTGTATAAGGAATCATCCAATTCTGGATTTGGAATACTGGTGAAATTGGAGATAATTAGCACAAAGACCAATAGCGATAGAACTGCTTCAATTGTATTCATCTTCACCACAGAAATATAATTTTTTTATCTCATTCTTGTACAAAACCAATCTATAGATGCACATACTGCTTTCACTCTTCTCAAAAGAAACTTCCAAAAGGGATAAGCCTAACTTTTCTTTTAGGGAATCCACATCCAAATTTGAAAATTCCTCTTCTGAGAGTTTATTCGGGGTTGCTTTTGATTCTTTTGGAGTAGTAGAAAGTTCCTTTTCCACTGCAGCATACCTCACAACATAGTCTGAAGCTGAGAGCAGCTTATCAAATAGGATTTGTGAATGAATATTTTGGGTAGAATTGGTTACAAGAAGATTTGAAAGTGAAAGACCATAGAATAAAATTAGAAGAATCGGAAGTATTGCAAGAAGAAAATCCAGAGATATAAAACCTTTAGGCTGGCTCTGCTTCAAAAGCACCACCTTCGTATAATGTTTCAATTGCAATGTTTGAATCCTTACTAGTAATTAGATTATTGAAGAATTCAAAATTAGCATTCTCAATCTTGATTGTTATATGGCCGTAAGAAGATTCATATGCATCATATAATCTTGCAAGAATTTCAGCATCCTTCAAAATTTCAAATTCTTCTGACTGTTTTTTTAGAGAAGTAGAATATTCAAATAATGCTGTAAGTAAAATTGAAATGAATGCTAAATATGCTAGAAAACCAAAAAGGAATTCAATACTTACTTGTGCTTTGTTTATTTTTGTTTTATCCAAGAGAAACAACCTCTGAAATTGGTAGGTATGAAACTGAAGAAAGATCAAATTTATCTGAATATATTGCAATCAAAAGAATCTCTTTTCCTTTCCCAAAATAAAGAGAATCAATTGTTGGTAAGGACCCAGGTTCTATATGTAATTCAAAATTTACATTGATTATTTCTTTGCAAGAATCAGAATTGAATTTTTCACAAGAAGTGCATTGGACAAGCTTTTCCTGCTCAAGAATCTTCTTTTTCCAAGAATTAATTTCCAGTGAAGAGGGATCTCCACAGAAAAATTTAAACTCAAAATCCTCAGAGTCTACTGATTCTATTTGAAGGATTTTTTCTTGGACAGAATCCTTTATTTTTTCTTCTAGTTCCTCTAAGTTAAATAATCCAGCTGGATGGGTAAGTAAATACTCTTCAAAAGTGGAGAGTACTGCTTCTCTTGAGCCTTCAATAATTGCTTCCTTAAGATTCATTTCTAAGGAGTATGCCCGCTCCATTGCAATATTCTTGCTCTGGTCAAATTCAAAAGAAGAGAGTAACGGAGATAACGAATATAAAAAAATTAAAAGAAAAGCAAAAACAAGTAGAAAGGAAATAAAGGCTTTCATTTGAGAGAGATGCTATTCATCGTACCTTAATAGCATACTTTCCTACAGTGAGTTGATTAATCTTTTTTGCAATTACTGAATTGTTTGGATCAAGTACTATAACCATTCCTGAGAATCTTTCAGATAGTTCAATATTGCAGGTTGGACAGAGCTTTCCCTCTTCAACAATTAATTTACATTGTGTGCAGGCCTTCATTTTTTATCCTCTTTAGTTTCTTCTTTAGACTTAGTAGGCTTTTTCTTTATCTCTTCATACCATTCCGGCCTTCCTAAACCTATTGGCCTCATTGTAATTCCAACCTTTGTTTCAGAAATGTTAGATTTTAGGCTCACTGTTGAGACCTTTGCAACATATGCATCTCCTTTCTTTACTGATTTCTTTCCGCTCTTGGAGACTAATTTCTTTAATTTTTTATTATGCATGAATTTTTCTGGGCTTATTTGTGAAATGTGAACCAGTCCTTGGATTGGACCGATTGAAACAAATGCTCCAAAATCTACAAGATCAACTACATCAATATCATAGACCTCATTCACAACTGGGGTGAAGGTTAGTGTATCAAACTTAACTGTATAATATGCTGCTCCGTCTCCTGGAATGACTACTCCCTTGCTTGTGATTTCAGTATTGAATACTGAAAGGACAATTCCCAATTCTTTGAATAGCCTTCTTTCGTAGCTGTCCCTAAGAATTCTTTGCACTGCATCTGAGGTTTTTTCCTTGAAAAACTCAGGCGCAACCCTTACCTTATCTTCTATAGTCTTAACATAATACATTAATTCACCTAATTATTGAGTTGTATAATTACTATAAGAATCGTTTTAAAGTTTCCGATCACTATGCAAGAAGCCTTGCTGAGCCTTTTAGAATGAAAAATAGTCCAATTTCTTTAGGAAGTTCACTCTTTTGACCTTGAGAAAATTGATATTCACTATCTGCAAGTAATATTTTTGGAACATCTTCTACAAATTCCACGTTCAAAATTTCTTTAGAAGGAATTAATGCATCTTTCAATGGATTAAAGGAATTAATATTCTTTACCTCCTTTGCAACAAATCCAGTCTCCCCATGAATAGTGTTTGGCATCCTGATTAATTTCTTTATATCATAAGTTACTGCTGCATCTGCATCAACTGTAAGAAGTGGGAGCTCTCCTGCGATTGGAGCTAGTTTAGCCATCAATTGAGTTGAGGAGAAAGGCAAACGACTCCAATTTCCTTGTGAAATTCCATCTAAGAAATTTCTCTTTTTCTCTGGATCAGAGAATCCCCTGTAAATCTTTGAAGGCTCTTTTTCCAGTATCTGAAGGACTGTATCTACAAATCTCCCCCTATACCCAAAATCAGAAGGTCTTGGTCCCTGGATTGTTCCTTTTCGCTCTCCTTCACTGAAAAAGGAATTGAAATCTAATCCAACTCCTCGGATATAATCTACGATTTCCCTTCGTTCATCTGTTCCTAGAGAATAAACTGCATCACCCCTTACATGAATGTGATAGCCACGGTTTCCAGAAAATACATAGAAAGTTTCATTTTTAGAAATTCCAAAATCCGGAATAAGAAAATCCTCAACTAATCTTATTGCATCCTGCTTAACTGTTTCTAATTTGGAATAAACAGCATATTTTCCTTCTGCGTGGGTATCCAAATCAAAAACTAAATCTGCACCCAGCCATCCTTTCTTTTCAATTGGAGTTGTTGCTGGCCTCTCGTAATAGGCAGTTGAATATGAGATAAAAAAAGGAGGATTATCTACTAAATAAGCTCTCAAAAGGTCCTTGGTTTCAAAACTCATATGTCGTGCATCAATTTTTTTCTCAAATCCCACTCCAATTTCTCTTTTCTCTAAACTAGGAACATTCAATTCTGCTGTTTTGTAGTACTCTGAAAAGAACTTCAGTGCTAGTTGCCTTTCTTGATTAGTAATCATTTCTTTTCACCAGCCTCTATTTTTTTACTCACTCCTTTTCCTTTCCAGTTCAAAGGAGTTCCAATTCTACAGTTTGCAACGCACAAACCGTAACCTCGCACAGTTCCGCATGCAGGAGTTGTATAGTTCTGCTTTTTTGCATGCTCAATCTGATATCTACTGATCTTTTCCTTAAAGTCTGGGAAATTTGAGAATAACTCTAATATTTTCTCACTACTCATTCCTTTATTGATTAAATAAACTGCAAGGAACCATCTTGCTTGGTGACTGAGGTTCAAATGTTTCTTTAGTTGGATTAAAAGTTCTTCTGCACACGGAGGATTTTCTCCTTTTCTAAAAGAGAAACTTTGTGGGGAGAGAGTTGGAAGCTCACTAAGTAGGGATTTTGCTGCCTCTTGGATTTGTGGAGAGTTTACTTTTAAGTATGGAAGGGATTGGATTTTTTCGCGTATTGCTTCTTGCAAAAGTCTAAGCAACTCATGATGGTTTACTTCTACATATCCATCGCGTATGTTTCGGTTAATTAATCTATAATCAATTGAACCTGGTGAATTTTTTAAATAAGTTGAAAAATGAACTAAGAATAAATCTTGAGGGGTTCGTTTAAATTTGAAATTAAATTCTTCCAGGAGTGCAAAAACATTTTCTTCATTCTCAGAATTTAGATATGAAAATGCTCTTTTTGATTCTGTAACTGCGAATTTATTTGTAATGTATGAGTTCTTTAAGCAGGAGAGAAGCATTCTCGCTCCAGCATATGAGGCAGTTTCCTCTACAAATTCTGGAAGCCTCATTGCAGAACTCTTTCTTGCAATTCCCTTTAGAGCAGCCTTTATTCTCTCCAAAGCCATATCTACAATTCGCTCATTTACTTCTGCTCCAGAGTTCTTCAGAAATTCCTTTGCAGTATTGGAGAATGGGTATTTAGCTGCAAAAATAGAATCTTCCATGTGAAAACCTCATAAATACATTAATGGAAGAGATTTGAACGAGCTTTTGCGAAGTTCAAGTGGAGAATCCATGATAGATAATATGGACGCCTAGATTTATTACTTTTTCTTTCTAGTTTTCCATCTCTTAACTACTTTCTTTGTTTCATTAGTTTGTGCACCAACCTTACTCTTCCAAATGAGTTCTATGAGTATATAACCAACATCAAATGCAATAATTCCTGCTAAATATTCCCATTTTCCTAGGAAGATAAATGGAATTGCTGCAAGCTTGAGAATAGGCCTAAAGTTCTGCACCCAAACTGGCTTATTCCAGAATAGTAGTTTGTCCCATTCATCCAATGAAGCTGCAATTAAAAATACTGCAAATGGAAGTAATAGGAATTCTGGAAATCCTAAATAAACTGCAAAAAGAATTGCAATTGTAAATCCGATTCTATGAGTCCAGGTATCTAGTTTCCTAACAATTGCCTGCGCACAAAGAGCACCTAAAAAGAGCATTGCAAACGGAGCTTTAGAAATTAAATAACCAATCAGGATTCCATATGCAATTGCAAGTGGCCATTTCTCTGGAGCTCCTTTCCTTTTGGATTCATCTTCTATATTATCTACAATTTTTACAAAAATACCTGCAATGAATGCAAGCACAAAATAGATGAATTCTTCGTACATAATATCACTTACATCTATAGTATCTATATTTCTTTTGATAGTTTAGAATAGATCAACGGGAAAACAATTGAAGCATCTCCATTCACAGTAATTGAATTTGATTCTTCTTTTAATTTTCCCCAAGAAACTGCTTCCTTGGTCTTTGCACCTGAAAGTGAGCCATCATATTCTGGGGCAGTAGAAACATAAACTGCATAATCTAATCCGCCTCTAAGAATATTTACTCCGATTGTATGGTGCTTGGAAATTCCCCCTCCAAGAATAATTGCTCCAGTTTTTTCTGCATTTATTGCAAGATTCGCAAGCGTTTTCATATCTCCGGTTACATCAATCATGAACTGGTGGCTCTGCTTGAAGAAATAGGTTTGAAGTCCAATTGCTGAATCAGTAATTCCAGGAGAAAATACTGGAATTTTATTCCTAGAGCACCAGTACAAGAAGGAATTTTTATTTTGAATAGAATTTCCAATCTCAGCAATTAATTCAGATGGAGAAACTATTTTCTGCTCCTTACTGAATTTTTCAAAAATTGGCTTCATCTTTTCCTCTAGAATTTCATAGCATTTATTTGGAATAAGAATATTTCCCAATCTGTTTATTCCTTTTTCATGCAATTCTTTATCATCTAAATTAAAATCTCCTAAATTATAATCTGAATAAGCCCTAATTAGATCATGATCTATTGAGCCTCCAGTTGTAATTACTACATCTATGAATTTCTTTCTTGCAAGTTCAGTAAATAAACCTCTTAATCCTGAGGCCATCATATTTGCAGTAAACGCGAAAAAAACTGTTGCCTTTTCCTTTTTCATTCTTTTGATTATTTCTACTGCCCTTGAAAGATGCGTTGCCTGGAAGCCAGAGCACTCAAAACCCTCTAAAGGATTTTTTGGATCTAAATCTTGGATTTTTTTCATAAGTATTCACCACTTTAAGTTTGCAAGCTCATTTGCAACATCACTTGCACAATAATTTAGGCCAAACTTCTTTTTTAAGGATTCCCCTGCCTTTCGGTTTAGGTATGCTCCTGCAACTGCTGATTCAAATGCTGGATTCTTACAATGGAGTGCAGCTACGAGGCCTGCAAGCACATCTCCTGTTCCTCCTTTAGTTAAACCTTGGTTCCCTCCTTTAGTGATTACAGTTCTTCTTCCATCTGAGATTATATCTCCTTTTGGGTCTTTCTTTAGAATTATACAATTCCATTTCTTAGCCATTGAAATTACGTTCTCCTTTGTTCCTTTAAGTCCGAAAATTCTTCTAAATTCCAATTCATGAGGAGTAAGAATTGAACCTTTTGGAATTTTATTTTTTACAAGATAAAGTCCGTCCCCATCAATTACGAGCTTCTTAGAATTCTTGATTACAAATTTATGGTTGAATTTAGCAGTTGAAAGTCCAATTCCAAATAAAACACAATCAACTAGTTTGGTTTTTTCCAAAGAATAGACTACAATTGCTTCTGGAATAGTCTTTACTCCTTTTAGAAGTAAGGGATCCTTCTCTGCTGGATAGAAATAAAGTAAATCTACAAACCTTCTTGCTGCAAGAATTGCAAACATAGGTGCACCATGATAGGCCTTGCTCCCTCCGATTATGAGGAGTTTCCCATTCTGGCCTTTATGGGAGTATTTAGGAGCTACGTATAAGGACTTTAGAACCTCCTTGAGTGTGCACATAAAAATAAAACACTGAGAAAACTTAAAAATCAAGAGGTAGGAATAGTTTTATAAATAGTGTGTCAGTAAATACAAGTATATGACTACTAGAAAATACCATTTAGCTGCAGAAAGGAACCCAGCACGAAGACTACGTAGACACGATGGTTTTCACGAACTTCTTGGAAATGGTACAGATACTAAGATAAACGGGAGACCAACATTGAGGACAGTATTACTACCTGGAGACATTATGCAACTTGAAGAGGGGATTCAATTCCAGATTAGGATGAATAATGCCCGTGTTGCAGTACTAATGGGTGATGGTGATCTAACTGGAAACCAGCATATGAAAGTTAGGAGACTTGGAAAACAGCTTAGAAGTAGAGGATTTTTAGTACTACACTTAACTCCGGGAGTGACACAGGATGAAACTCACCGTACATTGACAATACCACCTAGAGTATATAAGGTGCCAGGTGTACTCAAATGGAGTATGTATGATATAAAAGCACCAAGAGACATTGCAGAATGGCTAGCACCGTTTAGAAGTCCAATTAATACCGATATGGATCATTTGTTTGTTTACTTATCTCAGCCTAGACAAGATAGAACCCTTGAATTTCTACACAAGGTAATGGCTGAAATTAATATGGTTAGTGCAAAAAGGATAGTTGTACTAGATGAAGACCTAACATGTAACAGAGATGATTTAACAGTTCGCGAAGGAGTTTTATATATTACTAGTGAAGGAATTACTGGTGGAACAAAAACATTGAAAATGATTAATTGGGCTATAGAAGTTACGTCAGATATGAACCCAAGAAATTGGATTGACTATAGATTACAGGTGTCTGGTCAGGACATGGTAATTCCAGGAGTAAAGTTTGGGGCTGCTCGAAATGCCATGGACATAATTTTAATGGCCTAATTAGATAGTACGAGTAGAGTTTAGTTGTAGAGTTAGTAACGATTGTAAAAGATATATTTAAAAAATAGTGTTAGGAGATACATTAGTATGAGAGCTCAATTATTTCGTGTTCATTATCCTGTAAGTGGACGAAAAATTATACTTGAAAAGGGACTAATACTTGGACCAGAAAGTATAATTGGAAGAGGAATGAGTAGTCATTTCCGAGTAGGTGGCCCTAATGTTGCTGAGAGACATGCACAAGTATCTAAAGGAAAAGATGGTCTCTTTAGAATTTTACACTTAGGAGAACCAAGTGGAGCGAATGTCACACTTGTAAATGGAAAAGAAGTAAAGAGAAGCATTTTGCTTCCGGGGGATGAAATCTCTTTTCCTGGAAATCCTGAGTTATTCAAATTCACAACTAGAAGTGAACGGGTAGCTGTTCTCATGAATGATGGTACAGAAGAGCATATTAGTAGAGTGGCTAAGTTTGCAGTACAACTTGAAAAAAGAGGATTTAGTGTAATACTTCTAACTCCTGCATTAGTTGATGATCGAGAGGAGAATCCAGAATGTTTGGAAAGCGGTATAACACTTAAATGGAAAATTGATGGGGAATCATTTAAGGGTCAATCAGATTATAGGCTTATAGGTGAGTGGCTCGAACCATTTACAAGTAAGTACAATATGGTCATGGATTACTTATTAGTTCTTGTTTCAAGATCAAGAGTTGGTGGAGATTGCGATATTTTTCCACAGATTGCAGAAATAGTTAGTAGGGTACAAGCAGCAGAAAAAGTGGTTCTCTCCAGAGGTTTACCTGATTCTCCAAGTTCAAAATGGAAACCAGTGCTTGTAGGCGATCAGGATATTGATAACTTAACTACAATGATGAATGGTGTGCTCCAGAGATTTGGAAGAAAAAGTTATAACATATTCGAACTTCCAGACCGAGATGGGAAAACACTAATGCTTCCAACTAGAGAAGATAGAATCTTCTAAATAGATTTTCTGATCGTTCCGTTTAATTTTTCCGTTTCTTTTAGAGCTTCCTCAGCTGGTTTTCCTCCAGATTTAAGATACGCCTCTGCAATTCCAGAAGAGGAATTAATTCTATGAATATATGGATTTTTCTTAATTGCTTTCATAACTAGTTCTAAATCTCCTCCTTGTGCTCCTATTCCAGGAATCAGAAAAGGAACTTCATTATTTGTGATTTTAGCAATCTTTTTTATTGCATTTGAAGTTGCACCAACTACAAGGCCAGTTTTCCATTCAAGGGCCTTCTGTGCTACACGTTCGTAAAGAAAACGCCTTCCAATCTTCAGTTCCTGGAAATCCCTTGCCCCTTCATTACTTGTCCTGCACAAAAGATAAGCAAGTTTTCCCTCTCTTAAAAATGGTTTTACTGAGTCATTTCCCATATATGGGGAAATAGTAGTTGCATCTGCCCTCCAAAAATCATAAATCTCTTTTGCGTATGCTTGGGCAGTTTTTCCAATATCTCCTCTTTTTGCATCTAAGATTACTAGAACTTTTCCCTTATATCTTTCTATAATATTCTTCAATGCAGAAAGTCCTTCAAAACCATACTGTGCAAAAAATGCGTAATTAGGCTTAATTGCAGAGATTTGGTTTTCCGCAAGTAATTTATCTGTAATTTCAAAATAGAATTTGAGTATTTTTTCTTCAACTGTACCTTCCCCATTAATCTTCTCAAGAACTGGATCTATACCAAAACAGAGAATGGTTTTTCTTTCCTTTGCAGACTCTTCAAGAAGTGGGATCATCGTATCTAATAAAGATGAGAAGGAAAATTAATAAAAGTAACAGATCTGTAGTATGTGAACTCAACAGAGCACAATTTTCTAGAAACTCGTTATTTTATACTGGCAATAAGTTTCTTAGAACAGTTCCAACACATATATTGTGTTCCACCTTTGGATTCCTGATAAAAAACAAAATAAAACGTATCTGGCATTGAATCTTGACATTTCATACAGTTTACCATACAACCACCAGTATGTATTTCTAATATGGGTTTAAATAGCTTTTTTAAAATCTTTGGAAAGTGACTTAGGAAATACTTAGGCACTTCCACCGCGCTAATCTAGTGTGCTTCTTCAGGACGCGCTTTGGACACTTCGTGTCAATCAGAACTGGATAATACTTAGGTTTTTAATTTGCAACAGGCTATTGTTTTGTATGGGAATCTTAGCCTTCTTTGGAAAGCTCATTGCTTTCTTTCTATTGGGAATAGTTGTTTTGCTGGTTGGCGCTTCTGCGTTTATTCTTGCTGCTCCAAATTCTTATGAACAAATGAAAGGGGATATGCTAGATGTTCTGCCAGAACAGATGAGTACACTCAGCTCTTCTGGAATGCCTGAATTCACAATGGAGGAACTTATACTTGTATGTTCAGCTCCTCAGCAAGATCCAAATATAGGAAAAGTATGCGCAAAAGTTAATTCTGGAGAGGTTACTACTCCAGATGAGGCAAAAAAAGAGATTTTCAAAATACTCTTAAGTGAAGAAATTAAGAAATTGGATCAAGAACTTAATCCAAAAATAGAGCAGATTAAATCCTATGGAATGTACCCAGTAATTGGGGCAATTGTTCTTTCCTTAGTTTCATTACTCTTCCTAAGATTAGCTGCAAGTAGTTTCTTAGGTGCACTAAAAATTATGTGCTCAATGGTTGCAACTATTTCCCTTCTAAGTGTAATTGGATTATTTTTAATGCAACAATACGTTCCTCCAATACTTGAAAAAGAACTTTCAAAAGGAGCATTTGTGGGAGGATCTAGTGAGATGCAGCCAATTATTGAAGCAATGGCCCCTTATTTAGTTAAATGGGGGCTGATGTTCATTAATCCTGTATTCTATGCGACAATTGGATTGCTCGTAATAAGTGTAATTGGATATTTGGTGCTTAGATTTTGGGTTAAGAAATCGAAATAATTCATTTTTTATACTCTTTATACCCTTTTTTTCCTGCAAGCATCTTGTAAAGCACGTACAGAATTACTAATGCAACTACTAAGTAAAGGAGTATGGAGTAATCAGATCCTTTCTTCTCTTCTTCTGAGGTTTCTCCAGTTTCATCTGTGGATTCTTCTGTTTTTGGTTCTTTAATTAAAGTAACTGATTCTTCTGCTAGTAATTTAGCCTGTGTATAGTTTCCTTCATTATATGCATCTATTGCCTGTTGTAATCTGCTTTCTGCCTTAGTTACATCCTTTCCTTCTCCTTTAGCTGTATCTATAGCAGTTTGTGCATCATTTATTGCTTCTTGAGCAGCTTCTTGTAATTGCTTCTCTTCATCAGAAACTACCTGTTCTTCCTTACACTCATGGGCCAAACATTCAAATCCTTCTTCTGTACAATCTGTATTTGAACAGCACTCATAGGAAACCCATGCATGATTAGATGCATAACCACAGGTTCCTGTTACAGCTACACAGTCATTTGAGATGCATTCCTTAGTTGAAGAACAGTCTGAGTTAGTTATGCATTCAACTATTGGTTCCTCTCCACTTTCACATGCAGTTAAATCAATTACTATTTCCTTAGCTGTTAATGAATAACCAGAAGGTAAACTACCTTCAATTATTTTATAAGTTCCTGATTCTGAAATTGTGAAAGTGGCTTTTCCATTTGAAACCTTAGAAGTAACTGTGGATTGGAATGGGATAGTTTTATCTACTAGTTTTATAGTTCCTCCATTTACTTTAGTTGAAACTGTAACTGTTAGGGTTTTAGTAGTACAGTCGAATGAAGAGGAAGGAGTTACTTCTGTAGTTGAATCTGAAGAGCTAGAAGGAATGGTTACCGGAGTTGGAACATATGCAAGTATTCCAAAATAGCTGAAAGAGGTTGCTCCAGAACTACTACTCACCAAGCTGCCACTCGCAGAGGAGGAATAATAACTCCACGTAGAACCTGAAGAGGTACTTCCTATCCCTAAATAAGAGGTTGAATAACCACTTATGTCTGAAGTATTATAATAGAAGTTAGCAGTAAGGTTTGCAGAATTTGTTGTGTTTGTTACATTTAATCCGTAGTAGTTTCCGTGAACTGTCTGCACTAACTTTCTACTGGTTGTTGAAAGCCCAGAGATTGAATCAACTGCGGTTAAACCAGTAATTGCGGATAGATTTACTACTTTTATAGAAACATTTGAGCTTGAACCTAATTGGAAGGTTAATTGGTCAGTAGTTATATTATAGCCGTTTGAGTTAATTGTTCCATTCATTAAATAGATTTCATAGCCTGTGGAGGGAGTATTATAGATGTAATTAATTCCTGAGAAGGTTAAGGATGCAGAATTATTAATTGCTATTCCATAGGTTGCATTATTTATCCAATTATTTGAGAAGCTTGTTATCGACCCACCACCACTACTAAATTGCTGTAATGAGATGGCATAATAAGTTGCATTCGTAATGTTGTTATTATTTACCGAAGCAGTTGGAGAAAGATCTGGACGAAAAACAATACACCCATATACAATATTTGAGTCTAAACCACATGAATTGAGTGTATTGTTTTCAACTGTAGAGTTTCCACCAATACCAATTCCAAGTCGAGTAGTTTGAATAACAACACCACTAACTATATGACTATTTCCGTATAATACAATTGCCCCAGAGCTAGTTGCATTAAAACCGAAAATAGTTCCTCCACGAATTGTATTTGAACCAGATGTGCCGTCCATATAGGCTCCGTACATACTTGTTGCAGTATTATCTGAGGAAATATTATTGTTCGTAAGATTATTGTAGAAAGAATAAGAGAAATAAATCTGAGCAGTATTGGTGTTATTGTAAACTATATTACTTTCAAGAACTGTGTTGTTTGCATAATTGAAAAAAATTCCGATGATAGTATTATTGTAAACTATATTACTTGAGAGGTTTCCTCCTGAGTTTGTAGACTCTATGTAAATTCCAGATAGACTATTGTTGTAAGCGCGATTTCCTAAGAAAGTGTTATTAGAAGAAGATGTGGAATAAAACCCATATTGTATGTTCTCAGATACATTGTTGTAAGAAAGATTGTTGAAATTAGAGGATGACTGAAGGCTAATTCCTGACCAGGTATTATTGTATATAGTATTAAATTGTAAAACTGTGAAATTAGAACCAGATAGGTTGATTCCACTCTGAGTATTTCTATAAACAATATTGCTAGAGAAGTTTCCAGAGATTATACCAGTTACAGAGATTCCTGCCTGGCTATTATTGTAGATTATGTTTCCGATGAGAGTATTATTTGAGCTAGTTATAGTAATTCCGTTACCAGCATTTCCAGCACTTTCAGAGACATTGTTATACGAGAGATTGTTGAAACCAGCGGAGGACTGGATAATTATTCCTGGGCCAGTATTATTGTAAATTACATTAAAGTTTATTAAAGTAAAATTAGAACGGGATAGATCAATTCCACCCACGGTATTTCTATAAACTATATTGCTAGAGAAGTTTCCTCCGGAAGTTAGACCAAGTGTACCTATTCCAGACCAGCTGTTGTTGTAAACTCTATTTCCTAGAAGAGTATTATTGTTGGAACTATCTAGTAAAATTCCATTGTTAGCATTTTCAGATACATTGTTGTAAGAGAGATTATTGAAATTAGCGGATTGCTGAAGGTTAATTCCTGACCAGGTATTATTGTAAATTACATTAAAGTTGATTAAAGTGAAATTAGAACTAGCTGGGTTGATTCCATTTTGAGTATTTCTATAAACTATATTACTTGAGAAATTTCCACCAACAATTCCAGTTGTAAATATTCCAGCCCAGCTGTTGTTGTAAATTCTATTTCCTAGAAGATTATTATTGTTGGAACTAGTTAGTGTAATTCCATTGTTAGCATTTTCAGAGACATTATTGTAGGAAAGATTGTTGAAATTACTGGATGTTGCAATACTAATTCCTGACAGTGTATTATTGTAAATTACATTGAAGGTTATGAGTGTATTATTGGCGTTATTAAAAAGAACACCATTTGAGCTATTAGAGATTGTATTGCTAGAAAAATTTCCCCCCTCATTCGTATACTCAGAATTAATACCATTAGAACTGCTATTAGTTATAGTAGTAAATATTATAGTAGTGTTCGAGGCAGAGAATAACCATATACCTTTTGAGTTGTTTATAATAGTTAAATTGTTGAAAGTATTACCATGAGAGCCATTAACAAATATACCATTTTGATTATGGGATATTATAGTATTGGTTATGGTTATATTTGTTATTACGCTATTGGGATTCAATATTGCGATACCGTTAGAATTTGTAGCTCCGCTCAATGTAAAATTACTTATGTTCACATAACTTATATTTATTTTAAAAACAGGCTGATCTATAGCTGCAGGGGGGGAGATTCTTACCCAAACACCGCCTGCATCTGATTGGTTTCCAAAAAGATTTATGGACTTGTTTATTACTACGTTCTGTCCGCCATAAGCTGCCCCTCCTGCTTTTGCACATACATAAATAGTATCTCCATCAGAGGCTGCATTAATTGCTGTTTGGATTGTAGAATAGTTTGTTCCAGTCCAGCCATTACATAAGACACTGCCTGCACCTGTGCCGTTTACATATAAGGTTGCAGAAAAACCAACATTGATTAAAGATAAAACTCCGACTAAACATAGAAGGAATACCAAAAATAATCTTCCATTGTTCATACGAACCATTAATTGTATTAAAAAAAACATATTTAAAAGAGAGGGAACGTTTCGAAAAAAGAAAGGATATGGATAAAGATTACAAAAAAATAAGAGAAACCAAAAAAGGAAGAAAAAGAGGAAAAAGAAAAAATAAAAAAATAATCGGATCTAAAAGTCACGATTAAATTACATATCCATTCCGCCCATGCCTCCCATTCCACCTGGTGGCATTGCTGGTGCTTTTCCTCTTGAGCTTATAATATCATCAATCCTTAGGACCAATCTTGCTGTTTCTGTTGCTGAGGAAATTGCCTGTTTCTTGACCTTAGTAGGCTCGAATATTCCTTTTGCCTTAAGATCATCAACCTTTCCTGCAATAACATCAACACCATAATTTGATCCATCCTTAGAATTGTGCTTACTCCTAAGAGAAACAAGTGTATCAATTACTTCCATGCCTGCATTTTCTGCAAGTGCTCGTGGAATAGATTCGATTGCCTCTGCAAATGCCTGGATTGCAAGTTGTTCTCTTCCTCCAATCTCATTTGCATAAGAACTCAATCCCTTGCTTAGTGCCATCTCAATTGCTCCTCCACCAATTACGTAACTGCCCTCTTCAAGTGCTGAGGAAACTGCGCCAATACAATCCACTACTGCACGTTCTACTTCACTTGCAACGTGCTCTGTTCCTCCTCTTACGAAAATGGTTACGCTCTTAGGATGCTTGCATTTTTCCACAAAGACCATGGATTCTCCTGAGATCTTTTTCTCCTCTACATTACCTGCGCTTCCTAGTTCACTAGCAGTTAAACCATCAAGGCTTGAAACTACTTTTGCACCTGTTGCTCTTGCAAGCTTATCCATATCACTTTTCTTTACCCTTCTAATTGCTGCAATTCCTTCCTTTGCTAAGTAATGTTGTGCAAGGTCATCTATTCCTTTTTGACAGAACACTACATTTGCCCCGGAGTTCTTAATTACATCAACCATTTCCCTGAGCATTTTCTCCTCTTGTTTCAAGAAGCTTTCCATCTGCTCAGGTGAGGTAATCTGAATCTTTGCATCTGTTTCAGTTTTCTCAATCTCCAATGCTGAATCAACTAAAGCAATCTTTGCATCCGTTATGGATTTTGGCATTCCTGCGCTTACAATTTCCTTATCAACAACTACTCCGTTGATTAATGCAGTGTCCGTAATCCCTCCGCCTGCCTTTTTCTCGATCTTAATTAATTCAGAATCAACATGGAATTTTCCATCCTTCTTTTCTCCAACCTGCTTAATTGAATCTACAACCATCTGGCAGATGCTTTCTTTTTCTTTCTCGCTTCCAATTCCCTTTGAGCCAACTGCAACCATTGCAATTCTCATTAAGGTTTCAGTATCCTCTAAAGTAACTGGGTGGGAAAGTTCCTTAAGTAAGGAAATTGCCTTTTTAGAAGCAAGTTCATATCCCTTAATTACAGTTGTTGGATGAATATTCTGCTCCAATAAATCTGCTGCTTTTTTGAATAAATTTCCAGCAATTACTACTGAAGTAGTTGTTCCGTCCCCAACTTCTTTATCTTGGGTTTTAGCAATCTCAACCATTAATTTTGCAGCTGGATGATCAACATTCATTTCTTCTAAGATTGTTGCCCCATCGTTTGTAATTACAATATCTCCTAAATCACTTACAAGCATCTTATCCATTCCTTTTGGACCAAGCGTTGTTTTGATTATATTCGCTATTGCGTATCCTATTGCAATGTTTACTCTCATTGCATCTCTTCCTAATACTCGCTCTGATCCTTCTGGGAGAGCTTCTTTACTCATTCTAGCCATAGTTTCACCTCTAAATATTTTAACCAATTTACATATTTCTTTTACTTTGCGTATTCATCCCGAGTCAAGTAAAAAAACTTCCAGAGAACGAATCGTTCTCTAGCTCCCAAAATGCTAACGCATTTCAGGACGGCTCGAGCTATACTGAACCAACGAGATAAACCCAATGATCGTAAATCGATATTACTTAGCTGGTTCAGTATATAGATTAAAAATACTAAAGAATTGGTAGTGTTTTTATGTATGTAAATGTTTATAAAAATTACTTCTTGGGCTTATTTCCAGTTTTAACTGGATTTTTAGGGTTTGAGTTGGTTTTTGCTTTCTTTTCCTCCTCAGCCATAGAATAAATATACCAGGTTACGACCAGTGATAGGGTAAATGCTGTGAGTAGAGAGATATTAAGAGAAAGACCTATTTCTGGAACTAAAATTGATGCAATTGAGAAAAATATAATGAATATAATAAAGTAGAGTAAAGTATGGAGAAGTAGTCCTCTTGCGCCTTGTTTAACTAACTTATTCGGGAACATCTCTAGTGAATTTGCTCTGGAGAACTGGGGCACGTTTATTGGCCTTAATGATTTTGTTGGTTTTGTCTTCTTCATAGTTAAGAAATATAAGAAGAAATTAATATAAATACTTCCTGACCAAATTTACTCAATGGATTTAGGTAAAAGATTAAGAGACGCACTTAGAACACTTGCTGGAAAGCCTTACATAGATGAAGAAGGGGTAAAGACACTCATTAAAGAAATTCAAAGAGTACTTATTTCCTCAGATGTAAACGTTAAGTTAGTATTTGAACTTTCAAAAAATATAGAGAAAAATGCATTGGATAAAGAAAAGAGAAAGGAGCTTACACTTAAGGAACATGTATTGAAAGTAGTTTATGATGAGCTCACTGCACTAATGGGAGAAAGTTATACTCCTAGATTGGATAAACATAAGATTCTTATTTGTGGGCTCTACGGTTCTGGAAAAACCACTTCGATCGGTAAACTAGCATTATATTACAAAACTAAAGGAATGAAAGTAGGGGTAGTTGGAGCAGATTGTGATCGACCTGCAGCAAAGGAGCAATTGGAACAACTAGCAAAGCAGGCAGGGGTTGTATATTATACGATTAAAGAAGAAAAGAATAGTGCAAAAATTGTTCAAGATGCACTGAATAAATCCAAAGAAGATATTCTAATTGTAGATTCTGCTGGAAGAAGCGGATTAGACGCAGAACTTCAAAAAGAATTAAGGGAAATGAATGATATTCTCAAACCAGATGAAACTTATCTAGTTGTAAGTGCAGATATTGGACAGGTTGCAGGCAGGCAGGCTGAAGGGTTTAGGGAAGCAGTTCCAATCACTGGAGTAATTGTAACAAAATTGGAAGGAAGTGGAAAAGGAGGCGGAGCTCTAAGTGCAGTTGCTGCAACTGGAACAAAAATTGCATTTATTGGAGTTGGAGAAAAACTGGCTGATTTCCAACTATACTCAGCTGAGAGGTTTGTTGGAAAACTCTTAGGCGTACCTGATTTGAAAGGTTTAATGGAGAAAATTGAGGTTCTGCAACAGGAAGATCTAAGTAAACTACAGAAAGATGAATTTAATCTAGAAACCTTTTATGAACAATTAAAGGCTGCAAAAAAAATGGGACCTCTTGGGGATATTCTTGGAATGTTAGGAATGTCTGACCTTCCAAAGGATAAGCTTCATCAAAGTGAATCCAAATTGAAATCATATGAATCCCTGATCAATTCAATGACTAAGGCTGAGAAAAAAGACCCTTCCCTAATTAAGAAAAGTATGAGTAGAATGGAAAGAATCTCAAAAGGTTCTGGAAAAAGCGTTCAAGATCTTAGAGAGTTCCTTTCCCAATTCGAGAAAATGGAAAAAATGGTTAACAAGTTCCAGCATGATCGAGGATTCAAGAAAAAAATGGAACAGATGATGAAGAGCGGAAAGTTGAACTTACCCCCAGGAATGGTTCCTGGAATCTAGTTCTTTTTTTGACCATCGATGGTATCCTGAGTCAACTAAAAAATTGGCTCAACCTATGTCGCGAACGCCACAGCGTTCACGAGCATATCGAGAACGGATCGCCGTTCTCAATATACACAACCACAAGATCAGGACTACGGAACAAAATAGGAATTGCTAGTTGGTTGTGTATAACAATTAAAAATACAACTCCCAAACAATATTAAGTTATGAGACTATTGGCTAGAAGAGAAATTGCATTCCAAAAACCACGCACAAGACAAACTAGAAAAGCAAGAAGAGTTATATGGTTTGCTGCTTTATTATCAACATTAACTGGCTGTTTACCAGAGCAGAGATATGCAATTGTGTGGCCAGATGTTTATGCTCCTATGGACAGTAGTAGACCTACTGATTCACTAAATGGTAAAGATGCAAACATTGCAGAAACAAAAGAAGATTCTCCAAAAGATACTGTGAGTGTAGGTTCTTGTAAACCTAAAGTATTGGCATCTAAAATTGTTAAGGTTGGGAAATATTTGGAAATAAAAAAAGATCAAATCATTGTTTATATTAAATTAGTTTCAATTAACTTGGAAAAAGGAATTGTAACTATAGATATCACTAATGAAAATAAAGAGCCAATAAAGGAAGGGATGGAAATTGAAATTGGAAAAGAAAGGATGGTATTGGTTGAACCAGTTCCAGGAAAGATGAAATTAATTACAATTGGAGTTTGTGAAGAAGGAACCGATTCAAATAATGCAAATGTTTATGCTGATTTTTAGATTAGCTTCTTTCCCAGTTTGCCTGATTTATCTTTTCAATCTCTGCGCTGCCAAAGTATAAAATCTTGAGGCAAAATCAACCACAATACGTGCCTTATCCTCGGTTACTAGTGAACCGCCGTATTGAACATTGTGCCGTGATAATCTCAGTTGATCAAAAGTGTTAAGAAGCTCCATAATCTCCGGATCCTTTTCAAATAGGGATTTCAATGCCAAAACCAAGCAAACATGACTCCGTTCCCTATATCCTTTTGAAAAAAGTAATGCCCTTGCTGAATGAAATGAAGAGTTGTAGGCCAATAGCTCACAGGCTTCATAATATCTCATCTTGAAATTCCCCTCAGCTTCTTCCAAAAACCTTTTTGAGATTGTGAATGACTCCTCAATTTTCTTAGAGGCATCCAGATCTTTCTTTATTAATCCCCCATTCAGACATTCTGTAAAATTCATAATTCCACCCCATGTAATAGAGTATTATTCGCAAGCACAGTTACAGTAAATACTTCTCTTTTATTTTTCATGGCAGTCCATTGTGCTAAAGAAAATTCTGTTAATTGAATCTTTTTCCCGATATGTTTTTCCAATTGAACAACAGATTCACGATTTATTTTCTTATCAGAAAGTACAAATATGTCCAAGTCACTCATTTCATCATAAGTACCTGAAGAATAGCTCCCATAAATAGCTAGAGAGATAATTTCTGGGTTTTTCTTTTCAATATTTGATACAACTCCGGATTCATTTAGAACTGCCAAAAAATACATTTTCTTAAGAGATTTAACAAATGACAATTCATTATTCAGCTTAAACATTCTGGCATTTGCCTTTCTTTCAGATGATAAGATATTGTCCTTTTCATACAGTAAGCAGTATATATGCGCACTTCTTGGGCTTATTTTTAAGATTCTCGCAAGTTCTTTTATATAAAACTCTTTAGTTGGATGTGCTAGAAAATGCTCAAGTACTTTCCATCCAACAAATTTTTTCCATTCCTGTAACATACTTATAGTATACGATCGTATTATATAAAAAACTATCGTTTACTGTAATTTGACAGTTCCCATTAAAAGAACAAAGAATTAAATTAATTTTTTCCCATCCTGTTCAACGTGAATACAGGTGACTGGACAGGATTTTGCTGCATCTAAATTACATCCTAAATCTTTTGGATTGGAATTCTTTGCCTGGGATTTCCCATCGCTTACCATTTCCCAATTTGCTGGGCAAACTGCAACGCATGCTCCGCATCCAATACAAGCATCTCTATCTTGAGTAATTTTAACTGCCACCATCATAACACCTGAGGCGATTAGGGAAACAAGAGTTTATAAACATTATTCGAAGGACTAAGTCAATAAACGAAATTATAAAAAGTTTATCTTCCAACTCCATTCATGAAAGCTAATATTTTATTTGCTAAGGAACAGGGAGAAGTAGAGGGCTATTTTGTATTTCAAGGAGAGAAATTCCCTTCTGAGATAAAGAAATTCGAAGAACTTGCAAAGCAAGAGGAATTCAAAGGAGAACCTAAGACTATTTTTGGGTATAAAGATTCAAGAAGAAAGGTTCTAGTTTGTGGATTAGGAGAAAGGAAAAATTTCAAATTGAATAGTATACGGGTTGGCGCAGCCACAATGCTGAGATATGCAACAGATAAGAAAGCTAAAAGTTTGAGCATAAAACCTCCAAAAGGAGTTAACTTGGAATATGTAACTGTTGCAATTGCTGAAGGAATTGTTCTTGCAAGTTATACCTTTGATAGGTTCAAGAGTGATGAGAAAAAGAAGAAGGAAAAGGAATCAAAAGTTGAGAAAATTTATATAGTAGAAAAAGAAAATCCTAAATTAAAAGTAGCATTAAAAGAAGGAATTTCAAAAGCAGAAGGACAGAACTACGCAAGAGAGTTAGCAAACACCCCTCCAAATATAATGACTCCTTTGGAATTAGCTAAAAAAGCTGAGGAACTTGCAAAGGAAAAACTGCTAATGGTTCAGATTTTTGATAAGGTTGAGCTTGAGAATAAGGGAATGAATGGAATTCTTGCAGTAAATAGAGGAAGTGCTCAGCCGCCAGTAATGATTATTCTTGAATATAATGTTGATAAGAAACATCTTCCATTGTACGCGATTGTTGGAAAAGGAATAACTTTTGATTCAGGAGGGATCAACTTAAAGCCTTCGCAAGGAATGGAGGACATGAAATTTGATAAGACTGGTGCATGTGTTTGCATGGGTGTAATGAAAGCAGTTGCTGAAATGAAACTTCCAATAAGAGTAATGGCTGTAATTCCTGCAACTGAGAATATGCCTGGAGGAAATGCACAAAAACCCTCAGACATAATTAAGATGTATAATAAGAAAACAGTGGAAGTGCTAAATACAGATGCTGAAGGCAGATTAATTCTTGCAGATGCGCTTTCCTTTGCTGCTGAGAAAAAACCTGTAGGAATTATAGATGTTGCAACACTTACTGGTGCTGCAGCTGTTGCATTAGGAAGGCATGCAATTGGAATGCTCTCTAATGATGATAAGCTTGCAGAAATAGTTGAGAAAGCAGGAGTAAGTGTTCATGAAAGGGTTTGGAGACTTCCACTTTGGGAAGAATATTCAGAAATGATGAAGAGCGAGGTTGCAGATATAAAGAATATAAGTGGAACTGGGGAAGCTGGAACAATTACTGCAGCTGCATTCTTGAAGGAATTTGTTGGGGAAACTAAGTGGGTTCACTTGGATATTGCAGCAGTGGATAAGGCTAAGGAGCATGAGTTCTTGAGTAATGGATCAACTGCAATTGGAACTAGATTAATTGTTGAGACTCTGAAAAAATTGGCTAGAAGATAATCAGTGATGATAAATTTTATCATGATGATCATAGTCAATTATAATTACGGTTTTTCTTGCTTCATCAACACGATAAATTAAAACAAAGGATTTCATTACATGAACCCTGAAAAGGCCAGCCATTGGGAATTTCAAAGGTTTGAAACGTCTAGGATTCTCAAGAATTTGTTTTATTTTTGAATTTATTGCATTGAGCTGGACTTGATCTCTTTTTCTGAGTTTTTCGAATTTACTATATACGCGTTCCTCAACCTCAAGAGAGTACATTTACTCAAGCCCAAATTCCTTAGCGAAATTCTTTACAGCAACCCGTTTTTCACTCTTTAGAATTTTCTTAAGTTTTCTTGAATATACTGGCCTGAGTGCTGGCTCCAGAATATCCTCTTCATATACTTGTGTAACTACATTTATAGCTTCAGACTTGTCCTTGAGCCCGTATTTGGCCTTGATAATATTTAGTATTGTATTTGCATGTTCAGTTATATTCACTACTGCATATACCATATTAACACCATATTAATATGGAATTAATAATATTTAAAAAGTTATCGAAGATTGGTTGACTAGAAAATAGTTGATTCCTACTTACGCATAATTCTCAATAAGCGATCAACAATTAGAGAATTTATTTCTCCTTGAACCAGTACATCCTCGCAAATAAAATAATCTGCAAAAATGCGAACATGAGCAATGCAAAGGCATTTCCTTCTGCAAGCTGGGAATCTGCAGACATTTTCTCCCCCTCACTTGTAGTTATTTCCCCATAAGAAATCTTTCCAGCAACATCAAAGGTGTTGATTGTTTTTGAGAACCAGGTTGAAGCCCATGCAATGAGAAAGAGTGCTACAGCCAGAATAAGGTAGGACGCAAGCTTATTATCCTGGGCAAATCCTTGCTCTCCTAAGTTTTGTGGAACGAAAAAATCAATTAAGGTAAATATCCAAAGCAAAACCAAGAATTGTGCAAAAAATCCAAGCGAATCCTTTGGAAGGTTCTCAAGAGAAGTTGATTGGGAGAGTAAAAAGAGTAGAATTCCAAGAGCGATTGTTAGCCCAACTGAATTTGAGAGTAAGCCTTCCTTGATTTCTTTCTCTGTTTTTTTGTAATGATTCTTATTTCTTTCATAGATCCAAAGTGCTGCCCCTAACCAGAAAAATGCAGGAATATAATACTGGCCAAACATTGGATAAGTTGAACCAGAAGGAGTAAGAAATACGGAAATAGGGGTAATGAAAAATAGGTTGAAAAGTGTAACTCCCAAAAGTGCAAATGGGAGCCTGAGTGGAAGGAAAAACCACATAGAATAAACTATCAAGAATGCTACTATGAGGACTATTGATTCAGTTGATTGGTTATTCATAGAAGAAAAAGAAAGTGCGAGTAAAATTGAAAGAACTACGGAGCAAATTGTTCCTGGACTTAGATTAAACATGGAAGTAGCTCTCAAAAAAAGATTATAATTGTTTGTAGAGCATATTGCAAACTTATTTCTTAAAAATTAATCCTTTTACTTTTCCTGAGAATCTCTTACCCTTAGAATAAATAGCTGTAAACCCTCGGACATATAACGGAATTCCTTTAGTTATAAATGTAGCTTTTTTTAATGCCTTAAGCAATTCATTTGGATTTTCTAGATTAAATTCTGGAAGTTCTGTATATGTTTTCCCAAACTCAAAAAGAAAATGGGAATCACTTCCAACTGCCATTAATTTTTTATTTCTCTTTGCAAATTTGTAAGCATCTAGATTTGAATTTCCATTTACACAATGAGGATTAAATACTTCTATAATCTGAACTTTTTTTGCGAATTCAGGATATTTATTTCCGATATTGTATCTAAGAGGATCAAACCCATGCGGAAGATAAGAAATTCCTCCTTGCTCTTTTATTTGGTCCAGTGCTTCTAAGAAAGAAGTATTCTTAGGAATCAATTCCTGGAGGTATAAACCAATTAAATCTCCAACATCTGTTTTGATTTCCTCTCCTGGAATAAATTTTGCTTTCAATTTTCTAAAGCCAGCATTTGAAGAGATGGAATTATGATCAGTTATTGCAGGAACAATTCCAAGTTCTCTGCTTTTTTTTATGAGTGCTTCTGAAGATATTCCTGAATCAATAGAACTGTTTGTATGTACATGGAAGTCTATTTTCATATTTTTCACTCATAAGGATTTGTCGGATGCTTCTCCTTTGATCTATAATCCTTTATTTTATCGTCTTTCTTTTTTGATGTGAGTATTGCAAATGGCTTCAACTGGCTAATAAAAGAGCTTACCTTATCATCTACTATGCGTTGCCTGTATGTAGAAATATTATATATGATATAAAATGCAATGGAGATCCCAACCCACGCAATAACTATTGTAAATATTTTTCCAATCCCAGTTTGCGGGGTGATATCCCCATAACCAACTGTAGTAAAGGTCATTGTTTGGAAGTACACTGAATCTAAATAACTCCAACCCTCAATATGGTGGTATACGTAGATTCCAATTGTATACAAAATTAAGATTAGAACAATAGAAAAAATCATGTTTCTTTTTAATGGATCCATAAATACTGTTCAGTAATTGTAAATTAAAATCTTATCGTATACTGAACCAACTAATTATTAATGATATTTTTGAAAACTTAAAACAAGTTATTAACTGCCAATTCCAAGAGGATGGAAAATAAATAGAATAGCAATAGATACAATCCCTCTCTTCTAGTAAGAACTTTTCCGGATTTTATGAATACTAACACAAGTACCCCTGCGATAAGCATCATGACTCCAGTTATACGGACTATACTTGGATTGAAATCAAACGGGCTTATTATGGCAAGCAAACCAACAAGTATAGTTGCATCAATAATTACAGTGCCCAGAATATCTCCAAGTGCAAGCTGATCATGATTCGTCCTTACTGCCTTCAGAGAGAATATGAGTTCTGGCATGCAGGTTCCAATAGAAACCATTGTAAGTGCAATTAAGTAAGGGGGTATATGAACATCGTTAGCTAGGTCTACCCCGAATTTCATAGTATAATACGCCCCTACAATTAGGAACCCGATACTAAGTATAAGCAAAAATAAATTTTTTATCCATTTGTGGTCCTTAGCATTATTGAATTTTTTTCTAAACATTTTGCTTTGTATAGATAGAGTAGCTAAAAATACGACTCCGCTTAGGATAAGAAGGACACCATCAGTTCTTGAAAGATGCCCATCAAAGCCCAGTAGTATTGGAACTAATAATAAAACCAGGTAGAACAGATCATTTCTAAGTATTTCACTTTTTACTTTGATTCCTCTAAAAGATGCTAAGGCAACGATACCGAAAACTAAAGAAAGATCAGCAACATTCGAACCAAGCAAAGTTCCCAAGCCGAACTCAGGTATTCCGTTAAATGCAGACATTATCGAAACTGTGGCTTCAGGAAAAGTAGAAATAATAGAAATTATAAAGAAACTGACAATAAACTCTGAAATACCAAATACCCTTGCTATTTTAGAGGAATAAATGACTGCATATTCTGCGCTTTTTATGAGTATAAAAAGAGAAAACAAAAATAAAAATAAGTTCACTAAAAACATGTCTAAATACCTTTTTAATTTTAATGTAATGTAAATAGTAAAGATAATAAAGGCATGTTAGAACTTGCAATAAATTGAAGTTTTGCATATAAACTATTGCTCCTCTTCAACTAGCAAGAGTTGGTCGTGATTATAAAGATTTAAAAAGTTCAATGAAGATAGCAAAGCATGTGCAACGTCTACCTTGAGGGAAGTAGGGCAATTTTGGATATGTCTAAGTGCCCATATGAATTTGCTTCTCCGGAATTTTTGAATCTTCACTTAAAGGACCTTTCAACAATAGAAAAACCAATTGCAACTATACGGTACGAAGAAGAGATGGTAATTGAATTAGATGAGGAAAAAACACACATCCTTACAGAGTACGCCTCTGTGATCAGACAAATAGAAACCATACTACTTAGGGAAGACGTATATGGAATGAAAGAGGACCCTGCATATGATAGTAGAAGAAAACTCATAAGAAGATTCTACGAATATGTGTTCATGAGCCCTCAGCTTGCTGCAAGGGAACTTGATGGATATAAAGAGGCAATGCCTGATAAGCACATGTTCCTTCCAGGGTATAATACCTTTAGGGCCTGGATAAATGGAATTCAGAAACGATTCAAAAAAACAGAGCTGTATACACTCGTAGAAAAAACTGGAGATCTTAGAAAGGCATTTCTTTCTATGATTGGACTAAAGAGCTTCTTCTTTGTAGATTCAATTATTCTTGATATTCCTCCACATGCAAAACCAGTAGAAGGTGAAGAAGGCTCATATGAATTACCGTATGGAAACCAAGTACAAATTTATGAAGTTCCTGGAGAAGATGCATATTTATATGTACAAAAAAATAGTATCCTTGAAAACCTTAGCCCAGAACTAAACAAACTTCTAGCAGCAACGATACATGAGCATATGCATGAAAGATATGAGGATGCAAAGGATTTCAATGTAACATTCAACCTAAAAACTAGAGAGTATAGACAATATTTCTTAGATTATGCAATAATGAATGGAGTAAAGATTACTACTCAAGAAGCAATGGTTATGGGAAGAGAAACTGCTTCTTGGACTGTTGGTTTAGGAGCAGCAATTGAGAATATCGCTTTGGATAGAGATAATATTACGGACATGTATATAGATAGTGAAAATTCTCCGATATATATTGAACACGCAAGATTCGGATTATGCCACACACTAAATAGATATAACCGAGAATTACTTGAACAAGCATTCAACAATATTGTAAGAAGCATGCCTGGAAAGAAATTCGATGAGAAAAATCCAATTGCAGATGTGTTCTTGAAAAGACTTTCTATGAGATGCCATGTACAAAGGCCTCCAGCTACGTTTGAGGAATTGCAAGGCGCACTAAGAATAATGAAAGAAACTCCTTTTACTTATCCACAATATTTGCACTTTAAGTCCATGAGCCCATTCTTCACAGGTTATGATGATGTAATGGTTTCACTAGGATGCAGTGAGGCAGTGCTTGGATTGAAAGGAGTTGGAAAAACAGCATTTACTGCTGCAAAAATTACATCTATTGGAACAGGTAGAAGGATAATTCCCATCCAGGATATTGAGGAGATTCCTGTAAGGGTATTTAGAAAAAGGGGATTCCATATTGGGGCTGCAAGGGTACAGAGTTCAGAAATGGAAGCTGCTACAATGGGACAAGTCGGTGCACTTGACCTTGTTTCAATGGCCAATGCACTCCTAAGAATGGGTGATGCAGCGCTTATAATTAACGAAGTAAGATCACGAACTGCAGTTCAGGGAATAATCAATCTATTGAATACCCAACCTGGAGTATTCTTACTTTACAACTTGCATGCTGAATCGTTGAAGGATATTCAGGATCGATTAGAACTGGTATTTGGAATCCCTGCTGCAAGTATGTTTGCTACAGATAGATATACCTTCTTGAAGAAAATTAGGTTCGGAAGAAGGGGAATTATTTACAGGGTTCTTGGATATGAGTATGAAAGTGATTTGGAGAATAAGAGGTTTATAGAGGTATTTAAGTTTAAGAGAGGGGATGATATTGGTAAGTGTAGATTTGAGCCTACATTCCTAAAGAATCCTGAGGCAAGTGCCGTAAGTTTGGATGGTTTAGATTTCGGAAAATTAGAAAAGGAATTAGACATTGTATTTGTTCCTCCTGCATTAATTAGAAGAAGCGAAGAGACTGGTATTCCTCCTGAGCAATTTATGTTACAGGCATTCTTCAAAGGAAAAATGTATAATGACATTTATGAGGCTTCAATTAAACTAAAGGATAAAATGCTCAGGGATATTGATTTTGTGCTTAGAAGTAATACTTATGCGAATAAGTTGATCGCGTCATTAGAGAAAGAAAATGGGGAGGTTGACTTTAAAGAGGCACAGAAGGAATGGGATGTGTTGTTCAAGAAAATTCTTAGGGAAGACATTGATGCGAGGAGCAATAAGATAAAGGAACCTAAAGCAACTGTAGAGAAAGAGTGAAAGTTCTATATTTAGAATTCAAGAAGATGAGTTTGAATTACTTAATTGATCAAGTATATGCACAACCAACTAAGTAATTCCGATTTTCATGCTACAGATGTATCTCGTTTGGTTGTGTATGTTTAGAACGTAACAACGTTCTTAACATGTTCGTGATCGAAGCGTCGATCGCGACATAGATTGAGCCGAATTTGTAATTTGGCTCAGGATATCGTATTGATTTTTAAATACTGTTACGTTTAATAGAGTATAATGAGTAAACAAAAAACCATCCAGCTTCATCTAAGTTTCGGTTCACATAGCGGGCGCAGGAATGCTAAGCAATTTAAAAAAGATTTTAAAATGCACAAACCAGTAGTATATGCTCCTGAAACTGGTGGACTTCTAGCATCAGAACGAATTTCATATATGAGAAAGTATAACGACAGGCTAAAAAAAGCAAGAAAGAGTCCTAGGAATCGCGAACGATTTTTAAGAGCATTGCATGTAGATGATTTGAAACAAGGTATTTGTCTGGAAGATGCTGCTTTTAGGAGTGCAGAACAAGCATTGATAGTGGATAGTGGCGCTCGTGTATATGTTGTTGAAGCCTTACCAGTTAGAGAACTAGTCCGTGTTGAAAGAGCAAGACAAAAATACAATATGAGCATGACTTTTGTTCTTGAAATGCTAAACCAAGGAGAAATTGAAATGGCTCTACGAATGTATAGTCTCGCACTGAGAGTATTCGCAAAATATGAAATAACCACCCGTAATACCCATGTAGTACGGGGATTTGAAAGAATGAGTGGAGAACTCGTACGATTATTTCCTGAGTTAGAGGATGTTGATCCAATTAGGGTTTTTTCACGTTATGGTCTTGCACATCTTTCAATTGGTGGAGCAATAGCAAAAAATGGATTCAAAACAACTGTTTCTGTAGACTCTCCTTTTAGATTTGAGGGGAAACTCCTTATGCGCTTGTGTTCTAATCCAAATGCTGTATTCAGTAGAGCAGAGCTGTTGCAAGGTTTATTTACTAATATAGATTCCAATCGAGTAGGGTTGGATGTAGGAAAGTACTCACGTACAGAAGCAGAGGATGTAGAGGTTGAAACTGCATTATTCAGAAGACTTGGAGGGGCTAGGGGTTTTACTAGGCTTCTGAATGTATCTTCACTAGGTAAAACTGATTACTTAGAAGTTATTTATGAAGAGTTAGATCGTATAGATGCAGAAATAGGAATGCATAGAAAAGTCCAGTAAAGTTAACGCACTAAATATTTAATTTATCAGGAAACTTCTCATTCAGTTCTCCGTGTCTCATTAGAATCTTATGTACCCCAGAACCGTATTGTGCAGCCTTCTTCTTTCTTTTAATCACTAAATCCGGAACTCCTAGTAATTTAGAAGCTTCCCTAAGAAGGCCTTTCTTAAGCTCCCGCTCTTCCATTCTTTTTTCTAAAGGAATTGCAAACACAAACTCTGCTAAGTTTTTATTCATGAATGGAAATCTTGGGTCAAGAGTGCAACTTCTAGCAATCTTCATAACCATGCCTACATCTCTCTTAGAAAGAGTCCTGAATTCCTCTTTGAGTATTTGATCCAAATTTTTCCCTTCTTCCAAATAATTATAATATCTATGATAACCTACAAAGAGCTCCTCTGCTCCAGAACCAAAAAGAATTGCATCAAATCCTTTTTCCTTTGCAGCTAAGCAAGAAGCATATATGGGAATGAGAATTTCTACTTTCAGCAAGGAAGCGGGAACAATTGAATAAACTTTTTCATACAAGGAGAGTATTTTCTTTTCATCAAGAATTATTTTCTCTAATGGAAGTTTTAATTGAGAGGCTGCTTTTTCTGCGTATTCTAAATCTTCTGAACCTTCTGTTCCCACTGTGAACAAATAAGGAGAGGAAATTCCACTTGCAACCTTTGCAAGTAAGGTTGAATCTAGTCCACCAGAAAATGCAATTGCAATTTTATCTTCTAGGCATTCCTCTATAGAAGATTTCAAAAGCTGAGAAAGTTCAGGGATCACTAGAATCACAACAGTTTTACTAAATCTGCGGTTTTCCAAACCTTTATTTTCTTCTGTTTTGTGAAGTGTTCGTCATCACTCCAAATATCAGCACCTGTTGCAAGTGCTGCGGCAATAAACGGGGTATCTTTTGGATCTATACGCCACATTAATTCTTTTGCTGTATCAAAATATTTTTTGATTATTTCATCATCTACGAAAATGCATTTCTTTGTTAATTGTTCCAGGATGAGATCAAAAACAATTTCACTAGCATGGGATTTTTCCAGCAGTTCATTTTTATATTTTTTTATTTCCGCATTACTAAATGAGATAATAAAGAATTCGGAATTCAAATGGTAAAAAATCCTTCTTGTTGCCGAGTCCTTAATTAAAGCCGCAAACAAAATATTACTATCAACTACTAATCGCATGTTGTTACCTCGGATTATTTTTTGAATCGTTTGAGTATCTCTCCTTTTACACTGTGCCCGATTCTGTTTACGTCCTCTTCTGTAAGCTCACTTTTTTCAACCAGCTTATCCATCCAATGCAATTCACGTATTTTATGTTCGAATGCCTGTCTGGCTACCTCGCTCCATTTTATATCTGAATGAAACTGCATTTCTTTGTAGAGTGCCTCAGATATTGCTAAGGTCATATTAACCATAATGCTCACCTATGTGCATTATGTGTATGCAAATATTTATAAATCAGTCACCTCCTTCAGGAAAAAAGCCTCTTGACGAACATCGAAGATAGAGATAATGTGGAATACTTTTTATTTCTTCTCTACTAATTATTATTATGGTGGAATTCTCAGTTCCTTCGGAAGTTAAACTTGGGGAAACTATTTCTGGAGCAGTACACATAAAACCAGAGGAAATTGGACGGGCTAAAGAAATTGTTCTGTATTTTGAGAATAGAATTGAGTATCCTAATCCTTGTACAAAAAACTTCTCTAAATGGGGAAGGTGTGAAAAGAGTTTTCCTTCTAATGAAGCAAAGGTGAATGGAAATCTAACTTTTGAGTATACAATTCCTAAAAATGCACCTCAGACTTATAATGGACAAGCACTTAGGAGCAGATGGTTCGTGAAAGTAAAAATAGACATTCCTTTCTGGTTCGATAAGAATATTGAGAAAGAAGTAATTGTTAAACGGTGAAAACATGGTTTTACTTCCTCCACTACTAAATTCTGGAATTCAAATAGAAATTCAAAAGAGAGAATTTCTTCCAGGAGAAAAGATTTCTGGAAAGGTTCATTTGTATTCTGAAAATCAAATTAAAGCTAGGCAGTTTTCCATTTCGCTAGTTGGAAAGGAATGGGTAAATATTTCCTGTGGAAGTGGCAAGAACAGAAGGGGAAAGACTGAGGAAAAAATAATTCATTCCCAGCAAGTTATTTTTGGAGGAGAGAAAGAATATACTAATTTTAGTGGGGAGTTCTCTTTTGAAATACCTAAAGATGCGCCTCCAACAATAGATAGAAATCCTCCGATCCAAGAAGGGCCTGTTTCAACTATTTCAGCAGTAGGATCAATTATATCCAATACACTAGTTGGTAAGAGAGACGAGGAGAACTTTGGTGCTGGCCTACGCTGGTCTTTAATTGCTAAATTAGATATTCCTTGGTCATTTGATATGGTGCAGGAAGAGAAACTTTTTATACAATAAAAACAAAACGGGCCTCACTATGAAATCAAAAAAAGATTTCATATCAGCCCGATTTGTAAAAACAAAACGGGCCTGGTGAGATTTGAACTCACGACCTTCACCTTTCTCCGGAAAGTGGAGGGATTTTGAACAACAGTTCAAACATGCCTTCACCTTAGGAGAGTGCCGATCTATCCATTTCAGGAATCAACAGATTCAGAAAATATTGAAAAAGTTATATTCTGGCTGAGCTACAGGCCCTTTAACTATAAAATAAAGGAAAGAAAAAAATAAAAAGAGACTATTCGCTTACAATTACTGTTCCGTGGGCTGGCGGATAATTTTGAGAGAACATTTCATATACTCCTGCTGTAGTAAACACATAGCTGAAACTTTCTCCAGGCTGTAATGGTCCAGAGGTAATTTCTACAATTCCAGTTCCTGTATTTTTGATTACAACGTTATGATAGGTTGCATCATCATTTACCCAAGTTACTGTATCTCCAACATTAGCCTGAACCTCAAGTGGAGACATTTGCTTATTTGCGATTGTAATCTCAACTTCCTTGTATATTGGTTCCTTACTTGCAACAGTAAAGGAAACTACGCTCTTTTTTGCTGGTGAGTAAGAAGTTCCATCACTCTTTTTGAGTTCAACCTCGAGGATGTGTTCGCCTACTGCAACCTCCTCAAAGACATATCCAGTTTCCAATATGGTTACTGGCACTCCGCCATCAAGTGTAAGAATAAAATGTCCTTGGCCTTCAGTTACCTTTGTAGCTGGAGGAACTAAAAGCAGATTAGTAGTGCTTAGAAGAACTTCTACTGAGGTACTTGCTCCGTCAATTTCAATATACTCTTCATCAGCTGGATAAACTAGGGTAAATGACGGAGTTGGTTTCTTTTGGGTACTGCCATCCGTATCATCAGTGGTTTTATCATCCCCATCACCCTTTCCCTTTCCGAAGATTCCTCCTAGGTCTATACAACCATAAGCGCTGAATAATACTAGTCCTAAAAACAATGCAATAATTATCTTGTTGTCCATACCCAAATATATGGATAAATACTATTTAAAAGTTAGTGGAGGGTAAAAGTAATGTATGCATATGAAAAATAAAATTGAGGCAGTTATATTTGATTTTGATGGAGTAATTGCATACACAGAAGAGATACACCTAAGAACATTTAGGGAAATTCTCGCTCCTTTTAGAATTAATATAGAATCCAGGAGATGGTATACTGAGTTTGTAGGAATAGGTGGAAGGAATATTATGGATATTCTATTGAAAGAGCATGGATTAGAAAAGAACCTAGAGGAACTTGTGGAGAAAAGAAGTAATAATTTTATTGAATATATAGAAAAAAACCAAATAGAGGAAGTTCCTGGAATTGAAAAATTTGTAGAAAAACTCCATTCAATGAAAATGAAGAAGGCAATTGCATCTGGAAGTAGAAGAAGAGTGATTGAGACGATAACGAAAAGAATGGGCCTAATTAATTATTTTGATACAATTATTGGAGCAGAGGATACACAAAAAAAGAAGCCACATCCTGAACCATTTTTACTCGCAGCTGAAAGAATAAAGATTAAACCAGAAAATTGTTTGGTTCTAGAGGATTCCCCAAATGGATTCCAAGCTGCAAAAAGTGCTGGGATTCCATGTGTATGTGTAAAAAATCCCTATTGGAAAGAACTAAATGGTTGTTTGAGAACAATAGATAATTATAAGAACTTTCCAATGGAAATATTTGAATAAGATATTTATTAGGTTGAAAAGTATGATTGAATTGGAACTTAATAGGAAAAAGAAAACAGTTACAGTTAGCAAACCAGAGGATGTTAGTTCTATTGTTAAAGGATTTTATGGAGAAATGGAAAAGGGAGTAATTACTCTAACTCCTGAAGAAGTACTTTACTTAATGGATATACGAAATGGAAAATGCCATGATGAAAATGGAAATGTTCATTCATTTAATGAGGTTGCAAATGTTTTCATAAAAAAAGAAAAACTACTCGCAAGGTACCTTACGTATAAGGATTGGAGGGATCGAGGATTGATCTTAAGAGAAGCTGTGGAAGCAAAAGGAAATTATGGAAAAAGTACAATGAAAAAAGGATATAAATACCAGGAATTCAAACCAGCTTCTTATGCAATTACTGGATTATTCTTTCCAGAAGATCTTCAAACAGTAATTGATGATGAATTGAGTGGAAAAGAATTATATGAACGATATTGGATTGGGCAATTTGGGACATATAAGGCCCACCATAGGGGAAAGATTGCAAAATTAGATATTTATGAAACAATATTTATGCTCAAACACGGAGGGCTTACACTGCTCAATAGTGACCTAAAAAAAGTAATCAAAACTGCTGATGAACGGATAAAATATTTTGAGGATATGTATGCGGTTTATGAGGAATGGAGACTGAGTGGATATGTAATGAAGAGCGGTTTCAAATTTGGAACGCATTTTAGATTATATTTCCCAGGAGCTTCTCCAGTTAATACAGAGAGTGAATGGATCCATTCCAAGCACGTGGTTCATGTATTCCCAAGAAGCAGCAAATTGCTTATTTCTGAATGGGCTCGTGCAATCCGGGTTGCACATTCAGTAAAGAAAACCTTTATTCTTGCAATTCCTGGAAGGAAAACTGATGTGGATTTCAATCCAAGAAAATTACATATTGATTTCTTATTATATCATAGGAAAAAGGATGGGATTGAAACTCCAAAAGATGGTCAACCTAAATATTTTATGCTTTCCCTTTCTGAGGATGAGTATTTGGGTGGGGAACAGCTTGCAAGAGCACTTGCTGAGTGCAACCATTATGGATTAGAATTACTGATGGCTATTTCAGATAGGGAAAGTAGTGTAACTTATTATAGGATAAAAAGAATTGAGCTTCCAAAGAGTAAATTTGATTATTTTGAGATTGAGTGGGAGCAACCGTGATATGTTTCTCCTTGCATATTCAACTGATCAAAGGACACTAACTTTTCCAAGATCGAGTGGACTTTGTCAACTGATTCACAGAACGAATTGTCGTTCTGTCTGACCTCAGATCAACACCTACCAACTGCATCGAGACCTGTCTGAGTTCAGAATAGTATAGATCACCAGTTGAGAGGGCTTTAAATGAGTAGAGAATATAATGCTAGGTACGATGTTTTAATTATTTGACTGTCATTTGCAATCCGCTCATACCTAGCACCTTGGACAAAAGCGAATCTGGATGTGCATGATTCGCACCGACATTAAGAACACCGATTTGGAAATCTGAGTTATAAATGCAAAGAGCCATGAACATATTTCTGTACACGCTAAGTTCTCCATTTAACTCATTCATTGCCTGGTTTAGCTCTAATGGATTTTGAATGGCTAGCAACTCTATTATCTGAGGTGTGAGATTTGAATCCTCAAGACCAATATCACAACCATGGGTTCTTATCATCTGTTGCGTGTCTGATAAAATTTGTGCCATCTCTCTAAAGAATCCGTCTTCCATTTGCATCATTGCAAGTTCCAGATATTGTTTCGTTGTTGAAGCTATCGAATTCCTTCCATTAGCCGCAATATCTTTGAATGCCAGTTTCATCCCATCTGCTGTGATAAAACCATGCTCTAGTCCCAGTTCAACATTATAACCTACCGATCTCATTAGGTACTTCAGAGCGTTTTGCGGGGTTATACACTCAAATTCTGGTAATTCGCCTTGCCGATAAGTCGCCGTCATCTGGGCGACTTTTTTTAGTTCAGCCATAATGCTGGAAATGTAAGACTTAGACGCAGAATCGTCTGGATGAAAAATCGCATATATGTACGCATTGCACTGTAACAATCCGCACGCAGAACTTAGCCGTCCAATAACTGGGTGCAATTTATCATGTTCTATCCCAGTGACCGGAAAACCAACCTCTTCCGATCTTTTTACACTTTGTCCGGCGATGGTCCCTTCTAAAAATAATCTAACTTTAGCCTGCATTCTAGCAGTTTCTTTAGCAAAACCTACTGCTTCCGATCTTCGACTTTTTATATGAACCTCTGGGAATACAATTAATTCTTTTGCCATAAGAATGTATGGCCCAGAAGTTCTTTTAAATGTTTATATTTATGTATAATTGAGCTAATCACGTTCAGACCTCAGATCAGTTCGGTGAATTCTGATACATACCAAAAGCCCTATATATGGATATGTATCTAATTATTATCAACTAATAAGTTTTGGTGATTGATATGATACAAGGAATCCAGGTAACGAAACATGCTCCCACGCTTAATACTGTAATTATGGTGGAAAAAACTTTACAAAATACAAAAGACAGCGTAACAACAGTTGCAGAACTAAAAAGACTACTTCCAAAACAGGTGAATCATAACACGCTTATGACAATACTTTCTTACTTAGAGGAAAGCAATAAAATTGCAGTAAGCCTCAAAGGAATAACCTGGATACATAACCACAATCCCAATTTGAGAAAAGCAATTGCAACTCGTGCAAAGAATTAAAAATTATAAATACGAGTCAAAATTATGAGTGGCACCAAAAAGGTTATGATTCTAGTTCTTATTGGATTATTGATTTTCAGTTTTGGTTGTACTGGCGGAGAAAAAGAAATTAGTCCGAATAATATTCCGAATAAGCAAGGTTCAAATGCAGATGGGAAAGATATAAATGGAAAAATAATACATACGACCATTGAAATTGTAAAGGTCGGCTATTGCAAACCAAATGCTGTTTTTGTAATTGTTAAGAATACTGGAGAATATTCCCTTAATTACCCAGCAACCTTTATTGGGAATACTCGATGCTCACATACTGGACCGTATGCTGGATTTTTTGCAGCTGGAGATTTAATTGAGCTTAGCTGTCCAGGAACAGGGTATGAACTAAAGGAAGGGTACGAGAACGGAGAAACATATTACATAAAAATGGAAGCAGTTGAAAATAGTCCATCTTTTGTATGTGATTTTGAAACAGAGGATTTTGATCCAGTAGATTAGCTATATGGTGAATAAATGGGAGATCACTATGAACTGTTGTTCATATCTCCGATTGAAAGATGTTTCTTTCAATGGACCAAGAGAATGCGAGGCATTCTCGGGTTGTTGAGAACAGCGGTTCTCATCACCACAAAACTCAAGAGTTTTGTCGATCTCCCATTATTGCGTTTATGAGGTTTTCACATGGGAGATCCAATTGGAAGAATAATTTCCTTTTTTTGCGGAGTAGGGATACTCTGGTTGCTTAGTTTATTCGGATTCTTTAAGGATCCAATTGGAACATTCTTTGCATCAGATGCAGATCCCGAGGATTGGGGAGCAAGAATTGCAACTCCAATTATGATTTCTTTATTTATATATATCGCTCTTCAATGTTTTGTAATGGCATTGTACGAGGAGAAAAAAGTGGTATAAATGGCAAGCGGTTGGGATGTAATAATTTTTCAGATGCTTTTACCTGCAGTAATTGCATGTGTAATTAGTTATTATATTGGAAAGTCAATTGGAAAAGAATTCAAACCAGATGGAGGAAAAGGAACATTTTATTTTATTGGTGCAATCTTATGGATAATTGGAGGATTTTATTTCCAGGCAGTTTGGTGGAATATGCCTATATTTCCAGCAATGACTGTTTCCCTAGTTGTTGTGCTTGGTTCTTATGTATATGGTGCTGAGAGGGGAGAGGAAGAAGGGGGAAAGGAACGATGGAAGGATATAATGGGTAGACTTAAAAAACCAGGAATAGAATTAAAGAGTGTAAAATAAGAGGTTATATTATGAAAAAAATAATATTTTGTTTGATGGTTGTTGCAATATTCTTAGTAGCTGGATGTATTGGCTCAAAACCTAAACTTGTAACTGAAGGAGTACAAGGAGCAGATAAAGTTTGGTTAACTGGCTGTTATTCAACAGTTAGCGGGTTTATAAAAAATACTGGAAGTGCTGATGCAGAAGAAGTAACCATTACGTGTACTGCAACTCAAGGAGGAACTGTTAATTCAAACTCAATAAGCACTGGGGCATTATCAAAAGGTTCTCAAGTTCCATTCTCAGTGGATGTAGATACTGATTGCTTAGGTGGAACTGTAACTTATAGCTGCACTGCAAGTTGTACAAATTGCTAGTTTTTTATTTATTTTTTTATATATTTAAAAAATAGAAAACGCTCCCGTCGGGATTTGAACCCGAGTTACTGGATTGAAAGTCCAACGTCCTTAGCTCGCAGTATATGCGTTTGGCCAGACTAGACTACGGGAGCCTACAAAACAACCTAATTGATTAATCTTCAATTAAGGAGTAGCTTAGTAAATAATAAGCAAATTATTTGGCTATAAAATAGAATAAAAAGCTTTGCCTAGTAGAAACGCCAGTATTGCTTATATAAAGTTGAAAACAACGAATTCCCTAAGAATACTTATATCATAGTATGATAGCTTTCATTATCTGCTGGTGTGTGCTTTCCTTATCTTTTGAACCATCAATTAAGTACCAATCTTTGCATAAAAATTTCTCATTATGGAGTTTATGGAAATTAGCTCTAACTCTAGTTAGATATTCCAAATCTGATTCATACCTATCTAAGGATTTCTGCTTTCTTTTTCTTTCCTGAGAAACTTCTGGGGAAATGTCAATCAAGAAGACCTTGTCTGGCTTTAGGAATCCCATTTTTTCTATAATGTGCTTTCCTTCATCATAACTCACGCCCTTCTTCTCATATGCAATTGTGGAGAAGATGTATCGATCCAGAACTACAGTTTTTCCATCCTCTAAAGCTTTACGAACATCCTGCTGTTCAGCCATTATATCCTTCAAGAATAGGTGGAATAGTTCGTGCTCATCCATCTCAATTTTCTTCTCCAAGTAATTATTCAATTCTGGAGTTTTATTGGTTGGATATTTGAATAGAAGGAAATCCCGCTTGAATCTTAGGAGTTCTATCTGCATTGATTTGCCTGCTCCATCTAGCCCCTCCACCACATATAACGGCATAAGCAGAATTGAGCGTACAGCTTTTTAATACGTTCTTTACACTGATTTATTTTTCTCCTAATTAATAAAAAAATAAATTTTAATCAGATCTAAACTAAGTCTTTTAAACCGTAGTATATACACAAGTAAAAGGTGGGTTTAGTTTTCCTACCGGTGTAAATATATGGATTTTATTTCTGTTAGAGATATTTCTAAAGAACAGATTGAGGATATCCTTGCATCTGCTGAAAAGATGGAAGGAAAAATTGGGGATGAACAGCATTCTGGAAAATTGATTGCAACCTTATTTTTTGAACCGTCCACAAGAACTAAACTTTCCTTCCAAAGCGCAGCTTCTAGATTGGGAATGAAGTATATTGATTTTGATACAGAAACTAGTTCTTTAAAGAAAGGGGAAAGCTTCACAGACACAATCAAGAACGTGGATGGATACGTGGATATAATTGTAATGAGGCATCCAAAAGAAGGTTCAGCAAGACTAGCTTCTGAGGTTGCAAATGCACCGATTGTAAATGGAGGGGATGGGGGAAATCAGCACCCAAGCCAGGCGATGTTGGATTTGTATACAATTAAAAAATTAAAGGGAAAGATTGGAGGGTTGAAATTTAATTTAGTCGGAGATCTTAAGCATGCAAGAACAATGCAATCCTTGGTTTATGTACTCTCTATGTTTGGGGCAAAAATGACTCTCACAGCTCCAAATGGATTGGAAATGGATCCAGAATTAGTAAAGGAAGTAAAGGAAAAATTTAATGCACAGATTGAATTAACTGATACTTTGGATGTAGAAGGAATGGATGTGGTTTATGCATGCAGAATCCAAAAAGAAAGATTTGCAGACCCATATGAAGCAATGAGTATTCAGAAGAAATTCACAATTACAAAAGAGAATTTGAAGGGAGCAAAGGATGATCTTGTATTAATGCATCCACTTCCAAAGGTTGGGGAAATTGATTTGGAAATAGACCATACCCCATACGCAAAGTATTTTGACCAATCAAAGAACGGAGTGCCGGCTAGAATGGCGATTTTGGATTATGTTTTGAAGCATTAGAAGGTGAAATGAATGTTGAAAGTAGAAATGATTGAAAATGGAACAGTAATTGATCACATTCAGGCTGGAAAAGGGAAGAGAGTATTGGATCTCCTGGGAATTGGAGATGGTTATCCGCACTTAGTTGCACTTGTAATGAATGTTTCCAGCAAAAAAGTTGGAAAAAAGGATATTGTCAAGATTGCTGGAATATTCGTAAAGGATGACCTAGTGAACAAGGTAGCACTGGTTTCTCCAAATGCAACAATCAATATAATCAAGGATTCAAAAGTAACAACTAAACACAAGGTAGAGCTTCCAGAAAAACTAAAGGGAATAGCAAAATGCCCGAATCCAGTATGCATAACCAATATGGAAAATGTAGGGGATTATTCAACTAATTTCAAAAAACAGGAGGAAAGTAAGTATAAGTGCACATTCTGTGAACGAACATTCCAAGCAGCAGAGATGGTTTAGCTCAAAGCTTATTCTTGAACTATATGCGGTCTTCTTCCTGCTTTTCTTCTTCCAATCTCCCCAATTACTGGAGCAGTCATTTCCGAAGGTGCACCTGCATCACGAAGGGAGAGAAATAAGTGTTCAAGTTCATCTACACCTACAAATTTACTTGTAAGATCAAGTGGGAGAACTACGCTGCGCATTCTAGTTAATAATTCTAGGTCTGTACCTGCTGGCTTATCTTTTTTAGATGAGTTGAATATTGGATCAGAACTTTCAGGACCACTAAAATGCCTTCTAAATTCAGTATCTCCCCGATCATTACGTAAAACTGCGAACGTATGCTGTACACTGGACTTTGGGCCAAAATAGCCACGAACAATATATGCTCCATCCCTACTTCTTTCTATATTCTTAGGTGTTGGTTTTTCTGCTACTATAGCTACAGCCATAAAATATTCCTCAGTCCTTGCGCTAAGCAAAAACTAATTTTGTTTGTTTTTTTAGGGTATATAAATCTTTCTAGGAAAATAACGCTGATCAGCGAAAGTAGGTTAGTTGGTAAATAAAAAACGCATAAAGCGATTGGTTTTAAAATTTGTTCAACCTTTAGTAATTTATGGATCTTATAAGCCCTAATTTCTCAGAGTTATTGGAACCAAACGTAGAGATAAAACAATTTCCAGATGGGGAGAATTACGTACGAATTCTTAGACCAATTGGAAAAAAGGCCAGACTATTTCATAGATTATATCCGATCCAAGATCGAATGTTAATTCAGGCACTTTTAATGATTAAAACCCTAAAGGAAAAGGGTGCAGAAACAACCTTAGTTGCACCTTATATTCCATATGCTAGGCAGGATAAGATCTGGAAAGATGGGGAGGCATTTAGCTCAAAATACATTTGCGAGATGCTTGCTTGGGCTGGAGTAGAGAAACTAGTTACATTTGACTGTCATTTCCTAAAAAAAGAAGGGGAGTTTGAATACGGAAACCTAAAGATCAAGAATATCTCATTGAATAAGAAACTAATTGAATATGCAAAAAAAGAATTCGGAAAAGATCTTTTAGTAATTTCTCCAGATATGGGAGCTAGTTATATGGTTGGCTTAGGAGGAAAAAGCATGGAAAAAAGGCGTGGGGAGTATATTAAGGGTAAGGAAGCTTATAGAAAAATAGAGGAGATGAAAGTTGATTTTGAAGTTAAAGGAAGAGAGATCCTAATTATTGATGATATGATTGCTGGTGGAGGAACAATGATTAAGGCAATTGAGAATATGGAGAAGCACGAGGCAAGTAAGATTTACTGTTGTGCTACTCACGGACTGTTCCTAAAGGATTCACTAGAGAGAATAAAGGGAATGTGTAATGGAATTTTCACTTCGAATACTATTCTAAATCCTGTTTCTAAGGTAAATTTTATGGAAGAATTAAAATAAGTGAATAGAATGGAACTAATAAAGCCTTCTTGGAGAGAGATTGCAAAACTTTCAAAACAGCTTTGTAAAAAAATTAAGAAAGAATATACGCCAGATATTTTAATTGGAATTTCTAGAGGGGGTTTAGTTCCTGTAAGATTATTCTCAGATTATTTGCATAATCAAAATGTGGGAATAATTAGAGTAATTTTTTACAAAGGAATTAATGAAACAGAAAAGGAACCAAAGATAGAGCAACCATTAACCCTAGATATTAGGGATAAGAAAGTTCTAATTGTAGATGATGTTGCAGATACAGGGAAAAGTTTAAAGGTTACAATTGAATATATAAAAACTCTTGGTCCAAAAGAAATTAAGGTTGCTTGTTTACATTGTAAGCCAAATTCAGTTTTTAGGCCGGATTACTTTGAAAAAGAAACAAGTGCTTGGATAGATTATCCTTGGGAACATGAAGAAACTAAGAAAAAAATTAAATCAATGGGGAAAAAATGAGAAATGGATATATTATTTATATGATTATTATTCTTCTTTTTGCAGTACCTATACTTGTAACCCCGATTTTTCTTTACAACCATGAGAATGCGTTCAATAAAATGCAAAAGACGTATGCATTTGCCTGCCATCAGCTTGCCTCTAGGTCTTATTGTTATTTCCCAGAAAAAGGATCAATAGAAAATTGTTATGATTCAAGTGAATTCAAACCAAATAAGGACGCGATTGTAGAAAAGGAGGGAGAGAAAGGGTATAAATTCCCAGTTTGCGCAAGAGATTTGGGAATATACTTCTTTATGATTCTTGGTGGATTTTTTGTGTTTGCAATGAGTAAACAAGAAGAGATGATCCCTCCGCATGCAATTTGGCTTATACTTGCACTGATTCCAATTGGATTGGATGGGGGAACCCAATTATTAGGATGGAGAGAAAGTACGAACTTAATTAGAGTTATTACTGGAGCAATTACTGGGTTTGTAATTCCATTCTATATTGTTCCAATCCTGAATAGAATTTTCAAATAAAAATAATTCTATTAGAATAGGTATCGAACAGATTACTAAATTGATTTGGATTGCTCTTTAATTGTAGAGCTGACTATCCCGTATTCAAAAGGATCACTCTTTAATATAATTAAGTATTTGTTTGCTAATTCTAATTCAATATATGTATATGGTGCAAATAAGTGTTCACCAAGAAAGTAAATTAATACTCGAGCATAAAGCCCTTCGTCTACTGGTCTCGTTTCTGATTTGATGATTCTTAGATGCAACTCTTTTCCTCTGAACTCCTCAAAAATTGGAGAAATAAATTCAACTACACTATTAACCTGAATGCCATCTAAAAATATAATATACTTTATTCTGTGTCTCTCCTGCACCTGCATAATTGATAGGATATTTCCTTCTGTACTTCTGAAGATTGTTGGCTTCATCCAATTATTTTTTTCAAAATAACTTAAGATTCTGCTAATTATAAAAATACCAATTAATCTAGCAACTTGATATCCATAACCAATAGCATATAGCATAATGAAAAACATAGAGGCTACATTTTTAGTAATAAAGAAATGAAGAAAAAATATGAAAAATGCGCTTCCAATAATTAAGAATGGAGAAAGAATTATGATTGGTATGAATGCGACCATAACTGCTGCCCCATCAATAAAAAATTTACGTAGAAGAAACTTAAACAATGAACGGCGAGAATAATTCCTTAGGAACGTAGTTGGCATAATAAGAAAAATTAATCCAAATGTATAGATTGGTGCAAAAAATGGTGTGCCAACTACAATCAATAAGATTTCTAAAAATCCAAGTTCTGAGAACTGAGGAAACATTCTCACTCCGGATATAGTTAGTATTAGTATCACTACAAAGTAAAGGGTTGCAAACTTGAATTCTTGAATTGCCTGTCTTAAATCAGCTTCGAATACCATTAAACAAACCAATTACTTAAATACATTAAATTATTTTAATCTAATTGCTTCCAAGTTCATCAATGCTTGTGCAGGCCTTCGCATCATAAGAGAAGCAGATCGTGCAAGATCATCTGTTTTTTCCGGGTCTCCGTGCATTGTAAATATTCTGGAGGGATTTGGCCTCATATTTTTAATGAATGCCATTAATTGTGAACGATCACTATGCCCGGAAAAACCTTCAACTGTTTCTACTCTCATCTTAATTTCCTGAGTAACAGATCTTCCATCGTCATCCATAAGCGGAACATCCTTTAGTCCTCTTTGGACTTTGCTTCCAAGTGAAAGTGGGCTTTGGTAACCAACAAACATAATTGTATTTCTAGATTCTCCAGACATTAGCCTGAAGTATTCCCTAGAAGGTCCTCCACTAAGCATACCAGAAGGTGCAATGAAAATTGCTGGTTCAGCATCTACAATGCTTGAGCGTTCCTCTCCTTTTACAACTTTAATTAAGTCCCATTCAAATGGAGAATTATTTGAGAGAATTCTTCTACGTAATGATTCTCGTAAATATTCTGGATAAGCAGTATGAATAGCTGAAGCTTCCAAAACCATTCCATCAATATATATCGGTGTATTGAAGTCTGGATCCTTTGCTAAGTATTGTTCAAGAACCAAAAGAATTTCTTGGCTTCTTCCAACTGCGAACACTGGAATAAGCACATTTCCCTTATTTGCAATTGTCTCTTTTATTACTTGAATTAATTTATTCTCCATATCTACCCTATTCCGAATTACATCATCTCTTCCACCATATGTACTTTCAATGAATAGCGTTTCTGCTCTTGGAAATATTGTTTGTGCTGGGTCAAATAGCCTTGTGAATCCGAATTTCATATCTCCTGTGAATACAATATTGTGTGCTCCTTCTCCTACATGGAGGTGAACCATTGCACTTCCAAGAATATGGCCAGCATTGTAGAGTGTCATTTTAATTTCTGGGGTAATATCTACAACTTCCCCATAATCAACAGTAATTATATGCTTCAATTCTTCTTGAATATCTTTTTTATCGTAAGGTGGCTCTGTTCCTAAACCTTTTTTAGAAAGTGAAATATAATCCTGCTGAAGGAGGATCATCAAATCTCTTGTTGGAGGTGTACAATAAACTGGACCATCATATCCATACTTGAATAAATATGGAAGGAATCCCATATGGTCTATGTGTGAGTGAGAAATAATTACTGCATCTATAGAATCCAATGTTGTTCCCATCATATTTAGGTAAGGATAAGCCTTTTCTGGGTCTGTAGTTGCTGGATGTACCCCACAATCTATAAGCACTCTATTACTCTGGGTTTGAATAAGTAAACAGGACCTGCCTACTTCGTTGAATCCTCCAAGTGTAACTGCCCTTATCCATTCTGTTTTTGGTGTTTCTTGGAATATGCTCTTCCCTAATTTGAGCAGGAATTTCTTTCGATCTTCTGCACCTAAGATTATGCTTTTTCTTATTCCATTCAATGTTGCAGAAGGAATTGTTGGTGCTCTCAAAACTTTTGGAGACCAACCTGTTGAAAGCATAATATCTTTTAGGAGTGTACCGTGCTTGCCTATTACTAATCCAGGCTTATTTGCTTCGATATATACTTCTGAAAACACTGGGTTGAATAGGATATTTGTTATTCCTGCCTCTGCTGGAACTAACTCTTCAATTTTTCTTTTTGCCTCTTCTACACCTGTGAGTGCTGATGGGTCAACTCTCACAACTACTTTTTTCTTAAGCGCTCCTGCGAGCTGCTTTATGAGTTGGTCATTTGAATAAAATGACTGGATATTTTTTATATAAATTGCAGTGGTAAGACCTTCTGGAACTACAGATGTAACTCCGCATTCTGAAGGCATTATTTCATGCACAATTTGTTCAAGTTCTTTTTGTTTCATATGTAAAATCACCATGTTTTTATGAGTTTTTTCTTACGGCGTAATTGCCATGTCAAACTGCTCTTTAAGCGAGCAGTTTGATAGATGTCAAGACACCAGAGAATGACAGTTCATTCTCTGTGCCCCAAGAACGTTGTTACGTTCTTGCGGACGACGATTCGTTCTTGAGCACCTCAAAAACGACGTATCGTTTTTGGGGATTTGAGAACAGCAGTTCTCAAAGTGCTCGTGAACGTTGCGACGTTCGCGACATAGAATTCCATTTGAATTCTACGGATTAAATTTGCTTATTTTTGTATGTTTTAGATATTTAATAGGTAAAACTTACCACGATATGATTTGAATCGGGCTCGATTCAAAACTTTTGAAAAACTCCATCCATAAACTGAAAATGCGTTTTTCAAATGGAAATAAAAATCAAAAATAAAAAAACAAAAAATTTTTCTTAAGTATTATATTAGTTCAATATAATTATGCGCTAATCAATTTTTTAACTTCTTCTTTGCTTAAGCGCCTAAAGCCTTTTTTTGTGAGCACAACTACATCCACGCTCTCTCCTGTTGCTGCATCTCTTTTCATTGCAGCAGAAATTGCTTTTGCAGCAATTTTTATACCAGTATCTAAAAGGAGGTCGTCCTTGTAATACTCTTCAAGTACACCGTATGCAATTGGTGAGCCACTTCCTGTTGCAGTAACTTTTTCTTTAGTCGTCCCTCCAAGCATATCCACGGAGTAAACACTTTGTCCTGAATCATCTACTCCTCCGATCAACAATTGAACGAAGAACGGGTAGAATTTATACTGAGAAAGAATGTTTGAAAGAAGAATCGAAACCGCATCAACAGAAGGCTTTTTTCCGTGCCTTAGTTTGTAGAGTTGGATTTCTGCCTTCATCCATCTTACGAGTTTTTGAGCATCACCTACTGAACCTGCAATGGTCATGGCAATGCCATCACCGATTTCGTAAATTTTATCAATATCTTTACAGGCAATCAAATAGCCCATAGTTGCTCTTCTATCAGAAGCAAAAACTACTCCATCTTTACAGACAATGCCTACAGTTGTAGTACCTGTCTTTCTTCCATTTTCGGAAATATCTTTTTCCATATTATCGCCTTATTTTTTTAGGAGGATACTGATTAGGATCTATAAATATACTAATATTTAAATCTTTAGAATTCCACTAGTTTTTCTTATAGGATGTCAAAATGCTCTGGATTTTGACAGTTATGGTTCCACCCTTGTTTTGAGTATTGATATTAATTATCGGTCACAAACTGCGCGAAATCGTCCTATTTGAAATTTTAACTAATTAAATATAACAAAATTAATTAATTACATATAATACATTGTTTAGAAACATTTAAAAAGGGATCTGCATCTTTGCCAGTATTTTTAAAATATACAGTTCTACTAAAACCCATGCGCGGAATTACGATTATTGTTGAGGACAATACGATTATGATTTCTGAGGAAGAGGTCCATAGGTTCAAGGAAATTAGGAAACATGGGATTGGGCCAGCAAAACTATTTCTAAATGAGATTGTAAAAAGGCAATTGCCATTTGAGCTTTCTGAGGATTATTCAATAATTGAGGAGGCAAGCGAACGGGCACTTTCTAAGATTGGATATGCACTTGTAGAGGAAGAGGAAGGAAAATTGGGAAAGAAAGAAAAGGCAGTTAACGCTCCAGCAAAGAAAGTAATTAAGTCTGCTAAATCTTCTAAGAAAAGTAAAAAGAAAAAGAGAAAATAATCTCAAACAGTATCCGGTAGATTATTTGATCTCCTTTGTTTGAGCCATTTATAAACCTCTAAATAAATGAAAGATATTGATCCTACCATTAAGATTACGACCCATTCGAATGCACTTAATGGTACGACCTTGAAGACCGCATTCAATGGAGTGTATAGTATAATCATATGGAGGGCCAATGTTAATATTGTAATATACACAAGCCACTTGTTGTGTAATAATTCATTTAGTATTGGTTTGGTAATTGATCTGCAGGAAAATGATTGGTACTTTTCAAATATGACTATTGCAGTAAATGCAATGGTCTGCGCTTTTATCAGACTGTCTTGTAAACCCCACGCAAATAAAAGTAGCGTGCCTATTGTAACGATTAAACTATAATCTACGAGATAGACCCTCATGTCTTTCCATATGCTTTCATCTTTTGGCCTTGGTTTTCTTTTCATTATATTGGGATCAATGGGGTCAATAGATAGCGCCAATGCTGGCAAACCATCAGTAACTAGATTAATCCAGAGTATTTGTATTGCGATAAGGGGAAGGGGCATGCCAATGACGATTGCTAAAAAAATTATCAGTACTTCTGCAATGTTTCCGCTCAGAAGAAAGGCAATTACTTTCTTTATATTATCATAAATACCGCGACCTTCCTCCACTGCATTTACGATTGTTGAAAAGTTGTCATCTGTCAACACCATGTCACTGGCTTCCTTGCTTACATCCGTACCTGTAATTCCCATTGCTATGCCAATATCAGACGTCTTTAATGCAATTGCATCATTTATACCGTCACCAGTCATTGCAACAATATGTCCTTTTTTACGCAGTGCTTCAGTGATCCTCACCTTGTGTTGGGGAGAAACCCTTGCATATACACTAATGTGCTCAACACTTTCCTCTAATTTCCTATCACTCATATTGTCCAGTTCTAAACCAGTAACAGCAATGTCATCATGATCTGTTAACCCTAATTCCCTGGCTATTGCTAGGGCGGTTTCTTTATGGTCGCCAGTGATCATTACAACCTTAATCCCTGCTTTTTTACATTTCTTAATTGCCTCAAATGCCTCTTTTCTAGGTGGGTCAATCATTGCCTGTAATCCCACAAATGTCAAATTATTTTCATCAAGCTTTTTTGAATTCTTATATGCAAAACCCAAAACCCTCAATCCTTGAGAAGCAAAACTGTTTGTAACTGCGTGTATTTCATCGATATCTTTTGTTGTGATTTTTCTCTCTTTCCCATGTTCCATTATCTTTGCGCACTTTTTCAGCACTTCCTCTACAGCCCCTTTTGTATAAATATTATCCATAAGGACAGACATCATTTTTCTTTCAGAGGTGAACGGTACTTCATCGATTCTTGTTATCTTTTCAAAGAAAATACCTGTTTTTTTTGCACTTACCAGTAATGCAATTTCTGTCGGGTCTCCTATGTGTAACGTGGCGTCATTGCAAACAGCACCAACCTTTAGAAGCAGTTTTGCATCCTTATCCAAGGAAGCCTCTTTTTTATTGATGTAAAAATTACCCGCTGTGTTATATCCTTCCCCAGTAACATCAATAACTGTTCCGTTAGTATACAATTTCCTCACAGTCATCTCATTTACTGTTAATGTCCCGGTTTTATCAGTGCATATTACTGTTGTGGAGCCCAAGGTTTCAACTGCAGTCATTTTTCTTATGACTGCTTTCCGCTGGGCCATTCTGTAAATCCCTAGTGATAATGCCATTGTAATTGAAGCAAGTAGGCCTTCAGGAATAGCAGCAACAGCTAAAGCCACAGAAATTAGGAAAATTTCCATAATATCCATTTTCAGTACAATAAATCCAAGAAGGAAGATTATACTACACATTGCCAAAAATAGAACACCAAGTTGCACGCTCAGTTTGTCAATCTTTTTCTGCAGTGGTGTTTGCTCCTCTTTGATCTGTAGTGAAGCAGCAATCCTCCCAAATTCAGTATTCATCCCTGTTGCAATAACCAGTGCCCTGCAATGCCCATAAACAACATTTGTTGAGGAAAACAACATGTTTCTTCTGTCACCGATTATTGTGTCTTCCTCTATTGCATCGGCAGCTTTTTCCACGGGTGTGGATTCACCAGTTAATGTTGATTCGTCTGTTTTGAGGTTGCTTTCTTCCAATATTCTGCAATCTGCTGGAACTCTATCTCCTACTGTAAGGATAATAATATCTCCAGGCACAATTAATTCAGATTTTATTAGTTCTACTTTGCCATTTCTCAGGACTTTTGCATTTGGAGTAGTTAATTTTTTCAGTGCTTCAAGAATATTTTCAGCTTTCCTTTCCTGATAAAAGCCGAGCAGAGCATTCAAAAGGACAATTGCAAGGATTACAATTGCATCAATAAATTCTCCCAACAAAAAAGAAATAGCTGTTGCTGCCAATAAAATCCAGATCAGAACGCTTTTGAACTGGTCGAAAAACAGCTGCAATGAGGTTTTCTTTTTCTTTTCTACGATCTTGTTTTCACCAAATTCCAAAAGCCGTTTTTTTACATCTTGCTCAGTTAAACCATTTTCATTTGCATTTAGTTCATTTAATGCTTCTTTTGTATTTGATTTATAAAACTCCATCAAAATAAAAAGAAATGTTTAACTTTTAATGATTTGCTTCCCTAAGAAATATAGAATTACATGCAATTTCTCGATCAACAAAAATTAGAGAAACCAATCAAGGAAGCTTCAGCTCAGCTTAAGGAAAGTAGTGTAAAAAGTTTCTGTATTTCTTCTATACTCCCTAACGAATGGCTAATTGAAGAGGAAAGGGGATGGGATAAAAACCTTAGCAAAAAAAGCATCAAAACTACAATTAATGAATTAATTGTAGAAGAAATAAAAAAATTAAGCGAGATAAGATACGATGCTTCTAATGGACAGGTTCGGGTTACATTTAATTTGAATAATTATACGTTTGATATTGGTATTGAACCTAGATTTATTTTCGGAAGGTATTTCAAATATGCAACTCCGCTCTCCCAGAGCAGGTGGGTCTCAAAAGAAACAGGAGAAAAAAATTACATTTCAATTGAGGAAATCATTGGAGAAATAATCAAAAAATATTCAAAATGCTCAAATTACTTCTTGCATGCTTCTGGAAGAGAAGATGTTGATGTTGAAAATCATGCTGGAAGGCCATTTGTAATGGAGTTAGTTGAGCCTAAAGAGGAATTTGAATTTGAAAAAATCACTCAGGAATTAGAAAAGGATGGAAGGATTCTTATAAAGGATTTGAGAAAAGTTAAGAGAGGTTGGGTTGAGCTGGTTTCTAATTCTCATTTTGATAAAATTTATGTTGCTGAGATTGAGGTAGAGAGAGAACTAAATGAAGGGGATATTGAAAAAATAAAATCATTAGAAGGAAAATTACTTGAGCAGAAAACCCCAACTCGAGTTTCACATAGGAGGGCAGATTTAGAAAGGAAGAGAAAGATAATTGGGATTAGGATTGTGGATTTCTCTGGAAAAAGTGCAACTATTTCAATAGAGGTTGAGGCTGGAACATATATTAAAGAACTAATTAATGGAGACCAAGGAAGAACTAAACCAAGCATTTCTGAACTTTTGGGATGTAAAGTTGAATGTAAAAAATTAATTGTAAAGGAAATCAAAGATCAGTTCTTTGATTCAGTTTCATGATTGTTTATCAACAAGTATCAGACACTTGGTGTTAGTTTTGTTTGATATACTTGGTAATTTTACTCAAATCATTAGGAATGCCCTCGATTACTAGCATATTTATTGGAGCAAATAGATTTGAGTCTACAGAAACAGCTGAAGAATCACTATTATTTAGACGAACTACAAAATTCACCCCACTTACGCTGGTACCTCTGGAAAGTACTCTGGCATTTGGTCCTGGAGTTACTTGTGCACCACACGGAATCCCAGTTTCAGAATCTAATCCGTGGGAGGTAAGATTAGTAGATGGAAAATCCGGAACAACAACTAGTTGTTGACGTCGTTCTAATTCATCAATAGAAAGTGTTAGTTTACCAACTGAATTTACAATTGAATTTGTAACCATGAGCAATAAATTGATATCTGCAGTTTCAAGACTGTCAGCAAGAAGAGCCAATGTATAACTAAGTAATGTCTCTCCAACTTGAAGTTGACTGCCTTCGATACGATCAATAGTAATGTCACTAGAGGTTACTCCTTGGGCTACTAGCGCAATATTAGGGACAGGTTGGTACTTGGAAGGTACTTTGGAATAAAAAAATTTGTCATCAAAACATGTAAGAACAAATCCACCTAAACTGGTTCTAAGTTTTCCATGCAGTAGTACATCTCCAGTTACAAAATTAAATCCAGATATATACACTCTCCATGGTTCTCCAGAACTGAGTGTATCACCTACCCTATTACCAACTACTCTGAGGGAAGTTCCTAACCGTTCATTTAATACATCGACTAAGAGAATTCCAGAAAGTGCACTCAGTCTCCTTATGCCTGTAGGCGCAACTTTAACTAGTAGCAGATCCTTAAAAGCATCTTGATCTTTTCCTACTACAGTTAAATGTCTTAATATAGCTGGATTAAATTTTCTTTTCATAATAATTTTCATAATAATCACATAGAATTAATAGTAAAGAGAGGCGTTATATTTAAAAAGCCATAACTAGACACACTACCAATTAGAAAATTATCAAAAAGTTAATTATGGGCATATTCGTTTTTTGTCGTTTTTTATTTCGATTAATTTTAAAATACTGTTAATTAGAAATGGAAGAGTATATTACTAATAATATCCTGATCCAACTAAAAAAGTCGGATCAATCTATACTGAACCAATGAGGTAGAACAAATAATCTTAAATCGGAATTACTTAGTTGGTTCAGTATATAAGGTGAAACTCATGAATGAACTAACTGTAATGGTCGGAGGACAAGCTGGGCAAGGAGCAAATGTAATTGGAAGAACCTTAGGAAAAATATTCCTAAGAAGTGGATACTATGTAGTTGGTTATCCAGAATATCCTTCCTTAGTGAGAGGAGGGCACAATGCATATCAGATAAGGGCAGGTAAGGAAAAGATTCATGGGCAGGTATACAAATCAAATATACTAGTTGCAATGGATAAGGAATCAATATTCTTCCATCATAATTATCTTTCTGAACCCTCTGCGATTATTTACGATTCCTCTTGGGAAGTTGAATCCTTTAAGATGGATAAAAAAATCAAGAAATATCCCCTTCCTATTCAGGAATTACTTACACAAGCAGGTGCAAATCCAAAGATGATTAATGTGCTCTTGTGCGCTGCACTTCTTGCATTAATTAAATATCCACTTGAGCCTTTGAATAAAATGCTTGAAGAAGAGTTCTCAAGAAAGGGTAAGGAAATTGTGGAGGCAAACCAAAAGGTTGCAAAGCTTGGTTATGATTATATGATTGAAAAATTAAAGGCAGAAGAATTTCCACTAAAAATGGAAGCAACTATTGGAAAGGCAGAAGAGAAAATTTTACTTACTGGAAATAATGCAATTGGCCTAGGTGCAGTTGCAGGAGGAATGACTTTCTATGCAGCATATCCAATGACTCCTGCAAGTGAGGTTCTTCATTATTTAGCAAGAGTAGAAAGGGATGCAGGAATTGTAGTTAAGCACACAGAAGATGAGATTGCTGCAATTAATTATGCTGCTGGTGCTGCATTTGCAGGAGCACGGGCAATGACTGGTTCCTCTGGTGGAGGATTTGCACTTATGGTTGAAACTTTAGGAATGGCTGCAATGGCTGAGACTCCTTTAGTTATTTATTTGGCTCAGAGAACTGGCCCAAGTACTGGATTACCGACCTGGACTGAACAAGCTGATTTAAAATTTGCATTAAATGCTTCACAAGGAGATTTCCTAAGAGTAGTAATTGCTCCTGGAAGCGTGAGTGAATGTTTCTACTTAACAGCTGAGGCATTTAATCTTGCAGAGAAATATCAGTTACCAGTAATTATTCTAAGTGATAAGTTCCTAGCAGAGACTAACTTTACTTCTGAAAAATTTGATTCTTCTAAAATTAAAGTAGAAAGAGGAAAGATTGCAAAAAATATTTCCCCAGGTTCGTTCAAGAGATATGAATTTACTAAGGATGGAGTTTCTGCAAGAAGTTTCCCTGGAGAAGCTAATGGAATGCATGTTGCAAGTTCCTATGAGCATGATGAAACAGGATTCAGTAGTGAGAGCTTTACTGTGCGTGCAGACATAGTTGAGAAAAGGGCAAGAAAAATAGATGAATTAATAAAAGAGATTCCAGCTCCAAAAATTTATGGCCCAAAAGAAGCAGAGGTTACACTTATATGCTGGGGTTCTCAGTTACTTCCAGTATTGGATGCACTTAAGATTTTTGAGAAAGAGAAAGTAAGCGTAAATGTAATTCACTTCAATTTCTTATTCCCACTTAATGAGAAAAAAGTGAATGATATTTTTTCTAAATGCAAGAAAACAATCATGGTTGAGAATAATTCTACTGCACAGTTTGCAGGAGTTCTTAGGGAATATACTGGATTTGTTCCAGATGTTTATTTGCTTAGGTATGATGGAAGGCAGTTCTTCCCAGAAAATATTGTTGAAAAAGTAAAGGAAATGAAAAAGAAAAAGTTCAAGGAAAAAAGAGTAATTGTACGGGAGAGCGAAGATCTCGAGTATTATTATACTCCTAGATTTAATATCAGGTGAAATTTATGGCTGAAGTAAATAGTTTTGAAAGTCAAAGTGACCGAAAATCGGTCACGTCTTCTCAAATTGGAATGAAACAACAAAACCAATTTGAGAATAATAAAAAACCTCAGTGGTGTGCAGGCTGTGGAGACTATGCAATTCTTATGGCTGTTAAAAATGCATATAATGAGCTTGGACTAAATCCAAAAGATACAGTAATGGTCTCAGGAATTGGTTGTAATTCTAAGATTGTTCATTATGTAAATGCATACGGGTATGAGGGATTGCATGGGAGAACGCTTCCACTTGCATCTGGGATAAAAATTGCAAATAGAAAATTAAAAGTGCTTGCATTTAGTGGAGATGGGGATGGTTACGGAGAAGGGGCTCAGCACTTTGTTCATATTTGCAGGAGAAATTATGATATGACGTATATTGTTCACAATAATCAATTGTATGGATTGACTACTGGACAAGCATCTCCAACTACTGAAAAGGGACAGAAAACCAAATCTACTCCTTTTGGAGTTCTGGAAACACAGTTTAATCCACTTGCTTCTGCAATTACAAATGGGGCAACGTATGTTGCAAGAACTTTTGCTGGAGATTTAGTTCATATGAAAGAGATAATTAAGGGGGCAATTAGCCATAAGGGATTTTCACTTGTGGATATTTTCCAACCTTGCATTACATTTAATCAGCATAATACGTATGAGTGGTTTAGGCAAAGGGTGTATAAACTAGAGGAAACTGAGTATAAACAAAATGATTTCTTTAAGGCAATTGAGAAATCATATGAAGATGTAAATACTAATTATGAGAAGCTTCCAATTGGATTGTTCTATAAGGTGGATAAGCCAACTTATGAAGGGGAGCTTCCTCAGTTGAAAGAAAAGGAATTAGTTGAGAAGGATATTTCTAAGGTGGGTATTGAACATTTGCTGAAGGAATTTGGATAGATTGCTTTAAAATACTTTTGTTCAATAAATTGAACTTATGTTCAAAAAAATAAACTTGTTTTCAAAAACAGAGGATAAAATATTCAAGTACCTTTTAGCTCATGATCAGGAAAAATATGAAAGGGAGATTGCAAGGGAAACAAAAACAAGCCCAGCCTCAGTAAATAATATACTCAGGAAATTTGAGAAATTGGAACTAGTGAAGCGAGTAGTTAAGGGACGGATGAAATTTTATAGGAAAAATGAGGAGAACCCAAAAATTAGGCAGTATAAAATAATACTGACAATGGAAGTTCTTGAACCAATTTTAGAAAAACTTAAGGAGATAAGCTCCCTGGTAATTTTATTTGGAAGTTGTTCCGAGGGAACAGATAGTGAGGAAAGCGATATTGACCTATTTGTGATAAGCGACAAAAGGGAAGCAGTAAAGGAAATATTGAGAGCAAACAAAAAGATAAATGCAATAATTTTGACAGCTGAAGAGTATGCTGAATTAAGAGAAAGAGATAAGCCACTTTATGAACGAATAGAAAAAGGAAAAGAACTCTGGAGGGATAAATATGATTGATTTCAAGAGATGTTTGGAGAAAAGGAAGCTAGTTAAGATAGGTATAGAGAAGGATATTATTTTGAAAGAAATTAATGAATCAAGCGATGATTTTAAAAGAGCAAAAAAATCTTTTGCTGAAAATGAATTCAAATGGACAATAATACAAACGTATTACAGTATGTTCCACGCGACTAAGGCACTTGTCTATGCTGGAGGATACAGAGAGAAAAGCCATTATTGCTTAATGGTTGCACTGGAAGAGTTATATGTAAATCAGAATAAACTAGAACCGAGCTATGTTAAGATGTTTAAGGACGTTATGAGATTAAGGGAAGATGCAGACTATGGAATGATTTATTCTCAGCATGCTGCAATACTTGCCATTTCAAATGCAGAGAAGTTTATTGAAAGGGCCAGGGTAATTTTGAAGGAGTTTATGTAAAAAAAGAAAGAAAAATTATTTTACAGCAAATGCTTGTACCCAATAGGTAGCAGTTGCTTCGTTATAATCACAAACAGCAATTTGATAGAATGGAACATAGTTTCCGTAGCTTACTTGTGAACTGCCTAATTTGATTGGCAAGTACCGATCTGCGAAAATAACCATTGCTGTGGAATTAATTGGTGGGAATGATTTAATTAGCAGGGTTTCCCATCCAAACTGCAATGCTTGTCCATTAGCAAGTGCTGTATTTTCAGCAACTAAACCATTTTTGTTAAGCGAACATAACTCAGTATTTGTATTTCTAGAGAATATTAGTTCTGCCCATGATTCTGATTGGATAGGTGAGGGTGAGAGCATAAGAGAATCTACCCTTACAGCCATTTGGAAAGGTGCACCATCAACAGTTATAACAAAACTTACATCCTCCTGACCAAATTTTGATAGTTTAAAATTATCTAATAGACCTGAACTGTCAGACCAATTCACAACAGCATATGGTTTGTCTGGATTAGGTGACTCGTATACGCCTTCAACCTCAAATTGGATGCATCCAAAGACTATAATTGGTTCTCCAACTCCATATATTCCACCAAATGGGCCAGGCCAATAGTAATCACACTCACTTTCTATAAGAGTTCCATCTACAGCTACTTCATAATCATAATTAGTTTGAGCATCAGTATACTCAACTTGGACATCTGGGGCTTCGTATGTATCTTGAGAACTTTCATCAGAAGAAACATCTGGTTTTTGTGGTGAATATGGATCCAATTTTGTATTTGCTCCAACAGTTACACTATCAATTCCAACTGTACATGCCTCAAGAATAAGCATTGTGATTCCATCAGCACTGGTAATTGTTTTTTGTTCTCCCTGACCAAGGACAACTAGCCCAACTAAATCATTTGTGGATTTTGATTTTATATTGAAAACTGCTTTTCCTTCAGCATTAACTCCTGCAAATTCTAAGTAATTGTTTCCATCTAAATTAATTTTATCCCCGATTTGTAGGGTTGTAATTGGATCTGGACCATTTCCATAAACTCGTTTATCTTTATCTGGGCAATAGCTAAAATAAGAACTTGCATCACTATCTTTACTTTGGTCTTGAATTGAAACATCTTCAATCTTTGGAGTTGGATTACCTGTGGAACTGGAGCCACAACTTGAAAAGAGTAATACTGTTGAGATTCCAGTTGCAAGAACTGCTACTCCTGCAAATCCTGAAAGCTCTCTGCCTATAGCCTTAATTCCTCTTACAAATTTGGATTGTTCATGTATTGGATTTGTTCTACCTGATACTTTAATTTCACTATGTCTAAGTTTCATATTAGGAGTTTATGTGGAGGAAGATTTAAATATCTAACCTCCCATAAGAAATAACTAATTCCAAGGGATATATTTAAATAGACTGTTATTGTTAATAGTACTATGCGTATATGTGAAATTGGAGTTTTCCATCAGGATTGCTGGTTCAATAAGGCATTAGAGGAATTCCCAGAAATTTATATAAAAGAAATAAGTTCTAGAGCTACTAATTATTCAAATAAGAAAAGAGTAAACCATGGTGTTTTTCGAATAACTGCACAACATGAGGAAGAGGCAAAAAAAGCTCTTGAGTTTGTAAGAAATCAAAATGGAGTAATTGAAGCAGTTCCTTTAACTATGAATGGAAGTGAACTTCTTTTAGGTGTAAGCTGGTATGGGAAAAATACCTCGTATGATTCAATAATTAATAGTGGATGTTTCTATAGTACTCCTACTTATTCAAAACAAGGATTGGAAACTTATAGCTTATTTTCAAGTGATCCTAAACAGATAGGGAAACTGCTTGAGGAATTTGAACAAATTGGACAAACTAAAATATTCAAAATTAAAGGGGAGGAAGAACTAAAGAACGGGTTTGGCCTTACGCAGAAACAAAAGGAAGCAATTACAGCAGCTATTTCTATGGGATATTACGAATGGCCAAAGAAAAAAACCTTAGAAGAACTTGCACAAACTAGAGGTCAGAAAAGAAGGGCATTTCAAGAGAATCTAAGGAAGGCTGAGTCTAAGATTTTTAAGAAAATATTTGAACAATTGTATGAATAGTGACCAATGTCACTGAGTTCTAATAAATAAAGAAATCCAGACCTAGTTATGGAAAAGACAAGTGAGATAATAGATAGATATAAACTGGATAAACTAAACTGGTACACGAAAGGAGCACATTCTATACTCCATACAATTTTCCCAGCATCAATTAATTTACTCAAGCCACTGAAAGAATACTACGGAGATTCTATGAAAATTTTCATAGACTATATAGACCAGGAGGTTGTGTACTATACTTATTGCGAAGAGGATATGGTTAGGTTAAGGGAATCAATTATTCAGAAGGTAATGGAATGTGGAGAGTATTTAGAGGAGTATATTTCTGAATGGAACAGACGCGTAAAATTGCTTGAAAAAATATATAAAAAAATAGATCAAACAATTCTTGGAAATTTGAGCAATCAAGAACTCATTTCTTTGTATAGGGAACTCTACGATGCTTATGTGTTTGAGTACGCACTAGCAATGGCAATTCCAGAATCATTTTCCTTGCATTCAGATAAGTTTATTGAACCGTATTTTGAGGAGATTGCAAAAAGAAAAGGAATTGAGAGAAAATTTAGAGAATATTATGCTGCACTTATGGCTCCAGTTACAAGTTCATTTGTTGAAGAGGAAAAGAAGGATTTACTCAGGATCATTCTTGAGTGTGGATCTAGCTTAAGTGCGTTGGAAACTCTCCTAAATGAACACCAGAAAAAATACTTTTGGATTAGAAATAATTATGCAGTTCAAAAGATTCTGGGAGTAGATTTCTTCAAACAAGAATTAGAAGAACTTGTAAAAGAAGGAGTAGACGCGAAAGAAGAACTAGAGAAGATGGAAAAGAGATTCGTAGAGATGAGGAATAGAAAAGAAAAAATAATTGATGAACTTGGACTTAAGGAAGATAGGAAAATGATGGTTCTTATAAAAATGGTTGAAAGATTTGCTGCATTACAAGATGAACGAAAGAAAAATGTGCTTATTTGCAATCATTACCAAAGATTATTTATGAATGAGATTGGAAAAAGATTTGGATTGAGTGAGGACGAATTAGATTATACTATATTTCCAGAAATTGAACAATTATTTAATGGGCAGAATATTGACAAGGAAAGACTAAGGAAAAGAAAGGAACATTGCCTAGTTATATTCACTGAAGAAGATTATGAAATATTTGAAGGAGAACTTTCCAAAGAAATTTGCGAAAGAGTATTCAAGAAAAATCTGGATGGAATAAAAGAACTAAAAGGAACAGTTGCAAGTACAGGAATTGCAGTTGGAAAAGCAATGATTGTAAAAACAATTTATGATTTGGGAAAAGTTAAAGAAGGAGATATTTTAGTTGCAAATATGACTAGGCCAGAGATGGTTGTTGCAATGAAAAAAGCTAGTGCAATAGTAACGGATGAAGGTGGAATAACTTCGCATGCAGCAGTTGTTTCAAGGGAATTAGGAATTCCTTGTATAGTTGGAACAAAGTATGCAACTAAAATCTTCAAGGATGGAGACCAAATAGAAGTAGATGCAAATAAAGGAATCGTAAGTAAAAAATAGAAAGGAAATTATTTTGCCAGATCAATTTCCTCCACTGCCTCTGGATTCATTAAAGTAGAGATATCGCCTACAGGTTCTCCAAGTAGTTTTGCACGGATTACCCTTCGCATAATTTTTCCACTCCTAGTCTTAGGCAATGCACTAACGAATAAAACTTCAGAAGGTTTTGCAATTGGACCAATTTGCTTAGAAACATGGCCTCTCAGTTCTTCACGTAATGCATCAGAAAATTGGATCCCTTCTTTCAGAATTACAAATGCAACAATTATTTCTCCTTTTATCTGATCTGGCTTTCCAACAACTGCAGCTTCTGCAACTGAAGGATGGCTTACAAGTGCAGATTCAACCTCGGAATTTCCAATCCTATGGCCTGCAACCTTGAGCACATCATCCTCTCTTCCCTGGACCCAAAAATAACCATCCTTATCTATGCGGCCAACATCTCCAGAAAGGTAAATATTCGGAAATTGGCTCCAATAGGTTTTCATATATCTCTCTGGGTTCTTGTAAACTCCTCTGAACATCGCTGGCCAGGGAGTAGTTTGCACTAAATGTCCTCCTTTTTCCTTTACTTTTTTTCCCTTATCATCAAAAACTGCTGCATCTAACCCAGGAAATGGCCTTACTGCAGAGCCAGGCTTAAGTGTGGAAATTGGAAGTGGAGAAATACACTGCATGCCTGATTCTGTTTGCCACCACGTATCCATTATAGGGCATTTTTCCTTTCCAACAAATTTGTAATACCACATCCAAGCCTCTGGGTTTATTGGTTCTCCAACTGAACCAAGTAATCTCAAGGAACTTAGATCATGCGATTCAAGCCATTTTTCACCTAGGCCCATGAACATTCTAACTGCAGTTGGAGAGGTGTATAAAATTGAAACTTTGAACTTTTCAATTATCTCCCACCATCTATCTGGCTTTGGATAATCTGGTGTTCCTTCATAAATTATAGAGGTAGTTCCAAGCATTAAAGGTGCATATACAATATAACTATGGCCTGTGATCCAGCCAATATCTGCTGCACACCACCAAATATCTTCTTCTTTAATATCAAAAATCCATTTGAGAGTAGTTGCAACACCTACAGCATATCCTCCATGTGCGTGGATCGTGCCCTTCGGCTTGCCAGTAGTTCCACTTGTATACAATAAAAATAACACATCATTTGCATCCATTTTTTCAGTTTTACATTCTGGATTTTGTTTATTAGTAATATCATGCCACCATAAGTCCCTTCCTTGTTTCCAACTTATAGTGAGTTGCTCTCCAATTCTTTTGTATACGATTACATGTTCAATAGTTTTTACATTTGCAACTCCCTCATCACTATTTTTCTTTAGTTCTATTGGCTTTCCCCTTCTCCACGTACCATCACAAGTAATGAGTAATTTAGCTTCAGATTCAGTGAGCCTATCTTCTAAGGCCTTAGAACTAAATCCAGAAAATACTACTATGTGTATTGCACCTATTTTTGCACAAGCAAGCATAGAAATTGGAAGTTCAGGAATCATTGGAAGGTAGATGCCTACACGATCTCCTTTTTTTATTCCAAGTTCCCTAAGTGCATTTGCAAGTTTATTTACTTCTTCATATAATTCTCTATAAGTAATTTTTCTTACATCTCCTGGTTCTCCTTCAAATATATAAGCAATTTTATCTCTTGTTTTTGTTTTTTGGTGCTTATCTAATGCATCATGAACAATATTGTATTTTGCACCAACAAACCATTGGGCATACGGTGGTTTCCATTCAAGAATTTTTTTTGGAGGAGAGTACCATTCTACTGTTTCCTTAGCCATTTCTCCCCAAAACCATTCTTGGTCCTGGGATTTTTTCAAAAGTTGTTCGTAGGATTTTATTTTATGTGCGTCCATCCATTTTTTTACATTGGATTGCTCCACAAATTCCTTGGAAGGTTTGAATAATCTTTTTTCCTTAAGCAAAACGTCTATAGATTCAGTTGCCATTTAACTTACCCATTGCATGAGTATAATCAACAAGTTTTTTAACTGCCTTTACTGCATCAGAAGGAGAAGCATAGGTTGGGATTCCATAGGTATCTAGGATTTTTCTATGCTCATCAGTATATTCTCCGCCTACTGCAATTACTACTACGGGTTTTAATCGTGAGTCTGAAAGATTTACTAGAACATTTAGAATTCGTTCATCTATTGCTGGTGTTTGGAATAATATTATTACTATAATGATATCTACTTCTTCAGAATCCTTTAGAATATTTAAGGCTTTTTCATATAAAGGAGGATCTGCATCTGCAATTATATCTAATGGATTAGCAACATTTGCATAAGGAGGAATTATAGCTCTAATAGCAGCTTTTGTTTTTTGGGAGAATTCTGAGAGTTCTAATTTTTTTTCTTCTATTACATCTGTAGTTAATACTCCTAAACCGCCTCCATTTGTTACGATTGCAATCTTTTTTCCTTTTGGAAGAGGCTGGTTGAAGATCTTTACAAATTCAAATAATTCATCTAAACTGTTTGCGATTACTACCTTGCATTGCCTAAATGCTGCTTCGTAAGCTAAATAACTTCCAGCAATGTTTCCTGTATGGGAGAACGCAGCTTTAGAGGCTTGGGTTCCTCTTCCAGCCTTGAGAACTATAATTGGTTTTTTCTTATTCACACGTTTCATAGTATTTAGAAGGCATCTTCCGTCCTTTGCTCCCTCTAAGTACATAAGAATTTTATGGGTTTTTTTATCATGCTCAAGAAATTGGAGAAGATGACATTCGTTAATTACTGTACCATTTCCATAGGAAATGAATTTGGAAATTCCTACCCCATACTGGGCAGCAAGATCCACTACGCAGGTTCCTGTTGCTCCACTCTGGGTTATGAATGAAATATCTCCAGGCCTTGGTCTTTTTAGTTTGTACATTGGAAGGAAAATGGAATCAACACGATCATAGGTGTTTAGAATTCCCAGGCAATTTGGCCCAATGAGCGCGATTTCATATTTATCTGCTTTTTCCTTGAGTTGTTTTTCTAGTTCATAATTACCTACTTCTCCAAATCCTCCACTGAGAACTACAACTCCTTTGATTCCTTTTTTTCCGCACTCCTCAATTAAGGCTGGAACTGTTGCTGCTGGGGTTGCAATTATTGCACAATCTACTTTTCCTTTAATTTCAGAAACAGAAGAAGAACAAGTAAGACCAAAGAGTTTCGTATGTTTGGGATTAACTGGGTATATTCCCCCTTCAAATTCGCCTTCAACTAAATTCCTTACAACTACTGCTCCGACTTTTGTGGGATTTGCTGAAGCACCGATTATGGCAATGCCTTTTGGTTCAAAAATGCATTTTAGATTCTTTATCTGTTGCTTCATTTACTCTCCCTCTTAAATCGCACATCTATAATATCATAGCCTTTCTCATCGAAGATTACTGGGTTGAGATCTAGTTCAACAAGATCCTCTTTGCACATTAGTTCACAGGTTTTTATTAGAAGTTTATCTAAACATTTTATGCAGATGGGTTTTTTTCCACGCATGCCCATAATTATTGGATGGGACTTTAACTGGTAAATCATTTCTTTTATATCATTGTGATCAATTGGACAAACTCTGGCTGCAATATCTCGGAATACTTCTACGTATATTCCGCCTAGGCCTACGATTATAATGTGGCCAAATTGTGGGTCTTTTTTTCCACCTATAATTAGTTCCAATCCCTTTCTGGCCATTTTCTGGACCATTATTCCTTCTACGTTCTTTCCTTTAGTACTTTCAATTATTTCTTTGTAAGCAGCAACTAGGGCTTTATCATTTCTTATACCTGTAATTACCCCACCCCATTCGGATTTGTGAACAATTTCTTTTGAGACGATTTTGAGAACTACTGGGTATTTGATTTTATTTGCAATCCTTACTGCATTCTGTTCTGATTTTGCAAGTTCATAAGGGATTAATTTGAATTTGTATTTCTTAAGGAGGGCGAACTCATCTATCATATATTTATAAAAAAACAAAGTAAATATAAAACATTTGCGTTTGCTAGGTTAAAGATAACTAGAATTATTTGGGGGTTTCAAAGAAGATGTCATTTATTTCTCTATCAATAGCTTTAGAAAAACCGCATATAGAACTACTGGAAGAGTTATAGCTTCCATAGTTGGTTGCAGTAGTCCATCCAAGATCGCTTGGAGAATCGAACAAACCTCCTAAAGTATGTGTATGGAAAACTAGGTCAAAAAAGGTGGCTAATCTGGAGAGGCTTTGATTACGTAAACCATTGAATGGTTTGAAAAAGCTGTCATCCTTATGACTGTTCCATACTCTATTTGCATATTCTTTTACAATCACTGCACAAATCATTGCAAAGAGCCAATGCTGTTCTGAAAGTTTATCATCAAGATTAATTATGCTCTGATATGCTCTTGGTAGATATATTCCATCGATTTCAAAAAAAACTGTTCTTCCATCAGTAAGATGATAATTTGCTTCAGGACGTGCGAGAGTTAATCCAACAGAATGTATATTGGTCACTGCGCCTTGTAACATTGGATTTAAACTATGTTCATTTTCATCTGATGCAATTAGTACTGCATTGCGTATATCCGTGGGTGAAGCATAAAATCTAGATGCTGCTACTTCCCTTCTTTGAATAACTCCTGTTTCATCTGGAACAAAATCTGAATAGGTTGCAGCAAATAGTTTACCGTTCATTCTAAAGAATCTAATCTCTGGTGCATTTACAATATTTTCTGGATAAAAACACCTTGCTAAACGTAAGGACAGGAATTTGAGTAGATGGTAGGCTACTTCTGAAGGAGTAAAACTTAACATTGGTGCTGGTCCTTGGGGTGTTAGTGCAAACTCCACACGAAATTCAACCTCACCTTTAGGATTATCACGAACTTGGGATAATCGTTCAACCATCCCATCGTATACACAACCAACTAAGTTTTTCCGATTTGTTGCATTAGTTCTTCCTCGTTGGTTGTGTATAGATTGAGACAACATTCTTGTCTCAGGATATTTATTGGATGCATGGATCTTACTAATTTTAGCCTCATCTCCATTGCATATTAATTCTCGCCTAGCTCTAACTGGGCTACAATATCTTATTCTCACATAATTATTTAGATTGACACAATTTATAAAGAGTTCTCACTGGTTAGATTAGGATAGATTTGTAATACTTCTACTGAAAAAGATTCCCATCCTTTTCCGTGTGTAAAACTAATCTTTAGTTTAATCAAATCTCCTTCTTTTACTTGAATTTCTTTTGGAATAGGAACAACCATATCTGGCATTGTATCATTTGTTGCTCCAAAGGTTACTCCTTCAACTGTTTCTGTAATTGAACTTAATCTTAGTGCATTTAAGGTTCCGGATCCGGTTGAATGAAGGGTTACGAAAATTGTTCTCTCCAAATCCATGTCCTTAGAGAAAATTAATTCAAATGCAGTTACTCTAGAAGTAAGGGAATCTGCTTTTTCAGAATCACTAAATTCAAAATAGGTTGTTGGAATTAGAACTAATCCATCCTCATCTCCGAATCTTGCATTCACTCCTTGGAGTTGATTAATTATTCTTCCAGGAATAGCTTTTGCCTGGTCTCCGATTATAATTAGAAGATGCTTGAACACTGGAACTTGAGGTTCAACTATACCCCAAGTGCTTAGGAGTTCTCCAACTAATATGTCAACTCTTGGAAGTTCCTTTACTTCTAGCGCATCCCCAACAATTAATTCAATTTTATCTTGTAATCCATTTCTCTCAAAATTTCTTCTGGCGATTTCTGCAATTACTGGATCTTTTTCAATTGCAATTACTTTTTTTGCTACAGCTCTAGCAGCAAGAATTGCCATTATTCCAGAGCCAGTTCCAACATCCAAAACTACTTTTCCTTTTGCAAGTCTTTCAAATGCTTTTTTGAATGCACTAATCCGAGTTGTATTCTTGAGGAATTCTAGGTGTTCTGCTGCAGAAAAGGAACCATTTTTTGTATCTCTTAAGATAGTGGTAGACATAGTAGATCACCCTAAATGAGCACGTTGTAACTTCTGAACAGCAATTGGCTTGGGTCGTCCCTTCAACAAAATCCTAAGTTGTTTAACTGTCCCTGCATGCCCTTCTTTCAATCCTTCAAGTTCTCTTTCGCTGACTATTGCTGCTTGGTGTGGTCTGAATATTCTTCCTTTTCCAACTGGGTAAACTAGGTGTCCTTCTTGTTCTTTTCTAATTCGAAATTCGTCTCCATCTACTGTGAGCTTAGAAAGAACTACTTCTTCTGAGGTTGCTGCAGACTCTCGCAACATTGGAACGTCATCCTCTCCAAATACTCTATCTATTCCAAATGGACCTTTCTTACCCATTTTGCAAGCTCCAAGACATCTAGCTAAGTAATCGCATGGGCTGCAACTCTCTGGCATCCATTTTAGAGAGTGGTATAAACTAAGCAATGCTCCAGCCCAAATTCTCCTTAGTGGAACACGTAGGATATTTTCAATTGCATGTTCTTCCCTGGAGATTGTGCATATGGTTGCATCTCCATTTGCCTTTATTGCAATGTTTGTTTTTCCAAAATAGCAAACTCCAATAGCTGCAAGTGTTTCTTCCAAGGTAAATTGCTTTTTGAATTCAACATCCTGTGCGTATAATTTAGCAATCACACAGGAAGGGAAAGAATCTGTAGTTTCAAAACTAACCCATGGAAATTCCCTTTTCATTCTTATAAGTGTTTTTATGAGTTCCCAATGTTCTTGGAGAGTAATGTTTGTTTCAGATTTGTTTGAACCAGCATTTGTTCCTTCATGGCAAACCATTCGGTTCAGGTAGAAAAATCTAAGTTTCTCTCTATGTTCTCCTAGTCTTTCAATTACCATTCTAACTGTTGCTTCAAGTTCAGACATATTTGATCTAATTGCTGAGAACAAAACACCTACTCCGCATTTTGTAGTTCTGGCAACTTCAACTAGGTTTCCAACTGCGATCTCAAATGCAGGTACCCCAACTATTCTATTATGAGTCTCTGGGTTTGAGCCGTGAATAGAAAATCCAATATCCTTAATTAGTGGGGCTACTTCTTTACGAAATCTCAAACCTGCTCCAATTCCATTTGTAACTACATTTACAAGCATTCCTTGTTCAACTGCACGAGCAACCAGAATTTTAAGAGTCTCTGGAGGAATTGAAAGTGGGTCTCCACCCATTAGATCAATTTCTATAATGCCTGCCCTTGCAAGTTCATCAATTATTCTAAGCTGATGTTCAATGTTTGGATGGCTTATTCTTTTTCTTCCATCCCTTAGGTCTGAGGGGTTGTAGCAGAAAATACATGTTTGCTGGCAACGTTGTGTAACATCCCAACATGCGATTATCGGAGCTAAAAGTGCATTGATTCTTCCAGCTTCTGCGTCGAATATTTCGTATCTTTTCATACGCGCACCTTTTTGTCTATAATGTCGCATAAATGGCGGACATCCTGTGTAGCATTGAACAAATCTAAATGAACTTTTGCAGAAGCTAATGGGTGTTCACATAATCCTTCAGAAGAAGTGGCAATGAATACCTGGATACCCATTTCTCTAACTATGTCTCGGACTATTCTCGCAATGAATGTAGGTGTTAGATATTTTCCAGGAGCAAGTGCTGTTCCACCTGGGAAAAAGGATTCTATTGCAATTCTAATTGGAACTCCTAACTTTTCTTGTAATGTGGAAAGCTCATATGCAGAGGTCATTAGATCTGAAATTGCATCCTCTTTTCGCATATCTGTGCCTGTGAGCAGATAAACAACTGGAAATGCACCATTCTCAGCGATTCTGGATGTTGCATCATAAAATTCCCATTTGGAAAAACCTTTCAAAAGAAAATGCCTAAATGCCTCATCAGTGGTCTCTAATCCAATTGCAACTTCTAGAACCTTACCTCCAAGCGCCTCTCTTGTGAGTCTTAATTTTTCCCTTGTAATGTACTCTGGCCTTGATTCTACAAGTACAACTTCAGCCTGAGTTTGTGCTAATAGCCTTAGCATATTCCTAAGTACTTCAGTAGGTACTTGCCTTTCATCTAAGAGAGAGCCTCCAATTAGTAATTCAATTCTCCCCTCTTCGATGTCCTTGATTGCTTCCTCAAATAAAACACCCTTATTGGATTTGCCTTTCCAAAATGTACAATGCTTACAAGGGCCTTTTTCAACTGCAAATCTGCATAGTTTTTCTGGGTTAACTTCTAGGATTGTTCTTGTAGAGGGCTTGCCATTAACTTGGGCAGGATTTTTTTCTTTATAAACAATTCTGAGTGTGTGTTTCATAATGTTATTGTGTGTTCTGGAGGTATATAACTGAGTGTAGTAAAAAACTTTACGACAACTTTAAATATTCTTATTTAGATGAAATATAGTATGGAAGAAGTAAACAAGGAGCTGTTGGTAGAACTAGGACTTACGAATAATGAGGTTGAGGTTTATCTAAAATTGCTTATGAGCGGTTCTGTAACTGTGAATGTAATTGCTGAACGAACAGGATTGCATAGACAAGCTTGCTATGATGCATTGGATAGGCTTTTGGAAAAGGGATTTGTGAATTTTGTATTAAAGGATAATAAAAAACATTTCCAGGCATTGCCACCTGAACAGATTTTAGTGTATGTCGAGGAGATGAAAAGCAGAATTTCAGATATGGTTCCAATACTGAATGCCCTGGCCAAAAGAGCTGAGGAAAAAAGTTTTGTAGAAGTGTATAAGGGAAAAAATGCAAATAGAATCGTACTTAGGGATATTATAAATACATTGAAGGAGAAGAAACAAGATGTTTGTATCTTAGGTGTGGATGAGACTAAATTCTTCAAAAATGATAAGGCAGCAATAGAAAAGTATATACTAGACATGAGAAAATTTGGATTCAAGGAACGATTAATTACTGTGGAAGGGGCAAAAACATTTATTTCTGGGGCGCAATCCGAGTACAGATTACTTCCGAAAAAATATTTCAACCCAAATCCAATGTATATCTATGGGAACAAGGTTGTTTTTCTCATTTGGGGAGATCCATTATATGCAATTATGATTAGGAATAGCAATATCTCAGACCTAAATAAGAAACAATTTGAGATGCTCTGGAAGATTGCAAAGAAGAGAAAGGGTTAACGGCATCTGTTAGAAAACAATATAAATTAATTGAACCCATAAATAAATTACTTTCACATGAACTATGTGAATGTGTTAAGGGGTCATGGTGTAACCAGGTAGCGTGGCTGAAAATCAGTTCTTGGATTTTTATTTTAGAACTGATTTGCCGAAGCTCCAGATCTGCCGAAAGGCAAAAAAAGAGCCGCGAAACCAGCATGTCGGGGTTCAAAAGCTTTGAAAAGCTGGCGCTTTTCAAAATTCGCCAGCAAAGCTGACGATCCTCGTGACCCCATTTTTTTCTTAGTATTACTGATATTACAAAGTAGGGCCCCATGAAAAAATGGGGGATGTGAACACTCTTCTGCTGTCCCGATTGAAGCAAACTTCAATGGGTGTCAGGGTCGGATCGCCGACCCTGAGCATGATCGTGAACTGTTACCCTGTTCACGACACGCAGAGAATGTCAATTCATTCTCTGACGTCATATTGACCCCAAATTTTCATAAAAATTTGGCGGTCTCTTGAAGCTAAGGCTTCAAACAGGCCCCAATTTTACTTATATACATTTCTCCCATGGCCAATAGTTAATATTTGAATTTCCTTTTTATGTTCATTGATATCTAATAGAACTCGATAATCTCCTACCCTTAGCTTCCAGCAATTGACGTCAGTAAGCTTATCTATAAAATGATGGGGGGCTAGCTCAATATCCTTGACCTTTAGAATTACGCGTCTTGCAATCTCTGGAGCTAATTTACTTAAGTTCTCTTTGGATTTTGGAGACCAAATAATCAAATAGCTCATCTAAAGACCTAACTCGTTAATCAATTCCTTAGTGCTAAGACCTTTGCCAGCTCTAATCTGGCTTCTTGCAGTTTCAAGATCTTTTTTTGTTTTCTCAGAGAGTTCTCCTTCTTTGGAGAGCTTTTCATATATTGCAATTAATTTGTTTATAATTTCCTCATAACTTTCTCTGCTGTAATCACGAATTGAAGCGAGTTTATTTCTTGTTTCTTTATGAACTAAAATTGTTGTATATTCTGACATATATATCACATATATAGTTCTATATAGAAACATATATAAATGGATTATAAACTTAAAAATCCAGCTAGTAACTCTTCTGAATCTTCTAATCCAACGGAGATTCGAATCAAATCCTCAGTTAAACCAATATTTTTTCTTGTTTGATCATTTAGGTTTGATGTAACCATAGTTACAACCTGGTGAATCCTACTTATCGCTCCGCCATAACTTGAAGCAATTGGAATTTCTTTCAAACTACTAAATAGATCCAAAACTGGAAGTTTATTCGTATTTAACTTAAAGGAGAGCAACCCACTAAAACCAGGGTAATTTATTTTTTCTATAAAATCCTTAGTTGAAAGTAGTGAAACTAGTTTCTCTGCATTGCTTGTATGCTTCTCCATTCTTTGTTCTAGGGTTCTTATTCCTCGCATTGTAAGCCAACAATCAAAAGGAGCTAAAGGAAAGCCAATTGTATGCTGCAAATGAGAAAGCTGTTCTGCAAGTTCTTGATTATTTGTAATTAATGCTCCTCCTGTTGAATCATCATTTCCATTTATGAATTTGGTTAGGCTGTGAATTACTACGTCTGCTCCTAGGTTCAATGGCTTTTGAAATATGGGTGTTGCTACTGTTGAATCCACGACTAATAGAATCTCTCCAATTTCCTCTTTTATTTTGCGTATATTGAATGTATTTAGAAGATTTGAAGAAGGGCTTTCCAGAATAACTAGTTTTGTATTTTCCTTTACTTTTGATTTTATACTCTGAATATCCTTAGGCTCAATAAGAGTGTGTTCTATTCCAAACCTTTCCAGTATTTTCAAGGATCTAATTGTTCCATCATAAACATCTGCTAAACAAAGGATATGGTCGCCTTGTTTAAGAGTAGAAAAAAGAAGAAAAGTAGCTGCTTGGCCAGAAGAAAGTGCAAATGCAAACCTCCCATTTTCTAGTTTTGCAAGGGTTTTCTCCAGTTCTTCACGATTAGGATTACTTATTCTAGAATATTCGTGTGGAGGTGGTTTGTCTAGGCTATCCCATTTGAATGTAGTTGAGAGAACTGGTGAATCAATAAGGCTATTCAACACAGTTATCACCTAGCATGCCAAGCAATTCTGGAGTTTCAAGTGAGATAAGTTCTGGATTCCCAGTTAATAGGAACCTGTTTCTCCAACATACATTCTGGAACCTATCGACCCCCACATCCAACCGGGATTCCATTACGAAAAGACCACTGTATTGTAGTATACTGTGAATATCTTTCTGAGATCTAAAAAACTCAAAATCTCCGTTTGTAGTTACTAAAATCCAGCTAGTTAGATTGTCTAGATCCGTTATCTGTAGTAATAATTGCGTGGACTTTCCAGCAAGGCCCGAAATAATTCTAAATGCAGGCGTTTGTATATCCTGAACTTTAAATGCAGAACGAAGTTCCGCCTCGCTAAGTGTAAGCCCCTCAGAAGTAAATATCCGCCCAAGATGGCCTTCAGCAGAAGTCCAACAAATCATACCCAATCCAAATTCCGGATCAAGCACTCTTTGTGTTTCCTTCAAAATATCAATATGCTGACCTAGAGGCGCACAATTTAGGAGGAAATCTTGGAACACCAGAGAAAATAAACCATCTGGAGAATGTAAACATCCTGCATCATCTACAGAAAAATCAAATCGAATTCCATGCTCTAGGGCTAGTTCTTTTCCCTTCTGCATTGCACGTTCATCTAAGTCTATTGCAGATATATGTATTGCAGATGCGGGGATTTCCAATTCCTCTACAAGGAACTGTTGCATTGCAACTACATTGAAAGGTGTAGAAAACCCATCGAATAATACACGAAAACTCTTTGTTGGCGTCCTTCTCTTCAAGGCTTCCTTAAATCTTTTCATTGTACTGAATTCTCTGAATGCCTGGAGGTTATGAATACCTGTTGGAGTAGTCTTGCCTCTCATTTTAGGATCCAATGCATCTGGAGAAACGTAATGCTTTCCGAATTCATCTGAAAATACCCTTTTTGATCTAGAAGGATCAAGTATTCTAGCTAATCTCTTGCTTTCCATAAAATCACCTTCATTTGGTGCTACTTGGCTGGCATATTAATTCTTTTGAATAATATTCGAAAAATAAGCATAAATTTATAAGAATTTTGAATAATATTCAATAACATGAAAAACATAGAGGAAAGATTGATAGAATTATTATCCAAAGGGAATTGCACACCGAGGATCTCAACAATTGCTAAGGTTACAAAAGAACCGTCCACTACTATTCACTATAATATAAAGAGAATGGAAAAAGAGGGCAAGATTCTTTCTTACAAGGCAGTATTTGATTATGGAAAAGTTGAAAGGGGATTCTGCACTTACGTACTATTAGAACTAACTCCGGATGAATATGGAAACCCAGAAAGGATTGCAAATGAGCTTGCAAAATTTGAGGAAATTGAAAGCGTGGATATTGTAACTGGAGATTGGGAACTGGTACTAAAGGTTAGGGCTAAAGATGTAGATGAATATTATGGTTTCTTGAAGAGTGTCCTTTCCAGGAAGGGAATAGGCAGGATAAAATCATTGAACAGCTTAAAACAGATTAAGACGGAATTTGTAAGGTTGTAAATTGTAACTATAGTTACAAACATGGAATTTATTCTCCGATTATTTTCACAAGAACTCTTTTGTTTCGTTGTCCATCAAACTCACAATAGAAAATTTGCTCCCAAGGGCCTAAATCTAATTTTCCATTTGTAATTGGCATTACAACCTGATGACCAATTAATTGTCTCCAAATATGTGAGGCAGCATTATCTTCTCCAGTGTTGTGTGCATACTCATCACGGTAAGGAACAAGTTTCTCAAGTGTTCGCTTAAAATCTTCAATTAATCCGCTTTCATTATCATTTACAATTACTGCAGCAGTTATGTGCATTGGATTAACCAGAACTAATCCTTCCTTTACTTTGGATTCTTCAATTATTTTTTCTATTTGATCTGTAATTCTTACAAATTCAATCCTATTTTTTGTATTGAAATTCAAATATGCTGTATGTGCTTTCATATGCTCACCTATTAGTTTTTTGTTTCTCTAGAAGTGATTTATATATTCTTCTTAGAGGTTTTATCCTACTCTTAGAGAGGAATAAATCGATATCTTTTATCATACGAATTTTTGTCGCAACAGGCCCGAATTCAGAATCCAATTTTATTTCTTTCAAGAAACTTTCCTTCCCTTTGTGAATGAGAACATAGTTTACATCAAGTGAAAAAAGTATTTTGGAAAGGACTTTTGAACGATGGGATTTTTTCTTTTCTAAAGAGGATGCCCTTGCAAAAACATTGATGGTTTTCGAATGAATAGGGGTTACGATTTCTATTACCTTACCAGCACTCCATTCAAGACCATAGTATCTTGCTGCAGTAGCTAAAGACCAATACCACCTGCTGCGACCATAGACGAAATTGAATAAATCATAAAAAAAGTCTTTGGGGTTCTCTATAAAGTGGCCTTTTCTTTCTCGTATTGATGGCACGTAGTAAATCCCCCTAAAAAATGAGGGAATTATATAATTGGATGCCAGTGCCTTTTGAAGGTTGTATTTTTCCCTTATATTTTTAGATGAAACAAAGGATTTTTGTTTAAATAATCTAACGAAACCTTGATAACCATTCAACTAACCACCTTTTGAATTCCATAAATCGATCAGATGACAATGCATCTACCTGCTGCTTGTTTTGGAACAATAGAAGATCCTGCATCTTTGTTTTGCTTATCTCCAGAATGCGCTTATTTAATGAATGTTCAATGACTTCACACTCCCTATCTGGGAATTTTAGGTTTATTCCTCCTTGGCTGCGAAGAATAAAAACATCTACTAAGTCCCTAGGATCATAGATTGTTCTGCATAAAAGTGCAGCCATTTTCATTTCAGCATATGTACCAAAATCAAATATTGATACACTTGTCCCATCTTTTACTTTTTTCTCGATTTTTTTGAAAGGAGTGGCATCGTGAAATATTTCTACCTTTACATTCGGACCGATATAAAATGAGCGCCCTTTAACATCATGAATCTCGAAACCTTTATCTGCAAGTTTTTTGCTCAATTCTCTTACCAACTCTTCTTCACTTCTTCCATGAGGGTTGTCAATTCCTTTTGAATTTGGATTATACAGGTCTATATCCTCTGATGCCCTATACTCCTCAAAAATAAGGAGATTGAGTGCAGTCCCGCCAACAAAAATCAATTCCAATGGCTGTGCCTCTTCGAGTATGTACTGCCAGTTCCTCTTTATCCAATCCCATTTTGTGAATATATTCATACATATCTATAGGATTAAAACATTTTTAATCTTATCGTTTTGTACATCTGAGATATTTGCCTATCCCAACCTCTTGGGATAATAGGAGAACTTATAATCTCCCTTATTTAGTGCAAAATCATATCCAAGAATATAATCAGAAAATTTATTTCTAAACGTAGATACGATATCCTGGAACTCATCAATAGTCTCGGTCTCAATTACAATATCCAGATCCCATTTTCCTATACATTTCATATAAATCGCAATATTTGGGTGCTGTTGGCAGAACCCATAAAACTTTTTCTCCTCTTCCTTTCCACTATTTTTTAATTTCAAGAATAATTCAAATTGAGAATAACCCAGCTTACGAGGATCTATTAGTGCCCGGTAACCTGTAATAATCCTAATCTTTTCCAGTTTTTTTATTTTCTCTCGTACTGTTTTTTCACTGCAACCAACTTTTTCAGCAATTTCATATATATGCTGCCTTGAATTCTGATCAATTACCTTGAGTATTGCCTTATCCTTTTCATCTAACTCAACCTTATCCATCAGAACTAAGGAAACAAATGCATCCTCAACTTTTCCCTTTGTTTCTTTCATTAGATATTTCTTAGGAAAGACTGAGAGTTTGGTTAATATGGAAATTTGGTACTCCCTTAAATAAGGAGCAAACATTGGGAATAGATTATTTGTCCAAATACTATCAAATTCATTTATGTTTCTTGCATGTATCCCAACCGCAAGATCCCATCGCAGACTATAAGCAGTTGCACCATATGTATCTAGAGAACCCTCAACGAATTTGATTAATTTCTCCTTTTCTTTGTCAGTTATCTCTCCAAATTGTAGCCAAAGGTCATATTCCCCAAACCCTAATTTTGCCTCATCTATGAGCGTAATGTAGCCTCGAATTACCCCCTGATTTTCTAGCCGTTCTACCCTACGTTTAACTGCTTGTTTTGAGAGGTGAACTCGTTTTGCTAGTTCTGAAAAAGGCAATCGAGCATTTCTATGCAAGTAATAGACTAGTTGCTTATCAATGCTGTCAAATTTTTCCATACTTAACTTTTAGGTAGAAAATAGATATAAATCTACCTTTTTGTTCCAAATTCTCTTGAAAGGTATTATTAAGAGTAGTTGTTGGAGTTTATGTGTAGATGGTATAAAATGAATGCAACTCTCGCTGTAAGAAAAAAAGATTCAAAAGAATCACTAACTAAAGTTAGAACACTCAGTATATGGGCAAGCAGTTTCCTTGCGTCATTCACGATAGCTAAACGACAGAACTTAGCTCCTCTTTCTCTTAGGGAAACAATTAGAGTATTGAAAGATTCTCAAAAAGTAGAGCATTTGCTCAGAGAAGATAGGGGAGAATTGGAAGCATATTTAGAAAAAAATCCAGAGATGAATGTTACTCGAAAGGAAGGTTGGAGAATGCATTTTAGTAAATTACATACGCTTTGGACTTCAACAATGGCTGCTTATCCTGGAAGTGAACCTTTGGGAAAAGTAATTAGATCATCTGACTGTGCAATGGGTTCGTATTTTAGATACTCTTTTCCTGTTCCTAAGAGATTCAGAGGAATGAAAGATGTTTTGCTTTTATTTGAATTTCCGGATTATACACTTAATAAAAAAATAAATAGTTCTGGAGGATTGGACATTTCTATTGAGGTGAATCCAAGAAAAGTCCAATTAGTTGAAGAGTTTCCTGCTTGGGGAATGAATAATGTCAATTTATTTGCACTACACCCTGTTTTTGGGATTCCGTATGGGAAACCTCTGTGTCCAAGAGGGACTGAACAAAAACCAGAAGGAGCTACAAAACTAGAGCGATGGCCGAAAGCATTTATTGCACCTGCAACAGTTTGGTTCCCACCAGGAACAATTAGTGTTGAGGAACCAATGTCTAGAAACTACTGCCGAATGTTAGTTAGAGAAAATATTGATGATTCTCATGCGTAATCTTGTAAAATATTCAAAAGAAAAGAGGGATCAAAAATGAGACAAATACGTTTAGTTAAATCAGCATATCCTTGTATGGGACCAAAATTTCCAGGAATTGATTTTGAAACAAGATGCGCAAAACCATGCGGATACTGCGGAGTATACAGTATTAATGCAGGTCAAATAATCGCAACAGGTATGAAAGAGGTTTTAGGAGAGTTAGCAAGTGGAAGATACAACGGCGTTTACCTTTCTCCAAATACTGATTCGTTAAATAGTGCTACACGTGAGTTAACTCAAGGATTACTTGAGAACATACTACCCCGGGGCTTGGTTGCACTAATAAATACAAAACAACGTATTCCTGAGGAAACACTAGATTTACTAGGGAGATATAGAGATCAAGTAATTATACAAATTTCTGTTCCAACCCTAGATGAAGAGTTGACTAGGGAATTTGAATTTGGAGCATCCTCAATTAGAGAAAGGCTAGAAACAATTGCCCAATTAAAATCCAGGGGTATTTCTGTAACTGCATTGATTATGCCTTGGCTTGATATTGAAAGAGATATTAATGATCTACCACGAGCACTCTCTGCTGCAGGAGCTACAAGAGTTATTGCTGCTTTTGGTGTTTTTACACAGGAAACATTGGAAATTATGCGAGCATCAAAATATCCAGTATTATATGCTGCAGCAGAGAAGCTAACTAGTGAGGTTAGGATTTTAATTGGAAGGGGAATGACGCTTCCTTACCAAGAAAGGGTTCTTGCGTACAGACGACTTGTGGATGCTTGCTCTGCTGCAGGATTAAAAGCAAGAGTTTGTAGTGTAGCTTTAAACCCGGATTTGATTGGTAACGATAAGGAAATTCCGATTTGCCAAGAACTCAGACACCAAAGTCTACGAGAGAGTACAGGTAAGTAAAGTAGTTTTTGGATTTAAAACTAAATGTTATAGCAAATAGGCATGTACTCCTCAAAATCACCATATTTTATCTCTGTATTTGAATAGCTAAATATGTCAAAAACAACACGACAACTGCCGAATTATGTGAAATTTCACATTAAAGTTATAAAGAATTATAATTTTTCACAAAAAAAATCAAAAAAGCTATATATACTCCACATACTGTAAGAGAATTAGATAAAAAAGATTTGATTAGAGGTAGTAAATATGAAAACTGTAACTTTAGTTTGTGAAGATCGACCAAGCCTTTTGTCGGATATTTCTTACATACTGGGTATATCCCATGTAAACGTGGAAGGAATGGCGATTGAGGTTGTTGAGAGAAAAGCAGTTATTGCATTGCAGGTTAAGAACTCAGAAAAGGCAACTGAGGTATTACATAAAAATGGATTTGAAACTATAAATCATGGAAGTTTAATTGTAAAGGCACATAAAGATCTGACTCATGAAAGCCTTGAACAAGTAAAAAGTACATTAGCAACCCAGGGAATAAAGATTGAAGATCATCTCTTACTATGTGGAGATGGAGAATCAGAGATATTTGCAATTCACGTTAATAAACCAAGAAAAGCAATTCGTACATTAAAAGAAGCTGTACTTAATCGGGCAATGTTCTAGCTCAAATCTATCCTCCCGCTAGGCTCTTAGAATACAAATATTTGAATTAAAGGTATTGATCTAAATTCATGCTCTCGAATAATGAGGAGCAGTATCATATTCCAACAAACTCATCATACTTTTCTCATTATAAGCCTCGCAGTTAGTTACTGAAGAAACTCCGAATCTGTGATGGTCAAAAGGAGTATATTGCTGCACAGAAATTTCAAGTTCATTAAGTGTTTTTTTATAACCCTCATGATCAACTGTATACCTGCCGGGTTTCATATCTGAAGGGTTTCTGCATAAAATAAATGCATAATCTACATCTTCTTTCATATTTACTTTAACAGAACTTTTAATCCCGAAAAATCGTTCATACTGGTTTAGACCCCAAACTGCAGGTAAATCACTAAGACCAAAACCACCAAACCTCCAAGGATTAATTTCAATTGGGTAGAGCGTATTATTTCTTATTCGATATTCCATATGCAATGGAAAATTCCTGAGTTTGTAAGGTAATAAGCCAGAAAGCTTCTTAAGAAATTCTCGAACTAAAATACCTTGTTCTTTCATTATTTTTGTATTTGAATAATACAGAACATCACGCGTATCTTTTTCATCCTTAAATGGATGGGAGTATATTGCGTTTACAACAACATCGCCATTGTTGTCGAAATATACATCTGCTGCGAATTCTTTTCCTTCTATATATTCTTCTATAATCCATTTGTCATTTCGTATTACTGTTGAAGGATATGTTGCAGAAGCATTACGGACTTCTTCTAATGCCTTTTCTGATTGTTCAGTAAAATCATCTTTACTGCAAACCTTAACTCCTATGCTAAAAAAACCAATTGCAGGTTTTATTACTGATTTCTCTAATGAAGGTTCAAAATTTAGGAGTTCGTTTGAATCTACTTCTCTGAAGAAAAAATCTTTATACTCTGGTAAACTGGAAAGAGTTTTCCTAAAAAGAACCTTGTCTTTAAAGATTTTTATATTCTGAATGCACTCTTCCTTAATCGCGAGTGGCAGCATACTTTCAGCAGTTGTGTAAATGGCATTTGCTTTCTTCGCAATGGTTTTAGCCTCGTTCTCATCAACGATTCTAACATTTGGAGTATATTGCTTAGCTAGATTCTCAAGTTCTTTATTATGAATATGAACTGGGATGTTATTTTTTACGCAGGTTTCTAACAGTATCGTAGACAAGTACGCTCCATCAACCAATACTAGATTTTCCATTATATCACCGTTATTTACTCTCCTTGAGTGATATATTAATTTAATCCCGAAAAAATGGAAAGAAACTTCAATAAAATCCGCATATTCATAAGAAAATGGAATGTATATTCCATAAAAAAGATAGATTTAAAATTACATTACTACTATTGTTAGCTATGGCTAAATTTGAGATAGATGAAAGGGATTTCGCAATTCTTGATGCGCTTAAAGAGAATGCAAAACAATCAGTATTCCAACTAGCTAAAAAAACTGCAATTCCACCTACAACTATTCACAATAGAATGAGAAAACTTAAGGAAAATGGAGTAATTGAAGGTTACTCAATACGTATAAACCATGAGAAATTAGGTCAAGCTGTATGTGCACTTGTTTCGGTGTATCTGAATAACGATGCACTGGAACCTTCCTCAAAAAAAGGAGGACTTGCAAAAAAGCTTTCTAAGTATAGTCAAGTTGATGAAATTTTTGAAACAACTGGTGCAGTAGATATAATTGTAAAGGTTTATGGAAAAAACATTAAGGAGATAACGGAGTTCATAATAAATAATATAAGAGAAATAAAGGGCGTTGCTAAGACTGAAACAATAATTGCTCTATCTGAGGTAAGAAAATAAAACTAAGTTGTAATCAAATCCATTTTCTTTCTCTTTTCTGCTTCCTTTACCTCCATTGCAATCCTTCTTCCAAACGAAACAGGTTCCCTAAATAAATATCCAGAATAAGGAGTAAATCTAGTTCCAGGAGAGCCAGGCATCCTAAAGGAAACATCAAATGTTGTGAATTGTTCTTTTCCATCTCGTTCCTCAATTGCACCTTGCAATGCAAATGGGCCAATTATTCCTGGAGCATACTCTTTCTCAACTGTTGCAACAAATTTTTCTGCTTGCTGGTAAACGTCCTGAATTAATGATTCCCGAACTGTACAGGCAATATGTCCAACCTCTATATTTCGGGGTTCTCGAGTTTTGAGTGCCTCTAATTGAACATCAGCAGGCATACGTAGGTAACCATCGAGATTAGTCTGTCTTCGCATATCCACTCCTAAAAGTTCCAGATCTCCATATATGGGAGAAACAAAGAAATTGAAATTAAAGTGAGCACCAATTATAAATTCCTCAATTCTAGCCTTTTTCAAATCTGCTTCAGTAATTTTTCCATTTTTTAGTAGTTTCCCGCTCTTCTCCTTATATTCCTCATATGAACTTGCAAGGAAAAAAGCCCGTTCATATTTTCTCTTAGCTTCATTCACCTTTACAACTACTAATCTGTCGATCTTCTCTGGAGAGGAAATCTCTTTTGGATAAGGAATGCCTGCTTTTCTCAAAAGATCAAACTGATTATTTGGAACATCTCTCTCCTCGGCCCTTAGAAGTTTCCTGTTCCCAAAAATAGGAATTGGAAAGTTATTCTCAATTGCATCATAACCTACATAAACTGCAAAAGATCTATTTGGAACAAAGATTGCATTCTTTTTCTTCAAATATGAAACGGTTTGTTCAGAACAAATTTCAGAAAATTTACCTAGAAGAAGAACTTCATCCACTACCCCAACTTCTTTTGTTCCTCTCTTTCTAGTCTTGTATGGACCTAGATAAGTATACTCTCTTCCTCTCTGGCAAACAACCAAAGATTTGAACCCTTCTTGCTTTGCACCTTCAGAAACATCCAAGGCTGAATGGCTTCCTAATGTAGCGATTATATGTTTCATAAAATCATCCTCAATCGTGAATAGATAATATACGTTAGATAGGTTTAATTTGATTACTCTCCATCTAGAATACGATAATTGGGTGGTAGGAATAGAGGAAAGAACCATTAACCATCTGGCCATAATTCCTGACGGAAATCGCAGATGGGCAGAGCAGCATAATATCTCCAAACAAGAGGGCTATGCAATAGGCATAAAAAAAATTGGGGACGTGCTCAAATGGTGCAAGGAAGCAGATATTCGAATGCTTACAATGTGGGGGTTTAGTTTAGAGAATTTTAATAGAGATAGGAAAGAGATAGGGGGATTATTCGAATTATTTAAGAAAAATCTAATTGAAGGACTTGGAAAAGATGATGAAAATAAGAAGGAATTAAAAGTAAAATTTTTAGGCAGAACAAATTTATTCCCAAAAGAAATCCAAGAACTTATCTCAAAGGCTGAGAAACGCCTTTCTGGAGAAAAAAAATACCAGTTAAATCTGCTTCTTTCCTATGCTGGAAGAGCAGAGATTATTGATGCAGTAAATTCAATAATTAAGAGTGGAGTTAAAGAAGTGAATGAGGAAACATTTCCAAAATATTTATACACAAAAGATATTCCTGATCCAGAATTAATAATTAGGACTTCTGGGGAGAGAAGACTAAGCGGATTACTTCCATGGCAAAGCACGTATTCTGAATTATATTTCTGTGAAAAATTATGGCCAGACTTTTCAAAAGAAGATTTCACTACTGCAGTTGATGATTATAAACATAGAAAAAGAAGATTTGGGAAGTAGTGTGTGAGGAATAAAATGAAAATTATAGATAAAACAACTGGAAAAGTGGTTGCTGAGCAATGCGATGTTGCAAATAAACTTCTCTCAAGAGCAATTGGATTGATGTTCTCTGGAAAAAAAGACAAAACAATCTGGTTCATATTTAATGAGGAAAGAATTCAGCCAATTCACTCCTTATTTGTTCCACGAGAATTTACTGCTGTTTATGTTGATTCAAAAATGAGAGTAGTTGAAGTTTGGAAAAAGGTTGGATGTTTCAAACTATATCTTGCACCAAAAAAACCAGCAAAATACCTTTTGGAATCCTTTAAGCTAAAAACAATTCCAAAGGTTGGTGACGTATTAACATGCTTGGGTGGAAAATCCTAAAGAAAGGGGAATACCTAATTGATTTGCCAACACTTAGCCAGGAAGAGGAAGAAGTAATAGAAGAAATTGAAAATTATTATAAGGAGCACACTAGAGAAAATAAAATTCCAGAAGAGGAAAGCGAGGAAACAATTAGGGAACTAATTCTAAAGCACTGCCAGAAAAAAGGAATTTGTTTGGATTCTGATCAAGAGGATTACCTAGTAAAATATGCAATTCTTCATATTCGTAAATTCATGTTCTTAGATGAGCTTCTGGAAGATAAAGAGATTGAGGAAATTAGCATAATTGGATTGAATAAGCCTGCGTATATATTCAAGAAAAATAAAGGTTGGTTCTCAGTAAATGCAATGTTTACTAAGGAAGAAGCACTTAAGGATGCAATAAATAAAATGAGCAAAACAATAGGACGAAGGATTACCTTACAAAAACCAAGAATAAATGCAATACTCCCAGATGGCTCACGATTACACGCTTCTCTTCCTCCACTTTCTCCAGGAGAAATAACAATAAGAAGATTCAGTGAAAAACCATTTTCCCCAAAATCTTTACAGCTGAATAATACATTTACTTCTGAGTCTCTTGCCTTTCTTTCCCTAGTAATGCAGTCAGATTCCTCACTTATTGTTGCAGGAAATACTGCAAGTGGAAAAACAACTACAATGAATGCGCTATTCTCTTTTGTTCCATCGAATGAACGGGTAATTATAATTGAGGAAACTCCTGAAATAAATATTCCTCATCCACACCAACTAAGAATGATCTCAAATGAGGAGATGGAAGTTGGACTATCTGATCTAGTATATGATAGCCTTAGAATGAGACCAGATAGAACAATTATTGGAGAGGTTAGGAACAAGAAGGAAATTGAAGCTCTTTTTGAGATTATACTTTCTGGCCAGGCACGCGGAAGCTATGCAACTATTCATGGGCAGAGCCTAAGGGAAACTGTTCAGAGAATAAAGTCCTTTGGAATAGAGGAAATGGATATTGGAAGTATAGATTTAATTGTTGTCCAGAGAAGAATGCTTAAGTATGATCAAAAGAAAAGAAAGAATATTGAATTAAGGAGAGTAGTTGAAATTGGTTCTCCAGAATCAGCTCACTTGCAAAAAGAAGAACTAATATTCAAATACGATTCTGGAAAGGATATTTTGAAATATAATCCAAAGAATTCTTTTGAACAAAAACTTATTGAGAAACTTGGTCTTTCTCAAAAAGAGTATAAGGAAGAATTATCCAGTAGAGTAAAACTAATGACTAGTAGTTCTGAAGAATTTTTGAAATTCTTTTCTAAGTTCCAAAAAGAATGTTATGGGTTGAAATGTGGGTATGTTCCAGAAACTGAAGCAAACGGAAAAGATGAAGAGGATTGAAGGGGAGTTGCCAACTTCCTTACGAATGCTCGGGATGCTAATAAATAGTGGAGTGGAATTTAACCAGGCATTAGAGATATTATCTGAAGAGGAAGGGGAATTTCCCAAGGAGATTAAGGAGGTTCTTAGGCAAAGTGAAGATGGAATTCCCTTGAAGGGCTCTTTAACTGCACTCGCGAGAAAATATAATTCAAAAAAGATTAAACGGGCAATTGCTCAGCTACTAACTGCGTATGAACATGGATCAAAAGGGAATGAAATCAAAAGAATAGGAGATGAGCTTCTTTTGATTCAAATGCATGAGATTAAGGAATATGCATCCAGAAGCGCACTTTTTGGACTCTTATTTATTGTATTCTCAGTATTGGTTCCAACCTTTTTTTTAGTAATCTCAATTATTGGAAAAAATGCATTTGAATTTAATATTTCTAAGGAGAATTTTATTCTTGGATTCTTAGTCATGATTCCCCTCATAAATATTCTAATCTTACTGCTCTCAAAAGCAACAAGTCCAGTGCAATCATTTGAAAGAAAACAAACTCTAGACGTTTTACCTCTAGTGCTTGGAGCAATAATCATTGGGCTACTTTTCTCAAATCTATTCCAACTGTGGATGCTCGTTCCTTTTTTGGTTTTGTTTGGAGTATTTGGATATTTGGAATATAAAAAAGAGAGGAAGGTTGAGGAAATTGAGGAAGAACTTCCAGATGCAATGATGGCATTAGGTTCAATGCCAAAAGGAAGTAGTTTAGAAATCATGTTTAGAAAAATATCCAATGGGAATTTTGGCCAACTCTCTATTGAATTTGAAAAATCTGTAAAACAAATTGATGCGAAAGTAAGAATGAGTAAGGTTATTCAGGACCTTTACTCTAGAGTAGATTCCTTAGTTTTTAAGAGAGTAATCCGGATTACTAATTATGTACTTGAAAGTGGATCGTATAGCGTATTCAATGAAATAGCAGAGGATTTACTAAAATTGTTCGAAATTCAAAGGGAAAGAAAAGGCCTTATGGCAATTCAAAAATATACCTTAATTGCTGGGGCATTTATTGTTCCAATAATTTTGAGTATCTCCATAAAACTAGGGGGAACAATGGGGAAAATTTTAGAGAAAGGAAGTTCTGGGATGGAGATCTTGGAAATTGCAAGTAATTCTATTCCAATTTACCTAGTAATGTATAGTATAATTGCAGGATATTACATTTCAGATGTTGAAGGCAAACGTTCAAGAGGAATTCTATATTCTTTTTTAATGTTGGCTGTAAGTATGATATTATATTTCATAGTATAGGCGAAGAAAATGGATTGGTTGAGTGAACACATAACTAATTTGAATAATCCTTTACTTACTCAGATTGCAGTTCTACTGGATAATGAAATTATTTTTGCAGGAATAATTATTTTGTTTGCAATTTTAGCATGTTATCTAGATAAGGACAGAAGAAAAATAAAAAAAATAGCAATTGCACTTATTCTAGCTTTAATTATTGGGTATGGATTGAAATATTTGCTTGATATTCCTAGACCATGTGAAATAATTCCAGCAAAAATAGAATGCCCAAGCGATTCCTCATTCCCCAGCTTGCATGCAATTATTGCATTCACTCTAATGATTTCCTTACTTGATAGAAAGAGATATTTCCTTTACTTACTCTTTGCATTATTTGTAGCATTTACCAGAATTTATCTAGGAGTTCATACCTTCACAGATGTTGCTGCCTCGCTAGTACTTAGTGCAATAATATATGGAATAGTTGATTATTATTTCAAAAGTAAAAGTCCTAAAAAGGTAAGGAAATGAATGAAGTAGAGAGAAAATTAGTTCACATAATTGCTGCAGTCATCCTAATTGAGATAATGTTTATTTTTGGAAGAGTGGATATGATTGCATTTCTATTCTTTGGATTAATTTTTGGGTCACTTATAGTTAATCTAAAATTACTTGGATATAAACTTCCAGTTCTAGATATAATCATAGATAAATTTGAAAGAAAAGGAGTGAGATTTCCAGGTTTAGGTTCTGCTTGGTTCGTGGTTGGGGCATTACTTGCTGTAACTTTTCTAAAGGACATTAATCAGATTGCAACAGTAATATTTATTCTTGGATTTGGAGATGGAGTGGCTACAATAGTTGGCCAAAAGGGAAAAATGAAACTTCCTTATAATTCTAATAAAACAGTTGAAGGAACACTTGCATTTTTTATAGTTTCTCTAGTTGCGTATAAATTAATTGGAATAATGATTGTTCCTCTTGCATTAATTTGTGCTATTTTAGAAAGTATGAGGATTCCTATAGATGATAATGTATTGATTCCTTTAATTGGAATAATTTTCTTTTCATTAACTTAAATCTTGGAAGTGAAACAAATGAAAATATTATACACAAAAATAAATCCTGCAAGCAAGAATATTGCTGAGGAACTTGCAAAAATTGCTCCAGAAATAGAGCTTACAGAATTTGAGAAAGATGTACTTGAAGTCCCTACGGATTTTGAGGAAGAGATCTTAGTTCTGAGTACCCATAAATCAAAAACTGGAGAACCAATGCTTACTGTTCATGTTCCTGGAAATTGGGGAACTGCTGATTTTGGAGGGGAGAACAAAACGCTAAATATTGTGAATGCTGTTCTAATCAAGAGACTATTAATTGGAATTGAAAAATACAATAAAAAACTTGGATTAAATTGGAAAGTTTGTTTGGAATGTGACCATCATGGGCCAACTTGCAAGGTTCCAATTACATTTATAGAGATTGGGAGCTCAGAAAAGGAATGGGAAAATAAAACTGCAGGAAAAATAATTGCAAATGCGATAAAGGAGACCTTAGAAGATGCAAAAGAATATCCAATCGTATTCTGTATTGGAGAAGGTCATTACTCAAGAAAGTTTACAAAAATAGATTTAGAATCAAACTATGCAGTTGGACATATTCTACCTAAGTATAGAATAAAGGAATTTGAGGAAGAATTGTTTAATCAGGCTCTTGAGAAAAATGTCGGAACAGTAGAGAAAGTTCTAATTGATGAGGAATGTAATAGATGGCAGAAGGATAAAATAAAACAAATGTGTGAAAAATTTGGAATGAATTTAGAAGAGATCTAATAGGGAACAAAAATTGCCCTTTTTCCTTCTATTTTATAGGTTCCTTTTGAGAAAGAATCAATTACTTTCTTGTAGGATTCGTGTTCAAATTTAAGAATTTTTTCTGAAGCTTCATCCCCAGATTTGCAATCACTAATATCCACTGCCTTTTGGAATACAATTGCCCCCCCGTCCACATCCTCAGTTACAAAATGGATAGTTAATCCGGAAACCTTGCACCCATACTCAAATGCATCGTGCTGAGCTTGCATAGAACCCTTAAATGCAGGAAGTAAAGAGGGATGAATATTGATTATTTTATATTTATAGGCATCCAATAATTCTTTAGAAGAGATTATTCTCATATACCCTGCAAGGACTACTAAATCTATTTTATACTGATCAAGATATGATTTTATTTTCAAATCCATTTCCTCTCTGGTTTTGAAATTCTTCCGATTTACGATTTCAACTGGAATTTTGCTCTTTTTTGCTCTCTCGATTGAGAATGCCTCTGGATTATCTGTAATTAGGACTTTTATTTCCCCATTGATTTCCTTATTCTTTACTCCATCTATTACAGCTTGGAGATTTGAGCCTCTTCCACTGGAAAGAACAGCAATTGAGATTTTAGGCATAATAGTATTGTGAGTAATTAGTTATATAATCCTTTTTTCGGTCACAATTAGGTCCATCTGAACATCATGAGACTCACAAGGAACATTCTCAGTAATTTGGAAATCAAAAGCAATTCCAATTTTGAAGGTTTTTTTATTCTTCAAATAAGAATCATAGAATCCTTTTCCATAACCAATTCTATTTTTACAGAGCCCGAATGCAACCCCAGGGATTACTATTACTTGAGGAGTATAGTCAATTAGTTTTTTTATTTTAGGTTCTCGAATCCCAAACTTTCCGATATGTAATGCTTCTAAGGAATTCAGATCTGCGAATGTTATATGTGTATTAGTTACTGGAACTGAGATTTTCTTTGAATTAATTAATTGTTCAATTGCATAATCAACATTTACTTCAGTTGGCTTAGCTAGGTAGAATCCAATTGAGTTTGCTTCTTTAATTTCTTTTAGAGAGAGTAATTTTTCACAAATTTCTCCACTCTTTGAAATAATCTCCTCTTTAGATTGTTCTAGTAGCTGGTTCTTCATCAAGGAACGGATATTAGATTTGACCATACAAGTTAGATTAGAAAGAATATGTTAATAAAAGATTTTGAGAACAAATAACTCAGTACTCTATCGTCTTGGTCGTAAGACCAAGACTAAAACAACGAGCCTAAGTTTGAGTGGGTCCGTTGCGGCCACACGAACAGAGGCAGTACATAAGACGAGTGCAGGGGTAGCGAAGCGGTTAAACGTGTTGGATTCAGAGTCCAATGGCTTAGTGCCTTCAAGAGTTCGAATCTCTTCCCCTGCATCTTATTTCCCTTCCTCAATCAGCCATTTCCAAAGTTTTTTGTAGGTTATTTTCTTACCTTCAACGTTTTCTTGGGCTTCATAATCCTTGGTAATCACTAATAGTTCTCCTCTCTTTCCATTCAATTCAAATTCTCCAGCAGCCTCAACTAACGCCTTAATCTCACGTTCTTTTGTTGTTTTGTCCCCCAATTCGTACACAACTTGAATAAGTTTCTTAACTTCGCTTCCCTGTCGTATTACAAAATCTACTTCTTGATTACCAGGGGACCTATAATACGAAATCTGACCCAGAGGATTAAGCTTTCTTCTAAGCTGTAAAAAGACTGCATTTTCATACACTCTTCCAAAATTCTTTTTTCCTCTTGCAGCATAGAAAAATCCAGTATCGCCCAGGTAGACTTTTCTAGGATAAAGTGCCTCGTCCTTTATTTTTGTTGAGAATACTGGGACAAAAAAGGCAAGGTAAGCTGTTTCAAACAACTGCTCTAGTTCTAAGAGGGTACTTTTGCCTATTTTATGCCCCATATTTTTCATTACATTTTCCAATTTTGTTGCTGAAAACAACGTGGTTCCAATCAACTGGGCTGAAAAATCTGAAACTACTTTCAGCGGAACTGTTGAAAGTGCAGCTACGTCTAACGCAATTATAGAATTCATATACTCCTGGAGAATACTAACTTTGCTTTCAGATAATACTACTTCTGGAAATCCACCATAAGTTAAGTAATTATCCAATTCTCGTTCAACAATACCTATCTCCCTAGTAGTTTCAGGTATTTTTATATTTTTGAATTCAAGAAATTCAATAAAAGATAGGGGAAATAATTCAAAATAAGATATTCTACCTCGCAGTGCCTTTGGCGGAAATTTAGACAATTTGTTTAATGAAGAGGTGGTTATCAAATGCACACTTTTCATTTCATTTATCCTATGAATCCAGTTTTCCCATTCCTTTGCAGAAGTGACTTCATCAAGCAATAGCCAATCTGCATCTGGGGTTTGTTTAAGTATTGTATCCAGCGCTTCTGGAATTTGTAGTCTATTATCTTCTAAATTTGCATAAGCTGCTTTTTTTCCAAGAGCTGCAAGCTTTCTGTAAATCAGCATCAAAACCGAACTTTTTCCTGCTCTTCTTATGCCTGTAATTGATACCACTCGGTTTTTGGATTCATCTATGGTTTTGTTAATGTCAAACTTTCTATCTTTGAGTAATTTACTGGTTGCAGTGTTACTCCACTCCTTAAGTACATCTTCTATGTTTTCCATATCCTCAACCATTCTTTTGTTTACTATCCTCATTTGGTTGAGGACATCGAAAACGAACCGTCGTTTTCGATGTGTCCAGGAACGACGCATCGTTCCTGAGCATAGCTTGAGTCAATGTTTGTTTGACTCATGATAATCGTTTTTATACAGAACGACTTTATAAAGATATCGTTTTTTAAGAAACCGAATAAAAATTAGCATATACATTAGTCAATCGTCTAACCCCGTTCGGATATTAGTTTATTTGTCATCCCTCAAAAACTGCAACAATGGAATAATTTTTATCTCTCCTTCCTGTTTTGAAGCATTCGGAGTGATAAGCAACAGATTTTTTATATTTTTGTCATTTTCTCTCAATGCGCTACTAAAAATATCAAAAACAAGTATGAACGTAACCTTTATATTATAATGTTGTTAATAATATACAGATGAGATCAGCTTACCGCTCAGTAGATGCAGGAAAACTTTGGAGTAGTCGTCTGCTCCTTAACCCTAAAATGCATATGTTGGGTGATCATAAGGATGCACTTACTCCTAGTACGTTTGTAAATGAAGTGCGTGCTCGATTTTTTAGGTTACATACAGATCTTGGAGTAGTAGAAGAAAAATTTGTAGCTGCAATGAACCGTGGATCAGATACATTGAATTCTTTAGTTAGAGAACACAGTCCAAATGACGAGGAAGCGCTTAGAGTGGGGAATTTTCATGATATACGTATCCCAGAATTGCTTGAAGAAGCACGACGCAGATACAGATTATTAAAAGCCACTGGAATGAGTGACATAGGTGAAAGACGAAAATTATACGAAATACTCAGGGGACTTGAACTAGGACACCAAATACTTAGAATTGATACAGAAAAGGAGGTTCAGTTATCTTTACGTTTTTACAGCGAACTGATTGATTGGTTCCATAAATTTTTGGGTATTGGACAAGCTACACCTTGCCCAGTAGAATCATTCGGTTACACTTTTCAAACAGATAGTAGCATATCCATTTATGGTAACGAAGGCAGACCATTTAGATCTCGAGTAAAATGTTTGACACCAGAAGGAGAAATTAAGTATGGTTCATTGCTTATAAAGGCATACTTGGCTTTGTTGGAAGATACTCCTGAAAAGAAGATAAAGGGTCCGCGGGATTATACTGGTGTTGAATTTATTGTTGGAACTGATACAGAAGTAGAACAGCTTGTTGATTACTTTAGAGCAACAGCTATTACAGGAAGGTTGGAAGATTTTAAACAACGTCAAAGAGCTGCAGGGATCAAAGACAACCATTCTGCAAGCTCTGAATTTGGAATAACTAAGTTTATTTTTAGAGTTCCAATAGGAGTTGATGAAATTAGTGGTCATCCCTTAGGTGATCAACTAACGCAATTACTCCAAGTAGAAGTTCAAATCTTGTCATTAGAAGATCATCATATCCGTGATACACACCAAGATGCACGACATGCTAATTATAAAAAACGGCAATTCGATAGAATATCTCCTGCTATTTTTCCTATGAAGATATATAGACAGTTTCTTCGGAGACAGGATGAGCCATATCCATCAGATCTGATCTAAACACTTTACTTCTGCATTTAGATCTAATCTTAGTTCTCGAACTGCACCATAGTGTCAATTTTTACACGGGATAGTCATCCCTGAAGGGGCGTCTGTAGAGCATAGAATAAAAATACTGCTTTCTTATACTAGTTTAAGGTGATTTTATGAAGAAAGATGTTGAACTTATAACGCCCGCCAATACGCCAAAACCAATAGGCCCATACAACCATGTAGCTATTACTGGAAATTTTATTACAATTGGTGGTGTAGCTGGAGTCAGTCCTCAAACAGGGTCTCTTGCAGGAGAAAGTGCGTATGCTCAGGCAAAACAGATTCTTCTATCGTTCAAAAATATGCTTGAGTCCGTAGGCTCAGACCTGGAGCACGTAGTGCATATCAATGTATTCTTACTCCATATGAGTGATTTTGAGGAACTCAATAGAGCATATGTCGAAGTTATGAGAAAACATCTTCCCGCAAGAACGGTTATTGGCGTGCATGAACTGCCGAAACCAGGCGTGCTAATGACCATGAACTTAACTGCGGTAAAGAAGTAAACTACCAAAACGCTTCAGACCTCAGATCAGCTCTGAGTATCCTTCCCCTGCATACATATTTCATCAGGATTACCAAAAAGCTTAATTATTCTATCTCAACAAATCCTTTTGTGATAATATGGATTCTACCCCTAATTTATCTGTAGAGAATAATAAAAGAAAGGAACAATTTTATGCAAAAGTAATCGAGAGTATCAAAAGTAAAGGCTTTCCATTCACGTTCGATGAGAAAGAAGAGAAACTAAACTTTGATATGACAGGGGTAGGAAAAGCAGAGTTGTATCTAAGTAGATCCTGGCAACGAATCGAAAATGGAGAAAACGAAGAAGCAGTATTGAGGATTACTCTTGAGAGGATTGATGAGACAGCACTCTCAAAGTTCGTCAAAATAAGGGATAATATTGATAGGGTAGTGCCAAGACCACGTGCCATGTATGATAGTGTGAAAATATATTATGAGAAGTTTGGTAAGAACAGTAGAACATATGAAGGCGCACCCATAGTGTATGATATTACAGATCATCTTCACCTCTCATTTGCATTGGATATGCCAAATTCTTTCCAGATAATTACAGTTGGAAGATGCAAAAAAGAGGGAATGCCTATTCCTGAACTAATGCTCGCTGCACGTAAGAATTCTGTAGCTGAAATTGAAAAAATAATTACTGATAAGCAGTTGCATGTCACTAAAACTCCTGAAGGTGTCTATTCCGTAACAACCAAAGACCCAAATAAAACTGGTTTGCTGCTAATGCATATGGTTAGTCTATTTCCGATCTTTCAAAAAATTATGAATTCTAAAAGTGAAATGCTTCTTGTGTATCTACCGAGTCTTGAGGTTATTCTTCTAAGCGAGCTTACAACTACATCTATTCATAAGTATGCCCAAGATATCTATTCGACTGCAACAAAACCACTCGCAGAATGGCCATACTGTTTGACTTCTAAGGGTTTTGAGGAATTAACACACCCTTCAAAGCTTCCACCAGAACAGATAAAGGTTTTTCTACGTGCTTCAGGACTTTCCAAAATTGCTCTTGAGAAAAAGGATGAAGGAAGTTTAAGGGAAGCAATAAAAGCATCAGATGAATTCTTTGAAATTTGTAAAGAAGGTCCAGAAAAGGAGTATCTTATCCAACGAGCATATCTTGCTCGAGGTAAATTGGAATTCAATGTTAATAGACTTGAAAAAGCAATTGAATATTTTTTAAAAATTGAGAAATATTATATGCATACAGGAGAAGTATATTATTTACTTGGAATGGCATATGATAGACTTGGAAAACTTGAAGAAGCACGGGAATTTTACAAGAAAACAAGTATTTACAGACCGAGTAAAATAGATATATATTATAACATGGCTAGCATTGATATTGGACAGGGACGTTTCAAAGAAGCAATTGAAAATTTAGACATGGTTCTTTTGTTACATCCAAAATTAATCTTGGGGCATTATCAAAGGGGAATTGCTTACATGGCTATGAATGAAAAGGAAAAGGCTAAGGAAGATTTCAAAAAGACATTGGAACTTGATCCTCAGAATCAGAATGCGATAAATAAATTAAAGGAACTTGAATAATATTTTGAACGACGAGTGGTCGATCTATTTAAAAAGTTAAGCATACCTAACATTAATATGAAAAAATATACTCCGCAAGTAGAAGAGTACCTGGAATTAATGGTGCGGCTAAAGGAACTTGGAAAAAATATAACTGTTTCTACTCTCGCAAAAGAATTGAAAATTTCTAAAGCAAGCGTAAGCGAAATGACACGCAAGCTGGCCAAGGAAGGAAATGTAGAATTCGAAAGATATGGGGAGATTACCTTAACTCCAAAAGGATTATCTACTGGAAAAAGGATTTTACGCAAGCATAGGATAATAGAAAAATTCCTCACATTCATAGGAGTAAAAAGAAAAATCCATGAGGAAGCATGCATACTTGAGCATGCACTTTCTGATGAGGTTGAGAAAAAAATTGAAAGAATTGCTTGTAAGAAAAATGGAAGACATATTACTGCACTTTCTAAAGGAATGAAAGGTAGAATAGAACGAATAGAAGCTGATCAGAAAACTACCCGTAGGCTACAGGATATGGGACTAACTAAAGGTACAGAAGTAATTCTAAATGGAAATGCACCACTCAAAGGACCAATTGAATTATCAGTACGTGGAACACGATTAGCAGTTGGAAGGAAACTTGCATTAAAGATATTCATAAAGTGAATCCAATGAAATTCCCGGATTTATTCAAAAATTCTTGCTGTATTACTAAGACTAAGCAATTAGGAACACAAAATAGTGAGAAAAAGAAGAAGCTTAAAATTGCACTTGCAGGAAATTCAAATGTAGGAAAAAGCGCTTTGTTCAACCATCTCACTGGAATGAGTCAGCACGTTGCAAACTGGCCAGGAAAGACTGTAGAAATGGCTGAGGGAACGCTTTGTTTTGGAAATTATGAAATTACAATAGTGGACCTTCCAGGAATTTATTCTATTTCTGCATTTTCAAAAGAAGAAGAAGTTACTAGAGAATATATCCTTAAAGAAAAACCAGATGTAGTAGTTAATGTAATTGATAGTACTGCATTGGAACGAAATCTTTTCTTTACATTACAACTTCTAGAGTTGGGCGCACCGCTTGTGCTCTGTTTAAACCAAACAGATGCAGCAAAAAGAAAAGGGATTGCTATTGATGAGAAAAAGTTAGGTAAAATTATTGATACTGTGGCAGTCAAAACAACTGCAACAAGTGGAGCTGGAGTCTGGAAACTTATACAAGCTTGCTGTGAGGCTTCTGAGAGTAAAAAAAATAAAAAACCTAAACTAGGAAGAGATAAGAACACTACAAAAGATGCAGAAAAAAGATATGATACAGTTAGAGATATTGCAAAAAAAGTTCAAAAAAATTCAAAGGCATTAGAAAGTATTGTGGATAAAGTAGATTCCTTAACAATGCATCCAATTCTTGGATACCTTATTATGGTTCTTGTGTTAGGTTTAATTTTCTATTCAATATTTAGTTTTGGAAGTATTACCTCTTCGTGGATCAGCGGAATTTTTTCAGGAATTCGCCCACCTGAGAATACTACATTAAATTTACTTTGGGAAGGATTTATGGGTGGGTTTGTTGCAGGCCTAACACTTGTGCTTCCATATGTTCTCCCATTTTACTTATTACTTACGATTCTTGAGGATACTGGATACATAACAAGAATTGCATATTTGATGGATGGAATTGCATCTAAAGTAGGATTCCATGGAAAAGCAATAATTCCAATGATACTTGGTTATGGATGTAATGTGCCTGCATGTATTGGATGCAGGATAATGGAATATGATCGAGATAGGTTGATAACTGCATTTGCAATTACACTCATTCCATGCACAGCAAGAACTGTTGTTGTGCTTGCATTAGTAGGGGCCTATCTTGGACCTTGGTGGGCACTTGGACTTTATGCCTTTAATGTGGCAGTGATTATGCTGCTTGCTAAAATAGCTTTCAAGATTCTACCTGGAGAACCAATGGGACTAATAATGGAAATTCCTCCGTATAGAATTCCTTCTACTAAATCTGTATTCAAGCATACTTGGTGGAAAATAAAATCTATACTCTCAGTTGTATTTCCATATTATATGGTAGGTGGACTGATTTTTGCTATTGCATATGCAATTGGAATTTTCAATTTCATAAATGAAATGCTTACTCCATTAACTGTAGGTTGGCTTGGTCTTCCTGCAATTGCAGCAACCTTATTGCTTTTCGGGCTTGTGAGAAAAGAATTCATAGTGGTCCTGCCAGCAGTGATTTACGGAACTAAGGATCTCGCTACAATATTCTCTCCAGTGCAGATGATAGTTATTACACTTGTTGCAATGTTCTACATTCCTTGCATTGCAACAATAGAAGCACTTGGAAGAGAATTTGGTTGGAAGAGTGCATTAAGCATAGCTGCATTTGAGGCAGTATTTGCAATATTGTTAGGTGGGGTTGCATTCAGGATTTTAACTGCTGCTGGAATTGCATAACAACATTCAGAGATAAAAATTTGTACTGGGATTTAGAATAAGTTAATAAATTTGTTCTTAGAGCTATTTACATGAATAAAAAACTAATTTTTGCATTTGTTTTTTTATTTTTGATTCTATCTACAGAGATATACGCATCATGCACTGAGAACTGGCAATGTACTCCAACTACTGCACTATGTGATTGGAAATCTGGAGACCATGTTCGAGATTGCGTGGATACAAATAATTGCGGGACAACTAACAGTAAGCCAGAGGAAGAGGCATTTTGGTATAAAATATCTGAGGAAAATACCCCAACATTATCGAGAATTATTGTAAATGTAACTGTATTTAGTGGAAACAGCCCGCTGAGTTCCACATTAGAATACTATCCGTGTGATGATGGATATTATGCGGAAACAAAAGGGATTTATAAGTTTGGACAGTGTTGCCCAGATAGTGGATGGGAGGATTGTGAACTAGTATACCCCAGAGTTGATATAGTTACAGGTAATCCATATGATAAGAAAACACTCACTGTAGGAGAATCGTGGAACCTAGGGACAAGGATTACCTTAACAGTAAATTCAATTGATGCAAAAGCCAATCCAAGGCAAGCATGGCTTACGTTATTTAAAGATGGGATTAAACTGGATGATAAAGTAGTGGCCCAAGGCCAATACTATTACTATACAGAAAAAAGTATGTGTGGAGAAACAGATATCAGTTCATTTGGAACTTATGTTGATTCTATTTTTGCAGGCGCTGTAGATGATATGATCGAATTGAAGTACACGTATGTAAATAAACACTGGTGGAGCTGTTCAGAAACTTGGGAATGCGGTGATTGGGGGTATTGTATCCCGGGAGTAGATCCTCAACAGTCGCGGGGTTGTATAGATATTTACACTTGCGGGACAACAGCTAGCAAACCATCAACAATCCGTCCATGCTGTGCAGAAAATTGGCAGTGTAGTAACTGGTCTGCGTGTATTGATGGGCAACAGATAAAAAATTGTATAGAGGCAAATAATTGCGATACCACATATAACAAACCTGCAATTACCCAGAGTTGCACCTCATGTATTGAGAATTGGCAATGTAATTCGTGGTCTGAGTGTGCAAATAATCAGCAAACAAGAACTTGTATAGATTCTAGTAGTTGTGGCACAATAGCTACAAAACCCATAACTGCTCAGATCTGCACTGCGTGTATAGAAGACTGGCAGTGTGGGAGTTGGTCAGCTTGTACTAATGGACAGCAAACAAGGGATTGCACGGACTTAAATAAATGTGGAACAATAACCAATAAACCACTCGCGACCCAAAATTGTACTGCAACAGGGTGTACAGAATCCTGGTTTTGCAGTCCCTGGTTAAATTGCGAAAATGAACAGCAAACACGAATATGTATTGATTTGTATAACTGCGGCACAGAATTTGATAAGCCAGTTATGAACAAACCATGTACTTCTGAGCCATCTACGTGTACAGAATCCTGGTCTTGTGATGAGTGGGCTGTATGCAGCAACGGACAGCAAACAAGGAACTGTGCTGATGATAATGGTTGTGGAACAACAATCAACAAACCAGTAATCAACCAGGACTGCAGTGTAGACACAAACCCAGATCTCGCAGAGAATAACGCTGATGAGGCAGGAGAGGATAACCAAGATCCAGCATTATCAGGACAATCTAAAAAACTTTCAGAATCAACAGATTTAACACTAATTAGTACTGCACTTACGATCATAATAACTGTTATTGCAACTGGTTTAACTGCGACAATCCTTTGGTTCCTCTGGAAAAAAATAAGAGAAGGCAGTTGAGCTAAACATTGAATAAATTAATAAATTTGCTCTTGGAACTAGTTATATGGACTCAAAAAAACTAATTTTCCTATTGGCTTTGTTTAGTTTAACTTTCTTCATGTATGGGTGTACCCAAGAGGAGGAAACTTCTGGTGGTGGAGGTGCAGATACTGAAGAGGGTACTGGTGACGCTTCTGGTGGGAACACTCCATTTAGTGTTGTTACAGCCAAACAAGCATGCAGTCAATTGAATGAAGAAGAGGCTGTTGAAGATTGCCTTGCAAATGTTGCATTAGATGCACAGGACGAATCAGTATGCGCAGAAATCAATGAGGCTGACCTTGTAGTTTTATTTCAACAAAGTTACTATGTCCATGAAGCTGAAGATCCTCAAAAAATAGATTCTGATAATGATTGGATGAGTGATAGTTCCGAAGAATATTATGGAACAACCACTGGAGATACAGATAGTGATGATGATGGTCTTTTTGATGGTCAAGAACCAGATGAATATACAGATCCATTGAATCCAGATACAGACGGGGATGGAATTTCAGATGGTGGAGAAATGACTTCATATACGTATTCAACAGATCCTGAAGATTTCCCAAAAGATAGTGATGGAGATGGAATGGCAGATGATTGGGAAACAAAATATGGATTAAATCCAAATGATCCAAGTGATGCTTCATTAGATAATGATGGGGATACAATAGATAATCAATATGAATATAGTTTTGATACAAATCCAAATTCTGTAGATTCAGATCTTGATGGATATTCAGATAAGGAAGAAATAGAAAAGGGAAGTTACCCTTCTACTAATTTGTATACTCCTTTAGACGCAGATTATGATGGGGATGGATATCCGGATTTACATGAAGAACAAGTAGCTTCAGGAAACAGGGGCCTAGAACTTGCAAATGCAAAAAATACATGCTACTTGATACTTGCAATTAATCAAAATAATAAGGACTTATGTGCTAAGAGTGGGTGGATTGGTGGCTCAGGATTCAGTGTAAATGCAGCAACTACGTGTGTATTGATTATAGATGGACTTAGTGATCCAGCAATGCATGATCAGATATGCTCTACATATTCAAATACACTTGCACTTGCGAGGAAAAGCTGCTAAATCGAGGATTTATTAGTTGTAAGATTGGGTTTCTCCAACTGGAACACAATTGTAATTAGTTGCACAGCCGCAATCATCATAAGTCCATACAATTTCTTCATTTGCAAGACAAGGAGAAGGCGTGAAAGACCATTCAGTACATTCATAATCGCAGGGATCATAGCCAGAAGAACCTGGACCGGGCTTAGAATCTGGGAAGCAACCAAAAGTAAAAAATGAAGCAAAAATAAGGGCAATAATAACCAACCTTTTCATACAATCACAAAAATAGAATAAAGTTAAAATTTTTAATTGAATTGGAGGTATAACCATTATGGAAATTATTTCTTTTGAAAATAAAAAGTTAAAATTAATTGATCAGACCAAACTTCCTCTTTCAGAAGAATACGTTACTTGCAGAACAGTTGAGGAGGTTGCAAGTGCAATTAGAACAATGGTTGTACGCGGAGCACCTGCAATTGGGATTACTGCTGCATATGGAATGGTTCTTGGAAAGGATCCGAAAAAAGATGCTGAGATTTTAAAACAGGCAAGGCCAACTGCAGTGGATTTGTTTAATGCAGTAAGTTATATGCTTAAAGAAATCAAAGAAGGAAAGAATCCTGAGAGTTCTGCAAGAGCTTGGCATAAACAAATAATTGAAAAAACTAGAAAAATAAGCGAGAATGGAGCGAGTTTAATCAAAAGTGGAGAGAATATTCTCCTACATTGTAACGCTGGACCGCTTGCAACTGGAGGGTATGGAACCTCTTTAGGAGCAGTTCTGGAAGCCCATAAGCAAGGAAAGAAAATATTCGTATATGTGGATGAAACAAGACCAAGATTCCAAGGAGCATTAACTAGTTGGGAACTAAGTAAATTAGGCATTTCTCATAAAGTAATTGTAGATTCTTCTGCTGGATCACTAATGAGAATGGGAAAAGTGAATTGCGTAATGGTCGGAGCAGATAGAATCGTTAGAAATGGGGATTTTGCAAATAAAATTGGAACATACCCACTAAGCGTATTAGCTAAGGAGAATAAAATTCCGTTTTATGTGCTTGCACCTAGTTCTACATTTGATTTTTCAACTAAGAGTGGAGAGGGAATAAAAATTGAGGAAAGAGAGGAAAAGGAAATTCTAGAAGTTCTTGGAAGAAGAGTTTATTCTAAGGAAACAAAGACATTAAACCTTGCATTTGATGTGACTCCTGCAATATATGTTAGTGCATACATAACTGAGTTTGGAATTCATAAAAGTACTAAAGAGATCGAGAGCATATGGAAAAATACGAAGGAGTAAAATTCAAAGTTATTGATTTGGAAGGAGAAGTTCCACATAAAGAAAAGCTTCTTAGTTTAGATAAATTACTCTCAAAATATCTGCAACCTACAGAGAATGAAGGGAACATGAGTGTGAGGGAAGGAAAGGGATTCCTAATTAAGAAAGCAGGAGCTAATATGACGCAATTAAAAGAAAACGAAGTGATATTTGTAGAGAAAGTGGTTGAGGATAGAGTTTATGCAAGCGGTGGAACTCCTTCATCAGAATCACGATTACATTTCGCAATTTATACAAATAATAAGGATGCAAAAATAATTTTGCATTTTCATGATGAGGAACTTTTGAGAAAAGGGTTCGAAATTGAAACTGGTCCTTTCTTTTATGGGAGCTGGGAACTTGCAGATGCTGTAGGTGCACTCTCAAGAAAAGAAGACATAATAAAGATAAAGGAACATGGATTTGTAGTAGTTGCTAAAGATGAGAAAGATTTGGAAAAAAAGATGGAAGAGCTAATGAAAAATAGATAAGCAGAGGCGTATATAGTATGGTTGATTCTCCAGAGATTCAAAGAAAAATAAAAGAAATAGAGGCTGAACTCCTTAGAACTCAAAAGAACAAAGCTACTGAATACCATATAGGAGTTCAAAAAGCAAAGATTGCAAAATTAAAACGCGAGTCATTTGCACCTTCTAGGAAAAGCATAAAGGGCGGATTTGATATTAAAAAAGAGGGAGATGCAACAGTAGTAATTATTGGATTTCCTAGTGTTGGAAAATCTACCCTTCTAAATAAATTAACTAATGCAAAATCTGAGGTTGCATTCTACGAATTTACTACTCTTACTTGCATCCCAGGAATAATGAAATATAAGGACGCGTATATTCAATTATTGGATCTTCCTGGAATTATTGAAGGTGCAGCTGAAGGAAGAGGAAGGGGAAAAGAAATAATTTCAGTTGCAAGAAAATCTGATTTAATACTGGCTTTATTAGATATAGATAAAGCTGAGAGCCAGTATAATAAAATAGTTGGTGAACTTGAAGAATTTGGGCTTAGGTTGAATAAAAAACCAAAGAACATTAGAATTGAAAGAGTTATAAGTGGCGGAATTGAAATCCAAAGTTCTCCTGTTTTTCTCAGGACAATAAGTAAGAATGAGATTGTAGCAGTACTTAATGAATATGCAATCTACCATGCAAATGTAGTATTGCAAGAGATGATTACTGTAAATGATTTGATTGATCATTTGGAATCAAATAGAGTATACATACCTACTCTTGCAGTAATAAATAAAATAGACAAGGGTAAGGTAAAGAAAGTTAATATAGAATATGTAGGAATTTCTGCAGAAGAGGACATTGGATTAGATAAGCTAAGAGATGCGATGTATAGAAAGTTGCAATTCATCAGAATATTCACAAAAAGAAGAGGAGAAAAAGCTGATTTGGAAGAAGCACTTATAATGAGGAGAGGGCATGCTATAGAAGACATATGTACTCGGTTGCATAAGGATTTGAAGAAAAATTTCAGATATGCACTTATATGGGGGAAAAGTGCTAAGCATCCTGGGCAAAGAGTTGGCCTAAAGCATTTATTGGAAGATGGGGATATTGTTCAGATTTATACTAAATAGGTAAGAAAATGGCCACTAAAGCTGAGATTGATGAAATAGTTGCTTGGTGCGAGAAAAGAAAAGCTGATGAAAAAAAAGTAGCACTAGTTGAGAGAAATCCATTTAAGGAAAAAATAAAATGGACTATGAGATTTCCCCTGATAGAAATAGACCGCCCAAAGGAAGTTGCAGCAAAAACTAGTCTTGTATATGATTCGACTATGAAAAGATTATGGCAGTATTACCTGAATGAGTGGAGGAGAATAGAACCGAGTCCATTCTAGATAATATTATAAACTCAAACTGCAATAGTTTTATTGGCGATAATATGTCCACACCAAAGAAACGTGAAAGTGAAGTTTCACAGTCGATACCAATTCCTTCAAAGGTAAATGTTTCTCCAGAGGCAGCTAACGCTGCAATAAGCATTGCGGATCAAATAGCTGAATTAAAACCTGTGAAAAAAAGGGAAAAGGGGGTCATTTAAATGATAAAGATTGAAGATCTCCCTGCAGAAACTAAGGATAAGATAATTAAAATCTGGAAAGGTATGAGTGAAAGCAGTAAAATGCATTTCATAAACCAAATGGCACTATCATTGAGCATTTGGGGAAGCGATGAGAGTGGAAAGAAGAAAGTACTTGAAGTAATTGATGCAATGGTCGGAGATGGGTCAGAAACACTTTCTGATTTTGGATTATATATTTCTAAAGGAATAAAGAATTCTGGAGATAAGGAAAAAAGAGCAGGCAGGATTATTGAAGATTATAGGTTAAAGTATGATCTTCCGATGATTCCAACCAAGCCTCTAATCTAATTGAACTTAGAGTAAGAATTTTTCTGTTCAATTAGAACTATCAAAATTACACTGAAAACCCAAGTAATGCAATATCCTGTAAATTTGGCACCTGGACTGAATAATTAGTTCTTCTTAACCTGGTTGTCTTCATATTTATTCTTGCATAGTTATAGAGTCTTTCAACAACCTGTTTGGTATTTCTTTTATCTGCTGAGGACAAAAGTCCTTGCATAACTTTTTCTCCTGAGGCATCTAATACAAATCCTCTAGAATCTACCTGAATCGGAAGATTTGACCAAAAACCATCTGTAGCAACTAGGAGCATGTCAAACTCACTCAGAGCAATTTTCCCAATATTTGGTGAACTAAAAGAAACTGGCCTGTCTAATCCAGATTCCCCATCAGCACCAGCATAATATTTTGGAGTACCTAATTCTCCTAAAAATTCTTCATAATTAATTTTTGCTCCATAGTCCACAAGTCCAGAGATTCCATCATCCACAGTTAATTTCTTCACTTTTGAATCTGAAGAGGAAATACCATATATTCTAGAATCTCCGACATTCAGGTAATATAATAATCCATCAATTACAAGTCCTATTGAGAAGGAAACACCAGAGGAATTTCCAAGAGATTTTACAAGTGTGTATCTTGCAGATTGGAAAAAAGAGTGGAATAATGAGAGGATCGTATCACTCTCAAAAAATCTATTGTTTCCAAAATATTGCTTAAATACAGCCATTAATTTCAATGCTGAAATGCTGTCTGTTCCTTCTTTATTTGTAAGCCCGTCGAACACACCAAATACAATTACGCGTTTTCCATCAGCATAAAAATTGCTGAAATAAACTGCATCTCCTGAACTTTGGTCTTTTCTCTTGTGGGGTTTCTTATCTACGATTGCTGCAGCTGAAGAGCCTTCTAAATAATCTAGGGTCTTGAATGGGACATCAACTAACTCAATAACTTCTGGCGTAGAAAATTGTCCATATTCTCCGCATAAACTAGCCATTTCTAGAAGATTGTCTGCACCTTCCTTGTATTCTCGTCTTAAAGAACGTGATTTATAATCTTCCCATGCAAAACCTTTTTTTGCAAGAGGAATAATTCCATAGTGCATTTTTCTTTTCAGTGAGTCCTTATCCATTTCATGCAATAGGAGAAATCTATCCACTCCTTCTTTACTTATTTCTGTACGATCTGAAAATTTCTTTCCAATTCCAAGTGCAACAAGTCCTTTGTATTTACTGTCTGTAAGAACTGTGCTCTCTAATCTATCTTCAGGTCTTAAAACTCCAACTGATTCTTCAAAAGGAAGAGCAGGCCTCTTTAATTTATCTGGCAACTGCTGGGGAATACGAGCTAAGCTACGGGCTACTGCTGAAACAAAAGTCCGGGAGGACATACATATAGTTAAAATAATAAGTATAAAAACCTTTTCGACCATTTTTTATTAGGAATTCTAATGAAAAATAGAGTATTGATGTTTGGAGTTGTTCTTGTTCTCTTAATGATATTTGGATGCGTGAATGTAGATTATAATCAAGAAATAAAAGAGAATGGAAAGGCTACACTTACGTTTTCAGTAGATTATTCTGATTTTGTAAATACAGCTGCAGAACAATCTGAAAAAGGAATTTCAGAAACAAAAAAGGAAATGCAAAAAAAACTTGAAGATAATTGTCAGTGGGTAAAGGATTATGTTTATGAAGTAAAGTGCAGTGTAAAAGGAGTGGAGATAACTCTTGTAAGTGAAATAGAAAGTGGAGAGTATTATGATTTTGAAAAAAAATCTGGAGTATCTTCAACTATTTACTATGTAAAAATTAAGAAGATCTTTGATATGGCGCAGTATTTATCTGTTGAGTATGGTGGAACACAAGGAAAGGATTTAGACTTAAGTAAGAAACCAACAGCTGAAGAAAAGGCACAGTATGAAGGTTATTCTAGTTATCTAAATGTAACGTACACAATAGAAGTACCTGGGGAGATTAGCTCTGTTAATGCTGGAACGGTTGAGGGCGAGATAAAGGGAAGCACTGTTTCATTTAATCTTTTTGAACTAATGGCTGAACCATCTCCAATTGTAATTGTATCTGAGAAAAAGAATATGGATTTTGGATGGATGATTATTGGGGTACTTGTATTGATTGTAGTTTTATTCTTACTAAAATTATTCGCATTCAGAAAGAAAGAGGAATAATTACCTAACTCGACTTTTAACGAAGGTTTTCAGGATAGGTTTAAAAAGGTCTATAAGGGTAAAATTAATTGAATTATACTAAATAAACGCAATGAGATTGATGATTATGGTTGGAATAGTTGGGTATGGGACGTACGTCCCGCATTATAGGATAAAAACTGAGGAAATTGCTAGGGTATGGGGAGAAGAACCAGAGAGGATTTCCAAAGGCCTTGGAATAAAGGAAAAGGCAGTTGGAGGGCCTGATGAGGATAGTGCAACCCTAGCAGTAGAAGCTGCGAGAATTGCACTTAAAAGAGCAAAGATAGACCCAAAAGAAATTGGAGCTGTTTATGTTGGAAGTGAAAGCCATCCTTATGCAGTTAAACCTACAGCAACCATCGTTGCAGAGGGAATAAAGGCTACCCCTAATCTTACAGCTGCAGATTTACAGTTTGCTTGCAAAGCAGGAACTGCAGGCGTACAAATGTGCATGGGACTCGTAAAGGCAGGATACATAAAATATGGACTTGCAATTGGAAGTGATACTGCACAAGGAAGACCAGGGGATGCACTGGAGTACTCTGCTGGAAGTGGAGCAGGTGCATGGATTATTGGTCCAAAAAAAGAGAGTATAGCAAGCATAGATGCGATGTTTTCATTTACTACAGATACTCCGGATTTTTGGAGGAGACCAGGGGTTATGTATCCTTCTCATGGAGGTAGATTCACTGGAGAACCAGCATATTTCAAGCATGTAATTAGTGCAACTAAAGGATTACTTGAGAAAACTGGAGAAAAGGTTGGAGATTTTGATTACGTAGTATTTCATCAACCAAATGCGAAATTCCCATTGAATGCAGCAAAGATGCTTGGGATTCCTCCTGAGAAATTAAAGGTTGGGTTACTTACCCCAACTATTGGAAATACTTATTCTGGGGCAAGCATGATTGGTTTATGTGCTGTATTGGATGTAGCTAAAGAAGGAGATCGGGTTCTTGTAACTTCTTTTGGAAGTGGAGCTGGAAGTGATTCATTTTCAATTACAGTATTGGATAAGATTGATGAAGTTCGTAGAAGAGGAGAAAATTTACAGAAACAAGTTGAGAATAAAAAATATATTGATTATTCTACATATATAAAGTATAGAGGAAAAATACTTATGTAAATAGGTGAAAGAATGTTTGAATCATTTAATCGATCTTGGGAATTAATGAAGAAAAGTTTAGGAGTCTTGCAAAAGGATAAGGAACTAATGATGTTTCCGATTATTTCAACAATAGCTGCAGTATTATTGATGATTTTATTTTTCGTTCCAGTATTTACAGTGAAAATGTTCAAATCAGAAGCATTGCTGTATGCTTGGTTATTTGTAGCATATGTAGTGCTCTATTTTGTGACCATATTCTTTAATGCTGCATTAATTGGAGCAGCAAATATTCGATTGAATGGCGGAGATCCAAAATTAAGCGATGGGATTGCAGCTGCAAAAAAGAATTTAGGGAATATTTTTGCATGGGCAGTCATATCTGCAACAGTTGGGATAATTCTAAGTATTATACGAGATAAGATGAAAGAAGGCAACTGGATAGGTAAGCTAGTGATTGGACTTATTGGAACTGCTTGGAACATAGCAACGTATTTTGTTGTTCCAGTATTGGTTATGGAAGGGGTAGGCCCGTTCCAAGCAATAAAACGATCAGTAGATGTTGTGAAAACCAAATTTGGAGAAACTGCAATTGGTGGATTTGGTATTGGAGTAGTTAGCTTTATTCTCTGGTTAATTGTAGTTGGAATTGGATTCTTAGTTGCGACAGTTCTGGGACTTATTGCAGGAGTAGTTGTTGCAGTTCTACTGGGGATCATGGTATTGGCATTTACTCAAGCACTTGAAGGAATTTACATTGCTGCACTCTATAATTATGCAAAGAGCGGAGAGGATAAGAGTGAGCTTGGGTTGGGGAATTTGATTACATTGAACAAGGAGAAGCCAGAAACACTGGGGATGTAGGTTCCCTTTCTTGTTTTTCCCTTCCACATTCTTTATATTTCTTTTCCATGATAATTTTGTTAGTCCTGAGAAAAGAAACAATCTTTTCTTAGTCTATTCAGAACCACCAATAGTTAGTTCTGAATATGGGCCTGTAGCTCAGCCTGGTTAGAGCGCTGGTCTTATATGACCTACTCTAATACACAGAATTAGACAGGTATTGAGTAAACCAGAGGGCCGGAGTTCAAATCTGTTTTGAGTCTTGTTCGTTAGTTCAAGACGTGAGACAGTGATTTTCTCCGCAGGCCCAATTCTTTTAATCGGTAATCCAACGTAGTTTTTGGATTACAATAACCTTTCTTTACGTATAATAAATATTTTGACAAGTGCTTCATATTATGGAACCCGATAAAGTTCATCCATTTTTCTAAATTTCTTGATCCGCAAATTTGGATATAGTGACTTACTCTGGTCTTATTCACGCGTTTATCAAAATTTTGCAGATCTAATAACATACAATTAGATATATTGATTTGATCTAATATCAACGAAGCATCAGAGATTATATTCCTATTGCTTAGTTGCGTACCTATCCATGGTTCTCGATATACTCCATGGTCATTTTTCTTGAAACAAAGTGAAAAGTCAGTATCTGCTAATCCTCTCAAAAAAGCGCATTTTATTTCTTTATTAGAGTTCATTATAACTTTAGGTATTCCTTGCATTTTGCTTTTATGACCGATCACAAGTCCGATTACATTAATAAAAAAACTAGATGCTGCTTTCGAATAAACTTTGGTTGAAACCTCACGTTCAGTGGGAAATATTATTTTTGCATCATAGTTAAACAAATTTTTGAATGCCTTCTTAATAAATTCAGTATGATGGTTTAGATCTTCATGCGATCCAGAGTACGTAATCTCAATCGAGCTCTTGTTTTTATTTATGCATCCATCCCCAACATGACAGCCGACTAGTTCTGCGAGTTCTTCGGACATGAATTTAGGAACTATTCGTTTATCTTTAATGTCGGTTCTCGAATAACCAACACCGCTCAAATCAAACATGATTATACGACGATTGGCTAGTTTATAAACAAAAGTAGGGGGAGGGGGGTCAGTTCCGGGTCAGTGGTATGACTAGGCCTAGATAAGAAATAAGAAAAAATAAAGAAAAATTACTGTAAAACGTACTTCTTCTCAATATTCAGGAACTTCCAGTTTGCAGGGAATAAATGGGTAAGAACATTAGTAATTGCTACAAAGGAAACTGAGATTCCTATTGCATAAACCAATCTTTCCATTGCAACTACTGGAATTAGAGCTAGCCAGAAGCTTGCTGGGTTCGTATAACCAATTGTATAAATGAAAGCAACTGAGCCTAATGCATGTGCAGTAAAGGTTGCTCCTAAGCTCCTAAGGAATAAGTTTTCTGGAAGTAAAAATACAATAATTGCTGGAATTAACCAGTAAAGTGAATAAATCCATGCTCCTTTTCCTTCTGGAGTGAGAATAAATGCAACTATACAAAGAATTGGAATTAATGAGAGTAATTTTGCGTTCTTATATTTTGCAAAATAAAGAGCTGAGAATAATTTAGTGAATAATAAGGATAAGAAGAATAATCCAGTTGCTCCGAATACAAAATCATTTCCTAAGGGACCAAATAAACTTCCATTCAAAAATCCACTTACAATTAAGGAACCAAACACTGCAATTACTCCAAATACTGAACCTAAAAATGCTGCAGGCAATGCGCCAATAAACTCAAATCCAGTAAAGGGCTTATTTGCTCCTTGCATCTGGAATATGTTCACATTAAGTGCAATTGCAGTTAATGCGAGAAATAATAATACAAATCCTAGAGACTTCAAACTAAATTTCATAAAATTCACCTAATAATAAAAAGTATAAAGAAGAAAGGATTAAAAAAGAATTTGGTACGAAATTGGCTTACCTAAAACAAGGATTTTTAAACAAAACTCAACACATTAATACGTGTCTTGCCGAATTGAAAGCAGGATAATTTATAAATGCGGCTGTAGTCTAGACTATCGATAAGATAGAGACAATGGTAGGATCCAAGATTGCCAATTTTGGGACTCGGGTTCAAAAGCTTTGAAATCTGTCGATTTCAAAATTTGACAGCAAAGCTGTCAATCCCGGCGGCCGCAATCTTTCTTACAAAGTTGCGGACTCTTGAACAAGTTTGTTCAATTGGCCGCATTTTCGATCCTTATAATTGAAGAAAATAATTTCCAAATGTAAGAATTGGTGCAAGTATGACTCCAACAGACATTCTTGAAAAATTGGAAATACTCCGTGTTGCTGAGTTGAAACAACACGAGGAAAGAATACCTGCTAATTTACTTAGGCTAAAAGAAGCTATGCTAAATATAGGACAATTGGTTGATCCAATTATTGTAGATAAAAAACATAAAATAATTCTTGATGGAAATCATAGGGTAAAGGTTCTTGAATTGGTTAAGGTTCCAAATGCTGTTTGCCAGATGGTTGATTATGATGATCCAACAATAAAAATAGGCGGATGGTTTCCAACCTCTGAAACTCTAAATAAAGAATTATTTAAAGGAAAGGATGTAAAATTAGAAAGTGTTAGTAGAGAGGAGGGAAAACGCGCATTAAATTCCAAGAAAGCTGCATTTATGCTTGTATGTAAGGAAGGGGATTTCTTAGTTAATCCTGGGAATTATAGCTTAGATAGTATGGTTGAGGAACAGCAAACTGTGCTTAAAAAAATTGGAAATAATTTTGAGTATATTGCAGATGATGTTGTTCAGGATCAATTGAGTAAAGGTTGGGGGGCATTATTTAGAAAGAACTATTCCAAAGAGGAAGTAGTTAGTAGAGCACTTGAAGGAAAGCCATTTCCCCCAAAATCCACAAGGCATTCTATTCCAAATAGGATAATTAGACTGAATATGAGACTAGGCTGGTTACATCAGGATAAGGAAGAGGCCTTGAGATATTTGAAGGCGCTTTTGCATGACCGTGTTTATGGGGGCAACGTAAGAAGATATGTTGAGCCTGTAATTGTAATATATTGATTAATTATAGCGACACAAATTAAGAGGACATATAATTTGGTAGAAATGTCCATAATAAAGTTAAAAAAATTAAATAAATGACTATTACAAATAGTGATAGGTATAAGAGTATGAAAATCAGGAGTTTTTTTCCTTCAAATCCATTGATCGTTTTTAGTAACTTTATTCTAATGATGATAAACAATAATAAGAAAAGCAAAATTGAATTCTTAATTAATCCAAACAATGGGAATAGAAGTATTAGGATAATTGATGAGACTACCAGAAACACTGACAAAATATATGTGTATTCGGTCTTAGAAAAAACTTTCCAATCATACTTAAATTTGGGAATATCTTCTTCTTTTTTGAAAACTATTGAATAATGCCTAAGTGAAGTCCATACTGCCCAAAGAATAAATGGAATCAAATAAATTGATAATTCTGAAACCAAAAAAGGGATTATAAAAAGTACTAAAACTGTGAGTAAAGGAAACAATAATTTAACAGATACTTCTTGATAAACAATGAAAGAAATAAGTATAGACAAGAATAGACTAGCTAAAAATCCGAACAGGCAAACAATGGAGATAGATTTTAAGCTAGGATTCTCTTCTTTCAAGAATTTTTTAGGATCTTTTAGAAGCAGAAATAAGTTTACCATGGTTGTAGATATAAACATTAGAATATAAAAATGTTAAACCAGTAATTGTAATCTACTGATTAAGTAAGATTTTTGAGTTTCAGAATCTAATTAAAAATATTGCGCAATACTCTTTGAATCATGAACACTATATTATTAGCTCCAGGTCCAGTACCTGTAACTGAAGAAATAAGAATGGCACAAACTAAAGAGATGATTACGCATAGGAGCAAGGAATTTACAGCAGTTTATTCTGATTTATGCACAAGGGCAAGAGGCTATTTTGGTGCTGAAGAAGCATATGTAATTACTGGTTCAGGTGCACTTGGATTAGAGGCATTGTTTGCAAACCTTACGTTCAAAAATGAGAAAGTAATTTGTTTTCCAAATGGGGAATTTGGAGAAAAAGTAGGGGATACTGCAAAAGTATATACGAATGTAGAGATTGTGAGTGAAAAAGATGCAAAAGGATGGAATCTTGAAAGAACAAAGGAAAAAATAGATTCGAGTAATGCACAAGTTCTTGCAATGGTTTACAATGAAACTGGTTATGGGGTTAGAAATCATATAAAGGAAATTTGTAAGTATGCAAAATCAAAAGGAATGATTACAATTATAGATGGGATTTCTGCATGGCCAGGAACTGAATTTAATATGAAGGAATTTTATGTGGATGGATTTGTTACTGGTTCTCAAAAAGGAATAGCTGCACCCCCTGGAATGGCTTTACTTGGATTGAGCAAGGAAGCAGTTGAAAGGTTCAGTAAAAGAGAATCTGTTCCAAGTTATTATTTGGATTTAAGGAGACATAAAAAGAGATATGAAAAAGACCAGCAAACTCCAAATACTCCGGCAGTTTCCTTATTCTGGGCATTGCAAAAGGCATTTGATGTTCTGGATCATGGAGGAGGTTTACCTGCATGTGTAAAAAGACATGGGGATGCTGCAGCTTTTGTGAGAAAAAGATTAACTCAAATGGGTTTCAAACTAGTTGCTGAAAAAGGATTTGAATCAAATACAGTTACTGGATTTGTGTGTGAAAGCCCAGAGCAAGCTAAGAGCATAAAAGATAGACTAGAGAAAGAATTTGGAATTAAGATTGTTGGATGCAGAGGACTTTATTCAACAAATGGATTGCGGATTGCACATATGGGAAATTTCAAACAAGAATGGTTGGATGTGTGTTTGGATTCAATTGAAAAGATTATAAAGTAACTGACTACTCGATCTTTATTTCCGTAGCAGTATATTTAAAAATTGTGCATAATACTAGTATTATGTGATTTAATGTCAGCTCGTTTAAGAAGGGCCATTGTTGTTGGCACACTGTTGGTTGGTGCATCTGCTTTTGATCAGTTAGATAAAACAAAATCGCCTAATTTTCACAAGGGAAAAGAAGCCATCGTTCTTGTAGAATCTGCATTTGGTAGACATGATCAAAAACTAGATAAGGATACTAGTAAAACAGCACCAGTTTTAGCTACTGTGGATTCGAAAACTAAATTAAAAGTAGATAAAAAATTACCAATTCAAAAAGCCAGTTTACTTCCCATAGGTTTATTTTATGAGTCTACCTACAACTCCCTTAAAAAACTAAATTCTGAAATTCATTCCGGTCCATTAAAAATATTAGAGCTACCTATCGCGCTTATTAGTTGGGGGGTTATAGCCATAGCAGGTCTGATTGATGGTATGGGAATCTTTTTTATTGCAATTCTTTCTGGCCTGGGCGGGGTAGTCAAATGGACTGGGATAGAGGTTCTTGGTTTGTTTGGTTGTGAAAATGTAACCACAAAAGACGTATTGATTTTTGGCGGAGTACTCCTAGGCGCTGGAATCGTAATTGCAGCAATAAGGGCATCACTTGATCGGGTTACTCTAAGCTCAGGTACTCCTGAACAAAAAAAGAAGGTTGTTGAAAGACGAGAGGGGGCTCGTAAAATATACAGCTCTAATGGTGAGTATTCAACTGTGGAAAGCATAATGAATGATGACGTCTTAGACGAGTATTACAATGGAAAACTAGGCCCTGTAGATCATATGGATAGCGATATCTTAATAGTTGGTACGGATGAGGCAAGGAAGCAAGTTATCAAAAGACGAGAACTAATACCTGGTGATAAAATTTTAGACGAATATCGTAAGAACAATAATGAGGTAAAGAAGTATATAAGATTTCGTGCTTGGATACCAAATGAACCTGGGCTAGACCAAATTGACCTAAGAGTCTCCACTGTGAGCCGTAGGGTATTAAACCCACAATTTGTGAATCAAAATCCTAGGGCTATAAGGTCTGCTGATGAAACAAAACTAGATCAAGATGCAGAGCTTGAATCAAAAAGATATCAAGATTTTAGGGATGAATTGATTTTAAAAGTTGGTACTGATGAGGAAAAGAAGCGAGTTATCAAAAGACGAGAAAAAGCTCGCACGCACTCTGATGAAGCAGGTAACACTATAAAAAAAGATGATAACGTCTTAGATAAGTATTATTGGGTTAAAATACATCTTGGTGAGGAACCAGACAAAAAAGACTGATCTAACCCAAGATTAATATGAGATATTATGTAATGGTTGGATAAGTGCTTGGATTCAATAGAGAAGATAATCAAAAAATAGAAATAACTTTTACCTCTTTATTTTTACTTCCCAAATATATTTGTCCCTAGTTGGTATGTGATCTACGTGTAAAAATATTGGAACACTATTCTGAACAAAAAATTCATTTACCTTAGTTATTTGCTCTTTATTTACTGGAGCAGTATTAATCCAAGAGCAGACTTTCTTTGTGACCATACAATCAGCAAGAACTTCTGCATCTTCAACAGCTATACCTAAACCAGCAATCGAATCACGGTATTGAGAGTAGGACATAAGTTTCTTTATTAAAAATAAAAATATTTAAGACTATCGTGAAGTCGATTGGTAATTTAGGGAAATTAACCTGTTCCAGTTATTACTCTTTCTACTTTAGGTCTAAAGCACCTGGGTGTAATGCTTGCAAGAACTTTTCTTACTCTAGACCACCGTGGATGAGGAAGATCAAAAACAGCAGCTTCTCTAGGAGTTGGTTGAACTGTTTTTCTTTTTGAGAGAATAGGTTCACCAAATATATCTGCTAAAACACGTTCAAGTTCAAAAAATTTTGGATCATCCTTATATAAGCGATCTGAATCGCTAACTAGGATAAATTGTACTTTTGTATCTTGGTGACGTCCAGCCGAACCAATAGATAGTACCTCACCTGGAGTAAATGGCTGGTTCCTTAAAAGATGCCTAACTGACGGGCAGCGCTCCTCTCCATAAGTTAGAGGAGTTACCAAACCATCTAAAAATCCTGGAGTGGAAAGTTCATAATCAATAGCACAAAATAATTGTACTCCACTTGCTTTAAGATTTTGAAGTGTTTGTATAAGTGTATCTGTTCTAGGTATATTCTCAAAAGGATAAACGTCTTTACGTAATAAATAATGCTCTAGAAAAATTACAGCTTTATATGGGAGTTCAGTCATAAACTTATTTGTGAGGACAAATATATTAAAATGTATGCTCTGCACAAGAATTTAAATTCTTAGTCTCAAGAGAATTAACATTAAAGGTGCGAATTATCCCGAGACAGAAAAACAATTCTGTCTCGATCTATTCATAATCAGTTGGATAAACTTAAGAATTTAACACCTAATTATCTAGTTGGTTATGAATATGAAACTCGTAGTATCTGATACAACAGAACCAGAAATATTGGAAAAAATGAAGCAAAGATGGGAGGTAGTTTACCAGCCAAAGAATTTACTAGAAGCAATTCAGGATGCAGAAGGCCTCGTAGTTCGAAGCAAAACAAAAGTAACCAAGGAAGTAATTGATGCAGCTCCAAAACTAAAAGTAGTTGCAAGGGCAGGAGTAGGATTGGATAATGTAGATATTGATGCTTGCAAGGAAAGAGGAATCAAAATAATAAATACTCCAGCTGCTCCAAGAAATGCAGTTGCAGAACTAGTAATTGGAATGTCTATTTGTCTTCTTAGGGGAATGTATAAAGGCCACACAGAAATGAAAAAAGGAAATTGGTTAAAAAAAGAACTTTTAGGAAATGAGATCCAGGGAAAAACTCTAGGAATAATTGGATTTGGAGGAATTGGAAAGGCAGTTGCAGATAAGGCAAAGGTACTTGGAATGAAAGTACTTGCACATGATTTAAGGCCAGTTGAACCAGAATATGCAAAATTCGTAAGGCAAGTGGGATTAGACACCTTGCTCATTGAATCAGATATTGTGAGTTTGCATACTGTTCTCGTTCCTGAAACTAGGGGAATGATCAACCAGGAAGCAATAAGGAAAATGAAGAACGGATCATTCCTAATCAATACTGCCCGCGGAGGGTTAATAGATGAAGAGGCATTATATGAAGCACTAAAAAGTGGAAAGCTTGCAGGTGCAGCATTAGATGTGTTCAGTGAGGAACCGTATTCTGGAAAGCTACTTGAACTAGAGAATGTATTGTTTACTCCGCATATTGGAGGAAATACTAAGGAAGCACAATTAAGGATTGGAGAAGAACTAATTGAAGCACTAAGGGAACTAAATCTCTAAAACAACAAACAAAGGTTTTTATAGGTATTATACGAGCGTTATAGAGGTGTATATATGGCTGAGAAAAAAGTTGAAACAGATAATACAACCATGTGGATATTGATTATTTACGTATTGAGTATTGTTGGTGCAGTGGTTGCATTACTGTATGAGGAAACAAAAAATAATAAATTATTGAAATACCATGCAAAGCAAAGCTTGGGAATTTTCGTTGTATGTGCTGTACTCTGGTTCATAGTCTACAATGTACTGTGGGGCATGTTCTGGTCTAACCCAGGCATGTTGGGAATTTGGGGTATAGTTTCTATGATACCTAACGCAGTGGGATTAATTCTCTCAATACTTGGTATCCTCAATGGGATAAACAAGAAAGAGATTCCAGTACCAGTAATTGGTCCAATTGCAGCAAAAATAAGTATATAAGTGTTTGAATGAACAAACAACAAGCACTTTCTTTATTTTTTATTCTTTTTTCTTTTATAGTGAGTATTTATTTCTATGAAAAAATAGGAGAGAAAGTGCCTATCCATTGGAATGAGAATGGGGCAGTTGATGAATATTCTTCTAAAGAAGTTGGATTATTTTTAATGCCTGTAATTTCAATTGTATTTTACATTTTAATGATTATTCTCCCTAAGATTGACCCATTAAAGGAAAATGTAGAGAAATTTAAGGGAATGTATGAATGGTTTGTACTATTATTGATTATATTTTTCTTTGCATTACACATATTCACAATCCTATGGGCACTTGGAAATGAATTGGATGTAAGGTATGTTGTGATCCCGGGAATTGCAGTTCTTTTGTACGGGGCTGGAGAATTAATGCAAAGAAGTAAGAGAAATTGGTTTATTGGAATAAGAACTCCTTGGACCATGAGCAATGATGAGGTTTGGGAGAGTACAAATAAGCTAGGTGCAACTGCCTTCAAAGTGTACGGAATACTTTTACTTATATCATTATTTGCAGGAATAAAAAATATCCTAATTGTAATTGTCCCGTTGATTCTATTGGCAATTGGATTGGTTGTGTATTCTTATTTCAAATATAAAAAATTAAAAGGTAAAAATAAGATTAAGAGATCTGTTTCTTCTGGAAAAAGGAAAAGAAAATCAAAGAAGCGATAATTGAAAGTGCTCCACTAATTATTAGGGAAAGCCCGTGGCTATATTCAAATCCTATAAAGGAAAATAAATAAGCACCTAGAATTGTACCTAAAATAGAAACAGTATTTATAATTCCATAATTACCCCCGATTCTAATGTCTTTGGAAAGAACTTTCATTATTAAGAACAAGGAAATCAAAGCGCCAATATCCCCGATCTCATGTGTACATCTGAAGAGCAGGGAGAGCCAATAATTATGGTTAGCCATTAGAATATGGGAGAGTCCGGAGAGAAAAACTAATGCAGGATAAAGAGTTAGTACATTTGATTTGTTTAGAACCTTACCCATCCATAATGCTCCAAATGCCATTACTGTAAGTGAAATGAATAAATATTTCCCAATATCTACAAAACTCAAATTCAGCTCGTATTTTAGGAATAACGAATAAGAAATATGTTCAGCTCCAAAATGAAAGGCATAAAGGAAAATAAGTATTGAAAGAACTAGGAAATTCCTATTGATTACATCATCCTTATATTGATGAAGTTTGGTTTGAAAGGTTTTTACTTTAGGAATGAACGGAATTAGGAATGCAAGAACAGCTGCTGAGAATCCTATGAATAAAAAAATTGAACTAAAATTTCCATTTGAAAGGATTAGACCTCCAAGAAGGCTTCCAATTGCAACCCCAAGGCTAACAAAGAACTGGTAATTCCCAAAAAGAGTGCTTTTTTCAGAGTTATTTAGTTTCATCATTAGATTGTCTGGGGCAATTTTTGTGATGTTTAAAGCTACTCTAAAAAGAATTACCAGGATACAGATTAATACAAATTCTTTTGTATAAAACATTCCTATTGCAAATATGAGAATTAAGAGTAAGGAGAGGAAAAGAATTTTTCTTATATCCCATCTATCACATAAGATCCCGATTGGAGTTGAAAAAAGAAATACAGATAATAATCCCAATGCAGTAACTGTTCCGATTTGGAATGGATTAAACCCTAATTGAACATATAAAACTGGAAAATAGAATTGAATTGTAAAATTAAGTATACCGATTAAGAATACTAGAATAAAAAGTGCCTGTAATTGACCAAAATTAGTTTTCATTAGACCACAAAATCTTTCATCATTTTTCCAGGAGGGAATACCCTTGTAGAGTTGTATTTTATTGGGAGTTTTAGCTCCCCAGCCAAACGAACTAATTCCACAGAAGAAAGTGGGTGTTTAGAAACTAGAAATGAGACCTTTCCAAACGGAGTATCCTCAAGTTCAACTATAAGTGTATACCTCTTTTGCATTCCTTGGTTGATTACTCTGACTCCAATTGAACCACGTTTTAGAATTTCTTCAGGAGAAGGGTAGTGCATGCGTATACTGTCCTACTGAAAATTAAAAACCTTAGTATGTACCAGTCCAGACTGAGCGGTCGATTAGCAGTACAGAAGAAAGCGCTCTTTGTAGGTAATAAGTAGAACAGCTGAAGGCCAAAGAAGATGGTATGTAATTAGAAATGCCTTCATACCAGGAACTTAACAGGCTCTCCTTTTTTTACAATTATTTTTTCCTTAGGATTTAGTTTTTTTATGAATATTCCATCTATAATGAAATCTGCAGTCCGGTCTGCATACATGGAAATTATTTTATCATCCTGGACTACAACTGGAGAAAATGCACGCTTGTAGGGGCAAATAGGTACAACTTCTATTGCAGTTATTCCTTTATCTAAAATTATTCCACCTGCTGAATAAGCATAAGCAGTTGAGCCAGTAGGCGTACTGATAATTAATCCATCTCCTTCAAATACACGATCTAAGTTTCCAATTCTAGCAGTAGTTTCTATTACCCTATAATCGGAAGTGTGTAGAACTACATCATTCAAAGAGCGATATTCTTTATTTCCAAGTTTAGCTACCAAGGTTAATCTTTTCTCTGTTTGTTTTCTTTCCAAAAAGTAGAGGATTTTTTTCTTCCAATTCTTATTGTCTAATTGGCATAATTGGCTTTTCTCTCCACCTATTGCAAGAACTGAACCTTCTATTGCCTCATTATGGTTAAAGTAAAGGATTGTTCCATCTCCACCTATGCAAATAGTAATTTCTGCACCTTTTTTTACTGTGGAATAACCATTGGAGTGTAAAAAAGAATTAAGTTCTTGCTCAACCCCTTTGGTCCAATCTTTCTTGGGATTTATAAGAATCTTGATTTTCATTAGAATAATAAGGGATAAAAGCACTTAAAAAGCTAACTAAACGTCGTAAACAACCACGATAATCTACTGGGCATTCAGAGCAAACTAACAGATTACGGTTTGGCTATTTTCCACAAATTCTCAAAATATTTGCGATAAACATTTATCGTTTCTTTATTTTTATTCACGATTATTTTCTGGTTTTTCTCTGTATAAATAAATGTGACGATCATTGAATCAGATAAAGTTACGCAGGCAGGTCCCATTAAGTTCTCTGGAAGAAACCGGACATAAAAATTCATTTTTTGCTTGGTTCTTGGAAGGAAATAGGAACGTGAAGGTGCATTATCAATTGAGATTATTCTGTTTCGAATGCCTTTTGTTATGCGCTTCTCATGCCAGCTGTTGCTGAAGTCTACACTATAAAGATCTGCGAGAATCTTGGAATAACCATAACCCATATATTCATGAGTATTTTCAAGCAGCTCCATAAATGCTTTTTGAATTCCTTCAACTCCAGAATATATGCGTATTTCCCTTTTCCAAATTGCATCAAAAAATGAGCGTTGGTCATCAGCAATAGTTTGGCTAGTTATTTGAATTGCAATTGGATCCTCCTTCCATAGGACAATCACGGTCTTGTTTCCGCAAACAAAAGTGGTTGTTTTATTGGCTTCTTCATAAGGCAGTAGTTCGATCTGCCATCCGGACAATTGAATATTATCATAAGATAGGGCCATCACTCTTCTCTTTCTCGCAGTGCACCTAGTACTCCAAAGCTCGAAGAAAGTACTCAACTTATTCTTAAACAAAGCAAGAGAACCTTGTATGCGTAGATCAGTATTTTCCGCAAGAAGACTACCAAGAACAGTTCGCAGCCCTTTGTTTCCTGAGAATATTTCTGCAGTATCCCCGCTTAACGCTGGTCTCTTTAATGCCTCAAGCTGAGGGATTATGCGTGATATTTGCACTTCCTTTTCCTTAAGCAATGACAAAAAGATCTCTGGTTGCGATGCCTTAAAATATTTCTTGTTCGCACGTACAACGTAGCTGACCAGTCCCAGGTCAATCAATTTCTTTAGCCGGTCATATGTAAATGTACGATTGAGACCAGTCACTTTGGATATTTCATATGCAGTGAGCTCTCCACTCCCAAGCAATTTGAGATAAATATTTATTTCGTTCTTGGTGATCCCAAAGTCTTCCAGCACAGATTCGACGTTTCTATCCATAGGGGAATGTAAGAATAACTCTTTTTAAACTGTTGTCTGTTAATAAGACGACTAATGATTAAGTATATGTACAACCATAAATAAACACATGAACAAAAGAACAAAACATAAACGCATCGTAGTGTTTGACTCAGTCACACTTACGCGACAGCAGTGGAAGGTACTTCAGAGCCTATCAGAACAACCACTAAAGGTTTTACGTGGAGAGAAAGGTGACTCTATAAATGTAAGAACAAGAAAAAATATTTATCCACGTGCTCCTAAACCAGATACACCCAATGCAATACCAGAGGATGAAATATATTGTGGTTTGCAGATGTGTGTTCCTCAAATAGAAAAGGAAGAGATGGTAAACCTACTTCGCGGTCCACTAGGCAGCGGCACAGACTGTGTTGTTACTTGCTGGACGCCAATCCCAAACAACGTAATATCTGAACTTACTGAATTGGGAATTCCGATAAGAACAATATCAGCTTGGACTAACTTCGTTCTCGGAAGAATTGACGTAGATTATGCTCAAAGCAAGGGAATAGAAGTTTCTATGATACCTGATTATGGTACTGAAGCAGTTTCTCAGTATGTATTCACCATGATTTATTATCAGCTTCTTAGAGAGGGTAAGCTTACTGGGGAAGAACTTGCCTTAGCACAACTACTTGCAGAAACACGCAGCATTACCAAACAGATTCAGGCTACAAAATCACAGCAATGGAGATTTGAAGAGCTGAAACATGGAATAGAGATAGATATGAGTACAATTACAGAACATACACTGCCGAAAATCGAAAGAGTTGGAGATACGTTAGCTGGCAAAAAAATTGGAATAATTGGAATGGGAAGAATAGGGAAACGCGTTTCAACTATAGCACAAACACTAGGAATGGAAGTTATGTATTACACTAGAGACAGTCAGTCTGCCTCTCTTGAAGAGATATTCTCTAGTTGTGATTATGTCTCAGTTCACTTACCCCCTAACGGAGCCCAAGGGTTGATAACTTCTGATCTTATATCTAGAATGAAACCTGGTAGCGCGTTTATCAACACGAGCGTTGGCAATGTTGTAGAAGATGAGAAACAACTTTTTGTTATTGCAAGACAGAAAGGGATTGCCCTTCTATTGGATGTTTACCAAAGGCTTCCACCTCTTTCAGAGATAAAAAAGACGATTAGAATTAATGAGAAACTAATATTTGCTACATACCGCAATGCGTGGTATACTTGTGAAGCACTTATGGTGAAGGGCTGGAGACTTGTACAAAATCTCATTAGACCATTGGATATTGCGTTAGATGCAAAAGAGCAAATAGTTGGTAAAATCGAGGAAATAATCCAAGGAATAAGAACTGGTTTAGGTGAAAGTGTAGAAAAAGTTGCGTGTGTACTACAGAAATTGGAAAATGATTAGTCTAAGAGATATTAGATGTATTTAGCAAACTGGCTAGAGAAAATAATTTGTACCATGCTATTTATATTTTTAGAGAGTATCTTTGAAATAATGAAGATTATACCTTTCGAGCCAAAATACCAAAAAACTGTGCTTGAACTGAACGAGCTTTCAGTAAAGCAATCGGAGTACATAGGAGGAACAGTAGACTCTAACTGGCACGACGATCTCAAAGATATAAAGAAAAATTATTTAGACAACCATGGCACTTTCTTGATCTGGTTAATTGATGAGAAGTTAATTGGAATGGGCGGCCTTCTTAGAATAGATACAAATACTGCCAACATAAAGAGAATCCGAGTTCATCCGGATTATCAAAACAGAGGTTTGTCTGGTGAAATTTTAGCTGAATTGGAAAAAAGAGGCAGGATGCTTGGCTACAGAAAATTGATAGCAAATACTGCAAAAGGTAATATTCCAGCAGAAAAAATGTTTCTTAAGGCAGGTTTTGTACCAGTTGAAGAAAAGTATTTCTTTTCTGTGTTGTGTACTATTTTTGAAAAAGAGCTGAAAATGTAGCATACGGTCTGGGTATCAATAAGGTCCAAAGTCTCGGTATGATTCAGCATCTGTGCCCCTAAATAGGATGTTGATGTTATAACTGGTTTCATACCCTAGTCAAACCAGTGATAACTCCTAGGTTATCACCGAAAAGTATATATGCCTTATTTCAGTGATAACTAACATGGCGCGCATCATAAAAAGAATCGTCAAAGGCAATATCTATTATTATCTAGAAGAATCAGTAAAAAAAGATAGCAAGTGGATCAAGGAAAGTATATATTTGGGAGGTGTTGTTCCAAAAGAAAAAGAACTAGAAAAAATTTATCTGAAATTTGTAAATACGTTAAATTCCAATGGAATTTTAGTTTTAACACCTCCATTTACCGAATTCATAACTAGAAATCTTGCTTTAAAGCTTGAAACCGCAACAAATAATAGGGACCTTTTTTTAAAAGGACTTTCTCCAGGAAAGAAAGCAGAGTTTAAGCAGAGAGAGAAATTTACATTCATCACTGATTCCAATGCCATTGAAGGGTCAACTCTGGACTATAATGAAACAAAACACATGGTAAATGAATATGAAGAATCAATAAGAAAAAAATATATACTGACTAATATAAACAGAGAAGAGCAGGAAGCTATAAATCTTGACAGATGCCTTCGGGAATACGAAAAGTATTTATCTAAAGGGGCTGAAATGAACGAAAAAATGATCCTTAACCTTCACGGGATATTGCTTTCCAAGATAGAGGGATATGTACAATACCGTGGCATCTGGAGACCAGTAAATGTCAGAATACGTGGCTCGAATCATGTTTTTCCACATCACCAAGAAGTTCCTGGACTCATGAAAGAATTGCTGGGGTGGTACAATAAAAACAAAAATTTGATTCACCACGCGGAACTTGCTGCTAAATTTCATACTAAATTCACCAGTATACATCCATTTGCCGATGGAAATGGAAGAATGGCACGATTGTTGATGAATTACGTTCTCCAAATGAATGAACTGCCGTTTACAAACATCCCGCTTAACAAAAGAAGTAGGTATATGAAAACCCAAGTAGCTGGAAACAGCAATGATCACAAACCATTTGTGCTTTTCTTGGCTCAGGAGATAATTAAGCAAAATCGAAAATTGACATGATGTTAGATACCTCATTTCATTAGGAATCACACTAACGATAATATTTAATTAGTTAACTTCGTTTTGCTCTTATGGGCGTACTTGCAAATGTAGATATCGAGAGATACTTGAAAAAGGGAATAATCAAAATTAAGCCACTAAATAAGGAACAAATTGGTCCTGCTTCAGTAGACCTAACCTTGAGTGATGAATGGTATTTCTTCAAAGAGGAATATATTGGAAAAACAGTTGATCTTTCAAAGAAAAACTATACTGAGCTTATAAAAAAAGTAAAGGCAGACAATATTATTCTTAGACCTGGAGAAATGTGTATGGGGAGGACTGTAGAAAAAATCACACTGCCTCCAGATATAATTGGAATGCTTGAAGGAAGAAGCAGGTATGCGCGAGTAGGACTAACAGCACATGTTACTGCTTCAATTGTTCAACCAGGAAGCGACAACCACCAGGTACTTGAGATTGTTAATCTTTCTCCATTTACAGTAGTTTTACATAAGGGAATGAGGATCTCGCAAATAACTTTTGATGAGATGAAAGGCCCTACAAGTAAACCTTATAAAAAATACGGAAAGATTGCGAGGAATCAGTAATGGGAATTAAGCGAACAGTTCTTTTTTCATTAGGAATTTTTTTACTACTAATGATTGTTGGGTTATTTGTATATGGAGATGATATAGGTTCAAAAAAATCATTAGTAATAAATGAGGATCCGCTAAACAAAGTTTCTGGAGTAACATTTGTACCTGGAGAACAGTATACTTATGAGGTTATACAATCAAATGGAACAGAAGAGATTAGCACTATAGTTTCTTACAAAATTGATTATGGGGAAGATTGTATTGTTATTAGTTCAAAGGATGGGGGAAATGCTTGCATAAACATGCAAGGAAATGATGAAACGGGCTCGAATCTTACTCTTGAAAGTGGAATAGTCTTCTTCAAACCATGGATGCTTGCAGTCCAGGAAGGATGGGAATGGAGGGTGGAGTGGAAAACAGTATTTAGTGGAGAAGTTCTTGATTGGGCTGAATTTGAAACCCTTGGAAGCGAAAAAATATTTGGAAGGGATGCATATAAAGTACAGGTTAAATTCTCTTATGGAGAGAGTACTAAATGGATAGATAAAAAGAAGAGAATATTATTGATGGATATTGGGCCTGATTATAAAATAGAAATAACTAATGGACCGTTCACACTAGAAAAAGAGTAATTATTGTCTTAAAACAGTTAATGGAAGTACCCCTTCATCAAATTCCATTTGAGCAAGATCGAAAAAAGTCATTGATGGTTCTGGTTTTTTTATTAGTGGTGGTGCACCTAAGGAAAGTTGAAATGCCCGTGCTCCAATTATTCTTGCAAATTCATATTTAGTAAGTTCTTCCACTAAAACCACCTTTAGTTAGTAAGGTTTTTCTTAAACGTACAATTTTTAATACTTGAGAGAGCGAGAATTGACTCAGACTACAATATATACATTTCCTCTAGAGGAGATTGTAAGCGCAGTTTCTCCGTTAATTACCTTTACATAGCCTTTCTCGACTTTTATGCTCATCCCCTTCCGAACTCCTTGCCCTCTTCCCTCAAATAAGTAGATTACCCCCTCTCCTCCTTGGGAATCCTCAGCAACAATCCTTATTGCAAAGGTAGAGGAACGGGCTTTCTTGAATTCAACATCTTCCACAGTTTGGACAATTAAGGTATCTGTAGTAACATTTCTCATCTTCTCTCTTAATTCTGAAAGCTTAATTATTCTATACTCTTGGAATTTTTCCCTTGCAAGTTTAAATGCAAGTTTAATATCATGAACTGCACTCCTAAGCATGCGCCTCATTTCCTTTTTCATCATCTTTTGGTCTCCACCAGAGTACATCATTACTTCATATGCACGCTTAACTAGTGTATCTGGAGCCTTGTTGAAGAATTTGTTATCTAACTCCTCAGGGGTTTCTTCCCTTACTGAATCCACTTCTTGCATGATGCTTTCTATATTCTCCTTTCGTTCCCCTTCAGTTGAGGAAACATTGTCCAATAGTTCAATAGAATCCGCACTTTCTACATGCTCGAGCTCTTCCTCTTCTAAATGGGTTTGTTCTGGAGGACGAGATGGCCCATTGAAATCTGAAATTGCATCTAAATAAGTAGTAAGAAATTGTTGGAGTGCTTCCCTTCTTTCAGTTTCCATAACCTCTGGCTTTTGCTGTGGTTCTGCCCTGCTTCGCATATAAACCTTTTCCAGGGTAGGCATCATCTTTTTCTTTACGATTTCTGCCTTTTCCTTTCCTAAGCGTTTTTCGAATATTTGTTCAATTGGGTAGAATATTTTTCTCTTTGTTTCTGTAAACACTGCCTCTGTTTCCTCTTTTTGTTCCTTTGGCTTGTAGGAAAATACCTCGGAAAAGGACATTAATTCGCTTTTCACTAGTTTTTTCTTATCTAATATCTTGTTTGCAACATCCCTAACAGAAGGATCTTTATCGTAACCTAACTCGACTAAGGCGAACATTGCACCGGGATCATCATCTATTTTTGAAATAGAGATTGCTGCCTTTTTCCTTACTTCTGGGCTCTCATCAAAGGTGAGTGAGATTAGCTTTTGTAGTTCTTGCTTACTGGACATGGTCTCCCCATATACTGAACCAACTACGTTTTTCCGATTATCGGTCTTGGACAGCCGAAATGGTTCAGTATAGCTTGAGGCGACTTTTTTAGTTGCCTCATGATAATCGAATATAGGAAAAGGATTAAAAGGCAAACGGCAAAGAGTCTTGAAATCGAACATAGATTGCTTTTTAATAGGTATTTCACTAAAAATTGTTTACATCAAATTATGGGTAAAAAACTTAGATAGATTATCTTTGTTTGCCTATCGTGATGACGTGAACAACCTCTGATCCGTGATGAGGCTAACAGCGTCTGATATTATCTTTAATAGAAAGGGCTAGGTAATTTGATGGTATTAAAAAAAGGTTGGGAACCACTCCCATTAAGTCTGAAAATATTATATCTGATTACAGCACTTGGAACAATATTATCGCTTTTCACAATAGGAAATATCACAAAACAAGGAATTTATATCATTGGATATTATACCACTGGTAGTTATGCACTAGTTTATGGATTAATTACTGTTTTTTGTGGAGGATTGTTGCTTTTTACATTCTGGAATAGGCGTAAATGGGCCTGGAAGTACGGAATAATATATTTAGCATTCAATATTTTGAACTATTTTCTTTCTTGCGAAAATTTAATTGAAAAAATTGTACCCAGTACGGGGCTACTAACGCAATCATCACTCAGAAGTTCACTGCAACTAGCGGTATGGATTGTAATAGCAATCAACGTATTATTCATCTACTACTTATGTACGCGGAGGGAATATTTCGAACAAGAAGATAAATGATAGGTTAAAATCAGCGTATGAATATAAACACTGAGGTGTAGATTGACAGCGTCTGATTTTATATTTAATAGAAAGGGCTAGGTGATTGAATGGAATTAAAAAAAGGGTTTGGGTCGCTTCCATTGTCCGCAAAAGCTGTATTTATATTTCTTGTATTTTCCGTATACTATGGGTTAAAACTTGCGATGACGAATTATGCCGCTGGTTATAATTTCTTATTCGGAATCTCAATAGCGCCAGGAATTCTAGCGATTTTGCCAAATGCGATAATCTTTTGTATAATTCCCTTGTTTTTGTTACGGTGTATGCTGGATAGGAATAATTCAACTGCAAAATATTTAACGTTATATTTTGGTATATTTGCAGTGCTTTGTCTTGTTTTTTTTGTTTTGCCACTAGATGAAATGAAGAAGTATCCTGGAATTAGAAATGTCGTTATTCCTATTGTATTTGTATTTTATTTGATAATAATATTTCTCGTATATAAAACAAAACGGTATTTTGAACAGAAAAACAATGACATTAATTAATGCTCCTAATCGATGATTTCTATTGAATCAAGAACAGAGGTTATTTCGGATTCATAGAACTCATATCTTTTTTTATCACTTATTTCTCCTAAAACAAATAACGATAATTCATCATTTATCTTTCCAGAATGATATATCATAGCACCATTTTTTTCGTCACTAGCAATTATTGTAGATCCTTCATTATTATTTTTATTAGAACTATAGATTACTTCAATTCCTTGGGATTCATAAGTGCTAATGAGCGTTTCAAATTGTTCAACAGTGAGGAGGGAGGCACTTCCAGTTCCAATTATCATTATAGGTATCCCATCAGAATCTTCAAGAGATATCTTATCATCACTCCCGCTATACATTGGATTTGCAATCCAATTTTTAGGATATTTGAATGTTAGATAATTGCCTTCGTAGTTCAACATTTCTTTTGAAGCTGGGGTAAAGTCATGATTTTGTTCTAATGAAGGATCAACCCGGGATAAGAATAACTCTGCAAGACCAATAATTTTTTCTTTAGTTATATTTGGAAAATCTGTTGAAACAGTGAATGTTATAATTGTGTTTGAATCTGGTGCCTGTACATAAAGAAAAGGAACTACACCTGGTGAATAAACATATTCATAACTATCTATTGTTCCTTCTTCACCTTCATAAAGCTGAGTAAAATAGTTGTATGTTTCGCTATTATCACATGTCCTATAACGTATTTCTAATCCATAACAACTGTCTTCACAAGAGGAGTAGGTACATTTACTCGTTGTTGAAATGCCTTCAAGAGATAGCGCTGTCCACTCATGTGAAAAACTCTCGGGTTCAAAACCAAATAGTTCCTCAACTTCAGAATCAGATATTACTTTACAGACCGATACTGAATTTTCTGAAAATAAGTTTCCACCATAAAGCGTGGTTGCATCTTCTGATGAGTCATCAGTTGTTACTCCAGTTTGTTTATCAGTATCACTTGTATCTGTAGTTCCACTGATACAACCACTAAATAGTAATAATCCAAAGAGTAAAATAACAAAAATTTGATTATTTTTCATAAGGACATATTAATGGCAGTATTTTTATGTTTAACTAGAGTTAATCTCCACAGTACTTGATTATTTTCTATAATGGGCAATTATTCCTTTTTTTGTTTTGTATATTTTACATTTTCCGAATGAGTTGAAGAATTTAATTAGCTGTGCCTTAGTGTACCATTTCACTGGCTTATTTATTCCATCTGAGTCTATCCACTCATTTAGTTTGTGATATACCTTACTAACGTGTTTGTTTTTGAATTCCCTGTAAAAAGGCTCACAAATTATTAATTCTTTTTTACTTTTAATAAGTTTTTTCATAATGGATTTATGGTCTTTTAGATGATGAAGAAAATCAATTACACAAATAATATCGTAATTATCTAGTTTTACCTTAAAAGCGTCTCCAAGATTAACGTTCCTATTTTTCTTTTTCCCATATTTAATGAAATTATGGTTTAGATCATAGCCACAGTAGTCACAATCTAAGAATTCCCCATTTATTCCTGTTCCGCAACCTAATTCCAGGACTCGTTTATTATTCACTAATTTATTAATTATTTTCAATCGCTCCCTTCCATGCCTAAAACCAATTAGGAGTTCAAAAATATATCCATTGTAGTAAAGGGGACTTTTCATTCTATTGCACCATTCTTGATTTTCTATACTCTCTAAGTATTTAAATTAAACGTGTTTGTTGTAACCTAAAAATAGAAAAAAGGAAGAATTAATTCTCTTCCATTCCTGCAAGATCTTCCAAGGAGAATGTATCATCGCTCTTGCCCATGGTAATGCCTGAGCTCTTTGCAACAAAATGCATCTTTTTCTTCCCATAGAGGTCTTTCAATTCCTCTCTTATTTGCTTGAGATTAGTGTCTATGTTAGTAATCTTTCCATCAACTTCATCAATGTCTTGTTTTACTAGGACTAATTTTCTTCGTGAGCGTTCAACTTCCCGTACTTTTGCGTATTCCTCTTCTACTTTCTTTAGTTCTCTGAGAATTAATCTTTCCTTTTGTGGTGTGTATGCTTGTGTGGAAATCCTAAAATCTAGGGCGCGCATCTGTTTCTTTAAATAACCAACCTGAACGTCTTTTGTTTTTTCTACAAATGGTTCAATTACCCTTCGTTCGTATTCCTTATACTTTTTTCTTTCATTCAGTTTTTTTATTTCATCAATTAATGCATTCTTCTTGTGTTCGAGTTCGTCTATTTTTTTCTTTACTTCTTCAAGATCTTCCATGCTATCACTACTCCACAAAGAATTTGTAAGGATTTATTAGTGGGATAAGGTTTAAAAATAATGCTTAGAGGTTACTTTCGTGGAGATTACAGTAATTTTGGTAGAACCAGAGTATGATAGAAATATTGGCTATGTTTGCAGGGTAATGGCTAATTTCGGATTTACGGAATTAGTGGTTGTAAAACCCAAAAATCCAATTGGAAAAGATGCAGTAAAATACTCTAAACACGGGGTTAAAATACTTAAGAAAGCAAAGATTGTTTCCTCGTTCAGTAATGAAATTAAAAAATATGATTTTGTAATTGGGAGTACTGCAATAAAGAGAAGAAATAAGGGAACTGTACGAAATGTACTCCCATTGAAAACGTTTTCTAAGAATTTGAGTTATTATAAGGGAAAAAAGATTGCACTCTTAATTGGAAGGGAAGGGATTGGATTAAATGAAAAAGAAATAAGTGCTTGTGATGTTCTTTTAAGCATAGAAACTGGAGGAAGATATCCTACCTTAAATATTTCCCATGCACTTGCAATTCTTCTTTATATGCTTGCAAATAAGAAATTTAAGGGAAAGGAAGATGCAGTTAAAAAATCAGAAAAAGAGGCACTACTTAGGTTGTTTGCAAAAATTTCCAGTAAGAATAAGAATCCTAAATTAGCAATGGCTTGTTTCAGGAGAGTAATTGGAAGGGCCAGGATAAAAAAGGCAGAGGCAACCCAATTACTTGAGGCGTTTAGACTATTGTATGAAACTAAGGCTAAATAGCCGCGCTAGTCTAGAGTACTACTTAGAGACGCGCTTTAGTCACTTCGTGACAGTCTGCATTGGATCCTGAGTACATATATTTTCTCAAAAAAGAAACTCTCTTGATCTAGAATTTCAGTTGAAAAACCTTTTGAGAAGAGAATTTTTTTGGTTTCTTCTAAATCATTCAAGGAACTCTGAAGTAAAAGCACAATCCCATTTAGTTCTAGAAACTTTTCAAATTGATTTAGGAACTTATCCAGAGTTTTTCGTCCATCCTCTCCCCCATCATATGCAAGGTTCTCTGCATCCTCGAGTTTTTCTTCCTTAGAAGTTGGGAGATAAGGAGGGTTGAAAATAATTCCATTGAATTTTCCTTTTACTTTTGAGAATAGATTGGATTGAATGAATTTCACGTTCTTGAGTGTAAGAGAATTTGCATTAAAAATTGAATTTTCCACTGCTTTTGGATTAAGATCTACTCCGAGAACTGTATTATCTGGATTAGTTCTTGCATTAGTAAGTGATTGCAATCCGCATCCACAACCAATTTCCAGGATTTTTCCCTTCAAATCCTTAGAATATTTTACAAGAAGTAAAGAATCTTCTGCTGGTTCGTAAACAGTTGGAAAAACAACTAAATCAGCAGAAGAACGTTTCATAAACATAAATTAGATCATAAAAGGGTTTAAATTGTATATTTCCTAGAGTATTTGTATGGATGAGGTACTTTTTTTCCTTCTAATGAAAAATGCGCACAGAGTACCTATTAGAATTACTACTTCTGAGATTGGAAAACAAATCGGAATGTCCCAGCAAAATGTTTCTAGAAGAGTAGTTGAGCTAGAAGGATTTGAAATGATTAGAAGAACTGGGAATAGGATAATGATTACAAAAAAAGGGATGGAATTTGCAAAGATTGAGTATTTACAACTTAAAGGGGCATTTGAAGGCTCAAGTATTAGGATTGAGGGAAAAGCAGTACAGGGATTAGGGGAGGGAAAATACTATGTTTCTATTCCAGAGTATAAAAAACAAATGAAAGAAAAGTTTGGATTTGAACCTTATCCTGGAACCTTGAATATTAAATTAGAGGAAAATGAGATTCCAAAAAGAGAACTAATTCTTGAGAGAGATCCAATTACAATTAAGGGATTTGAAAAAAATGGAAGGGCTTTTGGAGATATTTATTCCTACAAAGCTAAACTAAATGGGATCAATGCTAAAACTAATGGGGTCAGTACTAAAACTAGTGGGAGAAGTGTATATATAATATTTCCATTGAGAACACACCATGGAAAAGAAATTATAGAAATTGTAGCTGAGAAAAGACTTTTTGAGAAATTTAAGGGGGGGAAAATAATTATTGAATTAGAGTAGAATGTTTGTAACTATCCGAGTTAGTTTAATTAGAAAATCTGCCTCTTAGTTCAGCATATAGTTGGGTTGTGCTTTGCTTACGTGGATCATATCCAATCATTGCCTTCAATTCCTCAATAGATAAATCATCTCTCATTAAGGCATTGAACATTGCTTCACCCAAGCAATAGCCAATACACCGGGTTAATTGAAATCTTTGAGTAGGAATAAGATTAAAAAAATCAAGTGTTGGTTTTGCATCATCTGAGAGAACTCGGTCTTCTTCTTCAGAATATTTAAGGAATAAATTAGCTCTAGCATGTTCATGAGATTGCGGAAAAGGATTCTCACCAGGTATTCTAGTGCAATTTACTGGATGATGGTTTATTACTTTTAAGAATATGTAGCCTTCAGAATATTTGGTGGATACCGTGTCCCTAGTATATTCATGGGACTGTGGAAAAGGATTCTCATCAAGTATTCTCCTACAGTCTTCTGGAGTAAGACATTTTCTGTGATGGCTTATTACTTTTGAGAATATATAGCCAATTGCCCTTTGTAAAACCTCATCATAGAAAAATTCCCTAGGATCTGTGAGGAATAATCCACTTTCTATATTTCTTAAACGAACGTAGTGCACAAAAGAACCTAGACTTTCAGTTATATCTCTAGTATTTGATGTTGGAACAAAAACAAATAATTCTTTACTATAAGCAACACAAGGATGATTTAGAGAAAGTTCAGTAAGGAGAAAATCCCTAAGAGGCCCTTCAGGAATAGAAGAAGACCTCAAGACTTTATCAAATGCCTTTTTTCCATTTGCTCCAAAACCAGAAAAAAGAACATCACTTTGTGGACTTTTAATTCTAGTACCTAGAAAATCATTTAGTGCATGCATAATTAGTTCAAAAAATATTAGTGTGCAATGAGCAGTATGCTCATCATTAGATCTACCTACTCCCTCTTCTTTTTCATTAATAGTCATAACATCAAAAAGTTCGGAAAGAGCTCGGAATAGTGGAGTGCAGTATTGCACGCCGAAGGCATCACCATTTATACGAACAACCTGAGTTTCTTGCTCTAATCCTTTTTCTGCTAACTGGGCATATATTGGACCAAGGTTCTGAAGTACAATTGTTAAATTTGGAGGGTTTCCATCAAATAAATGAGTGATATCAGCAGGAAGATGAGTAGGACCAAGATGCAAGTCGCCCATAAGAGCACATACAAGAGCATCTGGATTTGCAACTTTTAGATCATGAATTACTTGAGCAGCAGCAAGATCGCGATTTCTTAAACAAGCATGATCATCCCCATTAGTTTTTGGAAACGAATTTATCCCGTACACTTGTACTCCTTTTTCCCTAGCAAACTGTAATAAATCAGACCACATGTACCATCGCTCTCCCCAAAGTCCCCCTTTTCCTTCTCTTAAAGAGTTTCGTAGTACTCGTTCTCGTATTTCTCCTCTTAAAAATCTATCCAAGAGTGGCTGTTCATCGATGTGTACTAATTCAGTTGCAAATATTACTCTACGACCACTTCTTATAAGATATTCGAGCAATTCCCTAGTATGTTTTTTGCAAAAATAGTCTGGATGAAAATCTCCCATTAAAAGTACGCCTGCTTCAGAAAGTGCTCTGTAAAGATCTTCTATGCTACAGGGTCTAGCTCCATCTAAGGGTCTTAATCGTACTTCATCCCTATACCTATTAAATTCGTTAGAGGATTTAGTTACATTGGCTCTAAGTATACAAGTAACTCTCTCGTGTAGTCTTTGGTTTACCATCAGTAGATGATTTCTATTTTCTGCTCTAGGCGACATTAATTTATATTTACTACCAAAGAGTATAAAAAGCTAATTAGGAAAACTTAAAAACAAAAGCATACACAATTGCCAGTACGGACCCGTAGTCTAGCGGTTATGACGCTACCTTGACATGGTAGAGACCATCGGTTCAAATCCGATCGGGTCCATTTTCTATTTATCAATTAAGTATTCCAAATAAACCCGAATTTTCTTCTCTTAATTGAGCAACCAACTCTCTAGGGCTTGTTCTTTGTAAGTAAGTATGAAGGAATATTTCACCTGGAGATAGTACCTCTTTCAAGTGTTCTCCTGCAGCAAAGAGTTCGATCTCAATTGTAACCAATCTCCTAAAAATGTCTCCATGCAATTGCTCATCATCCATTACATTTGGGAGTGGCCTTAATCCTTGTCCCCATACTGGCTTTCCATGTAATTGCTCATCAAATAATATATACGCAGGTTGGTTTGCTCTTTTTCTCCACCCAGGAATAGTTTTATCCCTATGGAATTCCATCAATGCTAAGGTAGCATCAACTTGAGGAACAGTATCTACATGAGCTGGAGAATTTAAGGTATGTGCTGCATTGAGAAGCCTTGCAAGATTTCTAATAAATTGGAATCGTTCTGTATGAATATCCCCATCAACAAGAAAACCAAGTGGAACTCTTAGAGTAGTTATTGCACTAAATTGTTCAGATGCAAAAACAGTAGAAATATGGTCAATAACACCTGCATCAAATACATCTAAGTCAAAAATAGCCAAAACTCTTCTAGCATTCTTATCAGGTAATTTATCCATTATCAATTTAGCTGAGCGTTCTATTGTTGGACCTGTTGCAAAAAAGTATGTATATCCAGATAGAGCTGTAGGTAAAAATGTGACTTGTGCAGAATGAGAATTAGGAACTACAGCAGATGCAAGGCCACGGTTAAAAAAAGCGTGAACAATATTAAGTACCGAACTACTGATAATAACCGAAGTCCACATACAAGGTGAGCTGGAAGCACAGATGTTAACAACTGCCTTATGCAACCTAATTTCTGCTTGAGAAAGTGGAACCTCTTTTCCAGAAGGGAGGAGGGATTTAACCCTCACCAAGTCAGCAATTAATGGACCTAAAGAACGGCATCTGCCACACTGTGACCGTGCAACCAAATTACGTATATCCTTTTCTAGTCGTTTCATTCTTTAGTCCCTCTTTAGAGGTTCACTTTGTAGTGTAGTGGCAAGAATAGTTTAAAAATAGGTGTCCCTTTTCTATGTCAAAATGCGATTGTATTTAGAGTGAGTATTTTGACACCTACAAAACCAAAGGTTTTGTGGTCCATTGAAACTTCGTTTCAATTGGAGACAGATTTCCACCCATTTATCTGATTAGTGATTAATAGAAAGACCAATTGGTGGAAATCTGTTGATTTTTATATTGTTTTGTTCTAAATAAATATGTGTAATTATGACACAAAAATCAATAACAACTAGAAAATCAGTTGTTCAACGGTTCCTAGAGAGAATTAGAAGAAAAAGTAGATTTGAAAGGGCAGTTGAAAGAATGGAACAAAAAGAAAAAATCACTCAACTTCTAACTGTTCTAGATGGAAAATTGGTTGCTGCTGGATTTGGATCAATTACAGATGAGGATCTTAGAGTAGCACTAAAAAATGCAAATTTAACTGCAGAAAGTCCAAATATTCTAAGAAGGGAGGAGAGAGTATATGGGCTTGGACTTTCTAAAGCAAGAAGTAATTTCTTTGTATTTGTAAAAATAGAAAAAGGAACTATTGAGATTTATTATACGAACCCAAGAAAGGATAATGGTGCAGTAAAATTAAAACGAGATCAAGTACATGCAAGGAGAAAAATAAACATAGGAGACTCTGAAAAAAGAGTAAATGAAATTGTAAGAGAAATTCTACAGGTTGCATCCCACAAAACAGAATCTGATTGTAGATTGCAGGTACACTCTCACCAAAACAGCTTATTTAGAAAAAGAGATACGGTTTTTGATGATGGAGGAGGAACAATGAATAATATTCTTAGAAATCTAATTGCAAGTAATGCTGATGCCTTTGCACCAACTCCGCATAATAGTTCAGATAAAAGAATGCATGCAATGATGAAAGTAGTATGTGAACGAATGGGAATAGTTTACTTCCCGAGTCTTGAATTAACAATGCCTATAGAAAGCCCAAATGCACTAAATGGTCCACATATGGTGATTATGTGCGCGGATATAAGAACTTCTGAGAGAATTAGATTAGAGATCTTGAATAGACGGGATGCAAGCATAATTGCACCACCTTATTTTTCTGGAATGATATTGGAGGAGATGTTTTCGATTTTAGAACGATTGAAAAAAGAGGGAAGAGTTGCAATAATGCCTGCGCACCCAGTTATTCAGGAATTTGTATTTCCGATTAAATTTAGAGAATTAGATGTTTCTCTTTACATAACTGGACTATTTAGTTCTGTTGAAACTAAGTCAATGCCCTTATCTGCTGCAATATCATATGGAAGAAGAAGCACTGCAATTGCAATGTACAACGGGCTTGGCACGCATACTGGATTAAAGTTAAATGATCGAGGATTAGTTGTTGCAGTGGAAGATTGGGCAAAAAAGGTATTTGGACGGGCATTCAAAAAACTAAGAATAACTCAAAATGTAGCAAGTATGGCAATTGCAAAGGCATTTGAAAGCAAAGGGGTTGGAACGTTCTTTGAGAGTGATGATCATGCTGACGGAATTGGATTCCATGGTGGGTTTACCCAACTTAGTTTCAAGGATACTTTACTTGCAAAATTACAAGTAGAGAATAGGAAACCAACTTCAAATGAAATTATTTCTGGACTGGAAAGTAAAGAAGTACAGATGAGTGGATTTGTATATTCTGAAATAAGTGATGGGATTTTACAAACAATTAAGGCAAGGACTGATCAAAAACTTAATTTAATTGAGAGAGCTGAGATGTTTGTAAGAAGAACTTGGGGGTATGTTAGGGGATTTGGAAAAACTGCAATTGATAGTATTTTGGAGGGAAATTGGTGGAGATTAGGAAGGATGGCTAAATAGTTTTTCTTTCATCTAGAGTGTTGTAAATTGCAACAAATTATTTCATTGTGGCTTTCACAAAAGAAAGGAATATTGGGGAAGGATTTTCCAATCTAGATTTGAGTTCTATATGTGCTTGCGTTGCAATTCCAAATCCAAATTTATCTGGCCATTCTGAGATTTCTACAATATTATTTTTTGGGTGGATTCCTGAAAATACTAAGCCGCATTCCTCAAGCTTCTGTACGTAATCAGGATTTACTTCGTATCTGTGCCTGTGCCTTTCAGAAGTTAATTCCTCTTTGTAAGAGTTATATGCAATTGTCCCTTTCTTTAGTTTAGCTTCATAAGCTCCTAAGCGCATAGTTGCTCCTTTCTCTATTATTCTTTGCTGTTCTGGAAGCAAGCAAATAACTGGATGCTGAGTATCTGAATTAAATTCCTTTGAATTTGCATCTTTTAAGCCACAAACATTTCTTGCAAATTCCACAACCATTAGCTGCATTCCTAAACATAAACCCAAATAAGGAATTTTATTCTCCCTTGCAAATTGGATTGCTCTTATTTTTCCCTCTATTCCTCTTTTTCCAAACCCACCTGGAACAATCAATCCATCAAGTTTTTTCAAATGAGAAAGGTCAGATTTGCTCTCAAGCTCCTCAGAATCAATCCACTCTATGATTATACTTAAACCATAGGTTGCTGCTGAGTGGAGAAGGGCCTCTTTTATGCTTACATATGCATCTTTTACTGCAACATATTTCCCTATGATTCCAATTCTTATTGTTCCTTTTTCTGGAGATTTTATATTGGAAACTAGTTTTTTCCAATTTTTTAAGTCTGATTCTTTTTTTGCAAGTTTTAATTTATCTGCAATTGCATCGTACAATCCCTGTTTTTCTAGAACTAATGGAAGTTCATAAACAGTATCTACTAAAGGATCATCGAATACTGCATCCTCAGGAACATCACAATATAGAGAAATCTTTTCTTTTGCTTCTTTGTTTAATGGCTCTTCTTCCCTGCATACAATTAGATCTGGTTTTATGCCCATACTTTGAATAAGCCGGTTTGCCTGTTGAGTTGGTTTGGTTTTTTGCTCTCCCTTAGATAAACTAGGAACATATGTGAGTTGGATGAATAAGGAATTTGCTTGATTTTCGTTGTATAATTGCCTAACTGCTTCCACAAAATAACCGTTCTCGATATCCCCAATTGTTCCTCCGATTTCAATCATTACAATATCTGTTTTCGTGTCTGTTCCAACTTTTTTTATCCAATCTTTTATTTCATCAGTTAGATGAGGAATGAATTGCACATCTCTTCCTAAATAATCTCCTCTTCTTTCCTTTTCCAAGAGTGCTCTAAATAGTTTTCCACCAGTAATGCTGTTTCTATTGCTTAGAGAAATATTTAGGAATCGTTCGTAAGTTCCAAAATCCATATCCACTTCTGAGCCATCGTCTAATACGAAAACTTCTCCGTGCCTGAATGGGTTCATTGTTCCGCAATCCACATTCAAGTATCCATCGAATTTTATAGGAGTTATGGAATATCCTCTAGATTGTAATAATTTTGCGATAGAAGAAGTTAGGATTCCTTTTCCAAGGCCAGACATTATTGAGCCAGCCACAAATATATACTTCTGAGAAGTTGATTTTTCTTCAGCCATAAGGGATATTATATGCATAAGGGGTTTATAAAAAGTTATCGGTGCTCTCAGGAAGAACAAATACATTTATATTCCTTTTCTAACACGTATTTAAGTATGCTCAAACTTAGTCTAGTTAGGTTTACTTTAGAAGATTTTTAACTCTTTTAGATAGATATTTTGGACATCTCACAAGATACTGCTTCATTATTTTTGGACGTATCTTCTTTTTCATTTCTGTTACAACTTCTTTAGATAATGGTTGTCGAAAATATACGAAATCTATAAGTGTTTTTTCAATATCTGAAACTGGAATCCAGAAATCATAATACTTAATCATCTCGAAACCAAAAAACATTTTTCTATTTATCTTTTTTACTAGAAAATTCCTTCCTTGGAATACTCTTAATCCACTCCTTACTTTTCTCGGAGTGATGACTATTGGGTTTGTTTCTTGCTCCCAAAGATTCCTTAGGGAAAGTGCCTCTTGGAGGCCATAATAAAATGGGCTGAAAGCAAAACCAACAACCTCGACTTCATCCATAAATGTATAAACTCCCTTAGTAATCCGTTTTATTTTTCCTTTTTTGAGAAGGTTATGGATAAACACGCGAAGATAGTCTTTGCTTATTTTTTTATCTGAAAGATATATCCTCACATCCCTTAGAGTGAATGTTTTTCGCTCGGTAAATTCTCCGATAAAATCACGCATGTATTTCATCTTGAAAACCTCTTTTTTATTTGACTAATTATTTGTTCAAAAGAAGGAACTGCTCCAGAATAAACAATCGCACTCAGGTTTTTTTCATCTATTGGCCTTTGGATGTTTTTCAATAGAGTATTTACTGATTCTTTTACTCCTGAATCGATAGTGATGTAATTCAGCAGGTGAAAAATATCATAGACATCACGAATGAACCTTCTATTTTTGTAAGTAATTACTTTCTCCAATAATAGTTCCTCTGGGGAAAGTGTAAACACATTCAAAATTGAGCCATCTATTTTTTCATATGGTTTTACTGTTCCTTTTTTCTTTGCAGAAAAATTAAGTTCCACACGTATTTCAGTTGTTCCATTGCTTATTTTAGAGAAAATTAAGTTATCTGTTATTTTGAACTTATTTAGAAAAAGGCCTTTCTCAGTTATTCTCTTCTTAAATAATTGATCAAAACCTTCTGGATTGGAGAGGTACAAATCTAAATCTTCTGAAAACCTGTTGCCACCATAACATCTCCATATGGCTGTCCCTCCATGTAATATTAATTTATTCTCAACATCATATAGTATCTCTACTACTTCATCCTGGAGAGTACCAGTATCAATATGCATTCTCTTCTTCAGCTTATTTGAGAGTGGAATTTTCATAAGAATATGAAGTAACGAAAGTTATAAAAAAGTATAACTTTGGTTATTTTATGGTTTTTTGCTGTTGAGGAGATTGTATATATCCAATTCTAAATTCTTCTTAGATTCTAATTCAGGTAGAAGTTTATTCATAAGTAAGTTTCTCATTTCTGTATATTTTTCTCTCCCAACTTCTACATTTCCAATTGCACATCTCTTGCTTTTCGTATTGAAACAGAACATGGATTCATGGACATTTTCTACATTGTGGCAGAAGAAAGAGTTGCTGCAATTTCTTGCGTTGTCCATTTCAAAACAGGCAGTTACATTCTCTATATTATAGCAATGGACAAGGAATTTTGAATTTAAAATCCTGTAACAGCCAAAAAGCCCTTCTCCAAATGCAGAAAAAGTGTAAGCACAGCTCTTACACCCGAACATATCAAAGCATCTGAAGAGGTTTATTGAATCTAAATAAACCGTAGTTTCCGAAATGTTCATATTGTTTCCTTCTACAAAATCTGGAATAAATATTGAGATTTTTGAAACTTCCTTAAGGAAATCTTTGAAAGGAGCTTCTAAAGAAATAGGACTAACTTTTTGTTCTGAGGCTTTTTTTAGATCTTCAAATGCAGCTAGTTTTTCTCTAGGAATTTCCTTAAAGAAATAATGTTCAGGCATATAGGTTTTGGCATTGCTTAAGGAAGAAGAGTATTCATTTATTTTTGGAATTCTCTTGGTGATCCATTCCTCATAAGATTGGAACGAAGAGAGCGCCTTTCCAAATAGGAGTTTGGTTGTATCTTGGAATGAGTTTTCTATTTTATCTAGATTAGTAGGTGTGTTAGTCATCAGAATTCACCTCCAGATTTTATAATCTCAAAAATTGAAGGGAAACTTTTCTTTGAGCGTAAGTGATCAGAAATTTCAGAAAGGAGTTTTTGTTTTAATGGAAGAAATTTCTCTTTTGTAAGCTCTAAATTTCCAATTAAATACTGTTTAGAAACCTGGTTAAAGGAAAATAGAACCTCAGAACAGCTCCTGCAATTAAAGGAACAATAAAGATTTCTGGATTTCATTGCAAGGTAACTATCAAATGCCATTTTAGAGCTGAATACTCCTTGGCATTTCATAAGAAAGCCATTATCTCCGCACCAAACTGAGCCAAAAATATGGTCTCCTTTTCTTATTCCATGGGAATATGCAATAAATTTTCCACCTTCTAGAACTTCAAAAGAATTACGAACATTCACTCCATCAAAACAGCAATCACTTTCCTCGACATTTAGGCAGTTTCCTAAGTGATTATTTCCACAGTAGAAGAATTTCTCACTTAAACTAGAGAGTAAAGAATCAATATCCTTTATCTCATTTATATTTAGGGTTGGATTTAATTTTAGAAGTTCTGGAAGTTCAATAAAATTTGCATTCTTAGAATAGAATGGACTTGCAAGGTAAACTTCTTTTCCAGTAATTTTAGAAGGAATAATTAAGGGTTTTGGAACTACCTTGAGTAAGTAGTCCTTAAATTGTTCAAGTTCTCCAATTTCAGAACCAAAGAGAATTCTACAAGTGGCTTTGAACTCTTCATTCAGTCTATCCATCAGCACCACTTCCTAGTAATTTGTAATCATCATTCATATATTTTGAAATAAATGGATTTGGTTTAACTGTTTCTTCTAATTGGTAAACTTGGGGAGATTCCCAATTTTTCATATCAGAAACAAAAACCTTTACTGGCATCATGTGCCTGCTTCCATCAAATAAACGGACCACACATTCTCTAGGCATTAAATTAATGAATAAATCTTTCTTCTCCTCTTCGAGTTCAGAAGGCTGCCTTTGTTTCTTGAAATATTCCTCAACTTTTATGTCCATCATCTGGCTGATTATAGAGGCATCCTGACGGTTACATTTGAAGATAATGTAATTGTACATGTTTGTAAGAATACTTTGGATTACATCCTCGCGTAATTGGTTCAAATATTGCATTGAAAGGTATAGGTGAAGGTTAAATTTACGGGTTTCTGCAAGGATATTTTTTGAAACACTAGTTTCTACAATTGGAAATTCATCTACAATGAATACAACTGGATCCTTGAACTTATTTGTAACTGCAAGTACATACATTTGCTGGATTACTGCACCTGCAAGGAACTTTATCATTTTTCTTCCAAAAAAATGTGGATCAAAAGAAAGAACAGTTATTCCATTATCTTCAATTGAATCAATTAAGGAAGTTGGAGAGGATTTATTTCCCATATAAAGCTCGTATTCTCCAATGAAATTTAGAATTGGAAGAACTGCGTCATTAAAGTGGTTTATGTAGATGTCATCAAATTCAGTTGAGAAGAATCTTTTTACTTCTTCATTAGTTACCTTATTTACTAGTTCCATTCTTTTTGCACTGTCTGTAAGCAATTTACTTACATTTTGGAGAGTTAGTTCTCCTATTTCTGAGAGTAGATAAATAGTATAAAAAAGAACTCTATCTGCATATTTATTTTTCTCTCCAATTATAGACATGATTAGATCTTGGATTAATTGAGTGGTCATAGGGCTTGCCTTTTGTCCAATTTCCAAAGGTTCTATATACTTGGATTTGAAATCAATTATATTTGCCTCGTGTTGTTTGTAGATTTTTGCAAATTCCCCATGTGGATCAATTAGAACTATTCTTGCCCTTGCTCCATATCTTTGCTTGATTGCTTTTGAAAGAACATAAAGGAATTTACTTTTTCCACAGCCAGACATTCCAACGATTAGGGAATGCTTAAACGCATCAAAACTGTCTATTCCGATTTTTACTCCTTTAGATTCAAAGATTGGTTCTTCTGCATCCATATAAATGGATTTTAATAGAGGTTTATCTATAAGTTCCATATAAAAGGAGGGATTCTTTTCTAAGTCTATTTCTAGGAATTTGGTTGAATCTGAAAGGAAGATTGCACTTCTGGAATAATTGGAATTAGTTGTTGTTCCAATTGCTGGGAACCTTCCAAAAAATGGGAAAATTTTGAGGTTTATTTCCTCTAGGTTTCCCTTAACCATAAAATCAAAGAGTTCAGAATTCTTGAGGATATTTAGACCTTTTGGAAGACCTGAGTTTAAGGAAAGGGATTTGCGTTCCTTTAGTTTGAATGGAAAAATTAAGGAAGAAAGATCCTCCCCTTCTATATCTGGTTATTTAGGTAAATACGAATAGTGTTTGCCTTTTTCTTTATGATTAGGTTTATTGTCCGTAAAGGCAGGGTTCTGCTAAAATCTATAAAATCAAAAAGAGGAGTGTGCCTTCTAAGCAAGACCCTGAAGAAGTTCTGCCAGTCTGGTTTCTTTATTTTATTTGAATAGAATTGGATTTCAAGTAGGCCTTCTTTTTCTACTGGTTTTTCCTGGGCTGATTCCTTCTTCAAGCGCAACTCACGGTACTCCCTGTAGACGATTTCGTTTGCACTTTGGGAATCCAAACTCTTCAGTTTCCTGAAGTCCAATTCTTTCATACTAATATTCTACTTTTTTTGAATAAATAAAGGTTTCATGGAAAAAACTTTACAAAAACAAAGGATATATAAGTATTTCTTGATAAAAGTAAGTTATGAAACAATACTCACTGGATGAAGTGGATAGGCATATACTCTATTTATTAGACCTGAATGCAAGGACTCCGACCTCAAAAATATCAAAAATTGTAAAACTTTCCAAACCTGCTGTAGAAAGCAGAATAAAAAAATTAGTTTCTGCAGGAGTAATAAAAGAGTTTCAACTTAGTACCAACCCAATACTCCTAGGCTATGAGCATTTTAAGGTGTACCTTCAGCTTCAGAATGCAGACGTAAATGCTGAAAAAGAGATACTGGATTACTTAACAAATCACCCAAATTCCTTCTGGGTAGTTTCCTGCAGAGGAAGATGGGATATAATATTTAGCTTCCATGCAAAAGATGTGAGGGAATTTGGAGAACTTCTAAGGCAGTTTATGGATAAATTCAGCCAGTATGTACTGGGAAAAACGATTAATATATTGGAAACGTCTCCAATATTCAACAGATCTTATTTATGGCCTGGGAAAAAGAGGGTTGAATTCCAGTATGGAGGAAAACCAAAAAAAGTAAAACTGGATGAACTGGATTATAAAATATTGAATGTTCTTAAAAGAAATTCTAGGGAAAGATTAGTAAATATCTCAAAAAAAGTTGGTGTCTCTCCAGAAGTAGTAAGAATCAGAATGAAAAATATGGAAAAGGAAGGGGTAATAACAGCATACAAGATAGGACTGGATTTTGAAAAAATAGGTTACCAAATGTATTTGGTTGCTTTTAAATTTAGAAACCTGGATTCAAAGATATGGGAGGAGGTTGTTTCCTTTGCTAATTTAAATGATAATATACTCTACCTTCCGAAAACAATTGGAAGCCATGATCTGGATGTGGAAATAGAGGTAAAGGATTCTAAAGAGTTGGATGAGTTCATAAACTCCTTTAGGAACAAATTTGGTAGGGTTTTGTATGGATTTGAGAGTGCACAAATAATAAAGGAGCATAAGCTGGAATATTATCACCCGATCTAATCAAGAGTTTGTAAGGTCAGTGTGGGGAAATATAATTTGCTAACAGTGGAATGCGGCCATTTATTTCTGCATGTATTTTTTTTATACATTCTTCATTTATCCCGGATTCTACGACTTGGTTATCGAATGACCAAAACTCTGGATGTCCTTCCCAATCTCGTTTATCTAGTATTTCATATTTTGTATTAACACATGTTCCAGGATGAGGATGAAAAAAGAAAAAGTGTACTGCCTCTGAACCAAGACTTTTTAGAAATCTTGCAAAATCAGCAATGCAATAAACTGTACTGATCACTATCAGTTCAAGAAAGAGCATAAGCTTGTTTACTTTCCTGGATAAGATGTGTTCGGTAATTTATACTCTCTAATCCACAATCACATAAAGAAGCTCCATAGAGGTTTCAACTATTCTAGGACACATCTTCTTTTGTTCCCCCTGAATAATTCTACAACAGGTTGCTCCAAAGATTTTCTTGAATTGGTCATGCATTGTTTTATTTTTCATGTGTAGGAGTTTTGGATTATCTGAGTAGAGCAAGCCAAGAATAAGCTCTGCTCCAACTAATGCTCCACAAGCACAGCCAGATTTCATTCCACTTCCAAGAGAGGAGGAGGCCTTAAGGAGTTGGGAAACATCAATATTATTTACTTCTCCGTAGGATTTCAGAATAGATTGGGCACAGTTGAATCCTTCTTCGTAGTATTTTACAGCTAAGGATTTTGCGAGTTCAGAATTATTAGTATTGGGAGCCATATAGACAATTGGAAGCTAAGATTAATAAGATATTTCTAAGGGTATTAAAAGGTTTCTCTATTTAGCGAAACCTTTATAAAGACTACAAGACAAAAAAAGAAACATGCAAAAACCAGAGATTGTTTACAGGGAGATACTTTACCAGCGCCTAGAGGAAAAAAGAGACAAATTTACTCAATTGGAACTTGGAAAAAAATTGGAATTATCTCTAAGTGTAATTAATAAGGCAATAAAACCACTTGAATCAATAGGTGCGATTATAAAAATGCCAATGGGATTTAGGGTAGTCGACCCAAAAAAGATCCTCTATTTGTGGGCAACTAAAAGGAAACTAAGCAAGGATATTGTTTACCAAACTAGGGTTGAAAAACCAATTTCTGAGATAGAAAAGAGTTTACCTAATGGGACAATTTATGGTGCGCACAGTGCGTATAAATTCAAATTTGAAGAGGTTCCTGCAGATTATAGTGAAGTTATTGTTTATGCAGATGAAAAACTGCTAAATGAGATTAAAAAGAGGTTTCCAGAAAAGAAGGGACCTGCAAATTTGTTCGTACTCATAGCAGACGAGCAGTTGAACCAAACTACTAAGAATGGGATTTGCTCAGTTGGAAACATGTTTGTGGACCTTTGGAACTTAAAGAGTTGGTATGCAAAGGAATTTCTTCAGAGTTTAGAGAAAAGAGTAGAAGAGATGATTTAGATGGAATTTTGGAATGAGTTACTCACTAAAGCAAGCTGGGAAAAACTACAAGAATTCTCTAAGGAATTTGATTTCGTACTCATTGGTGGTTGGGCTGCGTATCTATGGACTAAACAGCATAAGTCCAAGGATATTGATATTATTGTGGGTTATGAAACATTAGCTGGACTTCAAACTAGGTATAGATTAGAAAAGAATGAAAGGTTGAGGAAGTATGAGATTAAGTTTGAGAAATTTGATATTGATATTTATGTTCCGTTCTTCTCAAAACTAGCACTGCCTTTGGAGGATGTTGTAAAAGAGCATACTACAAAAATTGGAAATATAAAAACAATTGAAGCAGAGATATTGCTTGTACTGAAACAGGGCGCAGAGATTGATAGACGAAACTCGGTAAAGGGAACTAAAGATTCTATAGATATTATTACACTCTTGTACTACGCACCTGTAGATTGGAAAAAATATTTTGAATTACTGAAGAAATATAAGTTAGAGAGTTATAATAGAGAACTTTTGCATGTAATTAATACCTTCCAGGATGACAATATAAAATATCTTGGAATAGACTTTCAGCAATTCAAAAAATGGAAAAGAAAAATAGTTGAAGATATTTAGTAGATATGGGGGCAACAACTAAAAAAGAGAAACCAGTTGGCTAAAAAGGGATCGTTTTGCATAAGTTTGATAACACCAAGACATGATTATATTACGTTATTTAATTGCGTAAGGAAGTTCAAACTCAGAATCACTTACTATTGTTGAAAATTCTTTAACTTTGGAAACAGTATGTATTGTTTCTGATTCTTCTAGATATTTGAAGTTAAAAGTTATATCCCAATACAAAACAATACCTGTTTCTTTATCTATGCATTCCAACCATGGATCGAATTCTGAAACTGCGTTCGAGACTGCTTCTTTGTAAAAATCATTAGCAAGTTTATTAGATTCTAATGCACTGGTGATATATTCTTCATCGAAAACAACTTGGAATTCAGTACATTTTCTCCCTGCAAAAGTTTTTTCTCCAGTTTTGGTTATTTTATATATTTTATTATAATCCACATACTCAGTAAGTTTAGGCACCACGAAACTTGGATCATATACACCAAATACTCCTGGAGATTTTGCGGGAGCAGAAACAACTTTTAGAATTTGTTCTTCATCATAACTGTTTGAATCTCCCATATCAAGACAATGTTCATTAAAACAATTATAGTTATGATTATCAGCTAAGATTGTGAGGTCATCCCAGCCATCATCAGTATTTGATTCGAATTTATATAAATCTCCTTTTTTTGCAATTGTAATTATTGCTAAAGTTACACCCAAATCATAATCGGCCTCAAAAGTTATTTCTTTAACTATTTTGAAATCCCCATCTACTGTTTCGTCATATTTGGAAAGAAGATCAAAAAATTCGTTTTTATCTTGTTCTTGATTTGATTTTTCTCCAGATAGATTAATACAACCCAAGAAAAGTAAAATTCCTAAAATAATGAACATGTATTGTTTCATGTGATCGTATTTAGATATCTTGATTAATTTTTATTTCTTTCGATACTAAAATATAACATGCCATTTAATCCTAAAAAATTTATAGATGAATCAATTCCAAAAATAAAGAAAGAAATTGGAAATTCTAGGGCAATTGTAGCTGTTTCCGGAGGAGTGGACAGCACTGTGGCTGCCGTGTTAGTTGGAAAGGCAATTGGAAATAATTTAGCTTGTGTATTTGTAGATACAGGGCTAATGAGAGCAGAGGAAGGGAAAAACGTTAAAAGAATGCTTGAAGGAGCAGGAATAAAAGTAAGAGTAGTTGATGCTCATGAACGATTTTTTAAAGAATTAAAAGGAGTAGTTGAACCTGAGGAGAAAAGAAAAATAATTGGAAGAGAATTCATACGAGTATTTGATGAGGTTGAGAAGGAAGTAAAGGCTGAATTCTTAGTTCAAGGAACAATTGGACCAGATTGGATTGAGAGTGGTGGTGGAGGAAGAGATACAATCAAATCTCACCACAATGTTGCTGGACTACCTTCTGGAATGAAATTAAAATTATGTGAGCCTCTAAGGGATTTATATAAACATGAGGTTAGGGCAACTGCAAGGGAATTGGGTTTACCCATAGAATTAAGTGAAAGACAGCCATTTCCTGGACCTGCATTAGCTGTAAGAGTAGTTGGGGAAGTAACTCCAGAGAAGGTTGAGATTGTAAGGAAGGCTTGTAAGATAGTTGAGGAGGAGATTGAAAATGCTTCAGAAAAAGGAAAGATTGAAAGGCCTTGGCAGTATTTTGCAGCACTCTTCCCTACAAAAACTGTTGGGGTTAGGGGAGATGAAAGGGCTTATCAGTATACAATAGTTGTGAGAGCAGTGAGATCATTAGATGGAATGACTGCAAACTTTTCACATATTCCACCTGAGGTATTGCAAAAAATTTCTACAAGAATTACAAATGAAGTTCGTGAAGTTGGAAGGGTAGTTTATGATATTACAAATAAACCACCAGGAACAATTGAAATGGAATGAACTGCGGTTCATAACTTTCAACTCGCAGGCTCATTGAAATGGAATAATTTTGGCGGATGAAGATGACAGTTTATATAATTGATTTGGGTGGGCAGTACACACATGTTATTTGGAGGAGTGTACGAGATTTGGGTTATCCAGTAGTGGTTAAGAAAAAGGAGAGTAAACTTGAGGAACTTAAGGACGCAAGTGCAATAATTTTTAGTGGAGGGCCAGGTTCTGCGTATAAGGATGAGTTTGGGGTTTGTATAGAGATTATAGATAAAATTAAATCTGGGGAATGGAATATTCCTTTACTTGGTATTTGTTTGGGGCATCAATTAATTGCACATTTATTTGGAGGAACAGTTCAAAAGGGAAAGAGTGCTGAGTACGGAATTGGAAGGATCATTATAGATAGAGAAGACGTATTATTCGAAGGAGTTCCTAAGGAATTTAATGCTTGGGTTTCTCATTTTGATGAGGTTGAAAAGGTTCCTAAGGAATTTGAAATACTTGCACATTCAGAAGAATGTAAGGTTGAGGGAATGAAACATAAAAGTAAGCATATTTTTGGGGTACAGTTTCATCCAGAGGTTTGGCATACAGAAAATGGAGAAGCGATTCTTGGGAATTTTCTAAGTTTGAGTAAAAAATGATTATAGTTTGCTGAACTTTTCTTTTATTTCATTTATGGGCATATTTGTAACTATAATTGGAATCCTTTCCCTTTCTGAAATTTTCATTGCAAGCTTATCTACTTTTTCTATTCCATGAAGAACTACAGCTGATGGTTTGGTTGGGGAAACCCGAATTACAACCATTGGGCTTCTTCCAGTAGAAACCCCAGTGAAGAGAAAGACCCTTTCTGAGACATTTCCGTATAACGTATTAAAATGAGAGTAAGGCATTTCTAAGATTGTTCGTAAGCTATCAATTAGAGTATAACCATAAATGTTAATTGAATCTATTTGAGCTTTATTTGTTATAACTTTTCCTTCAATAGTTGTGATGAAATCCTGAAGGGTGATTTTTCTTGCGAATTCATGAACTTCGAAGAAATCTTGGGGTGTTTGCTGGCTTTCCTGGAGTTTTCTTGTAATTTGTCCTCCTTTTTGACCATCAATTTCAAAGATTGAGTTTACGAATCGTTTAATTACAGTTGCACCTGGGGATTTTCTCCTACTGCCTTCATAATCACTAATTGTTGAGACTGTAATATTTAGAAACTTGGCTAGCTCTACTTGGGAAATACCGAATATTTCCCTCCATTTTCGCATAGTTACTCCTGGATCTTCTGAGAGGGAAATTTCGCCTGCGATCTCCAATTTTATCTTATCCATGTAAACATCACCTTAGTAAGCCCTCCAAAAATTGGAGAGATAAGAACGATAGTTCTTATGGATCTCTGACTTGATTTTATCCATATAAACAGGTTATATACGTACGATTGTTTAAATAGATTTCGCTAAGTGTACAACCAAACATGGGAGGAAACGTTTGCATTTAAATACCTTTTTACACACTATAAACTTATGAGAATTGTTCGTACTAATGTTATCTATAGAATTGATAGAGGAATAGAGAGGGGAATGCGGAAGGGATTACGTATTCATATCCAAAAATGTAGAGATACTGATCTTGATCCAGCTAGGCTCCCACCTGAATTAGCAAGACATATTATGTATGAGGGCGATGGACGTTTTGGTTTAATAGAACGAAAATTAAGAAAAGAATATAGGGAAGGATTATTTGTATCAGTAGGAGAATTTGAAGGGAAAAAGGCAGTTGTTGAAGAGATGTTGGATAAAATAGGTGTTGCAGAAGAGCATAAACCAATTGCACTTGAAGTAATGAGAATGCTTTTTAGAATAGCAAAAGGACGGCCAGTAAGTATTCATATTGAGGACAATCATGGAAAAGAAACTGTGGGGCTTCAGTGCCATGAGGTTGAAGTAAGAATACACCAGTCTAGCGAATTATTTTGTAGTCTTATGGTGTTTTGCGAAGGAGTATTTGGAAAAACATCAGCACCTCGCCCAGAATATCGTGATGCTAAGGTAATACGATTTCAAAATTTAAGAGAGAATATGGAAGGTAAAATAAATAGATTAATGGATCCTGAAACACTTTATCGTTTTGGTGCGAATGCATTTTCAATAGAATATGATGTTGCAGATGTGGGCGGGCTTGGTCGATACAATAAGCAGTGCCAGGTTCAAAGAGAGGAGAAATAAGAAGATTTGGTTGTGTCAATAGATGAAGTAATGTATGTTTATAAATATTTCTATTCTATAGTTATATGGTGAAATTAATGAAAGGCAGACGAATTGATGGGGGAAGAATAAATAGATTAATTAAAAGAGCAGAAATGATTGGAAGAAGGGCTAGAGAAAAATTAACTGGGAAACGAATCCAAAGCTTAAAAGATGGTGCTCAAGGACTTGGATTGGAAGGAATTGCTGGAGAACATAAGCCAATTCCAAAGGATCCTAAAGCATGGGAGTATACACATACCGCACTTCCACGTGGAGGTCCTAAGGGCGAATTACTTGGTTCTGGAGGAGTACAACCATGGGATGCTAGAACTATGAAGCAATTTGAGGTTAATTCTTTTTTAGATACATGGTCTGAACCACCAATAGTACCTGACAGAAGAGATTTTATTGGTAAACCACGTATTCCTCCTCGAATGCCATTTGGTGCAGAAGGAATGTTTGGCGGATTTAGAGGACCATTAGTTCCAGATTTTAGTATACCACCAGCTATGTCTTTTAATCCTGAAACAATGGGATCACCTACTGAACAGACTCGCTCTGATACGAAAGCAGTTCATGAAGAAATACACATAATCGGATCAATAATAAGTAAAGGAGCTATGGGTTGGTCAGAAGTTTATGGTTTCTATAAACGTCTAGGCGCATCTGCGATTCCAACTCCAGAAGAAATTGACCAATTTAAGCAAGAAGTATTTGCAGCAAGCATTAGAGCAGATATTGCGAGATTTTTACTAGATAATCCGAAATTCAAGGAGTAATTACTCTTCCAAATATTTCACTGCATTCTTGAATATTTCCAATCCATTTGGTTTTATTTCTCCTTTTCTAGTCCAGAGAGGATGATTTGTAAAATGATTGAATGCTTCTGGATGAGGCATTAAGCCGAAAATTCTCCCATTAGGATCACAAATTCCAGCAATATTGTGTGGAGAACCATTTGGGTTAAAAGGAAAACCAGCTAATCTTCCAGCCCCATCTACATATTGGAGTACTACTAGGTTACTAGAGAGAATATCAAGCATCGTTGCATCATCTCTTGCGAGAAATTTTCCTTCTCCATGTCTAACTGGAAGATCCATATGCTCAATTCCTTTAGTGAATACGCAGGGTGATTCTTTATTCATTTTTACTCTGACCCATCGATCCTGGAAAGAACCTGAATCATTATTTGTAAGTGTAACTGTCTGTTCAAAAGTCGGATAAGGAAGAAGGCCCATTTTTACTAGTGCTTGAAAGCCATTACAGATTCCAAGGATTAATTTCTTTTCTTCTATGAATTTTTCCAATTCTGGTTTGAGTTTATATTTTATTTTATTAGCAAGAACCTTAGCTGAACCTAAATGATCTGAATGTGCAAATCCTCCTGGAAATGCTAAAAAATTATAATTTTCTAAGAGAGTTGGGTTATCTATAAGGGTATTTAAATGGACTAATTCTGCAATTCCTCCAACCTGTTTTATTGCATAAGCTGTTTCATATTCACAGTTTATGCCAAAACCAGAAATTACTGCTGCTTTGCAAACCATAAAGAAAAGAATAAGGGAATTGGTTTTTATTCTTTTTTATTTCTAGGAAGAAAAATTTTAAACCCACTTCCCTATCCACCACCTCACTTTTTATTATGTTCTACCATATTAGTATTAACCATGGGTACTTTTGCTACAAGATTCATGGCCAGGCTGGAAAACGGATTAGGCCAACGCGGATTTTCAGTTGTAACAAAAAGACTTATAGATAATAAATTAAGAAGTGCAGGATTTATTCCTAAAGAACGGACAGTAGGGATAGTTGAGCATGGAGAAAGCATTTTTACAAGAAGCGGAAAAGGATCTGGAAAATCGAATTTTTTTGTTTTCGCGAAGGTTATTTCAGAGGATAGGGTTATTACGCTACTTTCCAATCCAGACCAGGGCGAACATGCAAACAAACTACTGAGAAACCAATTCTTAATCAGGCGCGATTACCATGAAGGAGATCCAGAAAGAGGTGCAGAGGCAGTTATAGGAGAGGCAATTGCACTTTCACAGAAAAAAGAGGAGGGGGAATATTATGCCCAGATACATTTTCACCATGGATATCCTGGAAAAATTGAATTTGATATGAATGGAAATCCGCACTTAGTGCATGCAATGGATGATGGAGAATCTATGCTCTCAGATATAATCAGGAAAGCAGTTTTATATCATATGGATGTTCTTGCAATGAGTCCGCATAATAATGTAGATATTTATACATATAAATTAATGCAAATGATATGTGAAGAACTTGGAATAGTTTGTATTCCGGCAACAGAAGTTACTGCACCAATTGAAAAGCATAATCCAAATGGGCCACATCTCCTTCTTTTACTTGCGAATGAAACTGCCATAAAGGCAGCAAACATGATGATCCTAAGCAAGCGTGATCCAGAACTTCAAATGATTTCATTGTCCCTTGGGATAACAATGGATCGCATACTTGAAAAGATAAGAGAATTGGTAAAAAGAAAACTTGCTGTATTTGGAATTGCGCATCCGTTTAATTATAACTCTTCAGCACTTCCAATAAAGGCTGTTGGATTAGTAAGCGCAATGGATCGTGGGGTACTCACATGGAACGAGGTGGATAGTATATTGCGGGAAGCGCATTTTATTGGAGGGGTAAATCCAACTCTAAATGCAGGGGAGGTTCCTTTACGCAACAATGCTTTAAGGGCTAAATTATTGGAGCTTCAAAGAAGGCATGGCTTGGGAAGGATTATAACTGCGCACAACGTGGCTACTGCACTTGGAAGAGAGTATGGAAAAAGCAGCTTTGATGGAGATGACCACAAAACAACTTCCACTGGAAATCCCCATCCAGGATTTGGAGTAAATGATACTTATGTTTGTGGAGGGGACATATCTGCAATGGGGCACACCAGTGTAACCTTTGATGCTCCAACACAAAATGCAGTTATGGCTCTTGGCAGAAAACCAACTCCTGAAGAGATTATTAGGTGGTTTATAGAGGGCTCTGCAAAACTAGAAGAAAAGGCCTTTGTCAGAATGCAAAATTGCAGACTCGTAATTGCCCCTGAGAGGCTGGAGCGGCCATCAAGCAGAAAAAAAGAGCACGTGGATATGGGGGAAAGACAGGAAACAGGATATGTAAGAGCACTGATGCATGATAGTGCATACTTTCTAAGAAACATAATGTTAAAAGAACTTGAAAATCTACCTGGCAAGTAGTCGAGAGTTAGCAAACGGGATAGGGAAATTCTAAAAAACAAAGAAGATATTTTGGTGTAAGATAAAGGAAAGAATTATTTTACAATCAGTGAACCTATAACTCGGTTCCCAACTCTTAAAGTCTCTAAGACTTTAAGATCTTGAACTTAAATCCATAATGGATTAATCCTTCAGGATCATCACTCTGAATCATCCTAAATACAGGTTCTACTCGAGTTCCTATTTCTATTTGAGCTAGAGAAGCATCTACAATTTGTGCAGTAATCTTAGCCCCTTCTTCTAGTTCAATTATTGCAAGTATGTATGGTGTTTGCGCTTCAAATCCTTCTGGAGGAACACTAACTTCAGTAAAGGAATAAACTTTTCCCTTTCCAGAGAATGGAATATTCTCTAGTTTTCCTTTTCTTCTACAGGTTGGGCAGATTCCGCGCATTGGAAAAAATGCCTGGCCACAGGTGTGACATTTGGTTCCGCTTATATTATATCTTTCTGGAATTCTTCTCCAGTTCAATGGGATTGATTCTTTCATGATTGTTCACCTATATATTCTTCTCTCCTTCGCACGAATAAATCACCAAAAACATTACGTAGCCCATCAGCAAGTGGAATGAGTGGAAGTAAACCAGTAACAAGAGATAAATATAATGCGGTATTTTTTTCTTCTTCTGCTCTAGTAACTTCAAGTACACTTGCTCGGGCCTCATTGAGAAAGCGGAAATTTCCTCTTGTATTTTTAACATCAAATGGATCTGTCGTGAATAATGCTGCGTACAAAAGTGTTGAACCAATAATAGTATAAAATGAAAATCTAGTTTTTTCACGAGCAGTGGGTGTTGTTCTAAGAAATTCTCTTCTTCTTGTAAGTTGCATAAGCATCATTCTCTTTTCAAAATATTAATTACTGTGGTTGCCCCACTTCCCCCTACATTGTGTGCAAGACCGATGTTTGCATCTTTTACTTGCCTTCCTTCTGCTTCTCCTCTTAATTGCCAGGAGAGTTCAACTATTTGCTTAACTCCAGTTGCACCAACTGGGTGGCCACAAGCTTTTAGTCCACCAGAAGTATTAATTGGAATCTCTCCTCCAAGAGCAGTTCTTCCTTCCAAAGAAGCAATTCCTCCTTCTCCTTTTTTGAAGAATCCTAGATCTTCTATAGCCATTATTTCAGCAATTGTAAAGCAATCATGAACTTCAGCTACTTGAATATCTTTTGGGGTGAGGTTTGCTCGTTTGTAAGCTTCCTGAGAGGCAATTTGAGCTGAGCGTAAACCTGTAAGGGTTTTTCTTGAGTGTAAGGCAATCGTATCACTAGCTTGGGCTGTTGAGAGAATTTTAATTGGTTTTTTTGTATAGCTTTCTGCAACCTCCAAAGGTGCAAGAACAACTGCTGCTGCCCCATCTGTAATTGGGGAGCAATCTAGAATTTTTAATGGATCTGCAACCATTTTAGATTTTAGAACATCTTCCATTGAAATTTCATTTTGGTATTGGGCGTATTTATTTTTTGAACCATGTTTGTGATTTTTCACTGCAACTGAAGCAAGCATTTCCTCAGTTGTTCCAAATTCGTACATGTGCCTTCTAGTCATTAGTGCATATAATGCTGGAAAGGTTACTCCTAAGAATAATTCCCATTCCTGGTCTCCTGCTCCACCTAAAGCTGTGCTTACTTCCGTAGTTCCTAAATCAGTCATTTTTTCTACTCCACCTACAACTACAAAATCATGCATGCCTGAAGCAATTGCCATAATTCCCTGGCGAAAGGCTAAGGAACCAGAAGCACATGCACCTTCTACTCTGGTGATTGGAATTGGGTTAAGGCCCATATAATCTGCAATTAGGGCACCTATATGTTCTTGTCCGATTAGTGTTCCTGAAGCCATTGTTCCTACATAACCAGCATTTATTTGTTCTCCATGAATTCCTGCATCAACTAGGGCTTTTAGCCCTGCTTCTACTACGAGTTCCCTAAATCCTTTTTCCCAATGTTCTCCGAACTTGCTCATTCCTACTCCGATTACTGCAACTTCTCTCAAACCATTCATATAAACACACGTTAAATCGATTATAATTGATACTTATAATATATAGGAACTTGGGGTTGAATTGATTTTTAAATCTGTCTACTGAGGGTACGGTGATCAACGGATAGTGGGAGAATAAGGAGCAATGTTTATATACTTTTCGGGGCTAATTTATGGATATGAGTTCTGTACAAGCCAGTGTGTCAAAACCTACAGTGGAAAGAAAACCTAGAGAGCCTTTGGGAGTGAGATTAAGTAGATTTGGGAGGGCAATTAGAAGTTGGGCTTCTAGTGCTTGGGTGAGTGAAATCGAAACAAAGAGTAGCCATGTGGTTTATCCTCATTTGTTTCTAGTTGAAGAACCTGTACAAAGTATACTGCATATTGGTGGAGTGCACAAACAATATGTTGGTTGCGAACTAAGTTGGTATGCAAACAGTGGTTTTAGAAAAATCGTATCTGGCATTGTGAAAAGTGATACGATGGGGGAGTTATATAGGAGTTTTAAATATGTTGTGATAAGCCAAGCGGAAATTGAAAAATTCAAGGCAGATGTTCAAGCTGAAGCAGCGAGTAGAGCAGATATTAGGGAGTTCTTAGAAGGATATCCGGATTTTTTAAAGTTAGATGAAATTAGAGGTAAAAAAAGATGAAAACAGCTCAAGCAGTTCAAGTAGCCAAAAAAGAACCAGTAAAAACTAGGCTAAGTGGATTTAGAAGAACTATTAGAAGTTGGGCTTCTAGTGCTTTGAAATCATTTTCAGAAAGCAGGGGGGAGAAGTTAGCAAGAAGAAGTGGATGGTTTACAAAGGAAGAACCAGTAAAAATAATTAGTTCAGGAACGATTGGAAAAGGATATGTTGGATATGAAATTAAGTGGTATGATACTTTTGGTTTTTTTAAATATATTCCTACTCAGACAACAACTGAAAAAGATGGCTGGTACCTCGAGTCTGTTTTTATAACTCACGAAGAAATTGAAAAATTCAAGGCAGATGTTCAAGCTGAAGCAACTGATAGAGCAGATATTAGGGAATTTTTAGTAAGGCATCCGGAATTTAATCAACCTAAAAAATTGGAGGAAAAACCAGTAGAAGTAGATCTTGAAGATGGATTTCTAAGTAAAGACTATGGTGCTGTGTGTATTGTGTGGCATCTAGAATCTGGTTTTGGGAAATGGACTAATGAAATTATAGGGAATGAGTTTGTAGCGAGTAAACTTGCTCATAATGTAAAACCGAGTGAAGTTAAAAAATGTAGAGAAGATGTTTTAGAAGAGGCAAAAACCAGACCAGAGGTTGCTGGATTCTTAGCAAAATATCCGGAATTTAATCAATAATTAATTTTTAATTAAATAAATTATAATTGCGAAACCAATACAACTGTTGTATTTATAATAGTTATCAATTATAAGACTCCCCTATGGCTAAAGAAACTAAAGAGAGTAGTGGAAAGACTGGAGGAATTGAGGTACTAGCAGTGATTGCAATAATTTGTCTGGCAATTGGATTTGGAGCTGGGTATGTATTACGCGCACCAACAGTAATAACTTCAGATGGAAATGGAACAGCTGTGTTTACACCAAATACTGCAAAAATAGCAGATATTGAAAAGCTAATAGAAGATCTTATGTTTGTACAAACTGGTGGAACACAAGTTGATGCTACTGTAGAAGTAGAGAAGAAAGATATTCTTGTATTTAATATACAGAGCTCTGTTGGAAATTTTGCCTGGTATATTGATACGAATTATGAAAATATTCTAGGAATTGCAAATGAGCAGAGTATTGCAACATTAAAGGCACAGATAGAAAGTGCAAAGGGGGATGTAACTCCTCAAGAACTAGAAAAGAGTGAAGTTCCTGAAGTAGGCTTATATGTTATGGCATTCTGTCCTTATGGGAATCAAGCAGAAAATGCAATAAAGGATGCTGTACTCTTACTTGCAGATAAAATAGATTTTGAACCAGTTTATATTATGTCTAAAACATCAAGCGGTTATTCTTCATTACATGGAGAAAGTGAATTAAACCAAGGGATAAGAGAGAAAATTATCTATAATATATATGGAGAAAAGAAATGGATAGAATATGTTTATGCAGTAAATAATCAGTGTACCTTGAGTAATGTTGACACCTGCTGGAAAGGACCTACTGAAGATTTGGGATTGAATGTAACCCAAATAGAAGAAGAGTTCACTACAAACTTCAACACAATCGCAGATGAAGAGGTTGCAAAATCTGCAAAAGCACAGAGTTCTCCAACATTATTAGTTAATGGGGTAAAATACAGCGGAAAGAGAAGTGCTGAAGCATATAAGACTGGAATTTGTAGTGCATTTACAGCTGAGCCAATAGAGTGTAGTGAAACTCTAAGTACTACGGAACCAGCTGCTTCAGGAAACTGCCTATCATAATTATTGGTTTACGTACTAACTAAACCAATCTATTTCTTTTTTATTTCTTTTTCTTTAGAATTAACATATGAATCATAAGAAGGAAGAGTGCGGAGTTGCAGCAATTATCCTTGAAAAGAAAGGAAGAATAGCTAATGAGATGTATAATGCCCTTCTTGCATTACAGCATAGGGGCCAGGATTCTGCTGGTTTTTCCATTCTTACATCTGAAGGAATTAAAAGAAAAAGAGGCATTGGACTAGTTTCTGGAATATTTGAGGAAAAAGATGTAAGTTTAGAAGGGAAATTAGCAATTGGCCATACAAGGTATCCCACTTCAGGAATGCAAAGGACAGTTGAGGATGTTCAACCTCTCTTATATGGAAATTTAACTATTGCACACAATGGACATATTTCGAATTATAAGGATTTGAAAGTAGAATTAGAAGGTAAAGGATACGAATTCAAAGGAAATTGTGATTGCGAGGCTATTTGTTATTTATTAGATTATGAATTAAAGAAGAATAAGGGAATTGAACAAGCAGTTAGGAATGTAATGAATAAGTTAGAGGGTTCCTACTCAGTAGTTGCAATAGTTGAGGATACCTTTATTGCATTTAGGGATCCATTTGGAATAAGACCTCTTGAATATGCAAAACGTGGAAAGGATTATTGTTTTGCTTCTGAATCTGTAGCATTTGATGTGTGTGGATTTGAACATGTTGGAACTATTTTTGGAGGAGAATTAGTGATTATCAAGGATGGAAAATTTGAAAAGAAAAGACTAATTGAAAAACCACAGAAGAATTGTATGTTTGAGTATGTTTATTTCTCAAGACCAGATAGTGTGATTAATGGAAAAAGCGTTCATGAGATTAGAAAAAAACTAGGGGAAATTTTAGCTGAGGAACATCCAGTAAAAGCAGATGTTGTTGTTCCTATTCCAGATACTGGAAGAAGTGCAGTAAATGGATTTTCTAAAAAAAGTGGAATTCCTTACGACGAAGGACTTATTAAGAATAGGTATATTGGAAGAACATTCATTATGGCTACTCAAGCTGAAAGAGTAAAGGCAGTAAAAACAAAATTAAATCCAATGAGAGTAGCAATTACTGGAAAGAGAGTAGTGCTTATTGATGATAGTATTGTGCGTGGGACCACCATGAGGGAAATTGTGAGAATGGTTAGGGAAGCAGGAGCAAAAGAGATTCATTTGAGGATTACCTGCCCTCCAATAAAAGCACCTTGTTTCTATGGTGTGGATATGCCCACATATAAAGAATTAATTGCATATGAGAAAAGTGTGGAGGAAACAAGAAAATTCTTAGGAGCAGATAGCTTAGGTTATATTTCTATTGAAGGACTTAAAAAAGTCCTTGGAGAAAATGTTTGCACAGCTTGTTTGAATGAGGAGTATCATTCAGAGTATGTGAAAAAAATGGCTGTAGAAGCTAAGAAAAAGGGTCTAAAACATGGCAGTGGTTGTTGTTGAGCAAGTTTATCTTCAGAAGAAGAGCGGATTGAAAGAGAAAGAAATTATTGACTATTTAGGTAATATGGGATTTCCTACAGAAAGTGGAGAAAATAAATTTTTAGTTGAGGTAACTCCAGATAGGCCAGATATGTACTTTACTGAGGGAATACTTAGGGCATTAGAGAATTATAGTGGTGGGAAAAGCAAAAAATATATTGGAAAAGAAGGAGGGTATAGGATTATTTCAGATTCTTCTGTAAAAAATGTTGTTCCATATATAAGTGCATTTGTAGCAAAAAACGTAAATATTACTGATGAGGAATTAAAAGGAATTATTGAAGCACAAGAAAAATTGCATGAAACTATTGGAAGAAAAAGAAAAAAATGTTCAATAGGAATTTATAATTTAGAGAAAATAAATTTTCCTTTAGAATATAAGATTGTAAAGGAGTATAAGTTCATTCCATTGGACGGAAACAAGGAAATGAGTATTGGAGAAATTTTAGAGGAACACCCAACTGGAAGGGCTTATGCACATTTAGTTGAGAAGGGAAAATACCCGATTATAATTGAGAAAGAAAGTGGAAAGGTTGTTGCATTTCCTCCAATTATAAATTCTGAGGAAACTAGACTTGAGAAAGGAACTAAAAATATTTTCATGGAATCAACAGGCATCCATAAGGAAACTGTTGAGAAAGTTGTGGCGATGTTTGCATGCGCATTCGCAGATCGTGGTGCAACAATTTATAATGTAAAAATTAATGGAGAGGTTCACCCGAAATTAGAGTATATAAAATGGAAATTGGATGTGGAAGAAGCAAATAAGATTCTTGGAACTAAATTCTCAAAAAAAGAAATGGAAAAAGGATTAGAAAAAATGGGTTATATTATTGAAGGAGGAAAGGTGCTCTGCCCGCCATATAGAACAGATATGATTGATTATATTGATATTGTAGAAGACATTGCAATTGGAATTGGGTATGATAGGCTAACACCAACACTTCCAAACTTCTATACATGCGGAACAGTTACTAAAAGAACAGAAGAGGAGGAAAAAATTAGGGAAATTATGAATGGGTTTGGATTCTTGGAAGTAGTTACACCTACGTTGATTAATGAGGAAAGATTACTAGATAAAAGTAAAGCTTTGAAAATAGTTAATCCTTGCTCAGAAGAATGCACATATATGCGGGATTCCCTAATTAGTTCAATGCTCCAAGTATTAGCCAGCAATAAGATGAAGGGACTTCCACAAAAATATTATGAAATTGGAGTAAGTTATAGTGGAATGGATGAAAGAAGAACACTTAGTTTTATGGTTATGGATAGGAAAGTAGATTTGGAGGAAGTAAGGGGATATGTTCAAAGATTCTTGAAAGAAAGGAAAATTGAGTATAAAATGGAAATGAGAACTGAGCAGTTGTGTGAGAATGGAAAAGCAGTTGGAATTAATTCTAAAAATAATAATGGATTTTTTGGAAAATTAAGTAAAAAAATATTGGAAAGAGAAGGAATTGAATACGAAGTTGTTTATGGGGAGATCCAACTATAGTGTTGGATCGACAAAGAATAATGATTCTTTGGATATTCAACTGTAGAATTGTTGAATAAATATAGAACTGCAGTTCTCTGGAAATTGAATTATAGAGAGTATAGAAAATAGGAATTATTTTGAACTAATAAAATATCGAATTGCATCCTCAATAGGTAAATCAGCTTCCCCTCCTGAAAGATATTCTTTTGTATAACATGCATCTGGGTATGCACTAGCTAAAAGTTTAGAAGTATATCCAGTACTCTCGATAAATAGTTTTAATTCCTCTGGAGTTTGAGGTAGGGGGATTACTCTTGGAGTTCTAGAACTAAGATTTCTAATTGTGTTAGCAAAATCATAATCTACACCTTGTTTTGATGCACCAAGCAATACATAACTATCGAAAAGCAACCGTAGTGAGTCTGTTAGCACTGTAGCAGAAACAACACTAGTGAAAGGGCGAACTGCTAAAAATAAGGGTACTGAACCCCATTGTTCAGGACTGAATGACATAGTTGAATCCCAGTTCTGGTCTGGTTGTCTGTATGGAAATTCTAATGGATCAATTATTGAAAACCCATTTTTTGAATGAAATACTATTCTTCCAAAAGTTTGTTTGATTTCGGTTTGGCGCAAACTTGGGAATTCAGTTTCAAGAATCATTAATTGTAATTTTGTTCCTGGATTGTTTGTTGGGTAAACAACACCTAATTGTCTTTCTGCATCTTTAGCATACTCATTACATCTGGTTGCAATTGCGATTTCTAATAGGGTTGCAACACTAGAACGCCTATATTCTGGAAGACTAGCAATATGCTCTAAATGAAAAGCAGTAGTAGTTTTATTTGCTAAAAATGAGCCATCTGCAGCTGCAATAACCTTTCCTTTTTCACCAGTTAGCTCACCTGTTTCGTCAACAACAATAAAAAATACAGCACGAATGTATGCTGGGCCATCATTTTTGGTTAGTATAAGACCTTTAGAAGCAGTTTTTAGGTAGGACATACGTGAAACTGAACTTGCGATTTCATCTAATGGGAAAAATTGAGAAAGTAGTAAGTATCCCTCAGAAAAACTAGGGGTAATTGGACTTACAACATCATATACTCTTAGCCCTTTTGTACTTGCAGATACTTTAGTTGGATCAAAAGTTGTTGGAAGTAAACTATAATTTGGAGTAATTGGACTGGGAGATTCTGGAAGAAGACCTTCTTCAAGTAATTGTGCTCTCCACCTTTGTCCAGCTATTAAGCGTTGGACTATTTGTGAGAAACGAGTATGGATAGTTCGTTCTGCTTCTTCTCTAAGATTTGAATCTTCAATGGTTCTAGCTTGAGATAATTGATTATTTAGTGCTCTAGATATAGTACTAACTTCACGTCTGTGTACACTGGATAATGGGGAAGAAAGAGTAGTAATTTTTGAACGCGCCTCTTGTTCTGATCTCCTAAAACAATCCAGTCTATGTTTTGTTAGTTTACGAATTGCGGATAAATCTAGAGCTCTTGCTTCAGATTGTTTAGGAACCATTGAAGAGGAGTGAGTTTGCATAATAAATACATATATAGAAGTGTTTAAAAAGGTTAGGATGTGTGGTTTAAAGTGTGTGTCCTAATTTTTTCTTTTTCGTTTCTAAATAGAATTTATTATGTTCTGTTGACTCAGTAATTAACGGGATTATTTCTGAGATGGAAATTCCATTATTTTTTAGAGAGGTGATTTTGTCTGGGTTGTTTGTGAGTAAACGGATTGAAGAGAGTTTAAAGTAATTCAGAACAGAAACTGCTTCGGTATAAGAGCGGTTGTCTGCTGGAAAACCTAATTGGTGGTTGGCTTCTACTGTATCTGCCCCTTTATCTTGTAATTCATAAGCTCGGATTTTGTTTTTTAATCCAATTCCTCTTCCTTCATGTGGTCGAATGTAAATTACTATACCTTTGCCTTCTTTGGAAATTAATTCTAAGGATTTTTCTAATTGGGCCCTGCAATCGCATCTTAAGGAACCGAATACGTCTCCAGTAAGACATTTGGAATGGATTCGAACTAAAAGATTTTTTGAATTTTGAACATCTCCCTTAACTAGTGTAATAACATCATCAGAAAAAGAGTAAATTTTAAAGTCTCCGAATCTTGTTGGAAGAGAAGCAATGGGAATGTTTGTTGTATCCATTATAATCACTTTTTATTAGTCTTTATTACTGTTTTATAATTTTCTATAGATAGTTGAATTGGAAGACCAGAATAACCGCAATTTGAACAGTTTATAGTTATCCCAACACTCTCAACCCTCCAATCACTTAGGCCTTCCCGAGTAAAATATTCACTTGCTTGAACTGGTTTTTTGCACTTGGGACAGAAAATTACGTTTTCTTCTTTCACTTTTTCAACCTTTGGACTAATATTATTGCTGCATCTACTGCACGTTCTGCGTATTCTCTTTTTCGAGCATGTGCTTGCTCTTCTGTTGCTCCTGGACCAAGTATTCCAAGAGTAATTGGTTTGTTGAATTCTAAGGAAAGTTTGGTTAGGGATTGGGCAGTGGAATGGCCAATTACTTCATCGTGTAATGTGTCTCCCTTAATTATTGCACCTAATACTACTACAGCATCATTGGATTTATCATAGAGAAGTTTTTTTGCTGCGAGCGGAGCATCATATGCTCCAGGAACACGGATTACTTCTCCAACTTCTGCTCCTTGTGTTTTAGCATATGTTTTGGCTGTTGATTCCATTTCTGAGGTAATTTCTTTATTGAAATCACAAACTACAAATGCAAGCTTGAGTTTCTTTTCCTTAGTTGGGTTAACTGAGCCTTCATCTTCTTTTCCTTGGCGAATTCCTTTTCCTGCATTTTCAATTAATTTATTTGGAGAGAGAACGAGATCAATTGTATTGTGAACATGCTTGCGAATACGATTATTGCAGATCTCAAGGAATTCCTTTTCGCTCCAGGCTTCATTTTCATGAACAAATACCTCAATTATATGTTTGTTTGTAAGGAGTTTGGCTTGTTGAATTCCTAAAGAGGCCTCGTGAGCACATTGGGTATCAATTGGTGCACCCCCAACCATTCCTAAGGCGATTGCGATATCACAATTTTCTTTTTCTAGAAGGATTTTACATTCAACTGGAAGGTCTTTTACTCCAGGAACAGTTTTTCGAATATAGAGAACTGATGGATTATATTTTCCCAATTCATCTAGTGCAATTTCACCCATATTTACTCGGGAAAACATTGTGTCAATTACAGCTATTCTCATATATGTTTACCTCAGTTATTTGAATAATTCTAATTCAGTTGAAGCATCAATTAGAATAAAATTATTTTTTTGAGCATATTCCTGAGCTGATTCTATACTTAGGGCATTTCCATCCTCTCCAAGCATTTCACAAATTACTGTAATTGGAAGAAGGCCAACTTTAGAGCATAGATGAGTGCTGAGTTCTGTGTGCCCTCTTCGTTGCTCAAGAGATTTTGCTGCGCGTAAAAGGAATACGTGACCAGGAGAGTAAAATTCATCATAAAATTTTGTTCTATCTTTGGTTTCTGCAAGCTTATAAAATTCAGAAATGGTTTTTGCTCGGTCTTTATCTGTAATTCCAGTAAAGGTTTGTCTGTGGTTCACTGAAAGGGAAAATGCTGGCTTATCCCCATATGGTGTTTTGGAAATTCTTAGGGAAGAATACTCATCTGTAAGCATTTCTGAAATGAAAGGAATGTTTAGGAATTCACAAAGTTCTGAGGAAACTGCAACACAAATTAAACCGCCTGCGTATTTTCTTAGGAATTGTATTTGTTTGAAAGTAATTTCTTTTGGGTAGAAGAGCATATCTACTTCCCCTTCCCTTTTCCCTCCATCGTATAAGAGAACGGGTTTGAGAGAGAGGAGTGAATCTTTTATTGAGTCTAAAGAAATCATGAATAGATTATAGTTGGCTACTATTTTAATGGTAACTACTTAAAATTGAGTAATTTTGGTTTGACCTGGTTTGGAACGTTCTTTTTTCTCCTCCTTTACTTTTTTAGGTTCTTCAGGGTTTTTAGTTTTTGTTTTTCGTTCTTTTTTATCAATAGTTATGGTGGGTTCTGGTTTGTTTATTAGCGGTTCTCTCGGAAGAGTAGATGCTGGAACAAAGGAGGAGAGAATATTTTTCATTTTTCTCTCCCTATTCAAAGAAGCCCAATAGAAATATTCATCTCGTGTATTTTTTGTGATTAAAATATATACTTGGCCTTTAGCAAAACGACCAGTACGACCACGGCGTTGGATAGAACGGATTTCACTTGGAATTGGCTCGTAAAATATAACCATATCAACAGCAGGGATATCTAAACCTTCCTCGCCTATACTATTATGCAAACACAACAAACCCAAACCACCAAAAAAATTCTCGGTTTTTTCAACAGAAAGATCATATACGTATTCTGGTTGTTCGGCTAAATTTTCCTGATGTTTGAGATAATCAAAACATGTTTTTTCAGTTGGTTTTTTTCCGACCCTGGACTTTATAGGGGCTGTTGTTTTTACGAATACGTTCTTAAACCGATCAAATGCCTTTTCCGAGAGTAGTGCAGTAGGAACCGTACTAAAATAAGATTTCTTTGAACCAACATATTCTATTTTATGAAAAGGTAATGATTCATATATATAGATATCATAAGCTGATCTTTTCCTGGATTTTACAAGTGATATTTTTTTTATACCTAATTGCCGTAGTAAAAATATTAAACCGACTACGAGTTTTTTGCTTACAGTAGTTAAAATAATTCTTTTTTTAGATAAACACCCATCCCCACGCGCATAACCTTCTAAAAATTTCCACTTTACATTGGTGGGCGAACTAAAAATCTGGTTTGGGACTTCTTTATTATATGCTCCAATTCCACATTTAAGAACATATTTCAAAAGCAAATGAACTATTTGTGAGGGAACATTCACTCCTTTTTTTGTGACTGAGGGGGTTATGCCCAGACCGTCCTTTATACTTTTTTCCATTCTTTTTTGCATTTTCTTATCCATGGCAGCTAGAAAGACCTCGCTGGTTTGTTTTGTCTTTCGGTTGTGACCTTCTGAAACATAATAGCCAAGAAATTCTGCTAACGGAGAGGACAATTTTATGAATCTTGGGAGTTTGTGTTTTCCATAATCTACTGTTACTGAGATATCACAGAATTTTGAAATTGTATTTGGGGTTTTTGGTATGTTTTTTATATTTATACGATATCTTTTTTTGTAATAATAACATGATTTAAAAAACCACTTAAGAAAAGAGAGATATTCCTGACCGTGTTTGGTTAAAGAAAGGATAGTATATCGTCCTTTCTTTATGACTGATACCCCACCACTGACACGGCGATACACATCTATGACTGTAGATTCATCAACTTTTGAATTTTTTGAAAGCTCTTTTACGGATCTGGGGCTGTATTCTAAGATGGATAAAACCTTTAAATCACTCGCGTATATTCTCATTTTGGCTTGGGTTAAACCATTAACAATACAATAAATTTTTGAAAGAACTGAATTTGAAGTATTTTTGATCAGTTCCCCAACAATATCGATGCGACGTGTATAATTAGGATCTGGGGCCGACTGGGCAATTTTTACAAATAGGTTTTGTTTTGGTGGTTCGGCTGTTAGTAACCCTTGTTTATCAAATGAAATCAAACTATGATTTTCAGTAACATGTGTTGTAAAACCAGACCGCGTCATTACTTTTAAAACATTGTTTTGGCGTTTGTGTTTATGAACTTGAGTAATTGGAAAAAAATCTGTTTTTTTCCCGTCAAAAGACAAGGTAGAAAAATTAATTATTGGCTTGGATGTGGTTCGATTGGTTGGGGAAGGTATGAACTGATCCACGAACTCACCTATTTTTTTAATGAATATCTCTTTTGTTTCGTCATTTCTAACTAAAATATATTCATTTGGATGAACACTACTCGCAACTAAATAATCAAACTCCCCTTTCCTAAAAGATTCAATTGTTTCTTCCTGTTGCTTACGGTTAAATCCGTCTTTTTTACCCATAAATGGCTTTGCTGAGTATCCTAAAGAGTTTAGTTTGGAAGAAAGGGATTTTACCTGGGCCCTATAATGAGCGAATATAATGGCTTTTTTCCCTTTTTCTTTGGAAAGTGCATCTAAAAGGAGTTTTAGTTTTGGATGATCCTCAACTACTTCACATTTTCTGGAAATATCTTGAATGTGTGGGTCTTTTAGAAGGATTTTTGCAGATTTGGTTTCTTTTTCACTTAACCCATTCAAATAATCAGCAAAAATTTGCATGGATTGGGTTTCTAAGAGCTCAACCATATGAAGAAGGTTAAGGAGAATGGAATATTGGATAAGTGCTGGGAATTTTAGTTTGGAATTGGTGGTTAAGATTCTTGCGCGAAGCTGCATAAATTGGGTTTTTGATTGGAGAGGAGGTGGAAAACCCATAGCCGCAAGAGTTCTGGCATGCTTCTTAATTAATTGATCAAGATCTGATTTAATTAGTTTATAAGAAGGTGGAAGATCAACGAATTTCCAATTAATCGTTACCTCATGAGTGTAGGGTTTCACATCTTCGTCTTTTGAGCTTCTCATTTCTACGTTTTTAAGAGAAAGTTGGGCCATAACTTCGTTTATTCTTTCCTTTTTTCCCCCAGGAGAAGCAGTAAGTGCTACATGAAGGGCTGTTTGGGAGGTTTGTTGGGCTATTTGGGTGTAAGCATAGTTACCAACTGCACGGTGGCCTTCATCGAAAATTACTAAGGAGAAGTCAGAAGTGGTTATTTTGTTTTCTAGATCATTTCGGATGGTTTGGGGGGTTGCGACGATGATTTTCTTAGAATACTCCTCCTTGCGTTTAGAAGGTGGGAGGTCTCCTGTAACTATAGTTACAATATCTTCTGTAACCCCCATTGTTGATTTGATAGAGTTAAAGTGTTGTTGACAGAGTGGTTTAGTTGGAGAGAGGAATAAACAACGACCAATTTTCATTTTCTCCTCGATAAGCATGAGTGCAATTAAGGTTTTTCCTAAACCAGTTGGAAGTACAACTAAAGTATTTCCATTTCTGAGGATGGAATTGAATATGTTTTGTTGGTATTCTCTCGGAACTAAGTTCATGATGAAATAATTAATGTAGAATAAGAAATAAAGAAGGATAGGTAGATGTTTGGTTGTTAGGTAGTTGGGACCCCATAATTCTACTATTATTGTTTGTAATTTAATAAATAGTTTTAGGTTTGTAATTGTTTTATAGTATTAATAGTTATTAATTATATATAATTAGTATATATATGTAACCATAGTTACATTTATAATAGTTAATATTTAACTATTTGGTTATGTTTGTTTTATATGTTTACGACTTAAAACCCAACAACCCAGGAGAGTACAACAGACTAAAAAGACGGTTTTATTATAAAATGAATAATTTAGACCTTCCCAAGCTTTCCTGGAAGACCAAATCTGTAATGGTGGTACCTCTAGAGTACGAGGTAGTTATGGATAATTTCTTCCTATCCTTTAAGCCTCAAATTGAGGTATACAAAGCTCAAACAAAGTACGTCGAAGAACTTTAATACTGGAACTATGGGGTGTCACCTATAGGTTCTAGTTTAGGTTTAACTTCATAACTTTCAAATCTACTAACAAAATACCCACTAGCCAAACCACCTACAACTGAAAGTGTTGTAATTGGAATACAAAACCCTACACTCAAAACTGCTTGGGCAGGATACAAAACCATCAGAGAAGGGTATTTTATTGCCCGAACGACCATTTTTGTTATAAAATCATCATTTTTAGCACTTTCAACAAATTTTTCTAACCAAGACCTTATCTCTATAAAAGGATTATTTATTGTTTTGAATGAAAATACTATAGAATCTACAATTTCATTAACAAATGTATCTAAGAAGGATCTGCCTCGATCTGATTTATTTGTTCCAATAATTTCACCCTCACAAACAGGTAATGAAACTACTGGAGTTTGGGTAAATACTCTAGCCTCCTTCCTTCCAGAAATAGTTGCTAATACAATTCCAGATATATCACAACCAGGTAAAGGTGGAAAATCATCCCTCATTCTTGGCATTGTCCAAACAAATCCACCTTTGGGGTGTTCTACTTTTATATAATCAACTAAACCACCATACCTAGATAACGCAAATCCATAATTCGTAGTAAGTTCTTTTGTTCCTGGTTTAGTATAGAACCATCTAGATCTTCTTGTTAGTTTCATATATTAATTTAATATACAACAACATTTATTAAACCAACCAAACCAAAACAACTTATGGTGGATTGGGGTAATTTACCTCCAGAAGACGAGGGAGGATTTGAGAGACATCTCCAACGGGAAGCTAGGAAACTAGATACTAAATTTCCTGATACAGTTCCATGGGCTACTCCTGATTGGATTGAAAAGGAATTGGGTCTCAGTAGTTTAGGTATCAGTAGAAATACAGCACTAGTTTTAGCTGTTGGTGTGTTTTATGGTTTAATCGTTCTTGGGATATTTCTTAAGAACACTATCCAAGATGAATTTACCCACAGAGCAGCAAAAAAAGAGATTAGCTGTATTGAAGAAAAAAATGAAAAATGCATAAAAGATACAGGTTCAGATCAAGAAAAAAAAGACCAATGTAGCGACGAGTACTTGATGGATGGTAGAATTCTTGCGTATTATGTTTATGAAAAAACAAAACACATGAAACCTATTACTCCTTGGGAATCAAAAGGAGGAGAAGCAATATTAACTAGTAGATATCATCGTTTGAGCGGCATCTCTTTCTACGAAGTGGGGTGTCCCAATCATTTTGACGATTGGACGTATGGCCCTTATTTAGATAAGTGTGTTTGTGACGTACAGTCTAGAAACGTAATCCACCACGCCGCGGATGTTTTGGCAGGAGAAGAAGTAAGATTTGTTAAAATAGAATTACCAAATGCTTCCAGTCGTTGCAGAGATGCTAGAAAGAATGGAAAGTCCACTATGCCATATCGAGATTTTCTTAGAGAAAAACACCCATGGGTTTGCGCGCCACCCACGCGTATACACCCATGGATCAAAACTGAACAAGAACCCATAGTTGATTATAATAAAATTACTACCTTCAAAGCAAAAAAACGGAGTTACTGTGCTATAAAACAATCGCAGTTTCCTGGTTTTGTGTGCCCACCAGCCACTTGGGAAAAACAATATCTAAATAACCATAAAAACCCACCTACTAAGCGTGTGTGGGCACCTGCTACCATGGAAGAGCTGTTACGGGGGCCGCCAGGTCAAAGAATCGAACAACCTTCTATTAAAAAACCCATCTATAAACCAGCTAAAAAAAGAAGGATACGATCTGATTTTTAGAGTCTAACCTTAATCCATATGTTCCTACTAAAACGAGTGAAAGTATGGGTGATTACTTATTAAGATCACGCGAAAAAACAGATACTATTAAACCCCCAGTTAAAAAACAGAATCTCAAAAAGGCCAAAAACATAGGGTGAGACAACTATCATTTTAATACTCAAATAACGGACTGGTTATTTAATCTATTTTCCAACAAATCTCAAGATTTTTAATAATGTCTATATATAAGTTATATTATGGGTTTGTGGGATTATTCAACTGATGGTAAAGGACATTATTATAAAGAAGTACTATACTCGGGTAGTTTCGAAGATATGCCCCCCACTGACACTGAATTAGTAGAATGTAGTGCAGAAGAGTATTATGGTCAAAAGAGTGTAGATGAACTAAAAGGTAAGATTGCATTTGCGATGGTTAAACTCACACTTGTTTTAGGCGTACTTTATGCTGCAATGGCAGGAGTCATCTATCTGAAAAATACTATTCAAGATTGGTCTACTTATAGAACTGCAAAACAAGAGCTCGTTTGTGTCCAAGAGAAAACAGATAAATGTATAAAAAATGCTTCTTCAAAATCAGTATCTCTAGTCGAATGTATTCAAGAGGACATTACCGATCGATGGATACTCAGTTCTTATATCACAGACACAACAAAACATATTGTGCCTTATGCTCCTTGGGAAACGCAGGATGGAGAACATATATCCTATTCTCCAGAAGGTGGGTATAAACTTCCAGATGACTTATCATCAGCTACTACTGGTGTTATAAGGGGCTATTATCTCACCAGTACTGGTGCTATTGATCGTACTTCCTATTATTCTGTTTATGAAGTGATTATGGCATTATCTGAGGGTAGTCGCAAATGTGAAGGTATTTTTTGGGTTTATGGAAGTAAAACCAAATCTGAAAACACCTATGATTTTGATTGTGTAGAGTACCTGGAAAAGAACGGATTAGAACCAACCCCTAATCTAAAGTTTGTTAAAGCAGAATTATCAAAAGCACCAACTCATTGTAGGGATGCTAAGGATGATGGAAAACCTACTATGCCCTATCGAGACTTTATGAGAAAAAAATACCCAAACCGTATTGGATTTTTAGAGTCTAAACTTAGCCCACCTGTTCCTACTAAAAGGGAAAACACAGTTGATTATTTATTAAGATCAAGCGAAAAAATACCTATTTTCAAACCACCAATTAAAAAACCAAAATTCAAAAAGGCCAAAAAAATAAGATCAGATTTCTAGGTTCCAAGTACTATAGAGATTATATGTAATTTTTCCATCCAAATAACTACTATGAACGAACAAGATATGTATTTTATGTCCATTGCCCTTGAGCTTGCAAAACAAGGCAATCCTTCTCCTAATCCTTATGTTGGGGCAGTTTTAGTTGGTCCTGAGTCTGGGGTCTCACCATAACAATAAAAAACCAACTATTATTTTAATTCTTCAACATACTCTTAACTATAAGGTGATTTATTGGAAACGCCTATTGATATTCATAAAAGACTCAAAGGAAAAATAAGGATAGCTGAAAAAGAAAAAATAAATAATATCCAAGACCTTGCTTTGCTCTATACTCCTGGAGTAGCAGAACCATGTAAGGAAATTGCAAAAAATAAAGAACTAGTTTATGAACTGACAATGAAATCCAATTCTGTTGCAATCATCACAGATGGTACGCGTGTTTTAGGATTAGGAAATATTGGTCCTGAAGCCGCACTTCCAGTAATGGAAGGTAAGGCACTAATTATGAACCAATTTGCTGGTTTAGATGCATTCCCAATTTGTCTTAATTGTGTAGATGAAGAAGAAATAATCAAAACCGTAAAATATTTAGAACCTGTTTTTGGAGTTATAAATTTAGAGGACATCGAAACCCCAAAAATATTCAGAATTCACGAACGACTAACAGAGGAAATGAATATTCCTGTTTTTCATGATGACCAACACGGAACTGCAATGGTTGTGCTTGCAGGGCTTATCAATGCAATCAAGGTATTGAATTTAGGTAAAGAAGTAAAGGTTGGACTTGTTGGATGTGGCTCTGCTGGTTATGCAATCACTCAACTTCTAAACTATTATGGGTTCTCAAACATCACTTGTTTTGATAGCGAAGGCGCAATACATAAACAACGAGAAAATCTAGCTTTTCATAAGAAAAAATTAGTTGAATTTACAAATAAGGAAAATTTCACTGGAAAACTTCATGAATTTAGAGACGCCCAAATTATAGTTGCTGCATCCTCACCAGGTTCATTACCTCTAGAAACTATAAAAAATATGAAGAAACCAAACATTGTTTTTGCACTTTCAAATCCAATTTCTGAAATTTCAATAGATCAAGCAAAGGAATTAGATATTGATATTTTTGGAAGTGGAAGAAGTGATTATCCAAACCAAATAAATAATGCAGTCTGTTTTCCTGGGTTTATTCGTGCATTACTTGATTTAAAAATAAGAAAAATAAAATATGAAATGTATGTAAAAACAGCAGAAGGAATTGCAAAAACAGTAAAAAACCCTTCAAAAGAACAAATTATCCCAAGTCCTTTTGAAAAAGAAGTACTAACCAATATTTTAGAGGAAATGAAAAAATGTGTGTGAGTTGAACCTAATGGATACAACTAAACTAGAAGATATTATTGTTGATTTATACAGAAAAACAACAACTGAACTCCCAGAAGATGTTTTTAATGCGATAAAAACCTCAAAAGCAACAGAAAATGGCCTTGCTAAAAATATTCTAGATTCTATAATAAAAAATTCCGAAATCTCAAAAGAAAAATCAATACCAATATGCCAGGATACTGGAATACCCACATTTTATATTGAACATGGTAAAGGTGTGGATGAAGAAACAATAAAAAAAATAATTTTAAAAGCAACAACAAGAGCAACAAAAAAAGTCCCTCTAAGACCAAATGCAGTAAACTCAATTACAGGAACAAATCTAAATGAAAATATAGGTATATTTTTTCCAGTTATTTATTTCAAACAAAAAAATATGAATGGGTTGAAAATTTCGCTTCTTCTAAAAGGTGGCGGAAGCGAGAATATGGGTTATAGATATGCCTTACCAGACAGTAAGCTTAATGCTGGTAGGACTCTTGAAGGAGTTCGTAGATGTATCTTAGATGCAATACACCGTGCCCAAGGCAAGGGCTGTTCTCCAGGAATCATTAGTGTTTGTATAGGCGGTTCAAAAGATGTAATTGCGTTTCTTGCAAAAAAACAACTTTGTGAAAAACTTTTAAGAAAAAATAAAAATTCAGAATTAAATCTCCTTGAAAAAAGAATTATAAAAGAAGCAAATTCTTTAGGTATAGGACCAATGGGATTAGGTGGAAATTCAACAGTATTAGATGTAAAGATATGTGAAACACACAGACATCCTGCATCCTATTTTGTAGAAGTTGCCTATTCATGCTGGGCACTTAGAAGGTATACTATAAACATTTCTAATGAGGGGAAGGTTTCTTATGGACATGTCGAAATTGCAGACTCCTATTGAGAAAAAGGAAATTGAAAAACTAACTGCTGGAGAGTTAGTAGCACTCTCTGGAGAATTGGTTACTGCAAGGGATTCTGCACATGCATTCCTTGTAGGAGAAAAGAAAAAATTACCATTTTCCCTAGAAGGTGGAGTGCTATACCATATGGGCCCAATTGTAAAACACGAAAACAATGTCTTGAAGATAATTTCTGCAGGCCCAACAACAAGTATTCGGGAGGAAATATATGAATCTGAAATTATACGAACATATGGGGTAAGGGCAATAATTGGTAAAGGGGGAATGGGTGAAAAAACTAAAAAAACATTACAAGAATTTGGGGCAGTATACCTTTCTGCAGTAGGTGGTATTGCTGGTTTGCTTGCAGAGCATATAATTGAGGTTCTTGATGTATTTAAATTAGAAGAATTCGGAACACCTGAGGCAATGTGGCGTTTAAAAATAAAAGATTTTCCTGTAATCGTAACTATGGATTCAAAAGGAAACAGTCTCCATGAAGATATTGAGAAACGTTCTTTTGAGCAGCTGAAAAAACTCCTGCTATAGCCATTTTAAAACTATACAATCTAATTTCTTTCATGGCAATTGATTTTGTTTCTGCAATCAAAAAGAGTAAAGAGGAACTTATAGGTATTATCATCGGTGGTTTTCTTGCGTTTTTTATACCAACATTACTTCTAAATCAGATTATGATTACTAGTATTTTAGGATGGTTTGGTGTAGGATTAGTTCTAGTTTATGCCTTTTTGCTTGGGAATAAAAGTAAAGAAAGGAACATTAGTTTTCCTGAGCTTATCATAATAACTTGTTTTGCTGGAGTAATAGTTGGGGTGTTTTTTTATATAATTGAATCTGGAAAAATATTACTATTATCCACGAGTTTGGTGTTTGGTTCTATAATTATACCGATTTTATTACTCTCTCTTATTGGTAGATTTTTGAAACGGTAATTACCTAAATCAATACAATCCTCATTGGATGTAATCATATATATTTTCCATCCAAACCAACTACATATTCTCTTCTCTTAGAAACTATTAAAAATGTTACTTTTCATAATTCTATTAGATTTAATAAAAAGGTGAAAAATATGACAAATATGTTATCCGTTCCATTACCAGAAGAATTAAAGGAGGAAATGGATAGGCACAAGGAAATTAAATGGGTAGAAATCGCGAGACAAGCATTGTGGGAAAAGGTTAGGGCATTAGAGAAGTTAGATGAAATCTTGTCTAAAAGCAAACTGACAGAACAAGATGTAGAACGGCATTCTAAAATTATAAAAGAAAAAGTCTGGAAAAAACATAAAAAAGAGCTGGGTTTGTAAATGTCATTAGAGTTGGTTATCGATGCTAATATACTATTCTCTGCTTTATTAGCTAAGAGCGTAACCAGAAATCTAATCTTCAATTCTCTAATAAAACTTTATTCTCCAGAGTATTTACTCAGTGAATTGAATGAACACCTAAAAAATGATGAGGAACTCAAAGAAAAATTAAAACAAACTAAGGAGGAAACAGAATTGGTAGTACATGCGCTGCTACATAATATTGAAATAATCCCTATTTTAGAATATGCCCCACTCATTAATAAAGCGCTTGAAATCTCTCCAGACGAATACGATGCCCCTTATTTTGCACTAGCACTTTACCTTAAGCTTCCCTTATGGTCAAATGAGAAAAGACTTAAAAAACAAGACTCAATTCAAGTATTCAATACACAGGAAGTTTTGAAACTTTTAATAGAAAGACAAAATATTACCTAATCATCTATTTCCATCAAAATGATTACTATGAACAAACAAGACAAACACATAATATCTATTGCCCTTGAGCTTGCAAAACAAGGCAATCCTTCTCCTAATCCTTATGTTGGAGCAGTTTTAGTTAAAGATGGAAAAATCATTGGAAAGGGCTTTCATATACGTGCTGGTCTTCCCCATGCAGAAATCGAAGCAATAAACTCAGTGAAAGACAAATCAAAAATTAAAGGTTCTACTCTTTACGTTACTCTGGAACCTTGTTCTCATTATGGACTAACGCCTCCTTGTACAGACGCAATCCTAAAATATGGGATAAAAAAGGTAATTTGTTCAGTAGAAGATCCAACTAAGAAAGTAAAAGGAATAGAAATTCTTAGGAAAAAAGGAGTACAAGTAGAAACCGGACTCTTGGAAAAAGAAGCAAGGGAATTAAACGAAATTTTCTTCCACTATTCAAAAACTAACCTTCCATTCGTAGCAGTTAAGGTTGCAATGAGCAAAGACAAGAAGATCGGATTTATTGGAAAACAAACTAAAATTACTGGAAGTGTAGTAGATTTATTTGTTCACAAACTCCGTTCAAAGTACGATGCAATCTTAGTTGGGATAAATACGATTCTAATTGATAATCCGGAGCTTACTTCGAGGGTAAAAAAAGGAAAAAATCCAAGAAGAATTATCTTAGATCCAGATCTAAAAACCCCAATAACTGCTAAAGTGCTCCAAGATGCTAATGTAACCATAGTTACAACCAATCTTGCAAACAAACAAAAGAAGAAACTATTGGAAAAGAAACGAGTTGTAGTTTGGACAATTGGAAAAAATAAAATTAATTTAAAAAAACTACTAAAAAAACTTGGAAAATTCGGAATAACCTCCCTTTTAGTTGAAGGTGGGGCAAAAACCCATAAAGAATTCCTTAAATCAAAACTAATAAACAAATTCTACCTATTTATCTCCACTAGAACTCTTGGAAATAAAAACACAATCCCTCTATTCGATGGTCTTAAACCCAAACTAAAAATTAAAGAAAAAAAGAAATTAGGAAAAGATACATTAATTGTTGCTGAACCTAATTAGAGTTATATCCATTCCCGTATCATTTCCCCAATTATAGGAGCAATAGGAATAGGGATCATCGGATCTCTCATCATTACAACACGAAACCCGCCCTCATACATAAAAGGTGCGCCAGGTGTAACAGCAATCCCATGTTGTAGTACTAACTCATATGCAAAATCTTCACTAGGTATCCCTACAGGTAATCCCATAAACTGATAAAGAGGAAATTCTGGCTCCCCAAAACAATGAAGTAAACCAACTTCTCTAGCACTTTCATTAAATGTTCTACTATATTTTTTAAATCTATCAAAATTCTTTCCCATCTCTTTTCTTACAAATTCATAATCATCAAAATAAGTTTGCATTGCATGCTGCGTTAATGTGTTCGCACCCAAAAACATCGCGAAAATATCATTGAGTTTACCCAATATCTTTTCACGTCTTTCTTTTCCTAATTTTTTAGGAATATGTACTATTAAATATCCTCCATGAAGACCAGTTCCAATTGACTTATCTATTCCGCCCATACAAATTAGTGGTACTTCACAAGCCTCTGAAAGTGCAATATAATCTATTCTTTTTTCAATCGGTATCTGATCAAAATATATATCATCTATTATTAGGAATCTCATTCTTCTATCTTCAACCATTCGACCACGTAATATGTTCGCTGCACCTCTTCCAGAATCACTATCCAAAAACAAACTTGTTGGGTTATCAGCACTAATCAATACAGTACCGCAACAATTGCCTGCACTTTCTGATCTAATTGCTTCTAGATTCGGTTTTCCCCCTTCTTTTTTATTTCTTAAAGCAGTCTTAACACCTACTCCATGAAGCAATAGGATTCCTGCCCATGGAGGGTAAACAGGACAAGTTAATACTACGTGTCCACCAGTATTCGTAAAAAACAAAGCAGTAAGTTCTAATGCATGCGTAACTCCATTAACAATAAAAACTTCATCTTGCTGAACCCCATACCTCTTAGCAACTGACTCCCTAAGTTCTGGAATACCTTGAGATTCAGTATATGCCATTGGTTCATTATCTATTACTCTATGCAGTGTTTTCCGAACGGTATTTGGTACTTGTATTTCTCTATTAGCATTTGTATTTCCAATATGAAATTCAAGAAGCCCATGCTCTACACCTCCATGAACCCAAATTCTACCCTCCTTTTTCAATCTAATCGCTGTTCTAACTGCTTTACTACCCCTTAAGGTAAACTTCGCTGCCTCTTCAATCATTGGATTTATAAGGGAAAATTCACAATCACTTATACTACTCTTTACACTTCGTACTGGTCTTTCAGCATCTTGAGTGCGACCTCCTTTTCTATGAACTTTACCTCTTGGATTCATATGGCTCCTACTCTACGCGTTTTAGTTTCTTAGATTCTTTAGTAGTTTCTTTTTTTATACCTATTCTTTCTTTAAGTAACACAACCCCAATTAAACTCAAGATCACCAAAGCCACAATCCCAATTAGAAATAGATCCTCACCACTCTTTTTACTACCTGAAATTTCTTCCATCACGATTTCACTTCCTTTTAGTGCAGCCAAATATTCCCCTTTACTCACTAAAATATCCAACTCCTCTATTGATTTAGTGATTTCTGCTTTCTTTTCTTCAGGAACTGAATTACTATAAATTTCTAAATTCCCAACCCTTCTCTTACTTTCTTTCTCAAGATAATCCATTACCTCATTAATATTCAATTCAATCTTACCTAATTCCCCAATTCCTGTTTGTATTTTTCCAGTATTTTCTTTATTTTTTATTTCCTTTTCGATCTCTATTATTCTGTTCTCCACTTCTTTCTTACTATAGTTGAAAAGATACTCATAAGAAGTTCCTTCTGCCTGTGTTTGTTGTTTTGAGTATGCACTTAACTTACTCTTTATCCCAGAAACTATTGAATCATATTCTTCTTTATATTCTAAATATTCCCCTCCACTTTTTGTTTTTTCCCCCTCAAATGTTTTTTCTAAAGATTTTAACCCCTCTAAAACTTCTCCAACATCTTCCAAATTTCCCTTAACTTCAAACTGAATCAGTAATTCCTCAAAATTCCTAAGTTTACTTTCATATTCTTCAATTCCACTCTCAATAAATTCTCCTTTAATCTTATTATATTCCTTATATTTTTCTTTCACAAAACTCTTTCTTTCTTTTTCCAACCATTTCTGATCAACACCTTCCATTTCATCAATTTTTTCAGAAATACTCTTATTCTTAGCTAAAATTTCTCCTAACTCCTCGTACCTATTCTCTAATTTATACACAAAAGAATCATTGAATTCTCCCAATCCATTTCCAAGGGCTTCCCCAATTTCCTCCCACTCGCTATTTATACCTTCAACCAAATCATCATACTTTTTCTGGAGTTTATACTCTACATTCTGCCTATTCTCAATAATATTCTGCAACTCCTTTATTGTGCTAATTGCATCATCCATCTTACTCTCGTTCATTTTGTTTCTAACTTCATCCAATAATTCATTTTCATATTCATCCAGTTCTATTTTCTCAACCTTTTTTATTTCATCTTCCAAATATGCGCTTGAATTATCCACTAGGTAACTTACTTTCACAACAGATTCTACCCCTTCTTCTAATCCAAAAATCTCAAATGAGTACCCTCCATTTTTGAAGAATTGTTTATTCTTAATTTCCTCAGAAGTATAAGAAATAACCTTCAACTCCTCTACATTCTCATTGAATCCATCCCCAATTAAAAGAACTGCAGAATCCAAATCAATTTTAGGGGTGATAATAATATCATAACTTACTTGATTTTTGGTTCCAATTGAACTCACAACCACATTTGTTTTATTATATTCAAATACATTATTCAGTATACTTTTACTCTCTATTACGTGCTTTCCCTTCCCAATATTTTTCTCAATTATCCCAGAACTACTTTCAATTTCTTCACCATCTAATTCAATTGAGTTTATTTTTCCCCAAAATTCAGGTAATTCTAACGACTCTAATTCGTAATCTACAAATACTGTGCGCTTCTCCTCTATCTCAGCACTTCCATCAACACTTCCCTTTACTTTCCTTTCAAAACTAGTTGTTCTTACAATTTCCTCCTCATTCTCAATAACAAAATAATATTTTGTTCCTGATTCAATACTATTCAAATATAACTTGAATTTATTCCCATTAACCAGAATGTTTTCTAAGTTTTTATCTCCATATATAATATTTTCTGAATAAATCATCATCTCAAAAGGAAGTGTAAGTTCTACCTCTAATTTCTCAAAATTATAATTTGCTTTATTATTTACAAAAATTTCATTTCTTACTACGCTTTCTTGATCAACATATCCAACTTTGATAGTTGTTTCAATCTTACTTTCAACCTTTTTCAACATTATTTTTTCCAACATTCCCTCAATTTTTCCTTTAACCTCAAAATATTCACTCTCAAAGTTCTTTAGTTTTCCAATTCCCTTTTCATAATCTATTTTATTCTGCTCAAAGACCTCATTCTTCTTCTCATAAAACTCAGATAATAAATAATCTAACTCTCCCGCTGCAATTTGAGCAATTTCCTCAACCTCTATAATTTCTTTTTCCAAATATCCAAACCTAATTTTACTCTTTTCAATTATACTTTCCTTTAACCCTTCTAATTCATTATAAAATTCCAAACTTTGGTGTTTTTTTAGATATCCAAACTCAACCTCCTCATATCCAACATTCAAACCATCCTTTTTAGCCCCTTTCAATAATTTCTCAACCTCTCCAACTAATGTTAAAAATTCTAATTCAGTTTCTCCTTCTTCTTTTTCAAAAGAAGCCTTTGCTAATGAAAGATATTTCATTGAATTATAATAATTTTCATATTTTTCTCCTAATATCTCGTCATTCTCTCCATCTTCAAAATATCCTTTAGATGTTTTATACAACTCTTCAGTTTCCTTACTCAAAATATTTCCTTCAATCTCCCCTTCAAAATCATCAATTTCTTCAGCTACTTTTTCTCTTTTGCTCTCTACAACTCCCGTTGCCTCTTCTTCAATAATTTCTATTCTAATCCTCAGTTCCTCTAATCCTTCCACTCCTCCCTCTGCTAAAATAACGCTTTCTTTTAAATAATCCTGATTTTCTTCCTCGTATATATCCTCTGCCTCCTCAATACTCTCCTTTAGCTCCCCTAACTCAGTTTCTATGCTTTCAAATTCCTCTTTTATAGAAATAATTTCTTCGCCTAAATATTCATCCAGCTCTGTTCCACTAATTATTTTCTCTAATTTTTGTTTTTCCAATAGTTCAAATTCCTTTTTCCTTTCCTTTAAACTATCCTTACTTTCCTCAATAATTTCATCCACATACTCTTTTTCTTGTTCTAATGTTTCTACAATTTCCCCATTCATTTCCTGTGAAAGAACCAGCACCCCATTCTTCTTATCCCAAACGGAACTGAAGTATACTGGATAGCTTCCTAAGTCAGGGGTATAACTTGAAATATGGCTTAAATTCCTGAATCCGGAATACACATCATAAAATACGCTTTCCTCTCCATAAACAAATTCTCCATTATAATTCTCTAGTGCATTTTTTGCCTTCTCACAAATCTCTAATTCATTTACATAATCCTCATCACAAACCCCACTTTCCTCTAAATTTTCATAATTTTTTTCTAGTTCGTTTATTTCAGTCTCAACAGTCTCCTGGCTTTCCTCAACAATCTCCATTGCATAATTCATTGTTTCTTTCCATGCCCCCCCATACTCAAAACAAGCCCAATACCCTTCAAGTGTTTTCCAAATATCAAACATGTTCAATATAGAGTAACAGGCGTTTAGCCATATAAACTCGCTTTCCCAACATTGGCTATTTTTTAATTGGGCATCCGAATAAGATCCCTTCATTTTCGTGAGTATTCCATCTACTTCTGTATCTCCACTATACTCCATCTCACTAATATTCATCTGATCTAATGAGAATTGAAAAACCCAAGTATTATAGAGTTTCAGACCAACTACATTCATTATATCTGGATTTTCCTTTTCCCATTTCTCATAATTCCATGGCTTTTCAACACTTATGCTAAATATAATTGAAATAAGAATTAGAAGAAGAATTAGTTTCTTCATATTATTCTATATACTTCCATATCCTTAAATAGTTTCTAGTAGTGAAATTTATAATGAAAATTCTAACAATTAATCAAAAACTAGGGCTTGCCAAAGTGCTAGTTGAAACATTGGAAGATCTTTGGCATCTCTCAAATATTTTAGAGAATGGGGATAAAATCTCATCCTCAACCTTTCGAGTAGTTAAATTTGGAGATAGCGAAGAACGCAAGCCAGTATTCATTACAATAGGTTTAGAAGATTCAGAATTTGATAAGAGTGTAAACCGTTTAAGGCTTAGAGGGAAAATCCTTTCTGGCCATCCAGAAGATTTTGTTCAACTAGGCCGCTACCATACAATTGAAGTTACTCTCCAAGATAAAATAGAAATACATAAGGAGTGGAAATCCTTTCACATTAAGCAATTAAAAGATGCAGAAAAAGAGTCTAAAAGACCCCTAGTTTCCATTCTGGTTCTAGATGATGAAAAGGCAATTACTGCTACGCTCAGGGGGTATGGGATTGAATACGGACCAGAATTCTCCAATTCAGGAAGTAAAAAATCCGATGATTATGATGAGAAAATGCTCCAGTATTTTGGAAACATTCTCTCATACTTGGAACGCTCTAAGGAAAAACTAATAATTGCTGGTCCTGGTTTTGCTAAGGATAATTTCAAGAAATTCCTTTCCCAGAAGAACCCAACCCTCCTAAAGAATGCAATATTTGAAACCTGCTCCTATGCTGAAAGGCCAGGGATAAATGAGCTTATGAAAAGAGGGGTAATTGAACAGGTAGTTGGAGAGCAACGCTTGGAGAAAGAAGAAAAACTAATTGAGGATTTCATTAGGGAGTTAAATAAAAACACTGGCTTAGTTGCATACGGATTAGAAGCAGTTGAACTTGCAATCTCTTCCAGTGCTGTTTCCAAACTCCTTGTTCTTGATGAACTTCTAAGAAGTGATAAAAAAATCCAATCCCTTGTAGAATCTGCAGAGAAAATGAGGGCTGAACTAATAATTTTCTCAAAGGAAACTGATCCTGGGATTAAACTAAAATCCTTTTCTGGGATCGCTGCAATACTTAGGTTCAAAATTAGTTAGTCTAGTCCCTATACGTTCCAGCAAAAACCATTGGGGCATAAACCTCATGTCCTCCTTTGTCCTCTTGAACTATTACAGAACCAGCAGGATAAACAGTCTCACTTGAACCAAGAGATTTGTCTATGAATGATCCTTTTGGAGTAAATGCATAAAATTCATTCTTTAGTGCATATACTCCATCACCAACAGGTTCGTAATCTCTTTCAAAATCCACTCTTTTTCTTTCAATAGTTATCTCATCACTTTTATCTTCATTAATTCCAATTAATTTTAATTTTACAACATCACCAACAACAGTTGCTTCGCATCGTAGTTTATCTAAAACATTAGACCTAACCCTTCTTACTCCCGGTAGTGTCCTCAAATCTCTTCCACTATAATTTTCTAGTAATGATAATGTTTTGCGTTTTCTACCACCTACTTCTTGAGTGTTATAAGCTGGTTCAAATACCCTTTTCCTACGTTTCATATTATCAACCGATATTCTTTCCTAAAAAAATTCTTTCTTAAATTTCTCTGGAGAATAAATCTCATGTCTTCCTTCTCGATCCTGGACTATAACATGCCTAGCAGGATGATTAACCTCAGTTAAACCATCTGTATCTATAAAAGAATTCATTGGAGCAAATGCATAGAATCTATTTCTTGATCTATATCTATCCCCCCCAACACCTTCATATTCAGCCCTGAATACATTTACTGCCATCATCGTGGGTACTCCACCTTTCTCTTCAGGTCGCAACTCCACAAACTCATGGTCTATCCATCTGCAACGTGCCTGCCCATCACTTATACTCCTTGATTTCACTGCTCTTGTCCCAGGAATTCTTGTCAAATCAATTCCAGAGTAACTAGTAAGATCCTTTCCTCTAAAATCAGGTCTTTGTCCTTGACTTCTTTCAGCTGTCTCTACTATAGTTAATACTCGTATATGTTGTTTCATATTATACTTTTCTTTACCGAAAACCTTTTAATCCATTAGAGTCCCACAACCTACTTCAAAATCTTTCCAGTTTTCATATACCACATATACAAATCCAATTCACCTAAACTCATTCCACACTTATTTGCAATCTTTCTTAAAATTTGTTCAATCTCTAAATAATTTTTCCTATCCAATTTTTTAGGTATTCCAATCATTCTATAATCAATAAGTACATTCAGAATATGCCTATCTATAATTGCAACATCTTCATACCCAACATTCCTCAAAAAATGGCTTGCTTCCTTATATCCAATTCCCTTTACATTATCCACTAACCATTCCCTTAACTCAAATTCATTCTCACTCTCTTTTTTAGCCCACAATAAATTTTCCCTATGCCTTCTTGCCTCAACAATATATTTTGCCCTTAGATTGTAGAACCTATAACCAAGTTTCAGTAATTTTTTGCTTAGTTCTTTTTCACTGAGGGTTTCAAATCCATTTCCAATTTCTCTTTGCATTTTAATTCCACTTTCAGCGCTGGAATTTGCAGTTAAAATACAGAAACACAATTCAGAAAACCAATTCTCATTTTCTTTAAACTCTCTCATTCTTTTCTTTACAGTAGGCCCAAGTTCATTTACTAATTTTTTAACTTGAAATCCGAGTTTTTCTATTCTACTCTCTTGAGAAATATTGCAGGACATACCTTAGTAACCCCATTCATTTTTTGTACCCGTTCGATTATTGAATTTAATTGCCCAGGAGTTTTACACCAAACCTCAAACATGAGCATATGATCCCCACTAGTCAGTGCTGCATATCTTACCTCATCAATATCAGTTATTTTTTCCAATACTGAAAGCAATTTTTCAGATCTTGCATCCACTCCAACCAAAGCAACACTCTCAAATCCAGCGAAATACGGATCAATAATTGCAGTATATGCCTTAATTGCACCAATTCTTTCTAGCTTATTTACCCTCTTCCTCACTGCAGTTTCAGTCATTCCCAACTCTCCAGCAATTTTCGTAATAGGGGTTCTACTATTCCTCAAAAATGTAGTTAATATTATCTCATCTTTCTCATCCATACCCTCACCTAGTAAATATACATGGTTTGTATTTCGAACCAAACAGTTTAAAAAGGAAACCTACATAGTTTATCTAACGAGGAAGGTGATTTTATGGGAAAAGTCTCAAAAGAAATTGTTGAAGGAAATGTAGAAAAGATAGTTGAAGAACTAAATAAGGCACTTGCAGATGAATGGCTTGCATTTATCCAGTATACTTTGACTTCTCAAATAGTGACTAATGGATATGTTTCACAAGTATTTGATGAAATAGCAAAGGAAGAACTGGAACATGCCCAGGAATTGGCTGAAAGAATAATTATCTTGAATGGAAAACCACTCATCAGTCCAAAACAATTCCTGGAAAAATCCAATTGTGGGTATTCTACTCCAGTTGAAGAGGTAAAAAAAAGCCTGCAAGATGGAATTAAGGGAGAAGGCTGCGCAATAAGAATTTATAATAAGATTTTGAAACTGACTAAGGATTCAGATCCAATTACTTATGCTTTAATTCTTCATATTTTAGAAGAGGAGGAAAAACATGAGCAAAAATTCGAGAACCTTTTAACTCTCTAATTTTCTTTTTTATTTTTAATTTCTAAATTTATATATTAAGGTGATTTGAATGGAAGTAAATTATTTAAGTAGTAGAGTAAAACTGCTGTGGATGCTCCCGGCTATTCTAATTGTTTTATTTATCTGGATGATTTCATTTGTAGCCTATTCTGTATTTGGAGAGTATGGAACAACTCCTCTGTTGTTTGCATTGATTTTTTCAATAGTAATTCTAATTCCCTATCTAATCTACGTAACTCTTAGTTACAATAACTTTTACTACCAATTTGGGGAAACTGAACTATCAATACGAAGAGGAATAATAGGAAAAAGGGTAGATGTAGTTCCCTATTCAAAAATTCAGCATATTCGTACTGAAAGGACAATGTTGGAACATGTTATTGGTCTAGTTCACATACACATAGAAACAGCAGGTTCAATTCACTCTGAAGACCAGCCAAAAATACCTGGAATCCCACTTGATGATCATGAATCAATAATTGAGCTACTTCAAAAGAAAGCTGATGAAAGCCATAAAACTCATCATTCTAATGCAGAACCAGAACATGGTTCAGATAAAATTTTAAAAGAAGTCTTATATGAACTTAAAGCAATGAATGCTAAGCTGGATTCTCTTAAGGAAAAACCAAGAACAAACCCAGTACTTTCCGAACAAGAGAGAAAACTTATGTTTGAACATCATAAAAAAATATGAAGGTGATAGAATGGTAGTTTTGAATGAAATATACAAATGTAATATTTGTGGAAATATAGTTGAAGTAGTCCATGCAAGTGCTGGAACTCTTGTTTGTTGTGGAAAACCAATGGAACTTCTAAAAGAAAAAACAGAAGATCTAGGAAATGAAAAACATGTTCCAGTAATTGAGAAAACTGAAGAAGGAGTTAAGGTAAAAGTTGGTTCAGTTCCTCATCCAATGGGAGAAAAACATTATATAGAATTCGTAGAATTAATTGCTGATGGAGTAGTTCATAGAAAATACCTAAAACCAGGGGAAGTTCCAGAAGCAGTGTTTGAAGTAACTGCTAATTCATACTTTGCAAGAGAATACTGCAACTTACATGGTTTGTGGAAGAGCAAATGAATTGGGTGTTGAAGATGAAAGAAACAATTGAGAATTTAGCAAAAGCATTTGTTGGAGAGAGCCAAGCAAGGAATAGATACACATTCTATTCCAAAATTGCAAGGAAAGAAGGGTATGAGCAAATAGGGGATGTATTCCTTCTAACTGCTGAACAGGAAAAAGAGCACGCAAGCTGGCTATTAAAATTAATTAATCAAAGTGACCGAAAATCGGTCACATCTTCACAAATTGTGGACACTGCACATGGCGGGGTATTAAACCCACAATTTGTGAATGAATTGAATAAGAAATCCAACAATCTTTCTGAGGATATAAAAATCGAAGCCTCAGTCCCAACAACGTTAGGGTCTACAATTGAAAATTTAAAAGCTGCGATTTCTGGAGAAAACTATGAACACACAAAAATGTATCCTGAGTTTGCAGCTGTTGCAGCAAAAGAAGGATTTCCAGATATTTCAACTCGTTTAAAATCAATTGCAGTTGCAGAAAAGCACCATGAAGAACGGTATCTTAAGATTCTAAAGCAATTAGAAGATGGAACACTCTTCAAAAAAGATAAGGAAGTTTGGTGGACTTGTAAAGAGTGCGGTTACGTACATTTTGGAAAACAAGCTCCAGTAAAATGTCCTTCTTGTGATCATGCACAATCTTTCTACCAATTAAAATGCGAGGAGTATTAGCTCCTTTTCTTCTTTTTTTACAATTGTTTAATTAAAAAAATCCAAACCTTTTTATTCTTACTCTGTTTTCTCTCATTGTGATATAATGAAGAAAGAACTCTTTTTCGTATTTATTCTTGGATTAGTAATTTTCGCCCAATCAGCAACAAACGGTAATTCAGATTCCTCTGCAGCTTCTGGTGGAGAAAACTCTGCAAATTCAGTTGTCTGTTTATCAGAAGAAGAACTCAATGTTCAAATAGCAAAGTGTAAAGAAATTGGTTATTCCTATAAAGAAGTTAAAGACTCAAATGGCTGTACAAGCTACGAATGCGTAGCAATTGAAGTCACAACCACTGGAAACACAGGCAGTAGTGGAGGAACTTCTTCTACTTGTTTAACTACTGAGAAACTTGAGAAAAATATTCTCGAATGCAAGAACCAAGGAATGAACTATCAATATGTAAAAGATGAAAAATACGGATGTACATTCGTTCAATGTATCCAAACTACTACGCTCAATACTATTCAAGAAGCAACAATAACCTCTGCTTCTTGTCCCTCAGAAGATAATCTCTACCAATCAATTGCAAAATGCAAAGAAAATGGTTATAGTTATTATACCTATTATGACACTAACCAATGCAAGCAAATCGAATGTGAAAAACCAGCGCAATCAACCACAACATCTACTGTAGTTTGTCCTGCTCAAGCAGAACTCGATTCTATAATTACAAAATGTAAGGAAGCTGGAGACTCAGACATTTTCTATTATTATGATGGTGACCAATGCCAGCGCGTTGGATGTAAGGCTTTTCTTACTAGTTATCCAACTATTTCTGTTTCCACAACTCCTGCTTGCCCTTCAGAAAATACATTATATACCGATGTAAAGAAATGTAAAGAAGGAAAATTAGACTATTATTTCTATTATGATCAATCACAATGCAAACAAGTTGCATGCAAACCAATGCTTACCTCCACATGTGCCCAATCAAGTGATATCTCAGCACAAGCAACAAAGTGTAAAGAATACGGGTTTGATTACAGCTATTCCCAAGATGCAAATGGTTGTACCGTTGTAAGTTGTATAGAAACCCAAAAACTATGCCCAGAAACACCAGCTCTCGAGAACGAAATTGCAGTATGTGAGAAAAAAGGCATGGGTTACGAAACCTATCCAGATGAAAATAACTGTAAAAAAGTCAAATGTGTTGAAGAAACTACAGTTACAACCTGCCAAAAATCAGTAGATGAAAATGGATGCGTTTCAGTATGGTGTGATGATGGGTACTACTATAACTCCTGCACTGCTGAAGATGTTTGCAGGGTTGAATGTAAATCTTATACAGATGAGAAAGGATGCGAAGTAAAAGTTTGCACAGATGGCTACCAACAAATTTACTGCCCAGTGCAACCAACAGTGGAATGTAAATCATATACAGACGAAAAAGGCTGTGAAGTTAAGAGCTGTACAGATGGTACTACTTCAACCTACTGTCCACCAACCTCAACTGAATGCAAAACCTACGAAGAAAATGGTTGTACAATAAAAGAATGTACAGACGGTTATAAGGCAAAATACTGCCCAGAAACCGCAACCGCTGTTCCAGTAGAAATTGAGTGTAAGGTTTACACAGATGAAAACGGGTGCGAAGTAAAAGTCTGCACAAATGGTTACAGCTACAATAGCTGTGAACTAGAAGAAACAACCTGTGAAACCGAAACAGTTGATGGTTGTACAATAAAAACATGCACTGACGGCTACACTGCAAAAGAGTGCCCTGAATCTACAGAAACAGAAAGTGTGGAATGTAAAACCTATGAAGCAGAAGGCTGTACAGTAAAAGTCTGCACTGATGGCTACAATGATAAGGTTTGCCCAGAATCCGAAGTACAAGAAAACGGTGAAATCAAAGGATTGCTCAAAGGATTTTTAGACTGCTTAAGTGGGTTCTTAGAGTAGTCTTTATTTTTTTCTTTTTATCGTAAAGTCAGCAGAGAAACAATCCCCTTTTAGAGGCTTGTTTGTACTACTCAGGAAAAGTTTTTTTCTCTTTCGGTTAGGCAAAAGCTAAATCATCACCTTAAATTTGGAGGTAACCTAAATATTTTAAATTTATAAATATGCCTGTAGTATATTACATCGGTGAGTATATGGTGTATGGTGGCTATAGCTATATAGACCTAAAGTATGAACCTGACAAGAAAAATGATTTTGTAGTACTATTCTGGGCTAAAGGCAGCATGGATATAAACAAGGTGGCAGAGGCGCTCGCAGCTGAAAGTAGTGTCGGTTCCTGGACAAAATTAAAAACCATGAACGATTTTGTATGGAAGCATTATCGGGCAAGAGTTTTCTGGATTGGTAGGGTAACTCGAAATAGTGGATTCATAAAAATCGCCTATCCTATAGAGCATTTTGATAAGAAGAATACAGCTCAATTTCAAGCATCTGTTCTTGGAAACCTTTTTGGGCTCAAGGAGCTTGAGGAATTATATATCTTTGACATAACCATTCCAAAAAACTATCAGAAGCAGTTTGAGGGGCCGGCGCTGGGATTGGAAGGTATACGTAAAATCATTGGCACGGAAAAGACTAGAAGGCCACACATTGGAACAATCGTCAAACCAAAGGTTGGGCTTGCGCCGAAGGAATGGGCAAATGTGGCATATGATTCGTATGTTGGCGGGCTTGATCTCGTAAAGGACGATGAGAATCTCGTTGACCAGGATTTCTGCAAATGGAAAGATAGATTGCATGAGGTTGTAAAAACTATAGAACGCGCGGAAAAGGAGACTGGGCAAACCCATCTCTATTCTTCCTGTGTTACCGATAGATACACAAGAATGGCGGAGAGAGTTGACTACCTTAATGGGCTGGGCCTACAGAAAAATGTCCTTGTTATGCTTGATGTATATATCCTGGGATTGAGTGCACTTGAAGAAATTCTTGAGCTCACAAGAAAATACAAGTTTGCAACGCATGGACACCGGGCAGGATTCGCGGCAGCGAATAGAGGTAGCTTTGGCATAAACTTTCAGATCTATGAGAAATTTTACAGATTGCTTGGCATAGACCAGTTGCATATAGGCACTGGCGTCGGGAAAATGGAGGGGGTACCTCTTATGATGAAGAGATATCACGACATAGCAGAAAAGCAGAAGGTCGAGGAAAAATTCTATTTTGGATCACTTGAAATGGAATTCAGTGACCATATAAAACCGATGCTGAGCATAACTTCAGGCGGACTGGATGCAGGTAAAATTGATGCGCTTGTGGCCTTGCATGGTATGAATACAAACATTCAGGCAGGTGCTGGCGTGCATGGGCATGTTGGAGGAACAAGAAAAGGAGCAATGTCAATGAGGCATGCACTGGATGGTGTGATGCAAGGCATACCTGCTCCAGAATATGCAAAGACTCATCCTGAGCTTGCCCAAGCGCTCAAGCAGTGGGGTTATTCTGACCCAAGAAAAATAATTGAACAACTTGAGTACGAACGGAAGAACGCAAAAAAACTAGAAACAAACGCACTCAAGAAAGGAAGGATAGGGATTATCTCCTAAAAGGTCGCATTGCAACAGGGCTATACCTCTATTATTCTGCGTGACGCCTTCCTTAATCTATTCATTACAGCAAGGCCCAACCCTATATCAAAAATTCCCTCTGCCATTACCACGTCAATCTTTTCTTTATCGAATTCTCTGAAAGTTTTGAATAGGTTCTTGGCAATAAGTTCTGGTTCATCCCCAATAAATTTAACAGCATCTGCTCTGTAGCTGTAGTTTTTATTCGTGGTCATCACACCGACTTTGTTTCCTTCCTTTTTGTATTTTTTGATGAGTTCTCGAATTTTTCTTCGTACTTTTTTGTATTTTCCTTCGACCAAGATAATCATTACATTCGGAGCATAATGCCGATATTTCATCCCTGGCGCTCTGGCAGTTATTTTTCTCAGCTTTCTCCCCCTAACAATTGGATGGACTGTAAATTTTCCTATTATTTTTTTAAGGTCCATTATGGTAACAAAACCTGGTCTTAACAAAGTGGGGGGTCGTAGTTAAATCAATGATGGTAGATTCCAGGCCAATTTTTGTTTCTCCCCCATCTATAATGATATTCACCTTTTTGCCTAGATCTTCTATCACGTGTTCTGCCTTTGTTGGCGATGGTTTTCCAAAAAGATTAGCTGAGGGGGCTGCTATTGGAATTTTAGCTTCTCTGATTAGTGCAAGCGCAATTTTGTTAGCAGGCATTCTGATTGCTACTGTGTCGCGTCCGCCAGTAGTAATTCTTGGAACTAATTTAGATTTTTTTAATATGATGGTTAAGGGGCCAGGCCATAGAGTATCCATCAATTTCTTTGCGCTTTCCGGGACTTCAGCAGCTAGTTTGTAAACATCATTCTTATTTGCGATGTGGACTATGAGCGGATTATCAGCTGGTCTTCCTTTTGCTTGAAATATTTTCTTTACCTCTGACGCATTCAAAGCGTTGGCGCCAAGACCATAAACTGTTTCTGTAGGAAAGGCAACAAGACCTCCACTCCGCAGAATTCCGGAAACCATCCTGATTTTTGAAATTTCTGGATTTTTAGGGTTTATCTTTATGATTTTTGTTTTCATACTAATCAATGTATTTGGCAGCAGATAAAAAATCTGGTGCGACCATTGTTGGTATTATATTATTTAATTTAAGTTCTTGAAAATGCTTTATTCCATGGCCAGTTAGAACATAAATTGTTTCGCAGCCAGCATTTTTGCCCATTATGATGTCAGAAGGATGGTCTCCGATTGCCCATGATTTAGATATATTAATTCCAAATTCAGATACTATTTCTTTTATATACTTAGTACTTGGTTTCTTACATTCGCAACCATCAACATGCGGACAGAAATAACTTTTTTCAATTATTATATTCTGCTTCTTTAACTGTTCTGATAGGAAGTTATTGAATTTATGAAATTGGTCTGTTGTATATAGCCCTTTTCCTATTCCTGGTTGATTTGTTATTATGAAGAATAAATAATTATTTCCAAGTAATCTCAAACCTTCGAAAACACCGGGAAAGATTCTGAAATCCTCTATTTTATGAACGTAGCCCTGATCTTCTATTAGTGTGCCATCCCTGTCCAAAAAGATTGCCCTTCTCATGTTCATATATCGCATACATTATACATTAAATATTTATATCTCCTCATTTTGATCGATTTTGCAATATTCTCTATTAGCTTATATTGGTTTGGAAAAGGATTTCACCTTGCTTGTAAGTGGAGGAATCCATGGTCATCCACAAGGAACTAGAGCTGGAGCAAAAGCAGCAATGCAAGCAGTTGAAGCAACCTTAGAAGGAATAAGTTTAGTAGAATATTCAAAGAATCATAAAGAACTAGCTCGTGCTTTGGAGAAATGGGGAACTTATAAGCCAAAATAATTTACAGCAAAACGCAAAAATAATGCAATTGGAAATTGCGTTTTGCAGTCTATCAAACCCGAATATTTTTCGCATTACTTTTCGGGTTTGATATAATCTTATCTAATTTCAACTCTTCTTTCAACAGTCCATGGGTCATATCCTGGAGGACACTTGTCTGCATTTGTTGTTTGTAACTCTTGATTTTCACTTATTACTCTAGCTACTTGTGGAAGTGTTTGTGCAGCCCTCTCTAATTCGCGTACAAAATAAGTATATCTCATTTGGTCAAATCCTGATTGAGCAACTGGTAGCCATTCTCCATTAGTAAATTTTCTAATCAATCCACTTGATCGCTCACCATTAGGTTCGTAGTGTTCTATATGCATACCATACACCTCAGCTCTTTTTGTGAAAACCAAATTTCCACGTTCAGTATACAATCCAACACTAATTTTTTCTTGTGTTTTCATAAATATTAATTCTTCTTGTGTTTTTCTAATATATATTAATTCTTCTCCAAGTTGTAAGAATCCAGTTGGTTCTGCTCCAATTTCTAATTGTATTTCCCTGTTTCTTCTTATTAAATCTGCAACCTCTGGTCTGCTCAATGCTTCTCTTGCAACATGCACTCTAAATGCATGTTTTTCCTCTTCACTCATCTCACTTGTTGTAATCCTTAAACTTGGATACAAAGTACCAATAACACTACTTTTAACTGTAACTTGTTGTTCAAGTTTTGTGAATCCCTCATTTTCTGAAAAAACTAACATATAGTCAGGACGTTCTATTTGGAAGGAATGTAAAATTTGTAATCCCGGATTTCTCCTTATTAGTTCTCTAATATGTGGGTATTCTCTAGCAAGTATATGTAGATCTTTTATGAATGTTCTTCCTTCGTCATCCATATACGTACTAACATCTACCACACAAAATCTCCACCCATCATCTTTCCTTTCATAAAACCTCATCACTGCATTTTCCTCGTCATCAAACTCTACTATTCGGTGGCAACCATACCTTATCGCAACACGATGTGGATCTGGAGGATTTTTTATCTTAACCAAACAACCTTCAGTAAGTTTTTCTCTAGTATCTGTTCGATCTCTTCCTAACCATTTTCTAAATCTGTGAGCGCCAATTCTAACTCTACCGCGTAAAGTTCTTTCTGGTAAGTCTTTTACTCGAGTTGTTTTTTCTGCTAATGCTTGCATAGTTCACACACAATATATTATCTATAATAACATTTATAAATACCGCATACTCGTAGATGGTTATAAGCTTCACTAAATAAGTAGCACGTACTGTTCAACCTTACCTTCATCGTTTAAGACTCAGGGGGCCATTAGTACGTGCCAATAAAATTACTCATCTACTGTTTAAAATATTTTCTACTATTTTTTATCAGTTAATTTGATCAAATGATACCCAAACTGAGTTTTTACTGGATTGGAAACCTCCCCAACCTTTAAGGCAAGTGCTGCATCCTCAAATTCCTTAACCATCTGTCCTTTTGAGAAAAAGCCTAAATCTCCCCCCTTTTCTGCACTTGGGCATGAGGAAAATTTCTCAGCTAATGCCCCAAAATCTATTCCGCTTCTTAATTCCAAAATAACCCTATTTGCTTCTTCCAAACTATTAACCAAAATATGTGACGCTCGTATTTGCATATATATTCACCATGATCTTCTCTAACTAATTAATATTTAGTACTCTACCGTCGCGAAGCGACCTAAGGCCGTCTCTTATAATAATCCAAGACTAGGCCGGCTGGAGTGCTTAAGTATTTTCTAAGTCACTCCTCTTCTGCAAACTGTTTTATTGAATCAAAGTTTTCAACAATCAATCTAGCCTTGCTCTTTCCAAACCTGAATGGGAATTTATCATTCTCATCCCTTTTCAAGATAATTAGTTTATTTCCTTTATATTCACTATATTCAACAGACATCATATTCACCTTATTTAAAATTATAAATTAAGTATATATAGAAAAGTAAATAAAGTTATATTATTACATTTAAATTAAAAGAGTAGAATCAAATGAATGAATTATTGATTAGAGTTGCCCTTTCCTTTATAGTTGCTGGAGTTTGGATAACTTTAGTTACTATTCTTTCTGAACGTTTAGGAACAAAAATTGGAGGATTAATTGGAAATATGCCTTCAAACATTCTGGTTTCCCTTCTATTTATTGGTTGGACCCAAACCCCTGAATTTGCAGCAAGTGCAGCAAGAATCGTCCCACTTGCAATGGTAATAGATACCATATTCTTATTCATATTCATAATTTGTGCAAAGAAATACGGGTTATTCTCATTTATACCTGCATTCCTTGCCTGGATTCTTCTTGCATATCCAATTGGAACAATTGCTTATGATAATATCTTATTTGGAACTTTAGTTTATCTAATAATTACAATTTTTCTATTCTATATTATTGAGTTTAAGTTGCATATTCCTTCTATTGAAAAGAAGGAAAAGAAATCATATTCGCTCAAAGAGCTTCTCATGCGTGCGTGTCTCTCCGGAGGAGTTGTTGCTTCAGCAATATTAATTGCAGCATTTCTAGGCCCAACTTGGGGAGGCATATTCTCCATTTTTCCAGCAGTAATGTTCTCTACAATGTATCTACTCACGAAATCTAAAGGAGTTGACTTTTCCAGGGCAGCTGGAAAGGTAATGCTTCTTGCATCTACAAACAACATATTTTTTGCAATTGGAATAGTGTATACCTATCCAAAATACGGATTAATTATTGGAACAGTTCTCTCTTACCTTGCTTCAGCATTGTGTATACTCCTAATTTCCCCACTCATGAAGAAAATTAAATAAGTTCAAACAACTTCCAGAAAACGTAGAAACGTTTTCTAGCTGTTCATTCACTATGAATGAACATCCATGTAAATTTTCAGTACCCACATCAATCCTATTCCAAGTAAAAGAAGACTTAATTGGATTAATGATTCTCCACCCTTTCTTTCCTTATGTAATTGTGGCATAATATCTGTTCCAGCCATATAGATAAATCCTCCAGCTGCAATTGGCATCAAAAATAAAACTGACTCGGGTGTGGTTGCAAACAAATATGTTGCTACTGCACCGACCAATGCTCCCAACGCACTAATAAAATTATATAGAATCGCTTTCTTTTTTGTAAATCCACTATGTAATAATAGTGCAAAATCCCCTATTTCTTGAGGAATCTCATGAACTGCTATTGCAATTGTAGTTGCAATCCCAGTTGGAACATTCAAGATAAATGCAGCTGCAATTGCAACTCCATCCATAAAATTATGTACAAAATCCCCAATTAAATTTAGATGTGCAACTGCATGAACTTCACACTCCCCATCATGGCAGTGTCTCCAGAGAAGGAATTTTTCAATCATAAAAAATAACATGATTCCTCCGAGAACCAATAAAAATGGGTTCAATCCAACTCCAGCTTCTGCTGCCTCTGGAAGCAAATGCAAAAATGCTCCTCCAAGCATTGTTCCAGCTGCAAAACTTACAAGCAATCCAGTAATCTTTCTTAATTTATTTTCTTTAAATCCTAGTAATACAATTCCAACTAATGAAATTAAGCTTACAATTAATACTGCTGCAAGAATATACAAAAATGTCATAATATTCACCATTCTTCTCATGTTATTCAAATTCAGTTATTTATAAACATTATTGATAGTTATTATCAATAAGGATTTCATGGTAAGGAACTCAAGAAGAACAAGACAAAAAGATCTAATTGACTCAGAGATAATTAAGGCAAGTGTATTTTTCACTGCAGAAAACCTATTAGAGCGTGTTAAGAGAATAGATAACTCAATTGGTATCGCAACCATCTATCGTTACTTAAAACAAAAAATTATTGATAATGAACTACATTCTTACAGGTGCAGCGGAAAGAAATTATACTCTGTTGAAAAACGAAACCATTCACATTTCATATGCAAGCAGTGTGGCAAGACAACGCATTTGAATATTGAAGATATTGGTGCAATCAAAAATTCAATTAAAGGAGAAATGTGCCATTTTCAGCTTGATGTTTATGGAATTTGTGAGAATTGTAAAAACATAAAAACAAAAACGAATTGATCATTGAACTCTCCTGCTCCGTATACATTAATTATATATACATTTACTTCCAACCTTACTTATGGGAATGACCAAAAAAGATCTTTCTAGGAAAAGAGCTAATCTAAAAACCAGATTAGAAGAATTAGAGGCAAAGGCAAGAATGGATCCATTGAAGAGAAACCGGGCGCTATACGATGAGATCGAGATTGTCAAAAGAAAGCTTGCAGAATCTGATTAGATCGCATTGTAACCTAGAACTGTAGTCGCACCTAGTGCCAGGCTGAGCGGTCGATAAGCAAAACTAAAGAAAGCTCTCCCAGTATGTAATAAGAGAAGCCCCTAAATGCAACAGTATGCTTTGTTGGTAATTTGCAACACCCTAAAAACAATCCAAACAAGTTCTTGCAAATCCAGTATGCAAAGCCCTTATTGCTTTTCTACTTCTAGGTGATCCTAGGAATTCTTCATACAATCTCTTCACTTCTGGATTCTCAGAAGAAGCCTTAATCTTATTTTCAGAATCTATCTTATACAATCCAGCCCTTCTTTTTTCTAGAATTTCCTTAGTAGACATTGGCTGTCCAGCTCCTCCAACACATCCACCTAAACAAGCCATTATTTCTATGAATGTATATTCTTTCAACTTATCTGGATCATTTAGAACCTGATTTGCATTCCTCAATGAATTAATTATTGCGATTTTAATTTTTTGTCCATTTAATGAGAATTCTATTTCCCTAATTCCTTCAAAGCTCCTCAATTGAGTAGTATTTATTTTCTCAATTGGAACCTTATTCAAGTACGCATAATTCCTGAGTGCAGCCTCACTTACTCCCCCAGTTGATCCAAATATCTGTCCTCCCCCAGAAGCAACTCCCAGTAAGGAGTCAAATTCCATTTCCTTGCATTTTTTCAAGTCAATTTTTTTAGCTTTCATTAATTCTGCAAGCTCAACTGTTGTTAGAACCCCATCCACTACTAATCTTCCATCCATCCTTAGTTCTGGTCTCAATGCCTCAGCTTTCTTAATTACGCAAGGCATAACTGCAACTGAAAGTATTTTCTCTGGATGGATTTTCTTCTTTCCTGCAAAATATGTTTTAATCAGTACTCCAGTTACTTCCATTGGACTTTTTACTGTAGCAATATTTGGAACCAGCTCAGGGTAGGAATGTTCCAGGAAGCTTATTGTTCCTGGGCAGCAGGAATTAATTAATGGAAATATACCTCCTTTCTTCAATCGCTCATCTAATTCCTTACTTTCCTCTACAATTGCAACGTCTGCTCCAAAACTCGTATCAAACACATAATCAAATCCAAGTTCCTTTAGTGCCCCAACTATCTTTTTTGTAAGGATTGTTCCTGCTTCAAATCCAAATAATTCCCCTAAACTAACTCTTACTGCTGGAGCTAATTGTGCAACTTTTAGAATACTCTTATCATTTACAGCACGTTCTAGAATGTCAAATCTCATAATCTAAATTAACCTCCATTATTTTAATCTTTATCCCTATTCCTATATTCAGAACCAACTAAGTAATCTGGATTTTGTTATATATGTTTTCGCTCGTTTGGTTCTGAATAGGCTGAGCCGACTTTTTTAGTTGGCTCAGGATACTAGTTATCTATCCACTCTTCCCAAGCAAGTTTCTCGTTTCCATTACTATCATAAAGTCCCATACTATTGAATGGTTCAATTGTTTCTTGATCATACAAGAAACTCCAAATTACTAATTCCTTATCCAATTCCTCACTCAATTCAAAAAATCTAGAAACAAACTCATCTTGTTCTTCTTCACTACTTTCCCAACCAGTAATTGTTTTCCCACTATGCCATCCAATTTCAGTAAATCCAATTGGTTTTGAAGTATGTTGCTCTATTTCACTATAATATTCATTTGGAATCTCTGAAGGATCTTTATAGATCAGAGAAGGATAAGTAGTAAATGCAACTAAATCTGATTTTGGAAATTCCTCAAGTAAAAACCACTCACTTTTAGTTGGGTCATTTTCTCCTCCAAATAACCCACCATTCAGTCCTTTCATTTTTTCAAGTTGGAACACAGTAAATACCTTAGTTTCTGGAGATTTTTCCTTTATTGAATCATAAACCTCACTATAGAACCCAACAAAATCCTCAAAATCTTCTGGAGATTTTTCATAAAGAATATTTACCTCAATTCCCATTCCCAAATATTCTGGTTTATATTTCTCTGCAAAATTCACTATGCTATTTTTGTACTCTTCTTTAGTTCCCTCATCTAAAGGCCTGATTAATTCTCCAGTAGATTGGGTAAAGAATTGAACCTCCACAATTGGAATATAATCATAAGTTGATGCAAGTTCAGTTACAACTTTTGATCCGCTACTCTCTTTTTCAAGTTCTCCCCAATCCCCAGCCCATATTACTATTTCTCCAGCTTCCCCTGCTTTCTCAAAGAATCCAGTGAAATCTTCTGACTCAAAACTTTTTGGAGAAAGGCTTACTCCGTTTAAAAATCCAGAAGGTTCAACTTCTGTTCCTTCACTTTCTTCCCAAGTATTTATGCCCTCTCCTGATTTTGTACTTCCTACATTATCCTCGTTCTCTTTCTCTTTTGAAGTGCATCCACTAATTATAATCATGCTTACTAAGATTAGAGCTAAAATAACAGTTATCTTTTTCATGTATACTCCAATTGACTAGAAATATTAAAAATTCATCGCTAACCTGCAGCATGCATTTTCTTATAGAAAATTACCTTTCCTATCTCAGTAACTGCAAAATAAGCAACCAGTGTTCCAGCAGTAAACAGAAGCATCGGAACTCCTAATGGAACCAGATGGAACATGCTTGCAATAGGTTCAAAGTAAATTACAAATAGTGAAAGTGCCCCTGCCCCAATTGAAACCAGCACCAATATTTTTGAAGGAAGACTCTTGAAAAATACAAAATGAGTTCTAAGTGAAAACACAATCAGCATCTCAGAAAGTACAGATTCCAAGAACCAGGCAGTTCTAAACGTATCCACATCCACGTGCATGAAGAAATACATTATTCCTATGAATATAAGATCAAAAATAGTACTTATGACTCCAAAAAACACCATAAACTTAACTAGCATTTTCATGTCCCATTTCTGGGGTTTTTTTGTATACTGGTCATCTACTTTATCTGTAGAAATGCTCATTAGTGGAATATCTGAAAGAAGATTGTTCAGCAGAATCTGTCCAGGAAGTAAAGGAATAAATGGTAAAAAGAACGATGAAATCGCAATCGTAATCATATTCCCCTGATTTGCGCTCATTGTATTTTGGATATATTTCGTAATATTTCCAAATGTTTTTCTCCCACCTTCAATCCCATCACAAATTACCCCAAGACTTTTCTCCAATAATATAATATGGGAAGCTCCTTTTGCCACATCCGCAGCAGTATCCACTGAGATCCCAACATCTGCAGTTCTAAGTGAGGGTGCATCGTTTATCCCATCCCCAAGGAATCCAACTACGTGGCCGTTCTCACGCAATTTTTCTATAATCTTTAATTTCTGTTCTGGAGTTACCCTTGCAAAAATATTATATTTCTCAACAGTTTTTGAGAGTTCTTTCTCATCCATTCCTTTAATTTCACTTCCGAGAATTATTCTATTCTCTGCAATCCCAAATCCAATATCCTTGCACAATTTTCTAGTAACTAATGAATCATCCCCACTGATTATTTTGAGTGAGACATTCAATTTCTTCAATCGCTCAAGTGTTGATCGTACAGATGCTTTTGGATGGCTCTTGAGTAATAAAAATCCCATGAAAGTTAGTCCTTCCTCATCTTCTTTTGAATAAATTCTCTTTGATTCTATTTCTTTATATGCAACTGCAATTGAACTGTACCCTTGTGAATGATAATCCTCAATCATTTTCTTTAGTTCTTTAGATTTTGCAGAAAGGTTCCAAAGCTTTCCAGTCATCTCTACTTTCTTGCATTTTTCCATTACATTTTCTGGGGCTCCTTTTACAATTAAATATACTCTATTCCCATCCTTAACTACCTGTCCCATTCTCTTACGATTAAAATCAAAAGGAATCTCCTCTATTTTTTTGAATCTAGAAATATTTACTCCCAAATGCTTTGCATGTTTTTTTATTGCAACATCTATTGCATTCCCACGTATCTTTACTGTTCCAACTGCAGAATTACAGAGTACTGCATACTCAAAAATATCGTGCCTATCTTTTTTATCTAAATCAACATATCTCTCTACCCTAATCTCATCAGTAAGTGTTCCAGTTTTATCTGTGCAGAGCACATCCATATTTCCTAAATCTTCGATTGCTGCAAGTTTCTTAACAACTACTTTCTTTTTTGCAAGTGCAAGACTTCCACTTGAGAGCGTAATTGTAATCACTACTGGTAATGCCTCAGGTGCTATTCCAATTGCAATTGCAAGTGCAAAAAGTGCAGAATCAACTAATGGGTTTTCTCCATGCCCCATCAAATAGTTTGAAAAGAAAATAACCACTGAAATAATTAAAATAATTCTAATGAGTGCATCTCCAAATTTTCTTATTCCTAGTTGGAAATCTGATTCAGGAACCTTACTACTGAAAACAGCAGCTGTTTTTCCAAAGAACGTATCTTCTCCAGTTGAAACTACAATTCCTTTTGCATACCCATCCAGAACCGTAGTTCCCATGAATAGCCCATTAGTTATTTCTTGAGGGCTATTTGTAGAAGATGGAACTTCAACAAATTTTTCAACTGCCCGGGATTCTCCAGTTAAAATCCCCTCATCAATAGATATTCCAGTTGTTTCTATAATCCGAATATCTGCAGGAACAATATCCCCAATTCCAACTGTAACTATATCCCCAGGAACTAGTTCCCTGGAATCTATTTGAAATTTCTCCCCATTCCTAATTACAGATACGTGAAACGCAATATATTTTTTTAGCTCACTTAGTACTTTTTCTGATTTATACTCTTGAACAAATCCTAAGATTGCGCTAATAATTACAATTGCAAGAATAATTATTGTATCAAACATATCCCCTAAATATGCAGCAATAATTGATGCAAATATTAAGATTAGAAGAAGTGGGCTTATGAACTGTGAAACTAAAATGTCTAACCATTCTCGCTTGTCTTTCTCAGGAACAATATTCAATCCATACTTTTCTTGCCTATTTTTTACTTCTGAATGAGTTAATCCATTCTCTCTGGATTCAAGTGCAGATAATAATTTTTCTTTTGGAACGGACCACAGATTCTCTTGCATTAAATTATACTATAAAAAATAAGTATAAATATTCTCCTACAGTTTAGACTTAATTATAATTTACACCCAAGCTAGTATAGATATAAACCTTAGTTCCGATCTTCCCATATGCGTACAACATTCTTCTTGTTTGTGGTATTTGCCTTACTCTCACCACTGGTTTTTGCACAGGATTTTGAAACCTATGATTCCGAAGATCTGGAATTAGAAAAAGTATATTTAACTGCCCTCCAGCCTACAGAAATTACATTTTACAGGGAACTCTCCATGCCCTACTTAGTTATGGGAATAGGAGAAATGAAAGAAGAAATTACCCTAAAATTAACTGGTTATTTGAAAGAAATAGATCCAGGTTCCCATGAAATGACTCTATACGCAGACCGCGCATATGAATTAGTTAATGGAACCTTAGAATGGAGCATTAGCCAATCCATAGATCAAGGATTATCAAAGTGTAATGTAATTAATGTTCTAAGTGCTTATGGAAAAGATTACATCACAAATTTAGATGTTCCTTATGATACAAACGATGGCCTGGATTCTGAGGGAAATGTTGCGCATTTAGAAGTTTATGATTTAAGATTTACTTACAAAGAAGAAGGTTATATGAGTGGAAAACCAGAACTTGAAATAGTTGGAGATTTAATAGTTCCAGTAGAATTTTCTGAAAATTTATTTCTAATGGCAAATGATACAATGTGTAGTGGCTATAGCGTAGACACTTCCTTCACTAAAAAAGAGATTGCAATTATTTCTTTTCCAATGACTATTCTCGATTTTGATCCAGATAAAGTTGGCCAGCATGGAGAATTTGAAGCACTCATGACTGGAGGTTACCCTCTTTGGACAGTAGATGATCCAAATATTCAATTCAATTCAATGGGATTAGTTTTTGTAAGTGAGGTAGATACTCCAGGAGGGGAAGTTCCTTGGGAAGTAACCTGGAAAATAGAAACCCCTGGATTAGGAATGTTTGAAGTAGATAGTGACCATGATGGATTATTTGATGTGGAAGAGGGAAAATACGGAACAAAAATAGATGATCCAGACACAGATAAGGATGGACTTGCAGATGGATGGGAAGTAAAAGGCGTTTATAAAGATGGATTAAGGGTTCTTGATCTTGCTTCTATGGGAGCTAATCCTACAGAGAAAGATGTATTCATAGAAATAGATTGGATGCAGGATGCAACCCACAATTTCAAACCAGAAGATGATGTACTTCTTCTAGTTAAAAATGCATTTCTCGAGCAAGGAATCCATGCACACTTTGATGTTGGACAATTCTTCGGAGGAAATGCAATTCCTTTCCAAGAAGATATAACGTGGAGTGAATTTGATCTCACTGAAGATGAAAAGGCAGACTATACTGCAAATGGATACCAATATTTATTAGATCTAAAGAAAACTAATTTTGGCCAGAGTAGAACTGGAATATTCTATTATGGAGTATTTGTAAACTATAATCCAGAGTCCTCAGGATTAGCTAATCCAGGAGGAAATTTCTTAGTTGCATTAGAGCAGAACACCAATATTACATGGAAGGCAGGAACCCTTATGCACGAGTTTGGCCATACCCTTCAATTAGGCCATGGAGGACGATTAGAAAACGACCTTCAATATGATGTAATAAATCACAAACCCAATTATAGAAGTATAATGAATTATTTCTACCAATTTAATGGAGTTCCAATTATGGATGCTTCAGGAAATATAGTTTTTAATTTACAATATTCAGAAGAAGCATTACCTGCTCTAACTGAGGAATTCCTTGTTGAAACTGCAGGTTTGCTGGCTGATAACCCAAACTTTATTGGATACTATTCTTGTGTAGACCAAGGACTAGGAGTTAATGGTCCAGGAGTCTTCTACAACGATCCTATAAGTAATAATCTACTGGTTTGGTTTCAAATGGATGGTTCTCCAGTTGATTGGAATTGTAATGGAGTTATAGATGCATGGACTTCCTCAAATATAAATGGAGAGGGAAGGGACTGGTTTTCTACTGATGGCCCAAAAGAAGTACTTGTTGGAAGGACAGATTGGGATAAAATAATTCTACAACTTGGTTGCAGTGGTTATGGGTTTGATGCACAGCTCACAGAAGATACTATAATTGATTTAAGTGCAGAACATGGAAGCTGTCCAGAACATGCAGATGAATATATACAACTTATACTTGGGGCCCAAGGAATGAGTGATCTTCCACCTAAACTTCCATTCATTGGAGAAGCCTGCGATCTTATAGATAATGATATGGATGGTTCAATAGATGAAGGCTGTAAAGATTCAGATAATGATGGAACTCTAGATTCCTTGGATAATTGCCCGGATATTTCTAACCCAGACCAAAAGGATTGGGATGGAGATTTCTTTGGAGATGTATGCACCTTAACTGAGATTCCAGAAGATACTGAGAACGGAGCAGTAGTTGATGACGGAACTGGAGAAGAACAACCTCCTGCTGATGAAACAGTTGAAGAAGGAGATCAAGAAAATCCAGAAGAAGAACAGACAGAAACAACTGAAGACCAAACCTTACTTTACGCATTGGGTGGATTAGTAATTCTAGCAATTGCTTACTTTGGATTGAAAATATTCTCGAAAAAGAAGTAATCGAAAAATAAATATATTATTCAACTATTTCACTGGGAACAGAAAAATAACTCACATACCCCTCGTTTCTAAGTTTTAGTATTCTCCATACTGATGCAGCCACCTCCTCAATCTCTCTATCTACTGCCAATGCCAGTTCACGTATGCTTATTCTTCTCCTCCAAAACCTTCTATCAATTTCTTCCATTACTCTTAGGTCCGTGGCTGCAATAGTTACAACTTCTGCTGTTGGAACTATAGTAGAAATACGAAATATAGATGGATCTGTTCCACAAGCATACCAAAGAAATCCGCTATCCTTGTATACTACGTGATCATAATATTTAGCACCGTAATCATAACCTACTCGTAATATTCCAATTTGAGGGTAATAACCCTGTTTTCTATATCTCATAATTCCCATTTCTTCCAAATACGTAACCCTACGTATGAGTGACCTTTGGCCAGGTATTTTTTCATAATCATATTGTTCCGTATACCCGCAAAATATTTGTGTATATGGAATTCCTCTGGCAAATGCTCTCAATAATAGTATATGTTTACATACCGGGTCAACACAATGTGGTTCAAAAGAAACAACTGCATCAGCATTAAATTCTTCTCTAGTTGGCATTTGCTCAAAACCTCTTACCTCTGCTCTCAAACCTTTTCTCTTGGCATTTTCTACCCAGTAAGGACTTACATCTCCAGCAAATAGTTCGTATCCTGCTGAAGCAAGCGCACTTGCTACAACGCTAGTCCATACTGCTGGAAAATATATTCCTTTAATTTCCCTTCCAAGAACTCCCCTCAATAATTTTTCTTCATAATTCCGAAATGCTTCTCCACTAAATCTAAATTTTAGGTGTGCTTGTTTTTCAGTACCGGGTGTAGAAATGTCTGGACCCCATCCACTAATTTTTCGAACTTGTTGCAAATGTTCAGACATACTAAATAAGAAAATTCTTTTCCCAATAACTGCTTTTGGGTGCATTTTTGTATTCGATAGTCTTCTATCTCTAGTCTTCGCATACCCTCCTTGTCCATCTGGAAGTACTCTAAGCATGCTAATCATTAGTGTACAATAAAGTTAAAAATAGTTTCTATTTAAGTTATTTTATGAACGTTGTCTCCAGAACAAGATCCTTTCTATCTCATGGGACAACTACAACCAGTTGTAGCCCCATTTCTAGAACAAGATTTGATCCATTCAATCACGGAACAACTACAATTGAGCATAGGGTTGTTTCTCCAGAGGTTCATAGTAGGCTTTCAAGAGTTTTATACGACCATTGGCATCTCAGGGCTACAGATATCCAGCAAACCTCAAGCTCAGCAGAAATCACAAGTAATAATTTTAGAGTTGTGGATTCATCAAATCTGAAAGGTAATTTAAAACTAAGTAAAATAAATGATCCTGAAACTCAAGCAGTTGTAAATGCAATAGTCCAATATTGTTTCTTCATGGAACTTCCAGTTCCAACATTAATTCGTACCCAGAATAAAAAAACATATGTGGTTGATGGAAAAGATGTTTTTGTTTTGCATTATTTTATAGGAGGGACGCACTTCGATGGTTCCAGAGAAGAACTTATTTTTACTGCTCAGGGTATGGCCAGATTACATCACGTGTTCAATACCATGCCTATAGGGCTGGTTGAATCTGATCAATGTGACCGAAGAGTCCTCACTGCAAGCAGTCGGGATATAGCCCATTCGGTCACATCTCCACAAATCCCACAATTTGTGGATGAAAAAAAAGGAAACTTTGCACATGACCGTAACGAATTTGAGGCATTGATGAGAACAGTTAGGGGCAGAGGCACCAGAACAGAGTTTGATGCAGAGGTTTTATCCATTCTAGATGAGGTAAATGACGCCTCTAGATTAGTATGTGGCGTACAGTTAGATCAATTACCTACCCAACCAATCCATAGTGATCTTCATCCACATCATGTAATTTTTGATCCAAAAACTAAAGAGCTTCTAGTGATCTTAGATTTTGATCACGTACATTTTTCCCAAAGGGCAAGGGATATTGGGTGGACAATGCACAGGTTTGCACGTACCTATGGTGCACAAACTGAAATGAATCTTGATAATGGTGCAGATATTCTGGATAGGGCAAGACTATTTTTAGAAATGTACAGTCGTATTAATCAGATTGGAGATTCAGAGGTTAGGGCAATACCTCTCTTGCTTGCAGATGAAGCAATTCGTAGGGTTATGATTATTTTGAGACTAAATTATATAGACGGAAATCCTGCTTGGAACTTTGATCTTGCAAAACAAGTAACAATGCTAAGGGAAGCTGCATTGTTTGAGAATCTTTAGTAATCCAACCAAAAGTATATAAATACTTCAATACATAAAATATAACAGATATTATGAATAAACTTATACGCGGAGAAGTAGTTACTCAGGAAATAAGAAGGCCGTCTAGAGTAAGGACTTATTTTAGAACTACATCTACTTTCTTAAGTGAACGATGGAAATTTAGAAAAGAACTTAAGACATTAAGAGAAGCCAGAAGAATAATTAATTGCGGTATTTCTATACTAGATGCCACCATGGATTGTGAATGTATTGACCATCCTAGAAAGGAAAGAGTCAGTAATATGATCCGTGAATTAATCACTAATTCTTCAACAGAAACACTGAAGTTTATTAGCAGAGAAAGCAAGAGGCCTCTTACTATTTCAAAAGTAACAAACGGAGATTATTTTGTAGCAGGAGAAGTAAGAAGAACTTTGGCAATATGGGAAAAGGATAATACAGTTAAACTAGTGCTTCTAGAAACCTCTGCTCAGTATATGCAACACGCAGGTGCGTATACAGAATCACAACGCGCAGCTATTGCAGCACTGACTATCCTTGCTAGACAACCTGCTGATTTTGATCGTAAAGAAGAAAGGGTTAGAGGATTCTTTAAAATTTATGCTGAAAGTTTAGCATCAAAGATACGAGAAATGAGCGATTTAGGTTTAAGCATCAATACCTCAATGGATCGAGTTAGTAATCTTCGTGAGTTAGCAGATGCGTTCCCACAGTTTGAAGGATTAGTTGCGTTTGCAGTATCTGTACTTAGAGAGCAATTAAGGAATCTTGCCTAATCAAATACCGAGTCAAGTAAAAAATTAATTATGAGGATCATTATGATACAAAGATTAGAGAAGAATAGATTATCCACTACAGTGAGTTTAGGTTTCCATGACGGAGCTCATGATGCGAAAAAAATTCAAGGGTTAGTTGATAACTTAAAACCCCGTGTTTATGTTGCTGAGAGAGCAGATCTTCTAGAAACAGAACGAAAAGGGCGCATTACTGCAATTAATAAAATACTAGGGCAGTGTAGGTCAAACCTAGGTGCAAGAGCCTGGCTTTTAAAGGAATTTGAGGATGAACATCGTGGCCGTAAGGTTTCATCATTCGATAGTGAAGAGATGAATGTAATTATAAGTGGCCGTAGACTTTGGCTCCATTATGTAGACGGGTATACACAAGAGGAAATTGATCTATTTACCCGTACTTCCGTAGAACAAACAATTAAGGAGATTCTTAAGCATCTCTCACAAGGCAACCCACAGCTTGCGATTGATACAATAGAAGGAGAATTTAGACATGCCAATTCGATGCTGATCACAAGAAATAACCGGGCAGTATTAGGATTTGAGCTTCTTTTAGAGGAATTGCCTGAGTTATATCCAAGAATTCTAGGCGCACCTGGTGAAATAAGCATCCTTGCACGTTATGGGACAGCCCACCAACATCTTGTACCTATGCTTAATGAGCATGGGTTCAAGGCACTTGCAGTTCTTGATTCTGATTGTAAATCTCATCTCATGGAATTGGCAATCCTGTTAAGTGCAAACCCAACTATGCCCTTAAGTGAGGAACAGAAAATTATGCTATTATTCGATAAAGTATATGAATACGTCTATCTCTTAGATGGAAATCAGATGGAGGAAGAGAAATATGCTTGCATGGTTCGTGCAGCATATGAGCACATTGGTCCCCAGAGATTTTTCGAAATGCTCAGAACTTTACAAACCCAGGCCAGTACTCCAGAGATATTTGAGCATATGTTGTTTGAGGAACTTAGGAAATTGTAATAATGTACTCGCCAAGCTCAAAAGGTAAATCTTTAGAATTCCACTAGTTTGTAACTAGTGGTCCATGAGTGGAATTCTATCTGTCAAAATGCTCGCTTACAACAATTGAGCATTTTGACAAGAAGAAAAAGAAAGAGATAAAAAACGGAATTATCCTGGTGGTTGGGTTGGTTTTTCTTGTTGTGGCTGACCCTGTGACTGACCGCTACAATAGTTCATGTTGTTTATACATTGTTGTTTTGTATTAGTGTTGACAATGGAATCACAAAGTGACACATCACATCTCTGCGAAGCGATATTTTGATAGCAGTTGTCCTTTTGATTGATAGTTACTATTTTATCACACACAGTAGTATCTCCGACTGTTGAAGCGTAAGATGCATAACAGCTATCCTTGGAGTTTAGGTCTGTTATCTTATCACACACAGTTACGTCTCCCTTGTTCATTGCATAAGTAGAATAGCACTGGGATTTCTGCGATCCCACAGCATCGCAAATAGTTACGTCGTTTTTAAGTGCTGCAATGTACGAGTAGCACTCTAATTTTTTATTCTGACTCAGTTCTTTACACAGGGTTGCATTCTCCCTCTTATAAGCTAGACCCATATAACAATAATCCGAGAATTGTATGTTTTCTGTTTCAGGCATTTCCTCGCAGGTTTTCATTTCTGGATCAATCTCAATTACTGCAGCTCCAGCCACCGCTGGACATTGCGAAACATTCTTTACGATTGTTTGTCCATCAGCGCATACGTACTCTTTTTCTGTATCCTGAGTGTTCCCTGTCTGTATACAGCCAAACAAAAATATAACAGATATCAAAACTGCCAACGAGCATATTAATTTTGTTTTCATAATATTACCAAATAATACTTGTCTACTAGATTTAAAAAACTGCTTTTGGAACAATATATTTCAATTTGCTCAGAAAATTAATTAGTCGCCTATTTTTAGTCTAACAAGTAAAATAGTTCTTTAGTTTTTTCTTTGCTGAATTAAGGTAACGATTTGTTCCTTGTTTTTCAATTGCGAACTGATCTGCTCTCTTTTCTTCCTCATCTTCAAGTGCAAAATTATCCAGGAAAGCACGTAGTAATGGGATTTTAGAGTAGAGCCAGTTGCTTGATTTATAGAATGAAGAATTATTTGCGATGTGCCCATATTCATGAAGTAGAACAGAGTTCAATTCCTTCTCATTTAGTAATTCAATCATTCCCTGGGAAACAACAATCCATTTTCTAAGCCCGCTATATGAAAATGCAAATGGTTTTCCATTGTCTGCAATATAAACAGGAATATATTCTGGTAATGTTTCACTAAGCTCTTTAGATAAAACTACCTTATTAATTGCAAGGTAAATATTGGGGATTATTATATATTCAAATATAAGTAATCCAATCACTGCAACTGGAATACTATACAATAATGATCTTGCTGTGCAGCTTTGGCAAGTCATAGAGAACATAAAAAATGATAATAGGAAAAGTATACTGAATATGAGTGGATAAGACCATTTTATTCTAGATCTAATACTATCTTTTTTAATTATAAAAAATAATGAAACCAATATTATACTTCCAAATAACACTACTGAAGCAAAGCCTGAAGAGCTTTTTAAAAAAGCATCCAAGCACGGTCCGAGTAAGCAATCTAATTCCTTCATTTTCTCCCTTCACTAAATCTTTTGTGGAAATATGCTACTGCCTTATCCCCAAACTTACTTATAATCCTATCGACATTTTGTTTTAGGTAGTCTTCTTCAAGTTCATTCACATTCTTCTTTAGAAAATATATATACCTCGTTCCTCCCCTGCATGTTTCCATATTCCTGTCAACAAGTTTTTTTACATACAACCGATCAAGAATAACTGCTATACTCGTGAAAGGTACTTTTTGCTTTTTTGAAAGTGTTTGATGCACCTCTCGTACTTTCATTTTTTCTCCTGGTAACAACACCTCCAGGACCTTTGCTTCTAATGGACTTACATTCTCTAAAATTCCCTTAGGGATCATCATAACACCTCGATACTATTTTCTACCATTACACTATATGTAAGTCTTACAAAGGTTTAAAAATAGGTCGGTTAGTAATACATGCAATGTAAAGCTTAGGGTTTCGAAAGGTATTTCGAAAATAAGGATGATAAAATGATGGGCGATATTCAACTGAGCAAAAAATTGTTGGTTGCTTTTGCAGTTTTAGTAATTGCAATTGGAGCTGCTGTAGGTGCATATGCAACAAACCTCGGCAGGACTACTGCTGATACCTCATCTAATCCTGAAACAAAAAGCCAATCATGTATAGCTGGATCATGTGCAGTTCAGTTCGATCCAACAAGTACCTCAAACAACGCTACAACAACAAATTCCCAATCAAGCCCTGTTGAAACTGCGCCACTAGCAAACTCACCTCAATCTAATCAACCTAGTGGCCAAGTTTCTGTACAAGATATATATATCCACGCAAATTCAGATGGAACGTATGATAAGAACACTATTACTGTAAGTAAAAATGTTCCTGTGAAATTGCATTTTACAGCTGATTCAAATGCAGGTTGCGGCAGGCAACTTGTAGTTTATGGGCTCGATATAAGCTTAGTATCCATATCTGGTGAGGAACAAGTTGCTGAGTTTACTCCAACAAGTACAGGAACCTATGACTATAGTTGTGGGATGTATATGTGGAGTCCAGGAAAATTAATAGTAAAATAAAAGTTTAGTTAGAATTGATATAATTTGAATAATATGTACGGTGGTGTGAATATGGAAAAAGTATTGAACGTAACTGGAATGCACTGTAAATCGTGCGAGTTATTACTAATAGACATATTGTCTGAACTACCTGGAATTAGCAATATTTCAATTGATCATAAAAAAGGAACAGTTAGATTCGTATATACTGATGAGAATGTAATTTCTCAAGTAAAAAAAGCAATCCTAGCTGAAGGATATACAGAATCAACCAAGTAATGCCAATTGGAAATTGGGGTTTACTCTATTTGATTCTGTATAGATTGAGATAACTTTTTTAGTTGTCTCAGGATATAAGGTTGTTTAAATTTGTTGTTGAAATCAAGAAATGAGGTCTGATTGAAACTAAAAAAGTTTCAATAGCCCTCACTTTTAAAAATAAAAGATGAGGTTGTATAATGACTGAAAAAAAAGAATTTACTTTTGAATTAAGGGGGCTGTCCTGTGGTTCATGCGAATCACTAATCAAAAGAATAGCAGAACAAGAGGGGGCAGAGATTCCCAGTATAAATGCAATGAGCGGAAAGATTACAGTTAGATGCGAGGAGGAAAAACTCGAAACACTTAAGCAAAAGTTTGCTGAGAAAGGATTTCATGAAAAAACTCCCGATGAAAGAAGGGGAGACCCAAAACGCGTAGTAGATTATACTAAATCAATTCTTGCAGGCAAATCCAATACAAAAGTAGAAACCACGCTAACTGCCTATGCAATTGGTTCAATATCCATGATTGTTTTAATAGGTATTTTAATTTTCATATTTGCTCCAAATTTTATTTCCTTAGCATTATCCATACTTCCATTACTTATTCTTCTTATTTTAGGAGTAGTTTTAATGCTCTTCTCATACTACCACATCCTCTGCTATAGGAGTAATCTTTCCTGTGCAAATGGCATGATGGTTGGAATGACTGTTGGCATGATGAGTGGTTTTCTTGCAGGGGCACTTGTAGGGGCAACTAATGGCATGTTCATTGGTTCAGTTGTAGGTATGTTTTTTGGTATTGTACAAGGTTTTGCACTAGGACGTTTCTGCGGAATTATGGGTGCAATGGAAGGAATTATGGCAGGTATAATGGCAGGTACAATGGGAGCAATGCTTTCAGTTATGATGATTAGTGATCATCTGATCCTATTCTTATACATCCTATTTATTCTATGTACAATTATGGTTGGTGCCTTAAGTTATATGATGCACCGTGAGGTTGGTCCAACACCTATAAAAGAGCTGCAAGTAGGATTCTTTGAGTTTGCAATAACCTCAGTTTTTTTTACAATCTTAGTACTTTTGATTATGCTGTATGGTCCAAAAAGTGGAATAATATATCCATAAACTATAGAGGTCATAAAATGAAAAGGATTGAATTATCAGTAAGTGGAATGCATTGCGCTTCTTGTTCAGTGCTACTTTCAAGGGCATTGCAGAAAACTCCTGGAGTTAAATCTGCAAATGTAAACTATGCAGCTGCAAAGGCATTAGTTGAGTTTGATGAAAGCCAGACTAATGAAGAAGCACTCATTGCAGTCATTAAATCCAAAGGATACTCTGCAAGCGTAGGTGCAGATCCAGAACGAGAAAAAGCATTACGTGAAAAGGAAATTTCAGATCTAAAAACTCTTTTCATTATTGGAACAGTGCTCTCCCTTCCAGCATTACTCATAGGAATGTTCTTTATGGATTTCCCATACAGACTACTCGTACTTCTTCTACTTGCAACTCCTGTTCAATTTATTGTAGGAAAAGGTTTCTACTTAGGTGCATGGAGTTCACTAAGAAATAAAACTGCAAGTATGGATACACTAATTGCAGTTGGAACAAGTGCTGCATACTTATACAGCATATCTGCAATCTTTGGTTTTGCAGAAGAGCAGTACTTTGAAACCGCTGCAGTTCTTATTACTCTAGTAATTCTTGGAAAATATTTAGAAGCACTTGCAAAAGGAAGAACATCTGAGGCAATAAGAAAACTAATGGGCCTTGCTCCCAAAACAGCTTTAGTAATACGAGAAGGAGTTGAGAAGGAAATCCCACTTGAGGAAGTAATCGTTGGGGATATCTTAATTGTAAAACCAGGTACGAAAATTCCAGTTGATGGAATTGTTATTGAAGGCTCAAGTAGTGTTGATGAAAGCATGATTACTGGAGAGAGTATTCCTGTAGAAAAAAATAAGGATTCTAATGTAATTGGAGGATCAATCAACAAGCACGGTTCCTTTAGATTCAAGGCAACTAAGGTTGGTAAGGATACTGTTCTTTCTCAAATTGTTAAGCTTGTAGAAGATGCCCAAGGAAGCAAGGCAGCAATACAACGATTCGCAGATGCAATAAGCGCAGTATTTGTTCCAGTAGTAATCTTAATTTCCATACTTACCTTTGCAGTTTGGTATTCACTCCTAGGCCAATCCTTTTCCTTTGCACTAATGGTAGCAGTTTCTGTACTTGTAATTGCTTGCCCCTGTGCACTTGGTCTTGCAACCCCTACTGCTATAATGGTTGGAACAGGAATAGGAGCACAAAAAGGAATTCTATTCAAAAATGCTGAGGCATTGGAAACAATGCATAAAATAAATGCAATAATCTTTGATAAAACTGGAACAATTACTGAGGGAAAACCAAAGGTTACAGACTTTATACTTCTTGTTTCTGCTGATCGGGCCCAAATACTTGATATTGCATTAACTATTGAGGGAAATTCTGAGCATCCACTTGCTGATGCAATTGTTGATTACACAAAAGCAAATGGAGCGTCTACTCTCAAACTAGCTAAATTTAGGGCAATTCCAGGACACGGAGTAGAGGGAAAGATTGGAAAATCAAACATCTATATTGGAAAGCCAGATGAGTCCGTAGATGGAAATCACCTTCAGACAATCCAAAAACTCCAAACAGAAGGAAAAACAGTTATGGTAATGAAAGTAAATGAAAAACCAGTAGCACTATTCGGAGTAGCAGATACTATCCGACCAACAAGTGCTGAAGCAATAAAAGAATTAAAGAAACTTGGAATTGAACCATGGCTTATTACTGGGGATAATCGCAGAACAGCTGAGGCAATTGCCCATACTGCAGGCATACAAAAGGTATTTGCTGAGGTGCTTCCACAAGATAAGGTAGAGTACGTAAAAAAATTGCAGGCAGAAGGAAAGAAAGTTGCAATGGTCGGGGATGGAATAAACGATGCACCAGCATTAGCACAAGCAGATATTGGAATTGCAATTGGAAGTGGAACTGATGTTGCAATGGAAACTGGTTCTGTTGTTTTAATGAAAAGCGATCCAATGGATGTTGTAAGGTCTATACGTCTTGGCAGAGCTACAATCAACAAAATAAAACAAAATATGTTCTGGGCACTTATCTACAATGTACTCGGAATTCCAATTGCAGCAGGAGTTCTTTTCCCATCCTATGGGATACTTCTTTCCCCAATAATTGCAGGTGGAGCAATGGCACTCTCTAGTGTTTCTGTAGTAACCAGTGCACTAACGTTACGTTGGGCAAAGATCTAGGTGATGAAATGATATTTGAAAATCTTATAAAAGAAAATAAAGGTGCGATTCTCTTCACAATCTTAGTTATGCTTATTGGATCAATTACATATCTCTCAACTGACCAGAATCAGATGGGTGCGGAGAAAAGTGATAAATCTACTTTCCAGTCAATTAAATTCAAGGTGATTTTTGGACCAGATGGAGCAATGAACTTGCTAGCCACAACTAAAAATAACGCAATGGCAACCCTCAACTCTGAAGAAGGAAACAGCATACCTGAAGAAGATTCAGTTGTTCTAGGAAGTCAGGTAGCAGCTAGGCTAAAGAACGCAGGCATATTTTCTGAGAGTGGAGATATTATCTCATCATATTTTGGTATAAGTACAACAGTTGAAGGCATTCTAGAAAAACAAAATAGCATAGTTGATTATATTTCTTTCTTAAGTGCAACTGAGTTTGAGAAAATAAGCGGGGATGCAGACAAGGTATTCTCAAAAATAACAATGGACGGTTCCCTTAAGATATTCTTTAAGCTTTTAACTAACGAGACCCTTCCACAAAAATTCAAACTTGCTGAAGGAAGCATAAGTGGATATGAGTTGCATGATTTAGATGGAGAAGAGTATTACCCACTTATTCTTGGTGCTAAGGAAGCTAAGGAGATGCGTGAGGAGAAACTATTTACAAGCACAGGAGATCCAATACGGGATTTTTTCGGTAAAAATTTTGTAGTAGTCGGAGTACTGGAAGAAACAAATACAATTATTGACTACTTACATTTTGTTCCACTAAGTGAGAATGAGGTAAGTGAGGAAAGTGAAGAATTAGTAGAGGAAACAAAATGGTGATTTTATGGAGATTGATAATAGAATTTGGTTATTTTCTGTGATGGCAATTACATTGGTTGTTGTAGGAATTATTGTAATGAATGTAAATGGTAATACAAATACAGGTGGAACTGATTCAACCGGGGGATCAACAGGTGGAGCTAGTGCAACCTTTACGGATGATGGCTCAGTTCAAGAATTCACAATTGGGCTATCTGGAGGATATTATACACCAAAGGAAATTCGCGTTAGTTTAGGAACCAACGTAAGACTTTACGGAGATGCAAATACGCTCAAAGGTTGTATGACAAAAGTTATTGTCGAATATTACGGAAGTTTTACTGCAGGAGGTGAACCTTTGGAGTTTGTAGCAGACAAACCTGGAGTTTTCCAGCTTTCTTGTCCAATGGGCATGGGTAGTGGCCAGCTTATAGTTGAAGATGCAAGTGGAGAAGTTCCAGAAGGAAGTGCTGCTGCAGCTAAGCCTGTTGGTGGGTGCGGGTGTGGAGGTTAATAAGTAGAGACAACTTGCCAATAATTTTTAAATAGTTGTAGTTCCTATAATATTGGTAATGAATAATATGAATCGAACAAAACAAATCTCAGTAGCTATAGTTGTAAGCACATTACTTGCTGTTGGATACTTATCCGTAAGATTTTTGAACAATCGGCTAGAATATTCACGTAATTATTCTAGAGCAAGTGCTAAAATGGCTGAAATGTTAAGAGCAAAAAAACTCGATCCAGAATGTTTGATGGATGTGAAAAGAATTAGTAGAGCACTTGAGAAATCCATACCCTCTAAGGATGATAGAGACCGGATTGCAATAAAATTAGTTTCAGGTACTCGCGAAATCTCACTGGAAATTGTTGAAGAAGTTCAACCTAATTGGATTGCAGGTCGTACTTATTTATTCTTACAAGAAGAAGCGCAAGGTATGGCTAATTGGTGGCAGAGAGCTGAGCACATTGTTCTTTCCAATGTAATTCATTTCATGCGGAGAAACATTTGGCAATACCATGATTATGAATTAGTTTGCGTTTCAAGTAATGTAAGAGATTTTATTTATGGTCCAGAGGTAAGCGATCAAATGGGAGCAATAGAGCGAGTTTGTAGAAGATCCAATAATTTGTAATCAATTTTTCTATTTTTCAGCCTGCTTCCAAATTGTTTTCAAGTATTGTCTATACGTATCATTAAGCGTCTTATTCTGAACCATTAATGCAATTGACTCATAGAACACAGAACTTATTTCCTAGGAACTAGCTTACTTTTTTTGGGGTTGCCCCTAAGTTTTTTTCTGAAAGCTGTGCTAGGGCAAGATTTGTCCTCTCATATAGCGAATTCAGCACAAAGCCATCTGGGATGTCCTGAGTATGGGGTTTACCAAAAGTATCGGTCATCACCCTTTCAAAAACGTCTAGCATTTCTCTGTAATCTTTCCAGCCGATTTTTTTCATTTTTTCAACCGCTTCTTTGAGTTTTTTCTTAAGAACTGGATCATGGATACCATTATTATCAAAGAAGGACTCTAGACTCTGTTTATCAAAAAGAAAACTTGCAATCCTAGTGCCTAGCTGAGAGGTTACATCTTGGTTAGGCAGAAAAAGCAGGTCTACGACTCCGAGTGGACTTCCAGAACCTTTTTTATGTACAAAAGTAAATATATTAACATCTTTGAAGAATGGCAGCAACCATGGTCCCATCCCAAATATCAGGTATTCATTTAAACTTAGTGGTGGATTGGAAGGGAGTCTACCTTGCTCTTCCTCTCTGCGAATATGAACAAAATCCCGTACTCCTTTGTTAATCCCAATAATACCGAGGTCTTTTGCTGTCTTGCTTTTAAGCGGAAGGCCATATTTTGTTTGTGTTATGAAGGTAGCAAATTCTGATAGAGTTTGCTGTTTGCCGTTGATACAAGGCAAGGCATGAGTGGTCTCGTGAATACCTCCGTTAAAGCCGAATACAAATGCATCTGCTGCGCTATGCCTTAGAACAATCTGCATGTACCCTTTTGGTATGTAGATTATATTCTCGCTCATAATATAACCATCCGAAATTTCGACTAAACTTCGAGGAAATCGATAGTGTTGTATTTTTGGGAGTTCTTGGTTATTCGATTGTTTATACTGCTCAGAAAGGTACCTTACCCCCAGCCAAAGGCCTATCGCAAAAAATGCAGCATTTTCATTGGTTGTTTCAAGATTTAGTCTACCATCTTTTATGTCTTGTTTCAGTTCTGTCAGCAACCTAGCATCATTAGTCTTTAACCACTTGAAAAAATCACGAAACCTTGGGGCTGATACCACATTTGTTCCAGCATAATACTGTTCCAAATTTACGCGATTTACTAGCGAACAAAGTGTTGGGAAGTTGATAAGATAATTGGCGAGGGAATAACACTCTGTCTCCTCACGTTGCGCCATCTTATGATTCATTATATAATATATGCTGCAAAATTTATAACTGTGCGGGGTGTTGCAAATTAAGGGCAGTGGCAACAAATACAATTGGTAATTGCGTGTCGGTCCAAGAAAACTAGTTGTGCATATACTTTTTATATTCTATCCTATGCATGTATACCTAAAAATAAAATGGTGATTCTATGGGTGGAGAGCCAGAAGAAAAGTGGTATGCTGCAAATGAAACTTATCGTGCAGGCAGTGATATTAAAACTAGGGATTATTATTCTAGACAAATTTACGGTGCTTTGGCCATATTACTAAAAGACCATCATTTTGAAGGGGGGAAGCTTGGTTTGACTTTAAAAGCAGATCAACAACATCCCGCAGGCATACTCGTGGATATAATTGCTTCTAGATACGAGAGTGTAAGTATAGGCACGCCAGCAGAAAAAGGAATAACCTGTACCATCAAAATAAATGGAAAATTAATTGCAAGCGATTTTAAGTTCGTAATTGATCGGGAAATGAAGCTAGAAAATAGTCAAGTACGTAAATGGACGCAGATAATGCCATACGAGCCACATATATTTACCTCATTTAAATTTGCGATAGATCCTAATACTACATTAGACCCAACTTGGAGCAAATTTTTCGAAGGTGTAAGACAAAGAGACTACACCCTACGAACTCCTAAAAAAGAACCGCAAAAAATGACGTATTAGCTAGAGTTAGCAATGACGTTATTTTCATTACTAAAACAATTAATCAGTCTAATTAATGAATTCTATTCAGACCATCTCATCTCACTGCCTGCTTCCAGATAGTTTTCAAGTACTGCCTATACGTATCGCTAAGCGTCTTATTCTGAACCATTAATGCAATCGGATGTTTTGTCCATAATATATTTACTACCTTATCCCCGTAAATCCATACTACATTTGGCTGCCTAATTCCCTTGGAAAAATACCTAAAATTCGATATCTTGCTCTTTACTATCCAATTCTTTCTAACTTCTGGCCAAGCAACCCCAATCCATTTATGTCCCTTAGCAATTGCACGTGGTAAATATTCTTTCTTCAAATACTCTCCGAATCTTTCACTAACCTGTCCTCCAGCTCCAATGAATAATGTTTCTGGATAATTTAACGTATCTTCCAAAATAGCCTTTATTCCTTCAAGTCCCCTATACGTAGTAGTTTCCTCTCTCCAAGTATTTTCAAAATATTTTCTAAATGATTCTGCAAAAGGCTCACTCCTTAGTTGTATTGCAAAAGGTTCCTCTCTCCAGTAAACAAAAACTACCCGATCCCCATAAACCCACCATATAACTGGAGCAGAGACTCCTGGAGGAAGAAACTTATACTCAAATAATGGGGTTTCTAATAGATTTTTTCTAACTTGAGGAGTATCCACCATTATTCCTCGTACTTTTATATTGAGTCTTTTACGCTCTGAAATATATTTTTTATGGATTGAGGGTAGGGTTGAAACTATTTGCATTGCTCCCCCATAAATTAGAAGATTTTTCTTAGTTGATAGGTGATCATTCAAAATAGTTCTAAGGCCTTCCTTACCCACATAAACATTCACTACTGGTTGTTCTTTTGATTGCACCATGCTCTCAAGAGTAGGTATTACTGCAGCAAGCAGGTCTTTCCTGTGTTCTAGACGTATCAGTAGGCTTTTAGGGTCTGCAGCATGATATACGCGAACGTACTTTTTCATTGAATAACTAACCAGGCCTTTTTTGAGTAAGCTATCCAAAACATCATATGCAGTTCTCCTATGAAAATTACATTCCTGTGCTACTTCCCCTCCAGTAGCCTCCCCAGATTTCAGTAAAGAGAGATAAACTTTTGCCTCTTTTTCTGAAAGCCCGAACTCTTCCAAAGCAGAATGTACTTCCATATTGTACTCTAGTAATGGTATAATATTTAATTCTTGGTCTTGTGTGGTGAAAAATTCACCACGCGTCATTAAATACTCGGGTTGGGACAAGTGAGCAATGAGTTCTGATAGCCATGCTTATGCAGAGTTGAACAATCACTGGAAGGCTACTTGTAGGCTCATCCTTGGAGGAGAAGTTGGCGAGTTGGAAGAGTTTGGAGCATGGCTTTCTGAGTTGAATGAACCTGGACTTAATGCAAAATCACTTTCTGGAAAAGAAATTCTTCTTCCCTCAACAAACTACTTACCCAATTCTAAATTTACTAGTTTAGAGGAAGTAGATTTCAACAAAAAGTTTGACCCTCTAGGTATTAATGAAATAAAGGATATTGATTCAATAGTTGAAGCATTACAAGAGCGCTTCCTCTACTGCGGAAATGTTGTTCTTGGAAACTCCAGATTCATTGAGAAAAGTGCAAACATTACAGATAGCTTCTACATCTACAATTCTCATACAGTTGCTTATTCAAATTACGTGGGATTCTCAACACTCTCTCGTTACTGTGAGAATGTTTTTGGTTCGACCCTGCTTGGATACTCTATTTATTGCATCTGGGGAAAATTCGGATTCAAGAATACAAGATGTTTAGAATTCGTGAGATGCCAAAATTCAGCTGATTGTAACTATGGTTACAATCTCCACAATTGTTCCAACTGCTTATTTTCATTTAATTTGCATTCAAAAAGAAATACCATTGGAAACCTAGAACTTCCTGTGGATAAATACTCCTCAGTAAAAAAGAAACTACTTGAAGAACTAAGAGAAACCCTAGAGAAAAATAAAAGACTTCCAACTCTCTTTGAATTAGTTGGAAATTCCAAACCTACCTTTATAGTTCTAGATGTAAAATCCACGAGTAAAGGAACCACTAATAAGAAAGAACTTGAAGATTCCTTCTCCAGAGCCACTGAACTAATCCTACACAAGAAATTAGAAGGGTTAGAGGCCTATTCCCCCTGGCTCAAAAAGAATGTAGGTTGTATAAGCTCAGAAAAATCCATCCTAAGTGGAGAACCAGTTCTACTTGGAGAATTTACTCTTTCTAAAGTTCTTCCAAAAAATAAGCTCATAACTGAAGAAGAAAGCTTAGCTGCTGAAGGCTTACATATCCAAGAATCCGAAGTAAATGACCTAAGCTTACAAACTGCTCCAGTTCTTTTGAACTCTATTGCTTTATTCCCAGGAGAATTCCATTTTGGAACAAATGAAAATGTAATAGAGTGCGATACCTCTGGCTTTGCCTATAATTGCTATCGTACTTCTGTAGCCCGTGATGCCAGGTATGTTGCTTACTCCTGGTGGCCAAAGGATTCAAGCTATATTTTTGGAAGTAGAATAGTCCATGATTCCTCCTTTTGCATAAACTGTTATGATTCAACCAAACTCAAATGTTGTTTTGAAGTTGATAGTTCTCGTAATTGTTCTGGTGCTTACTTCTGCCACAATGCAGAGAATATCCAGGATGGTCTATTCTGCTTCAACACAAAGAATAAAGTCCATTCTATAGGCAATACCGAATTTGAAAAAGATAAATACTCTGCTCTAAAAGAAAAACTTCTCGCAGAATTAGTTGATGAACTTGAACACAAGAAAGATCTCAGGGTAAGCATCTACAACCTAAGTCTAATAAAAAATACTCCAGGTGAGTCCCATGAATAAAGTTGTAGAACTTTTTCTATACTCTGAAAAGGTTTGCAAGGATGATTTAAGGAAATTTTTTCGTAACCTCACCCAAAGCAATATGCCTTTCTTAGGATTCCTAGATTTTTCCTATTTACACTCCAGCCTTCCCTCAAAAATAATTGTCCAAAGAACAAAGAACACGCTCCGCTACTTTATGCATGATCGAGAAAAAGTCCATAGGCTTGAGCACCTTTTATTTCCTTTTAAGCTTGGAGGAAAAACAATAATAGAGAGAACTCAAGGCACTTTACTTCCTTTCCCAAAATTATATTTATTCTCATCAGAAAACCTACTTAATTTCATGATTAAGGAAGATGTTCAAGAGTTCTCTTTCAATGTAAGGAGATTTCTAGGAAAGTATCTTGGAATCGCCAGTGCAATAAACTCAAAAGGAAAGAAGTCCCTAGTTTTCCTACTCAAACCAGAGAACTTTTTTGAAGTTGATTTAGAAAAGCACTCATCCATTTACGTTGAAGTAATGGAACCTGCTCCCAAGAGTATTTGTATGAATTCCGAAAGGCCTATTTTTGAAAATTCCAATGCATCAATTGGAGTAGATAGTTATGATCCAATCCAACATACACTCATAGTTGGAGAATCTGGCTCTGGAAAAACCAAAGCACTTTACATGCTCATAAAAGCCATAGAAGACCGATATAGGGATAAAGTTCGAATAATTGTTCTAGATCCACATGGAGAATTCCTAAAACTTCTTCCAGATAAAAAAATAATTGATTTTAAGAAAAATTACATTGAACCTTTGGATGTAGGAATGGAAAAAACCCCAATAATGACCCAGTTAGTAGCCCAGCTTATTTCTGAATGTATTGGAGAGGAAAATAAATACGCAGAACGAATCCTGTTCTACGCTACCTTCCTTCTCTCTTCTTTAGATAAATTAGATTTGAAAAATATAAACGCACTGCTTACAGATCCAGCAATACGCATGGAATTATGTGCTGCAAGTGATGCCCCTGAAGCTAGGAGATTCTTTGATCAGGAATACCAAGACATTTACATCCATCACTTCAATGATGCAGTTCTTCCAATCCTAAACTTCATTGGAGAATATGAGCTTTACTTAGGAAACCAACTCCCTAATGAAAAACTCTTAGATCTAATTGAGAAAAACCCAGTTACTGTAGTCTCTTTTAACCCGAACTTCTTTGGAAAAAGAATGATAAAATTCCTAGCTGGAGCAATAATTAACCAAATGTACATTCTTGCAATTACTGGAAAACTCAAACGCCCAACACTTCTAGTTATAGATGAGTTTCCTAGGATTGAAACTCCAATAATAAAAGACCTACTTGCTGAAACTAGAAAATTCAATCTCTATTCCTATCTCTCAATGCAATACCTAGGCCAACTCAAGAAGGAAGTTCTAGATAGCATTGTCTCAAATGTCCGTAATATAATCTCCTTTAAGACCAATAGGCAGGATGCCACTCTTGTTAGTTCTATAATGGAAATCAAACTAGAGGAATATTTTAAAAAGAACCGATCCACTACTGAGCTTGAGGAGTCTAAAAAGGAACTCTTTGTTCGTTTACACCAGCAGGAATGCGTAGTCCGTTTATTTGATGGGAAAAAATACCTTCTTCCAATGAAAGTTAAATCCGTAGACTATACTAGTTGGAAAACTCCTGAACGGGAACTTCCAATTCCCCTACTGGAAAATCCTTTTCTTGCAAACAATTGGAAATAGGTGACTACTCTAATTCAGTGCCCTTCATTACCATCCGTGAACGAGATGATTTTTTACATAAACATCAATAAGCTGTATAAAATATTTTTTTCTTGCTTGCGGTATAAATGATGCTTCGAATGAATTTTTTGCAAGCTGAATTAATTCTTCTTTTGATAAATCTAATGCATCTTTCGTTGCCTGATAATTCTCTCCAAGGTATCCACCAAAATATGCAGGATCATCAGAATTAATAGTAACCAAAAGTCCTGCCTCTAACATCCTTTTTAGTGGATGTTTTCGAAGATCCTTAACTACACATAATTTTAGGTTTGAAAGTGGACAGACTGTTAACGGTATTCTTTTTTTTGCTAAATATTCAACAAGTTTTTTATTATCTAATACACTATTCCCATGATCAATTCTTGATACTTTCAATAGGGAGACTGCCTCACCAACATATGATGCAGGTCCTTCCTCTCCTGCATGAGCAACTGTTAGAAAGCCAGCTTTTCGTGCTTGAGAAAACACGCGTCTAAATTTTGAGGGCGGGTTTCCTATTTCTGATGAATCAAGTCCGACTGCATAAATCCATTTTTTATATGGCAAAGATTCCCCGAGTGTTTCAATTGCTTCTCTTTCAGATAGGTGTCTTAGGAAGCACATAATAATTTTTGAAGATATAGAAAACCGTTTGAGTGCTTCTATGCAGCCCATATGAATTCCTTCAATGACTACGCAAAATGGTATTCCTCTTGATGTATAATTTTGCGGATCAAAAAAAAGTTCAACGTGTCTTATCCCTTGTTTGTACGCTTTTGAGAAATACGCAATTGTTAAATCAAAAAAATCTTTCTTTGTACATAAAACTTTACACCCTTCATAGTAAACATCAAGAAATTCCTGTAAATTTCTAAACCTATATGCCTTCTTCAGGGCAGAAACATTCCTATACTTAATTTTTATCCCATTTCTCCTTGCTATAGAAAATAAAAGCTCAGGCTCGAGTGTTCCCTCAATATGAAGATGTAATTCTGCCTTTGGAATATCTTTGATGAACTTTGAAACCTTCATACTAGTCTTTTTCTTATGTACTATAAAACATTTACTATCCATATTGGTCAGGCTAACAATCCTGAACTGCAGCAGTTTGGGAGCTTTTGGCATCAGCCAAATGAAAACTACTCAGACCGTACGCTTCCCAGCGAGCTTTTTTATAAACAAGTTAATTTCTGAAAGTAGCCCATGCCTCTCCTCAACATTCTCTTCAGGGGCCTCAGCGTGTAGAAGTTCCAAAAGACTTTTGATTGCCTTCAACTCCCCCTCCAGGGCTGTTTTAGAATATCCCACGAATTCTTCCTTGCGTTTCTCAATCCGCCTGTTTTTTTCGTATTCTTCCCTATTAGAGTTCTTTTCTTTTTTCAACTGTCTTATCTGCTCAATGGTCTCATGTGCGCCTTCGACATTCCGTATATAGAACTCCATAGCTTTTTCGTCCTCTTCATCCACTGCCAGGAATGCTGTCTGCTCCAATGAGCCGACTGTTTCAAACAGATTCCTGTTTTCCAGGACTACTTTTTTGAACCTGGAAGTTTCAGGGCAGACGTGTGAAAGCTTCTTTTCACTGCATTCGAAGAACTCACAAATCTGTTCTGCATTATATTTTCCAAACACAGGGTAATCAGAAAAGAACTGCCTTAGCTGTGCCATTTCGTTTTTTTCCGGGAATTTCCCATAGTATTCCTTCAGGGAATGCCTTTCAGCTTCCTCAAGCAGTTCCACCACTGGCTTTGAAAGCAGGGACTGTATATATGCTGTTCGCAATCCTTTCAGTTTTTCAAGGTTTTTCAGCAACTGTTCATACCTATGCACTTTTTCCAGGTCGATTGTTTCCTTTTCCAGCCCTTCTATTTCTTCCAATATCTTTTCTATCCTGAACTGCTCCTTCTTCAGAATCTGGTCCTTCTCCTTCATTTCCTCTTCTGTTCTATTATATTCCTTGTTAAAAATCACAATCTCTTCAAAATAGTTCAATTCCTCTTTTGCATCTTGCATCTTGTTTTCCCTAATCAGCTTTATGATATATACGAACCGCTTCCCCACCTCTTCCGAGATGTTATGGTTTTCGAACTCTTTTACTACATCTATTTCAAAATGAATTATTCCCTTGCCAAGTTGCATTCCCTTTTTGGCGAGTTTGACTCGTGTGATGAAGGCAGGATTCCACATTGTTTTTTCCTTCTCCACAATAGATTCTATGGATTCTATCGCTTCTTTAAGTTGCCCAAAGAGCCTCACAATTGTGGGGAGCTGGTTTTTTATTTTTTCCATCCTGCGATCTAATGCATGGTGCGCTTTTTTCAATTCCGTTATCTCTTCTGCACTAACAAGCATCCGATTTTCCTCGTTCTCCAGTACTTATTAGACTTCCTACTCTATTTAATCATTGCTGGAAAAATGGTAGCTACAAATCCCTCAAAAATATAATCCAAGAAGCCCCCATACTTCCCCATCAAGTTATGCTCTTATTCTTACTTCTGTATTTAACATCTTATCATATTACTTATGCACTCAGACCACATGCTAGAGAACTCATCTACCCCATTCGAATTTTTCAAATAACTCCTTTTCATATTTCTTAAAGTTTTTTGTTTTCAATAAAATAACATCAATTTGACTAATCGTGTAGTTAAAATACGCGCTAAATTCCTTAGTATTTTCTGCAAACATACTCGAACCTTTTGCTATGTCTTTGTACGCCCTTTCGTTGTGGTGATCGTCACATAATTGATGATTAGTTATATATCCAATATCAAAGATTTCAGTAAGTATCCTTATTGCCTGAGTAGTGCCTTTAATTCTGAACCATATACTATCGTCCAGGTTTTGAACCCCATCGATCTTTTCTGTTTTCATAATATCATTACGCACAATATGTTTTTTATCCTGCTTATCAGGTTAATAAAAACTACTTAGACGCACGTTATGCCTTCGGTAGTTTCGGGTCTTGTTGCCATAAAGTCTTGAACTATCGTTTATACTCTTCAATAAAACTGCTAAGTGTATAAAGAAGGAATTGAGGCAAACTCCTGTTCTCCAAGGCCTGATAGTAATTTTGTTTTGTTTTTTCCATTATTGTGATTGGTAGGTAATTTTTTTGCATAAGGACCTGGTTCATTAGTAATCTTCCAACCCTTCCATTTCCGTCTGCAAAGGGATGGATAATCTCAAATTGCATATGAAATATTGATGCAAGTATAAATGGATGCAAATTATTTTTGTTTTCTTTATACCAATGAACTAGAGATGCCAATCTCTGTTTAACGTGTTGAGGTGGGGTGGTTGGACTGTTAGGTTGTATATAATTATAGAAATTTTTGTAAGTACCTGGTCTTTCCGCGATACGTTTCTGGACAATGAAATGCAATTCTTTTGCCAGCTCCTCACTAATGTCTTCGTCAAATTTTATTTTGAGGAATTCCAAAGCTTCCGAGGTATTATTAGTTTCAAATATTTCCCTTTTTGATACGCTCTGTGGTTTCTTTCCAGTTTTGAGAAATTCGTTAACGTCCTCTTGGCTCATAGTGTTTCCTTCAATACTGTTTGTATTGTAGACATATCGTTTTTCCCATTGATCTTTCAATATTACTCTGGTATTTTTATCAAGAGCATCTAAAAATAGTGTATATTCCTTGTTGATCTGTTCAGTAGTTCTTAAAAGTTCTACAATTCTTTCATCAGGAACAAATCCTACAATTGTAGAAACGAAATCATCCACGTTACTCCTATAAAGGTCATCGCACATTCTGATTACTTCTGAATCACTTTTGACGGGTTTATCAATATCCGTAACTCTTCTGGGTTGAAGTTCTTCAACCATTTTTTGGAAATCCAAAATATCAAAAGCTGGTTTCAAATCATGATATATTAATAACGTTGATACTAAAGCCTCATTTAGTTTGAGTGAATATACGGCTGGGCGTCTTGAAATTTTAAGAACAATACGGAGGGGGATGCACGTTTTTTCTATTGTCTTTATGTCAGATTCTAAAAGTGAAGATCGTTCCACCTTTAATTTTTTGCATAAATTTTCCAAGACCGATTTGAAATTCCAAGTGATTAATTTATGGGATTCTGCCGGAACCATTGCCTGGATATCCAGTATCTGATCTGTTTTTTTATTAGTCTTATTTACTCTATATTTTCTGTCGTAGGTTTGTGATACCAAATGTTCGGTAATTAATTCTCCTAAATACGCGTATATATTGGGCAAAGCTATGTCTAACTTTTTTGCAATTTCAATGGGAGAAATACCCTCTGGAGACTCTAGTATAATTTTTAGTATAGTATACTTTCTCATAATATAATTATAGGCATAAACATATATAAAATTATCGTTTTAGGGCTTAAATGTCTATATTTTTAGTTTAAATGCTATTTTTTATATATGTTAATACTAGTTTTGATTTGCACATTCTGGGGTCTGACTATGCGCTTTTTCACCTACCTGGTTTTTCCGCTCTAAACTCAATACCTTTTCCGTCAAGACCCTAGACTCTAAACTCAAGACAGTGTATATACTCAGACCGCACGTCAAGCCTTCGGTAGTTTCGGGTCTTGTGTCATGTGTCTTGACGACGTTAAAATTACTGTTCTGGGTTCTGAGTCCAGCGTTTTGGTTGTGTTGTTTTTTGACAGCCATTTAAGACACCTCAATTTCTTTCGTTAATTTTATTATCTGTTCTTCAAGATCCAGGATTTTCTTCTTTATGACTTCTGGTTTTTCGTACTTTACTTCTTCATGTTTTATTTCCTTGTATTTTGATATGCTTAAATCAAAGTCGTTAGCTTCTATTTCAGCTATTGGTACAAAGAAGCACTTGGCAGTTCGATCTTCGTATTTCTCTTTATCTCGCTTTTTGAATTTCTCAATTATGTCTGGTATGTCTCCTTTTCCATCAATGAAAGTGCGTTTATCATCAAGGCTAAAACCATCTGCAGTCATCTCATAGAACCAAACTTTCTTTGTTTCTTCTCCTTTAGTAAAAACAAGCACCGCAGTTGAAACTCCTGCGTATGGCTTGAATACTCCTGAAGGCATAGAAATTACGGCATCTAACCTGCATCTTTTCAGTAGCATTTCTCTTATTTTTCTATGGGCGTTAGAATTACCAAAAACAACTCCATCCGGAACTATTACGGCGCATTTTCCTCCGCTTCTTAGTAGTCTATGCATAAGTTCCAAAAACATAAGTTCAGTTTTTTTAGTTTTTATTGTGAGTTGATCGCTTAGTTCTGATTCGTCTATGCTCCCCCTAAATGGCGGATTGGTAAGAATAATATCATAATAATTCTCTTCAGTATAACGTGTAGAAATGGAATTCATTTGTTTTATGTTTGGTTTTGTAATTCCATGCATCATGAGATTCATTAATGCGATTCTAACCATTGTTGAGTCATTATCAAAACCATAAAGAGTTTCTTGTCTTAGTATTTCCCATTGATTTGAGTCTAATTTATCTCCCTTAAATCCATATTCATTTCCTTGTTCGTCTTTTTTGATTAATTCCTTCGAAGTATTTTGCTTGAGAATGTGTTCATAAGTATTTACAAGAAATCCTGATGTTCCACAGGCCGGATCACATATCGTTTCGCCAAACTTTGGTTCGACTAGTTCAACCATCATTTTGATAATATGCCTTGGAGTTCTGAACTGCCCATTTTTACCTGCCGTGGTTAGTTCTGAAAGAAGATATTCGTAAAGATCTCCCTGTGTGTCCCGGTTTTGCTCTTTTATCTTGAGTTCATTCATTATTTTAACTGCTTCAATTAGCATAGAGGGTGTGGGAATAACAAAAACTGCATCTTGCATGTATTGATTATATAATGAGTCCGTTTCGCCAAGATTTTTTAAAAACGGGAAGACTTTATTTCGTACGTGTTCTAGTATTTTATCTGCTGGATACTCTGTCCAAACACTCCATTTACAATCCTCATGACCATGGAAGACGGAGGTAAACTTTTCACCAGTTAATCTTGCATTTTGCTGTCGTAGAGCATCTTCATCCTCTAAACGTTTCATGAAAATTAGATATGATATTTGCTCAATGGCATTTAATGGATTAGAAATGCCACCACTCCAAAACTTATCCCACAAACGATTTATTTTACTTTTTAGTTCTTGGTCTAGCATATCATTTCACCGTTGAATGCACTTTGCATTAATGAATCGAACATCTCTTCCGCGTATTTTTTGACTTCGCATTGTTTTTGTTTCACTAATTCAACTTTTTCAACTATTTGAGCAAATTTTTGTTGTAATTCAAACGGTGGAAGAGGTGCCATAAATAAATCGATGTCTTTGGGGCTAACTCTAGGCAGGTTAGCTCCAGATGCCCGATTAGATGCGTATTGAATGAAATACGCTGATTGCATTAAATACCTAATAAAGAATTTGTTGGCCCTTTTTGCTATTGGTTTAATTGGCAGTATATCGGTACTACATACACCATCAAAAGAGGGTTGCGCAACTTTATTCAAATATGGACGTAGTTTTCCATATAAAACATGTTCTTTGCTAAATCTAAACTTAGTACTCTTCAGTTCAGCAGAATCAGTTGATATATCTGTTAATATTTGCCCAGTGTTTTTTTCAATATGTTCTAGACCTAAATAAATCGCATTGGGTGGTATTTGGTTTGCCAGTATACCATACCTTTCTATCTCTGCAAAATTTGAAAATTTATCAACTTTCCACCCTTTCGGATTAGTATCAAGATCTCCGAACATCTCATAAAAAACTGCTTTCAAATACTCGTCTGTTAATTCGTCGGTTTCTTCTCTTAATCTAACTAAACTCTCAGCTTTTTCCAAAAATGCAACGATTTTTTTCTGGATTTCTAAGGATGGAAGCATTACTCTAACATTTTCGAGTTCAGATAATTTAATGGAAGGATATGCCATATTTTTAATTAGCGCTCTAACACCAATTTTTTTCAAGAAATAGAAAACAAACTTGCTATGTACTTGGATAGGTTCGATAACTGCCAAATGATTTACTACGTATGAATCTTGATTTAGTATAGCAATATTACCAGTTAAGCATGACATTCCACTTTTAGGAAATACAACTGAGTCTTTTTTGAAAAGTTGAAGGTTATATTCATCAATCCCTTTTGCATTCACTTTGCTGCAGTTTGAACCAACGTATTTGCTATTGCATAATGACAAGTCACTTGCTCTTACAAACGGTACTAGTCCATTAGTAAAATATTCTTCTCCTTGAGGGGCACCTTGCCCAGAACGTACATTACAAATCTCCTTTAGTTTTTTTTCTTCCCAATTAGCAGGCAATTTAGTCATTTTCTCCCTCGTAGTAATCGTTTTGGAACTGAAACGGAATTCTTACGTTTCTTTGTTTGGAGTTCGTTCCTAAAAATCAAAGCATCAGCAAGAGCGGCATTTAGGTTTTCTATGTAATCGTGCGGTATATTTTTCAAAACCAGGCTTTTTGTTCCAGTGTCAAGTTCTATGCTCCAGGTAAAAATATCTTTCTTTTTATCATATTCAATAATGTTTTTCCCCGCAACATGTGAAGGAAGAGAAGGTTCTATTTCTTCAAAAAGTAGCTCTTTTATTAGTGCCGAGAGATTAGTTCCTTTACGTTTGCAGTAGTCAGAAACAAGCGTGAACTCATTAACTGCGAGCCTTGTCGAGACCGTTCTAAATTCCATAAAGGTATTTGGTATGCTCTATTTTTATATATTTGTGTCTACAATTGTAGATATTATTTAAACTTTATTTTATTGCAACTCACGACAATCACTCTGAGTTGTTCTTCCTCGAAGAGATCTAATGGCCTTTCTTCTGCCAAGGGTGATTTGCCAAGATCCTCTATTGAAATATGCTTTTGCTCAACAAAAACCTTCTTTATTAAGTTCAAAAATTCTAATTGCTTCGAATTGTAGTGAGTGTTCTTCAATATGTATTCATCGAACTGCCGTTCAACTAAGACCTTTGGATCATAGGTCTTGGATAAGCCAATTGCTTCGTGCAAGAAAAGCATGAAATCTTTCCCATAGCTCTGTTGTATATTCGGAATATTAATCTCGGGTTTAATTTTCTGGAAAACATCTACCAGCTGGGCTAATTCCTCAGCAGTAAGCCCCTCACCTTTTCTTAGTTTATCGACCAATGGATTTTCTTCTATGAGCTTTCTCAATTCTTCGTCTTCTTTCAATTCTCTTTCAAATTCTTGTACATCTGTTATTATGTCCAAAGCATCTATTTGCACAATTTTTCTTGGGTCAGGACTATAATATTTCATTAGTGGAGCGATTTCCTTAATCAAAAATTCGACGCCATCAAAAGTTAGTTCATCCCAAAACTGATCCTGATGTACTGTTTTCAATTCGTTCAGTTTTTGTTTTATCTCAGTAAGATTACTTCTTCTGGTAACATTAAGGATCATAGGCTCCAAAGCTTTTACCCTTAGCCCTTCAATCTTCTCTTTTTCCTCATCCAAAATTAAGCCGAATAATTTTTCAGCATTTAGAATAAATGAAGTTACATACGAACTAGTCCCTTGCTTAAGCATCATCAGTGGTGCTATCTCGTTGTTGAGTTCTTCGATATATTGCTCCAAATTGAAAGAATCCGATTCTATTTTTCTGATTATTTTTAGTTTTTCTCTGACAATAAAGGATTCTTTATTCAACGACTCAATATCCTCTAGAATTTTCTTTATTATCAATGCTTTTTGTTCCTTATCTAATTTTTTGTTAAGTAGCTTTACCCGGTTTATGAATATACGGGTCATTGCATCAATGCTTTTCGTTTCTTTCGAAACATGGAATTGGTGATATTCGATATTAGAATGTCCCCCAACTTTGAAATCTAGAATAAGAAAATTAGGTTTATCCCTATCCTGAAGCCATTCTGGATGTATACATGACTTTCTATTTCTTGTGCCTCTCCCGACCATTTGCCAAAATCGTACTGTAGAGAAAACCGGCTTAACGAAAACCAAATTGCAAACTTCTGGAACATCAATTCCAGTATCAAGCATACCTACTGATAGTGCAATTCTTGGTTCGGATTCGTTTTTGAATCTTCTAACTTCGTCTTCTGCTCTATCCATCTCAGAGGTTATAACTTGTACATCACTGCTCAAATTGGGGAATAGTTTAGTAAAGATTTTCTTCATATGCTTGGCGTGCCTTTGGCTTGCACAGAAAAAAATTGATTTTGCAGGCTTTCCTTCATCTGATTTATAGCATCTTTCCATGAATCGCCGAATTATGAGCTCGTTTGTTTTATCATCCATGAAAATTCTATCAAATTCAGAACCTGTGAAAGTTACTCCTTCTGGATTCAATTCTTGCTTGCGTAGTGTGTCTTTGAGTTCTTCTGATAACTCTTTACCTTCTATTCCTAGTGCTAAAACTTTAGTTTCAATTATCTCTCCTTTATAGAGAACAAGAACTTTATCCCTTACTGCGTCATCGTACGAATATTCAACTGTTGCTTTATTATTCTGACAATTAAACAGATTATAAGTATTTCTTGTTTCATGCTCGGTTGGTGTTGCAGTAAGACCAATTTTTAAGCAGTCAAAATAACCGAACAATACACCGTTTTTATCATAAAATGAACGATGTGCTTCGTCAAAAATAATTAAGTCAAAGAACGCAGGGCTAAATTCTTCGTACGCTTTCTTTCTTCCACCTGCAGTCAGTGTTTGTACCGTGGTAACATAAAACCTGCACGTTTTCTTTATTCCATCTCGTAAATCAGCTACGGGTTCACTAAAAAATCTCTTGAAGCCGTCATTTTTTGCCTGATTTGCTAATGCAATTCGATCTGCAATAAATAATACATTTCTTACGTAATTAGCATTAACAAGAACATCAACTATGCCCATCGCTACGCGTGTTTTACCGGTTCCAGTAGCCATTTGCACTAGCGCCGACTTATGACCTTGTCCAAAGTGTTCACTTAGTTTTTTTACGATGGTTATATTTCTTGGTCGATCTACGATTTTAGCATTTATCTTTATTTGGTTTGGAGGAAGACGACTTTTGTGTAATTCATGCCTTCTCTTAAGATCCTCTTGTGAAAAAGGTCCACTGACATCTCTTTCTACTCCCTCTTCATCAATAAACTTCCAGGTATCCCCATTGGTCAAAAAAATAGGAATTTTATATCCTACCTGTTTCTCGATTTCTTTCGAATAAGTCCTAGCCTGTATTCGGCCTTTTTCAGGGTCTTTTGAGTATCTTTTTGCTTCGATTAATGCCAAAGGAGAGTTATCCTCAGAAAGAAGTAAGTAATCAATAAACATATCAACATTTTTTTCAAAAGTACCAGAAGACAGGACGTAATGTTTATTCTTTATGTCCGATTTTACTGGATTGACCTCTTCTTTATAGTACTGAGTTGCCCATTCGATTCCCTTTCTTTTCAGTTGGGGGTCAATGATTTTGTTACGAGTTTCTTTCTCACTAAGGTCATCCATAATTTACACAATAATATAGGGGACTAGCTGTTTTAGAATCTTATCTTTTTGTGTTATTCTTCTTTCAAAGATACTTAAAATGGAAAATCAAAATATTTTGAATACATTAATTGATGGGAGATGAAGATGCAAATTAATTTTTGGGAATAGTTGATAATTCCTTTGGAAATATAAACTTTTGCCACAACCACTACATTTTTTTGGGAGAATCGGGCCCTGCGCTTCTTTCCATCTACACCATTTACAATGATAGAAGTACCTAGGACGAGAAGGTAAAACTACCATATATCTGATATTTTTATGTATCACTATGTACCGGCGTCTTTGTGGATAGCGTCTAGTTCTCCACATTGTTGAAAAATAATGTTGTTCGACGTTTGGGAGAGCAACTTCTAAAATTTCACTCTTTTCTTCTTCTGTTGCTTTTGTTATTTCCTTATCACTATCTATAAGTGGTTCTCCACATTTTGAGCAGTTTTTATCGTCAAGTTCTGCATTAGGAAATTCTCGCTTACAGCCAACACACTTTTTTTCCATATTATTCTATTTAAATGTCCACTGAAGATTTCTTAATATTTTGCTTAGATCAAAATCAGTAAGGTCCACGAATAATCGTCATCGCTCGTTCTCTCGCCTTGCGCGTACTCATTTTAATCCTTTCCTTCTATTCCAACTTATGGGACATCTATACGATGAGTTCAAAAAAATAATTGAGGAAAAAATACGCGAAGATCAATTTAGGAGTTACAAATCCTTTGAAGAAAAAGGCGAGGAAAAACACCCTTGGCTTAAATCAGTATGTTCATTTCTCAACAGTTATGGCGGAAAACTGTATCTTGGTTTAAAAGAAGAGCAACATTTACCAAGCAAAATTATTCCAACGATGAAAGTAGATCGTGACGTTCTGAGTCGATACATTACGACGTATATTGATCCTTCAATTTCTGGAGAGTTATTCGAGATTCAAGAAGAAAACATATCTGAAAATGGCTCAGAAGGTAGAATTTTCATAATTAACATCAAAACAAGCCAAATTAGACCCCATTCGTATAAGGGTCGTTTTTATTGGCGCCGCGATGACGAAGATATATACATGAACATTGGTCAGATAGAACGAAAGATTATCGAAGCGAGAGCCGAGAAATTAATTTTTGAAGAACTTTGGCATAATGCTAACCTTGCCCGTAAATTCGTTGAAGCAACACAACCTTGCTACACCGAAAGGGATTTTGGTAGGTATACAGTATTCGCTTTCACAAAACTTCAAACCATCGCTTGGGGTTACCTTTGGGAACATGGTCTTATCGCGATGATTGGCGAGAATTTTGAGGAGTTGAGGGGGATATACTACGAAACCCAAAGTATTAATGAAATTATTGACTTGTTAAGAAGCGATTATCGAGGGATGTATAGCGAAGAAGAGAAAGGCGGGTCATGTGATGCAGTTAGAAAATTAAGTTCAAAGGCAGCTATACTTGGAACAAAGATCGATAAGTTTTTGGTCAAAAAAAGTGAACGACCCATCTAAATTAACTGTTTTTCAGATTAAAGTCCTAAGTATCTGTCCAGATAAAATCATTTATGTCGTTCGTTCTAAGCATAGCTTTGCTCGTTTTATTTCTTTCCCCTCAGCTCAGGCAGAAAAGAATTTAACGCCCAAGCTGCCTACAGCAGTTCGGTCTGCGACCGAAGGCAGATAAAATCTTTTCGCCATCGCTTTCGGGTCGGCTGACGCCTAAAGAGAATAATAACGAGCACCGAACTCACGACCTAACTGGTCGCTCCTTCCTTCGCTCCCCTTAAACTTATAGAGTAAGGGGGCATCAGTCAGGAGGTTTTTGGTATGAACGTAAAGGAAATAAATCTGAAGGACATAATAGGAGTGGATTGGTTTAGTAAAAAAGAAATATATGAAGACGGACGGGTTTGGTATTTTAGTGGTGATAAAGAATGACACAAAATTTCAAAAATTTGAAAGTGTATGAAGAGGCATTTAACCTTTCCAAAGACATTTACCTGTTTTTGGAGGATAAAAAGATGAGTTTAAGGGCAAAGGAGCAGTTACTTGCTTCTGTTTCCTCTATCTGTGCAAACCTTGCAGAGATGGCAGCTTTTGAATCAAAAGGGCAACAGAGACAGAAGATAATCACTTGTATAGCTGAGGCAAATGAAACAGAGTTTTGGCTTGATTTGAATTATGAGCTGAAAATTCTGCCTCAAAGAGAGCATCTCGATTTCATGAATAAGCTGGTGAAAATCAGGAGCATGTTGTTTAACCTAAAGAAGACGATGGGTGAGGAGATGTAAACAACAAAACGATTTAGGAGTAGCTTTAAGCTTTACGATTCATTAATTCTAGATATTATAAATGGAAGAAGAGGTTGGTGGTCACCTTGGAAGGGTAGCTCCAACCTCTTGTAGGTCCTCCATCTTCTTTAAAGAAGCGTGTTTAGTCTGTTATGTGCTGTTTTTTCCATTTTTCTTTGGCTGCACTTATCTGTTTTTCAACAACCTCCCAATCTGTTTCATCTTCAATTATTAACTTCAAAGGATATTTGCCCGTTATCCGCAATTCTACTTCAAACCCTTCTAAGTTGGGTGTAGGGATGAATGGGTCCGCATTACCCTCTGGCTTCTTCTCGGAAATTTGTGATTGAACTACAGTATCTTCTTTAATAGACTGCTCACCGTAACGTGGGAAATTTTCCGCAATAAAAGTCCTGACAATATTAGAAACAATACTTCGATTTCTATCGTTAAGATTATACTCATTAGCCAAAGCATTACTGAAGTATTCGTCCTTTGGCAAACCGTGCTCTCGATACTTGTCATAAATGTTCTTAAACAATGGAACACTTAAAAATGCCTCTTGTTTTGCCTTTAAGTCGTCTCCTTCGTAGTTTGGCGCAATTATCCTTTTGTAAAGCGGAGTTAGTTGCATTTCACCTCTCCCTTCTACCAATCCCCACCTACGGAGAGAAGCCATTTGAATACCAAACCATCCACCATATTTCTTGTTCATAGTTTTAGCAAGAGTGCTTGGCTGTACCCGTCCGCCCATATCCTTTATTTTTTTACACAACTCTAGGGCATCACGAAAGGGAATCTGGGGGCATATATCCATACCAGTATCACTGTTTGTTTCAGTCATGAGTATATTCTAGAGTGATATATTTAAAAGGCTATGTTTTTGTGACTAAAATATAACGAAATTAATTTTTACCGTCTTAACGAATCCCAATATTTTTTCTTATTTCGTCTTTTTAGCGACTTCAAGACTTGCGACCTTTGAGAGTGCTGTTAATCTGCATTTTGCGTATTCTATCTAGAAGTTCTGTATCCTGTGCCCTTTCAATACTCCTATAAAGCTCATCTTTGCTGGTGTAGATGTATGTCATCGTCGTTTGCAATCTCAGATGCCTAGCAAACTTATTCGTAAGAACAACATTTCCATTATTCTTTCTGGCGTGGTTTGTTATCGCGTAGTGCCGTAGGCTGTGGGTTGTGAGTCTTGTCAAGGTTCTGGGTTTTGCGTCGTTGGAATAGCCATAAATTTCATAGAGTTTAGCCTTTTGGATATACTTCTCAAATGCCTGCCTTGCACAGCTTGCAGACATGTGATGATCCTCAACAAAAAAGAGGTAACCCTTAGCTTTCACTATCTGGCTCTCGAAGTTTCTAATGTAGTTTATTGTTGCATCAAATAACTGCTCCGGAATAATGAGAAAGTTTAGAGTCTTGGCTTTCTCAGTTTCTATTCTTAGCTCTCTAGTCTTCAGGTTTATGTCCTTAATATGGACTTTTACAGCTTCTCCTATTCTAAGTCCCAAGACTGCCTGAAAACTGAAAAGCAACTGGAAACGCGGTTCATTCATCACGCTAAAGAACCTTTGAAGTTCCTCATCAGTAAATCCTTTATTCATTGTTCCATATTTCGGAGTTCTTCTCCTCAAAAACCGACTTTTTCTTGCTTCTGAAAAAATAGTTATTGCTTCCACAAGCCGGTCTTTTGCAGCATAACGGGCAATAAGCTCGAACTGTTGCTTTAGCGTCTGCCAGTTTTCCGCGAGTTTGTTTTGTACTTCCGTCCGATTCGTACAGGACTCAAGACTCAGAACACTAAACAGCTCTGGGGTCTGACTATGCGCTTTTTCGCTAATACCTAAATTAGACTCAGAACTCAATACCTTTTCCGTCAAGACTCTAGACTCAGGACTCGAGACAGTGTATATACTCAGACCGCACGCTAGGTGTGAACTCATCTACCTGAGCTACGAGGTTCTGGAACACACAGTGCATTTCCTTAGGAAATGAGGTGTAATACCACTTTGTTTTAAGTTTATTGTTACTAATAAAATCATGAAAAAAAAGGAAACAACCTATCCAGATATGCAACAAAAACAGAAGTCCTATCTGCCTTGAAATCTCATCCAAAACCAGGTAATTTTGAATCATACATCCTTATCATAGAGCATCGAAAGATAAGTCCAAAAATTGGTCTTGTTGTTGCAGAATTATTAAGTGGGAAAGATTCAGTTGCAATTGGAAAGGCCACAGTTTATCCGCGTGGGATTAGTGACCTGGATACATTTAATTGGGAACGTCTTAGAATTGGTGAATCAGAATTCACTTCGTTTGCTCTAGATGCTAAAAAACAACCAGTTTCTCAAATGTTAATAGGAGCAGTAAAAAAGAGTATAAGTGAGGGTAGATTACCTTTTTTAAGCGGTAAATAACGGGCATATAGGTGCATCACTTTGAAAAAAGACGAAAATTTATTCTGGTTTTATCGAGGCCAAAAAGATACGAGCGAATCTGATGATGCACAACTAGAAAACAATTTCACAAAAGCACTATTCATTATATTAAAAAACTGCCCTCATTTTAGAGTAGATTTTTTATCAAAATTCTTTAGGTTTAAACTCAATCTCTCTGATAAATTAGATTTTGAAATGCAAACTGCAAAGCCACGAAAAATAAGTTTGGATAAAAAAACGATTCTCTTTGTTTTAGCTCCCGAAAAAAGTGAAATTGACAGTAAAAAAACAAAAAATAGACATAGTATACCTGATGGTTGGATTTTTACCAATAAGGGAAATATACTTGTGGAAGTTAAAATAGCGGGAAAAATATCCGAAGCCCAACTGCTTAAACATGAAAAAATAATCGGTAAGAGGCTTAAGAGAGTATATACGACATGGGAACAGCTAACAAATTTCTTAAAAGAAAGAAAAACTCGGGATGACTCAGAAATCGAACGTTTTCTTCTCAGACAATTTAATCAATTTTTGGAGGTGGAAGGTATGAGTATGTTTTCAGGTTTTACAGAGGATGATCTGAATTTCTTCAATAGAGAACTCGAAAACGATCGAGAGGCAAGACATAGTATTCGTAGGAAATTTGAGAATTTTCGTAAATTGATTAAAGTTAATAAAAAACTGCCAAAAAAACTAAAAGTCGGGGAGATCGGAGTGATAAAAGAGTATTCTGATAATATCTGGTTTCCAATCGTTTTGTCAAAAATCGCCTATTATAACATTTGTCTCAGCCTGAATCTTGATGAGTTATCGGTAGCCTTAGTATCATCGACCCAACATACCGATTATGGAAAGCAGTTTGTAAAATCAATTCATGATCGTCAAGATAACCTACTAAACTTTTTCAAAAAACATCCAAAATTAATAATAACAGTATATAGAAGAGAAAAAGGTAGAGATGCTGACCAATGGGTACGGTATGATAAATGGAATGAGGCATTATCAGTATCGGCCGATTTATTGAATCGGAAAATATTAGATTTAGGAGAAATACGAGCTATATTTGAAGCCTTAGATGGACAAAAAGATTGTTATGCGGGTATACAACTAAAATTTTCGATACCTCGTGCAGAATTACTAAATAAAAATAGCGAAAACATAGTTGAGGAAACAATCGAAAAAATACAATTAATAGCCCAGTTGTCTAAGAAAATAAATGGCGCATAGGGGTAGAACTTGTTACTCTGAGCTATACAAGGTTCAAATACACATAAGATGTTTCCTTGGGAAACACACTCTCTTCTCTAAGGTAGACCTGCCGTATCTAACGAGACTTTGAAGTGCGATACATACACCACAAAATCCATTCGAATGCTCGCAATTGATACTCTTTTTCGGGCATACGTATTCGTCGCAGCTTTGGGTTCGTTAGCATCTCTTTCATTTTAGACATATAAACAACGTAACCCTCTGAATTAGAAGCGCAACCGCGTACTGTGCGCATACCATCATCCCACATTGGGAAAAGTTTTGGAGCCATTACAAACAGCACCTTTGACGCAGCCGTTGACTGTATCTTTTTCTTGCCGAGGTGCATTGCCAGTATATTAAAAAGTATTTTGATATTTTCTTGATTTCTTTTATTATTAACATCAAATGTTTCGAGCCTCTTACTGAAACCGATGTTTGAAACTTTTTGTGTGAGACATTTAAGATTTTTTGAAAGCCATTTCTCTGAGTGTTGATGGCTTATCCCTGCTCGAGCCATGCCCCAAGCTATTAAAAAATCGATAATATGTTTAGATGTATCTGCTGCGCTAATTTTACCTTTACGGTATTGTTGAAATGCTAACACGGCATCAACCATAGGTTGGTCATCTTCTCTAAATTTGTAATTATCGAGCTTATGCCGCGCAGTAGCAACAAATTTTTGCTCATTAAACATCCGCTGTTTCTTCATTCAATCATCAATAATCATTTCGTCTTAGACATTTTATACTCTTTCACTGCATCGTCCAACAAACTTAAACTCGATTTTCCTAATTTATCAGCATATTCAAGACGATTTTCTTGGGTTATCTTCCAGTTGAAAATGCCCTGTAAAAGGTCATCATATTCGTCAAAATGCGGGTTGCCCATGATTCTTCTGCTAGTGTACTCAGCTAGATACGCAAGGCCGACTGTGCTCAACATTCTCTCTGCACCGCTGGATTTCGGTTCTATGGTTTCTTTCTTTGCTTCCAGTAAAGCCATGCGATGCTCCAACATGGCCAAACGCTCTTCCAAGGCTTTGCTCATCAGATTACCCCGCCAACTCCTTTTGGTATTCCTCGATAAACATTCTACATACCAAATCTTCACAATCTTTATCAATAAGCGCCTGAACAAACAGATCTGGGGTTGCCTTCCATTCAAGTATTCTGCTAACTTTATTCGTGAAAGTTCCAAACGCTGATTTCGCTGGTTGTGTGGTATCAAGTTTACATTCTACCTTACCAAGATTTACAGTGGTTCTCAAGCCAATATACGCTATCGCTACCTTTATGTTTTCTAATGAAATATTATTGGAGATAGAATACGCATGACGATAAGCATCAAGCTGTTGTCTGTGCTCGGAACCGTTGGAATCGTCCTTGTCCGTTTTCCAATCAACTATCAAATACGAATCTCCGTTTTTGAATATCGCATCCATAAAACCAGTAAAACTCAGTCCTTCGCCAGTTCCTATTAGTTTTTCCAAAGGAAGGTTTATTCGTTGTTCTGGCGGGGCGTTTTCTGGATATTGAGCGCGTATCTGTTCAAGCATTTTCTTAATATTCTCTTCATATGGTTTAAGTTTTTCAGTAGCTGTGTACGGCTCGCCTTTGATTAATGATTCTGCTATGGCGTGAGCTTCAGAACCAAGGCCCAGTGAGGGAGAGTATTCGTGCAAATCAAGAATTTTATATCTTACATAATCGCACGGATCTGTGTGTAATGACGAAAATGAGATGTGATCGAGGGCTTTGAAATGTTTCGCTATAAATTCTCGTACCCACGTTTTTCTCTCAGTCAGCAATTCCTTTGACTTGTCATAACTTCCGTTCAAAAACAAGGTATACGCGCGTTTTAGTCTTTCGTTTGTGTCTGAAGCAGCTATCCCTTCCATTTCAATACTACCACGTTCGCAGTATTCGTTGAGGTATTCCTCTATCTTATCTGGGATGATATGCAGTTCCTGTTCTGCTCGTGTCAAGGCTACAAACCCGATTCTAATCGCTTCCTCGCTTAGCTCTTCTTCAGCGTCAATATTCTTTGTTTTCAGGATTGCCTTGACTATTTCATCTTGGAAATTATTCGAATCCCGAGTTTTTTTAGGAACATAAACAACGGTCTGGAACTGCCTACCCTTAGCTTTGTGAACCGTAGTAAGCACTACTTGTTTTTCTATATCTGACTCATCCGCCATAGTGTCTGATGCTTTAAGGTAGTTTATCACTTCTCTAAAGCTAATCTTATCCAACACTGAAAGGGTTTCGTTGAAAGATCGGTGTATCGCCAAGGTCGCTAGTAAATATTCTTTACCATAAGCGACTGCTACCGGGAGTATTCTATTGGTAAATAAGGAGTTGACATCTTCTATTGTTTTTACTGTCTCCCTCATCTTCTTGAACTCAGGACTTTTTGCAAAAACACGTTCAAAAGTAAACTCTCTATCGTCCAACTCGGAAAGCTCAAAGGCATTCTGCACTGAAATAGGGAAAAATGGAGTAAACATGGAATTTCGTACATCGTTCAAATCATTACTGAGAACTCCTTGTAGAAACGTGATCGTATGCCTCCTTGCATCGTTTGAAGCCGAGAAATAGGTTGATGAATGTTCAATACCTCGTTTTTGTAATTCTTTAGATATGTCCATGATCTGCGAGTTGGTTCTGGCGATTATGGCTACTTTTTTGTTTTCTTTAGTAAGTTTATTCGCTAACTGGCAAATCGCAGCCATCATATTTTCATCCAGTACATCATATACCAATGGCTTCGGCCCATCGGGTTTATTCGGATTATGTAAGTTCTTGAGCTCCTCCTTGTGTTGTAGGTCGGTTGTCTTGGTTACCAGGTACGAGCGCGCATAATCCAAAATAGCGTTTGTACTTCTGAAGTTTTCGGACAAAACAAATGGTTTTGCTCGTGCAAACTTAGCGAAATTGATGATAGACCCGCCCTGAAAACCAAAAATTGCTTGTTTTTTATCTCCAACCGCAAAGAATGTTTCTCCAGATTGTAGGGCAATATCCGCCTCTATAATATTGACATCTTGGAGTTCATCCACCAGCACGTGTTTGAACTTCGGTTTGTTTCGTAGGTTCATAAACTCTAAGAGCATGTCTGCGTAATCTATCCCCTTTTCCTTCTTGACTTTTTCATAATGCTCGTAAATGTCAACGAAACACTCGGCAAACTTATCCATTTCCTCCTTCGAAAGTTTCTTGTACTCCGAAAGCTGAGGTTTGACTTTTGAAACATCTATGTCTTGCGGACGTATTCCAAAACTTTTCAGGTAGCGGATCAGGTTTTCCATTCTTGGCACAATGGTGTCTATTAGGTAGTCGTCCCCGTATCTTAGAGTTTCATTGTCCTTGAAATATCTGTAAATTGAATATCTCAACAAATTAGCCGGGATTGTTTCTTCTCTGCCTATTGCGTCAAGAGCATAGGCATGAAATGTGAAAACATTCAAATGTGCGTAGTCAATTTCATTTCCTTCTTCCTTCAATATCCTAACAATTCGTTCTCCCATCTCCTTTGTAGCTTTCTTCGTAAAAGTCAGGCATAGAATTTCCTTTGGTTGAACTCCCTGATGGAGGAGTTTTGCGTATTGATGCGCCAGAAGAAGGGTTTTACCAGTGCCTGGGTTAGCGATAACTAGAGTATCTCCGTTGTGTTGTAAAATTTTAAGTTTTTCTTCGTTGAGTTGCATAATATCATCTTCGTTTGTCTGCTTCTTGTTTAAAATAATCCAAGCTCGCTGAACCCAAGACTAAACAAACAATTAAATCAAAGTCAAGAACAATATGCTGCCAACTACCCTGATTCTTTCTGTACTCAAAAATTTCCTTCCACACGCCAGGATCAACTTTATTACTAGAAACTAAAAATAATAGTTTATTTCCTTTGTTAGATAATATCTTATCGTCAAATTTTTTCCTAGTAAAATTAGTCGTTTCTGCATACGCTTTTATTTCATAGCTTTTAGTCTGGTGCACCAAAAGTGCTTGGTTAAAATAATCAGACAAAACAATATTTTCGAAATCCGAGGGATAGTTCCCGCCAGTTGGCACGTACTTGGCTCCCGCAGGATTATTCTGATCCATTTTTAGGTGTTCGAGAAAAGATTCTAATTCTGTTTTTTTACTACCCAAACTATTAAACCAATTGCAAAAAATATCCTCAAAGGTTTTCAGCTCTACCTTCTCTTGCATGTATCGTATTATTCTAGAGCATTCAATTGCCTCATTTGGAGTAAATGTACGCGCAATTGCATTTGTTTTTGTTATAATTGTCTGAGGATCTGTAATTAGGTCGTCTATCTTAACAAAATTATTTTCTGAAAAAATCGTTTTAATTGATTGGATCTGGCTATCTTCCAAGTAAATAATTACTGATTGAGATTTGTTTCGAAAGACATCTGATAAATAACTAACTGGTTGCGGTATTCCTAGAATAAATATTGGAACTTGCTTTCCTTGGCTTGAAGCTAACCAACAACCAAAATCTTCCGAAAATATTACGTTTTCAAAAACAGTCAAGACGTCTTTTATTTTTGAGAGTAACTTTACATAATCAAATTCAAAAAATCTTTTTGTTACGAGGTTTTTCTTATTTAACGAGGTTTTAGGCCAATCGTCAGTGCAGCTATGTTGGAAATACGTATTTATCATATCTTGCTCGGTAAGCGGTTGTTGTTGTTTACAACTCTTACAAATTCCAAAGTTTGCATTTCTAATCTCCCCAATACCTATTGAAGTTAACCATTTTGCTCGTTCTTCATTGGTTGAGTCTACTCTAAAGGATATAATTGGAAACATATTATCTCCTATTCAGGTTTATTGAAAACTGTTTCTTAAAAAAGTCTTCAAATCTTCGCCTATTTGCTACGCTGTGATCTTTTGTGGAATACGAAACCTTAACACCAGTATCTTGTGGATCAAGATAAATCAAATATCTCTTTTTAGAAAACAATACTTCTATGCGATTAACTGTGTTAGAGCTATAACTCGCTTGCGCATTTGTTGAAAGTGTCCTAAGGTAATCTAAAACAGAATGCGGTGGCATCTTTTCAACATGTACCCTACTTTTATTCTCATTTTCTGTTGCATCAAAGCTGATTTTTTCTAGTGTAAGTTCTGCATCTTCTTTGGTTTCTGAGGTTACTTTCATTATGAGATCATCAACATTTGTTTTACTAGATTCAATTACTGTTTCATCATATTTAGTTTCAATTTCACTCGGAGTAACATGATCAGCAATGCACTGAGCAATTTTGATAGCTTGTTTATTTTTTAGATAAGTGTACGTTTCCAGTTTCTTACCTCTATCACTGAATTGAATAATTATCGGTTTAGCAAACTCAGTGAAGATATAGCTTCTTTTATTTGCGCTTGGTAATCCGCGCCTTCTTCTAGCCTTTTTAAAAATAAATATCGTACAACTGTCTTCCTGACGAAGAATGTGCCATACATTTATTGTTTTTTTAATCTCTTTGCTTATGAACGCTTCCCTAGCTCCATATTCACAAGCATCTTCAGTTAGAACCGCTAAATCAAACCCAGGGTAATCTTTGTTTATTGTATCATACGAAAGAAGTTTTTTTGATCTTAGATATGACGAATAAACAATGTCTTTTACTGCCTCATGATCTTTTAGGTAGAGCTCAAAAAGCATGGTCAATATGTTTCTATCCGTAGTTTCTTTCGATATAGTGTTCTTATAATATTGGACAACTACTTCTGGATCAAATTTTTTCATCTCTCTTAAGAAAAAATATGCAGCTTTGAACTCCGCCTTTCTTTTATAAAGTTCATCGAGTGCCTTCTCTAGGGAGCATGAGAATTTACCACTAAAAAATTTTAAGAAAATAATTTCTTTTTTAAATGGATTTACTGCTTTATGACCTTTTTTTCCTAACTCGGCCATCAGAAATTTCTCATCGATACCGAGTTCCTCCCAGTCGAGTTCAATCATGGTTTTATTAAAGGATAAAAGAATTAAAACACAGTGCATTTCCGCAGTACTTTCCATCTTCCGCATGGCACAATCTTGTTCTAGGACAAGGAACTGAGTTATGGTGCACTAAGAAATTAATCCACTGCAAGCCGCACTACGATTATGAAAAAGCACGCGGTTATTTTTGGAAACTCGCAGGAAATGCGGGAGCTTCAGAATCAATCCATTCAATTAATCGTTACCAGTCCGCCTTATTTCGACGTCAAGGATTATGGTCATCCCAAAGACAATATCGGAGCCATAAGCTCCTACGATGACTATCTCGCAGCCGTAAGAAAAGTTTTCACTGAATGCTACCGCGTTCTTGAAGATGGCCGCTATTGTTGCGTGAATGTTTCCGATATTATTTCGGACAAGCACAAGTATCCAATTCCAGCCCATTACGTTTCTACTTTGGAAGAAATCGGTTTTACCTACCGCGACGATATAATCTGGAAAAAACCTGACGGAGTAGGGGCAAACAGTGGGGGCGGAGCTGCAAAAAGATTCGGAGTTTTCATTCAGAACCCCTATCCGATGTATTACTATCCAAACAACGTTTATGAGCACATACTCATTTTCAGGAAAGGCAAATTTGACTTCAAAAAATTATCAATGAAAAAGACCGATCAAGCGCGTATCGATGTCGCAGACGCCAAAGAATACCTTAACTGCGACGTTTGGGAGTTCACCCCCCAGCACAATAATTGTAGTGACCACCCGGCTATGTTCCCAGCCATTCTCCCAGAAACACTAATCAAACTATTCACTTACCGGGAAGAAACGGTTCTTGATCCTTTCCTTGGTTCAGGCACAACCACGAGAGCAGCCAGAAAACTTGGAAGGAATTCCGTCGGGTACGAAATCAATCAAGACTATCTTGGAATCATAAAATCCAAAGTCGGCTATTCCGAAGATCCTGATTCTTTCGAGATAATAATTCGAGGTGATGAGATATGAAATTGAGAAGTGTAGCTTTAGTTTTGTTGATGGCAGGACTGTGTTTTGCGGATTTGGTTATCCCCCCAGATCAACCTATTTGTCGGTTATACGGGATGATTCAAATCCTCGGAACTGTGGCTGGTATTCTGGTAGCGGCTTATGCTGGTTTCATTCTAGCGAGTAGCCACGAAATCATGGAGAAAAACTCGGCTAAGACTTTGCTTGGTGGGGTGATGATTGGATTAATCATAATCTGGATAGCCCCGCTGCTGGTCAAGAACCTGGTGAACTCTGCTGGTATCTGTGGTTGGTGAACATGACTCTCCAATCGATTGCGGACAGCATAAAGCTGATTGCAGCATTTGCCGGGATAATCGTGATTGCTTATTCCGGTTTCATTCTCATCACCAGTCGCGATCCAGCCATAAGGGCGGAATGGAAAGAGATCATCTTAGGCGTGATAATCGGCCTTTGTGTTGTCTTTCTAGCCCCCTGGCTGGCAACGGTTTTCTCTGGAGGCAGTTACTGCTCGTGATTCTATGAAAGAGACTATTTTCTTACTTTTGTTAGGGCTTTCGTTCGCAGTTCCAGCTTGCCCGTCTTACCCGTATCACGATTATGTAGCTGCAACCAGCTATCAAACTCCTCAAAAACCAGTGGATACGCTTTTACAATACTGCAACTTCAATCTGAATCCGATCTGCGTTCTAACTAACGTTCTCAATACGACTGAGGATAAGAAGGCGTTTATTGCCGAATCAATAGCCAACAATTCTTTTGATAATCTCCTCAACTGGAATCAGAATATCAGATTCGGAAAATGGTTTAACACTACTAAAAGCTCGAAGAACATTAAGGACGCTTGGATTAGCATCGCTTATTTCACTCCGTCAGTTTATGATAACGGAACCTATCTCTTAGCTAATTCCAGCCGGTCATTTACAAAATCCAACTTCACGTTTGTAGTTGATACGAGAAAATTATCAGGAGATTGTAAGGACAACTTCAGGATCTGTGGATACAGTTATTCGATCACCATGCAGAACACAAGCTCAATCATGACCGCAACAATGAACGTCAAAAGCGAATACATGGTTGACCGTTATCATCTAGTAACCCATTGTGGGTTGTTTGGTTGTTGGGTGAGCTGCGATTATTATCGAACCGATAGCTTCAAGGATAGCCTAATCGTTTCTGATTCAAAGAAAATCAATATCACAAAATTCAATCCAACATCAAATTATTCGGTTGTTGATTACTACAACGGCCTAGCCGAAGTTCTGATAAATGCCAACGATTCAAAGGTTCATTTTCAAATTGGAAACTCAACTTTCGATAAAATAAATTACCTCTACAAAATACGTTACGAGCTTCAGCCCTATAATGTTCTGGTAAAAGAACTCGTTCCAGCAAATAAAACCTCTGCCTATGGTTTGAGTATTCTGGATAGAAACGGTTCGTTATTTCGTACTCTTGCGCCCTATTCTGATAATTGTTCATTGATTATTTCAGATCATTTCTATTCTCGAACTATTTCTGGTTGTAGCATACCAAACGTTTCTCATTCTAAACCCGAACAAGTTCCAGTAACTACGCCGAAGATATTCGATTTATGGTTCTATCTCATTCTATCTGCGATTGCTCTCTACGCTATCTATCAAATTGTGAAAAAGGTGATACCCCATGCTTAAACAAATACTCATTTTACTGTTAGTTTTACCGTTAGTGTTTCCTACTTCAATAGACGTTCAGGTGCAAAACCAATCCTGCCCAGATAACGCAGATTTCCTTCAGGTACTTTACAACCTTCCAACTTGCATAGTGGAGAAATTCTTCAGCTCTTTGGTAAGCGGTTTTGTTTATTCTGCAAAAGAATTTCTGGAAAGCTCACTGAATTTCATTGTGAAAGGACCAGACATTACTCTGTTCTGTTCTCCATACACCAAAATAATGAAGATTTTGGAAAGCCTGTACACACTCGCTTTGATGGGAGTTGGCACTTATTACATCGTTAGCTCTGCGGAAAGTGAAAAGAGAGCACAGGCAAAGTCTTGGATTCAAAATATACTATTCCTAATCGTTGCGTTGTCGTTATCATTCGCTATCTTCCAGATGATTCTTGAGATAAACCAATACATCACAAGCACGCTTTACAATAACGCCCTGGACAGCATGACGATCCAAGCGACTTTCTCATCATTGATATTCGCGTTCGTTATGTCCTTTGCTTTTATATCCTTGGCAGGGCTGACCTTTTTCACCCTGTTACTCCGCTATATCATGATTCCGTTCTTGCTTATGCTTTTCCCATTCGCAATTTTCCTTTACTTTCTTCCATTCACCAAAAGCTGGGGCTCGTTCATACTCAAATTCATTCTCATAATAATTTTCATGACGAGTATTGACGCGGTTCTTGTCATGGGATTGTCATTTCTATTCAGCATTAATGATCCGAACTTGGCGGGTGGGTTCATTCAGGGTGTAGTGCTGATGCTCGGTTTCGGGCTTATCGGAATAGTCAATCTCATCATTTACATCATAGCAGTCCTTTCCCTGATTTCTGGAGCAATGAAAATGTTCGAAGGAGTTTTCTCGATGGCCTGGAAGATTGCCATGTTGGCAGCTTTCTTGTGAGGTGTTAGCAATGGCTTATGACATTCCAGATAAAATACGTTACCGGGAAAAAATATTCCTCAACTTCGACATCAAACAGCTTGGCTACGTTGTAGGATTTTTGATTATAGCTGGGTTATGTTATAATTTGCCTATACTTCCAGATGCAAAATTAACCCTGGCATTTCTTTTCATTCTGCTTGGTTTGGGATTTGCATTATTTGACCTTGAAACCAAATTATTTGACAGATGGAAATACTTGACTAACGTAAGACTAGGCGGAGCTCTTGACAAAAAAGTCCGGGCTTTTGTAGGAATCAAGAAAATAGAGAACGAAACTATTTACCTTGAAAGCGGAGAGTTAAGGGCAGTACTACTTGTAAAACCGATAAACTTTGAACTCTTAGATGAGGCAAGGCAGAAATCAGCAATAATGAACTACCGGGATTTTCTCAACCAACTATCTCATCCAATCCAGATAATCATAAGAACCGTGAACGTCAGCCTTGCGGATTATTTTAGTAATCACGAAGCCAAGATACTGAAAACGCACGATGATCACCTCACTGCGTTGTATAACGACTTTCGTGTTTATGAGGAAAAATTCTTGAAAGAGCATTTTGTCAAGGAAAGGTTGTACTACATAATTATTCCATTCAACCCGTATGCTTCCCAATACTCCAAAAAAGGAGTTTTACAGAGTAAGAGTGGCTATTCAGAAAAACAAAAAGACGCTCTTTTGATCGAGCTTGATGAAAGATTGAAAATAATCCAATCCAAACTCGGAAACTGCGGACTGACCAGTTATCGATTGAGTACGAATCAGCTAATCTCATTGATTATGTCCTACTTTGAAGGCTACGTCGAAGTCAACGAGGACTATCTATGGCGGGTTACGGTTTGTAAGTCATTTTTCAAGGGGCGTGATAAGCATGGGAATTGAAGAGGAGATAATAATCGAGCACAAGAAACCCGGACTTCTTACTCCTGAGGAAGTTGATATTTTAGTACAAAAGAAAATGAATAAGGAAAAACCTAGAAAGGACTGGAATGTCTTCCCAAAGCCGAAAAAAGAAACAAGAATCATTTCTCAAGATGAGATGTTCTCTTATCTCATTACGCCTTCTTACGTTGAAATAAGGCCTGATTACGCAAGGATAAACGAAATATATCATAGAATAATTCAAGCCGTGGGTTATCCTAGAAAAGTAGAAGATGGCTGGCTCCAAACTTTTCTAAACAAAAACGACAATTACGATGTTTCAATTCATATCTATCCTTCACTAATAAACGACACGCTTACGTTTTTGCACAACCAGATAATCAAACAAACCGCTGATTTGATAGCAAGTACTGCCAAGGGAACTCCAAACCCATCCTTAGAGATAAAACTTGCGGATACCAAGGGGTTGTACGATGCACTTTACAAAGGCGAGGAGAAACTATTCAGAATATCGTTGTATGTTGATGGTAAAGAAGCGACTTTGGATAAGCTAAATTTACTAACTGAAAAATGCAAATCCAATCTTAACGCGCTTCTCATAATTCCTAAGACTACGAATTACAGGATCTATGAGGGCTTGAGGTCTTGCTTGCCTTTAGCCATCGATGAACTTGGAGTGCAACAAGAATTTCCAACAAATTCCCTAGCGGCTACTTTTCCATTTCTCTCATCGTCCTCTTCCGATAAAGACGGGATTCTATTTGCACATGAAGAAGAAACGTTGAACCCGTTATTCATTAATTTTTCTTCAATGTCAAACAAACACTTCTTCATTCTTGGAATAAGCGGGTCTGGAAAAAGCTACACTGCGAAATACCTTATGCTCCAGATCCTTTTTGCTGAGGCTTCAAAAGTTTTTATTCTAGATCCAAATGCGGAATACAAACAAATCTGCGAGAAGTTCGGTGGGGAAAACCTAGAACTATCCAGGACTTCAAAATCAATGATAAACGTTTTTGACCTGACTGGAATTGATTTTGGAAATAAGATGCTTACCTTGGTTTCAGTATTTGATTTACTAGTTGGCGGCATAACCGAAAGTCAAAAGGGTGTTCTGAACCGAGTTTTACCATTAACCTACGAACAAAAAGGGATATTCAAAGCGGATATGCAAACCTGGAAGAAGGAACCGCCTATTTTCTCTGATTTATACGGCGTATTGGAGATGGAACTCAAGGATTGTGAGAAACGCGATAAACGGCATATTTCTCCCGACACCAAAAGCATAATGGTCTTACTTAACCGGGTTGCGATGTATTGTAGAAACGGCTTTTTTGGCTTTATGGATAGGCCCACGCAAATAGACCTTAAGAACAAGTTCCTGAACTTTGATTTAAGCAAATTACCGGCTGCCGTAAAGCCCCTAATGATGTTTATAGTTCTGGATTTTATAAAGCGGGAATTAGAGAAGGACACGAATTCTAAAGTGCTGTTAATAGATGAGGGTTGGGCGTTGCTTAGGAGTAAGGAAGCAGAAGATTACCTACTTAATTTCATAAAGACTTCTAGAAAATTTGGAGTTTCGATGGGCTTCATTACTCAGGAAATTGAGGATTTATTGAATAGTGATGGTGGACGTTCGGTATTGAACCAGGCGTCAGTCAAAATTTTAATGAAACAAAACACTTCCAACATTGATCTGATAAGCAAGGTCCTAAAATTGAATCAAAACGAGCGGGATTTCCTTATCAAGTGCGGGAAAGGACATGGACTTTTGATAACCGAGGAAGGCCGTTATAAGTTCTTTGCCAAACCATCACCCAAAATCCATGATATGATAACAACTAATCCGGAAGAAGTAGAGGAATTGAAGAAAACCGTTAAGGAGGAGCCGATAAAGAAGAAGACCGAGATTTTCGATATTTACGGAGGATTTTATCTTAAGAGTAAATTAACCTCCGACCAATGTAAGATGCTTGAAAATGCGGAATATGTTGAGATCAATACGAATCCGTTTGGTGCTGGAAGGGGAACCGTTTACTACGTGCTGCCTAGGTTTAACGAAAGCCCGATTCACTGCTTCTTTTGCAAGATTTTAGAGGCTGAAATCAAGCAATACACGGAGCATGTTCTTCTTTACACTACGGTTAAGCCGGACGTTGTTGTAATTTTGGGGAATAAGAAAATCTGCTTTGAAGTTGAAACCGGGATCATGGATGAGTACCACTCCAAACAAACAAAAATCAAATATGATAAGATTTCCCAGGATTACGATGATTGCTATATTCTTGTAACCAACATTGAAATAAAAAAGGATTTTGAGAAGTATGGGAAGGTCATTACACGAGCTCAGATTAGGGATAAAATAAGGGAACTGTTTGTATAATTAATGTTGGCGTTTTCGAGCTAAAAATCGACGTTTGGATTGCCCAAGCTCGCAAAAAATTAGGAATTTCAATTCTTGGAAAACGAGGTAAAAACTCGAAAATCAACGTTCTGGTTGCCCAGAATTAGAAAAAAATTAATTTCAACCTTTAAGGTACATTGCAACAGTCGCAATAAGTATAACGATAGTAAGTACAATCATAATTCCGCTCAAGATTGTACTAATTCGATCAAAGTTCTTTATACTTTTAACAACTTCTAAATTTGATTGATGTAATTTCATATTAGTTTTAATCATTCCAGCAATTCCAGGTTCGCACCATTCACCTTTTACTAATGATGAGATGTTTTCAGAAAGCGAATCTAACACGTTGCTTTCCTTAAATTTTATTCTTTCAGAACGACTACAAAGCTTTCTTAGATTATCGAGTCCTGCACATTCTCTAGCTCCTGGGCAAAAATAAATCTCAGCATAATTATATCGTTCGTTACCACATTTCTCGATGTGTTTTTTGAGGCAATCCGTAGAACAGAGGGATTCTTTTTTTATTTGATCTGCATTTTCCAAAGTTATTTTTTGCTCGCTATCTACGGCTTGTACGTACCCCTCGAACTCATCAAATTCTTTACCGCAAAAATCACAGTTCATAGGTTCACAAATCCTGCGGCATGACCGTTAGCCGTTTATTCTTCTTCGCCCGTTCACAAGCCTTTTGTAGCCAAGCTTGGAATTCTATATCAATAGCTTCGTAAGTTGCAGAAGCAATCCTTAGCTTGTTCTTCTTCAAGTAATTCTTTACACTTCCTCGTATGGTAAATTTCATTTATTCAACCCCGCGTTTCTTCAAGAAATAAACTTTAATTCGTAAGAATGAATTTTCCCTATAATCGATTTCTTTTGAGTCAATCAATCCTTTCGCTTCAAGTATTGTGAGATAATTCCTTATCTGACGTTTTGATTTGTTAAATTTGGCTGTGTACGCATCGTATAATTGGGAACTCGTTTTTTCTCCTTCAGTCAAAATATCAAGAATCGCCTTTTCTTCTTCAGATAATTTCAAATCAAAATCATCAAAAGAAACAGATCGATAGGATTTTTTGGTTGGCCTTTTTTCTATTGTTCTAGCTACTTCGTAAATATCTTCTACCTCGATCTTCTTAGCATCTCGTTTGTCCGCCTTAATCGCTGCTTTCCAAAGAACTTCCAAGGCCAATCTTGCGCTTCCGTTATTTTCAGTTCCAATCTTCGCGCATTCCTTGATTATGGTCTGATCATAAGTGCCTGGTAACAAAGCGGCCTTAGCTCGCTCTACTAAAATCTCCTTTAGCTGTTCTTCGGTGTATTCCTTAAATTCAAGACTAGAGAACCTTAACGAACTTGCTATTCTAGAATCTAATAATCGAGTCAGATCCTTCTTATTTGATATTCCAATTATCCCGAAATTAGCTCCATCCTTTTCGTTAGCTCTGGAAAGAACGTACAAAACAGATTCTTCTTTATTGAAAACCAGACTATCCAACTCGTCTAGGACTACCAAAACCGCCGTTCTTTCCTTTTTCATAACTTCGAGTATCCGTTCAAACACTTCATCCGAGGCTAACCCGCGCCTTGGTAAAATGATCTTCAACGCCTCGCAGATTTTGTAATAAATCGCCATCTTGGTCGAGTACTCCCAACAATTAGCGTAAACTGGAATGACTTTTGAGGTATTCTCATCTAACTGTTCGATTAGAATTTTCATACATGTAGTTTTACCGGTTCCCGAAGTTCCGTAAATAAAAAGGTTATTACATTTCTTACCGTTGATCATTGGATTTATGGACGCGGCTATTTCCTTCATTTCGCTTGTTCGGTGGAGGGCTTCGGTTGGTACATAATCGGGTAGAAGAATCTCCTCTTTGGCGATTATGGAATTAGAGTCTTTGTTAGAATTGAAGAAGCTGTCCATTTAACCCACAATAGGTTTAGGTTGTATGTGTTTAAATCTCTTATGGCTTCAAACTGCTAAATTGCTGCGGAAATGAACTGTGTATTATTTTATAAGCTTAAGCAACTTATTATTACTTACGTAAAAAATGAAGTGTTAGTTTATCTAGCATTTATCTAGCATAAGACTATCAAAAGGTAGTTGGGGTTAATTTAATGAGTACTCATGAAAAAACCAATGCCAAAAAATTTGGGCAAGTATTCACCTCTAAGAGGGTAGCCAAACTAATGGTTCAGATGTTGAGAAGTACCTCAAGTGGCTCAGCTAGTTATTTAGATCCGTGTTTAGGTAAAAATATTTTTTTTGAAGAATTGGAGCAATATAACCCTTGCAATCTAACCGGTATTGAAATAGATAATACTCTAATCGATAAAAAGATTGTAGATTTCTATGCAGGCCAAAATAGGAATTTGATCATTGGTGATTTTTTTGATTTAAGTTTAACTAACAAGTTTGACGCCATAATCTTAAATCCGCCTTACCTTCGGCAAGAGTTACTTAATTCTGAAATCAATGGTAAGAGTAAAATTACGCGTTTTATTGACGATTGCGGGATTGTGGTTCCTAAAAAATCAAATTTATACATTTATTTCCTAATCAAATGTTTAAAACACTTAAAAGAAAACGGTACTTTAGTTGCAATAGTCTATGATTCCTGGTTATTCACGGATTATGGTAAAATACTCAAACAGATTATCGAGAAAAACTACTCGCTTATTAAAGTTGTACACTTTCGGCATCAAGCATTTGAGAATGTGAATGTTGGCGCCACAATAATCATTATTAAAAATACAAAAACCCAGAACGCGGTAGATTATTACCCATACAATTCATCATTTGAACTTTCCGAAGTACCTCAATTGGATGATGCTAAATTACAGAAAGTTAAATTAGCGGAACTATTTGATTTCTACAAATTAAACCGTTGGGTAGTAGATTTCAATTCAGATCTATTCGTTCAGCTACAAAATATGTCTTCACAACCAATAAATAGGGGGGTATCGGCGATAGTAAATAAGTATTTTATTTTCAATGAAGATTGTTTTCCACCACATACTAAAAAAATAATCAAAGACATTTCAACGATACGGAATTTCGAAGTGAATACTGATTTTAGTTATCTTCTGGAGATACCTGTAGGACCAGTTAACGATGCCTTGGCTAATTACTTGTCAAAAATTAAAACCGAGGTAACACTGAACCCGAATAAACATAAAAATTTATTTAATCGCATAATGAAAAACCCGAGCTGGTACATAATCAAAGGTAAAAAAGGTGGCAATGTAATTTTCAATTATTATTACAGAACGAATATCAATTTCATTTATAATCCAACGAATTACATCGTGGCTGATAATTTTTATAATTTAAATATCGACCAGAATCTATTCCAAAATTTTTCTATCTTAAATTCTATACTGACTAGATATACACTGTTCAAATACGGAAGAAGTCAAGGGAGAGGGTTATTTAAAATTCAATTAGCTCAGTTTAAATCAATTCCAGTATTGGATGTGAATCGTCTTGATGCGCCTACAAAAGAGAAATTGGGAGGGTTAGGCAAATCATTAATGAAATTGGATAGAAAAAATTCGGATCACGTAATCGCAGAAATTGATGAAACCATAATTCAATTTCTGAATAGAACACTTAATATAAATCTGACAGTTGCTAAGTTATCAGATGAGTTATCGCGTCTAAAGGATGATGAAAATGGCTAACCTATGGTATGGTTCTGATGAAGTTTCTGATTATCATCCAATAGTAGAAAGTTGTTTGAACAAAGCGTTAGTTAAGGCAAAATTAGAAAATAAATACGTGATAAAACATCATTACGGACAGTTTACCTCAGGCATACCTGATTTTGCATTGTTAGATAAAAAAACCAACGATTTCGTCTGTATTATTGAAGTTAAAAAGACACCTTCAGATGTATTTTATTTTGGTTCAGGTTATCAAACGAAAAGTTATGTCGACGAACTTTTCCCCTTACGGTGGAAACCAAACCACCACCCGCATTTCTGTGTTACTAATATCGAAATAACACAATTTTTTTGCTGGAGAAAAGGTGCATCATTAATTGGTTGCCTGCTTACCGGTAGTCCACATGATTGTGGACAACTTGAAGACGGACAAAAATGTTTTGATCGATTCATTGATTCATTTTCCAATTATTTTATTAGTATAGATAAATTAAAAGAACCCGAATTTAGTATGTGCCTAGAGGCGATATCTGAATCTTTCAATGAGACATTCTATACCATTAGTAAAATACTAGGAGTAAATCTTGTCAGAATAAATCGGCTTTTGCAAGCTGGCGACCAAATTAAGGAGAGTATAATATACGAACTTCTTAGATTTGCGTTTTATTATTACATAAAAGAAATATACCAGATAAACAAATCACCATATCATGACTACTTCAAAGAATTTAATGTAGCTGGTCAATCTAACTCAGAATTACTAAAAACTATTGAAACTAATTTTTCTACGGCGATGGAAATTGATTTTAAAGACATCCTAAAAAATTACAACAACCCAGGTGCCATAATTCCAGGTAAGTTACAAGAAGATAAGGAACTTCAGGTTGTGTTTAGTAATTTTATTAAAACCCTTAATGATAATGCAGCACTAGGTATCCGAAAGAACAATAGTCTGATGCAATTTGTGTCCTTACTTACTTCTGAGATATATGATAAAGAAGAAATGCACTCGTTAGGAAAAATAATGTCTGATGAGATGCTTTCAAACATACTTGCGAAGTTTGCCATAACCTCAAAAGATGACTTAGTAATAGACCCGTGTTGTGGCGATGGTAATCTACTAATATCTGCATATAATCGATTAAGATCGTTGTATCCGAAATCATCACACAATAAACTATTAAGCCAGATATATGGGGTTGAAATCGACGCAAATCTTATGCAACTTGCTGCATTCAAGTTGGTGTGCAACAATCTAGCTGGTGTTGATAAAAATACAGTTACATACCTACAAAACGAAGATTTATTCGATATGGTAGAAACTGAAAAATTTGATGCGTTAGTTATGAATCCGCCGTTTTTGAGAAACGAGGATGTGGCAGACCTTATTAAAGAAAAGTATCTGAAGAACATTGAGGTAGCGAGCAAAGCAGCCTCGTTTATTCGTAACGTCGCCCAACCAAATTTATATTTCTATTTCATTGAAAAAAGTATCTCCCTGCTGAAAAATGATGGTCGCGCCAGCATCATACTCATGACTAAATTTTTGAATAATAAAGACGGCGCATTCCTTAAATCATTTTTAGTACCTCATCTTAAAGCAATAATTTCATACCCACCAAATTTCTTTAGGGGGTTTGCTGTTACGACGTGTATAATCTTATTACAAAAAAATAGTAACAATAAACGTGTCGCATTTTTACGAATAAAAGATACAAATCTACTTTCCGACCTGATGGGTGTAAACGAAATTATCGAATCTGATGAAAATAAAGACACCGATAAATATTCGGTAGTTCATATTCCATCTACCTCGCTAAATCCTTCGCAAAATTGGAGGTTATACCTAATTGATCCTAATAATAAATTCAGTGAATTTGAAAAAATTCAATCGTTCCAACCAATAACTCATTATTTTGATATTATGCTGAGAGGGAAGGCAGATAATTGCGGAGGCTCAAGTGTAATCTATCCGTACTCATCTAATAATCCTCTATCATCACAAGTAGAACAGATAGAACCTCAGTTTATTGGATTTGGAATGCAACGAAATAAAATTGAGGGAGGAAGACGTAAAATCATTTTGACATCAGTCTGCCTTAACGTGCAAAAAGGAATTCTATTCCCATCCAAATATGATACCACCTCCAAATCTGGTGTTTCAAATCAATTACCGAACTCACGAGGTTTAATTAATTATTGTAACGCGATGTCAGATTTGAAGATTAAGGGCGAGCAGATAGATGTACCGAAGGTTATGAATAGTGCATTCAGTAGCATAGTGACTCCTCAATTATTAATCCCAAGAGCCGACCGAGAGAAGCACATCGTGTACTTTAATCCATACGAAACCAAACCCGTTCTTTTATCAACTAATTTCTTTTCTTTAAGCGGATTTATGAATCAAAACCCCAAATTAGATGTGAAAAAACAGTTACTTTTCATTACGGCATTTCTAAATTCAGTTTATGGCCAAATTCAGTTTGAAATCCACGCTAATAATCAGGAAGGTATGAGAAAATTAGAAGGTTTTATGATTGAGAAATTAAGGGTTCCAGACTTAAACGCACTTACTCAAGAGGAATTGGAAAATGTAGTGGACAAGCTAGTCAAACTAAACAGTATGAATATTGATTATCTCGGAATTGAAAGTGAGAACCCACGAAGAGAACTTGATTTGGCTATTGCTAAGATACTTTATAGAAGAAATAAAATGGGATTTGATTCACCAGAACATCTGAATGAACATTTCGAGGACTTTTTGAAAGACATAGTAATTGATCGGACAAACAACAAGTGATGAGTATGACTAAGCAAAATATTTCAGTTGTGAGTTTATTTTCTGGTTGTGGTGGCCTAGATTTAGGATTTAAATGGGAGGGATTTGATTTACTTTGGGCCAATGATAACATGAAGGATGCTTGTGATACGTATTCTAACAATATCGGTAAACATATTGTTTGTAAGAACATCAACGATGTGGATATAAGTCAAATACCTAAGGCAGATATTATTATTGGTGGGCCACCGTGTCAAGGTTTTTCTGGTATCGGTAAGCGAGATCCCGATGATATTCGTTCAGCATTAGTATGGAATTATTTAGAAATAATAAAACATATCCAACCAAAAATATTCTTATTCGAAAATGTAACTGGAATACTTTCTGCAAAAACAGGCGATGGAACAAAAATTATCGATAGTTTAATTTTATCTTTTAAAGAAATAGGATACACACTAGACTTACACATATTAAATGCCGCAGATTATGGGGTTCCACAGAGAAGGCGAAGAGTATTTATCGTGGGAAACAGATTGAATACGCATATCCCGGTTCCAGCATCGACGCACTCCTCCGCCCGTACTAATGGATGTGATAATTGGATTTCTTCATTTGAAGCGATATCCGATCTTGATAATCCTAATAGTGACGGGATCACAGATTATATCAAAGCCCCAGATTGTAAATTCCAAATGGTTATGAGAAAGTCAAATACTAAGAATACTGGATTACATTTTACGCCTTATGCTAGTAAAAAAGATCAAGAGATTATTAAATGTGTGAAACCTGGGGGTAACTACTTAGATGTTCCAGATAATATCGCCACAAAAAGAATAATGTATTTCAAGAAAACTGGTGGTAGAACTACGACATATGGTCGACTAGACCCAAAAATGCCAGCGCATACACTTAATACTTATTTTGATAGGCCAAATATCGGTTGTAACATTCATTATCACGAAGATAGAATGATAACTATACGAGAAGGAATGAGACTACAATCTTTTCCAGATGACTTTGTTATTTCTGCTTCGAATAAGCGGAATTACTACGTTCAGGTTGGAAATGCAGTTCCACCGCTATTAAGTAAAGCATGGGCAAAACACTTACGTACTATATTTGAAAATAACTCACTTAGTGCTTAATCGTCTGATTACAACTCGAAAATCTTTTCTTTCTATCTCTATCCTTTCTTGTTTCTGTATCCATTCAATCATCTTCAAATAAGTCCTAACCGTCATTGGGTGAATCTTGGCCGCGCGGCATAGCTTGTTGAAGGTTATAGGCTCGTGGCTGATGGTATCGAAAAGTTTGTCAAGAATTTTTTGCTGTACCATACCCACACCAGCAAGTATGGGTTGCGTGGCTTTATAGCACAGATCCAGCATGGTTCATTTCCCGAGTAATTTCCGCTATCTTTGGCTGGTGATCATCTTTCTGGCTATTGCTATTCTCAATTCTTCATCGTTGAAAACCTGTTCCATTAGTTTAACGGCATCTCGTGTTTTCATATCGGCGTCCATAGCATCTTTTATGAAGAAGGCTATCCCGCATTGGGTACAGAATCTAGCCGTAGACGAGTTTTGACAACTGCAATTCTTACAAACAACCGGCGTAAGGTCGCTTGCTATTTCTTTGGTTTTGTTCTCGATAATACCGCGTTTCTCAAGCATTTTCTTATCAATATCAGCTCCGGACAAGTGAACGTAAGTAGCTGGCATACGAGAACCTCCAGTCCAACCAAAAATAATTTTCAACTCCTGTTCTGTGAAGTCCTTTGCCAAATGGGTAGCTCTGGAATGCCTGAATAAATGGGGGTATATTCGCTTGTTTATTCCTGCCCTTCTTTTGGCTGCCTTAATGATATTTGCTAAAGTTGCATGGTTTCCCAGGTTCTTGAACTTGCCTCGTAATTCCAAAAACAAAGGGGCGTTTGGATCTTGTGCTCTTGGATGATTGTTAAGCCAAGTCTTCAAATCCGGCACACAATCAATGATCCGAACTCTTCTCATGCCGGTTTTACCGTTCAATATGATAACTGCTCCGTATTCGTCAAATTTAACGTCTTTCAGATTAAGGCCTATCAGTTCTCCTGCCCTACATCCACTTTCATAAAGAAGTAATATCAAAGCCCTATCCCTTGGGTTTAGTGTAGAATCCGCTAATTTCTTTATCTCGTCAGGTGCCAAGAGGTCCTCTGGTAATTTTCTCTTTTCAAATCCGTGTGGTTTTATCCAAGAAACGCTTTCTGGATAGGTTCCTCCGTATAACCACTTGTAGAACGCCTTAACTGAAATCTTGAGGCTAGGACTCTTATAGTCCTTCCAGACTTCGAAGAAATCGATCATGTCCTTCTTTGTTATCTTCTTGAAAGATCGTTTTGGGAAGTGTTTGGCGAGCTTTACAAGGCAAAATAGATACATATACCGTGCTCCCTCACTCATACCCTGTGCTGTCTTTTCCAGGTCAAATTCAGCCAAAGTCCGCTTATTCTCCGGTGCAACGTCCTTCCAGTTCACTTCGTTTTCAAAGAACCTTTTAGGGCTCCTTCCATATGTGAATTTCATACCTGCCTGTCTGCTCGAAGTACTATTTATAGCTTGCCGAGCTGATTGACGAATTCTAGTTAGACTGACCGACTATCACCACTCCACGAATGGAAAATAAGTTCAAGCTCGGGTTTCCCGAGCATTTCCTTAGGAAATGAACCCCTAAACCTAGAATTAGACAATCGCCTTGTTTTAGGAGATAAAACTTCGTCATTAGCCTAGATTTCTATGTAGGTCAGGCTAACGAAAACTACTCAGACCGCACGTCAATCATCATCTTTTAGGCCGTGGCTTTCGCTTAGGGCTTAGTTCAGAGATCACCGTGAAGCTCATCATCGTACTTATCTATTCCCAGCCTTTATTTTTAATAATATCCCTAGTTCTCTCCATTAAGAATTCCAAACATTCTTCCCTAGGTTTCTTTGATTTATTCCACACAGTAACCATTAGCGCATAATTATACAATTCTTCATTATATTTTTTAGGAATCCTTCCAAATGGTTTAGTCCTAAACATTGCCCTGGAAATAAATGGGCACACCTTCCCAGGCATTAATCCTTTAGAGGAATACGGATATTTCTTACAGGAAAGTGGAGCAAACCCATGGATCTTGCATTTTCCCCCTTCTAAAAAATAACAAGGTCTTGATCTTATTGCAAGCAACCCCTCTTCCATATATTTCATCCCAGGCTGCTGAAACTCCAATACTAATTCCTCATTAAAATTAAGTATATTTAAAGGTGAGAAGTATACAAACTCCTCAGCCCTAATTCCAGTTTTTTCCTGAATTCTATAAACATCAAAAGAGGTGACTACAATTAGGTAATTCTTACAGCATTCTGCTTCACAAAAAGAACAAGGGCCAGGCATATGTTCTATTCAATATACAACTATTGTTTTAATCTTTATTACTAATCTTTTTTTCAAGAATTCTTAATGATTATCCAATTCTCAGTAGAAACTATAATAAATAGAACTCCAGAATAACCTACATGTCCAAAAAACGTTCCACTCTTGCAGGAAAACTCTGGAATGCGATAGTATGGATTGCATCAGGCATTTTTCACTTATTTTATTTATTTACTAAATTTCTTCTAAAGATATTAGGTCTTTTACTAGGTAAGATTTATTCCGCAGGAAAACAAGGTGTTACTAAAACAAACAGGCCCCATTCCAAACCAACCTACCAATCACTTGTTCTACAAAAACAACTAGCAGGTAATCTTTTGGAATTTGAGGACAAACTACTCTCCTCAAAGAGTACTATTGGATTAATTTTAGGAGCAAGAGGAAGCGGTAAGTCTGCACTAGGAATGCGCATTCTTGAAAACATATCTGCAAAAAGTAAAAGAAAAGTTTGTGCAATGGGTTTTGAGGAAAATACCCTTCCAGATTGGATACGCTTTGTAAATAATATAGAAGAGATCCCAAATGGTTACGTGGTTTTAGTTGATGAAGGCGGAATTCTTTTCTCCTCCCGTTCTTCACAGTCCTCTGCAAACAAAATCCTTTCCTCCCTTCTTCTAGTAGCCAGACACAAGGATATTTCTGTACTTTTTATTTCCCAAAATTCTGCTAATCTAGAAATAAACACTATACGACAGGCGGATTACCTACTCTTGAGAAAACCCTCACTTCTTCAAAAGGAATTTGAACGAAAGAAAATCGGCCAGATTTACGATGAAGTCTGCACTCAATTTGCAGAACTTGCAGATAAGGGACTTTATTCTACTTACATATATTCTGATGAATTCAGAGGATTTGTTACAAACGAGCTTCCAAGTTTCTGGAACCAAAAAACAAGCAAATCCTTTGCTAAATTAAAATTAAATTCAAAGTGATCATCAACAGTGAATATATCCTATCTCATTTTAACCTTTTTTGATCATACCTTTAATTAGTAATCGGTAATCTCATGTTAAAAATTCCAACTAATATATTGTTCATAACAATATTCCTACTTCTTCTCTCAGGTTGTTTACAACAAACAAAATCTGATACATCTGATGCAACTGATGACCAGACCAGCATCACTGAAGAACTCTGTGGAGATAGCATTGTTGGAGAAAAAGAAACGTGCTCAAATTGTCCAGCAGATGTAAAATGCAAGAGCAGTGAGAACTGTATTTCTAATATATGCCTGCCCAAGGAAACCATTCCAGAAGAAAAAGACCTTACATATAAATGCCCAGAAGTATGTGCTTCAAATGAATTCTGTAATTCAAATGGAGAATGCGAGCCAGTTGAATTAGAAAATACAAACTATTGCGGTAATTTTATTTGCGAACCTGGAGAAAGCTATGAAGGAAACGTACTAGCCATGGACAATATCGGAAAGGAATGCTATTTTGATTGTTCAGCACCTTGCTCTTCAGAATATTGTAATGAATTCGTTGAAGTTGATTGCGGTTGTTCAGAATATGAAGCACTTGCAGATAGACACGGTTGCATAAATAATGCTGAACCCTGTACTGATTGCGGAATTCAGGAAACATTATTTCCAGAACTTTTAGAGATACAAACAGACATCTATACTTGTTTAGTTGATTATTTCAAATTCAAACCAAATAAGCTTACTTACAAAGTTTTCAATAATCCAAATCTAGAGATATGTACGGAACCTGAAGGTTGTATTGGAATTGAAGGCGGTGCAGGAGGCCCAGACTATGTAATGTTCCATAATCTAGATGGCTTTAGAGAATACGGTGAGGTAGTTCCAACAAAGCCAGAGTACCTCCAGGCAGATGTACACGAAACCACGCATTACTTCCTTTACCAGATGCTGCATGGAATACCAAGCTGGTTTCATGAGGTTGTAGCTATCCAAACAAATGAACGATTGAAATGCAGTGAAAAGCAAGCAGAGTGGGGGGATTCTTACCTCACAGAAAAGGGAACAGGAGGCATAATTATGGATGATGGCACTACGCTAGATCTTGATTTCTACAAGAGATTAAAGGAAGGTGAAACCTCATTGAGTGAAAATGAGAAAAAAGACCATTATATTACAGCTGTTTTATTCATAATTGGTCTAAAAGAAGATTATAATTGCGGTTTCTATTGTATACGGGATATTGTCCTTAAGTTGCACGAATATGAATTGAAGCAGTGTTCAACAGATGCAAGTATTTGTGCAGTGCAAGAAACTATTAATGGTCAATTCATAACAATGTGGCTTGGTGGAAGTGAAGAAAATGCAAACAATAAAATAAGAGAAGTTACTTCTGAAGTTGTAGGTGAAGATGTAATTTCTTTATTCACTCTCTTACAGATTGGAGGGTATGAGCCATTACCCTCAGCCTGTGGGCCAACAAGTACATGCGATTGATTGTGTTGCAGATTACCAACTAAGCCTACTACTGCATTTAGCAGCTTCTCTTATTACTTACCGGGAGAGCTCTAAATTGTACTACACAAGACCGCTCAGTCTGGCAGTAGCACAAGGTTTTAATTTTCAAATGTCATAATATTTCCAATGCTTTTTTCTATTCGTTTAATTAATTGGAGATCACATGCAAACACGCTCCTAGAATTCAAAAAAGGAACAAACCTAATCATTGGAATAATGGGAAGTGGAAAGAGCAGCATAATGGATGCAATAAGTTTTGGTTTATTTGGAACCTTTCCTGCTTTGGAATCAAGAAAACTTTCCCTCTCAGACATTGTCCGCAATGGGGAAAAAACTGCAAAAATTGAACTCTCCTTCATTTGGGAAGGAATTACTTACAAAGTAGAGAGAATAATTGAAAGAAAAACCTCTCAGCTCTCAACTGATGCCTTTGTATATGCAAACAATGAACTCAAGGAAAAAGGAACTAAATTAGTCACACAATACATTGAGAATCTTCTAAAAATTGATTATGATCTATTCACCAGGGCAATCTATTCTGAACAAAACAGTATAGACTATTTTCTCACTCTTAATCCAAAAAGAAGGAAAGAGGAATTTGATCGTCTCTTAGGATTAGATAAGTTTGAATCTGCAAGGGCAAACACTGTAAGTGCAATAAATCGGATTAAGAATACTAGGAAAACTCTTGAATTGAAGTTCGATCCACTAAAACTAACTTCTCTAGAGCTAAAGAAAAAAGATTCAGATAAAAAAATTAAGGAAATAACAGAAGAACGAGCTAAAATTGAAGAAGAACTTTCAATTAAATCCAAGGAATTAAAAGAAAACGAATCCTTACTCTTAAGTTTAGAAAAAAAGAAAAAGGAATTCCTCACCAAGAAGGATTCTTTCCTTAGAATCCAAGGAACAATTGCAAGTTTGGAAGAATCATTAAGCAAGCAGAAGTTTGATCTGGATAAGACCTCCACTCTAAAACCTACCCTTGCTTCTAAATTGGAAAAGGAAAAATCCCTTACAATCTCTATACGAAAACTTGAAGAGGAAATTCTCTCACTTTCTAAAAAATCCACTCTTTTGGAAGAAAGAAAGAAACGATCAATTCAATTGAAGCAAGAGTTAGATTTTCTTTCAAAGAAACTTTCTGAAAATAATTTAGAGAACCTTAAAACCAAAGAAGATTCCCTCTCAAAAGAAATTTTAGATTTAAGAGCTAGAGAAAAATCTCTTCAAGTGGAGATCCAAGAACTAATTGATCTTTGTTCTATTCTGAAAAAAGACCACCCTCACTGTCCGCTCTGCTCCTCAGAACTTTCCAATGATAAACTAGAATCCCTAAGAACTACTAAATTAACTCTCCATACTCAAAGAAAATCTGAACTAGAACTTTCTAAGTCCTCTTCTCTCTCAAAAGAAAAAGAACTCAAACTACTCCAAACCCAACTCTCTTCAATTAGAACCCAACTTGAAGAAAAATCTTCCTTAGAAAAACAACTCTCTTCTATTTCCTTTACTGAAGAAGAACTAATTCAACTAAACTCTCAACTCAAACTAAAGAAAGAGGAAAAAGAACTTTCTTCTAAGGAACTCTCAACTCTCTTAGAAGAGATTCAAAAAATTAAATTGGAATTAAGGGATTTAGAATCCTTCTTAGAAAGAAAAAAAGAACTAGAATTATACACTTCAAAACTTACCCAACTTAAGAATGAGCTCGATTCAATTAGTTTTAATGAGGAAGAACTAGAAAAATTTAAACTAGAATTTAATTCTCTAAAATTATTCATTGAAAAGAATTCCCTAACCCTCCACCACCTAAAAAGAGAACTCTCTGATGCAGAAAGTTTCCTTAAGCTCGCAGAAGAAGAGCTCTCCTTACTTAAATCCACAAAGGATTCCATTTCTAAATTAATTAAATTTGAGGAAGATCTTTCAATCTATAAAAATGCCCTTGCAGAAGTCCAAACCAGTTTAAGAGCTGAGTTAATTTCCTCCATAAATCAGGCAATGAATGAGGTTTGGAGCATTTTCTATCCATACAGCGATTACAAGGCACTTAAGCTAAATGTAACTGATTCTGATTATTCCTTTGAAATCTTTCACCAAGAAAATTGGAGGGCTCTTGAATCAGTAGCTAGTGGAGGAGAAAGAGCATGTGCAGCCCTCACTCTTCGCGTAGCCCTTGCAACTGTTCTTGCACCTAATTTAAGTTGGCTAATCCTAGATGAGCCCACCCATAATTTAGATCAAGAATCTGTAAATCTACTCTCTGAAACTCTACAAACAAAAGTCCCAGAAATAGTTGACCAAACCTTTGTAATTACCCATGAAGAACTTCTTTTAGGTTCAGACTTTTCTGTAAGTTATAGATTGAAGAGAGATAAAGATAATTTTGGAGCAACTGAGTTAGAAATTCTATAATTAGTTCTCTTTAGTTACATGTAGTTCTAGTGCCTCTAGAATCTCAAGCTCTTCATTTGCTTTTTTTCCGTATTTTTCTTCATACCAGGAAGCGCACATTTCTGGATGAGCACCCATATACAATGCAAGCAAGTAAGTTAAACACTCAGAACTAACCCATCCTTTTCTAACTAAACACCTAACGAATGTCTTAAGCTCAACTAGGAATGTAGATGGTTTAGTACTCATTCTTAGTCCTCTTAGGTCACAAAGTCTTACTTCTTCTTCATTATACAATAAGTTCTCAGTTCCCATTCCCTGAACTAATAAATTCTTCTTATTTAATGCAATTATATGCTCCACTGCACCTTCTGCTATTTGCTCTTTTCTTTCCTTGCTTAGTTCTGCACTTTCACAGTATTTCAGATTACCTGCACAAACATTTGGATTAGAAGTAAACATCACATCCTTCACTTTACTGATTAGGTAAACTAATCCAGTTACAGTAACCACATATCCAACTATTTGCTCTACTTTTTCTTTTATTCTAGAGTAAACACTAAGTATTGCCTTAGCTATTGGTTCTTTGGTTTTTCTAAGAATGTAATTTGTTCCTCTATACTCTACTCTCACTACATCTTCTCCATTTACAGGAACTGTATTTAGATTATCTAATCCTTCCTCTTCAAAGTATACAACTCTCTTTACTTTAGTATTACTCTGCTCTTCCTTCCATTCTTTGGTTACATATGCAATTCCATTACTCGTGAGTATTTCCTTTTGGATTGGGGCTTCCACTGCTTCAGCTAGTGGTTTGGTCTTCTTGCATTCTACACGCTCCTGCTTCTTAGTTCCTTTTAGGAGCCTCGCAAGTTCCACTGAGCGATACTTTGTTTTGTTTTCCATACTCTAGCCTTCCCCTTACTAATATACTATTATATCCTAATATTTTTTAACCTATGTCTCAGAACTGCTTGTTACAAACCTTTTTATTATTTCTTTATGAATCTAGATCAGATATTCATGAACGATAAACTAGATCCCTGGGGCCAAGTAAATATAAAAGATTACAGTAAACTATGCAAAGATTTTGGAATTGAGGAGTTTTCTAAATTCAGTTCAAAACTGCCAGACCCCCCAATCTATATGCGAAGAGGAGCTATTTTTGGCCATAAGGATTTTGAACCAGTTTTTAATGCAATTAAGAATAAGAAGAATTTTGTAATGATGACTGGCCTAATGCCCTCAGGAACTTTTCATTTTGGCCATAAATTAGTAGCAGACCAAATAATCTACTATCAAAAATTAGGTGCAGAATGTTTCATTACTGCAGCTGATTTAGAAGCTCACCTAACTAGGAACATTCCCTTAGAAAAAGCCAGGGAAATTGCAATCAATGAATATTTAATAAATTACATTGCACTTGGGTTGAAACCAGATAAAGTTCATTTTTACTTTCAAACAGAAGGCAAAAAAGAGTATATGAACCTAAGTAAACTAGTCTCTAAAAAAACAACATTTAATGAATTCAAAGCAATCTATGGTGATGCAAATCCAGCAAAATTAATGGCTGCATTAACCCAAGTAGCTGATATTCTACACCCACAATTAGAAGAATTTGGAGGTCCAAGGCCAACTGTGGTGCCTGTAGGTGCGGACCAACTTCCACACATAAATTTCACAAGGGATATTGCCTCAAGAATGCAATCAGAATTTGGTTTTATTCTCCCTTCAGCTACATTCAATATTCTTGTTCCAGGACTCCAAGGAGGAAAGATGAGTTCTTCTGTACCTGAGAGTTATATTGCATTTACAGATGATGAAAAAACAGTGAAGAATAAGGTCATGAAATATGCCCTTTCAGGCGGCCAGTCCACAATTGAGGAACATAGAAAATTAGGAGGTAGAACTGAAGTTGATGTTTCCTTCCAATGGTTGAGATTATTATTCGAAGAAGATGATAAAAAACTAAAGCAAATCCACGATGATTATGAATCTGGAAAAATACTTACTGGAGAATTGAAACAAATTCTTATTGATAAAATAAACGCATTCTTAATTGAACATAGAAAGAAGAGAAAGCAAGCTGAAAAGGTAATTGATAAATTCTTAGAAAATTAATCTACTTTAACTTCTCGTACAGGACTGCCATTACAACTCCAGCTACAATACCCCCAACTAACCCATTAAACATTTCAATTACATTAAGAGCATCTGGATAAGTATACATTAACCAAGTATAATACGCAGTTGGTACTTTATATGCGAGCCACAACAAGACCCCATACACAAGACCTTTTTTCCAAGCCTTTATATTTCCAAATCCTTTTTCTGTATAAGAATAAAGTACAGTCATAAAAATAGTTGAAACAATTCCTCCGATAAGCATTAATCCAAGCCAATTACCTACTCCACCAAAACTATCCATTGATTTCGAGCCTGGATAATCAGCATATTTTTCATAGATCCCAGAAACAAGAGGATTCATATACAACATACTTCCAACTATAAAAGAAATAATTCCAGCAATAATTCCGCATATAATTATTTTTCTAATATTCATAAACTTACCCATTTAATTAAGTCAATAAATTCATCGAAGTATCTCTAATTAGTGTAGCTGCCCCAACTATGGCCGCGAGAACAATTCCCCCAATAAATAATCCCATTGACCAACCAATCCACTTTCCTCTTTGTTCTGCTGGTTGTGCTTGAGCAAGTGCATACACAATCCCGCCTAGAATAAGCATAATTAGAGAAAGTGCAGGTCCAATATTCATTAAGGCAGTAGATATAGAAGTAAGAAGGTTCTCTATATAACTCATATAATAAACTAACAGGAAAAAGTATAAAAACCGAATGGATTAAGCAGTTACTCCAGTTTTTCTGCAACAAACCTCATTATTCTATGAATATGTGTTTCAGCTGGCCTGTCTGGTTCAATTGTAGTATCTTCAGGTCTAATAATTATGTGTGTATCCTCTCTAGTTGTATCTCCTTGAAAAGTAAACCTCCATTTTCCCTTATCATATAAACTCTCTATAAATCCAGGTTCATGTGGGTGTTCTCCAGGAATCTCAGAAACTCCAGGCCCTTGTGCAAGATAAACAATTGCATGTGCCCCTTCAACTAAAGTTATCTCTTGCCAAAATCTAACTAATTCTGCAAGTTCTTGAGGAGGCAAATATTCTGCAAGTCCAGAAGATAAAACTAATTTTATCTTTTGAAAATCAGTTAACGTACTAATTGAACCACCTGAACGAATATGTTGAGTATACGCACTCACGTCCTCTTGAACAATATCTATAATTCCTTTCCCAACAATTAACATTTTTTGGTCTTCAGCTTTAGTCCTTCCTATCCCATGTCCTCCATTTTCACGGATAACTTCTCTTAGGCCGTTAATCGCACCTTCTGAGTAATCAACATGTACAACGTTTGCTCCTTGTCTTGCAAAATGAATAGAATATCGTCCATCACCTTCACCAAATATTGCTACATTTTGTCCTTTCAAGTCTCCAACTATTCTACTTATTTCACATAACATTAATGCAGTTGGTTTTCCCCATGCAGATTGCCCCTTATCCTTTAGTCGTCCTCTTTCTGCTTCATACCATGCATTCCAGTAAGTTCTATTCAATACTTGTTTTCCATCAGCAGCCCTAGTAGTAAAAAATTTAGAATTCATACAAATATACTCTATAAAACACTATTTAAATATTTCGAACACTTTTCAAATAAAAATAAGAAAATTAGTGGCTGTGTTTCGCAATTTTCTTTACAAAATCCACCAACCTATTCGAATATCCAGACTCATTATCATACCAAGAGGATATTTTCACAAGCTTCCCCTTAGCCCTAGTTAATTTTGAATCCACAATTGAAGAATAAGAAGATCCAATTATATCTACTGAAACCAAAGGCTCCTCAGTATAACCAAGTACTCCTTTCAACTCATCCTGTGAAGCTCTTTTCAACTCAGCATTAATTTCGTCAGCAGTTACTTCTTTCTTAAGTAAAAGAGTCATATCATTCATAGAACCATCAATTACTGGAACCCTGAACGCAATTCCATCCATTTTTCCAGTTAGGCTTGGAAGAACCTCTCCAATTGCCTTTGCAGCTCCAGTTGTAGTTGGAATTATGCTAACTGCGCCAGCCCTTGCTCTCCTTAAATCTCTATGACTTCCATCCAAAAGTCTCTGATCATTTGTATAAGCATGAATTGTACTTAGAAATCCGCTTTCAATTCCAAATGCATGATCAATTACCTTCAATACTGGTGCTAAGCAGTTCGTAGTACAGGATGCAAGTGAAATAATGCTCATAGAATCTGTATATTTCTCATCATTTACTCCTGGAACAACTGTAATATCTACGCCTTTTCCAGGTGCAGAAAGCAATACTTTTTTTGCCCCAGCCTTTAAGTGTTTCTCTGCATCTTCCCTATCTGTAAATTCTCCAGTACTCTCCAAAACCAAATCCACTTCCAATTCTTTCCAAGGCAATTTTAAAGGATCAGTTTCTGTAATCCATTTAATCTCATACTCGTTTACAACCAGATTTCCATTCTTTACTTCCACTGTTCCTTGGAATTTTCCAAATGCAGAATCATATTTGAGCAAATGTGCATGCATATCCACTGCACTTCTAGTGTTTATTGCAACGATTTCAAAATCCTTTCCAACTGCTCCTTGTGCAAATGCTGCTCTTAAAAAAGTTTTTCCAATTCGTCCAAATCCACTGATTGCTATTTTCATATTATCACACCTCTATTGATGAAAATAGCAAGATATGAACGAATCGTCGTTCATCATGATTGCGATCTTCATAAGTAGTCCACCAAGTTCCTTAATATCTACTAATTGATTTAAATCTTTCTAATGTAACTCTATTTACAATTATAATTGTTAGATGATCAAATGGTTAGTCTAAAATGTTTGGGAGCATCCCATGAAGTAGGAAGAAGTGCATTTATCCTTTCAACTGATAAAAATTTTCTTTTGGATTACGGATTAAAGGTTTTTGATCTCTCTGGAGAGCCAAAATATCCAATTGCATTTGAGGAAAAAATAGACGCAGCCCTAATTTCCCATGCACATCTAGATCACAGCGGATACATTCCCCATTTATACACCAAACATGAGAATATACACTGGTACGCAACCCCTCCAACTAGGGATATTTGTGAACTTCTATTAAAGGATTCAATGAAGATTATGGGAGAGAAATTACCCTATAAACTAAGTCACTACCATACTGCACTCAAACAATGGCATCCAGTATTCTATGATAAGAAATTCCATCTTGGAGATACTTCATTTGTATATCGGGATGCTGGCCACATTGTTGGTTCTTCAATGATTGAGATCTATTATAATAACCAAAAGATTCTTTACACTGGAGATTTTAAAACTGAAGGAACTCGTTTACATAAAGGAGCAGAGTTTGTAGAAGATGTAGATACGTTAATTATAGAAGGGACATATGGGAATAAAGAACACCCAGATAGAGCTGGTCTTGAGAAACAACTAGTTATGGAAATTGAGGAAACCTTAGGCCAAGGAGGCCATGTACTAATGCCTGCATTTGCATTAGGAAGAAGTCAAGAAGTCATTTCCATAATCCGTTCCTATTCAAAAGACATTCCAATTTACTTGGATGGGATGTCTAAAGAAATTGCAAGAATATATATGAAATATCCATATTACATCAAGAACTTCGGTTCATTCGAACAGGCAATTGATTCGATAAATTTCGTTGAGAACTTCAATATACGAAAACAAGTAACCCGTAATCCTTGTGTAATTGTTACAACTGCAGGAATGATGCAAGGGGGGCCAGTTCTCGAATATTTGTTCAATGTGAATCCAGAATCCAAGGTAATTTTCACTGGATATTCAGTTGAAGGAACAAATGGATGGAGACTTTTGAACCACGGTAAAATTATGAAGGATGATTATGAACTGGATGTTTCCCTTCCAGTTGAGTATTTGGATTTCTCTGCTCATGCTGCAAAGAGTGAACTTGTAGAATTTGTAAAAAAAGCAAACCCAAAGAAAGTAGTCGTAGTCCACGCAGATCCTGCTGTTGCTGATGAATTTACAAATACTCTAAAAGGAGAAGGATTCAATGCAGTTGCTCCAAACTTGGAAGAAGTAGTTGAATTATAAATTTTTTCTTCTTATGTTTTCATTATGTGCAAAAAAATAATTCTTTCAACAATTGTAGTAGGAATAGTGATGACTATACTTGGTTTTATAGGCCAAGCTACGTGGGTTTCAGCCTTGCATCCAACTCTTATGCAAGAATATGAATCTGGAGCATACAGGGCATTTAGCGACCCACTAATGAGCTATGTATTTGTTCACCCATTTGTAATCGCCCTTATTATGTCCTTAGTTTATGTATGGTTTAACCCCTTCCAAAAAATAAAAGACATCTACAAGAAAGGAGCATACTATGGATTTGTATTCTGGTTAATTGGAACACTTCCAGGAATGCTTATAACGCTCTCAAGCTTTTCTCCAGATGTAGTTTCTGAAAAGACTATTCTGGTCTGGACTTTGGATGGACTACTCAAGTTCGTAATTGGAGGGGTTGCATTAGTATATTTAATGAATAAAAAATAGGTGAAAATATGGCTACAAAGAAAAAAGAAAATTCAACATGTTGTGAAGGCTATTGTCCTTTAAATGTCCAAGCAGTTGCATTTTCACTTGCAATCTTATTTGCAATAGGCATGTTTCTTCTGGCATTAGTCGCTTGGAGATTTGGTTTAGGAGCCAGTTGGGTAGAACTTTGCGGTGAATTCCATAAAGGCTATTCAGCAAGTATGCAAGGTGCATTTTTAGGAGCAGTTTGGGGCTTTATAGATGGATTCGTTGTAGGTGCAATCTTTGCATACCTCTACAATAGACTATTAAAATAATTTCTCTTATTTTTTCTTTATTTTTTTAATTTTTTACGTATGAATTTTTTCAAAATCGTTCGCTTTATAAATAGTTCTTTCTACCTTTTCTATGGCACTCAGCTAGTCATCACAAAAAGCAAAAAGGTGTTCACATGTCCGATGAATCGAACTCGAAAGCTCGTTCGAATATCGTACATTAAGGTGTTACCGAGGTATTCACATGTCCGATGATGATAAAATTTCAAAAGGTGTTTGTCCTGCTTGTGATAATAATTTAGTTTTTCAAGAAGGTTGTAAGAGATGCCATTTATGCGGCTGGGCAGGCTGCGACGGATAAGTTTTGTTTAAAGAGAACATAATATTATATCTTTACGATATAACTTCGAGAGGACATCATTTCGGGATAGCACATCTTTTAAATAGTTGTACTAGTTAATGTTTTATAGCGATACTCTATGAATCGAATATTTGCAAATAAACGAGGTCCTCGGTTTTGTGCTGATGGCGCAGGCAGTACTAAGAAAGAAGCGGTTGGACGCAGACATGAGTTTGAATGGGAAAAGACGCGCTACAAAGTTGATCCGGACACTATAGCCACGGATGGAACATCAGTATTTTCCATATATTGGGAACGAGATCTTGCCAAAAGATTAGCCATTCTTGAAAAGTTTAATGGAAATGCTAGGGCATTGGTTATTATCGCCACGTGTGATGACGGGCATATGAAAGGGGCGTTTATTGAGACGCGCGGGCGATTGGCTGCCATGGGGGAACGTACAAGATTAGCTGCTATTGAGAAACTTAGCGGAAATGCAGATGCCTTGAAAATAATCGCAAATCCGGTTGGTAGTAAATACCCAGATGCATGCCATGCTGCTACTGAGAAGCTTGCTGAGATGGTCAGTCAATTAACGGATCTTGATTCATTGAAATGGGTTGCCACAGGTTCGGAAAATTTTAATGCACGTATTGTTGCGGTTGAAAAACTGGGGTTAGATGCAACAAATTACTCGCACATATCTGCATTAGAATATGTTATTAAGTTTACTCAGTATGATAAACCTGATAGATACGATAATTCACTTGTTCATTCCGCTGCCATTGAAATGCTTAAATACATTGCAAACAATAATCAAAACCCAAAATTAAGGGAATCTGCTAAGTATGCGCTAGCACGTATGTGCACTGAACAAAACAATTATACAATCCGTTAATCCTATTTTAATTTTTTTTATATTATGCCGCAATTAATTTTCCAATAACATCAAGCTTAAAAACCTCATTCCCGTTACTCACTGGGAGGAAAATGTCTGATATATTTGGAATGAACATCGCAATTATTGTTGTTACTATTTCTATTCTTATTTCTGGAATTCTAATTGGTCTTGGAAAGGCATTTTCTCTTAAAAGAATAGAACTATTTGGTTTAGAAGAACTTATTCAATCAATCATAAATGCTGCCTTAATTGGGGCAGCTGCTGCAATAATTCTTCTTGCCCAGAATATTTCCTCAGAAGTTGTAACTCCAGTATGTTCAACTGGTCCAACAATTACAGAACTAAGTTGCACCATACAATCCTTCTCAACTTCTCTATTCTCCTTTTCCCAAGAACTAGTTAAAACGTCAGTTCTAGTTGGCTACTATCAAACTCTTTCCCTAGATTTCCAGGCATTTGCAATACAACCATTCACAAATCTTTCTGCACTCTCTAATCTTTTCTCAAATCATCTTCTCCTTTCTAATTTACTTACAATCCTTTTGAATTTCAACTTACAAATAATTAATTTCTTCTCAGAAAATTCCTTATTCCTCTTATTCCCATTGGGCTTAGTTTTCCGTTCTTTTTTTGCAACTAGAAAATTAGGAGGATTTTTAATCGCACTCGCAATTGGAACGTATTTGTTCTACCCAGCATTCATAATGATCTTTCCAGTGCCTACAGAAGCACTTTCCTCTGCAACTGCAAACATGACCTTATTCAATAGTAATCCTGAATATGCAACAGTTCCAATAATTGATCTTAATGATAATTATGCAATTGCTGCAAAATTAGATAATCTAACCTCAAAAGATTTCGTAGGAGATTTAACTCTAATTACCCAAGAAAATTCAAATGCAATTTCCAAAGTATCCTTTTATTCACTCTTCTCCCCATTATTCTCTTTGCTACTTACAATTGTTTTTATAAAAGAACTGGGCAATATGCTTGGAAGCGAGATTACTTTTTCAGTAGGTGTTGTATAAGTCAATTACCACCGACTAAAGTCGGTTGCTTGCTCAATCCCTGATGGAGAGCAATAGGCTGATTGACAGCAGCCCGTAAGTTGGTGTAACGATGCAAGATGTTCTTGGAAGCATTGAAATCGGAGTGCATAACGATACCACAGGTTTTGCATTTGAAAACTGCACCTCGTCGTTGCCCTCTCCTAAAACTTCCACAGGCAGAGCAAGTTTTGGATGTGTCTCTTGCGGGAACGAACTCAACTGCAACTCCGAACTCCTCTCCTTTATAGACGAGGAATTGCTCCAATTGAGCAAATGCCCAGTTGGAAAAGAGCCAGTTTTGTTCGTGCCTATGTTTTGCGCTTCTAATTCCCTTAAGATTTTCCAAGACGACTACTCCCTCTTTTCCTACACTTTCAATCAATTTCCGACTGACGCTATGGTTGATGTCTCGCATAAAACGGTTTTCTCTTCCACGCATCTTAACAAGATGCCTCTTTGCGGAACGAGTGCCTTTGCTTCTCAACCTGCTGCGCAGACGAACATAACGTTGCTTAATTTCCCAGATATGCTTGCTATTATAGAGCAGTCCATCAGAAGTTGCTATCAAATTGTTTATTCCCCTATCAACTCCGATTATTTTTCCAGTCTTGTTGGATTTGTTGGTGAATTTCTCTATGGAAATCATCAACCTGAATTTCCCATCCTTGCATCTTACAAGATTGCTTTCCTTTACCTTCCATCCGATAAATTGCCTGAAGTATTTGGGAATTTCAATTCTGAATTTGATACGTCCTTGAGTTGTGAGAAGGCTAACAATTTTCTTTTCAAAGTTAATAGTACAACTCCTTGCATCATAGTGAATAGACTTGCCAGAAAAAACAGGCTTCTTCCCTTTTCTTTTAATTGCAGTCTTAACAGAAGCACAGGCATATTTATTGGCGACAACCGCCAATTGAGATGGCAAACCAAAGTTTTGCCGAAGTTTTGTATAAGTTTTGTGATGAACTCTGAATGTGTTGGTGTCTTCAATGCCATAACAGGTGTCAACGACGAAGTTTTTGGCAGATGCCATCTTACTGAAAGTATCATCAAGAATAGGTATTTGAGCGCTTTCTTCCAAGACAACCGTCTGCATAGTTTTTATCATAATAATATTAAAGACTGTAGAACCTTTATAAACAAAATTAGGGAGGGGTCAGTTCCGGGTCGAATATTAGGTCTCCTTAAAGGTTGCGGTATAAAAACTAAACTGTCGCAATTCCGCTACTTGATACATTCTGTAGTTTCTTTGCGAGGGATATATTATGATCGGAAATAGGGCAATAACACTCACGTGTTTGATTGGTGGAGTTATTTCAGTTCTTCTTTCTCTTGCATATGGACATCCATTGCTTGCATTTGGAGGGGCAATTTTGTTCTTCCTTTCCTTACTCATTTGGAAATACGGCTACTTATTGATTCCATTAATAACTAGGCACTCGCGGATAGTTGAAATGAGAGATAATTATGAGGTTCCACCAACTAGAGATTACATTGTTAAAAAAACAGAACGGGGGTACTACGCCTCAAAATTCCTAGAAATAAGATTCTATGAAAATACCTCAGATAAAAGTTCAACCTCCAAGCGTTCTTTATTTGAATCATTTGAACGAGCAGTTCTTTCCCTAAGAAACGTAGTGAAAATTTCTTTGCTTGTTTCTTCCTTAGATTTATCCAAGCAAATAGACGAGGTTAAAACCAGGCGTTCAGTTGCAGAATCAAAAAGGGCAAAACTCTCAGATAAAAATACAGATGAAGTAGTGCGATTAGATAGGGAAATTGCAATGTACAACAGATACCTGGATAGATTCTCAAAAGGAGAACGACCACTTGAACTCCTTTCCTATGCTTCCACAACTGCATTTGGAGTAACTAGGGAGGAAACACTTTCCAAACTAAAGAGACAAACCAATGAAGTTAAAACAATCCTAGGAAGTACACTTGGTGCAGATATTATTGAATTAAAGGATCTGGATATGATAAAATGTTTTGAATGGGATAAGTTCTTCCCATCTTCAGAAGAGGAGCTAAGGGAATCCCTCTTCTAATATCTTAAAGGTGAAAGAAGAAATGAAGCTCTCAAAGATGCTCTCAAGTGATGTTGCTGCAAGGCTTCCACTAGTTACGCCTCCAGAGCCAAGAAAAGAGCTCCTTCTCTCCTCAATTTCAGGAGGAATATACATAGGAAAAACAAGATTCCTTTCTGTTCCATTGTTCTGGGATCCAAGAAAATTAATCAACCCACATATTGGAATCGTAGGAATAAGCGGAAGCGGAAAGAGCTACCTAGTCAAAACCTTTCTCACAAGAGCTTCGCTTATTTGGAATTCAAATGCAATAATAATTGATTGGGTAGGAGAATATTCCAAATGGGTTAAGCAAGCAGGAGGAACAGTAATCTCTTTAGGAAAGGAGAAACTGAATCTCTTAGACCTTTCCTACACAAACAAGGCAGTTCGAATTAAGCAAATACTCTCAGCCTTGGATATCCTTGCAAATCTTAAGGATTTTCCAGAGGAGAGAGAGGAAATAGAAGCAGCAATTGAATCTGTGTATAAAAGTAAGAAGAAACCCCATATTTCAGAAGTAGTTGAAATTTTAGAATCAAAAGGAAAAATAAAAGCTGCACGAATCCTCAAACGGTTTACATATGAGGGAATGGACTTCTTCTCAGGAGACTCTACACTAAATCTGAAGAAGCTTACAACTTCTGGTCTTGTTTCTTTGGATCTTCATGAACTTCCAACTGAGGAAGTAAGAAGCCTTGCAGGCCTTACAGTTCTCCAATATATAAAAGAAATAATGAGGGCAAAACCATACGAAGAAGAGAGAGGAATAGAATTATTCGTAGTATTGGATGAGGCTTGGAAGATCGCATCTAATGAGGAAAGCGATGTAATAGATATAGTACGTGAAGGAAGAAAATATAATTTTGCTCTACTAGTTGCAAGCCAGAACCCCTCAGATATGCATAAAACTATTTTCAGCAATGTTGGAACATTCTTTACCTTAAGGCTTGTACTAAAGGAATTTAGGGATTATGTAAAATCCTCTGCTGGCTATTCAGAATTTATAGATAATGAAATCTCAAAATTCGGAGTAGGTGATGCTGCAGTAAGTATGATTTTTGCAGAGAAGCAGGCAGGTCACACAACCTTCTTGCTTAAAAGGATTGATGGCGAAGAACCATTATTCTTATACAAATTGAAGGGTGGTGAAGTGGAAATCGAGATTGAGCGTGAGCAACTAATACGCATGCTCTTTGAGCATGGATTGGATGATGCCCAGGTTTCCATGGTTAAGGAGGAATTCGAAAAAGGAGATGGAGAATTAAATGCAGAAATCTTAGTTTCCTTCTTTGAGAAGTTTGGTTATTCAAAATCCGCAATAATTTCCTTCCTCAGGCAATTGGGTGTAGAGGAAAAGAACATAGTTCATATCTTCTCACTTGCAAAAATGAAGAAGGCTGGAAAAGGCGTAGTAGACGTCGTAATGGACGGTTAGGGTGTTACAAATATTATCTTCCCTTCTTATGCAATTAGTATCTTATACTTCCGCACCTCTAAGGAGAGCTCTCTTATTACAAACCCCAGTACCGCTCAGTCTGGACTCTGGAACTACTAAGGTTTTAATCTTTATTAGATGAGATGATTGTGTGGATACTGTAAAAATCTCGCTCACTGCAAAAAGAAAGCGGAAATTCTCTGAACTTGCAAAAGTTTTTTCTAATTTAGGATTCACCAGAATGACCTTGCTTAAGGATAAATTAATTCTAGAAAAAGCACTTGGAAAAGACCTCCAAGGAAGCAACTATATGGATTATAAAATTGTCTTTGAAGAAAAGGGAATCACATTCTTCTATACAATTACTTCACAAAGAGATAAGCGTTCAAGGATTTTGGAATCACTTTCCACATTTCTTAATCTTCTTATTCTCTCCAATCCGTTCTATACGATTGATCCACTTCCAATCTATGAATCCATGCGCTCAGTGATTGAAGAAATGGAAAACATAATAGACAAAGACGGAATCAATTACACCATGGAGATCGATGATCTTAGGCAGAAGTGCGATTCTCTAAAGAAAAGATATGATGACCTCGTGCTTTCAAGTGAGGAGAATGCACGTATTCTTTTAGAAACAGAGAGAAGAAGATCAGAACTACAGAAAAGAAATGAGTCCTTGGAAGGAATGAGCAATGAGACATTAAAAGAGGAACTCTTTGAATGGATAAAACTTCACCATGGGCAAATGGATGTTTATGAATTTGCAAAGAAATACGGAATTACCTCCAAAAGAGTTGAGGAAGGGCTGAATATGCTTATACGGGAAGGATACATACTCATGAAGGGTCGTTGAATAAAAGAGTGATGAAAAAATAAGTGGTCAATATGGAGATCATAATGAACTTTGTTCATATCTCTCCATATTTCCAGGAGATATGCCAGTAAAATATGTTTAATGGTGTCAATATGGAGATCGAACGCTTGTATAGGTTTACAATCCTTAAGAATTATCCAAGAACCAGAGAGTTCACAATCCAAAAAAACATTGACCAACCATTCTTTGGGTTTGTTTCAAATTTATTTAAGGGAGAAAAGAAATAAAGTGTTATTATACCCTGTTAAACTTCAGAACTTAGTTTAGATTAAAATGCAGGGAAAACAGAGCACAACCAAGAAATCTAATGATCTCGTGTGCATCTTGAAATTGTTGTTTCAAATGGTCGTTAAATTAGAGGCTATTTGGGTACTAAACGTTATAATTGTGGTTTTAAAATGACCAAATATTATTCATTTTTAAATCTTTAGAATTCCAATTTACAGAGGAAGAAATCTCAGAGCTGATCTGAAATATAAACCCAAGTAGTTAAAAGTGGTAAAAAGTAAGATTTAAATATATGAGCTGCGAAATAACAATATGACTTCAGATCCGATACTTGACAAGCCATTAAAAGTTGCTATAATCGACCCGACTTCTAGATGCAACAATGCGTGTACATACTGCGGTCAGAATAGTACTCCGAATGGTGTTGATCTGCCAAGTAAGGATATCGCTGAGATATTCCGGTCAGGATCATTCGAGGTTGAAAATTCTACCCCATTCTATAGCCCCAAAAATTCCCGTTTTGGCAGAAAAATACAACTTATTGGTGGTGGAGAACCGACCCTTCACCCAGAATTCTTAGATATAGTGATAACACTTTCAGAACATGCTAGTGTTGTGGAATTTCTTACTGGCGGGATGAATCCGGATATTGATCCATACGCGATTATGGGCACCACTGCTCATCTCGGATGCAATGATTCCAAACTGATAGCAGGAGTAAGCCACCATCCATTCAGTAGTCCCGGTCATGATAATCGAATCGCGAAAACTGTTGAAACACTTTGGACAAGTGGGGTTTCTGGCTTGATGCTGAAGCTAAAGTGTTTCCAAAATGAATTTGTCGATGGACTACCCCAGAAACTACGCGCATCTTTTCATTACTTAACTGAAACAGAATTCTATGCAACTGAGTTATGGAGTAGAATAGGCCATCGATTCTCGATACCTTTTGCCAAAAGTAAAGGAGTTTCCTATGATGATCTAAGTAGACTAAAAACAAATTGTATGGAAGTAGGCCCTGGCAGTGATATGTGGCATCTCTCCCCAAATGCAGAAACTACAATTCATATTGATGGCGGTCTACGCCCAAGTGGCAAGGCATTAATGCATTTAAAGCAATTTCTTCAGTTCTATGGAGTTCAGTATTATATTCACCCTAGAGATTTTATAAGCTCTCTTATAACCCAGTGCGAGCGCGCACCCTCAGCACTGAGAGTAACTGCTCACGGTTATATTACTGGTTGCCATTCTTCTCTTCCTTTGGGTTTTGAGAATAATCCTGATGCGTATGAAGGAGATTTATATGGACACTCTGCAGTACAAATCGCGCACAATAGAACGCTTTTCATTTCTCATCTTATACGCGCATGTAGAGAATGGTTAGATAGTGGTGAGAGTATGCTGAAGGGAACGGTATGCGATACCTTGTGTAAAAAGGCGAGAATAAGATTCATAGAAGATCAAAAAAGGTTTCCATCCCGTCGTGGAAATATGGGCACAGTATTACGTGCTAGGGCAGTTGCACGATAAGATAATGCGGAAATATAAAAAAAATTTCCACTGGTGATAAATTGAAATTTAAAAACATGTACAGATCAGTAAAATCAGTAGCTTTCAGTGCCGGCGTTGTAGTCGTACTTACATCAAATATATTTATGTTAGTTTATCCGAAATTAAGAGATAGTTTTAAAGTTGCAAAGCCATATGTAGAAATGAATTTGAAAGGAATCATGGAAGCCCAAGAAAAAAGATTAGGCATTAAACACAGTGGAGCCCCAGCAATAGAATACTCCTACCCCCCATCATCATCAATAGAAACTAGGTCACATACTGGCATATATGACCCCGATTCTAATACTTTATACCTTCCTTCTACTTGCAGTGAGATTCCAGGAAGGGAATGGGAGACCGTTCTTATGAGATTACTTACACTTGGGGCATTTCCCTGCACAAACATTAAGGAGGTATTGGATCATGAGCTAGGCCATTTTTACGAAGACAGATTACTTGAAAATGCAGGACTTGATTATATGCAAATAGTGCAAACAAACCTTGGCGCTAGGACAATAGCTGAAGGGATCGCAGAATATTTTAAAATGAGTATGAATAGAAAAGAGGGGGATGCGACTAGTTACTATGACTTAGATGTAAGTGAAAACATATATTATAGAGGCTACGGTATAGTCAAACCGATTATAGATTTATATGGAGTTCGAGGTATAGCATATCTAGTACTTGATTTACCAAGTGATGAGGAACTGAAACCAGCTAAAGCGTATATTGCAAAAGTTTTGGAAAACTTACAATAATCTAGAAACTTGAACTAGAGACACAAGACTGAGATTCTAGACTGGAAATCTACTAAGAATTATCTAAGAAAGTTAAGATTATAGTATTATACAAAATGCACTGGAAGCACACTATTTTATAAAATTTATTTGTTCAGTAAGGATTCGGGTGTTGCAAATTGCGACAGTAGAGTGACTAGGAAATAATTAGGCACTCCAGCTGCGCTAGTCTATTGTATTTCTTTAGGACACGCTTTGGACACTTCGTGTCAGTCGAGTGGCATGGTGCTCCGCACAGTCTGGACTGGCCAATACTTATGTTTTTAATTTACAATGGACTATCTAACGATTAATCTAATAATTCATAAAGGTGAAATAAATGAACATTTTACTTATAGGAGAAGGTGCAAGAGAGCACATAATTGCAGAGCACATTGCAAAGGATGCAAAATTGTTCGCAGTAATGTCTAAGAAGAATCCAGCAATTGCAAAACTTTCTGAAGATTTCTATGTTTGCAATACTGAAAATGAGCGCGAGGTAAAAGCCTGGGCTAGTGGAAGAAGAATTGATCTTGCATTTGTAAGTCCTGATGCGATCCTTGCTGCAGGAATGAGCGATGCCCTTATTTCCTTAGGTATACAAACAGTCTCCCCAACCAAGGATGTTGCAGATATTGAATGCAATAAACAATTTGCAAGGGAACTAATGGAAGATCATAATATTCCTGGATTAGTTGAATATAAGCTCGTAGAAAATGAAGCAGATGCCTTAAGTGCAATTAAGGAATTCAAATCTGTTGCAATAAAACCAATTGGCCTAACTGGAGGAAAGGGGGTAAAGGTAAGTGGGGATCATTTCGATTCTGAATTTGATGCAATGAAATATGTAAAGGAGCTTTTGAAGAAAGACGGAAAACTCCTAATTGAAGAAAAATTACAAGGAGAAGAATTCACCTTACAGGCATTTTCTGATGGAACTCACCTTGCGTTTATGCCTCCTGTTCAAGATCATAAACGGGCATTTGAACAAGATTCTGGCCCAAATACTGGGGGCATGGGTTCCTACTCAACTGGAGAGCTACTTCCCTTTATGAACGAGAAAGATTTGGAAAAAGCAAAACACACAATGAAGAAAACTATTCTTGCTCTAAAGAAAGAACGTGCTGAATTCAAAGGAGTTCTTTATGGCCAATTTATGCTCACAAAAGATGGGCCAAAAGTAATTGAATATAATGCACGATTTGGAGATCCAGAGGCAATAAATGTTCTTACTCTCTTGAAGAGTTCCCTGGTTGAAACATTCGAATCCATAGCAGAGGGAAGACTAAAGGAGGTTAAATTTGATAACCAATCCACAGTAGTAAAATATTTAGTTCCTGAAGGATACCCAATTAACCCAAAGAAGGATGCAATTGTTCATTTGGATGAACAGAAAATTAAGAATTGTGGAGCTAGAGTTTACTATGCTTCTGTTTATGAGAAAGAGGAAAATATCCACACAACTGGTTCCCGTTCATTTGCAGTAGTTTCTGCAGAACCAAAAATATCTGATGCAGAAAAAAATTCAGAGAAAGCCCTTGCATTCATCGAAGGCCCGCTCTTCCACAGAAAGGATATTGGAACAAAGGCTTTACTCCAAAAAAGAATAGACCATATGAAGGAAATAAGGGGATAGAATGAAGAAGTTCCTCCTTATTCTCCTGTTTACTTTTCCAATTCTCTTTTCCCTATACGGCACAGCCACATTTTCTTTTGAGAAATCCTGGACAATTACTGGAGAATCAGGTTCGATAATTGAACTAAATGCCACTTTTCTTGTAAATAATACTGAGCAACACATTACTTCCATGACTCTTTCAGATGGAGAATTTCTCAAGAAAGGAGAAAATATTTTTGTTCATTATAACGGAGAATTGAAAGGAAGTGAAATGTTAATTGTTGCAAAAGCAGAAGTAATTACTAAATTCAATTATCTATACTCTCAAGATTTTTCTAAACCAGTTTCAAAAGGAAGTGGAAAGATCCACAATATCGTAACGCCCCTAATTAAAGATTCATTCCTAAGTACAATACTTTCCCTTTCTGATTGGGTAAATGGATACATCACTTATGATCTAGCATATTCAGATGTCCAGGATCCGTATGAGGCTTTAGAAGTAAAAAGAGGAGTTTGCGTAGCGTATTCAAACCTATTTAGGGAACTTCTGAACGATCTAGGACTAGAACACAGAGGAATCTCAGGCTATGTTGTTTCTGAAGGTTGGCAGTTCCACGCATGGAGTGAGGTAAAAATGCCAAATGATGAGTGGCTCTCAGTTGATCCCACATTCGGAGAAGTGGGAATTCTAAGTTCTGAGCATATAAAAGCTTACAAATACGAGGGAACTAATGCTCCAATGGATATTCTTTCCACTTTGGATGGTTCTGTTGATGCGTTCTCTTCTGATTATTCAATTGAATCCATAACCCAAGAAGAACTAGACCATCAAATCTACTTAGATGTTTCCTTTGAAGAAGATCAAGTATATGTAGAAATAAGAAATAATGCAAATGCCTATGCATTTGTCCCTTATACTTCCCAGTTTCCAAAAGGTTGGGGTAAAAGTGAAAGCAAATTTATTCTAATTGAACCAAAAGGGAAACTTTCAATTGTATACAAGATGGACACAAAGGATCTAGAATCAAATTACCAGTATAAAATACCATTTGTTATTTCTGTGTTTGGCCAGGGACAAACCTTTGAGGTCTCTCTCTCTAAAAAAGAGGAAGAGGAAAAAAACAAGCTCTTGGAAGGTTGCCCACTCTCCTTTATTTTATTCTTCTCCATTTCATTCTACTGGTTTGTACATGAATGACCTACACATTGTTGGCGCAGGCCCTTCAGGCTGCATTTCTGCTATTTCAGCTATTCGAAATCATAATACAAACGTAATTCTCTCAGAAGAACACAAGAAAGTTGGAGTACCTACAAATTGCTCTGGATTATTCTCAAAAGATGGATTAAAATCACTCTCTAAATTTGTGAATTATAAAAAATTCATCATAAATAGATTCAATGGAGCAATCCTAAATTTTGCTGGAGAGGAAATAATCGTTAAGCGTCCTTCCTCTGTTGCGTATAAACTAAATCGCACTCTCTTTGATCAGGAACTTGCATCCAATGCAGAAAAAGAAGGGGCAAAAATAAATTATAATGAGCGAATCAACTCTAAATTTCTCTCGAATAATATAATCGGAGCAGATGGTCCAAGCTCAATAGTTGCAACCATGTTTGGATTCCCAAAAATAACTAAGTTTGTTTCAACTATCCAGCTAAAAACCAAATTCAAAAGTAAAGACCCACACAAGGTTGAGCTTTTTTACTCAAATAAACTATTTCCAGGATTCTTTGGGTGGATTATTCCCGAGAGTGAAGAATATGCAGAATTTGGTTGTGGTTCTGTTCTTCCTTTCAATCCGAAAAATAATTTCCTAAAATTCCTAAAATCAAATGGGGTTAAAGAATCCTCAAATAATAAACTTTCCCATTGGATTATCCCAATCCATACTAGAAAATCAACCTCTAAACAAGTAGGTAAGAGAAATGTTCTTTTGGTTGGAGATGCTGCTGGCCAAATTAAATCAACCACAGGAGGAGGATTAATCTTCGGAGGGAACTGTGCAGTACTTGCAGGTAAATATTATACTATTCCAAGAAGATACGAATTTGAATGGAGGAAGAAATTTGGTTTAGATTTATTTTTACATTCGCAGATTCAGGCCTTTTTAGGAAGTAGAAGCGAAAATAGCCTTAAAAATATAGGAAAACTGCTCAAGAACACTCGCTTGGATTCTTATTTTTCAAAAAATGGTCATATGGACAAGCCAAGTAAAATGTTGAAATTTGATTTGGTTAAGCATCTATTTAATTTTAGATCCTAATTAGCTCATTAGTTGCTTATAGACCCTCAAACTCCTCCCTTCTAGTAATTGCCTGTCTTCTTGCAAAATTAGCTAGTTGTTGTGCTTCCTTTTTCATATTTCTCCATTCCTTGCTTTGCATAATTTTCCAAATTATTGTCTCTATTTTATTCAGTGCTTCTTTATCTTTTCCATGTTCATCTATAAGACTCATTAAGGCTACCATATCTTCTGTAACTAAAAGCTTACGTATCTTTTTTTCTGAAATTGGACACACCCAATCCAAGAATCCAAATAATGATTTTCGTCGTGGGATTACCCGAAATTCCTTTTTTACCAGTACACGACTCATTCTTTTTCACCAATCCGATTAGTATCTCTTAATAAATTGTGTATAAATATGACAAGATTAGTTTTTAAATATTGAAGCTTATCTCTCTTAAATATTTTCTAGTAAGGAATACTCATGCTTTTCGGCACATCCGGAATACGCGGGCTCTACAATAAGGAGATTACAGAGGAATTAGCCCTAAAAATCGGAAATCTTTTTGCAGATAAGTCCGTAGTAGTTGCCCGTGATACTAGAATCACTGGAGAATCCCTAGCCAAGGCAGTTATTTCTGGAGTTCTATCTAGGGGAAAAGATTCAATTTACTTAGGAATCGTTCCAACCCCTACCCTTGCACTAGCAACTAAAAAATTCAAATGCAATGGAATAATGCTAACAGCTTCTCATAATCCTCCAGAGTACAATGGACTTAAACTATTTTCTAATGGAAAGGAAATTTCTAGGGCAGAGGAAAAAGAAATTGAACTAAAATTTGAAAGAAATCACTATGACCGAAAATCGGTCATATCTCCACAAATTGCCGGTGCTTCAAATGAGAACGTATCAAACCCACAACAATTTGTGGATAAACTAATTCTTGCAGAATGGAATAAAATTGGAACCATGAAACAATACACGAATGCAATTGAGGATCACAAAAACTTAATAAAAAAACTAATCGATATAAATACAATAAAAAAATCAAAACCAAAGGTAGTTGTTGATCCAAACGGAGCAGGAGCAGTAATCACCGTCCAACTACTAAAAGAACTAGGCTGTGAAGTACTCTCAATTAATGATTCCTTAGAAGGATTCACTAGAAATTCTGAACCAAATAAAGAAAATCTTTCCCAACTTGCCCAAAAAGTAAAAGAAACCCATTCAGATTTAGGAATAGGCCATGATGGGGATGCAGATAGGGCAGTCGTAGTTGATGAAACTGGAGAGGTTCTTCCTTTGGATGTTCAATTAGCAGTAATGATTGAGAACGAGCTTGGAGATTCTAAAAAAGGTTCAAAAATTATTTCTACAGCTGAGGCCTCTCTTATAATTCGAGAAGTAGTTGAACAGTTTGGAGCTAAATTACTCATAACTCCTGTAGGCAGTTTATATGTTTCTGAGTTAATTGAAAAAGAAAATGCTCTCTTTGGAGGAGAACCTTGCGGAGAGTACGTATTCTCAAAAGGACTAAATGTACCTGATGGAATCCTTACTGCTGCCAAATTTGTAGAACTCTTTTGCAGGAAAGGGAAACTGAGTGAGCTCAAGAAAAAATACAAAACCTATCCAATGCTTAGGGAGAAATTCAAATGCGATAATTCTAAGAAATATAAATTAGTTGATAAAATAAAGGAAGTAATAGTCAAGACTCAAGACCTCAAAGACTCAAGACTCAGGGCTGATGACGGAATCCGCGTAGATGAAGAGAATGGTTGGTTCCTAATTCGTGCAAGTGGAACTGAACCATACATTAGATTAACTATGGAATATAAAGAAAAACCAGCTCTTGATAAAAAATACAATGAACTTAAAAAAATAATTTCTAAAGAAACTAATCCCCAATCCCCATAAAACATAACTTTTAAAATCATTCATCCCAAAAAACTCCTATATGGTTCGTATTCATTATAGAGAAGCTAGTCGATTTATTGCAAATAAAGCTAGAAACGCTAGACGATTTCTTGCAAATGAAACCTTCCAGAAGCATTTACAACCAGATCGCGTGGTTCTACTAGTAGATGATGCTGCACATAGATGGATTACTCGTGTTGGCGAAAGAATAGAAAAAAGAACCGGAATAACAAAAGGAAGCATCGCTAAAGCCTCTATAACTACAGGTGCCGTTGCAGGTATTGTTACCTCTTCAATTTTTGCCACCTCTAGGGGGTGGGGAGTAACCTTTGGCGTACTAAGTGCAGTGTTTGCACTTACTACCTTTTCCAGTATAAGGGAACATACACGTGCTGTCAAATATAATATGACTGATTTATTAGGAAAATTAGAAAATAAACTACATTCTGCTCGTATGCTTTCTTTTTTTGTTGGTCCAGCACTTATTGCTGGGGGCTTAACAATTCTCTCTAGTTCTATGATTGGGCTTGGGATAACACTGCTTGCAGATGCTCTTACCTTACATCTTATCTCAAATTCAAATGGTGCTATTGATGGATTCAAAAACTTGATAAAACCTCCAGAAGATAGTATAACTAGAAGCAATGTTGGTGACAAAATATGAAAGCAGTAATTCTTGCAGCCGGGGAAGGAAAAAGGCTTAGGCCCTTAACCCATACTACTCCAAAGTGTATGCTTCCAATTGCAGGAAAACCAATTCTTCTTCATATGCTACTCACTCTTAAGGAATTAGGAATTACTGAAGCAATAATTATTGTTAAACATTTAAAGGAAAAAATAATTTCTTATTTTAAAGATAAAGATCTTGGAATTAAACTCACTTTCATTGAACAAGGAGAGGAATATGGAACAGGAGCAGCCCTTTTGTATGCAAAAGAACATATACAAGAACCCTTTCTTATGCTTGCAGGAGATACAATTCTAGATTCTTCAATAGTTAAAGCAGTAATAGCTTCACACAAAAAAGGAATAACACTTGCAGTAAAGAAGGTTGAGCATCCACATTTATACGGAGTAGTTGAACTAGATTCCAACAACCGAGTCTCAAAATTAGAAGAAAAACCAATCCACCCAAAAACCGATCTTGCTAATCTTTCTGTTTATATGTTTGATCCAGATATTTTTTCAAAACTCGAGCAAATAAAATCCTCCTCAAGGGGAGAGTATGAAATAACTGATGCTTTACTCGGAGCTCAAGCAGTAGTTGTAAATGGATTTTGGATGGACATTGCCTATCCTTGGCAATTATTCGATGCATTAGAGTTTATACTTGGAAAAATGGATTCAGATACAAAGAATGGACTAATTGATAATTCCACAATCAATGGAAAAGTTGTTTTAGGAAAAGGAGCAAAAATAATTAATTCCTATATAGACGGGGATGTATACATAGGAGAAAATACAACCATTGGTCCAAATGCATACATTCGCGGAACAAGTTCAATTGGTTCTAATTGTGCAATTGGAAGTGGTTCAACTGTAAAAGCCTCAATTCTATTTGATCATGTAAATGCAAAACATCTTTCCTATTTAGGAGACTCAATAATTGGGAATGATATTAATTTTGGCTCAGGAACCCAGATTGCTAATTATAGGTTTGATGCTGGTCATATCTCAGTTATGACTGAAAAAGGCTGGGTAAACACAGGAAGAAAAAAATTCGGTTGTGTAATTGGAGATAATACTAAATTTGGAGTAATTTCCTGTGTAATGCCTGGAAAATTAATTGGAAATAATTGCTGGGTTAGTTCTGGGGTAGTTGTAAATGAGAACCTAGCTTCAAATACAAGAATATTCCTTAAGCAAGAACATACATTCATGAAACAGGAAGAGGGAGAAGGCTGATTTAATGGAACCAAGAGAACGAGTTCGTCAACCCACAAGAGGTATCGAACCAATTAATGTTTTTTATATTTTCAGAAATGGTAAGCCAGTATCCAAAGGTCTCAACGGACCAGATGCCTCTAGCTCTCGTATTGAAGCTCTTCTTACAGAAGCAAAAGAACTAGAAAGCAGAGCAAAAATACTATTCCAACAAGGACGAGGATTTTGTAGTATTGCAGCAAATCTTTTTTGCAAATCAGCACAGAAATATAGAATGGCTGGAAATACAGAAAAGGCTGAAGAAATGGAAGATCTAGCTCGTGATGCAAGAGGAAATTTTGAGTCTTTATTTGGTGATGCCTCTCAGATAATGTGAGTAATATGGGACCTGGACAAACAACTAAAGGAAATGGAACTCAGCCTGCAGTAGAAAGAAGAAATCCAATAATATTCAAAGGTCGGGATAACATCGCCGAAGCATTAAGAATTCTAAGTAAATTCAGAAGTGGAACAGTCGATACAGGTAGTCCTTCTAGTGTTTCTAAAACATCAGGAGATCCTAATAGACAAGAAGACCATCCAGTAGAATCGCAACATCGTCCAGGTCGCAACGGACAAGATCATTTTCCTGAACTTACTGAAAAAGCTAGAATAATTAGAGAAGTGGGGGAGGCATATGTTAAGAAATATCATGGTGTTCCTGGCGGTTCTGACAGCATTTGTCGCGATCTTGTATCCATAGGTGATATCCGCATCTTAAGATGGATAAGAGATGAGATGCTAGATTTTCTTAAAAGAGTAAAAATAGAGCACCACGGTACATTTAATGATTATCATCAGGCAGATGAACATTTTAGAATGTTGTTTTCTCTTGCACGAGGTCATATCGCACCATTTGAACAAGGAAAATTAGAAAAAACAGCAATACTCCATATAGGAAGAATTAGTCCAAATAAAGAATTACGTTCATATGCTATTTCTTATTTTGAGCAAGCCGATGATACAGGAGCACTAAATGAACTAGCACGTGATTCTGGTTACCCAGATACGCGCGAAGAGGCCCAAAAAGTATTAAAACGATTGAGAGATGCAAAAAAAAGAGCAAATCAAGCAGCTTTTCTTTCTGAAGCAAAAAATCTAGAAAGTAGAGCAGATGATTTATACCAAGAAGGTGGAAATTCTTTTAAAACTGCAGCAGATCTTTATTCCCTGGCAGCAGATAAATATGATGAAGCTGGAGATTCAGAAAAAGCAGAAGAAATGCGAGGCTCAGCAGCAAAAGCTCGAGATCAATTTGATAGCTGGGATGATGACGATTAAATTTATTTTCCTAAGATCAAGCAACCTTTCTTTCTTTTTTTATTTCTTCAATAATTGCTTTCTTATGAGGCAAAAGTGCATAATTAGCCAGTAATTCAAGTGCACTCTCAATTTCCTCAATATCTCTACTTTTAGCAGCAACATCATAGGTATACTGTGCCATTTCTAATTCATCCATCTGATAATTTTCTTGGGCTTTACCTAATTCTATCAATGCTCGTTCTGAAGTAGCCTTGCAATCTGTTTTAATAAATACATAAAATAATGCCTTAAAATTTCTCAAGCGTATAAGCTCCTCAATTCCCCTTGTTCTTTTGTTAATATCTGAACTTAGTGCTAATTCAATTGATTTTGTTACTACGGATTTTCCTTCACTTGCCTCTTGTTTTAATTTCTCAAGTAATTCCTCAGAAGAAGTAATCCCATCCATTGCCTCAGCAAATAATCTATGTAAAGAAGTTAATGTTTTTTTCTCATCAGTTCTACACAACTCCTCCAAAGTCCTTTCTTTTAATGCGCTAATCCTCAGTGTTGCAATCAATGCTTGTGAGGTTTGCCCACCTGTTCTAAATGTATTTCTTAAAAGTATTACTGCGTTCCTTGGCGAACCTGCAATTCCATCCCTAAACCTTAAAGTTTTCGGATTCATAGTTATCTCTCATAAAAAGTTTCTAGTATTATTTAGACTAAAAACATTTTTAAACCTTCTTAACAACATCTAACTTACCTAATTTTAAACCCTATTCCTTAAACCCTTATTTGGTGTATATATCTATCTCATAGTTGGAATAGACCCAGGTATTCGAGTCGGATATGCAGCCTTAGATTTAGAGGGTAAACTAGTTGGCTTTGGATGCACTAAGGATAAATCCTTCGATAAAGTAATTCAAGTGATTAACCCATTAGGAACGCCTTGCTTAATTGCCTCAGATGTTTCTCCTCCACCTCATTTTGCAAAGAAAATTGCAGCAAGATTCGGAATCAAATGTTTCCATCCAAAAAAATCCCTATCCAAAGAACAAAAGAGAGTAATCGGTAACGAAATCGTAAACGCACATATTCGAGATGCTTATGCAGCTGCAGTTAAGGCTTACAGGCACTACTCAAATAGATTTAGAAGAATAGACAAACTATATCCAGAGAAAAAGGAACAATACAAACATTTACTTCTAAAAAGAGTTGCAGTTGGGAAATTGTAGTTAACCCCACAAAACAGAAAGATTTAAATATTTGTGGGGTTAACTATATATATGCATTTATCCAAGAAAAAAATAAAAGGAAAGTATTACTATTACTTAGTAAAAACAATGCGACTCCCAAATGGAGAAATAACAAAGATTAGTAAATTAGTGAAAGATCCTTCAGAAGCACATACCCCAGAAATTAAAGCATTCTTTGAACAAAAAGAAATTGAACTATTATCCAAATATGCCCAGAAACAATACGCTCAATTCAGACTTCCACAGGAAGATGCATTAGAAAGAATGGAAAAAATGAGAATTGAATATAAAAAAATCACGAAAAGGCTTTCTCCAGCCCAGCTAAAAGATCTTTTCGATAGGTTCACCGTAAATTTCACGTATGAATCCAATGCAATAGAGGGAAACTCCCTTACCCTAAAAGATGTTGCAATTGTCCTTCATGAAGATGTAAGCATAAAAGGAAAGAGCTTGCGGGAAATCTATGAAACAAGGAATTCCAGGGAAGTTGTTGACCTAATCCTAAAGAAAAAATTCAAAGTAACTGAAAAAAACACGCTCAAAATGCATTCAATGCTGGTAAAAGACATGCAAATTCCAAGTGGATATAAAACTGTTCCAAATTATATTCAAAATAGAGAAGTAGTAACTACTCCCCCAGAAAAAGTTCAAACTGCAATGAAAGAACTATTCAATTGGTTCGATAAGAATAAGGGTAAGATGCACCCCCTCCAATTAGCTGCCAAGTTTCACGGTCATTTTGAGAACATTCATCCATTTGAAGATGGAAACGGACGAGTTGGAAGATTTTTGATGAACATTATTCTTGTAAATGCAAGTTATCCACCAATAATAATTCGCAAGACCCAAAGAATATCTTATTTCAATGCCTTAGAAGATTCAGATAATGGAAGATCAATAACATTGGAACGATTGTTGTATGAGCGATTAAAAGAAACGCATGAAAAATTCTTCAAAATATATGAAAAATATTTGAAATAACTATTCACTTATTGATCCAGAAAATAATCTAACCGACTTTCCAATATTTCTTATTCTTTACAAAATTCTTCTGCGCCTCAATTATATCCAAGTAGAAATCCTCTTCCTTTCGATGAAGTTTCCTCAAAATCCTCTCAGCAGTTTCTGGCCCAATTCCATATGTACTAAGTGCAATTAGTGCCTTTTTCCCATAATTTCTAATAAGTGCAGCGGCATGCTCCATCTCAGTTTTTCTTTTTAATTTCAAGCTCAAGGAAGCTCCCCCACACTTCCCACATATAAGCCCTTCGCTAAATCCACCTAAATAAACATACCTTTCAGTTCCACAATTTACGCAAACCATCTCAAGCATCTTATTATTTGCATTATTCCTAAATGCCTCAATGATTTTTTCCTTAGGTTCAAATGCCCCAAAATATTCCCTTCCAGAGAATTTTTCCAAACCTAATTTTCCAAAATAAGAAATTTCTTTCCCTTCTTTACTTATAATTCTAATCTTTCCAGAACGTATCTCATCTATAATCCCCTGCGTTCTCTCAACATCAAAATACCTAAAGAATATTTCCCTAATAGTTTCCTCATAAACCACACTATTTTTTAGTGCCTCAATGAACCTATGCCCAATGGTCGCTCCTTCCTCAAGTAGTCCAAATAACCTTCCCACATGCAAAAATTTCAATTTCATTAAATGGCTGTAAGCTAAGCTTCTTTCTAATTGTGCCCTCACATCCCCAATTTTTTTCAAATTCTCAATTGCATATTCTTTCTTTATTTCATAAGGTGCCCGTAGAATTATTCTATATGGATCAGAAACCATTTGCACACTCTCCCCTATTTTTTCAGAGAGTGAATATGCAATCATTCTTCCAAGCCCTTCATTCACCTTAGTTCCAAAACAGCAATTAAGTATAATTATTTCCCCAGTGGATTCAACTAAAATAGTTTTCTCATTAGCTTCCTCATTCTTACTGCTCTTTCTTAATTTCCCAACTGATTGTGCAATCTCAAAAGGAACAGGAATATCCTCCCCGACCCAGGCAGGAATTAAAATATCACTTTCTGCTCCTCTTTCCACTAGGATCTGTTCATTCTCTAATTCTACAACTCTCCAGGCCTGGCCTTTGGATAAGAAGCATGTTCCAATTTCCAATCCACTTACAAACTTCTCATCCAAATTAGAAATAATTCTATTATTCAAAATTTCCTTTACAATAAATCTTTTTTGTTTTGGAATTGTGCTCAAATTCGAATAATAATACTCTCTTCCTTTTCTAGTTATCCTTACTCTATAATCATCCTCAATTTCATCAAAGAAGATCATCCTCTCTGCATCTAATTGAAGTGCAATTAATTTTAATTTGCTCAAAGGAATTGAATAAGAATATGCCTTTTGGAATATTTTGTGCACATCTTTGAGTAGTATTCCTCCTCGTTCAATTGCTATTCCAACTAACTGATGTGCAATTACATCCAACGTTCCTCTTTCTGCTTCTTTTCTCTCCAACCATCCTTCATTTGCAAAAGAAATTATTGCTTCCCCTTCCAAATAATCATCAAAATCCGGAGCAATGATTATCGCCCTGGGAATTCCACTTAGTGTATGCCCACTTCTTCCTGCTCTCTGAACAATTCTAGAAACAGTTCTTGGAGAGCAATACTGAATTACCTGCCCAACATCCCCAACATCTATACCTAATTCTAAAGAGCTCGTTGCGATAATTGCATTCATTTCTCCTTTCTTGAACTTATCCTCTGCTTCTATTCTGCTCTCTCTAGAGAGTGAACCGTGATGAACATCTAGAAATCCATCTTCCTTTAGAGTAGCTCCTAATTCCTCAGCAGTACTCCGCGTATTTACAAATATGATTGTTCTTTCTTTTTGAGCAAGTTCCTTAACTCTATTTACTCTTTTTTTCTGATCCTCTATTAACTCAACACTCAGATCCATTTCCTTCTTTTTCTCTTCCTTTGCAATCGAATATGGTCTATCTCCAAATGCAATTCCAGCTGCATCCTGTTCATTGGAAACAGTAGCGCTAAGTGCAACCCTTTGGAACTGGGCAATTTCATTTAATCTTTCTAATGCAATAGAGAGTTGCGCTCCTCGTTTATTATCCATCACATCGTGAATTTCATCAATAATTACAAATTTTATATTCTTCAAGTAATTTCTCATTACCCTTCCAATTAGAACAGCCTGTATACTCTCAATAGTTATAAGCATTATTTGTGGAGGATTTTTTCTATGACTATCTCTTTCACTTTGAGTTGTATCCCCATGTCTTATTGCATGTGTTATTCCTAATCGCTCACACCACCAATTAAATCTCTCTTTTAAGTCTCGGTTTAAACTCCTCAAAGGAGTAATATATAATGCTTGAATTCCTTTCTCATTTTTGTTTATCTTTTCTAGCACTGGAAGTAGTGCTGCCTCAGTCTTTCCTGATCCAGTTTGGGAAATAACCAATACATTTCCTCCTTGTAGAATTTTTGGAATCGCATTTTTTTGAATAGGGGTGAACTCAGGAAATCTTTCTTTTATAAGATCCAATAATTCAGACACAATATTCTTTTCTCAGAGAGTCTTTTTAAGCATAAGTAGGGGGATGGATTCCGAGACGCGCATAACCAATATTAACCTTTCTACCCTTAATTATTGTGCTGATATTCATGGAAGAAGATAAAATTAATGTAGAAGATTTTAGGCAAGCAGGTAAGCTTGCATCTAAGATTAGGGAAGAGTCAAAGTCGCTAATTAATCCTGGAGAAGGATTATTAGATATTGCAGAAACAATAGAGAAAATGATTTATGAAGAGGGAGCAAAACCAGCATTTCCCTTGAATATCTCAATTAATTCTCTCTCAGCCCATTTTACTCCAGAATTGAATTGTGACAAGACTTTGGGAGAGGAAGATGTAGTAAAAATAGACATCGGAGTATCAATAAATGATGCAATTGGAGATACTGCATACACTATTGATTTAGGTGGAAAATACGAAACTTTAGTTAAGGCTTCTGAAGAAGCATTGGAAGCTGCAATTGCAATTGTGAAACCTGGGGTAAAGATTGGAGACATTGGAGGGGCAATTGAGGAGAAAATCAAATCCCATGGATTCAAACCAATTGCTAATCTCACAGGCCATAAAATAAGCACTGGGCTTCTTCATAGTGGAATAGATATTCCAAATGTAAAAACTGATGATCCTTATGAAATGCAGGTGGATGAGGTTTATGCAATTGAGCCTTTTGCAACTACTGGAAGTGGATTTGTTTCTGATTTAGACCAAGTAGAAATCTTTTCTTTAGTTTCACTAAGTCCAGTTAAGATGAGACAATCCAGACAAATTCTAAGTCACATAATTGAACAGTATGGCCTTCTTCCATTTGCAGAACGATGGTTAAATAAAAAATTCAATTCAAGGTTAACTGTTGGAGCTGCACTAAAGGAAATGTTAAGGGAACAAATAATTCGGGCATACCCAGTACTAAAGGATTCTGGAGATGGAATTGTTTCCCAGGCAGAGCACACTGTTCTCGTAACTGAAAGTGGGTCAGAAGTTCTAACCAAGTAAGTATAAAAACATTTCCGTACACAATTTTCTTCTATGGCTCAAACCCAAACATTTAGATCCAGACCTATTCAACGAGCTGCTAACTGGGCATTCTGTCAAACTTTTGGAAGAAAATATACCGGCGGACCTACAATTAAAGCTGCAATAAAGCGTGCAAAAAAACTCAATGAACGCGGTTGTAGGGTAATTCTAAATGTACTTGGAGAACATTTTACTTCAATTGAAAAAGTTCGTAATACACGTAATTCATATCTTCAGCTTTTGGATGCAATGAAAGAACATGGAATACGAGGAAGTATCTCTCTAAAACCTACAGAACTTGGTTTTTCTTTAAAACAAGATGATCAGGGTTCTACAAAAAGAGAAGATATAGAAGCATATACTCGACGTAATATGTACCAAGTTGTTGAAAAAGCACATAAGCTTGGAATTGCTGTTGAATTTGATATGGAAGATCGAGATACATTTGCTTTTACTGTGCAAACCTATAATTTCTTCAGAAGTTGGATTCAAGGTTCAACTTTACTACTTGCTTTGCAGGCAAATGTAAGACTCTCCTTACAGGTTTTAACTGCATTAATTCAATCTAGTACTCGAGACCGTCCATGCGGAGTGAGACTAACAAAAGGCATATACGATAATAATGAACCCGGACTTCTTAAAGATAGCGAGGTAATAGCACATCTAATTCAGCTGATTCGTATGGCAGTAATGAGCAGTGGCCCAGAATTCTTAGTTGCCCTAGGAAGTCATCATTCAAAGGTTATAGATGAATATTTATATTTTATACAAGAATCTAAAAAAGAATTCTTAGAATCACAAATTCTTTTTGGAGTAAAGAATGATCTTATTCCACAATTACAGGAAAAAGAAATACCTGCAGCAGTTTATTTAGGATTTGGAGAACATGCATTTGCATATAGCTTTAGAAGAATGAGGAAAAACCCAGGATTTTTCTGGAAGATTATGACAAAAATATTTGAAAGAAAGTATAGGTTAGAAGTAGAATCAGATAAAATCCATGCTCCAACAGAAGCCAAAGGAGTAGAACTAGAAGCCCCTACTCCAATAAAAGCTCAACTTCCTCGTTTTGATTCAGATAAAAGTGATGAGGAGTTGCGAGCATGAAACCTGTAACTGTTGTACGCTTAGACCCTCCACTAAGAGGAATTATTCGTCGTTTTGATCATGTACTTCCAGCTGTAAGTGCAAAAGTTACTGGACAAATTTATGTAAAGTCCTCTAAGAAAGATCATAAGGATTGTGGCTTTCTTTTTGTAATCGGCAATACCTTAGTTGCAGGGGTATTTGATGGAGTAAGTGTTTCTAGTTCTACTGGAGCAGATATCAAAAAAATTCGTGATACTTTACTTTTATATTTAGAGAATTTTAGCCATGGCTTAATAAGTGAATCAAAATCAGATGTTGTTAATAGTATTCTTTCCCAAGTTGCTAGGCAGATTCCACAAGGTATCCAAACTACTCTTTCTTTAGTTATTCTAAGTAAAGAAGATAGTTATTGGTCAGGAAGTTCTTTTGTATTTGGAGATTCCCCGGTTTTTTTATTCGGTAAAAATAACAGTGGATCTTTTGATTCTCGTGTATATGTAGAACAAAAACCAACTATCCTACAAATTCATATGCAGGACAGATCAACAATTCATACTGACTTTAGTATGGCTTGTGTTAACTGTGGAATTGTAGGTTCATTTAGATTAGAACGCGGATCACACATTCTAGTAGCTACAGATGGTCTTTCAGATAATTTTGAAGTTGTTTCTAGACTAATGGTTCCAACTGTGCCCATTACACAAGATACACCAAGAAATTTAGGAGATTTGAACCTATACGAAGTAATTGATCCCTTTGGTTCAATTGAACTCAAGAGATTACTTTCAGAAGGAAAATTGTCGCTAAATACCTTATTTAGATTGGCTTCTTCTAGGATTAAAAAAAATGAAATCCACCACAACTATCATTTTGATCCTAACGATAAAACTAATGTTACAATTACTACTGTTCTACCAAAATCAGATGAATCTGCTACTGGAATTCTTATAGAGTGCTTATAACTTACTCAATAGATATTAGTTACGAATGCTCAATAAATATTCAGTTATATGAAAGCGTGTTGCAGTAACTTCTCCACCCTCATTTAGAGTAATTGTAGCGAACGTGTGTCCAAATGGATCAATTGCACGACAATGTAAGTTATCTGGATTCCATCTTAATCTAACTTTATCAGGATCAGCTACATCAAGTCCATGTATACCTACTGCTTCTAGCATTCCTCCAATTGTTCTCCTTACTCCCCTACTTCTTTCACTATCTAATAATTCCCCTGCTTGTCTGGCAGATGTTCTTGTTTTATCATCGCTTCTTAGACCATTTACAATTCCAGTTCTTGCTCCCCTCACACCTTCTGCGCGCACAACACTAGCCATCTTCATATTATCCCTCTTGTTTATCATTACATTTAGTGAAATATTAGTTAAAAGATGTCCAGTTATCTTTAAAAATCATTCGCCAGTTTCTACGACTATTGGCGTATAGGCTCAATCAATGACTTACACAAGACAATGCCTAACAAAATACTCATGGAGTTTAGTTCCTTCTAGTTCTGGATGGAAAGTAAGTGCAAGGTAAAATCTATTTCCAATTCTTTCCTCTACCCCAATAATTTCTTCAGTATCCTTAGCAATTACTTGAACATTTTTTCCAATTGATCTTATTTTTGGAGCACGGATAAATATTCCATTCATTTCTCCAAATTTACTCCATATTTTTCTTTCAAAAGATTCAGTTTGTGCTCCATATGCATTCCTATCCACTTCAATATTCATTAGTTCAAGGGTTTTTTGTCCTTCTTCTTGTCCTGAGATTTTTTTCGCAAGTAAAATTGTTCCAGCACATGTTCCAAATATATTTTTTATTTTTTTAATTTCCTCAACCATTCCTTCCCTTTCCAGTAATTTCATTAGGGTTGTAGATTCCCCCCCTGGAATAATTAACCCATTTAGTCCGTTCAATTCCTTCTTAGTTCTAACCTCAACTACTTCACATTTTACTTTTAGTTTTTCAACTGCTAGTTTAGTTGCATTCAGATGTTCAATTACATCTCCTTGTAATGCTAGGATCCCAATTCTCATTAATTATTTTACACCTATTCAAATTTTTAAACTATTCTAAGAGAAGAAAAAAGAAAAATAAAAATCTAAAAAACTAGAATGAACATGCTAGGCCAGCAACGAAATCTTCAAATAGCAATTTTCGAGTTTCTGGTGTTCCTATTGCAAATAAATCTGCATAAACCGACCATCTTTCTGCGAATGCTTTGCTTAATTTTACTCTTCCACCTAATCCATCAATATTTGTTGCCCAAATTCCTAGTGCACCTGCATTAAATCCGTTTCCTAAATCTACATCTGCACCTACAAATACTGGGACAACTGTCCAGTCATCTACTTCAGAACCAGCAATTACTGTTACCCTACTTGATACTTTAACTAGCACATCCCCACCAACTGCAGATTTTACTCCTAAGTGGTTTTGATTGCTATATGCGTATATTTCAGTAGTTAACCATTCTAAAACCCTCACACCTAATGTTTCTGAGACATGTTCAACAGGATTTGTTGGTTTTGAATCCTCGCTTACTGGTACTGCTAAACCAATTCCTCCATTAAAGTATATAATTCTAAAAACCTCAGTACTAATTCCAATACCAAGAATACCCCTTCCTTCTTTAGTTCGAGAATTGTAACCTATACCTGAAGAGGGAGTTAGAGTTAGTCTTGGTTTCTCTGTTGGTTTTTCCTCAGCGTTTAGACTTTTTATTGGAAAAAGAGTAGAAACAAAAAGAGCTGCACCAGCTAATACTGCTGCCATCCCCTTCCTAACTCTAGAAATTCTCCTTGGTCTTACATCATTAGTTCCATGTTGTAATTGTTTAGCCTTCATATTATCATCATTATATACTTATAGAACAGTTTTTAAAGGTGTCTTTTAATGTTCTCACATATACACCCCCTACTCTCATTCATTGGAAACACCTTCAAATCCAGAGATTCCACTGGTCTGTCCGTGAAAAAACCATGGTTTTTTCCCAGTTTTTCAACATTGTTGAAAATGACCAGTTGGGTTACCAAAATAATACTCCGCACAGTGGAATCTCTAGCTGTCAAAAACCACTAGTCAGAGACTGGTGAATTGAACGGAGAACCGTTCAAATATCTCGACATGGCAATGTCTCGATGGCTTGTTTTTGACAATGTTTAATTGCAGAATCAAGCATTGCTTCAAATTCCGCAAGCAAGTTAATTGCTACTCTTGCCATTTGATGATTATTTTCAGGGTACTCTCGCATAACTGTTCTAAACATTTCAGAAATTAATCCATGGCCTAAGAACCGAGTATGACCAGTTAAGTCTCTATCCACTCCACAATAGTCAAAAGGTTCCTCATATTCGTGAGACGCACTTGCAAAAGTCTCTATGAGTTCCTCACGGGATTTTCCAGTTAGCCTCATATACTCATCGACAATTTTTACTATTACCTTATCTTCTGATTCATAGACTAACCAAGGATTTTCAGCACGTGCTACTGATTTTAGTATATCTGCAATTTGAATGTGCGTTGCATTAAAACGAGCTTCTACAAAGTTCCCAAGCCAGTTATCTCTAGAATCGAGCTCTAACTTGTAACGATCTACAGTCTCATTCTCACGAATCATGCCTTGCAAGTCAATTGGATCTAAAATCGAACGAGATAATACTATTTCTCCTCCAATCTCTTTGAACCAAATCCTTGCCCGTATAGTCAATAAATCATTATACACCAACAATGCTTCGTTTCTTTTATCAATTACACACTGTTCATATCTGCATATGTAAACACCAGCATCTGTTCTTTGACTCATTTCTTGAACATGTTCTAGATTAGAAGCTACTTCCATCAATGATCCAGCCTTTCTAAAAAATCCCTCCTTTCTCGCATCTTCGCATGATATTAGTCTAAATGCTTCTTCGCAGTTTCTACGTGCTTTTTCTAAGACCTTTTTTGCTAGCTCTGGGTTTTGAATACGCATCCTTTTCCTACGCATCATTTCGCAGGAATGTATGCAATGCCTACCATGTTTTGTACTGTTCATAATTTTCACCTTTTTTGGAATTCAGTTTCCCACCGACTTCCTGTTACTATCACACAACCGCACTATTTAAATACTGTTGGTGATAAGTATCACCACAGATAAGCAAGGAGCCAAAAATACCAAAAGTATTATAAGGATAATACTCCAATGATATCAAGGTGATATTATGCCAGTAGAAAGCTTTACCCTACCCCCTTTAATGAAGGAGGAACTAGAGGCAATTCCAAAAACAGGCTTATACTCCAGCGTAAGCGAATTCATGAGGGATGCAATTAGAGCCTATTTTGCAGTGAGGCGGGATGTAAGAACAGCAGTAGCCATAGAGTTGTATAAAGAAGGAAAGGTTTCCAGCGGAAGGGCAGCTGAAATTACAGATGTTTCCTATGAGGAAATGAGGAAAATACTGATGGACCGGGGAATTTGGAAAGAGCTTTCTTCAGGAGAGGTAAAAGAAAGTTCAGAAAACGTGCTCAAACAAATAAAAAAAGGTAAGAGAAAATGATTGTTGTTGCTGATACTGGGTTTATTAGCAGCTTACTAAAAATAAATAGAGAAGAATTAATCCTCAAATTATTTGAAATAGACCATATTCTTGTTCCAGTACAAGTAGTACGTGAATTGGAGAAAAGTTCTTTTTTCAATAAAACTACCCATCTGTTTTCCTATACTGAGAGCAGCAAATCTTGGATTCATATCACGAATGTTGAAATTGAAAAGAATCCTGAACTAGGAGAAGGAGAAACAGCAGCAATAAAACTTGCAAGAGAAAAAGATGCAGTGCTTTTAATTGATGATAAAAAAGCATTTAAGGAAGCAGAAAAATCCGGCATACTCTGTCTAGACCTCGCAGGTTTCCTTTTTTCATGCAAACAGATGGAGTTAATCAACACCAATCATATAAAGTCCATAATAAATGACCTAAAAGAGAAGGACCATTACAGTTTTTCCAAAGAAATCTTGGAACTGTTATTAAGTTAGGCTGGAGGCACCTTTAATATGTACGAAACTACTCTCCTGAAGCTTGGCCTTACAATGAATGAAGTTAAGGTTTACGAGGCACTAATTAGGATGGGTCAGGCTCCAATAGAAAAGATCGCAGCAAGATCCGGAGTCCACAGAAGAAATATCTATGATTCAATTGCAAAACTCCTAGATAAGGGATTAATTTCTGAATTAGTAGTCCTTGGAAAAAAACATTATCTTCCAAGGGATCCAAACCGATTTGCAGATATGCTTACAGAAAGGCAGAATGAATTAAATTCAATTCTCCCAGACTTGCAAAAAGATTATAGAAAAGTAAGGGAAGAAGAGGAAGCTTATTTCTACAGGGGAATAGAAGGGTTCAAGAATTATTTAAATGATATTCTAGAGCAAAAGGAAACAGTTTATTTCATAGGTGCAAAGGCCTTTTGGTTAGACCCTCGGTTACAATACTTCCTTCCAAAATTTGATGAAGAAAGAAAAAAACTAGGAATAAAATTCATGCACCTATTTGATTATGAGGTAAAGGAAAAGAAACCAGAAATTTTAAAATTCGTAGGAAAGCCATACAAATTTCTTCCAAAGCAATACTCTGGTCCAACAGCAATAGATATTTTTGGGGATTACGTGGTTAGCTTTACTGGAGTGGAAATAGGAAAACTAGGAAAGGATCCAATCCAATTTGTAGTTAAGAGCAGAAGAATGGCAGATGGGTATAGAAAATTCTTTGATTATATGTGGAACACGTTGTGACGTGTTCTACAGATCTGAAATCCAGGATTTCAGAGTGATGTGGAACCAACTTTAGCGTGCCCCCTAAATGTTTAAAAATCTTGTGCCCCCTAATTACCTGTGGCTTACATCGAGAAGAAGATAATTAATGGGACTGCATACTACTACCTAACTGAAACAAGGAGAGTTGGAAGTAAGTTTAAGAAAACAAGAAAATACTTAGGAAAAACAATTCCAAAAAAGTTTGCAACTCAGAAGAAAAAACAAAAGAAAGTAATCAGAACTCTTTTAACTAAAAAAGAACTGCAAGGATTAGAGAAAATAAGAAAAAATTACTTGAAGCAACACAGAATAGATAAAACACTCTTAGAAGATGAAAAAGAGCGAATCGTAAGTTTCATTTACAATACAAACGCAATAGAAGGAAATACTCTCACACTAGAGGAAACAAAAAGCATTCTAACTGGTAAAAAAATCACTCTTACCGAAGAGCAATCAGACGCTCATTCGGTAAGATCTCGCAAAGTCAGTTTGCCTGCCGACTTTGCGATAAAACTAGAAAGAAAAGAGAGGGATGTAAAAGAAGTAGAAAACATGAGAGAATGTATTGATTTTCTTTTTGATTATAAAGAAGAATTAACTGAGGAAATGATCCTAAAATTACATTATATAGAGCAAAAAAACATAATGTCTGATGCAGGAAAATTCAGAACAGTTAATGTTCGCGTAGGCAATTACTTATGTCCCTCATGGCCAGAAGTTCCTAAACTAATGAGCGAATTCCTAACCTGGTATGAAAATGCTAAGAAAGTTCTTCCTCCTTTTGAACTTGCAGCACTGGTTCATTTAAAGTTCGTAAGAATCCACCCATTTAGTGATGGGAATGGAAGGATGGCAAGATTACTCATGAATTTTATCCTTCTGAAATCAAAAATACCTTTACTAAATATATTCAATGATGAGAAAATACTCTATTATTTGGTTCTACAAAAATATGATTACGATAAAAAAGAAAGACCGTTTGTAAAATATTTATTTGAAGTTTTTGTTGGACAGTATAAAAATTATCTATAGTCCAATCTCTTTTCTTATTCTCTCCACATTTTCTTTAGAAGCAGCAATAATTAGGTTTTCTCCCTTAAATTCCTTCTTACTAACAAAACCTCCAGCCTCTTCAACAATTAATTTTCCAGCAGCATAATCCCATTGCTTCAATCCAATAGATACATATGCATCAATCCTATTTGAGGCAACATAAACTAATTCAATTGCAGCACTTCCTAGTTTTGCAGTTCGTAAGCATTTTGGATATAGTGCATTAAATATATGTTTCACAACTTCTGAATTTCTTTTTGAATCTGGAAAACACCAACCTAAAAACCATTCCTCAATCTTAGAATTACTTTTCACATTCAATGTTTTCAGTTTCCTGTTCTCAGTTTCCAGAACTGCTCCCCTTCCTTTTTCTGCGTAAAATAGTTCATCAGTAATTGGATTATACACTGCTCCAGCAATTGTTTCTCCTTTATGTTCCAATGCAATTGAAATCGCACTCAAAGGGATCTTATGAATAAAATTTGTAGTTCCATCTATAGGATCAATTACCCATCTGTACTCTGAACTTTCTTTTCTCTCTCCACTCTCTTCTGCAAGAATTGAATGGGTTGGAAATTTCTCTCTTATTTTTTCTTTTAAGAATTTCTCAACTTCCAAATCAAACTCAGTTACAAAATCCTGCGGATTTTTTTCTCTACTCTCAACTTCTCCAAAATAACCTTTTCTTACAATCTTCCCAGCTTCTTTTGTTAGTTCTTCTAGGAATTTCATATATTGCATATTCTGTATTCTCTTAGAAGTATTTATAATAATATTAACTCCATTTGATTTTCATGGCATATAATAATCTAGGACCAACCTGGAAGCTTATATTGAAATTATTTCTACTCACAATGACTGTTTTTTACTTCGGAGTACTTTATTTTATAACCAGTTTAAATCCAAAAACTCTTTCTTTTGAGAGATTTGAAATTAACTTACTCGGTCTTCTTTTATTCTTCTTCGCATGGCTCCTAACTGTAATCCCAGCAATAGAACATATACTCGGTTTTAAATTATTCAGCATTGTTTCAGAAATAAATATTGGAAAGCATATCTTCAATATTGTACTTATTCTAATTGCGCTTTACTTCAATATCGCTCCAAAATTTCAAGATTTAGAAGGTGGAATATGGCCATTCTTTCTTGGATTTGGGATTGTAGCGCTTGCAATGTATGCACTAACTGAAATGACTGTTTCAGAAATAATTAAGATTAGTTAGATCCCTCTTTTTGCTAGTCTTTGTTCTTCAGGCATAGAAGTTACATCCAATCCCTTCATTGGTTCCCCTAATCCTTCAGAGGCCTTTGCAACCTTTTCTGGATCATTAAAATGTGCAACTGCATCTACAATTGCTTTAGCCCTTTTCTCAGGGTCTGAGGATTTGAATATTCCTGAACCAACAAATACCCCATCCACTCCTAATTGCATACAAAGAGAAGCATCTGCTGGGGTTGCAATTCCTCCAGCTGCAAAATTCACAACAGGTAATCTTCCAAGTTCTTTTACTTTTTTAACTAATTCTACAGGAACTCTTAACTCTTTAGCTCTATTTTTTAATTTTTCCTCACTCATTCCTTTCAGTTCTCCAATTTCCCTGTTAATTGCCCGAATATGTTTCACTGCTTCAACTATATTTCCTGTTCCTGCTTCTCCCTTGGTTCTAATCATTGCTGCCCCTTCATTTATTCTCCTAAGTGCTTCTCCTAAGTTTCTTGCTCCACAAACAAAAGGAATTTTGAATTTAGTTTTATCCACATGGAATTCCTCATCTGCAGGAGTTAAAACCTCGCTTTCATCTATATAATCAACCTTAAGTGCTTCAAGAATTTGTGCTTCTGCAAAATGGCCAATCCTGCACTTAGCCATTACAGGAATAGTTACTGCTGCCTTAATTGCCTTAATCATTAATGGATCGCTCATTCGTGCAACTCCTCCTTGTACACGAATATCTGCTGGAACTCTTTCAAGAGCCATAACTGCAACTGCTCCAGTTTTCTCAGCAATTTTTGCTTGCTCAGGATTAGTTACATCCATAATTACTCCACCCTTGAGCATCTGAGCGAGTCCTGATTTTAAAGTAAATGTTCCTGTTTTAAGATTAGACAATATTATCCCCTAATTAATTGGTAATCAAACAGTTTAAAAATATTGAAATCAAATCGTCTTATCAATTTTAAAATTGTTGCATATGAAATAGATATGTGGAAACTGTAAAATCAACAGCTAGAGCAACGCCAGTATCTCAGAAAAAAGCTCTAATGGGTGTAAGCCATGGAAGTAGAAAAGAATTAATTGCATTATGCAGGGAGCTAGATAGAAGAAAACCAGTTTCTGTTGGCTTAGAATTAAGAGAGGACTATGAACCAGCTGATTCTCGGATCGGCTTCTTTGGAGATATTTATACTTATTTTAAATTAAAAGTTGTTCGGCTCGTCCTATTAGATAATCCTGATCTATGGAATGAAACACAAGCAATGCAATTTTTGAAAGCAATACATGAAGGCGTATCCTCCCTTGCTCGATTAAAATACGACCTAGCTGAAATCATGCGTAGGTTAGAAGAGGATTGGATTACTCCAGAAGAGAGAATACCATCAATTATTATGGCGCAAAGATTGCAAAGGGCATTGGAATTAAACCAGGAACTTCCAACTGGAGATCTCGTATTACGGCGCTGGCAAGAATTAAATGTTCAGAGGAGTGATTATTTTGTAGGAAGAATTCTCCATTATGTTCCAGAACTTGTAGTTGTTGGACTTGACCATGCTCGTCAAATGGCACCGAAATTAGCGGAACAATACACTTTAGAAATATTCTCTGAGGCTCCTGCAGAATTGAAGGGCAGGACCATACTATCACATGATCTTCTTAATCAGTAAAAGAGATATACTCCTAGAGCGTGGGCCCGTGGTGTAACCTGACCCGGAACTGACCCCCCTCCCCCTAATTTTGTTTATAAATTACATCCCTGTTCTCTTTTTATGTCGTTAGAAATAACTCCCAGTTCGGATTTAGCTGAAATTTGCGGAATTCATGCTGGAGATGGATACTTACGCAATAAAAATTATAAGAGAGAATTAGATATTAGTGGGTCTCCAGAAGAACAACCATATTATGATAATCACATGGCACCTCTTTTTTCTAGAGTTTTCGGAGTAGAACCTAAATGTCGATTATTCCCTTCAAGAGGAACTTATGGTTTTGTAATTAGGGATAAAAGAGTAGTTGAAAAAATGCACGAATTAGGATTTCCGTATGGAAAGAAAAGTCTTATTGTACGAGCTCCAACATTTGTAATGGAAACTGAAGACCCTAAAATAAAAGCTGCTTTTTTGAGAGGTATTTTTGATACGGATGGTTGCTTAACTTTTAATCGAAGAGTTTGTGGAAAATATTGTATATTCAAAAAGACCCATAACTATTATCCGGTTATCGATATTGCTTCTATATCTAAGGATCTCATTAGTGATTTGAGAGTATTGCTATCTACACTAGGTATACATTATTGCCATAGAACATATATCCATAAAAAAGAAAACGAGCACATTTCATATACTCTTTACGTTCGAGGCAATTATTTTCTTACTGAGTGGATGGCTTCAATTGGAAGTAATAATCCTATTCAATTGAGCAGATATTGGATTTGGAAGAAATACGGTCACTGTCCTTCGCACACAACTTTTAAAGAACGTTTATTAATTTTGAGTGGAGATATATCTTTAGATTATGGGCCCGTGGTGTAACCTGGATAACACAAATGGCTTCGGATGCATTCTCCCAAATGCGGGAGTGACCATTAGACTGAGGGTTCAAATACATTCTCCTGATCGAGAATATTTTGAGAATCCCTTCGGGCCCGATTTCTATATTCTCAATATACAGTACTCCTAGGCTCAACTAAATGATGCTCTGGATTCGGAATTTTAGGGCCAAGAGACCACAAATAATCATTCATTTGCATCTGAGCAATTCCTAAACCTAAACTTAATTCTCGAACAGCCATAATTGTGCTTGCACGGATTTCACTCTCTTCAGTTCCACCTAGAACAAGAGGAATGCGCCCATCTACTTTCTGAGCAAGTGTTGACGAATATTCTAAAATGCCATAATACCTTAGAACCATTGGAAGAATATAATCCGCACACGCTGTTAATTGTTCAGTGTTCGAAATAGGAAGACCAACCATTTGGGCTATATCAGAAACTAATAGTTGGGCCCTTTTGTAGAAATACACAACCTCACCATTATACTCTGTAGAATCATTGAAAGAGGGAAAATCCTCCACTAAACGATCTAATAAATAAAGTGCATCAAGTGTTCCAATATTACTCTTTCTTAGAAAAACAGAAGTAAAATCTGCATCATACACCCCACAAGTAACTGTTCCAATTTCCTTAAGAATTCTCAAACGCTCTTCCAACATTGGTATTTGTACTGCATCTATACCTCTAAGGACATATGCCAGCTCCCCTCTTGTTAGTGAAGCAAGATATTTTGGATTCAATATAGGTACACCAGCATCATTTGCCCTCTTCAGAGCAGCAATCATGCTCCATGTTCCTCTTTCAAGTGGTTTTCTTTCATGTTCTACTTTCCATTTAGGTTCTCCCCAATAGCTAAAACTAATTGCATTAAAAACAACTAGAAATGCAACCTTTTCTCTTTTACTTAGTGAGGATAAATCTACTGGACATTCCTGCATCCAGTGCTTTCCTTCATTTTTAAAGTTTTTAGCCAATTCTCCAAGTCTCTTCCGATTAATTCTAACATGCGCTGCCTGTTCTACAACTCTCTGCACACTTTCTATAACTCTCATACTCACTATGCTTTTTGCTAGATATATAAAATTTACTAACTATTTTTTTACATTATTAAACTTTATAAACTGTTTTTATTTAATATTGTAATATGGACAAACTGGATTCGAACATTCTAAGAGAACTTACAAGGAATTCCAGGATTCCAATTACTAAATTAGCAAAGAAATTGAGATCATCTAGGGAAGTAGTTAACTATAGGATTTCCAACCTAAAAAAAGAAGGACTCATCTTAGGTTTTGTTACTGAGATCGATCTTGAAAAACTTGGTTTTATTGGAGCTGCTGTTTTCATTAATATCAAGGCTGAGAAAGAGGAGGAATTCAGGCAATTCATCAAAAATTCTCCCCATGTTTCATGGGTTGCAGAACATTCTGGTATTTGGAAGTTTATACTGTCTATATTCGGAAGGAACAACAAAGAACTAGATGATAAATTCCTTCAGCTTTACAATACATTCAAGGATGCAATACTGGATCATAAGTTTATCCTTCATAAGAGTTCCCACTTTTTTTATGAAAAGTATTTTGGAGAATTACCCAGCTTAGTCGTAAAGAAAAAGAAATTCGAATATACACTAGATAAGAAAGATAAAATAATCCTAAAAGAACTTTCAAAAAATTCCAGAATAACTAGTGTTGACCTATCAAATAAAACTTCAATAACAATTCCCGCGGTTCTTAAGAGGATAAAAAAACTGGAATTGGCTGGTTATATAAAAAGATACTCGATTTTTGTAGATCTCTCAAAATTAAATTTATTTCAATACAGTATTTTTATTGTAAATAAAAAAATGGAGGAGAAAGAAAAATTAATTTCTTACCTTACTCAACATCCAAACGTTTCCTTTATTGCAGAATATATCGGAGATCCTTTCTTAGAATTTGGTCTAATTTTGCGAGATCCATATGAACTAAGAAAAATATTGCAAGGGATAGAAGAAACATTCGTACATAATAAGGTAATTGAGATTTCCCTATTTCAAAAGGAGTTCGTTTCAGTAGGACCTCCAGATTGTGTATTCGAATAATGCAGCCCGATTAGTTTTTATTTCTTTCTCGCAAATATTCTCTTATGACTCTCAAACACATTGTTCTATTATTTTTGTTAGTTGGCTTAGTTTTCCCAGCATGCGAGGCACAGTTCAATGAGAACGTAACTATACGCGCATTAGATGCACTCAATCGTCCTCTTCCAAATGCAACTATACTAATCTCCTACCAAGTTTCCCAATCAAAAGGATACACAACAATTAAACCTAAGCTTACTGGTTCAGATGGAACATTCTCAACAATAATCCATAATATAGAAGGAGACGAGGATGCAGTAGATTGTGGTATTGACATCACAGTAACCTACGATGGAAAAACTGCAACAGAAAGCATAGTCGCAGGTTCACACCCAACAATAATTGATCTTAAACTAGATGTCTATTATCTAACAGTTAGAGTAGTTGATCATAGTGGTAATTCTATTCAAGGTGCAAAGGTAGTAATCAATGCTTTTGAGGGAATTACAAATAATGCTGGAAGAGCAATATTTAGAGTCGGAACAGGAACAGTAAACATTATCGTTAATTACCAAGGTGGAGAGCGATCAGAATTTTTAGAGGTATCTCAAGATATCGAATACCAATTCTCATATTTCATCTCTAACTTGAAATTAAATGTAAAAGATGATCAAGAAAATCCACTTGATGCTATTATTTCTTTTGCAGGAAATGAATATGAAACAGAAAATGGTTCAGTAACTATAGAAAGCATAGGAACCCAAAATCCAGAAATTACAGTAATTTACGAGGGACGGGAAAAGACCCCAGATATTGATCTCTCAAATTTAGAGGAATACACAGTAATCTTCGATACTCATGCTCCAACTATTGAAAGTGTTTCAGTTGTTTACGAAACTGAAAATGAACTTTTGAAATTCTTTTTAATTATAAATGATAAGGGAAAATATGCTAGTGGAATAAGCCCTGAAGGAATTACCTTGGAATATTCACTAGGTTCAGAATGGAAAAAGGCAAAAGTCTATTACAAATCTCTTTCTTCGTACATCGCAGAAATTGAGGATATACCTGTTGGAAGCGTAGTGCTGTATAAGCTTTCTGTTGAAGATAACGACGGAGTAATTGCTACTAAGGAAGCTTCTGTTTCTGTTTTAGAAGAGCAGAATGGAATAAATCAAAGTAACAATGGAAATGGAGATCCCAATGTAGATGATGAAGATAAAGGAGGATTTGACTGGATAACTCTTGTTGGAGGCCTAGTAGTTCTTGCAATTTTGGGTTATCTCATTTGGACAAAATTCATAAAAAAACAGCAAGAGGTCTAATTTTTTCTTATATTTATAAAATGGGTATTTACGGGTTTTTGAGAAAGCTTTATAAACATTCAGTTCCTAATATAAGTATACGTTTTTACAAAAATAAACACAATTGGTGGTTGTATGCCAAGGGGAAAAAGAATAAATATTGAAATGGAAATAGAAGACGAATATTTGGACAGATTTAAGAATATAAATACAGACGTTATAAAGAAGTCCAGAAATAAGGTAGAGGAATCTTTATCTAATTCTGTAAGAAATGTTTTTGACTCTGCAAGAAAGCTATATAAGGAAAAAGCAAATGAAGATGAAATTCAAAAGAACAGCTTATACTCAGTACAAGATGCATACGACTATCTAAAAGGTAAAGGAGTATATATCTCATTCAGGGCATTTGGAGGAAGAATTGAAAGAGGAAACCTTCCATTTGTTAAGATCGGAAGAAAGAGATACTTACCACAGCAAGTTCTTGATGATATGCTTGATCTTAATTCCAAATTCTATACAGTAAGAGAAGCATTTGAGGAATATAAGAAAGCTAACAAGAAAATTAATTACAGGGCATTCATTGGAAGAGTAGAGAAAGGTTCTGTTCCTTCTTTGAAGATTGGAACACGAAGATTAATCCCAAGAGATGCAGTAGAGGCTCTTGTCCACGTAAGTGAGGATTACTTTTCTGTAAGCCAGGCATTGGATAAACTTCATAAGAAAAGCATTGAAATTAGAAGAAATGCCTTTGAAAGGAGACTTGACAGAGGAAGAATCCCACACTCCAAGGTTGGAGGAAGGAGATTCATCCACGGAGATGTTCTCGATAAGTTAATTTCTCTTGAGCTTGAACTAAGATCAAGAAAGAGATAATCTTTTCTTTTTTTAATTTTTTTCTATTTTCTTTTTGAATTTCCATTAAACTAACACAACCTTTTTATTCTATTTTCTTTATCTTCTTCTCTTATCCTGAGGCAACTAAAAAGTCGCCTCAAGCTATGTCGCGAACGCCACAGCGTTCACGAGCATGTTAAGAACGTTGCTACGTTCTAAACATACACAACCAACGAGGTAGGTGCATAGTATTAAAATTGGAATTATTTAATTGGTTGTGTATATGCAACACGGTATTCTCTTAGATGCAGACTATGAAGTAAAAAATTCAGAGACATTTATAGCTCTTCTTCTAAAGGTTGGGAAAAAAACTTCTAAGTTCCTATTCAAATACGAACCCTATTTCTATGTGGATTGCCCAGAAGATAAAATAGCTTCTATAGAAAAGGTAGTAATTTCAGACAAATTTGGAAATAAAATAAAACCAACTAAAATTGAGGTAGTTGAACTAGAAGTAGATGGGGAAAAGAAGAAAATCCTAAAGGTATTTTGCAAAACCCCAAGTGAAGTTCCGCTCCTAAAGGAAGTAATTCCCTTTCGTGCTTATGAATATAATATTACATTTAGAAAAAGATTCTTCCTAGATTTTTCATTGGACCCATTCTCTGAAATCGAGTTTGAAGCTGAAGGAAATCTAATCACGAGTTTTTCTAAATCCAAAGATCCAGAATCCTTTGAATTGAATAAACTCTCATTTGATATTGAAACATACAACCCTTTAGGAGCTCCTAGAATGGACAAGGATCCAATAATTATGATTAGCTATAAAGGAGAAACTAAGGGAGTTCTCACCTATAAGAAGATTCCTGAGAAGAAGTTTGTACACACTTGCAAGGATGAAGCAGAAATGATTGGGGAATTCTGCAAAATAGTTTCCTCAGAAGATCCAGATGTTATTTATGGGTATAACTCTACAAATTTTGATCTTCCTTATTTATACGAACGTTCAAAGGCTCTAAGAATTCCATTTGAAGTTGGAAGAGGAAAAAGTGATTATAGGGCAGTTAGGCATGGATTCTCCTCTGGGCTTTCCTTAGATGGAAGAACCCACTTAGATCTCTATCCACTCATGCGCTTATTCGGGATAATTGGAATTGTAAAGACCAAAAAATTCACTCTTGAAGCGATTTATGCTGAAATAAGCAAAGGAAAAAAAGGAGATATCAATCGAAATGATATTTGGAAATTATGGGATAAGCATGAATTGGATAATCTTGCAGAATACGCATTAATTGATTCAGAAGCAACGTATGATATTGGAGAGAATTTCCTTCCACTTTGTATTGAATTGAGTAAATTAACTGGCCTTCCCCTATTTGATATTTCTCTTGCAACTAGTGGACAAATGGTTGAATTTCTTCTAATGAAAGAGAGCGTAAAAAGAGGAATGATCATTCCTTCTAGACCTCATGAAAATATGATCAAAGAGCGGGAGGAAAATCCTGTTCAAGGAGCATTTGTAAAACTTCCAGAGCCGGGAATATATGAGAATCTTGCAGTTATGGATTTTAGGGGGCTATACCCGTCGATAATTATTTCCTACAATGTGGATCCATATATGCTTACTACCTCTACTGACAATACTTTCAAGTCCCCCGAAGGCCATCATTTCAAGAAATCTCCCTTAGGTTTAATCCCCTCTGTTCTTGGTTCTCTAGTTGAGAAGAGAATAAAAATCAAATCTGAATTAAAGAAACACAAGAAAGGAACCCCAGAATATACAAAGCTTGAGGCAAGATCACAGGCACTTAAAATTATTTCCAATTCCTTCTATGGCTATCTTCTGTATGCTAGATCCAGGTGGTACAATCGTGCATGCGGAGAGAGTGTAACTGCCTGGGGGAGGCAACATATCCAAGAAACTATTAAGAAAGCTGAAGAGTGTGGATTTAAGGTAATCTACGGCGATACTGATTCAACTTTTGTCTCGATGGAAAATAAAACAAAGAAAGATGTTCTTGAATTTATGGAAAAAATAAACAAATCCCTTCCAGACCAAATGGAGCTTGAGTTGGAAGGATTCTTTCCACGTGGAGTGTTTGTTGGTAAAAAAACCGGGGAGAAAGGTGCAAAGAAAAAATATGCATTGCTTGCAGAGGATGGTTCATTCAAGATTCGTGGATTTGAATTAGTTAGAAGGGACTGGTCCAAGATTGCTAAAGATACACAAAGAAAAGTCCTTGAAGCAATTCTAAAAGAAGGTTCAAAGGAAAAGGCAATTGCAATTGTCCGTGACGTTATTGAGCAATTGCGTTCAGGAAAGGTTTCCAAAGAAGAACTTACAATCTATACCCAATTGAATAAAGATCCTCATAAATATGATATTGCTAGCCCAGAACTTGCAGCTGCAAAAAAAGCCATAAAGAAAGGAATGCAAATTGAAAAAGGTTCCTTAATTGCATTCATAATCTGCAAAGCAGGAAAATCCATCTCAGAAAAAGCAACACCTGTAGAATTTGCAGAGGATTATGATATTGACTATTATATTAATCGGCAGATTCTTCCTTCAGTCATGAAAATATTGAAAGAACTCGGATGTTCAGAAGAAGATCTCAAATTTGGGGGAAAACAAAAAGGAATTGGAGATTTCTTTTAAACGTTGATTTTTAAGCTTTTGTCAGCATAAAAATTTATTTATTAAGACGCATTTGTCTTAATGCCGCGGTAGCTCAGCTGGGAGAGCATTCGAATTTCTTTGAATTAAATTTCAATGAAATGATGAAGCTGAAGAACTCTTACTGAGTTTTGGTAACCGAAGGGTCGCTGGTTCAAGTCCGGCCCGCGGCAATTTCATTTTTGAAAATGACGGATATAGATGGAACACCATTCATAATGACGGCAATTTTAGTTGTTATTGATTAATTAATCCTCTCCAATGGGCATCAATTCATCCAACCCAAATTTTATTATCTCGGCAAGTGTCAGTGATCTTTCCTTTGGCATTGTTCCAAACATTTCCTTCATCATTACGCCTTTAATCATTCTTCCTGCACTATCTTTAAATTCATCAAGAGACGCAGCATTCTCAACAGCCATAAAAAGTCCCATTCTTCCAATATGCGCGAGTTCATCGAATTTCATATGTGGTGGTCTGTATTTTGCCACAAGTCCAGCAGCAGTATTTCTTATCCATGGGTAATACATGTTTGCAAGTTTCTGGAATGCCTCTTCCCTAATGTTTTTTATTGAGAACTTTGCCCTTCTTACCAGTTCACTAAGCTCCCCCTCAGTAATACTTTCAAGCGATTCCATTTTATCATAATCTAGTTTTCTAACTGTACACCTAAATGTGGTTTTTGCTAATGCACTTTTTTCAGTTTTTCTTCTCAAAAATTTCTGCCAACCTTCAGGACCGCGATTCATAGATACGAACGTCCCAGGAAATTGCTCCCCAGTTACTAACTCATATTCTAGTATTTTTGCTATCAAGGTTTCAGGGCTGAAATGTTTTTCCCTAGCCCATCTTGGTAAACTAAGCGCTCTTGTCCTTAGTACTCTCTCCAACATTTGCTCTGAACGTATGCGCTGTTTTTCTATTTCAACACGCCGTTGAAAGGCATTCTCCCCTAAATTTATCCACCACCATTGTTCATCAAATGGTTTTTCCGTTGCTTTCTCAATGGTTTCTATTCGTTCTAGGATGGTTTCTGGATCGCGCCGATTTTTTATATATCCCGGCATCTCCGATCCTCTTTTTTCAAGTTCTTTTTCAGCTTTTCTTCTTTTTCTATAAGCTGGTGCCAAACGTTCTGCAGTTTCCCTGCTTTGTGCTTCACTGTCAAGTACAGATACAACTACAGGTACGTGCCTTCCAACAAAATATCTTGCGTTTTGTACGATTGTTTCTGGAAATGACCACTCCCTTAACATCTTTTGAACAGTTAAATTATCCAATAACCCCCACCTCCTGAGCGTTCTAATTGCTGCTTCCCTAGTTTTTCTTCTTTGAACCAATACCTCAATCCTTTCAGCAATGAATTCCTGAGGTCGTAAAACAAGATTCCATCCTTCATTGAATGGTTGCCCTGTTGCTGCTTCAACTGCGAGAACACACTTCAAAATACGATCTGCCTTTCCCCTGTGCATAATGCGTTTAGGAACCTTCATTCCCTTTCGTTCTAATTCTGCTTTCGCATCCCGTATTCTCTCAAATCTTTCAATTCGTCTTTCAAACTCCGTTGGCGGTGCGTTCAACAAATTACGATGTCTTCTACCAAATCTCTCATTTGTTGCTGCTTCTATTCGTTCAATTCGTGCATGAATATTGCTTGCTTTTCTTCTCATCCTGGTTGGTCTAACAAAACCCCTTCTATCTAACTCTCCTTGGGCAACTACCTCTCTTTTTCTACGCTCTACTGCCGTCTCTATGTAGCTTTGCCTTCTTCTCAAGCACTTAAGTGTGATTGGCACGTTTGCCTGTACAAACAATTCCGCACGGTCTGCAAGAAGACCTGGGTTTGTTCCTTCCCGAAGATATCTTTGCACTAGTTTCTTATCCCATATCTTAAGTGCCTTTAGTCTTTCCACACCGTCCTGCATTATTGGATCTGTAAGGGGTGCTCTTTTGGGAGGGCCACCTTTTCGTGCTGTTGCAACTACGGCTCGAAGTTTCTCTTGTGATGTTTTTTTAATAGTAACTCTAAGTTGATTACGATGCACGATAATAATTAGTACTAGCTAATCTATTTAATGTTTTTTATTCATGAAATTGATGGTAGTGAACGATTTGTCATTCACATCGTCACTTTATATATTAACTTCCATTCGATAAATCAATTTCAAATCTTTCAATTCCAGGAACATTAATTGGGTCTAATTTATCAACATCCCCAATTGCAACTCTTGGAGGATTACTCTCTATTACAAATAAGGATTCGAATAAATCTGCTTTCTGATCCCCATGTTCCCTCTTTGTTGTATATCTTAAAATTCGTGCTATATCTCTCTCTACTCCTTCTCTGAGTTCAGAAGGTATTAATCTATCTGAACTAACAGTAATTACCTTATACCCCTTTCCTTCAGCAAGATCATCAACAACTACTAACTGATTTCGTATTACTGGTAATTCTGGATTATCTTCCTTTGTTTGTGCACTTGTTGGTAAAACCAAAACTCGTCCATCTCTTAAATCAAGAAAAGAAAAATATACTGTTGGAACAATAAGGGTAGTTATCTCTCTTCTTTCTCTTAATCTTCTAATTGCAACATATAAATTGTGAACTCTTAAAGATTCTTGGCTAGGCCTATTATCTGTATTCCAAAATTTAAGTACAACTGGAACACTTATTGTTTTGTTTACATGTAATCTAGAAGAAAATACTGTTGTTGTGCTTGCTGAAGTTCTAAATGTTGGTTCACTCAATATAGTCCTATCTTGCAGACATCCAAGTGCCTTAGGTACTATAGCTAGAGATCGGTCTTTTGGTTCAATAATTCTGGCTTTTTGTGAACAGAACATACTATAAATTGTGTCTATATGTGTTTAAAAATCTACCCGTTTAGGCTTCTTCGAACCTTCCTTTACCTAAGTTTTTTTGGACCTTATCAACTTCAAATACCCGTCCGTTCATTACAACATAAACTCCAGGTGGCAAAACTAATGCACTTGCAGTTCCGAATCCCATATTGAATGAAGCATCTGAAGGTAAATAACCAGTTAATGGAATCATTGCTCCGTAGAAAACAATTGTTTTATCTTGAGCCTCAGGATGATTTTTGAGTTCATCATGTATAAATTGAGCAGTATCCACCATCTTATATGTTCCAATAGGGACAGTTATTGTTCTATGCGGAGATTCTAGAATAGTATCTCTAAGTTTTACATAATCTCCATGTACTAAATCTCTGCTGTCCTTACGAGCAACATCTGAATGTTCAAATTCAAGTTCTAATAGTTCTAAACTTCTTAAATAAACAGGAATCAATGGTTCAGGAGCAACTATTGCAGTATCCTTTGTTGGGCTCCATATCGATCCAATAGTACCTCCCATATCTGCAATATGGACTATTCCTGGATCTTGAAGCATTCCAAATAATTTGTCCAATCTTCCACTTGCCATATCTGTGCTTCTTTCAAGTTGTCCTAGAGCATTAAGTTCTATATCTCTCACATCAATTATTCTTCCATCAATTGATGCATAAACACCTGGTTCTAGTGCTAATGTTGCTCCCATTGAAAATCCAGTTACAAACGGAGCATCAGATTTGGCCCATTCCAAAGGTGCTCTTGCACCGTATAAGACAATTGTTTTGTCAGTATTCCCAAGTTCACTTAAAAGATATTTTCCTATATCTGGAATTGCAAACAATCCAGAAGGAATTAGTATTCTTCTAAGAGTTGACCCTCTAATTGTTTCTAAAATTTTCTTTCTATCTGCATAAGTAATATCCCTACTATCCTTTAGGGTCTGTTCAACTACTTCTACTTCTAGGTGTAATTGTAGTTTATCTAAATATGGAGGAATTACTGAGTGCTGTGGATATACAAGTCCATCTTCTGTCATGCTAAAAACATGTTCAATGGTTCCACCTGTTGGCATTAAGAGCATCGGTCCCCTCTTCCCTCCAGACATTCTTTCAAAAAGGTTGTCTAATCTTTTTTGTGCAGCCCTAGAAGTTGGCCTCATAGTTCTTTGCGCTACTCCTCTTTCCTCACTTGGAGTTCCTTTTGGTACTTCTCTAGATATAACGTTAGCCATAAATATCACATAATTCTAAATATACATATGAGCAGAAAGGTATTTAAACATGTGGTTTTTAGTGGAATCTAGTATATATCAAAAGAACTGATTCAATCTGCTCTGGGAGAGTATTTTACTTCTAATTTTGTACTCATTTATTGGAGATCTTAACCTAGTGGAAACATCCTGTAATGCTTCACTCAAAGAAGCAAATTTTTTCCCTTTTCTAGAAAATGCATGTCTTACGTTTTGCCTAACCTCCCAAACCCCAACTGGAACAATATACCCTTCTCCAATTTCCCTAATCACAACTACTCGGGCCTGCCTTCTAATCCTGTTCAAGTATTCAAGAATCCCAATTCTCGAGGCATAATATCCTCCTACCTGGTTCTCTGCATAATTAGTTCTCCCAAAAAATCCCTCATACTCTTCACTAATTACTGGCTCCTTTGCCTCTTGTGCCCAAATAGATTTAGGACTCCAGGACTCAAAATTCTCAAACTCCCAATTTCCAGGAATAAGAAGAATCTCAAAATGATTATGCAAAAACTCATTAGAAAATACAAGAATTTCATTTAATTGAGGAAATTCTCTTACTCGTTCCATAAGTTTCTTCCCAATTATATCGTCTACGCTAGTAATACTCCACCTTGTTGGTACAATTCTCCTATTCTCTTTTTTTCCAAGAACTCCAGTACACATTATCCTGCTCAGATAATAATTATCAAATCCATAGGAATGCAACTCATCTATTGCCTCAACTGCAAGAAGATTATCCTCTAGAATTGAATCAACTTTCCCTGGAATTTTCGGATTCCCTGCAATCCTATAATCCTTCAAAGGAGCAGAAGCGCCCATTGGTTCAGTAATTGAGGAAAATTTCATATCAAAATTAGGCTTTCTAGTGAAACTCATTTCTACATCTATACTTCTTTCACTTAGGGCAACCTCACTCATTCTTTCCTCCACTCTTTTGCGTACAGTAGTAAACCTTTTTCCCCTAAGTAGTTTTACCCTTTCCTCAATTATTTTTTCATAACTCATCCCGTACATTTCTTTAGGAGAAAGTGGTCTTTCCCCACTGGAAACTAGAGGTCCAACTGAAAGGTTTGGATAGCCATAACTCCCTACAAAAATTTCATTAGATGGCCCAAATACCTCTTGTTCAATTTTTTCTTTTAATCCAATTTGCAAACGTATTCTACTAAGTAATGGACAAGAGGAAAGTCCGCATAATTTTTTTGTGCCTTTACAAACTACGCATAAATTCGGAGAGTGCATTAGAGTAATATATACTAATTAGGGTTAAAATTGGATCGATATCTAGGGACATATCAAAAGAAATTGTACTACCAGCGATACATTTTTAAGCATTTTTGTACTATGGATAGTACATGAAAGAAATAATAAAACGTTTAATAGTTGAATTTTGGGAGTCAAGACCAGAGTTTATTCCACGCTATAAAATACCATCCGAATTAGTAACTGGAAAACATTCCCTGGTGCTTATAGGCCCACGACGTGCTGGAAAGAGTTTTTCTGTAAATGAAATCCAGCAACAGATTGAAAAAGGCACATTTGTTGTTTTCCTGAATTTCGAGGATGATCGGCTGGAAGGATTTGAAAAAAAGCATTTTGACCTTATACTGGAGGCATACCAGGAGTTAAGACAGGAAAAGGCATTACTGTTTTTAGACGAGATTCATGTAGTCAATGGCTGGGAGGTATTTGTAAGGCGCCTCGCAGACAATGGGCATAAAGTTATCGTAACTGGTTCTAATTCAGAGTTACTTAGCAGGGAAATAGCAGAAAAGCTTGGTGCAAGGTTTACAGAAATAAATATACTTCCGCTCAATTTCAATGAATTCTTAAAATTCAAGGGATTTGAAATCAAGCCAGAAACAGTATTCTCAAAAGACCGGTTCATAGTAAAGAAATTGTTTGAAGAGTATCTTTCCTTTGGGGGGTTTCCAGAAGTAGCTCTTTTGAACAATGAGGATGCAAAACGCAAGGTGCTTCAAACATATTTTGACCTTGTTTTCTTCAAGGACCTGATCGGCAGGAAAAAACTGGAGAACGAGGAAATACTTAAATTCATAATAAAGAAAACCAGGGAAAATGTTGGCAATGTAATCGCTCCGCGAGCAATATACGCTGCAGCAAAAGAAGCTGGGATCGAAGTTGGACCAAATACTGTAGAAAAATATTTGAATTACCTAGAAGAAGCATTCCTGGTGCTGCCCTGTTGCCCATTTGCAAAATCCGTCCTTAAACAAGAAAGAAAAAAGAGATTCTTCATAGATAACGGGTATCTGAAGCTTTTTGAGCTCAAAGAAGACAGGGGCTTAATGCTTGAGAACCTTGTTTTCATGGAACTGACAAAACAAGACAGGAGCATTTGTTATCATCAAGGGAAAAAGGAATGCGATTTCATCGTGGATGGAAAACAGGCAATACAAGTTACATACGAACTTTCTGGAGAAAACGAAGAAAGAGAATTTGAAGGCTTGCTTGAAGCAATGGAAGCATATGAATTGAAGGAAGGCATAATCCTTACTTTTGATACTGAGAGGGAGGTCAAGATTAAAAATACTAAAATAAAAATAATTCCTGTATGGAAATGGCTAATTGAGGAAGGAAAATAACAGTTTGCAAAGAACTAGATAAAACTAACCAATATAGAAATTCCAATCAATGAAAGCACAGTACTCACAGTTACAAGTTCTACTGCAAAATCTACCTCCAATTTAGCAATAGATGCAAAGATAATTGTAAGCATTGCACAAGGGAGAATTGCACATATAAGAACAACATCCCTAGTTGTTCCAGTAAATCCGAATAAGTTCACAACTAAGAATCCAAGAATTAATCCAACTAATATTTTCAATAGTGCAAGCATTACTGTTAATTTTTTCTCCTTAATTCTAAAATGAAGTAATCCGCCTGTTGCAATCATAACTAGTGGAGTTGTTCCAGCACTCAAATAATTTATTGTATCCATTATAGGTTCATTTATTTGGATGGAATAGTGATTAACCAATAGTCCAATAATTACTGCCCAAATTCCTGGAACAAATAATACTTTACTAGCATTCTTGAGAACTCCTTCCTCTTTAGAAGAGCTTACAATCCAATATCCAAGTGTGTAAATAATTACTGCCCCTCCAATATCGTACATACCTACTTTTCCAATTCCTTCGTTCCCATATAATGCACCAATTAGAGGTAACCCAAGGTACGCAGTATTTGCCATCATTATTCCAATAAGCATTATTTTCTTTTTCCCATCAGGGATTTTTCTCCAATCAAATATGATTTTTCCTATAATAAAAAATGAAAGTAGTATTAATGCTGCAGAAATAGGAAGCATAAGCATTTCCTTGCTTAGAGTAACCTTACTCAATGCTAAAAATAATGTTGCTGGTACAGTTACATAAAATACAATATTCAAGAGTGCTCTTGATTTTTCAAAGTCCAGAACCTTCCTAGTTTTAAGTAAGTAACCAATTGCAATTAATACAAGTAAGGGAAAAATTTTCTCAATTAGAAGCATTATTCATTAACCCCATATTTCTTTTTGTATTCTAAAAATGCCGTATATATTTTCTCATCAACTACTTTCTTTCCACCAACCTTATTCTTTCTCAAATATTCAAATATATTACTTATTTTCTCAATAGCATAAACAGGAATCCAGGTTTTTTCTGTGAACTCTTCTGTAGCAAGTTTAGCTATTCCAACTTCTTCCCTATCCACTGCAATAAATATTGCCTTTATTTCTGCACCAAAAGTTGATTTTACCTTTTCAATTGCCTCTTCCTTGGTTCCACCCGTAGTCAGTACGTCATCAATTATTACTATTCTGGATTCTTTTTTTATTTTGGATCCAACAAATGCTCCTCTATCTCCGTGAATCTTTTCTTCTTTCCTATCAAATACCCATCCAATGCTCTTTCCGCTCTCCTTGCTCATTGCAATTGAGGCTGAAACTGCAAGTGGAATTCCCTTGTAAGCAGGACCAAAAATAATATCCAAACCCTTTGGAAATTTTTCAATCATTATTTTCGCAAAGAATTTTCCTAGTTCATAGCTACTTTTTCCGTCACAGACTGCACCCATATTTATGAAATATGGAGACTTTCTTCCACTCTTAAGTGTAAATTCTCCAAAGGTAATTACTTGATTTTTTACTAGAAATTCAATAAATTCAGCATTCATACAATCATCTTTTTATTTTTTTAAAAGATGAGCTATGAATGATGTTTCATTCATTCAATCGCCCAATCCATAAACTATTAATATTACTTATTTTATATTCTTACTGTTAAGTGAATACTAATGACTATCGCACTTGCAGAAAAACCAGAATCTGATTTGGATACAGTAGAAAGTAATCTACGAACAATTAGGAATACCCATTTTTCTATTTTTGAGGAGATGAAGGCAAGGTTAGATGTAGTAATGAACGCCACATACTATTACGTATTGGAGAGTTTTCCAGAGGAAGCAAGGAAAAAATTCAATCCAATCATGCTCCTTACTTTTGATTCGTTTTTTACGCTGAATGAAATTTCATTGAACAAATATAAAAAAATAAGTGGGGATTCTAAAGGAGAAGTTGATAATTATTTTGAGATGAGGCTTCATCTCCTTAATGCAAGTGATTTTCTCTCAAAAGGACTTCCAGTAAATGCAGCAAACGAGTTAGTTGGCGCATTAGGAACTCTTGAGAAAGAACCTCAGAAAAGCAGGAGTTCAACTCAAAGTGACCGAAAATCGGTCACATCTCTTCAAATTGGGACGAAACAACAAAACCAATTTGAAGATAAAGAGCTTTCCTCTTTTTGGGAGAGTTATTCCTTAGTAATGGACTATTATAATGAAATGTTCAGAATTTCTTTTCCAGATACATATAATCCAGATGAATCAGATAAATTTACCTCAGCTATAAGTAAAGTAATTGATTTTGAAAAAGAAATTATAGGTAAGTATAAACATAATGATTTTGAGGGTGCAAAAGAAGCCTTGTTCTCTTGGGAAACGTTCATGAAAGAATTTGTAGTTTCAGGGGCAAGGATTACTCCTGTTTAATTTGAAAGACAAATAATCAAGACAGTTAATTCCAACTATCTATTCTTCGCTCCTTCCCTAATTGCCTTAACCATCTTCTTTATTTTTTCAACCGAACCCTTTCCTTCCTCAAATGCAGTTCCAACCTGAATTGCATCTGCACCAGCTTTAATTATACTCTTTGCTTGTTCTGGAGTCCTAACCCCTCCAGCAACTATGTATGGAATATCTATAGAAGAAGAAACAACCTTAACCATTTCCAAAGGAATATGGCCTTCCTTAGGATTGCTTCCAGTATCTGTAATCACAAAATGAAAGCCCATATACTGTGCAGCCAATGCAAGTGCAGCAGCTTTTTGTGGATCATTTCTCTTAATTAGTTCTACTTCTGCAACCTTTCCAACTGTTCCTCCTGGTTCAACTACTAAATAAGCAACAGAAATTGGTTCAATTCCTAATTTTCCAAGAAATGGTGCTGCCTTTGTTTGTGCTCCACTTATCCAATAGGGATTTCTGGAATTTAAGAGACTCATAAAGTAAGTTGCATCTGCATATTTTGTAAGCCAGCTCACGTTTCCTGGGAATAAAACTAATGGAACATTAATTACTTCCTTTATTTGTTTAGCTACCTGATCCAGGTGCTCCTGAGAGCTTAGGGTACTTCCACCTATAAGGATTAAGTCTGTTCCAGCCTCATTAGCATTCTTTGCAGTAATCACTGCATTATCTAAGCTATGGTCGTCTGGATCGATTAATGTGAATAAGAGAGCCTTGTTTTTTTCAAGTCGCTCTAAAATATACTTTTCTGCTTTATTGTTCATTGAATATTCATTGATCTTATTGTTTTTATAAATCTTTAGAATTCCACTAGTTATAGGTTTAGTGGTTCATAAGTGGAATTCTATCTGTCAAAATGCTCAATTGTTATATGCGAGCCTCTTTGAAAGTCACTAGTCTGAGACTAGTTGTAGGCGCGAGCATTTTGACATCTTATCTATCACCACCATTAACAATATTTATAAACAGTTCTATGCTCAATTCTATTATTCTATTTAGGTGATTAGTTGAAACTTGCAAGAAATTATCGAGTACCTAAGGATATGCATCAGGCAGGTGCAAAAATCCGTGAATTTAATGGAGCGCATGCATGGCTTTTCTCTTCAGATCATCTAGGTTCAAACAAACCAACAGTTTTGATTAATTGTGGATGGGCATCAGCTCCTACACTTTATTCTTCCCTTGCAAGCAGATTAACAGCCCAAGGGCATGATGTTCTTGTAATGTCTATGCGCGGAGTAGAACGTAGTCTTAATGGTTCTACTGTCTCAGTTTATACAGAACACAATGCAAGAGACACGCTTTCAATTCTAAGAAACTTTGGATTTAATGATCTGATTCTTATGCCACATAGCTGTGGTGCTCAAGTAGCCCTCTGTTTATACTCAATTATGAAAGCAGAAGCACCAGAGATTACTGTTCGTAAAGTTGTGTTCAATGCCCCTTCTGTTCCAGATAATATTTCTGCACTTCCAAGAGAGTCCTTCATAACCCGTAATTTAAGCAGAGTAGCTGCTGGATTCCTAAATGCAATTTCGGGTTCAATGCCTAAAGGCGCACCTACTCTAAAATCAAGAGCCCTTGCAAAAATCGCAGCTTACGCATTTAGAATTGCGAATTTCTTTTTAATGTTTAGAGGGGATCAGTTGAGTAGGGAAGTTCATAGAAGTTTTTGGAAAGAAGCCTCAGCACTTCCTGGTGAGGTCCTAGCCCTTTCTGCAACTGCATTTGTGAGAAATAGAGAAGCTGCGTTATATGATCTTCATAATTTGAATCCAGATTGCCCAGTAAGAGTTGTTACTTATCGTAATGATTATTTAGTTTCTCCTTTAGTTTCTAGTGAGATCTACGACGGCGTATACCGATCAAGACATAAAACCCTAGAAGTTGTTGTTTTTGAAAGCGGAGGCCATTTTGGGCATGAATCTCCCCACAATAATCTGATTTTGTAATTTAGAAGGGGGATTTGATTGGGAAAAGCATCAAGGAGAAAACATAAATCTGGGGTCGATGGAACAAAATCATTTCATCCAAATCAGTTACGTAAACGCCTTCCTAATGCAGCAGATATTATCCGAGAAGTTTCTGTAAAAACTAATTGTAAGGAATGTGCTCTCTGTTGCACAGGACAAGAGGGAAAAGGACAAAAATATATACGTGTTAGTCGTGAAGATCCAAATTATCAAAATATCGCAAGAGCAGTTGTTTCTCTTCAGAAAGAAGGAAGTGTGACTCAGGCTGAACAAGGAATGCATCTTAATTTTATAGGTGACCATTGTCCTTTTCTAGATGCAAAATCATGCGAAATATATTCTATTTCTCCATTTCCATGTAAGACCTTCCCATTCAATATCAATCCAAAAATTAGTGCTTTACAGCCAGGAAATCGCCCGGTTGCATTTTTAGATAGTACATGTCCAGCAGTTGGACAATTAAAATCAAGAGGAGTAAATGCAGTATTCTTAACAGATCTAGTCCACATTCAGAGTACTAGTTTTGGAAATCTTTTGAATATTCCTGGTTTTGATGAACTTGCAAGTCGTTTAACTGGTGGTTTGGTTCCACACTATGATTTGAGCATTGGGTGTGGTTTCTTGGGTAAGTCACTAGTTATATTTATGGATGTATTGCCTAAGCTAACAAATTTTTATATAAATAAAGAAACTCCTCCATTATTGTATCTGGCTGGTCCTAGCGGAAAACCAGAAATCGTATTTCCAATTGTCTAGTTTTTCATATTCTTAACTATTTCTTCAATTCCTTCCTTTATTTTCATAGACTTAAACCCTAATTCCTTTTTAGCCTTAGAGCAATCAAAAGCCCGATCACTAGAGAGGATTCGAACATGCTCCTGAGTAATCGTTGGCTTACTTTTACTCATGCTTGCTTTCATCTCCTCTGCTTGTGCAAACAAAAGAGCCATAAAAACAGGGACTTTTTTAGTTGGAACCGGAACCTTAAGTAATCCAGCAGCAATCGTTAGAATATTCTCCTGAGTCTCAGATTCACCAGAAACTACATAAATTCCCTTTCCTTTCTTAACTGCATTTACAATTACCTTAGCTGCATCATCCACATGAATAAAGGAAACCCTATTCCTTCCCTCTCCAAGTATTTGCATCTTTCCCTCCTTAATCATCCTAAGTATTAGAGAATAATCCTCAAATTCAGGCCCATAAATAGTTCCTAATCTAAGTATCACATAATTTGGATGCTTTTTTACAAAATCTTCTGCAAAGGATTTACTTTTTGCATATGGAGTATCTGGGTCTAGGGGGGTATTCTCATTTGCTGGGATTTCTTTCATTTCCTTTCCATAAACAGAAATAGAGCTTGCAAAAATAATTCTTGCATCCTTAGGTGCAGCATTCACAATCCTCTCAGTAAGTTTTACATTCGCTTCCCAAAGTTCATAATGATTTAGAAAATTCATTGAACCTGCAAGATGTATAATTACCTTTGCGTTTTTGAAAATTTTCTTTAGTTCCTCTTCTGAGAAATTAGTAATAATCTCCTTCTTGAGGCCAGTTTTTTTCCTAACTAGGGGGATTGCTTCAGGAAGTAGCTTAAGCACGCGCCTTCCAACTCTTCCACTTGCACCAGTTATGTATATCATAATATCTCTCTAGTCCATTGCAAATTAAAAACATGAGTATCATCTAATCATGATCGACACGAAGCGACTTCTTGTTCAACCCTATATTTAAATATGCTTCGATACTTCATTTTACAATCAAAAAATAAAAATCCCATAGATAGAATTAGGTGTTTATTATCGTTCAGCAAGTGTTAAATCAAAATCAAATACGCTCAGGACCGAGCATACGGGCAGTACGTTCTAGAGTTTCTCGAGTTCAGCTTAGAGAAATGCATCATTACGCGAAGTTCTATACTCCTGCTGCAGATCAATTAGCTGAGAGAATTGGTAGTTTAACTGATGAGGGAGACCTTGCAGAAGTTGCTTGGTCTGCAAGTAGTAAGTTTGCAAGAACAATAGCAACTGGAGAATTGGCTAAAAGGGTAGATAGTCTACACTCGTTCAGATCACTCATTATTGTTTCTGAACAGGCTAGTAATGTTGCAACTCAGGATAGGGCAATTGAACGATTGGAAGCACTCGGTAAACATGGATGTATTATTGAACCTATTCTAGATTAGTTTATTCCAAATTATAACTTGTTCTAACAACTAGAAAACGTTCTGGAGGATCAGTACTTCCGAATGTGCTACTCGGAAAGAAACTGAGCAAACTAAAGGGGTTTTATAAATGGATAAACTAGAAGAGAAGGAAAGGGTTAAAAAAGTTGAAGCAGAAAAGAAAAATATGAATATTTATGGAAATGGGAGAGGATTTCTTGGGGTAGAACGAAGCAGACAATGGAAATGGCTCGTGATATTATTGAAATGGATAGCTACGGTTAATTATTTACTAACTGGTGAAACCCTCATTGGAATAGGTGTTTTTCTTGGTGGATGTATTGTCATCAAATATCTTATCTGAAATAACTTTTCATAATTTAATTAAGGTGATAGCCATCATCTTAGTTATCTATGCCGCTCTGATTTTTGGATTAGCTACACTACATTCTAAAAACCCAGAATCGGGTATACCACTATTATTACTTGTTTTTGTAGTGCTCATCATAGGATTTCCGAAAGAATCTCAGCCATTAAAAGAACTAATAGATAGATACATTAACAAAAAAGAAAAATATCCAAAGAGTACTTACAATCAAAAAGAAATAGATAACTCAGTAAACAATTCAATTCATGGAATTGAGAACTCAAATATCCAGAATTCAACTATAAATATCAATCAAAATGAGGATAAATTAAAAGAAAAGTCAATTGAGAAAAGCGTATTATACTTAGATGAGAATTACATCGATGAAGTACCAACAAATTTAGATATGTTAGATGTAGAGTTAGAAAAATTGGAAAATAATAAATTGGATGAATTAAAAAATAGAATATTTATTATATCCCTATATGATGTCGAGTTCAACAAACATTCTAATCCAAACAAACCTCTTTTCAATATAACCCCCAAACCTCTCAATAAGAACGTGACATTAAGGATTGGAGGAATTCTAAATCAGTTTTTTTTAGGTAAATACAAATCAAAAACATATACTAGTTTTCACGTTAAAAAAGCAGAATTTATTATAGAGGTGGAAAGTGTTAACGAATACCCTAATAATATTACAATAATAGATTCTCGTTTAATCAAAGCTAAAGAAATATTATAAAAAAATATCTACATAGCTAACGCTAACCGTATTCCTTTTCAAAGTTCAAAACTAGAACCTCAATCTCTTTCTTAAATAATTGAACAATAATTTTAGAACTACCAAAAGAGAATTCCCTAAGAATAACCCATAAATTATACATAAATTCAGAAAATAAATGATAAAACAAACGAATAGTCTGATTAGTTGAAGTAGTAAACAGCCTAAATTCATTAATTTTCCTAAACGAAGTCTCAATATTCCATCGTTTTGTATAGCTATCTAATAGATACCAAGGGCTAAAACGGCTATTAGTAGCAAGAACAACTATATCTCCTTCTTCCCTACCTTTACAAATAAACGTTCTATGAATAAACTTATTTACCATCTTATAAAAATAAGCATATGGAAGTTCAAAACCAAAAGACTGAATACTTTGAATGGTAGCACATATTCTTTGGTTTTTTCTGACCATTACACAGTAATTTATCTTAAAAAAATCAAATATTCCCAGGATTTTATGGTCATAGAATCCCCTATCCATTAAGACTAATTTTATCCTAAATCGCTTTCTTGCATAGTCAAGTAATTTGCAGACTATATCTTCTCTTTTATTAGTAGGATAAGCAGGAAGGCTCTTTACAACGATTTTAACTCCATTATCTACTATAGAGAGTGTAGCGTACCTATATCTGTATTTAGTTCCTTTCTCACTTAATCCCCTAACAACAAAATTTTCATCATATTCTCCATAGTAATACTTATCAGTAAAATCAAGAGCCATTATGACCTCAGTTCTAGGGTGTAGAAGTGCCTTTCCCCTACCTTTACTTACTAAGTTCTCAGTGGCTAATTCAAATAGTTTGATTACTTGATCTTCTTTTAGCTTCTTCATATGAAACAGCAAAGAATCCCCAGATGGAAGATTCTGATAAACATTGCTTGTTCCTTCGGCATAAGCTTTGTTGCATGAGATCAAAGAGAGAAGCGTAAGATAATGTTTCTGAGCATACTTTGAATTGTAATTAATTGGCAAAAAGCTAAACTTATTCAAAATATGCCTAATTATCTTTCTTCTATTGGTAACAGGGGCTTTTCTGTACCCCTGCCCATACCCAACATCACCTCTTTCGTTTTCTTTGTTTCCTATAGTCTTAACCACCTCCTTTTTCTTAATTCTTCATATGTTATCTTTTCATATGATAGATTAAATATGCTACGAAAGGTTTTTAAATATATCATATGATTGTTTAACATATGAAAAAAATTAACAAAGCCGAAGAAATTCATGTGATAGAAAAAAATGAACCGACAGAGGATATTGAGGAACTTCGGAAAAAACTTCTTTCAAATGAAATTCACGACTATGAGGTTATTTCTCTTGGGAATAACCGAGGTCAATTTTTCATTAGATTACCTACAAGAATGACAAATAGATTACAATTGAAAAAAGAGGATAAGATCAAAATCTCCCTTACAGGTAGTGAAGAAAATATGAAAATACTCCTAGAGGTTGTAAAACATGAATCTTGACCATATAGATAGGGCAATTTTGAGACTTCTCATCCAGTACCATGGGTGGCTCAATACCAACCAGATTGCAGATAAGGTGGATATTGCGTGGCTAACTGCTGAAAAACACCTAAAACAGCTCAATATCCATGGGTACGTAATTAGAGGTAGTCGTGGGAGTATGATTTATTGGAGGATAAACAGATAATTTAGATATTGGTTATTAATATGAATTGTTTTTAAATGTTCTTATACATAAATAAATTACCACTATATTAAAAAATATCAGAAAGTTCAATAGAAAGGAATAAAAAACTTAAACAAAAAGTGATATTATGGTATTGCCTGAAGAAAAAATGAATAAAATAAATGAATCGTTAAATACGATACTTGATAAACCATACATTTTTGTAATTTCAGTTCTAGAAGAAGAAAAAGAAGATGGTAGTCTTATAATTTGGAATGGTGCACATATTGAGAAGTTAGATACTAAAAAGGATTCTTACCTTAAAATAATGTCTATGGTTAAAAGTACTGAAGGAGCGCTTATACGATTTTTAAATGATATACTAACTCCTAAAAAGGTTGAAAAATAATGAAAGATAACTATAATATAAAAAAATATAATTCAAATAATTCAGATCAGTTAGTACTTCAATGTACGTATGAAAGTTCAAAAAAAGAAGAAACTATAGAAGATTTTAATCCAAAATATCAAATTATTGAATATAATGAATATACCGAATTGAGAAGGATTAAAGAAGAAACGAATAAGTTAAGAAAGGAAGTTGATGAATTAAGATTGAAACTTGGGGGTAATGACGAACACATTGTATTCATAAGGGAAATAAATAGAAATCAAGCAAAAAAAGAGATTGATGAATTTATAAAAACGAATAAAACTACGGATTTAATAGATATACAAAATAAACTAGGTATAGATTTAGAGCTAATAGTTGATATAGTTAAAGAATTAAATAAAGAAGGAAAAGTAAAACTTGATGCTGATGACTAAGTACACTACTTTTGGTTCAACTTTAAAAGCTAAAAAAATACTGTGTCTAGCTACAAACTTTGAAAAAAGTAATCTATGTCCAACAAGTGGTCGTCATAATACACAGAGAACAGCTGCTTATGGTAGCATAGATATACCTGCTTATGCCGTTATATCAGTACGGATAACATATACTCGTAATGAAGGAGAGAGTATTCATACTGGTTCTCTTGATGAGCTAGAAGGTCTTGAGATAATAGGTATACATAAAGAGTATCCGCATTTTGTAGATGATAAAAAAGACCCTCTAAAAAGAAGGAAGGCATCCTTTAAGGGTAATCCTGCAATTGCAATTTTAAATAAAACAATAAAATCAAATAGCTAAAATTATATTTTCTATTATTAAATCTTAACCTTCTTCAAAACTAGAGTATCTCCTTCAATGAAAACAGAAACATAGTCCTTATTAGTCCATTCTAGCTCTTTCGCTTCTTGAGTAAGGAAAACAACCAATCCTTGCCCAACTTTACATACTTTTTTTATTCTCTTCGTTAGAGCCATCCAATCCCTAACGAAATTATATAGAAACCTGATATTTAAAGTGTCTATATAGTTTATAAATATTCTATATAATATCTATAATTGGTGGTATGGTGAAGAGGCTAATTTTACTAGGTCTAATATTGCTATTTTTCTTTTCATTAGGATGTGTCGGAGAAACAGATGTTTGCAAGGAAAATATGAAGAAATGCAATGAAGAATGCGGAGAAGGGATTTTTGCAGGGTTCTGTAAGGAAGGATGTACATCGGAATATAATGAATGTAAAAAGAACAATTAGGGAGATTATTATGGAAGAAAAATATAAAACAATCTTGGTGGTTGTTGCTATTGTTATTGGTCTATACGTTGTTACTACTTATATGAATTATCTAAATGCAGTAAACTCAAATACTAATTCAGATAACTCTGATTATTCATCTAATGATAACTCAAACACAGAAGATAGTTCTTATAATTCTGGTTTTTATTCAAATGAACCAGTATGCCATACCGAATACGTAGATGAACCATATCAAGAGGAAAAATGTAATAGTGTTCCATATCAAGAACAAGTTTGTAACGAAGTAGAATACAGTAAAAATGTTCTTTGTGATAATGGTCCACATAAAGAAGGTTGGTTAAAGGATTGGACTAAATATGGATGTTCAATAACTAATCTAGAATCTGAGGGTGGAACATTTGCTATGAATTTAGGTTGTTATTTCGAAGGTGCAAAAAAAGTTCAAACTGTAGTTAAATATATTTTTCCTGGTCAGACAGAATCATTTGATTTTGAGATAAAACTAACTGGGGCATACGATTGTTTTAACGAATATACTCAAATTCCTACAAATACCGTATGTAATTACGTAACCAAATATAGACAAGAATGCGAATATGTAACAAACTATCATACTGTTGAGAAGGAAGTTTGTGAATAAATACTCTAGAGGGTTTTTATGAATAAGATACTCATTATTGGGTTTTTGATAGTTCTTGGTATAACTGATTTAGCATACAGCGAATACGAAATAACTAGCATTGAGCCAGACCCAATAAATTTAGTTGAAAGTTCAAATCAACAATTCCTATATGTAAATGTCAAAAATACTGGTGTTACAGAATCAATAACTGTAACAGTGGAAGGTTGCCAATATGCTCAAGTATTTCCCTCTGTAGGTATTACCAAAACTATAAAGAATGATGGAAAACCTCAAGCCTTTGAACTAAATTTAGTTTGTATTGGTACTGGTTCTGGAACGTGTACTGCGAAAGCATATAATGAATGGGGTAATACTGTAACCAAAGAATTTGATGTCATATGTGAAGAATCTTGCAAAAAAGTAAATCCAAATCCGACTTCAAATTTAATGTTGGATACTGAAAAATGTATGTGGTATTGTCCAGATTTTGATTGTGAAGGAAGTTCATATAGAGATGAAGATAAATGTACTTGTATAATCGGAGAAAAAGATGATGAAAACACAGATGATCCTGTAACTAATTCAAATGGAACATTAGTTTTATTAGCAATAGTTCTTTTATTAGTTGCTATTATCTCCGTAGTATATACACTATTTATAAAACAAAAAAAGTGATATAATTTAATATTATGTAGAGTGGATTGGAATAATACGTGCGCTATTAAAAATTAAAATCCATTCTTTCTATTCCATTCAACCTTCTTATCAATCATCTTTTCTTTTTTATAAAACTTCAGACAATCTAAACACATATGTGTATTGAAAAGAAAACAATAATATTCATTATCATCAGCATATGGAGTAACGAAATTCCCACCACGAACATCACCTCCACAAAAATCACATATCTCTTTAGACGGTTTTGACCCACATCCAGAGCAATATCCCTTATGCATCTGTGCAATTTTAGGTTCTTCCTCATTCATTTAATTCACCTATAACACTGTATCCGAATAGACAACAAAAATAAGACGACTAATGACACTTTCGGAACTACTGGAGGATACATATTCACGTAGCCCCATTTTCGGTATAGTTTTTGCACCGTTTTGTGTTACCTAGTATATACTGAGCTAACTTCTGCCCTTAGAGGTGCTACCAAGTACATACCAGGAGACGTCTCTTCTGTTTTTCTAATGTACCCGTCAGTCTAGCACTAGTATATACTAATATCCTAAACTCGTTTTATTCAACCAATTAATCCCTTTACAATCTTCTCTGGCTCAAACTTCTCTATAGCTTCATACCCCTGCCCAGTAGTTATGTATAATATAGGCAACCCGGTAGATTTAGAAATAGAAAGAACAACCCCTCCTTTTGGATCACAATCAACCTTAGTTAGAATTACCCCACTCAATCCAATCTCCTTATGGAAACTACTTACTTGGGAAAGTACAGCATTTCCTCCAATACTCTCCCCAATATAAATTTTCAAATCCGGCTTAATTACCCGGTCCATTTTCTTTACTTCATTCAAAAGATCCACATTTGTATCCTGCCTTCCAGCAGTGTCTATAAGTACAGCATCAATTCCTTTTGCCTTTGCATGATTAACTGCATCAAATGCAACTGCAGTAGAATCACTTCCATAAGGTCTCTTAATTACGTGAATTCCAAGTCTTTGCCCATGAATTTCTATTTGTTCAATTGCTGCAGCCCTAAATGTATCTGCAGCTGCAAACACAACCTTTAGCCCATTCTCCTGAAGCATCTTCCCAATCTTTGCAATAGTGGTTGTTTTTCCTGAACCATTAATTCCTACAAACATAATTTTTACTGGTTTTTCTGTATTTTTTACAAATTCAACCAAATCTACAGAACCCTCTTGTTTGATTGTATTATACAATACCTCTTCCATTGCCTGGTTCATTTCTTCAGAGATTTTTCCTCTTTTAATTTTCTTTCCAATCAATCGTTCCTGAAGTCCCTGTTTTATTTCCTCTGCAACTTCCAATGCAACATCCCCTTCAAGTAATTCCAGCTCAAACTCCTCAAGCATTTCAGAAACATCACTTCCCTTAATTTCAATTTCTCCAGTAATGAAACTCTTCAAATGATCTGTAATTCCTAAACTTAGCTTAACCTCTTTCTTCTGCTCAATTGGTTTAGGTTTCTCTATTCTTTTTTCCGTAACTACTACTGGTTCAATCTTTTTTACAATTTCTTTCTCTTGAGGTTTTTCTATTTTTTCTACTTTTTCAACTGGTTTAATTAGTTCTGATTTTTTTGATTCAATCGTCCTTTCTTCTACTCTCTCAATTTTTTTATGTTCTATCTTTTTTTCTTCAATTTTCTTTACTTCTTTAGGTTCCGTAGGTTTTTCTACTGGCTTTTTCTCAATTATCCTTTCTTTTTTTGGAGGAATAATTTCTACTGGTTCTACTTTCTCTTCAACTGGTTCAATTTCCTTTGGAGCTTCTTTAGGCTCCTGTTTAGAAATAGTCTCTTCCTTCTTTATAATCTTATTAATGAAGCCACTGATCTTATTTTTTAGAAATCCAAACATTATCTCTGCACCGCAGCTCCAGAAGTTCTGAGTTTATCCTCAATTTCTCTCAGTCTCTGCGCAGTCATTTCGTACTCTTTTTGAAGTTTCTCAAGGACCTTTCTGATTGATTCTGACCTTCTTGCAAGCTCCTCTTCTGCCTCTTTCTTGCCCATCTTCATGGAGTAGCCGCCTCCAATAGGCACAATTACCTTTTCAGAAGTTATTTTTGTTTCTATGAACGAATTTCCTCCAACAGGAATAAGCGCATCAGTTTCTTTTAACTTACTAATTGTAGCTTTTGCATTTTCAACATCCAACATGGTAAGTGTAATTTTTTCCATCTCCCCCCTCATCATCTGGAGCTGTTGGTAATACATCTGTCCCTCGTAATAAATCCTTTGTTGTTCCTGAGTCATTTGATTTTGAGTCATTCATCCACCTTTTTTACACTTTCAATTTTTATCCTCTCTCTTCTCAGGTTATTGTTTGAACCGAATAATGCATAAATCTTTTCCCTTGCAGCATTTTCTGTTGCTGCAGCAACCTCTTTTTCAAAAGGTCTTTCCTCCTTCAATTTAATTTTTCCGTTTACAATAAATCTCATATTTTCACCCATTTTTACTCAAGGAAGCCAAGTGCCTCCTCTATTCTTCCAGCCTCAAATGCTGTAGTTTCCATTCCAATTACATACGAATGATCATTAGCAAGAACACCTAAGGATACAAAACCAGTACCCATGTTTATTGTTCCTACATTTCCCTTAACTTTGAGAACTTCCTCAATCACTTGGAGTTCTGCCTCAGTTGTTCTAAAGTGTGAAAGGAATCCTTTATTGTTTGCAATACACGAACTCCCAACAGTTACATGTTCAGCAATCTTTGTTGGATATAACTCAACTCCCAGTACATCTGCAATCTTTCTCCTTTCGTGATCAGAAATTCTTATGCTGATTATCCCGCCCTTGTCATTTGCGACAATATTGTTCCCATTTGCATTATGCAAATCCTTTGAAACATAGATATTCAATCCCGTTTCCTTAATATTTCTAATCTCTTCTTCCTCAACAACGTTAGGAAGGATTATCCCATTGGAATTCATTACAATATAAATTCCAATTAGATTTGAGTTTGCGACCACAACTGGAATTGTCTTTGTTTTAAGGTTCTCCTCAATTACTTCCCTAAATTTTTCACTTGCATCCAATGGAACAAGCGTTACTTCATTATTTGTTTCTGCAAACATTCCGATATAGGAATTTCCCGAATATGCTGTTTGCCTTCCAATCATTTTTTTTCCTCAGACTTTTTCTCTTCCTTTACTTCGATCTTCTTTTCTTCTTTAGGTTTATCCACTTTTTTCTCTGCTTTTTCTGTTTCCTTAGTTTCAGTTGGTTTAGCTGCTTTCTTTGCCTTCTCTTCCTTTTCTACTTTTTTCTGTTCTTCGGTTTTCTCATCTGGTAAATAGACTCGTGCAATTCCATCCTCACCAGCAATTGCCTTTACCCTTAATTTTCTTGGGGGCTTTTGGATGCTTCTTGCCCATATTAACTCATTCACTTTCATACTGAGCCATACCTCTGGGACCTTCATATGTCTACCTATAAACATTCTGAGAAATTTAATTGCCTTTCTTGCTCTCTGAGTATGTTTGTATCTATAGACCTTAGCCAATGGAACTGTATAAACATTTTCTTTCATTCAATCACCTTTCAATCCTTATCCTTCTTATTTATTTTTTGTGTTCTCCATACCCTTTGTTTTGAGTTAACAGTAACATCCCTTTTTGTTCTAATAGTTACAAATGTCGGAATCCTTCTATTTTGTCTAGTTTTCTTCGCTAATCTGCTTTTTCTTATTGAAGTTTTTTTACCCATTATCTTCACCCAATTCTTTCTTCTACTTTCTTACAATCGAAATACTTCCAGAAGAACCTTGTTCTCCTGCTTTCAGGGATTTGAGAATCATAAGCAATTCCCGATCAGTTATTTTTCTCTGAACCCTTTGAAAAAGCATAATGCATTTTTGTGAGCCAGCAGCAAAAAGTTGCTGGTTTACTAGTAGAACATTCATCATCCTTTCATACGCATTATCCTCAAGTACAATACGTAAGGATGCTTTAAGTTGGGCGAGCATCTTCTGCTGTTCGAGCTCTTTGTTTGCCCCACTACCTTCGTTTTCTTCCATTTTTGTTCAACTACTCTCTGAACTCTTGATCTCCTTTGCAGTTTGATCAAGTAGTTTTTTTCCCTTTCCAGTAATTGCCCTTCCTACCTTTTGTTTCTTCATATACCCTGCTTTTTCCAATGCCTGCATTGCCTTTCTAATTGCTGATCCACCTGCTGGTCTATGTATCTCTGGTCGTACTCCTCTTGCCTTTCTTCCACCATAATGTCTTCTTAATCGGTTTACTCCAATAGTTTCCTTTGCATATGCTTGTCTTAGCACAGATGCACATCTTATGTACCAGAAATTCTTTTGTGTTGGGGGTCTCTCAGCATGAGAACCAGTTTTTGCAAATCTTATGAATTCTGGTCCTTTTTCGAACCCACCATCTTCAAGTTTTTTTGCAATGTTTTCGATCAATTTATTTGAATCAACATCTAGGCAACTAACCATATAAAACACCATTTCCCTTAATTTATATATAATTAAGTTTGTATAATTGGAGCCAAAACATTTTAAAACGTACTTTGAGAAACTTTCTTATGAAAAAATATCGTAAACCTACTTCTTCACCAAATAATGTAGATAAATTACATCTTTTGAAAGTTGCTGGTTTATTTGTTTTTTTCTGTATTCTTGCATATTTATTCTTGATAATTAGACCTGGTTGGTATATTTGGCCCATTCTAGTATTAAGTGCAATCGTATGGCTTTTTATTGAACTTACAGGTAAACTCCGCTCAAAAGAGGAGGTAAAATCCGCATTTTTCTTAGGCCTCTTCTTAATGATTTTTGATTTTATAGTCGAAAATTTGGGAGGGTATTTTGGCTATTGGAAGGTTAACACTACACTCTTCCATGTTGGTTATGTTCCAATTGAGGTAATGCTTCTTACATTAATCGGGGGGATGGCTTGGGCTCTTGCTCAACCAAGGGCGTATTCTGTCAAGAATTCCCTAGCAGATATTCTTCTTTTTGCAGTATTCGGAGCAATTGGAGAATCAGTTCTACGATTCAATGGGGTAATGTTCTATGCAAGTGGCTGGACACATTTCCATGCATTTGCTGGTTATGCAATTACCTGGATTATCCTACACTACCTAAGGTATAAGTATAGAAATGGGTACTAATTTTTTATTAATCAATATATTCAAGTCATAACTGGCCTAAGAGAAAACGTGGCTTGATCAACTACTTGATTAAATCTCGCAACTTATAATTTCTGATTATATGTACTAACTTAATTCCAACAATAAAAAGTCAAACTCTAGATTACTCTATTGGTTATAAAATAAGAAAAAGAAAATAAAAAAATAAAGAAAAAACTAGAGATGATCCCTAGTCTTTTTGATAATCTCAGTTGCGTCCTTTTGTCCTCCAAGGCCAAATGCTAAACCAAATGCAAGCATTATGCCCATAAGGATTATTGCAAATGATTGTTTGATTATGTCTGTCTTTACACCTACCTGATCAAGTGCAGTAATCAGTGTCAAGAGCACAATCAGCCCATTTGCAATCTGTGCAACAGCTTCTGCTCCATGAGCCTTTGTCTTTCTAATGATCTCAGCTACATACAAACCAATGATCAATCCTGCAAATGCAATTACGATTGCCGCAATTAAGTTCGGCACCCACAATGCAAGTGCATATAGGAAATTAGATAAGCTCATAATTTTTACTAGCTCTGCTGCTGCTGGAAGGAATAACACGAACACATACCACTTAACCATTGCTTCAGCAACGTGCGGTACATCCATGTTTCCTAGGACCTTCTGAATAGAAACCTTCTGCTTAAGGAATTCCATAACCTTTGCATGTTCAATAATCTTCTTTGCAACGTAGCCGAGTATTCTACCTAAAATATAACCTACGAGCAAAACAATTATTGCTGCGATCAAGCCTGGTACTGCGACTATGAATTTATCCCATAGCTCGAGTCCTATTTGCCTGAGCATCTCAACAACCTTAGTTAATGCGTCTACCATATATGGTTTCACCTCAATGTCTAACCCTCACTTCTAGGATTTATAAACGTTGCGCTGAATCATGGTTTTCCATATCCGTGATTAAAATGTCAATTTTCTAAAAAATTACTATCATGATGAACGTTCCGTTCATATCTGCCAATTTTCTAAAGAGACAATTGCCATCATGATGAACGTTCCGTTCATATCTGTCAATTTTGTGAAAAACAAAATTGCCAGGAGCGGGATTCGAAACCGCGACCCCTCGATTACACCTTTCATCGCCTTTCGGCTCAGAACTCATTAAACTTAGTTTATGAGTCGAGTACTCTAACCAACTGAGCTATCCTGGCATAAACACGCGCTACAGTTTAAGGTATTTTTAGCTTGGCAATAAATAAAAAAGCTTTGTATGTTATTTGATTTTCAAACTATGAGAAGTTGCTAGAATAAAAGCGGTAGGAAATTTAGTAGTAATCCTATAGTTGCAAGATACATTAGTCCCTTTACAATAAGTTTATTTTTCACATTCAATTCAATAATCCTATATCCATCAAACATGGGAATAGGCAATAAATTCACAACCCCAAGTACAAAATTCAATGCAAATGTAAATCCAAGAATCAAATAAATGGAATTCATCCACCAGTCCTTAAACTTAGCAGTGAATACTGTATTAGTATAAAATCCTCTAATTGGTACTTTTCCATCCTCATTAGTTTCTAATTGAATTTCTCCTTTATTTGTGGAAAGAAGAACAGTGCTATTTGCCTCAAGTGTAATATTTGAGGTTGCATTAATTCCATTTAGTGTATATATAATCACTCCACTTTGGTTCAATCCATTTGTTACTGAAATCCCGTATTCCCTATAATCCGAAGCAATACTAGTGAATCCAATAAATAGTGCAAAGAATATAATCGCAGTAATTAAGTTAGCTGCTGGCCCTGCAATCAATACCCTAGTTTGTTTTTTTATTTCTTTTTTTCTAAGTATTTCTTCATCAGGTTCAACAAATGCTCCTATAGGAATTATTCCAAACAATGCAAGTCCAGAGGATTTTAATGGTACTCCTCCAATTACAGAAAGAACTGCATGAGCTCCTTCATGCACAACCAAAATTACAATTAATGCAATAATTCCTTCAAAGAACGGAAGCGTAATCCCAGGAATAATTAATGTTGCTCCTGCACTTGCAGCAGTTAGTGTTCCAGTTCCTAATATAAGTGCAATTAGTTTTCCAATAATAACTAAACTATAACTCACTAACCCATACACAATTGTTCCAAACCATCCAAATACAACCAAAATTACAGTACTGATTATTAGCGTATTCTGATCTCCAGAATATTTCTCTGCTGCTTCTGAGAGCACCTGCCCTTTTAGGTTTGCAATAAGAAAAGGAGCTGCAAGTCCGCCAACAAATAATGAAACTATAATAAGCAAAATCATTCCAACAATTAATTTCTTTAAATCAATATGATTTCGCATAACTACTACGCTAGATAATCCATATGCAATTATCAGTCCAGTATCTGCAATAAAATTCCATAATTCTTTTACTCTCGCAATTTTTCTTATAAATCCAATTCCTTTTTTGGTTTTTAGAAGAATTATTCCATATTCAGTTTGCAATTTTAGAGCCTTACTTAAGAGTTTTCCGGAAATTAATAATATGATTATTGAGAGGATAAACTTATGTAATCCTATGAGTGGTGCATTCACTACAAAATAAATTGCGAGGATTGTAAATAGAACTACAGCTATTGCTACATGCATACGATTCATTTAAAAAAATCCTATTAAAAGCCTATCTTCTCATTTTATCTTTATGGACGAATTATGTGAAATCTGTGGCAGAAAAGATTCGCGATTCAAGGCTAAGATTGAAGGTGCAACACTTTCAGTTTGTGATCATTGTGCAAAAGGAGGAAAAATAATTTTGTCTTTATATGATGAATCTGTTCCTTCTGCCCCAATTAAATCCCATGTGGGCGTTCCTAAATCACTAAATGAAGAGGAAACCCTAGTTGAAGGCTATGGAAAAAAGATTATGCAAACACGTGAAGAGAAAGGCCTGAAGAGAGAGGAGTTTGCAAAAAGTATAAACGAAATGGCCAGCTACTTAGAGCATATTGAACGAGAAAAAACTGTTCCTCCAACTAAGGTAATTCATAAAATAGAAAAAGCACTTGGAATTAGACTAATGGAAAAATCCTCAACTGACTTGAGCCTTCCGCAAAAACAGAACCAGAAAAAAGATCTTACATTGGCAGATCACTTAGAGTCAGATAAATAATTTTAAATAATTTAAATGAGTGAAAAAATGGGAGTAGATATTGGGGAGATTGTTCAAAAAAAACAAATTACTCTTTCCTCACTTTCAAACAAAATAATCGCAATAGATGCATTCAACGCACTATACCAATTTCTTGCTTCAATACGACAACCAGATGGAACTCCATTAAAAGATTTTAATGGAAATGTTACCTCTCATCTGAGTGGATTATTCTACAGAACTTCTAAACTCTTGGAAAATGGAATTAGGCCTGTTTATGTATTTGATGGGGAGCCACCTGCATTTAAGGAAGGAACTCGCGAAGAGAGAATCAAAACCAGAAAAGAAGCAGAGGAGAAATGGAAAAAGGCCTTAGAGGAAGAAAGGTATGAGGATGCAAAAAAATACGCGCAAGCAACCTCTAGATTAACTGGGGAAATGATTCAGGAAGCTAAGGAGCTATTGCAAGGGCTAGGTCTTCCATATGTAGAAGCACCTAGTGAAGGGGAAGCCCAAGCATCAGCAATGGCAAAGGAAGGTTTGGTTTATGGGTGCGCTTCTCAGGATTATGACTCTCTTTTATTTGGAGCACCAATTCTTCTAAGAAATATTTCCATTACTGGAAGAAGAAAGATTCCTGGAAAAGATAAGTACATTGTAGTTGAACCAGAAGAGATTCATCTTGAGGAAACGCTTCAGTTAATTGGCTTAACTAGAGAAAAACTAATATGGATTGGTCTTCTTTGTGGAACAGACTATAATAAAAAAGTTCCAAGGGTTGGGCCAAAAACTGCGCTTAAAATTGTAAAGGAAATCGATAGTTTGAAAGAACTCACTTCTTATGTAAAAGAGAAGTATAATCATGAATTTGCGGAGAATTTAGAGGAAATAGTTAACTTTTTTATGAATCCTCCAGTTGTAAAAATAAAGAAACTTCTATTCAAGAAGCCAGTTCTTGATTCAGTTAAAAAACTCTTATGTGAGAAGCATGATTTTTCTGAGGAACGTGTAGAAAATACAGTTGAATCTTTAACTAAAACTTCTGAAGAAATACTTGGGCAGAGTAAATTAGACTCATTCTTTTAGTTGTAGATTAATTTGAACGCCTAATATAATCCTTATAAACATTTCATACGAATAATTATTGATGTCCGATCTTTCTATCTCATTAGGAAAATTAAAATTAGAGAACCCAACAATCCTTGCTTCTGGAATCTTAGGTACCTCAAAAAAATTACTAGAAAGAATCGCAGATAATGGTGCAGGAGCAGTTACAATAAAATCCCTCACTCTTGAACCAAGAATGGGACATAATTCTCCAATAATTATTGAGATTAATTCCGGACTAATTAATGCAGTTGGATATAAGAATCCAGGAATAGAAGCAGGCATAAAAGAATTCTCTGGATGGAAAAAGAAAACTCCTCTAATCTTGAGCATTGCAGCAAAAGATAAGAATGAATTTTCCCTTCTTGCAAAAAAGATTTCAGATTGCACTACTCTCAAATATTCTGCATTGGAAATTGTACTTTCCTGTCCACACACACCTGGATTTGGAACACTTGCTGGGCAGTCTAAGCCAGAAGCAACTTTAGAAATCACAAAAGCAGTAAAAGAGGAAATTTCCGTTCCACTAATTGTAAAACTTTCTCCAAATTCTCCAGAATTAGGGGAAGCAGCAAAAGCAGCAGAAAAAGGAGGAGCAGATATAATAAACATGGGCAATACTGCTGGTCCAGGAATGGTAATAGATATTGAAAGAAAAAAACCAGTTCTTCATTTTAAGTTTGGAGGAATGAGTGGCCCAGCAATAAGGCCAATTGCAGTTAGGTGTGTTTATGATGTTTACGAGGCAGTTGATATCCCAATTATTGGAACAGGAGGAGTAACTACTGGAAGGGATGCAATAGAAATGTTCATGGCAGGTGCAAGTGCAGTTGGAGTTGGAACTGCAGTCCATTATGATAGTCTTGGAGTATTCAATCGGATAAATAGTGAAATTTCAGCCTGGTTAAGTGAACATAATTACAAGAATATAAAAGAAATAACTGGTGTTGTTCATGAGTGAGTATATCACTACTAAAATTAAATCAGTAAAAAAAGAAAATTATAGAATAAATACAATTACATTAGATACATCCATTCACGCAGAGCCAGGGCAATTCTTAATGGTCTGGATTCCAGGTGTAGATGAAAAACCTTTTGGAATTGCAAACGATAATCCATTAACACTTACAATCGCAAATGTTGGTCCATTTAGCTCTAAGATTTGCTCCTTAAAGGAAGGAGAGTTATTTTCATTTAAAGGTCCATTTGGGAAATCATTTTCTTTAACTAAAGAAAAAGAAATTCTCCTTGTTGCTGGAGGGTATGGAGTCGTGCCTCTGTATTTCCTAGCAAAGAAGGCAAAGGAAAAAGGAATTAAAGTAACAGTAATTCTAGGTGCAAAATCTTCTAAGGATATAATTTACGAAGATAATTTCAAGAAACTCGGATGCGAACTCATAATTTGTACCGATGATGGGAGTTGCGGAACAAAAGGATTTGTAAGTTGTGCACTTGAGGATCTTTTGAAAAATAAAAAGTTCGATAGATTATATGCATGCGGTCCAAACCCAATGCTCAAAGCTCTTGCAAAAACCGCAGATGAATTCAAATTAGATTATGAATTTAGTTTAGAGGCTTATATGAAATGTGGGTTTGGAATCTGCGGAACCTGTGTAATCGGGGATAAATTAGTTTGCAAGGATGGGCCAGTGTTCTCTAAAAAGGAATTAAAGGAAATGAAATTTTGCTGATTAAGCTGCTCTTGCGATTCTTATTATTGGTCTCGTAGATCTTGGAGCAGTAAATCTTTCTTTAGCTTGCCTATGGAATTCACAAATACACATACCACTGGGCGTTTCTCTTAATCTTCGTCTATGCATAACCAAAAATTCCTTAGTATTATCTCTTACCTGCCTGGAATCATTTTCATAAACGTTTCCGAGTGTTGTTCCACTATATGCACCGAATCCAACGCTGCAATATGGGGATACCTTTCCATCTGGGTGTACAATAAATTTAGGCAGGTTATGTAAGTAGTCACATTCACAATCTATCTCCGCACCAGTAATTGTTGCGCCCTTACCAACAGCAAGCACTAAAGACTCATTGTAGGGGATTTCCCTGTCTCCTAATAATCTTTTAAGTAACTCATGGATTTGTGATTGGTTATCCAAATCATGTCTTAACCCTATATTTAAATTAGAGAAGATCCTCTGCATTCTCAATAATGTTTCCTTCATACATTCAAGATACCTTTCTGGAGGTATGCCATGGAAAAGATTAAAACTTAAAGCTATGTGCACTCTTTCTAGTGCGCCCCCTAATTCTTTCATCTGTTCTAGTGCTCTTAGTGCTATTCTCCTATTTTGCGGAGTAAGTCCAGCAGTAACAATAGTAATATCTGCTTTTGTTTCTGAGAGCAGCAATAGCACAACATCTGCAAGTGTTTTACTATGTCCTTTATTCTCATATAAAAATGGCTCTCCCCCTCCAAGTAATATATATCCATTAGATCCAGGAAATTCTATTTGGTCACTCTTTAATAATGCTTCAATTAATTCCAAAGGCATCATTTGTCCATCTGGCCTTGCAAGAATTCCACAGTGTCTACATGCCATTAGACATTTAGAACTAACCACAAGCTCATTTATTTGTAGTGGGCCATTGGAGTGTTTTTCTAAATATTCCAAAGCGTCATCCATAGGTACAAGTGCGGTCTTTACTAACATAGATAATATTGGGTCTAAATATGTTTAAAAATGTGTTTATTCGGGATTTAAAATTAACTATATACAAAAACAAATAAAAATAAAAAAGAAATAGACTTAGATATTGAAATATCTATTTATCTCGTAAGAAGTAACTGAATGATCCATCATCTTTACTTCCTCTAATTTTATATCCAAGTATTCAGAAAGCAATTCCGTAGGAATAACCCCTTTTAAGAATCCAATATCGCTCTCAATTGATTCCATTGCTTCATTGAATGATTCTGGCAGTAGTTTGATCTTATCTGCCCTTCTTCTCTTATCATCCATTTTCTCAATGCTCTCATCTGCTGGATCTCCGCATTCTGTTTTTTTCCTTATCCCATCTAATCCAGCTGCAATAATTGCTGCATATGCTAAGTAGGGATTAACTGAAGGATCTGCAGAATTAACTAATACTTTTTTTCCAATATCATCATTTGCCCTTGCATTTGGAACCTTAACCATGGAATTATTATTGTGCTTGCTCCATGCAATGTAATGCCTATCTCTCTTCAATCTTTTATAAGAATTAATTGTTGGATTTATGAATAAGGAAAGTGCAGCCCCATGTTCAAGTATCCCTCCAATATAATACCTAGCAATCTGACTGATTTGTGCATATTTATCTGCAGAATCATAGAATGCATTCCTATCTTTTTTCCAAAGAGAAGAACCAATGTGCATTGAACTTCCCCTATCATTTGAGAGTGGCAATGGCATAAATGTAGCCATAGTGTTTGCAAGGAATGCAGCATTTCTAGCAATATATTTTAAGGTCATGAATGCATCTGCAGCATTCTTTAGTGTATTTGTTCCTATTGCAACTTTTTGTTGTGCTGTTTTTGATTTTCCATGACAGTGATAATCAATCGGGTACTTGAAACTAGTTGTCATAGTATCTGCAACTTGTCCTCTGATTGCAGAAAGCATATCAAATGGTTCATTTGCATACGCACCTTCTTTCGTGGTTACAGGTGAAGGATTCCAAACTCCTTCCCTACTCTCTATTACGTGACTTGAGGTTTGCCCATTTGGAGTTTTATCTGTACTTACAGCATCAAATAAATAGAATTCTACTTCACTATTTACTCTCGCAGTTGTTATTCCTGCAGCCTTTAGGCTAGTTTCCATATGCTCAATTACATATCTCGAGTCCTTCAGATATTTTTCTCCAGTGATTGCTACAATAATGCTGCTCAATACTCGTATTGAACTATTTTCCCAGGGAACCCGTGCAAAACCATCTGCATCTGGAAGAATCCTTAATTCAGATATTTCCTCTCCTTTAAATATCTCATTTATATTTGGACCATCAACTCCTTTTACAAATGCATCTTCATCCAAATCCTTTCCTGGAACTGCAAACCTATGCAATGTTCCAACAATATCTGTGAACTGCAAATCAACCCATTTTATGTCGTTAGAGGCAATATATTTAGTTACATCTTCAGGAGCGACCATTTTTACACCGATTTCAATTCGTAGTTTGGAATTTAAAACTTTGCTATTCGTACCTATCACTTCTACTTACTTTCTTAAACTGTTTGTTTTAATTATATTTTAACTAATTGGGAGGTTATAAATATGAAAATTATTTTAGAGGAAGCTCCTTTTTTGAAGTCAGCTATTGATTCAATAGTAAGCCTAGTTGAGGAGGGAGTTTTTGAAGTTAAGAAAGAAGGAATAAGCTTGAAGGCAATGGATCCATCGCAAATTTCAATGGTTTCTTTTCATATGCCCAAGTCTGCATTTACTACTTATGAAATTACTGAAGAAAGAAATCTAGGTTTGGATATTGCCCAATTTAGTAATATTCTTTCAAGGGGAAAGAAGGGAGAAAAGGCAGAGCTTTCTTTAGAAGATGGAAGATTAGTAGTTTGCTTCTACAGCGAGAAAAGCAGAAAGACATTCAGTATTCCTCTTCTGGATATTGGCTCAACAGTTCATAAGGAACCAAAAATTGAGTATAAAAATCATGTAAAAATTCATGCTGAGACATTTAGGGAAAGCCTAAAAGATGCAAAACTTGTAAGCTCCCATGTAAAATTAGTTCTTCTTCCAGAAGGCTTTGTAGTTGATGTAAAAGGAGACAGTGGAAGGGTTCGGGATGAATTTCATAAAGGTGGAGAAGACGTTGTAGACATTACAGTTTCTTCCAGTGAAGGAGCAAAGGCAACCTTTCCACTCCAATATTTAGAGGACATTGTAAAGGCAGCTTCTTCAGTTACTCCAATAAGTATCTACTTGGAAACAGATAAGCCATTGAAAATAGAATATGAAATAAATGGGGCAAAGGCAGTTTATTATCTTGCACCAAGAATTGAGAGCGAGTGATAAAATGCCAATTCAAGTCCTTTCACAAAAAGAACAAATGGATGTTCTAACTATTTTTGTTGCAAAAAATTATCTTCCAAATCATATAGTTCAAGAGGTAAAACCGGAAAATCTTGGGAAACTAACCAGTGCTCTTCAAACATTTCTCAAGAAAGAGGGTTATACTGTTCGTGTTGACGGGGTGTTCGGTCCAGATACCCATACATGGGCTAAGGAATATCTTCGTTCAAACGGAGTTCCTGAATCTACTATCCCAAGCTTAGCAGAAAATATAAGGAAAGCCCATAACTCAGTTCCAACGCTTATTAAGGATGCTAAAAAAACTTCAGCTCTCATACAGATGAATGTGCAAGTAGTTTTTCAGAGCGGTAATGAGACATATACAATTGCTCTTTTTGGAAGCGCTTCAGACTCTGTTGGAAAATTGAATGTTGGCATTCCTGCCTTACTTGAGGCAATTGATAAGAAAACACTTACTGTCGAATCAGCAACTAATTCAAAAGGAAGAAGTGTAGATTATGATCGTACACGAGATCTTCTTTCCAATCTTTTATATGCAGAGCAGAATAATCCAACAGGCAGGCTAGTTAGCATTAATGCAACAAAACAAGAGTGAATTCAACTATTAACCTTCTACTTACCTTTTTATTTCTTTATTTCAATAATATATGAGTGAATTCAACTATGAGTGAATTCAACTATGAGTGAATTCAACTATGAGTGAATTCAACTATGAGTGAATTCAACTATGAGTGAATTCAACTATTAACCTTCTACTTACCTTTTTATTTCTTTATTTCAATAATATATTTGTAATATTATGCCACAAAAAGAACTTGAGCAAGTTGGATTAAGGGGTTTTGATGCAGCTAAGGCAATTAGGTATAATGAGAAAAATCTAACTCCAGAGAAAGAGCAAGTTCTTGCAAGAATTTTTGATCAAGTTCAACTGTTTGATGTTAAAGGCAAAGCCTATTTAGAGGTTCCATCTGATCCATTGAAAAAAGCAGAGTTTATCTGGGATTTGCAAAAATTTTTGGGGATTAATAAAGACGGAAAATTCGGAGAGCAAACAGTAAAGGCTGCTGAGAAAAAACTAGCTGAACTTACTGTAAAAACCTCTGTTCCAAAACTCACAATAAGACCAGTAGCACCTGAAGAAAAAGTAGATGTTGTACTGGGTATAGTAGATGCCACAGTACCGAATATTGTTGCTCCACCTTCAAGAGAAGCAAAGAAAAAGGAATATGATTTTATCGGAACATTTAGCATCACGTTTGATTTTAAAAGCGGGCAATCGAAAACCTTTGTATTTGAAACCAACTTCAAATCGAAAGACGATCGCCCAAACAATAGAACTAATATCACTCAAGTGTTAACTACTGGTGAACTTATTGGTTTCCCAAATGAGTATGGTGATGCAGAGGAAGCAAAAAAAGCCATTAAAAATTACTTCACACTTCATGGTGGGGAGGCGGTTGCAGGGTATTCAGTATCGTTCAAAAGAAAAGAAAGCCCCACAGAAGAATTATAAATTGTTTCATTAAATACTTATTTGTGTATTTATGCGACATAGAGGAAAAGCACTTGCAATTATTATTCCCCTTGTTTTAGCCTCTACAAATGCATTTGCAAATCGTAATCCGCCACAACGATCTCAAAAGCCATTTCCCCCACCACTTTTAAGTCAATTAGAACCTCCTCGACCCACCTCTCAAACCCAAACACCAGTTCAACCACCCAAACCAATAGCCCCTGCTCTTTTTGAGGAAAGTTTTGGAGATACAAAAGTAACAGTAACTCCAAATAGTATTTCAACAGGTACTAAAATAAGCCCAACATTTTATTATGAAACAAATTTTGATTTTTCCAGAGATCCAATCCAAACAGTGCAAAAATCTCCCTCGCATAATTTTATCTTGATCAGGACTGTTAGTGATAAAATAGCAGTTCTCTCCCTTGCAACATTTGCGCTTGCCCGTACATTTTATGAGATAGAGGAGGAAGCTATTCGGGTTACATTGTTTTCTCCATCTGGGACTTATTCATTTGGAAAGTGGGATTGTTTCATTTCTCACTATAGGAATATGGTAGTATGGCTCAAGTGGCAAGAAGAGGGAGAAAAATTACTATATACCCACAACCTTCTTCCTCAAGATCTTACGGGTGTTACGTTCAAACCAAATGGGAATGCACTTGAAGTCTGGAGAAATGGACAATTGGAAACTGTTTTGTGGGCTCCTCCTGAGTAACTCTTTTATACTCTTCTATTCAGATATAAGTAATGCTGGACAAACAAAAAGTAGATTCAATACTTGATGATTACAAAAAAACCTTTAGAATAGCAACTATTTGTTCTCATTCTTCCTTACAAATTTTTCATGGAGCAAAACTAGAAGGAGTAAAAACCATTGGAATTGTAAAAGAGGAAAATAAGAAATTCTACGAGAGTTTTCCAGAAGCAAAGCCAGATGAATTTATTGTAGTAAAAGATTATTCTGAAATTCCAGTAGATCAATTAGTGGATAAGCACGCAGTAATTATCCCACATGGTTCATTTGTAGAATATGTAGGAAAAAAATTAGATAATTTAGAGATTCCTATTTATGGAAACCGTGCAAGCCTTGTTTGGGAACGGAGTAGAGAAAAGATGTTCGAGTGGATGCACAAGTCAGGCCTAAGAACCCCAAAACTTCTCAAGCCAGAACAAATAGACAGACCAGTTCTAGTCAAATTCCCAGGAGCAAAAGGGGGGATGGGCTATTTAGTTGTAAATTCTTATGATGAGTTTATGAAAGAAGTTGGCCCAGATAAACCCTGTATAATCCAAGAATTCATCATTGGGGTACGGGCATATTTACATTACTTCTTTTCTCCATTCTCAAAAATAGGATATCCAACCAAATATGGAAAACTAGAGCTAATGAGCATGGATAGAAGAAGGGAAAGCAATGCTGATGAAATATATAGAACGCTTTCAATTGGAGCAAAAGGACCAAAAACAAAACTCAGTTTTACAGTAGTTGGTAATGATCCAATAGTGATTAGAGAATCTCTACTTCCAAAATTCATGGAGATGGGCGCTTCTGTTTCGAATACTGCTTATGGGTTATTCAATGGGATTTTTGGGCCATATTGCCTGGAAGCAGTAATTGCAGATGATCTGGATATCTTTTCCTTTGAAATAAGTGCAAGAATAGTTGCAGGAACTAACCTGTTCCCAACTGGTTCCCCATATTCTTTTTACTATTATAAAAAACCCATGAGTACTGGAAGAAGAATTGCAATTGAATTAAAAGAGGCATTTAAGAAGAATAAAATTAAGGAAGTAGTATATTAGAGGTTATACAAAACCAACTAAGTAATCCCTATCTCCATTTTGTGGTTTTGTCTCGTTGGTTTTGTATAGATTGATCCAACTTTTTTGTTGGATCAGGATAATTTCTGAAACCAAACTTAAGGATTATAAATACAACCGTTGTATTTGTTCCATGAAGAAGTTAGTTCTATTCATTTTACTATTCTCTTTAGCCTTTGCTCAACAATTAGATATCCTATTTTATTATGGAACCGGATGTACTTACTGTGCAAAAACAGAACTTCAGTTTGAAAATCTTGTAAAATCATATGATTTGAACATAACTTTAAGAGAAATTTATGGTGATGATGGTGCAAATGCTGAGATGTTTGCATGGTATTCTAAATTTAATATAAGTAACTTATTAGCAGGTACTCCAACTACAATAATTGATGGGAAAACTATGATTGTTGGAGCAATATCTGATTCAAATTGGAAAAAAGTTTTTGATTCTTGTCTGGAAGGAGCATGTTTGGAAGGTGCATTTGATTCAAATCTTAAACCTCTAGTTTCTAAAGGAAGCAGCCAGCCAGTTACAATGGTTGTTCTGATTGGTGCAGCAATAATTGATTCAATTAATCCTTGTACAATTGCAATAATGGTTATGCTTCTTGCAGTAATTCTTAAGAGTGATGGAAGAAAGAAAATGCTTCTTGCAGCTGCAGTATTCATCTCAGTAATCTTCTTCATGTACTTGGCAATGGGTATTGGTCTTTTGCATGCAATTGGAAGTGCAAATGTTACAGATATATTCTTCAAGATTGTAACTGTTCTTGCATTTATTCTTGCAGTTATGGAATTTAATGCGTATTTCAGATACAAGCCTGGATTCTTTGCAGTTGAAATGCCCCTATTCCTAAGGCCACTTACAAAGATTGTTCTGAACAAGGCAACAACCCTTCCAGGAGTTGCAGCAGCTGCATTTTTTTGTTCATTATTTTTACTTCCCTGTTCCTCTGGCCCATACTTGACTGTACTTGCAATGCTCTCAAATGCAGTAACTACCCAATCTCTAGTTTACCTTATAATTTATAATTTTGTATTCGTACTTCCAATGATTATAATCTCACTATTTATCTATTATGGAAAAGCATCTGTAGAATCAATTGAACAGTTCAAAAATGAGAAAGTAAAGGAAATTCACCTATTCTCAGGAGTAATACTACTCATATTATTCTTCATTATGCTTGCAAAGGTTCTTGGGTATATACGCATCTAATTTTGCAAGTTAAAGAAATCTAATTTTTATTGTCAGAGATAACCAGTTCACGCTAGGTTAAAGAAAGTTTAACCTAGTGCAAACAAGCCAAAAATATGCTTCGACGTTAGCTGTTTTACTGCAGTTATTAAATTTCATAACTGGGTTAAAACAAAGAAATTTAAATCTATGTGCAGAAATCAGCACATGGACAAAAAACTGCGAACCAGATACCAGCATATACTTGAATCAATGGAAGACATTGCTAATTGCACAAACGGAGAGCTGGTTTTAGTTGGTGGAACCGCACTTGCGATATTTTACTTAAAACATAGAGTTAGTGTGGATTTAGATTTTGTACCTATTGAAAACAAAGATGACGTAGAACTCAAGAAAAAATTCAAGGGGGCATTATCACGGAAAGGGTACAATACTGGGCGGACAACGTTTACGAATCAATTTGTAATCCAGTTTGGGGATTCGAGCGTTAGGGTAGAAATATTTCATCCGAAAAGGAAAATAAAACAAATCAATGAATTGTCCGTAGGAGAACAGAAGATAAAGGTTGCAAGCCTTGACGATTTACTGGAAATGAAATTCGATGCCTATCGAGAACGAAAGGAAGCAAGGGACATATACGACATAGTATCAATATTCAAGAGAAATGGGGAAGATATGGGCCGTGCCGTAGAATTGGTTAAAAAATTCGGAGCACCCAAAAATCTTGAGGAATTAAAAGGAATGGTGAATGACATGGAATGTTATACTGCATTAGAAGAGGTGCTGAAACATGTTGATTAAACAGGTGGTGAGCCATAGAAGTTTGTTAAAAGATGGCATAACAAAAGACAAACTAAGGTCTATGAGCATCAATCTAGCCTTGTTTCCAACCCCGTTCAAAAAAATATATTATGTGCCCTCTCCAGAAGAGCGTAAGGCCACGACAATAGATAAACCAACCATCGTCTTAACTCGTGCAATTGCAGCATATCTTGGTAATCGAGAATTCTATTATAGTTGCAGAACTGCAGAAGAATTCTTTGCAATTAAATGGCAACCCATTGGAGAAGTGCATGTTACCAATACTAAATTGAGCAGAAAAATAAATCTAGAAGTGAGAATCAAGAGAAACATTAAGAAAAATAATTATCGATCCAAGAGAATTGCAGATATTTTATCCATGTATGGTAGAATAATAATCTTCCACAAAGTTAAAAGCATTGCAAGTGCTAAAGTAAAGCATACACCGTATGGTAGTTATGCCCTTCGCTCGCAAATAAGGAAAGATAAAAAAAGGTTTAGGGAAAAAGAAGATAAGAATGAGTGATCATATGTATAAGCAAGCAATTGTAATTCGTACTGATTTGAAGATGGGAAAAGGAAAACAATGCGCTCAATCCTGCCATGCGTCATTGGCTACTTATCTATTAGTTGCCCGAAATGATTCTGCACTTGCTAAGGAATGGGTCTCAGATGGGATGAAGAAAATAGTTCTAAAAGTTTCCTCAGAATCTGAGCTTTTGGATTATTTTAAGAAATGCAAATCTGAGGGAATCCCTTGTGAATTAATCAGGGATGCTGGCCATACTCAAGTTGAAGCAGGTTCAATTACTTGTTTTGGAGCAGGGCCTTGGAAAGAAGCAGAATTGGATAAAATTCTTGGAAAATTAAAATTATTGTGATCTAATGAAAATTGCAATTATCCATTGCTGGGGCGGAGGAAGCAGGAGCTGTTGGTATGGGTGGCTTGCAGATCAATTACGAAAGCAAGGAATAGAAGTAATTTCCCCTGATTTTCCAAATACAAATAATCCCAATTTAGAAGAATGGCTTGCAGAACTGAAAAAACATGTTAAGCAATTTGAAGAAAAGGACGAATGGGTATTGATTGGGCACAGTTTGGGCTGTCCATTTATCTTAAGATTACTTGAAGCATTCAAATCCAGAGATTCCACTAATCTCTGTCTGTCAAAAACAAGCAAGCCATCGGCCTCTGACCAGTTGTTTTTGACAAAAGAGGAAAAAATACACGCTGCAATAATGGTTGCTGCATTTGCAAAGGACCTTGGCTTCAAAGAAACCAGGAATTTTTTCTATCCTGAGACAAAAAAGTTTTTGTCTCAATCTATACACAACCAACAAGGAATAACTAATGAGACAAATCAGAAAAACTTAGTTGGTTGTGTATATAAAGATTTTAATTGGAAGAAAATCAAATCCAAGGCAAACAAATTCATTGTAATTAATTCAGATAATGATCCTTTTATATAATCAGAAGAAGGAAAAAGAATTGCAAAAAATCTAGGTGGAGAATTCCTAATTGAACCTAATGCTGGACATATAAACGAGGGGTCAGGCTTCACAAAATATCCAAGAATCCTCGAGTTACTCTTAAATATGGTTAAAAAAGGTAAAAAATAGGTTTATAAACCCTTTCCTACATCATAGAATCAATATTGTCCACTCTTATTGCTCTAAAAGAGCTATTTGGGACATATATAAATAAAGTTTTTCAGAGGGATATATTTATGAATTCAAAAAACTTTCAACCAGTAGAAGATTTGCGAACTTGGGTAGTTTTAGGTAAGGATATATTTAATGGTGGAGCAATTGGACTGTATTCTCTAAAAGATGTAGCAGATGCACTTTCAGAAGATCCAACTCATGTGTTCAAAAACATTCAAAGAGGAACATTAATACGTCTAGTTTCACTTGCATTCATGAAAGCATCAGAAAGAAATGATCTTGACTTCGAGTATTCAGCTCTTTCTTGTGTATCAGTTATGCAAAGAAAGGAACAAGAAAGATTTCGTTCTGTTCTTGATCGATTAAGGGATAGCTCGGATTGCTTTATAAAATTGGGTGCAAAAAGAATCTTGGGAAATTTGGATACTCCATTGAGAGCCACAGTTCAAAAGCCACGAAGTGAAACATCAACAAGGTCTTATGTGAGAGGGGCAGTATTTGCATAAATTTATTTTTTTTATATTTTCTAATATTATCTAAATGGTCTAGAATTTCTCCTTAAATTTTTTCCTCAATTTTTTTCAGGAATATTTTTGCATTTTCAATTGCTCTCTTAGCTTCCTCCTCACTTACTTGCTCAGCCTCTCCATAAACTACATCATGTCTTCTTGTCCTATATCTATTGAACACCACTACTAACTGGCTTGATTCTTTCGGGAGTATTGCTGCACAAAATTGTACAACACCAAGATGATGTGAATCTGAAGTTGCCCGATATCCTCTTGCAGCCATTAGCGCCCTTCCAGCATAGAGCATTGAATTATATGCAATTGCAAGTGCCCATCCAAAATGTTTTGATTTCAAGTTGTCCTCAGCTGCAAGCAAATCAGTACGACTCAATTCGATAAACTCTTTCACGAGTTTTTTGTCTAGTTCAACAGTTTCAATTACCCTTTTCTTTAATAATTCGCTCAAATTCATTTCTATCACCTACAAGCCATTTTTTCTTATTATTTATGTTTTTTAAGAATAAGGGCCGCTCCTTTATCTTTACTTTTAGGTCCTCTTCCATCCAATGTATAAAATTTATTTCTCTGGTATTCTCCTTCTGGATTTGGAATATCTTTTCTGAGAGTATCTCATCTGGAATATCTCCTATAACCATAAGGTCAATATCACTTCTTCTGTTGTACGTCCCTTTTGCCATGCTTCCGAATATAAACGCGTATTTTATCCCCCTCAAACCATTTAGACATTTTTTTATTTCCAGGAACGGCCTTTCTGTTTTTAGATATAAATTTTTCAAGTCTTTGATAAAAGGGCACGTTTTATTCTGGTAAAACATTATCAAATTGCCCTTTTTTTCTTTTCTTAGGATCTCCATTTCAGTTAAGTTATCCAGTTCCCTCTTTGTCTCACAGGGGGAGAGCCCGGTTTCTCTAGCTATTCCTCTAAGATGAAGTCCTTCTTGAAATAACACTACTCCCAAGGTATTCACTTCTGCATTTGATTTAAGTAGTCTTTCCAACATGTTAACTATTATATAACAGTTGTTATTTTAAATTTAACGTTCTCAGAGGAGACCGTATTCCAAAGCATTATCTAGTCCAGACTGAGCGGTCGATGGGCAGTACTAAAGAAAGCTCACCTGGTAGGTAATAAGAATAACCCCTAAACACCTAAGAAGATATTATCCTGAAGTATTACCTAAACGGCCTGGAATTTCTCCTTAAAGGCTGTACTCCATCAAATGAGAGCATTTGTAATGTTTTCTGCATTCGTTCCATTTCCTTTTCATCAATCATTGCCCTTAAATCTGCCTCAATTAGAATTGCTGGATAGGCATAACTCTCATTTATTTTACTCAATGAATAAATCAAGGAGGCAATTTCCTTATATGAATGTGTGCTGGATAAAAACTCCACACGCATAGGTCTATCATTTTTCACTGCTTTTATATAAAATAGATTAATTTTTTCTCCCCATTCCTCCAAATCATTTAGTATTATATGCTTCCTTGGATCAGTTGAATATTTTATTGTACACGTTCTCTCCTTTTCTCTTAATAAGTAATTCAAAAATACTGTATCTGCACTTTTATATTCAGTTACAGTTTTCAATTCGTCCATGAACCTTCTTCCCCTAGAATCCTTTATTACTCCTAAAAGAAGGCAGTTATTTTTTTCACTTAAAGAGTAGAGTTTCTTATAATTTTGGATTAATTTTAGATACTGTGGATACAAGTCACTTTCTTTTTGAGGCTTATCCTGGGTTAAAGGAACAAGTGAACCATCCAACATAAGTATTTTAGGAGAGTATTTTTCCAAACAATTTATTGCATTTTCTATTTCTAAATTTAATCTAAATAAACTCTTGAATGCATTTCCTTCTTGTTCATCTAATCCAACTTCCACTTTATACTCTGGGGTTGGGAATGCCCTTGGATAATACTCACTTTTAATTAATTTTGAATTTGAATATTCAAATACTACTCCCGCAGCCCTTCCAATTATTAGGTCTACCCCATGCATTTCCTGGAATAAGAGCCCTCCATCTACTGCACAAATCTTTCCCTCAATTATGCTTTCTTCAACTAAATTAATTAAATTTTTTTCTAACCCATTCTTTAGTACAAATCCAGAATTTCTTAATTTTTCAGCCTCTTCCCTAGTTCTCTTGCTGATTTCTGCAATATGGGTAGCTGCGTGTTTGAGCTGTTCAAGCATAGTTAGAATTTGTGCGCGAACCAATATATATTTATATAGTATTTATGCCAATATATTCTAGGTGCATTTATGGAGAGTAGTGGAGGTCCAAGGTTTGCAACGCGTTCACCAGATGAAACTGCAGTTTCTTGCCAGGAGTTAGCTGGACCTCTTTTGAAAGGACAATTATACACTGATATTACTTTCTTAAGATCAAAACCAGGTCCAATACCAACAACATGGGATTACAATCTAAAAAATCTATTTTCTCTCCTAGGCATCAAACAAGAAGTTTTACCAAATGTTGATTATGAGGATTTTAAGAGTGGAACATTATCCGAAATTTTTATTCCTATTACTACAATCCCCGCACCTTCTAAGGATGCAATGAAAGAACTAAATAATTTTATAGTCGTTAATAAAATAAATCCACTTGTTAATCTTTCTGATTTTGCCTCTGGAAAAATTAGGGACTTTATATGCGAATCTACAAGACCCATGGATAAAAAAGAGTTCAATGCGTATAAAAAAGAATTTGAAAAAGTCGGCATATACCTTACACTTCTCCCTAATAGTACAATAAAGGTTGCCTCAAAATTTGGGAAGTTTCTTGAGGGACTTGCACAGGATGGAATTTTAGTAATTGTTACTCCAGATGCAATACAAATCCAAAATGCACTTTATATGCCAAGAAGCATGCCTGAAGAGGTTAAGCAAAAACTGCTTGCAGCATTATCTACTGCACAAACCTACCTGCAAAAAGGAGATCTGAATGGAGCAGCATATATACATGCAATTTTCCTAAAAACTGTTGAGAATTATAGAAAGAGAGATTACCTAGAAGTAGCTGAACAAGATTCTGAATTATTTTCCTGGACTCTTCAGACTAATCCTTCTGTAAAAAGAGATTTTGAGAAAATTTTCGGAATTCCATTTAAAGAAGAAATGACAATGCAGGAACTCATGTACTCTAGAATTGCCCTTGCAAGGGAAAATTTTTCTCAAGAGGAATCTCTATTGCTTCAGGCACTTGATGCATTCAGTAAGGGAAATACAAAAAAAGGAATTTCTCTTAGTAATAGTGCTGATATTTATTATGTAAAAGCAGTCGGCTATTTTATGGATGTGCAGATTTTGTATTCTGCAGTTCAACAGTACATTTATTCTAAAAATGCGGATAGCGCGCTCTGGGACTTTGCTAGGGACTCTTTAGGCTTTGAAGAAAGCGGCAGTGGAGCATCACGTATATGGAAATTTGGAGGAATACATGGAGAAGATTCTCTGGCTGAAAGAAAGGTTGCAACAGCACTTAGACAAGTAGAAGAAAGTGAAGCAGAAGCAAATAAACTCATTTTTAATAATGCATTTTATACAATTGCCCAAAGGCGTTTTATGACTGATTTTCCCCCTAATGGACGTGAGCATGAGGCTATTCAAGCTCAAGGGCTTGCATTATCTAATACAAAGGCGCTAATGAGTGCCAAACAACAAAGAGAAGAAACCCTTGAATTAATGTTAAGGGTTGATACTTTTGAGAATGCCTATCTTGGAAGACTTATGGTGCAATACAAATCAACTGTGGATGCTGCATTAACAGAAAAAAATAATCCACTTATTCCAGAGTTCCAAAAAGGAATCATAAGGCACTATCGTTCAGAAATGGTGAAGCAATTGCAGGAACTTTACAATAGTAATCCAGAATTCTATGGTCAATTTATTACAATAACCCGATCAGGCACAATTGTAGATGCAACAATTAATTTTGATGCAATTCGTGCAAAGTATGATCCTTCAACTGTTTTCGTAAATACTGGAGCGGAAGAAAGCGACCTTAACAGGAAGGATAAAATCATTAAACTTCTGGCAATTGTTTATGATAATTATTTTATAGCCTATCACCTTCTTTGGGGATATGCACTAGATGACCTTGAAAAACAATACAATAGCAACGGAATAACTAAGGAACAATTTGAGGAAGAAGTGAAAATATTGTATGCAGGAGTTCTACTTACGCTTCCTAGATTTGGACAAACATTTAGAGATGCCTCTTTTGGCACTGCAATGGAAATGAGGGAAGTTGAACAAAGGATGGCAGCTAAACAAACCCAAATTCCCTTTGTTTGGAAGCAAGTTTTACGTGGCGGGTGGAAGCCAGGGGACGTAATTAGTGGGAGAGAGCCAAGGGATCTCGAAATAGTAAAAAAAGATTCAAAGAGTGCAACTGTAAGGTATTTGGATGATGGGAGCCAAGAAACAATTCCTTTAGGTGCTATCCAATATAGGGCAGTTTCTAGGCCTGTTTCTAAAGAAGAAGCAAAAGGAGAAAATCTTGCCCAAGAACTTCACATTGGTTATGAAAGATTTCTAGATACAATGGCTAAGCATGGTGCCACCCTATTCGATACAATGATTGCAGGTATACGAGAAAAGGCAGCATTTGTTGATAGTGCAATACAAGGGGAAGGCAATGACCTTACCTGGCGTACAAACCCAAATGAGTATACAACACATGAGCAAGAGCTTATGAAAAATATTCTTTCAACTGAAGAGGGAATAAATCCAGCAAGATGCAAGGCTGTTGTAGATGAACAAGCAAGAAGAATACAAATGCGCATGAGTCGTGATCATTCTGTGCTTTCTGATCCATTTGGAAGTTCTGATGAACAAATATTTGATCTTAATAATCAAAACATTTATGATTTGCGTGTATTACAAGTGAGAGTAGATGCAGCATATGCAGTTACTTGGAGAACACGACATTTAGAGTATAAAGAAAAAGTTGAAAAAACAGGAAAAAGAGATTTGGATTATGAACGACAACTCTATGAAAATGCAAGAACTACATTTGCACTTTTTGGAGAGATAAACAAGGATGTTCCTGAGCCAGTTGAGGTTTCACGCACTGTTGCCAGTCAATTCGGTGCTAGAACAATTAAAACGCATGAATCATGGGAGGCAAGTGATTATGCAGAATACAAGAGAACAGTTGAACGTGTTGGTGGTGCATATGCACTTCCTCCAGTAAAATATGTTTCTGGGGATCTGCGTAGTGTACTTGATGCTGCTTCAGCATTTCAAGTAGGTACTGCTGAGGCACTTGTTGGCTATGTAGGTTATATTCACTATAAACAACTTTATGATAGCGTTGGAACAGCAGGCAAAATTGCATTAAGTACAGGAAAATTCTGGACTGATTATGGAAGTGATATTCTAAATATTGCAACTGTAGTTTCCCTTATGTTTGCACAACCTGAAGGAGCTGCAGCCTCTCAGGCAGCTAAGGAAGCTACAAAAAAAGGAGTTAAATATCTGATTGCAAAATATTCTGAAAGAATTCTTGGCGAAACTGGATATAATGCAACAAGAGAGGTTCTTGGACGGGTACTTCGTGGTTATGCATTGGGTGGAAGGGTAGGCCTTGCACTTTCAATTCCGCAAATAGCCAGTGGTATAACCCTTTATTACTCCCATTCCAGTCCAGAAGAATTTAAGGTTGGAAGGGATGCAATACGCATGGCTGTTGGAACAATGGCACCCTCATTTATTCCTATTAAAGGTTTTGGAAAAAGAGTTCCCATCTATGATGCAGCATTTGTAACTGCAATGTTTGTAGGAGCTACAGGATATAATCTTGCATATTATTTCAGTGTTCCAAAGCCACCATTAAGTGAGATGATAAAAGGAATTGAGGATATGGGCAGTGAAGAAAGAAACAAATCACTAAAAGCTTCTACTGTTTTCTTTACAAAAACTGATTTTGAAGATCGTATACATGAATTAGATCACAGAATAGCGAAAATAACAGGTAAAGAAACTAAAAACTTGATGGCATTAAGGGATGATCTTAAAAAGATAAGTACTGAACGAATTGGGGTAATTCCAGAAACCATGGAGGTTACGAGTCTTGGTACAGACATTATTTTTGGTGCAATTGGTGTTGTTGGTGTAACAGGATATGGTGTAACCTTTGTAAGAGGCCTTAAAGGATATGCAGTTGCATACGGCTCGCTTGAGGGATTAGGATTTTATGCATTTTTGCAATCTGAGCCTTTACTAAGTTGGACGATTGAAGGTACAATGAAATCAATTGCTGAACAAGAATATGAGAGAATGAAGGCACAGCCTACAGTTCCAATTCCAGTACGTATTGCAAGACCAACTAGGCCAAAACACGAAGTCTATTTAGACGTAACAGAAATTTATACAAAAGACGAACTTGCATTAACTATGGGAATGGATTTTCTAGAACCTGAGATTTTAAGAGGGCTTATTAACGAGGGAGTTCTTGTTCGTAATAGTGGAGGAGTGACTACTTATAAATTTGCAGAGGGAATTAATGCTGAGGAACTTTTTATTGAAGGTTTAAAGCAGGTAATTGCCAAACGGGATTATTCTGCAGAAGCAAATATTCTGAATGCAAAAACTAACGAGGAGTTTTATACTGCACTGGCAACATTTATTCTTGAACCGAAAAACGAGAATTATCTTACTCAACTTTTTGGAGAAGACAGATATCAACAACTTACGGCATCTGCAACACTTTATCTAGAAAAATAGTTAGCGAATAGCTAACTTTATATATACTATTCTTCTATATTATATAAGCATTTATGGTATTGTATGGGTGAAATTTATGGGAGATGAAGAGGGAACAGGATCTGGAGGAGGGGGGTCAGCACACAAAACAGCACCAAAACAACCTGGGCCAGTTAAAAGGGCTGCAGGGGCTGTTGTACAGGCAGTTGGTAGATGGACAAAAAAAAGTCACAAAGGATCAAGTGTACCTGTTCCTTTAGCTCAGCAAAAACAAGTGGCTGAGGCATATGATCTTTTTATAAGTTTAAATGCAAAAAAAATAGGGGATTTATTCTATTTTGGAGGTGCAGTGCGTCCATCTGATATAGCAAAACTGCAACCATTTGAAAGAGGATGGCCCGCACTTGAGATCGACATTAATAAATACGAGACTTGGCTCGAGACCAAAAAGGCAGAAATAGGAGGAGAGAAAAGTGCCTTATGGAAAATATTGCAATATGATTTAAGTAGAGAACCTAAAAAAAAACCAGAAACATTTTCTCAAGTGAGTGTAGAATGGATTCTTAAATATCTAGCTGAAAAAAACGAAGGTCGCACGCACTGGAAGTTTATCGAGGGTACGCTTGGTGAAATGCGAGAGGTTGCAAAAAGGCAAGGTAAGGATCCTGTACAGATTGAAACAAGAGTTCTAGATACCCTTATCGCTAGAAACGTAATTTCACAAGCAGTATTAGAGAATAGGATGCTCATTTATTTTAAAGGTATCATAACGCAACTATCAAACCTATCTAAACGTGTTTATGGTGACGAACCCAAATACCTATCTGATCGTATTGTATTTGAAAAAAAACTGAATGCTTGTAAAATAGCAGAAGAGCTAGATACGGTTTTATCTGAAGAGCTTGCTAAATTAGAACAATATGGTGCAGAGAAGTCAAAACACTTAGTTGATGCTGCTGTAAAAATTGAAAAAGAAATTGATGCCATCAGAGACAAAAGTGGGGGAAAAACACCGGAAATTGCTGATTTAAAAACAGGGAAATTTTCAGATAGCTGGATGCAAGGTTTAGCAGATGCAGTTTATGGAAAAGATCCTCCCAAAACAGAAGGAGAGGCAACAAAATTTGGTAATGAGATGAAGAGCGCGAAAAATCCAGCCGAACTTTTAAACATAATTGAACTCAGATCTGGAACCCCAATAAAACATCCCCGGCTTGAAAGTGCTAGAGGTGCGATTGATTTTCTGAAAAACTCAGACCCTCATACCTATTATGGAGTGATGGCATCTGTAGAGAAAAGACCAGAAATGTATACTCAGCAATTTGTTAACTATTGGGAAAAATTACATGCTATTAAAGAGAGTAATCCAACTACTGTACGAGAATGGATGGCATCAAAATGGAGAGCAGGAGCTGAGAGTGCAGGCATAATTACAGCAAAGGCATGGAAAAACAAAGGCTGGGCAACCCTTATAGGTGTAGGTGCTGGAGTTGGTTATGCTGCCCTTTGGCACCACCCATGGAGTGAACATGCAAGTGACCTTGCAGAGAGAGATGTGTATGGTCTTGATATTCCTTTTAATGCCGGGTCTCACTATTATACAATTGCAACAGAGCAGCTTGCAAGTATGAAAGGAACATCTAGTTGGTATAGTTTCGAAATTAATACTAAATCTAGTTGGGGCGCCCCATTTAGGGAGGATTTACTTACTCTATGGAAGGATATCCAAGATGGAATAAGCGATTTGGATTCTACTGATGTGGAACGTGAAAGATATGTGCGTTTGAAAACTGTGTTTGAATTTGAGCTTGCAGAAAGAGGGTTTAGAATTGTTCCAGAGACTAAAGAGATCGTACCGATATCTGCAGCAGAGAAAAAAGCACATGATAAACGAAGGGCGGCTGAGGAACAAATTATCCGAGATCTAGTGCAGTGGCATAGCCAAGAAGCAGGGCCTATACCTTTTGAGTTAAAAGAACGGATATGCACCATATTAATTACAAATGGATATTTCGGTTTTACAGTAGATGGAATTGATGAAATAATTGCTAATGAAAAAACAAAGCCTCCGAGAAAAGTAACTGAACCTCAATTAGTGCATGCATCAACTGCAGAAGTAGACAGCAGTGGAGATTCTCAAAAAAAAAACACCAATGAACAATCACAAGCAATGAAAGAAATAGATTCAGCAAAAAAACAGGTCTTAACAGATCTTAATATTATAGATAAAGACTCTCTTGCTGAGGCCAGATTCCTTTTAGAAAATCTAATTAAAGGACAACGTGGCTCTAAAGATTTACCGCAAATCGAATCCATTACAACCATTACAACTGAGGTCTTTGCTCCTTTCAAAGAATTTTGGAGAAATTTTGGACGTCATATCGCTGTTTCTGATGAATCACTTCCTGCAATAGCTCAACTTTTCCTTTATTATAAGGGCACTTTTGGTCTTAAAGAAGCTGGTGATAAGCCAGCTAGGGAACAATTAGAAAAAACTGCTTCAATTATTGGTTATATTGTCTCTGTAATGCGGGAAGAGATGACTGAAGTTACTGGAGGAAATCCTGCAAGATTAGGTGAAAAAGTTTTCCTTCCATATGTTGCTTTCACTAAAGGAAAAAATTTTGAAGGAGTAACTATAACATCAGTTGCAGATGAATTTTTTAGTTCATTGGAAGGTAAAGGAAGTGTTCCTATTCAAACACAAGAAAAAGTTGCACCAACCGGAACTATGACTCCGGACGATGCAGAATTCGCGCTTGGTACTGCAAGAGGACTCTCTGGAGGTCTAAAGGTAGCTGAGGCAAGAAGAGTTCTTGGTGAAGCAGAAACACAACTGAAACTTGGAAATTATGAAGAAGCATTCACACTTGCTAGTGATGTTCCAAATATAATTGATAGACGAAAAGAAGAAGCCTTAGGTGCTATTTTAGAAACAAAAATAAAATTAAGTACAGCTAAGGATCAAAGAATTATCTCTGGAGATCTCTCATTAGCTGTAGCAGAAAAATTACTAAACAGTGGAGATTTTGATGGTGCTTTTGAAGATGCTCAGAAGGTTTCTACGATAATTTCTGACTCCCTGTTGAAAGAGGAAATGCTAAAGATTCTTTTTATTCCAAATACTCTTACTGTAAAAGATAGGCAGTCTAGGTTACTCACATTTAATTCTCTAGGAGCCAAATATTCATTTGAAGGTTTCTCAGCTAAGGAACTGGAAAGTCTTGCAAGTGCCATGAATGAGGTATACTCTCACCATTCTACTGATCTCTCATTCAATTCATATTCATCTGGCAGTGAGGCATTAAAAGATGTTTTCGCTTACTTAGCTGGTAATGATCGTTCAGGAAAGGAGAATAATGGTTTCCTTTTAGGAACGTCAATTAAAGAAGTAGAAGATAAATATGGAGAATATCATGATCAGTTTCATAATTTTGTGAAAAAGAAGTGAATGAATATAAATATAGAATGTGTAAAATATAAAGGTGTGTTTGTATGGGGTCACGTGAATTTTTATTGCCTGTTTCTTTTGATGGAACTGAGATTACAATGCATAGATTGACCCTTCCTTTAAGTAAATTGAAAAATAACTTAGGAACCAAAGAACCAACTGAAGGAAATATTAGGGCTGCTCTAGTTAAATTATATGGACAGGGAAAAACTAATTCTGATTTTGATTGGAAGGATCTTCCTTCTAAGATTAAAGAACAGCTCGAAGCTGAAAGAAGTACCATAACCGGAACACCAGTGCTAACACCAGAAGCGCGAAGAGCTGCACTAATGGCTGCATTTGAGGAAGAACCAGAAGAAGGGCCTGCAGAACCAGACCTGGATGAAGCTGAAGATGAGGCTGAAGGTGGATTCCATTTTCCTGAAGCTATTCGAGAGGACATTGGAGAAGAATCTCGTGAGGCAGTGGTGCGAAGGGCTGCTTTTAGTGGAGAGCTAGGCAAACGTACAAGAGAGATTGATTTACTAAGAGAACAACTTAAGGATTATAGGAATGTTTTTGGAGCATTAGAACAGTATTCATTTGAACTTAGATCAGTTACTACTGCTTATGATTCTTTAGAAAAGGAGTATGAAAAGGCCCAAGAAGATTTTGAAAAAGGAAATGGCATTGCAAAGGCCAACACGCTAAAGACAAACTACACGGCGCTCTTAAAAAATGCAGAAGAATCAATTCCTGAAATGCAAAAAATATTCAGGAGATTAGTTAATGCTGCCTTCACTGGCTTTAACAGGGGAGCACTTGATAGTTTAGAGGCATGCATGAATGCAATGAAAAATACTTCGCATAAAACCTTTGGAAAAAACCAAATTATCGATCCTTTGAGTAATATGCTTGCAGAGAAAGGTTTTCCACCTTCAGAAAGACGTGCTGGTGAATCAAATCTTCAGGTTTTCATTGATCAATGGAACAGTTCCAAAACATTTATTAATCAAATGAAGATGGCTCTTGAAACATTGGACACCTCTATTGAACCTCTTGCAGCCATGCTTGAGAATATGGAAAGAACGCCAGCATTAGCTGGTGTAGCAAGAAACTATCTTAACCTTTATTTAGAACGAGGGGGATTTCCAAAAGAATATCAATTTACTGAGCATGAATCACTTGCACTCCAGGCAAGGAGGCTTGGGACAAGTTTAGATGCCCAGGCCCACCTAGGAAAACAGTGGTGGCGTGGGTTACATAATTTAATAGATCGGACCGGTCTTTCCATTAGTGAACAACAACGACTTGAAGGCGTGCGGGAGCTCTCCTATTTCACTGGGGTTGCATTTTATAAAGCACATGTGACTATGGCCTCTAATGGTAATCTTGAAGATAATAAGGAGACCAGGGAAGTAATTGTTAGAACCATGAGGAGAATAAGGGCTCTAAATAATGAGAATCTAGAGCAAGCTTATTTCAATGATGTACTTGTTTCCCTCTCGAAGATTTGTGCATATGCGCCTGCAGAGTTTAGAGACAAATTAGCAGATCCTATTTATATAAGCCTTCCAGACTCAACCCTCAGCAATCCATCTGTCCTTGATCAAAATATTATCGCAAACAGATATATTCGGGCATTCCATGCAATTGCCAAACTCCCAGAAACCATTGGGAATCTTATTAATAGGGATGATTATCTAGGAAGGTATGTTATAGAAACACCATACCGCACCTATGCTTTCAAAGGATTTACGTGGACGCAAGGGGCATGGCCAGAGACAGAAAGGGTACCTCCAGAGTTTATTACAACACCTTTTGGCCCAAGCATTCCCCACCAATACATAGGTGGCTTAAGGGAAGGCAGTATTCCATTTAGTACACTCGGAGGCGGTCTCAGTCTCCTCCAAAGCGGTTCAATAAATCCAGTTCTAATGTGGCTCATTCCCCCAATTACAGGTGTAGATGAGCAGTTGGATAACACCAAAGGCTACCAAGACCCAGGGCAAGTTCCTTTAGAGGTAGAAGGCGAACTTCCAGGACCACGCCTTAGGGCGCAGGGAGGGGATAAACTAAAGAGAGCACTTATAAATGCCTTAAGTGAGCCTGCAGAAACTGACTATGCATGGACACCAGTAAAAGATTTTGGCGGTGGGCTTGGAATTGATACAAAGGCAGTGGAAGAGAATGAGGACTGGTACTCAACTATTGTTGGCTCAGGCATTTATTTAGGGGGAACAACTGAGGCATCTCTCTCTGCCTCAAAAAAACAATGGGGTGCAACAGAAGAGGTATTTATGGGCGCAGGAATACGCGGGGCACCAATAGGGTCTCTTCAAGTAGATAGTATGGGCTTTGGTCTTGAGAAGATAACCACTCTTAATACTGACCAAAGAGCAATACTTGGAGAGACACTCCTTACCTGGGGAAAAAATAAAAAAAGAGAGAATGCAGAAAAAATGATTGATCTTGCAGGAAAGGCAGCGAAGAAGGCAATAGATGTAGAAAAGGCCAAGATGGCAAGGGCTAAATTAGAAAAGGCTGAGGAGGAATTTGCCAAGGATAATTATACAGAAGCTAAGGAAGCTGCTGCAGCTGCTTATGGAATATTAGCAGGCCAGGAGGCAGTTACGAACGAATTAGACAAACTAGAGCCTGAAACCGCCTCTCCAAAAACGATGTTATATCTTATGGATGTAGAAAGAACAAGCAAAACCACAGGGGGTAAAGAGGAAGGGGAGATTGCCACACGACTTCGCGGTTTTCATATTGTTCCAGGTGCAAAGGGAAAACCTACACTTGTAGAAGTAGATTTAAGCAGAAGCTCTGGGCTGGGGGTTGCTAATTTTGCAGCTGTTCGGGCAATGCATGATTATCCAAAATGGGGCTTTACTGCTGGTGGCACTGCTACTGGCCCAGGGGTAATGCAGGCAGCAGGTGTTGAGAGTAAATATGGAATAACTTTCACAGAATCTGAGGAAGATCTAGTGAAAGAGGCTGCATATGAAAAAACTGAAGAATATAAACAGAGAGTCGTAGCATTCAAGTCCTATGCTGGTAAAGACGCACCAGTTCCTTCCCTTAGTGAGATTGATGTGGATAACTTAGCAGCAGAAAATGTAACCCTCACTGAGCAGATTAATGAATTAGAGGAAAAAGAAAAGACAAGGGGTTTGAGCGATGAGGAAAAAGAGAAAAAAACAAAACTCACATACCAACAGTCTGCGAATATTTCTCTCATTGGCCTAAAGGATGCAGAGACGGATTATTGGAATAACCCTGAGAATAAAGAGGAAAAAGAGAAAATCTTAGCAGAAAAAAAGAAAAAAGAGATAAGTAAGCTAAAATCCTTTGGGGGAGTATTTGCAATTGATCTTCCAAGGCATTGGGTTATAGGAACCATGACCTCCCAGCATCCAGGTTGGAGAGGAGAACCAGTATTTTACGAGGGTGTTTATGGAGCAGCAAAGAACTGGGAGGAAGGGGATGTTGTAAAAACACTTATGCTTACGTATATTCCCTCCACAGGCATTGCAAAAGGAGTAGAGAAGTATAATGTTCATGCAGGTGAACTTGTTTATAGGCACCTGGAAGGAAAAGGCTATGGTTGGGAATTTACTGCTTCAGCAGGAGGAGGAACAACTATTGAAGGAGAGAGTACTGCATTAGGCGGTGGTTCCTTTTACATAGAAGATTTATCCTATACTGAAAAGGGAGAATTAAAAAGCGGGAGTTGGAAGGCTGGGGCCTCTGTTGGTTATGCCCAGGCAGATGCAATTTACAAGAACGCAGTAATGTATGGAATGGAGGGATATGAGAAGATACAAGAGGAGTTCGCACGTATGAGGCTTCTTTTTGCAAACTTCCATTATGGGCTCAAATCTGGTGAGCTTGTTATTGGAACAGTTAATCATTTTATGTACAATATGCCTGAGAAGGGAACAAATGATTTCTACTACAATAGTATGCTACTGCTCTCATATATGCAAAGGTACGGGATTAAGATTGATGCACAGCGTTTCCCAGCAATTATTAGAGCACTTAATACTCCTAACCTCATAGGCGTGCTTATGGAAAGAAGGGCACCAATTGGAGAGGAAATGACATCTGATCAAATGGATCGGTGGATAAAACAACTCAAGGAAGAAATAAATACTGTCCATGAACGTTACTACTTAGGAATGCGGCTAACAGAAAATCTTTCTGCAAGGGCGTACTTATTTGGAAGGACAAAACCAGGAGAGTATATTCCAGCGCTTGTTAAGGAGAGTGCTACTAAAGGAGATTGGGATATTGTAGCAAAACGATTGAGTGAGCAGGGTTATGATATTCTTTGGACCTGGGATGGCGGCTTCTTTAGGACCTTTGCCCAGATTCCGCTTGCTGCAGCCCTTCCTACTCAATTTGCTGGAGAGGAAAAAGCAGGAACACAGGTAGCTCTGGGCCGTGTAGGACTAGGTGCAGGTACAAACCTACCAGCTATTTTTAACGAGGATTGTTTACGAAGAGTTGCTGGAGATCTCTCAGCATTAATAGCGCTCTATCGAAAGTATCCAGAGCAGGGCAGTATACCTAAGCATGAGCTTGAAACTGTAGGGTTTAGTCCAACCCTTTCCCTACAAGTATGGAATAATATACCACGATTGAAGAAGGAATACAGCTCATTAAAGGCATGGGAGGGGGCATTAGACAGCATAAGAACCACTGGGGGGAAATATCTTTATCTTCTAGGAATCAGAGAGGAAATGGCTGATTTGGAAAAAGCAGTACAAACAAGAAGAGAACGGATGGAGAGCTTAACAACAGAGAATGCAACCCTCAAGGGGCGGATTGGTGCATTAGAGGAAAAGGAAAAGACAACAAAGTTATCTGATGCTGAAAAAGATACAAAAAACCAACTTATAATTCTCATTGATGAAAATAGCGAGGAATCTTTTCAATTAGACCGTGATTTGGAGGTATTAAATAGGCCTGCTGAAGATATTGATTTAGAAATAGTTACATTAAGGAACTCCTTAGAGGGGCTTGGAAACGCATTACTCAAGGATAAAACATGGGTGGACGCAGTAGGAGAACAGAGGGCTTATAGGGTAGCCCAGGATGCACTTAATATGCTGATGCCTGAAGGTTTTAAGGAGGCTGAGCCAGAGGAAAGGAAAAGAATGTTGGAGATTGCAAAAAACACACTTGTGTATGTGGATCGTGATTATAACCTGGCCAGAGAAAGAATCAAGGAGATTGATGATTCAGTGAAACAAGAGATTTTCTTCAACATTAGTTCAATACATATGTATAAAGGAGATTGGGATTTCCAGGGTATAACTGCAGAGCTTCTATTCAATATTTTAGAAACTGGTAAATTCTACATTCTCTATGATGCTAAACAAAAAAGTATTTTCTTTACCCAGAGTAAGGAAGAGGAACAACAGGCCATACATAGAATTTATGTTGGCGCAAAAACTGAGTTTGATATCTTTGGAGGAAAACTTATTGTGGAAGAGGTAGGTGGAACTGCTCTGGAGAAATTAGGCGGTGTGATTACAACGCGTGTAACCTATAAAATCTCATTGGGAAAAATTGGAACTGCAATAGGATTAAAGGACGGTTTCGTTACGCTCGGAGGCACTGCAAGCAGTGGCCCAGAGGTTGGAAATTTCTATCCTTCTAGACGAGATAGTGTATTGTGGTCTTCTGGTATGCAGGGAACTGATCAACCTCATGTTACAGGAATACTTGTATTCGGATTAGGAGAACCACAAGCTATGAGTTTTGGTGCACCTACAATACCTGAAACTGCTCCTGCAGCTATGGAAAGGATTAACCAGGGGTTGCTTAGATAAACTATAAAAATATTCTTGTTGATCTATTAGTGGTGTTTTTATGTTGCGATTAAAAAAAATCTCCTTTGATTCAACAGATGGGAAAAGAGAAGGAAGAGAAGTTACAAATCTAGCAGTAGGTCTTAACCTCAGTAGCGTAGAGTCAAAGAATGGTGAGCTCACTGTCGGTTTTGTGTATGCAGTAAGATATAATCCAAATGGTGGCCATATAAATCTCTCAGGAACAGCAGTTTTGGAAGGAGAGAAAAATGAGACTGCACTTGCACTTCAAAAATGGAAAAAAGAAAAAAAGATCACTGGAGAGGTTGGAGAACAATTGCTAAATATTCTTACAAATGCCTCTGCATTGAATGCAATATTCATTGCCCGTGTTCTTGATCTCGGGCCGCCCTTTGCATTGCCGCAAATTAAAATAACTGAGAAACCAGCAGTTAAGAAATAATTTTTCTTTTTTTTATTCTCTAAATATTTCCTATGTTTTTTGTAGTGACATGCATTACAGTTAATTTTATAAACTCTTTGTCACTACAAATCCTCATGGTTTATATTAAGAGACAAGTGGAAGATGGAAGAATGTATTATCTGCTAGTGGAAAGCGTGAGAAAGGACGGAAAAGTAGTTCAGAATATTCTAAAGCGTTTCGGAAGTGCCAGTGAGATGCTTGATTATTGCGAAAGGCATAATCTGAAAGCACCTAATATCGAACTGATTGAAAAACACTTGGCAGAACGAATTGAAAAGATGTTTGATGAATTGAATTCATTACGACCGTTGCCAAAACAAACACTTGAAAGCCTGAAAAAGAAATTTGAAATTGAAATGACCTACCATTCAAATGCAATAGAAGGAAACCGTTTGACATTAAAAGAAACTTACTTAGTTCTTGAAAGAGGGATTACCATTGGGGGTAGATCTATGAGGGAACACCTTGAGGCAACAAACCATAAGGAAGCGCTTTTTGAAGTTGAAAAAATAGTTAAACAGAAGAAGATCGCAGAAAAAGACATCCTGGATCTACATGCAGTCATATTGGATAAGATAAAACCAGAATGGGCTGGTTTTTATAGGAACGGGCCAGTTGCAATTACACTCTCAAAACATCGGCCACCAAGCTATAAAGAAGTGCCTAAGTTAATCGGTGAGGTTGTAAATCTATTAAACAAGCACGTTGAGGGAACAAAGGCAGTTGAGAGTGCAGCAGAAATCCACCATAAGCTAGTGCACATCCATCCCTTTTGGGATGGTAATGGAAGACTTGCACGTCTTCTTATGAACATAAAATTAATGCAGTCTGGTTTCCCACCAATAATTTTGAGAAAACAAGAGCGGGTTTCGTATTATAATGCATTGGAAAAAGCAGATGTTGGAGACTTCGGGCCTCTTACAACTATGATTGCAAAAGACGTTGTAAAATCACTAGATATTTATCTCAAAACAATCAAAGATTAATTCAGTTTTACTCTCGAAATATTTTTCTCCAAACACAAACCCTTTTTTTAACCAGTCTAAGCTCAGATAAAAAGGTTTAGTGGTTATCCCAAAAACAGGGATACTTATTCCCTAAATAATTTCCTCCAAAAGAAGTAGCCTTCAAGAACTTCTTTTTGGACTCCTTTCTCAATTCTTATTTTCTTAACTGGTTTAGATAAATAAGAAGGAACATCCTTTTCTTTTTTGAAGAATTCCTTTATTGCATCAGAAATTTTTCTAATTTTTCGATCTTCAGTTGCAACAATTCTTTTATCTTTCAAGAATAGAACTGCATTGGAATGGCTTTTCTTGAATGAACTCACGTGTTTTTCTTCCCATATACCTGGTCCAGTAATTTGAATCTTAGGAGAAAGTTCTAATTCTAATGTTTCAAATAAGAAGTATGCACGTTTTCCATCTGAATGGATGTAATGATCAAGAACTGTAAAATCTAATTCTCCTAAATAAGAAACCATTCTTTTCCCTAATTTTCTAAGCTGCCCCCATAATATATCATCTACGATTTTTGGCTGTTCAATTGAGAAGCAAGTAAGATTTGCATGCCTTTTCAAATATTGTTTCAAGTGTTTGCTCTCGAATTTTCTTTTCTTAAAGAACTCAATCCTTGGTTTTTTCAGGAATAACCTAGCAAGCATAATTAATCTAAGCATAACCTCATCTGAAACAATTGCAGCAACATCCCTGTTTGGATCAACTGGATCAACTACAGTTATATTCTGAGTATTGAATTTTTTTACAACTTCTTCCTCACTTTTATAATGCCCTTCAAGATCTATTGCAATTGGAAATGTCCAATTAGTTGCTTCCTTAAACAGGTTCATTAATGAATTATATTTCAAAATCAAAAGTTCACACAAGTATCCTGAGAATCCTTGAACACGTATCTCAGCTCCATAAAGCTCATGCATCTTTAGCAATTGTTTAAGCAAAAGAACTTCCTCTTTTTGTTCCTTACTAATATGTTCATGAATATATCTCATATGAAAAACAGAACGGTCAACTGCACTTGCCCTTTCCTCAATGTAAGTAATATTATAAGCAGGAACTACATCCACTTTTCTTCCAGAAACATATAATCTCACATATGGATGTTCAGCATATTTCATCTCCTGTTTGCATTTTGGAAATGCTTTTTTTGAAGCATCCTTTACAATCGTATATAATCGCTCTTTTGGAGTATGTTTTGGAACCAAAATGAAAATATCGTGGTCTTTTGAATTTTTTAAGAATGTTCCTTTTCCAACAGAACCCATTAACATTACTTTATAGTCAGAGGGTAAATTCTTTTGTAGGTTTGATTTTAACCACTCAGCAAATGCAAGTTCTTCCTTAGTTTCCTTTTCAGTAGGTTTTATTTCTTTAAGGACTATTTTTTTCAGAGAATCGAATCCCATAGAGATGTATCTACTACTGCAAATTTAAATCTTTATAATTCAGATACCATATACTAAAGATTTATAATATTAAATGAATAAGCATGATTATGAGAAGGATACTTCCATTGTTTATAGTATTACTTTTACTTTTTGGTTGTGTTAGCGAGAAACCATATTCCTCGCAAAAAAGCGAGAGTGAGTTAAGTTCTGATATTCTTGACCCAAATGGGGATTCAATTGCTGATTTTTATTATTATACCTTTTCAAAAGTAAAAACTGATGGCTATTCAATACAAAGGGAAGTATATGTATTTCCAGAACAGTCTGCAGGCTCAACCTCATTCAAATCTCTGAGTGATGAGGAACTTTCAGCACTGCTTACTGCTTTTATTTCCTTTGAAGAGGAAAAACGTGCAGCAGTTGATTCTTGTTTTGAGTCAATGGGGCTTAAGGGCGGTTGCGTAGACTATGCTTCTTGTAATCATTTTTGTTCTGAATATTCTCCAGAATGTAAGGAAATTTCAGAGAAATATTATGATTATTTAGGATATTCAATTTTAGAATTATATAAGATAAAAACCTCTTTAGTAGATCTTACGAATTCAATTAATAATCGTCTTTATATGTATGAATCTCTCACACTAACTCAGAAAGCAGATTTGATTAATGATCTAAATAGTTTTTATCTAGAATCTGTAAAAGCAATGGGGTCTCCCCTGTATACAGATCCAGAATTACAATTATGCTCTAATCCTTCAACTTCTTTTTCACAATGGAATGTGATAAAATCAGGAATTGCCTCTTATACTCTGCAAGCTGATAGTTATGGTTATTTGGTTATTCTTAAATTAGAACGAGAAGCAGAAAAGGAAAATAATTACATTGACCTTTTTGTAAAGGATAACTCTCCAACTGGTGCATTCAGTATAAACTCTCCACAGGAAATCACATCAGAAGGTGGTTGGGTAAACTGGCCAATAATTAAGCCATATACCTCTAGTTCAATCCTTTTCTATTATTTCTCTTCAGCTGATTCTCCAGAATCAATTTCTTGGAAAACCCCATCAGTAAAAACAAGGGAACTTGATCTTTCTTTCTTAGGTATTTCATTTTTTGTATTCAATTCATTTTATCCAATTTCTAACTATTACATTGCTCTAGGACTTGCAATTGCAATCCCACTTCTCCTTCTTTCATTATTAGTTAACCTTGTGCTTTTGGCATACAATTTATTAAGTGTAAAAATAAAAAAAGAGAGCAATTATAAGGCGATTAAGAGTTTTGTAGGGGTTCCAAATACTGAGTGGAAAAAAGATATTCTTTTTGGAGCAATAATTACAGCAATTGGGTTTGGTGCAACTTTCTTTGCAGAACACATTACAGAAAATAAGCTAGTTGTATTCAAAGTTCCAGATTATATCTTCGGAGATTATGCAGGATTCATAGGCATTTTTTGCCTAATTGTTGGCTTGGGATTCATCTTCTTTGCAGTTCTTGCAAGTATAAAATTATCCATGCTTAAGGGTTCCTACCAGGGAGTAATTAGAGTAGAAAAAGAAACAGTTAAGGTAGACATAACACATCTAAAAGAAAAGCTTGCAACGTTAAGAGCACTAATTAAAGAACTTCAGCAGGATGGGCTTGAGGTCACTGAAGCATATGAAGTATACACTTCTATTCCATTAGCAAAATTAGAAAAAGAAGCTTCTAGAAAAACTGAAGAAGGCGAAGAAGTTGAGGGGGAGCTAAAGGAGCTTGAGAACAATATAAACAAAGTAGACAGCATGGTCTCAATGCTCAAAGAAAGAAAGGAAAGTGCAGAATCTGAGTGGCCAAAATGGAATGAAAAATTAAAGGAAATTCTAGCTGACAAAGAAGGGGTTTACCTATCTAATCTTACATTTATTCCAGTTCCATTAAGGAGATGGACAGTAAACAAATTCATAAAAGAAAATACTGAAATGTCACTTGCACTTGAAGGAGAAGTTCTAAAAAAGACCAAGACTGATCCAATGATTCTTATAAATAAAATGGTCGAGGATGGACTTATCCAAAATGCTCTTGTATATAAAGATGGAAAAGAAGTAGTTTCTGTAATTAGAAAAGGAAACAAAACAATGTATTCAGTACTTACAATGAAACTTCTTTCTTACTTGAAAACCTTCTTGGATAAGTTCGGAAAAAAGGAATACAAATACGTGATGGGCATAGGAAACAATACTGTTTTTGCTATTATAAATAAAGGTGGAAAGGAATCTCTTATTCTTGCAGATAGAGAAAAATTCAAAGATGCATTCGAGAAATGGAAGGATGTTTTGAATAAGATTTGAATGCACTATTTTTTGTAAAAAAGAACGTGCTTTGGATAGGTATTTAAACCCTTTTTCGCATATACTTAGTAGGCGATTTAACGAGATAATTCACATGTCTATAAGCATAAGAAATTAGTGGTAAAAATGGATGCACAAATTGATGATTATACAGCTGATAAAATAGTTGTACTTGAGGGCCTGGATGGAGTTAGAAAAAGGCCTGCAATGTACATTGGAGACACAGGAAAAAGAGGCCTCCACCACCTAGTTTTCGAGGTAATTGATAATTCTATAGACGAGGCATTAGCTGGATTTTGTAAGAATATTTGGGTTATTATTCACAAGGATGGCTCTGTTTCTGTAAGAGATGATGGAAGGGGAATACCAACAGAAACGCATCCGCAAACAGGCAGATCCACTCTAGAAACAGTTATTTTAATCTTGCATGCAGGAGGAAAATTTGATAAGAATTCCTACAAGGTAAGCGGAGGACTACACGGAGTAGGCATTTCAGTAGTAAGTGCACTTAGTGAACAATTTGATGTAGAAGTTCACAGGAATAATAAACGATATCACATGAGTAGTGCATTTGGAAAGCTATCCTCTCCAACTAAGGAAGTTGGAGATAGTCCTTTGAGAGGAACAATGGTTAGGTTCAAGCCTGATGCAAAGATTTTCTCTACAATTGAATTTGAGTACGACTACTTGAAAGAAAGAATTATGGAGCTTGCATTCCTGAATAAAACAGTAACTATTTTCTTTAAAGATGAACGAACTGAACCACCTAAAGAAGAAACCTTCCATTATGAAGGCGGGCTTTCTGAATTTGTAAAATACTTGAACCAAGCAAGAACTCCTCTTCACAATCCATTTTATTATGAAAAAGAATCTGAAGGAATGGAACTTGAATTTTCAATTCAATATACAGATAGCTTCAATGCAATGCTCTATAGTTTTGTAAATGATATAAAAACCACTGAAGGCGGAACACATGTAGTTGGATTTAGGGCAGCACTTACAAGGGCAATTAATGATTATGGAAAAACGAATAGGTTGCTTAAGGAAGATAAGAAAATAAGTGGAGAAGATGCAATTGAAGGGATCACTGCAGTTGTAAGCGTAAAAATTGCAGAACCGCAATTCGAAGGGCAAACTAAAACTAAATTAGGAAACAGTGAGGTTAAGGGAATTGTGGAGAGTCTTGCATATTCTGCACTCCAAACATATTTGGATGAGAATCCTCCGTATGCAAAGGCAATACTTGCAAAGGTTTTGAACTCAATGGAAGCAAGGGAAGCAGCACAGCAAGCAAAAGATCTTATAAGAAGGAAGAATATTTTTGAAACAAGTATTTTACCTGGAAAGCTTGCAGATTGTACAGAAGAAGACCCATTAAAGTCCGAATTATTTCTTTTGGAAGGCGAGTCAGCCGGAGGAAGTGCGAAATTAGCACGAGATAGAAAATTCCAAGCAATTCTTCCTCTTAAGGGAAAAATCTTAAATGTAGAAAAAGCCCCAATTCACAAAGTTCTTACAAGTGAGGAGATTAAGGCAATTGTTCTTTCTTTAGGTTCTGGGTTTGGAGAGGATCTTGATCCAAAGAAGCTAAGGTATCACAAGGTAATTATTGCATGCGATGCAGATGTTGACGGAAGCCACATCAGAACTTTGATTCTTACTCTATTCTACAGGCACTTTAAGCAATTAATCGAAGCAGGACACATTTACATTGCCCAGCCTCCTTTGTATAAAATTTGGAAAGGCAAGCAAGTTAAGTATGCATATACAGATGCAGAGAAGGAAGGCGTTCTCATGGAAATGGGAGAAGGAGGAGTAACTATCCAAAGATATAAAGGTCTTGGAGAAATGAACCCAGACCAGCTTTGGGAAACCACAATGGACCCAGAGAAAAGAATACTCAAGAGAGTAACAATTGAAGATGGGATGAAGGCAGATGAATTATTCACTATTCTAATGGGCGAGGAAGTAGAACCTAGAAGGAAATTTATAGAAGCATACGCAGCTCAAGTGAAGAATTTAGATATTTAGTTGGTGAACTCATGGTCGAAAAAATCATTGATCAAACTATTGAAGCTGATATGAAGCAGAGTTATCTAGCTTATGCCATGAGTGTAATAGTTGGAAGGGCAATTCCAGATATTCGCGATGGATTGAAACCAGTTCACAGAAGAATTCTTTTTGGAATGCATGAACTATCAAATACTCATGATAAACCATATAAGAAAAGTGCGAGAATAGTTGGGGAAATTTTAGGAAAATTCCATCCTCACGGAGACATGGCTGTTTATGATGCGCTTATTAGAATGGCTCAAGATTTTAGCCTCAGATATCCTTTAGTTGATGGTCAAGGAAATATGGGTTGCTTTACAAAAGACACTAAAATTAGGCTTACTGATGGAAGAAACATTAGTTTTGATAAATTGATAAAAGAATACAACAGAGGGAAAACAAATTATACTTATACTATAAATAAAAAAGGAAAAGTTAAGCTTGCAAAGATAAAAAATCCAAGACTGACTAAGAAAAGAGCCGAGATTTTGAAGGTAATATTGGATAATGATGAAGAGATAACGTGTACTTTGAATCACAAGTTCATGCTTCGTGATGGTGGCTATAAAGAAGCGCAGTTTTTGAAACCAGGAGAGTCCTTGATGCCCTTATACACTAAGTTATCAACTAAAGATGATGTACTTGAACGAAAAGGTTATGAGATTGTATATCAACCTGCTGACGGAGAATGGGAGCATACTCACAAACTTGCTGATGAATGGAATCTAAAGCATCAAGTCTATGCCAATTCTGCTGGGAGGGTAAGACACCACATTGATTTTAATAAATCAAATAATAATCCAGACAATATTTTACGAATACATTGGAAAGATCATTGGAAATTACACGCGAATCATGCTTCTGAATTGCATGAAGATCCTACTTATAGAGAAAAACTTGCTGAAGGACGCAAAAAATACTGGTCTGAGGAGAAAAACAAAAAAAGACATTCAGAAAGACTCTCTGAAAGAAACAAGGAAAATTGGAAAAATCCAGAATATAAAGCGAGAATGGTGAGAAATCTAAGCAAAGCTAATAGGCAATATCTTGAGGATCACCCAGAAGTCAGGTATGCACACAGTAAGAGACTCAAGAACTTGTGGAAAGATGAGAATTACAAAAAGAAAATGAGTACTTTGAAATCAAAAGAGATGAGAAAAAGATGGGAAGAAGGAGATTCAACGTTAAATAAATTTACTACAGAAACTTCTAACCGAATATGGTCAAATGAGCAGCATAGAATGAGCATTTCTAAAAAAATGAAAGAGCAATGGCAGGATGAAGAGTATCGAAGAGAAAGGTCAGAAAAATCAAAAGAACAATGGAAGAATGAAGATTACAAGAAGTATATGGTTAAGTGTTATAAAGAAAAATGGAAAAATGACCAGAACTTTAGGGAATATTTTTTACCAATTCTCACCGAAAATGGGAAGAAGGCACACTATTGTAGGTTTCTGAAGGTTTGTGAGAAGGCTATTGGTAATCATGGTTCTTTGAATTCAGAGACATACGAAAAAGAGCGAATTAAGTATGGTTCTAGAAAAGGCGAAGGCATAATTAGATTCGAGAAGGCAGTAAAAAAGTATTTTGGAGGTAACATTTCTAGCCTTATTTTTACTTTACAAAAACAACAGGAATCTAAAATTGTAATGTTAAATCATAAAGTTGTCAAAGTTGAATTTATCAAGCAATATGAAGATGTTTATGATCTAACAATAGATGAAACACATAATTTTGCTCTGGCGTCCGGAATTTTTGTTCATAACTCAATAGATGGAGATCCACAAGCTGCCATGAGATACACCGAAGTACGTATGAATCCTCTTGCAGAAGAAATACTTACAGATATTGATAATGAAACTGTTGATTTCGTCCCAAATTTCGATGGAACCTTAAAGGAACCAACTGTTCTTCCCTCAAAAATTCCAAATCTTCTAATTAATGGTTCTTCTGGAATCGCAGTTGGAATGGCCACATGCATTCCCCCTCATAATCTAAGAGAAATCATAGATGCATTAATTTCATTAATTGAAGGTGCTGATAAACTTACAGTGCTCTCCAAGGTTCAAGGCCCAGATTTTCCAACCAGGGGTATAATTGTAGGAAGAGCAGGAATCCAACAATATTTTGCAACAGGAAAAGGAAGATTAAAAGTTCGAGCAAAATGCAATATTGATCACAAAAAAAATCACATAATCATTACAGAGATTCCATATCAAGTTCCAAAAACAGGTATAATTGAAAAAATAGCAGAATCAGTTAAAGAAGGGCGGATTGAAGGAATTAGGGGAATTCACGATTATTCAAATAAGGAAGGAATAAGTGTAGTGATTGAGTTAAAGCGAGGCGAGGATCCAGAAATAGTTCTAAATCAATTATACAAACACAGTCCACTTGAATCAACATTCAGTGTAAGTAATTTAGTTCTTGTGAAGAATGAGCCAAAAACACTTGATCTATATTCAATGCTAAATAACTTTTTAGAATTTAGAAAGGAAATTGTAACTAAGAGATGCATCTTTGAACTGAAAAAAGCAGAAGAAAGGGCGCACATTCTTGAAGGGCTGAAAAAGGCATTGGAGAATATTGATGCAGTTGTTGATCTTCTTAGGAAAGCAAAAGATACCGCAGAAGCTCAGGCTTCTTTAATGAGTTTATACACGCTTAGTGAAATCCAAGCAAAGGCAATTTTGGATATGAAACTTTCAAGACTGATTTCACTTGAGCATAAAAAATTAGTTGATGAATATACAGATCTCCTAAATACGATCGCAGGATTAAAATCAATTCTTGCAGATGTTAAAAAAATACTTGAGATTATAAAAAACGAGCTCCTTGAAATTAAGAAAAAGTATGGAGATGATAGAAGAACGGAAATTATAGACGGAGGAGAGGAAGATATTACAGTAGAGGAACTTATTGCAGATGAAGATGTAGCTCTTATGATTACAAATAGAGGATACATTAAACGAGTTGGCCTTGGAGAGTACCGCACACAAGGAAGAGGAGGAAAAGGAGTAACTGGTATTGAAACTAAGGAAGCAGATGTAATCAATGATATAGAAATTGTTAAAACTAAAGATACAATTCTCTTCTTTACAAACACTGGCCAGGTGCACTGGTTGAAGGCATACATGGTTCCAGAAGGAGGAAGGTATTCAGGAGGAAGGGCAATTGTGAACTTGCTTGAACTTGAGAATCAAGGTGACCGAAAATCGGCCACATCCCCCCAAATTGGACCTAATAAAACCCAATTTGAAGATGAAAAAGAAAAAGTAACCTCCTGGATCGCTGTGAGAGAATTCACTGAGAACGAATTCCTTTCAATGGTAACTAAAAATGGGATTGTAAAACGAACTTCACTTGCAAACTTCAGCAGACCAAGAAAAGGAGGAATTATTGCAATTAATTTAAGAGAAGGAGATGAGCTTAAAAGTGTTCTAAAAACAGATGGAAAACAAACCTTGCTTATTGCAACTAAACATGGTTCAGCAATAAGATTCAATGAAGAAGATGCACGAGAAATTGGAAGAACAGGAATGGGTGTAATCGGAATAAGGATGGACGAGAAAGATGAAGTTGTAAATGCAACTATTTGCGATAAGCTTTCTATTCTTACAATTACTGAAAATGGATTTGGAAAAAGAACTCTTGTGGATGAGTATAGGGTTCAGGGAAGAGGGGGCTCAGGAGTAATTAATATTAAAACTGAAGGAAGAAACGGATGCGTAGTTGATGCAAAAGCAGTTGATGAAGGAGATCAGGTAATGGTTGTAAGTTCCAAAGGGCAGACTATTCGTGTTCCTGTTTCAGCAATCTCAATGGTTGGAAGAAATACTATGGGAGTAAGAATAATAAAATTAAAAGAAAATGAGAGTGTTGCAAGTATTGCGATCATTAAATCTGAATTTGTTGAGAATGAAACTTCAGCTTCCTCTGCATAAATTTAAAATCTATTGGTTGTTTTTCCAACCAGCTGGTTGGTTTACCAAGCAGGTTTCTCTTTTTTCTCTGTTGTTTCTGTTACACTCACTCCCATTGCAGCTGCAAGCATTGGAACATGCTTTCTATATTCAGCACGCAACCAAGGTGCAGCACTTAGTCCAGTAGTTAGAGTAGATCCATTTGTCCAAGGAGCTCTAGGTTTTTCCTGGATTGCTCTTGCTTGAGGGGCTTCTTTTAAAGCCAGTGTACTTGTTCGTGGATTCATGCAACAGCACCTGGATTTACTGCTCTCCAAACAGTCATTCTTGAGACTCTGAACATATTTGCAAGTTCCCTAAATGAAACTGATCTTGTATAATACACATTAAACAATTCTTCAGTTTCTTCTTTGGACAAACTTTTTTTCCGTCCTACTTTTAAATTCAATTTAGATTTTTTTGTATTACTAAAACTAGAGCAACCGACAACAACCTTTCTGGATTTCATAACACCCTTTTTCCATTTTATTCACCTCAAATACTTTGGCTAGTATCGCAATCCTGAGACAACTAAAAAAGTTGTCTCAATCTATACAGAACCAATGGGATAATACCCTGAAACTCAATGGCACTACTTAGTTGGTTCCGTATACTAGCTGAAACTAATTTACTATTAGACGATAAGAGTTTATAAATATGTGTCACAAAATCTGCAAGGATTTTTGACAGATAAGAATGGAGCGCCATTCTTATGGATGTCACAAAACACGAAGTGTTTTTGACAGATGGGAACGCAGTTCCCGAGGATGTCACAGAATTCGAAGAATTCTCAATTAATCCCAGCAGGTCATTTAAATTCTTTTATTATAATCTACTATTATGGCTCAAACAGTTTCCAAGTCATTGCCAACAACTGTCCTTATGACAATGCCTGTAAGCGAGCGCATGCGGAGTATGCCAGTACGTGCAGTAGTTGGTTGTCCGCATAATCGATGTAAATTCTGTTTTCTATTTCGCGGCGAAAGTGTTAGTAAGTTTTCAGTGCTACCATTGGAAGAAACAAAATGCGATGTTTTAGCGTTGAAGGATTTCTATCTTTCATGTATACTTCCTAGAGGAAGAAACCCAAATATATTTATAGGAGATGGGGATGCAATGGCACTTCCACCTCAACATTTTCTAGAGCTTCTCAGATTTTTACGTGAGAATATACCAAATTTGGAACGTGTAATTGTATATGCAGGGGTAAGAAGTATCCTTAACAAAAAAGATAGGTTAAAAGCGCTCCGAGAAGCTGGGCTCACAGATGCATATATTGGCTTTGAAACAGGGCTTGATTCACTACTGCAGTTTAATATTAAGGGAGTAAGTGCTGAAGAGAACATAGCAGCAGCGCGTTACTTATCAGAGTCAGGCATTGCCATTCATGCAATGGTTATTTCTGGCCTTGGAGGCGTAGATCATTCAAAGGAACATGCTCTTGCAACAACAGAGATGTTAAATATAATTCAACCGCATAGTCTTGTCATAACACGTTTGGACATATGCAATTTGGATACGAATGATGCGTACACACAAATGATCGAAGAAGGAACGTTCAGGCCATTACCAGATGAATTATTAGTGCTGGAAGAATTAGAAATTGTTCGTGCATTGAAAGATGGAATCGGCAGGCGTTTTTTTGTTGCTGGTGGCGTGGCATGTTGCGGAGAACATTTCGAAACAAGCTCACGCGAACTATTTATTGCTAAGCTCGAGTATATGCTCGGGCTCGTGAGAAGCGGAGTAAGCCTTATTCATGCTTTTTCTCCTTACTAATAAACTACTTTTTTATAAAAAAAGATGCGTCCGCCGGGATTCGAACCCGGGTCATTGACTTGGAAGGCCAAGATCCGTACGGTCAATTATAAGATAATATAATTGATTACCGCTAGACTACAGACGCAATAGAATTTTTTTTGAGTAGAACTCTTTAAATCTTTTAGTATTGCCTTTGAAGAGAGTACTTCTAAGGAGTATGCTCAGTCTATCCCGAGCCAAGTAAAACATCATGCTCTATCTATACTAAGAAAAACAAAGTTAGCCTCAGATGAGAGTTGAACTCACGGCCTCCTGTTTACGAGATTCGCCTATTTTTTAAATATCAGGCGCTCTACCATTTCAGGAAGCGAAGCTTCGTGAAAAATGCGAAACTTGTTTCGCTTCTGGCTGAGCTACTGAGGCATGAGATAAAAAGAGCGACAAAGAGATTAAATAATTACCTAATTTTTATGAGAACTATTTGAGAAAGAAATGCCATTAGTGTATATTTATTCCACCCGGAACTGACCCCCCTAATTTCCTTTATAAAGGATCTTTCCGATTTCTATTTGGCGACCAGAATGATCAAAAAAATAGTAGTGAAGAACCCAATCATAATCGCACCTTCAAGGTGTTAATATGATCGATCACACTGAAATCAAAGAAGGATTTCAGATCTCGATCATTATTCCGGAGCTTAGGTGTTCACATGATCGAAGATGAAGTAATCCATTGGTGGAATGACGATAAAGGAGAGAAGCATAGGACTATCCTTAGAATAGAAAGGGAGGATGCTTCTGAGTACAATGGATTTCCACGGGATGGATTAATCACAGTTAGGGTAGCTAATACTTCTGGCCACGCAGCAATCAAATTAAGCCCTGATGAGGCGTTACGGGTGAGCACCCAATTGCTGGCTGTGGCCAAAGATCTTCTGAATCAAAAAAGGGATATGTGGAATAAGCGAGATGGGGATTAGTAAGATTTATAAGATCTAACTTACCAATAAGACATTGGTGAGAATGATGAGTGAGGTAGTTGAAATGGGTAAAGTAAGTTCAAGAGGTCAGATTGCAATTCCAGTACAAATACGAAAAGAAATGGGTCTTGAAGAAGGATCGAAGATTATTTTCTTTTTAGAAGATGACACTTTACTTATAAAAAAAGTCAGTGAACAAACTTTGGAACAAATAACCAAACCATTGAAGTTGGCGAAGAAGAAGATTTCTCAAGAGGAAGTAACTGATTTAATTCACAGGATGAGATAATGTTACGAGTAACATTGGATACAAACGTTCTTATGTCGGGTATACTTTGGGATGGTGAAGCTAGTAAATTACTTCGATTGGTTGAACAGAAGAAAATCCAATGTTTTCTTTCAATGGAAATATTAGCAGAATACGATAAGGCCATACACGGCGATGAAATAATAGACAAAGTAAAGGATTACACTATTAGAATTAAATACGCAATAATCAAGATAATCGAAATTTGTTCTATTGTTGAACCCAAAACAAAAATTTTAGCAATTAAAGAAGATCCAGATGATGACAAAATTTTAGAATGTGCCATTGAAGCAAAAGTCGATTACATTATTACTTATGATAAGCATATCCTTAAACTAGAAGAGTTTAGTGGAATCAAAATCGTTTCTCCTTCAGAGTTTCTCAAATTATTTCGCTAGAAAACGCTTGCCAATTCCCTCAAAAATTCCTTATGATCTTTTGCCTTTACGAATGCAGATGCTAAAAGAACTCCATCTGCCCCTATTTTTACTGCATTTTCTGTATCCTGTTTATTACTCACTCCTGCTCCGCATAAGAGAGGAATATCATTATGAATAGCTTTCAATGCATCTATTGCTTTTTTTATTAGTTCTGGTTTTGCATTGGAAACAGAAATCCCTGTTCCAATTAATTCAGGAGGTTCAATTGCAATATAATTTGGCTTAAACTGGGCAATTTTTTTTATTTCCTCCTCATTCTCTGCACAAACCAATGCTTCTAAGGTATTTTGCTGTAATTTTTCAATAGTTGATTTTATTTTTTCTAGAGGAATTCTATGTTCTGAGTGGTTTACCAGGCTTCCCTTTACTCCGTATTTGTGCAAAGCAGCTGCAGGAATTGTTCCAGTGAATGCCCCTTGTTCTACATCATCACAATGCTGGGCAAATACATTGGAATATCTCTCTGAAGATTCAGTAATTATTAGTTGTGGTGGGCAGACAATTATTCTTACTCCGCTTTCCTCTACTACCTCTGTGGAAATGTCGCAGAAATATAATGCTTTTTCAAAACTCGTCGGATATGTTTTAAGGTTCAGAACAATCATGATTACACCAAATCTTATTACAAACGAATATTTATTTAAAGAGTTCTTTGCTCCTTTTCATTTAATGCCAGGACCCGTTTGTCTGCTGACAAAGGTTTCTAGCATTTTGTTAAGTGCCAGAATGACGGAGCCCGGTTATCGTGCTCGTCTCGAACCAACCTAGTCGAGATAACGAGTCCCTTCACAGGGTTGTAGGTTCTCAGAGTAAGTTTTCGAGCTTATTTTGGCCTAAAAATCCTACTTCTGGCGATTATTTATTTTGTAAAAAGTGTCTTTATAAATGTTGTTATATATAATATATACTAATGAGTCAAATGAAATTTGCAGTTAAACCAGGTACTAAACAAACTGGAGATGTCCAAAGAAATCTTTTTGGAAGCCCTTTAGGTGCAGCACTATATGGGCTGAGTATTGTTCCACATGTAACAGATCATCGTACCCATCTTGCAGCATGTCTAGAGCAACTTAGGGCACCATCCTTAATACTTTCATTATATTTTAGGGAAGGAAAGAGACCAAAGCAGAAACTCTTAGATGTTTTAAAGATGCGAATAACAGATGGAAAATGTAACTGTTTTACTCTTGATCGAGAAGATGGCTCTCCTTTTTCTGTGGAGCAAGGAGGAGAACTTTTAGGCAAACTTAGGAAAGGAATTCCATTAACTATAGAGGAGATATTAATTGTCTCCCTTGCAACAAGAAAATATTTCATTGCATTTCCTGACGGATCTGCACATACACTCATGCTCTTTAATACAGCTGGTATGGATACCTCTTTTGAGGCATTTAATATTGAAGTTCAGAATGGCTATAGACCTGGAGACAGACCACATTCTATTGCAGTTTTGCCCTTGATATCAGAAGATCCAACTGTAGAAGAACCGCTTGTTGGAGTTATAACTATAGAAACAGAATTCGATCTCACGCTTAAGTATCATACTTTAAGTGGTAATCCAGATCTATCTTCTATTATGGGAGATTCAGTAATCTATTTCTCAGCAGTTGCAAGAAAAATAACTAGAACACTTGATACGAATACAGATCCACTAACTGGTGTATATACTCGAAGGTTTTTTATGGAGACATTTGCTGCTGCGATGAGAGATACACCTGATCTACCTCTCTTCTTAGGGATGACGGATATAGATCATTTTAAGTTGGTAAATGATACGTATGGGCATGCTGTTGGTGATGGAGTTTTGAGAGAGTTCGCTACTGCCCTTGGCTTTAGGGCAACGGATCTAAAGGGTAGACTTGGTGGAGAAGAGTTTGGTGTAGTATTGGATCCAGTTATATTGGGAGGAGGAAGGAGAAGCGGACGTGTCTCTACGTTAGAGCAAGCGGTTGAAGTCTTTAGAACCGCAAAAAAGAAGGTAGAACAACATATTTTCCCAACAGTTGGACATGTTACAACTAGCATAGGTGTAGTGTCAAGCGAGCAGGTAGCAGGAAATATAGATCTTATGAAGGAACTTGCTGATGCGCTTTTGTATATCGCAAAACGCTTGAAAAGAAACAAAGTGGTTGCTTATAATGGACCTGTTCCTATTGATCCAGAAAGATTAGCTCATTTGAAACGTTTAAAAGAAGCGAATGGGGAAAATTTAGAGATTCCTGATTATGTTCAGGTTTTTGAATAATTTAAAAATAAAAAATGAGGTCGATTTGAAATCTCCAGAATTCCATATGGAATTCTATCTGTCAAAATATCAAATGACTATTTTGACATTTGCTAATTTCAAAATTCCCCATTTTTTCTCGAGGGGTTACTAAAATATTCAATAAACGACAATTGAAAAAGATGGGGTCAAAAGAACTTTCGTTCTTATCCTGAGCCAACTAAAAAAGTCGGCTCAAGCTCTACAGAACCAATGAGATATATCCAGGACCTATTAATCCAGATTACTTAGTTGGTTCTGTATAAGCCCTCACTTTTGAAAGCAAAAGATGAGGTCAAGATGAACAGCAGAAAAGCGTTCATATCCCTCATTTTTTCGTGGTAATGCTTTAGAATATTGATTATAATAAGTAAAAAATGAGGTCGCTGTGATTTGAACACGGATCATCGGCTCCCAAAGCCGACAGTCTACCAGGTTAACCTACGACCCCATATAAGTCAATAGAAAATAATTGAGTTGGATAAGTATTTTAAACTAATGTGAGTTTTTGAAAAGAAAAATAAGAAAAAGAAAAAATAAAAAATTAAAGAATCTAGAAGTATCAAAATTAACTAACGTTAATCTATTTATCCTCTGTCTCCTCTGTGTTTTTGGTAGCAATCCCTGCAATAAACAGGTCTACCTTCTACAGGTTTAAATGGTACCTGTGTTTGTGCACCGCAATCTGAACATACTGCGTCATGCATTTCTCTTGGTCCTCCGAAGCCGCCTCCGCCGCCTCCTCGACCTCCTCTGAAGCCTCCGCCTCCTCTTCCTCTACCTCTTTCTTCATCCATTATATCACTTCTTTATTTCATAGCACAGATTTTCTGTGGCTATTTTAGCTTTTGTACAAAAGTAGAATAAAAAACTTTCACATTTCTGACTCTGCTCTTATAAAAAGCTTGATATTTATTGTAGGGGATAAATATTTAAATCTTTAGAATCTCACCAATGCCTTTATTCGGTCTCCTTATAAGATGATAGACCGGCGATATTCCATCTGTCAAACTGCCTGTATTTACTAGTCAGTTTGACATCATATTCCTAAGGGCCAGATGGTCAAAATACCCTATTTTCTACCTTTATTTCTCTATTTTTTATCTCTATAATTAGGAATTTTTGGTTCTTAGCAGCTGGAATCTTTACAAACGTAGTTTCTCCAACTTTCGTAGTTCCTTCGCACTCATGCACATGAGCAAATAAGTGCAGGAATGGTTTCTTCTCGATAATCTGTTTTATTGAACTGCTTCCAATATGATCTCCCTTAAAATTAGCATCCAATATCCCTTCAGGAGGAGCGTGTGTAACTAATATCGTTTTTTGGTCAATACTAAGTTTACTCATTCTTCTAAGGATTTCTTCTTCCTCTAATTCCCCTGGAGTTCCAAAAGGAGTAATCGAACTGTACCCAAACCCAATAATATTCAATCCATTTACTGAACCAACTAAGTAATCCCGATCAGTCTGCTTGTGCCCTATCTCATTTGGTTCAGTACATATGGGACGGAAAAACTTTTCTGTCCCACTATTCCCAAGTTCCTTTCTCTTCTCATGAATACTAAATCCTCGTTCCTCAATTAGTTCAAGAACCTTAGGTGGATCACAATTTCCAGGAATCGCAAGTATTTTAGAATATAAATTAAGCACATCCTCCACATAACTAATAGAAGGAATTCTGGGTTTTGTAAAATCCCCAGCAATAATTAAGTAATCTGGTTTCTCTTGTTCAAGAATCGCTGGAAGCTTCTCAAGAATAATCTCTTCCTCGTGAAGATCAGCGATTACCAGGAACTTCATTAGTTTTACCCTTGGAGAACTCAGCCATTATTGAATTGAATCTTTCCTCAAATTGTTCCCTCAACTCTTTTGCAATAAATCTTTTTGTATACGTATCTGCCTTTGCAGCAGTGGCAATCTTAGCAGCCAATGTTCTTGCAATCTTTCCCCGTACTTTCTTAGGAGAACTAGAAATCTTTGGATGCTGGAATATTAATCCGTGTTTAGGAGGTTTAGTTCTTCTATGACTCTTCAAATGTTTGAATAATGCCTTTTCTGCACCAAGAAGTTGAATTGCACTTCCAGGCAATGAAGAGAGCCTCTTAAGTGAACCCAAATGAGCAACTAATTTAGCTGCAAGGTGAGGACCCAACAAATATCCCATATTCGGACAAACATCTTCAACTAATTTTTCTTCGTATTTCTCGTAATTCTCTCTTAATTCAAAAAGAACAATTATTTCTTTTGCAAGCTCTCCAAATTTTTCTACATCCCCTTCGCTAATGTCTCCACCAGTTGTTCTCTCAAGTCCATTCATTATCTCATTTGCCTTTCCAGAACCAAATAGCTCGCTCAATTCCTTTCTACTATCCCGTCCTTTTCTAAGAAGCATTACTGTTTGTGAATATTTTCTTTTATCCGGGATCTTTAATTCTGGGTAATATACAACGTAAATATCCTCTAATCTCTCTCCAAGAAGGTTAATCACATTATCCATTTCTCCTATTGCCCTGTTTACTCTTACAAGTACGATTTCTCTTTTGCTTAATGCTTGTTGTATTTCCTTTTTTGCTCTTTCAAGAAATTTAGCTCTATTCATAAGAAAAAGTTAGGTCAGATTAGTTATTTAAAGATTCCTTAAGAAAACAATATTGAATAATATGGCAATCTTCATGGATAAAAATGCTGAAAAGCGAGCAGAACAAGTAGTTCGAGAAGGCGGAGTGCTAGTAATACTCTACTTTGACCTTCATGGTCCAAAACCAGAAGTTCTTCAGCAATTAGGTACTGGTTTTGTTAAAAAAATACTTGCAGAGCCAGGTATAGTATATGCTGAGGGTAGGATCGATGAACCCATAGAGAATAAAGGCGTATTTTCAACTTCAGTTGAAGTCAAAGTAGTTGCACGGGATTATCCTTCTCTAGTTCGGCTTTGTGGTTTATATACTCCATTCTCTATAGAAATTATCAAACCAGATAAGATTGTCCTTACAATGGATTTGGCTCACGACGTGCTTATGAATATTTCAACTGCTGCTCAAGAATATAAGAAATACATAATTGAAAAGGTTTCTAAGCCAGAAGATCTAGTAAGGTATAAACAGCAGATCCAAAATAAGATTAATTTAGGGAAAAAGCTTCTTGAAAAGAAAGAATCGGTGATCTAATGGCTGTTAGGAGTTTTTTGAAAACAGGTATTCCTGGGTTTGATGAGCTATTCATCAATGGAATCCCAAAGAGTTCAATCATCACATTAGGCGGACCTTCAGGCTGTGGAAAAAGTTCTCTTGCAATGCAATTTTTAGTAGAAGGTGCAAGAAAATTCAATGAACCAGGGTTGTACATCTCTTTGGAAGATTCAAAAAGTTCCTTACTTTCGAGTATGAGTGGGTATACTTGGGAACTGGAAAAAATGGAAAGGAACAAACAAATCTTTTTTTTGGATTATCCAATCTCTGAAGTTGACCAATTTTTGCAAAAGGAAAATGCAGTTGGAGAGCTTATCTCCACAATGGGAATTGAACGCGTAGTTATTGATTCAATTATGCCAATTGCCCTTAGTTTTAAGGGAGAGGATGAGAGGCAAAGTGGCTTGCTTAATTTTATTTCAAATATTCGTAAGTGGAAAACAACTACCTTCATTGTTTCAGAGGATACTGCCCAAAGTGCAGATATGATTATTCCTTCTACTAAATATGGAATTGAAAAGCTTACAGATGGATGGGTCCAATTATATTACATACTAGATGATAAAGGAAATCGAGAAAAGGCAGTGGAAGTAATTAAGATGAAAGGAACTACTCACGCATTGAAAAAGTTCAAATGCTCTATTTCAAATGAGGGATTCACGATTTTCAGTAAATCTGTTTCCACAAGTTCAAAGAAGTAATTTTGCTGCTTCTTCTATTTTTACATATTTTTCTTCCCCATTTTTCATATCCTTAAGCGTAACCTTCTTTTCTTTTTCTTCCTTTTCTCCAACTACAATTACATATGGAATTCCGAGTGAGTTTGCATACTCCATTTGTTTTCTTAAATTTCTATTATTTAGGTCTGTTTCAGTTGCAATTCCAGAATTCCTTAACTCGTTTGCTACTTTCATGGAATATAAATAGAACTCAGGGTTTACACAAGCAACAAATACTTTTGTATATGTTTTCAAATTTATTTCTTTTTCCTGTTCCTTTTTTTCCTTCATTAGAGTAATTAATCGTTCTATCCCAATGGAGATTCCAGTTGCACAATCCTTTTGTCCGTACAATTCAAGTAAGCAATCATACCTTCCCCCTCCAGCAATTGAACCAATTTCCTTAGATATTTGTATCTCAAATACTGGACCAGTATAATATCCTAATCCTCTTACAAGTGCAAGATCTACTTCCACTTCAAAATTACATAATCCGATCAATTCCCGGAGTTCGCTTACTCCTTCCTCACAAAGTGATTCAACTGCAGCTAATTTATCTTCGTTTGTTCCTTCCATTTGTACAAGTTTCAAGATCTTTTTTGCAGATACCTCATCAATAACTTTTTTTAGTTCCTCTCTAACTGCATCTCTTCCAATCTTATCAGTTTTATCTAAAATTCTTAGAATCTTATTTCCACTATCTCCTAAATCCAATTTATCCACAATTGCATCCATTATTTTTCGATTATTGATTAGGATTCTTGGCTTTAGAAATCCAGCTCGCATAGCTATTTCCCTAGCTACGGAGATTATTTCTGCATCTGCACGCATTTCCTTACAACCAACAATATCTATATCTGCCTGCCAGAATTCTCTGAATCTTCCTCTTTGAGGCTCCTCCTTTCTCCATACTTGGGAAATACTATATCTCTTGAATGGCTTAGGCTCTGCGTTATTTGAAGCAATTCTCGCAAGTGGAACAGTTAAGTCAAACCTTAATCCATACTTATTTTCTCCACTACTTCCTTCTACTTCAAAAATTTCTCCTTCTATATCCTCTCCAGCTTTTGCCCTAAGCACCTCTAGATATTCCATTGCAGGTGTTTCCAATGGTCTGTACCCATATTTTTTATACACGCTTTCTATAAGTTCAAATACCTGCTTACGAATAATCATGTCTCCTGGGAGAAAATCCCGCATTCCTTTTGGTGTTGATTTTAGACTCATAAGTATCACTTCTTACTATCTCTTCTTTTTCTTAGTTCTTTTAATACTTCCGAGAATCCCACTTCTCTATTCTCTAAGTAAACTAAGGTGAAGTAAATAAGATCTGCAGCTTCCCACGTTATATTCCTTTGCCCTTCTGCTTCAATTAGCTCTTCACATTCCTCGTGTAATTTTGCAATTATTGCCTCCCTACTCTTAACTATTTTTGAGGTATACGAATCTTTTGGATTAAGTTTTCTATCTCTAATTACTTTTGAGAGTTCCGAAAGAATCGTAGCTTCTGCTTCAAAACAGGAAACAGTTCCTTTGTGGCAAGCTGGCCCATTTGGAATTACTCGAACTAAAAGCGCATCCTGGTCGCAATCAAAGTTCATTGAAACTATTTTTTGAGTATTTCCGCTCTCCTCTCCTTTTTTCATAAGCTTCGTCTTAGCCCTGCTGTACCTCCAAACATATCCAGTGCTCTTCATTTTCTCAATTGCTTCTTCATTTGTATAAAAAAGAGATAGAACTAAACCATTGTTTGCATCTTGCACAATCATTGGCACGAGTCCATTCTCTCCAAATTTAATTTTCACGTACATTCACCTTATTTTTTCTTAAGTATTTTTTCAATTCTGGAATAGTTAGCTCCCCATAGTGAAATACTCCAGCAGCAAGTGCAGCAGAAGCTTTAGTTTTCTTGAATACCTCTAGAAAATCTTTTCTAGAGCCAGCACCTCCAGAAGCAATAACTGGAACATTAACCGCATTACAGACTGCATTTACTAACTCAATATCGAACCCATTTTTTGTTCCATCTCTATCTATACTTGTGAGAAGAATTTCCCCTGCACCTAGGGAAACTGCCTTTCTTGCCCAAGCAATTGCATTTAATTTAGTTCGGATTTCCCCCCCATTCTTGTATACTACCCAACTTTTTCCTTTTCTTTTCGCATCTATTGCAAGTACAATTGCCTGTGAGCCAAATTCCCTTGCTGCTAATTTGATTAATTCTGGATTTTCTATTGCAGAAGTATTTATAGAAACCTTATCTGCTCCTGTCCTTAAGAGTTCTCGAATATCTCCAAGTGAACTAATCCCCCCTCCAATTGTAAATGGAATAAATATTTCTTTTGCAACTTTTTCTGCAACTTTAACCATTGTTTTTCTTTTCTCATTAGTTGCAGTTATATCTAGGAAAACAATCTCATCTGCTCCTTTTTCATAATACTCTCTAGCTAATTCTACTGGATTCCCTGCATCTCTAAGATTTTCGAATTTAGTTCCCTTAACAGTACGTCCATTTTTTACATCCAAACAGGTAATTATCCTTTTACATAGCATCTTATTCACCGCTTAAATTTTCAAATTTGAACCCATTCCATGGATCAATTTTATTCTCTAGAAATGCCTTTCCAATGATAACGCCATCCATTCCCATTTTTTTAAGATCCAAAATATCCATCATATCCCGCACTCCTCCAGCAGCAGTTATTTTTCCATTATATTCCTCCTTAATTTTCTTTAGAAGTTCTAAATTCGGTCCTTCTAATGTTCCATCTCGTTCAATATCCGTAACAATGATCTCTGCTAATCCTCCAGATACTTCTTCTAATGTTCTGAGGCTTTGCTCTGTCCAGCCAGCATAACTTAGTTTTCCCTGCTTAAAATCAAAAGAACCAATTAATTTCCCATAATATTTTTTCTTTAGTTTTCTGGCATTCTCAGGGTCTTTGAAAAGCATTGTACTAACTATTACTCTCTTTACCCCAATTCCAAGTAATTCCCTTATTTTCTCTTCGCTGCGTACTCCTCCACCTACTTGTATTGGAAATTTTTTTGCAAGTTCAGTAATAATCCCAATATTCTTCATTTCTCCAGTAAATGCTCCATCTAAATCAATCACATGAACTAGCGTACAATACTTACAATATTCTTCAGCTAATTCAAGTGGATTCTTTTCGTAATTAATAACACTCCTCCTTTCTCCACGTATTAGCCTAACGCATTTTCCATCCATCAAATCTATTGCAGGAATGATCTTCATTTTCTCACCTTGAAAATGAAGAGATTTGAACCGCAGTTCAAACTGATCTTCATTTTCTCACCTCTTTAATGAAATTTTCAAGTATTTGCAAGCCGATCCTTCCACTTTTTTCTGGGTGAAACTGGGTTGCAAATATATTTCTTCTCCAAATTGCTGATGGGAAAATTATTCCATATTTACTAGTTGCAGAAGTTATCTCATTTTTTGGTTTACAATAATACGAATTCACAAAATATGCATAAAACTCTTGCATACCTTCGAATATTGGAGAATTAATTGGTTTTACTAAATTCCATCCGATCTGAGGAACAGGTAACTTTGTTTGGAATAGTCTAACCTCGCCTTTGAGTATTCCCAATCCCCTTACTCCTAGATTTTCCTCACTTCTCTCGAAGAGGATCTGCATTCCCAAGCATATTCCAAGAAACGGAACTCCTTCTTCAAGTAATTCGCAAATTTTTTCAGTTCCTTCCCCAATCTTCCCAATTGCAGAACCAAATGCACCAACCCCTGGAAGTATAATTGCATCAGAAGTTTCCCATTCCTTAGGTTTATTACTAATACTTGCACTAACCCCAATCTTCTCAAGTGCATTCTTCACATTTGCAACATTTCCTGCTCCGTAATCAATTATTGTAAGGTTCATTCAACCACCTTACTCATATTCATCACTAGGATGTCCTTTGCACCAGCTTGCTTGAGCTTTCGTATGGTTTGAATTAGAGAAGTTGAATCAACTACACTGTGTATAGAATACGCCCCTTCCTTTGCTAGTTTAATTACAGTTGGACTTTCCATTGCAGGCATTACTTTCAATACGCTCTTTAGTGCTTCCTCACTAGCTACATTTGCCATTACATACCTCTTTACTTCTGCAGTGCTTATGCTTTCTATAGAAAGTTTGAGTTCCTCAACTCCATCTAATTTTTCGAGCATGCTTTTTTCATTTGCAATTAAATAGATACTAGACTCTTGGATTACATCTACTATTTGGAGATTATTCGCTTCTAGCGTAGTCCCAGTGCTCACTTGATCAACAATTAACTCTGCTATTCCTAGATTTGGAGCTAATTCCACTGCCCCAGCTACCCGAACTATTTCACAATACAGATCCTGGCTATTGAAATACCTCTTAGCTATATTCGTAAGCTTTGTTGCAATCCGCATTCCTCCTTTGTAATCCTTCTTAGACCTAATTATAGAATTCTTAGGAGAAGCAACCACAATCTTGCATTTCCCAAAATTCAGTTTGAGTAGTTTTTTTACCTTTGCTCCGCTCTCCTCAATCATATCCTCTCCAGTAATGCCTACATCTACTGCTCCAGATTCAACATACAATGGAATATCAGCTGCCCTTGCATAAACTACCTGAATATTTGGGTTATTTGTGTTCACAAATAACTTTCTTCCATTCTCAGGTATTTCCAAACCTATTTTTTCCAGTAATTTTAGAATCTCTTCAGAAATCCTTCCCTTATTTGGTATTGCTAATTTTATCATTTCATTCACCTCATATTACTCCTTTTGTACTTGGAATCTGGTCTTTTGACCTAGGATCCATTTCTACAGCCATTCTCAATGCCTTTCCAAATGCCTTGAATGTGGCTTCAACTTCGTGGTGGGAATTTCCTTTTCTAGTTAATCTAATTGCAATATTTGCCTTCAGATTTTCAGCTAAAGCTAAGAAGAATTCCTTTAGCTCCTCAGTAGCAAATCCCTGTTCTGAAGTTCCAACAAATTCATTACTGTATTTGAGTTCAGTGCCGTTTTTCTCTTCAAATATGAGCCTTCCTCTTCCTGAAAGGTCAATTATGGATTCAGCTATTGCATCATCCATCATGTACCTGAATTCAAAGAATCCTGCACGGTTAATGCCTTTTTTGTCTCCTAATGCTTTCGCTAATGCTGTTCCAAGAACAATCCCAACATCCTCAATTGTGTGGTGAGTTCCTGTTTCCAAATCTCCTTTTGCAAGTATGCGCAAATCAATCATAGAATATTTTGAGAGTGCAGCGAGCATGTGATCAAAGAATCCAATGCCAGTGGAAATTTCAGATTTTCCAGTTCCATCTAGATTTACTTCTACCTCTATTTCTGTTTCCTTTGTTTTTCTTCGTTCATTCGCAATTCTCATTCCAACACCTCAAATATTTGGTTTACACTAAGGATTTCCTTTCCACAAAAAACAAATCTAATTCCTGCTCTTCTTGCAGAAAGCCTATCACTTTCATTATCCCCAATAAAAATCAGATTTCTTACTCCCAATCTTTCTTTTACTAAGAGAAGTGGTTTTGGGGAGGGTTTTTCCTCTTCACAGTCCTCAAGTGCAATAATATTTTCTTCTTTAATATACTCTGGAGAAATATTGAATTTTCTTAGAATAAAAAGAGCTTCAGCCCTTGGCCTACTAGTAACTATCCCTAGTTTGATTCCTCTATTTTTTAACTCTTCTAAAGTTTCTTTAGAAATTAATGAAATTTCATTTTCTATAAGTTCTCCCAAATATATTTTTTGGAAATACTCTTTCATTTGCAAATATTCTCTAGACTCTATCTCATTTTTTAGTGGAATTTTAATTCCTTTTGAAAGTGCATAAAAAACATTCCAATCATTATTGAACCCAGGGATTTTCTTTATTTCATTTATTTCCTCTTGAGAAATTTCCTTTCCAGTAAAATACTGGACTGTTCTCATTATTGCTTGTCTATAGGAGTTAGAAACATCAATCATTACTCCATCTACATCAAAAATAATTGAGTCTACTGGAGTTATTGCTTTTTTCAGTGCTTCCAAAAATAAACGAACTTCTTCTTCAGTTCCAACACTCACTCTCAGGTATTTTCCTAAATTTGGATAGTTGCTTACATTTCTAACCAATACTCCGTTCTGTAAGAGTGCGTTAAATACTTTATTCGGATTCTCCACTTCAAAAAGAACAAAATTAGCATCACTGGGAACAGTTCTAATTCCTAAATTCTTGATTCCTTTTATGAGTACTTCTCTATTCTTTTTAATTTCCTTAATATTTTTCTCAAATATTTGTTCATTTTCAAGTAAAAGTTCACCGATAATTTGAGTAATTAAAGATACATTCCAAGGAAGTTTTACTCTATTCAGACTCTCAATTATTTTTTCACTAGCAATTCCATATCCTAATCTTATTGCTGCTGCAGAGTAGAGTTTGGAAAATGTTCTCAGTAAAATTACATTCTCATATTTTAAGAATTCTCTGCAATCCTCTTCTGAAAATTCAGCATAAGCCTCATCTATACATACAATTCCCTTAGTTCCATTGATTATCCTTTCAATAGTTTTCTTGCTAAAGGAATTTGAGGTTGGATTATTTGGTCTGCAAATAAATACTATTTTCGCATCTTTAGTTTCTTTTTCAAATTCTTCTGTAAGTCCAAATTTCTTATCCAATTCTACTGGAACATCTTTTGCACTGCTTATTTTTGCGCAAATTTCATACATTGAAAAACTAGGAACTGGTCGAACAATTTTATCTCCTTTATTCACGAATGCTAAAGTAATGTAATAGAGAATCTCATCAATTCCCGAGCCAACAATTACTTGTTCTGGAGATACTTTAAATTTCTCACTAATCAATTCCCTTAGTTTCTTTGAAGATCCCTCATTGTACCTATTGAATTGAATTTTTTCAAGTTCATCTTTTATTCTTGCAACTAGCTCCTCAGGAATATTGAATGGAGATTCATTCTGATTTAGTTTTACTTCTACATCCAATAGTTTAGGTATTTTGTAAGGCGCCATTTCGCCAATTTCTTTTCTTATAAGTTCCATAGTTTTACCTCTTTCTAATTCTTGCAGCATCTGAGTGTGCTTCCAAATTTTCTAAGTCTGCAAAGGTTGCTGTTCTTTCAGCCAGTTCTTTTTGTGCTTCTTTTGAAAGTTGCTCTACATACTGCCATACAAAAAAATCCCTTGCTGATAATCCAGAGGAAAATCTTACACTTCCTCCAGTAGGAAGTATGTGGTTTCCTCCAGTCATCCCGTAGTCTGCAAATGCTTCTCCAGTATCTATGAATATTGCTCCTGCACAGAGTTGAGTTTCTAATAATTTTTCTCTAGTTGAACCTTTGCACAAAATTTCCAAGTGTTCAGGTCCAAATTCATTTGCAAGTTTTACTCCTTCCTCCAAATTACTAACTACAAAAATTCCACCGCACTGTTCTAGTGCAATCTCCTTCTTTTTTTGCTTAGTTTCAAGTTGTTTTTTTACTTCCTCTTTCACAGCTACTGCTAGTTCTTTTGAGTTTGTTACTAGAATTGCAGAGGAATTAACTCCGTGCTCTGCTTGTGCAAGTAAATCTGCTGCAACAAAACATGCATTTGCACTTTCATCTGCAATAATAAGAACCTCACTCGGACCAGCAATTAAGTCTATTCCTACTTTCCCAGCTTGTGCAAGCTGGCTTTTTGCCTCACTTACATAAACATTCCCAGGCCCGCAAATCTTATCCACTGGTTTTGAAATCCGTTCCAGCCCATTTGCCATAAACCAAATTGCAGCTATTCCACCAAGCAAGTAAACCTCTTTAATTCCGAGTTTTTTTACTAAATAAGCAATCGCTGGGTTTAATCCTTCTCTTCTTGGAGGAGTACAAACAATTAGTTCCTTTACTCCTGCTGCCCTTGCACAAACTCCAGCCATCATTAAGGAAGAAGGAAGTGCTGCTAGGCCTCCAGGAGTATATATTCCTACTCGTTCCATTGGTTTAGGAATCAAAGACGTTGTTCCGTACCTAGTGGTTGAAGTTATTGGTTGAATTGTCTGTGCAACCTTTTTTTGGAATTCAAAAACCTGCTCAAATGAAAAATCAATTGATTCCTTTTGTTTTTCCGTAAGTAAAAGTACTCTGGATTCTATTTCTTCTGGAGTTACCCTAATATTCTCCTTAGAAAGTTCAAACCAATCAAATTCTCTAGAGTATTTTTGTAATGCAGAGAAACCTTGCAAATTCATATTCCTAATAGTATTTCTTACAGATTCAGAAATCTTAGGTGGAATTACGCCTCTATTCTCTAATCTGGCAAAGATCCCCATACTGCTGGTTTGGTCATATATTTGGATATATTCTTTCACCCTAGAGATGAAGACAATCCCTTCTCATCTTATTCATATTTAACACCCCCATTTTTAGAAAATAATACTTCTTTTTCTTCTCCGTTGGCTTTCGCTATCCGTATTTTTATAAAATTCTCTTGTGCAGAACTGATGCTAATCAGTATTTTTTCGTTCTTTTCAATTCCGAGCTTCTCTCTAATTTCTAAAGGTAAAACTAGCCTATTCTTTGCATCCAACTTTATAACATAGGTGGCCTAAACACCCTTTTTCGTTTTTCACCTTTGACACCTTTATAAACTATACTTAGGAATGTCCCACTATAAATATCTTTCGGTTGTAGAAAATGATAGTTTATAAAGGTTCGCTTAACCCAAGACCGCATTAAACAGAATTCCAACTAATACGAATGCAACAAACAGAATCCCAACAAATATTCCAATTAATTTAGGCTTCAAAACTCTCCTAAGAATAATCATCTCTGGAAAAGATAATGCAGTTACACTCATCATAAATGCAAGTGCAGTTCCCATAGCCATTCCCTTTTCAATAAGTGCCTGGACTATTGGAAGAGTTCCAGCAGCATTTGAATAAAGAGGAATCCCAATCATTACTGCAATTGGAACTGCAAGTAAGCTATTCTTTCCTGCAATATCAACTAGGAAATTTACAGGAATATACCCATGAATAATTGAACCAATTCCAATTCCAAAAATAATATACAGCCAAACTTTCTGAACTATACTCTGCGTTTGTTCTTTTGCAAATTCTATTCTCTTGTTCCAATTCATCTTCCTTTCCTTTGTATTTTCCTTTCTCTTCTTGGAAATAAAATCTTCAACTTCTTTTTCCAGATTCATTCTTCCAATAATTATTCCTGCGAGTACTGCAATTACCAATCCAGTTCCTATATACATGGCAGTAATCTTCCATCCAAACATTGCAAGCAATAGTGCAACTGCAACCTCATTAATCATCGGGCATGCAATTAAGAATGAAAAAGTAATCCCAAGAGGAATTCCTGATTCTATAAATCCAATAAATATGGGGACAGCTGAACAAGAACAGAATGGAGTTGGAATCCCAAGTAATGCTGCAATTATATTTCCTATTCCCTCCTTCTTTCCTCCAAGTAATTTTTTTATTTTTTGCTGGGTAATGAATGTGCGTATTATAGAAACAAGAAAGACCATTATCGCAAGCAAAAAGAATACCTTAATCGTATCTGCAATGAAGAAGCTTGCGCTCTCAGCTAGAGCTCCTTCCTTTATTTTGAATATTTCTTTAACTGCAAATTCTCCTATAGTTTCAAATATGTCCATTTCTACCATTCCATTTCGATCTTCCTTCTCTACTAACAGTTTAAAATATTTGTATAGCTATAATACTTCCTTATATAGCCCCGTCGTCTAGTGGCCAAATAGATTCATAATTTGAATTTGTGCCAAGAGGATATCAGGCTTTGGACCTGAGGACCCCGGTTCGAATCCGAGCGGGGCTATTTTTATTATTTTTTCTTAATTTTTTTTATCTCTATTAGGTTTACTCAAGTATTTTAAAATCGACGGAATATATGAACTCCGATGAGTGACGTCTTATCTCAATTCGATAAAGAAGTTAGAGATGCAGATTGGCCAGAGATAGCTAGGATGGCCAAACTCTTTGAACTTGAATTCGAGCATGAAGACGATAAATCAAAAGAGATAAAAAAAAGAATAAGACTCATACGCTCGCTCCTTCATGAGCAATTGAAGAGCGATGATGCAGAAAGAATAGTTGCAAAAGCAACCTTTTTTACTGGTTTGGTAACCACAATAGATACATTGGAAGCTGATCTCTCAAAATTTTCAATGAAGCGTTCAGATTTTCTTATATTCCTTAAGGCACTTCTTAAGAAAATAAGGCAGGAAAAGCTCATAGTCTTTAAGCCAAGGGAAAGAAGAATTATATTCGAGAAAATGAAAAAAGCAGGTGAAGAATAATGATTTTTTACAATTCTCCATTGAAGATTGAATTTGATGATGATGGACTGAAGGTTGAGGGAAAGAAACACCCCCATTCAATTAGAATGCTCTCAGATATAAACGAAACTCTAATGGACAAGTTGGAAATAAAAGAGGATAAGCCGATTTACATAATGTACCGCGAAGTGTATAAAAAATCTGATCTTAGGTTTGATATAACTGTAATTGCAAGCAGGACCCTAGGAAAGGAATATGCAAGAACCTACGGTCACTACCATCCAATAGCTGAGGGTAAACTCTCCTATCCAGAAGTCTACCAAGTTCTATTTGGAGATGCACGATTCATTTTACAAAGGCCAAACTCTGGCAATACAACTGATGTACTCGTTGTAAGTGCAAAAGACGGAGATGTTATTTTAATCCCTCCAAACTATGGTCATGTAACCATTAATGTGAGTGAAGATAAGCCCCTATTCCTCTCAAATTTAGTTGCAGATACCTTTGAATCTGATTATTCCGAGTACAAGAAGAATAAGGGTCCAGCACTCTATTATACAGTTAATGATTTAATTCAGAATACAAATTATGTAGTTAAGAATTCTAATCGAGTAACTGCAAGTGAATTAAATAAAAAATACAATTTTGAATGTAAGGATCTTCTTAATGATCTATATTACAATGAGCGGAAATTTGATTTCCTAATGAAACCTTCTTTATTGTTTAAGCATTAATTATTTTCTTTTTTATTCTCTAGTTTTTACTGATCTTATTTACTTTTCCAGACGCGAAGTTTCTAGTCCCCCCTCCGCTTCCCCCATATTTCTTAATAATCTCCTTAAATAATTCATCTGCACCTTTTTCTGCATTCTGTCCAGCAGCGCAAACTACTTCCCCTTCCTGATTAATCATTCCAACTGCAATTCCCTTACCCATAATTATATTTGCAACCTGTTTCATAAATTCAATTGAATAATCCACAAAATGAATCTCTTGATTAGATTTTTGGAACTTCTCAGCCTCAGATTCTGCAGCAACTTTTCTTAATTTTTCAATCTCCTTTCTCTGCTCTTTCCATTCCCTAAAAAATCTTTCCACTCCTTTCACTAAATCTTGTTCACTTACACTTATTGCTTCACAGGTTTTTTTGATCCGTTCCTCTTTCTCTTGCGTATATTCAATTGCAACATTTCCGCATTTGAATTCAATTCTCTCAATTCCATCCTGAATGCCTTCTCTTTTTACAATCTTAAAACAACCAAGTTCTCCTGTACTCTCAAGCATTTGGTGCGTTCCTCCGCATGCCTGTACATCAATATCTCCTATCTTAACTACTCGAAGCTCCTTTCCTGGAATTGCCCCACCCTGATATAACCTAAATCCATATTTCTTTTCTGCTTCATTCCTTTGAAGAACTTCCACTACAATTGGAACATTTCTCATAATATACTCATTTACCTTGAGCTCAATCTTCTTCACTTCTTCCTCACTAATTTTCTTATAATGTGTAACATCCAAGTGTGCCTTAAATTCATCCTTATGGGAACCTCCTTGCCATATATGCAGTCCTAGAATCTCTCTACATGCAGCATTAACTAAATGAGCAGCAGTATGGTGCCTTGCAATTACTTTCCTACGATTAACATCAACAATTCCTTCCACATCTACACCTATTTTGAATTTTTTTGGGTCAGAAACTTCATGAAGAAATACTCCTTCTTCATTCTGAACATTTTTTACCTCTACTCCATTAAGCATTCCAGTATCATTAATCTGGCCACCGCTCTCTGGGTAGAATGCACTTTTATCTAGAACCACATACCCTTCCTTAGTTACTCCTAAAACTTTTGCCTTGAATTTGGAATTATTTTCATAATAGAGGGGTTTGGTTTTAGGGAATCCCTGTACGTCTATTTTTTTCTCCTGCTCTTCTTTTTTTTCTCCCTCTCCTTCCTCAATTAGTTCGTAAAATCTTTTTGGAACCTCAACCTTAATTCCTTCTTTCTTCGCTGCTTCAACCACTGCTTCTGGAGGAATCCCATGACTTTTATACAGCACCACAAAGTCCTCTTTACTTATTTTTCCTTTCTTAACTATATTTGAAACCTTTCCAACAGCCTTTTCCTTAGTTGTATTATATTTTTTCTTTTCCTCCTCAAGAACTGCAATTGTAGTCTCTACTCCTTCTTGTAAATATGGGAAAATTTCTTTCCTTGCCTTTGCATGACCCTTAATTATTTCCTCTAAATTAAATTCAAATCCAAACTCCTCCTCAAACCCAAATACCCTTCTAAGAATCATTCTTACATTATACCCTCCACCTGCATTGCTCGGAAGCATTCCATCTGTAATTGTAAATAATGCAGTGAGCGTATGGTCTGCAGTTGCATAAATTGCCTGTAATGGTTTAATTGAATCCAAAAATTCTCTTCCTAATTTTCTTTCAATTATTTTATTCTGGCTTTCAACATTGCCCTCCTCAGCATCCATTCCTCCAGATAATTTTGCATATTCCTCAAGTTCCTTTTCACTCACTTTAATTCCAAATTTCTTCTTCATTGCACCTACTACTTCCCTGAAACTAATCTCATAACTTGTAGTTGTTCCTTGTGTAATCCACGGGAATCTCTCTAATCCTGCTCCCATATCTATTACTTTTGTTTCCAATTGCCTAGTTTTTTCTCCAATAACCTCATATTGCATAAATACGCAATTTCCTAGCTCTAATCCATCTACAAAATATTCTATGCATGGGCCAAAATTTCCTCCACCAGCCCAAACATCCTCTTTAAACACTAGTTTCTCAGTAGGAATTCCAAGTTCTTTCATGAATAAAATATCGTGTTCCAATGCCTCATTTTTCCAGTAAAACATGCCTGTTTTTTTTGTATTAAATGCATGCTGCCCAATCATTACAAAATTTGTGTAATGTCTTCCAGTAACCCCTACATTTGAAATATCCGAGAATCTTATGCACGGCTGAGGAACAATTAATGGATTTGCTGGCGGAGGCAGCTCACCACTCACTACATATGGTTGAAAATCATTTATTGAAGCAACTGTAAAGTAAAGATCATCCCTCCATCTTGCAACAGTTGGATAAGGTTTGATTGAGGTGTGGCCATTTTTTGTAAAATATTTCTCAATAATTTTCCAAGTTTCTACATACTCAAGTTTTTTCTTACAAGGAGATTTTCCAATGAACTGATACCCAATACACGAAGCATCTGCACAGAATTCCCTTTCCTCAGAAGCCCAGAACCATCTTGTACATTTTTTACATTGTTGTCTTGTGAACCCATATCTCTTAAGAACTTCTACGTCATAATGCTCTTTCCAGTCTTTGGTAAATTGTTTTCTGAGCTCGTTCTTATCAATATTCATATAATTGGATTTCTTGGGTAACTTTTTAAACACCATTAGTTTCTGACCGTTTGAATGTCACACCATTCAAAGGTGATGAAAATCCAGGATTTTCAACAGCCGAGAACGCATTGCGTTCTCTCGCTCCCAAGAATGACGTTTCATTCTTGCGGACCCGGAATCCATCCCCCTCCCCCTACTTTTGTTTTTAAATCTTTCTTGTATTATTATATACGGAGAGTAGTCTACTCTTTGAAATCTCCAAAATAACTACTAAGTAATACACATGATTCAGTAGTTGTTATTTATTGGGATTTGGTGTAGGAAGGGCCTGTAACTCAGCTTGGTAGAGGGGTTGCACATGATTGATTTGAACGAAGAAGTTGCAGAGATTGCCGGAGTATTAATAGGTGATGGTTGTATTAGTCTATATAGTCACACAAATAATAGAAGTCTGATTATGTTTACTGGCAACCTGAAAAATGATCTAAGTTATTATGAAACGCAATTATCAAAGTTGATACTAAAAAATTTCGGTTCTGTCGGGCATATGTATCACAGAAAAGATGACAATACCATTAGATATACCTTTAGAGATCAACAATTTGTTAATTATTTCATTAACTCCTTGGGTTTTCCGGTAGGAAGAAAAACAGAAATAATTAAAATTCATAAGAAAATATATAACGATAAGAATCTCGCAATTGCTTGTGTACGGGGTATTTTTCACACAGATGGTTCTGTATACAGCAGATATTCAAAACAATATAAATCACACTGTCGTTTATACAAGAATTATGCTGTTGTTCAATTTAAAATGAAAAACCTTGGTTTAATGTCTCAGATGAAGCACATAATTAATTCATTAGGTATAAAAACTACTAAATTAGGAGCAGTTGGAGAGTTAACAGTTTTTAGAATAACAAACCAGAATGAAGTAAAACATTTTTTTGATATTTTCAAAATTTCTCATCCGTATCATCTAGATAGATTTCGTTCAATTACATGTGCATCCTCACCAAAAGTGGCGGACTCTTAATTCTTAGAAAAGAGAGATCCGTATGTCGAGAGTTCAAATCTCTCCAGGCCCGCTTATTTTTTTCTTTTTCCTAAAGCGAACACTCTCAAAATCAGATAAACCAAAATTAAATGCGCAATTCTCTTTCTAATTGCCTCGTATTTCTTAATTGAAATGATTGGTTTTATTGGTTCAACTATTCGTTTAACAATTGTTTTTATTTTTTCTAATACATTCACTATTTGTATTTTTATTTTCTCACTACTCTCTCTTATTTTGATTTTTATAGTCTCTAATTTCTGTTCTAACTTCATAATCATCTTTTGCAATTTAATTTTTGTATAATTCAATATAAAATTATTCTCCAGTTTATTTTTCAAATACTGTTTTATTTTCTCAAACCTGAACAATTCCTTAACCAAAACCACTAATTGTTTAATCTCGTGCTTTATTCCATTTTTTAATTTCTCTAATGCAATCTTGAATTGTCCAATTATTTTCTGAACCTTCTCCTTACATAATTTCAATTCTTTTGCAAGGAACTGCTTAATTTTTGCAAATAGTTGCTTAGAAACCTCAAATGTTTTCTGCAATTTTGCAACTGCCGTTTCCTTAATTCTACTTATTCTTTGTCCAAATTTTTGGGGTTCTTTCTTTTTTGGTTCCACCTTTTTAGGAGCTTTCTTTTCTTTTTGCCCTTCAGTTTTTCTATCCTTGCTTTCTTTTTTCTCTTCCTGCATTTTCCCAGTTTTTCTTTCTGCTCTTTTTTCTTTTAAATCAAATAACTTACCCTCTTTCTTACCAGTTCCATCTTTTTTATCTGAATCTTCTCTCCATTCTAGCTCATCTTTTTTCTGTTGTTTACCCTCTTCCTTCCCTGTAAATTCTTTGGGTGGTTTGAATGTTCCTTCTTCTTTTCCAGGTTTATATCCATCTGGAGTTCTCTCTTGCATTACACCCACTTCCTTACTAGCATATTCTCCAGGTATTCTGAATTGAATAACATTATCTCCACTAGTTGCAGGCACGTGTTGTGTTTTTGGATTAGAAGCTGTTTCCTCAACCTCTCCAACCCCATACGTTCTTCCATATGCTTCTTTAAAGCTAGGATCAATCGTACAACGAATTATTCCACCTTCCTCATCTGAAATCTTAATTACATCGAATCTAGTTGAAACTTCATTCCCAGGTCTCCCATCAAATTCTTGATAATTCACTAGCAAAATTCCCTCTCCAGAAATTCCATCCTCTTTATAATATCCAATACTAACAATCCTCTCCTTTTTTGCTCTCTCTTCCGGATCCCTATTCTTCCTTAGAATAATCCTAGTTCTTTGATCAGTTTCTAATCTCTGCAATATAATCCGAGTATCGACCCTTAGTTCTCCAAGATAATTGAATTGTTCGCTTGCTTCAACATCTTTTGCAGGTTCGTATGGTTTCACTACGCCCATCCAAAGATCAAAGTTCTCATATCTCTTTTTTTTCTCTGATTCAGGAAGCGCATCTGGTCCGTGAGCAGCAAGACTACTATACTTTGTTTTCTTATCAATAGGACCTGAATCCAGATCTATGTCCTTGTCGATATTTTCCATACCCTTGTATGTTGCTAGGGTTATTTTTGTTACAGTTCCTTTCTTAGGAGCTAAATTTTGTAATCCTAAAAATACTCCATCCCTTCCTATTGCAAAACCACCTTCTATATCAAACTGAAGGTCTCGATATCTTTTTCCGTTAATTTCGATTTCATGAATATAGAATATACTCTCATCTTCTCTGTCCCTACCTAGGTAGACCGTGGCCTTTCCACCCCCCTTAAGGTTAACCTCGTAAATTTCTCTTTTCAGTAGTTCGTCATTTGCATCTTTTTTATAAAGATCTTCCCCTATTCTAGTACCTGTTTTTATAATACCCTCAATCATAGTAGATCCGTGTACAACCAACTTACTTTTCAGGTCTGGCATCAGCGTTTCAAATTTAGGTTCCATATTCCTAACTTGGCTTCTTTGCTGAGCATCCGAGTTAGAACTAGCTCTTTCTCTGGTTTTAAGTTCTTTAGAATAAGTTAGCCCCACCATGCGAGAATTACTTTAGAACTATGGGTTTAAATTGATTCTCTTGGAATCTAATTTTATCCTGATCCAACAAAAAAGTCGGATCAATCTATACTAAACCATCGAGGGAGATACAAAGATTTTAAATCGGTATTACTTAATTGGTTTAGTATATGCCGAGAGGATCATCTATCTTATTGATTAAAACTAAAAAAGACCTTTCAAAAGCTCGCTTAATTAGAAAAAAAGTTTTCATTGAAGAGCAAAAGGTTGATCCAAAAATAGAACGAGATGAACATGATCCAGTTTGCACTCACTTTCTAATTATATACAAGAGTAAATCAATTGGAACCTGCAGAATTCGGTTCCTAGGAAAAAAAGCAAAACTAGAGAGATTGGCTATTTTGAAAAAATACCGCGGTTTAGGCCTAGGTAAGCTAGCAGTAAATCATATGGTTTCCTTTTGCAAAAGAAGAAAGATAAAAATAATTTACATGAATGCCCAATACTATTTGTTCGAGTATTACAAGTCTCTTGGTTTTGTTCCAAAAGGAAAACCTTTTATGGAAGCTAGGATAAAGCACATTAAAATGTACTACAAAGGTTGATTTTATGAGTAAAAAAAGGATAATTATTTTGGGAGCAGCAGGACGTGATTAGTCAAAGTTTGACTCACGAATTCCACAACTTTAACGTGCTGTTCAGGAATAATCCAGAAGTAGAAGTAGTTTGTTTTACTGCTGAGCAAATTCCAGGAATTGCAGATAAAGTTTATCCAAAGGAACTATCTGGAAAACTCTACCCAAAAGGAATTCCAATCTATCCAGAATCCAAACTCCCAGAACTAATTAAAAAATTCAAAGTAGAAGAAGTAATTCTCTCGTATTCTGATCTTGCTTATGAGGATGTAATGCACAAGGCCTCAATTGCAAATGCTAATGGAGCTGATTTCAAATTACTCTCAGCTCCAGCAACTATGCTTCCTTCTAAGAAGAAAGTTATTTCCATTTGCGCAGTTAGAACAGGCTGTGGAAAAAGTCCAACCACTAGAAAAATTACTCAAATCCTAAAAGCCCACGGAAAGAGATTCGTAGTAGTTCGTCATCCAATGCCTTATGGAAATCTCTCTAAGCAAAAAATCCAAAGATTCGAAACCATTGCTGATCTGAAAAAACACGAATGTACAATTGAGGAAATGGAAGAGTATGAACCTCACATACGTAATGGAACAATTGTCTATGCAGGAATAGATTATGAAGCAATCCTAAGAAGTGCAGAAAAAGAAGCAGAAATAGTTATTTGGGATGGAGGGAATAACGATACTCCTTTCTTCAAACCAGATTTGCATATAGTTGTATGTGATGCTCTAAGGCCTGGTCATGAAATGAAATACTACCCAGGAGAAACCAATTTTCGTACCGCAGATGTTCTTCTAATAAATAAAGAGAGCCAATCAAACAAGGAAAGTATAGATATAATTCTAGAAAATGCAAAAAAATTCAATCCAAAAGCCACAATTATTCATGCAGATTCAATCCTAACTATAGATAATTTAGACAAGATTAAGGGAAAGAAAATAATTGTAGTGGAAGATGGACCAACTGTTACGCATGGAGGAATGGGCTATGGAGCTGGATTTGTTGCTGTGAAGAATTCCGGAGCAACTATTCTTAATGCAAAAAAATTCGCAGTTGGAAGCATTGCTGAAACTTATAAAAAATACCCACACTTGGATAAAATTCTTCCAGCAATGGGCTATTCTTCTAAGCAAATAAAGGATTTAGAAGATACAATCAAACGAGCAAAACCAGATTTTGTAGTTTCTGGAACCCCAATTGATCTTGCAAGAATAGTTAAAGTTGGAATCCGTAGAATTCCACCTAAAACCCAATGTGGAATTCTATCTGTCAAACTGACAAGTAGTAGATGTGAGCAGTTTGACATCCCAATTCTAAGAGTAATTTACTCTACTCAGGAAAAGAATATACAATTGGAAGAAATCCTAAAGAAAAAAGGGTTCATATAATCTCTACTTTGATTGATTGGATTGAGCCAGTATATAAGATACAGTTTCTTTAAAATCCGGGATCTGCTTTATAAGTCCATGCAAGTCTGTTTTCCAATTACTCTCTTTTTTTCTTAATTCCTCTTCAAATACACCAAATGCAAATTTTTCTTTATAATACTCTGTTTTTTTATTTATTAATTCAACATTGAACCTAGCCCCCTTCCTTAGTAGAAATGCCAAATCATACACATCCCTTGCCTTATTTCTATTCATTATGGCACGTACTTTTTCTGCTAAAATTTCTTCAGCTGACATGATCGGAACAAAAAATGGCTTTATATCTTCATAGAGTGGCACATGTTGTCTTACTTCCGGGTTTAATATAACATCTTTTCGGTCGGATATTTCAACATCTACTATAGATATGCTTGCCTCATTTGTATACGCAGGACCTTTAGCCCTTATCTTATAATTCTTTCCTGTGATAGATTTTACTTCCTTTATTTCCATTTCAATTCCCAACAAATCAAAGGCATCTTTGATTGAATTAAGTAGTTTTTCCTCTTCAAATTCATTCGTCAGTGTAAAATCCAGGTCTTCTGAGAAGCGGTCCAACCCTTGAAAGAAGAACAGCGCAGTTCCACCCTTGAAAACCAGTTCATTCGTTATATACGAATAAATCCCAGATAAAGTAAGTGTCTGCATGTAATGCTTTTCTTGTTGGTGTATCTTTAATCCAAATTTTTTAGCTATCTCGTATAATCTATCCTTTTCTATCATTTTTATCCCTCAATATTTTTGTTAGCCTTCTATACGTGGCTATGCCCATTCTTCTTGCATATATAAGTAGAATACTCTTATCAAGAGTGTCCAAAAGTTCCCTATCAATTGATTTGTATTTGTATATTATATCTATAACTGCCTTTTCTTTTTTTGCAACTCTTATAGAATATTTTCCATAGGCAATACTATCAAATCCAAAAATTTTATCTTTTGGAAAATGAACAAATTCAATACCATCTATTTTTTTTCTCATTCTTTTTGGTACCACTACCTGTATACTATAAGGAATTTGATTAATGATTTTATAAAAATATAGCGCGCTATTAAAAGAGATATAACTATTTGACATAATATTCGATGCTATTGCATAATAGTCTTCTTCTAATGCATATTGTCCTTTTGCAATTCGTTTTAAAAGTCCTTTTTGGATCATTCGTTTTATGTATACTGGAGCGTGCAATTTTTTTAGATTCGCAATTTTTGCAATATCATTTGCAGTGAAAATAGGGCTTCTGCTTTTTTCTAACAGTTGCCTGATTTTGTAAATGTTCATAGACCAATTAGAACAAAAAGCCTTAAAAAGGTTGTTTTTTGCCATTTAAATAACAATTTTGTTATTTACGGTGCATTTTCTATCAATTAAGGAAGAAATCCTAAAAAGAGGATTTCTATAGAGAACTTACAAATATAATCCTCTTGCTCAATTTCCTTGGAAGTGGAATAGTCTCAAATGGCATTCCCTTAGTTTTTTCTTTAATTGTTTTCACTAGTTCCTCAACCCTCATCTTTACTTCTACATTCTTCTCCCTATCACGAACGTTCACTTCTCCCTTTCCATTAATCTCATTATCTCCAATTACAATTGTATAAGGAATCCATTCCTGTCCAGCACTTCTAATTTTCTTTCCAACTCCTTCTTCCCGATCATCAACATCCACTCGGATTTGCTGGCTGGAAATTTCCTCAGCTAGTTTCTCACAGTACTCTAAGTGTTTCTCATTAGATACTGGAACTACTCTCACTTGTGTTGGAGCTAACCATAAAGGCATATTTGGAATTCTTCCTTCTTTCTGATCCTTTGCTGCTTTCTCAAGAAGTGCATAAATAATTCTCTCCACTGCTCCAGAAGGAGAAAGATGTAAAATAAGTGGATTTTTCTTCTCCCCTTTCTCATCTGTATACTCAATTCCATATCTTTTTGCATTCTCTATATCTATTTGATCAGTTGTAAGTGCAGAACATTTTCCCAAATTATCCACGAAATTTAATTCATACTTAAGTACAAAATAGAAGAATTGTTCTTCCCACATCTCAACAAGTGTAGGCTTTCCCCATTTTTTCACTAGTGCATCTAAGAAGTCCTTATGCTTCTCATAAAATTGTTTCGTTACCCTAATTGCAAGTTCCAAATCCTCTTCTGGATTTATTCCCATATTTCTTTGTAATTCCCTACTCATCTCAAATCTTCGTATAAGCTCTGATTTTGCCTGCTCCTCATCTGTACAAAATGCATGGCAATCTGGCATTGTGAATGCCCTTAATCTTCTAAGCCCAGTTAATTCTCCTCTTTGCTCAACCCTAAAACTATACCTGGTTAATTCATACAGCCATACAGGTAATTGCTTATAGGAAATAGTTGCATCATGAGACATCAAAAATCCGCCGAAACAAGCTGCAAATCTCAAAAATACCTTCTTATTTGGAGTTTGTATTGCATACTGCCTTGCTGGAAACCTATTCAAATAACTCTTAAGGGAAGGATGCTCATAATCATACATTAATGGAGTTTCAATTTCCATTCCCCCATTATCCTTTACTACTTGAGTTACATACCTTTCAATTAATCCTTTCATGAACCTTCCTTTTGGATAATACCTTAAGTTTCCTGGATCAGAAGCAGGTTCATAATCAACTAATTCGTGCCTTTGCATTAATCTTACATGCGGTGGCTCCTCATTCACAGTCCTATCCTTAGCCATCTCATACGCTGCGAATTTTCTTAAATTCTCGTGCTTTCCAAACTCAAATCCAGAAAATTTTTTCTTTTCCGGATCATAACTAACTGGATTTAGTTTTCCATCTGTATCTAGAACAAAGAAACTTGATTTAAGTATTTTCTCAGCCTTAATTGCCTTACTCTCATCCTTTCCTTCTTTCTCTCCTCCTTTAATTTCCCCTTTTTCTCCACTTGCTTTTAATTCCTTAGATAATTCACTCAACGGATGCCCCTTGCATTTGAGTGTATATCCCTTATACCATCCAAATGGGCTTCTACTTACCTCAAATCCTTCTCCCTTCAATAAATTCTCAGCTTCAACTAGAGTTTTTAGTGCAACATCTGGTGCAGATGGTTTAGAAGTTAAGTGAACCAACGGATAAAGAAGAATATTCTTACATTTTACTTGCTCTGAAACTCCTTTTACTGCATTAGCCAATAACTCTGCGCTCTTTTTTGTATCCTCATCCCCTTCCTCTACACTTGTAAATACAACTACTACTTCTTCGTATCTTTTCCTTTCCTTGTTCTCAATTGTTTCTGCATCCTTAAGTGCTTTCTTTAGTGGCTCTACTTCTATATAGTCTGCGTGAATAGTTAAAATTCTCATAATATTACCTTTTTTTGTATTTTACCTTGCATATAAAAAAATAAAAAGAGAGTGGCTCTACACTTGTATTCTTCCATAACCTGAATTCCCTGCGTAATAGAAATCATTTTACATACCTATCAAGTTCCAGCGAGGTAGAAGAAACTGGAGGTTGCGCATATAAATCAATATATACAGCACGATCTCGTAAATGTGCGTGCAGGTCATCATTTGTTGCAATAAAGAATTGCAATCTTCCTGGAAACCTCTCAACAAGTTTCAGCATTTGTTGTATAAACTTTAATCTATTAACCGGATCAAGGTAAGTTGTCGGTTCATCCATAAATACACAAAGACGTGAGCCACAGGGAACTTTCTCAAAATTTTGCTTACCATTAAAATGACGCTTATCCTGATACATGTCCTCCACAATACGCTCTGGATCGGCTGCAGGATCCATAAACCTCTGCACCAGGGGCATCTGGTTTTTTGGCCTCCATACTGGATTATTATGTTTTGCAAAGAAAGCGCGGATATCTCTGAAAAAACGTTTGAGACGTGCATTTTGAGCAAGACCAGGGGAAACCTCCTGAAAGTAATACTCCTGGTCAAATTTTATCTGTGCTCGTAACCCAATCTGTTCTGCTTGAACATCATTGTGTTCCTTCGGAAGCCCCAAATACTGGATAAAAATATCCCCTTCTCCAGAAATTGTTGGCTTAACAAATCCCCAGACATTCAAGTCTGTTGGTTCTTTTAATTGCCTTTCCAAATCTAGTACAAAATTACGCCCTTCTTTACTAATTGCATAAAATGATATGGTTGGATACTGGGGAAATCTAGCTGGCCCGTTGCCTCTACGATCAAAATTCTCAATTAGTTTCATATGTGATTGCAAATCCATGCCTAATCTGGAGTTTATTAAACCAATCAATTCGGAATTAATGTAATGCCCTATGTCAAAATGAAACCATCCCTTAGGTGCTTCCTGAGCCTCGCGCAGCATTTTAATATGAGCTTTAATCCCATCCCAGAATTGAGATATCCTATACATTTGGTAATGCCTAGAAAACTCTAATGAAGTAGCCAGTAAACGTAAAAGTGCGGTTTTGCCTCCACTGTTAGGTCCTACTGCAACTACTATGGAGGAATTTATGTCTAAGAGTAACCCTTGTCCGAACCTTCCTTTTAATGGCCCATAATCTGCATCAATTACTTTGATTGCTTTAAGTACGCTGCTCCTCATTTCAGACACCTCCAGACTGCCATTCGTGACACTTTGAAAATGTCCGCCAGGTCTCGCATACTATACTCCCCACTCTGATATAGCCTTTTAGCTAACTCTATCTGCTCTCCGTTTATTGCTTTTTTTCTTCCTCTTTTCTCATTTGGTTTCTAAACACCCTTTCATATTCTTCACCTCTCTCCATAGCTAGTATTGCCCTGAAAAACTTTTTTGTATTTTTTTAGGGATTAAGCTAGCAATAGAGAATTAGTATATAGTTGTTCCTAAGCTCAAATCCCAATTATTCATAATTAGATTACTCTTCCGGAGTTTATAAATCTTTGTCACGTTTTATGGGGTCTGTCACGAAATTATTTTTAATAATTTTTGAAGTCCTTTTTTTCTTTTCAGGAATAACATGCTTAAAAATTTCATTATCCTTATACAATTTCACATACTCTTGTATAAATCTAAGAAATACTTTCGGTCTTGCAATAATCAGTTTTCCTTGCCTCCAAATTGCCCCAAATCCCAATCTAAGAATCAGCATCTCATCGCTTCTATTTGACTTTCCAAAAAAAACATATCCCTTCTCCTTGTCTATTTCTCCACAAGCATCAAACATTCCTGCAAGATAGCTTGCTGCATAATCATTTAGATATTTGAATCGTTCCAATTGTTCTTCTTCAATTTCCCTAAAAAATTTCTTATAAGCAGTATGATAAAAATAAATCGTATCCTCATTAGTAAGCAACTTATCCGAAGTAGTTAATCCCAATTTTAATACTTCATTACTAAATAGGGCTAAATGGTTTTCTCCCCCATAGATTCCTATCCCATCGCCAACTCTTCTCTTTCTCCAAAAACCGATTATGTATGCAAATTCAGGAGTAAGCTTTATTTTCATTGAAGTATCCCCACAACGATCTATACTACCTTTGATTTTTCTTTTTTCCTATCAGATTCAAAAGTCACCCTAACTACCTTCTTCGGACCTTTAGTTTCTCCAAGCTCTGCCCCAGCCATCTCGCTCATTTCATTATATAAGAAAACATCCTGCTGGGTAAGCAGCCAATCAGAAACCTTTCTAGAGAATCCTTTTTTCTCAAACAATTCAGAAATTCTTTTTTGATCTTCTTTGGTAAATGCCTCCTTTTCTCCCTGGATTATTCTTCTATTCGCATCATCCAAAACCCCTGCCAGTAATTGTACTTCTTTTCTACTTGGAGATTTTGAATTAAATGCGGAAAGAAGTCCTCTTGCAAGAACTAGATTTCTCTTATTAATATTAATTAGCAAGTGGTCGAGGAGCTGTTTATCTCTACTGTTCAGTCCACCTTCAACAGCCTTCTTTACTCTTCTCACGAAAGAAGAGAATGAATCAATCACAGTCATTTTCGATCTTGTGTATTCTTGCATACAAGGTTTTTATAGCTTCTTCTTGTTAAAAAACAAAATAATTTTTAGTAATCAGTAAGGGTTTTTTGGTTTTTACTATCTCCCTTTTCTTTCTTCTCAAAACTAAATTCCCCAAACTCCCCATCAAACCCAGGTCTCCAATATATTTTTCCTTTATTAACTAGAGAAATCCCCTCTGCAACCTCCTTGCTTGTTGCTAGTAGCAATTTTTCCTCACTTGCTTCATAAACTGCGAACTCACTTCCAAAATATTTTACAATTCGCATGTATTCTTCCTTCACTACTTGGCTACTCTCCCCTTTCTTTAAAATTTTAGCCAATAATTTATCCAATGGAACAATATAGTTGAAAGGAACTGCATTCTTTTTCTTCTCCCCATACTTTCTATCTGCTAATTCGTATACTCTATTCAATACTCCAATTGTAAGTTCCTTTTTACACACAGGACAAATTCCCCCATATTTCTTAGTTTCCTCAGGAGAAAAAACCACATCACAGTTCCTATGACCATCATAATGATATTTTCCTTCCTCTGGATAAAATTCATAAGTCTTTAGGAATCCCTTTCCAGTTTTTATTGCATTAGTTAAGTTATTGTAGGATAATTCTTCCAACTCAAGAAGATTTGCTTCTCTTCCAATTTTCTGAGGAGAGTGACAATCGCTATTTGAAACTAATGGATATTTATCTATAGAACTAACCATCCAATTCATTTTAGGATCAGAGGAGAGCCCAGTTTCCAATGCGTCCACATGCTTAGTTTGATCCTCAAATGCCTCTTCAATTGAATTTACCCCTGATTTTGATCCAAAAACAGAGAACCAGGGGGTCCAGATATGTGCAAGCATTACAAAAACATCTTTTGAGATGCCCTTTACAACATCCATTAGTTCTGTTGGTTGGAAAGAAAAAATTGGCCTTCCATCCGCCTCCAGATTTCCCTTTTTTCTAAGATAATCATTAACTTGTTCTGCAACCTCAAAATTCGGACACATTAATACAATATGAATTCTTTTTGTTTCTCCCTTTACTCTGTAGAAAAGTGCAACCTCCCCACTTATAATAAAACTTGCTCCATTATACGCAAACAATCCAGTAGTATTGTTTTTGTTGTTTAATTTCTTTTTCAATTCCTTAAACCAAACAGGATGGGTAAAATCTCCAGTTGCAAGTACATTTACTCCCTTTATTTTTGCCCACTCAGAAAGCCCATCTAGATCTGAATTAGGACTGGTAGCTCGAGCATATTTAGAGTGGATATGTAAATCCGCGATTACTTTCATGTGCTCATACTCAACCAGTTAGTTTGTACTTATTAAGAATAAAAATATAAAAAAGAAAATTATATTCATGCTGCCCCAGTTAAAGAACTGAGCAATAAAGTGGCCCACATGGATATTACCACTGTAAGAATAATTATTCCTGCGGTTCTTAAGAGGTCCATTTCCTGTATTTCTTTTATTAATTTATAAGCGAGGTAGAAGTAATAAATTCCACTCACATAAATTAGTAGCGATGGGATTATAGCTACAGTAGGATTAATGATGAATGTAATCGGTATCGCCAGCATTATAGCAGTAAATGCCAAGAGGAATGAAGAATACAGCAAGGAAAATAAATATGCCTGTTTTCTAGAAGTTGCCTTTCCACCAAGTAGCTTACTAAGATAAAAAACTGAGAAATGCATTATGAAAAAGCCTACAGTTATTGAAACTGTTTGGATAATTACGCTGAGGATAACTCCCTCTGATGTGAGGCTATTCATCAAAAGTTCATATTGCGCAAGCGCATCTTGAAGTTGCCCTGCTTCTGGAGAACCAAATTTTTCTTGTATTATCGCTTTAGTTTTTTCATTTACTGTTGGTTGAATAGCAAAAAGAATTATCAATGTTATTACTGCAAAAATAAGTGAAACAATTACAATATTTAATGCAGTACTTTTGTATGATCTTTCTTTCTTTGATTTTTTCTCCTCTTCAATCATCTTTCCAAGGTTATTTCTCTCCATTACTCTGAAGAATAATTTGAATCGTTCAACTATATCCATAAGAATCACGAAATAATTTAGTATTTATATTTAAGAATCTTATGTTATCTTTATCCAAGACCTTATATTGCACCAACTAGGTTTTGAGCGATTTTTCGATCAGAGATGTGCCTATCTCCCCCCCTAGATTGATTATCAGATACAAGATGAACGTGTTCTATGCGACTGGAATGCCCTTCTCCTCTATGTGGTTTTGTTTGCTCCCCATCCCTATGCTCATTCTTTCCCAATGCTGCAAAAACTTCTCTTGAAGACGGAGAATATATGCCTTCAGCTAAACTAGGAATCATTTCCCTTCTTTTAGGAACTACCTTTCTTATTTTCTGTTCTTCTTCTAGTACTCTTTCGTTCATAATCCAAACCACACATTACAACTTTATACCAAAGGCTATTTAAACCTTTCGCATATCTCTTCTTCCACAAATTATTTAAACGATCTGTAAGAAATTCTTCTATGGGCATTAGGGAAAAAGGACTCGAACTAATAAAATCAAAAAACTATAAAGAAGCTGGTAAAGTCTTAGATCAGTGTTTGAAGCAAGACAGTAAAGACCACCTATGTTGGTATTATAGGGGAATTGTTTCCCTCCGTGCACGAAATTATCACTATGCTCTTGAGTGTTTTGAAAAAGCACTCTCTTTAAGAGGTAGATTCGAATATTACAAACTTAAGGGTATAACCTATTTGGAAATGCTTGAATTTGAGAATGCAATTCACGAGTTTAACCGTGCGCTTAATTTTAAGGAAGAATCTGAAGTGTATTTTTATATCGGCGTATGCCACGTATTCTTAGATGATCATAACGCAAAAATATATATGAAAAAAGCATATGAAAAAAATAAAAAAAGATTCAAATTAATGTTAAAAGACTTTTATGATGCAGTACTCAAAGATAGCTGGGAACTTACAAAGCATCAGAAGGACTCCTTAGTTTTATTTATTGATTCTATCTCAGCTTAATCTTCTCCCTCATCTTCCCAATCTTCATCTTCCCAATCTTCATCTTCATCTTCAACGTCGTCGTCTTCATCATCTTCGTCTTGAATTCTGAATAACTTCATGCTAATCACCAAACTGTTTTGCGCATATAAGAAAGAGAAGGATTTTAAATACTATTCTTGCCCAAATAAATAACTCTGATCTGTATAATATATTCTCAGATTTTTAGTTAGAATTTTATCGATCATGGGCACATAGCTCAGAGTATTGAAAAGTGTTTCTTTTCAAAATTTGCACGCTTTTCAAGCGAGCAATGGTAGAGCATCCGCCTTGCAAACTATTTTTCAATCAAGAACGCGGGAGGCCGGGGGTTCAAAAGCATTGAAAAGCTGGCGCTTTTCAAAATTTGCCAGCGATGCTGTCAATCCCCTTGTGTCCATTTTTTCTTTTTTTATTCTCCAATCAAACTATTCTATTTTAAAATATCTCCTGTAAAATAGATTCATGATTGAAAAGAAAGCAGCAATTCAATTAATTTCAGCAATACTTGTTACACTACTTATACTTTATTTCTCAAGTGAAATAGAGCACTACTCCTCACTTGGCTATTTAGGTGCATTTCTTATTTCATTACTAACCTCAGCAACTTTAATTATTCCTGCTCCAGGTTGGATCGCAGTTTTAGAACTTGGAAAAATCCTTGATCCTGTAACCCTTGGAATAGTTTCAGGAATAGGTGCATCCTTAGGAGAACTCACTGGCTATTTTGCAGGTTCAGGAATTGTTGATTTAATGAAAAAAAGACAAGGTCCTAGGTTTGAGAAATATAAAAACATGGTTAGAACAAATAGTTTCTTTACAATTTTGATTCTTGCATTTATTCCAAATCCTTTATTTGATTTTGCAGGAATTGCAGCAGGAGCAGTAAAAATGCCCTTATGGAAATTCTTACTTGCATGTGCAATTGGGAAAATAGGAAAATTCTTTTTAATTGCATATTCAGGATGGTTCTTTCTAGAGAAAATATAAACCTAATTAATTAGCGCTCTTGGATTTTTAGTTCTGGTAATTCTTCATTATAGAAATTCAACTCTTCTCGTTTCAAGATCGTATCTGGCCAGAGTAATAGTATCTCCATTTCTTGTTAATTCTTTAAGTTCTGAACAACTCCTTAGTAATGCCTCCTTTACACCATTAAGTACCTCTGGGTCTGGATCAAGAATTATAACATGCCTGGTTCCATTTTCCCTTCCAATTCCATGTACATGTCCTTCTCCCCCATGCGAAACCGCATATCTAAGAGAGCCTACAGCAGAAGGGGATAGCCCATTTCTTATATTTTCTTGGCTAAAGTCCTCAGTCACCCAAAATACGTGGTTAGGTAATGAATCAAATATCACATGAGGACTATTGAATCTCCCGCATCTATATGGATCAGAAATCACTGCAGCTATTGCAGTTTGTTCTAATTTACTTTGTTTTGGGATATACCCTAACTCTTCTGCAATTCCATATACTGTTTTTGCATTTGATCTTAAATTTCTAACAAGGGGATGTTCTCCAGGATTTGACAGCCACAATACATCAACTTCTTCAACTTTAGGCAATCCACTCCAATCATACATAATTGGATAAACTGGGTTACCCACACGATCATATCCTAGTTTTTCTATAGCAATCTGAGTTTGCACTCTTGCATTTGACATTGCCCTCTCATGTGGGTCATCGAATTTTGCAATGCCTCGGCTTACACCAAAAACTATTGGTTCTGTGTGAGCATCAAGTTTTCCTTTGAATTTTCCAGTATGAAACTCATGGGCAAACTTTTCTCCACCGCAATCAGTGTGTGTCATTACAAATCCTACGCCTACTTCTCTTAATGTATAAAACAAATAAGCCGTATTAATAATAACTGCTGCAGTAGTTTCTTCTATAACTGGCCCACTCAATATATCCGGAAGAGTTATTCTAACCATTCTTGCATCTGGACATCCTTTTATCGCCACCATATAATCTCCAGAATATGGGGTTTTATCTCCAGGGAAAGGATCATGAAGTCTTCTAAATGCCGTCTCATACTCAGAAATAAGACTAACTGTTCGTTCATTTCCTACAGCCAAATATCTTAAAACCATTCCAATAGGTACAGGTTCTAGTCTAGATATTGCACTGTTGATCTCTCTTACTAATCCCTGTTCTCTATGCGCTTTATAAAACGCTCTTCTTTTATCCGCGAACTCTGTTCTTTCTCTCTCAACTGCTATTGCCCGCGGATCTCGTCCTTTCCTATATGAATTCATATCATATCCTCTAAAAGTAATTATTTTGATTTCTAAATAAACAATGGTAAAAAAGGTTTATAAAGGTGTGTTATTTTCTAACAAAAAATAGTAGCGGGAGTTGGATTTGAACCAACGGTCTCCGGGTTATGAGCCCGGCGGGCATTACGGAAAAGCTGTTATAAAAATTAACAACTTTTGCTCCATGCTACCCTATCCCGCTTTTTTGTTTATATTTTATTCGATTTAGATTTTTATTGTAACATCTGCTGAGAATACTGCCGGTTTTAACCGAGCAGTTGAATCAGCACAAATTCTTCTACGTTATATTATACCGTAGTTCTTTTTATATCTTAGTTTTGACCCGGAATCCACCCCCCTCTCCCTACTTTTGTTTATAAACCTTAATTTAGTCTTCAACCTATGAAGAAAACCATAAGGGCAAAGATAATCCACGATAGAAAAAACAAAAAAAATGCATTAGAAACCATTTTCTTAGAATACAAAAATACAGTTAAACAATATCTAAATGTTCTATTAAAGGAAAAACCATTACAAAAAAACAGAAAATTCCTTATGATTCTCTTAGAAAAGAAAGTACTTTCTACTCCTTTGCCTTCTGCCTTAAGACAATCAGCAAGGGATAAATCCATCGAGATATATAAAGGCTGGAGAAAAACCAAAGGAAAGTTCCCAGAAATAAGAAAAATCTCCATAAGATATGATAAAAGGAGCTATAGGATTCTAAGAACTAAAACCAAACTATCCTCTTATTTTGTTTCCTTACTCACTCTAGAAAAAAGAAAGATACTTCCCATAAGAATGGCCAAATATCAGGAAAACTTACTAAAGGAATGGAAAATCACTTCCTCAGAACTAACTAGAAACAATGGAAATTATTTCCTAAATATAGTAATAGAAAAGGAAATACAACCTTTAGTTTATACTCCTCAAACAGTAATTGGAGTGGATTTAGGAATAAGGAATTTATGCGTCTTAAGTTCCTTAAACTCAGGTAAGAGAGAAACTTTCTTCCTTAAAGATGGAAGATTAAAGCACAAATTATTCCAGCTTAGAGAGCAGTATAAGAAAGCAAAAACCAATAAAAGAAAGGTAAGAATAGGAAGAAAAATCAGAAGAATAAATAACTACTATGCACATAAAATAAGCAGCTGGATAATCAAACATGTAGAAAAACAATCCTCTCCAATAGTTGTTTTTGAGAATCTAAAGGGTTTCTATGCAAAGAAAGGAAAAAGAAGGAAAGACCAAAACTATCTGAGTTCTATGTGGTTAAGAGGAAGGGTAGTGAAGTATGCCCAGTATAAGGCAGAAGAAAAAGGAATACTAACTACTTTGGTAAACCCGCACAACACAAGTATTACCTGTCCAAAATGTAATCATATAGACTCTAAGAATAGGAATGGAATAAACTTTCTTTGTAAGAACTGCAATTATTCCAATAATGCAGACAGAATAGGATCCCTTAACATAGCCCTAAAGTATAAGGGCATATCTTCAGGACCTAAGCTTCCTGAGAATATGGGCTATAGTGACTTAGCCCAACATAGCAACAGTAATAGCAGTTTATTCGTTCGTTGCTTTAATCCATCCTAATATTTTTCTTTAGGATGCCCCAACTTTAGTTGGGATAAAAAATGAATGTCACATTAATGAATAGAAACCTATTTATACCTTAAGAGAGCAAATAAGTTTATGGCATATCAAGAAGGACAAGTTTTAAGGAGAAGACCTCCCGAAGAGGAATTAGCCAAAGCCAAATTACCTCCAGAAGCAAGGGAATTACCACGAGCAGTAAGAACAGAACAGATAGAAGCTAGTGAGGCTAGAAGAAGAGGGGCAATTGTGACTGCAGTTGCAGGACCGCTTTGTGATTTAGCTAATAAGCTGCAAAGGGAAGGAAAGCTTCCAAATGATTCCCTATTTGTTCAAACATTCAAGCCAGCGTAGGTGTTCTTATGAAAAAATCCGATGTTATAAATGTTTTGAAGAATGCAAAAATGCAGTACGCCTATGATAAGAACTCAAAAATCTACTCAGCCAAATTCTTCGTAGATGTTGGAAAGAAAAAAGAAGAAAGAATTTTTACAATGCGTGTTTCTAAAGATTCCTTAGAATATTCAATTGCAGATTCAAAAGGAACTGTTCTTGAAATGATTAAACAAGAGGGTTCAAAATTAGGCCATTATGATTTTAGAAAATAAGGTGCTACAAGTTCAGTGGCATAAACTAATGGACGCTCCATGTCTGGAGCTTTACCTTACAATATTAAACTTCAAGAGGTTTTACTTAATTGGTGCTCCGCACAGTCTGGACTGGGCAGTACTTAGGTTTTTAATTTACAACTGATAGGTGTGTATTATGAGCATAGAAAAGATTAATGCCTCAAAAAAAGCACTCGAATTCTTAGAAGATGGAATGGTTGTTGGCCTAGGCACTGGAACAACAGTTACTGAGTTCCTTAAACTCCTAGGAAAAAAAATTAGAGAGGAAAAATTCAAAATCTCCGGAGTCTCAACCTCATTTGATACCCAACTACTTGCAATGCATGAAAAAATCCCAATTCTCCACCCAGAAGAAGTTGATTCATTAGATCTTGCAGTAGATGGGGCAGATGTAGTTGAAAAAAATTATTTGGTTAAAGGGGGCGGAGGTGCGCTTACAAGAGAAAAAATAGTTGCTTATGCTGCCAAGAAATTCATAGTAATCGCAGATGAAAGCAAGCTGAACCGAACTAATTTTGCAGTTCCAATTGAAGTAGTCCCTTTTGCTGCATTCTTTGCAATTAAAGATCTAAAAGCATTAGGCGGAGCACCATTAATACGAATGTCCACAAGCAAGGTTGGCCCAACAATAACTGATAATGGAAATTTAATTATTGATTGTAAGTTTGAGATAAAAGATCCAAAGAAGCTTGAGAGTGATATGAATAATATTCCTGGAGTAATTGAGAACGGAATCTTTACTAAGTTCCACAAGGTAATCATCGGAACAAAAGAAGGATCAAGAATTCTCTAGAATTTCTATTCCTTTTTATTTTCTTTAGTTACTAATTTTATACAAACTAATGAACAAATAATTCCAAATATAAACGTGGCTGGAGACCCAAATATTGTAAATGTATAAAGTAAACCTGCAATTAGCGTTGAAGGAACCCTTATTACTGTTGAAATTGATCGATATACACTAAACACTACATCATATCTATGATGATCAATTTCATTAATTGCTACAATTTTTGTAGATATTTTAAGAATTGCCTCAAATACTCCTATAAGTGCAAATCCAATAAATATAGTCATAGTAGTAGGGAAGAATCCAAACAATACCAATCCAGTAATATACAATATAAGTCCAAATAGAAGGACCTTTCTTGCTCCAAATGCATCAACCAGTTGTCCAGCAGGTAAGCAGAATATTGCATAGAGCACGTTATAAGTTAAATATGCAATTGGAACCATCCACAATTCTAAAAATTCACTAGTTCTTAGAATAAAAAACGCAAGACTAACCTGGGTGAAGAAAAGAAACGCGATCATCACTAATGTTCCATTATGCTCTTCATTGAACAAACAGTTTTTTACTTCATTAAGTGGTACTTTTTTGTTTTCTCCTCCTTGTTTCACGAAAAATAATAAAGGCACAGAGAATGTTGCAACAACTGCTGCGATTAGAAATATATTTTTATATGATTCAGCAATCGGTTGACTTGCAAATATCAATAATAAAATACCTGCAATCAATGGACCTAAAATTGCCCCAGTTGTATCCATTGTTTCCCTTATTCCAAATGCCTTTCCCAGGTTTTTTTTATTCTCAGAAACTACAATTAGAGTATCTCTTGCAACATCTCGTATTCCTTTACCCATTCTTTCAAAGAACCTTATTCCTAATACGTATATCCAATTAGTTGCAAATGCAAAACCAAACTTAACCAATGAAGAAATCGAATATCCAAAAATTACTGCATTTTTCTCATTTTTTAGTTTATTTATAAAATAAATTGAAAGTAAGCTAAATAATCCAATTGAACCAACTGCAGCTGCCTCAACTAACCCAATCTCAAACTCACTTGCAAATAATACTTCCTTTAGGAAAATTGGAAGTAATGGAAAAATCATCTCACTGCTTAGATCTGTAAGAAAGGAAACTACGGAGAATATCTTTGTATTCTCAGAGATTTGCCCATTCACAAATTGTGGATTTACAATTTGTGACAAGCTTTTTGGCTTTGTGCCAAAAAGATGCCCCTTGTCCATAGGACAAGTGGGAGATGTGACCGATTTTCGGTCACTTTGATTTCCGTTCTGTACTGGTTTTGCCATGAGTCTTTTAGGTGTTATTTATTTTTAAACTCTTATTCTCAATTATCTTCAATGGAAAAAATTAGTGAGGAGATTAAGGAGGAGCTTAGAGTTCCGTTTGGTGAGACATATACCTCTGCTCTTGAACTTTACAATAAATATCCAAATAAAAAAATAGTTGCAGTTGGAGACCAGACTGTTCTTGAGTTTTTAAGAGTAAACATAACTCCGTATGTTTCTGTTTTTGATTTTAAGACCCTTAGAAAAAGAATTCCAAAGAAGGATGAGGGTTCTCTAAAAAAAATGTTTCCAAATCCAACTACTCTTAGGAATCTCCCCTCCACTATTTCCAAACGATTAATGACAATTGCCCCACTATTCCTAAAGAGTGGAGGGGCATTACGCGTATTTGGAGAGGAAGACCTAGTTGCCCTGATTTTCATGTATTTTGCAGAGAAGGGAACAATTATCGTATACGGACAGAAAGGACTGGGAATGATTGTTTTTGATCCAGAGAAAGGAAGGGGAAGGGTTGAGAAAATAATGGATCAGATTCTTCCAGATATATATCCATAGCATTCAACCTAAAACCCAATGTTGAAAAATCAGCATGTTTTTAATTTAATTGTATAAAATAAAGAAATACAAATTGTTTATCATAGTTGGGCAGATAGATCAACGGTAGATCGCCTTCTTGGCGTGGAGGAGGCTGGGGGTTCAACCACACTTTTGACTAAGGTTTTTCTAATCGCAAAAGTATTGAACAAATCCCCTTCTGTCCATTTTATTTTTTTATAAATGAAACTAACTATAAAAATAAATAAAGAACTAGAAAATGAAATCAACTACTTTTTCCTACGAAATGTAGACATACAAAAGATGCAATTGCTCCAACTGCAGAGACACTGTACTTAGTCATCTCATCAGAATCAGGATATAACTGCCCCCAAAACCAATAGAACCCTACGCCTATAGCTATTGCTATAATCGCGATAATTACGGTCTTTAGTCCGCCCATTCCCATCAGGATTCCTCAGGATTATTCCTTTGCAAGTCCTTTGGTTACGACAATTACGTCTTCAACAGACTTTACATTCTTGTAGAGGATGCTTCTTTCTCTAAGGACTTTTTTTGCTTCATCCTTTGAGTAAGGAAGCTGTTCCAAAAGAATTCTGGAGATTTCTCCTGATTCTACATCTACAATAAAATCCTGGGCATTACCCAAAAACCTTCCACTATCTGTAAATATATCCATTCCGTACATTCTAGAGAGTCTTGCTGTCATGCAATCACTGGTCTATACATTAAGAAGAAACATTTAAAAACTAATTCCGAACTCACTTGAATTTTATTTTTTGAGTCTAAGGCTGGTTGAGTTAAAAATGTTTTTGTTTCTATTTCTTTCCATGACTTCTTTTGAGGCTATTTTATCTAAACCTACACTCTTCAAAAACACTACAGTTCTTTCTCCACATTATATCCCAGCAGTTCTTCCATTTAGGGAACAACAAACCGAGGAGATAATGACTATACTTTCTCCAGCACTTAAGAACCAAAAACCAAGAAATTTATTCGTGTATGGAAAAACTGGTTCGGGAAAAACATGTACTGTCAAGCACGTGATGCAGCGATTCAATACAGTAGACTCAAAGGCTTCAATGTGTTATATGAACGCAAGAATATACAACTCAAGATATAGAATAATGCAGAAACTACTCAAACAATATGTTCCGAATCTGGATAAAAGCGGATTTGGTCTTACTTATTTTTATGAAAATTTGATTGAACTTTTAAATAAAGGAAATCACATTATAATAATTCTAGATGAAATAGACATGATTAAGGATTTGGATGAATTAGTTTATACGCTCACAAGAGTAAATGATGAGCTCTCTTCTGGAGGTCTTACAATAGTCGGAATCTCAAATCGGCTTTCTTTTAAGAATGAACTTGATCCAAGAAGTAAGAGCTCATTATATGAAACAGAAATGGTATTTCCTCCTTACTCTTCCAAACAATTGAAATTCATTCTTGAGCAAAGAGTCCAGGAAGGCTTTAATGAAGGTGCTGTTTCCTCCTCTGCAATAAACCTGACTGCTGCAATTACTGCGCAGGAATCCGGGGATGCAAGGCATGCGCTTAAGCTTTTAGTAAGGGCTGCTGAGCTTGCAGAATCTGCTGGAAGAACCATAGTAAATGATGAGGATGTTGAAGGTGCAAGAAAAAAAGTTGAAAAGGATATTTTACAGGAAACCGTGAGCACCCTTCCAGAGCATCATCAGATTGTACTCTACTCAGTTGCAAAACTCGCTTCTGAAGGAACTAATTATACGCGTTTGGAAGGGGATGGTTTTGGAGGATTCTTCTTCTCTGGGGAAATTTATGAACAGTATGTGCTTATTTGTTCAAAACTAAAAAAGAAAGAACGAAGCAGCAGATGGTTTAAGGAATATATGAATGATCTGGAGATGCTTGGATTAATCACTACTAAAATGAGTTCTAAAGGAATCCGTGGCCACACTACTCTTGTTAAATTGGGTAATGATTCAAAAGAAGTTCTGAAAATTTTGGAGGGAAGTTTATTCTAGATGTTCTATTTGCTCTGCCTTTTCACTCAGGATAAGATGAGGATCGATTGTAGTTGGAGAACCAATATACACTACCTTGCCACCGCCAAGATAGCGCCACACCCAATAAGGAGATCCTCTAATATTTTTTATCCTAACCCGCGTTTCTTCCATACGAACTGCATTAGCAATCTCGCTGCAGGAAATTGGCCCGAAATGATCGTGGAATAATTGGACAATTCCTTCAGCATTTCCTTCTAATAAAATCCCAAGCACCATCTTTGGTGATTCGATAGTTTTGGGTATCTTACGTATGTCATAAATAATTGTGCGGCACATTATCCTTTTTGGTTTCAATTGTAACACACCCGCATGTTCGCTTCCCTCTCGCTCTGAAGAACTAAACTTCTGCGAACCCTGTAAAAATCGCTTACGTTGTTCTCTCCTATGCCGCCATTCAATTTCATGTTCTACTTCGCGTATTACTAGCGAAACCATTTGGTGACTAATCTTTTCTTTTGTTCCAATATCTACTTGTTTTTCTCCATCTAATATGGCCTTTAAAATCCTCGCAGTTCTTTCTGATACCTGTGATGCTAAAGAGTTTAACAGTACTCTTCTTTCACCCTCATCAGCACACTTTGTTTCTATATCCTCAACGGAATCTATACTATCCTCGTTCGTTCTTCTTGCAGCCCTAGACTTTAAAACCGCCAATATTCTCCATTCTATCTTATTTCTTGCATACGTTGGAAATGCTCCTTTAGATGGATCATATGTTTCAGCAGCACCCATAAGGCCGATTGTACCTTCTTGTAAAATATCTTCTATTTCAAAACCAAGCCTTTGTCCTAGTGAAAAAAAATGTTTTGTAAAAAAAGGAACAAGGCGCAAGTTACTAAGAATTAGTTGCTCCTTTTCATTTGTAGGGCTAATTCTATCTACTAATCCCATTGTTTTAAACCACGCATCAGAGCCACAAGTGTCTCTTGTTGAAGTTCTTTTTATTCCAGCAAGCATATATCTTTTTTTGCGGTTTATCATGACTGCGCCCATTCAGAGGTTGTTTTGATTTATTTGTGTGCATTACTTAGGAGGCACTAGATATTCGCTACTTCCATCTGTAACATCAAACCTTTGCCCACCATACCTATATTCTGGAATGTAAACGTACTTACCTGAAATCTCAGCAGAATCTACATTTTCTGCTTCTTTTTTTCCTAAAGGTATTGTTCTCAATACTTTTACCTCGCCATCAACAATTGCATTTCTTAAGCCTTCAGTCACTACAATTTGCGTTTTAGTTACAATTATAATTCTCCATCCCTCTTTACAATCAGTTTGAACTACCTTGCTTATTTCAGTTCCTCTTGGAAGTTTAATTGTAGCTGGAAGTACATCTAGACCATTCTCTCTGGTTAATGCAATAGTTAAGGAACCATTGTTGTGGGCAGTACAGGTTACAGTTTTTGTTCCTGATAAATATGCTAAATATGGGTCTGTTGGTTCTTCTTCTTTTGTTTGATTGCCTGTTGTTGCGCATCCAAGTAATGGGCTAAATGCACTCATAACTAAAAATGCAGTTCTCCAGGGTGTGCGAGTTAGCCTTCTGCTTAAAGTCCCCAAGTCCTGTTTAATCCTAGATTGTCTTGTTTTGACTAAAGGGCTTTCTCTTGTTTTTACATACATTGTTCGCATATATTTCCCAGTTCTAAATGTGTTGCAAAAGGTTTAAAATAATAGTGCAAGGGGGTACTTAATAAAAACTAGTTTTGTGTAAAATATAAAAAAATCGCCGGGAGAGAGATTTTCAACACTGACATAAGTCAAAAAGTGTGTTTGAACTCTCGAACGCTTACGCGCAACAGGTTAGCAACCTGCCGCCCTACCGGACTAGGCGATCCCGGCATTTTGCAACGCAAAATGGTGGGAGCTCTTGAAGCATTTGCTTCAAGCAGATCCCGGCACCTAATACTCAAACAGATCCGGAATTTTTTATTTAAAAGTAAAATTAGAATGCTTTAATTTATATTAATTCTCCCCAAGCAATAAGTCTCCACCTTTGCCCTATTCTGCTACTTAACGCTGCTTTTGCACCCTTATCTGCAGCAATTGGCCTCTTCAATTTTATATTTACTACTCCTTTCTTCACCTTAGTAATTATTCCAACTCCTGTTGCACAATGAATATTCACAACAATTGGTTCCCCTTCTCTAAGCGATACGTGTTGCAATTCTTGCCTCTTAAACATCTCAAATTTTATATTCATTGAATCCAAGCACTCAGGTGGTTTATCCACAGAACCAATGATTGTTCCAACAAAACTATCTGATTTAACAATTGCTGGATCAAGGTTAGTTCCAATTGCAACCAATCCTCCAGCATGTGCTTCTGTAAGTTCTTCTCCTTCTGCCCTCAAAATTTCAGCAATTATTTTTGTGTGCCCAATAGTCTCCTTACCCAATCCAGGAGTAATTGTAATCTCCTGTCCTTTTTTGAGTGTTCCTTGGGCAATAGACCCTCCAAGAACTCCTCCCTTTAATTTTTGAATTTCTGTTCCTGGCTTATTCACATCAAAGCTTCTGGAGACATACATCCTAAGAGGGGCGTCATTCTCTCTTTTAGGGGTTTTAATTTTTTCCTGAATCGCATCAGCAACATTATTTATATTTGTTTTATGGTACGCACATACAGGTATAATTGGAATATCCTTATCCTTGTACTTTGTTTTACTCAAGAACTCCTTGATTTGTTTATAATTCTCAAGCGCCTTCTCTTTAGAAACAAGATCAATTTTTGTTTGTACTATAACGAGTTGTTCAATACCTAGCCCTTCAAGTATAACCATGTGCTCTGAGGTTTGGGGCTGAGGGCATTCTTCACTTGCAGAAATAAGAAATAACGCACCATCAATAATTGAAGATGCAGAAATCGCAGTAGTCATTAAGGTTTCATGTCCAGGTGCATCCACAAAGGAAATTCTCCGCTGCGATTTACCTTCTCCTCCGCACTTACATTTCGCCTCAAAAGAATGTTCACCACATTTACTGCAATGAAATATTTGTGCATCAGCATATCCTAATCTAATAGAAATTCCACGTTTTACTTCTTCACTATGTGTGTCTGTCCACTTTCCAGTCATTGCATGTGTGAGGGTCGTCTTCCCATGATCAACATGACCAAATAATCCGATATTTATTTCAGCCTGAACCAATACAATCACTCTTTCTTCTCTTCCTTCTTACCAATTAATTCGTCCAATGGCTTCTGGCCTTTCTTGCTTACCTTGACGTTTACTTGCATTATTTCTTCACTGATTTCGTTTCCTCTTACGCTCTTTTTTCTTCTCTCTCCTTCCTTTATTGGTTTAAATCCAACTCCACCACTCAAATAAGCTTTAAGTTTTCTTGTTCCTGGAATATCTTTTCTTATGGGCGCTCCACAATTATCGCTTCCACCTGTAATTACAAATGAGTAGCCTTCAACTCCCAAGAGTGAACCTTCAATTTCCTCTCCAACCCTCTTTCCAATAACATATGCCTTTTTTGGCTCAGGAACCTCAAAATTGTAGCTCTTTCCATTTTCTGGATCTGATACTATTAATTTCATTAGATCACCATTTCTATATTTGTACTAATATAGATTATAAGAGAAAATTAAGTGTAATTAAGTTTTTAAGGGTATTGTAAAAGAGATAAAAAAGAAAAAAAGAAAAAAAATAAAAGAAATTATGCGTTCTTCATTTTTGTTTCGAATACGCATCCATCTTTTACATAGTACATGAATCCTTTCTTTCGGTCTACCTTTTCAGATCCGACCTTCCTTTTCTTTCCTTTTTTGTTGTGTCTCATTGGAGACATCCAAACGTATCCGTCTTTACCTAAATAATATAGGTATCCGTCTTCCCGACTTAATTTCTCATTGGTTATTTTTTTTCCCATTTATTTCACCTTTAAAAAAGACATACTGGCCTATATTCGACGTAATGCTTTAAAAGACTATCGCTTTTTTCGAGAGAACTCCGAATGAAATTTTTTTCAGATACATTTTTATAATTTACCGACGTATTTTCTTTCATGATTGAGCTATTCCTTAGGGAAAAACCCGTTGCGCTGATGCTTTGCCTTAAAAAGCTTGAGGGTGAGCCATCGCTTTCTGTTTTGGTTGCAGAATCAAAGATGACTTATGTGTATTTGATGGAACTTATTCCGAAATTAAAATCCGCAGGTTTAATTACTGAAGAAAAGAAGGGAAAAAGAAAAATCCTTAAACTCACAGAAAAAGGCTTAGCTGTCGCTTCTTTATTTGAAGAATTAAAGAAAAAGGAAACAGAGCAAAAAGCTCCGAATACTGTCTAAACTACTCTTACTGAAACAGTTCTCTCTATATGGTTAAGAACACGATTATAATCCAAATAATGAGAGAATGCTGTAATCTTGAGTGGGTACTCTCCTTCTTTTGTTTGGTTGTTTCCCCAAATAGTAACTGTAGTTTCTTTTGTTTCTCCAGGTGCAAGATGTCCTAGTCTTTTTTCTACTTTTTTTCCTATTCCTGTTGGGTCGAATCCGAACGTTACTCCTCCAGGGAGTAAAAAGTCCAGAGAAACCAGTTGGTCCTCGCCCGTATTGTTTTTTACAGATATAATTACCTGCATCTTATCCTCTTTCCTTGAACTCAATCTCCTAGGTACGAATTTAGTAGATATTGTAAAAGGAGTTCCAGAGGTTGTTAATTCCTTACTTGGTTTTTTTTCTCCAAACATAGCTTCAAGAAGATCCATGCTAACACCGTATACATAATTATATTCAAATAGACAATAAGATAAGGATTTAAACCCTTATGTTACTTAATTATATTTGCTCAAATGAGCCTTCATGCTCATTCTATGGGAGGATTAGACTGGTCGCCTTGTCAGCGCTTCACGGCGCTGACCTGATTTTCAATAACTTTTAGCAGCGCGTTTAGAATTTTTTTAGATTAATCTTCTAGTAATTTGATTTTTTCTATTGGAATTCGTTCTAATGCAATTACTACTTCATGATTTAGTGGGTTTATTCCAATTATTTTGAATTCTTTTGGCATTCTTGAGAATATTTCCAGAACCAATGCGTCCAACTTTCGCTGAGACTCCTCATCATAATCCGAAAGAGGAACTGCAGTTTTCCAGTATAATTCTGCAATGTTACTCACCAGTCCAAGTATTGGTGTTAATTCTCTTCTTAGTATATTTAGGTATGGATCATTTTCTACAAATTCCAATACTGAAAGTAAGTTCTCCCCACTTAATTTAGAGACCATATCAAGTCTATGAGGAGACTTTCCACTTGAAAAATACTGCATTCCAGATTTAGTAATTGCTGACCAGATTGAAGTGTAAGCCAGACTCATAAAATCCTGGTGAGCTACAATTGCATCATTTGGATCAATTGTAAGTTCTAGAATTGGTCTTTCTCCAAAATTCTTTAATCCTATATCAATCTGATGTTGTGCCCTTTCTCTACTTGGCCAGGCAAATATACCTGTTCTTCTAAATTTAATTCCCAATTTTTCTGCAACCCTATCAAACATAATATCTGCAATTTGAAGGTCTTGGCCTCTTTCTGGAGATGCGCCTGCAATTAGTCCTTCAGCAAGTATATTACTTGTGTTTTTAGCAGAGGCTGGAACGTGATAAACCTTTCTTTCAGATACATATATTTTTCCATTAGGTAAGTATAGTCTCATAATTAATCCTCTGATGAACTGAAAATAAAATTAAAAGAGAAATTAGAACGTTGCTGTTACTCCTCCTTGCGTAGTCGAGTTCACTACTCCCCTATACCCACTTGCATCTGGGACGGTCATTACGAAGTGATTTGCATCCAAATGTACTCCGTCAGCTATTTTTACACTTACGATTGCCCTGAATCCAGCTCCAACTTTTCCAGATTGAGAGTCTATTGGAGCTACCCCATGTACTCTTACACTAACTGGTCCTAATTTTCCGTCTACTCCTGCCCCCAATGGATAAACATTTTCTTCTAAGTGTTCAGCAAATACCATTACTCCCATGTTTGAGGTTCCTACTCTTACTTCTACTCCTTCTCCTCTAGATACTCCAACTTGCAGGTCTCGATATCCATATACAGTTGAAGTTACTGAAATAGGACTATTTGGTACAATAGGAATGCTATACGATGCAGCTGCTACAAGCTGATCAAATGTTGCACTTCCGTTTTGGAATAAAAGTCCTAATCTGAGTGTAGTACTGAATGGCCCTAGCTCATTACTTCCACCAACAGAGAATCCATAAGAGGTTTGATGAGTTTTCCATGCTTGTCTTGTAAATAGAATAATCGTAGTTGGATCGCTACAATGTAAAGAAAAAGTAGGACAAGAATCTGTTCCATTTTCCTCTGCACTTACTATCCTTGCAAATGGAAGTAGAGTCATTACTCCAATTATTCCTGCAAGTAATGCTGAAGTAGCCTTTACAGTAAATCTTTCCCTATACTCTATTGCATTTAACTGTTCAGTGAGCTCTCTTATTTCTCCGAACATTTGATTCACTGTATGTATCTCAGCATGTACAGTCTCATCATCTTTACTTTCACAACCATACGTTGCGTCTATTTCTCTACTTTTTGCAAGTGCTGAATTCGCTTTTCTCAAATACCAAAGCCCAACCCATCTTCTAACCATGGTATCATTTTCGTAAAAAGTGCCTCTTACAAGTTCAATGCACTTTTCTGCAACCATCTTATAGTATTTCGCAGCTAATTTTTCATCACCATATTTTAGTGCAAGTTTTGCTGCATTCTCAAAAATTCCAATCCATTTCTTTTTTGTTCCTCTGGCTTCTTGCATCTCTTTGGAAACCATCCTTTGTGCGTTATCCAGTGCCCTTTTGAAATTGAAGTCACCACCATTTCTCGTACATGCTGATTTTTCTCTCTGAATTGCAGTGTCCATCCTTCCTCTAACTAGAAATTTACAAGCCATATAATCACATCTTCATTGGTACGCTTAATCTTTCTGTTGGTGTGTTTGTCAACTTTCTTAATATGCGTATTTCTTCCATCAGCTTCTCAAAGCGTTTTTTGGCCTCTTCTGGAGTAACGGTAGTATCATAATTATATCCACATCTTTCATCAAGTTGTGCACTTCTCTCAAGTGCTCTTTCTGCTTTTCTTAAGTACCATAAAGCAACCAATCTTCTTGGATAGGTATCATAAAGATATCCTGTTTTGTTTACGAGATTCATACAACCTACTGCAATCGTAGTATAATATCTGCTAGCGTAACCTTTATCCCCTTCCTTCTCACTCTTTTTAGCTTCAGTTTCAAATTCTCCAATATCTTCTTTCATATTTGCTCTGGTAATCCTTAAGCTACCAGAAACGTTAGCTGCTATTTCTCTAGCATCATTCAAATCAAATTTTTTACCCACATTCCTGTGTATGGTCGCTTGTCTGTCAACTATAATCCTCATTCTACGTTTCTGAAGTAATCCAGCCATATAATCACAAATATCTAGTTATATAGACAAGTCTTTATAAATGTTATAGTATGGCCATTATTTATGAGATATTTTCCAAACTTGTTTAAAATACTCTACAAAAGAATCAGCGACTTTTTTATTTCGTACCCTAAATGCAATGGGCTCCTTAATCCATAATGCAATGAACACCACATCCTTACAAATATTAATCGTAGCCGGAGTATCCTGATCCATAAACCTATTAGTTGTGATTTTAGATTTTTGTTCATACTTAAAGGTGCCTCTTGCACTTTCATTGTAAATAATATTCCATTTCATTTTTTTCTCCTCACATTTCATTATAACTTTTTGAATAAACCGATCTGTTCTTTCCCTATCCTCTCCAGGATAAGCCCCAAGCACATACCACGTATCCCCTTTGCCCATTTCTCTAATCCCATCATTGAATACAGTTTCCATCCCTTTCCAGCCCATAAATATCTCTGCTTTTGTTTCGTCAAACCCAGTATGCAATCTTTTCTTTAACTCTGGAAGAATCGTTTCAATCTCTTTTTTTTGCTCATCAATTCTTTTCTTTTTATCCTCTAGAAAATCAATCAGTCTTTCAGGATCCACAGCCTTGAAATGCTTGGTATTTGAAACAATTACATACCCAACCAGTCCCTTTTCCATAAGCCTTTCTAGTGCAGCATAAACCTTTGAGCCATGTATTCCAGTATTCTTGATTATTGCCCCAGTTGTAGTATTCCCTAATTTTAGTAATTCCAGATAAATTTTGATTTCGTTTTGGGATAATCCAATTTCTCCCAGAATAGTTTTAACATCCATACTCTCCTTACACAGAAGAACTATAAAAATCTTCCTATTGTTCCCCCAAGAGGGGGTAATAATTATTAAATACAGGTTATGTCACATATTTATCCATGGGTGATAACATATGGAAACAAAAATGAAGGTTGAAAGAGCGGAATTAGGGAAGGTTAGTATTGCTGTTCAAACTGGAAAACCTAAGCTTAGTGGGCCAATTTCAGAGCCATTAAGTAAGGCAGTAATGACTAGAGAGGGAGTAGTCAAATTCCTTTACGGAGTAGAGAGTACTGAAAAAGTTTCGTACGCTTCAAGACACTCAGATAAACCTGATGAATTAGCAAAGAGCGTTTTGGATTCAATATCTAAAGACAAAGGCATTGTGACCATTGTTTTAGAAGTTATGGAAGAGGTACTATTCAAGTCCAGTGATTATTGTCCTGGTATAGAAATGGCTGTTCTGAAAGCGATTATTGCCTCCAGCAACGAACCTGAAGTTATAGCGCGTGCATTAGAAGTAGCACAAAAGATAAAATGCGACGGATGTAAAGTTGAGACAGTTGCAGCTGATCTGAAATCACAGATTGGAGCAGATAAATTACCTCATCTTGAGGGAGTTCCTGAAGTTTTTAGCAGCAAAATAATTGAAGATTTTGGTACTGGCGTGTTTGCAGAACTATTGCTAAAAATCCGAGAGGAACTTAACGGCAGTGCAACACCTGAAGAGGCAGTTTCCCGTATGCTCTCAGTGTTTTGTAGCTCTGTGAAAACTGAAGACCCGATGTTGAGACTTCTCGTCATTAAAAAAAGAGAAGAAATATTAATGGCAGTTAGAACTAGGGTCCAACAGACTGTTACGCTCCTTCCACAAAAAATAAAAGAACTGGATGCGGAGAAAAAAATTGATAGACTTACGCAGTTGACAAGAATGTCTTATTTAGGCAAGGGCCGTGTTATTACTCGTGCAGAAGAAGACGATACAATTATTACTAGCGTGCCAGAGGTAGATAGTTCCTATAAAGGATGGTATTATTTATCTCCAGATACGAAGCTAATGTACAAGATTGTTGAAATACTTCATCCGATGATTCCTGCTTCTATAATAGAGAGCGGACGTAGCAGTGGTTACGATTCTCTTAAGGATGCAATCAGTGCAAAATATCTGATTGGCCATACTAGAGCTGAAGCAATAAGTCTCGCTATAGAAGATCTCAGAACTGAGGTTAAAGAAACTGAGCAAGCTATTGAATTGGGAAAAGGTTTGATTGTGAAGATCGAACAAATGATGGAGTCAGTAAGTAGCTAAATCCTGTCTATTGTCCCAATTTTTTTCTTTCTTTTTTTGATTTATTTAAATATTTTTCTTATCCATCTACTGATATGATTGAAATAGACGGTTCAGTTGGAGAGTCCGGAGGTCAAATAGTTAGAACTTCTCTTACTCTCTCAGCCCTTACTCAAAAACCAGTAAGAATATCCAATATCCGTAAGAACCGCCCAAATCCAGGCCTAGCAATGCAACATCTTACTGGAGCAAAGGCAGTTCGTTCTATTTGTAGAGGAGAATTAGAAGGCGCAGAAGTAGGAAGCACAGAACTCATATTCCATCCAGGGAAAATAATTGGAGGAAAATATGATTTCAATATTGGAACTGCTGGCTCAGTAACCCTGGTTGCCCAAACAATCCTTCCAATTCTTTTGTTTGCAGAAAAAAGTTCCACAATCAGAATCCTTGGAGGAACCCATGTATTCAAATCCCCAGGCTATGATTATTTTGAGAAAATTTTCCTTCCAGCAATTAATTTATTTGGAGCAAAAGTTTCCTCAAGACTCCTACAAACAGGGTACTACCCAGTTGGAGGAGGAGAAATAGAACTAGAAGTTAGTCCATCTAAATTAAACGGAAATACTGAATGGCCAAAAGAAGAAAAATCCGAAGCAATAATTCGTTTAGGTTCCCTCCCAACCCATGTAGGCGTAAGGGAAAAGAAGATTCTAGTTGAAAATTCCATAGAAAAAATAAGATTTTTAGAAGAAAAAACTCCCTCTCCTGGAAATTCCGTAACTGTTTGGAACGGTTCTAGAGGAGCTTATGCTTGCGGAGAAAAAGGAAAGCGTGCAGAGGATGTGGCAAAAGAAGCAGTTGAGTCTTTGCAAAGTGCTCTCCTATTTGATGTAGATGAAAGGCTTGCAGACCAATTACTTATTTATGCAATTCTTGCAGAAGGAACTACTAGTTACTCAACCCCAAGAATAACTCAACACTTACAAACGAATAAGGAAATAATTGAAAAATTCTCAGAAAGAAAAATCAGAATAGAAGAAAATACAATTACGGTTGAATAAACTCATATAATTTGAAAACTAAATATTCTCACATTTATGGTTATTAATTATGGTAGGTGTGAATTTAAAGATTCGCTTGGAATACAAAATATGAAAAACCTGAAGAAAAAAATCGTGATCATCACAGTCTTATTATTTCTGCTTTTTGGTTGCGTACAGTCTCCGGATCCGGAAATTCCCAAGGGAAAATCTTATACATCAGCACCGGTCGTTTCCCCTGAAGTTAGCGAGAAACCTCAAACTGACCCAATTACTAATCTCACAGACATGAAAAACGAAAGCGAAGAACGTGATGCTCCGCCAGAAATCCCGCAACAGGAAGAAATTGAAAACGAAACGCAGTTCGGGGCGGACAACGGAACACAACAACTCGTGCAATTCGATCCGAAATCGTTTGGCAATCCAAATCCGCGAAACATTCAGTCCCATCCAGAAGAATGCTGCAATCATCCATATTATCACTATGTCGTGAGCGCCAGTTCCAGTGATGGCTTAAATTGGCAGGAAGACAACGTAATGATTCGCGACCATTCAAGCGTTCCAGATTTTGCGATACTTGAAGATGGAACCAATATGCTCTATTTTGTTGACGGTGTTTATGATACGCTTGGCTGCATGGAATCAAAGGACGGAGAAACTTTCGCTGATTATGACTGTAGAATCTACAATTTCACAAAGGAAAAAATCTGGGACCCGAACGTAGTCAGCATTGGAAATGGTACCTATCGCATGTTTTTCTTTTCACCAGAATCCGATCCCAGTATTGAGCAGCCAAACGATTTTGACCAGCCAAAAAATCGCATATTCAGTGCGATATCATCTAACGGGAAAGACTGGCTTATGGAATCCGGGGTAAGGTATGAAGATGTATCTATAACCGATCCCTCGGTTATCAGGGTAAGCACGAACAAATGGTATATGTTTGTTTCAAGAGGAACCAGCGTTGTTCAAGCCGAGAGCAATGACGGCCTTAATTTCAAGAAATTGCAGGAAATAACTTCACTTGGCGGAGTTCCGGATGTTGTCAATATCAATGGTGAGTATTTCCTGTTCACATGCTCGAATGGCATAAGCTACTCCACTTCAAATAATCTGATAAGTTGGAGTGGATTGAAAAACGCAATAAAGGCATGGAGCGGAGGAGTAATCTGCGACCCCACGGTCGAGAAGACGAATGATGGATACAAAATGTACTTGAAAAGGATGGGGTTTAATAAAAAATAGGCAAACCTAACTACTCACTTAATTTATTTTTAGAAAGAACCTTTCCATCCTTAGAAACTACAACCTCATATCCTTTTGTAGAGAGTGGAGAATTCCAAGTAACTACCCACCTATCTTCCTTCTCCTTAACTGAAGATGTTGCTCCAGTAGTGCCCATTACATATGTATGCACATCCTCAGTTCCCTCAAGTGTATGTGAAGCAATTATTGCTTCCTCAGAATATAAAATTGTACAAGGGTCTTGCCAGCAAACCTTACAATTCTTTACTACGTATTCTGGAGGCTGGGTTACAAAATTCTGTTCTGGATAATTATAATAGAAATTAGTCCTAGTTGGGCAAGGAGTATACAACCCCTCAATCACAACTGCCTTAATAAAATAATAATCCTCTCCACCCTCATTTGTTTTTTTCTCCATACTTAGAATATTAATTACATCTGAGTTTGGATATTTAGTCCCAAGATCTTCCTTTATATAATTTTGAATATTTACCTTTTCTATATTAGACTCCCAGAATTCTTTAACTGATACAAGAAATACTATAACTAGAACAAGTGCAATTATAACTGCGATTTCTTTTCTTAAATACATATTAGCCCTAATTTCATTTATAAAATACAGTTTTTAATGATTCCTCTTTCAATTAATCCTTTTTCAATTTTAATATTGCCTCAGCAATATCTCCATTCGCTTCCTCAAGTGCCTTTTTTGCTTCTTCCTCAGATGCGCCTGTTTGCTCCATAACCATACTCACATCTTCTTTGGAAGTCTTGCCCTCACTAGAAATAGTTCCAGCAACCTGGAATGTCTTTTGCCCTTTCATATCAATTTCAGTTACCTGGGGTTCACTTATTACGATATTTTCATTTTCGCATTCAATAATTACGCGCGAACATTCAATATTCGTAGATTTAATTCCCATACTCTTCATCAGCTTACTTATTTGCTGAGGATCCATTCCAGGCATCATGTTTTCACCCTATAATTACTTAAAATAAATAAGAAATGTTACTTGAATACTTCTTTCCTTTCCATTTTTTTAGTATCTACTTTTCTTATCGCAGTTATTTCCTTCAATCTATTGAATACCTTTGCAGATACCCTTCCCTGTAAGCTATCTAAAATTAATTCATCAAGCATATGAGTTGTAATATATTCTACAACAACTTCTTTTGCAGCCTTCCACAAATTTTTTCGTGTGTTCTCGCTTACCTTGCTTCCGGTTATTGCAACCATTTTCAATCGTATGCTTTCATTATCTTTTGTATTCCCATCCACAACAACGTCCAATATTGTTCTGCCTCTTCTCGCTACAGTTCTTAAGTAGCTATTTGCAAGTTGATGGCCGATATATCGTGTATATGCATGTTGTCCTTTTACTTCTATGATTCTGAAATGTACCTTTGTGAACATTGCACTCTGAAGTTGTACTTGTGTAAGTACAGGAAGATCAACACTTACTATTCTATTTATGAGCACGCTCTCGTCATTAGCCATTGTTTCTCCAATTACTTTATTCTCGAACATTTTAGGTGCTACAATTTCAAACCATTTCTTTGCCTTCCATTTATCTACAACTGTCTTTTTTCCTTTTGCCATGAATATTCACCAATCACTTAAGTAATAAAACTGCATTCTCTGGGTCGTATTTCCAGTTCTTGTCAAGTGTCTTGCTTTTTTTGTAATACAACGATAGTCTGTGTATTTTCGATTCCATATGCATGAGTTTTACTTTATTGTGTTCATCCCCGTGGTTTTTCTTCATATGTCTCCTTAATTTAACTGCTTTTCTAATTAGATCTAATAAGTCCTGAGGATATTTTGAAGCCAAACCTTCCTTTTTAATTATAGAATTCAATCGTTCTCCAAAAGCAGTTCTTACATTTCCCATTCCATATTGGTCTCTTAAAATTATTCCAATCTGGGACGGTCTTGTACCTTTCCTAGCCAATTCTACAACTACCTGTTTAATCTCCTCGTTGGAGTATGATGATTCACTTATTGCTCCTTTTGGTTTATGCGATTTTGATTTTCCTCTTTTCTTAGAGTGCATTCTTGCCATTTAATTCACCAATTTACTAATTTAATTCATACTTATTTAGTTAAGAGAAATTCCTTTAACTTAATAATAGTTTTATATCTGTGTGAGAGGTTATTTTTTAATCCTATGCTTTGGGCGAACGTCTCAGCATGCCCTTCTGGGATAAAAATCGGGTCATACCCAAATCCACTCTTTCCTTTTGCTTCTTGTGAAATTGAACCACCACATATCCCTAAAAATATTTGAATTCCCTTTTGATCCATGTACGCAACACAGCACCTGAATTCTGCACTCCGATTCTTTCCTTTCAATAATTCAAGTATTCCCCCAATTCCGATTTTCTCAAGAACCCACTTAGAATACGTTCCAGGAAACCCATTCAAGGAATTAATAAACAGCCCAGTATCCTCAACAAAAACCGGCCCTCTGGAGAGCTTATACGCATGCTCAACTGATTCTCTAGCAATTTCCTCAATTGAATCTGATCTAATCTCATTATGATCAAAAGGTATGTGGTCTACTCGAATTTCTGAGCTAATAATGTCCTGTACTTCCTTTAGTTTATTTTTATTACTTGTTGCAAAATAAACTGATTTCATAATTTTATTTCCCAGCATAATGTTTAAAAGCAATTACCCCCTTCCTTACCCTATGAAAAAGAAAACTCCAAAAAAATCTTCCCCAAAAAAAGTTAAACCTATTGCAGGTGCACCTCCAGAACCTGAAATAAGTGAAAAGGCAAAAACAGAACTAATTGAATTGAATAAATTATTTACCTCTATAAAATATTATCCAGTTGCTTTAGAAGAATCTAAGAAAGATTCTACACTTGCAACCTTGCTTGAGAAATATAAAAAAGGAGAGGATTTTTACAAGCAAACTTTCCTATATATCGCTTATGAAACATTAGTTCAATTTTCTGATTATAGGGAACCTAGAAATTATGGTTTCTACCAGAAAATAAATCCACAAGAAAAGGCACAACGATTGAAATTGAACGTATACCGCACAATGTTTGATTATTCCTCTTCCTTGGAAGGAATGCTTGAGATAATCTCTCTTTTAGGAAAAATTCATGATGTTCCTTCAGCCAAATTACTCACACACGTATTCATGTACTACGGTTCAAGGGATACCCTCAATTTCAAGATTCTAAGAACTGCAGTGATTGGTGCATTAGGAGAATCTAATTCATTATATGCACTCAAGTCCTTGCTTTCTTACATAAAACATGTTGATTCTGAGGATATTCTAAACAGAGTAATCGATGCAATCATAAAATGGGATGAAAAAATCGGAATGCTTGGTTTACCTGAGAAGGATACACAGAAATTGAAGAAAGAACTAAAAGAGATACTCACCGTTGCACCAACTGATTCACCACACGGGTATGTTAGGTAATACTTATTATTCTAATTAATTTTTTATTCGTGTGTATACTTCAATTGCGTATTGCACTGAGAATCCGGAGTAAATAGAGCAGAAAGAAGCAATTTCAAATGTCCAACATACGGAATTCTAGCTATTAATTTCCCATGCACATTGCTTGCAGGAAGATTTCCTTTTGCATAATTATAATCATAAATCTGTACGTCTAATATGGGATTATTATCTCCTTTTGTTAAATAATACTTTTCCCCTTCAACATCTATCTCAAAATAAGCCCGATGAATAATATCCCCAACATACGAGAAATAAGTTCCTTTCTCAGGTCTGTACACAATCGTATCGTGTTCAAGCGAAACTGGGTATTCCTCTCCTTTGTAAGAAACAGAAGTTACACAAGGAATGTAATATTTCATTTTCTCTTTCTTATAATCAAGAGTACACTTAGAGTATTGGAAACTAAGCAGACCCTTCTTCTCTACAAATAATTCTGGAGTATTCTTGAATGCAGTGCAAAGTTCAGTTTGTGCATTTCCTAAATAGTTGCAATAAGAATACATAGATCCCATAACTTCATACTCCACTCCAGAATAACTGATCATTGTTTCCATTTTGCTCATTTGTTCAAACTCTTCTTTGCTCATTTCTATTTTGTATGCATTAATTCCAGTTCCCTGAACAATAACCATGTCTCCCCTCTCTAAATTAGGAAGCATTGAACAGGAAGCAACTGCAGAAATTGGAGCCCCAGTATTTAATATGAAGCAAAGTCCGAACCAAAATGCAAGTACAATCGCAACTGAAACAATTGTATCAATGACCTCATGTTTCCATCCATAACTTTTTATCCCACTATTAACTTCATTAAATACTACCCAGAGCATAAAGGCTAGAGTAAGTATTCCAAAAACTACATTCTTTGTGAGTATAAAAAGTATAAATACAAGCAAAAAAAGAACTGTCCTCCACTCTTTTTTCCATTCCATTTTTGCAACTTTTTTAAGATTAAGGATACAATCACACTTTTTTGAATAACTCTTCCATTTTTTCTGTTTCCTCTTTAACTGCCTTTAGAGCAGAAAGTAATTTCTTCTTAGGGTCTCCCTTGGAAGTTTTGACTACAATATGCACGCTTCTTGTAAGTGGATGTTCTTTCTTATATGCTGAGAATTCAGTATCCCCTTCTTTATTCAGATAATACGAGAGAATTTCTCCAAATCCCTCTTCTGCACCTACTAGTTCTACCTCCAATATGTTCTTTTCATCTCTAATAACCTTTATTTCTTCAATCATTAATTCACCTTCACTAGCCATTTTAGTGCATATTTCTTCTGCCTGAACTTTTTAAAAAGCTATATCTTGAGCCAAATCATAAATTGGAATTACTTAGTTGATTTAGTATATGATAAATTTAAAAACATTAGATTGGCATTACTTAGTTGGTTCTGAATATGGCTGGAACGTTGATACTCTGTATAGATAGGGATAATGACCTCTATGAGAAGGTTAAGATTGCAGGTCCCCTAGTTGGCAGAGCTGCAAATCTAAAAGCAGCAACCAAGCTCATACTTGGTGATCCAGAGGAATCAGATGCAAATGCAATTTTTTCTGCAATAAAACTATATGATACACTTTCCCAGAAAGATAAGAACATTGAAATTGCAACTCTTACAGGTCACAAATCATTAGGTTACGAAGCAGATCGGGAAATAAGTAAACAGCTTGATCGACTAATTAAGGAATATGGTTACACCTCTTGTGTTCTTGTTAGCGATGGTGCTTCAGATGAGCAAATAGTTCCAATAATTAAATCCAGAATCAAAATCGATTCTACAAAAATTGTTTATATTAAACAGGCAAAGGAATTGGAAAGGACATATTTTGTTATTCTAGAGAAATTAAAGGATCCCTATTATGCAAGAATCATTCTTGGAATTCCTGCACTTCTAATACTTTTCTTCTCCTTCTTTAGTTATATGGGATACGGTTGGCAACCCGCAGGAATTTTGCTTGGTTTATACTTACTCTCAAAAGGATTTGGATTAGATGAGATGTTTGTGAACTTCTTTAAAGGATTAAATTTCTCCTTTGAAAAGCCAAGTTGGATTGCAAATCTCTCTGCATTTTTCCTTCTTGTTCTTGCAGTTGCAGCAGGTTTCCATGCACATAAGACTGCAATTGGAAATGCACTATATGGAGAAAAAATATACAGTTATATACTCTTGAGTATTCTTCCATTGCTTATGATTTCAGTACTCTTAATCTTTATAGGAAAGACCATCGATGCAATTGTGGATAAGAGAAATTTCGTAATTACTAGATATGGGATGTATGCAATTGCATTCTTGCTCTTATTCCTGGTTATTACTGCAGCTGCTAGGTGGGTTGTTAATTTCGATCCACCTTATGTGAGCTTTGGAATGCTTATTTCCATAATATTTCTCTCAGTAATTATTGCTTACATTTCCAATAAGCTCATTTCCTTCATTAAAACTAATTCCTTACTCTCAATGAAACTTGATGGAAAGGAAGTAATTAATCTTCACGGTTCCTACATCGGAAGAATCGTAGGTGTGGATGGGATAAAAGGAAATATAATTATCCAAAATATATTTGATAAGAAGGTGTTTCTTCCATTTGATAGCATTTCCCTAGTAGCTGAACAAGTAATTGTACGGGAATTAATGTAATCAGTCATTCCATGATATGAATTAGTGAAAGTATGGATACGTACATCTCAAAATATTGGCCGATTCTCATTGGAATTCTAGCCATGCTTTTTCTTGTTTATGGTACTCTTTCTGAGAGTGGTTCCCAAATTCAAAAAATTCTCTTTGTAGTTGGAGCTCCAATGCTCGGAGTAACTGCTTATTTTAGCAAGCAAAAAATGTTCACGATTCTTCAATTGGTTGCAACACTTGGAGCAGTTTTAGCTTTTTTTCCAGGACTTTCAGCAGAATTAAAATATTTCTTAATGGCTGCAGCAGCTATTTTCGGGTTGATTTATTTGTACAAGTCTAAATGTTTTGAGAATTCTAAATTGGAGCTGATTGGTGCACTTGGGCTGATAAGCATAGCTGTTGGATTCGCAACAGATCCACTTACTAACCCACTCTTATTCGGGCTACTTCTTGGTCTTGGAGGATTGCTCGTAGCACTTTATTCTGCAATCCAGTTTTTCAATTACAAGATAAAAATCGCAATAATTTGGCTCGTTCTAAATATTTTGTTCAGTATAAATCCGCTTCTTCTAATTTTTAGATTGACTTCACAGGCATAGCATATTAAAAAAGGATACTAACACAAATACCTATATGAAACAACAGTCATTGCCATCCCGTTCTGTTCCGAACGATCCAGATAAGCACCTCCCAAAACCACAGAGAGATCGGCTTTGGTTTCCAATTTCGGAAGCAAGATTTGGGACGAGCTGTGTAATTAATTATAGCGAAGTCATATTCGGATCCCGAGCACGAATGCTCATGCCAAGAACAATCTATGCGGTACATACAGATGATAGAGACACGGTTATAGACTGCCTTTCACATTTAAAAAATGGCCCAACTTCTCCAGAATATACCTATTGGGTCGCCAAACTTCAGTCTATTCCTGCTGTTGGAGGGTATGTAATTCCTATTAACATTATAGATGAAACTTGGATTTCAACAAAACCAATTGATTCTGATCAACTCTTAGAATTAGCTGTTCGTTTATCTAGTTTAATATCGCATATGGACGAAGCCAATACGCAGTTTGGAAGTGATAGTCCTTTACATGCATTAAGAACTAGCTTGGGACGTTGTTTTGACAAAGCCTCGCTTCTTACTGCAATATACCGATTAAATGGGATTCCAGCAAGAGTAGTGGGAAGGGAAGATTTTTTTGATGGAAACGATGGCGGGCATTGGTTGGTAGAGGCGCATATAGGAGGTAAATGGCAAAAATACGATTCAGTTTATGCACCTCAAGTTATTGAATGGTTATTCGAAGAAGCAAGGCGTATTGGAGTAAGTCCGGAGGAGGTTCCGCACTTTTTGGCTCAGACCATCGTCAGGTTAGTTGCAGACGGGACAGCAGTAAATCAGATTACCTCTCAGGATTGCCTTCATAAAATTGAAGGTATGATAGTTGCTGCAGAAACTGATTTACCAGGAGAGGTTTAATTCTTTAGAATTCCATGTCAGGAACTAAAAAACGTTCCTGAACATGCTCAAGAACGATGCGTCGTCCGCAAGAACGGATTACCGTTCTTGGGGCACAGAGAACGAATGTTCTCTGGTGTCTTGACATCCATCAAAATGCTCGCTTATCCTGAGCCAACTAAAAAAGTCGGCTCAGCCTATTCAGAACCAAACGAGAGAGGGCATAGACAACAAAATCCAGATTACTTAGTTGGTTCTGAATATAACTGTTAAGCATTTTGACATCTTGAGAATTTCATTGGGCTATCTAACTATTCTCTCTACATCTTCTTCCTTATTTTCTTAAGTAGTTTTTCCTTTTTCTCACAATCCTTAAGTGCGTATTCCAGTACCTCAACAAAATCCTTTACTGGATAAATTTTTATCTTCTCTGCCTTTCCCTTAGGCAAATAAACATCCTGATGATTAGATTCAGGAATTATTGCATATTTTATTCCAGAATCAATTGCTGCATTCAATTTTCCGTTTATCCCTCCAACTGGGAGGACTTTACCCCGTACATCCAATGAGCCTGTAAGTGCAAATGTTTGCTTAACTGGAATCTCTTCTAATGCAGAAAGAACCGCAAGCGCAGTGCTTATAGAAGCACTATCCCCTTCCAATCCCTCATATGTTTGTAAAAATTGAATATGAATATCTTTTTTCGCAATATCTGTTCCAATATATTTCTTAATAATTGCTGAAACATTTGCAACTGCCTCCTTTGCAATTCTTCCTAATTTTCCAGTTGCAATTACCTTTCCTTCTTCTTGTGATGCTGGAGGGGTAACCTCAGCTACAAGCGGTAGAACCAGTCCAGCATTCGAATTACCCAAAACTGCAAGTCCGTTTACCCTTCCAATTGCTTCTCCCTCATTTATAATCATCTGGTATTCTTTTTTCTGTTCAATCATTTTCTTTCCAAGTTGAACCTCTATTGGATTGAATATTTTTGTTGCAGCCTCTACGTGCTTAACTTCCACATATTTTGCCTTTTCTGCTCGTGCAATATCCCCAGCTGCGCGTATAAGTCCACCAAGTTCCCTTAAGTTTAGAGAAAGTTTCTTCCTTCTTCCGCTTGCCCTTTTAGATTCCTCGATTACCTCATAAACAGCATCATGGTTAAAATGTGGAATTCGTCCATCTTTTTTTATTTCCTGAGCAACAAATTGAATAAGCCTCTCTGTGTTTTTTTCGTTATCTTCCATTGAATCCTCTACATAAATTTCATATCCTGCTCCTCTTATCCTCGATCTGAGTGCAGGGTGTAACGCAGCCAGATCTTGAAGATTCCCTGCAGCAACCAATACAAAATCTGTTGGAGCAGGTTCACTTTTCACTAATGCACCTGAAGAATTCTCGCTCTGCCCAGTAATTGTGTATTTTTTTTCCTGCATTGCAGTAAGTAATTCCTGTTGCCAATTTAATTTTAGAGATGCAATCTCATCTATGAATAATACTCCTTTATTTGCTCGGTGTACTGCTCCTGATTCTATTCTTAAGTGGGCAGAAGTTCCCAAACCTCCCGTCTGCAACGGATCGTGACGACAATCTCCGAGGAGTGCTCCAGCTCTTGTTCCTGTTGCATCTACAAATGGAGCTGTAGTTTTTCCTGTATTATCTACAATCAATTTTGGTTTTGTTGATTCAAAAGGAGAAAGCCTTCTGCTCAAACCCATTGTTGCATTTGAGATTATATACAAGAATGATAATCCGAATAGAACTGCAACTATAAGCCATTTTAGATTCTCTGCAAGATTAGTTAGAAAAACAATTCCAAATAAAATAAGTCCAACAAATAAAATTATAAGATTCGGATTAATCATTTTATGGTTATCTTCCTGCTCCTTTTGCAATGCAATTCTCCTTCCTAATCCAACCTTTAGTACTTCAGGAATCTTGTGTTTCTCTCCCTTTAAACTCAATTCCTTTATAGTCATCAATTCTTTTTGAGAGTAATATTTCATTACTAATGGATTTTTCTTCAAGAATTCATAATCTGGATAAGTTTTTACTGTTCTTATAAGCGGTTCATTTTCATTATTTTGATTTTTATATGCTAGAATATCCTCTAATTCTTCTTTTGGAAGAAGCTCTGCCATTGCTTGTGCGAGCAAGGATTTTCCTGTTCCAGGTGGGCCTATAAGAAGAACATTCCTCTTCTGATTTGCAGCTTTCTTCATAATGTCTACTGCCTTATCTTGCCCAATTACCTGATCAATTAATCCTTTTGGGACTTCGATTTCTTCAGTTGTGTTAAAATTTTTCATATGAGTACACTTATAAAATGTTTAATTCCTTTTTAAAAATATGCTGGTCAGGTGCTTCATAGCTGCTGAAATAAATGAGCGTGCATTAGAACGCCTAAAAGAACCAATGAAAGAACTTCAGAAGGTTGATGGAATACGAACTCCTCATCCCAATAATCTACACATTACTTTGAAATTCTTCGGAGATGTCCCTCCAGATAAGCTTGAGAAAATTAAGCACTCACTTTCTAAAATTTCCTTTTCTCCATTCATGATTAGATTTAAGGGAATTGGAGTATTCCCAAATGAAAAGTATGTTCGGGTAGTTTGGGCAGGGATTGAGAGTAAGGAGCTAATTAAATTAACTAAAGATATTAATCTCTCACTAAAAGGTTTATTTAAAGAGGAAGAATTTGCTCCTCATCTTACACTTGGAAGGGTTTCTAAGAAAGTTGATCTTCATGGTTTCTTGCAAAGATATGCAAATAAGGAGTTTGGTGGATCTAAAATAAACTCATTCTCTTTAATTGAAAGCAAGCTAACCCCACAAGGACCAGTCTATTCAATAATTGAAACGTATGAAAAAAATAAATAAATAATTAAAGAATTTTCTTTCCACTCCACTCCGTTTCCTTAATTCTTTTCTTGAAATTTATCCATCTTGCAGCAATAAATAAGAAATCTGATAATCTATTCAAATAAATTATATTATTTCCATTAATTTTTTCCTTTTTTCCCATTTCAACTACTCTTCTTTCTGCCCTTCTGCAAACTGTCCTTGCAACATGGAATCTAGCAGCAGTATGGTCCCCTCCAGGAATTATGAAATGATTCAATACTGGCATTTTTTCTTCGTACTCATTTATCCAAGATTCTAGTTTTGAAACCTCAGAAGATCCTATTTGTTTGTATCTCTTTCCTCCACCTATAATTTCCAACCCAATTGTGAATAATTCCTTTTGTACTTCCTCAATTTTTTTCTTTAATTCTGAATCTGCAAGATCACTAGCAATTACTCCCAAAAGAGAATTCAATTCATCTATTGTTCCAAGTGCTTCTATACTCTGGCAATCCTTATCCACACATTCTCCAGAAAAATTTGTAGTTTTTCCAGAATCTCCCTTTCTTGTATAAATAGACATAAGTAAAGATATCAAGCTATACTTAAATAATTTTCCTAAGGTTTTGCAATCTTCCAAAACGCATCAAAATATGCCTTAAAGCTTTTTACTGCCTCCTCACTTTCTAATAAAAAACCAATTGGTTCTTCGGTTAAGAAGAATATAAACGATTTATTTCTATAAAAAACAATAGTCATATTTGTTATGAGATACTGAGGGAGAAATCTTACCTCTGCACATAGTAATGTAGCTGGAACAATGGTGTTTTTAACATCATAATTTGCCAACATTTTAACCTTGATCTTTTTTTGTGCCCTTTGAGTATGATAATTTTGAAAGAATTCTTTAACTCCAGGTTTATTTTCTCCATAAGCAGCCCCGATAACATAATACGCCTCTCCGTGTGAGAGTTCATCTAAGATATTTTTGTAAAAGTTTTTTATTGCTTTAAAACCATGGTAAATTGCAGCTTCTGTTTTCTGACCAAACATTTTCTGTTCGAGCTCCAGTTGGGGAATAATTTTTTCAATCAGCTCTTTTTTCTTAATTAATTCCTTTTCCTTCTCTTCCAAGTAATCAACTATCCTTCTTGGTTCCAGCCCTCTAAAATATTTTATCTTGCCTTTGAGTACATGGCCGACTAGCCCTTTTTTCTCCAATCTATCAAGAATTTTATAAACCTTAGAAGAAGAAACTCCTGCTGTTGCTGCTAAAGGCCCTGTTTTAGAAGCGCCAAGTTTCAAAAGCGCAAAATAGACTTTGGCCTCTCCAGTACTAAATCCAACCTCCTCGAGTACTTTTAAGTCCATAATTTTATTTTACTAAGAGATTTTATTAACCTTATTACTTCGACCCCTCAAGGAAACAGTAAATTCAGTAAGGATCTTTCCAAAAATAGTAAAAGTATTTCATAAAACTTTCTCTAACCTCGTTTGATTCTAGAACAAATGCAAATGATTGTTGGCTCCAAAGTACCTGCGCCACCTTATTTCCGAAGATGATAATTACCATTGGAGAACGAAGTGCTTTTGGAAGGGTGCAGTACTTATAGAAGTGTTTTTTATGTTTTTTTAGATCGTTTGGAAGGTAGTCTTCAAGATAAGTGCCCCAATCTACTAGATCATACATAAATTTTTTCATTTCTACCCGCCTTTCCATCCATTTCTTGAACCAACGCTTCATGGCAGGGCCTGTTTGTGACTCAATACCAGTATTACCACCGAACCAATAAGTAGCATCATATTCCAGGGCCTCATTAAGCAACGTTTTCATGGATTCGTTTCCACGATATACCTCAGCCCGCACAACTGGTTTGGCTGCATTGTAAGCATCAGTAACCAGGGGCAGCTTGGCAGCTAATGTTTCGAGTATTTGCTGCTTTTTTCTTAATTCCTCCTGAAGATTTCTTGGGTGGGTACATTGGTAGGTACGTTTTCCGCGTTCAGACGTATAACTAACCAAACCGCGTTCAATAAGCTTGTTAACAATATCATATATTGCCCGTCTTTCTAATGCAGTTTTCTCTTGTATTCGATTAATTGTAGCGCTGCCCAATTCTAAAATGGCAGTATAAACTCTCACCTGGCCATTGCTCAATCCAAGCTCCCTAAGTTCTTCCAAATTCATGGTATACTAATACACCACACATTTTTAAATATAAGCTATACGCAATCATTATTACACATAAAAAATAACATACGTGGGGTGAAAATATGAGGTTGAAAACAATAAAAAAGAAAAATGCTTCAGATCTGGCGTCTACGCACCAGTTTAGCTCTAAAAAGGATCAAAACGGTTTGCGTTATGGAATCTCTCTGGACAATGAGGGGGGATGTCCGTTTAAGTGCCCAGGGTGCGGAGTCCATGAAAATTCAAGGATTGTATCACCTGCTGAAAATCGTAAAACGATAGCACATGAAATAGCCGGGTTGAAATCTAAACTAGAAGAGGATAGAATAGGTAATTCTCAAAGTTATCACATTATTGTATATAATTCTGGCAATGTAGCCTCTCCTAGAGAACTTTCAGTTGAAAATTTAGTTTACCTCTTACAACAATTGTCCACTCTAGAGCAGAAACCAGTAATCGTGACGCTCAATACGCGTGGAGTATATGTAACCAGTGGGCTTCTTGATACTCTACATTCACTTGATTTGAGCTATCGCGTTGATTTCAATTTTGGAGTAGAAACATTAACTGAACGGGGAAGAAGCATTTATGGAAAACCTCAGATAGCTAACGAGTTAGCTCAGGTTTTTGGAACACTTAGAGAATACAATGAAAGATACAATTCCACATTTGGTCTAATGGTTAATTTTGTCTATCTTCCTGAAGCCTATTTAGAAGAAGGGGAAGCTAGAGAAGGTCATGTAGAAAAAGTCAATGAAGAATTTGTAATGGAAATTGGAAACTTCCTAGCTATCCATGCAAATCATTACATTCCATTACGAATTAATTTACATCCATTCTATCGCGTAGCAACCTTACCGTACGACGATTCCTCATTAGATGACTTCATGAGGGCTGCGATCTGCATCAACGCATTAGTGGATACTCAAAATACACTGATAACTGAACAAACTCTTCATGTATCTATGTTTGTAGGTGTTCAGGATAGAGGCTACGAAACAAAAAAATGGGTAGACCAGATCAAAAGATGGCAGCATGTAATCGATGCAATTAATAGCAGGCAGTTACATTTCGACCCCCAAGGGGGAAGCCAGTTATTAAATATCTCTTTAGTGGTGGTTAATGTATGAAAAGGGCAACATATGTTTTAGGAATAAATTCTGCTTACCATGAATCAGCAGCATGCCTTCTCAAAAATGGAAGAATTATCGCAGCAGCTGAAGAGGAACGATTCAATAGAGTAAGGCATGCAAAACCAGCAAGAGTAAACAACCCCAATGAGCTCCCCTGGAGTGCAATACGCTACTGTTTTAAGAGAGCAGGGGTAAAGATCGAGGACATTTCCCATATTGGATATTCATTAGATCCAAAAGAGCGCCTTGCTAGAAATTCTGCTTACCAGCATCCTTACGAAGTAACTCCTAATGATTTTGGAACTAAAAATGGAGAGCAGTTATTCTATGAGAGAATCTTGGAAGTTGAAAAAATCCTTAGGCAAGCTGGCTTTAGAGGGGAATTTCATTTTCTTAACCACCACGACTGCCATGCTGCAAGTGCCTTTTTCGTTTCTCCTTTCCAAGATGCAGGCATTTTAGTAGTTGATGGGATTGGAGAGTTTGAATCAACAACTATCTACACAGGTAGAGGAAATAGAATAGAACGTACCTTTGAGATAAATTATCCTAATTCACTAGGATTCTTATGGGAAAAAATCTCAAAATTCCTTGGTTTTAGCGAATACGATAGTGCTAAGGTAATGGGACTGGCTGCCTATGGTGACCCTTCTATATTTAGGGCTAAGTTTGAAAGCCTTTTACATTTGGATGAACGTGTTGAAGGAAACTTTGAAGTTAATGATAGCATATGCAGATTTAGAAGCGAGGATTTTTCAGCATTAGAAAATCTATTTGGAGTTAAAAAAAGAAATGATCCAATCAAAACAGTAGACAATGAAACAAAGGATTATGCAGATATTGCTGCAGCACTTCAAGAAGCAACTGAAAAAATAATCCTGGCCCTTGCCTTAAAAATAAGAAAAGAAGGATACTCTAATTTGTGTCTAGCTGGTGGAGTTGCATTAAACTGTGTAGCAAATGGAAGATTAATTCAAGAGAGTTTATTCAAAGAAATTTTTATTCAACCAGCAGCTAATGATGCTGGTACAGCAATTGGAGCTGTCTATTATATATGGAATCAATTGCTTGGAAATTCTCGTTCTTATATATTCGATAGCCCTTATTTAGGGCCACAATTCTCAAACGAGGAAATAAGAGAAGCTCTTGATAAGCACGGTTTAATTTATACGAAACCTGAAAATATTGAACACGTAGCTGCAAAACTGATTGCTGAAGGCAAAATTGTTGCATGGTTCCAAGGAAGAATGGAACTGGGTCCCAGAGCACTAGGTAATAGAAGTATCTTAGCAGATCCACGTAATCCCAATATTGCCTCTGAACTCAATAGCAAGGTAAAATATCGCGAGCCATTTAGACCACTCTGCCCAAGCGTATTGGAAGAAGAAGCAGCACATTGGTTTGATCTAGGCTCTAAGTTAATGAGTCCAGCTAAGTACATGATTTCCACGTACAAAGTTCAGCCTTCAAAAAGAGACTTGATTCCAGCAGTAGTTCATGTGGATGGCACAGGCAGAATACAATCAGTAAGTAAAGAAGGGAATCCAAAATATCATGCACTTATTAGTGAATTCCATAGACTAACCGGAGTGCCAATAGTACTTAACACTTCCTTTAATGTACGAGAGCCAATTATATGCACTCCGCAGGAAGCTGTTCGAACTTTCCTTTCTACAAGAATAGATTACTTAGCAATAGGGGATTTTTTGGTTTCCAAAGCAGATAATGAAGTAGTTTGCCCAGTTCCAGATATTCCTTTGAAAGAATATTTTGAGAGGTTGAGATAATGCAATCTGATATTAGCAAAGTCCATCAACTGCAATTCAAGGAATCCAAACAAATAACTTTATTCAGTGCACATGGGCATGTTCTTTCTATAAGACAATTTGCTGAAAAACATCTGGAATTGCTAAACAAAATTGAGCAGGGAATAATCCAGGATATGACTAGTATTCTTAGGGCAGAACAGCCTTTTGAGTTACCACATCCATTAGTTAGAACTGCAAAATATACAACTGGTTTTCAAGAGATTCCAGCAAGAAGATGCGGAACAAGATCGGCATATATTCAAAAATTAGGGCTAAAAATAAAGGGATGTAGGCCAGAAGATGCAAAATTTCCACACTGGGAACTTACAAAAGAATTAAACATCGAAACAAGTTGGCTGCCTTTTGGTGTTCTGGATGCAGAGGGAGTAATGAGGGAAATTCTTGCCTATTGTTTTACAAAAAAATACAGTTTGCCTTCTCCAAGTGAACCGTTTGCAGTTTTTGAATATGGACAAGGTGAAACACTCCTTAGCTATGGATTAGTGAGTAAGGATGCATTTGATCCTAGACTCGAGGAATTTATTGATGATAAAGGAATTACAGTTCATAGTTTAGTAAGAATTGTAAAAAGGCCAGATGCATTTGCACACATTCTTGGAAGAGAGGTGGGCCTAATAGGAATTGAATTGCAGGACTATATAGAACTAAAAACAGACTTGCTAATCGCGTTTAATTTCCGCGGAGCGTTTAGGGGAATTCTAAATAGCAATATAGGCAATGACATTGTTAGGAACAGTGCTCTTCATTCGTTATGCGATTTTGATTCCTTTATAGTATTGCCAGTTCCTTCAAGTAACGAGCAGAGTGAAATAAGGCGTTTTGTAATAAGGGCGTTCATTGAATTGATTAAGACAAGTTTACCATTTGTTGATTATATTAATTTTGATTCACAAACAACTGAAGAGATTCATCGCTCACTTTCAGCGTATTATATAGAAAAGAGTTCGTTATTCCGCAGATACAAAGATAAATTTTTGGAAAGAGCTGGTGAGTTAGGATGGGATATTACTTTTGTGGAATCCTGCATTAGAGAAGCACTTTCTACTCCAGTTTCTTTTGAGCTTCTGCAAGAGTTAGTTCCAAATAGTCATACTTTCAAGACCTTCAGAAACGAATCCTTTTACGTTCCGCATAGGTGAGCAAATGCATCGTCTAATCTTAGTTCCAAGTTGTTTGGGTGCTCCGTTTCCAGGAACGCACAAAGGCCCAAGACGTATAATGCGAGCATTAGAGAAACAATTTTCCAAAGTACCATTTAGAAAAGAGATACCTATTATTGACTCCAAGCCAGAACGCAGTAACAGAAGCCATCAACGTGCCAAGAATTTATTTGAAGTAAGAGAGGTTTGCAAAAAATTAGCTAAAGAAGTTGCACGTTCGATACGATATGGAGGAGAAATTCCAATTGTTCTCCATGGTGATGATTCTTCAGTTATCGGCACAGGATATGGATTTTCAACTGCATCAGAAGAGCCTTTTGGAATTGTTTATTTTGATGCACATGGTGATATGAATACTCCGGAGAGTACACTCAGCAGTTGTTTGTACGGGATGGGGCTAGCACATCTATTAGGTTTTGGATATCCTGAACTATTAGCACTAAATACTTCTCAACCTGCAGTCAAGGCTGAGAATGTTGTTTTAGTTGGAACTAGGAACCTAGATCCTGGAGAACAACAGCTTATACAAAGAGAACGAATAACTGTATACGCCCCACAGAATATTCAAAGAAGATTAAATCAGATGTTGCGTGAAATAGAAAGAAAATTTAGGCGCAACAACATAAGACAACTTTATCTTCATTTTGATCAAGATGTTGTTGATCCAACTGAAAGCTGCGGAACACTGACACCTGAGCCAGGAGGCATTAGCCGTGCTGAGCTTTATGAAATTGTTTCCTTTCTTAAAGAAAGATTTGAAATTGTGGCTGGAAGTTTTGGTAATTATCTTCCTACTCGGGATAGGGAAGAAAAAACACTTAGAATCATTCTTACGCTTTTGTCAATACTAGGTACAACAGGCGAGATAAGAGATTACTGTGAATGGAGTAGAAGGGAAGACAGCACAACCTCACTTACTGAAATCCAAAGAACGCAAATCGCAGCCCAGCTAGCAAAACATCATCCTGGGCGCACTGTAGTAAATATCCCACTGGGACCAGAAATAGTGCTAAAGGAATTTGTTATTCATCCTCATGTCTATCGCTCGGACATCATGGATGCTGGATTCCAGTTGGCAAAATATCTCGTTGCACATCCAGAATTATATAGCGGTAAAGTTGTTTTGGATATGGGTTGTGGACCTGGGATACAAGGAATAGTTATGGCTTTGGGAGGAGCACAACATGTTTACTTATCTGATATTTCTTTTTATGCAGTAGCTAATGCCCAAGAAAATGTGAAGAAGTTTGGTATTGAAGATAAGGTAACAGTAGTACAAGGAGATCTATTTGAAAAAATTACAGATGAAATGGATGTAATTGTATTCAACCATCCGTTTTTTCCAGGAGAACCAGAAAGAGTTGCTGCACAACCAGTTGCTGGTAGCATGTTAGCACCACCTCTTCTATTTCCAAGTTTTCTTTCCGAAGCCCCCATGTACCTTACTTCTGGGGGTATAATAATAACGTCTTATTATCATCTGGCAGGGCTATCTAATAATCCAGCTAGATGTGGCTCCCAACTAGGTTATAGAGTAGTAGAGAAAGCACGCATAGAAACACAAGTACTACAGAAAGGAGAGATTTCAATTTACGAACTAAGTTGTTAGTATATTCTACTCATTCAAAACCAAAATAAAAGCTGTGTTTTCCTCTGCCGTGAGTGCATGAACAGCATTCTTATTCATGTGAATAAAAACTCCAGGCAGCATTGGGATGTTTTCTCCTCTAAAATAACTGTTCCCTTACCTTCAAGAACATAAACAATTCCTTCTTTGGTTGAAGTATGTTCTGATAATTCTGTTCCACTAGCCATACAAAAAAGTGTAACATTATTTTTCTTTCCTTTAACTAATTCCTTACTAATTATTCCTCCTTCTGAATAAGAGATAAGTTCAAGTATATTCTTCCAGTTATTTATCATTTACTCTCCTCGTTTATAAAAAGGATCAAAATGGTGAGGAGCATAGTCTACCTTCTGTGTCTTATAGACAGTATTCGACTACATACTGAACGCTTACGCATCCAATACGCCTATTGAACCTAAGCCCAATAAGAGCGGACGTAAATGTCCTTGCATGCCAGAGCTTAACAACAAAGATCGTTTCATCTGTTCCAAAACGCTCAACTTCTTTCATTGCATTTGTTTTGTTCCAGTTCGTTTCTGTTCCCTTGTTAGAGCCCTTAAAGCCCTTGCTCTTTTATAGTCAAAGACTAAGCATGGGCAGAACTTCCTCAGGCAATTGCCCGTGACTGTCTGCTCCTCACCATATTTACTTCTCTCTCAGTATTTATAATCCTTGGCCTACTGCAAATTATAACCTTAGTTACATACCCGTCCAGACTTAGCGGTGCAAGAGAAGTACTGAAGAGAGCGCTTATAGTATATACTAAGAATAACCGCGAATTACCTAAGAAGATAGTACTTAATTTGTAATACCCTATCACATCTATTTATAAACTTTTTATATATTTATATACATATTAAATAGTTATACAATCATAAGGTAAGTATATGGGAAAGAAAATACGCGTTGGAGTTGTAGGTGTTGGAAATTGCTTTGCAGGATTATTTGAAGGCATCCATTACTATAAGGAACACCCAGAGAGAATCGTAACTGGAGTAATGCACGAAACAATGGCTGGTTATTCAATCCATGATATTGAATTTGTAAGTGCATTTGATGTTTCAAAGAAAAAAGTAGGCCAACCTTTACACAAGGCAGTTTGTGCAGAACCAAATCTAGTAAAATGGGTAACTCCTCCAAAATCAGATACAATTGTAAAATCCTCCCCAGTTCTAGATGGGGTAGGCATATACGTAAAAGAAATGGTTGAACCAATAAACTCAAGACCAATAGAACAATTAAGAAAGGAAATTCTGGAAGAATTAAGAGTAACTAAAACAGAAATAATCGTATCCTATCTTCCAGTTGGTTCCCAAAAAGCCACAGAATTCTGGGCAGAGGTTGCTTTGGATGCTGGTTGTGCATTCGTAAATTGTATTCCTGTATTCATTGCCAGCAATAGGGAATGGAGAAAAAGATTTGAACAAAAAAACCTTCCAATAATTGGAGATGATATTAAGGGACAGGTTGGAGCAACAATTGTTCATAGGGTTCTTGCAAAATTATTTAGAGATAGAGGAGTAGAACTAGAAAGTACCTACCAGTTGAACGTTGGTGGAAACACTGATTTCAAAAATATGCTTGAAAGGAGCAGATTAGAATCCAAGGAAATTTCTAAAACAAACAGTGTTCAATCCCAATTAGAAACTCCACTTCCAAGTGGAAAAATTCATATTGGCCCAAGTGATTATGTTGAATTCTTAGGAAACACAAAAATTGCATTTATCAGATTGAACGGAAAGCAATGGGGGGACAGAACAATGAATCTTGAACTAAGGTTAGATGTAGATGATAAATCTAATTCTGGTGGAATTGCAGTTGATGCAATTCGTGCAGCTAAGATTGCTCTAGATAAGAAAATTGGAGGTGCAATATATTCTGCTTCCTCTTATTTAATGAAAACACCTCCAGAACAGTACAGTGATGATCAAGCAAGGGTTATATTTGAAGATTTTATTGCAGGAAAGAGGGTAAATTAATGTTAAAGGGAAAAGTTAAATCAGATAAACTGCTTTCTTTTTTTTCCTGTATTCCATTACATCCAAATCATATTACTCTTCTTTCTGTTCTAATTTCTATTTTTGCATTTTATATTTTCCAATTCAATCAATTCTATTCAATTGTTCTATTCGGTATTTCCTTCTTTGTAGATGCAATAGATGGAGTAGTGGCACGTGCAAAAAATTTAGTTTCTAAGGAAGGGGCATTCTTGGATGGAATCTCAGATAGGTTGGTTGAGTTCTTTCTGCTACTTACAATTATACTCTATTTTGCAAATACTCAAGAGATTCTACTTGCTTCTATTTGTATCTTATTCTTCGGAACTTGCATGACTGGTTATGTAAAAGCCTATGCACACCACCAGGGAGTTCTTGAGGAAAAAGAAGCCAAGAAACTAGGAGGAATTTTAGAACGGGCTGAACGAGTAATTCTTCTATTTTTGACTCTAATTGCTTTTGTGTATTTTAGAGAATATGCGTTTTACCTATTGGTTCTAACTGCTGGACTTTCAATAATTACTTTTGTTCAGAGAATATATTTGGTTCTTACTCTTAAGAAATAGATTCAGTTTCTTCTTCAAATAATTTCCTCTGCTTAACTGTCTCTAGAGTTTTCCATTTCTTTCTTATATACGGATCCAGAGCTTCTAACATTTTCTTATCTATAAGAACTTTCCTAGTTTTTGGATCAGAAGGATAACCACTCCCAAAATCTACGCCTATTTTAGCCTTAATCTCTTCAACTCTTTTGTCTCTATTTACTTTTGCAAAAATAGAAGCAGCTGCAACAATTGGATAGTTCTCATCTGCCTTGTGCTCTGCCTCAAATCGAGTAATTCCAAATTTCTTCATTCTAGAAGCAAATACCCATCCATACCTATCTGGAAGATCAATCATAATATCTGCATTTTTATATGGTTTAATGAGCTCAGCCATTCCTTCTGCTTCAATATCGTTCAAACTTTGCCTATCCATTCTTTTGTTCAATTCACCTGCAGTTAATTCAATATGCCTAAACTTACATAATTTCTCTAGTTCAATAAGGATTTCCTCCCTTTGTTTAGCGCTTAGTTGTTTTGAATCTTTCTTGCAAATAGAATTAAGTTTTTTCTCATTATCCCGAGAGCAAATAGCAGCGGCAATAAAAAGTGGGCCAAGAACAGGGCCTCTACCCGCTTCATCCACGCCAACAAGAAAATCCATATTTTAGTATATACACCGACGGTTTTATATCAGTTCCTTTAGAACCCTATTTTCCACTATTAAATTGAATAAAATAAATAAAAATTAGAAATTAAATAAAAGAAAAAATTATTGAGGAACATTCCTCTTTTCAATTAGGATATAATCACTTACAGCCAATACAGCCTCATAAGGAATTAGAACCATTCCATCTGCTTTCTTCATCCTTTCTGCAACTTCACTGTCTGGGTTTGGTTCAATGATCAATGTCTCGATCTTTCCAGTAGTCTCGCTTATGTTGACGTCAACTAGTCTTCCAAATTCCTCACCTTCATTGGTGATAATCTTTTTGCTTGATAATTGTCTTGCGATTAAGAATTTTCCCACGTAATCACCTTTACTCTATCTTGAGCCATTTTTGTTATGGCTCAATCTATATAGAACCAACCAAATGGTTCTATACATTCTCTATTGTCTTAAAAGGTTTATAAACTTTACTACCGATTTCTTTAGCGAGGGAATTTTATGGTTGAATTAATAGGGGTTGTTCTTAACGAGACAATAGCAAAGAGATTGAAAGAAGAGCAAGTAAAAAACATGGATGTTAATATCAATATCTGCGGGTTTGAAGTAAAAGGACAGAATATGTTTGTTGATTTTGTTTATACAATGAATTATCAACCAGCAGTTGGTTATTTAGTTTTCAAAGGAAAGGTGATTGCAAAGGACACTCCTTCTGCAATTGCAAAATATCAAGCAGAATGGAAAAAGAATAGGGTGCTTTCAATGGATTTTACAAAACCACTATTGAATTTAATTAATCTCTCTTCTGGGCTGAATGGGGTTTTTGTAACACGAGCAATAAATATGCCCCCTCCAATGGTTCCTCCTCAGATAAATATTGGAGAACTAAAAAAAATTGAACCTTCTTCCTTAAAGAAAAGAAAATAATTTTTTTTATTTTTCTTAATTAGTTGCTATTTTTTTTATTTTTTCTAGAAGCTCTTCAGCTTCTTTTTCTGTTTTCCCTTCAGCAAATATTCTAATTACTGGTTCAGTTCCAGAAGCTCGGATAATTACCCATCCATCCACAAATTGTTGTTTTGCAATTTGCGGTGTCGAGAACGGGACGCGTTCTCGATCATGCTCAGGAACGATGCGTCGTTCCTGACAAGATGTGACCGATTTTCGGTCACTTTGATTTGGATAATTAATTCGCACTCCATCAATAGTAATATGCTCTAGTTTTTCTTTCTCTGCATATTTTTTCACTTTTTCCAATGCCTTTTTCTTTTCAGCTTCATCCTTTACTTCAATTTTTATTTTCTTTAAATAGTATTTTGGCAATTCCCCAACCATTTCACTTAATTTCTTCTCACAAAGAGCCTCAACCATTTTTGCAGCAGTAAGCATTCCTTCCTTTGCTAGGGAAAACTCTGGCCATATTACTCCACCAACTTCCTCCCCTCCAATTACTGCTCTTCCTTTTGCCATTTCTTCAGAGAGATATGGTGCACCAACCTTAGTATACGTAGTTTTCACTCCAAATTTTTTTCCAATATCCTCAATCATTCTGCTTGTTGCAACTGTAGTTACAATCTCTCCCAGTTTCTCTTTTAATCTAATATTAGTTGAAATTCCAAATACTTTATCCCCAATTATATATTCTCCAGTTCCATCTACAAATATTACCCGATCTCCGTCCCCGTCCCAAGCAATTCCTGCATCTGCTTTTTCCTTTTTCACTTGTTCAATAAGTCCTTTCACATTCTCCTTAGTTGGTTCAGAATTTCTATTTGGGAAATTTCCATCCAATTTCGAATTAATCTCAATTACCTCGCATCCAATTCTTCTAAATAATTCAGAAACTATTGTTCCAGCTGCCCCATTTCCAGGATCAAGAACTAATTTTGGTTTTCTCTTTTTAATTTTCGGAATATTGATTTCTTTCACTATTGCTTCAATATGGTCCTCAATTGCTTTGGAATATTTCCCCTCCTTTCCAATTTTATTCCATTCAACTTTTTTAGTACTATCCATTAATTTTTCAATCTCTTCTCCTCTTTCCCTAGAAATCGCTACTCCTTTTCCATCAACTACTTTAATTGCATTCCACTCCGGAGGATTGTGTGATGCTGTGATTATAATCAGCCCATCTAATTTCAATTTTTTAATCATAAATTCTGCAGTTGGAGAGGAAATAATTCCAAAATTAATTACCTTACACCCAGTGCTCATTAATCCAGAAACAATTGCATGTTCTAAACATTCTCCAGTAAGCCTTGCATCCCGAGCTACTCCTATTTTTCCAGATTTAAAATAAAGTCCAATTCCTTTTGCAATTTTTAGTGCAAGTAATGGATCTAACTCATCAAATAGTCCTCTTACCCCATTTGTTCCAAACAACATTATTTTTTCCCTCTTATTTAATTGACTGCGAATACCATTCAATTGTTTTTTCCAATCCTTCTTTTAATCCAACCTTTGCCTCGAACCCGAGCATTTCTTTTGCTTTTTTCACTTCAGCATAGGAATGTTTAATATCCCCTTTTCTTTCTTCAGCAAATGTTGGAGCTATGTGTTTTCCAAGAATAGAATTTATTGCATCAATTAAAGTCAATAAGCTTGTTTGTTTCCCAGTTGCAATATTCAAGGTAAGTCCAACTGCCTTCTTCTCTTTCATTGCAAGCATATTTGCCTCAACTACCTCAGAAACATAAATAAAATCTCTCGTTTGCCTTCCATCTCCATAAATCGTAGGTGCTTCCCCATTGCTCATCTTTCCAATAAACTTGCTTATTACTCCGGAATAAGGGGAGTCTGACTCCTGTTTTGGACCAAATACATTGAAGTACCTTAAACATACGCTCTCCAATGAATTCTCATTATAAAATTTAATTGCATTAATTTCGTTCATAACCTTCGAATCTCCATACGGAGAAACCGGAGAGGTGTCCATATCCTCTCTTTTAGGAAGTTCTAATTTATTTCCATAAACAGCAGCAGAGCTTGCAATCATTACCCTTTTTACATTATTTTTTACTGCTCCGTTAAATATGTGCTGAGTGCCAGTAATATTTACTTTCCAGCATTTTGCCGGATTTTTTATGCTCTCAGCAACAGAAACCATTGCAGCCTCATGGAATACATAATCCACTCCTTTTATTGCATCCCAAACCACGTCTTTAATTTGAATATCTCCACGTATAATTTCAATATCTTTTTTAATTTTCTTTAGGTTCTCTTCTTTACCTGTTGAAAAATCGTCCAAAACTTTTACAGAATATCCTTCCTTGACTAGGCGTTCTGCAATATGCGAGCCAATGAATCCTGCTCCACCAGTAACTAGCGCTGTTTCCATATACTAAACCAATTAAGTAATACCGATTTAAATCCTTTGTATTCTTCTCGATGGTTTAGTATATATTGTTCCAACTTTTTTTGTTGGAACAGGATATAAATCTTTATTTTTTAATATTCTCAAGATGCTTCTTATTATCCTCTAAGAATTTTTCAATCCCTTTAGTAGTTAATTCGTGTTTCTCCAACTCAGCATAAATGTTTGGAGGAATAGTTGCCACGTGTGCTCCAATAATTGCTGCGTCCTCCACGTGTTTTACAGATCTAATAGAAGCCACAATTACTTGAGTTTTAAAGGAATAGTTTTCATACACATTTACAATTTCTCTAATCAAATTCATTCCATTTTTTCCAATGTCATCCAGTCTTCCAACGAATGGAGAAACATAAGTTGCCCCTGCCTTTGCAGCAAGCAATGCCTGTGCAACAGAAAATACAAGCGTTACATTTGTTTGAATTTTCTTTTTCTTCAGTTCCCTAACTGCAGTGAGTCCTTCATAAGTCATTGGAACCTTGATCACTGGGTTCTTTAACCAGGTCTTGAATTCCATTGCTTCTTTTACTATTTCTTCAGCTTTGAGCCCAATCCCTTCTACACTTATTGGCCCAGAAACAATTCCTGCAATTTCTTGAATAACTTCTTTTTGATTTCTTCCACTTTTCAAAATAAGTGAAGGATTTGTAGTTACTCCATCAACCATTCCCAATTCAACATATTTTTTAATAAGTGGAACATCAGCTGTATCTATAAAAAATTTCATTTTCTCCCCTTATTTATGAGCAATTTTGAATCTGAAAACTCCTCAATCCTCTTCAAATCTGCTTTCATAAGATCTGGCATTCCTGAACCAAGAGTAATTCCTTTTCTCTCCTCAAGAGCATTTTCAAAACTAAGCTCTTTCTTCTCGCTATTACTCATCTGAGAAGTCATCTCCTTAAATTGAATCTTCAACCTTTTTTCATACGTATCCATACAAACACCTATTTCTTATTTTTTATTGAATCTTTAACAACCTTTGCAATTCCTTCTGCATCAAGCCCATATTTGTGCAAAAGCTCATAACCAGAACCAGACTCGCAAAAGGTGTCCTTAATTCCATGTCTTATTAACCGTGTATTTATCCCTTCTTCTGCAAGAACCTCTGCGATTGCACTTCCGAGCCCTCCATTTATTTGGTGCTCCTCCACGCTTATAATCAAACCAGTCTTTTTAGCCCACTTAACTATTGCCTCTCGATCAATTGGTTTAATTGTATGGCAGTCGATTACAGCAACTGAAATCCCTTTTTTCTCAAGCTCCTCAGCTGCTTTTAGGGACTCATAAACTGGGACTCCGCATGCAAATATTGCAACATCCTTCCCTTCTCTAAGTTCATTTGCTTTTCCAAGTTTGAATGGGGTTTCCTCAGTAGTAAATACTGGAGCTTTTTCCCTTTCAGTTCGTATATACCCTGGTTTTTCTCTCTTAATTAGTTCCTTAATTGCCTTCTTTGCTTGGAGAGTATCGCAAGGAGCAACCACACACATATTTGGAAGAACCCGCATAATTGCTATATCCTCAAGTGCCTGGTGAGTAGCCCCATCTGGTCCAACTGTAATCCCTGTATGCGATCCATGAAAAATTACGGGTACATCATTATAACAAACAGAAACCCGAATCTGATCCCAATTTCTTCCAGGTGAAAATACTCCATATGCAGAAACAATTGCAATCTTTCCAGTTACTGCAATTCCAGCAGCTACTCCAGCAAGATTCTGCTCAGAAACTCCAACTTGCACAAACCTTTGTGGAAATTCCTTTGCAAATAAATGAGTTCTAGTTGATTCAGAAACATCAGCAGTAAGTACCCATATATTTGGATTCTCTTTTCCCATTTCAACTATTCCTATTCCGAATCCATCTCTAGAAGGTGCCTTTTCCTTTACATTCCACAAATCTGAAACAAGCTTCATTTTTTCATTAATCATAATCATCTCCTCTTCAACCTTCTGGTTCAGCCTCAATTAATTTCCTCTCGTGTTCAAGTACTTTAATTGCTTCTTCCATTTGATCCTTCCCTGGAGGTTTTCCATGCCATTCAACCATATATTCCATAAATGGAATCCCTTTTCCAGGAACAGTTTTTGCAAGAACAATACATGGTTTATGTGGAACTTTTTTTGCTTCCTCAATTGTCTCAATTAATTTTTTCACATCATGGCCATCCACTTCAAAAACTTTCCATCCAAATGCCTTGCACTTATCTGCAAGCGGTTCAAGTGGAAGAATCTCCTCAGTAGTTCCATCTATTTGAATATTATTTCTATCCATAATTGCAATTAGATTCCCAAGTTTGTATTTGGATGCAAGAAGCATTGCTTCCCAAATTTGCCCTTCATTGAATTCTCCATCAGAAACTATGCAAAATACACTCCAAGGTTTATGCTCTGCTTTTCCTACAATTGCTGTTCCAACTGCTTGGGAGAGTCCTTGACCCAAAGGACCAGAAGAATTCTCAATCCCGGGAAGCGTGCCCCTATGTGGATGCCCCTGCAACCTGGTTCCTAATTTTCTCAAAGTCATCATTTCCTCTTTTGGGAAATACCCTGCTTCTGCAAGTATTCCATAAAGTACAGGACATACATGCCCATTGGATAGGAAGAGCCGATCCCTTGTTTCCAAATTTGGTTTCTTTGGATCATGGTTCATCTGGCTAAAATACAAAACCGTAAATATATCTGCAAGCCCAATTGAACCAGCAGAATGCCCAGATTTTGCTTCATAAAGCATTTTTATTACATCCTGCCTTATTGTATTCGCAATCAACTTTAGTTTTTTTATTGAATTTATTTTCTCCATATACACAACCACCTACATATCTTCGATTTCTCCATATTCTCTATCCACATGGTTGTGGACATTGAGACACCAGAGAATGACAATTCATTCTCTGTGCCCCAAGAATGTTTTGACATTCTTGCGGACGACGACGTTCTCGATGTGCCAGGAACGACGCATCGTTCCTGAGCATAGATTGATCCGACTTTTTTGTTGGATCAAGATACCTGCACCCATCAAATTATTTTTTGTGAACATTAATTGCATTCTCCCTTAATTTTTTAATTGCTTCAGGAATATTCCCTGAAGAAAATATTGCAGAGCAAGCTGTAAATACATTCGCACCTGCCTTGCTTGCCCTTCCAGTTGTTTCTAGATTAATTCCTCCATCTACTTCTATATTAAGTCTAGGATATCTTCTTCTAAGTTCCCTTACTTTCTCCTCTACTTCGGGAATATACTTTTGATGGGAATAACCTGGTTCCACAAACATTACAAGCACTCGCTCAACTTCAGGAATATATGGAATGAGTTTGCTTAGTTCCGTTTTTGGATTAATTACTAAACCAATTCTCCCTCCAGCTTCCTTAATCCTGGTCTTAATTTTCTCCCAGTGACTTTGACCATTCACAGATTCAATCTGAATTAAGTGCAAGTAATTTCCATCTAATTTTTCAATCCATTTCTCCGGATTCTGAACCATCCAGTGGAATGTATACTTTAGCTTGTTCGAATAGGGAAACTCTCCGATTTCCTCTGGTTTAACAGTGAAATTAGGTACAAACTTATTATCCATTACATCTACATGAATTTCAGTTACAAATTCCTTTACTTGCTCAATTTGGTCCAAGAATTCTTGCTTATTCTTAACTAATATGGCAGGGAGGATTCCAAAGTCTATCCACTGAGCCTCTTTCTTTTCCACCCCCATATTAATCCCCCAAGAAGAATACTAATTAGATAAGAGTAAAAAAGAATAAAAAGGTTAGTGGGAGCCAAGATATTTTGCTTCAAGTACTGTTCTTGATAGTTTTATATAATTCTCAGGAATTCTGATTTTTCTAAGTCCCTTTTCCAATAAGTCAATTTCGTCCTCTCCAAATGAACGAAGACCGAGGAGTGCAAGGAAATAAACTGTGCTCGAGACCAAAAATAGGATTCCGAGGATCATCAATTTCATTACTTTTTGTAATACTAGGTCTGCAAGCTGGCCTTGAGAAGAGCCTATCTGAATATTTAGCAAATGATTATCTAATAACTCAAATATTTGTTCTTTTAATAAGAATATTACAATAAATCCAATAATCCCAGCTATTAATGGTTTATATGCTTCTTTTGGGAATTTGAATCCATATATTTTATTCGAATAATAATGAATGAGTAATACACCTAATGATAATGATAGCAATGATGCTAATGCCGCCCCATTTATTCTAAATATAGGTATTAAAAAGAAATTCAATGCCACGTTTGCTATAACTGTTGCTAAGCCGACTTTTAATTCTATATCTACCCTTCTCATTGCAGCAAGAACAGATGAAGGTATTGCAAAAAGTGTTCTGATGAATAAACCCACCGTAAATAGAGAAAGGACAAGCCAACCCCCAGAATAAGCAGCTCCATATAATTCTGTCAGTAAATTCTTTCCGAAAACAACCATCATTACGATTACTGGTACTGAAACCATTATTGCCCATTTCATCGAAATTGTAGTTATTTTTTTCATCTCTTCTTTCTTTCCTTGTCCATATAGTTCCGTTATCATTGGACAAAACATACTTACAATCGATCCAGGGAATATTATTATTATCGTGGCTAAACCAAAAGCCATTGCATATATCGCTACCTCACTAAGTGAATTTTCGAGCATTCCAGTCAGCATTATTTTATCTGAATACTCAATTACAACTGCGAACATTGATGCCAGTGTTATCATCAAACCAAATGAAATGACTTCTTTTGCTAAAGAGTATTTTTCAGTTGGACTTATGGGTTTACTATCCTCCCATTTTTCACTTTCTTTTTTCAGAAGGTATAATCCAATTGGGATTACTAATAAGAACGACAGAATAAAAGCAATAGAAATTGTATTAACACTACCACCAAATTTGAGCACTAAAATAATCGTAATTATTAGTTTTAGGATTGTTTGTAATAGCTCTAATCCTTGATACTCTTTCATTTTTTTCCTTCCAGCCATCACCATCTTGTTTAACTCATGAATCTCCCTCAGCAATAGGAATATCGCAAGAATTCTTAGCGGTGTTTCTATAGTTGATTTTCCACTATATGCTGCGATATTACCAGCAAAAACAAAAATGAGTATTGAGAAGATAAGTGCAACAATCCCACCTCCGGAGTAACTCATTTTAACTAATTCTCTAAGCTTTCCAAATTTTTTTGAACCATATAAATATGGGACATATCTTCCTAATGAATTTAGAAATCCCGCATCACTAATTATGGTGAACAGTCCAAGAATGCTCAAACATGCTGCAAATGCACCAACATCCTCTTGAGCTACAAAACGAGCAAGTATTACAGTGTAAATAAAACCAGAAATTTTTATCAATAAACCTAGACTAAAGTACCATAGTGATCCCTTTGCTAAAGTTTTTGATTCTGACATATGCATTCTCTTTAAAGTCTTACTTAAAATAACTTTAATAGCTTATGAAGCTTGCTTTTTTGTCAATTTTTAAGAATTTCACTATTTTTTTAGGCACATAAAATAATATTTTCTCTACTGTAGGTGATCTTTTCCAAACGAAATGCGACATTTTTGATAAGTTATATACAACTTGAAATTCCCAAAATCCCAAACACCTTCTTAATTGTATTGCAGATACCTTCCAACAGAAGTTGTTTATTGCCTTTTTCATTTCTTTTGAGTGCTTCCAGAAAATATCATTATAATAAAGCGGGCCGTACATGGAAAGGAACATCATAAAAAATGCATCTGATGCAGAACTCTTTCCCTTGGAATTTCTCTTTGGATCCAGCCACCATTCTGTGAATCCATACTGTGCATGATAATCCGCATATAGTTTAGTTTTTGGAAATGGAATAAGCGTATTCACGGCACCGAAGTAAATTATTGACTTAGGAATTTTAGTAATTCTTTCTATGCAAACTTGAAGGTGATCTGGCGTTTCCCATGGAAAACCAATCAAATTATTGAAATGTATATACTTGTAACCTGCTTTTTCTAGCTTTTCGAATCCGCTCACAACGTCCTTATATTTATACATCTTATTCATTTTAACTAGTGATTCATCATTGAAGCTTTCAAGACCAAATGCCAGCCTACTGAATCCAGCATTTCTCATGTGCGTGAGCATCTCCACATCTAAACTATCAATTCGTAGACGTGCTGAAAATTTTAGTTCGTATTTACTTTTTCTTACAAGGTCGCAAAATACAATAATTCTCTCCTTTTTAATGAATGCCTCATCATCTTGAAATGCAAAATACCTTGCTCCGTATTTTTCTGCTAGTTCTTCTACTTCCTGGAATACATTATCTGCACTTCTTGCCCTGAATGTCCTGCCGAAAACATTATGTGAACTGCAGAATATACAATTAAACGGGCAACCTCTACTTGAAAATATGGCCCAAAATATTTTGGAGGCATTCGGATCGTCTGCTCCAGTATAATACGGACTTGGAAATGCAGAAAAATCCGCAAAAGAAATAATATCTAAATTCTGAATTAATTGGCGCATAGGTGTATAGTGGGCAGAGCCATCCTTTTTTCTAAAACAAACTCCCTTAACATCCGGGAGTTTTTTCCTTCCTAAAAAATATTCTGCAATTTCAAGTACAGTTTCTTCTCCTTCTCCTATTGCAACTATGTCTGCACCGTGGTTTAGGACCTCTTCTGGAAGGCAGTTTGCATGTGGCCCTCCAGCTACTATTGGTATTGATAATCTTCTTAATCTTTTGAAGTATTCATATGTTTGTACAATATATGTGATCGTTAATGTTACCCCGATAAAATGTGGCTTGAATTCAAGTATCTTTTTTTCAATTTCACTTTCACTTAGGCGGTTGTATGGTGCATTTGGATCTATGACTAAGACCTCATGACCTACTTTTTTCAAGGTTGCAGAAAGGTAAGCCAAATTAAGCAATATCTCGCTTGATTCCGCAGCAGTAGGTGGATTAAGCAGAACAACCCGACATTTCTTTCCTTCCATTCCACTCTCGTTTGTTTTAATTTCCTTATTAATAGCCTCTAAATCCATATGATCAATCACTCTTTCAATTCATTATTTCTATTGTCAACTTTTGTTTTTTATGATTTCAAACGTAGCGTACGTATCTTTTTTTAATTCAAATAATGTACATTTCTTAGACTGAAAGTTTTTTATATCTAGCCCCCGTAATTTATCCAATATCTAATCAAGGTGCGGTTATGAAAGATATTTTTGAAGGAAAAACTATACTTTTAACTGGGGGTACAGGTTCTTTTGGGCAGAAGTTCGTAGAAGTTCTTTTACGGGATCATAATCCTGATTTTATTAGAGTATACTCCCGAGGAGAGCTCAAGCAGGTTGAGATGGAAAGGAAGTTTAGTGATGGCAGAGTGAGGTTTCTAATTGGGGATGTAAGAAATGAGAAAAGGCTTTCTAGAGCAATGAACGGAGTAGACATTGTAGTTCATGCTGCTGCACTTAAGCACGTTCCAGTATGTGAATATAATCCCCGGGAAGCAATAGATACGAATATCCTGGGCGCAATGAATGTAGTCGATGCTGCAATAGATAACGGGGTAGAAAAAGTTTTGGCTTTAAGTACTGACAAAGCAGTACAGCCGATAAATCTTTATGGTTCTACAAAAGCAGTTGCAGAAAAACTATTCGTTCAGGGAAACGTATATAGCGGTTTCAGAAAGACTCAATTCTCTTGTGTTAGATACGGAAACGTGTTAGGAAGCAGTGGAAGCGTAGTTCCGTTATTTTTTGAACAAAGAAAAACAGGGGAAATAACGATAACTCACGAGGATATGACTAGGTTTTGGATTACTTTGGAGCAGGGAGTTGAATTTGTAATAAAAAGTATCCAATTAATGAAAGGCGGTGAAGTATTCGTTCCAAAGATTCCGAGCATGAGGATTACTGATCTTGCAGAAGTAATTGCTCCAGATGCGAAAAAAAAGTTTGTAGGGATTCGACCTGGTGAAAAAATCCACGAATTACTTCTTACTTCTGAAGATGCAGTCCATTCAAAAGAATTTGATGATTACTTTATCATAGAACCTGGATACCCATTCCGTAAGCTGGAACCACATACTGGAGGAAAGCCCCTTCCAAAAAACTTTTTTTATGCAAGCAACAGCAATACGCAATGGTTAAACAAAGATGAATTGCGCAAAATTCTAGTTGGGCAGGGTTTTTTATGAAAATGAGCAAATAATTTAAATTAAAGTACATATACCTACAAGTTATGCGTTTATTTATTTCTGGAGCAAGTGGTTTACTCGGCTGTAATCTCTCCTTTATTGCCGCGTCTATGGGGCACGAGGTGCTTTCAGGCTATAACCAGCATAAGATTGAAATCCCTGGATGTAAGACAATAAAGTTGGATCTCTTAGGGTCTAATTTTGAATCGATCAAAAAATTCAATCCTGATTGCATAATACACTGCGCTGCATTGACAAATATTGATCTTTGCGAGACAAACAAGCCTCTTGCATGGAAAATAAATGTAGATGCTACCAAAAACATCGCAAGAGTTTCAGAGCAACTCAAATCAAGGTTTATTTTTATCTCAACTGATTCAGTATTTGATGGTGAAACAGCATTTCATAAGGAAGAGGAAAAGCCAAGTCCCTTAAATTTTTATGCTGAGACAAAGGTTGAAAGCGAGAAACTCGTAAGAACACTAGAAGATTACGTAGTTGTACGAACAAATTTTTACGGGTTTAATATACAAGAAAAGGAAAGTTTTTCAGAGTGGCTGTATAACAAAATGTCTAAAGGTGAAAAAACAAATGCATTTACTAATTTCTATTTTTCACCGATACTGGCCAATAACTTGGCTAACGCCGTTATAGAGCTGGCATCTAATACATATAGAGGTACATTACACATTGCTGGACAAGGCAGGCTATCAAAATATGAATTTGCCCTTAAGTTCGCAAACTTATTCTCATTTGACAGAAATTTAGTAGTGCCTGCAAAAATGGATGGTGCTGAGGGTCTAAAGGCCATTAGGCCAAAGGATTGTTCCTTAGATATCTCAAAAGCAATAAAGCTGTTGAAAACTGAATTGTTGGATATCGATGGCGGACTCCTACTCTTTAAAAAACTTTTTGATGAAAATTATAAAAATAAGATGATTGGGTGATAGATTATGATTAAGTCATTTAAGGTAGAGAATAAATGGATAGGCCCAGATTATCCTACCTTTATTATCGCAGAAGTTGGTTCAAATTTTGATGCTAAACTAGAAAAAGCAAAAAGATTAGTAGATCTTGCTAAGCAATGCGGGGCTGATGCAATAAAATTCCAGAGCTTTATCTCTGATAAAATAATTAATGCAAAATCTTTCCAGGCAAGTTCTGAGGCTGAGTTCCAAAAGAAATGGAAAAAACCAGTGGCCCAGGTATACAAAGAGGCAGAATTCCCTCGGGAATGGCATAAAGAGATCGCAGAATACTGTAAAAAACGTGGAATTATTTTTTTCTCTTCACCATATGACAAGGAAGCTGTTGACCTTCTGGAAGAAATTAATGTTCCAATATATAAAATTGGTTCAGGGGACGTTACTTTTCTGCAGCTCATAGAATATATTGCAAAAAAAGGGAAACCAATACTAATGGGTACTGGAGCCTCAACATTGGAAGAAATAGAAGAAGCAGTTAATGTAATAAAAAAATACAATGACCAGCTATTGCTTATGCAATGTGTAACAAATTATCCTTCTGCTTTTGAAGATGCAAATGTCCGTGCAATGCAGGCCCTTCAGCATAAATTTAATGTGCCTGTTGGTTACTCAGATCATACTCCTGGCAGTCTAGTTCCAATTCTTAGTGTTGCACTGGGTGGGTGTGCAATAGAAAAACACTTTACTGATGATAAAAATCTACCAGGTCCAGACCATCCCTTTGCATTGGATGTATCTGAGTTTACTCAAATGGTACGGGATGTAAGAAATGCAGAACTCGCATTGGGTTCTCCTGTAAAAATGATTTATAAAAGCGAGGAAAGAACCAAGATTGTGCAGAGAAGAAGTATATTTGCCGCAGTAGATATCAAAAAAGGTACAAAGATAGAAGGTAACATGCTCACAATTTTGCGACCATGGCATGGCTTACTGCCAAAATATTTTGATGCAGTAGTAGGTAAAACTGCTAAAAGAGATATAAAAGCAGGGGATCCGATAACATGGGACAATGTATAGTAGTCATACCTGCCTACAATGAACAGGCTACTATTGGTTATGTAGTAAAAGAAGCAAGGAAATACTGTGATGTTATCGTAGTGGATGACTGTTCAAAAGATCAAACCTCAGAAATTGCAGGAAAAAATGGTGCCCGTGTTCTAAGAAATAAACAAAATCTTGGTTATGACAGTACACTGAATAAAGGAATCACTGAAGCAGTTAAGCGCGCCCCAGTTGTAATAATTTTAGATGCTGATGGACAGCATGATCCAAGAGACATCCCAAATATGTTATCCCTTATAAAAAAAGGCAAGGCAGATTTCGTTGTTGGCATACGGCCAAAAAAGGCGCGCTTGTCTGAAAAAATCTACGCAATGTTCACAAAACGATATATCGGCATTTCAGATCCCCTATGTGGATTTAAGGCATTTAGATCAGAGATATTTGAAAAAGTCGGGTACTATGATTCAATGAAGAGCATAGGTACTGAGTTTATGTTTGCTGCAAAAAAACTAGGTTATAAACTTGCAGAAACAAAAATAACGCTTAATAAGAGGCAGGATATACCTCGCTTCAGCATGGGAAACAAATTAAAGGCAGAAACTGCGATATTCAGTGCAATGGTTCGAGTGATAATAAAATATGCTTTATAATCAAGTTCCTCATTACTTTTTAGAAACCATTTTCCTTTTTGTTTTTTTGTAATTCCTCTTTCCTTTCCTTATGGTATTTTTCATCTCTTACGTATTTTGAATTAAGATCTACAAGCTTTGGATTTTTTTCTATGAACTCAAGTATATCCTCGAGTGTAAAAATACTGCCCTTCTTGTAAAGCGCATCATAAATTCTTTTCACGAGTTTGAAATCTTCTTCGTAATCCACAGTCAAGCGTATGCTGGAATAATCTTTTCCATAAGAGTAGTTCCCTACCTTGAAAATATTTTTCCGTTCTGAAATGTACGGGGTCACATGCTCTCTTTCGAATTTGAATTCCGCTTCTTTCCAGGCAATTTCAAGACTTTTGAAGTTAAATATTTCTATATCAAAGCCATCTGGAAATGTAGGCGGTTTTCTGTTGCACAGGTAATCCAGGTTAGAATCAAGAAAATGTTTAATCATTTTGTCTATTAAAAATGGGTCATTCAATGGACAATCTGAAGTCACCCTAACGATAATGTCTGCGCCAAACTCTTTGGCAGCCTTGTAAGTGCGATCAAGAACATCCTCTTCAGAGCCGCGATAGCATCCAACACCAAGCTCTTTCGCATATTCTGCTACCACCTGATCCCTTTCGTTATCTGTAGTAGCTATTACAATCCTATTAAGCATCTTCGAGTGCTTCAATCTCTCGATAAATAATCCCAATATCGTTGTTCCATTGAGTTTCTTCAGAATCTTGTTTGGGAGCCTTGTTGAGCCTAGCCTTGCCTGGACAATTGCAACTATCGTTACCGTAAAATCACCGTATTCATCATTTTCATTATCTTTTCTGATGTAGTTACATCTAATATCGGCCGCTTCCCTGTTTTCACACATTCAAGAAAATGTAACATCTCATCCAGGTACATCCTATTGACATCCAAGTTCTTATTATCTATAAGCGTTTCCTTTTCGCCATCATTTTTATACAATTCAAGCAATTCCCTCTTTTCATCAGCGCGATACTCCCAAACAAGTGTGCAATTTTCAAACATCGCTTCGCAGCTGCGCAAATATTTTCTGCGTAGGTAATCCACGTGTATGTTTGCCAATGCCCCATCGTACTTCATTATTATTTCTGCCATATCCTCATTAGCGATCTCCAAGTTGCTGAATTTTCCTTTGAATGATTGGATTCTGCGGGGTTTTCCTAGGAGCCAATAAGTATAATCAAATTCATGGAATGAATCAAGAACAACCCCGCCTGCTTTTGTAGCAGCGTATAGCTGGCGATAATCCCTTCCCTTTCTCATAGATGGTAAATATTGCCCAAAATAGGCCCTTAAAGAAAGCAGTTTTCCGTACTGTTTACTATTTGCTATTTCTTTAATTTTTTTTATTCCTTCAGTGAACCTGAAGTTGCATGCAACCATAGAAACAAGCAGTTTTTCCTTACAAAGCGCATTAAGTTCAGTAAAACCATCCAGATTATTTGACGGGGGTTTTTCTATGAATATATGCATGCCTTTCTTAGCACATTTCAGTGCTTGTTTTATGTGCATATCTGTTGGCGAACAGATAAAGGCAATATCTGCAGTGGCATTCTCAATTGAATCCACGTACTCTATCTGCAGTGTTCGCATCTCTGCATTTGGTTCTAATCCAACAACAGAAACCCCAAGAGACATTAAATTTTGTGCGTGCCTTTTTCCTATACTTCCAAGACCAATTACAATTGCTTTCATATTGCCCACCTCAAGTCAGCCTTTGGAATCCTGAATGCGCAATCGGTCCATTAAGCATTCTTTCAACATTCTTTTCTTCAATTGCTTTCCTTAATATTCCAAATACCTCATTTGCTGTTTCTGCATATTTATTTAAATCTCTTTTTTTGTGGCTATACGAAACGTAAAATCCTCTTGATGCAAGATAGCCTCGTTTGAGCATTTCCTGCGTAAATAATGTTGCAATCGCCTGCTTGTTTTCATATACTCGACCAACTACGTTTTTCGAATCCTGAGATTTTTGGTCTACCTCGTTTGGTCGAGTATAGCTTGAGCCAGATTTTTTATCTGGCTCAGGATATTCAAAATCAAAATGCATTATTGGTGGGAATCCAAAATCAACATGCATCCTAAGTCCGTTCTCCTTTCCTAATTTTTCCCATATTTTTCCCATCTTTGTTCCTATGGAAACAATATGCTTGGGAACGTTTTTCTCTTCCAGCTTTTTTATTGTCGCAAGCGCAGCTGTAGGCCCGATTCCTTCAGTCCAGTAAGTACTGCTTATGAAGCTTGATTGTGCAACATCCATTACTTCCTGTTTACCTACAATCGCACCCATTGGATAGCCATTGCTCATTGCCTTTCCGAAGACTACGATATCCGGGGTTACGCCAAATTGCGTGTATGCGCCTCCGATAGTCATCCTGAATCCAGAAGATATCTCATCAAATATGAGTACAGCGCCAATTTCATCTGCAATTTTTCGCACCTTGCCCAGAAAATCATTTTCTGGTTTTTTGCTTCTTATTGCTTCAACTACAATTACTCCAATATCTTTATTTTTTTCTATAATTACTTCCAATTCCTCAATTTTATTATAATGGAATGGAATTGCCGATCCCCCGAGCTCTTTTGGCACGCCGTTTGGATCCAGGCCTTTCAACAAATGATCGCCGAGCCCGTCCTTAGTCGCAATGTTTGTTGCAAGATACCAGTCGCTCCAGCCATGATAACCGCAAAATGCAATCTTATCTTTTTTAGAATACGCCCTTGCTATCCTAACTGCAACTGCCATAGATTCTCCGCCAGTTCTTGCATAACGTATGCCTCCAGCCCAAGGATTCAGGGAAATTAATTTTTCTGCAAGTTCTACTTCTTCTGGGCAGTTCAATGTTGCCATGTTTCCGTTGTCTATTCTTTCCTTTACAGCTTTATTTACGTCCTTATTCGCATATCCGAGTATACACGCACCAATTCCCATAATACACATATCTATATATTTTTTTCCATCAAGATCCCAGAGTTCTATTCCCTTTGCTTTTGAATAATAAGACGGCCATTGGTCTGGCAAAAACATCTCAGAACGCTTTGAAAGCAACTGTGAACCCCCCGGAATAAGTTTTTTGGCCTTTTTCCATAATTCCTGTCCCTTACCCATATGGTCACCTATTGTTTGAGACCTAAAGGCGTGTAAACCGCCCTGAATTGCATTGCCTTTTCTAAATGCTCAAAAGGAGTATAGAACCTATCCCCAACTTTTATCTTTTCTATTAGGCTGTTACCTGAATCATCTTCAATTTGACTTATGATAAGTGTTCCTGACTCTGTTGCTACAAATAGATTTCCATTAGCTATTCTGTAGATTATTCCTTTTTGGAATGGATGAAATGCTCCGTCACCAAACCAAATACTGCTCTTTTTTATTCTAACCCTGATTCCGTTAATAAATGTTGTTGCACCTCTATATGGGTCGTCGAAAGCACATATAAAACGGTCAATATCTTCAAGTTCCCAGCTCCAGTTTATATAACCATGAACATCAGTTGATAATCTAGGCCAATATGCACTGAGATATTCTGGTTGGCTAATCTCGTAAAACTCAGTATCATCTTCAAGTTCTTTTATGAACTCTTCAAGTAGTTCAATATATTTCGCTGCAGAATATTGCTGATAGTCTAGAGGTAAATGGCATGAGTGAGGGTAAACGTATTCTTTGAACTTTAAGATGGCGCCAGTATCTACGCCTCCATCTATTTTATGTATAACACTATAACCAATCCGTTCGCCTCTTAGAATACGCCAAGAAAAGCCGCCTCCACCGCGATCCTGTGGCAAACGTGTGCCATGTAGGTTTACAAGTTTGCCATCAAACAATTTTATAAAGCTGGCTTTAAATATCCATGTAGCTCCAATTGAAATGCCAATTGTATTGGGAGTTATTTTTGTTTTGAGGATTTTGTCATTATTTGCATCTTCAGAAACTATGAAATCTATTGATTCTGCTTTCAATACATCTTCTAGATTGCAAAAGTTATTGTTTACTCTTATTTGGTCTTTTCTGTCTCTTGGGCTTATCACAACAAAAAGACTATAGCTACGTTGTTTCAATATTTTTGCTAGACGGAACAACACCTCTCCCTGACCCATCAAAATGAAATTATCTATTTTACCAAAGCGCATCTTCTCATCACTAGAATCTTTGCTGAAAGTCCTTTAAAAACATGGTGTTAGCGTATAGCCCAAGCCACAGCACCATGTTTCATTGAATGCAAATGGGTTTTTTACCACGTTGAGCACTACGTTGGTGTTTGTCTTTCTCACATGAGGCGCCGCCAGGATCTTTTTTATCAGGCCGCTGAACTCGCTTTTGGTTTCAAAGTATTTATTCACACTCTCATCGTTGAGCCAGCCACAGTACTGCTCAGTCGCATCTTTTTCTGTAAGTTTTCTCAAGTATATGCGTTCGCCTTTGATCAGCACCTTGCAAGTTTTTTCATCAGCCATCACGTCACCAACGATAAATTCATACTATTTAGCGCCTATTTTAGCAACTAGTTATGCTCATTTCAACTGCCTCTTGAATAGAAATTCGCGATACCTCCCCCCGCCTCCCAACCAAGGTGAGAGTGCCATATATACTTGCTGATATTTTTTCTTATCCAGAGGGAAACTGCAGGCTGGAATCTCTATATGCCGTACAGAATTGGGAAATAAAATAAAGTTGCTATTCTGATGGTAAAAATAAGTTGGCTGCAGTTTATGAATCAAATGAAAATACTGTTCAATGGTTTCTCTCCCCATTTCAGATAAGCTGTGGCAATTATAAACAATGTCGGTATTGCATGCGATCTCCTGTGCGAAAAGAGACGGTACGAACACAGCATCATTTTTTGAAATATCAGATTCTGTTACGCCTCTTGTAAGCAAACTGATTTTTTTATTTGTTGCTTTTTTTAAGAAATAATACGCAAGGCATAAGGTTTCTGGGAGGTCGCAGTTTACATATCCAATGTTCGTATCGTGCCTCGTTAGTTGTAAAAATAGCCCTCCATATCCTCCGCCTATTTCCAAAACAACTGGTTTATTTTTACCGGTTTGTCCGGCCAACTCTTTAATTTTCAGGGCAAAATAATCATGCCTTGGAGTATCTACTGAGATCAAAACGTGATCATAAATTATTCCATACGGATTGCCAATCCTTGGCATGTCCAATATTGCCAAATCATTTTGTTCAGTAAATTCCTGCCATACATCCAAATCCAGGAGTATGTGGTTCTCGAGCCTTTTCCTGCCCTCTGGGCTGCTATTAACGTCTTGAAAATCAGCGCTGATTATTCCGTATGAAGCCTTATCACGGAACATGTTGGCAAAAATTCTAGCCAGTCTGTTCACATCCCCAGTATACAAGGATTTTATGTATTCCGGCTTTTTGTTGATATTAATCCACTTCCATTCTCCTGATGCTGTTTCTTTGCGTACTGTTTGAAAGAAATCCGAACATTCTTGAGCTAATGAGAGGTCTCTTTCATCTGGCTCCACTTCTCCTCCTTGGCAACCTAATGGTGCCAGTTTACCTGTAGCCTCAGGATGCGTCTGGACCTCAATTCTTGGATATGTTACCTGTTTCATATATAAACCCAAAATGTTCTTTCCTGCGCTTCTTTTGTGTTTGCACTTGAATGCAGAGTGAAATAAACATCATCCAGTTCAGGCAGTTTTTCATTTTTTGTATCAATCATCAGATCACACAATGAGATATTGCAATTATCTAAATGGACTATATTAAAAATAGTATTTAATATCCCATAATTGATAAAATATCATATTCCTCGAATTTATAATTATTGATTGTTAATACAGTACTGCACGAAACAATTATCTTCCCAAACTTTCCCCTAATTTCTGTAAGTATTTTTCCAAACTCTATGGCATCCCTTGAGATTATCACCAATGATAAGTCCCATTCTCCTGCTGTTTGTATTATTTCCACTACTCGCGGATGAGATTTTAGATATTTTACAAATCCCAGAAATTCTTCTTCACTACCATACTGCAATTTCATATTTACCCCGAATATGTTCACGAACCCAAAATTCCTTGGCCTTAGTTGAATTCTCGGGTAGAAAATCTTGTTTTTTATCATTTTTTCTATTCTTTTTTTGACTGAGTCAATACTCAGGTTTGTTTCCTTTGCAATGGCAGTAAGTTTCATCCTGCAGTTTTTCTGCAATACATCCAATATTATACAGTCTTTTTTGTCTAATTGGTACATTATATCTTAAAAAATAAGAAAAATATTTAATTATATCGTTTTTTTTAGGTAAAACCATGATAAAGTATTTAAATTCTAAAGTGCGTATCGTATTAACTAATAACCAATAAGGTGTTTTAATGAAACTATTATTTGATAAAAACAAATCTTTTGAAGAGGCCTATGCTATAAAAAGTGAAGAAAATTCGATTAAAGTTGAGATTGATTCAGAGCATGATCTTTATCTTGAAGGTAACCTATTTTATGAACTAAGAGATTCTAGGCCAAGGCGTTTTGAGCAATCAAAAATGATAAGCGAACTCAAAGAGTTATTTTCAAGAAGAACCATTCAAGAATTCATCGAAACCGTTGAAGGTGTCTATATCGGATTCTATGTCGATAAAAAAAATGAGAAAATAACTATTTTTAGTGATAAACTTAAGACTAAAGATACGTATTATCTAGAAAGTGAACACGAGGTTCATGTTTCTACTGGTTTGAATGCTTTAAGGCCAAAAGCAAAAGGCCGCAATCAGCTTGGAATCATAAGTGCACTATATCTTCACATCCCCAGAAAGCATACTATCTTTGATAATGTTTTTAGGTTAAGATATAACGAATATATAGAGCTAAAGAAAGGCAATTTTAAGCTAGTATCCTACGAAGATGAACCACTGAAAATAGAAAAATATGAAGATGATAAAATTGAAGAGTTCAAGATGCTAATAGAAAATGCAATACTCTCCCGCGCTTCTGATAAGCTTAATGTTGTTCAAATGTCTGGAGGCTGGGATTCTTCCTTTATGCTTGCTGTTTTAGTTAAACATCTCGGAAATGCTAAGGTAAGAGGAGTAACTGCAGAGTTGGTTCTACCTGATGGCACTACTTATAATACCTACGAAATAGAAAAAGTAAAGAAGATTGCAGAGTATTTTGGCATCGAACTCGATATAATAAAGGTCCATCTAGGCGATCCAAAGTTACTCGATTTATGGAAAAACGTTATTGAAGAAAAAATTTCAGATCATGCATTATATCATGCATCTGTATTCCCCCAGTTCTCAATGGCCAAACATATAAAGAATAAATACGGGGATGACGTCGTGGTCTTTAATGGGGAGGCCTGCGATTCTATGAATAATCTAGGTTTTGCACAATATGCGACTATTGCTCATGAAAATAAAGGATTTGGAGAATATTCTGATAAGATGCTCTGTTATCTATACGGCCCAACCTTTTTCAGAAAAGTACTTGATAATACCTACGAAGAGGATGTAGTATTCAAAATATTTAAGTGGTATCACTCAAAACTTACATTTCTAAACACAGAGAAAATGTCTAAAGAAGATAGAATTTTTGAATATCTCTTCTCCTTCATGTTTTCTCCGAGTAGGATTCCATTTGCACAACTTGAGAATTCCGAATTTATAAAAGAAGAAAAGTTTGCAGAGTTTAGACACTGGATCAGAACCAATTATCTAGATAAGATAATAAAAAAAGTAACCCCAGAGACTTTATACTACTGGCTTTTTATGATGTATACTGACTTCCATTGGCAGAGCCCCTCTAACATCAGAAAAGTAACTGAAAGTCTTAGGAATATTCGTTTACCCTATCTAGATTATCAGTTACTGAAGTTTTTCGCTAAGATGCCTGAGTCATGGGGAAGAGGTTTGGAAATAAATAATGTAAAATATCCTTTAAAAAGAGTTATATATGAAGGAATAAAAAGCGGAGAACTTCGTTATCCATTGGAAATTATCGAGGCTTCGGTTCAGCATGCATATAATGCCAGTTTACGTTTATGGCCACGTGAATTCCTAAATAACTCTGTAATCTCTAAGTACTATCGTGAAAAAGGAAAACTAGAACAAAGTTGCGAAGATTTAATCTCAGAAGAGTATTTTAATAAGAAACAACTAGTAAATTACGTTAAGCAATTTACAAAAGACCCAAATTCAGTGCAGTCATCCCCTTTCGAGTGGAAATTATTAACCTTTTTAATGATTGCCGAATAAAAATTACTTGTTGGTTGAATTGGGAGTGTAAAATGCCACCATTGGATAAATTGGTTTTTTTTGAAGAACTGAATCAATATTCTCGTGCTTCTATTTTAAGTTATATAAAAAAAGGATTCAAGGCCTATTTTTTTAGTATTGATAAAAAATTTGAAACTGATGCGACTATAACAAAATATATAGGAGAAGGTAAATTGGTCGACATCTCAACATTAATCTTTGATTATTCATCATATGCCCAATCAGCAGCATGCGCACATGATTCCCTAGATAAGATTTTTGAAAAATATTTTTCCTCCAGCAGATCAATAGCTTTGTTGGGAAAATTGCTAGATTTTCCGGAAATTCAGAACGTATACAAATATCAGTTGTTATCTGAACTACAAAGAATATATTTTATCCAGTTAAGAATCAATGAAATAATTAAAACTGAAGATAGTAAAGAAAATTTACTGATTCCTTCCGATCACGCCAAATTTTATACTGATCAATTTTCCATATTATCTAGAAATGTCAAGGTATTACCTGGGACTGGTTTTTCAATGTCGCTCCGGAAGTTGCCCAAATTTTTTGGAAAATCATTGTCTCTTTTTGTGCCACTAATTCTTCTGCTCAAAAAATTCGGAGGTATATCTCGATCCATCAAAAGGAAGGAATATAAGGTAGGGATAATGGATGACTACCCAGAAAATATCCTTTCAATGAACTATTTCGGAAATAATGTATTTCTTGATGATAAAGAGCTTCCAAAGAAGGATGTTTTACTATTGGTTCCTTGGAAAAAGCAAAAATTAAAGCTGGAAAAAGAAAAGGGATATCATTGTACTAGTGTTTATGACGGGAGAGAAACAATAAGTTTTTCTTTTTTAAAAAAATTACTTCTTAATTTTACCCCTGCATGGTTACAATCTTTTTTCTATTCTTTTTTCCAGGATCCGCTGGTCATAAATACTAACAAATCCATACTTTCGAATTATATTCTCTGGAATATTTTTGTTGACAATTATAAGATCAATAATTATGTTAAGCGGTTATTACCTGACAACCAATCAAAGCTCCATATACTCTCGCAAAGTGGAGTTAAGACGTGGTTTGTTTTTCCAGATAATACCTCTCATGATTCTCATTTGGACTGGGACCACTCAAAGAAAAATGTTGTACTTTATTCCTTCATGAATTTTGATAATGCAATAATCCATGGTGATATCCACGAGAGGTTTTTCAAGAAACATAGGAATTTTATCAAAAATTATATAAAAACTGGGGTTCTTTTTTCACAGACTGCTAAAGAAATCGAAAATAGAAAATTAAAATCTCCGATATTTGAACTAATGAAATCAAAGAATATGCCAAATAAAATACTAGGAGTATTTGATACTACTTTTGTTGACTATGGCCCAGTGAAGGTTGATGATGGGGTTGTTTTTGCAAACAATATCTTGAGATTGCTTAATGATTTTCCAAATATAGGAATCATATTCAAAGCTGCTAAAGAATATGAACTTACTCCCCTAGAAATACTCCCTATCTACGAAAAATTGAAATATCATCCGCGTTGTTTGTTTTTTTATAGATTCAGCAAGGAGGGTATTTCTGCCCCAGAAGTGGTTGCAGCATCAGATTTAACTATTTCTGTTTCTTATATTTCAACTACTGCTGAAGCTCTAGGTGCAAGGAAGCGCGCATTTTATTACGATCCTGGAGGCAGGGACATTGGTAAAGGTTTCTACTATAATAATTTCCCAAATTTTGTTGCGCACAACTATGAAGAACTGAAGAAACTGACTAATTATTGGTTATTCGAACAAAACGATAAGGATTTTGATAATTTTTTAAACAAATACGTAAAGAACGAAATGGATCCATACTTAGATGCAAAAGGATTTAGCAGACTGAGAAGATTGTTAACACAGTCTTCGAAAGACTTGAACGAAGTTCAAGCTGATTGAGAAGATTGCTAATAGAATTATAAACTAGTGTTTTTAGTGAATAACTTAAACACTGAATCATCTACATTACCGAAGAAATCACGAACAATATTATCCCATATTTTCTTATTTTTTGCGTACTCTTTTTCACTCATATTTGCTAGTTTATCTACACTTTCAATCAATTCATTTTCAGTACTCGCAGAAGGTCTTGCTTCTGGGTAAAAATAAAGCGGATCCAAGTCTATTGACAAATCTGATTTTACATGGATCATTGGTACTCCTGCTGCAGCAGCTTCAATACATGTAGCTGAGCTAGTATAAATCAAGATATCGCTTTCTTTTATTAGTTCTGAAAACGGTCTGTTAGCTACTTTAACATTTTGGGGTAATCCAACATTTAGATGTTTTGATATTTTTTCAAAAGGTATTAGAGGATGGTTTCTAATTGTGATATTATACCTTTCTTTGTTTCCGAGTGCTCTCACTACTTTCAATATTAATTCAATTGCTGTCTTTCCAACAGTCGGAGTAACTAAAATGTTAATCCTATCTCTCTTTTCTTCTGGCCTTTTTATTTTTTCTACCTTTTGACTAATATACTTTATAGCCCCCCCTTCAACTACCTTCTCTTTTGGATAACAGGAATTAATGAATACCTCTCTAGGATATTTTCCATTAGTTACTATTCTATCCGGGCTAGGCATAATCTCTGCTTCTTTTTTTGAAAAGAAATGGCTTAAGGACATATCAGAAAAAACTGCATGTTGGTATCCTATCTTGTAAGTATCTGGGTAGAATTCATGAAATGAGTAAGATAAAACTTTTTCCCATGCATGATTTTCATAGGTATACACAACAGAATCTATCAAGAAGTTACTAGTTCTCAAGCGCTTTACAAAATGATAAAACATCATGCCAAGTGCCGCATGTCCATCTACCCAATCTTGTTTCATATCCTCCTTTATTATTTCAGATATATCTATTTTTTCAAATAATGGATAGTTTTTATTTCCATGCATATTTGGTAAAGTTGATAAGAATACCTGAAGAACATCTGAAACTGAAAGAAGGGAATGTGGCGTTAGAAAAATTTCCTTAGATTCCATCATCGTCTCTATGGTTTTTTTATAAGGCATAACCCTCCAGATCTGAGGTACAATAACAACGTTTTTTCTTGTTTTTAGGTATTCCACAAGATTTCCAAAGTAGCTATCAGTATATCTACCTTCTTTGTCAAAAGAACGTCTGTCAACAAAGGTATGGACAAGCAGTAATGGCTCATTTTTATTGATGCGTTTGTGCATCTTGTAAATATATTTGCTTACGAGTATTCGATATATATTATACGCAAGAAAACCGCATTTATGAAACAAGAATCCTCTAATATCTTTAAGGAATTCAAGAGAAGACTCAATAGGATTCTCGATTAGTTCTACATTTTCTGCTATGGTATTTTTCATTATTGTTTTTCTTACTGCCTTATTTTCGATTAAAATAATCAGGTTCTCGTTTTGGCATTTATCATTAATCTCTTCAAATAATTTAACATAACATATATTGAGTAGAGTTTTTGATACAAATGGATTTTTTTCTGATACTCTAGTGGCCCACCACATTAGTGAATTATTTTTTACACTCAGTTCACCAACATAATCAATATACTGCTGACGTAAGTTGTGGGCTATTTTCTGCAACATGGCTGCAGTTTCTATTCTAACCGTGTCAATTCCAATTACTTTCTCTATTAGAATAAGTTTTGATACGTCTTCCCCCAAATAAACCCATTTAAACTCTTGACCCTTTAATTTTTTTAAAGCCCGATTAACAGCATATCCATCCGGAGAACAAATTATTCTTTTGCCTTTTCCAAAAACCAATAAACCACCGACACGTTTTAAATAGTTAAAACGATATGCTTTTATTCTAAACTTGCCTACTTTTTAATAAATATTTATGTTTTTGGTGAGGAAAGAATGAGAATTATCGGGATTATACCTGCAAGATATGGTTCAACTAGATTCGAGGGAAAGCCATTGATTAATATTCTAGGAAAGACCATGATCCAAAGGACGTATGAACAAGCAAAAAAGTCAGAACTCATAGAAGAAGTTTATGTTGCTACTGATGATGAACGAATTAAGCAGAATGCAGAATCCTTTGGCGCCCAGGTTATTATGACTTCAAAAGAATGCGCATGCGGTACAGATAGGATCGCAGAAGCAGTTCAGCAACTTGGCTTAAGTGATAATGACCTAGTCGTTAATATTCAGGGGGATGAGCCCGTGGTTAATCCAAGTTCTATTGATGCTGCGATAAAGCCTTTTTTGTCAGACCCTACTTTGAAAGTTACAACATTGGCCATAAAAATAAAGAACGCATTAGAATATTCAGACCCTAGCGTTGCGAAGGTAGTAACTGACAAAGATGGTTTTGCATTATATTTTTCAAGAGCTGGGATACCCTACAACAGAAGCAATCATACTGAAGTGTATAAACAGCTTGGAATTTATGTCTTCAGGAAACATTTCTTAGTTGAATTCTCAAAAATGAAACCAACTAGATACGAGTTAACTGAGAAGTTAGAGCAACTACGTATAATAGAAAATGGGCATAAAATAAAGGTAGTTGAAACGGATTACGACTCACCATCCATTAATGTTCCTGCAGATTTGGATACAGTACTGGATTTTCTAAAGAAAGGCAAATAACTATTCTATTATCTGCTAAAATGGAAAAATATATAAGAACTCTCCATGAGATTAATAGCTATGGTAGATGCTATAAATAAAGAAATCTCTCTAAAAAATTTCAAGATTAGCAATAGTTCTCCAATTGTTCTAATCGGAGGGCCATGCGTTATTGAAAGTGAAGACCATGCAGTTTTTATGGCAGAGCAAATATCAAAAATAACTACCCGCCTTGAGATTCCATTTATCTTTAAATCTTCATTTGATAAGGCAAACAGAACTTCTGTATCTTCCTACCGTGGTCCAGGTTTAGAAGAAGGTTTACGAATATTAGGGAGAATTAAGAAAGAGGTCGGAGTACCAGTGCTTTCTGATGTTCATGAAATTGAACAAGTAAATAAGGCTTCAAAGATTCTGGATGTTCTTCAGATTCCTGCTTTTTTATGCAGGCAGACTGATTTGCTTTTGAGTGCTGCAAAAACGAACTTAATAGTCAATGTTAAGAAAGGGCAATTTTTGGCCCCTTGGGACATGAAACACATCATTGATAAATTAGAGTCCCAAGGAAACTCAAAGATAATGTTGACTGAGAGGGGCACTTCCTTTGGCTATAATAATTTAATCGTTGACATGAGATCATTGGCAATCATGAAAGGTTTTGGATATCCAGTTGTTTTCGATGCTACTCATGCGGTACAGCTTCCAGGTGGAATGGGAAGCTCTAGTGGCGGTCAAAGTGAGTTTGTATCTGTTCTTGCAAACGCAGCAACTGCAGTAGGCATCGCAGCACTATTCCTAGAAATCCACGATAACCCTAGTAAAGCAAAAAGTGACGGACCAAACATGGTAGATTTGAATATGCTTAAAAGTATTCTAGAAAGAATCAAGAAAATAGATATCATTACTAAAGAGTGAGATGATTATGGATTACATTGAAGAAGGAAGACGTGTCCTTTTAGAGGAGGCAAATGGCCTAAGGGGCGTTGCTGACAGGTTGGATGATAGTTTCAAGAATGCAGTAGATCTTATTAATATCTGCAAAGGTAGAATCATTATTATTGGAATGGGCAAGTCCGGAATCATAGGACGAAAGATCGCAGCCACGTTGGCTAGTATTGGTTGTCCTGCATTTTTCCTTCATCCGTCCGAAGCAATTCATGGGGATTTAGGAATAATTACAAGGGAAGACCTGGTCATATTGATTTCTAAGAGTGGAGAAACTGATGAGATCAAAAGTTTATTACCAACATTGAAATCGCTTGCAATACCAACAATAGGTATTGTTGGGGATCCGAAGTCAACATTGGGACAAAAGTGCAACATTATGCTTGATGTAAGTGTTCCTAGTGAAGCAGATCCAAATAATTTAGCACCAACAACAAGCACAACCGCAACCTTGGGTATGGGAGACGCGCTTGCAGTAGTATTGCTTGAATTGAGGGGTCTCAAACCAGAGGATTTTGCTCTGCTTCATCCAGGAGGTAGCTTAGGTAAAAGATTGACCATAAAAGTAGAATTTTTAATGAAAAATGGAGAAGACATACCAAAAGTTCTTCCAAATACTACCTTAAGAAATACTCTTTTTAGATTTACCAAAACTGGTTTTGGGATTGCTGCAGTAGTTGCTGAGAAAGATAAACTACTAGGTGTATTTACAGATGGAGACCTGAGAAGACTAATGGAAAAAGAACCTAATTGTTTGGATATGGAAATATCAAAATTTGTGAGGGCCAATCCAAAAACAATTGAAAAGGACGATCTAGCATATACTGCTTTAAAGAAAATGGAGGAATTCCACATCACTGCCCTAGTGGTAGTAGATAAGCAAAACCAAGTTAAGGGCATTATTAGTATCTATGATATATTACACGCAGGTATACGGTAGGTGTTCAGAATGGAAAACAGCAGTCTAAAAAAAATACAAGCAATATTCATGGACGTTGACGGTGTACTAACAAATGGAAAGATTATTCTTGGAACTAACAATACTGAATTAAAGGAATTCAATGTTAAAGATGGATTAGCAATAACTATTGCTAAGAAACAGGGTTTGAAAATAGGTTTTATTACAAGCAGAACAAGTGAAGTTGTAGAAAGAAGAGGCCGGGAGTTAGGAGTAGACTTTTTGTTTCAGGGAGTTACAGACAAACTCCTCAAATTAAAAGAAATAGGTTCATCTAAGAATATTTCATTAGAAAATATTTGTTATATTGGAGATGATTTGCCTGATTTAGATGCATTGCTGGCAGTTGGTTTTTCAGCAACTGTTTCAGATGCATGTGAAGAAGTGAACTCTCGAGTTGCATTTGTTTCAACTAAAAAAGGAGGAGAAGGCGCAGTACGAGAAATTATAGAAACAATCTTAAAAGCGCAGGATAAGTGGATAGCAAACAAAAGCCCGGGGGTGTAGTGCATTATGTCTTGTTATTTGTGCGGGGGCAACAGTTTTGAAATAATTTTTGAGTACGATAAATTAGATAAATATGAGGAGGCCGTAATCGAAAAACAACCTGATTACTCCAGAAAGTGGGTACGGTGTCAAACATGTAATCTTGTTTATAGTATAACTAATTTCGTTGGCGACATCAATTTCATTTATTCAGGTAAGTATAGGTCAAAAGAATTTAGAGGAGAAACCCCAGAAGAGATGTTTAATAAAATTAGTTCTCTCCCAAAAGATCAATCTGAAAATCATTACAGGATACAGTATTTAAAAGAAGCTTATGATCGCATCAATCCAATGTACTTCAATACAACTAAGAAAAAGCAGGACATTAAGAAAATTCTTGATGTTGGTTTTGGTTTTTGTATTTTTTTAGGTGAATATATATCGCCAGGATGGGAGGGATATGGTATAGACCCAGATGCTAGTTGTTGTGAATTTGCAAGCAAAAAACTTAATATCAATACCCATAATGGTTTCTATAAAAAAGGAATATTTAATATTAAATTTGATGTTATAACTCTGATTCATGTTTTAGAGCACTTTAAAGATCCAATCACTCTATTGCGTGATATTCATACTGACCTAGATGTTAACGGATTGGCGTATATCGAAGTTCCTGATGACGTAGAATTTTATCTCTTTGATAAAGATCATGATGAGTTTAACTCCTGTCACTATTATATGTTTAATCTACCTTCGCTTTCTAAAATGCTAACTATCGCTGGTTTTCGTGTAGTTGATGCAAGAGCTATTTTAAATAGTAGAGGATACAGGAGAATAATGGCAATAGCAATAAAAGATAATCCTTCAAGTGTGATATAAATGATACCAGAAAATAATGAAATTAGATTTGAAACATGCTCAAAATGTAATTATAATTGCATTATTTGTCCCAGAGCAACTTTTCGTAGAGGGCTAGAAATAATGCCTACTGAGAAGTTTAAATTTTTGTTTGACAAAATAATTGCGGAAACAAAACAATATAACACCATAACTTTCTCTGGCTTTGGAGAACCATTACTTGATCCAGATCTTGAAGAAAAGATAAAACATACCAGAAATAAGAATTTTGATGTTTTAATTTTATCAAATGCTTCTATTCTAACACTAGAACGATTTGAAAAATTAGATAAGTTGGGTGTTAAATCCATCCGAGTAAGTTTTTACGGAAATACGGTGCAAACATATAATAATGTGCATCGACCCCCAAATGCAGAATTATTTCCAAAAGTTAGAGATACTTTGGTGAAAATATCAAAACTAAAAAGGAAAACCCAGCTTTTATTTACTTATAATATCATTGATGGTGTAAACGATAAGGAAGTAAAGGATTGGATTGCTTTTTGGGAACCAAAGGTTGATTTGGTTGAAGTATGGAGACCCCACAATTGGGTTGATGGGAAAGAGTATCGAAGAGTTCAGACTGATAAACTAAAGACCTGTGGCCGCCCTGAAAAAGGTCCTTTACAAGTGCAAATTGATGGAACAGTAAATATGTGCTGCTTTGATTACAACGGTCAATTATTGCTAGGAGATCTAAATACTCAGACTTTGGAAGAAATATTCTCTTCTAATAACTTTAAGAAAATTAAAAATTGTCACGATACTGGAGCTTTCGAAGGAAGTGATCTAATTTGTGAAAATTGCGATCAGCGTAATTCAGTAAAATCTGATGTAATGGTACATAACTCTAAATTTGACATAAAGAAACGGGTAGGAAAGGTATCTACAACCTATTCAGCCTTAACAGACTGATAAGCATCTTCAGATAGAAACGTTTTTATTATTTTTCGACATTTTCTATTTAATGGAAATCAAAAATTTATTTAATAATGTTAACTTAATAGACTGCACGTTACGTGATGGCGGACACTTGAATAACTGGAAGTTTTCAAAGGAGTTCGCCTCCAGAGTATATTCCGCAATTGCAGAGTGCGGTCTTTATTGTATAGAAGTAGGATACGTAAGTAGCAAAGGCACATTTCCAGATGCAGGAATATGGAGATTCTCGCATGAGGAAGATATTCGTTCCATCGTCCCACCAGGTTATCATACTAAGGTCGCAGTAATGGGGGACATAGGAAAAATTGATCTCGATAGTTTTATTGATAAGGAAGATAGTATTATCGATCTTGTTAGGCTTGCATTTTACCCTGGCCACATCTATGAAGCGCTTGAGCTCGGAGAGCAGGTAATGAATAAGGGATATGAAATAAGCCTGAATTTAATGGCGATAACTCATTATTCCCAAAAAGAACTTGAGGAAATCGTCTCGCTTGTTTATAATTCAAGAATAGAAAATATTTTTGTTTCAGATAGTTTTGGGTCTCTGCTCCCAAATCAGGTAGGGGACCTTGTACGGCTTTTCAAAAAAGGAACAGGAAAGGAAATCGGTTTTCATGCGCATAATAATCTTGAGCTTGCCTTTGCGAATTGCATTCGGGCAGTTGAATCTGGAGCATCATTTATAGACACTACAGTCTATGGGATGGGAAGAGGCGCAGGAAACCTACCTCTAGAAGTAATTCTTTCTTATATAAATCATCATGAAAATGGCCATGTAAATATGATCCCATTACTTGAATTAATTGAAGATGAATTTATTGAACTTAAGGATGAAATGAAATGGGGCTATAACCTGGAATATGTTCTTTCTGGAATCCTGAAATGTCATCCAACTTATGCATCAAAACTGATCCGAGATAATAAACTAAAGATACGAGAGATCTGGCCAATACTTATCGGCATAAGTAAAGAAAAAACAATTGAATTTGACAAGAAGCTATTGGATAAAATGCTTTCAAAGAAAGTATTGCCTTCTGTTGGATCTGGTTTGGGTCATGAGGCCGTGGATTTTGCTTCAATAGCGTCAACACATGTTTCTTTAGAGAGTCCAGTATATTTGGAGAGACACAAAGGAAGGGACTTTTTGATCCTAGCCCAGGGTCCTTCGCTTAAGCGTAATATAAAAAGAATCCTCGCGTTCGTTAAGGAAAACAACCTCATTGTGCTCGGACCGAACTATTTGGAGGGTTTAATTACTCCGGATTACCATGCATTCTCTAATTTTAAACGATTTTCAAGGTATATCGATTTTGTAAGTCCAGAGTCAAAGCTTCTTCTTGGTTCCTATTTCTCAAATGAAGTTGTACGCAAATATACAAACCGGGAGTTTGAACGTATTCCTTATGTTGATGATCCTTCTGCCGAATTTGACATTAAAAATGGTATTATCCAAACAAACTGCGGTACAGTTTCTGTATTGCTCATTGCAGTTGCAATTGTAATGGGCGCAAGAAAGATATATATCGCTGGTTTGGATGGTTATAAATCAGTAGATGGCAATGCAACTCATTTCTATGATGAAAAAGAAATGCAAAAAGGTCGTGAACTTGAAACATTGCATAACATCTGCACTAGGTATCTTGGAGAGATAAAACAGTACCAGCTTTTGCATGGAATGGAGCCCTTTAAGGTAATTACTCCAACATCATATTCTAAACATTATGAGAAAATAAAGGGATTCTAATAAATCGGAGTATTAAATGAATGGTAATCATATGTATCCAGATAACAAAGAAAACTGCAATATTTGTGAAGGCTCCACTTTCAAAAAAATTTCTGATCGCGTAAGGGAAGCTGATACTTGGAAAATATATCAATGCCTTTCCTGTGGACATATCCAGTTGTTTCCGCGTCCAACTATAGAAGATGATAAAAAATTTTATGATACGGATAGTCAGGAAAAATCTATAAGACAAAAGGTTGATGTAAAAAACTTACAGGATTCATTTACTACAGATACGTTGCGTAGGGCAGACCTAATTTCCTCGAAATTTCAGAGATCGCTCTCCATTCTAGATATCGGTTGTGGCTATGGCTTTTTTGTTGAGGAACTCTCGAGGCGAGGTTATCCAGTAAAAGGAATAGAGATAAGTAGAGAAAGGAAGGAGCTTGCAAAACAAGTTACACATTCCCAGATTTTAGATATAAATCTTGCAGTTAATTCCTCTAAGATCACTCTTGAAAAACAGGACATAATCACCTTATTCCATGTACTGGAGCACATGGCTGACCCAGTCTCATTTTGCAAAAATGTGAAAGAATTCCTCAAACCAAACAGTTGTTTTATTGTTGAAGTTCCAAACGTGGAGGAGCTTCTTTTGGAAACCTGTCCAGCATACAATTCATTTTATTGGAATAGGCCACACTTAAATTATTTTAGTCATAAGAGCCTCAGGATGGTTTTAGAAAGAGTCGGATTCACGAAAATAAATTTATTGTTCGTTCAGCGGTACGGAGTTGAAAACCTATGCAACTGGCTCCAGAATGGAAAACCCCAACTTGAAAAACCAATCCTAGCAATATCAAGTAAATACCGATGGTTAGAAGATTATTACAGAGATTATCTTGCTAATCAAGGGAGAACAGATACTTTAATTGCTTTGGCATATAATTCATTATAATGGGGTTAGTCTAATGGGAAAAAACGTAGTCATTCTTGAATTTATTGATGAAGTAGAAGCATTTTTGAAATACTGTAAGAAGAACAATCTTTCTTCTAATAATTTTTTGATAATCGCGCTTCAACCATCAGTTCAGGTATTTCTAAAAAAATTAGGGATTAGCTACGAGAATACCATTCCATATCTCCCAAATGAATCTCATGTTCGAATATTGTTAAAGTCTGAGGAATGGATTCAGTTTTTGAAAAGCAGATTAGCTCTGAAGGATGGAAAAGAGCTCAATGAGACATACAATAATACCTTTCTTTTTTATACTCGTTTATATATTATTCATTTTATTTTTGATATTGAGATACTGTGTAATATCTTCAAAAAACATAAAGTTGATTCAATATTCGCATGTGTATATACTAACGATATCAGTCCTCATGATCCGCCAGTCATTCAAGATTCTGAACGATTTATCGGAGCAATAGCTAAAATATTTTCAGAAACTAAAGGGGTTCTTTTCACTAAAATTCCAGTTTGCGTAGTAAAAAAAGAAACCAAAAATTTAAAAACTAAAAACTCCCCAGATCAGTTCCGTGAATTTTCAGAGGCTATGATTTCAAAATTTTTTAGAATTTTATGGAAGAATTATTTAAAAGGGAAAAAAGTAATTCTACTGGCTAGCAGCGGATACAATGTTGGAAAAATGGCACGGAATGTGAGAACAGATTTTCCAGATGTTAAATGGGTTCTTCTTTCTGGTAAAAAACCCTCTTTCAGTATGGCTACTTTTTTGGCAGAAAGACTGCTTTCAAAAGATCAACTGGACATAAGAATACCCGTTAAAATACTTGAAGAAAATAGCGCAACTTCTAGATATGGATCTATTCTAGAAAAGCTAATAGATACTTTTATTGAGGATCTCGAAGGAGAGTTGTCCGAACACTTTTTTTATGAAGAAGTGAATTTTGTCGATTTTTTTTCTGAGAAAATTAGGAAAGATTTAAAACCATTCTTGCTTATGCTTTGTAGGGCATCATTATCTATAAAAGATATTATCTCTTCTCTGGAAATTAAACTTTTAATTTCACCTTTCGCACGTGAAAGAGCGTTGATGATCGCAGAACTTTGTAGAAATAGGGGCATTCCAGCTCTCTTAGTTTCACATGGAACAGTAGTAGAACCAAAGAATAAATCTGAGGAGATTGAATTGTTTCATATGGGTGAGACATTGGATCTCTCTAACGTGTATACTCATGTGGCTATCCAGACCCCATTGCAGGCTGATCATCATTCTTTCTACAAGCCGATGAACACGCCCATAATCACAGGCAATCTAATATTTTCTAAAGTAGATCTAAAAAGAAAAATGGAGCTGAAAGAAAAATTAGTTGGTAAGGAAAACATGTCTAAAAAAATCCTTCTTTATCCTGAAAGCACAAGACCTCGGTGTAGTACGCGGGCACATTTTTCTCAGACTTTTGATGAATTTGTCCAGTCAATTTCTTCTATGTTAATTGCGCTGGATAACCTGGAAGGTGTTCATCTAGTTGTTCGCTTACATCCAGGGATTGGGAACGGAATTTCTACAGAAGAACTTAAGTCCCTCCTTCCATATTCAAAAAATTTAACTATATTAAAAGGAGATACTCCTTTTTCAGATGTTCTTGCAATTGCAGATTTAGTAATCAATTTTTCTTCAACTGTTATTGAAGACGCCCTTCAGAATAAAATACCAGTAATTTTATACGATAATACTAAGAGATATAAACATATTAAGGATGCCCAAAAACTTGGCGAGAACATATCTCCAAAATTAAGTGCAGTTTATTATATCGAAAGTTCTAGCTATCTAATAAAAGGGCTTAAGTGGATCTATAGCAATCACCTAAATTCTGTCAATCTTCCAGAATCACTATTCGATAAGTACATTTATGACCGATCCGCATATTCTACATTTATCAAATTTATCTCTGATGCAGTTAGTACGTGATTGCATTACACATTATACACAATAACCTTATTTTTATAAATGCTTTTAATTATATCCATTTTAGAAGTGTTATCATGAACGTATTACTTGTTATAACTAATCTTAATGGATTTCATGAGGTTCCCTATTCTTATGGACTTAGTAGTATTGCAGCTTATGTTCAGAGTAAAGGACATAACGTAGAAGTAGTTGCCATTCGTAAAGATGCTGAATTTGCCAGATTCGTAGAATATGTGAAAAATTTTAAACCAAAAGTAGTTGGCTTCACCTGCGTTTCTTCCCAATACCAATTTGTAAAAAAAGGAGCTAAACTAGTTAAAGAGATTGATAAATCTATATTTGTAGTCGCAGGAGGAGTGCACCCTACAATCTATCCAACTGCACTTTTAAAAAGTGAGGATATAGACGCTTTTTTTGTAGGGGAAGCTGAATTTGCTTTTTTGGAATTCTTAGATAAAGTTGAAAAAGGAGAAGATTATACAGCAGTTAATAATCTTGCATATAAATCATCTGGAAAAATTGTGATAAATCCACTCCACCCCCATATTGAACACCTAGACAGTATTCCGCATCCGTTAAAAGATAAGTTTTTTGCAGAGTATATCGAAAAGAATGGCTGTGCACCATTCTTTTTTTCCCGTGGTTGTCCATTCAACTGTAGTTATTGCAGTAATCACGCATTAGCTAAGGTGTATAACATTCCGATAAACAAGCCAAGGTTTAAGTCTGTTGATGCATGTATCGATGAAATAAAGAAAGCAGAAGAAGTTTTTGCTTTTGACAGAATTACAATCGATGATGATACATTCGGATTGGATCAACTATGGTTATCTAAATTTTGTGAAAAATATAAGAAAGAAATAGGAAAAAAGTTTATATGTTTATTGAGAGCTAATGTTATTAATGAAGATTCTATTAAGCGACTTAAGGATGCAGGGTGTGTACGTATACAATTTGGAGTTGAGTCCGGTAATGAGTTTGTAAGAAATAAAATAATGAACAGAAATCTATCAGAAGAACAAATAATCTCTGCCTTTGATCTCTGTAGAATGTATGGGATAGAAACTAATGCAATTAATATAATCGGAGTTCCAGGAGAAACAGAAGAAATGATAATGGATACGGTTCGTTTGAATAGAAGAATAAAACCAACTCATAGTGGAGTTAATATATTTTATCCGTATAGGGGGACAGTTCTTGGAGATTATTGTTTTTCTAAAGGTTTAGTAGACGAAAGTTTATACAACTCTTTCTCTAATGAAAGAAGAGATACCGTTTTAATGTATCCAGAAGAACATAAAGCCAAGTTAAGATATTACTATAAAAACTGGGACATTCTTGTTGACCCATATAATCTATGGAAAAGGCTAGTACTTCTGCTCAGAGATCATAAAATAGTTTACTCATCACTCAAGAAATTAAAACGCGGTATACGCCCTAAACAATAACGTATTTAAAGAAGAGGTTAATATAATCATCCATGTTTAAAAATATTCTCTGGTGGACAAATGCATGTCGTAGATAATTTTAAACTCTCTGATTATGGTTTCACTATTCTTCAAATTGAAACAAATGACGTATGCAATATGAGATGCAGTTTCTGTCCTTATTCACTTCGGAAAAATAATAATACTACTCTTCCAGAAGATCTGGTTTTCAATATACTTGATTCCATAGATCCAAATGATGAAAAGTTGGAGTATATTTGTTTTAGTCATTTTAATGAACCTCTGTTAGATACGAGAATCTTTAGGTTCATATCCTATGCTAAGAAGAATGGTTTCAAGGTACTTATAATTACTAATGGTTTGCTTTTTGGTTCTAAAGAAATAAGCGAGAGCCTTTTAGATGCAGAACCAAAGTACATCAAAATATCCTTCCAGACAATTAGTGATAAAACGTTCAAAACCCGGGGGGCTACCCTTCCTTTCACCACGTATAAATCCAATGTTTTCAATTTCCTTAAATTAGCACTGGACAAAAAATGCAAATCAGAAATAACAGTTGATATTGCATGTAATTTTGTTAATAAAAGAGGTAAGGCTATTAAAACTGCCCTTGGGCTTGAATACGGGGATCCTTCGGTTCCAGATTCATTGGCTGAGATACAGCCTGACCTCATGAAGTTTCTTAAAGAGCTTCATGCCCATGATCCTCGTTTTTATTTTGATTATGATGGAATCGCCAGAACCTTAAACAAGGCATCCTCCAATTACCTTGATCAAGTCGGAATACTCTTGGCAAATAATATAAGATTAAAAATAAAAAAATTCATATTCGGAAGAAGGCTTTCTTCTTTCCATCCAGTTCGTTCTGGTAAACCATGCGGAACCAGGATACTAGGTATTCGCAGTGACGGCACAGTAGTTCCTTGTTGCCTTTCATATGATGATAAGCTTATACTAGGCAACATCAAAGAAAATTCCCTGTCTTCTATTTTAGAAAGAAATAAAACCCTTATAAAACTGATAAAAGATGTTGGCGGAGACAAACTTCCATATTCTTGTAAGGTCTGCCAGGGTGCACCAACAAAAAGAGGTGCATTATTTCTGAACACACTCCGCCCTTTAAAACGCAAACTTTCTGGTAGTAGTAATTTTAAAGAGGGGGTATGATGGACAAATTCGTAGCTCTTGTTCCAATGAAAGCACACAGTGAACGTGTGAAGAACAAAAATATCCTGGAAATCGGAGGAAAGCCGCTTTTTTATTATATTCTTGAAACACTTGAAGATTGCGAGTACATTTCAGAAATATGCGTGGATACAGACAGTCCGGTAATTAAGGATAAAATAAAGCACGATTTCAGGAATGTAAAAATAATAGATAGGCCAGCGAATCTTGTGAGCAATTCAGTTTCAATGAACCAGATAATAGCGCATGACCTTACTCAGGTAAAAGGAGAACATTTCCTGCAAACCCATGCTACAAACCCGCTTCTAAAACCAGAAACAATAGCCCGTGCAATTGAGTTCTTCCTTTCCCACAAGGAATATGATTCTCTTTTCTCAGTAACTAGGCTTCAGAAACGCCTTTATAACTCCAAAGGAAAGCCGCTCAACCATGAGATCGGAAAGATGTTAAATACCCAGGATCTTGAACCAATATACGAAGAAAACTCATGTGTTTTCTTGTTTTCAAGGAGTTCATTTAACTCCAACGGCAGGAATAGGATCGGTAAGAAACCAGGAATGTTTGAGATAAGCAAAGAAGAATCAATAGACATAGACGATGAATTCGATTTCAAGCTTTCAAAAATGTTAATAGAATCAAGGTTTTAAGGGTTTTAGCATTCCGTATTTCCTCAAATAAGGATTTATTTAAGCTTTTCGTATCATATTTCTACTGGGTTTTCATTGAATAATATTAAAGTAGTACTCTTATGTGGTGGGCGGGGGACTAGGCTTAATGAGGAAACAGAATTCAGGCCAAAACCTTTAGTTCCAATATGCGGAACACCCATCTTGCTCCATATTATGAATCACTATTCACACTATGGTTTTTCTAATTTTGTACTTTGTTTAGGCTATAAAGGCAATATGATAAAGGACTATTTTACCAAAAATCCTCAAAATAACTGGGGTATTGAATTTGTTGACACTGGATTAGAATCACAAACCGGAACCCGTATAAAATTAGTTGAAAAACATATTACTTCAGATTATTTTCTTGCAACATACGGAGATGGAATTTCTAATGTGGATCTCCATGCTCTTGTTGACTTTCATAAAACCAAGGGAACTGTCGCAACCTTAACTGCTGTTCACCCTCATTCAAAGTATGGACAGATCAAGGAAGGCCCAAGTTCGTTGATTGAAGAATTTGTAGAAAAACCAATTCTTAATGATTATATAAATGGGGGGTTTTTTGTTTTTAAGAAAGAGCTATTTAGCTACTTATCAAATAAAGAGGATTGTATTCTAGAACGGGAGCCATTCTCTAAGCTCGTATCTAAGAAACAGCTCTCAATGTTCAAGCACGATGGCTTTTGGCATTGTATGGATACGTATAAAGATTATCTTGATTTGAATGCTATGTGGAAAGCAGGAAATACTCCTTGGAAGTTATGGTGAGTATATGGTGAAAGACTATTTCAATGACAAAACCGTTTTTGTTACTGGTGCCTCAGGTTTCATTGGCTCTTGGTTGGTTAAAAGTTTACTTGAGAAAAAAGCCAAAATTATTTGCTTGAATCGTGATCTAGTTCCTGATTCAATGCTATTTTCTGAAGGTTTGGATAAAAAAGTTACAATTGCAATGGGCGACCTTGTAGATTATTCAGCAGTTGAGAGGGTAATTAATGAATATGAACCAGAATGCATAATCCATTTAGGAGCACAAACAATTGTTGGCACTGCAAATTCCTCTCCTTTAGGAACATTTGAGAGCAATATAAAAGGAACATGGAACGTTCTTGAAGTGTGCAGGGTACATGATAAAAAAGTTAAGAGCATTGTAGTTGCTTCGAGCGATAAGGCATACGGGGATCAAAAGAAACTCCCGTATACTGAGGAGAGCCCTCTTAATGCTTCTAATCCGTACGATGTCTCAAAGGCATGCGCAGATATGCTTGCAAGATCTTATGGTCTTACATATAATCTTCCAGTTTCAGTTTCCAGGTGTGGAAACTTTTTTGGAGGGGGAGACCTTAATTTTAGTAGGATCGTTCCAGGGACAATAAAAGATGCGTATTACGGAAAGAACCCGACGGTTAGAAGTGACGGAAAAAACATTCGAGATTATATCTACGTAAAAGATGCAGTGAGTGCCTATGAACTTCTTGCAGAGAAAACTGAGGAGCAGAAATTCCGCGGAGAAGCCTTTAACTTCAGCAATGAGATCCAGTTTACTGTTCTTGAGCTTGTAAACAAGATTCTGGAAAAGATGGATAAGACAAACCTTAAGCCAATAATTAGGAACGAGGCAAAGAATGAAATACGAGACCAGCACCTGAGTTCCAAAAAATCCAGGGAACTTTTGGGATGGAAACACAAATGGGGAATGGAAGAGGGCCTTAAGGAAACGATTGAATGGTATACTAATTATTTTGAAAAGAAATAAGGGTGAATATAATGATTGAAGGAGTTGAAGTAATCCCACTTAAACAAATTTGCGATGAACGTGGAAAAATAATGCAGATGATGAGAAAGGATTCCCCATATTTTGAGAAATTTGGAGAAATATATTTCTCAATGGTTTATCCGAATGTAATTAAGGGATGGCATATTCATAAGAAAATGACACTCAATTATGCAGTTGTAAAAGGAATGATCAAGCTTGTTCTTTATGATGATCGTAAAGGATCAAAAACTAAAGGAGAACTAGTGGAATTAATTATGGGTGAAAATAATTATTGCCTTGTAAAAATCCCTCCAATGGTTTGGAACGGATTTAAGGGAATCGGAACTGAGCCAGCATTTGTTGCCAACTGTGCAACTGAACCTCATGATCCAGAAGAAATTGAACGAAAAGATCCATTCTCTAAAGATATTCCTTATGATTGGAATCTAAAACATAGGTGACTTTTGGATGAGTAATCTAGTTATCGGAGCCTCAGGTTTGGTAGGCTACGAGTTCTACAGACAAACTACAGAATTGAAAGATTGGAATTATACTTACCACAATGTCCAAATAAAAGATTTCATTAAACTGGATGCGCTCAATACTGAAGAACTCAATAAATTATTCTCTAAACTTTCTCCAAGAAACGTAATTGTTCCAGCAGCAATGCCGGACGTAAATAAATGCGAGAAGGAACCTGAGCTTTCTTATACAAACAATGTTGGCTTAATCAAGAATGTTCTAGATTCAATGAAAAAATATTCTGGAAAAAAAATCATTTTCTTCTCCACTGATTACCTTTTTGATGGGAAGGATGGCCCATACTCCGAGGATGCGCCCCCAGTTCCGCTGAATGTTTATGGCAGGCACAAGCTGGAGTGCGAAAAAGAAATTATTTCTTCAGGATTTGATTACTTAATTATACGGACAACTGGGATTTTTGGCTGGGAAAAGCAGAGAAAGAATTTTATGTACAGGGTAATCGATACCCTCACCAGGGGAGAAGAGCTCGTAGTCCCGAACGACCAATTCGCAAACCCCACATATATAAAGGATTTAGTTTGTGCAACCTTATTTTTGCTCAACCATAATCATTCTGGAGTATTCAATGTAGCTGGACCAGAAGTTATGGAACGTGAGGCACTTGCAAGAAAGATCGCACGATTCTACAAATTAAATGAGAAACTGGTCCGTGGAGAGCCAACATCTTATTTCAAGTCAATTGCAATTAGGCCGCTTAATTCCGGATTAAAAATAAATAAAATCCTTAAGCTGGGAATAAAAATGAGAAGTGTGGAAGATACACTTAAAGATATGCAGGAGAAAAAGGCTGAAGAAGATCGTTATGAATGACCTGGAAAATGCAAAAGTGAGCGTTGTTCTGCCCTGCTATAACCAGATAAATTATGTTCATGAGGCAATAGATTCTGTTCTGAACCAGTCTTACAAGAATCTGGAACTTATTTTGGTGGACAACAAATCCACTGACGGTACAAAAGAAGTGCTTAGTAAATATGCTGAAAAGGATAAGCGAGTCAAGTGCATTTTTCATGAGAGGAACCTTGGTTTCACAAAATCCATAAATGATGGCTTTGCAGCTGCAACAGGAGAGCTTGTTGCGATCCATAATTCTGATGATGTCTGGCATGCGAACAAGTTAGAGATGCAGGCAGGTGTTTTTGAAAACCACCCAGAAGTGGACGTAGTTTCCTGTGATGCAGAAATAATAGACCAGCATGGCAGGTCAAAAGGCTACTCCTTTTGCAAGGAAATCAAATGGAAAACCTTTGGTCTGTTAGAAAATGCGTTTGAGGAACTCTGCAAGCGGAATTTCTGCTGTCACCCTTCCATAATTTTCCGCAAGAGTTGTTTCTCAACAGTAAAAGAGTATGACGAGGCATTAAGCTACTCTTGTGATTGGTGGTTCCTGCTCCTTCTTTCAAAGAAGCATAAATTCTATTATCTAAAAGACAAGCTTCTTAGCTATAGGGTTCATCCAACTAATCTCACAAAAGATAAATCCAATACCTACCGTGACATGAGGGAGATGAGAAAAAGGATTGCTGAACTCGGAGTGGACCGCTCTTTAAATTATGCAAAGGCAGCACTCTATGCCTCAATGCTGAGAGAGGATGCGCATGCAAAGGAGTTTGCAAAAAAATCCCTAAAAGATGAGCTTCCATTGCAATATAAGCTTGCGATGAAACTGATTCTAAGCTCAGACCATGCAGGTTCTCTTATCTCAAAACTGAGTCTTTTACGGAACCTCTCAAGGGAGGCAGTTCGCAAGATTTTTTAATTTAGAGTGATTGCAATGTCCATGAATAAAAGGGAAGTCCTGGGTTTGATGGTTGGTTCCAACCCAGTTCATATTGCTTTTTTTGGCTCAGTTTGTGAAAAAACAATAAAAATACACAAGCACATTGATAAAAAACAAAATTCCTTCTTGAAAGGCATTGCACTTGCACATTCCTCGCTTTCTGTTCCTAAGAATTATGGAACCATCCTCACAGAATCCTGCTATTACTACCCTGCTCTGAATAAAAAACTTAGATTATTCAATGGAAAAATAATAAATTTGAATTCTAGTCCAGTTCTTCATAGTATTGCTTCAGGAAAATTTGGAGGAGCAATGGGAAAAACCCTTAGAATACTTTTAAGAGAAGTGGATGGTTTTTTACTTCTGGGAAAATACGGGGCAGAAGTCTTAAAAAAATTGAATGTAAAAAAACCATATAGAATTGTTTACCCGTTTATACCTGAAGACCGGTTCAGAAAAATTTCAAAAATAATTTCTGATCCAAATGGATTTGATATTCTTATGCTTACAACCCCAGACTATGATTGCAAGGGAACGGATTTAGTTTTGAAAGCGTTTGAAAGCGTACTAAAAAAATTTCCAAAGTCTAGGCTTCACATATTTGGAAACGCAGATCTTTCAAAAGAGATTGACAAAATTCCAAAGAATGTAGCTGAAAAAATAATTTCCCATGGTTATGAATCTGATCCAGTTAAGATATTCAGCAATCGTGCCCTATTTGTAAGCCCAGGAAGAGGAGACACATTCCCAGTTGCAACTTTAGAAGCAATGCTCGCAGGCATTCCTGCAATTGTTTCTGAAGAAACTGGAACAAAAGAAATTACTGGAAAACTTGGAAAGGAATTTGTAGTTCCTCTTGATCCAAATATTCTTGCAGAAAGAATAATTGAATATTTCTCGCATCTAAACTCAAAAAAACTCCAACTCTCCAAAAAATCAAAAGAACTTGCACAAAAGTTTAGGGAAAAACCAATGGTTGCTCTTTTCAAAAAACAATTTTACTTGCTCTTGGAAGAAGTTTCTTGAAATGCCTTTTTCATCCCATCCAAAAATAATTTCCACGTATATTTTTTCACTACATGCTTCCGTCCTTCCCTGCCCATCCTTTCTGTTAAGCCTTTATCCAAGGAAAGTTCAAGCATTCTTGTTGCCATCTCATAATAATCATTAACTAGGAATCCAGTTTTTCCATCCCTTATGCTGTACCTTGGTCCGCCCTCATTTACTGAAATGCATGGCTTATAGGAAGCCATTGATTCCAAAGGTATAAGCCCCCAATCCTCGTTTATTGCACAGAATAATGTAGCATAGCATCTGGAGTACAGCTCTTTTAGTTTCTTTTCTGAAATGTTCGCATGGACCTCGATAGGATATCCCTTTGCCAGGCTTACAATCCAATCACAATATCTCTTTTCTTTTGGGCTTTCGTGCAAATGCCCTGCGATTATTAATTTCCATTTTTTATCTTTGTTTCTCATATAAAATTCTTTGAATGCTTCTATAGCCCTCTCAAATCTCTTTTCAGGAACAATTCTGGAAGGGCAGAAAAAGAATTTTTCATAAGATTCACAGTAGAATTCCTTAGGATCAATTCCCGGGTGAATTACCTTCGCATCGCTTCTTTTCAGATATTTTTTAATCCGCTCATTAGTGATCTCAGAATTTGTACAAATTTTTTCTATTCTAGGAACTGTTTTCCTTTCTGCAACCTTATATGCCTGTATTAAACTCCAATTAATCGGCTTTTTCCAGATTGGCAACCTGGCCATTCTCCAGGAATATAAATCAAAAGCTTCCCTATTCGGAGAGTGACAATACCAGCAAACCCGTTCATTTTTGTTTCTTATCCATTCAGAAGGGGTTCCATGTGCATTTATTACATCATAATCCTCTTTAATTTTGTACCCATAATACCTGAATCCAGCAGCAACTGCACTGCTTCTTCTCTCATCTCCATGAAGGAAAAAGAAAGGCATTTCAGCAGCGCTCTTTGGCAGAATTTTTATCTCAAACTCTTTAAATTCAGAAAAAGTTTTTTCTTTATCATATGCTATTGAATAAATAATTGGACTGAATTTTTTTGCAATCTCAAGCACTACCCGTTCAACACCGCCCTTTTGGTTGAGAAATGGGTGGGTGATTATCAGATCCATAAATAATGCTCTCATATGTATATATAAAAGATTAACTCTCCTAACAATCCTAGTATCCCGAGCCAAGTAAAAAACTTCCAGAGAACTTCGTTCTCTAGCTTGTCGCGAAGCGCAGTAAGCCTTCGCGAGCATGATCAGGAACGACGTTTCGTTCCTGACACCCCAAGACTTCGTCTTGAGGATGACTCGATCTATGTTCATTCAAAATGAATGAACAGCTAGAAAACGTTGCTACGTTTTCTGGATATTGAACCAATGAGATACAATTAATAATTGTACATTTGAATTATTTAATTGGTTCAATATATGAAGTTTAATTTTAAATTTGCACTATTGCTTCTGCTCCTAGCCTATTTGTTCATTGTAATTTTTCACCCAATAAGCACTGATGAGGCAGTTTTTTCAATCATCGGAAAGAACTTGGATAAAGGAAAGCTCTACGATTCCCTTCCTGATAATAAGCCTCCTGCAATATTTGTTATAATTTTTATTTTTTCAAAGATTTTTGGAATTTTTTCCAAGATTTTTGAAAACTCTTTTTTCATTGGAATACGGCTTGTGGTTTTCCTAGTGGTCCTTCTTTCTGCGTATTTCTCAATGAGGCTTTCAAAACTATTGTTCAATCCTAGAAAAGAATTTCTGCTTGCAATTCCATTTGCATATATACTGCTTGCAGTTTTTTTCCTAGGAGGGGTAACTCCGCTTACTGAAACATTTGAGAGCCTTTTCCTCATTTCCTCCCTGCTTGTATTCTTTGAATGTAGGGAATCAAAATACAAGGATCTCAAACAATTGCTTCTTTCAAGCCTGCTATTGTTCTTTGCGTTCCAGTGCAAACAAATGGCCCTCTTTTATTTGCTCATTCCTTTTCTTCTGATGGTTTTTGAAAAAAAGCTCAGAGAGCTCTGCCTGTTCTTTGGAACATTTTTGGTCTTATTTGCCTTAATGCTACTCTACCTTAATGCTTCAGGAATATTGGATAATTATATTCATTATGTATGGGTTGTTAACTTTTTGAAAACCACAGGTAATACAGCTCCTCTCCTTTCCTTTACTTCTCTTATGAGTAGAATAATTGTAATGTCCCTGGTTCTTCCATTAATTCTATTAGTGCTTCCAGGAATTTCACTTGCCTTTAATAAGTATAAGCCACGTTCAAATATGATTATCCTTCTTCCAGTTTTGCTGGTCCTTGCAGTTTCCTTCCTGCTTGCAAAGACATTTACATTCAGATTTTATCTTCTTGAACTGGTGCCTGTTCTTCTAATTTTCCTTCCGCTTTCTATTCAACTGTTGCTGGAAAAAAAGAATTCCCTCTTCAAGGTGCTCTTTTTTCTTTCCATTGCGTTCCTGTCCCTCTTCTTCCTGTTCGTTATAATAAAACTCTTCGGACTTTTTGGAGGATATACCCTATTTGATAATCTCAATGATGTGAATACATTAGATTCTATTGCCAAATCCCATTCCTGTGTAACTTTTCTTTCAGGAATGTCTACTTACTGGTATGTGCATGGTTCGTATTCCCCAGAGACGCGGTATGGACTATATTGGTGGAATAATGGTAATTTCAACAAGTCTTTTATACAAGCTGCTCTTTCAGAAGAAAGAGCCTGTCTTATTGCATATAATATAAAACCATTTTATTCCCTGCCTCCACTATACTCGCCCAGCTATCTAAATGATGCCTTACTGCCAGTAGCAGAAGAAGTATGCACTTGCGATTATTACGTGCAGAAGTCCTCCTATTCAGCAGTTTGCTATGATTGCCATTTACCTTCTGCTCAAAGCAATTAAATCTTCAAGATATGTAATAATCTCTCTATTCCCTAGTTTTGTTTTCCCTGCATGCCTGTCTGAAAATAAGTATGGAATTTCCTTAACCCTAAGTCCCTTATTATACGCAAGAATATTCAGCAATATTTTGTATCCTTTAGTTTTAAATTTAGTTTTCTCTATTATTCCTTTTCTAATTCCAAAAAATCCGCTCATAGGATCAGAGCATTTTATACCAAGAACTGCTTTTGCAAGTGATGTTGCTCCAAAAGATATTGCTTTCCTATGGTGAGGCCAATTCTTTACCCCTCCCCCGTGCATATTTCTGCTTCCAATTACTATATCATATGTCTTAAGCTCCCTTGCAATCTCAGGAAGTTTTTCAGGAGGATGGGATAAGTCTGCATCCATAACTATTATTTTCTCTCCAGAAGATTTTTTTACCCCATCAAGTACTGCACTCGTAAGCCCTAATTTTCCAGCCCTTTTAACTAGCTTTAAAAATTTGTATTTTTTACCTAACTCCTGGACAATCTTCCAGGTTCCATCTGGGGAATTATCATCTACAACTATGAGTTCAATAGGTTCCTTTACTCTTTTAGCTTCCTTTTCTATTTTGTTTATGAGCAATTTGATGTTTTCTTTTTCATTATATGTAGGTATTACTATTGAAATCATAACAAAAAATACGTATTAATCTATAAAAAGTTATCTCTCCAAACAAACATATGAGTTCCAGTACTCTTTCCAATAAACTCCTGCAGCCAAAAAACGTATTATTCTTTTCTTTACTTATCTATCTAATCATAATTATACTGACTTACTTGCCTTCTCACTCTCCTGCTGGTGTTGATGTTGCAACGCATCTTTTCCAAATCTGGCTTTTCCAAAATGAAGGCTTTACTGCCTGGAACCATTGGTGGTATGCAGGAAATCCCCAATTAGACCAATACCCACCCCTGAGCCACTGGTTGCCCTCATTATTCTCTGGATTTTTGGGAGTTGAGCTCTCGTATAAATTATTTTTTTCAGCAGTTTTCTTGTTATTGCCAATTTCATTCTATTACCTTCTTAAAGAGCTCGATTTTTCAACAAAAAATAGAGCGATAAGAAATCTTCCATTTCTTAAAGAACTGGACCTGAGTGATGACCAAAAATCAATAGCCCTCCTCTTCTTTTCCTTTTCTTCAGCATTCCTCCATTTCTTCCAAGGTGCTGTGTATTCCTTCATGTTTTCCCTTCCATTCCTAGTCATGTACCTGAAGTTTCTGCTGAAATTTATCAAATCAAATAAGATTCATTACGGGGTACTCTCTTCCCTTTTTCTTTCCTTTGCTTTCCTTACCCATCTTTTTAGTCCTGTTGGCATGGCCTTGCTGACTTTCATCTATCTGCTATCCTATTATTGCAATTTATCAAATTTTAAAAAATTTTTCGCAGTCCTAGGTTTATCTGCTGTAATGGTCTCTTTCTTTTGGGTTCCCCTTTTCCTGAATTATACTATCCACACAAGCAGTTCTTCCTTTTCATTTGTAGGCGTGATACTTAAAATTATTGAGAACATAGGCAGAACAACCTTCAGTTATTTCAATCTATTTTCCCTTACGCTTCTTGGACTTTTAGGGATTATTCTCCTACGTTCATTTTACCAGTACTACAAGAAGAAAGAAAATACACCAGCTTATTTTTTTGCCTTAATTCTCCTGGTTCCAACCTTAATTTCACTTACCCCATATGGAACTGGCTTTTTAACTAGAACTCCGTTGCTCTACCCAATCTTTTTTTCACTTCTAATTGGAAATTTCTATAATTTGGACAAAAAAATAAATTATGCAATATACTTACTGCTCTTTGGAATGTTTTTGTTATTTCTTATGCACCCAATTTATTCTGTAGATAATGGATTATCTTCTGCTTCAGAGTGGGCATCCTCCCTTTCTGATTCAAGGGTCCTTTTCCTTCCCCAGGGCTTTGAGTTTATATCCAAATATGATGCTAACCCAAGCCCACACGAATATCTTTACTCAACCTATCTTATGCCTGTGAGAGGAATAGAAGTTTACAACGGATGGTTCGGTGAGTTTGCCCCGCATTCAGAAAAAGATGATACACTAATGTTTTACTGCACTTACCCAAAGCCAATTAAGGAATTAATGAATACAATTACTATTTTTGGAAACACGATCTCTACTGGAATGAACGAGTGTACGATTCACTCCAGCGGATCAGAATTCTGCAATGAGCTGAAAGAAGATGCTGTTGATACTGTATTTGTGAACGAGCTTTTCCCAGAAGTGAAAACCTATGTTGAAAGTGCAGGCTGTTTTGAAAAACTCAGCTCATTTGGAACCCTCATTGCATACAAAGTTCTTGGCCACAAGCCATACGTAGACTATAATTTTAATTATACAAAACACTCAGGAAAAATAGAAATTACCTTAGAAGGGCCGCTTACAGATAGTATAACCATTAGGGAGAGCTATTACCCATACTGGAAGGCATATTTAGATGAAAAAGAAATTCCAGTAAATGAAAGTCCTTCCCAATTCCTGCAGGTTGACCTTTCTATCCAGGAAGGCCAGCATACACTTCTCCTGGTTTACTCTCCCCCAAGATATGGAAACATATTCCTGTACCTTTCAGTATTTGGGTGGCTTCTTGCAATCTTTGTTCTGTTAAATCCAAAATATTTTAAGTTTGTGAAACTATAAAAACATATTTGTTTATTTTAGAATATAATCTATGGTGAATTCATTGCTTAGAAAATTTTCCTTGCCCTCATTGCTTTTAAACCCCAGAAACGCCCTTGCAATAATACTCATTATTTATTTCTATTTTACTCTGCTGACTTGTTTTTCCTCTGCCCTTCCAGTTGGAGGAGATACACCTACTCATCTTTTCCAAATCTGGCTTTTCCAGCATGAAGGGTTCACCTCTTGGAACCATTGGTGGTATGCAGGAAATCCCCAATTAGACCAATACCCGCCCCTGAGCCACTGGATTCCTTCCTTATTCTCTGGATTCCTAGGCGTGGAATTTTCCTTTACATTATTCCGTTCCCTACTTTTTATACTTTTGCCAATTTCAGTTTATGCTCTTTTGAATGAGTTCGAACTTAAGAATCAAACTAAATCCATAGCCCTGTACCTTGCGTGTTTTTCTGCTTCTTTCATAAATTTCTTCTACTGGGGCGTTTATTCCCTTATATTTGCACTGCCGTTTGCCCTTCTTTTTTTCAAATATGCAAAAAGATTTCTGGACTCCAATCGCATTTCTCATGCCATTTTTTCCTCTTTCTTTCTAGCCTTGGCTGCACTCTCTCACTTATTTGTTCCTGTTTGTTCAGCAATTCTCTTCCTTATTTATTTAATTTGTTTCAAAAGGAAACTGAATTCTCTGATTAGATACATTTTGGTTTGTGCACTTGCAGGAATTCTTATTTCCTTTTTTTGGATCCCCTTCCTGCTCAACTACCATATAGGTGGCGGCGCGCCTTCACTTTCTCCTATTCAAATAATATTCTCTATAATAAAAGGACTTGCAAGAGCATTTGTCAGTTATGTTAATTTATTTTCTTTTATTCTGCTCACACTTTTTGGAGTACTCCTGCTGTTTTGTGGATATACTTTTTATTCAAAAAAGAATTTCAACCAGTTTTTTTTCTTGCTGTTTATACTACTTTTGCTTCCGATAATTACGCTTACTCCCATTGGAAGCAGTTTCCAAATGCGGATTTCAATTTTCTTTGCAATTTTTTTCCCGCTTTTGATTGCTCAATGCTATAACCTGAACAAGCACATCGATATGCTGGTTCACCTAATGATTCTCGGAATGTTTCTTTCCCTTATTTTCTACCCCTTTTTCAATGTTCCGCACAGCCTGACCACACTTGCAGAATGGGCTTCTGAAAATAGCGAACAACGGGTATTGTTCCTTCCTGAGGGATTTGGGATGCTCAGCTCAAATACCCAAAAGCCAAATCCCCTTGATTTCCTTTATGATACCTACCTGCTGCCCTCTTTTGGAAAGGAAGTTTATAATGGCTGGTTCAGCGAATTCAAGCCTCACAATGAAAATGATGCTGGCATAGGATTTTCCTGCACCAGTTCCAAAACAGTTTCTGAAATAGTGAGTGGGCTTTCCTTATTTGGCCAAACCCAATTTGATGAGCGTTCAGAATGCTCCCTTCCTCAGGATAAATTGAAATTTTGCTCAACCCTCCAGGAGGCATCTGTAGATACTGTTTTTGTGAACAATTATTTCCCAGAAGTAAAAGACTATTTTGATTCGCTTTCTTGTATGGAGGAGAAGGCAGCATTCAATGAGGACACTGCACCCCCAGTTATTGCATACAAAGTTCTTGGCCACAAGCCATACGTAGACTATAATTTTAATTATACAAAACACTCAGGAAAAATAGAAATTACCTTAGAAGGGCCGCTTACAGATAGTATAACCATTAGGGAGAGCTATTACCCATACTGGAAGGCATATTTAGATGAAAAAGAAATTCCAGTAAATGAAAGTCCTTCCCAATTCCTGCAGGTTGACCTTTCTATCCAGGAAGGCCAGCATACACTTCTCTTAGTTTACTCTCCCCCAAGATATGGAAACATATTCCTGTACCTTTCAGTATCTGGGTGGCTTCTTGCAATGCTTCTTGCAATCTTTGTTCTGTTAAATAGTAACCTTCAAAAACAGATTGAAAATACTCTATTCAAGAAGTGAACCGATGCCGCAGATTTCTGTAATAATCCCAACCTGGAACGAAGGGGAAAACATTGAAATTACCTTGGAAAAAGTTTCCTCCCAGCTTGCCCAGGATAATCTTTCTTATGAAATACTTGTAATAGATGATGACAGCAAGGATGGAACTCAGGAAAAGGTTCAGAAATTTTCCCTTTCAAATTCTTCAATCAGACTAATCAAGCACCCCCCTCCCAGAAGTTTTGGTTATTCTGTACGGGATGGAATTCAGCTTGCAAAAGGAGAACTTTCTGTAATTTTAATGGCTGACCTTTCTGATGATCCAAAATTCATAAAGGAAATGTGGACTAAATACAAGGAAGGATTTGATGTAATCGTTGGTTCAAGATTCCTTAAGGGTTCGAAGAATTATAAGTACCCTTTCCTAAAAATGCTATGTAATAGGATATTCAACATTGCAATAATGATTGGCCTCTTTACAGGCATACGCGACACCTCCAATAATTTTAAGGCATTCAACACCTACAAAGCCAAACAAATTCCCTTAACTGTTAAAGGATTCGAGGTTGCTGCTGAACTTATGCTCAAAATGCTCATAAAAAAGAACAAAGTCTGCGAGATTCCAGTTACGTGGACAGATCGAACTGCAGGCAAGGCCAAATTCAAGCTTTACAAAACCTTTATTAACTATTTTCTTCTATTCTTAAGAACATTGAAACTTGTATATTTTGGTTAAATGCCTAATTAATTTATGGTGTGTATATGAAGATTAGCATTGTCGGTATTGGAAGAGTAGGTTTACCATTAGCACTTTACTTTGCTTCAAAAGGAATCATGACCTACGGAATCGACATTGATAAGAAAAAAATCACAATTCTTGAATCAAAAAAGATGCCGTTCATAGAAGAAGGTGCAGAGGAAATACTTGCACAAACTATAGGTAAAACATTTATTCCAACTACTGATTTTTCAAAACTCTCAGAAGTCGATTATATTATTCTAACCTTAGGAACCCCAGTAGACGAATTCCTTAACCCTGATTTCTCCCAATTAGAAAGTGCCCTGAGTTCATTAATCCCTCACATAAAATCCGGTCAAACAATAATCCTAAGAAGTACAGTTTCTCCAGGAACAACAGAGTATGTTAAGAACTACCTAGAGAAGCATACCAAACTAACTGTTGGTAAAGAACTTTACCTTGCATTCTGCCCAGAAAGAATTGCAGAAGGAAAGGCAGTTAAAGAGCTCCAAGAACTTCCAGAAATTGTAGGTTACTTAGATGAACAAAGCAGAGATAAAGTGATGGAGCTATTCAAACATATAAAGAAAGAATGCTACTCAAGCAAAGCAATCAATGTTGAGTTACTCAAATTATTCACAAACATGTATCGGTACATTAATTTCTCAATAGGAAACGAATTCCTTGTAATCTCAGAAGATTGGGGGGCAAATATCCATGAAATTGTAGAACTCTCCAATAAGAATTATCCACGAGGCGGTCCTAGAATTCCAGGATTTGCAGCAGGTCCTTGCCTTTTTAAAGACGGATTCTTTCTCACAAGCAATATTCCTTTTCCAGATTTAATCTCTGCAGCTTGGAGAGTAAACGAAAACCTTCCAGGTTATCTAATCAACAAGGCAAAGAAAATAAAACCAATTAAAGGAGCGAAATGTGTTGTTCTTGGTCTTTCGTTTAAGGCAGATATAGATGACGATCGAGCTTCCCTTTCCCACAAAATAAAGAAGATTTTGAAGAGGGAAATGGGCGAGGTAGTAACCCATGATACCTATCTAGACCCAAAGAACTTGGAAGAGACGCTTAAAGGAGCAGATTTTGTAGTAATTGCAACAGCCCATAAGGAGTACAAGAAGCCTTTAGAATATTATGAAAAATTAGTAAATCCAAATTGCGTATTTATAGATATATGGAATGTATTAGGTAAGAATTTGGTTGTGTTTAAGATTTAGGTGTATATAATGAGTCGCGTATTAGTCACTGGAGGGGCAGGTTTTATTGGAAGTCAAGTTGTAAAGAAACTTATTGAAAGCGGCCATGAAGTAACTGTTGCAGATAACTTGAGTAAAGGCCATCTTGCAAATATTGATCCAAATAAAGTAGAACTAAAGAAAGTTGACTTATGTGATGCCTCTCAAGTAAAAGGACTTCTTACTGATCAAGAATATTGTTTTCATTTTGCAGCAAAAATTGGTGGAATAGGATATTTTCACAAGTACCCTGCGGAGATTATTCGAGATAATACTCTAATGTATTCAAACCTATTGGATGAAGCACTTAATTCCAAATCATTCAAGAAAATGATTTATCTTTCTTCCTCAATGGTTTTTGAGCGAACCAATTCTTTCCCTTCTAGAGAAGAAGATATCTTTACCTCTCCACCTCCAATTACCCATTACGGAGTCTCAAAATTAATTGGGGAATACTATTCAACTGCTTATAATTTACAATATGGACTAAAATATACAATTTTTAGACCGTTCAATGCTTATGGACCTGGTGAAGTTCCAGAAAATGAGGTTGGAATTGCCCATGTAATTCCTGATCTAATTAAGAAAGTTTATTATGATAAACAATATCCAGTAGAAATTCTTGGAGATGGTTCCCAAATTCGTGCATACACTTATGTAACTGATCTTGCAGATGCAATCGGAACACTTGCATTTGATTCTCGAACTGATAATAATGATTATAATGTTGCAAATCCACATGCGTATACTGTAATGGAACTTTTGGAACAGATTTGGAAGATGTGCGGTCCAAAGGATACGCCACTTAAGGTTAAGCACCTTCCTGCATTCAAGGATGATGTGCGCAAGAGAGTTCCAAGCACAGATAAAATTTATTCCTTAGGTTGGAAGGCAAAGATTGAGATGGAAGACGGACTTTTACATACATTTAAATGGATAAAAGAAAAGGTTAACTAATCCCAATAAACTATTGATTTGATTTAAATCTTTAGAATTCCACCTGTTTATTTGACTGGTGGTCTAGATAGAAACCAATTGGTGGAATTCTATCTGTCAAAATACCCAGTGGTTATAAGCGGGCACCCCTTGCAAGCCACTGGTTTGATACCAGTAGTGGGTGCGAGCATTTTGACATGAGCGAAGAAAAAAAACAATCTTTTTTCAGATATTCTTTTGATAAGGCAGACCTATTATTCCTTGCTATCCTTATAGTTGCACTCTACGTTTCTTTTAACTATGTTGACCAGTTTAAACAAATTCCTAGTCCATTGTACGGCGGAGACTATTACAATGGATTAGGTGGAGTAATCCATATTGTTGATGGTGGTTCTCCTCTTGAAAGTGCACAGATGAAAGGAGAACTTCCCTGGGTTCCATGGTTCTACCATCTTTCTGTTGCACTTTTCTCTAAGTTTACAGGTTTGGAACCAATGTTTGCATTGCTTAATTTCTCACATATAGCCTTAGTTCTATCTGGAATTATTTTGTATTTGCTTATACAGAAACTAACGAATAACAAATACGTTTTCTTGGTAGTTCTACCGCTTATTTTTTCACATGGAAATTTTCCTTTGTTTAAATACTCTGCATTCGCAGCAATGATTTCTATTCCATTATTCTTATTATCTTTATTTATCTTTTTGAAATGTCCAAGTATAAAACGGGCAGTTCTTTCCGGAATTTTATTAGGAATCGTCGGCCTTAGTAATACCCAAACATTTTTCGTAGGATTTCTCTCTTTTGGTTTTGTTGCGCTTGCATTTCTTCTTCCAAAACTAATTAATTTCAAGAGTTGGAAACTTGAGTGGAATAAAGATTCAAAAGAACAACTTAAACTTTATTTGATTATTTTCCTTATTGGGTTTGCAATTTCTCTCTCGTTCTGGTTTAAACCTATATTCATATATCAAGGAAGTACTCCAAATGATATTCAAAACATAACTACTCCAGATATAACTAGCTCTAGTACTTTATGGAAAATTATTTCTAGTCAACTATATTCAGTTTTTATTCCATATACTTCAGGACCTTTACTACTCTTCACAATTCTTACTCTACTTGGTTTGTATAAACTGCTACTCACCCGTTCTAATCCAGAATCAAAATTCGCTTTAGTTTTATTGATTGTTTGGATCTTTTTGATAATTCATCCATTAATTACCCTCCCTCTACTAAAAATGCAATTTGTAATCTCAATGATGTCTGAGAAGATTCAGCCAACTATTGCTCCACTACTGATGTGCTTTGGCTTATCAGTACTTTATGAGCGAATGAAGGAAAGGAAATTCCTCTTAGCTGCAGTTTTTGTGATCCTTTTCCTAACTACCTTCACTAGTTTCTGGGGAACTTGGAGTACTAAAGGAGGAACATTCGAAGAAATGGCTAAAGAGCCACTTCTAACTCCTTGGGTTGAACTCTCCACTTGGGTTAGATCCAATACAAACGTGAACGATGTATTTCTTACAACTAATGAAGACGGATTTATGCTTAATGCTCTAAGTGGAAGAAAAATAGTTTCTTATCGACGTGCTCATGCAAGTCCATACATAAATATGCACGAACGAATGGCAGACCAAGCAGTAATGGTTTATGGAACAAATGATGCAAAAAGAGTTGAACTAATGGAAAAATACGATGTAAAATACTTGCTTTTGACAAATCGTTGGGTTTTGAATGAATTCCAATTCGATCAGAATAATGGCCAGTTAGTTGGCTTCTTTGATCCACTTTCTATTCCAAATACTCCTGAGAATAAAAAATATTGGACTGAAAACGGAGTACAGTTTATAGAAGTAAATATGCCTATGGACCCTGCTCCACCATCTGATGCACCAACTTATGATCTTTTGATTGCGATTCCATACGAGATGAGTTTTGAACCTCTAAATCCAGAAATTTACAATCATTTTACACTCAAAAAGACTATAGTTTATGAAGGTCAAGAGTGGTTTAAGATTTACGAAATTAATAACTAGTCCCGATCCTGAGAAAAATAAAATTTTTCTCAATCTATACACAACCAAATAATATAGCTCATTAGCATGAAAAGCGGATTACTTAGTTGGTTGTGTATATCCATTCCAAATATTTTTTTACTCCTTCTTCCAACCCAATTCTGGAGTTCCAACCCAATTTCTTCAATTTAGAACAATCCAGAAGCATTTCCGTGACGTCTCCTACCCAGCCCTTTCTTCCTCCAGCATATTCAAATTTTGGAGATATTTTTAATTCTCTACAAACCAACTTTGCGACCTCATTAGTAGTTGTTTTCTCCGCACTTCCAACATTGAAATAATCAACAATTTTCTTTTGTTTTTTCCATGCAATCAAAATTGCCTCAACACAATCAGAAATATATAAGTAAGATTTCTCTTGTTTTCCATCTCCAAGAATTTCCAGTTTTTTTGGATCTTTCTTCAACTTGTGAAAAAAATCATACAGTACTCCATGCGTACTTCTAGGTCCGAATATATTAGCTAGCCGTAAATTAGTTCCTTTTATTCCATACGAACCAGCATAACTAGCAATATATGCTTCTCCAGCAACCTTACTTGCCCCATAATTGCTTATTGGTCCAAGAGGATAGTCCTCTGGAGTAGGCATTATCTTAGCCTCTCCATAAACTGTAGAAGTAGAGGTAAATATAATTTGTTTCACATTTGCTTTTCTACAAGCCTCAAGAACATTGAATGTTCCAACTACGTTATCCTCAAGGCTTTTTCTTGGATTCTCCGCACTCTTATCTACAAAAGGATCAGCAGCTAGATGAAAAACAGTTTCAACCCCACTAAAATATTCACTAATTGAATCTCGAACAATATCTTTATTTACAATTTTTGTTTTTGGATTTTTATAACGCAAATCATTATCAATTACTTCTACTTCATTTCCGTCAGCAATTAGTTTTTCAACTAAGTGAGAGCCTATGAATCCGCATCCACCAGTTACAAGTATTTTCATTCTAACCATTCAGGAGGAATAATATTTTATTAATCTTTCAATTCCCTCCTCAATTGAGACCTTTGCCTCAAACCCTAATTTCTCTTTAGATTTGCTCGTATCTGCCTGATTAATATCTACATAATTTTTTACAGGATTTTTTATGTGCTCAGTTTCTAAGTTCTTCCCTAATTTTTTATTTATAATTCCAATCATCTCGTTCACACTCACACTTCTCCCAGTTCCAACATTGAATATTCCAGTTGCTTTGCTCTCCAATGCAAGCATATTTGCCTCAACCACATCACTTACGTATGTAAAATCCCTTTGTTGTTTCCCATCTCCGTAAACCACTGGCTTTTCCCCTTTCATCATTGCCCATAAGAATTGAGAAACTAAATTCGCATACTTTCCCTTGCTCTTTTCATGAGGCCCATAAACAGACAAGTATCTAAGTCCAGTTACCTTGACCTTATGCAATTGTTTATACAACTGCCCCATTCTTTCCATTCCATACCTTGCCTCGGTGTAATAGTCCTTTATTTTTGGTTTCATTGATTCCTTGTGCAGAGGTTTGAATCCATTATATATAGAAGAAGTAGATGCATAAACGATCTTTGTCTTATACTTTTTTGCATATTCTAGAATCGAGATAAATTCATCCACTGCCTTTGAAGTAAGATGTGGGTTATCCCGGTACATAGGCGAAGAGGAATATACTCCCTGATGGCATATTAACTCAAATTTCTCACTTGTGTTCTTGAAAAAATCTCCACTATCTGATTTTACAAATTGGATTTTATCCTTTACTTTAATTAAATTCTCCTCGCTTCCAGTGTGCATATTATCTATTCCAGTTACTTCATATCCTTTTTCCACTAGTTTTTCAGTTATATTTGATCCAATAAAACCAGCTGCGCCAGTTATAGCTATTTTTTTCATAGAAATCAAACCTCTATTGATTAGATTATTTTATATTTTGCTCCCTTTGAATCATCTTCTAATTCTATACCTAATTCCTTAAGTTTATTTCGTATTGCATCTGCTTTTGAGAATTCTTTCTTCTTTCTTGCTTCCTCTCTTTTTTCTATAATAAAATCTAGCATTTTTTCCAGGTCCTTACTCACCTTTAATCCAAATTCTTTAGCCAAGCCCTCAATTTGTTCTCTCTTTTCCTCGAGTGTTTTTTCAACTTTTTTCAACCCAAGAATCCCAAAAATATTTTTCATTTCTACTTCCAAGTATTGTTTTGCTTCTTTAGTTAATCCTTCCTTATCCAGTGCGATGTTTAATTCCTTAATTAGTCCAAATAAGGACGCAAGTGCTTCTGGAGTTGAAAAATCATCATCCATCCACTTATAAAACTCCTCAATATGTTTTGAAAATCTCTCTTTACCGGTATTGCCGTTTTTTGAATATTCCTTTAACCTTTCTACAGTTCCGAAAATTCTTTCAACTGTTTTTTCTGCAGCTTCAATTTCTTTTTCTGAATAATCTATTGGGCTTTTATAATGTGTTAGTGCAAAGAAAATCCTAACTCCATTTGGATCGTGTTTGGATAATATTTCCTTAATTGTAATAAAATTTCCTAAACTCTTACTCATTTTTTCTCCATTCACCGTAATGAATCCAGTATGCATCCAGTACTTTACGAACTGTTTTCCATATGCTGCTTCTGATTGTGCGACCTCATTCTCATGGTGCGGAAACATCAGGTCTCTTCCCCCTCCATGTATGTCTATAGTCCTTTTCGCATATTTTGTTCCAATTGCTGAACACTCAATGTGCCAGCCAGGTCTTCCCTCTCCAAACGGACTTTCAAAATTAATTATGTCCTTTCCTTTTTTCCAAAGGGCAAAATCCGTAGGTTCTTTTTTATCCTCTCCTTGCCTATCACTTTGAATGTGTTTGTCCAATTTCTGCTTAGAGAGTTTTCCATATTCTTTGAATTTAGAAACATCAAAATAAACCCCATCTGAACTTTCGTAAGCATACCCTTTTTTCTTTAGCAGTTCAATAATCCCAATTATCTCTTTCATATGCTCGCTTACTTTTGGATAATGATCTGCCTCGAGAACATTCAATTTCTTAAATAGCTCCATTGCTTTTTTGTGAAATTCTTCTGCAAGCTCAATTGGATTTCTTTTAGTTTGCTTAGCACGATTAATTATTTTATCTTCCACATCAGTTATATTCTGAATATGGGTTACTTTAAATTTTTTATAAATAAGGTATCTTTTGATAATATCAAATGCGATATATGTCCTTGCGTGTCCTAAATGTGCATCATCATAAGGGGTGAGTCCGCATACATACATAATTACTTTTCCTGGTTCTATTGGTGCGAATTCTTCTTTCTTACTGCCTAATGAATTGTATACTCTCATGTTTAATTCCCAATCTTTTTCTTAAGAATATCTGACGAACACTAACCTTTAAAAGCGTTGCATTAGAAGAATCATTATGCCGGTTAAAAAAAATAAAAAAGGAGTTAAAGCTCCAAAGAAAACACTAAAACCAGTTAGCAGAATATTTGCACAACCAAAGACAGACATTATTTCTGTGAAACCATATTCAACAGAGAAAAAAGACGGGGATTCAATATTCGCAGCGCTTGCATATCTCTTCCAGCTTTTGAATCCATTAATGTTGGGTATTGGAGCAGTGCTTGCAGCATTAATTTATTTAATTAAAGGAGATCGTTTCTCTAAATTCCATGCAATGCAGGCATTCTTCTATGGGGTTGTCGTTTCCTTGTTGTTCTACGTCTTACAGGATAATGTTTCGAATGGAAGCATTTCCATATTCCCGTTAGGAGAAACAATACTGATTGTCTCATTATTCGTTCTAGTGATTACATTATATCTAGCATTCAGCGCATTCAAGAAGGACTGGAACCAGATACCATTACTTTCAAAATTAGCAATGCAATTTGTAAAGAAATAATTTTCTTATTTTTTTCTTATTTTTCTTTAATTTTTTATACTCCCAATATATTATTTATACAAAATCCCAGCTTTCTTAGGAATACTGAGGTTCGCTTGCCGCAATGGACTCAGTATTACTCGAGCTCATTGCTTTAGTCTTGGTCTCTTGACCAAGACGGCAGAGTACTAGTATATACTAATGCAATTACTTTTCTAAGCAAAGTCCCATAACCCTGTTTGTTTTATCTTATCATCTTCAAATATATTCTTTATCTCTTTTTCAACAAGCTCCAGCCTCTGCTTTAAGTAAACAGGAAGATCATACTTTTCAGTAAGTTCTCTAGAAATCTTTAAATATTTCTCAATTCCCCCCTTATGAATAGTGAGCGTAAGATTTCCATTGCATTTTGTACATTTGCCTACAAGCGGTACTCTCCTATAAATGCCGTGGCAGTTTACACATCTGAACGTTTGTCTAGAATACGATCTAAGATTTCCGTAAATATCCGGAATAAAATGCGAGAGTATAAGTCTTCTAGCAATATCCCTTACATCCACATTCTTTAACCGCTCTTCAAGAGCAAATTCCATTGCAACCTTTTCCGGAATAGATCCCAATTCAACATATGCGCTTTTTGTATTCCCTTCATTTATTGAGTTTGAATGAAGTGTGAATGGGAGGTGTCCATACTGTTCATCTTTTCCAATTATATCCTCTACCTTTCTTAGTTTTACTGAATATGGGGGCGAGTAATTTTCGCAAGCCTTATAGAACTCCAGAGGATAACTATCTACAATCTCCATACAAAATGCTTCATCATCTATTTCTTTTGGGTTTAATTTTACGCTAAGAACAATTGGAGCGTCCATTGTTCCTCCTCTCCTTTCGCTTAAGTAATGCCTTGAGAAATTAAGTAGAGCATCCATCAGAAGCATAACACTGTCCTCATCTCCGTCGCACCGTATTGTAAGAATCTGGTTGTTCAAAAGAACGTTTTTATCTTCAAGTTTTTGCCCTTCTACATCCAGGCAGTATGCAGGGGAGTTTTCTTGGAACGTCTCTATTCTCTGTACGCGATCATAGGTGTAATCCCCTGTTTTTTTGATTTCAACCATTTTTCCTTCGTGTTTTATGAATCTTTTTCTTTTTTTCACCGCGGAATTTCTTAACTCATTCATTCTTTTTGCCTTATGCTCAACTAGAGGGGAGCATATTTCTGCAAATCTGTAAAGATCGGCTCCGTATAATGAGATATATCGTCCACATCCCAATTTTGGTTCTGTTCCTAATTCCATGTATCTTTCCAAAACCTTTTTTCCAGGGAGTCTTGGCTTGGTTTGGCCATACCTGCAGAAAATCCCAAATCTCAAGAGAAGCGTACCTATGTCTTCAAGAAGACCTTTTGAGATAGAATAAAAATGCATTCTTGGGGGTTTGCTCATTACGCTTCCATCCCCATCAAAATATGCAGATATGAATGCCTTTACCATCTCGTCAGAAGCTGAAAAAACAAGAGTTGGCACGCGTTTAGTGTGGGCATTTTTGCCGCAATTCCATATTTTGGATACTAACCTATGAATTATCTTGCTACATAGCACTATCTGAGTGCCTTCTTCTCCAACATATGCTTCTTTTCCAAATATATTTTTTATGGCGCTCTCCAGTTTTGCAGCCATTTTTTTATTACAAATACGGTAACTTATCTGATTACATGTTCTTCCGCTTCTGGCATGCCCCTCAGCCACATAATATCCAAGGATGTGCATAAGGTCTTCATTCATTTTTATCCTTAAGGGGATAGTCAGGTTGTCATGTTTCATCGCAATCCTGGAGTTATCTGGTAAATCATCAAAGTTGCATAATCCTTTTTTGACAAGTATCTCCATGTGCGAGAGCGGAACTGTTGTCCACCATCTTTCGGGTGTTTTCTCAAATTTCGTTATAGGTAGCAGTTTTAGCAGTTCCTCCTTGCGCTTTTCAAACATGCTCTTGAAGAACGGTGCAGCACGTATGCGTATGGCGTCTTTTTCTTTTGAATCTAATGCACATAGTTCCTTTGCAATGTTTATTTCATTCTTCTCCCTGATTTTTGGATTCATTCTAAGGCAAATAGGTATGTCCATTCCTTCCTTCATGTTTTTTGCTTCTGTTGATTTAAGTTTTCCGTCTTTCAGGTAAAGTACATTGTGATCATCTGTTACAATCATTTCCCGGTGTGTTGTCGTAGAAATCCGTATCCATTTTTTCTGAGTAGGAGTTTTTATAAAGCATTTTATTTTTTTGAGTTCAACAATTCCGGTTTCTGGGTTTATTCCATAAGCAAAATACTTGTTCGGAACATCTACCTTTACTACGCCATTTTCTAATTTTTTTATGTTTTCCGGTTGTGCCTTTAGATTTTCTTCAACAAGCAAACCAAGTTCCTTTCTTACGAATACTCCCTTTTCTTCATCCCAAATAGTTATTTCTGTGTTAGGATAAAAGCAATTTCTCCTTTTTGCATTGTGGAAGAATGGATGTGCATATCCAACATTTGCATCTGTAAACCCAATAATCCTGCATAAAACTGCAGCTGAAGTGTGTGGAGAAAGCCCCAGGCAGAGTTTTCCAATCATCTCTTCTGGCTTTTTTACATTATAATATGCAGGCATTCCATAAATCATTACAAGCATATCATCTATTGCGTTTGCAACATGCATAAAATATTCAGAACCGCGTTTTGCAATAAGTATATCCTGAACTCTTAATGGGACAACCTGCTCCCCGTCCACAAGTTCTTTTCCTAAATAATCTTTTTCATATCCCAGTTCTCTGGCCTTTTCTAAACTCAATCCAATCTCATTCGGTTTAAAATGAGTAAGTGGAACATCACTTGCATCAAATCTGCTTGTTCCATCCCGGAATACATAAACCCCGTGTTTTGCTCTAATTGCCCCTTTTTCCAGCCTTTCAGGAACTCTTTCTCTATTACTTAGTCCCTTTACTCCTTTCAAATCCTCAGGAAGGAAGCCTAATTTTTTCTTCATTCTTTCAATTAGAGAAATTAAATCAACTGGTCTTCTATCATAGTTTACTGTGTCTGCATCACAATGAACATCTGTACTAACTACTTTGTTGCATTTTCTACATATTTTTTGAATTTCGCACTCTCCTCCACACAGTTCACAGCTTGCATATATTGTAATGTTCGAACAATTTTTGCATCTGAACCTAACAAGTTCTAGATTTATTCGCTTTCCTCCAGCAACTTCTTTTGCATCTTTATATCTTTTCAATATACTCCGATTATTAGGAGAACCAGTTGGAAAAAGAACATTTGGATTTCCATCCATTGCCCGTTCCTTAGCCTTTTCCGGTCTTCCCATTCTTGCTCCAATATACGTCCTTCCTTTTGCTCTTATTTCTACTGAAGCTGCCTTGGTTAGAACTGAAAGAACGCCCAGTCCCTTTTCTTCCTCAAGAATTTTTTCTATATTAGTTGTATTAAGGTTATTCCCTTCTAAAGCTCCAAGTGCAAGTAGTAATGTGTATGCCTCATTGCTCTCAAGTACAACCTTTTCTCCTGACACGAAATGTTCAACTAATAATTCCTCAAGAATTTCCTTTTCCTTACCATTCGGGAGTTCCAATCTTACAACCGTTTCTCCATCGGAATTAATTGTTCCTTTTTTTACCCATTCAACCAGTTCTCTTAATTGTTCAATATTTATAGAATCCCAAAATAATAAATAATCTGGATGTAATGGGATCTCTCTTTCTTTACAATATTCAAATGCTTTTAGTGCATCACTGAATTCCGGAAGCACTAGTCCTTTTGCCTCAACTTCTTTTCTCCACCACTCCTGGCAGTATCCAACTGGAATAAGTGGGTGATTGCTCTTTAGAAAATCCCCGTATGTACTTACAATATCCCCTAAGAAAAGAATTTTTTCTATCTGCTCTTTGATTTCCTTTACCTGCTGGAGAGTTCTTACTTTCATTACCCTTCCATCTTTTAGTCTTACAACTGGAGGTTCAATTTCTTCACATGTAGTAACCACACACCCCTTTCCAGGCCTTTCAATTTTCATGTGTGTTCCGAATGCAAGAAAATTATCCAGAAGAAGCATTACTGTTGGATGTATACTCTTAGCCATTATTCCATTAGCTCTAGTTTTCCCATATCTTAATCTGAATCCTCCTTTCTTGGAAGGATAAGCGAATACAGGCCTTCCAGCAACTAGTCCTTCCAAATACCCATCATCTGGTTTAATCTCAGTCTTATCCTCCCTTACCTTTATCTTGATTATTTGTTCTAGCCACGTCCAATTAAGATTCAATTTCTTTGTATATTTCAAAACCTTTTGCGCTTTTAGTGCAATTCCTTCACAGACTACGAGTGGTATTCCCCCACGTATTCTATTTGTCTCAACCCGTTCCAAATTTTTATGAACCGAAACTTCTATTTCTTCAGTAGGATCCCCATCTATACAAACCGGGCAGTTCCGTACAATCACTCGTACATCATCGTCCGAAGGTTTGTACTGAAGATGCGCTACGCGTGCCTCATAAATATTTACCTCCTCAACATACCTCTCTATTTCTGTATCCAATGGCCTATAATCTCCAATTCCTGCAGTTCTTCTTGCAATATCTGCGAGTATTACACTTAGCGCTACGCTTGTTCCCCCAGCGCTCCTAATTGGCCCTGCGTAGTAAACCGCAACATAATTCGTTCCATCTGGATTATCACGGATTTTTATTTTTGCAATTCCTTCAGTAGGTGCAACCAGTACTCCTTCAGTTAGAATCGCTAGCCCGGTTCTCACTGCCTGATCAATTAGTTGTTCTTTATTTCCTTGGATAATTTCTCCTTTTGCAATCTTTTCTGTGATCTTAAATGCAATATCCTCTCTTTGCATTCCCTGCAATTCCATTTCTCTAATTACACTCTCAATTCCCTTTGGACCAACAATTCCTTCCACTCTGGAAGCAATATCCGTTGTTATTTTTATCTCGATATTTTTCTCTGGATCAAGTCCTTTTGCCCTTGCTTCGCTCGCAATACTATGGCACTCCAGTAATCCAGTTTCTAATTCCTCAAAATATCCCATTCAATCCCTTTTTGGCGTGGTCATTAGCTAACTAATTTAACTGACCGTAAGATCCAGTGTTTTTAATCTCCCATTTTTCATTTCGTAAATTGGAACCAAACCCGGAGTTGGAACATGTCCTTGTTTTACTTGAAATTCTGTTCTTGCCTGGAATGTTCCGGAATTTATCAGTAATGTTCCCCTATAATATCCATAACCATTCTTGTGAATGTGTCCAACGTGCATTACATCTGGCTCATCATCTATTACCAAGTAATCTACTTTTTCAGGAATAATTAAGTTTCCTCCATAAATTGGGGAAAGATGCCTTCTCTTTAAGAATTCCTCCATTACTTTTTCAGGTTTCTTATAGCTTAAATATCCGAGAGCAGAGATCATGGAATCCATAGAAGTTCCATGGTATAAAAGGTGCTTCAGTCCCTCAATCACCACAGAAGATGGATTACCCAGACTTACAACATCTGATTGTATAAGTTCTTTGCCCATTGCAGGCATGGGCTCCCCTCTTCTCACTGCATCATGATTTCCAGGTGCAACAATTACAGTTATGTAATCAGGTAATCTACTCACAAAATCATCAAATAATTTATATTGTTTATATACGTCCTTGACAACGAGTTCTTTTTCTTGATTTGGGTAGATTCCAATTCCATCAGTAATGTCTCCTGCAATTGTAATATACTTTAATTTCGAAGCAAGTTCCTGTGCGCCACTTCTTCCATTCACCCAGTCTATAAATCTCTCTAAATATTCCTCTATAAAATATCTGCTTCCAAAATGTATATCCGAGAGATATGCAATTGCAAGATCATTTTCTGAGTATTTTCTTTCCCTGGTAACTGGTAAATCAGGCCAATTAATATCCTCTACAATTAGGAATGCATCAAGAACCTTTCCTTCAAGTGCAATCACATCATCGAGCAATAAGCTTTCTGCTTTCTTTTTAAGCTTGTCATCACTCATCGAGAGTACTGCTTTAAACTGGCCAGTTGGGTCTTCAATTTCTACTAGAATATTTCCTTTTTTTGTTTTTTGTATAGTTGTAATTATTACTATGACTGTAACCTTATCATTCAAGCTCTTTTTTACATCTGCTAATGAAACCTTTGGATATTTCGAGGTGGTTTTTCTTATAAGTATGGATAATTTCCTGTACCTATCTTGAAAATAATTAACAAAGTCTTCAACTCCTCCCAAGGTAGTTGATTTTCCAGTAACCTCTTTTTTATGTAAAACCTCTATATTACTTTCATATTCTTTTGCGATCGGTCTAAAACTAGCTGGCCTATTTACGATTACTTCTAATTTTTTTTCCTCTTCCTTAAGCGCTTCTTCAATATCGCTCTTTTCCAGAAATGTTTTTTTCAATGAGGTTATTTTTTCAAGAATATTCTCATTTCTTTCGTTTTCCTTTAAAAAAGCTTCTGCCTCAACGCTTATTCTCATCCCTTTTTTCTGGAGTTCCTCAACAATATTTAACCCTTGAGGGATTCCAGGTCGCTCATGATGGTCCATATCTGCATCCTTGCATGCGAGGGCATATTTATATCCTCACTAATAGAATTCAGAGAGTAAACTGCGCTGCTAACTTTTATGTTCAGTTCATCTCCACCTTTTAATCGCTCTTTTGCATCCAAAAGCGCTTTTTTTATGTTCCTAGGAATCGTATTATCTTCCAATAATAACTCGATACTTGAAACTATTTGTTTAAGTTTTTCCATCCATCCACCTCATTATTTTTATAAACAAAATCGGGCCTCATGATGAAATCAAAAAAAGATTTCATATCAGCCCATTTTGTAAAAACAAAACGGGCCCGACGAGATTTTCAACACTCTTATTCCCAAATAATCATTTATTGGGTTTGGATATGTTTGAACTCGTGACCTTCAGCTTTCTTCATATATTGAATAGAAGGCTGCCGCGCTATCCAGGCTGCGCTACGGGCCCATTTAGGAATTATTCTTCCTCAAAACTTTCTAAATATATATCCACATACTATTTAATTACTATTGGATCCGTTATCTATTTTCTATTAATAGAGGTAATGAAAAGGTTTAAATACCCTTACACACACTATTTATAACATGCCTACTCATAGAAAAAAGAGTTCAGGTGAAGGTCCAACTAATGTCCAAGATCAAGTAGGTAGAAGAAATGTTATTTCGCTTTATGGGGATCAACAAACAATAGATGCAAATATTACCCCTGCACAAGAGGTTGCTAAGCGAGTTCTATTAGCACAACTAGAACGTTCTGGTGTTCAACAAGTACAGAGGAAAATAAAGCAAGATACTCCCATTACTGATTCTATATTTAGATGGTGTATTAACCATTGGAAATTAACTGGTTGTGTAATTGCAGCAACTATTCTTCTTCCACCATTAGTTGGTGTTAATACGCCTGCAGTAATTAGTTCTATTTCAAAAATAACACTAGATTTATTTGCATCAACTGGAATAATAAAAACATTAGCAGGATTCCCTTGGTATGGCAGTGCTCTTATAGGTGCAGGATATCTTGCACTTAGGTGTGCTATTCATGTGATTAAATCAAAATCACTTACTCTAGAATACCTAAATAACCGAGTTACTGGAACAGCACTGTTAACTGGAATTTTGCATGGTTTAGCTACAGTTCCTTTCTCACTAGGAAGCGTTGGTCTTTGGGCTGGAATTGGAGTAGCTGGAGGGTTTATTTCCTCAGAATTATTCTATGGAATTAGATTTGATCTAAGCGAAAAAAGGAGAAGGAAAATGGATGCAATGAAGGGCATAAAAGAAGGAGAGACAAAAGAAGAACTAAGAGGATCTCTTCAGCAATCCAGGGACTTAGGCAGACAACTAACTAATCTCAAAATCCAAAAAAAGGTAGTTTCAGGAAAATTAGATTCAGCAACTAATGAGTTAGAGCAAGCATCTGCTCCAGAAAGAATTGCTTACCTTAGAGAAGAGATTAATATATTACGAGAGAACTTGGAATCTATTGAACATGATATTCCCTTAACTAGTCAAGAACTTTATGAGTCCCATATTAGTTTTTTTAATCAAGAGTCGTATCCTCAAATAGTCAACACTACATCTCATTCTGATAATATCCATGAGATTCGTGCTGCTATTGAAGAGGTACTAAAGCAAACAGAAGCATATCCAGTAAAAATTATATTTACTTTAGAATTAGCATTTTTGAGCCTTAAGGCTGGTAGTCAAAGAGGTACTCACGAGTTGCAACATGCAATGGAATTTTTAGGTGAATATCGATCATCTTTGACTATAGCTCAAAGAATAGCATCTAGTCGTGGAGAGGAAGATAGAGTTCAAGAGATAGATGATATTTTTAAGAGTGGAACTTATAGGGAGCTGGAGATTTTATTTGAAGTATTTCGCGCATGTCCACAATCCGCAGTTTCATTATATTATCATTCACATTCAATTAAAGACGCAGTTAGGGAAACTTCTGAGAAAGAAGCAGGTGAAGACTCACAAGAAATAGTGTCAGAAGAACAATTAGCTGATTCTGTAGATGAAGGATCCTATTCCCAAGCACAGGAAAGGGCAATGCCCAGTGAAGAAAAGTTGGTAGATGCAATCTTTGATACATCATCCAGTGGAACTAAATATTTTAGTAAAATTGAAATTAAACGCGCAAACACCCAAGGTGATTTGGACGTATATGCTCCAAGAGAGGAAATTCGCGTATCTTTGATGAGCAGAGAAAGGGATACTAAGTTAAGAGTAGTACTAGATGCTGGAGCAGAGGGTCAGTGGTATTATGATGTTGAGGATCGAGCGTATTATAGAATAAATAAGCCAGTGGTGGTTGTCGACAATGATTCCACCTTACGTTTTCCAATTGAACTTCCTAGCGAAAGTGGGAGATATATACTTAAGTTACAAGTTCCGGAATGGTTTGGTTTAACATATACAGATATTGCGAAAGTAAGAGTTATTGTACACGATCCTTCTGATCAAGAATCTGCATAATTTATTTTTGTTTTTCAAACCAAACCAATTAAATACTTTTTACTTATTCAATAATTGGGTGAGCGATATGAAGGAAGTAATTGTAATAGCACCAAATGAACTCGGATCTCTTGCAATAATTGCAGAGGCTTTAGGAGGAGTAGGAGTAAATATCGAGGCTATTTCTGCATATGCAAAGGACAACAAGGCAGTATTTAGATTGCTCACAAATGATGCAACAACTACTATGAAAGCAATTTCACGTTTGCCAAACTTTTCCGCAAAAGATGATGAGATTCTTTTACTAAAAATGACAAATAGGCCTGGAGAGCTTGGAAAAATCACACGAAAGCTTGCAAGTAATAAGATAAATCTAGAGAGTCTTTACATAGTAAGTAAAAGCGGAGAGTCCACTGAGGTTGCAATTAAACCTTTAAAAGAAGATTTTGAAAGGGCAAAAGAACTTTTAAAAATAAAATAAAAAGAAAAAAAAGCAAATAAACTATTGATCTGCTCTAGAGACAGCATCTGCACTTGAACTTGTATCTACTGTTTGTTGGGTAGATACATCTGGTTCAGAACTTGCATCTGCTGTATTTACTGGATTAGGATTTGCTGGGTCAATATCAACATCAGTACCTACAAGTGCTATCGTTGTTGCTTGTCCACCCAAGACTCTAGTAAATGTTTTTCCAGTTTCAACATTTTCTCCAGTTTTGTCGTCTATTGTTACTTCTTTTGATAATTCAACAGTTGCTAACACGTTACCCGTACTGTCTTTTAAAGTTGCTACTGCAAATCCTGGATTTCCTACTACTATTGCTTCCTTTCCTTCGAATATTAGTGTATTGCCACTAGGAAGCAAAATAGTGTTTGATCCTTCTTTAGTATTTACCTTGATAGGTGCGTCACCATCTATTGATATCATTGCAACTGGAGTTTCATTACAATCAATTTGTACTAGTTGCGCTACTTTTACACCTACAACGCCCTCTCCCTTTGCTACCAATGCACTTTGATCAACATATGTGCCATTACCTGCTGCAACTACACGCAAGTTAACCATTAACTGTAAATTCTTGTCTGCATAAACACCAGTTACATGTGCAGTTGCTTGTAGATCTGAACTATAAAACAAAACAGTTGATTCATCTCCCATTATTTTTGTTATTACTTCCCCTCCAAGGTTCATACTCAATACAACCAATCTTGTTCCCTCTTTAATTTGAGTAAACTCTTCCATTTCTGTTGGATCAAAACCTATTGCCTCAAGTATATCCTTTGCAACTAATGCACTACCTGGAGTTCCATCTTCCTTTAATTCAACTGCCTGAGTTGTTCCATTTGGATTTATAGTTAAAATAATTGTCTTTTCTCCTGCATTTCCATATTGTATTTTTCCAGCTACAGTTATTGTTCCATCCTCAGCTTTTTGAACTAAAAATCCATTAATTGTTCCTCCATTCTCAACGAATTTATCGCCTATTTTGAAAAATAGTTTTGTTTTTCCTGGATCACATCCAGTTGCTACTGCTACATCCTTTACTGTATCAAGTTTAATGGTATCAGGAGAAATAGTTGTTTCTGTTGCATCTGTAGCAAATACAGAACTATCAGTCATTACATCCCCAGGCTTTTGTGTGACTTCGCTTCCTCCGCATTTTGCAAGTCCTCCAACTGCAAGCGCACCTAAAAGAATAGCACCACTAATCCCAAATCCAGCTCTCCTTGCTTGTGGCTGTGTTGGTTTTCCTATTCCTAGAATTGGGTTAGTTCCATCCATTGCTCCTCCAGATGGAGTATTTGGCTTAACTTTTCTTACTTGTTTCATTATATATCACCATTCTTCAATAGTTTTTCAATAAAATTTGATTTGTTGTAGTTTATTTATAAGTGAAAACATTTTTAAACATATACGTATCCCATGTATATTGTACCCCTTTTTATTTCTTTTTGTTTATTTCTATTTGTGAAAAAAAATAAGGTAATCTTAGATACTAATTTTCTTCTAGTTCCCTATCAATACTGTCTAGATATATTTACTGAAATTGATTTTCTTATTGGTTCTTCAGAATTTGTAATTTCAAAAGGAATCTTAAATGAGCTCAAAGAGATAAGCAAGCGGAAAGCAAAAGCCGGTATGGCAGCAAGATTTGCTTTGAAAATGATTGATAAAAATAAACACAGGTTCACTATCCTTTCTTCAGTTGAAGCAGCAGATCGGTGGATCGTTGAATATGCAAAAAAATACTCAATTCCAGTTGCTACGAATGATAAGGAAATTCTAAGGAATCTAAAACATATCAAGATAAAGGCAATTGTAGTTAAATCCCGTTCGAGGTTGGATATTGTATGATTCCTATTCTTCAAATAATTTTTGTTGTTGTGCTTGCCTTTTTTTTATTTATCCTTTGGAAACTACTTTCTGTCCAGGCAATTGTGAAAAAAGAACTCTCTGAAGGAAAATCCCTTGTAACAATTGATGCAAAGAAAGATCTAGTGTATATTGAATTCAAAGATTTTATCTCTAAGGAAGACAAGCAAAAGCATATCTTTTCTAGGAGAGATATAAAAGCTGGAGAGAAAGTGGAATTTGTATATGCTCTATCCAAGGAACCAATAAGTGTTCTTATAAAATGCGGAAATCAAGAGAAAATTATTCAAATTGAGCCTTCTTTTAAATAATAATAGATTTTTTAAATATTCGAGTTTAATCCAACTATTATATCTAAGATAGTCCAGGTGAATAATATGGTGAAAGGTTATATAGGAGGCATTGCCCTCTCAATTTTGGAATTATTCGTAAGTATGGTTGTAGCTATTTTCTCAGTTTATACTGGAGTTCATTTATTCGATAGGCTAACCAAGGGAATGGATGAATGGAAAGAACTAAAAAAAGGAAATCTTGCAGTTGGAATATTAATTGCCTCATTTGTTTTATCTATAGTTTTAATGATTGAACCTGGACTCACCTCTCTCTCTTCCTTAGTTGGTTCTGCAATTGGAATTAAGGGAATTGCGCTTGCATTTGTAATTGGATTAGTGAACGTACTGATTGCATTATTTTTCGCAGTACTTGTACTATTCCTTACAATGACTGTATTCGACCAAATGACAACTGATATTGATGAAATGTCTGAGCTAAAAAAAGGAAACATTGCAGTTGCAGTAGTTTTATCTGCAGTATTTATTGCAGTAGCCCTGGTTGCAAAATTCGCAATAGGCTCTTTACTCTTGGCAATAAATCTAAATGGATTCCTATAATATACATTAAATAGAATAAAGATTGAATACCTATACGGACGGATGTTGGTTGAATGAAAATAGATAAATCAAATTTCTCAGATTGGTATAATACAATAATAAAGGAGGCAGAGCTTTGCGATCTGAGATATAATCTGAAAGGATTTATTGTGTTTATGCCTTGGTCAGTTCTTTCTATGGAAGAAATGTATAAAATTTACGAATCTGCGTTGCAAAAAACCGGACATAAACCAGCTTGGTTTCCTGCATTAATCCCAGAAGATAATCTAAAGGCAGAATCAGCCCATGTAGAAGGATTTACTCCAGAAGTATTTTGGGTTACGCATGCAGGTGGAGAAAAATTAGAGAAGATGCTTGCAATGCGACCAACCAGTGAAACAGCAATGTATCCAATGTACGCGCTATGGATTAATGGCGTAAAAGATCTTCCACTTAAAATTTACCAAAGAGCGCAGGTTTGGAGGCATGAAACCAAGGCAACTAAACCCTTTATTCGTTCTAGAGAATTCTATTGGATTGAAGCACATGATGTATTTGCAACAAAAGAAGGGGCAATGAACCAAGTAAAAGAAGATATGCAAACAACAGAAGATGTTCTTCATAACCGATTCGGCATTCCATTTCTCTTCTTCAAAAGACCTCAGTGGGATAAGTTTGCAGGTGCAGAAAATACATACGCAGCTGATGCATTACTTCCAGACAGAAAAATTCTCCAGCTTCCTTCAACCCACATGCTTGGACAAAATTTTGCAAAGGTTTTTGGAGTAAAATATATGGATGAAAAAGGGGAGCAGCAGTATTGCTGGCAAACTTGTTATGGTCCTTGCATTTCAAGAATTTATGCAGGAGTAATTTCTACTCACGGAGATGAACGCGGGCTAGTTCTTCCATTTGAGCTTGCCCCAATTCAAGTAGTAATTGTTCCGATTTTTAAAGAGGATAATAAATCCAAAGTTTTGAAGCACTGTACTAAACTCAAAGAACATTTGGAAGGAAAATTCCGAGTCCATTTGGATGATTCGGAAAATACCCCGGGCTTTAAGTTTAATCACTGGGAACTTAAGGGAGTTCCAATACGAATAGAACTTGGAGAACGGGATATGGCTGAGGATTCAGTTATGTTTGTAAGGAGAGATGAACTCAAGAAAAAGAAAATTAAGGAAAGTGAACTTGAGAAAACAATTGTAAAGGAATCTGAAGAAATTACAACTAATTTAAGAAAGAAAGCAGATGTGTGGTTCAAGGAAATGCTTGGAGAAGCCTCAACAATAAAAGAATTGAAAACTATTTTAGAAACTAAAGGATTTGTTCGCGTTCCCTTCTGCACAGATGAACTTGAAGGAAAAGCTTGCGCAGAAAAATTAAAAGAAGAAACTTCAGTAAATGTGCGTGGTTCTCTTTTTGGAAAGAACGAAGTTCCAAAGGATGAGAAATGCATTGCTTGCGGAAAGAAGGCAACAGTTTTCGTATATCTTGGAAGGCAGTACTAGTTTTGTAAAATGAAAAAATAAAAAATAGCCCCGATCGGATTTTCACTAGTTGAGAGAACATGAGAAAAACCTCAGGCCTTTTGCAACCATGCTTTTGGCATTTGAAGAACCTGCGCCAAAAGCGGGTTCGAACCGATGTCACAAGGTCCAGAGCCTCGTTTAAGGACTTAGTCATTTAAACTAAGTAATCCTTGACCACTAGACTACGGGGCTAGATCGTTTTATTTATTATACTTCTCTATGTAATTACTTTTAATTGTTTTCTGTTTATCGTATATACAGAACCAAGTGGGTAACTCCGTGCCTTATTGATCCGGATTGCTTGGTTGGTTCTGTATAGATTGAGCCAAATTATTAATTTGGCTCAGGATATCTAGGTGTGTATTCTATGTTCGAAGATATAATCGATTCTGCAAGGAGTAATTCCGGAAGTGTTGCAACTGCCCAAAATCTTTCTACTGAAGAGATCAGACCAGAGATCGATGAAGATTCTAAGATAAGAATTTCTGTTATAGGGATAGGCGGAGCTGGATGCAACTCAGTTAATCGTCTTGCAAAAGGAGGAATTAAAAGTGCAAGAACTATTGCAATGAATACTGATGGGAAACATTTACTAGCAACTGAAGCACAGGAAAAGATTCTAATTGGAAAGAGAATTACAAGAGGGTTAGGTGCAGGAGGGTATCCTGATATTGCAAGAAAGGCAGCAGAAGCAGATGAAAAATTAATTAGAGATCACATTGGAGAAAATGAATTAGTATTTTTATGCGCAGGCATGGGTGGAGGAACCGGAACAGGTGCTTCCCCAGTAGTTGCAAGAATTGCAAAGGAACAAGGAGCAATTGTAGTTGCAGTGGTTACCTATCCATTCGTTTTAGAAAGAGTACGATTAAAAACTGCTCAACAAGGAATAAATGAGCTTGTAAAAATCGCAGACACAGTAGTTGTAATTGATAATAATCGGTTAATTGCTTATGCTCCAAATCTTCCAGTGGATGATGCATTCAAGCTTGCAGATTCAATAATCTATAGAGCAGTAAAAGGAATATCAGATACAATCATGTTTCCAAGTTTAATTAATGTCGATTTCGCAGATGTAAAGGCAGTTATGAAATCTGGAGGACTTTCAATGATTTCTCTGGGACAAGGCTCAGGTGTTGATAAGGTTGAGCGCGTAGTTAAGGATACCTTAGAGCACCCGCTCTTGGATGTGAGTTACGAGAACGCAAAAGGCTGCTTGCTCCATTTAGAAGGTGGTGCTGATCTCACTCTTGGAGACGCAATCTTAATTGGAGAAAAATTAACTGCTAGTTTCAGTGAAGACTCAAGCGTAAAAGTCGGTGCAAGGGTTGATCCTTCTATTCCAAACGCTGTAAAAGCAACAGCAATCATTACTGGTGTTTCCTCTCCATATATTATGGGCAAGGGAGACCCACCTGATGAGTCTGCAGTTTCAAGCGGCAGTATTGAATACATGTGAAACAAGTTGATTGAATGATTATTTTTGATCCCTTCTATCTTTTATTGTTAATCTTTTTCATAAATCTATTACCTGGAATACTTCTTTCCTTGGCAATCCTAAGGGAAAAGAAATTATTATTCGTTGAAAAATTAATTATTGGTTGTGTACTTGGATTCGTACTTCCACCATTGGCACTTCTTATTCTAGGCCTTTTAGGAATTCTATTTTCATTCACTCTTGCAATTGCAGTAACAGTTTTATTTTACTTAGTTGCACTTTACTTATTCATCACTAAAAAACCCTGGGAGATCCATTCAATTTCAAAGGGGAAAATTGTAACTTCAAATAGAATCCTCTCTATCGCCCTGGTAGTTGTTTTATTCCTCACCTTTTGGGTAAGATTCCATTCCTCTTCTCCAATATTTTATGAATTAGATCCGTACTATTATCTAAATTCCGCAACACACATCCTAAAAGAAGGGATTCCTCAATTCGATGATAAAACTGCTTGGTATCCAGATTTAAAAGTTACACATAGAGATGGACCTCTTTTTGCTTATTTAGAGTCTGAATGGTATTCCTTTTACAGTTCTGGAGGAGCGTATCTTAACTACACTCTTGCACTAGTTGCAAGTGCATACCCTCCTTTAGCTGCAATGTTTGCAGTATTTTTTGTTTATCTTTTTGTCTCTTCAGTTTACAAACGAGAGTTTGGAATATTTGCAGCAGCTATGGCTTCCTTTGCTCCAATGTTTCTCCAAAAAACCATGGCTGGAGAATTTGAAGCTCAACCATATTCATTTTTTGCAGTTGCATTTTTCCTAGCATTTTATGCATTAGCAATGAAATACAAAGATAAAACTTATGCAATTCTCTCTGCCCTAGGCATAGCATCCATTATTCTGGGTGCTGGTTCTGCAATTCTTATTTCATCTGTTGCAATGATTGTTTTTATTCCACTACAATCCCTATTTATGTTCTTCAGAAGAGAAGCAGAGGATATAAAAGAATTTTTAATTTTAAATCTAATTGTTGCTTTAGGCATTATTATTCCCGGTTTTCTTAGTGGTTGGTATACTGCTGGCCCTTTGATTAATTCTTACATTTATCCAATCTTAGGGGTACTTCTTTTTTCAGTAGTTCTATATCTCTTAAAACTAAAAGTAGAAAACCAAACCCGGAGAGTATATCTTTTAATCGGTCTTTTTGTACTAGGAATAATACTAATTAATTTTACTTCTTTTGGAAATTACTTTAAGTTCATAGGAGCAAGCGCCTTAGGAATTGCCCAATTTAATGAACCCCTCTCCAGAACAATTGCTGAACAAGGAACTTCTGGTTCTTCTTTTGAGAGTTTCATTGGTTGGGCTGGGTATATTTTCCATGAACCAATTAACTATATTACCCTCCCATTTTCAACTATCATAAATTTAACTTTTAAAGGAATAATTGCAATGCTCAATTCTTTCTTTGGTTCTAATTCAGAATTCTTAGAAAAACAAAATTCAATGCTTCAAATAATTTTCTTCTTCTTCTTTATCTCAATAATTACTTCTTTCTATCGAGAAATAAAAAATAATGAGCATACCCTTTCCTTTCTTTTATTTGGAGTAGTATTTTTCCCATCTTTGATTGGCCTCATGAAAATGAAGTACGTAATCTATATGGGCTTCTTCCTTGCATGTGCATTTGGAATTGCATTAGGAGAACTTTCAATCATTATTCCAGCACTAATTAAAAGAGTAGTAAAAGATAAAAAAAGTGTAGAGATGTATGCTAAGGATTCATTCTATGTTTTGTTAGCAATAGGACTTATTTTTTCCTTCTTACAATTTACCTACCAAGATTTTGCTTCAGGCATGTTTTTTTCTTCCTTCCAACCAAGATTCCAGGATGATCCAACTGCGCTTCAGCCTAAGTTCCAAGGAATCTGTGATAAGATAACTGGCCAAGGAAGTTATGATGCAGAAATCTGTGAAGCTGCAAAAGATCCAATTGGTTACGCTTCGAAAGGAATAAACTACCAATATAGTTTCAAATTATGTTATTTCTCACTAATCGATGATCCTTTTTCCGCGCCTTCTCAATCTGAACAATTAGTAATAGCTCTAAAATGTGGGGGAAAAGGAAATGGAGGAATAGACACTTTTTGGATGGAAGCCCTTGAGTGGATGAAAAATTCTCCAGATGAAAAAATGAGAATTACCTCCTGGTGGGACTATGGGCACTGGACAAACTTCTTTGGAGAGAAAAATACTGTTCTTAGAAATGAGCATGCTTCACCAGAGATGATTGGAGAGGTTGCACATGATTTTGTGGATGGTACTGAAGAGGAATTAAAAGAGTTTATGCTTGCACATGATTCAAAGTATGTTTTGTTTGACGTTGAAATAATTGCAAGTATAGATACAAACAATAGGATCATAGCCTTTGGAGGGAAATACGGCGCATTAAACTATCTTTCCTGTGCACGCGATAATCTTACTGATGAGACTCAATCTGCTGGAACTTCTCTCTGTGAGGTGGAGCATCTGTGGGAAACTATTTTAGTTCCAAAAACCCAGCAGTACTACCAGGAATGTACTGTTTCAGAACTCACTGGTAAAAAAGGAATAATTATTTTTGAGCAGCAATTTGCAGAAACTGCCCAGGGAATTACTTCTTACTTGAATCCAACTTACTGCTTATCTAATACTACACTTGCAAATGAACAAACTACTCCAGCATTTTATTATTTAAATGAGAAGTATCCAAATGGAGATCTTAAATTGAACAAAGCCTTCATTTTTGGACAAGTAGGTAGTGGAAGCTCAGAAATGGATGCTGTCTTTAATGTTTACCAACTGTATTACGATAAATCCCAGATTTGGATAGAGAACGGACAATTGGTTAGTGGATGGGCGGATCGTAAAGGAAAATTCTATGATTCTAATTTGTATAAAGGATTTATACTCGGTGAGTTAGAAGGATTTGATCTAGTATTCCAAAGTTCAGATCAGATGATAAAAATATACAAAATCAAAGAATAAGTTAAGTTTTAAATCTCAACTCTATATTCTCTTTTTATGTACGCTACTAATTTAGATAAAAAATTAAAAGATAATGGAATTTCAGTTGGAGATCGAATAAAGATTGTAAAAGGATCTCAAACCTTTGAAGGGCTCCTTATGCCTAGAGCTTCAGAAAGCAATATCCTAGTGCTTAAGTTGGATAATGGATATAATGTTGGAATTTCTTCTGAAGGAGCAACCCTTTTTCTACTTACTAAAAAACCAAAATCACCCAAAGAACTTCCTTGCGATGAACTTTCTGGAGAGATTTCTATTCTTGGATGTGGAGGAACAATTTCTTCAAAGGTTGAGTATACAACTGGAGCAGTTTACCCTGCAATAAGTCCTTGTGAATTAAAAAAAGCATTTCCAGATCTTGAAAAGATTGCAACCATCAAGGCCAGACAACTTTTTGCACTTCTTTCTGAGGATATGAATTCAGAGCATTGGAAAATCACAGCAGAGGCAATCTTAGATGAAATAAAAGAAGGCTCAAAAGGACTTGTGATTATGCACGGAACAGATACAATGACATATACGAGTGCTGCAATGAGTTTTATGCTTCAAGAACTTCCAGTTCCAATTCTACTTGTTGGTGCGCAGAGAAGTTCAGACCGCCCAAGTAGTGAGAATGAAATGAATCTTTTAAATGCAGTTTATGCTGCAAAGAGCGATCTTGGAGAAGTAGGAGTATGCATGCATGCTACAATCGATGATACTTATTGTTACATTCACAGAGGCGTTCGTACTAGAAAGATGCACACTTCTAAGAGGGATGCGTTCAAGTCTATAAACTGCCCTCCACTTGCAGTTGTGGATTATAAAGAGAAAAAATTTGAACAAATTTCTCCGTATCGGAAAAAAACACCAAAAGGAAAAGTAAAATCCGATCTAAAAATAAATCCAAATGTTGCGATGATGTATATCCATCCGAATATAAAACCAAAACTAATTTCCTCTCTTTCTGATTATGATGGGGTTGTTCTTATTGGCACAGGCCTTGGTCATGTTCCAACCAATCCATTCGGGGATAAATACTCAAAATCACTTATAAAAGAACTAGAAGAGCTAATAAAATCCGGAATTCCTGTTGTAATGTCCCCTCAAACAATTTATGGAAGACTCAATCTAAATATATACACTGCAGGAAGGCTCATTGGAGATATAGGTGTAATCGGCAATGGTGCAGACTGGACTCCTGAAACTGCATTTGTAAAATTAAGCTGGGTTCTTGGCCATGAGAAGAATCCAAAGAAAGTTGCTCAGGAAATGATGAATAACATTGTTGGAGAAATAAGCGAGAGGTCTCCACTTGTAGAAAGTGAGTAATATAAAAAGTGAAGAAAAATGAAAATAGGTATAGAAGTCAATCTGAACAAGTTCAGATCCCTCAATTCCAATGGTGAAGAAACATGAAAATAGGAATTGAGGTCCATCAACGTTTAGATTCCCATAAGCTATTCTGTAATTGTCCTTCAATTTCAAATGAAGGCGAGCCCTATACTCGAATCCTTAGAAGACTTCACACAGTATACAGTGAAACTGGAGAACTAGATCTTGCTTCAAAAAAAGAATTTGAAAAAGGAAAAACTTACGAATATTTAGCTTATGATAACTGTAATTGTTTAGTTGAAACAGATGAAGAGCCTCCGCATTCATTGAATCCACAAGCGCTTTCAATTGCCCTTGAAATTGCTCATCAATTGAAATGTAAGCCAGTTGACGAAATTCACATCATGAGAAAAACAGTTATAGATGGAAGCAATACCTCTGGTTTTCAAAGGACTGCAATCATTGCTTTGGATGGAGAAATAGAAACTTCTAAAGGAATTGTAAAAATTCCTCAGATTTCTATAGAAGAAGAAAGTGCAGGCATAGTTGAAAGTACTCCAGAAAAAGCTACTTTTAGTTTAGACCGATTGGGAATTCCACTAGTTGAAATTACAACTGATCCAAGTATTAAGGATGGGGCGCATCTTGTAGAAGTTGCAGAAAAAATTGGAATGATTATGCGTGCAACTGGAAAAGTTGCACGTGGTTTAGGAACAATTAGGCAGGATTTAAATGTCTCAACTGAAGGTGGAGCTAGAGTAGAAATAAAAGGAGCACAGGATCTCAAGATGCTTCCCTTACTTGCAAAAGAAGAGGTAAGAAGACAGGAAGAACTTATTTCTATTCTAAAAGAACTTAACTCTCGTTCTAATGTAAAAGTTACAGTTAAACCTGAATTTTTAAATGCCTCAAAATTATTCAAGAATACAAATTCAAAACTCATAAGTTCTGGTCTCTCATCAGGATCGATTGTACTTGCACTCCGACTTCTAAATCACGCAGGATTAATTGGAAGGGAAATCCAAACCAATCGTAGGTATGGAACTGAATTAAGTGATTATGCAAAAACTGCTGGAGTAAAGGGAATAATCCACAGCGATGAGGATATGAATAAATACACAATTTCTCAAGAGGAAGTTTCTTCATTAAGGAAATTTTTAAAGATGAGTGAGCAAGATTCCTTTGTTCTTGTAGTTGCTAAAGAAGAAATTGCAAAAAAAGCCTTAGAAGCAGTTTGTATGCGTGCAGAGATGGATAAAATTCCTTATGAAACCAGAAAGGCAAATCCAGATGGAACTACTTCTTACATGCGTCCACTTCCTGGACGGGCCAGACTTTACCCAGAAACAGATATTCTTCCAATACTTGTGGATAAGAAACTTCTAAATTCTGTAGAAAAAGGAGAATCTCTGGAAGAAAAAAGATCCAAGCTTGAAAAACTCCTGAACAAGGAAATGGCTGAAAAGATTTTACGCTCAAAGAACCTTCCTTTGTTTGAAAAATTACTTGAACTGGGAATAGAACCAACCCTTCTTGCAACTACTCTAGAAAATACCTTAGTTTCTCTAAGAAGGGAGGGGGTTGAATTAAAAGATCTAGAATCCACACTCACAGAATTATTCTCTGCTTATAAAAAAGATCTATTTGTAAAAGCTGCACTCCCAGAAATTCTGAAAGAAGTTAGTAAAGGACGCACTGTTCAAGAAGTCCTTGCAGAAAAAACCTTCTCAAAAATAAAAGGAAAGGAATTGCAAAAAATTGCTCAGGAACTTAATTTTGATTTTGGAAGAATTATGAGAGAATATAGATTGAGAATTGAGCCACAAGATCTTTCAAAAGTAAAGAGAAAATAGTGTCTTCAAATGTCTGTGATTAGTAATCACAAGCTTTTTAAATTTGTATGTAGTTACTATACACATGCATATTAACGAAATCAAGCGTGTAATCGTTTCACAAAAGGAAGAAATAGACGAAATTTTCAAGAACGAACAAATAATAGAACGGGAATTTGGAAGAAATAACATAGAAAGATATCTTTCCCATCCGAATATACTTACAGTATTGGGCATAAGAAGATGTGGAAAATCTATTTTTTCTTTGCAAGTCCTTGGGAACAAGAAAATTGGTTACATCAACTTTGATGATGAACGCCTGGTTGGATTGCACGCAGAGAATCTGGAATTGATTCTTCAAGCATTCTATGAATTATATGGTACTGATTTGGAATATATACTACTAGATGAGCCGCAGAATATTGAAAGATGGGAACTCTTTGCAAATAGATTACGAAGAACAAAAAAAATAATCATAACTGGTAGCAATTCAAAGATTTTATCCGGGGATCTTGCCACTCATTTAACCGGCAGGCATATGGACGTTACCTTATTTCCGTTTAGTTTTAAGGAATTCTTAAGGTACAGGGGGCTTATTTTTAGTGAAGAGGACCAGTATTCCACAAAAGTAATAAGTTCTATCAGAAATTATCTTAAAGAATATACTGAAATAGGCGGGTTTCCAGAGGTATACAAATTTGGAAAAAAAGCATTGCTAAGACTCTATGAGGATATAATAAATAAGGATATATTTGGGAGGTATAATATACGCCATAAAAAGACGTTTAAGGATATGGCGAGATATCTAATATCAAATTTTTCTGGAGAGTTTACATATAACAAGCTAAAAAATATTTTTGCTGTCAAAGATGTCCACACTGTTAAAAATTGGGTAGACTATCTCTCTGCAACTTATCTAGTCTTTACGCTAGAACGTTTTTCCTACAAATTGAAAGAGCAATCAATAGCTCCGAAAAAAATATATACAATAGACGTTGGCTTGGCGGATATGATTGGTTTTAAACCAACTGAACGAAGAGGCGCTGTGGTTGAAAATTTAGTCTTTTTGGAGCTACTTAGAAGACAATCCTATCAAGAACTGGATAGTGAAGTTTATTATTGGAAGGACCCACAGCAAAGGGAAGTTGATTTTATAGTAAAGGAAAAAACCTCGGTTAAACAACTTATACAGGTTTGCACGAATTTGGAAGAACTCGGCACTAAGGAAAGAGAAATAAATTCACTACTGAGAGCATCGAAAGAACTTAGATGTACTGCCCTATTGGTAATAACAGAAGAGTACGAAGCAGTTGAAAAAATAGGCGATAAATCAGTATGTTTTGTTCCCTTATGGAAATGGTTGCTTGAACAAAAGTAAATTCTTACCTGCACTGTGTCTTCCAATGGCTTTTTAAGCAGATGCCCCCATAAATTACTATATAATTTAGGTGTATTTATGGCTGTAAATAAAGAAGTTCCAAGAAGACAAGTAATACTTCCAACCAATCAAAAAACAGATTGGTTAAATGCAAGAGTACTGGTTGCTGATAAAGGAGGATTACCCCCTCATGTTCTACATGATGAAATTTTAATAAAATTATGGGCAACATTACCAGAAACAGAAAAAGCAAAATTAAGAGCATATTATCCTGCCTGGGCAAGAGAATTACATGCCAACCCAGGAAAAGATGGCAGCTTCCAAAAAGGACAGGATCTTTTTGACCAGGCAGACAGAACAGTTGTGCCTTGGGGTGAAATTGTAAGGTTAGGAATGACTGATGCAATAATTGGACCAAGAGTATCATTAGTTATTGATCCTGGAATTAAACCAGAAGGAGTTCAGATAGAAAAATATAAAGGAATTGATAATGTTGCAGTAATACACCCAGAATCAATCGCGATTATAACTCCAGACATACGGATTTCTGGAAATAGAGGACAAGTTGATGAGAGAACAGGAGTTCCAAGGGAAGTTACTCAAGAAACATTGGAAGGGCTAACTTTTGAGCAGATTAGGATTTTATTTGCGAAGATGGATATTTTGAGTGTGAGGCCTCTGGTCCGCAGCGACGGCAGCTTCAACACCTACGACAGGCAGGACGTCGTTGCGTACTTTAGGCGCGTCGTTGCGTTCGGGGCGGCGTATGTTGGCCTTTCTGAACAATCAGAAGCCATAAACTCAAGTCGACAGTTCGATAGTATATTCACAGAGATGGCTGAAACACAACGAAGATCTGTAACAGGACCCATGTTTAAGTAACTCGCTTATTTCGGCAATGCAAGAATAAATTCCACTTCCTCATCACTAAAATCATAGAATCTTTTCGTCCTCTCCTTATCTTTCTTTAATTCAACCCCAACTATAGGCATATATTCCAATGCAGAAACCTTATTCTCATGAATTTTCTTCCCAATCTTCTGACCTATGCCTTTCATCAATGCCCTTACAATCATGGTCGTACTCATACTTTTCAAATAAGAAGGAAAATTATACTTTACAAATTTCGTATTCTCCTTATTCTTAGAAAGCGCAACCCCAGCACTGAAGAAATCAATTACATATTTCAAATAAGTCCAAGTTGATTTTTTTATTCTTCCCATAAATTGATCAGATCTAGAAATATAATAATATGCTCTTGCAACTTCCTCTGGATCGTCATATTCATATGGAATATTTTCCTCAATCCATAATGAAACTATTTCATAATCCAAATCTCCATCTATTGCTTCTCTCACTTCTTTATAGCTTCCAGCCTTGAATATTCCCCTTACTGTATTGAAAATATCCTTTTCCCTTTCTCTTGATCCACTTCCAAGTGCTTGCAAATCATTTATCGCAGATCTTACATCTCCATTTGCATTTTCCACAATTGATTTGATTAAATATGCTGAGATTTCAATTCCTTCATTCTTTGCAATATGAAGGAGCAATTTCTCTATTGAAGTTTTGGTTACTCTTTTTAATGAAATTAATTCACAATTCATTCTTATTTTTGAGATCTTTTTATCCCATGCAGTTGTGGCTGTAAGAATAACTGGGACTTCCTCATTTTTTACAATCTCCAGAATTGCATCTGCTCCTCCACGGTCTTTAGTTCCAAGAATATCCACATCATCAATTAGGAGTAATTTTTTCTTTCCACTTAATGTTCCAGCCATTAAGGAATGTGCAAGTATTCTCTCAATGTTCTTCCTATCCCTAAAATCACTTGCACTCATTTCAATTAATTCTAAATCAAATTCCTCCTTTATTGCATAAGCAAAAGAAGTTTTTCCAATTCCAGAAGGTCCGCAGAGCATTATTGCCTTTCCGTTTTTCCCCCTCATCCAATTAAGTGCCCATGTTTTTACTTTTTCCCGTGCCTCCTCATTTCCAAGAATTTCATCAATCTTTTTAGGAGCGTATTTGTCTGTCAGAAGCATATTCTTCTCTTTGTTTATTACTGTTTTTATTACTTGCTATTTTGCTAAAAACTTCTTATAAAATTATAAAGAAAATAAAAAGAAAAGATTAGAAGGTTACCTCACCGAAACCTCCTGCATTCCATCCAAATGTTCCATCTCCTAAGTTTGGAGTATTTCCAAGCTCTAGTAAATCCACTGCTCCTCCAACTCTGAACTTATCAGCAGTTAGTCCAAGTCTTAATCTTTGGACAGTCCAGTTATTCCCTTCTTTTCCAAAGTTGGCTAGGTTTTCTGCTCTTACTAGTAAGCCAAAGAGTTCATTGAATTTTGGATTATACGCTAAAACTGCAAGATGTTCAACATCCTTTGCTTCTCCTAATCCAAAAGTAAGCATAGTGTATAAGCTAAAATCTCCTAACTTTCCGAAGTATTGTAGACCTCCTCTTGGAGTTACTTGTCCTCCAGCAAGCTGAAACTCAGTTACAGCATCTACAGGACCGAATAAGTTTATGTACAAGTCCATTAGACCAAAGGTATCCATATTTCCTTTATAGTCAGTTGAGGGTCTGAGCCTTGTAAAGAGTCCAACCTTATCTGTAAGTGATGCTCCTGCTTTAATGTCCATAGTGGTTTTCTTATTTCCAGCCATTACTTCTATGGAATCTGCTCTTGCAGTTCCTGGAAAGAGCACAAGCCCAGCTACTAAAAGAGCTCCGCTAACAAATACCTTAGTTGCCCTTGCTATTCTTCTCCAAACTTTTGGTTTCTTAACTTCTTTTTCAATCTTCATTTTTGTTTTCATATTTATCCACCTCATTTTTTATCTACTGACGCTAACTGAATGAAATAAAAAATAAAAAAATCAACCCTTTACTTTCAATGGTTCGGACCTTGTTGGCATCACTGGCCTTTCTGGTACAGGTCTAGTAGTCAATTTCTTTGCATCGCTAATTACTCCGTCGCCTGCCAATGGATTGGAAGCTATCGCTTTGATTCCTTCCACCCTTTTTCTAACCCGCACTGCCATTTCATAGTCTGATGTGAATGCATCTTCTGGTTTTTCATAACACCTTGCAGTCAGTTTTTGTGAACCTGGGCGCACGTCATCGATGAGAAACTCCAGTACCACCATATTCTCGTAGGATGATTTAGGAGATACACCTCCATCCAAGCACTTTAATTTCACCCCCAATTCTTTCAGGCGTTGTTCCTGCATTGGTATGTAGCCACCACTGATAACTGTAACTTTATACCCAAGCTCCTCAGCAATCCTGAGTTTTTCATATAGCTCTGTGTTAAGCTTGCCATCCGGACCTATCAACGTGCCATCTACATCCACGAAGATCCCTTTTTTTAGTGGCAGTGCGAACCTCCCTTCAATTGGGGGTGTTGGATCGTCAGGTATAACAGACAATAGCAAAGATCTGGCTGATTGCAAACTTTCCTTAGCCTTAGCGTCTAAGTCAGTGTTCCCTTCAAGCAGTAGGTCAACTATCCCTTCGAATATCTCTCGTATCTTGGGATTCTTGATTGTGTGGGATATCCTGCCTGCTTCATCTTTATTTCTGATAATAGGAGAAGAACCCACTGCAAAACCTGCAGCCCAGGCTAATGCGTTTCTACCATCACTAGTTACTGCGTTTGGATCAGATCCAGCTTTCAAAAGTACATCTATAATTCCGATTTGCGCCTTGCCTTTTTCGGTTTCTGCCCATTCCATAGCATTCATTACTGAGTGTATGAGCATAGTACGGCGGTCATAAGACGACCTTGCATGCACTAGTTCTGGATTATGCAAAAGCATTTCACTAACCCCTGCCAGGTCAGCTGCCTCTATTTTTCTATAAAATTCATTTTGTTCTTTTTCATCAACCATATTTTCCACCTCATGTGTTACTTGATGGTATTATGTATACACTTGGTATATTTATTATCTTTTAGAGAAAAATGCAAGAAAACCGAAATATTTATTAATATATTTAGGATAAATCTCATTATGCCTATTCCAGGAGTTTTGCTTGATAAGAAAGATAGGGATTTACTTTCCTTACTTTACCAAAATTCCAGAATGACTTTTACAGAAATGGGAAAGAAACTTAGGCTCAGTCCAAGCACAGTGGAAAGAAGGCTAAAAGTTTTGCAGGAGAATGGTGCAATCTCCTTAATGTTTGCAGACGTAAATCTTGCAAAATTAGGTTTCAAGGCGTATAGGCTTTATTTCAAGTTTGATTCAATGGATGAGGAAACAGAAAAAGATGTGCTTGCTTTATTTGATTCCTTTCCAAGAACTGCCTGGGGCGTAATTTGCCAGGGAGAGTATGATGTTCTCTGGAGAATTATTGCAAAAGATGAGATAGAAGTTGAGGATACTGCAAACCTAATGACTGAAAGGTTTGGAAAGAAAATAATAGAAAAAACTATTGCTACTACCACCTACCAAACTTACCTCTCATGGAATAGTGCTCTAGGAGGAGTTCGCCACCCAGAACTTCCCCTAGAGCGGGTGGTACCTGTTGAAACACTAGATAAAATAGACATGAAAATACTCTCCATTTTATATGGAAACGCAAGAGAGAGTACAGTAAATATTGCAAAAGCAGTTGGTCTTACTCCAGATGCAGTTAGCTATAGAATGAAAAAATTAACAAAAGATGGTTTTATTCTAGGATACACAACTTGGTATGATGCAAGGAAATTAGGATTAGAATATTATAAAATATTTATTTCATTTAGGAATATTACTCGGGAAAAGGAAAAGCAATTCCTTGGTTTCTGCCTTGCCCATAATAATGTAATATATTTGAATAAAACAATTGGAAGCTGGGATATAGAAGTAGATGTAATAGTTAAGGATGTAGTTGAGTTGCACGAATTCATACGTGGTATGAAAACTAAATTTGGAACAATAATGGGAAAACACACATACATTTCTTCTATATACGAAAGAATGCTTAATCCAATAAAGGAGTTCCTATGAGCTTAAAATTTCTCTACAATAAACCTGCAATTCTTTACAAGGGTGCATTCATAATTGGAGACACGCATTTTGGAATAGAGGAAAGACTAAAGGAAAAAGGAATCAATTTAGATTTCAGTAGAATGCTTCTTGAGAAATTAAAAAAAGATTTTCAGGAAACAGATGCAGAGCGTATGATAATTTTAGGAGATGTAAAACATCAAATAGGAAAGGTTGATGAATACACAAAAAAAATTCTAGAAGAATTAAATGATTTTTGCGATTTGAAAATTGTAAAAGGAAATCACGATGGAGGGATTGAAGAGTTAGGATTGAAAGTAATTCCTCCCTCAGGTCTAGTATACAAGGATTTAGGATTAATCCACGGTCACTCCTGGCCAAAGGAAGAATTAATGAACGCAAAATATTTAATTATGGCCCATCAACATCCGTTCTACGAGTTTAAGGATAAGTTTGGAAATAAAAAAAGCGAACCAGTATTTATTTTTGCAAATCCAAATCTTAGAAATCTAAAAAAACATTTCAAAAAATTTAACGAGGAAATCCAATGCATAATCCTCCCAGCATATAATCCGTTAATTGGTTCTTCATTCAATATTTCCGAGAGGAAATTAGGACCTATTTTTTACAATAACCTATTTAAATGGAACTCTATAATGGTATACAATATAAAAGGAATATTACTTAGGTGTTTCAATGGGAAAAAAAAGACGAGGCCGTGAGCGATCAGAGTGCTGTATTTCTTGCGGAAGAAGTGTTCCAAGAACAAAGGCGATCGATTGGAATCAAAGGGCACGTTTTAGTTCAGATTTGAGAACTGCTGACGATATAAGTCTTATCTCCGAACAAACAGTTTATTATTGCATCAGCTGCGCTAAGCACAGGGGCATTCTGGAAAAGAAAAAGAGGCAAAATGAAGCGCGCAGGGGTGCATTCTAAAATGGAGAAAATTTCTGTTGGTGAAAACCAGTATGAAGTTCTCCATAAACAACTCGGAAACCTCCCGCTAATTGTAATAAAAGCAAAGAATGGCTATGTTGCATGTGGTTACATAGATAAGGATGCAGCAAATAAAGTAGGGGATGTTGCTGCTTTTGTTTCAGGAGTCAAGAATATGGATGACTTTGTGAAGGCAAAAATAAGAGGAATCACCACTTGGGCAGAAGATTTTGGAGTAAGGGAAGGAATGAGCGTAAAAAAAGCCCTTGAACTAATGGATCTTGAATCTAAAAAAGAAGGTTAAAAAGAGAACTGCTGGAAATATAAATGAAATTCCACACTTTTTTGCTTTCTCTTCTAGTTCTATTTTTGCTTCTATTTCCGCAATACAAGTGTTCCTAATATATTTATTATCTATTTTATCGCATACTGTATAATCCTTAGATATTTCAGCAATGTCCCTTAGACACAAATTCGTTTGTTGGTGTGCAATCTCGCTATCATCTGAAGTTTTTATTTTCATACACCATTCTATTGCTGTTTTATTATCTCCTTTTAATGCATAATTATACGCGACATCATAGTAACAAATAACTGGGTGATCTGGGTTTGGATTTTTATCACTTGCTACACAATCTGCAGGTTCCTTAAATATTGCTGAGAATCCTAGGAATAAGAAGAAAATAAGAAAAATAAAAGCGATTTTTTTGTACATCGCAATTCTCTCTATTTTTTCGCCAGCTTCTTAAGAAGGCTTTTTGCTTTGCCCAGTGCCCTATCTATTTCCTCTTCTGTTTTTGCACCCGCGCATATGACCTTTCCATTCTTGAATAGCAGTAGAGATGCCTTTGGTTCCTTTATCTTTAGAATTGCCCCTGGAAACTGTTCTGGTTCATATTCCACATCATCCAATGCAGATGCAATCTTGTACAGATCCAGATCCATATCCAAATCTGCAGAAGCAACCATATTTGTAATCTCAATCTTTGGTTTCTTCTTTCTTATGATTTTTTTTGCATATGGAGTGAGCAACTTGATCGTCTTATCTATCGTTTTCTTAATTATGCTTCTTTTTTTACAGCCTACACAAACAACCTTTCCATTCTTGAATAGCAGTAGAGATGCCTTAGGCTCCTTAAATTTTAGAATTGCCCCTGGAAACTGTTCTGGTTCGTACTCAATTTCCTTTATTCTTTGTGCAAGTGCAAATAAGTCCAACTCAAGTCCAAGACTTGCAGATGCAACCATATTTGTGATTACAAAATTATGTTTTCTGGCCATATCCCCACCTCTAATCCTCCCTCTATTTATAAATACTTTATAATACTATTAAGCAAGGGTTTAAAAAGGGTATATCCTAATTAATATAATTCTATTATTTAAAGGTGGGCTAGATGGTAAGGAATTCACGCGGATATCTCTCAGGTAACACCAGGAAACTTATACTAGTACGTAAGGCAACTGTTAGTGATAAAGTTAGAGCATTCAAGATCGGAGACAAAGCTGCAATATGCGTAAAAGGCGTTTCATTAGGCGGACCTCATCTAAGGTACCAGGGTAAAATTGGAACAATAGTTGAGAAAAGAGGAAATGGTTATGTTCTTGCGTTCATGGATGGGAACAAACCCAAGAAGGTAGTTACTGCTTCTATTTATCTAAAGAAAATGTAGGTGGTTATATGAAAGTTATTTCTTCTGAACCAGTATCCCTTGCTAAAGTGAAGGAAATTCTTGAGGCAAGGAAAAAAGAGTCTGATCTCGGTCATGAGCAGCAGGCTACCTTTGAATATTGCGAGAAATTCGTAAAATTCACAGATAAAAAGGAAAAGGACTTACTAGAAAAGGTAATGGAGAATAAAAAGATCCCATTATCCACTGCAATAAAGATTGTGGATATTTCCCCAACAATTCCGGATCTTGTAAGAAATATTGTTCTAATGGATAAGGTTGAATTAAGTGATGAAGAGGTTAATGCAATTGTTAAACTATTCAAGAAGTGATTGTAATGGAAGAGAATGCATATGTGTTGGAATATCTTCCTGGCGGAAGGGCTTCAGATGTTCATAGGGAGTCAATAGTCCAGCTTTTAGGATTCCAATATTTCACTCTTCTAGAAGCAACAGTTAAGCCTGATGCTTCAATAGTTGTAGGAAAAAAAGTTTATGTTGGAAAGGACGATCGGGCAGAAGTAGATCGCATAAAAAGAAAAATCACTTTTGAAGAACTCTCCATAAGCGCAAAGGAATTTTTATTAATTGCATTGAAAAAGTTGATTCAGGAAAGAGAACCAGAGTTTGTACTATTCTTGAACAAGGCTAGGCCAATTTCTGTTCGTGTTCATACGCTTGATTTCCTTCCAGGAATCGGAAAGAAAAATATGGCACTTATTCTACAGGAAAGGGAGAAGAAGCCTTTTGAGAGCTTTGTAGATGTAAATACCCGTGTTCCAGGTATTGATCCAATTTCTGTATTCGCAAATCGAATAATTTCCGAAATCGAAGGAAAGGAAAGGCATAACTTATTTGTAAGGCCTCCAATGCCAACTGGTCCAGGCAGCGGATATAATAGATAAACAAAAATGGACCTCTTGAAGAATGTTGCTACATTCTTGTCGTTCCATTTTAAAAATAAAATGGACCTCAGCAAGAACTGCTGTTCTTGTCGTTCCATTTTAAAAATAAAATGGACCTCAGCAAGAACTGCTGTTCTTGTCGTTCCATTTTAAAAATAAAATGGACCCGCCCAGATTCGAACTGGGGATCCCCTGTGTTTTCTCAAAGCTTGTAATCACAACAAGCAATCGTAAGACAGGTATCTTAACCATTGTCTTCTATGAATCAACACATGATTCAAAGAACTCGACTACAGGTCCGTTTGTAGAACATCTTTAGTGTACTACAGATTTAAAACATTTCTATACCCAAGAGTCTAATTATGCTTATCGGATTATTAGGAAAACCCAGTTCAGGCAAGTCAACTTTCTTTCAAGCAGCCACAGGCATACCTGTAGAAAGAGCCCCTTATCCATTCACAACAATTAAACCCAATCACGGAGTAGGTTATATCAGAATTGAATGCGTAGAAAAGGAATTAGGAGTTAAGTGCAATCCTAGGGCTGGTTTCTGTATAGATGGAAATAGGTTTGTTGCAGTTGAGCTAATGGATGTTGCTGGATTAGTTCCAGGTGCCCATGAAGGAAAAGGATTAGGAAATCAATTTCTAGATGATCTAAGAAAGGCAGATGCACTAATCCACATTCTAGATGTTTCTGGAGGAACAAATGAGAAGGGAGAAAAAGTTCCAGCAGGTTCTTATGATCCAGTTAATGATGTTAAATTTCTTGAAGATGAATTGAATTATTGGTTTAAGGGAATTCTAGATAAAAATTTCCATAAATTAGTTCGTGAACAAAATGTAAAAAAACTTGAAGACCTTTTATTTGATCAATTTACTGGATTAGGGATAAGCAAGGATGCAATAATGAAAACCCTGGATTCCTTAGGATTAAAGGAAAGAAGATTAGAGGAATGGATTGAAGAGGAGAAATATAATTTCTGTAAGAGAATGAGGGAATTAGGAAAGCCCATTGTAATTGCAGCAAACAAGGCAGACCTTATCCATTCTAAAGAAAACATTAAACGAATAAAAGAAATATTTCCACACTATAAAATTATTCCTTGCTCAGCAGAGGCAGAAATTACCCTTAGGGAAGCATCCAAAAAAGGATTCATAAAATACATTCCAGGAAATAACTCTTTTGAACTAACCAAGGAGCTAAATCCTCAACAGAAACAAGCAATGGATTTTCTTTCTAATTTCATAAAACAATATGAAGAAGGAACAGGAGTCCAGAAAGTAATGAATACAGCTGTTTTGGATCTTCTAGGTTATATTGCAATATTCCCAGGAGGAATTCATAAACTTGCAGATTCCCAAGGAAGAGTGCTTCCTGATGTTTTTCTTTTACCTCCTGGTTCTTCAGCTAAGGATTTTGCAGCAGCAATTCATACAGATTTAGCTGAGGGTTTTGTAAAAGCAATTGATGTGAAAACAAAAAAACCAATGGGTGGAGAGCATCCTTTGAAGCATAGGGATGTAATAGAAATAATGTTCAAGAAGTAGGCTCAATCTCCACGCAAGTTATCAATTAATAACGTTTTAGCTAGTTGCAACAAAATAGCAACCAGATGAAATGATTTATAAAGGTTTCGTGTTAATTCCTTTTATGAAACTATTGGAAATGAAGAATAAGCTTGCCCTGGAAACTGTAAAATTACTTTTCAACACCGATATAAAGGATATTGTTTTCATAGGCGGAACAGCACTAAATGTTTTCTATTTAGATTATAGGTATTCAGAAGATCTGGATATCGGATACCTTCAAAAGAATGTAAAGAGCGACATAGAAGAACTTCTAAGGGAAAAAGGATATTCTATAGAAAGGACTAATTTTAAGTTTCGTGATGTGCTAACCCTAGAAGGTACGAGTTTGAAGATGGATATAATAGAATACAAGATAAAATTTGGCTCCATTGAAGAAAAACTACTTGGACAAACCAAAGTAAAAACGCTTTCATTAGAGGAATTTGCTGTTGAAAAAACAATAAGCTTTTTCAGCAGGGAGAATACTGATTCATTGGCCAGGGATGCATATGATTTGTTTTCTATAAGCAGAAAGACTAAGCTTCTTGAAATTATAAACAAGGCAAAAAAAATTATTAAACACAATATAGTGACTACTTCGCATAATGTTGAACTTCTAAAAAAAGATAGGGTTAGGGTAGAGGCTTCAATTGCTACTTACCTGAAAAAAGAAATTAAATACCCAGAAGTAGTTAAGTTGATTGATACTATAAAAGGGATTATAGATGGTTAATTTCATACCTGGAAATATCTATAGGGCAAAGGATTTACCCAATTTTAAGAGGCTATATAGTTCTCTTCAGGTCTTCCCTACTCCATTTAAGGGGATATATTATGTTCCCTATGAAACTGAAATAAAAGGAAAATACATTAGTGATCCGAATTTAGTGGTCTATTCTGCAGTTGGACTGTATCTAAAATCTTCTAAATATTACTGTGGTCTTAATACTGCGTTATATTACCTTCGCATTGTATGGAATCTCTTTGGATTTGATATAATAAATAAAAAAATAAGCAGAAGGATCATACGAAAATTACCTTCCCAGAAGTATTGGAGAGGAAAGGTAATTGCAAAACTAATGAAAAGCTACCCCTATCCAATTAGGCTGCATAGGATGAAGAAAATAAGTTTAAGTGGATTACTCGCTAAGGGAAGTATCAGTTATTCCAGCATGGAAAAAACCATGGCTGATGCAAGATATCTCTCCTCAAAAGGAGATAAAGATGCAAAAGAAACCTTGAAGATTATAGAAAATTATAATAAAGGCAGTAAGACCAAGAGAAAATACTAATTCTTAGGTTTTAATTCCCTTAAAGTTTTTATAGTTCCACTTGTTCTTAAGCTCTTAATTCTTGGACTAAGTAATACAAAAAATCCTCTAACTTTTTCCACGTACTCTCTATTACACCTAATGATTCCGTAATTCTTATTCCGGTCATATTCAAGTACTTTAAATGATATTTTAGAGAACCCAAACTCCCCAAAGAATTTCATAAATTCCTTATACAAGAAATCTTCTACGTTTGGGATTTCTAGACTAGCTTCAAAGGAAATATACCTGTTCTTTGGTCTTTCTGTTTTTTTCATATACACAACCAACTAAGTAATGCCGATTTCTTTTTTAAGTTTATCCTCTTTGGTTGTGTATATATGTTTCGACTCTTTTAGTTGGAACACTATATTATACACTATTGACCTTACATTTATATTTATTACTACACATATTTTCTTGTATGTCTAGTAATGATTCTCTTGAAGAAGCAATTACTATTAGAGTAAGTGATCCTTCAATTGAAACTGTAAGAAGATTAAGGGATAAATTTTTTCCAGAATACGCAGCTCCAGAAGATACAGGACCAAGTCAGAAACCATTTCATATTTGTGAGCCAGGAGACCCAGAAGGTAGACGAAATGTTTATTTCAAGATTTTACCTTCAGGTGATGGAATCGTAGTTTATGCAAATCGGGAGAGACTTATTTTTCCCAATCATGGATTTACACAATACGAAGCTGAAACTTTTCTTTTTTTATTGCCTCCTCAACTCACTACCCGTGATCCCAAAGCAGCTGAAGCTTTTCTTGCTCAACCCCTTGGCCAAGTTGATCATTTAACTATAACTCTCGACATTCGCACATTCGGTCATAGAGAACTAGCTCAACTAACTGATAGATTTTTTTCACAAACTCATACTGACGCAGATTTTTTTGGAGACCCAAGAAAACATGTAACCTTTTGGTTGCGCCATCGTAGTTATTGGTCATCTCATCTCGGACGTGGAGATAATTCTCTAACTATTCAATTTGAGTTTGATGCTTCAAGTAGGAAATGTTTAGTATCTGGTCCAATGTCAATATTAAAATCAAGTGGTTTTACAAAAGAAGCAGCTGAAGCCTTTCTTGCTCAAGGAAGCAGTGTTACCAGAGCCATGGTATTTGTTCATACAGATGCTCCTACTATTGAAACAGTTGAAAGTTTAAGACTCTTTTTCTTCGCTGATTTCATGGAACCAAAAAAGTTAGAAGTAACAGGTAAGGAAGTATTTCATATATGCCAAAAAACTAAATACGGAGTTGCAGAATTAGTAATGGTTACTTTTACTGTTTCTGCTGGTGGACTTTTGGTTGAAGGTACTCCTAAGCTTTTTGAATCTCATAATTTTACTAAAGAATTTGCAGAATCTTTTCTCACTATACAAGGTGTTTCTCGTTCTAGTTTAAGGCAATCAGAACAATCCCCTGCCTCAGATCGAGCTGAAAAAGAACCAGATGATACTATTGAAATAGAAGTAAAAGCTCTTAATCGTCCTCCTATTTTTAATGATGTGAAGGCATTTGTTAGACATTTTGGTTTCGGGGATCTGGGCTTTAGTTTTTCTGGAGCAAATCTACTCCCAGATGGTAGGGAGCAGTTTGTACTTAGTGATTGTCATAAGACATGTGGACAAATTCTCATTACAATTGGTGCAGAGAAAGATCCAAATGCACTTATAATCGAGGCTAGCCAAAGAGTATTAGCTCAAAGAAACTGTACTCCCCAATTAATACAATCTTTTTTTGCTGGATTATCTCAGAGAGCTCAAGAACAAGCAAAAACAGTGAGAAGGCCAGATCGCTCAAACTTCCCTGCTTCTTCACATAATCGTGGTAGATTTGGAACAAGAGTTTACTAAATTCTTGTAAATTTTAAGTTTGTTCTTCTATTAGCTACCTTTTTATTTTCTTTTATTCCTATTTTTTTTATGTCCGTTCTAATAGTTTCTGGAAGCAAGTCCGATGAGAAGATTGTAGAGGGAGTAGCAAATACTCTAACAGAGTTCGGAGTGGAATTTAAAACCGAGATTGCAAGTGCACACAGAACCCCGGAAAAACTAGAGCAATTAATTTCTAGTTCAAATGCAGAGGTATTTATTGCAGTTGCTGGTATGAGTGCTGCACTTCCAGGGGTAATTGCTTCTAAAACTACTAAACCAGTAATTGGAGTCCCAGTGAACGTTAAGTTGGATGGGCTAGATGCATTATTATCAATGATGCAAATGCCTATAGGAGTTCCAGTTGCAACTGTTGGAATAGACAATGGAAAGAATGCAGCTTTACTTGCAATTCAGATTCTTTCTCTAAATGATAAAAAATTAGAGTCTAAATTAAAAGAAATAAGAGCTGGTTGGAAAAAATAATTACTGACAAGGTTCATTAATTCCAATCTCAGCTATTTTGCTTGTATCTAATACGTCTACATACTGTTCCTGAAATCCATCTACAGTTACATAATTGTAACTAATATGTCCACCTTGGAGTGTTACACTACCCTCATACCGATATCCGCTGCCGTGTACGATAAATTTCCTAAAAGTTGGCTCCCCTTCTTTTAAACTATTTGGATCTACCTGAACACAACAAAGAGTTTTATTCTGAATTGCTGTTTTAAAACTTGCACTTAATTCCATACAAACTTCTTCATCAGTGCAATTTGTTGTTAACTCAGTACTAAATTCAATTATTGTCTGCTTGCAGTCCATTTCTTCAAATCCAAGAGTATGCCCAGATTTGATATGTTTTGATGAGACATAATACCATTCATCGTGAGAATCATTATAAAAAAACAGTGATGCAATATCTGGCCCAAATTTTCGATATAATTCTTTAAAGTACGCCATCATTAATGTCAAGTCAACCTCTGCCATATATGAATAGGTCCCTATTGTCTCAATATCAAAATTGTAGCTAAAATACTCGGCAATAGCTGCTTTAATCACAGCTTCCTTTTCTTGTTCAAAACCATCTGACTTCATGAGATGTTCGGTTTCTTCCCTTAGCCTGCTAAAATTTCCATCTATTTTTGGCAATCTAAGCAACAAAAACACAGTCGCTGTGGTATAATCATTTCCATTTACCCACATAAATGAATCATACGCTTCCTCAACTGGATCTTTTGTCTGAAATTGTTTGTAGAAATAAGAACGATCTATTAAATTATATATTCTTTCCTTATCATTCCCAATCGGATCAAAAAATATTGGTTGTGGTTTGCCTGTTTGTTGCATTGCAAGAATGGCAAATCCTGTTAAGCGTTGTTCGATTTCATTTAATTGAGATATTCCCTCACCTGGAACTCCGGCTGGCTGGAGATGCCCTATTTCATGATTTAAACTACCAAATCCAAGCGATTGAAGGGTTATTGGACCACGGATATAAACTGAATTGTAGTCAGGAATAGCATAAGCTGTGGCATCAAGGTTATCAAAGCAATATTGTGGAACCTGAGTTACATACACTTCTTGAGGCATTCCACCGCTAGAAATTGCATGAGTCTCGTTGACAAACTTAATAAGTGGCTCAGTAATTAAAACCCCAGCTGGTGGTTCTTTTTCCAGTTCATCAATACCAGCCACAGTTCCATCTGTTGGCCTGTTAAGCAGTATAGTCGTTTCATTATGACTATGACATTCATTTTGTGAGCATCCATGAAGAATAGTTGCAGCTAAGGGTACCAGTAGAATCCTTCTGGCAGCTCTTGCAATTCTCTCCATAACTAGTCGTTTATTACCTTTAGCCAGCATTTTCATATTTGCACAAGTATACTTAAAATAAAACAATTTAAAAACAGTGCTATACGCGAAACTAAAGGAAATGAGAAGAAAGTGGAGGAAGTAACTATTGACAAGGTTCATCAATTTTTATTTCTGTCATCGTACTCTCAGCCAAAGAATCAACGTAGATAAAACTGAACCCATCCAACTTTAGACTGTTTTTATGATTCCACATATATCTGGTTCCTTTACCTTCCACTATAAATTTCCTAAAACTACTAGGATCATTCTCATCTATCTCAACGCAGCAAAGGGTCTCTGCTAAAACCTCTGTTTTAAGAACCGCTCCTGTTTGTTTGCATATATCTTCATTAGTACAATCGGTTTCCGATCCAGCTAAGGCAACGTTTGTTAGCCTACAATCCATTCCTTCAAATCCAAGGGTATAACCTACCGGTACCATACGCGAATCATTATAATACAACGCCATTGCAACATCTAATCCGAATTTTCGGTACAGCTCTTGAAAATACGCCATCATAAGTTTTAGGTCAGCCTCGGCTTCATACGCCTCTGGCATAGCCGGATCAAAATTGTAATTGGAATATTGTGTGATGGCATCCTTGAGTACACTCTTTTTTTCGGTTTCAAGTTCTCCTGAATCCAGGAGCTGCAATGTTTCTTCTCTTAACCGAGCAAAATCTCCACCCAGTGCGGGTAATTTAAGCAAAAAGAACAGATCTGCAGATTTATATTTATCTCCATACATGGCCATAGCCCAATCATATGCAACTGAACCATCTGGAGAAGTGCTTTTGTTGGAATAAACAAAATTTAGCAGAGTATGTAATTTTGTCCTTTCAGACGGATTTAATGGGTCAAAAAAGATTGGCTGTGAATAACCGCCTTGTTGTTTTGCAAAAAGAGCAAACCCCATCAATCGTTGTTCAAGTGTGTTTAACTCAGGAATTGCCTCGTCACCGCTCCCACCTGGTTGTAGGTGGCCAAGCTCATGAGTGAAGGTATCTAACCAATAAAAACTGAATGGAGAAGACCCAATATATACTCCGCCTTCGTCTGCACTACTATTAACAATTGTATACGCAGCCGCAGGTTTTTCAAATTGGGAAAAACAATAACTAGGAATTTTGGTCAGCTGCACATTTTTAGGTATGCCTCCGCTTGAGGAGACTGCGTGAGTTTCATTTACGAAATCAACAAGTAGTTCACTTATCAAAACTCCAGTTGGTGGTTCTTTTTTCAGTTCATTAATACCAGCTACAGTTCCATCTGTTGGCCTGTTAAGCAGTATAGTAGTTTCATTGTGACTATGACATTCATCTTGCGAGCACCCATGAAGAATAGTTGCTATTATGGGAACCCACAGATATCTTCTAATAGCCTTTTTTACGCGTTCAGTAATTGGACGTCTAAATGTAATTCTAGCGTTTTTCATATTTGCACAAATATACTTAAAATAAAACAATTTAAAAACAGTGCTTTATTCGAAATTAAAAGAAATAAGAGAAGCATGGAAAAAATAATTACTGACAAGGTTCATTGATCCCGATTTCAGATACTGTATTAGTATCTAATATATCTATATACGGTTCCTGAAATCCATCTACAGTTACGTTAGTGCCGTACCCGTACTTTGTATACCTGCTTCCACTGCCTTTCACTACAAATTTTCTGAAAGTTGGTTTTTTCTTAGAATCAACATATTTTACCTCAACACAACAAAGGGTTTTATTTGAAATTTCTCCTTTAGTATCTGCCCCAAGTTTAGTGCAAAAATTATCATCACAATCTGTAGTGCCACCTAACTTACTATTTGTTTGTTTACAATCCATGCCTTCAAACCCAAGAGTATACCCAGATTTAGTATCATGTGTTTTTTTATAATAATAGCTAGCTTCATCGTGAGAATCATTATAAAAAAACTGCAATGCAACATCTACTCCAAACTTTTGATATAATCCCTTAAAATACGCCATCATTAATGCTAGGTCTACCTCTGCTTTATATGCATATGATGACCACGTATTAACTTCAACAAAATTATAGCTAAAATACTCAGCAATAGCTGCTTTAATCACTGTTTCCATTTCCTGTTCAAGGGTTTCGGACTCAAGAAGGTTTGTTGTTTCTTCCCTTAATCTGTTAAAGTCACCATCGATCTTTAGCAATTTAAGTAAGAAGTATAGGGTTTTAGGGGTATAATCACCGTCAAATACCCACATGAATGCTTCGTAACCTTTATCAACTACATTTTCGTCTGGACGTTCCTCCCGAGATTGATTATAAGGGTAAGAGCGATCTATTAATTCATATATCCATTTTTTGTCCTCCCATGCGATTGGATCATAAAATATTGGTTGTGATTTGCCTGTTTGTTGCATTGCAAGAATAGCAAATCTTGTAAAATACTGCTCTAGTGCGTTTAATTGTGGTATTGCTTCGTTACTCTTTCCGTTTGGTTGTAGGTGTCCCATCTCATGATCAAGAGTATCAAGTCCAATATAAAGGCGTATTGGACCCCGAATATAAACTGTAGTGTACTCGGGAATGGCATAGGCATTTGCACCACCAAGTTCAGTAAAACAGTACTCTGGAACCTGGGTTACATACGCTTCTTGAGGCATGCCACTGCTAGAAACCGCATAAGCCTCGTTGATAAATTTAATAAGTGGTTCAGTCATTAAAACCCCAGCTGGTGGTTCTTTTTTCAGTTCATCAATACTAGCTACAGTTCCATCTGTTGGCCTGTTGAGTTTTATAGTGGTTTCATTATGCGAACAACATTCATCATGCGAAGAATGACATTCATAATATTTTTCTGAGACACACCCATGAAGAATAGTTGCAGCTAAGGGTACCAGTAGAAGCCTTCTAGCGATTTTTCCAATCTTCGCTATAATTAGTCGTTTATTATCTTTAGCCCGTATTTTCATATCTGCACAAATATACTTAAAATAAAACAATTTAAAAACAGTGTTATACCGGTTTTTATCTATCTTTTTACTGACAAATTTCATCCAATCCGATTTGCACAGATGCTGTCGGTGTTACTTTAATAATATACTCAAATTCCTTGTCATCCAGTGAAACGCTCCCGGAACTCGAACTATATTGGAACCCTTCCACCTTTACGTTCCATTTTCTGAATTTCGGATCGTCTTTGTTATCTAAAATAGGGTCTATATCCACACAACAAAGAGTTCCTTCTTTAATTTTGACTACCTGGTCTGCGTTAATTTTCTCGTATAACTCGTGATCTGCGTTATCTAGTTCAGAATATGAACTTGCGAATACAGAAGTCATTCTGCAATCCATGTCATCAATTCCGATGACAAATCCAGTAGCGAGATACCGATCGCTATCAAATAGTCTCATTGCAGTGTCTAAACCAAAAATTTCATACAACTGTTTGAAAAATACCATCATGAACATTAAGTCGCCTTCCGCGTCTGCATTTGAGGCATATAAATCGGTTGCTGAGTATTTTTTTATCGCATCCACGACTGCCTTTTTCATTGTGGTATCCATAGTTCCGTCGTTCAGAAGCTGCCGCACTTCATTTCTTAATGCAGAAAAATCACCATCAAGCTCGATTAATCTGAGTGTAAGGAACAGCGTTTCCATTGTATACTCCTGAGTAAAAATTGGGGAGACGAAGGAGGTATTATCTGTCATATTTCTTGAAATTCTTATGTAATCCAAAAACCATTTCATTGTATCCCTTGCACGCGGGGAGTATGGATAGAATCCTGTAAATGGAGCAAAAGTATCAGATTGTTCTGCCAAAAGACCAAAGGCAATCGGCATCTGTTCGATGGAGTTAAGCGTAGAAATAACCTCGTTAGAATTATGTGCGCCCATATACTGGAAATGTCCAACCTCATGATATATGATTTCCACGTCATATAAACCCAACACTGTTGGAACATATGCCCCTAAGTCCCCACCACCTACGACTGCGTAAGCCAACGCATCCTTAAAACAGCTTTGCGGGATTTCTGTCAAACTGACATCTGTGGGCATTCCTTCGCTGGAAAGGGGATGCGTTTCATTTATTAAGTCAATAATCGATGGCTGCAGTATGCCCTCTCTTGGCGGTTTTTCCAATTCCTCGACGCCTGCCACCACTCCGTTAGCTTCCGCATTGAGCGAAATCGTAGTTTCATTATGGGATGCACACTCACTATACTGAGTTTTCTGAGGTGCATTGCAGCGTGCGGGTAATAATCCGATTAGTGGTGTTATTAGTACTGCTGCTTTCCATGCGTAATTCAAGATCCTTGGCTCAGTGCGCTTTCTGCTCCTCTTCATTTTAATCCATATTATTATACTATAAAACACTTTAAAATACCATCTTGCGGCATGTATTTAATTTTTTTGCCATTTATATCTAACTTATGGAAAGACCCAGACCCTATTTTCCAATATATATGAAGAAACTAAGAAGAGGCCCAGCAACAACTGCCCCAAAGGATGCAGGGATAATTATTGCCTATTCTGCAATTGGAAAAGATTCAAGAGTAGCTGAAGTTGGAACAGGTTCAGGTTTCCTTACAATCCAATTAGCTAAAATCGTAAAAGAAATAACTACTTATGAACTAAGAGGGGAATTTGCAGAAATTGCCCAGGAAAATTTCAAGAAACTTGGATTAGATAATATTATTTCAAAAGTAAAAGATGGAACATTAGGAATTGAAGAAAAAGAGCTAGATCTGGTTGTAATAGATATTCCTAATGCAGAAGTGCTCGCACAAAATGCACATTCAGCCTTAAAAGAAGGGGGAATGCTTGCTGGCCATTGTTTGAGTATTGAACAAGCAAAACGTTTAGTTTTAGAATGTGAAAAATATTTTAAGGAAGTACTTATGGTTGAGAATATTTCCCGAGAATATGAAGTAAATGAAATGAGAACGAGACCAAAGCATTTAGGAATAATTCATACTGCTTACCTAGTTTTTGCTAGAAAATAATTTCATTTGAAAAACGCAGATCATGCTCTTATGATGGAAGCAACCTCTGGAGCTTTCGATTCTATTCTTGCTTTTATTTCTGCTTTTCGTGTTGTTTTTAGAACAAAAGTAATTACTTCTACATCTCCAGTTGCAATGACTTTGTCAATATCTCTTTCTAATAAATCCATTGCCTGTTCAGCATAACCACTTAACTGTCCGCGTACTAAGAGAGCTACAATTTTTCCATACTCTTCTCGTTCTACTAATACTTTCAACCCTCTTCGTACATTAATATCGCTCTGCAATATTCTAGTAACGCGCTCCTTCAAATCATCTTTTTTAGTGTGTCTTTTTACTGCCAAGAGGGCAGAATCTACGCCTTCTTCAGCTATTGCATTAATATTTTCTTCTAAAAATGATAAACAAGAATTTCTTCTTTCCTTTATTCCTTCTTTTTCTACTATTTCAGCAAGCTTGGCATACCGTCTCATTGACTTTAATCTCTTTATTGCTTCTTCTGCAATAGTTTTATTAGTGCTGTAAATTACAAATGCCTTTAGAAGAACTTCATCAACACTCAACAATACTTTCTGAGGATATCCTTCCATTTTTTTAACTACATTTCTAACTACGTTTTCTTGATCACACGCAGAAATTACTCTACTGATTTTTTTAAGATCTCTACATCTGATTGCTTTTTCTAATTCGCTCCTACTGATATATTCTACTGGTTCTCTAAAGAATTTTCTAAAAGACGCCTTAGCCACAGCTTTTCTACATAGCCCTTTTATTATAGCAGTAGCTCCATTAAGTGCAACCCTAACTTTTTTTACTTCAGCTTGGCTTGCCACGTCTATATTGTAACAAGTAAAATTTATAATTGGATGTCCCATTTATTCTTTTATTCAGTAAAGTTTTCCTCCAATTTGAACTTCCCTTTCAGGTTGAATCAATACGCATTCTCCCTCAGAATCAGGAACTCCAAGAGTTAATACTTCTGAAGTGAATGGCCCGATTTTTCTGGGTGGAAAATTTACTACACCTAAAACAAGTCTTCCATTTAGTTCTTCTTTGGAATAATTTTTTACAAGTTGGGCACTGGATTTTTTTATTCCAATTTCTCCTCCAAAATCAATTGTTAATTTATATGATGGTTTTCTTGCTTCAGGAAAATCTTCAACTTGAATTATTTTTCCAACCCTAATATCTATTTTCTGAAAATCATCAATTGTTGCCATATTATTCACCTTGCTTAAAAATTATAAACAAAAATACACGCGCATTTGAATCGTTAGTCTTCAAGCACAGCATCTGCCTCAATTTCGATCAACCAGTCTGGGTTAATGAATCCAGACACTTCAACAAAAGTGCATGCTGGTTGTATTTTTGAAAAGTATTCTCCGTGTGCTCTTGCTGCTTCTTTCCACTTTTTTATGTCTTTAAGAAAAATCCTCGTCCTTATTACATTATCCAACTTCCCGCCAGATTGTTCAATAACGTCCTTAATTATTTCAAGACAACGTTTTGTTTGTCCATACACATCCCCTAGAGCATGAACTGAGCCATCCTTTGCAATTGGAGCAGTACCAGTAACAGCAATTACATTCCCGATTCTTACGGCTCTTGAAAATCCGATTTCTTTCTCTAATGGTTGATTATAAGTTATGTTTTTCCTTACCATTCTATCTCCTTGTTTAATAGAAATGCACGCACGTTTGAAATCTATAAATTTCAAAGCGCCTGCAATTTCTAAAAAGAAATTGCACGCCTGCTTGAACTGCTGTTCAAGAGTCGTTCATTTTTGCAACTCAAAAGCAAAAATGCACGGGACAGGAATCGAACCTGTGTAGACGCTAGGTCAACAGATTTCCCATTCCACTTTTAGAACGGGAACGATCTTGAGTCTGCCGCGTTTGACCGCTCCGCCACCCGTGCGTTCGTCTTATATCTTACTAATGCTCACAGCCGGCCTAATCCAAGTTTATACTCCTAGACGGCCTTTAGTCTTGGTCTCTTGACCAAGACGGCAGAGTTTGGTTTATCTTAGTCTAAATATAGACTAAAAACAAATATCCTTTGTTTTACGGAAGTCTTTTTATAATATTGCCCTTCTTTATTTTTCTATGTACTTGAAGATCCATGAGAACAATGGCCAAAGAATAATTGCTGCTTGCGATAAGGAATTGATCGGAACTCTCCTGGAAGAGGGAAAATATTCAATTGATCTAAAAAAATACTCGTCATTTTATAAGGGAAAATTAGTAACTGAAGCAGAGTTAAGCAAGGCCCTAAATTCCTTTACTTCAGTTAATCTTGTAGGGAAGAAAACCGTCGGTGTTGCATTGTCGAAAAAGCTGGTCTCAGAGGAGCAAATAATAATTATAAAAAACCTTCCTTTTATCCAGATATACCGGGTGTGAATTATGAAGCCGATTACAATAGTAGCTGATGATAGGATAGGTCTACTTGCTGATATTTCATATATTCTTGGAAAGGCAAAAATAAATATTGAAGGTGTAGGTGTAAGTGTAGTCGGTGGCAAGGCAATTATTGTTCTTTCTGTAATTGATGCAGAAAAAACAGGTGGAGTTCTCACTAAAAATGGCTATAAAGTAATGGAAACTGACGTGCTTGTAGCAAAACTAGAAGACAAGCCTGGAGAACTAGGTAACATTACAAAGAAACTCGCAGATAATTCAGTGAATATAAATAATGTGCACATAATTTCCAAAGATGGAAAACATACAATTCTTGCTTTACTCGTTGATAAGCCAAAGAAAGCTAGAGAATTACTAAAAGATATCTTAATAGAAGAAATAACTGAATAACTAAACTTCAATTTCTTCTCTTTTTCCTTTTTTAATTATTTCCTCTATTTCAGAATATTTTTCGTAAATTCTATCCCCAATTGTTTTATACTCTTCTTCCTTAATTCTGATTTCCTCACGTGCTTTCAACTGATCCTCTAATCTTTTTTCCAATTTCTCTAATTTTTTAGATTTTTCACTCTTACTAACTCCTGAATGGTAAAACTCATCAATTGCTCTATTCAAATTCTCAAATTTCTTTTTCTCAAATTCTATTGGCGAATATTCTTCAAATTCAATTAGTCCATACTCGACTAGTCCTTCTTTTGAGTAAAATCCAATTGGAGAAAATTCTTTTTTTATTTTTTCAATTTCTTTTTCAATATTCTCAATCTCACCTTTACTCAATTCATTCCCAGGTTTTCTCTCCTCAATTCCAACTCTCTTCAAAATTTCTTTAGCATATTTTTTTCCAAGAGGAAGCCTGAGCATTGCACTAATTATATACTTTTCAGAAATTGCATCTGCAAGTTTTTCCACAATATTGGATTTTGGAAATTTATATTCAACCCCTGCCTTTACTTCGCGATCAGACCAAGATTCATTTTTATAGCAAGCAATTGTTTTTCCATTAGAAGCAAGAATCACATTTCCCTCTCCAAACATTTCAAAAATTAAGAGTTTTTCTCCTTCACGTTCAAAATAAAATACTATTACTCTATCTTTATTTCTCTGTTCAATTTTTTCAAGTCTTGCTCCCTTTAATTCTTTTCTTGCTTTCTGAACAAACGGATGGTCAGTATCCCCTTCTTCCAAATAATATGCAATATTCATCCGTTTCCCAAGTTCAATAGTGATCCTTTCCTTCCCAATCTTCATCTGCAATTTTCCTTTTTCAATTTCGCTTATCTTCTCAAATCCTTTTCCAACTAGGTTAACCATCTCTGAAAGTACATAAGAATATTCGATATTTTCCATTGTTCGCATAATACCTTCTCTCTCTAATATATTTTTAATATATTGTACAGCTATTGATTATTATGGATTATTATAATTCTCTTCTTTCTACCTTATCCAAGGAAGAGCTTGAGGAAAGCATCTCTAAGAAAATAAAAGAATTTCACGATTATATCTCTAGAGAAGCAGCCATAAAAATAATTGCAAAGGAGAAAGGAATCTATAAGGAAGAAATACTTTACTCAAAAATAAAGGAAATAAAATCCGGAAGCAACTCCATAAACCTTAGGGCGAAAATCCATTCAATAGAAAAAATGCAGACTTACCCCTCTAAAAAAAGAAGTAGGGCAGCAATTTTGGAGGATGATTCTGGAACTATTCCACTAGTTCTATGGGAGGAAGATCTCTCTCTGCTGGAGAAGTTGAGAATAAATGATGAAATTGAGTTACTTGGAGCATATGAAAAATTTGGAAGGTTGAATCTTGGTTATAAGGGAAAAGTAAAGATTCTGAACAAGAAAGGATTTTCTAATTTGGATTCTTTAGAGGAAGACAAATCCTATAATATAAAAGGATCTGCAATAAAAAATGGGAATCATTTAATTATTTCTGAGGGAGAACGAGAAGTTGAATTTTTATTCCAGGAAGGAACAGACCGTTCAAGAACAATAGAAACAGGGGATGAAATAATTCTTGAGAATGTTCTTTTTAGAAAAGGAACTTTAATTATTGGTTTAAACTCTCGTATTTTTGTAAAAAAATCAAAAAATATTCTAAGTGGAAAAGTAGAATCCATAAGTTTAGAGGGGGAGGATTCGCTAAAAATAAAAATTGGAGAGAATGAAATTCTCTTGGATAAAGAAAATTCCCTTAGGTTCCTACAAATTGATCCAATCACAAGTCTTTCCCTAAAGACCTTATTCGAGCTTAAAAAAGGGTCTCTCCTCGAAAGAAGGGCATTTGTAAGGTTTAAAAATAAAGATGCGTATACCATAATAGAGAAAATTTCTATCGAATAGGTGATTTTAGTGAATAAACAATCTTTTGTTAATGTAAAAGTTTCAGAGGCCTTTCAGAATGATATTGGAAGAGGAATTGCCAGAATTGATTCAAAGGCAAAGGACGAGTTAGGAGTCTCCACAGGAGATATAATCAAACTCACTGGGAAAAAATCAACGCTTGCAATCGTATGGCAAGCACATCCAGATGATGAAGGGCTGGGGATCGTCAGAATAGACGGAATCCTAAGGCAGAATTCAGGAGTAGGTTTAGGAGATAGTGCAAGAGTAGAAAAGGCAGAAATAAGAGAAGCAAAGAAGGTTACTCTTGCTCCAAAAGAAGCGATTAGGTACTCTCCTGGTTTTGATAATTATGTAAAGAGAAGATTAGTTGGAAAACCTTTAATGAAAGGAAATATTATTCCAATCGGAGTATTTGGAACTGCAGTTCCACTAATGGTTTCCCAGGTTATTCCGCAAGGAGGGGTAATGATTACAGAATCAACAACTGTGGAAATTAAGGATGAACCAGTAAAGGAACTTTCAAACATTCCAACTATAACTTACGATGATATTGGAGGATTAAAGGATGCAATGAGAAAAGTAAGAGAAATGGTTGAACTTCCATTAAGGCATCCAGAACTATTCGAGAGATTGGGCGTAGAACCTCCGAAAGGAGTTCTTTTATATGGTTCCCCAGGAACTGGTAAAACCCTACTTGCAAAAGCAGTTGCAAATGAAAGTGATGCAAACTTTTTCTATGTAGGTGGGCCAGAAGTTGTGAGCAAATTTGTTGGAGAAAGTGAAGAGCGATTAAGAAAATTATTCAAAGAAGCGCAAGACAATGCGCCATCAATTATATTTATAGACGAGATTGATGCAATTGCTCCAAAGAGATCTGAAGTAACTGGAGAAGTTGAGAGAAGAATGGTAAGTCAACTACTCACATTGATGGATGGATTGAAAGCAAGAGGAGAAGTAATTGTAATTGCAGCAACTAATCGTATAGATTCTATTGATCCAGCATTGAGAAGGCCAGGAAGATTTGATCGTGAAATTGAACTAGGAGTCCCCAGTAGAGATGATAGAGAGGAAATACTTGCAATACATGCAAGAAACATGCCCCTTGCAAAGGATGTAGATATAAAGAAACTTGCAGGAATCACTCATGGATATACTGGTGCAGACCTTTCCTCACTTGCAAAAGAAGCAGCAATGAAATCTTTGAGAAGGCTCCTTCCGTTAATTAATTTAGATGATGCTCAAGTCCCAACCGATATTCTTGATAAATTAAAGGTCAAGGGAGAAGATTTTTCAGAGGCAATGCGCGAGATTCAGCCTTCTGCACTAAGGGAAGTATTCTTTGAAAAACCAAATATAAAATGGGCAGATATTGGTGGATTGGAAGGAGTAAAAAGAGAATTAAAAGAAGCAGTTGAACTTCCACTTAAGAAACCAGAAGTATTTGAGAAAATGGGAATAAGACCAGTAAAAGGAATTCTCTTATATGGTCCTCCAGGTTCAGGTAAAACCCTACTTGCAAAAGCAGTTGCAACTGAATGCGAAGCAAACTTCATTGGGTTGAGCGGAACACAAGTTCTAAGTAAATGGGTGGGGGAATCCTTATCCTATGATGAAGAGATTGTATTTTTTGATGAGGATAATACCCCCCAGAGAATTAAAATAGGGGAATATATTGACTCAACGATTAATCTTAATAGTAATGAAAATTCTCAAGGTATACAAATTACGGGTGTTGCCCAGAAGCATAAAATATTTTCTTTTGATGATAATGGAAAAATTACATGCAGTCAGATTAGTGATGTACTAAGACACCCATTTATAGGGGATCATCTATACGAAGTAGAAACCAGGACAGGAAGAAAAATACAGCTTACAAAAGACCATGGATTGTTTACGTTGCAAGGTCAGGAGATTGCAGAGACCAAAACATCAGATCTGATCTCCGGTGTTAGCTATGTTGCAATTCCATCACGGTTAATGTTCTTGGAAAACCCAACAAAATCAATATCCATAAAAAAGCTGATAGGTCGCAAGTACCATAAGCTTCTTGATGGAAAACTCTCATTGTTTAACAGTCCTAAAACCAAAATTCCAGTAGAGCTGGAGATCACTCCAGAACTTGGGTACATTATCGGACTTTGGTTGGCAGAAGGAGATTATAATAATGGAATAAGAATTCATAACCAGAATCCAGAAATCAGGCGAAAATTACTGGAATGCGTGAAGAAACTAGAGATGCCTTATTTTGAGAATCACAAAATTCTCCTAATTACTTCTCTTTTATGGAGGAGGGTGTTCGAGGAAGTTCTTGGTTTAAAATCCGGAGCATTCAACAAAAGATTCCCTGCATTTGCATTTGGCGTATCCAAGAGTGTTTTATCAAATATGCTTAGTGGCTATTTCAGTGGTGATGGATCAGTAAGTGGAAATTCTCACAGATATTATGTTGAGGCAACAACAGTAAGCGAGAAAATGGCAGATGACCTCCAGAATCTTTTATTATATTTTGGAATAGTTGCTATAAAATATAAAAAATATGAGAAGAGATATGAGCATGATAAATATGTTATCCAGTTTAGCGGAGTTGACAATTTCAGAAAATTTTTGGAGGTTAATTTTACTGATTCTGTAAGGGCGGAAATTGTTTCTAAATATATCTTAAGTAAAAAATGGACAAGAACAAAACAAATTCCTCTTTCTAATGAATTAAAAGAATTCATTATGAAAAATGGGTGCGGTGCAGAATGGAGAAAAAGTGAAACAATAGGTTCTAGAATACTTGAGGCTATTCTGAATAAAATTGATCCAGATAAAAAATCCGGATTTTGGCAATTAATTGAACAAGAGATCTATTGGGACAAAGTAATGTCTATAAAAAAGATAGAATATAGCAATAGATATGTGTATGATCTGTCTATTGATAAATATGAAAGATTCATGGCAGGCAGTTTCTTTGTTCACAATTCAGAAAAAACAGTACGAGAACTATTTAGAAAAGCCAGAGCAGCAGCACCAACAATTATTTTCTTAGATGAAATAGATTCTATTGCTCCAAAAAGAGGAGGAGAGGAAGGTCACCAGGTAATGGAACGTGTAGTAGATACACTCCTCACAGAACTGGATGGATTGAAGAGTTTAAAGAGCGTAGTTGTAATCGCAGCTACAAACAGGCCGGATATTCTTGATCCAGCATTAATGAGGCCAGGAAGGTTTGATCGCATAATTGAGATTCCTCTTCCAAATGAAGCAGAGAGATATGAAATATTCAAAGTCCATTCAGCCAATATGCCTCTAGAAAAGAATGTTGACCTAAAAGATCTTTCAAAGATGACTGAGGAATATTCTGGTGCAGATATAGAAAATCTCTGCAGGGAAGCAGGCATGGTTGCAATACGCTCAAATGATGCAAAGGTTTCCCAGGATATGTTTGAGTCTGCAATTAAATTAATTAAGCCTAAACTTACAAAAGAAGATATTGAAAGTGTTGATAAATTCAAGGCAAAGGTTGGAGGAATGTACGGGTAATCGGTGTCGCAAATCGTAACAGTATATACTTAGAGGCGCTCCATCCTGGAGCTTTAGTTTATAAGATAAACTTCAGTGAGGTTTTTCTTAGAAAGTGCTTCGCACAGTCGGGACTGGGTAATACTTAGGCTTTTAATTTACAACCTAAGTGTATTAAGAGGTTCGATTTGAAAATAATTTGAGGAACACATATGAAAGAAGGATTTTCCGTTGATTCTTTAGAGATGCGAGACATAATTCTCACAGTAATTGCACTTTCTCTAGCACTAGCAATTGCCACAAATGGATTAGGCGTACTTTTCATTCCAAATAAACTAGCTCTTCTTATGGTTGTATTCTCCATTGCAGTTGGAATAGGATTTGTGATTCATGAAATGGGCCACAAGCTTGTTGCAATTGAGTATGGGGCAAAAGCAAGATTTGTAATGTGGCCTCAAGGCCTTCTCCTAATGTTTATAACCTCTTTATTCGGATTCATATTCGCTGCTCCTGGAGCAGTTTACATAATGGCAAATAATATTACAAAAAAAGAGAATGGGATCATTTCCCTTGCAGGCCCACTAATGAATATTTTGCTTGCTTTGATTTTTGCATTTTTCTATGCACTTTCCCCATATACATTTTTCCCAATAAATCCCTGGCTCTTGGGTGCATACATAAATGCCCTCCTTGCATTGTTCAATTGCCTTCCAATTGGGCCTCTTGATGGGGGAAAAATAATGCATTGGAACTTTTTCGTATGGTTAGGAACTGTAATTGTTTCTGGATTTTTATTCTTAAATTTCGGCTCCCAATTAGCCCTTCAATTAACTTAAGCAAATGTGAGTATACATGCGTGGTGCAGAAGCAATTCTTACAAAATCAACCTTTGAGGGAAAATCTTGCTTAGTTAAAGAAAGAATTCCAAAAACCTATAGGCTAAGTGAGCTTGATCTTTTGCTCAGAAAAAGAAGAACAAGAGGAGAAGCAAAACTTCTTCAGAAAGTAAAATCCTTAGGAATTCCATGCCCAGAAGTTTTTGAGGTTGGGGAATTTCATATAAAAATTTCCATCATTGAAGGGGAAAGACCAGAAGAAGATCCAGCACATATAAGAAACGCAGCAGAAATTCTTGCAACATTACACAATAATGATATTATACACGGAGATTTTACTTTTGCAAACCTTCTCCTTTCAAAAGAGAACTCAAAGGAGAAGTTGTATGTAATTGATTTTGGGTTGGGATCTTTTTCCCATAAGATCGAGCATAAGGCAATAGATGTATTCACAATGATTCTTTCTTTGCATTCGAAAGATAAGGCTAAATTATTCCTAGAAACCTATTTAAAAAACTCAAAAGACCAATCACAAATATTAAAAAGATTAGGTGAGATTGAGAAACGGGTCAGATACTCATAGTATCTGCTTCTGAGTTGGAAATCCATGAATGAAATGAAAAAATTATTTATATTGTTCTTAATTTTTGGAGTAGTTTTCTCAGTGAGCACAAGTGTTGTGATTTACCCAAGTTCAGTTTCAATTGTTTCCAAGGAATATACCAAGAGTTTTACAAATGGACCGTTTGAGATTGTATTTGATGACCTTTCTTTATCTGCACTAAGTTCCCTGCATGCATTTATGCACTCAGGAACAATTACAGGTCTTTCACTCAAAACAGTTGAATATGAGGTTGAAGAGCAGGCAGATTTGTACGATCTTTTGAATGCCTCGATTGGAAAGGATGTAACTATAGTTACAAGTGCCCCAATCACAGGAAAACTCAAATGGTTTGGAGAGGGCTTCTTGGTAATTACTTCCAATAGCCTAACTTCATTCTATAATTTGAACGATATAATGAGCTTCTCCCTTCCAGTAGATTCATATACGAAAAAAATAATTAAGGAAAAACCAGCCCTAGTTATGAAAGGAACCCACCCAACTGGAAGCGATACAGTTACCTTGAAATATTTCCAGTCTGGTTTAGATTGGGATATTTATTATTCTCTAGTAACCAAAGGAACGCAAAAAGGAACTGCTGAACTTCAAGCCTCAGCAATAATTACCAATTCTGCTGAAGATTATAAAGATGTGGAATTAACACTCGTAGCAGGATTGCCAAATTTTGTTTCTTACTACTATTCTTATGCATATGATTACTATTCAGAAACCAAAGCAACGTCTGAGGCATCAGCCACAGATGGAGGTTCCTTTGTCACAAGCACCTCTGCTACTGGATTTTGGCTCTACAAACTCAAGGATAAAATAGATCTTAAAAAATACGAGGAAAATTCTTACGTAATGTTCACGAGTAATGTTCCTTACGAGTATAAATATATTTGGGATGTGGAAAACTATTACTACGGAGGTACAGGTACCGTACAGAAAAAATACTTCTTCAACAATACTGATAAATTCACTTGGCCTTCAGGCACTGTCCGCGTATTTGAGGATACTGAATTTGCAGGAGAAGATTCGATTGATTATACTCCTAAAAAAGAGCAAGTTGAGCTTTTAGTCTCAACAGTTCCGGAGATTGTAGTTTCCCAAGAGGAACTTTCCAGCACAACCAATGATGCATACTCTTACGAGGATATTACTTATACAATCTCAAAGAAACTAACCATGAAAAACGCAAAAGAGGAGAAAATTACTCTTTATGTAAATGCAGATTATTCTGGATACAGTAATTTTGAGCTTGTTGAAAGTTCCTTAGACCCAACAATTGATGGACAAAAATTGCAATGGGTTGTAGAATTAGATCCGGATGAGGAACTGGAAATTACTTATACATACGAATACGGGTATTAATTTTTCTTTTTACTTTTTTTTAATTTGTTTTTAGTAGTGGGCTCCCCAATTTGCCAAATCAAGCCAAAAAGTTGCCTTCCTCCGCTGCTCAATCCTGTATCTTACAAGCGTAGAATAAAGCACTTATGGCTGCTCCTTTCGGTCTGACCAGTTTCATACAATATCCCACCCTGCAAGGCAGGACGTCGACGCTTAAGAGAAAGGGCGTTTCTGACAAGACAGGACGCCTTGGGTATTCGGTCCGTCTAAAGGGGATTTACGGTGCTGGGACCCCTGGCCCCAACCTAGCCCATAGAAATAAGAGAGAAAATGTTTATAAATTAAAACATTTCAGAATTTTCCCCTTTATTTTTAATTCAAATAAATTGCCGTCCTTGGCAAATGTTTATAAAATAAACTCTTTATTAGAAAGAATCGTTGATAAAATTTAGGTGATTTGATGGGTCTATTCGACAAAGTATTGGGAAGTGGAAGCAGAGATTCTAAATGTGTTGATCTCTCTGAAATTATTGAAGGAGAAGGGGATGTAATAAGTCCTCCAGCGGATTTTTATATTAAGAAGATTGATCTTAGAAATGAAGGAGATCTTGATCTTGTTGTTAAAGAACTAACAGATAAGAATGTAATTATTATGAATGTTCTTCCTCTTTCAAAGCAACCAAATAGGTTGAAGGCATTGATTTCTAAATTAAAAGAATATTCAAACAAGGTGGATGGAGACATTGCATTGCTCTCTACAGAAATGATTATTTTAACTCCCTCACATGTTAAGATTGTCAAATCTAAAGCAGGAGTAAAAAAAGCATCTGGAATGCCACCAAGTAAATAATTATTTTTTTACTTTTTTCTTAATTTTTACTTATTTTATCTTTTAATTACTATTTCTATTTTTTTTCTGTTTTTTAACTCCAATTTTTATTCTTTTAATTAAATAATATATTTATATACTTTATTCCCTTATTCTTCTTATGGGAGGAGTAAGTATACGAGTTCTACTATTACTTATCATATTACTTAGTCTTTCTTTCTCAGGAGCACCCACCATCTCTACTGCCCCAACTATTTCCCCACTTTCCCCAAATGTAACAAATAACCTAACAGCCACAGTAACAGTAACTGAACCAGATGGAGAAAATTATAATGTTACATATAATTGGTTTAGAAATGGAAAGTCAATTACACTTCTGAATATGCCTTTTTCCAATGGAAGTATGGGAACAGGTACTCAAACTACTTATGATTTTTCTCCATATTTGAATAACGGAACTATTGGAAATATCACAGTAGGAGATATTAACGAACCACTCTTTAATATTTCTGGTAGGATTGGGGGATATTACCAATTTGATGGGATTAATGACTTTATCTCAGTAACTGATTCCGAATCACTGGATTTTGGAGCATCAGATTCTTTTACAATCACTCTATGGGTTAAGTTTACTCGGCTTTCTGCAGATTACCTTATATCTAAACGTACTGCTACTGCAGGTTATGAAGTTTGGCTAGGTGCCCAGGGAGATCCACAATTTTATATAGATGGAACAGGAGGTACAGCAAATGCTCTTGATTCAGGTGTAGCAATCAATGATAGTAATTGGCATTTTATTACTGCAGTAAGGGATGTAGCCTCAGATAAAGCTTACCTCTATGTAGATGGAGTTATAAAAGCCTATGAGGCAGATACTACAACTGGAGGACTAGCAAATACAGCTCCATTAACTATTGGTACCCAATATGATTTCCAAGTTGCAGATTTTTTCAATGGTTCAATAGATGAAGTTCGAATTTACAATTACTCTTTTTCCAGCAGAGAAATTTTAATGTTAAATCTAACTGAGGGTTCAAGATACTTGAATGATTGGATCCATTTCTCAGATACAATACTAGGTGATGTTTGGAATGTAAGTGCAGTAGCAATTGATTCTACTGGATTAAATTCTTCTATTTCTGCAATCAGTTCTGGTGTAACAATAGGAATTGGTACTAATGCTCCAACAATTTCCGCTGCCCCAACCATTTCCCCACTTTCTCCAAATGTAACAAATAACCTAACAGCCTTAGTAACAGTAGTTGAACCAGATGGAGAAAACTATAATATTACATATAACTGGTTTAGGAATGGAAAATCAACTACAGTTCTGAATATGCCATTTACTAATGCAGAATACACAGCAAATTCTCAAATTTCTTATGATTTTTCTGGTTATGCAAATAATGCAACCTTAGGTTATGGAAATGCAGGAGATGCAGGAGATGCACTCTTCAACAATTCCTGCATAATCGGTGGATGCTATCAGTTTGATGGTACTACTACGCATCTTCAGATAAGTGATTCAGATTCAATAGATTTCGGAGCATCAGATTCTTTTACAATCACTCTATGGGTTAAGTTTACTCAACTTTCTGCAGATTATCTTGTATCTAAATTGACTACTGCAGGATATGACGTTTATCTTGCTGCTGCAGGAGATCCACAATTTTATATAGATGGAACAGGAGGTACAGCAAATGCTCTTGATTCAAATACAGCAATCAATGATGGGAATTGGCATTTTATTACTGCTGTACGGGATACTGCCTCAGATAAAGTTTACCTATATGTTGATGGAGTTATAAAAGCCTATGAAACAGACACTACAACTGGTTCATTAGCAACTACCTCTCCATTAATTATTGGTACTCAGGCTGATTTTGGAAGCACAGATTTTTTCAATGGTTTTATAGATGAAATTAGAATATATAATTATTCTCTATCTCCTAAACAAATTTTATTCCTTAATGCTACAGAAGGAACCAGATATGTTGCAGATACAATCCATTTTTCAGATACAATTATAGGTGATATTTGGAATGTAAGTGCAGTTGCAATAGATTCCAATGGCCTTAATGGGACTATTTCTGCAATTAGTTCTAGTGTAACAATAGGAGTTGGTACTAATGCTCCAACCATTTCCGCTGCCCCAACTATTTCCCCACTTTCTCCAAATGTAACAAATAATTTAACAGCCACAGTAACAGTAACTGAACCAGATGGAGAAAACTATAATGTTACATATAACTGGTTTAAGAATGGAAAATCAATTACAGTTTTGAATATGCCATTCACTGATGCAGAATACTCACCAAATTCCCAAGTCTCTTATGAGTTCTCTGGATATGCAAACAATGCAACCTTAGGTTATGGAAATGTAGGAGATGCAGGAGATGCATTATTCAATAATTCCTGCAAAATAGGTGGATGTTATCAATTTGATGGAGTTACTAGCCATCTTAGAGTAACTGATTCAGATTCAATAGATTTCGGAGCAACAGATTCTTTTACAATTACACTATGGGTAAAGGCTAATGGAGCAGCAAATGCAGACTATTTAGTGTCTAAAGGTAATGCTACTGCAAGATATGAGGTTTGGCTTGGTACTCCAGGAGATGCACAATTTTATATAGATGGAACAGGCGGTACAGCAAATACTGTTGATTCAAACATAGAGGTTGATAATGGAAACTGGTATTTTATTGCTGCTGTAAGGGATGTATCATCAGATAAAATATATATTTATGTTGATGGGGTTCTAGCAGCCTATGAAACAGACACTACAACTGGAGGATTAGCAAATGATGGTTCATTAATTGTTGGCTCCCAATATGATCTCGTAAGTGGAGATTTTTTCAATGGTTTTATAGATGAAGTTAGAATCTATAATTATTCATTAACTCCTAAACAAATTTTATTCCTTAATGCTACTGAAGGAACCAGATATGTTGCAGATACAATCCATTATTTAGATACAATTATAGGCGATGTTTGGAATGTAAGTGCAGTTGCAATAGATTCCAATGGTCTTAATGGGTCTATTTCTGCAATCAGTTCTAGTGTAACAATAGGAGTTGGAAATACTCCTCCGACTATAAGTTCTTTGAGTATAACTCCTTCTTCCCCAACTTCTTCCCAGAATATAAGTGCTCTTGTTTCTTATTCAGATGCTGATGGAGACCAGGTAAATATTTCTTACACATGGATAAACAATAGCATCTCTACCCTTGTTCTTAATCTTCCATTCACTGATGCAGAATACTCACCAAATTCCCAAGTCTCTTACGAGTTCTCTGGTTATGCAAATAATGCAACCTTAGGTTATGGAAATGCAGGAGATGCAGGAGACCCACTCTTCAATAATTCCTGCAAAATAGGCGGATGCTATCAGTTTGATGGTACTACTACACATCTTCAGGTAGCTGATTCAGATTCAATAGATTTTGGAGCAACAGATTCCTTTACAATTACACTATGGGTAAAGGCTAATGGAGCAGCAAGTGCAGACTATTTAGTGTCTAAAGGTAATGCTACTGCAAGATATGAGGTTTGGCTAGGTACTCCAGGAGATCCACAATTTACTTTAGATGGGGCCACAGCTAATACGCCTTCTATTGATTCAAACATAGAAGTTGATAATGGAAACTGGTATTTTATTGCTGCTGTAAGAGACACAGCCATAGATAATATAACTATTTATGTAGATGCAGTGAAAAAGGCTACCACTACAGATACTACAACTGGAGGATTAGCAAATGATGGTTCATTAATTGTTGGCTCCCAATATGATCTCACAGATTTTTTTAATGGTTTCATAGATGAAGTTAGAATCTATAATTATTCTCTATCAGCTGAAGAAATTTCACTAATCAATCAATCAGAAGGCCAAGGTAGATCTTGGAATATGACTTTATCCTCTAGGCTTGGAAGCGGTTCTACCTGGCAAGTATACGGAATTCCAATTGATTCTCGTGGACTAAATGGTACTCTAGTACAAAGTGCTACTGTGACTGTTGATGCAGTAGATTCAACTCCTCCTTCATTAACATTAGATTTCCCAACTAATATTTCTTACAATTATGCAAACTTAGGATTAAATTTCTCAGTTGATTCAACTGCAGCTTTTTGTTGGTACTCAGTAAATTCAGGAGTAACTAATACAACCATTTCAAGCTGTGCTAATACTACATTTACTGCATCCCAAGGACAAACTCTCTTGTGGATTTATGCAAATGACTCAGCAAATAATGTAAATACAACCAATGTTTCTTTTGTAGTAGATTCAACTCCTCCAACATTAACCCTAGATTTCCCAACCAATTACATAAACCTCAGTTATAATACTTCAATTGGAATAAATTTCTCTGTAAGTGATGCAGCACTGGATACTTCCAAATGTTTCTATTCATTAGATGGTCCTTCACAAGTTAATATTCCAAATTGCCTTAACTTTACAATTAATGTCTCACAAGGAAATCATAATATTTCAATTTTTGCAAATGATACTCTGAACAATCAAGCATCTATAAGCGTAAGAAATTTCACTGTAGACTTAACTACCCCAACTCTTCTCTTAGATTTCCCAACAGAAGGAATAAACCTTAGCTACAGGACAAATATAGGAATTAATTTCTCTTTAGGAGATAATGTAGGAATAGACACAACCAAATGTTTATACAGCCTAGATAATTTAGCTACAGTTTCTATTGCTTCATGTAATAATTTCTCCTTAACAGTTGCAGAAGGAAGGCACAACATTTCCATCTATGCAAATGATACTTCAAACAACCAAGCTTCTATAATTTTAAGGAATTTCACTACAGATATAACTAATCCAACAATCACCTTAGATTATCCAACTCTAGGACTAAACACCACTCTCACAACTTTAGGAGTAAATTACAGTGCCTCAGATTCCCTCAGTGGATTAGCATATTGTAATTACACATTAGATGATGTAGTCCGTGCTCTTGCAACCTGTGCAAATACAACTACCCCTGTTCTCTCAGCAGGTGCTCACAGAATAAATGTCTCAGCTACAGATTCTTCAGGTAGAACTACTACAACACCAACAGTTAATTTCACTGTAGACTTAACTACCCCAACTCTTCTCTTAGATTTCCCAACAGAAGGAATAAACCTTAGCTACAGGACAAATATAGGAATTAATTTCTCTTTAGGAGATAATGTAGGAATAGACACAACCAAATGTTTATACAGCCTAGATAATTTAGCTACAGTTTCTATTGCTTCATGTAATAATTTCTCCTTAACAGTTGCAGAAGGAAGGCACAACATTTCCATCTATGCAAATGATACTTCAAACAACCAAGCTTCTATAATTTTAAGGAATTTCACTACAGACTTAACTCCTCCTCCACTGACTTTAGATTTTCCAACAAACACTTCATACGCATATTCAAATCTAGGTTTAAACTTCTCCACAAATGCTGACCAATGTTGGTATTCTACAAACAATGGAGTAACTAATACCTCTCTTCCGAATTGTGCAAACATAACTTTCACTGCATCCCAAGGCCAAACTCTCTTGTGGGTATATGCAAATGATTCAGTGAATAATGTAAACAGAACAAATGTTTCCTTTGTAGCAGATACAATATATCCAAGTTTAACCTTACAATTCCCAACTAATTCAACTTATAATATCTCTACTATTTCTCTGAACTACTCAACAGATGCAGTGCAATGCTGGTACTCTCTGAATTCTGGAAATACTAATACAACTATTGCAAGTTGTGCTAATACAACCATTACTCCAGCCTCAGAAGGACAGAAACTTCTCTGGTTATACGTAAATGATTCAGTAAACAATCTAAACTCAACAAACAGTTCATTTGTATTCGATGTTACTGCTCCAAATTTCAACTCAACACTTACTCCAGCAGATGCCTTCTCTTCAACCTCTACTTCCCAAACCTTTACATTTATGATTTTTGATAATGTTTCAACAGTTCTAAATTGTTATCTAAATATAGACAGTTTAGTAGTTTCAACCAATAGTTTAGTTCTAAATGCAACAGAAACCACATTTACTTCTACTCTTGCAGTTGGCTCCCATACTTGGTTTATTGGATGTAATGACTCTGCAGGAAACCTAAATTCAACTGCAACAAGAACAATTACCATAACTGCATCATCATCCGGAGCTCTTCCAGGCGGAAATTCTGATCCAGACCTAGGAAAAGAAACACTTGAACCTTCTTATTCAGTGGATTGTACTGGAAAGGAATTAACTGTAAATGTAGGAGAGAATGGAGTTAGACTTAAACTTTCCCCAGGTTCCCAGTACGTAGATACTTCTGGAGGACAAGCCCTCTTCACCCTTTCTTCAGTAACTACTTACTCTGTTTCTCTAGTTAGTCCGCAAACAGAATATTCTATGGAAACTCTAGAAGTAAATATTCAAGAAGAGTGTACAGAATGGGGAGAAAAACCAATAGAAGAACTAGAATGTTATGAGAATAATGACTGTAAAGACTCAGAATACTGCTCAGAAGCTGGAGAATGTTTATCTGTAGAAGAAGGAACTTGTGGAGAAGTAAAAGACCACGAATGGGTAGATTTTGAATGCTGTACAGATTCTTCCTGTTCCTCAAATGAGTTCTGCTCGGAGAATGAATGTACTCTTGTAGAAACCGAAACCTGCGGAGAAATCCAGAACCATAAATGGTACGATTATGAATGCTGCGCAGATACTGATTGTGCCTCTAATGAATATTGTGCATATAATTCTTGTATAGTAAAAGTAGAACCAAAGAATGAGACAACAAAAGAAGATGCTGAGAAATCTGTTCAGGGAGCAAAGGCTGCACTTTCTATTGCCCAGGCTTCTCTCTCCTCCTCTGAAGTAAAAGGAGAAATAGTAGTAAAGAAATCCGATCTTGTAAATGAGGCAGATGATCTCTTAGACCAGGCAAAAAAGGCATATGAGAATGGAGATTATGATCTTGCTGAGCAGCTTGCAGAACAATCAAAAGCCTTTTCTGAAAAAGCAAAAGATGTTACAGAATTAGATCAAGAAGACTCAGATAATAAAAAAGATGATAATATTCCATTATATGCGCTCTTAGGAACAATTGTACTTCTTTTATTGATAGTTGGATATTTATTCCTAAAAGGTAAAAAAGAAGTTAAAAAATAATTACTGACACTATTCGGCTAATGCCACTGACTTCGGTTACTAGATAACTTCGATAATTCATATGTTTATACTGTCAGTGGCACATCGCACCTATTGTAGCTCCATAGCGATGCCCTTTTGGGTTAGCCGAACAGTGTCACTGAGTAACCGCAGCAATTGTTATTTCTCCATACAATTTCTTCTGCTCAATATTTATTCGCTTATTCTGGCTTAGATATAATAGTGATAAAAATGTTTCAATAATCTCCCTATTCTCCTTATTTACAATTAATTTAGAGAATGGAACATATTCACTTCCGTTCATACTAGCCATAATTAATTCATAAACCATTTCCATTTTTTTCTCAATATCAAATCCACTAACTTCTAAATTTATAATCTCCTGAATTTTCTTCTCTTGTATTACGCTTTTTTTCTGCTCAAACTTCAGCACATTCTCTATTTCAGATAATAATTCCTGTAGTGTAATTTGTCTTTTTGGAGGAATTCTTCCTGCTAATTGTAATTCAGGGATATTTTCCTCACTAATAGTTTCTTCTCCCTGAACCATTACCTGCTCCTCCTCAAATCTTATCGCTTCACTCTTAAATTTGAGTAAAATCGCAGATGCAAGAACAATATTTGCAGGAATGTGCAAATCTACTTTATCCATTTCCCTTACTTTTTTTATAAATCCTTCACAAACCTTTACAATGTCTACATTCCATGGATCAATTTGCTCAGTTATAATTAGTTCTGTCAGTACTTCTCTCCAGCTTGGTTTCTGGACTATGCTCTCTAACTGAAATTCCACTCTGATCGCCATCTATTTATTAAAGTATATTATTAATATACCTTTTGGTGGGTATATGGACGTAAAAGAAGCACATATCTTGGATTGGAATGATCCTCTTTCAAAGGCTTTGGAAATAATTTTGAGTACAAGTACTGCTGTTTTTGTAACTAAGGATGGAAAATATGCAGGCCTCATAGATGATCGAAATATACGCAAAAATATTTCAGATCCAAGCACTATAAAATGCGGTACATGTGCTATAAAATCTGCAGTTGTTTATCCTGATTCAAATGTTCTTGATGCAGTTGATGCGTTCCTTACAGGACATTTTAAGTCAATTCCTGTGTTGGATAGAACTAGTGAAAAAATCGTTGGTGCAGTAACCAAGGTTGAGGTTCTAAAGGATTTGCTTTCCTCTGGTTTAGTTGAGCATACCAATGTTTCTGAAGTAATGAAATCTCCAGTTTATACAATTGAATATGGAGAAAACGTAGCTTCTGCAAAAAGAATACTTAAGGAAAAAAATGTTCATAAGCTCCTAGTAGTGGATAAGGGAAGACCAAGAGGAATTGTTGGAACATTTGATCTTTCTGCATTTTTAATCAAGCCAAAAGGAAGAGCACGAGCTTCAATGATTACAGAAGTCAAAAATTCTGATAACCTACAAGTTTCTGAAATCCTTAGGGAAAGAATAGTCTCAGTAAATTCCTCAAGCCGGGTTTCTGATGCAATTTCCCAAATGATTAAGTATGATGTTTCAGATGTTTTGGTTGAGCAGGATAATAAGCCAGTAGGCGTCCTCACTTCTATTGATCTGTTCAAAAATTTAAGGGAAAGAGCAATAGAATCACAAAAACCAGAACTTACAATAAGCGGACTTGGAGAGCAAGACACATCCTTTTATCCATTAATTATGAGCGAATTCAGTTCTATAATCTCTAAACATTCTAAGAACTTTAATATCGCAAATGTAAGAGCCATATTCAAGAAAGGAAAATCAGTGTATGAAGGCAGGCTTCATCTTACTGTAAATGGTTCTCCATTGATTATTACCCATGAGCAGTATAAACTAGAGTTTGTTGTTCGCGGATTAGCTGATGAACTTGATAAACTCTTAAGAAAACAAAAAAATATACGCACTGAAAGAAAAACAGAACAAAAACGGTTAAAAAGAAGTGAGGCGCGCAAATAAGTGTCGACTCTGGAGCTATTGGCCGCAACGGACTAATGAATAACTTAAGCTCGTTGCTTTAGACACTTCGTGTCAGTCTGGACTGGGAAATACCTAGGTTTTTAATTTGCAATGGACTAAGATAATTATGAAGAAAGGCCAAATAAGTATGGAGCTCGTAGTGCTTTTGGGATTTGTACTAATCTTTTTCATCCCACTTCTTCTAATTGCCCATACAAAAGTTGGCGAACTTAATCAAGAACTTGCAACCTTACAAGCTCAAACTGCAGCTTCAAGACTTGCAAATACAATTAGTTCAATTGGTTATATTGGAACTGATTCCTCAATTATTTTAGATATATATATTCCCTCAGTTGCAACAGTTTCCTTTACTGAGCAAGGAGAAATCGTTGTACTTATTCCTACCTCTTTTGGGAACAATGAAGTAGTTGGTTCCTCTGCATTTCCATTGAGTCCTCTTACGGTTGAGAGCGGGGGATTCTATAGGTTTGAGATTCTTTCTACTGGAGAAATAGTTTCTGTAGCTCCATATATTCCTGAAAAAACAGGATAGTTATATCCAGAGCCAACTTAAAAAGTCGGCTCGATCTATTCAGAACCAATGAGATAATGTCTAGGAATCCAAATCTGGATTACTTAGTTGGTTCTGAATATACTAAACTCTCCTTCTGAATAGGTTTCCTTTCCTCTAAAAATTACCTTCACTACTTTTCCCCTTAATTTTTTTCCTTCAAATGGGCTCCATTTACATTTTGTTTCCAATTCTTCCCCCTTTACAATCCACTCCTTCTTCAAGTCCACAAAAGTAAGATCTGCAAAATAGTTTTTCTCAATCCTTCCCTTTCCTTTAATTCCAAAAATCTCAGCTGGCCTCTCAGCCATCCTATTTACAATCCACTCAATTGTAAGAAGTCCTCTAGAATATGCATCCAGGAATAATGCAAGTGAGGTTTCCAACCCTGGAAATCCAAATGCTCCATTTTCTTTTTCTTCAAGCGTGTGCGGTGCGTGATCACTTCCAATACAATCAATTTTCTCTAGTGCTTCCCATAATTCCCTTCTAAATTGCTCTACTCTTAGAGGAGGTTTCACAAGTTTTCTATCTCCTAGAGTTCCATAATCTTTCTGTGAAAGGAATAGATAATGCGGTGCAGTTTCCACAGTTGCAAGGTTCCATTTTTTTGCAATTTCAATTTCTTTTTTTGTACTGGTATGTGCAATATGGATTCTTCTATTTGTTCTTTTTGCAAACCCAATTACTTTCTCAACTGCTCTCCATGCAGCCTTAGGCCCATCATCCCCTGTTTTCTCAATGTACTCCTGATCTTCTGCATGAATTACAATTGGTTTTTCTTTTGGAAAGTTCTCAAAATGTTTTAGTATTACACTATCCTCTCTAACTAGTAATGATCCAGTGGTTTGCCCAAGAATTAATTTTAGAGAATTTGGTTTTGCTTTTTTAATTTCTGAAAAATTCTCATTAGTTGCTCCAAAATGGAATCCCACATCACAAATTGCTTTTTCTTTTGCAAGTTCTATTTTTTCCTTTAATCTTTCCAATGTAACTGTAGGCTGAGGATTATTCGGCATATCCAATACAGTAGTAAACCCTCCAGCAACTGCAGCCCGTGTTCCAGTGTAAAAATCTTCCTTATGTGTTGCACCTGGCTCTCTTAGATGAACATGTGGATCAATTAATCCTGGAAGAACTAGAAGCCCATTCCCATCAATTACTTTTTCATTTCTTTGTGTACTGTTCAAGAGTCCAGTAATCCTCTCTTCTTCTATTTGGATATATTTAGAGAGGATTTTTCCCTTATAATAAACCTTCACATTCCCAAGTAACATATAAATCTAGAATTAATTAATCTAACGAAAATTAAAACCTTATGCACAACCAACAAATTCAGTAAAAGGATAATAGAAAAATTTATTTTAGGATTTTGCCTTTCTAAAACTATATTATTCTATGCACCCAGCTAAAACCTCAACACTTTCTTTAGAGGTGAACTCCTCTGACATAACCCCGACTAGGTGAAAGTGCCTTGTTCCGAGTTCGCGGGTTAACCAATCACGAAATTCCGTTCGAAGATCGTTCGTAAGCAATGAGTTTCCTACAATCAAAAAGCTTACTGTTGATCCCAGCGCAGCTATTTTTTTTCTAAGTTCATCTATCCCATGGTGCTTGGAATCAATTTCTCTGTGCCCCCAACCCATTATTTCATGTATAAGATTGAATGCGTGCACTGTTGCACCTTTTTGTACTGCAGCTTCCGCGATTTTATCGCTTAACATAAGCCGCTTCTGGTCACCGTAATACTCATCAGCCAGAAGGACTACCTTGTCTTTATCTGTAATGCCCGCATGTTCAACCATTCTTTTAGCAGCTAGAGTCACCATCATATCCTGTTCTTTATCGAATTTTGGCGGACCTAAATCAATAAGCCTGGATTTTCGACCGAATCCTACGGTATCACCACCTAGCACTGAATGCACTAGTTTCCATGGTGGGCGAGGCTGCCTCCCCTCACTTCCAGAAGGCGGTTGGCGAGTTTTTTTTCTTACGAACATAGCATCACTTAAACTAGTTTATTCAGTACCTTTCTTAACATTTACTCTTTTAACGACACTTGGTCGTGGGCATACTTAAACAAAAAGGTTTAACTAATTTGTTAAGTTTTTATATAATCAGACAGGTATTGGCAAGTATAATCCTGTATATCTAATTATGCTAATCTTTATCTTATTATACCATTTATTTCTTGCATCAATCATATCCAGTAATTTCTTGAACATCTGCTTTTCTCCAGGACCCATCTTACTATCATTAACTTTCTTATGCTCCTTTCCATCAATTATAGTTATTTCTTCCTGCTTTCCGATCTGTTTCTTTGCCTGTTCATACCAAGGTGGTAAGGAAGATTTCTGCTTCTTTATTGCATTCAAAAAGTCTCCTGCATGTATATCCCGTTGTCTTGTTTCTTTTGTTGCTCTTTCTCTTGCCTCTTCCTGAGCTATTCCTTGTGCAGTATAAACTGCCTTCCTCTTTTCTATTTCCTTAAATGCTTCTTTCCATGGGAATGAGGCTGCTTGGTCCACAACTGCTTTTAAGTCTGATGAAGCATAACCCTCAGTAGCCATTGCTAATCTAGTAAATGGAATATTTTTTGCAATTGGTCTTTTTTTTGCATGTAATTTTAGAATCTCCCTTCTTGAAACAAAATCAGGTTCAGGAAGGAATAAGGATTTGCTGAATCTTCCACTTCTTCTTAATGCGGGATCAACATCCCATGGGGCGTTTGTAGCTGCAACTACAAGCACATTCTCATTATTTGATTCAATTCCATCCATTTCTGTAAGCAATTGGTTTACAGCCATTCGCATATACTGCTGTCCTTGTTGCTGATCTCTTCTTCCTCCAATTGCATCTACTTCATCAAAGAATATTATACACGGAACGTTTTTTCTTCCAAGTTCAAATACCTTATGAATATTTTTTTCCGTATTACCTACATACATATCTAATAAGTCTGATAATTTTGCATTAATGAAACCAGATGCACATTCTCCTGCAGATGCTTTAACTACGTAAGTGTTATGCACAATCAAACCCCCAAATCCAGCTATAAACGTATGGTTTTCTGCTACTGTAAGATCGTATACATACCCATCAAATTCTTTTACTTCAATTTCTACGACATTATCCCATAATACCTCTGAATCTGCAAGCACTCTCAGCTCATTTATTTTTTCAGGATCCTTTCCCTCAGTTATTCTTTTAAGATAATCTTTGCTCATATTTTTTTCAAGCTCATATCTATATCCATTCTTAGATCCATAGAATTCTGATTTATTCATTCCTAACTCTTTTCTGATGTTCCTCAGAAGTTCTTGTATATTCGGAATCACATCTACATTTGTTATTCCTGCAGTATCTCTGGAAGTCCATTTCCTTAGTTTGGAAATCTTTTTTTCACTTCCAAAACCGATTGCTTTTTCAAATGATTTCAAATGCCCTTGACCCGAGATGTAAATTCTCCAATAAGTATGGTCTCTTCCTTTAATTCTTTTTGATTTTATTCTTCCAACAATCCCAAATCTTAATAATAAGTATGCTATTCCATTTACAAATTCCCTGCTTGCAGTTGAAAATTCTATTTCAGGAACGTCTTGACGTACGGTACCTTCACATTCAAAAACTGCAGAAAGGAACCTGGAAACGATCTTATTGTTTGATTCCATAATAGATACTGGTATTCTTGTATTTTTCGATCCCCTTAATTTGAAATCGTGAGCCTTTTCCAAAAACTTTATCAAACTCACAGAGCCTATTTCTACTTTTTGGACTCCTTCCGAAGTGTCTGGTTTTATCCTGGGTTCTATTCCAAATAAGTTTTTGGTTGTTCCAGCTACGGAATCTATTAATTTTTGGTCTGAGTTTGAAAAGAACATAGTTCCCGGAGTAACTGCGCCTTCAGAAAGCAGGGAACCAAAATAATACGCCATCTCTTCATCCACTTCATAAACCGGAACTATGCCTCTTGTTTGCGGGTGTTTGAAAGAAATATACTGAAGCATTTCTTTGTTGTCCTTATTTATTGTTCTAAATTCTTCAAGTTCAGCTCGTTCTTTTGTTTCTTTGATTGTTTTAATTTCTCTAGGTATTGCAATATAATCCCCTTTTTTCAATTCAGATGCTTTGGTCTTTCTAGCACCATTTAAAATTGAAACAAATGGGTGTTCTGGCGTAACAGCGATTTTTCTTCCTGAATGAGTTGTAATTTCATACATTTTTCCCTTGTAATATTGTTTATAGATATAGTCAATCTTCTTTTTCTCTATTTTTAGCGTCTTTTTATTGAGGGAAAGAACCTCTATTCCTGGTTCTTCAATTAAAACTTCATTTTCATTAAGGATTTTTTCTCCTAAATTTTTCCTGGATTCATAAATATTCTCAATAGTTTTTATCTCACCATTCGCAAGTAATACTGGGGTATCTCCGCTTATGCACTTACCGCATCCAGGCGGACCATACATGAGCACTCCTCCACCGCCTAATTTCCCATATTTCCTTGCAAGCTCTGGGTTCATCATGGGATAAACAATTGAATCCCGAATATCTTCTTTTGTAGATTCCAATCCAGCAACATCTCTGAAGCTTGTTTTGGGTTTTTCAAGCATTTTTATATCGCTCTTACCATCCCCACTTCCACCTTCTCCAGTGCCTCCACTTCCGCTTTGTTCCAGCTTTCCTTTTGCTGCATCCAAGTGGGTTTTTGCATCTTCTAATTCTGGGGCTATTTCTAATGCCTTCTCATAATCCTTTACTGCTTTATCTAAATTTCCATTATATTCATATGCAAGTCCTCGTAGGTGATACGCCTCTGCAAAATCAGCTTTTAGTTCAACAACCTTTGTAAAATCTGCAACTGCCTTCTCATAATCTTCTAAAGAGGCATAAGATAATCCTCTATTATAATAAGCTTTCAAATATTCTGGATTCAAACTAATTGCCTTATCATAATCCTTTATTGCAGAGTGGAAATCCTCCTTCCTATAAAATGCATCTCCTCGGTTATTGTACATAATCGGGTTCTTTGGGTCTAATTCAATTGCCTTTGTGTAATCCTTTATAGATTTTTCAAAATTCTTTAATTGGTAATAACTCAATGCCCTGTTGAAATACGCTTCTGAAAAGATTGGGCTAAGGAGAATAGCCATATTATAGTTCTCTATTGCTTTTTCATAATCTCCTTTTTCATAGTATTCATTACCTGTTTTGTAATACGTTCGTGCATCTACTGGGCTTGACTTAGTCTTTTCTAGCATTTCTTCTTCCCTTTATTCTATTTATTATTTTCTCATTTAGAAGGTTATTTTTTTAAATCTTTAGAATTCCATAGTGATCCATAAGTGGAATTCTATCTGTCAAAATACTCAATGTTAGCATTTTGACATCCCTTCTATTCGTTCTTCTATTCTGAGTAATTGGTTATATTTTGCAGTCCTTTCTCCCCTTGCAGGTGCCCCGGTTTTTATGTATTCTGCCTCAATTCCAACACTAAAGTCTGCAATGAACGTATCCTCTGTTTCTCCAGATCTATGGCTGACCATTATTCCTAATCCATTCCTCTTGCATAGTTGAGCTGCTTCCAATGCTTCAGTAACTGTTCCTATTTGATTAATCTTCAATAATAGCACATCCATGGATCTTTTTTCTATTGCCTTTTTGATTCTATTTGGATTAGTTACTACCAAATCATCTCCAACTACTCTTGCTTTTCCTTTTAATTCTTTTTTCAATTGTGCAAATGATTCAAAATCTTCCTCCTCAAATGGATCTTCTATACTTACAATTGGGTATTTTTTTACAAGATTTAAATAATACTCAAGTAATTTTTCCTTACTTATTTTTTTTCCATCCAGTAAATATTTTCCCTTCTCAAAGAATGAACTTGCAGCTGAGTCTAACGCGATGTTGATTTTCTTTTTATACCCAGCTTCCCCAATTGCCTTACAGATTGCCTCCAATGCTTCTTTTCCTTCTTTCATTTGTGGAGCAAATCCTCCTTCATCCCCTACATTCCTTGCTCCAACCCCGTATTTTTTCACTAGAATTTTTCCTAAGGTATGATAAACCTCACTAGCTGCCCTTAATTGTTCTTTAAATCCACTAATTCCATCTGGGACAATCATAAATTCTTGAATAGATAATTTTCCTCCTGCGTGTTTTCCTCCATTTAAAATATTCAGGCAAGGCGTAGGTATTTTTTTCCCTCCTAAATATTCATACAATCTTATTTGTTTCCCATTTGCAGCAGCCCGCAGTACTGCCATGGAGATTGCAACAGTTGCATTTCCTCCTAATCTAGACTTATTTTCAGTTCCATCCAACTCAATCATTAATTTATCTATGTTTTCTTGTTCTTCTGCATCCATTCCAATTAGTTTTGGTCCAATAATTTTGTTTACATTATATACTGCTTTTGAAACTCCTTTTCCCAGGAATCTTTCTCTCCCATCCCTTAATTCAACTGCTTCAAATATTCCTGTGGATGCTCCACTTGGTGCAGCTGCCATTCCAAATCCTTTTTCAGTGCAAAGTTCTACTTCAACTGTAGGATTTCCCCTAGAATCTAGGATTTCTCTTGCAAATACTGAAGTAATTCTTGCAGACATACTCTAAGATAAGAAGATAAAGTTTATATAGTTAAATTGCGGGAAGATTCTATGGAATGTTCTCGAGAAACTACCCTATCTAATCCAACTACTCCCAAATGCTCTAAATGTAAAAAGGAGTCTGCAGTTTACCTTCCTTACTCAGAGAGTAACCTATGTAATAAACATTTCCTAGAACTATTTGAGAAGCGATTTAAACGAACAAATAGAGAATTCGGATTCATAAACAAAGGAGATAAAATAGCAATTGGCCTCTCTGGAGGGAAAGATTCTACAACTTTGCTCTATTTGCTTGCAGAATTTAGAGAAATTCACCCTTTTGAATTATTTGCAATAACCATTGATTCAGGCTTACACTGCGACTACTGGGAAAAGACCTTTGAGATTGCAAGCAATGCAGCTAAAGAACTTGGAATCCCTCATCACGTATTCTCCTTCAAGAAAGAATTTGGTTATACTCTTGATGAGATTATAAAAAAATTAAAGAGCGATAATCCCTGCAGTATTTGTGGGGTTCTTAGAAGAAGACTCTTGAATATAAAATCCAGGGAATTAGGAGCAACCAAGCTTGCAATTGGCCATAATTTGGATGATGCTGTCCAAACTATTCTAATGAATCTCATGAGGAATGAGCCTATGCGTTTACTTAGGTTCAATGGGTATTTGATTCCTTGTGAGGGGTTTATTCCTAGAATTAAACCTTTAATTAGAACTCCTGAAGAGGAAGTAATTGCTTATGCACAATTAAGGGGAATAAGGATTGAACCAAAATCCTGTTGCCCTTACTCTAGATTTGCAATGAGAAACCATGCAAGAAAAGTAGTCAGTGAATTAGAAGCAAACTATCCAGGAACTAAATTTAAGATGTTCAGTTCTTTTCTTTCTATGCAAGAACTAATGAAGAAGGGACTAAAAAAAGAAACCTTAGAAGTTCCTATTTGTAAAAAATGTAGAGAGCCTTGTTCTGAAAAAACTTGCATGTATTGTAGTATCATGAATTCTCTAAAAAACTAGAAAGAAATAAAGAAAAATAAAAAAAAAGAAAAAACTTAGTCATATCCTCCAAGACTTCCCAACAAAGTTAAATATTGCATCATTGCAGAGAATATAACCATGTAGAATGCATAACCAAATACAGACAACGTCATTAGTACAGTTATATAGTCAACATTGAACTGTTTTGAGAATCCTCTAGTAATTACTGAAAGTCCGTGGATGAACAGAACTATGGTTATTATCATTGTTATAGAACTCCAATAGGAAACTGATTCATAATCTGTTGCTTTTGCAAGTTCAATCCCAATATAAATTAATATAGGAGAGAGAATCATCAAAATCCCAATTGGAATTAATCCATAAGCTATTGCAGTTAGTGATTTTACATATCCATCCTTTTTATTCTCAGAAAGAATATCAAATGGAACTTTCATTATTAATGCAACTGCTGCAACAGTAATCAAACTAACTACTACTGATACCAATTCATCTAAGAAATCAATATCTGTGCTGTTTGCAACCTTTCCTAATAATGAACCAACCAGTAACATTACTCCAAAAACCAATAGGAGCAGTACTGTTGTGTTCATACCTGCTTTCTTTACAGAAGCATCCACTTCCTTTTTAGGGTCAGTGAGAATGCCCATCATAATGTCAAACAAATAATCACCCTCACTAGAATTATCAAGAATAATGCTTTTAATTCTTCTCCTCTCTCTTAACTTATGGAACTTATATTCTTTGGGACAGGAGGAGGTAGGGTAAACCTTATCCGCCAGATCCGTTGGACTGGAGGCTTTAGAATAAATTCCAAATCTGCAAACATTCATGTTGATCCTGGTCCAGGAGCACTTGTTCATTCAATTCAATTAAAGGAAAATCCATCCAAATTAGATGCAGTAATTGTTACTCACTATCATATCGATCATTGCAATGATGCTGCACTTATGATCGAAGCAATGTCTAATTATACTCTAAAGAAAGGAGGGATACTTATTGGAAGCAAATATTCAGTTGAAGGGGATAAGAATAATGATCGAATGCTTAGTAAGTATCATCTTTCCAAACCAGCTCAAGTTCATGCTGCTAAATTTGGAGAGAGAAAAACCTTCAAAACACCTAAAGGTTCATTTGAATTGGAAATAATCCAAACCCACCACGATGAACCAACTGCTTTTGGATTTAAACTCTATTTAGATGGAAAAGTAATTGGATATACAAGTGATACAGAATTAGTTGAAGGTCTTGCAGAAAAATTCAAAGGCTGTGATGTTCTAATTGCAAATTGCCTTAAGCCAGCGCATGATGAAATTCCAGATCATATGAAAATCTCAGATGTTGCTGAATTATTTAGGATTGCAAAACCCAAACAAGCGTTCATAGGGCATTTTGGAATTAAATTAATTAGGTATGGACCAGCAAAGGCTACTGAAGAGATTCGGAAAAAAACTGGAATAAAAGTAATTGCTCCAAAGGATGGGCAAAGATTTACTTTATAAAGTATTTATCTCATACGTTTGATTTATTATTTGTGATTTTATGTTAGGCGATTATAAACCCCAAGAAATTGAAGTAAAATGCAAGAAGTACTGGGAAGAGAATAATACTTACAAATTCAATAAGAGTTCTAAAAAAGAAGTTTACTCAATAGATACTCCTCCTCCTTTCACAAGTGGAGAATTACATATGGGTCATGTGCTTTCTTATTCATTCTTTGATTTCGTAGCAAGATATAAACGAATGAGAGGATTTGAGGTTTTCTACCCTCAAGGATGGGACACACAAGGCTTTCCAACAGAAACAAAAGTAGAAAAGAAATATGGAAGATTACCTCCAGTTGAGTTTAGAGAAAAATGCGTAGAATGGACTAGAGAATTTATTGCAAGAATGAAAACCCAGATGATTGATTTAGGATTCTCTCCAGATTGGTCTTATGAATACAAAACAATGGACCCAGAATACCATAGAAAAGTTCAGCTTTCCCTAATTCAAATGTATGAGAAGAAAATGGTCTACAGAGGAGAACACCCAGTATTCTGGTGCACTAAATGCTCCTCAGCAATTGCAAAAGCAGAAACAGAAGAGATTGAATCCCAAGGAGTTCTAAATTATATTATATTCAAAGGTCCAAAAGGAGAACCTTTACAAATAGCAACCACTAGGCCTGAACTTATGCATGCATGCGTTGCAGTAATGTACAATCCTGAAGATTCTAGATACAAACATTTAGAAGGAAAAGAAATAGAAACTGCTTTAGGAAAAAAGGTAAAAGTAATTCCAGATAAGGATGTGGAAAAGGAATTTGGAACAGGGCTCTTAATGGTTTGTACGTTTGGAGATATTCAGGATGTAGCCTGGACCCATAGGTACAATTTCCCAATTATAGAAGCAATTGATGAGCATGGAAAACTAATTAATGCAGGAGAATTTAATGGAATCAGAATTGCAGAAGCAAAAAAGAAAATTATAGAAAAATTAAAGGCTGAAGGAAAAATACTCAAGCAAGAACCTTTGAAACAAGCAGTTAAAGTCCATGATCGATGTAAAACTCCAATTGAACTAAAAAATTCCCTCCAATGGTTTGCAAATATTAAGGCACATAAAGAGGAAATAAAAGCCATGGCAAATAAGGTTGAATGGATTCCCTCTTTTGGAATTCACTACTTAATAGACTGGGCAGATAATGTGGACTGGGACTGGTGTATTTCCAGGCACAGGATCTTTGGAACCCCTATTCCATTTTATGTCTGTGATAAGTGTGGATATAATGAACCAGTGGAAGAAAAAAAACTACCCTTTTATGTAGAAAATGCAGAGAAAAAAGCCTGTCCAAAATGTAAAGCTCAATTAGTTCCTGAAAAAACAGTTTGTGATTGCTGGGTTGATTCAAGTATTACTCCATTAATTATCGCAGGCTGGCCAGAAAAAGGTTTTGAAAAATTATATCCAATTAGCCTAAGGCCACAAGGAGTAGAAATAGTTAGAACCTGGGCATTTTATACAATCTATAGGAGTGGAGTGGGACTTACGGGAATTCCTCCTTGGAAAACTATTCTTTTGAATGGAAATGTTCTTGCTCCGGATGGAAAGAAGATGAGTAAATCTTTAGGAAATGTAATTTCCCCACAACAATTAATAGAAAAATATCCAATGGATGCAATAAGGCAATGGGGGGCACTTTCTGGTGCGATGGCTAAAGATAGGCCATTCTCTTATGAGGATTTGAATAGATCCAAATCCTTTTGTATAAAACTCTGGAATGCCTCTAAATTCGTAGAAGGGGCAATTACAGATTACAAACATTCTAAGAGGGATCCAAAATTAAGAACAATTGATAGGTGGATCCTTTCTAGGTTGAACCAAACTATTCGTGAATTTACTGAAGCAATGGAGAAATTTGAATTCCATACTGCACTTCATTCTATGCACAATTTCTTCTGGAATGATTTCTGTGATAATTATCTAGAATATACAAAATATAGGATCTATGATAGCGAGGATAAGGAGGGAGCACAATTTGCATTATATTCTGTACTCTTTAATTCCATAAAATTACTTGCTCCATTTATGTCTTATTCCACTGAGGAAATTTATAGAACTCTTTTTGAAGAAAAAGAATCTATTCACCTTTCTTCCTGGCCAGAACCCCTAAAGATTGAGGAATTAGCAGAAGAAGAGAATAAGAAAATGCTTGCATTCAATAAATTAGTTTCTGAAATAAGACAATATAAGGCAACCAATAGACTTCCTCAGAATGCAGTAATTGAATCAATGGAACTTACTTCGGAAGAGGAATTGGGTGAGGAGTTACTTTTAGAAATAAAGAGAATTTCAAAACTAACTAATTTGAAAATAAAAATAGGGAAACCTAAGTAGTTCAATTACTCTTAGGAACGTTTTTATTCAATTTGCTTTACCCTTATCTTATGGATAATTTTACTTATCAATGCCAAACTAGGTTTATTTTCGGAAAGGATACTGAAAAACTAGTTGGAGAAGAAACAAAAAAATACAGCACTAGGATTCTATTGCACTATGGAACAGAGAGCATAAAGAAATCTGGATTATACGAAAAAATAATTAGTTCTCTTAAAGATTCAAAAATAACTTATTTTGAACTTCCAGGAGTTGTTCCTAACCCGAGATTAGGTCTAGTTAAGGAAGGAATAACTCTCTGCAGAAAGAATAAAATCGATTTTATACTTGCAGTTGGAGGTGGAAGCGTAATAGATTCTGCCAAAGCAATCGCAGTTGGAGTTCCTTACAAAGGGGAGGTTTGGGATTTCTTCTCAAAAAGAACTAATATAAAAAAAGCCTTACCAGTTGGGGTAATACTAACCCTTCCTGCAAGTGGAAGCGAGGCAAGTTCAAATGCAGTAATAACTAATGAAGAGCAACATAGGAAACTAGTAATTGGAAGTAATCTCATACGTCCGGTTTTCTCAATAATGAACCCAGAACTAACATTCACACTATCCAAATTCCAAACTGCATGCGGAATTGCAGATATGATGGCGCATATATTCGAAAGGTATTTCTCAAATAGTTCTGGAGTAGATCTTACGGATAAATTATGCGAAGCAACCTTGCGATCAATAATAAAGAATTCAAAACTTGTAATAAAAGAACCTAATAATTATGAGTATCGGGCTAATCTAATGTGGGCTGGTACAATTGCGCATGGAGGAATACTTGGTGTTGGAAGATCTGAGGACTGGGCTTCTCATGTGATTGAGCATGAGCTAAGTGCATTTTACGATATTGCGCATGGAGCAGGACTTGCAGTAATTTTCCCTGCTTGGATGAAATACGTGTATAAACAAAAAATAGAAAAATTTTCACAATTTGGAAGAGAGGTTTGGGGAATCAGCTCTGGAACTGAGGAAGAAATTGCTCTTAAATCCATTGAAAACACTAAAAAATTCTTTAGTGAACTTGGACTTCCAATTACTTTAAAGGAATTGAAAATAGATAGGAGTAAACCAGAACAAATGTCCAAACTTTGTACTTCCTCAGGAAAAATAGGCAATTTTGTAAAACTTGATGCTAAAGATGTTTTAGAAATTTATAAACTGGCGCTCGGTTGAAATCTTTAGAATTCCACTAGTCTGTGACTAGTGGTCCCTAAGTGGAATTCTATCTGTCAAACTGCTCTCTAAGCGAGCACCCCTTTGCAAGCCACTGGTCTCAGACCAATGGTGGGTGCGAGCAGTTTGACAAACATTATAAATGAGAAAATCCTAAGTAGCACCCACTAGATCAAACGGTACAATAGTAGTATTGAAGAGAGTGTTCCTTAGTATATAATGAGTATAAGATACTAAACGCAGAAGGAAGCTCTGTTTATAATGGGTCTAACCAAGCACTCCTGGCCTTACAATTATTTTTCCAGTTATTGTGTGCTTATATTCTGGAACATCATCACATTCTGGATTGATCTCATGTGCACAATTCACATAAGTTAATTTTACATCCATGCTTATTACTCCATTCTTTGGAGCATTATATCCATCAAAAGTTACTATCAGTTCCTGACTATCTCCAGAATTAATAGGGGCATCAAATGGATCTGTTTTTTCAATTAGTCCTCCTTTTTTGAATTCCATTTCAATAATCTTTATTTTATATCCAAAGGAATTCTGAAGTTTCATCAATAAGTTAAAATCAGCTCCCTCATTATATGCCTGAGTACTGCAAATAATATTTGGACCTAATTCACATTTCTCAGAAATAACCATTGAAGGGTTGATTAATCCTCCTCCTGCAATTATTGCTACAATTATTACTAGAACAAGAACTGCCCAGCCATAAGTCATTAGATATTCAGCAGCTGCTTGGGCTTTTTTTGTCATGAGATTGTTTGAATGGAAAAGGTTTAAAAGAACTCCCACTCTAGAGTTACTCTCAATATTTCTCAATCGAAGGTGAAATTTTAATGGCAATTCAATCATGTGGAAGATGCGGAGCACAAACAGTAAAGCTCGAAAACTGCAATTATTGCAAGACATTAGTTTGTTACGATTGCATAAAGAGCCAGAAAAGGATAAAGAAGATTCATAGGTATTATATTTGCAAATCCTGCTGGACCAAAATTCCTAAGAGAAAACAGTATAAGTCAGCTTGAACGTTGTTACGTTCAAGTCTGTCAAAAATTCTAAGAATTTTATGACATCAGCGTAGGTAATTCTAATTATTTATTTTGCACTTTTTTTCTCTTGAGTTTTTTCCCTTTTGTTTGAGCTTTCTTCACGAGTGTCTTTTTCTTTTGAACTTTCTTCTCTTTCTTTTCCTTCTCCTTTTTCTTCCTTTCCAAAAGAAACCAAATTATGAAGAGTATACCCAGGATTCCCAAACCTAATACAAGGTACTGATTCCCTCCTCCAAATTTAACTTCAGTTTTTGTTTTCTCCTCTGATTTTTCTTCCTCTTTTTCCTCCTCTTTCTCTTCTTCTTTAACCTTAGTTGGCTCTACTTTCAATATTGTACTCGTGGATTCTCCAATTTCACTATAATCTAGATCCCCATTCTTATCAACGCAAATTGCATAGGTATACTCTCCCTTTTTCATAAAAGGAGCAAGCATAATCAAGCACTCATCCCCTTTAAGAACACAGGAAGAAATAGTATTTCCTGAACAGGAATTCTCCTTTACAAGAACCGTTTTCCCATCGCAATTACTAACTCCTTTTACTTTTACTAATGCTTTTTGTATTGTATTCACTGGATTTGGTTCAATGGAGATTTCAATGTTTCCAGTGCATTGGTTGCTTGGGCACGGAGTTGGCTGGCAGGTTTCACTGCACCAATTACATCCAACAAAAACGCATTTTTCTTTCAACTGACATTTTCCACAATCATTCAAACTGCATTCCGCAGGGAGCGTTATTGAGGGATCTACAACTTCTAAAGAAGCATATGCCTGCTCTCCTGCATCACCAACATCCCCATCACCACTTACATCAAAGCAAGCATAATAGAGATAATTTCCTCCAGAAGAAGGGGCATTGAAAGGGAATTTACAATCTCCTGTACTGCCAATTGCACAACTTCCAATAATCTCTCCTGCACAAGAGTATTTTGATACCTTTACTGTTTTTCCTTCACAAGCAGTTAACCCAGAAATATCTGCAGTAGCTGCATTATTGATTTCAAGTTTAATGGGATTAAAGGAAAGTGCAATTGCCCCACTACACTGTTGTGGTGGCTGTGTTGTCTGGTTTGCAATCTTTTTTATGGAGGAAGTAATTGGAAGAATGCCTGTTAAATCAACGTGGCCATTAGGATCACTTAGACTAACAGTTGTAATTTGAAGAATAAATGTTTCATCAACAGAAATGCTTTGCGTTATCTCATAAGAAATTACGAAATAATTCATTGTGCTTGGCATCATAGCATACGCATTTGTTGGGCTAAGATCCAATAAACCGTCATTTTGGGAATAAACTCCTTTTGCAATCACTTGTTCATTTGCGTCATGAACGCCATCCATATCAGCATCTACTACTAGATTTACTTTACTTATTCCATTAACTTCATTTCCTGTTCCATATCCTTTTAACTTAATCCCATTCAGTTGTGCTACTCCAGCATCTGAGGCCTTTATTTTGAAGCTAATCATCTCATTGAACTGGTCTTGAGGAGCATCAATGTAATACGGATGATCAGGAATAATAGTTCCTAATTCAAAGGTTGTTTCTGTAGCTGGCGGTGGCGGAGTTACTGGCCCAATTTTTTTAATTGCACTAGTTATTGGGCTATCTGTTAGGAAATAAACCTCTCCGCTTGGACGAGCAACAAGTTCAATTTGATTTGGAGGAATAACAAAACCATACGTATCTCCTGGGGTTGCATTTGCATTCATTCTATATATAATCATTATATTCATCGTTTCTGAAGGTTGTATAAACCAACTATTCAAGTCAACTGTTGTGCCAGTGTTATCTGCTGGGTAACGCGGGCCATGGTTAATTGCATCATTAGAATCAAATATTCCATTATTATCGTAATCAATTGAGAATGCAACTTCTAGAATATCTGCTGCATCATCCCCTGTTCCAAATGGTTCTAATCCTATGGATGCTACCTCAATCATTTCAGGACCTGCAGTAATATTCAACTGCAGCATTACATTATATTCTTCGTAAAAATCTGCATTTGGATCATAATTCCACGGGTGGTTTGAAGGGTTGTTTGCTCCAATTTCAACTGAAACTGGAGAAGGTGTTGGTGGAGGTTCATCTGTTCCAATAATTAAATCTCCATACAGATTTGGATCTGCAAATTCCAATGGCCAGGTAGCTCGGCCGAATTCAGGATACATGTTTGGGTGCCAGTCCTCTGTATAAAATGCAATTCCTGCATCTTCTCCTACGCTTGCTGGAAGTAAGAGAACAATTTCTCCTTCCCATCCACCTGAGATTTCAGAGGTAGCTGCACCAAACTGGTAAGGCGGGTTATATAATGAGTATCCCCATCCATCCCCTACGAAATAGGAACAAGGAGGGGATGCATCCTGATACGGAGGAATTACCCAGTTTGTTCCATCTGAACCAATTTCACATTCTCCTTCTCGTTGAACAATTAGTACAATATCATCACTTTGAGGAGTTGAAGCACCATCATGGTTTTGGTCTATAAATATGGCAAAATTATCATAAATTAAGTCTTGGTAATTTTCTGGATTATCAAATTGAGTTTCAACCCTAAATCCAATGAAGAAAAAAGTATAATCTTCTGTTCTTAGGCTTCTTTTTATATACATATTAACAGTTGCCTCCTCTGGTCCAAGAGTAACAGAATCTGCATCTGCCCATTCATCAGTATAAGAGTTGAGTGAGCCATCAATTACAGGTTCAGTACCTGTTTGTGCATTTACTTCGTAACCTGCATTATGGGCTAATACTATTCCAATTATAATTAAGAAAAAGAGACAGCGTTTATAGGCCATAAACGTAGTGAGGGTTTTAGGTTTAAAAGTTTAAGCTTTAAACCTTATTAAACTTTTCACAAATAAGCTTATTCACTTCCTCAAAATCAGGGACTTCTTTCATAAGGGGTTTTAGTTCTTTTTCCCAGTTTTTGCGAAACTCCGCAAGCTCTTTGAAAAACTGTTCTTTTGAAAAATCCATTTTGTAGTAACTCATTTTTTCTCTTACCCAATCGAATCTTATGTTTGTACCAGCTTTAAGAAGATACCAAATATCAAAGACATCCCTGGGTTTTTCTCTGGTTATTATTGCCCTAATTTTTTCAGCGACTATCTCTTCTTTGGACATAACAATAATTGTATACTCGGGCAGTTCTTTGTAATTTGGAGTAATTTTTATGATCTCCCTTGTTTTCGGAGTTTCTCTTTTGCTTATGTCTATGTAAATATAACACGATTCTATTTGTTTAGGCGAAGTAATTAATGGGCCAATTATTTTGAATCTGTAGCTACTACCCATTCCCTCAAGAGATTTCATTTTCTTTACTTCATTCTCAAATGCAAAATTCTCTCTTAGCGTTTTGCTTATCTTCTCAAACAATTCATCGTACTCTTTATCTTCAAGCTGTGTAAAATCCAGATCTTCACTAAAACGGGTTAGACCATATGCTTTTTTTATTGCAGTACCACCCTTAAAAACAAGAGATGAAGTTTCAGAATAAATAAGAAAAAGCAGAAGATGCTGGAAGTATTCCTTCTCTATCTGATAGGGTGGCATCCCATAAAGTTTTGCATATTCTAATATCTCATCTTTAGTGACCATACTCATCAAACCTGTAATTGACTATAACCCTCCAATTTTTATTTCTCGCTCCTGTTTTTGGCATATTAGGATGCAGAAGAACAGTTTTATTATAAACTAATTTTTTGAATGATTCTGGGATTTGCAATTTTTCAAGCTCCATCAGATAGCCTAATCTCTGAACTAACACTTTGGAATTCATACGTAAAGCATACTCTTCGAGTTTTTTAATATCGCATTCATGAAGTCCATTTTTTATATCATCAAGGTCAGGTCCTTCACCAAGATAGAGAGAATCTATAATTGCTTTCTCTTTTTCAGCAATAAAAATATATCCTATCCCAGTTCGTTGTTTTCCATATCCAAAAATTCGTTTTGGTGTCAGTTTTATAAATTTTACATCATAGTCATCGAATTTCAGGGATTTTTTTTGTTTAGACATTATTACTTGTATTGTAAGGGGAAGCTGAGTGGTTAGCTGGTGGAGATGAAATGCCATCCACAGTGATATGTAAGATGGGAATGCGATATTGCTCGCGATTACAAATGGATTTGCATCTCTCAATGCATACTTTCCTTTTTCGATTCTTTTTATGAGTCCTTGTTTTTCTAATCTATGAAGGTAGAGACACACATATGCTCTTGGTTTGTTTAGAATTCTTATTGCGTCTTCTATATTGAATACTGGTTTTTCAATACGCACAAAACTGTCCAAAAACTTGATTGCTTTCACAATATTATTTATTTGAGAAGATTTAAATACTTTTGTATTTGTGTTATTATCAAATTTGATGATTTTAAACGTACAAACAGTGTGTTTTAGAACTATTAGATTATTGTAATTATCATTTTTGATAATTTTGAATATACTTCTAAATTCTAATTTCCTTATTTTTCTCAGCTGAGGATTTTAGGTTTAAAAGTTTAAGCATCAAGGCATTACAAAGTGTAGCAATATAGACTAAGGGACGCTCCATTCTGGAGCTTTACTTTATGGACATAAACTCGCAACAGGTTCTTCTTGAGCAGTCGCTTCGCGACAGTCTGGCGGACCCGGAACTGACCCCCCTAATTTTCTTTATAAAGCTAATTTGGATCTATCTACCCATGAGCAAGGAAGATTTGCAAGATCATCATATTGAATACTTACTAATTGATGAAAGCGGAGATTTGGGAAAGTATGGATCAAGTTATTTTACCATTATAGCTTTAGCTACCCACAATCCAAAACATATTGGTAGAATAATCAAAAGAATCAGAGAGCGAAAGTTAGATAAAAAGACCAGAAAAGCAGTAGAAATAAAGGCAAATACTTCGAGCAGTAGACTTAAGAAATATGTTTTAAGTCAGCTTGCCAGATGCGAGTGTGCAATATCAGCAGTTGTTCTTCTAAAATCAGAACTAAAAGATACTTTCTATGAAGATAAAGACAAACTGTATAATTACCTTTGCGGATTATTATTCGAGCATATTAGCCTGAGAACAGACATCATAGATATTGTTATTGATAAAAAACATAGTAATCGCCTATTACGTGAAGATTTCAACCAATATATTCTTTCTAAAATCCAGGAAAAGTCTACGAAAATACAAATACGTATTACCCATATGGAATCTCATGCTTCCAGTGAGTTGCAAGCCATTGATTTCATTGCTTGGGCAGTAAATAGGAAATTTACTCATTGTGATTCTGAGTATTATGATATTATTAAAGATAAGATAAAAAATCAGGGAAAAGAAGAAGTTTGTTTGTAAATATAGCGGTCCCAAAGCTGGCTTTTTGTGTGCACCGTCCGGTACACGCCACATCCTTGGCCTTACCCGCTACATATTATTAAGGAAGATAAAATTTATAAACCTATATTTCGTCGTAGGAACCCCAGAAAACCCCCCAAGAGACTGTGGAGAACCTTCCTTAGATACATATTTTTAAAATGGGCCAGAAAAAGGCCAGAAACGGGCCAGATGAGAGGACATTGGGAGATACTCTAAATTCTAATTTCCTTATTTTTCTCAGCCAATTCTATTTCAATTCCTGTTTCCTTGAACAATTCCGGATGCTTAGTATGTACTGGGATGGCTTTCTTTGGATTTATTTCCTTTATAATTGCAAATATTTCTTCTTTTGAGGCATGTCCTGAAGCATGCAGTTGATTATAGCCCATCTTGAATGCATTTGCCCAATTTCTCAGAACCTCATCCACCATTGCAGAAACAGGGTCCTCTTCAAATGGCTCACTCATTGAATGGATTATTTCCCCATCATGAGGCTGTATATCCACTAATTCAGCCATATAATAGGAATCCAGTTCAAGAATTATGTTTGATTGGTTTTTCTTTATGTACTCAGAATCAATACAATGTGCTTGCAGGCACTTTTCCCATTTGAAATATGTCTTCTTTTCCCTATTGAATATCTTTATTGTTCCATCACTTAATGGATCAGGAAGCTTAATTGGATCATCCTTAAGATATAATAGAAGATTTGCAGTTTTCTGGGAAATAACCATTTCCTTTCCTTCTTCCTTTGCAATCTTATAGAATGTCTGGAATCTGTCTAAATCCTTTGGATATCTCATTCCCAGAGTTAGTCCCTTATTTTTCTTAACTACTTTTTTGCTTTCCTCTTCCACATAAGACTCAGTATGGTTCTTTCTAGTTTCCCTTGGGCTTACCCTTGTTCCTTCTATAATTAAGATTTCTGGCTCAAACTCCTTTGCAGAACTTATGAAATCCTCAGTCATTTCTGGCTTTTTTCCATGCCTTCTTATATCTCCTGAATAAACAATCCTTGAATCTCCTGTATCTATAAGAAAACCATAAGCACCTGGAACAGAATGGTCCACATGAATTGGAGAAATAGTTAGATCCTTAATTTTTATTTTGCTTCCAGTTCTGAAATGGTTTATGATTGAATCTTCCCTGAAAATCTTTGTTTTAGCTGTAGTTTCCTGAGTTGATCTTAGGATTCTTTCAGTAGTTTCTCCCATATAAATTGGGATTTTTGAGTCTAAGTATTCTAGATGTGAGAAATGATCCATATGCGGATGGGAAAGAAAAACTGCATCATAAATTGGTTCTGAGTATTTTACATCAGTAAATTTTAGTGATTCTTCAGAATATAATCCGTTTAGTTTAGGGATTAGATCTAATGCAAAATAATCCTTTAATCCAAACCTGTCTCTTGGGCTTAGAAATGCCTCTGGAACAAAAAACTCATCCAGTAAGCTGAATGACTGCCCAAAATCAAAGAAAACTTTTGCTTCTTTTGATTGGATTAGGATTTTATTTCCTCCAATTTCATTTATTCCTCCAAAAATAGTTATTGAAGTTATTCTATTCACCCGCATATTTTATCCCAACGATCCAAAAATTTTCGTGGATTCGAATTTATATTTACTATACACCTATTCTTACGTATGCTAGGCATTTTTTTTAATGCGCCCATATACGACGTTTTATTTTCAAAAAGCTGAACCGCCTTTTCTATTGTTTTTTCATATCTCGGTATTTTGATATTACTCTTAACTGCTTCTTTTCGATTGAAAATATAAAATTTGGCTTTCCAATTTTTATCCAATGCTACTGCTATTAAAAAATCAAATTTTATTTCTTTTTGGCTTTTTCTCTTTACTGCCCAACCCCAAAAGTTAATTCCTTTAGGATATATTCCCTCATTCTTTAGCAATGATGTTCTTACCTCTATTTTGACTTTATCTCCGTTTAATGATATGTCATAACCTCCCTGCCCACCTTTATGCTTTGGTTTAAGTCCTAGTTTACTCAATTTCCTGAGTACGTAATACTCTCCAAGTAGTCCACATAATCTGTCTGGTGTTCTTTCTTTTTTATCTATTTTAAGAAATGTTTTTCTAAATTTAATTATAGTTTTTATTGCCCACTTCCATTTTGTTTTTTCATCCATTCTATTCACCAATATATTCTATATAATTATTGCATTCAGGACACCACATATCCTTATTTTTTCCATTAGTAACGTAAAACATCCTGCTCTTGCAGTTCGGGCAGGCATAATTTGATTCTTCTGAAAGTTTTTGAGCATCCTTAAGAGAATGAATTACTACATCTGGTTTAATTCCTGGAATCTCAGGCTCGTAGGCCCTTTTTGGAAGCTCGTCCTTATTTCTGATACTGAACATCATTGGATTTTTCCTTCTTAATTGTAAGGAATTAATCCTGTCATTTATGATAAATTCTGCTTTATTTTTTCTGTCTGAATCTTCTTTGAATAACTCTTTTATTTTTCCATTATCCCAGTTATATTTTACAACCAATAAACTGAGATTCCTTACACATAACCAGAAATCATCTATATTCTCACAGGAGTAAATTATTTTCCCCTCATAAGTAAAATCAAAATAGCTCATTTAATCACCTTTGAAAGAAATTATAAACCGCAACTCTTCCTCTTCACTTGGTACTATTCCATTGGATGATTTACCAAAAACATGGGCGCATATAGAGAGAAAATTATGCGCGTACCCATACATACCTCTATCTTTGTTGATTTTTTTTGGTGCCTCAATTCTGACGAAATCAAATTGCAGTTCCTTATTTTCTTTTTTAATTTTCATTAATCGAGAATATACTTTTTTAATATATTTTGGAGAACTGGGAACTTCTCCTTTTTGAAGCCTTGAGAATAGCCATGTTTTAGAGTTATCTTTCTCAGACCATTCTTCTTTTGGAATAGTTAGTATAATTTCTTTCATCAGATCACTTCTTTTCCTTACCTAATCCCCATAAAAGGAAATCCAAAACCTTTTCATTAGATACTGTGCCTTCAACTTCAAATTCTTTTCGGAATTTATCTATCTGCTTCTTACATTTACTGCTTTCAAGCAATTTTACATACAATTCTTCAAGTTGACCATATTTTTTCGGATAGTTTTCTTTTGGTCGTCCAATTCCAAGTACTCTGCCAGCATACTGATCCCAAATTGGTTTTGTATTATCGCGCGTATGGATTAATTTAGTTGCAAAGCTGAAATGGTATTTATTCGTGGTATTGCGAAGCTGTTCCATAATAAATTCAATATCCCCCCCTTTTTCCATTAACTCAAAATATTTAGCTTTCATTTCTGGTTTAAGCGCCCGATTGAGTCCGTAGAATGAACTATATACATATTGAAACAAACGATTTTTTCTTATATTTCCTTTCTTGTATTCATTGCATAGAAATTTATAGACACAGACACTTTCGCGGTATCTGTTGTCTTTATCAGATAACAATATCCCTATCTTGTCTTCAAAATGAGTTAGTATCTCGTTTATATTCTTCATTCAATTACCCCCAAATATACAAACCCATTTTGCTCCTGCTTCTCTCAGTAATTTAACGGCTTCCCTTTCTCCGCTCCAACATGCCCATTCCAGCGCATTCCAGCCTATCCTATCTTTTATGTCTAGTTTAGCCCCTTTTTGCAGGAGAATTTTTAGCATATTAGTGTATCCTCTCTTAGCAGCCCACATAAGAAGAGTTCCCCCATCCTTATCCTGTAAATTTATATCTGCTTTTTCAAGAAGCAGTTTAACAAGATCCATGCGCCCGGTTTTTCCTGCATAATAAGCTGATTTGATTGCATTACTATTTTCATGTAATCCATAATTTTCATCATAGAAGATATAATTAACATCTGCTCCCTTTTCTATAAGAAAGTTTACAAGCTTAGGAGATCCATAATAAACTGCCATCATTAGGATACTATCTCCAGACCTATCTTTTGCGTTCACATTTGCTCCTTTATTTACTAGTTCAATGATTTTTTTCTCATTATTTTCATCTAGAGCAGAAAAGAGTAATTTGTTTAATTTTTTTTGTTTGCTCTTGTTCATTCACTCATCTCTTCTTATTAACAGCACAATAGCCACTTCCTTTTTGTTTTTGCTCCTGCTTTTTTCAATAGTTTAATCACTTTCCTATTTCGGGCAATTGTTTTAGCATAGCAAAGTACATTGTGCCCCATATCGTCTTCTTCATTATGGTCTGCTCCACGATCCAAAAGCATCTTGACAATCTCTTTCTGCCCAAATGCTGCTGCAAGCATCAAAACAGTTGTTCCGCGCCTGGTTCTGGCATTTATGTTTGCACCATTCATAATCATTTCTTTGACCTTCTCAAACTGGCCTTTTCTTAAAGCCGTAATTATCGGAGATATGTTTCCACCAGTTAATTTTACTTTAAGTAACTCCCACCTATCTCTTCCCCAGGAATATAATTTCTCTCTCATTTCCTTTTCACTTATGCCCTGTTGACCAAGTTTTTTATAAAGTCCATTAAGTTTTCTGTAATCTTTTTTAATAAATAAATAGTAAACTGGTTCCATGTCTTTGAAATCTACAACCACTAGACAGTCATATGGGCTGGTTTTTTTAATTTGAGTAAAATCAAAAGTGCTGGAGGCCAGTTGTGTTAGCACATTGAATCTTTTTCTGGACTTTATGTGTATGTATGCTGATTCAGGCCTGAATGTGGGTCTAAAATAAAATATTGGCGCTGGAGCAAGAGTAAATCCACGAAGAATAAACTGAGCTTCTACAAATCTAATTGCAGAATTTTGTTTAGCAAACTCTTCGAGGCCTTTCTCTGGAATCTCTTCTGTTAAATAGTTCTCTTTCATCAAACCATCTTCAGTAAATCCTCAAACCTCTCAATTTCATAATCTGCCTTAGGTTCCTTCTCTCCGCTCCATGTTCCATACTTAGCCAAGCAAGTGCTCATTCCCATTTCTTTAGCTCCTTTAATATCTCTTCCTGGATTATCCCCTACAAATAGAACTGAGAATGGAGAAACCTCTAATTTCTTAAGTGCTAAAGTAAAAGGAGAAGGATGAGGCTTGTATTCCATTGTATCTGAATGAGTTATTACAAAATCAAATTCATTTTCCAGTCCAGTTAGAATTAGTCTCTGCCATGCCTTATTTCTAGGTGCATCTGAAACTATTCCTAATTTTATTTTCATTTCCCTTAATTTCCTAAGAGTAGGTTTAACCATGGAATAAGGCCTTAAAATCTCAAATTTCTTTTGTAAGTATGCGAGAATTCCAGCTTGCTGGATTTTTTCAGCTAAATTTATTTCTAAATTATACTGTTTCACTACTTCATAGAAAGTCTTTTGGTATTCTATTCCCTTTTCATCATAAACAGAAAATATTTTCCCATAGATTTCTATTTCAGAAGCAGGTAAGCCCTGATTAATCATTGCTTTTGAAGCTGCTTTTGCAGTTTCTTTCTTGAAAGTAAGGAAATCAATGAGTGTATTATCCAGATCAAAGAGAATTGCCTTAAACATTATTTCACCCTGTTGCTATAACAACCATATAGCTGTTATATCCTACTTATCTACTATTTTTGTATCTTTCTATCTCCTTTACCATTGGCGCAAACCGAGATTTCATATTATGGCTGAGCATTAGGTTGGAGGTAGATTCAAGCCAGGGTATTGCAGTTGATTCAGTCCTTGCAAGTGCATCATTAAAATCTTTTGAGGTAATATTTCTCTCACTTTTTCCAGCAATTGCCTCTCTCCAGGGTATTGCAGCAGCTTCTGAACAAATAGCTTCTATATCACTGCAGGAATAAAAATCAGTTTTTTCTGAGATTTTGGAGAATTCCACTCCATCTAGTGGAAGGCCCTTTGAATAAAATTCAAAAAGTTTTTCCCTTTCTTCCAGAGAAGGAAGTCCAATATAAATTAACTCATCAAACCTTCCTGATCTTAGAACAGAAGCATCAATAACCCAGGGAGTATTTGTCGTCCCTACAATCAAAATTCCATAATTCTTTAGGTTTGAATCTATATTAACCAGAATATCGTTTGTAACCCTTCGGGAGTTCAATCCTTCTGCATCCCTATCAATTCCCAGCATTTCTATCTCATCTATGAATAAAACTGTATTAGTAATCTTCTTTAGAATGTCAAGCGTTATTTTCATTATATTTGGAGAAAAAAAATCAGAACCGCTTCTTTTCATGAAAATCTTTGAGGTTTCTCCTGCAAGTGAGCTGGCAAGGTTGGTTTTCCCACATCCAGGCGGGCCATATAAAATAATTGCGCCTCCTGCCTTCTTATTATACTTCTTGCTCAATTCCCTGAATCTATCTGGGTGAGAGCAAGTTTCAAGCAGTTTTTTCTTTGCAGATTCATAGCCAACTACAAAAGAGAAGTTCTTTTTCTGTTGCGTTCTATTTTCATCAAAAATTGATAATGCAATAATATACTTTTGCACTGACTCATTTTCAAAGGGTTTCATAAGGGAAGCTAGTTCTCCCTCCCCCATTCTCTCAAACCAGTTTCTTACAGCTCCATTTCTTATGTGCTCGTATATTGTGCGGTGAAACGGGGGATTGAATGGAGTGTTGATTATTTCTATAAGATCTTCAACTCCAGTGATTACTATATCTGCTCCGCGTGCTTTTCTCTGAATAATTAAAGGTTCATTTTCCATAAAATCACCTTAAGGTTTTCCTCCAGCTTTTTTCCATTCTGCTTTTTCTTTTTTTAATTCCTCTTTATACTTTTTCTCTCCTTTTTTGCAGTCATTCTCTTCTCTTTTCTTTCTAGCCATATACTTTTGGTATTTCTTTGGATTAACCTCCTTTAATATTCCCGCATACTCTCTTCTAAATTCTCCACAAATTGGATCCAGCCAGTTGTGCATCATCATTGCATGGGACATTCCCTGGGGTTTTTCTTTATATTCTAATATAAATTCTTCAATTTTCATAAGGTCTTCAATATACTCCCTATTCTTCCATTTAGTTCGTTTTAATTTTTTCTTTACATATTCAGTTTTTGGTTCAACCATTTACTCACCATCTTTTTCTAGAAAGCATTTGTATTGCAAGGTTTAATTCATTCTTATAACTCTTATATTCAGAAGGAAACCATTCCTCTAGTAATTTTGCATATTCAGAGTAATCGTCCTTTTCCACCCAGAGTTTGATTGCCAGTTCTCTTAGGAATTTTGAGCATTTTTTTGGATTCAGCTCTTTTGCAATTGCGATATACTCATCTGGATATTTGTATACTAATCTGCCATCAGGATAATTGCGCCTGGGTTTCTTAAGACTCCAAATTATGTAATCGTCTTCAAATAGCGCAATTTTCTCAAGTGCAATCAGCTCCTTTATGTACTTTTTATCATTTGGTCTTTCCTGCAGTTCCATTTTTACAAAACCAGATCTTGGTTCATTCATTTTCTCACCATGTATAGTTTATTTCTATACATTATCTTTTTAAACTTATCATTCCATTAATTTATCCATGAATGAAACAGTCCTAATTTCCACATTTTATTCTTTCCAGCCCCTAGTTGCCTCAGCACATGCATTCTCCCCTAAAAAGATAATCCTAGTCCTTGCAGAAGACAGTTTAAAGAATGAAAAAGTCAGCCAAGATATAGAGAAGGTTAAGGATGTTTATGGAAAGGTTGCTGTAATCGAGGTCATAAAAGTAAAAGGTGCAGATCTTTTGGATGTTGCAGAAAAAACAGTGGATCTTCTAGAGAAACTAAAAGAAGATAAGTTAATTGTAAATGTTTCAGGAGGATGGAAGATCCTTTCCCAAGGGGTAATGTATGGGTGCTATGCAAGGCCAGAATTGGTTTCTAAAATAATTTGTAATAATATAGAAGATAATTCCATTGTTGAACTTCCTAAGTTAGGTTTTGGCTTAAGTACTGCTAAAAGGGAACTGCTTGAGGAAATCTCCAAAAGAAATGGAAAATCCATTTCTGAGATTGCCCAGAAAATGGAAAAGACCAGAGGGATGTTGTACCAGCACCTGAAGGAACTGAAAGAGAGCGGATACGTAGATGAAAAGTTCGAGATTACTCTTGCAGGAAAAATGGCGTTATTATGAATAGAAAGGAAATCCTGAATTTAATTAATATCGGAGAAGGCTATACCCTAGACTTCAAAGAAGCCATCCCTTCAGATTTAGGTAAACTCATTTGTGCATTTGCTAATGCTTCTGGAGGTAGGATTATCCTTGGTGTAAGAGACAATGGAACTATTTTAGGGCATAAACTAACTAATTCTGATGAAGCAAAGATAAATAGTATTGCAAGAAACATTGAACCTTCAGCATCAATTTCTATAGAAAAAGTAGACGAATTTGTAGTTATACATGTCCCAGAGGGAAAAGACAAACCATATTCCTCTGGAGGGCATTTTTACATGCGTACTGGTTCTATTTCACAGCAACTCAGGCGTAATGAAATACGCGAATTTTTTATGAAAGAAAGGATCGTACGCTTTGATGAAAAACCAAATAAGGATTTTGATCTTGAAAAAGATTTCTACAGGGAAGGGTTCAAAAGTTATATTTCTAAGGCAGGAATAACTCCACTGGCCAATGAAAAGGACATGCTGAGAAACTTGGATCTTTTTGATGGGGAATACATGAAAAATGCAGGTGTGCTTTTCTTCACTTCCCGCATAACCAAATTCTTCCTAGGTGCAACTATAGTCTGCGCCCTTTATCAAGGGACGACCAAACAGCAGATACTGGATAGGAAGGAGTTTGATGCAGATCTCATTTCCAACTATGAAAATGCATTCACATACCTTCGTTCCAAGCTCAACACAAAATTCATAATAAAGAAGGAAAGAACTGAACAGCTTGAGCTTCCTGAAGAAGCCTTGCGTGAGGCACTAATCAATGCAGTTGTTCACAGGGATTATTTTTCCAGTGGTCATGTGCAGGTGGACATTTACAATGACCGGGTGGATATCTCAAATCCAGGTGGTCTTGTTTCAGGTCTTAGGAAGGAGGATTTGGGAAGACGCAGCATGCCCAGAAATCCATTACTAATGGATCTCTTTCTGCGCATTGACAGGGTTGAGAAAATAGGTTCTGGGATTGGAAGGATAACTAAAGCCATGGCAGAATATGGACTACCTGTTGACTTTGATGCGGACGAGAACTGGTTTTCAGTGGTTTTCCACAGGAAGAAGGATACCCCCCAGAAGACCCCCCAGAAGACCCCCCAGATCACTGAACTTGAACGCAGGATTTTGGATGAGATTGAAAGAAAACCAGGAATTTCCAGGAACGAAATTGCAGATGCGCTGAAACTCAGCCCAGAAACGATAAAAGAATATATTGAAAAACTGAAAGACAAGGGAGTTTTGAGACGAATTGGTCCAGACAAGGGCGGATATTGGGAGGTTCTGAAATGATTTACCAGCATTTAAAAGAACTTAAGGAGAGCGGATATGTGGACGAGAATGGAGATTTTTATCCCGATCCAACTAAAAAAGTCGGATCGAGCTATACTAAACCAAACGAGGTACAACCAAGAAATCAAAATCCGAAAAACTTAGTTGGTTTGGTATATAGTTAAAAATCTACAGATAAGAATGTGTGACATTCTTCATGAGTTTGAGATTACATTAGCGGGAAGGATGGCGTTACTATAGGTTGGGTAAATATGTTTAGGAGACAAAGGGTGTTGTTGTATTTGATTTTGCAATTGAAACTGCAAAACAAGAGAATAACCAAAACATACCTAGACAAATTATTATTCCTGTTGAAAAAAGAAACCAATATTAGCGAGCTTGTGAACTTTTATAACTTTTTCCCTTATAACTATGGCCCATTTTCGAACCAGTTTTATTTTGACTTGAGCGACTTGCAAAGCAAGGGGCAGATGGATGCAGAGCTTAATTTGAAAATGCCTGTTTCTGAAGTTGAATCTCTTTTGAAAGACCAGGAACAGGAGTTAGTCAAGAAAATCACAGAAAAATACAATGCTGAAGAAATAATGGACTATGTTTATGCTAATTATCCAGAGTACACTAAGAAAAGTAAATTAACCAGCAGAAAAGCAGAGACAAACAAATCAGGAATCTTTTCAATAGGTTATGAGAAAAAAGACATTGATCTATTTTTGGATTTTCTGATCCAGAATAATATCGAAATTTTAGTAGACGTTCGGGCCAACCCATTCAGTATGAACTTTTCCTTTACAAAAAACAAGCTTAGAAGCTATTTGGAGAAAGTTGGAATAGACTATTTACACATTCCAGAACTAGGGATTAGCGGAGAACATAGAAAAGAGCTGAATACTGATTCTGATTATGAGAAACTATTTGCTTTTTATGAAAAAACCATTTTGCCAAAACAAACAGAGAAAGTGAAAATGCTCCAAGAACTAGGAAAAAAGAAAAGAATAGCCTTAATGTGCTTTGAACAGGATAAGAAAAACTGTCATAGAGGCGTATTGAGCAAGTGGCTGGAACAAAATGACTTACTGGTGACTCACTTATGAAAGAGCGCTTACTGGTTTTAGCAAAAGCAGCCCCGGAAATAAGCAGCAAGTACGAGCACCTGATTTGCGTTGCTGGAATAACAGATAAGGGAGAGTGGAGGAGAATATATCCTATTCCCTGGAGTGTTTTTTGGAAAACCAGTGGTCAGAATTTCAAGAAGAAAACCTGGATAGAATATGAGCTTCAGAGTGATGTCCCTTCTGATCACAGGCCTGAAAGCAGAAAAATCAAATTTGAGACAATAACTCCATTGGGAGAAGCGAGTTTTGCAGAAATAGAAGGGCTCTTGAAAGCACGTTCAACTTGTATTGAAGAGCTTGAGAGAAAAGGGCCCAGAACACAATCTCTTGGAGCAGTAGAACCAACCCAGATTCTTGATTTTGCCCCAACAACCAACCAGCATTATGAAACCCTGGTAACCAAAAGTGCTCAAACCACCTTACTTGGAGAAAAAGCAGTTAAACTAGACATTCCTAAATATAAATATCGTTATATCTTCAAAGATGATCCAGAAGGAAGAACCCATGAAAATCTGTGTGAGGACTGGGAAGTAGGGGAACTTTACAGAAAGTGTGAAGCGTATCGCAAAGAAGGCAAATATAAAGATGAAAATGAAGTGCACCAAAAAGTCAAGGAAAAGATGTTAAACTCACTAACTAGGAACAAACACGTTTATTTTATTGTAGGATCTCATTACAGATTTTCTACTTACATGATTGTTGGAGTGATTTATCCTAGAAAAAGGGATTTGAAGAAATGATTTACCAGCATTTAAAAGAGTTAAAAGAGTTAAAAGAGAATGGTTGTATAATACGTGAGGGAAGGATGGGGTTGTTGTGAAGGTTGGGATTATGGGCTGGGAAGAAAAATTTTTAGGAGAAATTAATCGATTATCTAATAAGCACAATATAAAAGAGAATCGAGCCTTTCTTTTCTGGTATGTTAAAGCGAGTGATACCGATGATCACGAGGACGAAAAAATTTTAAGTCATTGCATAATAGATAGGTCAAATGATGCCGGAGGGGATGCAGTCGTCATAAGCCATAAACAAAAAATAGTAAAGATCATTCAATCAAAATTTTCCCAGGCAATAAATCAGAATGTATTTGACAAAGACGAACTTATCAAACTTGCAAAAATAAATGAATATCTGAATGGTCATCTAGACTACAATGAACTGCGACAGTATGTTCACGTCAAAATGAAAGAAATCTTAGATGAAGCTGTACAATATATAAAAGATAGAGGCTATGGAGTTAAACTTATTTTTATCACAACAAACAAAAATAATCCGAATCAGGGACTTTATAATGATGGTGATATAGAGATAATCTCATCAGGAAAAATTCAAAGACTCTTTGAGGAATGGGAACGCGGGCACACCCCGGAACTAGGTAATATCACATTCTCATATCTAACTTTCATGGAAGGCCCAAAAGAACCTCGTTCGGTTATAGTACATCTTGAAGCTGAGTCTATTAGAAACGCTTACCTTAGTTGGAAGGAAAAACTTTTTTCAAAGAATGTCCGAATTTTTTATGGTTCATCCAAGAAAGCCAATTCTTCGATGAAGAAAACATTAGCTGAACAGCCCAAAATGTTTTGGTATTTTAACAATGGCATAACCATACTTTCAAATAAAATAGATATTAGCCCAAATGACAAAAGAATAACGTTAACTGATCCTCAGATTATAAATGGGTGCCAGACAGTAAGTACGTTAGGTGAAAACCATTCTAGTGATTGTTCTTTACTAGCCAAAATTATCGAGATTGGAGATAGTGAAATAAATCAGGAATTTATCGATGGAATTATAGAAGCAAATAACAGACAAACACCAGTAGACGAGAGAATTCTCAAATCAAACCACCCTTTACAAGTCAAGCTTGAACGTGATCTGAAAGAATGGGGTTACTATTATGAGAGAAAAGAAGGACAGTATAAACTAGAAAAAATGAAGGATCCGGTAGTGAGACGTCTTAAAAAAATAGACAACAAAGAATTACTTCAAGCAAATCTTTGTTTAGTGCGTCATCCACATCTAGCGTTTGCAGATGAGAATGACTTATTTTCAACCTACTACGGAGATGTTTTTAAGAATGACAAAACAATCGTCGATTACTTATTGCCCCATCTAGCCTACAATAATGTATGGGATATTGCAAATAATTGTGTTGGTGCACGAAATAGTTTCTATAAATTAGGTAGCTTCCATGTAACTCGAATAGTTTTTGACCACTGTCAAGAATTACGCAACACCCGATCAATGTATGACTTATGTCGAGATCTAAAAGATGGACGTAAAATGATTGACAAACGAACTATAAAAGATATTCTCGATATCGCTTACAAGTTATATAAACAATCTGAATATGTAGAAAAAAATTCGGGTCAAAGAGACTTTTTCAAGTCATCCAAAACTTATCAGGAGATCTCAAATTATTTACCGCAATATTTAAAGAGGAATATAGACGCGGCAATATCTTGTGTCTGAGGGGGTATATAGTTAAATGAAAAGTTCGAGATTAAGTTTGCGGGAAGGATGGCGTTGATGTGATATTGATTTAACAATAAAAGAGTAAAAATGGTGAAAAAATGAGAAACTATTATCGTATTATGCTCGGACAAAAAAGTGCATATGCAGAAGAATGCTACAAAAGTAGTTTTATTGCTGCTGGTTTTATAAAAAATAAAGATCTTACACAACATCTGCCAGATAACTGGAGAGATTTCAATAAAGAGTTTATTAAGATATTTCTCGAACAAAACCCCACTAAAACAAAAATTTCCGCAGGACTTGCTTGTGGGATGCTATGGACCATTGCAAAGGGAGTGCAGATTGGAGACGTAGTACTATGCCCTGATGGTAAAGGAAATTATTATGTTGGTGAGGTTATCGGTAATTATGAATACAACAAAGACCATCCACTTCCGCATCATCGTGACGTACGCTGGTTTTCTCGTAACATTTCAAGGGAAGAAATGAGTGACCAACTCAAGAATTCTGCTGGGTCTATTGGCACGGTTAGTGACATTTCAAAATATGCTGATGAACTAGAATCCTTGATAGCTGGAAGTCGCCCACAAGCGATTGTCGCTACTGATGCAACAATAGAAGACCCGAGTGAATTCGCTCTTGAAAAACATTTGGAAGATTTTTTGGTTCAAAATTGGAGATCTACAGAATTAGGTAAGCAATACGATATCTATGAAGAGGATGGAGACGTTGTTGGCAAGCAATACCCGAGTGATACTGGCCCAATCGATATTCTTGCAATTAGTAAAGACAAAAAAACAATTTTAGTAATCGAACTTAAGAAAGGCAGGGCCAGTGATGTTGTCGTTGGTCAAGTACAACGATATATGGGATATGTGAAAGAAGAATTAGCTGAAAAAGACCAGATTATACGTGGAGTCATCATTGCGTTTGAGGACGATCTGAAATTAAGCAGAGCATTATCAGTAGTGTCAAATATTGATTTTTACACCTATAAAATTCATTTCAAACTAGAAAAGAAATTGTGATAAAAATGGCTGTGCTATACTTCTTGCGGGAAGGATGGCTTTACTATGATGTTATACTATAATATCATAAAAATATGCAAAAATGTTATATTATACTATTACAAAATAGTATCGTTATGTACTAATATACTATAATGAAATTATGCTGTTGTACTATCGTACATTATCAAAAAACATATGCTGATGAAGATTAACTATACTAAACCCTCAAATTTATTTATCATTATTAGTAAACTGACCCGGAACTGACCCCTTTACTTTATTTTATATATCTTATCTATTCAGATATAGTTGTAAAGGCGTCGTCATGAGGAATGATGAGATGGTGGGGAAATGGTAGCAATAAATAAAACCAATATCGGTAAATATCTTATTGCTCTTGGGTTCAATTTAATTGATGGGAAATCAAATATTTATTCAAAAAAATATGCAAACGTTAAAAACTACGAAATTCAAATTTTACTAAACGAAAACGATTTTGAACGCACTACAATAGATTACGGACGTAAAATAAAAAAATATCGTGGAACAACCGCAAATTTTTCTCAACAAGAAAACTTTGTTATTTTAGAGTGTGTGAATAGACTTTTAGAAAAAGGATACGCCCCAGATTGTATTGAATTGGAAAAAGACTGGCCTTTAGGGCATAAAGGAAAGGGATTTTTAGATATACTAGTTCGTGATAAAAAAACTGAGAAAAGTTTTTTAATGATTGAATGTAAAACTTTTGGCGAAGAATTCGATAAAGAAAAACAACAGATGTTAGAAACTGGAGGGCAATTGTTCAGTTATTACATACAAGAACCAGATACACAATATCTTTGTCTGTATACCTCTCAAATTTTAAATAATAACATTGAATATGTCAATGAAATTGTTAAGATTATTGATACTTTTAAAAATAAGAATCAAGAGGAGGTATTTCAAAACTGGAATAAATTATTTGAAAATAACGGATTATTTGAAGAGGAAAGTAGTCCATATGATGTAAAGTTTAGTGGTATACGAAAAATCGACTTGAAAGAGCTAAAAGACAATGAAGGTCGTTTTATATTTAATCGTTTTGCAGAAATTTTGCGAAGAAATACGGTATCAGATAAAACTAATGCGTTTAATAAAATTTTTAACCTATTTTTATGCAAAATTGTAGATGAGGATTCAAAAAATAAAACTGATGAACTTGACTTTCAATGGAAGGAAGAAGACGATAATAAAACTGCAATGTTACGACTAAATGATTTATATAAAAAAGGTATGAAAAATTATCTCCAAATAGAAATTGCAGATTATAGTCAAGAAGAAATAGATAAAGTGTTGTCTAATACCAGTAAAGACTTCATAGAAAAAGTAAGAGAGATGATTATTGAACTAAGGCTCTATACTAATAATGAATTTGCTTTTAAGGAAGTTTATGACAAAGAAACGTTTGATAAAAACTGTTTAGTTGTAAAAGAAGTTGTACAATTGTTACAAAAATATCAGATAAAATATTCAACGAAACAACAGTTCTTAGGAGATTTTTTTGAGAGACTTTTAAATACAGGAATAAAACAAGAAGCGGGTCAGTTTTTCACTCCGATACCCATAACCAGATTCATTTGTAAATCACTTCCGATAGGAGATATAATAAATGAAAAAAATAATGCAGGTCAAGAGAGATTTTTACCGTATGTAATTGATTATGCTTCTGGAAGCGGACATTTTCTAACTGAAGCAATGAGTGAGATAAATCAGATAGTAGAAAACACTAAGATAGATTTGATAAAAGGAGGAAAAAAGGCAAAGGATTATTTCAATGCAGAACTAGGAAGCTATCTTTGGGCGAAACACTACATTTATGGAATTGAAAAGGACTATCGACTAGCCAAAACAAGTAAAATCAATACTTTTCTTAATGGCGATGGAGAAGCAAATATAATTACTGCAGATGGCTTGGATAATTTCAGAAATAGCACTAAATATCTGGGTATATTAAAATCACGAACAAACTCGTCAAATAATCCTGTTTTTGATATTGTTGTAGCAAATCCTCCCTATTCCGTTGATGGTTTCAAAAATACTCTAGAATATGGAAAAGAATCATTTGAACTATACCCATATCTTACTGATAAAAGTTCTGAAATAGAGTGCTTATTTTTGGAAAGAGCCAAACAGTTATTAAAAGAAGGCGGAGTTGCAGGAATCATATTGCCTACTAGTCTTTTAACTAACAGTGAGATTTATGTAATAACGAGACAGATATTATTAAAATATTTTAAAATTAAGGCATTAGTACTTCTGGGCAGCAATACCTTTATGGCTACTGGTACAAATACTGTAATTTTGTTCTTGGAGAGAAGAAATGATTTAGAATGGGAAAAAGTTCAACAGATAGTCGATAATTTTTTTCAGAATTTTAAAGATGTTTCTTTTAATGGAACTCAAAACATCTTCTCAAAATATTTGCTCGAAGTTCATCCTGAATTAGAACTAAAGAAATATATTGAACTTTTGAATGGACACATAAGCAAAGAAATTGAATCATTAGAAACATACAAAGAATATAAGAAATATTTTGATAAACTTCCCTCAATTCAAAATTTAAGAAGAAAGTACACTAATCAAAAAGTTCCAGAATCAGAAATAAAAAAGATATTAGAATCACAATTTACTCAAAGCTTACTAAGTATGGAAAAGGAAAAAGTGCTTTACTTCTTGCTTTCTTATGCGCAACGAGTTGTAATAGTAAATTCAGGACAAAAAGAAATTGAAAAAGAATTTCTGGGATATGAATTTAGTAATCGCAGAGGGTATGAGGGAATACGAATATATCCAAGCAATAAAATGTATAGCGATACCATTTTAGAAGACCCAACCAAAGTAAATTCATATATTTTAAAGAACTTTAGGAATGATGATATTGGAGAAATAGAACAAGAACTTAAATCTCATCTTAGAATTACAGAACTGCATGAATTAATAGATTTTAATCAAATCCCATTCGAAAAAAAGATTCTACCTTCACCAAGAGTTGAGATTTTAAGTAAATACAATAAGACTATGCTCGAAGATTTAGATAATATACTTATAGACGCTGGAACAAATGCACCTCAAGATCCCAAATATTTTGATAACGGCAAATATCCTTTCATTAGAGCAGCTAATCTCAATTTTAAAGATGGATATAATCACATAGTTCCAAATAAGGAAAGTTATGTGAATGATTTAGCTATAAAGGAATGTGGTTTAAAAAGTTTTAAGAGTGGAACAATTTTATTCCCTAAAAGTGGTCAATCAGTAACAACAGACAATATAGGTAAACTAAAAGAGACTTGTTACGTAGTTAATCATTTGGCAGCAATTTATGATAAAAATTATGAAAAGGATAAGACTTTTTTAGATTATTTATACTACGTTCTTGAGGACTTTAAAACATCAAACTTAATGGAAATAGGTTCAGATTATCCTTCCATAGATGGTAGTCAAATAGGTAAATTGAAAGTCCCATTACCCCCATCCAATATTCAAAAAAAGATTGTTGAGGAGATGAACTCATTAGAGAATAAAATTGCTCCTCTTATAGAAAAAATCCAAATAAAGAAGGAAGAAATTAAAAAGATTATTGCATCATTTTCAAGAGGTAAGCAAACGGACAAATTGGGCAATCGCATACCATTTGAATACGGTATGAGTTTACCGAAATATAAAAGAATAAAAGGAAAATATCTTGTGATGGGGTCAAATGGAGTAGATGGATATCATAATGAATATTTAGTAAAAGAACCTTGTATAGTTATTGGAAGAAAAGGTTCTCCTGGTAAAGTTACATTTGTAAATGTGAATTGCACTCCAATTGATACAACCTTTTACGTAAAGTGCGATGAAGTTTCTCTCAAATCTAAATATGTTTATTTTTTATTAAAATCCTTAAATCTTGAAATTTTAGGAAGAGGAACTGTACCTGGATTAAATAGAGAAGAAGCTTATTCTTTAGACATACCAGTATTTACTCCAACTGAGCAGGATGGATTAATTACTAAAATTGAACCTATAGAAAAAGACCTTGAAAAAATCGAAGAAGAACTAAATAAATCAGTACAGATAAAGAAGGAAATTTTGAATACATATCTATTATAAAATAAGGCCCAAATCGTTTAGAATTTTGACTTTAGGTATAACCTTCAGATTTTAGGTGCATACTTTTTGATAAAACATATATCTGTGAATTTTTGCAGGTGTCATAAAGGTTATATTATAATCTTTTCATATTTTGTATGGGTTTTATGAATTTAAAAAATATCGATTTAAATGAACAACAACTCCAAGCCTCAACTCACGAAGGCAACGTCTATGTTGTGGGAAACCCAGGAACCGGAAAAACAACCCTGATTTTGGGCAGAATAGTCTATTTACTAGACAAAGGAATAAAACCCGAAGATATCCTCTGCATGACTTTTACCATTAAAGCTACTGAGGAACTAAGAGAGCGAATAATAAGAAAACTAGGAAAAACCTATCCAAACGTAGCAGACATAAGAGTTGAAACCTTCCATTCATTCTCTCTTAATTCAGTTAAGGAGTATCTGGAGCAAACCGGAAGGAACACCAAGGTAATCAAGGAAGGGCTCCAAAGGTTCCTTTTATACAAAGTAATAAAAAAACTCAATATTTTTGACTATTCAGATGATTATCTCGTTACAATAGCAATAATCCTCTCATCAAAATTGTCCTACCTCAAATCATTCGGTCTGAAGAAAAAACATGATCCTGAAAAAATCCTGAAAAATCTTGAAAAAATAATGGATAAAAAGAAGGTTGAAAATAATAGGGACAAAATTATTGAGTTCATCCCTTTTATACCAAAGATAATCGAGGAATACGAGAAGGAGAAGGCAAAATATGGGATAGACTACACAGATATGCTCCTTTATTTTAAGGAGTATCTGGAAAAAGAACCAATCCATTTTGAACACGTGATAGTTGATGAGTTGCAGGATTCCAATGAATTACAGGCAGACATAGTACTAAAACTCTCAGAAAAGGGAATACGATTTGTAGTTGGGGACAGAAAGCAGAGCATATTCAGATTTCAGGGGGCTTCTGTCAACACCTTTGAAAGATTTGAAAAGGATGCAAAGAAGTTCATATTAACCAAAAATTACAGATCAACAAATGAAATACTGGATTATTCAAAGACATATTTGATTCAAAAGACTGGAAAATATTCTGATGAAGTCAAGGAACTCTCAAGCGAACAAAAAGGAAAAACACCATTAATAATAGACACTGAGGATTACCAGTCGGTAACCCTTCATCTGATAGACGAATATCTAAAAGAGGGGAAAGAGGTTTCAGTTATTGCAAGGACAAATGCTCAGCTGATGGAAATTGCAAACATTCTGGATCACTTCAAAAGATCTTATTCCATATCCGGAATGAATAACTCAACCTCAAAATACATAAAAGATTCAATACTGGCCATGATGGATGTTCTGATAAACGACAACATAAAAAGTTTCATAACAGTTATTTCATCCCCTTTTGTGAACATCTCGTTCAAGGAGGTTGTTGAAGTAAAGGATTACATTCAACAAAACAAAATAGAGAATATAACTGACCTGAGAAAATTAAAACAAATGAAGTACTTCTTCAAGATTTATGACTCCTTTAATAAAGAGCAAAAGAAAATGTACAAGGCATTTGGAATTTTGTTTAACGAATACCTGCTCCCCTCAGCTATAACCTTGGGAAAGGACCAGTTCCTGACCACAAATGCGATATACAATTCCATAATAGACTTCTTTGAGGACTCTGTGATTCAGGACCACGCGGACATGATAGAATACGTGAAGATTTCAAGCGAGGTTTTCGAAACACTAATAGGACAGGAGGACAGCAGAATAAAACTTTTTACAGTTCATGCCTCAAAGGGAAAGGAGTTTGATGCAGTTATTTACCTTCCCGCAACCGTAAGGGGCAGAAGAATAGAATTCATAGAATTTGCATTTGACGGGATGATTCTTGATGATTTTGACATTTCCGAGGATCTGAAGTTTGAAGAGAACAAAATTGACTTTGTTGCCTTCACAAGGGCAAAAACCAATCTGGTGGTTGTTGGAAGTGAAGCCAAATATTATTTTGACGGGGTTTCAGAATCATTTGATCCAGAAAAACTGGACAACCTTAAAACAGTGGAGATAGATTCAAATGTTGAATTGTTCAACAGGTATTCCGAAATAATCCCTCTTCTGGAATCCTGCAAATATGGTGAGGCAATAGAAAAAATAAATGAACTCAAGGAAAAAAGGCCTTTCCAGATGGACTGGCTTCTGGGATACATAAATAATATAAGAAGGAACACAAGTTCATACTCGTTCAGCAAAATAAGTCCTTTTCTGGAATGCCCCAGACAGTATTTATTCGGAGTTATTCTTAATCTTAGGGCGTTTGAAGGGACCACTGGTGCGCAGGAGTTTGGTATAAAGGTTCATAAAACACTTGAAAAAATCATAAAGGAGAAAATAACCGATCTTTCTTTCATAAAAGACCCTGAAGTTTTGATTGCAGTCCAGAATGCCCAAAAATGCGATCTTGATATGCTGGAGAAACTGAAGTTTAGATCCTTTGATGTAATAGGGACTGAAAAGGAGTACGAAGTTGCAATATCCTCATTAATCGGAAAGGATTGCAACTGTACTATAGTCGGAAAGATTGATAAGGTCCTCAGAGTTGGAAATTCTTTGGTAGTCGTGGACTATAAGACAAATAGCAGTGCGGATTCAGACCCTCTTCAATTGCATTTGTATAGATATCTTTACTCAAATGCAGGCGATCATCCGCCGGAGAGTATAAAAGGTGCTTTCTATTATGTTTATTTAAGGGAGAATCCCGTTGGTGAAAATCCGATAAGAACTCACAAATGTCATTTTGTGAGGGATTCTGATTATAACACGAAAATGGTTGAACTACGGGGTGCCCTTGAGCAGCTATTGTTCGGAGATCCCAAGATATTCCTTGAGAAGAATGAGAGCAAATGTGAAAGGTGTCCATTCAGCCTGCTTTGTCAGAGATTAGATTATGAGATTCGAGTAGATATTAATAAAAATTGTTAAGGAGAGTTTGAAATGAGAAACGATATTAAATTTCATCCACCAAGCTACATTAGTATGCGAATAGATTGGCAAAATCTAGTTTATAAACCATTTAATGAAGGAAGAATTATTGAAGCTTTTGCAACTGCAGATGCAATAATTGATGATTTTATAGAAAGTTGTCTTAGAAATATATACAGTGATCATAGATCTCAAGACCTAATTAATGAAATTCATTTTCTTAGGGGGAGGGTTAACTTTGATGGAATGATTTTACTAGAGATATTAAAATCCAAAACAGTTGTAGATGAAACCTTTGTCAATGAAGTTAGAATGTTTAAGAGAGCAAGAAATCTAGTACTTCACAGTAAAGAAGGTGAGTATGCACTCATATTAGGCAATCAGGATTTTAAATATTCTAACCAAGAAGAATTGGATAAATTCGTACTAACGGAATCTAGAAAATGGATTTCAAATGCACGGGTTATCTTCGATAAATTATCTGACATATGTGTAGAAACATGTAAAAATCCAGATTATTATTTTTCTGAAGAATTCTATAAGAAAAATCCGAGAGGTAAAATTGCCCAAAAAGAATTCCCAAATGGCTAATATTTTAGTGACTTTAATTTTTTATTGAATTCCAAAATCTTATTAAACAATTCACCAACTGTAATAGCTGAGTTTATTTTATTGCTTAAAATCTTTGGACGGTCATTTGCAAATGTAGAGTTATATATTCGTAACCAATTGCAGATATTATTGAAATCTTCTTCTAATCTATTTTCTTTCAAAAGAACATAAATTAAATCTCCTTTATTTATGAACTCATCAGCTGGTATTGTTACAAAAAGAGCAAATGTACTAATTTCAACATTTTTTACTGTTTCAGCTAAATTTTCTGATGCTCGGACAAATCTTTCAATATTAACTTTTTCATTTTTATTCATTTTCTTTACAATTATTCCAGATCTTTCCATTGTTTTCATAGAATCCTGCACTAATTTATTCATTCTATTCATTGTTGGACTCAGTTCATATTCATCAGTGGCCATTTCAGTATTCTTTTTAACATTTCTTTCTTTCTTAACTATTCCATACTTACGTTTTGGTTCTTCCTCTATTTCATTTAATTTAGCTGAAAAATATAAACATATTACTATATTTCCAATAAAAAATGTAATAAATAGAATCACAAATGGGTATGGATTTGAGTATATCTTCTCAAGTCCTACTTCATTAACCATCAAACAAAAAAGAGTAATTGATACACCATGTAAAAATAACTGAGTTGCAGTCAGTCTGTTGTGTTTTAATTCAAGACCCTTATGCATGCACTAACCTCTTCTAGCAGTTATGATGTATACTAATCCAATTAGTGCTAGTAATAAACCAACAGACTGAATCCCCAAACCCAAGTTTTTTTCTATCTGATTTGTATTTATGAAATTAAAAAAACCAAACGCTATTAGCATTCCTAATACTGCCAGAATCAATCCAAAAGTAGTTTGTTTTTTAATTTCTCTTCCATCAAACGGAAACATATTTTTCTACCTCTTATTTTTTTTCATTCGAGAAATTCAAACTCCTTTTATCGCAATAGTTAGTCGTCTCCCATCTATCTCAAACTCTTTCCCTTTTTTTGTTTCTCCAAAATAAATCTTCTTCGCATTCACGGTTTCAATTATTTGTTTTTCCCCTTTCTTCAGTATTGCTTCAAGTTCTTTTTCTGAATCTATCCAAACTTCAATTTCATCCTTCTCAACTAGTCCAGCTTCTTTTCTCATGTTCTGGATTCTTCTCTTGATTTCATTAACCATTCCTTCTTCATACAAACTCTCATCAAGTGCTGAATCAATATATATTTTTCCTAAAGAAAAGTCTCCTTCAATAATATTTCCAGCTGGTTTTTCAGAAACAAATTTAATTTCCTTTACATTGAGCAAATTAAGAACTACTTCTGTAAACATCTCCACACTCTCCTTTACTTCCTGAGACTCTCCTCCTAAATACAAATATTTAATTGGCCAACGAGTCTTAATTCCAGTTTTCTGCCTAACTGTCATTGCATTGGAACAAATCTCCCGAACAAGGCTCATTTTCTTCTCAAGCGAGCCATCAATTAATTCCTGCTCAGGCTTATCAATTGGAAGCATAAACAATGAATCCTCCCCTTCAAATTTCTTAAAGTACGACTGATAAACATGCTCAGCAAGGAACGGAGTAATTACCCCAAATAATCTAGTAACTGTTTTCATACAAGTATAAATTGTATATTTTGCAGCACCTCCATCCTCTTCCTTAGAAATCCTATTCTTAGCAATCTTCATGTACCCCCTGCTCAAATCCTCAACTAAAAATGCCCTAATTGCCTTTACTCCCTTATGAATCTCACAATTCTTGAATGCTGAATGGAATTCAACTAAACAATTATTCAATCTGGAAAGAATCCAAAGATCTTCTTTTCTGAAATTTTTAGGCTTGCGAGGCTTCTGCTCACAGAACCTGTTCATAAACACTTCCATATTATACAAAATATTCAGGTCTCCGTACGCCTCTTTCAATTCAGTCCAATTAAACTTCAGCTCATCCCAAACCTGGTAACTTAATCCCCAGAGCCTGAAACTATCTGCTCCGTGTTTTGAAAGAATCTCCTCAAGTGGAATGAAATTTCCTAAGGATTTACTCATCTTCTCCCCTTTCTCATCCACAAAGAATCCATGCATTAATACTCTCTTATACGGGGATTTATCATACCTAATTAATCCAGAACCTAAGAGTGAATAGAACCATCCTCTAATCTGGTCCTGTCCTTCAATTATTATTTCACTTTGTTCCCCATATTTCTCTGCTTCTCCTTCTTTTAGAGATGCCCAAACTGAGTTTCCAGAATCAAACCAAACATCCAGTACATCTGGAATTCTTTTCATTTTTCCTTTACAAGAGCATTCAAATTCAATCTCATCAACATAAGGCCTGTGGAGTTCCTTTACTTCCTTTATTCCTTTTTCACTATTCCCCTCCGTTAACTCCCTCTTAGTTCCAATTACCTTTAATTTTTTACAAGATTCACATTTCCAAATAGGAAGAGGAATTCCCCAGTATCTTTGCCTAGAAATACACCAATCTGGTGCAGCTTCTACAAAATCCTTAAACCTATTCTTTGCAAACTCAGGATGCCATTCTATATTTTCTATTTCCATTTTCATTCGATCCTTGAAATTAGAAATTGTAATGAACCACTGGTTGGTTGTAATCATTATGAGCGGAGTCTTACATCTCCAGCAATGAGGATACCTGTGTTTTATTCTATCTGCGTGAATAAGGGAGCCATTTTCTTTTAAAAGTTCAATTATTTCCGGATTTGTTTCCCGAACATTCTTTCCAGTAAAATCTCCAGCTTCTGAGGTATATCTTCCCTGCTCATCTACAGGAGAGAATGGCTCAATCCCATATCTTTTTCCAATTATAAAGTCTGCCTCTCCGTGACCAGGAGAAGTGTGCACAAGTCCTGTTCCTTCCTCAAGTGTTACATATTCATCAGAGAGAATTACTTTTCTATCATACTCTTTCTTTATCTTATTTTGGAATGGGTGCTCATATTGAGTACCTTCTAGTTTCTTTCCAGAAAGTTCCTCAAGAACTATGGCACTCTTCCCTGCAAGTAAGAAATCCATTCTCTCTTTTGCAACAATCCAGACCTCTTCATCTACCTTAATTTTTACATAACTAAAGGTCGGATGAACCATTATACCCATATTCGAAACCAATGTCCAGGGAGTAGTTGTCCAAACAACCAAATATTCATCCTTTCCCTTAACCTTCATCTTTACAAATATGCTTGGATCTGTTTCCTCCCCATATTCTAGTTCATAATTAGCCATTGTAGTTTCGCATCTGTAGCAATAAGGAAGAACATATTTTCCCTCTTTCATGAGGCCCTTATCATAAGCCATTTTCAGGGTTTTCCAAGAAGACTCAATATAGGAATCTTTATACGTAATATACGGATCATCAAAATCCATCCAAACTCCAACGCTTTGGAATTGTTTGCCCATTACTTCTATATATTTGGTTGCAAATTTCTTACACTCCTTAATGAATTTCTCTACACCTACTTTTTTCTCAATATCATTCTTCTTCTTAACTCCGATTTCCTTCTCTACTTTTACTTCAATAGGTAGTCCATGAGTATCATAACCAGGTTGTGCACGTACATTATGGCCAACCCCTTGCCAATACCTGCAAACTGAATCCTTAATTGCCTTATTCCAGGCTGTTCCTGGATGAATCTGCCCAGTTGCATACGGAGGCCCATCGCAAAAGTAGAACGGAGGATCCTTTGAGTGTGATTCCTTTACTTTTTCATATATTTTTTGTTTTTCCCAGAATGCTAATATATTTTCTTCTATTTGTTTGTGATCGTACATCTTAATTTCACCTATTTAGTAAATTATAATATGAAGAATATTTATATAAACGTCACTAATTTAAATCTTGATAATTGATTAGAGTTTATTTTTAAGGTTAATGGTGAATTAATATTATCCATGAGGCAGGGCAAAGATGCTAAAACAGCATGGAGAAATGTTCCAAAAATAAAAGGAACAATATTCCCTTTTGAAAGTTTTCCTCCATTATTAGAATTTCTCAAAAGAAATTTACCGAAAGGTTCGCATATTGCACTTATAGGAGGAGGTAAAGGGTATCTTGCTCCCTTGCTAGTAAATGGAGAAAGAACATTTGTAACTGTAGATATTGCAAGAATAGAGGATCCAGCTATTCCGCTTATAGTTGCTGATTTTGAGGAGCCTTTACCAGTTCTAAGACAACCAAACAGAGAACTTTCTGCACTTGCTACCTTTTCATTAGAATATGGAGATATTTTTCTTGCAACTAAAAATATAGCTGAGGCACTACATTCAGGAGAACGATTTATTTTTGTATTCCATCATTCAGATTCTCCCTTCTTAGTCTCAATGAAGGCTGATAAGGAAATGTTTGAACTAATTAACGCAGCAATAAAAGGAATTGCATCTGCATCCAGGGAAGAATGGTTGTGGAGATGTAAAGGGCTTGAACCTCAAATGAGGAAAATGTTTGCAGATAGGGGAGAATCCCAAAAATTCCCTGACTTTGACCCTATTTCAGAATGTGATGAACGAACTTTTATGAGATATCAAATATTCCAAAGAGAAACAGAACCTCCACTTTCAATAGGACTGTTAGCAGTACTTACATTACGTTTGGGTTATCAAAACCCGCATCTTCTAAATAACGTACTTGGTTCTTTTGCTCCTTCTTGGGAAGCTCTTAAAGAGGCAGTTGATTTTGCTGCACCTTTACTTGAAAAAAATATACAGAACCCGCAAGATGTTGCATCATTAGTTGATAGTCGGTTTAGAGTAACTGATGGAGTAGGAATAGGAGCAAGAGAGGGAGATAGCTCAAAAACAGATATTGTTTGTTTTGCTTTAGCATTTCAAAAAAAATAATTTTGTATAAAAATCAAAAGAAAAAGGCAAGACCTCCAAGACTCGAGACCTTCAAGACGTATTAGAATACCTTTTCGCCTACGTAAACCTTAATCCCAGACGGAGTAACCTTGAAAGGAACAAGTTCCCTGGAATGGTTTGTTCCCCTCATCTTGAATATTTCCAATGCACGGATTCTTTTGTCTCCACGATCTAAATTATAGAGGTTTATTATTCCGTCCATTACAAAGTGTTCCATATCAAATTCAATCTGTTCCCTTCCTGCTTTGTTTGCTTCAAGAGTAGTTAAGCTTGTACAATCTAAATTTTTCAAGAGCGAGAAGAATTCAAAGAGCATTTGCCTGTAATCCTCTATTCCTCCAGAGGCAAGTTTCATTATTGTAAGCGAGTCAATCACAACCCTTCTTGCTTTTGCATCAATTACCCAATCCTCAAGAATTGAAGAAATTCCCTCAAGGCTTAATTTATCAGGCTTTATTACTGCCATCTTTTTTTCTTTAGTTAATTTTTCTATATCAGTAAATAGTGGAAAAGTAGTCTTCATATTCTCAATAATATCTTCAGGATTTTCCTCTAGGGTAATATACACCCCAGTCTCGCCCATTTGTGCTCCTTTGTAAATATACTCGAATCCGAATGATGTTTTTCCACAACCTGGACCACCGTACAATGCAGTGTGCCTTTTCCTTGGCAGCCCTCCTTGCAACATCTCATCCAAACCATCAATACCAGTTTCTACACGATCCATACGATTAACCTCTATCTACTTCTTATTAAAGTACTCTCCTGTTGAAAATTAAAACATTCCATTTTTAAAATAGTTGTTAAGGTATTTACTTATCTGGAATTAAATGATATTGGTGGTTGTGCATATGGACGATTCTTCTAGTTTATTACCGTGGACAGAAAAATATAGACCTAAAAAGCTCTCAGATATCCTTGGTCAAAAAGAAATTTTAAAGAGTTTAAGGGCATTTGCAAAAACTAAGAACATGCCCCACTTAATTTTTGCAGGACCTCCAGGAGTAGGAAAAACTACAGCAACCCTAGCGCTTGCTCGTGAATTGTATGGTGAAAATATTTCCGGAAATATTTTAGAATTAAATGCGTCAGATGAAAGAGGCATCGACGTAGTAAGGGGAAGAATAAAGGATTTTGCAAGGAGTGTTTCCTTAGGAGACGCAGATTTCAAATTAATATTCTTAGATGAGGCAGATGCACTAACCTCAGATGCCCAGCATGCATTGAGACGAACAATGGAATCCTATTCAAAAATTTCAAGATTCATTTTGAGTTGCAATTATTCAAGTAAATTAATCGAACCTCTTCAAAGTAGATGTGCATTGTTCAGATTCGCTCCTTTAGAAGAACAGGAAGTAAAAGAAATGGTTGAGAAGGTTGCAAAAGAGGAGAACTTAAAAATCTCAGAAGATGCATATCCAGCAATTTTCTATGTTTCAGAAGGGGATATGAGAAGGGCATTGAATGTTCTTCAGGGATGTGCAATGCATTCAGATAAAGTGAATGCAGAACTAGTCCATAAAATAAGCAGTAGGGCAAGACCAAAGGAAGTAAGGGAAATGCTCGAGCTTGCAGTAAGTGGAAATTTCATAGAAGCAAGAAAGAAATTACAGTATCTGATGATTAGTTATGGGTTGAGTGGAGAGGATATAATGATGCAAATTTATAGGGAGATCCAAACAATAGACATCCCAGAAGAAAAAAGAATATTTCTTATAGATAAGATTGCTGAATATAACTTTAGAATGGTTGAAGGAGCGCATGATCATATTCAGTTGGAAGCACTTCTTGCACAGTTCCTTTTAGTGAATAAGAAATAATTAATAATTGATTAAATTGATACTTGATTAGAGTGATAATATCCTGATCCAACAAAAAAAGTCGGATCAGTCTATACTAAACCATCGAGGGCAATACAAAGGTTTTAAATCGGTATTACTTAGTTGGTTTAGTATATGGTATACGATTTGATTATTATAGGTGGAGGGCCTGCAGGTCTTACAGCTGCGATTTATGGAGTACGTGCTGGTTTGAATACCTTAGTTCTAGAGAAAAAACCCATAAATGGAGGGCAGATCTCTGCAACTTCCGTAGTTGAGAACTGGCCAGGAATAAAATCCATTTCAGGAATGGATCTTGCAAACAGTATGGCTGAGCACGTTCTATCTTTGGGAGTAGAGATAAAAAACATGTGCGAAGTGCAAGAAGCAGAACTCTCAGGAAAAATAAAAAAAATAAAAACAAACTACGGGGAGTTTGAATCAAAGACAGTAATTATTGCAACTGGTTGTTCAGAAAAGAAAATAGGGGTAAAAGGAGAGGAAGAACTAAAAGGAGCAGGAGTAAGCTATTGTTCAATATGTGATGCTCCTTTCACAAAAGGAAAGATTGTTGCAGTAATAGGTGGAGGAAATTCAGCATTGGAAGAAGCAGAATATCTTTCCTCATTTGGTTCAAAGATTTATCTTATTCATAGAAGAGAGGAATTCAGGGCAGATAAGGCAGTAATAAATAAGGTACAATCCAATAAAAAAATTGAATTCTTACTGAACAAAACAGTTAGTGAAATAATTGGAAAGAAGAAGGTGGAGAGTATTAAATTAAAGGATACACAGAGCGGAAAGGAATCAGAACTCAAAATAGATTTCGTTTTTGTGTTCATTGGAATGGATCCGAACACAGAAATATTTAAGGAAGTAAAAAAAGATCAGAATAGATATCTCCTAGCAGATAAGGAATTCTCAACTAATTTAGAAGGGGTATTCGTAGCTGGAGATGTACGAAGTGAGGCAACCAAGCAAGTAGTTGTTGCATGTTCAGATGGGGCAGTTGCAGCACTCTCAGCAAGGAACTTCATTACACACTAAAAAAAACAACTTACAAATTTAGGTACCTTTTTAAATGTTATTTTCCTACCTTTTTTGATGATTCATATGAGAAAGATTGTACTATTAGTCTTATTATTCGTGATGGGATTAGGATTTTCCTTAGATGGTTTTAACAACATGAGCTGTGGAGGACAGATAAACATGTCCGGATACTATAAAATGAACAGCAGCAGTGCTAATCTTCTAAACATAACCTCGGATACTGGGGTTAGTTGTATTAATATTACAACAAGTAATGTTTATTTGGATCTAAACGGTACGTGGATAACTGGGTCTACAGTTGATCTAGAAGCAGCGATTTATGTTTATAACCTTACAGGAACAGGACTTTTAGATAATATTACAATTGCAAATGGATTCATTAATAATTCATATTTTGGGATAAGCGTTAAAGAAGCAAAAAATGTTACTATTTCTAATGTAAGTATATCTAATACTACTACTGCAATATATATATATGACTGTTCTCGTGTTCTTGTAAACGAAAGCAGATTTACCAATAATCATAATAGTGCTCTCTGGTTTTACAGTGGATTTAATAATACAATAAAATCTAATTATATCCAGGGTAATTACACTGCCGGGGGGACTCAGGGTTTGATATATTTACAGTCAGTTCTGACTCAAACTGCCAACTATTCAATTATGCATAATACAATAACATTCAATAATAGTGGTAGTACAGGTCCAGGCATACGGATTAATGTTGCTGGTGCTGGAATTAACTTATCATACAATAATATCTCAAATTCAACTGTTGCATCTGCAATACGCCTTCTTGATGCAAATGTTTCAAAATTTGAAGGTAACAATATAAATAATGTAAGTAAAGGAATATACCTTCAAGGAGGTTCAGAACTGACATTTAGTTTAGGTAATACTTTTAACCAAACACTTCCAGGAGGAGTGTTATTTAATATCTCAAATGGAACAGTAGCTACTAATAGTTACGATATAACCACTGAATACATGCCATTTGCATTCACCCGTGCTATGAATGTTTCAATACAAGTAGTAAATCTTACTGCTTATCCAGGAACTAGTGTCTCGCTCCCAGGAGTTGTAACTACAGGAGCAACTACTACTGCAAAAGCAGTTCAGACAATATGGGGCAACTACTATGGGTTAAACGTAACTGTTGAAAATCCAGGGAACAGTATATCCCTGACATTATATTATAATACCTCAGATATTTCTGGTTCTTATTCAACTAGTCGTTTAGGAATTGGAAACTCCTCTGTTGGTAATACATGGGGATATCGCGCAGCAACTGTAAGCGGGTCTTCAGTTACTGTTTCTGGAATAACTAGTACTAATGGTTCTGGAACAACGTCTTTTGGTTATTTGGCTTTAATTGCGTACTATTTTACATATCCTACTGTCCCTTCTGGATCATCTGCAATAACTTACATTACTCCAACAACCTCCTTTGACTGTAAAACTGGAGTACTAACTGTAACTCTATCCTCATCAGTAAATGGAGGAACAGTTAAACTCTTAGATAAAACAAACTTCCAAGCCCCAGTAATTGCAAAAGTAGAGGATGGAAAAGCAGTATTTACAATCTCAAAATCAGGAACTTATAAGATTGTAGAAGAATCATTCTCCTCAGATTATGATTTGAATGATAAAACAGAAACTTATACACTCTGTGCAGAAGGAAGTGAAGAACCACAAGTAGAATGTACAACTAATCTAGACTGTTCTAGTACAGAACAATGTACTGCAAATGAATGTGTAACAGTTACAGGAACTTGTGGATATGCAGCAAGTAATGCATGGGTTTCCTATGAATGCTGTGCAGATCCAGATTGTGCTTCAGGTACAGTTTGTACAAACAATGTGTGTACATCAGCAGCTGGAGTTCCAGACTTTGTAGATGCAGTTCTAGTCCAAGCAGCAATAGATGCAATAAATGAAGCAACCTCTGCAATAGAAACTGCAAAAGGTGAAGGTAAAGACACTGTAGATGCAGAAGCTAAACTAGCAGAAGCACAAGCAGCCTTTGATTCTGGAGATTCAGACCTTGCAGAATCCTTAGCTAGGGAATCTATAGAATTAATTAAAGAACCTCAAGCAGAAGAAACAACTGAAGAAGAGACTCCAGAAGAAGTAACTGAAGAACCAACAGATGAAAAGAAAGGAGCAGATTACTCATTGGTTCTCTACTTAGTTGGAGCAGTAATTGTTCTCTTCTTACTCTATAAGTTTGTTCTCAAAGGAGGAAAAGGGTACAGGAAATAAACCAGTACCTTCTCTTTTTATTTCTTTTTTATCCTGATCCAATAACAAATTGGATCAATCTATACTGAACCAACATCTGAAATCATTTACCTGAAAATTATTATTATTTAGTTGGTTCAGTATATCGCGGACTTAGAATTATATATAGCCGCTCTGGCCGCAACGGACTATTGCCTAACTAAGACTCGTTGCTTTGGTCGATTTGCAAAATCAGCAGGTTTTGCAAACATGAGATCTTTTTTAGATCTCACTGTTCGCGACAGTCTGGACTGGAAAATACCTAGGTTTTTAATTTACAATAGAGTATTTAATGTATGACTGATTCTATGGGTTTCGAACAAGTTTGCGAAGAGGCAAAGAAGTTAGCCTTTTCCTTTAAGAATCCCCTAATTGTTCATCATTTTGATTGTGATGGCCTCTCTGCAGGAGCAATAGTAATCTCTGCATTTAGAACTGAATTCAAGACCCATAGGCATATATGGATAAAAAAACTTGATGATTCAACCTTTAACCAATTGGAAAAAGAAAAAGAAATAATATTTGTTGATCTTGGTTCTGGGAACGAAAGAGTAAACGAATTAAAGGATGTTTTAATTATAGACCATCACCAGCCCAAAGAAATTAATAAATTCCAAGTAAACCCTCTTTTATTCGGAATAGATGGAGGAACTGAATTAAGCTCTTCAGGAACAGCATATTATGTATTCAAGAATCACGTAGACCTTGCAATTGTAGGGGCAATTGGAGATATGCAATATCCCTTAATTGGAAAGAATCGCGAAATTCTGAAAGAGGGAATAAAATCAAGAGTGGTTGGATTAGATAATGATCTTAGGCTCTATGGTCGTTCATCCAGGCCATTACCTCAATTCCTCGCATATTCAGATGAAACATATATCCCAGGAATCACCTATAAAGAGGAAAATGCAATAAAATTTTTGGAAGATCTAGGGATTGAGCTAAAGAAAGGAGAGGTTTGGAGAAATTATATTGATCTAAGTGAAGAGGAAAAGAATAAACTCAGAAAATCACTAATAACTTTCTTAGTTGATAATGGGTATGAAGAACGAGCAAAACAATTAATTGGAGAAATATACTTACTTAAAAAAAGGCCAATTCGTTCAGATTTATACGATGTTTCTGAATTTTCAACAATCCTAAATGCATGTGGACGGCATGGGAAGGCAGATGTTGGAATCGGAGTGTGCTTAGGAGAGGAGGAAGCGTATAAAGAAGCCCTAACCTTGCTCAAGCACCATAAGACTATGATTAGAGAGGGAATTTTATACGCAAGAGCACATATACAAAATTTAGGTTCAATTCTTTTCTTGGATGGAAGGGAAATTATAGATGAAGGAATCATCGGCATAGTTTGTGGGATGATTTCACCTCCTTTCTCAAAGAAACCTATTCTTGGAATTTCAAGTTCAAGTGATGGAACAATAAAGGTTTCCACACGCGCAAGTAGCACCTTAGTTAACGATGGAGTAAACTTGGGAAAAATCCTTTCAATTTCTGCAGGAAAGGTTGGTGGAATAGGTGGAGGGCATAAGATGGCTGCAGGAGCAACAGTTCTAAGTTGTAGATTGGAAGAATTTCTGGTTGAATTTTCCAAAGAACTAAGTCAAAAAACGAAGTAAATTTCCAAATTTTAAAAGCATTTAAAAAGAGTCCCAATTGTTATCAACTTTATCCTGAGCCAACTAAACTGTCGGCTCAGTCTATACACAACCAATTTCGAAAGACTGCAGTTGTGTATTCATAAAAACTTAAGTGGTTGTGTATATGGGAGATCCGATTGAACTAAAGAGTTCAAAGTCTCTCCCATTAATGTATTTATAGTGGGGCAGAAAAGTTTTCCGCCCCATACATACTGAACCAAACGAGAGAACACCAGAAAATAGAAATCGGTTTTACTTAGTTGGTTCAGTATATGAGGTATTCACATGGGAGAAGTTCGAATGGATATAATTGTAGAGAAATCCTTACCTCCAGAGGAACCCCTAGGCATCCAAAAATATCGCTGGTCTACCTGGTATATGATGAGGGATGTCCATCAAGCAAGAAGAAGGATGAAATTCAGTAAAGGATTAGATCCAATGGAAGGACATAGGTTCTACTAATTATATTCAATCTAATGATTTCTAGCTCTTTTTTAAATATTTCTTTCTAATACTCTTTAAAGAATGTGGAGTGATTCTATGGTTTCTAAAGATAAATTATTTTTAGTATTAGCACTGGTAATCTTTGTATTAGTGGCTTATGTTATCTACCAATATGGAAATGCGATTGCCACTAATGGGGAAGAGGAAGGAGAGTTAAGCCCATATGGAATAATTTCATTATATTATGAAAAAGAAGTGCCAGAGGAGTATACCTATAAATACGAGCAAAATACAGACGGTATAAAAAATACGATTACTCTAATTTCCTCTAAAGATTCAAAATCAGTATTTTTAGATGCGCCTTTTTACACAGAGAAAGTATACTATCTATCTGACGATACAGTTTTGTGTATGGAGTTAAAGAATGAAGTTGAAGGAAATACAGGTGTTTGCGCTTCATTGAAGAACACAACAGACTTTGATAATCATCTTAATCTCATGGTGAACCTTTTCCCTTCAAAAGAATTATTTACTAATGAAAAAGAAAGAATGGACTTATTAATTGAAAAAGGAGCGTGGACTTTTAACGAAGAAGCATTTGTTGAAAAGGAAGTTGGAGATTCAAACTGTAATAACGTAGTTTATAATATTAATTTTACTAAGTTAAATGTAAATGAATTACAGCAACTAGGTTATTCTCCACAGAGTATAATCGCATACGGAAATTTCCATAGGGAATTTTGTATAGATGAACAAGGAGAACTTCTTCTAGATAACTTTACATACACTTATTTCGCAGAACCTAAGTTCACAACAAAAATCTTAGTGGAAAAGAAAGAACAAGCAGAAGAAGTCGCTGTCCCAACAGATTTTAAAGATACTGATGCACTAAAGGACATTGTAAGTGAGATTAATTCATTGCAAGAAGGGGTCTATGCTTGTTTAATTTCTGAAGATCCAGATAGTTGCTTTAAAACCGAAGGTGTTGTTTCATTAAACTCTTATTATTGCGATATGGCTGGAGAAAAGAGGGATGCATGTATGATCATGGTTGCTTCTCAGAAGAATGATGTTTCCTTATGTGAAAAGATTGATGGGGCTGAAACTAAGGATGATTGCTATTACGATTTTGCAATCAAGAATAGTGACCCTTTGTTGTGTGATTCTATTATTAATTTAACGAAAAAGGATTTCTGTTTAGGTCAGTTAATAACTACAGTAGATCAATAATCGGCTCGGCATTCAGGCCGAGCTTTAGGAATTTTAATTCAGGAATCGTTAGCCATCTATATTCCGTATGCTCTCCGCATAAAATTACTTGATCGTTTTCACATTCAGCAGAATACACAATATATATCGAGTGCTTGTTTTCTTCTTCCTTTTTATACGTCGCAGAGGTAATTGTAAGAAACTTTAGGTTTTTTGGAACCAAAGCAGTTTCCTCTTTAAATTCCCTTATTGCACTTTGCTCAGGAGTTTCTCCCCATTCAATTCCCCCACCAGGGAATTCCCAAAATCCATTCTTTCTTTTCAGAACTAGGATCTTATCCTTGAATTTGGGAATAACATACACATTTATTTCCTGGATCTTGCTCACAATGTTCCTCTCTTTTTTATTTCACCAGATATAAAACTGCCAAACATCTTCTCATTTTCTTCTCTTTCCAGAAATTCAAGATCTTTATTACATAACGGACACTTGAAACTGGTGTTTGTTGCAGAGGTAAATTCTACGATTGAATTAGAGCCGCATTTTCTACACCAATACCGTTCAATCCCATCATCAAGTGCGCTTTCCTTGGTTCTTTTTATTTCATTGATCCAATCAAACATTTTCTTTTTGTTGAGACTCCAAGAATACGAATACCAACCAGTGTCATTATCCTTTTTTCTATTATATCCTACAATTCCAGCACCGTGCAATTTGTTTAATGTGGAACGAATATCACTAATTTTTGCTTTAAGTTTTCTTGCAATCTCCTCATCACTTATATTGTATGGATAACCTTTTATGACTTCTAAAGTATTTTCTCCACCTAGGTCAATAAGTAGTTGTCTTGAACATGCATCTGCAAGGATATTAGAAACTTCTTTCTTTTCTTCATTAGAAACTTCTTTTTTTTCTATTTTCTCTGGAGCAAGTTCTTTTTCAACCTTCAGTTCTTTTTTCTTTTTCAAACTTAGTGGTTTTATTTTTGCTTTTTTTATTCCGCTTTTCTTACTTTCTTTTTTCTTTGACTTTATCCGTATTTTAGAGTTCTTGGGAGAAGCTTTTTTCTTTTTCAAGAGAACACCAATATTTATTACTCAGTTTTTATATTTAAAGCTTTCTTCTTTTTTACATCTTGTTACATTTTTTGCAAGAATATTTTCCACTTACTAGAGTATTTATACTTATCGGCAGGTTTTAATTTGCAACTCCCTAAATATTTATGATGAAGGTAGCATTCTTTAGTGATACATATCTTCCAAATGTAGATGGCGTTGTAAAGGCAATCGTTAATTATAGAACTGAAATGGAAAAACGAGGCCATGAAGTTTTTATTTTGTGTCCTGGAACAAAAAAACAGAAAGCAGAGAACACTGATAAAAATGTTTATTACTTTACTTCTGCCTCTTTTAGGCCATACCCAGATTATCGAATTGCCCTTTTCCCATTTTCTTCTGCAGTAAAGAAAGTTAGGGAATTTAATGTAGATATTGTTCATTCTCATGGTATCGCAACCACTGGCCTTGCAGCAATAAGATGTGCTGGAAAATTAAAAGTTCCAGCAGTTGCATCTTTTCATACTCTTATTCCTAGTGGCGTGCACTATCTCACTAACAACAAAACATTGCAAGGGCTTTTTACATCTATTGCATGGAAATACCTAAAATGGTATTATTCTCATTTTAGAACAGTTTTCGTTCCTACAACTTATATCAAATCATTAGTTTCAACTCACGGAATTGAAAATACTATTGTAAATCCAATTGGAATAGATCGAAAAATTTTCAATGAGCATAATAGTGGAACTGAAATACGTGAGAAATATAAGCTAAAGAAACAACAGCCAATCATAATGCATGTGGGGCGAGTTGCACTTGAGAAGAACATAGACGCAATAATAGATGCTGCTCCGAATGTTTTGAACTTATTTCCAAATGCTAAATTTATAATTGTTGGAAAAGGACCTGCAGAGCAGCATTACCTTTCCCTTGTAAAATCACGGGGTCTTTTAGATTCATTTATTTTTACAGGTTATGTGGAAGATGCCATTCTACCTAACTATTATGCAGCTGCTGATGTTTTTGTTTTTCCCTCCACCTTTGATACACAAGGTTTAGTGGTTCTTGAAGCACTCTCAACTGGTATTCCAGTGGTTGTAAGAAATAATTCTGCATCAGCAGAGTTTATTGAGGACGGAAAAACAGGGCATATATTCACGGATCAGTTTGATCTTCCTAGTAAGATTGTAAATTCAATAAAGAATAAGGAGACTTTTGGAAAGAATGCTTCAGAATACAGTAAGAAATTCGATTTTAGTAATACAGTTTCAAGAACACTTGATTTCTACGAAACATTAATAAAAAAATAAAAAATCTAAGAAATATCTACCTGCTTGGACTCAGTTCTCTACCCTCCTAAAAATGTCGATAACAGCACGAGTTTGCCGATATCTGCAACCAACAGGTTGCTGATAGATTGAAACCGAAATGTCGGTTTCAGGATACCTACAAACGCCAAATTTTACCGCGTAAGCGTGAGTGGTGTTCTGAGAGGAGAAGTTTAAAAAGGTTGCTCTAAACAGAAAACGGCAGTATTTTGCGTATTTATAAAGCTTTTCGATATATCGAAAGGTTTTGTAGACCCCGCTGCGAGAAGCGGGAATTCTAATATTAAAGTTGTTAAAAATGATAAAATAGGAACATTTAAAAAGAGTTTGGTAGTAGTATAAACTATGATACTAACAAGATTAAGCGCAGGAAAAATAGAAGCATGTAAAGGCCCTATTACGAAAGAACATAGGTTTGGCACAACCTCAAATACTTTGCAACCGATCAGTGAACATATACGCGGAACACACTTAAAACAGGTGGCGATTACGCCAAGAGCTATCTGTGCGAGTTTTGAAGGGGGTCACATGACTATTGAATTCAGTACTGATGATGTCAAGACGGCCGAAATTTCGAGCTTGATTAGAACACCGGCTCTGACGCAGGCTGAACTCAGAAGAGTAATTGTATCTTTCGGAAGCACCCCTCCATTTTATACTAATACTCACCGATATGTTTACCATGAAATTCCAACTGAATATGAGGGTAGAGTAGAGATCATACCAAACAAAGTGGTAAACTTGAATAACATAACCGCTGTGGTTTGTGATAATGTTGATACGGAACTTCAAACCGCGGGAGTTATCACTTTCACCACAAAAACTCCAGATTCAGCAGATGGTTTAGAGGCTAATATCAGCATGGGCATCGGATTTGTCCATACGCCGAACAAAATCACGTTAGAGTATCAAGGAGAAACGCACGTTTTTCATACGGAAGGATAGAAACGTCTTGAACTGAAAAGTATCTCAGGTTTTGGCAGTATATACTAGTAGAACCAGAATGCAGGGGGAAGTGCATTACGTTTTCATCTCATTAATTCTCTCTTCAAATTCCTCAATATTAAGTATGGAAATCGATTTACCTTCATATTCTGTTTTTAATAGTGCTGCAATATCTGTAGGAGAAAACATTATCTTTTTGAATTCATCTTTCTCAAAATCGTTCTTAACCAACACGATGTTTACTCCTTTCTTTACACTCTTAAGTAAATTATTAAGAGTTTCTTTTATATTTTCCTTATTATATATATGAATATAAGTATCCTGGCCAATTATGCTTATTTTACTATCGCAGCCCTTTACCTCTCCCATTTTTGTGAACGGAACAGCATTATTTACGCAAATATCCCTTAATTTTCTAAACATACCTAAGTAGGCAGAACTTCTGTCTACCTGCTTCTCCCACTCTGTAGGCAGGTAGTAGTCTAAAGTGGTCTTAATTCTCCTTTTCTTTACTAATTTATCTAGGATGTATAAAAGATTAAAGTCACTTACTAAAAGCTGTCTTCCTTTATAGAATGTTTTTTTGAGTCCGCTTTTTATTTCTCCTAAAGTTAGTGGAGTAAACTCCCATTTATGGTATTCGTTTTCTTTTTTGAATGTTTCCAGTATTGTTTCTGGGGTTAGGGATACTTTTGCATACTCAGTTGGTGGGAAGTCAGGAATATCTAGGTAATACTTCGGTTTTTGTCTTGCTGCAAAGTATGCTCCTATTCCAAGTACAAGCAAGCCTACAATTCCAGCAGCAAGGATTATTGGTTCTTCTAATGGATTTTGGCTTTTTGCTTTATTATATCCGAGTTTCAGTTCTAAATCCCCTATTTGGAATCTAAATTCATGATATCCTGGTGAGAGCTCATCAGTACCTAATTCTTTACCTAAGTCAACAGTTATAGTTGATAAATCAGTAAATCCATATTCTCCTAGTTCTCCATTATCAACAGTTACGTTTACTTTTTTCAATATTACTTTTTTGTCTCCAGTTACGAAAGTAAAGTGGAATTTTTTTCCTTCAATTACTGAGTTTATTTTTAGAGGAAGGGAATTCACATATCCTTCAGCAAATACATTATTATACGGATCTACAAACTGCATTATATATTCTCCGTCCTCCAAGTCAAGTTGAATATCTTTTTGATAATCTGCGATCGTACTTACAATCTCATTAGTTATTTGTTCCTTTTTCACTTCTTCCCCATCTTTAATCATACGTATATTCGGATAGATATTTGCATTATTTATTTGCTCTTCGGGTTGGTAAGTTATCCTAATCATCTTTTGGGAGACTGAGGTAGAGAGCATCTCTATCCCTCCTTGAATATATAATTCTCCACCTGATGTTTTTTCTATATCAAAGTAATTTCTCTCCTGGATTTTTCCTTTAGTTGTCCATCCAGATATAATAATTCCAATATGCTTATTTTTCAACTCAAATGAATTTGTAAAATATGTAACAATTTTAGTTTCATTACTTTTTTCTATTTTATATGTCCTTCCACTATCTTTTTGTATCCACGGGGTTTCTATTATCGTTTTTAATATGTCTTCTGCAGCATCCTGAGGTTTATCCCATCCAGTATCCAATATTTGAGGGAAGAAAATCATCGCACTTCCTTCTTTTTCTATTACACTAATTGACCCATACATTAGTGAGGAAATATAATTGCTCTTAGGATCGTTATAGAACGCAGTATATAACGGACCTTTCATTTTTATTCCCTCACTTGAAGGAACATCTGATTTCTTGAATGCAATACCTAATGAAGCAATCAGTTCATTTGATATTTTTTTAATTTCTCCATTCTCCGAGATCATTGTTTCAAATGATCCCCCAATATAAATTATATTTACTCCGCGCTCCAATAGTTCCTTTATACTTGTTCCCGCTCCACTAACCATAAATTCAGGAATTCGTGCAGTAGGCACAATTACAAGGCTACCTTTTTGTATTGTTTTTAGCTCTCCACGTCCTATTTTTCCTATTTGTATTCCTGCATCCTTAGCACTATCAATCAAGTAACTTTCAAATTCATCGTATCCTTCAGTTTGAGAAGAATCCCTTGGTTCGGATAGTAAATATACCTGATATACTGGTATTTCATTGTATACGACCAATTCAACAGTATTGTTCTCCAAACCTCCAATTTTGTATTTCATCGTAATATATCCAATATACTTTCCTGCACTTTCTCCATATGTTACTACCCCCCCGCTTAGGATCTTGCTTTCTATAGATGATTGTTCAAATACTGGAGGAGCTAGAGGAGGGCCATGTTTATTCATCTCTATATACAGCCATCCGCCTAGGATAATAAAAAATAAGATTACAACTGCAATGCCAATTTTCAATGGACTAATCTGCTTCTTGGGTTTTTCTTCTGTTTTTTTTCTTAGTGGTGCATATACTTTTTTATCTTTTTTTTCATCTTTTCTAAAAATCTCTAAAATTTTTTCCTTTATCTTTTCTGCAGGTGGCTTTTCAATAATTCCATATCTCTTTTCATAATTGTAAGGTGTAGAGATATCGAATGAATATGTGGTTCTTTTAATTTTTATGTTTTCTAACTCTTTCATCACTCTACCTCTCTATCTTTTTGCAGTAAGGTATCCACCAGTAACTAATTCATTGAGTATTTCCTCTACTTTACTTTCAGATGTCTTGTGTACTGAGCAGAAATCCGGAATATTTATCTTCCCATCATGGTCCTTTATCCACTCCTGTAATTTGACTCGAAGTGCCTCATCAGAAATACTCTCATATTTGTTCAATTTTATAGTAAACTCATCATTGCTACTCTTGAGTTCATAGTTTATTGTTTTCAATCGTTCTGATTCCTGTTCAAGCATAGTTATCTTTCTTTTCATTATTTCATTTTCTTTTTTCAGTACATCATAATCAATATATAATTTTGCTGCATTCTTGTCTATGAGTTTTTCAACCTCTTTTAAGGATACTTCTATTAAATTGTAAATTGACTTGTTATCTATGTAATAGTTGGATTCAATTAAACCTAAAATGTTCAAGAATTGTCTAATTACATCTAATTTTCGCTTATTTGGTGCGATGGTTCTTGGAATAGAATATATAACGCTTATCTCATCCTTCTCAATCTTTATTAGGGAAAATAAGTATGGTTTGTTTGAGATGTCCCTACTTTCTACATAAGCGACATTTATTGCATCGCTTTCTGGTGCAACCTCTAGAAAAGAAACAGCAGCAAGGGTTTTTGCAATTATTTCCAGTTTTCCTTTTAGTTGTCCATTTATCTTAAATCCGTCTATTAATGGCTTTTCTGCTCCTGCTTCCTTTTGAGTAGCCTTTACCTTACTCTCTTCCCTTGTTTTATTATCTTTTGGAAGATCAACCATATCATTACACCTTTATTTGCGGGGTATATTTCAAGAATCCCCCAAGAAGGACCAAGAGTACTGCAATTAATAATCCTGCGAATATTGATCCAATATTGAGTTGTCCTTTTGCAAGTATTGGTACTGCTGCGAGCCCAATAAATACGAGCGCTGCAAGCAAGCCAGTTATAACTATACTTTTTTCAAACTCCTTTCTTCTCTTCTGCTGTTCTGCAACATGTTCCTTACAAACATATAATTGCGCATTTGTAGCAATCCTCAATGCTTTTTTCAATGCTCTTATTGTCTTAATTACTTTATCTTCCTTAACTGCCTTTGCGTCTTTTAGATTTTTCTTATCCAGTTCCTTCTTACAAACAATACAAACCGTCTTCATTTTTCTCCCCCTTCATCTAGTACGATCTGGGTAATTGTTTTATCCCCAAATGTTTCCTTTTTCTTATCCACAGCTACAAATGTATTGATGATTGTCACATCATCCATCCCTAATTCTTGGAATAGATCAGTTATTCTTTTTCGTTTCATTCCTAGACGTTCTAGAATAACTGCGAATGCAATCACATCCATCCTTCTATTGTTCTTATCAAAAAGGTTCATGATTTCCACAATATTTTCATCAGAAACCCCGTATTCCAAAAGCTTTCTCCTAATATCCTCTTTTTCAAACACCAAACTTTTTGCCATATTAGCATCCTCCTTTTGTTCTTTTGTAAGAATATTATCCAAAATCAAATAATAATCAACAGATGGTTCTTCACCTATTATTTTTGAAATTAAAAAAGTTGAAGGGTATGGGGTCGGAGTCGTAAGTGCGAGGTTAACTGCGCATTCCCCCACTCCGAATTTACTTATTTCCTTCCGCATATAATCGCTGAAGTTCAGTGTCTTTTGTAAGTAATCTAAGAAGTTATTAAATTTTGTCTTTAGGATAAATGTAGTTCCAACATTGCTGAAAATCGTTTCACTTATATCTGTTGGATTCTGGCTCGCTACAATTATTCCGAAATTATATTTTCTTCCTTCCCTCACAATCATTACAGCATCGCTGTTTTCATCTTTAGCTATCTTCCAAGCTTCATCCAATACTACTATCAATCGAATTCCTTTCTTTTTCGCCCATCCACTTGCCCGCATCTTTTCCTTAATGAACTGCAGTACGGTCAGTGCACCGAGTGCCCTTGTTCGTTCATCAGGCAATCCAGAGAGGTCAATATCTACTATTCCTGAACTGATAAGTTCATCTAATCTCACAGTGCTTTGTCTTGCAAAGAAATCCTCTCCTGGTTTCGTGAATTGTCTTAATCTATAAATCGCATTTTCTAATTCTGCAGGGAATTCATATGTTCCTAATGAAGATTGTTCCTCTAAAATCTTTACAACATCCTTAAGCGTTGGAGCGGTTAAAGATTTTCCTAATTCATCTTTTTGTTCAATGCGGTCCATTTGGAATTTGTTCCGCGTATATGATTTTTCTATTGCCTGCTCAGTCAGCCTTTTCTGCTCAGGATAGTTTGCAATCTCAGTAAGTAGTTCGAGTGTTCTCATTATTTGTTTTATTCTATCATACGGTTTCATTCCACCCAAATCTAGAAGGTTCAGGAAACTTCCTTTTCCCAGTGCAATTACCTTTCCATTTGTATCCCTTACCCATGCCTTATACTCCCCAGCCCAATCCAGAATTATTGCATTTGTGTTCCATACAAAAGTGCTTCGTAGTAGGAATGTTTTTATGAAATAACTTTTTCCGCTTCCACTGATTCCTACAATTGCAATATGCGGATTAGCAACATAGTCATAGTTCCAAAAATAAGGAATATTCAACATTTTTGTTTTTCCAATGAATATTGAATTTGCAGGATCAGAACACAGGATATCTATAGGTGGTTCTGGCGGGTGAACCAGAATATTCCTCTTAGATATAGAGGTATTGGATACCTTATTTATGTTCAATCTTCCCATTTTCAGACCACCGCATCTTCAACTTCAGCTGCGCTGTTCGGGAAGAATCTTTCCCATTCAAAACATTTTAGCATCTCATCTGCAGTGAGAACATCGACCTCTACTGTAAGTGCCTGGGCCAATGCAGTTCTTAACTCCCTTCCCTGGGCCTTTGCCTGAGCAATTGCTGCTTCTTTGCTCACTCCTTTTGCAGTGGTCATTGCGTATGCAAGTATACCCATGGGTTTTTCCCCCTTTACGATTTTATCTATCTCGTTCTGCATCATTGCAACTTCCCTTTCATACCTATCGATCTTAAGTACATCCGGTTCTGGTTTTTCCTTTTCTCTAGAGAGTCTTAACTGTGCCTCTGCTCTTCTAGTTTCTAAATCTCGGATCTTTTTGCTCACGTCTTCCACGTAAAGTAAGTAAGAAATTTTAGTCACATATCGCATATTCGATATTGCTCTTTCAAAATATTCATTATATGCAATTGTTTCATCAAGTGTTTTTGAAGTTGTGGATTCATATATTTTTAATGCAAGAAATACCGATGCACAATATTCGTCCCCCATTTTCCTTACAATTACATCTTCTGTGGGTGGAATCTCGTATTCCCCAGTTACATATGCAGTTTTATTTAACGTTTTTGTAATAATTGGTATAACCAAATATCCATATTTCAAAATTAATATTGCAAACATTGCACCTAATCCTGAAAGAAGGCCGCCAATTAATCCAAAAATTCCCTTTCCTCCTATAAACGAAAGAAACATGCCCAGTATCGCTACACCTATTGCTCCATAGGCGTACATTTTAGTTTGCCCCATCATAAGTATCACTATATTTTACGCTTCTATTCTAAGCTTCTTTAATATTATTTATAAATGTACATTATATTTCTATTAGAATCATATACGCTGCCTTTCTCCCCATTGTTTATAAATCTTCCTTCTCTAAACAATTATACTCTTATTTAAGTCCTGAAAAGGGCGAGCCTAAGGGGCGACTAATATGGTACACATAAAAGGAAATAGTCATTTAATGACTTTAATAAATAAATTAAAGAAAGAAAAGAAAGCGATTTGGGACAAAGCAGCTGAAATGCTGGAAAGACCAAGAAGGAACCGTGTAGAGGTAAACATAAGTAAAATTGAAAAATATGGAAAGGATGGTCTGGTTGTTTTGGTTCCTGGAAAAGTTCTTGGAGAGGGAAGGCTCTCAAAGAAATTGACAATTGCCGCATTTTCATTCAGTGCATCAGCAGAGAAAATTATTTCAGAATCTGGTGGAAAGGCAGTGGAGATAGAATCCCTTCTTGAGAAAGGGGTAGAACCAAAAGATGTTCTCTTACTTTCATAGGTGATTATGATGATCGTTGTTGACGGAAATGGATTGATTTTTGGAAGACTTGCCTCAAAAGTTGCAAAGGAGCTTTTGAACAGTAACGAAGTAATTATATTTAATGCACAGGGACTTTTGATGTCAGGAAAGCCAGAGTATCTAATCAAGAGATATACAATTAAGCGTTCTTTACAAAATAAAGCAAATCCTGATCACTCTCCAAGGTGGCCAAGAGTTCCTAATCTTCTTGTGAGAAGGATGCTGAGAGGAATGCTTCCATGGAAAAAGGCAAAAGGAAAGGCTGCATTCAAAAGACTTAAAGTTTACAATGGAATACCTGCGGGTGTTAAAGAAGCTTCAGTAGTTTACAATGAATGTAGACCACGGAATATTTCCAAACAAATGACAATTAGAGAACTTTGTAATATGATCGGTTACCAGGGTTGATGTTTATGAGCGAAAAGAAATCTGAAATTGAAGAAGAGAAAGTAAAGAAGCACACACACCCACATGAACCTGCAGAGAAAGTAGAACACGCACATAAAGAACCTGCAGAGAAAGTAGAACACCCACATGAACCTGCAGAGAAAGTAGAACACCCACATGAACCTGCAGAGAAAGTAGAACACGCACATAAAGAACCTGCAGCAGTTCAAGAGAAAGAAAATAAAGAAACTGACGTTGCTGAGAAGAAGCAAACTAAAAAAGCATCTCCTAAAGCAAAGAAGAAACCTAAAAAATCAGGTGCGATTATTGCAAGAGGAAAGAGAAAAGAATCCATTGCGCGTGCACGAGTTAAAGTAGGAAAAGGTCAATTTCGTGTTAATGGTTCAACTGTTAATGCAATTCAAAATAGATACTTGCGAGAACTCATACTCGAACCTGTAAAACTTGCAGGAGAGAAAGCATTGTTGGTTGATATCTCTGCAAGCTCATATGGCGGCGGAGTAATGGGGCAAGCACAAGCAGTTAGAACTGCAGTTGCAAGAGGATTGGTTGAATATTTTGAAGATGATTCCCTCAAACAAACATATTTGGAAAGGGATCGTTCTTTGCTTATTGAAGATCCAAGAAGAGTAGAACCAAAGAAATATAGGGGTCCAAAATCAAGGGCAAGATACCAGAAGTCGTACAGATAATGGTGATTATGTGGAATTTCCAGTAAGATGTTTCAGTTGTGGCTTGGTCATCGGTCAATTATATGAGAAATATAAAAAATTGCTCGAAGAAGGGAAAGATAAAAAACTTGCTCTTGACACATTAGGTATTGATAAATACTGTTGTAGGAGAATGTTCCTTTCCCATGTAGATATTGCAGATGACGTCGTAAAATATCAAAGAAAGGGATAAGTTTCCTTTCATGGGATCATCACTATGAAACTGCTGTTTCATATCTGTCCCCTCATATTCAAAACCAAGTTGATAAACTTAGTTGGTTTTGAATAGATCGAGACGACTTTTTTAGTTGTCTCGGGATATTCATTCGGGGCCATCACTAAGAACGTGTTTCGTTCTTATCTGTCCCCATTCACTTGCGTTCATGGGGCCATGGGGTAACCTGGTTAGCCTGCGGCCTTGGGGTGGCCGTGATCCGAGTTCAATTATACTTTTGTAACAAAAGTTTTGAACAAATCTTGGTGGCCCCAATTTCTGTTAAGAAATTGCGGGACCGACAAAATGATAAGCCATTTTGTGGTCCATGGAATGATGTTTTCATTCCATCGGACTCTTGAAACATTGTTTCAATCAGGCCCCAATTTTTAGTTCAAAAATTGTGGACATAATTTTATGCTTATATTGGAGGTATGTTGTATGGAAAAAGAAAAACAAGATGGTTTGCTTGTACCGAGAGAGGTATACTTAGAGTCAGGAATACACATTGGTACAAAAGTTAAGAATAATGATATGGTTTCCTTCATCTTCAAAAGAAGAGAGGATGGATTGTTTGTACTGGATATCACCAAGATTGATGCACGTTTAAGACAAGCTATAGGAATAGTTGCAAAATACAATCCCTCTGATGTTCTTATTGTTGCATCCAGAGTATATTCGAGCAGTGCTGCAACTAAATTTTCCAAACTAACTGGAATAGAGGTTATGGATGGAAGGTTTGTTCCCGGAACAATGACCAATACATCTTCAAAGAAATTTAAGGAACCAAAATTGCTATTGGTTTGCGATCCTAGAGGAGAGCGACAGGCAGTTGCAGAGGCAGCAAAAGTAGGTGTTCCAGTAATTGCATTGTGCGATTCAGATAATGAAACAAAATTCATTGATTACGTAATTCCAGCAAATAATAAGGGACGAAAAGCCCTAGCCTTGGTCTTTTATGTGTTCACAAGGGAACTGATGCTCAAACAAGGAAAGATTTCTAGTTATGACGAATTCAAACAAAGTCCTCAATATTTTGAGCAATTAGAAGAAGAAAAAGTAGAGAAAAAGGAATGATTCCCCTTTCTTATTTTTTAATTTTTTATTTATTCTTCAAACATTGCTTTACAATCTGCTTTTTGATCACTATTATCTATGCTATTGCAGTATAAGGGATTATCATTTTTATCTGCAGATTCCTTGTAGCATTTGTTCTTCCATACTCCATCAGTCATTTCATTACAAGAATCAACAGAAAGTTCCTCTCCTTCCATACTTTGTCCATAACATATGGATTGTGCAGTGTATTCTAGTTTTTCACATACTGCTGGTTTGTAGTTTCCAACCGCATAATCAAAGTAGCATTTTTCTCTTTGTGAGGTATATCCTTTTCCAAGTTTATCTATTTCTGTGCAACCTTGGAGGTCTCCAGTTTTTACTGCATATTCATTATAACATCCAGCTGGATTGTTCAATGCATCAACTAAATTAGCACAGAAGGTGTAATTCCCTGCATTTACTGCGAAATAAGTGTAACATTCATATGCCTCAGTACTATCAGCAGAGATTTGTCCACAATAATATGAACTCTCTACAATTGTTGCGTATAATCTATAACACATATCTTTCTGAGCAACTAATCCAAGATATACACATTTATCCTGTTTCTGTGCAACTGAATCACATGCACTTTGTTCAGCAGGTAAATCTAAAACTTCACATACACTGGTATTTCCTGTTTCTTTTGCATATTTCAAGAAACAAGTTGTATCTCCACAATAATTATAATCATTATTCTCTACAGCCAGGCATAATTTTCTTTCATCCCCTTCTTTTGCATAACAGGGATCAACTAATGATCCACAAGCATTTTGATCTGTTTCTACTAATTCCTTACATAATAAAGTGCTTCCACTTTCTTGTACAAGTGCTTCTACACAATCTTTTTTCTTTGAATAATCTTCAACCTTTAAACAGGCTTCTTGAGATTCCCCAGCTAGGGCTTCATAACAATCCTGTTTCATTGTTTCTAGTTGTTCACATAATTGCGGATTTTTCTCACTGATTGCTTTTCCTAAAATAAATTCTTCAGAACTTTGATTTACTGATTGATTTACAAGACCACTATTATTTTGACTATTATTAATCTCTATTCCCCCATCATCTTCTCCATTTGCTTTAGGAAGTCCTTTTACGTAAAACGCAATTGCAACTATTGCTACTAAAAATATTACAAATATTATAAAATTATTCTTCCTGGCCACTTTTTCTCTAGAACCGCGAAAAGTTCCGTGTGACTCAACAATATCATCTGGTGCTGGTATTCCTTTCATGTCTTACCTACAACAATTAACTTTAAAATATTGATTATTGATTGATAGTAGTATAGTTCTAATATTTGAGGTAATTTTATGGCTAGTACAGAATCTTTTTTCAATGAGGGTATTAAACAATCAGACCCAGAGATATATAACGCGTTAGTTTCAGAAATGGAAAGACAAAGTGAGGGTATTGAGTTAATCCCTAGTGAAAATTATGTCTCCCCAGCAGTTCTTCAGGCAATTGGTAGTGTGTTCACAAATAAATATGCAGAAGGATATCCTGGTAAAAGGTATTATGGGGGAAACCAGTTTACAGATGTAATAGAAACGCTGGCAATAGAACGTGCAAAAAAATTATTTAAAGCAGATCACGCAAACGTTCAACCTCTTTCAGGAAGTCCAATGAACCAGGCAGTTTATTTTGCATTTCTTAAACCCGGGGATACAGTTCTTGGCATGGATCTTAGCCATGGTGGACATTTAACGCATGGGCATCCAGTAAGCCATATGGGTAAAACGTTTAATTTCGTTAGATACAAAACGTATCCAGAAGAAAATGGAAGAATTGATTTTGATGAGCTTGCAAAAGTCGCAAGAGAAACAAAGCCAAAAATAGTTTTGTGTGGATATACGAGCTATCCAAGAGATTATGATTATTCTGATTTTAAGAAAGTCGCAGATGAAGTTGGCGCAATTACAATGGCTGATGTTGCACATATTGGCGGTCTTATTGCAGGTGGTGTAATGAGAAATCCATTTGACTATGGTTTTGATATTGTTACTACTACAACGCACAAAACACTTCGTGGTCCGAGAGGTGGTCTTATTCTTTGCAAAAAAGAATTTGCTGAGATAATTGATAAATCTGTATTTCCAGGTTTGCAAGGTGGCCCGCATATGAATACTATTGCAGGAATAGCAGTTTCACTAAAAGAAGCATTACGACCAGAATTCAAAGAATATGCTGCACAGGTTCTGAAAAATGCAAAAGTTTTGGCAAAAACATTGATGGACGGAGGTGTAAAACTTATAACTAACGGTACAGACAATCATATGATGGTTGCAGATACTGTAAAAAGTTTTAATTTCGGTGGAAAAGATGCAGAAAAAACACTTGATAAGGTTTCAATTACAGTTAATAAACAGGTTATACCAGATGATCCAAACCCACCATTTAAACCAAGTGGAATACGAATCGGAACCCCAGCAGCAACAACAAGAGGAATGAAAGAAGCAGAAATGGAAAAACTTGGAGGATGGATTATTGCAGCTTTACAAAACAGGGAGAACGAGACTGAATTGGCTAAGATTAGAGAAAATGTTCAGGCAATGTGCAAAACATTTAGGGTTCCTGGAATAAAAGAAAGCAGGGAGTATATCGAAGGGTAATTGTAAGTTTTCGATCTATAGCTCTATGGATTGAATAATTTGTTTACCATTTAATATATTTCTATATATCCTTAGATCTATGATCCTTCAATGCAATGGAACAAGCATAGGTCTTGATGATGGGAAAGGGGATATTTCCTTTGTTTCCCATGCACACGCAGACCATACAAATGGAGTAAAATCCAAAGAAGAACTAATTTCTACAGAAGAAACAATTGCCTTAGGAGAACTAAAAGGAAAAATAAAATCTTTGAAAAATGTAAAATTATTAGAAGCAGGGCACATGCTTGGTTCAAGGCAATTACTTGTAGAAAATGATGGGAAATCCACAGTTTATACTGGAGACCTTAGGCTCACTGATTCTATTTTATTTAAAGGAGCAGAGATTCCACAGGCAGAGGAAGTAATAATTGAGGCTACTTATGGAGATCCTTCTTTTGAATTTCCATCCAATGAGGAAGTTTATTCTTCAATTAAAGAATGGGTAAAAGAAAATCCAGATAAAAATCTTTTAATTGGCGGATATGAAATGGGCAAATCCCAAGAATTAATTGCAATCCTTAATCAATATTGCTCAGTTGTTCCAGTTGTAAATGAGCGAATTGCTAGGCTTGCAGAAATTTACAATAAATTCGGAAAGAAATTAGATTTTATAAAACTCGGAACAGATGAGGCAGAGGAAGAAATGAAAGGTCCATTTGTTGCAGTAGTTCCTCCTAAGCATGCAAAAAGATATTTTGCAAAGAGAATGGAAGATGCATTTGAGAGAAAAACACTATGTGCATTTGCCTCTGGTTGGACTTTGAAATACCAATATGATGCAGATATTGGGTTTACTCTAAGTGATCACGCAGATTTTCATGATCTGAAAAAATATATAAAAGAAAGCGGTGCAAAGAAGGTTAGCTTCTTCTGTGGGACCACTAAGTTTCTTGAGAAAGAGTTTAAAAGTCTTTTATAGGAAACTATTGAATGCTGTTTAAAATTAAAACAGAAGTAATACCCAGTCCAGACTGCGCGGTCTTTTGTATTTTAGAAGAGAGCGCTCCTAGTATGTAATAAGAGAAGCAGCTATGCTCCAAGAAAGGAGTATGTAATGAGTAATACCTTAATGGCCACGATTGTGATGAACTGTTGTTCATACATCGTGTCCATTCGCTTTGCTCATGGCCACGATGGTATAATTCCTTGGATGGATTTTCCATACAAGACATACAATGGTAGTATGGGGGCCTGTGGAGCCCTAGACCCGAGTTCGATTCTCGGTCGTGGCCTTTTTCCATTTTTTACGTCCGATTGGTCGTCGTAACGACCAATGGACCATAAATCGATTCGTCGATTTATCGGTCGTCAATTTGCAAAAAAATTAAGGATTGTGTGCGGCCTTTACTTTCAGGTTTAAGACCATACATCTGATTCTGTTTTTAGTTCAGTCAACTATCTAATGCAAATATTTATATACTTTATGTACTTATACTAACTAAGTTGGTTAGTATGGTTACACAAAAGGTAGGATTAAGCCGAAATGAGATGGTCCTTTTATTCACTCTGGAAAGAGAGACTAAAGAGGTTTTTAGCACTAGAGATGCGCTCCAAATCCTTAAAGATAGCTCTAAACAGGTCGTATGGAATACGTTGTATAGGCTTTTAAAGAAAAAGAGAATAATACGAGTAGAACGTGGAAAATACATTCTTGTTCCTTCAAAAGCAGGGATGGAAGGAGAATGGGCAGTAAACAATCTTGAATTCTTAAAATCATTAAAACATGACTACTATGTTTCATTCTGGACCGGAATTTTTTATTGGGGGATAACCGAGCAGATAATAAGGACAGTGTACGTATGTATTTTGGGAAGGAAAAAACCTATAGAAAACTCTGGAACCAAGTATTGTTTTGTTAAGATTTCAAAAAAGCATTTTTATGGATACTTAACTAAAAGAGGAGTAAATGTCGCTTCCCCAGAAAAATTAATATTGGATTGTCTTAACCATCTTGAATATTCCGGCGGTCTTTCAGAGATTTCCAAAATATTTTATGATTCAGAAGTGGAGATAAACTGGGATAACTTGCTTGTTTATTTAAAAAAATTCAATGTAAATGCAGTTGAAAGAAGATTGTTTTTCCTTTTAGACTATTTTAATCTTAAGGAGAACGTTGTTTACAAATATTTATCAAAAAAGAAATTCACTGGGTACAGGCATCTTGATCCTTCAAGATCGAAAAATACTGGAAAATACAAATCTAAGTTTGGTTTAAGGATAAATATAAATCCTGAAACATTAAAGGAGGAGATTTTATGAAGCATGATGACTTAAAAAGAATGGCGGACAAAATAAATTTAAGCACACTTGAAATAGATTATGCACTTTCTGTTTTTCTTGCACTTCTAACATATTATCCTATAAAACATTATCTTATATTTAAGGGTGGCACGAGTATAAAGAAAACACTATATCCAGAATTCAGGTTTTCCACAGATCTTGATTTTAAGGCCATTGGGGAAGCCCCGGTCTTCGAAGGAGAGTTAATTCAGTTTTTGCAGGACATTCCAAAGTTCAATATAGATGATTTTAGATTCAACGATTTTAAGGAAGATACTAATGTTAAGCCTCCAAACAAAAAATATACTATCTCATATAGTTTTGAAGATGAACCTGAGGGACACCCTTCGCGTGGGAAACGCCCCCGAATACAAATAGACATCAATAGAAGCAATACGCTATTTGAAGACCCAGAAGACAGGAAATTGCTCCTTGGGTTTTATGATTTCAAGTTTCGTCTTCCTTGTACGCGTCTCGAAGGTAGGGTAGGGAATTATATGTGCAAGTTAGAGAATCTCATAGGCAGATCTATAGTCAATTGTAATAATTGCATAGATTACATCCCAGTAAAAGACTCCGCTCGATTAATCAGATGTATGTCTGCCAGAGAAATTCTTTCTGAGAAATTCCACGCATTGTACAATCCCAAGAGAACTAAAGCCAGAGACATTTATGATATAAATTATCTTCTTTCACAAGAGCAAACATTTGTTTCAGACAAACAACTTTTTGATTTGATAAAGAAAAAAATAGATGAAAGAGACGGATCTTTTGACCTGAAAACAATAGAAGAAAAAATAGAGGCGTTACGAAGCAACTGGGAAAGCGACATAACAAATTTAGTGCGTGAAGCTCCAAAATTTGATGAAGTTAAACAAGGGATACTAAAAAAGATGGAAATAATGTTCAATAATTTTAGTCGCTAATCTCTTCAGTCTTTTTAATGATCGAGAAAATCGTAGATTTTCTAGAAACTTGAAGCTTTGTTCAAGCAGATTTATACAATATGTTGTATAAATTAATAAAAACGATATATAGCTGACCAGTTAGCATATGTTTTTAATATATTTAGGAAGAAAAAGTAGTTGTGGATCCAAGATCATTTTTTTCGTCAATTGTAAGTAAATTGCGAGACCAAGAATATTTACTCATAGCTGTTTGTCTAGTTCTACTCGTTTTTTATTTTAGCCTGAAATCAGACCCGTTTCTATCAATAACTGACATAGTAATATTGTTTATATTCTTGGCCATTATTTTTCCGCTCCTTTATTGTAAATTTGAAAGATACGCATATAATTTTGAAAAGGAAAAAAGAGAAAACAGAAATCAAGAGCTACAAGGAGCAACTGAAATGCTTTATGATCACGCAGCTTTGCATTCTAGGGAATATTACGACAGAAGTGAAATTATAAATCAAAATCGTGAAAAATTAAAACCGATAGATGCAAAAAAGAGTATATCTCAGTTGAAAAAGTTTAAGAGAATGGTTCTAAATTTTAAAAAAATCGTAACTCACATAAATAACACTAAAAATAAGGCAGAACTTGATAAAAAAATAGAAGCTGATTTTTCAAAGTTGCTTGAGAAAATTAGGTATGAATTTCCAGAGGTCAAACAAATCATCTCTTCGTATACTCACTACGACCCCCCGTATGGTTTTTCGCATTATGACACAATAGAAAGGACAATTGAACGGTTAGAGCTTTTTAACGGAGATACTCCCGGTTTTCAAAAAGGCGATTGGTCGCACGATTTTGACGGTTCTGTTAAACAAATTGATTTTGCCATCGGAGATTTGAAGATGATTGCAAAGCAAGATAATTAATATCTAAATTTGTCTTGTTATGTTAGGAGCTAAATCTTTCATATTAAACTAGCAGTACGAAAAGAATAAATATTCTTTTGTTTTATACAATATATTGCACAATAGTGCATGATGTTGTATTGAATGTTGGTGATCGAAACCCCAGCTTTTAGATACGGTCGTGGCCTTTTGTTTTTAACAACTCACCAATCAGAAACCAATTAAACTTTTACTTGAGAGAGTTATTAGTGATCCATAATGAAAATCCTTGACCTAACTATGTTTATAGATGAGAATACCCCTGTTTTTCCTGGTGATCCAAAACCAGAGATTAAACAAGTTGCAACCATAAAAGAAAATGGTTGGAATGAAAAGAAATTTAGTTTTAACTCTCATTTTTCCACGCATATAGATGCGCCCTTCCATATGCTAGAGAATGGAAAAAAACTTGATGAGTTTCCTTTAGAAACTTTTATTGGAGAAGCAATTGTATTGGAGCTGAACAAACCCAATTTAGATAGCATTAAACCAGGGGATATTGTTTTCTTTTATACTGGTCATACAACTAAGGCCTATTCTAAAGAATTTTTTGAAAATAATCCCGTACTTTCAGAAGAAACAGCCCAAATATTAGTAGACAAAAAGGTAAAGATTGTTGGAATAGATTCTTTTTCACCTGATAATAGCCCATATGAAATCCATAAAATTTTCTTTAGAAACAACATTCTAATTGTAGAAAATTTAGTAAATTTAGATAAGTTAATCAATAAACGATTTAGGTGTTATATTCTCCCTTTAAAAATTAAGAACGCAGATGGAGTACCTTGTAGGGTAATAGGCATTTTAGACTAAGTAATTTGTGTTCCAATTGCTATTTCTTTTTCTACAGTTAATAAAACACACTCACTTCCATCTTCCTTTTCAGCACAAAGTAACATTGCTTCAGATGTTTCTCCTGCGAATTTTGTAGGTTTTAAATTTAGGAGGACAATTATTTTCTTACCTAATAGTTCTTCTTCTGTGTAATAAGGAACCAAGCTTGTAACCACTTGCCTTGGTTTTTCCTCTCCTACTTCTACTTGTAATTTATATAATTTCTCAGTTCTTGGAACTCTTTCTACACTAATTATTTTACCTACTTTCATTTTGAGTTTTTTCCATTCCTCAAAAGTTATTTCTTCCATTTTCTCACAGTAACCTATTTTTTCTCTTTAATTAGTCCATTCAAAATTCCAATTAATATTTTCCAGCAATTATGTCCATAATCCAATCCTTCCTTAAGTATTTTCTTAGAACCCTCATCAAATTGCTCCTGATTTTGGATTCTCTGGAACCATTGCTCATAATCTTTTCTTTTCTTGAATATTTCACTTGTAGGCATTACATTATGGATTACTACATTCCTAAAACTTTTGAATAATTCAATATCATCGTAGATTCTTCTAGTAATTATTCCTTTTTTTAGAAGAAGATCCCTGAATATTTTATTCAAATTCTTATTCTTTGTTTCAAGAATATCATTTAGTACTTTTTGTTCCTCTGGAGAATTATACAGCATTCTAATTATTGGTTCAAAAGTTGCATCCAGATAAGCATCCATATTTCCAAATGCTTCTGTATAATATCCTTTCTCAAATGGTTCAAAAACATCTTTAGCAATATCATGAACCTTGATTGTTCTTCCTGAGATATACTTTATTCCACGGAACATAAATACTTGACATTACTTTCACTCACAAACATGTTTAAAATTATGTAGTTCTACTTTGAATTTGGATATATCTACATTTGGTTGATACATAATCAATATCTTTTCTATCTACTCAATCGCCAGGAAATGTGAAAATTTTTAAAGGTAAGAGCGTTTATCCTTAATATGGATTCAATTAAATTTTTTAGAGTTAAAATTTCTAGTATATTATTACTCATATTATTTATTGGAACTATTGCTGTCAATGCTCAACCAGCAGATTCTCCTTGGCCAATGTTTCATGGCAATTTAAGACATACTGGATTAAGTCCTTATAACACCAGTCATGTGGATGGAACGGTAAAATGGACATTTGAGACGGGTGCGGGCATTGAATCTTCACCTGTCATTGGCACTGATGGTACAATCTATTTTGGCGCCCATGATAATAAGTTTTATGCGGTGAATCCCAATGGTACTCTTAAATGGAAATTTAATGCTGGCGAACCGGTTTACATCGATGAATGGAACGTTTGGAAAGGAATAACTTGTTCCCCAGCCATAGACAAGGATGGAACAATCTATTTTGTTTCCATGTCCAATTACTTATTTGCCCTCAACTCTGATGGCACGGAAAAATGGCGCTATCAAGTGCACGATTTTGCCGATACCTGGCTGGCACCGGTAATCGGTAATGATGGCACTATCTATGTTGGTTCTGAAAATTACCCACCAGGTAAAAATGTCCAACAAGAAATCGGCGCCAATTTTTATGCCATCAATCCTGACGGAAGTCTTAAATGGAAATACGAAAGCGGCTCCGCTGGTTTTGGCAATTACGCAGCCATTGGTAAAGACGGCACAATTTACGCTGTTGGCGGTGATTTTGAGCAAGAAATACAAACTTTTGCCTGGAAGGTTGTTGCTTTTAATCAAGATGGAACAGTTAAATGGAAATTTAAGCCTGATCCTGATGCGGGAATCGAAGGGTCTCCAACAATCGCTGATGATGGCACTATCTATATAGGTACTAAAAATGGGAAATTTTATGCTTTAAACCCCGATGGGACGCAAAAATGGGTCTTTCAAGCTGGTGACGACATTAGTGTAACCGCGGCAATCGCGAGCGACGGCACAATATTGTTCGGTTCGTGGAATGGGATTTTTTATGCTCTTGATAAAGAGGGCAAAGAAAAATGGCATTTTCAAACTCCAGAAGGATTTGAAGCACTTTCTTCTTCTCCTGCAATCGGCGCGGATGGTACGATTTATTTTGGCTCAACGCAGAATGGGTTCTATGCCTTAAATTCAGACGGCTCGGAAAAATGGCACATCACTACCCCTAACGACGTCATTTCTTCTCCTGCAATCGGCGCGGATGGTACAATTTATTTTGGTGCGTGGGACAATAAACTGTATGCGATTGGCGGAGCACAACAAGAACCAGAAAAAGAGATAACCCCTTCACAAGGTAAAAATGAATCAACTATTGCTTCTGAAGAAAACATAACAAATGATAATAAAATCAAAACAGAAGCGCCACCAAGCGAAGGCATATTAAGTATATACGAGATAGGGGCTGTAGTAATTATAATCATCATTGGGGCAATTATTTTACTTAAAAAATTTCAAATTAAATGATTCCACCAGTTTTTAACTCTCATTGACCTTTTAGGTTTTGACAAAGTTTAATAATAAAACGCTCCCGTCGGGATTTGAACCCGAGTCCCTAGAGTGAGAGTCTAGTATCCTTGACCAAGCTAGACTACGGGAGCTTTCAAAGAAAGATAGTACTTACTACCATTATTATAATAATAAGATAAAAGAAAATTAGAAATAAAAAATATTTAAATAGAGTGGGCTTCTGCCAGTCTACTTGGCAGATCGTTTAGATGTAGAGTGGGAGGTATTTCAACAAGTTATTTATACGTAGTTTCTGATCTTTGCTCGATTGAAAGAATATAAATAATGTGATCAACCTCCTCAACAAGATACAAAATTCTAAATGTGCCCAATCTGACTCGATAAATACATTCCCTTCCACCTACTTTCTTAATATCATATTCCCGAAAAGGAACTGGAACTTTGGATAATATTTCGCAGAGTTCATTTATTCTAGCTCTTGTTTTTTCATCTAACTCAACATATTCTTTTTTGGCCCTGTGGTTGCCAAAGTGGATCTCGAACACCAAACCGCCTATTTTCTTAATTTAGAAAATTCAGTTGTGTTGCCACTCTTTACGTCTGCAACCAGCTTGTCCAATTCTTTCAACTCTTCTTCACTTAATTTTTCTTCAGGAATTAGAAGGTGTTCTAAGGTTGCGATTCTTTGATTAATTCGCTTAAGCTCGGAATAGAGCATTTCAAGAGTTATTTCCCTATATTTACTCAACGTTACACCCATAATATTCACCTCTTAGATGTTTTTAATCTTATCGTTATTATTGGGTTGTCGCATCTACAAATGCGAGCAATTCCTCAGGGGTGAGACCTAGTTTAGCCCCCTTGTATCCAACGATCAAGAGACTCTTTATTTGTTCATTACTCACATTTATCACCCGGAAGGGGAAATGCAAGCTTAAGGTTTATAAAGAAAATTAGGGGGAGGGGGGTCAGTTCCGGGTGGAATAAGAAGATACTAATGGATACTCAGATGTCTCGGATTGTCCTCTAACTCAATTCTAAGTCTTCAAGTTTTGTATTTCAAATGGTCGGTTCGTTCAGTATACCATAGTTTTTTAAATAATTCAAATTAAAATAAAATTATGTTAGATGATTCTACAAAAAAGGCTGTTCAGCAGCGATTAAAGGACCTTTCTGGACCAATTACCTTACTCTCTTTCACTACTAAAGATTGTGAATTATGCCCTCAAATAGAAGAGCTTTTGGAGGAAATTTCAGAATTAAATAATAAAATCTCCGTAAAGAAATTAAAAGTTGAAACTAGTCCAGCTGAAGTAAAAAAATATTCAGTTGAACATCCGCCAACCATTGTTTTTGAAGGGAAAAATAAAAAACATTTGCAATACCACGGCATTCCAGCTGGCCATGAATTTGCAACATTTCTTCAGGTAATCTTAGATGTTGCAAGAGGAGAGCCTAATATTCCTAAGGAAATGAAAGATAAAATAAACTCAATAGATTTTCCAGTCCATTTTAGAGTATTTGTAACTCCTACCTGTCCATACTGCCCTCCAGCTGCAAAGATTGCCTATGATTTCGCACTTCTAAATGATAAAATAAAAGCAGATGTTTACGAAGCAACAGAATTCGGAGAGCTTGCAGATAAGTATAATGTGGCTGGAGTTCCTAAGACAGTAATTAATGAGATTTTAGAATTAGGTGGAGCATATCCACCAGATGTTATTCTGATGAAAATACTATCGCTAAAATAATCGGAAACTATAAAAAAAATAAAAAATTGCAAGTTCAATTGTTGATTTATCAATTAGTTGTTTATTTTTTGTTTCCGAGAATTTTTTTAGTTGGTTGAGTATAAGATTATTATTCTTTCTATTATATATTAATTTATGAGCGGAGGTCTGGATTTTGGGAGCACTAAAGAAATTTCAATTCCTACAAATCCATTTGAACGAATTATTGGACAGGAAAAGGCAGTTTCAATTGCAAAAATAATTCCTAAACAGAGAAGAAACCTTCTTTTAGTTGGTCCTCCAGGAACAGGAAAATCCATGATCGCAAAGGCAATTGCCTCAGTTCTTCCAAAACCAAGATATGAACTTTCTGTTCTCCATAATGAACAAACAGTTGAAAGGCCAATTCTCCAAATAAGAACTTTAGAAGAAATTCAAAAGGAATCAACTGAGAAGAAAATATTCGGAACAGTTATTCAGCCTGGCCAACTAACAATTGATGTTGCAGAAAAAATGGGCTATAGATGTAAGCGATGCAGTTCACTAACAGATCCAAATAATTTATTCTGTTCTGAATGCGGAGCAGAGCGAACAATTCTTGGAAGAAATCCTTTTGAGGACTTTGTTAAAGGAAAGGAGCAAACAGGAATAAGCGGAAGTATAAGGGTAAAACAATTGAATTCTAAAGGAGAGGAAGAAACTGTGTTCTATGAACGAACTCCTGAGGGAAAAGTTCTTCTTCTAAAATTAAGCGATCTTAAAGAAAGAGAAGAGTATACTAGAAAATTAAAAAGAAAAGTAATTGTTCCATTAGATCGTTCTCTATTTGTACAAGTAAGCGGTGCATCTGAAACAGAACTTTTAGGAGATGTAAAACACGATCCTTATGGAGATCATCCAGATGTTTCAGTTCAACCGTATAAACGAGTAGTCCCAGGTGCAATACATGAAGCTCATGAAGGTGTTTTATTCGTAGATGAGCTTTCTACTCTTAGAGACCTTCAAAGGTACTTGCTTACAGCAATGCAGGAAAAGAAATTTTCTATTATGGGAAGGAACGCAACAAGTGCTGGTGCTTCTGTAAAGGTTGAGGATGTTCCTTGTGATTTTATTTTGGTTGCAGCTACAAATATAAACGATCTTCAATTCCTGATTCCTCCTTTAAGATCTAGGATTAGAGGGGAAGGATATGAATTACTTTTGAGAAGTTATATGGAAGATACAGAAGAGAATAGAAATAAGATTGCCCAATTTGTTGCCCAGGAAATAACCAAGGATGGAAGGATTCCACATGCTTCCAAAAAGTCAGTTGAAGAACTACTAAATGAATCAAGAGCCATTGCAAAGGCAGTGGAGAATGTAAATGGGCTTTCCTTAAGGCTAAGAAGACTCTCTGGAATAATTAAGCTTGCTGGAGATCTTGCAGTTTCTCAGGATTCTCCCCTAATTGAACCTTCGCATATAAAAGAAGCAATCCAGAATGCAAGGCCAGTTGAGGAACAGATTGCAGAGAATTATGATAATCCCTGGCAAGCAGGAATGGCTGATGAGGGACTAAATAAATCCAAGAGCGGTTCAGAGATTAGATAACTCTTATTGTGCACTCTTAGTATAAGGGAAGCATGAAGTTCCTGAGCATATTTCAAGATCTTCTAGCTTATTTATTTCAACATCAGATATTTTTTCTGTTTTGCATATTACTCCCGGATCCCCTTCTTTTGGTACTTTTTTCTCTTGACTCTCAGTAAAACAATATTTTATCTCTTTTATTTCTTCAATTGAACAATAACCAAAAAATTCAATACCTTGGGGATCATTTAGTTCATTACTGCCTTTTTTCATTATATACGTGAACTCACTACCATGTACATATTTTACAAGTGCATTGTCTATCCATTGATCGTTTATATAGATAAATGTGACTTGTAGATCATCTTTTTCGCTTACAAACGAGATACTTGCAATTGCATTTAGTGCTTTACCTGAAGCGCAATCCGTAACATCTAATGCAACATTAACAAGTTCCAACGATTCCCATTTCAATTTTTCTATAGACAAATCACTTTCTTTCAATTTTGATTCATTACCTGTTTGCCCGCCACCAATACATCCCAAAAAAAGAATAATTATCGAAATTAACAAATAAATTTTTTTCATAGTTGTTGATTAGTGTGTAAATATTCATAAATATTGCCATTTTCTCGTAAAGAATTAGAGATTGAGAGAACGGGTAAAATAAATGGGTGGGAGGTGGACCCATTCCCTCAATCTTAAAAAAATGAGCTAACAAGTAGTTAGCTCAGTTCGCCTTGTCTTATTTCGGGAGGAAATACACCTTGCGGCCTACTTGTTTTTTATCAAGTAAACCGAGGGAGTGTAATCTATTTAGTCTTGCTGAAGCGCCATTTCTTCCTTTGTAGTTTAATTTCTCTTGAATTTCCTGAGCAGTTGCCTTTCCTAGCTCTCTTATAATTCCCATAATTTTCTGGTCAACTTCTGGCAACAGTTCTGCTCGCTCCTCGAGTTTAACCTCTTTCACCTGTTTTACCTTTCCTTCAAGAGTCTCAATCCTCTTCACTAAGGTCTTTAGGATCCTATTCGTATTCTCTCGCTCTTCGAGTAGTCTAAACACTAGCTCTCCAAGTACAACTGGATCCTTGAATTTTTGCAGGTTTTTTCTTAGGTCTTCCTCAATCTCCTTGTGGAGCATGCCTACTTCGGTAGATTTATATGTATTCTGTTCTATTATCTTTTCCATATCATCATCATTTCAAGATGGTGTTCTGATATAATCACAGAACAATCATGATATAATCATGATACATTTATAAGTCTATTCCTTGAGTTTTTATTATCCTGATCCAACAAAAAAAGTCGGATCAGTCTATGTCGCGACCGACGTATCGGTCACGAACATGTTAAGAACGAAGCGTCGTTCTAAACATTCACAACCAATTAGATAACATTAAAAATCTTAAATCGGCATTACATGGTGGTTCTGAATATGCATGAAAAAGCCAATTTCTGTTTTGAATTATATAAAGCATTCAGAACGAGAAACCAAAAACGTCTTAGAAAACTAAATGATCAAATTTTAAAAGCCGCAGTTCTCTCTTTTAAAAAAGAATTATTTGATCTTGCTGTTTATTCCTATGTATTATCTAAAGTAGTTTCAAAACCAAGATTTCTTGCAAAGGAATATATTCCCATTATGAATTCAATAGAGAGCTCTTTACACAATATCGTTGATTTTGCGTATGCTGATCTTGAGAAATGGAATCGAGGGGTAACCATATTAGAAAAAGATATCGCTGCTCTGGAAAAGGACGATCCTAGATATGTTACAACCTTAATACGAAAAGGCAGATTAAAATCCGCAGCAACTATGTACGCACAAGGGCTTTCCCTTTCACTATGTTCTGAGCTCACTGGAATAGAAAAACAAGAAATTTTAGACTACTCAGGAAAGACAGTAATGTTCGAACGATTAAGGGAAGAAAAAGATATTTTTGAAAGAATTAAAATTGCAAGGAGGATGATTTTAGAATGAAACGAAAAGAAATCCTCTGCGACTCTAGCTCATTAATTTCCCTAACAGCGTCCTGCTTTACAGGGGTTCTTAATTTCTTACATCACAGATTCAATGTTGATTTTATTATTTCTCCAACTGTGGAATATGAATGCGTCCAAAGACCATTAGAATCCAAATCCAAACAGCATGCACTGTCTGCACTTAGAATAAAGGATGCAATACAACATGGAGTAATACTCAAAATAGATGCAGATGTTGGAGAAAGAACTCAAACTTTAGAAGAAATGGCAAATAAGGTATTTTTTGTAAAAGGGCAGGGTCTGAGGATTGTACATAAAGGAGAAACTGAACTGCTTGCACTTTCAAAGGAACTTGGAATTAATAACCTATTAATGGATGAACGAACAACAAGAATCCTCATTGAAGCTCCGTTTAAATATAAACAGCATTTAGAAGACGAATTCAAAGTAAATGTAATGCTCAATAAGAAGCATCTCTTAACCCTTCAAGAAATGTTTGCTAATATGAACATTATAAGAAGCACAGAATTACTCGTACTTGCTTATGAGAACGGAATGATGAATGATCTTAAAGATCTGAAGAAACCAATGCTTGAAGCAGGACTTTTTGGATTAAAATATGCTGGCTGCTCAATTCGATCAGATGAAATTGAGGCATTTATGAAACAGTTAGAACGATAGTTTTTCATATACCGAACTAACTCTAGATCAGTGATTTGATGGTTAAAGCTAAGATAGTAATTGATGATCGAGAGTCCGCTTCCTTTAAAGAAATTCTAGAATCCTTAGGTGCAGATGCAGAAATAAAACGATTGGATATTGGAGATTTTGTTTGCTCTCAAGAAACAGTAATTGAAAGAAAAAGTAGAAGAGATTTTGAATCCTCTATAATAGATAAGAGATTATTTTTACAATTAAATAATCTAAAAGAAAATTATAAGAATGTAATTATAATAATTGAAGGAGAAACTTCAGAAGCTATAATTTCCAGAGAAGCACTTATGGGTGCTTATGCTTCTCTGATTACTGATTTTCAGGTTGGAGTATTTTTTACAAGAAATCAAGAATCAACTTCTGAATTAGTTTATTCAATTGCAAAACACGAACAACTTGCAAGAAAAATTCCATTCTCAATTGTTTCAAAAAGAAAAACTTATAATTTATCTCAAACACAACGATCAATTGTTGAATCCTTTCCAATGGTTGGCCCTAAATTAGCAAAATCACTTTTAGAAGAATTTCAGTCTCTAGAGGCTTTTGTAAATGCAAGTGAAGAGGAACTACTTAAGGTTGAAAATCTTGGAGAGAAAAAAGTAAAGGTAATTAGAAAAACTATTGAATATGAATATAACTCAGAAGAAGATCCTCTCTAATTTTCTCTAATTGCATCCACGTACGCTCCCAGAATTTTTATATAAGCATCTAAAGTATACGAACCAACCAAATCAATTAGTGGTTTATCTTTTGGATCATTTGTTCTCTCGACATTTTGTGCAGTGGTCGAGGAACAAAAGCTTTGAAAATTTGTAATTTTCAAATCAATTGCCTTTATTTGTTGTTCTCCTGTTAATTTAGTAACATCATCTAAGTAGCTCATAACCTCAAATGGTTTTGGGATCTCACCTACGCTTACAATGTCAAAGTCTGGCATATCTTCAACAAGTCCACCTATATCTAACCTAAATATTCTTGTTCCAAGTGTCCTTACTAATCCAACAACTTGTCTTGGCTGTAATCCATTATGGTATATCCATTCTTCAAGCACAGGAAGTCCAACTAATCCATCTAAATCAATAGTTAATGCAACCTCATTTATTCCGAATTTTCTTCCCTCTCTTTTTGCTCTTCTAAGAAATCTTTCCATTCTAGTTGGTTTTTTTAGAGAGCAATCGGAATATGATTCTATTTTTTCTGGAATAATAATTCGCATTCCATTTTTTTGTGTATAATACATATGATTTCCGTGATGGAGATATCTGCTTCCTGCGTTATTATCATCATGATAATCGATATTTACTTTTGCCTCAATGTTACTCATTTCTCTAGTAAACGTAAACCAATAAGATTCATCATGTCTATGTCCATCACCCCATAGAAATACTGTTCTTTTCCTAGATTTAGCTATTTCTTCTAATTGCGGTTTTCGTTCATGCAATTCTTCTGCTAGAGGAACAAAACTATAAGCATCTCTTATTTTTGGAACTCTCTCTAATTTTGCAACCAGGATTCTATTTGTTTGAGTTGGGGTATAGTAAGCTCTAAGTTTTCGCATATGTTTATTTTCCTAAAAAGTGTTTTTAAATATATGTATATGTAAAGAACTAAAACGCTCCCGCCAAGATTTGAACTCGGATCATTGGTTCCGCAAACCAACATCTTAACTGGAATTTTTTGCCTCTACAAATAATCTATCCAGATTGGACCACGGGAGCTTTGCTTTGATTTTTTCTATTCTTCTTTTGTGTTTTGGATTATTTGTTCCTATTTCTCTCATCCATTTTATAAACCTCATCGGTCCATTTAGAGTAATAACATATTCCTTAATGTGTAGATATGGGCAGAATCCGAGTTTTTCTAGTATTTCATATATCTGGTGAATTGCTTTTTTTGATTTTATCGTAAGGGATATCACCGGATATCTCCCTTTTTTTGATCCGTAAAAACACCCGTCAGTATCAAATACTCCCCGAATAAATGCTTGCATTATTTCTTTATCATCTCCGCATATTATTTGTTTTGGAACTTCTATTCTATTTGTTTTACATCCAGTCACAATTCCTAACGTCTTATTTTTAAACAAGTACAGTGCTTTTGAATTTACTTCAAATCCACAAGCACGGCTTCTTTTCAACAGTCTCAAATCCAGATTATATATCTTTTTGTAGAGGGGAATTACAAAATCAGTAAAATAATCTTCTTCATCCATTCCGCCTCTAACTGAGAAGTAATACTTTTTGTTTGGAAGCGTTCCATCTCCAATATGTATCCCAATTTCTTCTGCTAGTTCCCGGGTCATTATTTTTGGAAATGTAATGCCTCGTTTTTCGTCATTTTTGCTGAATAATACTGCATCATTTTTGAGTTCTATTTCCTTTTTACTAAATTCTTTTTTTTCAAATAATTTTTTAGCTGTTTTTTTAAGTTTTTTTTCATACAATAAAAAGTAGAACTTTTCTGGGTCATATCTTCTTATCTCTCTTAGTTTATCCAGCATTTTAATCCAATATTTTCTACCTACTTTCTGGCGCCATTTTCTCTGTATTTTTTTTGAATATTTCTTTTTTGTTATTCCTAAACCTGCAATTCCCCCTTTCTTAGCTCCCCAATTATCTTCCTTTATCTCTTTGATTTCAATACATTCCAGGATTTCTTTCGGAACGATTTTAATTGGAATAGTTAAAGACCCATCACTATATTTTCTGAGTGTTTTATATTTGACACCTATTCTTTCAGCTAGTTTCTTCAAGTTTTTAACTTCATAATATATTTTAGTTTTATCAAAAAGTATTTTTCGATTTTCATCACTCAAGAGTAATCTCGCCACACTATGATAATAAGAGAAATATATATTTAATGCTATCCAGGCTATACCATGGGGGCATATTACTATACTATTAGAAATATCTATTTATATTTATTGCAAGAGTTCAATTACTCGATCTATTGCCCCTTCTAAAAATTCCATTTGATTTTGTACAATTATCCCTGCTAATATTTTCATCATTACAAGTTCAATTTCCTTCTCATCAGTAACTAAAGTAGTAATTCCTCGTTCATTTGTGACTGCTTGGAAATCTGCTCCTTGCAATCCTGGTTGGTAACTAATTACTGGCGTCCCTAAGCATCTTGCAGTAAATAATGGGTGATTAAATGTTCCAACAACTAAATCTGCTGCTCTTAATAATTCCTCAATTGTATAATAATTCGGATCCTCTTTATTTGTTGGGTTGTGGAATGCTTTTCCAATAAGAAGCGGAACGTGCGTTTCTTCATATGCATTCTTGTCTCTTCCTGGTCTGAATGGATGTGGCCTTACAATTACATTTACTTTCTGGCCATGAGTTACAAGTGCATTTGCAGCATATAAAAATTCTTGCAAAACATCATACTCAGTATACCCTATCTGCGGATAATAGTTTGATACAACATCGCTTATGAATACAATTAATTTTCCTTCAGGATCAAAATGGGAAAATGCTGGTTTTGCATAAATTTGTTGTCTTATATCCAGAGGCATTCTTTTTCCAACCCCAGCAACATATTCAAAATAAGGTTGTCCAGTTACTACAAGTAATCTTGGATCAAATCCTTCAGCAAGCATTTTCTCCATTGCATATCCATCCATTATTGCGATTCTATCTGGCATATGCGTAAACGGAGTTGCAATCTCTAACTTATCTGAAGAAAGTGGTAATCTTAAATCAGAAAATCTTGCCGAGTAATTTCCCCAACTATCCAATACAGAAACTACCAATATTCCTCTATTTTTTGCTAGCTGATAAGTTATGTGTTCAACTGCAAGTAGATGCTCATTATCCTGAACATAGGTATCTGTAAGTAGTGAAGTGGGTCTAAAGTCAGCGATGTTCCTAGCAATCTCTGCTTCTGTTTTGACTACCCACTGCATTCTACCTTCTTCCCCTCTATCTTTTTCTACTGGAGTTAAAACAACATCTGGTTCAATTCCAAATTTCTTAAAACCCTGTGTTGCACCTGCATAAGAAATAGCTCTAACTTCAGTTCCAATCCCAAGTAGTCTTTTTTTCATTATTGAAAGGAGTTCTCCTCCAGCATTTGAGGAACCTATAAATAAAACCCTCTTCGGGACTTTGGCTTCTACTTTTGCAACACTCACTCTAACACCATAATTTTATAATCTTAATAACTTACTTACGAGTCAAACTATTTATAAACTTATTTTTTTGTCAACCCAGATATATGCTTGTGGTTTCATTCTTCCGAGTGAAAGATAGTTATATAAAAATCCTATTCTTTCACATTAGTGATTTGCTCGTGATGAGCTAGAGTGGGAGGTGAGATGGAGCCCTTCGGTGTACCATCTTGCCTCATTATTATCTTTTTCTTATATCTTTCTCCTTTCTAGAAAAGTAGTATTATACTCGTTTCTTGTTATAATCGGTGTGTATAAATATATTTCTATCAACAATATTACTATGCAAAGAGTTCGTGTTAGTAGATTAGAACCATTAGAAGGTCATAGTAAGGGACTAGCACCTAAAAGATTAGTTAGTATTCTACCTTCACAACGAACTTGCAATATTACTGTTTTTTTGCATCCTGCTTTAGGCCTTGAAGTACACCCACAAAAAGGCAATACACGGATTCCATACCAAACTGTTACTAACACCTCAAATATAATAAGTCAAGTAGGCGTAGCAACAATGTTAAGTCAAGATTTATCAGATTTGGAAATGAGTTTTAGTATCTCAGTAATAGATATGCGTGCGGAAAGAACCCCAGGATCATCAAAGAAAATACATTACAAGAGTATGCCTTATGCAAATGGTACTGCAAATTGTTATCGGGTTGGGTCTTTAGATTTTGAAGATGTTAGGGAAGAAATACGTTCTTCTGATGTTATTTGCTTGACTTGTAATTTCACTACTGAAAGTGCAATTGTTTCTGCGTTTATTACATATTGTAAAGAGACTAATCCAGACGTAAAGATAGTTATTGGTGGTAGAGATGCTTCATCAAGAGCTGCATATTACATACAAGCAGGAGCTGATGTAGTTATCTTGGGTTATGGAGAAAGATATGGTGCAGAAGCAATAAAACGTTTATTTAGAAGAGAGTCTTTAGAAGGTATTCCAGGTATTATAACACACTCACTACCTGGTACTGTTGAAAGTACTTCGGGAGCAGTGAATACTAGATTATATGAAAGAGAAATCGTTCCTTGGAGATGTAGAGAGAGGGCTTTTTTTACTCTAGACTATGCTACTCGGGACAGTAAGATGCCACGGGTATGGCAGAGAGAAGAAAGACCATATGAATTTGGCCTTGTAGACCTAAGCTTATACACTCGGAGTATGAATGGTGAACTGCCAGAAGGCATTAAAACTCCTTTGATGAATATCTCCTTTTCTCGAGGCTGCATCGAAAGGTGTAAGTTTTGTACTACTCATGGAGAGGTCTATGATTTTTTGGATATTTTTGATGCAGCTCTACTAATTGGATGCTATCGCAGCATAGGGATACGCTCGCTTGTTTCTAGTGAAGATAATTTTCTTGCCAGAATTAAACTGGGATTAAGACAAGAGGTAATTACAATATCTAGATTAATACGTGCTAATCTTTTTGCAATTGATTATGCAAATGGACTGCAAATGGATTTGTTCGGTAAAAGAGAAAGAGGCAAATTTGTAATTGATGAAGAGTTGATTGAGGAAGTTTTAGGACATATACGTATTGGCACTAGTTTATTTCTAGGGTGTTATAGTCTCTATTGGCCACTTGAAACATTTAGAGAAGATACTAGAACACATGAAAATTTGAGAAAATTGTTGACCTGGGAAGACCAACTTCAATTAATAGATGCAGTAGCAAAACTTAAAATTCCAAAAATTAGTTTTGGTATTATCATATTCCATGATTATTCACGCGAAGATATCAAAGATCTTGTAAGAAAGGCAAGAGAAATAAAGCGTTTGGTTATCGATAGAAGCCAAGGACAAACAAGCGTTCATTTTTCAATATTCAATGAAATTTTTGCACCAGGTGCACCTAACTTCTTTGACTCGGCAAGGCAGCATCTAATACGGCATCCAATAGACGTTGACCCAGAATTATGGGGTGCATATACACCTGCATACGACGGTACGAGTTTGAGTCTCCAGAGGCTTTTTGAATTAAGAAGAAGAGCAGCAATTGCGATAAATACGTAGTTAGCACATAAAAGTTATATTTAAAAAGAATTCCTTCCTTAATTTTGGTACTAATTAGAGTTTGCAAATCGCAAAATCTATTATATTTAGAATGAGGTGTATTGTATATGGCAGAAAAAGAGCACATGAACATCGTGTTTATCGGGCACATTGACTCCGGTAAATCAACAAGCGTAGGTAGAATCCTCTACGAAACAGGAGCAATTCCTGAACAAACCATGAAAAAGTTAAAGGAAGAAGCAGAAAAAATGGGTAAGGCAACATTCGAGTTCGCCTTCATCATGGACACAATTAAAGAGGAAAGAGAGAGAGGAGTAACAATTGATGTTTCTCACAAGGAGTTCAGAACAAGTAAATATTATTATACGATTATTGACGCTCCAGGTCACAGAGACTTTATTAAGAACATGATTACAGGTGCATCACAAGCAGATGCAGCAGTGCTAGTAGTCTCTGGTAAAGACGGTGTTGAGTCACAAACAAAGGAGCATGCATTCCTAGCAAAGGTTCTCGGTTTGAATCAATTAATCGTATGGGTAAACAAGATGGATGCAGTTAATTATGATCAAAAGAAATTCGAGGAAGTAAAGGTAGAAATTCTAAAGCTTCTACAGGGAATGGGATATAAGACTGATCAAGTAAAAGTAATCCCTGGATCTTCATATAAAGGTGCAAACCTAACAAAGAAGGCTCCAGAACTTTCTTGGTACACTGGTCCAACTTTAGTTGACGCATTGGATATGTTTGTAGTTCCTCCAAAACCAATGGATAAACCACTGAGACTTCCAATTCAGGATGTCTTTACAATTACTGGTCATGGAACAGTTCCAGTAGGAAGAGTAGAAACTGGTGTGATGAAACAAAACATGGTAGTAATTGTTGCACCTTCAGGTGCAAAAGGAGAAATAAAGAAAATTGAAATGCACCACCAAGAACTTGCTCAGGCTATTCCAGGAGACAATGTTGGTTTCAACTTAAAAGGTGTTGATAAGAAAGACATTAGGAGAGGAGATGTAATTGGTCCTTCTGATCATCCTCCAACAGTTGCTGATGAGTTTAAGGCACAAATCGTAGTCCTAAACCACCCAACTGCAATCTCTGTTGGTTATACACCAGTCTTTCACATCCACACTGCACAATTTGCAGGAAGGATCTCAGAAATAGTTGAGAAAAAGGATCCAAAGACAGGGCTAACACTCCAGGAAAAACCAGATTTCATTAAGACTGGTGATGTTGCAATTGTAAAGATTAAGCCATTGAAACCAGTTGTGATTGAGAAATTCCAGGATTTTCCTCCATTGGGAAGATTTGCAATGAGAGACATGGGTCAAACAGTTGCAGCAGGAGTTGTCTTAGAAGTAACACCAAAGAAAGCAGCATAATGCTTTCTTTTCCTTTTTCTTTTTTATTCTCTATTTTTTCTATCTTTTTCTAATTCACAACCTTTAAATTTATTCCAATCCAAGCACTCTTATGAATTATAAATTATTTTTCTTATTTGGATTTTGTTTAGTTCTCATTTTTGGTTGTTTAAACCCCGCAGAAAAGCCAAATGGAAAAGAAAATGGGGGCAAAGAAGAATTTAATGCCAGTGGAAACGAAGAAAAACCAGACGGGGGAAAGCCACTTCCATTCAGCCCAGACAGCGAAGAGGGTAAAGAAGGGCAAGGGAACGAAAAACCAGGTGAGGAATTTCATTTTCAACCTTTAGAGCAATCCTCAATTTCTTTGCCAGAAGGGGAATGGAAAACTCTGACTCTGGACGATATTGAAATAAGATATTTTTCAACTGCAATTATGCGAGGAAATTTTGAAACAAGTACGGACATTCTTTTTTTCGTGAAGAATCAAGGAAGCACAACAAAAACCGTAAGGGCTACTCCGCTTGACGAACTTCTGCAACAAAAACCAGATAACGTTTATCATTTTTTCGGATTTCAAAAGGACGAAATTTCAATAGCACCAGGCGAGGAGAAAAAATTTTGGTATTATATCTCAAATGAGCCACCCATTGATTTTGAATTAGAAGTTACTTTCGAAGTGGATTCTGATGAAGGAACTGCAACTGTTCATATTGAGTCTGAAGAGGGCCTCAAGCCACCCCATACTGCATATATTTACGGAATCGTAACAGATATGCAATCAGGGAAGCCAGTGAAAGACGCAACTGTTATTGGATTTCTCTTCAATGGAAGAGAAGGATTCACTCAAGGAACTGATGAGTTTGGAAGATATACAATTCCAGTAACTTCTTTGCAAGATATTCAAAATGTATTCGGAAACAGAACAGTACTTTATAACTCATTAGCTTATTTTGTTAGCGCAGAGAAAGATGGTTATCAATTTTTTTATGAAGGTAATCTTACTCCAGGTAAAGAAGAGCAACTTCGTTTGGATATTGAATTAGATCCCATTAATGAAGAAAAAGATTTTGCTCTTGCATGGGAGGTGCAGGTTCAAGATAATTATGGATTTTTCTGGGTAATGCCTAGTGAGGATTTTTCTGTAATCGCTGCAGCACAGGCAAAGCATCCACCTGAGCTTCAAAAATCAACCCATTTCTATTTATTCTCAGGGGGAGGTTCAATTCTCTGGGAGCAGGAAACTGGAAGCGAGTGCTGGGGATTTGATATTACTGATGATGGAAGTAAGATTGCAGCAGCATGCCATGATGGTTATACTTATGTAGTAGGCAAGAACGGGAATCTTTTATGGAAAGAAAGCTCAGTAAATCAGGTTATGGCTCGTGAGGTTGAGTTCTCTCTAAGTGGGGAACAACTTATCACTGGACCATATGAAGATGATTCACTTGCCTTGGTTGATTCTTCTAATGGCGAGATTGTAAATGAATATACTACTGATGAATGGCTAAGAAATTCCGAGTTCTATTTAGATGACTTGGGTTATGTAACTGGCCACGGAGGAGGAACAATTCTTGCATTCGATATGAGCGGAAATAAAAAATGGGAGCAAATAATTGGAGAATTTCCCTTGATGATGGAAGTTGATCAGCAGAATAACGTTTATCTCTCTGGAAAAAGCAGAACCTTATTTAGTTATGATGAAGAGGGTAATCTACGCTGGACTTATAGAATTGGGGATCATACAATTACTGCAGGAGATATTTCTGAAAATGGAAAAATTGCCGCAGGCACAGTTGGCGGATGGATTTATCTATTTGACTCAGAAGGTAATTTACTCTGGAGAAGAACTGCCTGTGGAGAAGGAATCCAAGGATGTTCAGTTGGCCATAATGCAGTTGATATTTCCAGCGATGGAAAATATATCGTAGTTGGAACTGCTCCTCAGAATGGGCTTGTAGTCTTTGATGAGAATGGAACATTAGTTTGGAGTTATACAGCAGAAATAAAAGAAAACAGCGAGGATTTGCTCGTAGGTGTAGTCTCAGTTGCAATTTCTGATGATGATTCCAAAATTATCGCAGGCTATGGAGACAACTATATTCGGATGTTTGAATTAGAAGATTCCTAACATTGCTTTAATTCTTTTCTCATTTTTATCTTTTCTTTTTTTATTTCTATATTTTTATATCTTTCTTATTATTATCTTTTCATGAAATCTCAAATTTTTGATATATTCAAAGGCAAGGAAGGAAAGGAAGTTACGATTCAGGGTTGGGTATATAGGCATAGAGTAAGCGGAAATATGGTTTTTGCAATTATTCGAGATCCAACTGGAATAGTCCAATGTACAATAAAGAAAGATAAGTTAGATGAAAAAGGATGGAAAAGTGCAACTGATGTTTATATTGAGAGCTCAGTAATTATTTCTGGAACAATTAAGAAAGATGAAAGAGCTCCAGGTGGATTTGAATTACAAGTAACTAAATTTGAAACTGTTTTTAGAGGAGAACCATTTCCAATCTCAAAAGATCTTTCTGAAGAGTTCCTGCTAGATGTTAGGCACCTTTGGTTAAGGTCCCAAAAAATGACTAAAATGATGAAAATCAGAAGTACTATTGTACAGGCAATTCACGAATTCTTTCAAAAAAGAAATTATGTCTTATTTGATCCACCGATTTTAAGTCCGAACGCATGTGAAGGAAAGCTAACTTTATTTGAGGTTGATTATTTTGGAAAGAAAATGTACCTAACTCAAAGTTGGCAGTTGTATGCAGAAGCAGCAGTCTTCTCTTTAGGAAAAATATATGATGTTTCCCCAACCTTTAGAGCAGAAAAATCTAGAACTGCGAGACACTTGGCTGAATTCTGGATGGCTGAGATGGAAGCAGCTTGGATGGAATTGGATGAAGTAGTTCAGGTTGCAAAGGATGAAACTAAATTCATCGTAGAGAAAGTTCTGGAAAAACACGAACAAGATTTGAAGGATTTAGGAAGAGATGTTGAAAAATTAAAAAAAGCAATTTCAAAACCATTTCCAACAATTACGTATACTGAAGCGTTGGAAATATTAAATGAAAAAGAAAACATGAAGATAGAATGGGGCAAAGATCTTAGAACAATTGAAGAGGAAAAATTAATGAATCATTTTGATACTCCAATAGTAGTAACACATTATCCAACTGAAATTATGGCATTTTATAAGCCAAGAGATAAAGAAGATCCAAAAACAGCGCTGTGCTTTGATATGCTTGCGCCGGAAGGATACGGTGAAATTGTTGGGGGTTCTCAAAGAAGCATTGACGTGAATGATATGGAGGAGCGTTTAATCAAAGAAGGAAATGACCCAAAAGATTACAAATGGTATCTGGATCTCAGAAAATATGGTTCTGTTCCTCATTCCGGTTATGGGGTAGGGGTAGAAAGAATGGTTCGGTGGATTTGCGGTTTGGAAAGTATCAGAGATTGTATCGCATTTCCAAGGACAATAGCCAGATGGTATCCTTGATTGAATTTCCAGAATCACTTAAAAAAATACTTTCCCTTTCTCCCCAGGAACGTTCAAAAATAAAAATCGTAATGACTGGAGGAGTATTTGATATTATACATATTGGCCATATTTATACTCTAACTGAAGCAAAGAAACATGGAAATTTTTTAGTAGTTGTAGTTGCAAGGGATGAGTTAATCACAAAAAAAGGAAGAAAGCCAATTCACCCGCAAGAATATCGTGCAAAAATGGTTGAGGCATTAAAACCAGTGGATGCAGTAATTTTAGGAGAAAAGGATCCTTTGAAACTAGTTGAACTAATTAAACCAGATGTAATTGTTTATGGATACGATCAACCTATTTTTATGAAGCCAGAAGGGATAAAGCTCGTAAAATTGGAAAAGGCATTGAACGAAAATGACATGAAAACTACGAAAATTATTGAGAAATTCGGATTATAATCAAACATCAAATATTTCTAAAGTTTCTCCCTCCTTTCTAGATTCTGAAATTTTTCTCCTCAATTCCTTTGCACCTTCAAACCCAGTACACAGTGCAATTCCCATTGCTTTTAGGTTCGTATCTTTTAATTTATATTTTTTTCTCAACTTATAATATTCAAGAAATATTTTCCCAGCAAGTTTTTCATCTCTCCGAATTGATTTCTTCAATTTACATTCTCTAAATATAATCGGACTTGCAATTGCTGCTCTTCCAATGTAAACTCCATCACAATTAGTTTCCTCAAGCATTTTGTATGCATCTTCCCAATGCCTAACATCTCCATTCCCATAAATTGGAATTGAAATTTCTTCTTTCACTTTTTTAATCCAGTTCCACTCTGCATTTCCAGAATAGCCTTGTACTGCTGTTCTTGCATGAAGAATTATAGAAGAAGCACCAGCTCTTTCAATTACTTTTGCAATATCTATTATTTCACTTGGAGAGGAATAACCTAATCTAGTTTTTACACTAATTGGTTTTTTTAAATTTGTAGAAAGTAATTTAATAATTTCTTCTAATTTTTTTGTATTCTTTAGAAGTGCAGCTCCAGCACCTTTTTTCACAACCTTTGGAACTGAGCATCCAACATTCAGATTTATTTCTGCAAATTTACTCCTCTCAAATTTCTCTGCAGCCTCAAGAATAATTTTTGGATCAGAACCAAATAATTGAATTCCAGTTGAAGGACTTCCTTTAGGAATTTTAGTAGTCTCATCTTCCTTTTCCCTAATTATCCTATCTACACTAACCATTTCTGTAATTGTAAACTGGGCCCCATATTTTCCACAAAGTAATCTAAATGCGGGATCAGTATATCCTTCCATTGGAGCAAGACAAAAAGTTTTCTTCATTTAATTTCCCCCAATAATCTCTTGAGCATTTTTGTATCTATTCCTACAATCACATCAAATCTTCCCTTAAATTTTTCAATTGGATTGTTTTTCTCTTGAATTGCATAAGCACCAGCCCTCCTAAGAACAATCTTTTTTTTGCATTCTTTTCTAATTTCTTCCTCACTCATCTTTCTTAATTTAACCTCAGAATAAGAACAACCAATCTTTAGTTTTCTCCCATTGAATACTGCAATTCCACTATATACTCTATGCCACTTTCCAGAGAGCACCCTAAGTATTTTCTCAGCATCTTCTCTATTCCTAGGTTTTCCAATTATATTTCCATTAAAGAATACAATTGTATCACAAGCAACTATCGGATCTTTAGTTTTCTTATTTAAACAATAAGCAGTAATTGCTTTTTTTACTGAATTCCAAATTACTGTTTCTTTTGGATCAGCAAATGTTTCTTCTTTTGTATTTGTAACCATTGTTTTGAATTCAAAACCTTCTTTTTTTAGAAGAGTTCTTCTTCCCTTAGAGGCAGATGCAAGTATAAACACAATACTACTCCCTAGCCAATCATTATAAAGATTTTTGAGGAAGTAATTTCGGTGTTTAAATGGTTGAATTGAAACTTGTTTCTATAGAAATTCCTGAAGGATGTAATATAATTCTTGGTCAGTCCCATTTTATAAAAACCGTAGAAGATATGTACGAGACGTTAATTGAAAGCAGTCCTTCAATTAAATTTGGTCTTGCATTCTGCGAGGCTTCTGGAAAAAGACTAATTAGAAGTGAAGGAAACGACGAAAAACTAGTTTCCCATGCAGAAAAAGAAGCGAAAAAGCTAGGCTCAGGTCACACTTTTATTCTCTTCTTGAAAGATGCATATCCAGTTAATGTTTTGAATCGAATCAAGAATCTAAGCGAAGTTTGTTCTATTTATGCAGCAACTGCCAATCCCTTGCAAGTAATTCTTGCAGAAAGCGAACAGGGAAGGGGAATTCTCGGAGTAATTGATGGAAATTCTCCATTGGGTGTGGAAGATTTCTCAACTAAAAAAGAACGCTCTGAATTCTTGAGAAAGATTGGATACAAGAAATAAATAATCTTTTTAAATCCACGCTGTGTTACTCCTCTGTCAACGACTCAGGGCTAAAGCCCTGGGCTTGCAGTGATTTAAGTGGAGATAGAACAGGGCTTTAGGCGGAAGCAGTTTCTTGGGTGCAAGCCCATGGAATGTGCGCTTCTCCTTGGTTTGACAACTAAGGCTTCCGCGCACCCTGAATCGTTGGTGAACTAATATGTTTGAACTATTCAATACGCTCCTTCAAAAGAAGAAACCAGAACAGGAATTTAAGGAACAGGTTGAAGCAAGTGAGGAGTTTAAAAAAGCAAAAAATAAAGAGGAAGAGCCCTCAAAAGCAGAGAAAACTAAAAAATATGAAGAATTCAGAAGAAAGAATAATGAACTAGTTCACAAATGGGCAAAGAAATGGGGCTATAAAGTTAGAGGCGTAGATGCACTTCTTTGGGTACTCTGGATGAGTGAGAGTTCAGATAAAGACGTAATCAAAAAGGCAGAGGATGTCCTTTCTAAATTAAAAGGACAGGATCTATTTGGAAAATTCCTAAAGATCCTAAAATTAAAGCCAGAAGGCAAGTTGAGCTAGTTTATACTTAGTGTATACTTTGCTTCCTTTAGTCATTCGTATCTTGTACTCAATATTTACTATAGAGGCATCTCTTAGCTATTTCTTGTGTACCTGCCAGTCTGGATAAGTATTTTAAATTCTTTTCTTTTATTTATTTATGGAAAAACAAGAGTATTGCCCAATATGTGGAGCTAAACTCATATTTAGGGCAGGATGTATGGAATGTATCCTTTGTGGGTGGAGTTCCTGCAAAGAAGCTTAGTTTAAAAATATTATTACTCTTTTTATTCAGAACCAACTAAGTAATCTGGATTTTGTTGTCTAGGTTCTCTCTAGTTTGGTTCTGAATAGGCTGAGCCGACTTTTTTAGTTGGCTCAGGATATTGTTTAATTATTTACTATTTAGATTTTATCGGCATGATCCCTTCAACTTCTGTTGAAGTTGAAGAATCTTTGAAATGCAGAAAAAGCATTTCAAAATTGTAGAAATTACTTCGTAATTTCCACATGCCTCGGTAGCTCAGTTGGTAGAGCGGCTGACTGTTAATCAGCAGGCCAGAGGTTCAAGTCCTCTCCGGGGCGAACGATCTTCAAACCGAAGGTTTGGAGAGACAGAAAACGAAGTTTTCTGGAAGTGAGCACTGGAGATAGATGAACGAACAGTTCATCATTATCTCCGGGGCGAATTTTCTTTTTTAGTTTTTTAATTTAACTAATCTTTTTAAAATATAGAGAATATACATATCCATGTATCGCAAAGGTCAGTCATCTATTGAGCAGCTAACAATAACTGCTTTGGGACTTACATTTGTTGCTGTTATATTCTATTTTTCTATAAATTTTTCAAATGACAGTACAAGAGTTTCGCAAGCCCAAGATACAATAAATAAACTTGCAAATGCAGCTGATTATGTTTATGCATTAGGTCCAGGTTCAAAGGATGTAGTAACTGTTTACATGCCTCAGGGTATGAGATATGCAAATTTAACTGGAAGTACAATTATAATTCGTGTTTCCCTTTCAAGTGGAGATTCAGATGTTTTTGCAAATACAAAGGCCCAATTAGTGGGAACCTTGCCTCAATTTTCCGGACCTCAGGATATAACTGTAACTGCACTACCTAATGGAAAAGTAAAATTCGGAGATACTTTTCTTACGTGCGATCCTGCTTCTATTACAAAAACAATAGAACAAGAAGGTACAAGTAGTGCATCTGTAACATTAACTAATATCGGAGATACTCCAATAACTGGAATTACTTCTTCATTTAGCACTCAGCTCTCAACTCTAGTAAGTGATAGTTTTGTAGATAATTCTACTCTCAATGCTGAAGCTTCAACTCCAATAACTCTTACTTTTACTATTCCACTAGCTCAAACTGTTGGAACATATGGAGGATTCTTAACACTCAATGGAACTGATCAGAGCGAATGCACAACTTCTATTACGATTTTTGTTACACAAAAAGGAGGCCCAGATCTTTCTGGACCGATTGTAAGTGGTATATATCACTCTCCTATTGAACCTGGATTTGCTACTCCAATTACAATTAGTGCATTAAGCAGTGATGCAACCACTGGAGGAAGTACAGTTTCGAGTTGCGATTTGGAAATTGATTACTCTGGAATTTGGAACAATATGAACGCAGTTGATGGTTCATTTAATTCAATTACTGAAAATATTAATTTAAGCATTGGAACATTAGGAACAGGAACGCATACTGTACGTTTGAAATGTATGGATGCATTATCTAATTTAGGGCCACTTGCTTCTTACACATTCCTAGTTGGAGCAAATGGTACAGGTCCAGGAATTGAAGATATAACTGGACCAATTGTGATTAATATTGCACATACTGCTAATCCAACTGCCTTCTCTAACATCTCAGTTAGTGGAACTGCAGATGATCAGTATACAGGTAACAGTACCATAAAGAGTTGCAATATAAAAATAGATTCAGGAGCGTGGATTCCAATTATTACTCCTACAGATGGGGCATGGGATGCTATGGTAGAACCATTTACTTACAACATCGGTCCTCTACCTGTAGGTCAACATTATGTATACTACCAATGTACTGATTCCTGGGATGCTGTAGGCAGCATTTACCCAGATGATTTCATTGTAGTAGATGTGGATCTCATGATCGTGCTTGATAGGTCTGGTTCAATGGCTGATCCAGTTACAAACGCAGCCAATAGCGTTATTGTTTCTACTACAAGCTCAAGTTGGGCATTGGTCAAGAGCTTAAATGTTCAGCAAAAAAATGGGGATATAGCAAACCTTACTGTTGAAACTAGGGCAGGTTCTAGCGGATGTACAGTTTCCTACAACGCTACAATTAGTGGGGTGCAAGTAGCAACTGGCAGCCGTACTTCTACAAGCTATGGAAGTACAGTTCATGTGATTAATGTTTCCAGTTATACAACTCCTTATACAATTGATCTTTACCTTAAGCGTAGCACAAGCGGATGCACTGTATACAACAGGCTCCTTTCCCTAACGCAACAGCCAACAAAGATGAACGCAGTCAAAAGTTCTTCAAAGACTTTTGTTGATATTGCTGGAAACAGCATTCAGGCTGGTTTAGTTTCATACAGTACAAGTGCAACAACAGACAAGCAGCTTGCCATGATGACTACAGCCAACCAAGCTGCCCTAAAAACAGCAATTGATGCACTTTCTCCTACAGGCAGTACGTGCATTGAGTGCGGATTAGTAAATGGAGCTAATGAACTTGTTTCTGCAAGGGCCAGGCCTGGAGCTACCAAAGCAATAATTTTACTTACAGATGGTCAAGCCAATGTAGGGGACTCAATTGCAGGTGCAGTTTATTGTAGAGACCGTAATGTAACTGTTTACACAATTGGATTTGGTTACGATGTAGACTCTGTAGAGCTCACAAATATAGCACTACTTACATACGGACAATACTATTTCGCTCCAGATGTAGCAACGCTTATTGAAATCTTCAACAGCCTGGGCAGGACCATTACAGTTGTAGATACGTAAGGCTGATCCCATGAACGGAGTCTATAATCAAAAACACACAATGAAAGCAAGTACTGGTTCTGAGTTTTTGATAATGTTCCTAATTGTTCTTCTTTTGTTCTCTATTTCTCTTGCAATATATTTCATGTATTCCAGTGAAAGTATTTCACTTGCAAAGTATACAAGAGCAACAAGCCTTTGTCAACAAGTTGCCTCTTCATTGAATTCATTTGCTTCACTTGGTGGAAACTCTTCGTTTAAATTCGATCTTCCAAATAATTTAAATTATAAAAATTATTCAGTTTGGATTGTTGGAAATAAAAAACTAGTAAAAATAAATTATGAATCAAATGGAGTTGGATGTAATTTACACACGTCCAATATAACAAATTCTTCAGGAGCTACATTTTTCGAACTCTCTAAAAATGCAACTGTTAGGAATTATAATGGGGTGCTTATAATTGGCCAGTAGAACTAGAAATCCTGATCCAACTAAAAAATTTGGATCAGGCTTTAATGAACCAAACGCGATACAACTAAGGAGTCAAAATCAAAAAAACGTAGTTGGTTCATTAAAAGGGCAATTAAATTCTCTAGATCTAATGTTAGCAATCGTAATATTCGTGTTCCTACTCTCATATGTTGTATTATTCAGGTTTGTAGATGTTTTGGATCTGGATAAATCCTTAACAAAGAACAAACTGGAGGCAGATGCACTTTCACTCTCAGACATTCTTCTTAAGAGTCAAGGTGTTCCATATAATTGGGAAAAAAATTCCTCGAATGTTCAAATGATTGGACTTGCTTCTTCTCCAAATGTTCTCAATAGTGAGAAGCTCCAAATGTTCACAAATATGAGTTATATAAATGCTACTCAGCTTTTAGGATTAAGCTCTCAATTCTATTTCTACGTAGAAGATCTTGAGGAAAATAGGCTTTATGAAACAGGAAATTCAACACTTTCTGATCAAATTATTTCCATCACTAGATTTGCAATTCTGAATGGGGAAAAAGTAAGGGTACGGTTGATAGTATATGAGTAAAGGATTTGTCTTTTCTTTAGATGCAATTCTTGCTGTTTTGGTACTAATAATTTTTCTCTCAACCTTTTCTTTTCTTTCTGCCCAGGCAGAGCAGGATAACTATTCCAATATACTTCTAAATAAGCAAGCAAATGATTTACTTACTGTACTGGATAAAACAGGAGAGCTTTCAACATTGAATGCCTCTTACATAAATAATTCAATTAATTCCACTCTTCCTTCTAATATTTACTGGAATATCGAATTAGAATATTATAACTACACTGAAGGTTTTGAGAAATTAGGAAATTTCTCCATTGGTTATATTTATTCTAACCAGAATACTGTTGCTTTTGCACAAAGGGAATTCTTAGTATTTACAAATAATTCAATTCAGTATTTTGGAATTGCGAGGTTAAACTTATGGAACAATTAACTCGGTTTTTCAAAGGCCATACAAAGAAAGGGCTGCTATTTACACTATGTATTGTCCTAGTTGCAAGTGCGTTCCTACACCTAGCACTTTCAATTTCATTATACTCAAATTCATTAACTTCTTCTTTGATTACACTCTCAGGTTTTGAACGGGTAAATGCACAATTTGATTCTGCATCTTATGGTTTTGAAATGATTCTGGCTAATGAAGCATTCAATATTACCTATTCTGGAAACAATATTTCATTATTTTTCAATACAACCAGATACGATAGCTATCAAGCTGATGTTTCTGCATTTGAGCAATTTATGGAGGCGTACAGCTTAGTTAATACTTCCATAAATACAACCGATGCACTAAAACCCAAATTGTTTATTCAACCCCAAAATATTGTAATTGAAAATGTCCGAGGATATGGAAATGGAACAATAAATATTACTCCTCAAAATTTAGTTAGTAGTTATGATCCAATTACTGGTTATGATGTTCTAATAATTGCACAAGCAGATACTCCCTGGTTAAATTGGACCTCTCTTTCTGAACTTGCTGAAGGAAATCCTAATGCAATATACTTTCATATGGGTTTCCAAGGAACAAACGGAACAACGTATATTACAAAATATCTAGATAAAACTGCTTCCTCCGGAGTTCAACTCCTCAACTCTCAAAACCGTTCAATGATGGAGATAAGAATTAACTCTCCAGCAGCAGTATTTTTTGAATATAATTTAGATATGTATTTAAATATTATAATTAGATTGAATAGTACCTCTTACATAGAAATGGGAACTAATGTGATAAATGTTAGTTCTGGAGTGAATGGGGAGAAGGTCGGATCGGTGATTATAAATGCAGGTTAAGGACATAATGAGAACGCATTTCATTTCTTTACAAGCAGATGATACGCTCCACTACATTGTTAAGACCTTTAAGCAGAGGCACATTAATTCCGCACCTGTTTTTGAGAACGGCGAGTTTATCGGGTTAGTGAGTGACCTATTAATTGCAAAATACTTCAAACCAAAAGAATTCAAATTTCTCTGGATGAAGAATAAACCAACTCCTATAGAAGAACTCAAGAAAACTATTGCATCAGACATTGTAAAAAAACCAGAGTTTACTCTTTCTCCAAACCAAGAAATCTTACAGGTTATTGGAAAGATAATTACCACAGTAAGCTGTATACCTATAATCGAAAATAAAAAAGTAGTAGGGATTATTAGGAGTAGCGATATTACAAAGTTTTTCCTTAAGGAATTTGCAAAAGAAGAATCTGAGAAACTGTTGGAAAATAATGTTAATATTCATTCAGATTCCGTAGTTGGGACTGAGTTGGATACAGTACTTTCAATAGTAGAAAGGGATGGAAAAGTTTCTGCAAAAAAAGTTGCAAAAGAATTGGGAATCTCACTAAAAACGGTTGAAAAGTTAGGCGAGTCTCTCCATAAGCACCACTTAGTAGATATGAAATACTCGTTTTTTGGAGGGGCTGAATTTAGGAGGATAGAACATGGAAGAGGATAAGGTTGAGGAAACGTATAATATAGTTTCTGATTCTATTGAAGCAAGTATTTCTATTGTAAAGAAAAAAGATGCAAAATTACATACATATGTCTTAACTGTTCCTAAACTAGAACCTGCAAGTAAAGCATTTTTAGATGATATAAAAAATGATCTTTTGAAAAAGGTTTCAATCTCCAGCCAGGAAGCATTAGATATAACTATGGTTGAGAAACTAAAGAAAAGATTCACTGAAATGGGAAGAGAGATGCTTGCCCAAAAGATGCCGCATCTTTCTCCTAAGAAAATAGATCTAATGTGCGGTAAGTTGGTTCAGGAAATGCTTGGACTTGGAGATTTTGAATTCATGCTCAAGGATGATTGGTTAGAGGAAATTTGCATAAACAGCTCTAAAGAACCAGTATGGGTTTACCATAGAAAATATGGTTGGATTATTTCAAACATGTTTTTACCTTCTGAGGTTCAAACATGGAACTATTCAAGTTCAATTGCAAGAAATGTTGGAAGGCAAATTAATACCCAGCATCCATTGTTGGACGCATACCTCCCAAGCGGAGACCGTGTAAATGCAACCTTGCAACCAATTTCTACATTTGGTAATACAATTACAATTAGAAAATTCGCAAGAAAACCCTGGACTATCGTAGATTATATTAAACTCAACACAATTTCTTCTGAGGTTGCGGCCTTGCTTTGGCTTGCAATCCAATATGAAATGAACATGATTGTTTCTGGAGGTACTGGTGCAGGAAAAACTAGTTTACTGAATGTTCTTTGCGCATTTATCCCCCAGAACCAGAGAATTGTAAGCATAGAACAAACTAGGGAAATTGTTTTGCCTTCGTATCTTCAATGGGTTCCCTTGGTTGTGAGGGAAGCAACCAGTGAAGGAAAAGGAGAAATAAACATGCTGGACTTAATGGTCAATTCCTTAAGAATGAGGCCAGATAGGATACTTGTAGGAGAAATTAGAAGGGCAGAAGAAGCGCAGGTATTGTTCGAAGCAATGCACACTGGACACTCAGTTTATGCAACCCTGCATGCTGAAACTGTTTCAGAAACAATTAGAAGGCTAACTAATCCACCCATAAATATTCCCTCAGTAATGATGGAATCTCTTCACCTAATCACAGCAATGTACAGGGATCGAAGAACTAAGAAGAGAAGAATTTTTGAAATCGGGGAAATTCTTTCTTCAGAAGAAAAAGAAGGAATACATGCAAAGGTAATTTACAGATGGAGAGCTGCAAGAGACAAATTAATTCAAGAGGAAGAAAGCACGCGATTTATGGGATCAATAAAGACATACGTAAATATGACTGATAGAGAAATCGAGCAGAACCTTACAGAGAAAAAGAATATTCTTGATTGGATGGTTAAAAAAGATATTAATACTGTAGAAAAAGTTGGGGATATAATCTCTAAATACTATGATGATCCTTCCAAAGTTATGAAATTGGTGCATGGAAAATGAGTTCAATGACTGAATCAGTTCCGTTTATGCCCTTTCCTTATAAAGTAGCTAAGCCTTTGATTCATGGTTTCATTCCAGTTTCCTCATTCCTTGTGAAATTTTTTCCTTCTTTGGATTCAGAACTTGAAGAAATTGGAAGTAAACTAGAAAGTAAGGACTATCTAGGTGGGGCACTTGTTTCTTTTTTAACTTACTTCTCAGTTATCTTTTTATTGCTTGGAATGTGGGCTTTTAGGTTGGAGCTTTTAGGAGATTTAGGAACTAGATTACTTATTCTTTTGATCTCATTTATGTTCGCATTCGCAATTTTCTTTTACACTATGCTTTTTCCAAAATGGACTTCAACTAAGAAAAAAGATGAACTTGAGAGAAATCTTTTATTTGCAACCAGGCATCTAATGATTCAAACAAATGCAGGAGTACCACTGTTTGATGCAATGGTTTCTATAAGCGAGGAGTACGGCGATCCTAATTTTGATTATGGGGGAATAAGTAGAGAGTTTAAGAAAATTATAAAAGAAGTTAGAAGCGGGAGAGAACTAACAGAAGCACTTGAGGATAGTGCAAGAAGAAATCCCTCTCCCTATTATAGAAGGGTTGTTTGGCAGCTTGCAAACTCAAATAAAGCTGGTGCAAATATAGGTACAGTTTTGAAAGATATGGTTGAATTTCTTTCTGATGAACAAAGAATTTCTATTAGAAATTATGGTTCACAATTGAATCCACTTGCTTTATTTTACATGCTTACGTGTGTAATTGCCCCAACAATGGGGCTAGTATTCCTAATGATCATGTCCACATTTGTGGATATTCCAATTACTGAAATTACGTTTGCAGTAATTTTAGTACTCTTAATGGTTATTCAAATCTTATTTATCGGGCTCATAAAGAGCAGAAGACCTAAGGTGGCATTATGAGCTTAGAAGAAAAAACCAAAACACTGCTCTATACCTGTGATCTTAACTATAATGCTAAAGAGTTCCTTATAAACGTCGCTATTTTCGGAATTCTTTTTGGATTAGGCATTAGTTTATTATTTTTTAATGGTTCAACTTCAATGTTTTTTTTAATATTCTTCTGTTCCTTAATTGTTTTTGAGTTAGTTATTTTTGGCGCATTGTTTACTACTTCTAATAAGAGAATTTCAATGATTGAAGACTGCCTTCCAGATTTTCTTACTCTAATGTCCAGTAATATAAGAAGTGGTCTTACTCCTGACCGTGCTCTTATACTTTCTGCAAGAAAAGAATTTGGTCCACTCACAAAAGAAATCGACCGCGCAGCAAAAGCAACACTTACCGGAACTCCATTCACTGAGGCATTTATGGAGATGGCCAGGCGGGTTCCTTCAGAAACGTTATCCAAAACAATTAGATTAATCGTAGAAGGTGTTCACTCTGGAGGAAACCTAGCTGAACTTTTAGAAGCTACAGCTCTAGATATCCGAAGATTCGAGGCAATAAAAAAAGAAGTTTCTGCAACAGTTTTGATCTATAAACTATTCGTATTTGCTGCAGTTGCTTTTGGTGCCCCTCTTCTATATGCAGTTTCTAATTTCCTCATAGGAATGGTTGCAGATATGAAATCTAAAACAGGTGTAAGCTCAGAAGAGCTCTCAGCTTATGTTCCTCTGATGAAAGGAAGTGCTGTAATCTCCCCAGAACTAGTATTCTACTTTTCTATTGCAGCATTATTTGTTACAGCTGTTTTTGGCGCACTAACTGCAGGTGTAGTCTCTAAAGGAAAAGAATCAGAAGGCTTTTCTTCAATCCCATTCTTATTGTTTATTGCATTTGCGATATTCTTCCTTGGAAAACTGTTCTTGGAGATTTCTTTGAAAGGAATGTTCATGGTCTAGAGCGATCTGAATTTATTTTTTTGTACACTTTTGTTCTTTAAATTATGTAATTCCACCGTTATTCAAACGGTGGTCACCTAAGAAAAACCTATGGTGGAATTACAGCTGTCAAAAACCTACATGCCACCGAATTTATTCGGTGGTTTTTGACATCTTTAGAATTCCACTAGTCTGTCCAGTAAACTTCGTTCTTATTTTTCGAGTCCTTCGTTCGTTTCACTCATTCAGCACTCAAGATTTCTCTGATTTTACTTACTGAAGTACCCCTAATCAAACTTTTTATTTCCTCATCAGAATTATCCTCAATTATCTGCAATATCTCATCTATGTATTTATCCAACCCAGATTCAATAAAGAACTTCCTTACTTTTTTAGAATCAATTTCTAATTTGGATAAGGATAAAACATCATAGATATCCTTCCAGATTTTAGATTTATAATACTCAAATTCCAATCCAGTTTTTAGCTGGAGGTTTCTCCCTAAAATAGCCCCTAACTTATATGTTAATAGCAGTTCAATGGTTGGAAGGTAGATTTTTGAATGGCCTAAGTCGTACAGAGCACTGTGTTTAGCAGCCCAATTCCAAGGCAATCTTGCATTTCTCCCTTCAAAAATTATTGTTCTATTTGAGGATACAGCATCAATTATTATTTCAACTTCATTGCCGTGACTCCTTACTAATTTTACAAATTCTTTATCAAAAAATGTCCTTCTTCTTTCAGTGTAATTATGAGAATGGAAATAATCAAACAATGTCTTGTGTTTGGTTGCATCACCTAAAAACACCACATCAATATCTTTTGAGCCAAGACTTTTAGTATAACAATAAACCGCCCAACCACCAACAATTATTGGATAATTGCCAATCTTTTCATTATACCATTTAGCGAATTCCTGAAGTTCCCTTAAGCTTAAATCAGTAATTGCACTTGAATAAAGTTCTTTCATTGAGAAAACCTCGAGGTTTTCGAAATATTTGTCGGAATTTTTTTGCCCTGACGACAATTCAATTAGATCCACTCCTTTTTTATCAGTCTTTCAGCTGCATAATATTTATTAGCACAGAAAAAATCTATTATAGTCCTTATTTTAGAGGTTACCCTTTGCCCTTTAATGGGTGTAATATCATTTTTGTTTAGGTCTTCTTTGTAGAGTTCTATACGAGTATAACCTTTTGGAAGATTCTTTAGTTCTTCAATTATTTTTTCATTATCCAAATAAAGATAAATTGCAGGATCCCTAAAATAATCATCATAATGAGAAAGAGCTGAAGTCAGGCATAACGTTCCCTTTCCTTTTATCATTTGAAGAACTTCTTTATTGGATAAGTCCACATCAAAAACAGCGTACGGCTTCATCTTCCGGTATAATGGAAAAAGGCTGAATATTCCAGCTACAGAAATGATCTCATAATAGCCAGTTCTCTTCTTGGCATATCCTCTGGAAGCAAACCAATTAACTACTCGATTGACCAGGCTAAATGTTACCTTCTCTTTTTTGCTTATCTGGGATTGCGTGAATTTTTTTAGTTCGAGCATAGCCCTTATGATTTTGTAGGTTTCTCTACTAGTTACTTTCATATACCTCACGTGAACTTCGTTCACAACTGTACAAAAACGTTGTTTTTGTATATCGCTTTTTACTGATAATATCTATAAATAGTGATATATTTAAATATTTGCTTTTCAGTCTTTGTAAAATGGGAACTTTTATACTGAGCCAACTAAATACTATTAGTGATAAGAAAAATAAAAAAAAGAGAATAAAAGAAGAAAAAGAAAAAATAAATTAAATTAATTAGCTTACTTTTCCTGTTACAGTTCCAGAGTCAGTGTATACAAATCCAGTGTTTCTATCTGAATACGTAATCTCCATTTTTACTGTATAACTAGAGCCTTTGCTTCCTGGACTTCCGAATGTACCTACGGTAATTGTACCTGATTGCTTACCGTTATCTACATTAAAAGTAGTACTGTAAGTTACACTGCTGGTTTTGTACGTAGCATTAATCGAAGTTATATTAATGTCTGTACCTGCGTGATTTTCGAATTTAGCAGTTAAAATACCACCAGTGTCTAGTTTCCAACCAACTACTCCAACCTGGGCAAAACCTGTTGCTTTGCTTCCAGTAAACGATCCAATATCAAAAACTCCTAATGCAAATAATGCACCAACTACTAATACAATTAATAGTAGCGCCCATCCATATGTCATAAGGAAATCTAATCCTGCTTGAGCTTTTCTCATGTAAACTCACCGAAATAGGTTAGTACTTATAATTTAAAAAGATTTCCTGTGTTCAGAAAGTATGGCAAAGAGCAAACAAGATACCACTACTCATGTTAAAACAGGAAGTAACCGCGTTAAGACAGGAATATTTGGTTTAGATGAAATGATGGAAGGAGGAATTCCAAGAGGAAACATTATTCTTCTCTCAGGCACATGCGGAACAGGAAAATCCACTTTTGGAATGCAGTATATTTACAAAGGGGTTACAGAATATAATGAGCCTGGTGTTTATGTTTCTTTTGAAGAGGATCAAACTCGTCTAACTTCAGCAATGTCATTATATGGTTGGAATATAGAAGAACAAATAAAAAAGAGAAAAATTTCAATCATTTCTCCGGAAATATCTAAGGTTGACGAGATTAGAAGATCAATCAGTGATGAAGTTGATAGAATAGGGGCAAAAAGACTAGTAATAGATTCATTCACCTTACTAAGCATGTACTTAAAATCAGATTTTGAAACAAGAAGAGCACTTACAAAGTTGGATCGGGATTTGAAGAGATTAGATTGCACTACTTTACTTATTTCAGATTCAAAAGAAGGTTCTGATAGCTTTTCAATTACTGGTTACGAGGAATTCATAGTAGATGGAGTTATTGTTCTTAGGCTCACTTCCAGTTCCCAGGATAAACTAGATTCATATGTAAGGTCAGTATTTGTAAGAAAGATGAGGGGAACTACGCATTCTTTAACTGCAGTTCCGATTAAATTTGAATCAGATGGAATCCATACCTATGCTTCAGCCAAGGTTTTCTAATCTAAATATAATATATCTTTGAATCATCGCATAAGCTGGCTGCTAAATTTATTACTCCTATTACGTCTTTTCCAGGATTGGACAAAACTATTCCGTCAATCTCATATATATGTAATTTATTGACAAGATAATGCATGAACTGCTTTACTTCTTTGACCCGATTTTTATCTGCGTTTAGGATTAGCTCTGAAAGTTGATTAAGGAACAGAATGCCAATATTCCCAGAATTCATTTCTCCTGTTATTAATTCAGATAATTCAACCAAGGATATCTCTTTCGTATTGATATTTGATTGGCGTATTAAATATATATTTGAAATATCTATTCCATCGCGTTTCATGCGTTCCAAAAATAAGGGCCCACTTCTCAAGTCAACATAAACTGCCTTTGATTTTGATTGAACTATATGCTTCAGAACAAGCATGCTGATTTCATCACATTTTCCATCATCAGCAATGATCCAGCAGAATTTTGATTTTCCAGTTCCCTGCATTGTTTTCAATCTATTTTTCACTTCTTGAATATCATGCATAATTCATCCCTTCTTATAAACCTCATAATATACGATGTTATCGAGTTTTTTCCTTTGGCGTTTCTTATGGTAAGCATTTTTCTTTTCATATCCTAGGCAGATTATAAGTGGAACTTCCTTTTCACTAGGTACTTTTAGTACATTATTTACTTCTTTTGCAATTGGAGAAACAACACCTGAAGAAATCCCCAGAGAAGTAGCTTCGTGGAGCATATTTGAAACCGGAAAAGCCATGTTCATATACTTGTGCGTATCTGCGAATTTTTTTAAGTTACCTCTTAAAAGTGCGTTTTCATTTACATATATCGGTTCCATAACTATTGCCACCATCAATGAAGGACTATTGCGAAAAAAGCCATAATAACAACTATCAAGAATTTTTTCAATGGTTTTTTTATTTTTAATCAGAATGAAACTCCAAGGCTGACTGTTATGGGAGCTGGGTGCCCACCTAGCTGCTTCTAATATTTTTTCAATATCTTTTTCATCTACTGGTTTTTCACTAAATTCATAAGTAGTCTTCCTTGTTTTTGCCAGATCAAGAAAATCTGGTTGTTTTTTCTGCGTCATACCCTGATCACCTTATCGCAAAATTGCGTTGATATATTCTCTAATTCTTTTGATCCTTCCCCTTCCAGAGCTATGAAAACAACATCTGTTTCCATTGAACTGAGTACTGTTGAGATAGAATGAAGGAAACGAACTATAGTTTCAACTTTATTATATACTAGAAGTGTTGAGATAGAATCAAGTATAAGGATTTTCTTTCCTTTTATTTTTTTCAGGCTTTCAGGAATCTGTATGCTAATTTCGGTTAAGTTTGAAGGGTGAGCGACATATGTGCAACATTCAGTATTTTTTAGATCAGGAACTGCTATTGCAGATATCGTGTCTATAAATTTTATTTTTGATGTATCTATATTATTTTGTTTGAACGCAGCGTTCAATGCACTCTGGGGAATTATTGAAGAGATATTCCTCAAAAAAACTGAAAGGCATCAGAAGATTGTTAGATTTTGGTGTGCAGGGTGTTCAGAAGGCGAGGAGCCATATACAATATCATTATTAGTACATGAAATCCTTGGAGAGTTGCTTTCTAATTATTTAGTCTCTATACATGCAACTGACATTGATGAGGATGCATTGGAAAAGGCCAAGCGTGGCGCCTATCTTCCTGAGAAGCTGAAAAACCTAAGCGAAGAATTTTTAGGAAAATATTTCACTAAGTTCAATGACAAGTATCTTGTAAAGGATGATGTAAAAAAACTGGTGAAATTCCAAAAACATGATTTGCTGAAAGGCTCATTTACCCCTCATTTTGACCTGATTGTATGCAGGAATTTATTCATATACATTGAAAAAAACAAGCAGGAGGAGATAATTAAGAAATTCCATGATGCGCTGAATCCTGGAGGCTATCTGTTTCTTGGAAACACTGAAACGCTTATGCCTGCTGCCAAAAAGTTTTTCGAAACAATAGATAATGACAACAGGATATACAGAAGAAGAGAGTAAAATTCCAGTAATGCCTAAGGATTCCTTATATTTAGCCTAAGGAAATTATGTGCTGCAAGACCAGTTCCAGACTGGCCTGACCAATATTGTCTTTCCAGACACTTTCAGCTCGTCTTCTTGGTCGTAGGTCAATATCAACCCTTTTGCCAAGTTGAACTTTTCCAATGCTTCTAACAAACCATTAAGCTCCCGCTCCTTGTTGTCTTCGTTCAATTCGTAACAGACTTGAATAGCGGCAGTTATCTTATTCTTCTCCTTGACTAAGAAGTCGCACTCTTTTTCTCCTTTGAAATAGTACACCTCCTTGCCAGCGCGCCGCAGACACAAAAACACCTGGTTCTCAAGCATCCTTCCTTTATTTGATGAGAATGTAATCGAATTCACTCCTGACAAACCCAAATCTATAGAGTACGCTTTTTTCGGGTTTACTGCCCGTTTCTTTAGGGAATAATCAAACTTTGAAATTGTGAATAAGAGGTAACTGTCTTCCAAATATGAAACAAATGTTATCGCACTGTTGGTGGAACCTAAATTGAATATCTTTGCCAGATTGTTATATGAGAATTCTACCCCAACGTTCGTAATCAAATAAATTGCCATTTCCTTTATGATTTTTGGGCTTCTGAGTTTGTGCCGTACTACTATGTCCCGCATAAGTATATCATTGAAAAGTTCGTGTAAAATATCGCTTCTGCCATATTTGAGGTATTCTGGGAATCCGCCTAGTTGCATGTATTCGGCAAAGGATTTGGCACCTGCCTTTTTAGAAGTAAAGGCGAGAAACTCGTTATAAGAAAATGGGAAAAGTTCGTGCTTCAAGTGCCTGCCAGTAAGCCGTGTTCCAAGCTCTTTGCTGAGAAGAGAAGCATTCGAACCGGTAATGAGGAAATGTTTCTTCTTATCCAGCATCGTCCTTACGAAAAGCTCCCATTTCTGAACGTTTTGAATCTCGTCAAAAAAATAATAATCGCTTTCACCGTATTCTTCCCTTAAAAGTTCGTCAAGCTTCTGGAAATCTTCAATTTCAAAAGCAGCAGCTCTCGGATCCTCAAAATCGAAATAATAGAAGTTTTTTGTTTTTTTCATTACTTGCATTAATAGGGTGCTCTTACCGCAACGCCTTATCCCAGATATTATTATCGCAAATGGAACATTCAGCTCAATTTCTCCTAATTCTTCCCGTTCAATGCCGTATTCGAACTTGGAAAGCTCCTCCTGCTGCGCTTTTATTATCCCGCGTAACGTTTCTTTTAGTATCATGATATTAACTGTGCATTACTAATATATAAAGCTATGCATTTGCAATGCACACGCGTGTCAATGACGATTCGCCCACGACATCCTCAGGAAGCAATAATCGGAACCTTTTTAAGTCTACTTTCTGAAGTTCAAAGTAATACATAACTCAAAGGTGAATATAATGGCATTTTTGGATAATATTGGGATTGATAAAAAATTAATTGGAGGTTTTATGAAAGCAGAACTTAAATCCTGCTGTTAAATAATAACTCCAAAAAATTACTTAAGAATAATGCTGAACATTAAATATGTAGCATCTCCTTCAACAATGCCCCAATACTGGTCATGTCCTCAGCATCTAGCTCTCCCAATCTTTTAACAAGTCGTTTTTTATCAATCGAGGTTATCTGAAAAATCAAAGCGATGCTATCTTCGCTAAGACCATTTTTTGGAGTTGGTGAAATCAAATACGTATGAGGGAAGTTACTACTTTCTTGAGTTGTCGTACAAGGTATTACAACCGCCATTTTCACGTGGTCTAAATCGCGCCAAATTATTCCTGGTCTTTCCTTTTTTTGTTCATGACCCCTAGAACCGCTCAGATCAATTGTCCAAACTTCTGCTCTAGATGGTCCGGTCATTGTATCTCCTTTATTTTTGGTCAGATATGCTTGCGTCCTGCCAATCGCTAAATTCTACCTTCATTTTTTCTATATCTTTTTCACTTGGTTTAAAGAGTAATTGTTTTGCTCTTGATACGCCCACTGCAATACGACTTTCTGAATAGAAAGACTTGAGCTTTTTCAGATTCGTGAGTGCTTCCTTTTCATTATTATGGAGATCCATGACCAAGAAGGCATATGTTGCCATTATCTCTAATAAAGTTGGATCTAGGTTGTCACTTAATTCATATAACGTGTGCAACTGTTGTTTTTCTTTTTCAGATAGAACATATTCGGTTTTAAGAGTGTTGACTATCTCTTTGTTAGCATATAGGTCAGTTGTTAGCTCTGGAGAGTATGGGCCTCGTACATATAACGAAAACGGATATCCTAAATCAGTGCCCATAAGTTTGAGCAGACAAATTGTCTTTTGGATAATTAACTTATCCTGAAAGTTATCAACTGTCGGAATAAAATTTAATTCTTTAAAGTATGCTAAAACTTTTTTTAGTTCACCCATTATTATCACCATCAACCCATTTCTTAAACCATAAGCGCAATGCCTTAAGAGCTTCTATACCCTCGTGAGTTATCCAATATGAATGCATTTCTTTATTATCGAGTTCAACTTTTTCTTTTTTTATATATCCCATCTCTTCAAGCACGTTTATATTTGAAAACAAAGTTCCATCTTCCATTTCTAATCCGGCCTTTAGTTCTCGATAAGTTGATCCATCTCTACCTAACTTTTCCAGAACAGTAAGTATCAGGATTCTCGGAAGAGAAAAAACTTTAGAATTCAAAACTTTGGCTTCTCCAACCAAACCAATAATGTAATCTTTCATATTATACTCTGTCAGCATAGCTTTAAATATCTTACTTTGCATATCACTTTAAATTTTTAAGTACTTTAGCAAGTCCGAATGAAAAATTGCTTAAAACCTTAAAATCTTTAGAATTCCACCCAACAGTGTCCAACCCCCTGAGCAAATGAATTCTCTTATGGGGTTAGATACTGTTGCCAGTCTATCTCAGTTTGAACTGTTGTTCAAATCTCTCGCCATTTCTCTGAAATGCCTCGATGACTGGTGGTTGCTGAGTAAAGATATTGGTGGAATTCTATCTGTCAAACTGCCCTCTAAGCGAGCATCTCTTGCAAGTCACTGGTCTGTCCAGTGAACTTTGTTCACAGTCTCTTCAACAACATTATAGTTGAAGATGACCAGTGGTAGATGCGAGCAGTTTGACAATTACTACTATCCGCCCAGGCGCCTTACATGAAAACGGGATGATAAAGCAGTTTATTTGTAAGAAAATGCACCACTAGACCCAATACCAATAGTTTGAGTGAAAGTAGTTAATTCATTTGCGATGTACGCTTTATTTATCAATCCGAGTTTATCTAGCGCTTTCATTATAACTAAGTAGGAACCATCATTTCCGCTATCGCCATAAAATAGATGTATCTTGAAATCTGGATCGCTTTTCAATTTATTTAAATCAAAATTTTTAGAAATGCAGTCAATTAGCAGATCGGATTAGTTGTGGCGTCAACATGTGAGAGAAAGTTTTTCCCCCCGTAACTGAAAGCGATTGCAGTACACGTATTCAAGCCGGCAGTAACAAGTGATTGTTCGTTAGAGCTTACAGCGTTTCCCTGCTTTACAAAAATTGGCTCACTGGGAGGTACCATTCTCTCAACGCTTATTTTTGGCAGAGTATTTTTCTTTTCCATAAGAGCAGCATTTCTTTTTAGGTCTTGGAGATATATAAAATTCGGATCTTCTTTATCAATTTTGGCTATGCTTAGATTTTCAAAAATATACTTGAATATATTATTTTTAGTATCAGGTTGATTGAAAATTATTTTCGAATCTTTCAATCCACCAAACTCATTTAGGTCGATTCTGCAGGATGCCATTTGAGTTGGGTCATCTGCAAGAAATATGTAAATTTGTTGACTACCATCTTTTCTAACAGTCCTAAGAAATTTCAATTGAATAGGAACTCCGAAAAAATCGATTGTTTTATATGCCTCGTAGTTTTTTGTGTTGAAGAGCGGATCTTCAAAAACTTTGCATTTATACAAACTAAGATTTTGAATGTCTGGTGGAATGATAAGATAGAGATTCAATTGAATAACGGCCGCTGGATTTAATACTGTTTCTGCATAACGCTCCTTCTCCATATGTTAATTTAGTGTGTTCGAATTTAAATTATTATGTCCTCTATTTGACTTCCAAGTTGGAGAGACAGAGAATGAAATTCTCTGGAAATAACAAATTCGGCTCAGGATAGAAGAAGTAGAAGTGAACACTCCTTATGGAAAACTAAGAGTTCGTGGTCAAGAAGATTATTGAATTGGGATTGGAAAAAAACATAAGTTAAAAAAGACAAAAGAGACAATTTAATTAATATTTTGTCTTTTCTGTCTTTGATTTAAGTAAATAAAAATACACCGGTTAATTAGTGATCTTATGAAAGCAGAACTTGGAATTATAGGCGGAACTGGAGTTTATTCTTCAGATATTTTTCACACAATTGAAGAATTGGAAGTGGATACTCCTTATGGAAAACCCTCAGATAAAATAAAGATTGCAAAAGTTGGGGATAAAACTATTGCATTCCTTCCAAGGCATGGCCCAGATCATCGGTTCCCTCCACACAAGGTAAACTACCATGCGAATATTTATGCATTGAAAGAATTAGGAGTTAAGAGAATAATTGGATTGTGCGCAGTAGGATCACTTAAAGAGCATATTAGGCCTGGAGAGATAGTTATTCCAGATCAGTATTTTGATTTCACTAAACTTAGAAAACTTACATATTGTGATGAAAAGCCAGTTACGCATATTTCAGTTGCTGAACCTTTTTGTCCACAAATGCGCAAGCTTGCAATTGAAGTTATAAGTGGATTGAATATTTCCATGCACCATTTTGGAACATATGTTTGTATAGAAGGCCCAAGATTTTCCACAAAAGCAGAATCCAAGTTCTTCAGGACAGTTGCAGACATTATAGGCATGACTGTAGTTCCAGAGGTTAATCTTGCAATAGAGCAGGAACTATGTTACCTTTCAGTTGCAAGTGTAACTGATTATGATGTATGGGCTGAACGAACTGTAAGTGTTCTTGAAGTAATTGAAACAATGAAGAAAAATAATGTGAATTTGCAGAAAGTGCTTAAGGATATTATTCTGAAAATGCCTTCAGAAAGGAATTGTCCATGCCCAGAATCACTTAAGTACGCAAAAATTTGAATATAATTTGTAGTGTAATAATTAAATTATATGGTGAAAATTATGGATACGAGATTGGAGGAAATTAAATCTAAAATAAGGACAATTCCAAATTGGCCAAAGCCAGGAGTAATGTTCAGGGATATTACTACACTTTTGAAAGATAAGGAAGGATTCAACCAAATGATTGAAGTTTTAGTTGAAAGATATAAAGGCCAGCACATTGATCTTGTTGCAGGAATAGAAGCAAGAGGATTTATTCTTGGAGGTGCACTTGCCCATAGGTTGGGAATTGGGTTTGTTCCAATTAGAAAAAAGGGAAAGCTTCCAGGAAAAGTAGTTTCTATTGGTTATGGATTAGAATATGGAAAGGATACAATTGAAATTCATGAGGATGCAATAGATGGGAATAGCCATATTCTTCTTGTAGATGATTTGATTGCAACTGGAGGAACTGCACTTGCTGCCTGTCAATTGATTGAGAAATTAGGTGGAAAAATAGTTGAGTGCTGTTTTATAGTTGATCTTCCGGATTTAGGTGGGAAAAAGAAAATCCTGGATGCGGGTTACAAGGTATTTCACTTAGTTGAATTTGAGGGGGAGTAAAATAATGCTAAATAAAACTGAGATAGAAACAAGAAGAAAATATAGTTATTTTTTTCTATTAGTCGGACTGTTTTTGATACTCTCTCTATTTTTTCCAGTTATGATTCTTCCATTTGTAGAGTTAACTCAATTGAGGCATGCTTTTGTTTTTTTAGTCAATAACTGTTGGTTATCACTTCTGTTTTTGATAGTACTCCCATTATTATTTTTATTTATGCCATTCAAACAAATAAGAGATTTCATCATAAACACTTACAATCATATGCTGGAGTCTATAGAAAACATTCTTTTAACAGCATTTGTTTTTGTTTCAACAATAATATTAAATTTATTTTTATTTAATCTCATACATCCTGCGTTGTATAGTTATGATTCCTATTTAGCTTTTTCTATTCATTTTATTGGTTTATTTTATATTATTTCTTCAGTAAGAGAACTGAATAAACTTGATCGTATGGAGTTTTATGGAAACTAAAAAAGGAAGTTTTGGATCGGGCTCATTAAGAAATGAAAGATTTCTTAACATTTGAATGACTATTCGTTCAAAATTTTGAAAAACAAAATGTTTTTCAAATCTCCCATTTTTATAAAAATATTAATGGGCTCAGACGAAGCTTTAAATATCTATGTAATTATAATCCCTTTGTAAGTAATTATCGTCACATGACTATTTAGGACACACGAGGAAGGGAGCATGTACGCAAAAGCCAAATCAAACATCAGAACCGGTCTTGGAAAGCTAGGATCTAAACTCCTTTCTAACCTGAGTGCTGAAAAGAAGGAAATATTCAATATTAAGGATGCAGAAGACGCCTCAGATTTGAAAGGCATACGTTTGAGAAAATTACTTCATAGCTTAACCAAAAATAAATGGATCGAAAGGATAGAACGCGGCAGATACCTGATTTTGCCATTAGAAGCAGGCTTACATGCAGGATACGGTACTGATCCATATTCCTTAGCCAGAAAATTTGTAACTCCATATTATGTTGGTTTTTTTTCTGCTTTAAACTATTATGGAATAACCGAACAGGTAAGCGGGACTACTTTTATAGCTACCACAAAAAGAAAACGTGCATTGCGTTTTCATAATCAGGATTACTATTTTGTAACATTTCCGGAAAAGCGTTTTTTTGGGATAACTGAGGAATGGGTAGGCCAGTTTAAGTTTAGCATTTCAGACCGTGAAAAGACAATAATTGACTGCCTTTTCATGCCAAAATACAGCGGAGGATTAACCGAAGTAGCAAAGGCATTTAAGGGTGATATTGACTTTGGGAAGTTATACAGTTATGCCATAAAAATGGAAGATCTCGCTACAATAAAGAGGTTAGGATTTATACTAGATATTTTAAAGATAACAACCCCGATTGTTAAAAAAATGCTTAAAAAAGTCGGCGGTGGGTACTGCCTGCTTGACACTGGAGGACCAAAAACAGGCCAGAAAAACAAAAAATGGAGGGTAATTGAGAATATACCAAAAGAGGAGTTAGAGGTGGAATTATGATCTCTCAAAACATCATAACTGAAATATCGAAAAAGGAAAACATTGGCTGGCTAGTGATTGAAAAGGATTATTTTCTGACTCTTTTGCTTGATGGGATCTCCAACTCAAAACTGAAAGAAAACCTGGTTTTCAAAGGAGGCACTGCGCTAAGGAAAATTTACTTCAAGCACTATCGCTATTCCGAAGACCTGGATTTTACGCTCAGGAAATCATTGAAAGAAAATGAGATTGAAGACTCGCTAAAAGAGGCATTTGAATATCTCAAAAAAGAATACAATGCTGATTTTGCAATCCGGGATTTTTATAGCAAGAAATGGTTCAGCGATGTCAAGATACAGTTTGTCGGATTACGCGGAGTGAAGAATACAATCACCTTGGACTTAATGTCCGATGAGGTTATTACCGGAGAAACTAGGGAAAAGGAAATCTTCAATCCATATTATGAAAAGAAATTTTCAATTCCAGTTTATTCTCTTGAGGAAATCCTTGCTGAAAAACTGAGAAGTTTCCTGCAAAGAACTAGGGTGCGTGATTATTATGACGTTTGGTATATCCTCACCAAAGAGAAGATAGACCGAAAGAAGCTCAAAGCAAGCTTCATTAAGAAAACTAAATACAAAAAAATTCAACTTTCTGATAAAATTCAGTTGCTTGATAAAGCCAAAATCGAACAGGCAAGAGCGTATTACCAAAGGCAATTAGGACATCAGATAGAAGATTTACCATCTTTTGATTCGATGATTGTGGACTTGGAAAAAGCTTTGGCTGATCTTAGGCTTTAGCCTTTGCGCGAGAGGGGATGATCCACTTGCTGCTTGCCAGTTGATAAAAGATAGCTTTTAATACTTTGTCATATAAACTAATTACATGACCACTATTACATTCGGAAGAGAGACCGAAAAGATAACAAAAATGATCCATAAGAAGATGCCAGCTTTAGGTATTATTATTTGGGACCTAACTCCGTTCATACCGTTGCTTCACAACTGGAGAAAAAACATAATTTTCATTGAATGTGATCGGGTGGCTGTTGATTCGCTTGTTGAGCTCTTAGCTAAAAAATACTCAAATTATGAAATCTATGCCGGAATAAAGAAGCCATTGCTTAGGATAAGATTAGTAGAACGGAAAGCCAGCATTGTTATCATTGCAAGAGAAGGCAAAACCAGAAGAGAAGTGGAGGGCGCCCATCCAAAACTAGAAAAATGCCTGGTCGACCTTCTTTATTATTCCAAAAATGAAATCTTGCCTATTTCCCTTAATGATGTTCTGGGTTTATGGGAGCATTACTTGACGGCCACTGATTTAGTTAAATTTAACGAGCTTTATCGCTATTCTTTAAGAAGATACCTGGGTTGGTTTGTCAGCGTATTTGCGTATTGTATTTCAAAGAAAACAACCATTAAAATAGACGAACGGCATTCCAAACAAGGAATGAAAAATCTTGAGCTGCTAAAACTGGTGAGTGCTTGAACAAGGATTTTGAAAAACGCAGTAAAGAAGTTTTTGAAGTTTTGTCAATACTGGCAAAAATAGACAATAGTATAATCTTCATAGGTGGCAGTGCTATTCAGGCAACTTTGCCAGAACAAAAAAGACTCAGTATAGATCTTGACATTTCTTATTCAGGTGAAACAGAGAAACTAGTTCAAGGATTGGAAAAAGTCGGTTATACGATAACCAAAAGAAAAAGTCGCAATCCGATTTTTGTTTATTACACAGTTGCAAAAGGAGACGTCATAGTAAAGCTTGACATAACCCGCTTGACGATTTCCGAAACAGAAAAACAACATATTCAAAGTTTTGAAGTTCTATTACCAATGCAGCGTTATTTTCTAGCATCGAAAATATCCTCGCTTGCCTTTGGAACTATAGGAAGGTTAGAAGAAGAACAATCTCAGATATTGAAAGATATTTTTGATATCAATTGCCTGCTCGATAACAAACCAAATTTAGAGGGCATGAAAGAAGATTGGCACAGGATTATTTCTGATCAAAACAGACTGAGAAATACAAACCATAAGGAAGTTCAATGCACTGAGGACGTTCAAAAGGCATTACTTAAATGCATTGAGGTTGTTCCCTCGCCCTCGTTTTTCATAACCCAGAATTCCTTAGGAAGTTTTCAGGATACCTTAGTAACAGGTAAAGTGTTGCGTCAAGACTTAGCAACTATGGCAGCTCGAGCATTATTGCTTTTGGTTCACATGGATGGCACTTTTTATGATATCGAAGCGCAGGTTCTATCTGATGCAACCAATCAGAAAAAACTTGAAGACGCAGAAAAAGCATTGTTGGCAAGACGTGTTATCAAAGCAGATCAATTACACGCATTGAAGATAACTGCTCCAAGGGCATTACTCTACTTGTTTTATTGGATAGGGAAAAGGAGGGGAGACGACTCTCTTACAACTGAGACTTCTGGAGCATACAATCCAACTTATTCATAATCCAACCTCTAAATCAATGTGACCGAAGAGACCCCACTGCAAGCAGATGGGGTATACCTCATTCGGTCACATCTTTCAAAAACTGACACTGCGAGCAGCAGGATATTAAACCCAGTTTTTGAAATCAACCTTTTTAATTCTTCTTTACTGAATACTCTCAATGAACGAAAAAAAATTCGATAAGAAACTTATAATCCTAGATTTAATTATTTCAATTGCAATCATAGTCTTATTACTCAAATTTATAGGAGTAAACGATTTTCTAAGTGAAATCTGGAATATTAATCTCTATTATCTGTTCCTAGGAATTTTTTTCCTTCTTCTGATGTATATCGGTATGATCTGGAGAATAAAAATAATGCTGGACGAGCAGAAAGTAAAATATAATCTTATTGATGTTGTAAAAGCACACTGGGTAGGAATGCTCTGGGCTGATTTCACACCAGGAAGGATGGGCTATTTCTCCTCAGTTGCAGTTCTCCATAAGAAAAATATTCCTTCTGAAAAGGCAATGCTCGCAGTATTTGGCCCTCAAATGTTTGATTTTATCCTAAAATTCATTGTAGGGACGATTTCAATTTTCTATATTGTAACTTATGTTCTCAAAGTGGATAAAATTGAGTATTTCTTCTTAGGTTCTTTAGTAATTGGAGCAATGGTTCTTGCAATGTTACTATTGCTGTTCTCTAAAAGATTCCTTTTACTATTCTCATTCTCAAAGAAATTCCCATTTGTTGGAACCATGTACGGAATGTTCGAACGAATGCAGGGAAATTCCCATGCAGTAATTAAAAAAACTCCGCACATTCTAGCTCTAATGCTCTACACGTGGACTATGAAGGCAGTTTCCTGGATGTTTATAGCCAAGAGTGTGGGAATTACTTTAGATCTTCCATTCCCAGAATTACTTTTCTATATGTTCCTCCAACCAACAATAACTATGCTTGAGTTTGTTCCTTCCCCAACCATTGCTGGCTTGGGACTTAGTGAAGGTGCTTCTCTGATTGTATTAAGTTTATTCGGAGTTCCTCCTGCCAAGGCAACTGCATTTGCATTAGTTGCACGATTCAAGACTACTTTAGTTAATCTTCTAGCTATTCCTGAATCTATAAAGACGATTAATTCGTACTTGAAATAAAACTTACCACACATTTTCATAGTAAAATGTATGCCTAAAAAATACGAGATAAACTTTTACCACACAATACTACTAGCAAATGTGTAGTAAAACCCATTTGTTCAAAATAAAAATTATTCAAACCTAAGTGCAAATGTAGTTCTGTATAATCTTCTCCCTTCCTTTTGCGTATGTAAAGTTCTGCTTATTTTGTAAGTCAGTCCCATTTCCTTTAGAACATCAAGAACTACTTTTGTGCTTCCAACATAAAGGTCAATTCCTTCTTTTTTCTCCTCAACCTTATTTACAAAAGTTTTATTACTCAATAAGTGGTGTAACTTATTTGCAAAAAATTTCCTGATTTTTTTATTTCCTCTGAATTGGAGTATTGCCTCAAAATATCCACCGCTTTCCCTGGAACAATTAGGACACATCATAATCTCTATTTTTGGAGAAATTTTTCTGTGCTCCATATGTACCTTTCCTCCAATTTCAAAATAGAACACTGCAAGTTCTGGATCCAAATAATAATCTGCTCTAGTGAATGAACCTTTTAATCTGGAAACAATTCTATCTTCTATTTTTTTCTTATTATAAGGTAACCATTCCTTATCAAAAAGCACACGTTCACATTTTTTGCATTTCTTAAAATGGATATCTGGAAGTTTAATCTTAAACTCATAACACGTAGGACAGAAAGCACCTACAGATTCCTTTACATCTCCTTCTTTTCCACATTTTGGACATCTAATAGTATGTATCATTTTTTCACTTTTTTTACAGTTTTTGGTTTTCCTAAGGAATTTAATTCCTTCAGTAATCCTTTTAAATTTAAATTATACGCAGAACAAACATATCCTAATGTTAGCCTATCCATCTCCATAGAAGCCATTGGACAGTGTAAGCACGGGACTCCATATTTATTTAATACGTCTGCTGACCCATTAATTTTAAGAACATTCTCAACTGTGCTCTCTCCAGTAATCTTACTTTTCATTTTATTCACCTTCCACAAATTATATTTGTGACCGATTTTCGGTCACCTTTATTTCTTTTTTTATAATCTTCAATTGCCCTTTTAAGTGCCTTAGTTCCCATAATTGAACAGTGATGCTTAATTGGAGGCAATTCTTTTAACTCACTAATTATATCATTATACGTAAGCCCCTCTGCTTCTTCCAAGGTTTTTCCCTTTGCTATTTGGCACAATGCATCTGTAGCAGCAATTGCAGAAACACAACCATACGTCAGAAATTTTATTTTATCTATACGATCATTCTTTACTTTAATGAATATTCTCATCTCATCCCCGCATCGGATATTCCCTTCCTCCCCAATTCCATCTGCATCTTTAATCTCTCCTGCAAACTTAGGATTCTTGAAATGGGCCATTACTTTTTTAGAATACACGGCCAATCACCTTTCCAATTGTGGAAATTTTCCTTAATTTTTTCACAATATCTGGAAGTGTTTCCAGAGTTTGGTCAATATGTTTTTCAGTTGTGAATCTACTTAAGGTCATTCTAAGGCTTCCATTTGCTTCCTCATCATTTAAGCCTATTGACCTAAGTACATGACTTGGCTCTAGTTTCTTGCTAGAACATGCAGAACCAGTTGAGGAACAAATGCCTTTTGTATCCAAGTACCCTCCAATTGCCTCTCCTTCTATTCCTTTGAATGAAAAATTCGCATTATTGCACAATCTTTTCTCTCCTGCAGGCCCGTTCAATCTAACTTCTTCAATCCTTAGGACTCCTTCAATTAATTTATTTCTCAACTTGCTCATGTGTTCAACATGCTTCCTATCCATCGCAAGTCTTACAGCTTCTGCAAATCCAACTATACCTGGAATATTTTCTGTTCCTGCTCTAAAGCCACGTTCATGTCCCCCTCCATGCATTAATGGAGTAATTTTAGTTCCTTCTCTTATGTAAAGTGCTCCAATTCCTTTTGGCCCATGAATTTTATGAGAGTTGAGAGAAACTAAAGTAAGTTTCTGTTTTTTTACATCTAATTCAGTTTTTGTATAGCTCTGGCAAGCATCTGTGTGAAAGTAAACCTTTTTCCTTTCACAAATTTCTCCTAGTTCTTTAAGATTTTGGATAGTTCCAACCTCATTGTTCGCATGAATTATACTCACTACTATTGTTTTGTCTGTAATTGCATTTTCCAATTCCTTTGGATTAACAAATCCTTCTGCATCTACTCCAAGATAGGTAATTTTGAAACCCTGTGTTTCTAGCCATTTGCACGTTTCAATGATACAGCTATGTTCTATTCTTGTAGTAATTATATGGTTTCCATATTCCTTATTCGCAAATGCTATTCCTTTAAGTGTAAAATTATTGGATTCTGTTCCTCCAGAAGTAAATATAACTTCTTCTGAATTTGCATTTATGGATTTTGCAATTACCCTTCTTGATTTTTCCAATGCTGTTTTTGCATTGCTTCCAAGCATATGTACTGAAGAGGCATTTCCATATTCCTCTAAATGATATTTATTCATTACTTCTATAATTTGCGGATCAACTTTTGTAGTTGCTCCATTATCTAGATATATTCCGTCAAAGCCCATTCTTGCATCCCCCTTTACAATTTTTACTCACGTGTTTTTCAACTAATTCTATTATTGGAAGTACTGTTTCTTTATTCAGGGAATAAATTCTTTTCTTTCCCTCTTGTTTAACACTTAAGATTCCGCATCTGCTTAGTTTTGTTAAGTTATGAGAAACCGCACTTTGTTCCATCTTTACTTTCTTTGAAATTTCACTCACACTTAAAGGCCCATTCCGTAGAGAACTTATAATATTTATGTTCGTCTCATTTGCAAAATTTGTAAAGAAAATGCTATATGAATCACATTTCATATGAAAGTATATTCATGCTAGGTTTATAAAGGTTTGGTTAATTTTTATCTGCTCTCAGGAAGGTTTAAATAATTAGAAGCGTTGAGTTATATTAATGACCAAGAGTATTAATTCCGCAGTTGGGCTAACTAAAATACTTATTTCCCTTCCACCCACTAGGATTCTTTTACTGTCTATATTTATTTTAGGTATTTTATTCGGAGTTCTTACAAACCTTTCAACTTATTCAGGAGTTAACCTTCTTTTAAGAGGCTCTTTTGAGGGGCTATACCTACTTTCCATTCCAGCACTACTCTCTGCACTTACAATAAAATTAATGATTAGAAGAATAGAATTCAAGAAAATAGTTGCAACAACCCTGGTTGGAGAAATAATATACGCACTTACATATTTCCTATCTTTATTCATTTCAAATTATAATCTAGAATACTCCCAATTTGCAGTATTTATTGGTTCTGCATTTGCATTTGTACTCTGGTATTACATTGCAAGACTTGTTTTTGGAGTAAAGTGGAAAGGATTCCTTTTTGCAATTGTCCAATCACTTTTTCACATTCTTTTCCTTTCGAGTTCTGCAATCCTTTCTTTCGAGACTGGACCAGAAGATATTTTATTCAAATTTTACGTAAGTATATTCATTCTGCTTGCAGCCCTTTACCTATTCTTTACAATAATTAATGCACCAATGAAAAAAACTTTTGGTTATACCAGCTTAGATGCAATTTCAATGTTCCTTGCCCAGTGGCTGTACGAAAAAAAAGATATTGAAAAGGCCTTTGAGCAAGTAGGGGAAAAAGCCAGGACAATCCTAAGTATGCAAGTATTCGAAAGAAAAAAGGATAGGCTATTCTTTGTAACTCCATATGTTCATTATGGTCCTTTTGGAAATTTAGGAGGAAGTGATTTTTCCTATTCAATTGCAAGAGAATTGAAAAAAAGACATGGAGCAAATGCATTTTTATTTCACGGAACAGTTACGCATGATCTGAATCCAAGCAGCTCTGGAGAAATTGAGGAAATTTTAGATGCGTGTGATAAATGCCTGAAGAACTGCAAACCAGCAGATGCAAAGATTTCCCTAAGAAAAGGAATATTCAACGAATGTTCTGCCGAGGTTCTTACTTTTGGTGATTCCTCATTAGTTGGCCTTTCCAGGGCTCCAGAAGTTACTGAGGATATTAATTTTGGTTTAGGATTATCCCTAATTTCTAAATCTGAACAATTCGTTAATGACGCAATGGTTGTAGATATGCACAATGCAGATACAGGAGAGATTACTTCATTTGAGCCAGGCACTCAAGAAGGGTACAACTACTTAATGGCTGTTGAAAATGCCTTTTCTCAGAAAGAGGAGAAATCCCAGCTTAATTTAGGAGTAAATATTCGATCTGTTTCTTCTGAATGTATTGGAAAAGGAGGGATAAAGATTGCAATCTTTTCTTCCTCACCTGAATACGTACTTGTTCTAATTGATTCTAATGGGATTACTCCTGGTTTTAATGAGAAGATTGTTAAAGAAATTAAGAAATTAGGTAAACAATATAAGCGCAATTGGGAAGTTGGAATATTCACTACTGATACACACAGGGTAAATGCTGTTCAAGGAGTTAGCAACCCGCTAGAAGAAGATGAGACTGTATTTAATGAAATAAAAACTGGAGTCCTGGAAGCAATGTATGACATTCAGCCAGCAAAGTTTTATTCAGCAAAGAGATGGTTTGATATAGATGTGCTTGGTCCAAGGCAATCTCTGGAGATTGTTTCTACAATTAATTCAATAGTTGCTGTTTCTAAAATTATTGCTCCGCTTATTATATTTGCTGCAGTTGTAATGATAATCTGGATTCTTTCTAAGATGTGATTTGTCTGTTTATAGTAATTTTAAATACTCCTCTTCCATCTCATGCAATTTTGCAGGTACAATAAATACAAATAAGGGTTTTCCCAAATTATTTTTCTTTAGTTCCTCCAGAGTTCCATAAGAGATTTTCTCATCAGTGTATCCAACCTTAGAAAGTACAACTAATCTCTCAATTATTTTTCTTCCAACTCTTTTTTCTATTTGCTCAATCATTTCTATTCCTTTTTTCGCATCCATTGGCCCTAGTTCTTTATCTACATCTAAAAATAGAATCGTGTGTAGATTTCTCTTAAGGTTCTCATCTACTGCTTCTAAAGGAGATGTTGGTTCGTAATTTCTTCTCCAGTAAGGAAGCGTAGCACTCTTTCCAAATCTATAAATTTGCAGGCCTGATTTTCCAATTGCTGCAGTTGTAATAGAAGAATTATGGATTACTTTTGTTTGTATTTTTCTTTTTTTGCATTCAATTAGATGAGTAATATGCGTAGTTGCAATTAGCGCATCCCCAACTACAATTAATCCAATTCTCTTATTTTTAGCTTCATCAACTAAAAAATTACTCTCTACTTTTTCCCTTTCAATTAGTTCTATTTTTTTTCCAATAAGGATTTCTAGTTTTTTTACTTCTTCCTTTTGGATTGGAGAAGTATATACTTCTGCATAAATCTCCTCGCATTTCTTTAGTTCCTCCAATCCATTTAATGTAAGATCAAAACTTATTCCAGCACTTATGAATACCAGCATAAACTAACCTCCTACAGTCATTCGTAAAATATCCCTTACTCCTGGGGCTAATCCAATAATTATAATAAGAAGAACAATAAAATTCTTTTCCTCATCCGCAAATTGTTTTTTGTTTTCAATTTGCGGAGATGTGACCGATTTTCGGTCACAGTGATCACTACTCTTCTTCTCAGAATTGAGCAAGTACACAACAGCAGAAGCAATCAATACTTTAATCAAATAAAATGTAAAAAATGTTCCAAATAGTTCACCAACTCCCCTAGAAATTACATGTTGTTCTCCGTACTGAATTCCAATTAGTTTTGCTCCGAAATCAATTATGAAGAATGTGGCTGCTCCATCCAGTGCTTGGGAAAAGACCATGAACGAATATAATCTACTCTTGTATAATTTGAATATTATTAAGGCAGGAATTATTGCTAAAAGAATAATTGGAATTGAATAAATCGCATACTTCATAAACGGAATCAACAATAAGAAGTGCGGAATAAACAAAACGGTTCCAACAACCCATAATTTGTCCAATTTTTTCATTTTATGCAAGAGGAATAGTGAAAGGAGTAGTATTCCAGCAGTAACTAGATATATCCCAGGAGAAGTAGTCAAATACCCATAATCATAAATATGCGAATCAAGAATTGCCTTATGAATTGGGGTAATTGGTTTGAATACCCCAGTATAAATAGAATCTGTAACCACTCTAACAGTTGATCCAAGAAGTACAAATGGAATCACGTTCATTATGAATTTTTTATCAACCTTTATTCCGCTCCTCTTAAACCATCTGAATATGAAGTATACGCAAACAATCGCAATTAACGCATACGTGAGTGTATTCACTAAATTATACCCTTCATGGGTCTGGATTGGTTCTACGAAATATTTATATAAAAAGTCATTCATGTTTATGTATGCGTAAATTGAGAAAAGGGTTTATAAATTCTGCAGTGAGGTATTCAATCTCAAGATTACTGAGTGAAGCAAAGGAAAATTCCAAATCCCATCCAGATAGAATGCGCAGGTACCTCCAACTAGTGAGAAAGTTTCAGCAGAGATACAGGCACAGGCTTAAACGTCAGCAAGCTCTTCAATTTTGTAAAAAGTGTTTTACTTATTGGATTCCAGGAGAAACAGTTAAGGTTCGGGCGTATTCAGAGAAAAAACTTTTGGTTTATGAATGCTTGAATTGCGGTTTCAAGAAAAAAATAGGTTATTCAAAACCAACTGGAAAAAACTCAATAGGAAAAGTTAATAATTCTTTCAAGTAAGGGTTTTCTATGAAATTCTACGAGCTTGTTAAAAATGATGTAGAAGCAACAGAAAAACATATTGAACAAGTCCTAAAATCAGAGAGTAAAACCTCGTATATGTATAATCTGATTCTCGAATACATTATGCGTGGAGGGAAGCGCTTAAGACCTGCATTATTATTTTTATGCACTGGTGCACTTGGAGGAAAAAAAGAAGAGGCAATTAGAACTGCAGCAGTAATTGAAATGTTCCATTGTTTTAGTCTGATCCACGATGATATTGAGGATGATTCCTTACTTAGAAGGGGAAAACCAACAATGCATATCGATCAAGGGATTCCAATTGCAATAAACACTGGAGATGCATTATACACATTAGTTTGGCGAGAGATGCTCAAAGTTAGTAACTCTCAAGAAAAACAGATGAAGATTTCCTCTCTTCTTGTAAACTGCTTCAAAAAAGTAGTGGAGGGGCAATCAATTGAGCTCAAGTGGTATCGGGACAAAATTGCTGATATTAAAGAAAAGGAATACTTAGAGATGATCTCGCTTAAGACTGGGGCATTGATTAGTGTTTCATGCGAGGCAGCTGCATTAATTAATGGGAAAGAAAAGTCTGCTAAAAATTTACAAATTTTTGGTTATAAGATTGGAATGGCTTTTCAGATTCAGGATGATATTCTAAATATAATCGGTGAAGAAGAGAAATACAAAAAAGAAATTGGCGGGGACATCACAGAGGGAAAAAGAACACTTATGCTCACTTATGCGATTGAACATCTTAATCGAAAAGAGGCAAATGAACTAAAGAGTATAGTTCTAAGTCATACAAGAGAAAAAGAAAAGCTTTCCAGAGCTATTAGTTTGTTTAAGAATTCTGGAGCTGTTGACTATGCAACATCATTTGCATTAGAATTAATCAAAGAAGCAAAGCGAGAAATTGAGGTTATTCCAGCTTCTGAGTACAAAGAAGCACTGTTTGAAGTCGCAGATTATATGGTAAAAAGAGAAAAATGAGCCTTGCCAATACCTTTTAAATCTTTTTTGAGAATCTAGCCATATGAGAATTCAGTATTTAGTATTATTTTTACTTTTGGGATCGATAACTTTTGCATTTGATGTTTCTAAATATACTTACCCTGAGGAAAATTCAAGTGTAATTACGCAGACTAACTTTACGTTGGATGGAATCCCTTATTCAATTGTAAGCATTGGATCAACAAAAGTATTCATTTTAAAGAGTGGAGATATTTTAGAGAACCAAAGTGATATTGTCTCTACATTATATCACTATTATAAAGTGCAATATTATCCAAGTGACACCGAACTTCAAGAAGTTAAGGATCTTTTCTTGTCTTTTAATACTAGCAGAAATGATGAACCAGGATATGATTTTTTAGGATATAGAGAGGAACTATATTGCAGGGTTGGAATTATTATTTCTCAAGTGAATTATTCTTCGAATGAGCTGATTGATGCATATCCTTGTAGAAATGAAACCAGTTGTGACTATATAACCATGCTATTTGGGATGAAAATACTAAATTCAAAGGTTCCTTATGAAGAATTATACCCAGAATATGTTTCCTTTTCCTATGCGAGCAATGCACTTATTGAAATGGTTCCGGATTGTTATTCAAAACTTGAAGGCATAACCGAAGATAATATTTATACCTCGCTTTCCTATGTTAAGGAAAAAATACCAACATTGACAGAGTATGCGCAGGACATTGAGGCTTCGAGATTTAGGCTTGATTGGACATGTGGAACCTGTTGGGCAATTTGTCCACCAATGAATCTTTCTGAGGATACAGATCTTGTTCAATTAGACACTAAACTTAGCACATTAATGACCAAAGTCCAGCCTTTCTCTGAAAGAGAGGAAATCGCAAATGGGATTTATACCCAAACTACTGAAAGACTAACTTATGTTCAAAATAAGTTTTATAAATCAAAATATGATGTTGAATTCTTGCCTTTGAGCCAAGAAGCTTCAGAAATTCTAGAAGCAGGAAATGAACTCTTAGGAAAGTATGTTAATACTTCTTTCAAAACAACAATAGAGCAACTTCAAAATATGACCCTAAATTTGAATAATTCTCTAAACACGTTTAACTTTACAGATTTCGAATCCAATTTAGAAGAATATGAAAAACTCATAAACAAAGCAAAACTCCAATTAAATTCCTCTCAGAATTTTTGGGAGGATACTGTGCATAGTAAATATGAAGCTGAGGAGTATATATTCATCTTGCAATTAAAGAGCCTTGATTCTTCCAAGGAAGCAAAACTTTTGGAATTGAAAGCGCAAAAAGAAAACTTGGATAAAAACATTACTCTAAGCATTCCTTCTTCGAAAGAGCTTTCTAGTGTCAAATCTTCTTATGAAGCCATAGTTGTTTCTCTAAAAGAAATATTTAACAAACAGGACGAGAATTTTCTTTTCAAGAAAATGCGTGGTTTTGCAAGAAAGGTTAACTCAAATTTGAATGATATTCTTTCTTCCATACACCCTCTAGAATATAACGATAAGAAGAGTTTAGTTCCTTATTTACCATTAATTATTTCAATAGTTAATTTCGTAGCGATATCTTCTTTAGGGGTATTCCTCTTCTTAATTGCTTTAGGGCGTATGAAATTCCAGGTAAAAAGCAAGATCTTTGTATATATAGCTATTCTATTGGTTTACTCCTTAATTGTACTTGCAGGTTCAGTATTCTTCTATTTCTACTTAGATAAAACTACAAATTCTGCAGATCTAAACGAATTCCTTCTCTCGCTTTCAGAATCAAATCAAACATCCATACTCGTGGAAGTTTCCAATCTCTCGGCAAATAAATCTAGTACAATGCTGGCTTGTGCAGAATCTTTATCCGCAGTTTTAGAATCTCATAATAAAGAAGTAGATATCTACAAAATGAACGATGGTTGTTATAAAAATGGAAATAAATTATTGAATGTTACAGTAGAAGATTGCCTTTCAACGGTTGAAGGTCCGGTGTTTTTATTTAAGTATTCAGAAGAAGAAAAACTTCCAAAAGTTTCCTCTATTTTCTTAACGCAGTTAAGTTTATATGGGGATGTTGACTACTATACCGAGTGTCAGATAGCTTCAATATTCGAGGTAGTTTCATATGGATAAAAATTTAATCGTGGTTTTTTTAGTGGCAGTTGCATTACTTGCAGTGGGACTCTATCTTTGGCAACCACTAGAAGTGGATAATGGAGACACGTCTGGAACAGATGACGGCCCTACTACCTTAAATCTAACTACAAAAGAGGCATTTGAGGAGTATCTTGCCTCTTCAGATGCGATGTTTATAGTTATGGATTTGAGAGGCACAGATAATTCAACTATTAGAAATAATATTATGCAATGTGGAGTGGATGTAGCAGGAAGTGTTGCGCTTGGAGGAATAAATAAAACAATAATGGCTATAGAAGAGGATTCTTGTTTTGTGTACAATGGCACAAAAACTGTTGAATATTGTCTTTCCTTAATAACTGATACACCGACCTTCTATATTGCTACAAATAGCGAGACACAATATTCTGAGAAGATGGTTATTGTGAACATTGGGGCAACTTATAATTTATACGACTGTCACATTTCAGGAACAATTGAGAACTAGTTTTTTATTTTTTCTATTTTATCAGTTTTATTTATATTTCAAAAACGCGCCCATCCCACCGAATCCTTGAAGAAACTGTATTCCTTCAGCAGTATCTGTAGAGAGGACCATGATCTTAATTCCTTTTTCTTGTGCTGATTCAATTAGATGGTCTATAAGGGATTCTTCCTCTTTTTTATTCATTTTTATTTTGCAATTTTCACATTCCGGAGCTGTTGTTTCTACATTTTCCTCATCAATAACCTCTTTTTCAATATTACATTGAGAACATTTGTACAAATCTCTCTTCAAGGTTAATCCTTCTGAAACTAGTAATTCAGAAATCTTATTTGCTCTTAATGCAATAAGGACCTCATTTAATCCATAAGTTGCAAGCCCACCCTTTACTACTTCTTTTATGAATCGGTCTACAATTATCTTCTCCTTAACTGCTTCTTGTTCAGCTAAAATCTCTCCGCTCTTTGCAAGAACCTCCCTAACTCCGTATTCCTCAGTATAACCAGTATCAACTACGCCTAAAATCTTTGTCTGATAATTAAAGGGTTTTGCTTTTATGAAGAATTCCTTGGTTGGTCCTGGGCCTCCAACAACTACTCCTTTAAGGCCTTTCCCAACAAAAAGCATATCCATTGATTCTCCAATTCTTATATAATATTTATCTATACTTTCTTCTCTAAGACGTTCGAACCTCCTTGAAGAATTATGCACTACAAATCCATTAGCAATGAAATTAGAATGTACTGGAATAGTTATATCATAGAACTTTTCTCTATTTTGAACGTGAATTTTTTCTTTTATTGTTGCAGTAGTTATATTTGAGGAGTATACTCTCTGAAGGTATTCATATATTCGCATTCCCCTTTCACTATTTCTGTGTTTCTCAAATACAGAAAGTATATTCTTGGAAAATGCTTTTCTTCCAAGCGGTTTTTTATTTCTGAAAAAGCAGCTAGAAGCATGGAAATCGCTTGTTTTTAATCCAAGTTCCTTTGCCAGTTTATATACTTCCCTTCCGTCTATTGGAATCTGATCAGTGTATTGCTGTCCTCCTTTGCGTTCGCATGCCCTTCTCAGTTTTTCTCTTTTGTCATTTCTGGTGAAATTAATCTGTTCTCTGAATCTGTTAAGAGAATCTTGGTCTGAAATCGAAACGCACCACTGTTTATTTCCTTTAACAGTTTTTTCAGAAAAGGAAGAAAGAATTCCTAATCTTAGTAATAAAAGCTGGACTTTCTGAAGTAGTTTCCTGCTAGTCATAGCGATATCTGCGCGGTTTTTATTGATGTATCCCTCTGCATCGTATAAACCAGAAAGGAATGCAGCGATCACTTTGTTTTTGCATTTTGTTATCTCTCTTGGAATATCCCTTTCCCTTGAAATTATTTCTTTAGCAATGTTCTTGATTACATTTACAAATTCCAAAGAATATATTCTTATTTCATAATATGGTTTTTTTGCAAAACTTCCCTTTTGTTTGGTTTTATCAACAATGCGAACAACAGGTTTAACTCCAATTGTTTTTTCAATTAATGCACAATAGTTGTCAACAATTTCTTTTTTACCTTCATAAATGATTATTCTGTTTCCATCCTCGCTTCCATCCCCACAAATGATTCCACATAATCTCGCAAGGGGCTCATTCCAATACTCCGGAATCTTCAAGCACTCTTTACTCAATTGTTGATCAAGTTTTAGGCCATATAATTTGTATATATTCTGTAAATTTTCATCTGTTGGTGTTTGTTTTCCTCGTTCTAAATAGCTGATTATCATCTGACTAAATCCAACTGCATTTGCAGTTTTCTTCTGCGAAAGACCAAGCATTATTCTTGCTTCTTTTAGCCGCATTCGTTCTTTTTCGTTTAGGATTATTCTAGTTTTTGGCCGATAATTAATTTCTACTTCACTCTCATTGCAATTTATTTTTTTTGCTATAATTAACCTATCATTTTCATCCAAATCCTTTGCAAATTTTTCTTTTATTCCATGCTCACTCAAGACAAAGAATCTATGGTATGGTGTTGCTCTTATTTCGCAAAGAGGCCATTTGGTCTTTATTATAACTGAATTGTTTGCAGAGGTTATGAAAAAATCAGAAATATTGGCTGGTTTTGTTCTTACCTCTTGGAAATCCAATCCTACAACCTTTGTTTCTTTTTCAAAATCTTTTATTTCTTTTAATTCTCCGTCTTCCAAAAAGATCAAAGTGTCTCCGGATAAGCATTGCCCTCCTTTCCTAATTTTTGCATGTGCCATTGAATTTAATTTTTTCAAAATAGTTACTTCAGTTCCTTTAACCATTGCAATCGTAGCTTCTCGTCCATCCATGACTACAATCCCATAACTATCACGTGTATCCATTATTTTCTCTAATGGTTCAAGGAAGAATCTGCTATCGCATCTGTAAATATTTATTCTTAATGGAAACGGAGGTTCAAAATAAAACAATTCAATATCTGTTTTTGCTGGATTATCAGAAACATTCCCAGCAAACAGGCATATCCCATTCTTTGGGGGTTTGTTATATAATTTAAGATGATTAATTATCTTTTCAAGTGCATCACTTACGTTATTTTTGGTACTTTTTGACTTAATGTTGCTTGCTTGGCCAAGTTCTGTGCGTAGTCTTGTTGTCGTTTCATGTATTGGATAATCTACTGGTATATAAACGGAAATAAGCTCAGTACCACTGCCGCTATATTTCTTAAGCTTCTTGAGCTCTTTTCTGAATCTATACACACTTTCCTCTTCCATTACAATTCACTTTTATATAAACTATTTTTTACTCACTTCTCTAACCTCTCCTGTTTCTAGAGAATATTTCATTCCAACAATTTTTAATTTACCCTCTTTTACAAGAGTCTTTACAGTTTTGCTTTTTCTTTTGATTTCTTTCATCACACATCGAATATTTTCCTCAATTGATCCCTCTACATCTTCTTCCTTAACTGCTGGCTTGATTTTTTTCATTATATAATCAATACAATTACCTTCCTGGTGATTACTGCAAGCTGCAGTTACTGCTCCGCATTTTGAGTGTCCGAGAATTACTAACAACTGAGTGTGAAGATGCCCAACTCCGTATTCTACACTTCCAATAATTGCTTTATCTAGAATATTTCCTGCTGCCCTTACAATAAAGAGTTCACCTATTCCTGCATCAAATATATACTCCGGAACAACACGTGAGTCACTGCATGTAACTATAGTTACAAATGGTTTCTGCCCATTAACTACGCCATCTCTCATACCTTTAATGTCCTTCTGAGATAAATTCCCCTCAATATATTTTTTGTTCCCTTCAATCAATTTTTCCAATTCGCCCATATTAATCCCTTTTCATTATATCTATATTTAACTCGTTATTATATCTTATTTATGTGTTTATATTTTAAATATTAATTACTCCAGAATCTCCACACTATCTATAATTCCATCCCCATCCTCATCAAATCCTTCAACTACTTTTGCCAGCACATTCGTATCATACGTATTTCCTTGCTCAAGCTGACGTGTTTTTTTAAGTATGCTAAGTACTGCTGCTCGCGTTCCATGATAATTTAATCCTCCAATTAGCAATATTCTGCTCTTTTTATTGAATGGATTCTCAACAAGTTCTACAATTCCAACATTTTCTCCGTACTTCTTCTTAGATAATGTACTATAAATATCAAAACTATTCTCTTCAAAACGAATAGGCAGCTTTTCATTCACCTCCCCAACTAGTGTATTTACTTTTGGACCTCCAGCAAGTATCAGATTCTGTTTTTTATCTCCTTCTCTTAGTTCCGTATCCAATAAATATCCTGGAAATGCAAAGTTGCAGTATCTTCCAATAAGCATTCCTAATTCAACCATACAAAACTCACTTCCCCTCGCCCTATATTTCCCGTGAGGATCTGGAGAACCTAGAATTATTTTTCCATTAAACATTCCCTGATCAATAAATGGCTTGAATAACATTGGCATTTCTTTCTTTGAAGTTGTTCCTCCACCTTCTTTCCAGCCTTTTTTATTCAGTACCACTGCAACACTATCTGCTTTAGCCACATACTTTTTAGCTATTCCCCCTTGTTTCTCTTCATATTCGCTAAATTCAACAAGTCCTGCCTTCTCCAAGAGTTTGATATGATAATAAATTGTCTGAACCTGCATATCCATTATTTTTGCAATCTGTACAGGGTACATTGGCTCATTATTCAATAATTCCAATATCTTCAATCTGTCTTTTGAAAGAATTTCCAATGCATTAGGCCCAATCTCCCTACATCCCAGATATTTATTCTCCTCAGAAACAACCTTAACAATTCCCATACAAACCACTTCAAATATTTTTTTAGTATTATCAACATTTTTTTAATAATATATTAAAAAACAGTATCTTTTTAATGCTTACACTTTATAGTATTCAATCCAAGCGTGCTGTAAATTAACTCAGATCGCTTAAGGCCGCAACGGACTAAGGAATAATTTAGGCTCGTTGCTTTGGTCTTGGTCTTACGACCAAGACGGCAGAATACCTGAAAGTACCCTGGTGAAAAAAGATGTGCGGAATAATCGGAATACTAAAAACACAAGAATCAGAAAACATGACCAATGAATTAGTTTCTTCATTAAAGAAAATGGATTATAGGGGATATGATAGTTGGGGATATGCAATAGTTGATAATGGAGAACTAAAGATTGAAAAAAAAATAGGCAGGATTGGAGAACCACAATTACACGAAAAAACATTTATTGCCATAGGTCATTCGAGATGGGCAACCCACGGAGGGGTAACTGATGATAATGCGCATCCGCACTGTGATTGTACTAATTGCATTTCAGTTGTCCACAATGGAATAATTGAAAATTATTTGGAGTTGAAAGAAGAATTAAATAGCAGAGGACACACATTCAAATCTGAAACAGATACTGAAGTAATAGCTCACTTATTCGAAGAAGCAGAAGGAGCCAATTTATTTGAAAAAAGCAAGTTTGTTGCAAAAAAACTAAAAGGTGCATTTGCAGTTGTTGCAATTGATAAAAATCATCCTAATGAAATGGTTGCGATCAAGCATGAGAGTCCGCTCATAATTGGAAAAGGTGATGATCGAATAATTATTGCAAGCGATCCCCTTGCTTTTATAGAACATACCCAAGATGCGTATTTTGTAGAAGAAGGAGATATTATCTCTTTGAAGAGGAACAACTCTATAGATATTGAATTTTACAATTACCTTACTGATTCTACAGTTACTAGAGAACTTAAGAAACTTGAATGGAAACCTGAATCTGCAGACCTAAAAGGCCACCCTCATTATATGCTAAAAGAAATAATGGAACAGCCATTTGCACTTAGAAATGGAATGAACCGAGAAGCAGCACAATCACTTGCAGATTTTATGAAAGGAAAAAGAGTAGTTGCAATTGCCTGCGGAACTGCCAGACATGCAGCAGTAATTGGCAAGCACATTCTCCACAAGGTCGCAAAATATTCAATGGAAGTAATGATGGCTCATGAATTCTCCTATTTTGTAGCAGATGCTCCAGAGGATACAGTTATTCTTGCAGTTTCCCAGAGCGGAGAAACTGCAGATGTTCTAGATGTAGTGCGAAAGGCAAAAGCTAGGGGATTCCCAATAATTAGTATCGTTAATGTGACTTCTAGTACCCTTGTAAGAGAAAGTAAGCTTATATATCCACTTAATTGCGGTCCAGAAATTGCAGTTGCTTCCACAAAGGCATTTTCCAACCAGGTTATGGCATTTTACCTAATTGCGTATGCGATGAATAACCAAATTGAAATTGCATGGACAGAACTAAGTAAGATTTCCCATCTTTTAGAAAAGCAACTTCCTTACTTTGATTATAAAGCTAAAGATATTGCACAAAAAATCCATTCTAAACAGCATGCTTATGTTCTTGGAAAAGGAGTTAATTTTGCAATTGCATTAGAAGGTTCTTTAAAAATTAAAGAAATAAGTTATATTCATGCAGAAGGAATGCCTTCTGGAGAACTTAAGCACGGAACCCTTGCTTTAATTGAAAAAGACACTCCTGTAATTCTAATTGCACCTACAGATTACACACGTTCTGACTGCCTTTCAAATGGAATGGAAACAAAAGCCAGAGGTGCATTTTTAATTGGAATTTCCAATGAGAACCACCCTTCTTTTGATGAATGGATAAGAATAGATGGCCTTGAAGATCCAATCTTCTATCCTCTTTTAGAAATTGCCCCTTTGCAGTTAATCGCATACCATGCTGCAGTAGTGCTCGGACGAGATGTAGACAAACCAAGAAATCTTGCAAAGAGCGTAACGTGCAAATAAGCTAAGTACTTAGTAAAACCAAATGTCAGACTGAGCGATGCTGTAGTTTATACTAAGAGAGCTCCGATTGAAACCAACAGGTTTCAATGGACCCGTGAACGAAGCGTCGTTCACTTGGTCTCCTTTGAGACGCAGGAGTATAAGATACTAAATGCAGAAGGAAGCTCTGTTTATACTAAGTAAAATCTAGTCTCGTTTTTTTATTTTTGCAAAATACACATACGCCAATGCTAGTAGTCCAATTACCCCAACAATTGCGTAAATGACCAAATTCATAAAATTTCCTTCAACTTTAATCTCAATGTTTTTATCCGTATACCCTTGCTTGCTAATTTTTATTTTGACTGTTCCCTCATTTGCATTCGTAATCTCTATTGTTTCACTTCCACTTTTGCTCTTTCCATCCATTACCCATACAAAATTTTGAACTACCTCTCCATTCTCTGCATCATTCACATAAATAATAATTTCTTCCCCAGTTTTTACAGTTGGTTTATAATTTAAAGTAAATTCAGATTTCGGAAGATCAGTAACACGAACAAGAATTAATTGTACTCCTTCAGATTCTACCCCAGAAGAATCCACAACTTTGCATCCCATATATATGATTCCAAATGCATAATCATTAGGATTCAATAAATATTCAAAGTTTCCTTCTCCATCAACTTGAATTGTCTCCTCTACTCCACTATTTACGTTTATGCTTGCCTGCGCTTCCCCATACGATGAAAATATTTTACCTTTTACTGTAATCTCTTTATACCCTACTTTTGTTTGCTCCTCAGGTTCGAGCAACACGCAACCCCTAAGCATAGAAAGTGCATATAAAGTATCTCCTGAACTTACAATGATATTATTCCCAGATCCAACTATTTTCTTAATTGAACCTGTAGTTGTATAACCCCACACAAGTTCCCCTGTTCCTCTATCAAAGGCATTTACTTTTCCATCATTGCTTCCTACAATAATCACATCAACTATTCCTATTTTTGATGCAATGGGCTTTGAAAATATTCCTGCAGAGGTTTTTCCCTTCCAATTAATTTCTCCATCTGTTGCCTTTACAGAATAAAGATAACCATCATTGCTTCCAGTGTATATAATTCCCCCATCAATGATTACTTCTGAGGTTATTGCTCCTCCGGTTTTTGCCCACCATATTTTTTCTCCAGTATTAAAGTCTATTGCATATAAGTAGTGATCCATTGAACCAATATAAACCATATTCGCATAAACTACTGGTTTTGTATTCCAGAATGGTGCAAGTTTTGTTTCCCATAAAATTTCTCCAGTAGAACTAAAGGCCACAAGTGTTTCATTCACACCTACAATTATCTTTCCTGAATAAACTGTTGGTGCAGTGTAACTTCCCTCTCCTGAACTAATTTGTTTGATTGTAGTTCCATCAAATGTAAAAATTCCATTTGTTGTTGAGAGATATATTTTTCCTTCTGTTTTTTCTATTCCAAATACATTCACTCCAATGCTATTGCTCTTTTCTATAATTCCAGTATCTCCGCTAATCGTAATTGTATGTATAGTTCCATTTCTCATGATCGCAAGTATTTTTCCATTGAACTCAACTAGTGAGAGAATCTCCTCTCCAAGATTTGTTTTTAGGAGTTTTTTTGATCCGCTATTTGCATCTATAGAATATAAATTTCCACTCTCTGTTCCTACAAGTATTTTACTTTTGTAAACTAGTGCCGTAGTCCCAGTATCTGAATCAAGTGTTGCATCCCACAAATATGAACAAAAAGAAAATGATATTAAAAAAAATAGAAAAAGAATACTCTTTTTCATTTTATCCCAGTAAAGAATCGTGCTCTCCTTTATTTACTTCCTTAAGTACTTCCTTAGCTGGCTTTCCATTAATTGTTATTCCAATACTTACGCAGCTTCCAAGGACTTCTTTTGCAACGTTCTTTACATTTTTTCCTAATGAGCTTCCTTTTCTCTTTTTAGCAATCTCAACTATTTTCTCCATTGAAATATCTCCTGCAGTTTCCTCTTTTGATTTTCTTCCCTTTTCTATCTTAAGTTCCTTTTTTAGGAGTTCTGCAGTTGCTGGAGCTCCAACCTCAACTTCAAAGGTTTTACTATCAGTTTGTATAACAACAATTACTGGAATTTTCATTCCAGAGAAATCCTTTGTTTTCTCATTTATTTTGGCAATCACTTGCCCAATATTTACTCCTAATGGGCCTAATGCAGGACCTAATGGTGGGCCAGCAGTTGCCTTTCCTCCATCAACAATTGCGTTTATTCTTTTTTCCATATCTATAACCCTTGGATTTTTCGACTCTTTCCCTTTTCCTATCCATTTGGTTATGGATAGACTGAGCTGATTTTTTAGCTCAGGATGATCTTCACCTGATTTTTTTACTTTTAAAGTGCCCTATCAACACTCTCGATTTCTACTTGGCTAACTCCTGAAATGCTTGAAAGTTTTCCCTCAACCTCTTCAGTTCCTTTGCTTTCATCTTCTACAAACACTATCTTAAGAATCTTTATTCCAAATCCCAATTCTTCAACATTTGATCCTTGAAGTTTTACAATTTTTCCAATTTCTTCTTTTACTGCTTCCATTCCGCTCGGATCATCTAAGAATATTTTAGCTCTAATTATTGCGTCGCCCATTCATCCACCTATGGTCCTTCAAATCCGCATTCACATTTATATACATTCTTATTGAGTCTGCAGTAATTGCACCTCACGATTTTTTTATCGCATGAAGGGCAGGGAAATTCTGCAAATTCAATTGTGCTCCGTCCACAAGTATTACATCTTTTCATACATACACCTATTAATTAAATTAATTTGAATATTCATTCCCCCCAAATAGTTTAAATAATTATACCTTCTACTTATTTCTTTACATTTTAGATTCAATCTTAGGTATCTAAATTCACATTACGGGCTCGTAGCTCAGTATGCCCTAGTTTTTCTAGGTCATGAGCAACTTGGCTAGAGCGGCAGACTTTTATAAGTATTCAGGTCTTTAAGGTCCTGAGGTCTTGTTGTAATCTGTAGGTCGCGAGTTCAAATCGCCCAAACCCCCCGAACGATTGTTTGGGAACTAAGGGTGTTGAAAATCTCGCCGAGCCCGTTTTTTTCTACGTCTAAATTGCATTTTCCTGAAAATTATCTCGTAAAAAAACGGGCGATAGGAAATCCGTAATTTCCTCTGGAGCCCGTTTGTTTTTATAATCTTAGTAGACTCTTACTCTCGCTTTCTTTAACTCCTCAATATTTTTAGAACCAGTAAGAAACATACACATTTTTAATTGAAGAATCCATTCCTCAATTGTTTGCTCAAGTTTCTTAGAATTAAGTGCTTTTAAAAATGGATAAGCTGCTCCAGCTATTTCTGCACCAAGCGCAATGCTTTTTGCACAATCTATTCCACTCCTTAATCCTCCACTTGCAATTATAGGCACTACGCCTTTGCACTCTAGAATACTCTCCGTAGTCGTAATCCCCCATTCTTCAAATCCACATACGCCTTTTCCGCGCAAATATTCTACTTTACTCCAGGAGCTTCCTCCTGCTCCTGCAACATCAATCCATTTTACTCCTGCTTCTTTAAGTTTAATTGCAACAGTTCTATCTATTCCTGCTCCAGTTTCTTTTACAATTACAGGAACACTAAGTTCTTTACAAACCAATCCAATTCTATTTAAAATTCCAGAAAAATCCCGATCCCCATTTGGTTGGAGAATTTCCTGCAATGGATTAAGGTGAATTGCAAGTGCATCTAATTCACATTCAGAAACTAGCCATTCCAAATCCTTTACTCCATATTTTCTCAACTGAACCGCACCTATATTTCCTATGATTGGAATCGTTGGAGCAACCTCTCTTACAAAATAACTTCTATCTTTTTTATTCTCCAGCATTGCTCTCTGTGAACCAAGCCCAAAAGCAATCCCAAATTTCTCAGCAGCTTTTGCAAGTGCTTTATTTATTTTTTCTCCACCCTCAAATCCTCCAGTCATTGCTTCGATAATTAGTGGTGCTTTTAATTTTTTCCCAAGAAAACTAGTTGAGCAATCCACCTCTTCAAAATCCATCTCTGGAAGCGCATTATGTATAAATTCTATTTTCTCAAACCCAGCAGATTTTTCATACTGGATATCTTTTTTCAAAACTACTTCAATGTGCTCCTTTTTTCTTTTCTGTATCTCACTAGCCAAAAAAATTCACCTTATTTTGAAAGCGGATATTTCTCCATGTACATATGACTCTGGAGAATAATCAGGAAAGGAATTATGAATATCGAATTAAGCAAGAGCATCACATAGCTTCCAGTTGTTGTTCCCAGCAATGCAAAAAATATTGCTTCAAGTACACTCAATGAAATAAGCCCAAGTAAGATCCACATTGCAATCATTTTTGGTCTTTCCATCACATGCTTGATTGATGATCCAATTGCATGAAGCGTATCTCGCTCATCAATTACAATTGCTGCAGGCACGTAAAAGGTTGCTAAACTAATTACTAAAATTGCTATTGGATAAATTATTTCTTGTAATGAGCTTCCGTAAGTAAGAATCTGAAATGCAGCCATTATTAATAATAGAATAATATATACTGCAAATATCCTGCTCGTATACCTTCCCATTGCAGAAAGAATCTCCTTCCTAGTTTGTGTTCTTGTTCTTTTTTCCTTAATTACCAGATTCAAAGTAGTAATTGCTTCTGAGATTAAAAACACTGAAACCAAATACGCCAATGCAGTAATCACAATGTCCATAACATCCATATCTGGTATACTTCCTGTTCTGATATATACGCTTCCAATTGCGAGATAAGACGGCGTAGCTACGAATATCGGAATCAAAAATGCAGCAATAAACGGAATGCTAAAAAGTGAGATTAACTCCTTTCTCTTATTATAAAATTCCCAAGCATGCGAGAATACCCTTTTGAAATCTGAGATCATAATATCATCTGTTCTAATATCCTGAGACAAGAACATTGTCTCAATCTATACTGAACCAAACATGGTAAGTTTCGGTATGTTAATCGACATTACTTAGTTAGTTCAGTATATAATTATAAAGAAACGTTTTAAATTAGTTGCATATCTGTTTTTCCCAATGGAGCGCAAGGTTTTTCTAATCAAAGAAAGGAAGGTTGAAGATGAAGTTCTATACCTTAAGCTCTTTCCAAAGGATGGAAAAAATCTCCTCTTTAATTCTGGACAATTTGTTAAGTTTTATTCCTTAAACCTGAAACAAACTCCTTCCTTTAGATTTTATTCAATTAATTCCACTCCTTTCTCTCAAACCCTTGATTTTAGTATAAAAGTAGTTGGAAGATTTAGTAACTACATTGCATCTCTAGAGATTGGAGAAGAAATCGGAATCGAAGGTCCATATGGAGCATTTTCCTTTACAGACCAAAAGAAAATGATATTTATTGCAGGGGGAGTAGGCATTGCACCTATAATATCTGCACTAAGAAATATTCACGAGAATAAAATAAAAGGAACTTTTATTTTAGTCTTCTCTAATAAGAATGATAAGTTCCCATTCTATTCTGAGCTTCTCAAGCTCTCAGAAAATTCTTCCATAAAAATAATATTTACAATTACCAGAGATCCTCCGCCTAATTGGAAAGGAGAGGTAGGCCGTTTCTCAGAAGAAATGATCCACAAATGTTGTCCGCCTTTAAATGGATTCAGTGCATTTGTATGTGGTCCTCCTCAAATGGCACTTGCTGCAAAGGAATGCTTAATTAATCTGGGAGTGAAAAAAGAGGAAATAGAAATCGAGGCATGGGGCTAAACAGTATATTTTTAAGCAATTATGAATTAATAGAATATTCACTATGGACATTACAGCAATTATTCTTACAATTCTTGGTCTTGCGCTTTTTGAAACAATCATCAGCATAGATAATGCAATCATAAACGCAGACGTACTTTCAAAAATGTCCCAGAGGGCAAGGAAATGGTTCCTTCTCTGGGGATTATTGATTGCTGTATTTCTTGTACGTGGAATATTACCTGCGCTTATTTTATATATCGCTAATCCGGGAATCGGACTGGATGGGGTTATTAGCGCAACATTCAATAGCGATCCTTCTGTAATGGAAGCAATAGAAAAAACAGGTCCAGTACTTCTAATAGCAGGAGGAATGTTCATGCTTTTCCTGTTCTTCCACTGGCTTTTCTTAGAACCTAAAAATTATGGAATTAAGGGAGAAAAATTTTTCCATGCTCAGGGAGTATGGTTCTTTGCAGTGGTTTCAATTCTTTTGGCAGTAATTACCTGGTATGCAATTCAGAAGGATCCGTTAATGGCTTTTGGAGCAGTTATTGGTTCAACTGCATTCTTCATTGTTCATGGGTTTAAGCAAAATGCGGAATTGCAAGAAAAGGAACTTCTTGAGAAAAAGAATAATGGTATGGGCGATCTTAGTAAGTTGCTCTACTTGGAGATCATTGATATGACGTTTTCAATAGACGGAGTGATTGGAGCATTTGCATTTACCTTTTCAGTTCCGCTTATTCTGATTGGAAATGGTATTGGAGCATTCGTAGTCAGAGAACTTACAATAAGAAACATTGAAAATGTAAAGAAATATATTTACATAAAGAACGGGGCAATGTACTCCATACTATTCTTGGGAATGTTTATGGTCCTTGATAGTTTTGGTTATAATATTCCTCAATGGGTTTCTCCTATAATTACTTTTGGGGTTGTTGGGTTCTTCTTCTTTAAGTCGCATGTCCATTTGAAAAACAGTAAGGAAAAACAGTCAAACTGAATTCGAAAGCTTTAAAATTCCTTTTCCCACTAATCTCTTTACAATTATCTAAATTAATTGTATTATTATATGTTAATATAATTCAGAACAGGTGTTTTAAAAATGGCCAGACCCGGAAAAGCAACAAAAAGAGAACAGGAAAAGATTGATGGAAACGAGGAGAAGAAGGAAGAGAAAAAGGCACCACCAAAGAAATTAAAGGGTGTAAAAGGTATTATCCGAATCGCAGGTAAAGATGTTTACGGAGAAGTTCCACTAGGTCAGGCAATAATGAGAGTACGCGGTATAGGTCACTGTGCTGGAAATGCAATGTCCGGAATAATTGCTGAAAAACTTTCAGTGCCTGCAAACGTTGAAATTGGTGATCTTTCTCATGAGCAACTAGAACAGATCGATAAATTACTACTTAATATTCAAGATTATTTACCAACATTTCTTTTGAACAGGAGAAAAGATCCTTTTGATGGAAAAGATAAGCACGTGATTACTAATGATCTTATTTTCTCAGTTAGACAAGATATAGAGAAAGAGAAAAAAATGTACTCTTGGAAAGGATACAGGCATGCATATGGACAAAAAGTGCGTGGTCAGAGAACTAGAAACACTGGAAGACAAGGAATGGCAGTTGGTGTACTTAGAAAGACCATTCTTGACGCAGCTAAGCAACAGAAAGCAGCAGAGAAAGGAGGAGCTCCAGGAGCACCAGCATCTGCAGCAGCACCTGCAGCACCTGCAAAATCAGCAGCTCAGTCATCAAAGGAAAAGAAAGTATGAGGTAGTCACATGGGAGATCCGATTGAACTAAAAAGTTCAAAGTCTCTCCCATTAATGCATTTATGAGGTAATCACATGGGAGATCACTATGAACTTCCAGAGAACTTTCGTTCTCTGACCCTCCAAGAGCAAGCTCTTGAAGGTCGCATAAAGCTCGTTCATATCTCTCCCATTACTAAAGTTATACGGTGAAGACATGGGAGATCCACGACATTTTAAAAATAAATTTGAAGCACCCAAGAAATTATGGGATATGGATAGGATAAAACGAGATACTCTATTGAAGAAGGAGTATGGTTTGAGAAACAGTAAAGAAGCTTGGCTCGGAGCAGCAGAACTTAAAAAATATAGGAGAGAAGCCAGAAGACTTCTTTCTCTTACAGAAGAGGAACGAAAAGCAGATGTAGAAAAGATTATGGCCAAGTTGAACAAGTTCGGAATTCTTCCAAAGCAATCTGGAATTGATGATGTTTTATCTCTCGAGACAAAGGATGTTCTCGAAAGAAGATTGCAAACACGCGTATTTAGGAAAGGACTTGCACGGACATTAATTCAAGCAAGACAACTAATTACACATGGTTTTATCTCAATAAATGGAAGAAAAGTGAATGTTCCAAGTTATATGGTTACACAGGAAGAGGAAGCAACACTTGCTTATGCAAGACCAATTAGCATTGAAGTAAAAAAACCAGTAACTACCGAGAAAACGGTAGAAGGCGCACAAAAGCCAGAACCAGATGTGGCCACACAAGAAGAGGACGCAAAGTCATAATGGTGATGCTTATGAGTGAAAAACCAACTGAAAAAACTGAAGAAATTGCAAAGCCACAAGCTGCACCAATTAAAGATGCACAACCAGTTCCAGTACTTAAGGAGGTAAAAACCGAGGAGAGGGCAAAACCAATGAAGATTGCTGTTTTGAATGTCTATTCCTCAAAGAATGATACGATCATAACTGCAACAGATGTAACTGGATCAGAAACCCTTGCTTGGGCAAGTGGTGGAATGATGGTTAAATCAGACAGAGAAGAAGGTCGACCATACGCAGCAGCACAAGCAACCCTTAAAGTCGGAAACCAGCTTAAGGAAAAAGGTTTTGGAAGGGTTCATATAAAAATTCGAGGACCAGGGGGAAATCGCTCAAAAACACCAGCATCTGGTGCCCAGGCAGTTGTAAGAACTGTCGCAAGAATGGGGATTAAGATAATAAAGATTGAGGATGTTACTCCATTACCTACAGATTCCATGAAAGGAAAAGGAGGAAGACGAGGAAGGAGAGTATGAAGATATCTAATGTTAAGGAAAAAGGAAATGTTCTTACATTTTCGATTAATGATTCAGATGTGAAGTTTGCGAATCTTTTGCGAAGGTACATAATTTCAAATGTGCCTGTGCTCGCAATTGATTCAGTAGTGATATACGAGAATGGAAGTTCATTTATTGATGAATACCTATCACATCGTTTGGGAGGGGTTCCAATATCCACTCCAAATACGGTTCCAAAGGAATTTGAGTACGTTCTTCTTCTTGAGGAAGTTGGCCCTAAGAAGGTTTACTCCTCTTCTCTCAAAGGAAAGGATGAAGACATTAAACCTGCAATCGAGGATATCCCAATTATTACTCTCTTAGAAGGACAGAGAATTAGATTAGAAGCAAAAGTCAAAGAAGGTTATGGATACAAACACGCAAAATTCCAATCTGGAGGATCATCTTATTCAATCGACGATAAAAGTGGGGAAATTTCCTTTAAATTAGAATCATTCTATCAATTCGCTCCAAAAGCTCTTCTCATAAAAGCGCTCAAACATATTGAGAAGGATGTTTCTTTTGTTGAAAAAGAGATTTCAAAACTATAATACATCTTTTTATTTTTTATGTTCTAATGTATACTCATGCGTGGTGTACAACTTGCTCATTCTTCAGTTGGATTAAGAACTAGAATAGATTCGGATAGAACTAAAAAACAACTACGAGTTTTCTCTGGACTTAGGAATAGTTTAAGGTCTTCAAGATTACCATATCCAGTACTTTTAAGTTTTATGGCTCTTCCTCTCTCTTCTTGCAGTGGCACAGATGGAGCATCTGATTCCAGTTCTTATAATCCTCCCTCAGATAATTCTGAAAGTTCTATTCCTTGCGATAAATATTCTACTATTGATAAAAATTCTACTAGTCAAGAGAAATATTTTTATGAAATGTGCAGCGAATACCCATCTATAAATCCCGTTCCTTGCGATAAAAATTCTACCTGGTGCGGAAATGATTGGAATCCGCCTAATAATCGAGATCCATTTAAGATTGTTTTCAATGAACGCAAATACGAATGCTTGCATGATGGGGATATAATCGAACTTCCAGATTGCACTAGAGTGAGACTGAAATCCGAGATATTGGAAAAATCCAATCCAGAAGTCTATCCAGTAAACATTAAAGCTCATGTAGTAGTTGAACTCTTAGATGATTCTGGTAACGTCCTTGCATCAAAATCCGGCGATGTAGAGTCAACATTCGAATCAAATACTGATTATACAACTGGTCATAAAGGGGGATGTGAGGGATGTGATCTCGGCAAAATTTTAAAAACCCCCGATGGAAGAAGTTATTTTATTAGTGTGGGGTCTTCTTATTGGAAAGTATTCCCACATGATGAATATTGTTTGCCTCTTATGGAGACACTCAAGATTACTGTGACAAAAGAGTGTGAAGAAACCCCTAGTGGACTAGATTCATCTGGTGCTGGTGATTAGAACTGATTTTTTAAACCTGATTGAAAATTTTTTTGAATAGCTACTAGTTTTATATCTTTTCTATAATCATTTTAATGCATATAATATTGCCAAGGTGGCGGAACCCGGTAACGCGCTAGACTTGAGTTTTAAGTTTCGTGTTCAAGACGCGAGACTCAAGACCAGTTATCTAGTCCCTCACGGGATCGCAGGTTCAAATCCTGTCCTTGGCGTTTTTTCCTTATAAACATATAAGATATCAAAGCTATGCCGTATGAAAAAACGCTAGATATGAATCGCGATTCATACTGATGGCGTTTTTCTCTTTCAGAAAAACGACAGATAGGAACGAGTAAAACTTTCAGTACATTAATGTACTAAAAGTACACTTTTTATTGACTTCTGATGGATAATAGTACTATTTATAAACTGTATTATTCCCATAAACGTATATGAAAACCAAATGGGATGTTTTATTCAAGCTGTTCGAAATAAAGGAAGGAACACTTAGCCAAATTTCTGAAAAAGTTGGTTCTTCTCCCTCTTCTATAGGAAGAAGATTAAAAGAGCTGGTGGAATTAGAACTCGTTTTCCACGAGGGAAAACTCTACAAGCCAAATAAGGAGAGCAAAAAGATCTTCAACATTTTCAATATAATGAAATTTTGCAGGAATAAAGGGGTAAACTACAATCTTTTCCTTTCTAAAGAATTTGCGTATATAGCTAAAGAAGGGCTTTCTAAGGAGGAAGCATTCCTTTCAAATTTTAAGAAGTTGAATTATAAAACAGTTAGGAAATATTTAACCTATCTGAATAGAATAAATCTAGTGTTTGTTATCTCGAAGAAGCCCCTTACCGTAAAATTCATCCATGATCCTGTTTTTGAAGATGTTCTTTCTTTTTTCGATTTAGAAATGCCAGAAAAAATAAAAATAGAAACCCAGGGCAAGATCCAAAAGGAAGACTATACTGGGATAGAACAGTTGCTAAAGAGATTAACAACGCTTAAAAAAAATATTGACCTTTCTGATTTGGAAGAGGAGTTAAAAATTGAATTCACTTCAGCCTCAACCCAATTGGAAGGAAATACGTTCACTCTGGAAGAATCAAAGGAACTAATTCTCCATGACATCATCCCTGAAAATAAGAAACTTAAAGAAGCAAACGAGATAAAGAATTATTACAACGCAGTCAATTATACACTTTCGCATATACAAGAGCCCATTTCATTTGATTTGGTTTTGGATTTACACAGGATCATTATCTATAATCTAGGAGTAAAGGAAGGAATCAGGGCTACTCAAGTTTCTATAAAAGGAAATCCATTTTACAAAGTATCCCATTTTTCAGAAATCTTACCCAAATTGAATGTTTTATGTGAAAAATTAAATAAATTTATAGCAGAAAAACATAATGCTAAAGAAACAATTGAATTTGCTACTTTTGCGCATAATGAGTTTCAGCATATCCATCCTTTTGAAGACGGGAATAGCAGGATGACACGGTTGCTTTGGAATCTTGTTCTGATGAAAAAAGGATTTCCATTGATCAATATTTATTCCAATACAAAAGAGGAGTATCTCTCTTTAACCAAACTAGCTAGGGAAAGAAGCGACTCCAAGCTGAATTCTTTTCTTTTGAAAATAATCAAAGACAATTTGTATAAGAGATTAAGGGTCTAGTTGTTCCTGAGCAACCTCTTCCGGAGGACTCTCATTTGAAGCCTCAACATCTATACAGAACCAAACTGGACGAACTCCTAGTTTTCTAATGTCAGGAACGACGATTCGTTCCTGAGCATGCTCGCGAACTGTTGTTCGCGACATCGGCATTACTTAGTTGGTTCAGTATAAGAACCGAAACGAGGTTCAGACTCTGGTATTCTCCTAGTCCTGCTCATCATTTATTTTTTCTAAATTTTTCAAATCAAACAGGAGGATATCATCCTTATTTATCTTTTTCTTAAAGGATTTTGCGAAGATACAAAAGTATTCCTTTCTCTTATTATTATTCCATTTAACAAATCCCGTCTTTTCTTTCAATTCATTGACCACTTTCTGCGCATCAACATTTTCCTTCCATTTACACTCTACAAACATTGCTTTTTTGTTTTTTTCATCCAGTGCAATCAGGTCAATTTCAATTTCCTTTCGTTCTCCTTCTTCTCTTTTTGAACCCCACCAATTACTTAGGTATTCTACTGATAGTGGGAGCATATTTTGCTTATTCATCTCAACAATGCTTTCTCTTACAACTTCTTCAAATCTTCTGCCAAAATAAGTGTTAAACTCAGACTTAATTGTTTGCATTGTTTGTTTCGTATTTTTCAGCTTAAACTCTGAAAATTTACTGTAAACAAACCTGAACCAGAACAAAATCAATGGATGTTGAATACAATATCGCGTATTTTTCTTATTGTCTATAGATTTCATGGCTTTGATAAGCTCGAATTTCTCTTCAAGCTCTGCCAAATGCCTTGTTATTGAACTTTCTTTCATGCCTGTTGAAGTCGCTATCTCATTTAATTTTGTCTTTCCTGAAGCTATTGCATTAAGTATTGAGTAATAAAGAGAACTTCTTCTTCCAAACTCCTGTCTCAAAATATCAACAACTTCGTTCTCTAATGGTGCATTTTCCTGTATAAACAAATATTCTATTATTTCAAAGATATTTTTATTATAAAGTTCAAATTGTTCTATTGCTGCATAGTATTTTGGATAACCACCAAAAATTCCATATATCTCTAACATAGTTTGCAAATCTTTGTATTTTAGATGTTTTAAAGCATGAACACTGTATCCTAATGTAAAAGGATTTAATCTGAGCTTGCTATCGATTCTTCCATACAATGGCTCCTTTTTATTCTCGAATATTTTCTTGAACAATCCAACCAGTGATCCAAGAATAATCAAATTTATTTTATTGTTTTTATTATCATCACATATTTTTTGCAATACTGAAAAAACAGACCTATCTACTGAATAAAAATTCTGGAATTCATCAAAAATGATTATATACTCTGAACATCTTGAAAATAAGATTTCAAAAAACTGCTTCCATGAAGTTATTGTCTCAAATTCGGTTATTATTTCTTTTGCTTTAAGTTCTTCGTTCAATTCTTTCAATAATTCTGCAGAAGTTTTTGATTCATAAACAAAGAAATAAAGCGATTTTTTGTTTTTTATAAATTCTTTTATGAGTGTTGTTTTACCTACTCTCCTTAAACCTGAAATTGCAATAAACATAAGCTGGTTTTTTGAAAGGTTGTTATACTCTTCAAGTTTTTCCATTTCATCTTTACGATCTATGAATCTCATGTATTCACCTATTGAATATTCAGTAAGTGCATATTTATAAATATTCCGCCCCAAGACTCCAGTATCCTCCTAATCCTGCTTCTGGCGTTTTTTATTTTTTTATTCTTCCATCTCTTTAGTCCCTTCCTGTGGCTTCTGAGTAACCTCTTCCGGAGGCTCTTCCTTAGAAGCCTCAACCGGCAAAGGATTTTCCTTTCTCAAACTGCTTTCAGTTTGAGAGATAGAATTCAACTTTTTGTTGAATTCTGCGGATGTAAAATAAGTATCAAATTTCTTAGTCAATGTTAGCTTATTAGTTCTTCCAGCTTTTTTTGCATCTACAAATCCACGATCAATAAGTTCCTGTACATATGGATAAATCCAAGCTCCTAATCTTTTTGCAATTGAAGATTTCAAAATACTCCTATTATTTTTGTAAATAAATCCAAGTACTCGTAATCCTCCTTTACTAATTTCTGCATCCTGAGCAAAAGATTTTACTCTTTCACCATATTCTTCCTTCACTCGCATTGCGTATCTCTTAGAATCTTCAATAATTTCAAGTGCGCTTCCATTCCTCTCGTACTCCTGCTTAAGCTCCCCAACCATTTTCTCTAGATATCCATGTGCTGCAATACCTGTAACTCTTTTTAGTTCTTCAATTGTTAATTCCCTTCCAGAAAGGAATAGTGCTGCCTCAATTATTCTTTTCTCTTTACTCTCTTCCATATTCAGAACCTTTAGAACCAAATAATTAATTTAAATTATTATATTATATACTTATCTTATTGGTTCTGAACATAGAGAACGACGCTTCGTTCTCGATGTGCTCAGGAACGATACGTCGTTCCTGACATAGACTGAGCCGAGTTTTTTACTTGGCTCAGGATGAATATCCCGTACAACTTCTACTTAGTTACGAAGTTAATTAATTCTTTACTGTAGTCCACACTATCTAATTTTTCCCTTTTTCCTTTTATTACTGCAATAATTTCTTCAGTACATTTTTTTATGCTCTTCTTACTTGTATCCAGCTCAAACAATTTCCCAATTAAATTCCTTCTTGCTTTTACAAAACAATAATCAAGAAGTTCAACCATTAGATTATCTGCAATTTTTCCTAACTTATACCCTCGTTTCTTCATTCTTTTCTCCAAAATTTCTTTCTCACACCTGAATACAAAAACAAAATCTGCTTCCAATTTTATTTCACAAAGAAGATGGTTCTCAATAATCCAGTTCTTTTTTTTCTCAAGTTCTTTTTTAAGTGCATTCCTAAATTTTGGAAGAAGAACTTCCATTTCCCCTTCCTCATTGAATTTGTACGCTTTTACTCTTTCAATTATTTTTTTACAATCAATAATTCCAATTCCTAATTTTTTACTCAATTCTTTTACAATTGTGCTCTTGCCTGTTCCAGGAGTTCCAGTTATTATAATCTTCATCACAAATCCTCAGAAAGTTTCCCAAAGTATTTCTTTGCAAATGAAAGGCAATTCTCACCAGCAGGAGTAAGCGTATAGTATTTTCTCCTTTCCTCAAATTTAGATTCAATTAGTTTTTCAGCTTCAAGTTTATACAATACAATGTAAATCATAATTTTGCTAGGTTTAAACCCAAATTCTTTTTCAATCCCACCATCTAATATATACGCATATACTTTCTTTTTCTTTTTAATTAAAGATAAGATATATATCCAAAGATTTCCAACAGTTAGTGTTCTCTTTAATCTCTTTACTGGTTTGCTCTCAGTTATGTCCATACTCAATCTAGCCCGTTGCAAATTAAAAATCTAAGCATTATCCAGTACTCGACCGTCTCGGTTGTAAACCGAGACTAAAGCAACGAGCTAGAATAAGGGTTTATTCCGTTGCGGCCAAGAGTGCCCAAGTATTTCCTAAGTCACTCTCCACTCAGAAAACCTTATTAATATTATCATTTATTTTTATAATATGTTAAAGAGAGTAATAATTTTCTTATTGTTAGTTTCCTCTCTCAACGCCTCTTTTTTAGATGAAAATCTAGAGCTTTTTAAAACAGCGATTCTTCCAGGTATAGTCCTGATTGTTACTGCATTATTGGGAATAATGCTGATGCTCTCTGATATTTTAAGAAAACCTGAGCTAAAGGCATGGGTTAAGAATGAAATCCGGGAAATGTTCGCAGCAGGAATAATTACAGTAATTGTGCTTGCAATGTTTCTCTCAGCAAATGGCCTTTCCTTTCTCTTTGCAGGAGATAAAAGTGAAGCTGATAGCTTAGGGGAGGTTGCAAGTGAACGCCTTACCAATTCAATTAATAATCTAAAAGAGCCCTTTTATGATGTTGTTGAAGCAACGCATTATATGGGCGTAGCCTCTGGAATGGGTTATTCCTTTTCCATGGGTTATTGGTTTTTTTCAGCAGGTTCCTACAGTTCTCCTTTCTCAGGCTTCAAAACTGTACAAACCTCACTCTCAAGGGGCGGCCAAGGAACCTTCACAGCAATGTTTATTTACATGGGCATTCTCTCCTTTCTGAAATTTTTTACCTCTGGAGTTGTATCTCTTTTAGTCCCCTTTGCCCTTGCCCTGAGATTTATTCCATTCACACGAAAGGTTGCAGATTCTCTAATTGCCTTAATGATCGGAGTCACTATACTTTTCCCTCTTTCAATTATTGCTGTTGATTATATTCATCAGCAATTATCCATTCCTATCCCTTCAATGGATACCTCTGTATTCGAGATCGTGGATCTCTCAATAATATCTGATATATGCGCCTCCACTTTTCTTCCTTTAAAGGAATTTTTTACAATGGGAGAAATAGGCTGGATCCTGCTCATATGCCCGCCTTTCCTGCTTGCCTTTCCAGCATGTGCTGCTGCAATCATGACTGAGATCTATCCTGGTGTAGTTACAATCTTCCAGTATCTTATGCTTGGCCTTTTAGGCATTCCATTATCTATTCAAGAAGCGAATGTTCTCAGTATGGGTGTTGGAGGTATAAACAGCGAGCTCATGCCTTTTCTAGGAGGAGTAAACACCATGGTAGTTCTTGCAATTGTTGACCTCCTGATAATTCTTATACTCACTTACGGAGGAATACGGGCGATTTCCACTGCCCTTGGTGGGGAGCAGTATTTCATGGGCATTCAAAGGTTGGTCTAATGCGAAAGTTCCTATTCTTCCTGCTCCTTGTTCCCTTTGTCCATTCCTTTGATTGCGCATTTGATGTAAAGGAATTTATTTTCGATCCGAATTCAGGAGTTGGCTTTCTTATAGGTGCAGTGCTGGCTTTTAGTGTAGCCATAATAACCCTTGCCTATCTTTTTGGAAGTAGTTTAAACAATGCACAATTACTCGTGTTCTCCAAGGATGAGCTTTTTCACCTCTTTATGTCTGTTTTAATTTTTATTTCCATTTCAGGCATATTCACACTCTCTTGTCTTCTCTTTGGATACATTGGGGATTTTGCTTTTTCGCATATAGATAATCTAAACAGCCCTTGCCCAGTTTCCCCTAATTTCAAAACCCTTTCGTTATGTTACTTAGGAGAAATAGAAGACAAAGCTGAGAGCATCCACAAGGATTATATAAAAAAGAGTTTCGAGAAACAACGGGATTCTGCCTGGGCATTCTCTTTGGATTTTCCATTCATGGGAACAGTTATCACCAGTACAAAGGCATTTAGAAAAACTGAGGCCCTTCAATACGACACCTTATCCAATGCATATATAGTTCCTGTACTTGTAAGCATTCTTGTGCAAAAACAATCCATTCTCTTCCTCACAGATTATGCCTTACGATGGGTTCTTCCCTTTGGATTCTTATTCCGCATATTTATGCCAACACGGCAGATGGGCAACATGCTCATTGCATTTGCCATAGGCGCATATTTATTTATTCCTTTAATGTATACCTTCAATGCTGCGATGTATTATTCCGTTCTTCCAGATTGCAGTGCCCATTCCTCAGCAATTGATGATTATGTCCAGGGTTCTTGTTCAAAGAGTGGGAGCTTCTGGGATATTTCCAAATTGCTTCCTCAGGCATTCTTCCTTCCAAATCTCACGATCGTAGTGTTCATAACTTTCCTTGCTGCAGCAAATAAGGCCTTAAGGGTGATTAGCTAATATGAGAATCAAATTGAATCCAAAAGTATTCTTCCTCTTCTTGCTCTTACTTTTCTCCCTCTCGCTACTCCATGCAACAGATGATTTAGGAGAGACAATAGAACAGGGTGCTGGCCTTCCTTTTGATTGGAGATTCCTGGTAGCTGCTGCACTATTTTTAACAATTATCCTAAGTGCCATTGCATTCATGATCGGCCATGCATTTGAAATGCATGATTTGGAGGCATGGGGCAAGGTGGAACTAACCCAAACAATTTCAACTGCAATAATAATTGTAGTTGCGATAGGTGCAATAAGTTTTTTTGATGGGCTTTTCAGAATGCTCATTACCGAAGTAGGCATTGATTGTAGTACCATTAGCTCAGCTAGTTGTGCGAATGAGGTTGCACAACAATATGTGAGTGGTATAAAACTAAGTGCAATAGAATCTTATAATGGTATTTCTAATTCTGTTCTTTTTAATTCCTATTGGGCTTCAAGAAGGGTAAGCTTTTCCTGCCATCCATTGATTCTTCCCTTTCCCTGCCTGCAATCAACAATTTCAATAGCACCTCTTGCTTATCTTCAGCTCTCTACTGAACGGGACCTCATACTATTGGACGACTACATAAATATTTTCAGCTCCCTGGATGCGCAATTGTTTTTCTTAAAAGATATTTCTTTTAAGATTGGACCGCTTATACTAATCCTCGGAATTATTGGCCGCTCCTTTTTCCTCACAAGAAGCCTAGGCGGGCTCTTAATTGCAATTGCATTTGGAATAATGTTCGTGTTTCCAATGATGTATATATTTGATGGCGTTACACTTGCAGTCACTTTATATGGTGCAGGTGCAAATGGCCCTATTTCCGAGCAGCTCACCTGCCCAGCTGTTTGTCTAAAATCCCCGCCGATTCTTTATAATAAAGATACATTAGAGCAATATTTTGGAAGTATCTCTCAAAAGGAAGAAAAGATATACTTTGAAGGTTCTCCTGAAGAGGAAGAAAAGACATACAATGCAATTCTAAAGGAATGTAAAACAAGCAATGATATGATGTGTCCTGATGATCTTTCAATGCCATTTGAAGAATACAAACTACTATCTACAGGACAATACACCTTCTTTCTTACTTTTCTTAGTGGAGATTTATACGGCTCTTTTGGTCCCCTGGTTTCTTGTAATGCACCTGTTTCTAACTCCGTAGACGTAGATGAGGATCTTAAAAATTGGCTACAAGAAAGTACTGCAGACAAGTGTCCTTTTGAATGTAGAAAAATTCCCTATCCCTTTGATGTTCAAACATGCAAGGAGCCCCAGGCACAATGGTACTGCGAACAAATTCCAGAGCAATGTAAAGTACTAACTGTTATGGATCCAACAACCCTTACTGAGGGGCAAAAGGAAATGGATGCTACCTGCCCATCCTATTGTAAAACAATTCCTGCATTGAGTAATAATTGTTTTGAGGCTAAGCCAGGGTCTACATCTAAGGGCTATTCGTATTCAAAAGATTGTGATTCTTACGAAGGTGGAGATTTTATAGAATATGCAAAATCAGCATGTCTTGGACAGGGTATACCTGTTAATTCACTATATTATTTTAATTCAGTTCCAATTGGTGATCCCGACGGAGGCATGGATACTTGCTGGGTCGACTGTAAATACCTGCTAAGTTGTTTTACTGCCCCTCTCAAATGCAGAATAGGAACATATACATTCTCTGATGGTGATTATGTTTTCGATGAGGATTCTGTTGGATACCAATGCTCAGGAATGTCTGCAGAAAGCGCTGAATACTGTCCAACTGGGTTGGATGAAGATGGAAATGTAGATCCATATAACTCTTGTGTCTTTTGGATTCCAGCAGATACAATTGGATGCAGTGGCTGCCTATTCACAGATAAAATGTTCAGATACACTCCACCAACTGCAGTGGATTGTGCTACAGCCTGCACCCAATCTGATGATGGAACAACAATGGTTTCTGCAGCAGATTTTGCAAAGGCCTCTAAGGAAGGCATGTTTGGTTCTGAAGGAATAAAGGATGTTTCTTCCTTAATGCTCCCAGCATATTTGCTCCCACTCTTGAATATGGTAGTAACAATTATTTTCATACGTACGGTTTCCCCAATGTTAGGAGGGGATATTGAGATTCCGGGCCTGGCCCACGTGTTATGATGAAAAAAATACTATTCCTTTTCTTTTGTTTGATTTCCCTTTCCTTTGCGCAGAATTGGCTCCAGCCTGTTGCAATTGCATTATTCGCAGCAACCCTTGTACTCGTTCTATTGTTTATGCTTGGTTATGGATTTGGAATTGATCAATTACGATTCCTTGCAACAGAAGAGCTCTACCAGGTAATCTTAACCGCAGCAATGGTCGTGATCATCATTGGTTCAGAGGCCTCAATAAATAGTTTCTTCTCAGATACACTTGGTGCCTATTTAGGGGAATCAGGGACTTTCCATGAGCTTGCAGCTACAAAAATAGAAAACACGTTCACTAAACTGGATTCAGCTTATGATAGTATCCAATCCTTCTCTAAAGATGTTGCCCATGAATCCACTATGACGTATATGTGCAATTTCCTTGGAGCAGGCTTCTTTATCTCAGGTTGTACTAGTTATTCTACCCTCCTCTATCCATCTTCCATTGCATTCCAAATGATCGGTATTGCCTATGCAGAGCTTCAGTCCCTTTCCACACTCATGAATTTTGCAATAAACTATGCCTTTATTCTCTTGCTTCCAGCAGGCGCTTTCCTAAGGACATTTAGGGTTACAAGAGGCGCAGGTGGCTTATTGATTGCATTTGCAGTCACCTTCTATTTTGTTCTTCCTCTTTCGATAATATTCATGAGTGAACTTACAGAATCCTATGAAGATTCTAATGCAGAATCCACAGAGCTTGCAGCACTATCCTTAGAAGGAAACCCAATTGATTTCACAGATATAGCGTCTCTAGGGTTTACTTCCACTAGCGGCGATTACTGTGCAGTTGGAGATATGGGTGAAACAAATCCAACCACAGTAAAAAATATATTCAAGAAATTCATAGACAAGTTAGAGGGGTATGTTTATACGCTCCTAGTCAAGATTACCCTCAGTACAGTTGTTGTAATCTTCATTTGCATAACTATTCTTAGATGGCTGACTGCTGCCTTAGGTGCAGAAATTGATGTAACCTCCTTAGCAAAAATCGCGTGATAGGTATGGATGCGTGCGGTGTGATTGTTTCAAATGAAATTTTTGTCCTATGCGCACTTGCAGGTTTTCTCACTGCAGCAATTATCGCATTAGCATACATGATTGGAAATCTTTTAAGCAATCCCAAAGTTACCTTATGGGCAAAAACCGAATCTGTCCAGTTATTTATTTCAATTGCATCTGTTTTCATAATAATCGAGGTAACCAATGTCTTTTGTGCAATAGATATCTCTGCTCTTTCAGGCATCACAGGACTAACTACTACGCTCACAAGCACCAATCTTTTTGATGCTGCTGATGCATATCTCACAGCAACTGCAGCATATACCCATGATGTTCTTACAATTGAGCGGTACTACCTAAAGGGCTTTGATCTTCTCTTGGGAAGAAGCAGATGGGCATGTGCAGATAGTATTTTTGGTGTACAGCTTTGCCTATTCGGTGGAAGCGGGCCTTCCCATGCACCCTATGCCTGGATTTCCTCTCTTTCAGGCGCTTTCCACATTGCTTACCAGAGTGTGCTCTTTTCCTATTTGTTTTCATTGACCTCACTTTTTCTTCTTCAATATATTAATCACGGGCTCGTACTTCTCTTCCTTCCTTTAGGCATTCTCTTCCGTTCTCTTCCTTTCTTCCGCTCCCTTGGTTCCTTATTCATTGCATTAGTACTTGCATTCATGATTGTTTATCCAACTGTCCTCTCTATTTTCTCTCTAGCCAGCGACGCGTTCATTACTGGACCAAATGCATACATAAGCGATTCCCTCAAATGCTTCATTGACCCAGGAGAGGAGCATCTGGAAAGTCTTGTAGATGATCCAATGGTAGGCATGTTCGAGCCAGAATTCTATGATGCAGAGCCAGATGAATTCCAAGTTGATTTTGTTTTTCCAGAAAGCGGATTGAGTTGCATCTATGGATGGAATGGTATGATGGCCAAAACAGGATTAATGCTTGCAGCAAAAGGATTCCTTGCAGGCACCTTTCTCCCAACACTTGCCTTACTTGCAACCATTGCTTCAGTAAAATACCTTTCAGCACAGCTCGGTGAAGAGATAGATTTAAGTAGAATCGTCCAATTAATCTAAGTGATTAAGGTGTTACCTATTACAGACAACGCATACTTTGAAAATAGCAGCAATTCTAAGTACAGACTGGGAGAGCTCTCTTTTGTATTCCAAAAGACCGCTCAGCCTAGCACTAGTATATACTCGTGTTTTAATTTGCAACAGGCTAGGTTTGAGTGATAGAATGGCCATACTTAATTTTCTCGAAAATTTAAAAAACCAAGGAAACTGGTATATGCTTTCCTTTCTCGCAACCTTTGTAGTTATGCTTCTTTACAGCCTTTTTTATGCAGTTGCCCATGCATTTAATTTGGAAAATACAAAAAGAAATGCAAAATCCGAGGTACTCCAGGCAATTGCAACACTCCTTATCCTCATGGTGCTTGTAACATTCATAGATGAAGTTGACAAATTCACAATCACGGAATTCCTGGGAAAAAATAGTTTTGTTATGTGTGGGGGAGACAAACTCAAAACCGAGGACATCACACATACTTATGAAATAGTCGGGTGCAGATTAGAGGAACATGCAAAGGCACTTGCAACCCTTCAAGACAATATATTAATCAGAGATGTTTCTGACACGCTTAAGGCTTATATGGCACTCCTAAGCACAATGGTCTATGCAATAGGCATCCAGGTCCTTAATCTGGGGTGGATCAAATCCTGGTACGATTATGTAGAGCTTGCAAGACTGCTTCTTGTATTCTCAACCCCTGCACTTGTAGCAGTTAACACCCTAATTATACTAGTGAATTATATAAGTGCAAATATGCTCACTATCTTCCTTCCTGTAGGCCTAATCCTTCGTGCATTCCATTTCACAAGAGGAATAGGTGCATTCTTTATGGCAATAGGCATTGGATTTTATTTCATCTTTCCAGTCCTATTCGTACTTTCTGATCCTGGTTTTCAGCCTATTTCAGAGCAACCCGGCGCACCTTCTACGACTTATAAAAAGCCATCCTGCTACCCAACCTTCTCAGGAGTTGCAACAGTTGCAGCCTCTGTTTCTTCAGAATCAGCCATTGAAGTTTCAGTGGCTTCCTCAGCCTTTAGCATAGGCACAATCCAGAAGTTCTATTCTTATATGATTATTCATTTATTTGCAATATTTTCAATCACACTTATAATTGTACGTTACATGATGACTATTCTTGGAGGGGAGGCATACACGATTATGCGCTTTATTGCAAAAACAGTTTAGGGTATTGACCATGAAAAAAATAATGTTTACTCTTTTGGTTTTCCTTTTGCTATTCTCTTCGCTCTCCCTCTTAGGCTGCCTACAAGAAAATACATATTCAATGTGTTGCGATCCAGATAAGGCAGCAGCTGAGGATAAATGCTATCCAGAAGGAAGCCCTGCCCCCCTTGAAACAGAAGGGTGTGATTTAGAAAAAAGCGTATGCACAGCAACTGTCTCTGGCAAGGAAGAACTGGTTCCAATTTGTGCAGAAAAAACAAGTGAGGAGCTTTGTGTAAAACCAGAATGCATGACCATGGTCTGCGGCCATCTTGTTTACACACCTGAACTTCCAAAAGCCACAAAAGGAGGGGGCATTGGCGGTTCAGATGAAATGACTGAAGAAAATGTTGCCCAGGAGATGGAAGACAATGAAGCAAGCATCGGGCTCTATGATGGTCTTTGTATGTTTGCTTCAATGGATGAGAAATTAAAAAATGTTTTTACGAGCGTAGAAGGAGCGGTTTATCTAAATACCTTTAGGTTCGGTGTTCTAGGTTCCTTTGCAGAGTATGAAGCAGTGAAATATTATTACCCATACAGCGATGTATATTGCGGCGGTAATTCTCTAGGAACTGTGGACCGTTATATGAACTACCTTCTTCCTCCAGACAAGATTAAAGAGCACTTCTGCGGAGATTATGATTTTAATCCAACATCCTATTTTTCCCAGGATCCTGAGTGGGATGAAATTAAAAAATCCCCTCCATTTGATACAAGTGCTTATTCTGGAGAGAGTGGCACGTCCTTTGATGGTAGGTATGTAACTAAATCCGAGATCAGAATCATTAATGGTCAATATCCAACTTCCAGTGCAGTTGCAGAAGGTATTGATGAATTCCAGGCCCTTTATTCTGGAGGATATGCTACTGGAACATATAACAATTTGGTTGATGATGACTTTTATGCAGCAGTTCTTCCAATTATTTATTATAATGATATAAATACGAAAGGTATTGCTCAATTCGAATGTAAAAGTGGAATGGATTGCCTCTCAGCTAATTGCGATACCTCAACATATTTTAGAAGTGTATGTAAATTCAATCCAGAGTATGGAAACGAAGTTGAAGGGGATTGTGGTTGTGAGGTTAAGAAGGATGAGGATGGCGCAGTAACTGAAGTAAGCTGCAGGCCTGAGAAATATACCCAATACCTCACACAAGCAGAAGAGGCAGAAGGGATAGTCCCAGCAACTCTCTGTAATGAAAATAACTATAATACCTATTCGCTTTTGGAGGGAATGGGTAAAAAATCCCGCAAGCTCACAATGGATTATTGCGTAAATATTGTTGACTATGAATCAGAGGTAGATACTCTTGAAGACTATAAGGATTATCTCTCTACCTCTTACGAATACGCACTTGGTTATAATAAGGATGTACTATCAACAGTTATTGATTCCGTAGTACTATTCACAGAATTATTTGATGAAGAGGAGAATCAGATTTCAATAACTGAGAGTGAGGGGGCTCTTTTGGTTTCTTGCAGCCAAATTGGAGAGTTTACTGTTCTTGACCATTTTGTGCAGCCACAAGATGTGGATGGTTGGCCTCATGCAACTAAATTTAAAGTAAAAAGTATTGCATTCAATGCAGCAAATGGATATGAAGACATCACAATCTGCTACACTGATGTAACTGAGGCAGATAGCCCAAATTCAGATTACCTCCACACAACAATTAAGTTTGGTGAAAGTCCTGCAATTGGTGCAGTTACTGAAATGACTCCAGAAGAATTCAAGGTCTCCAAACTTGCAGTTGCCTGTGATTTAAAAGAGGGAACGAATTATGAGGTAACCTCTGGCGAGGAGGAAATTTTACAATATAATGAGCAGTATAGTGGTTGGCAACCAGGTGTGGAAGTAGGGAGTGTAATTACACACGGTTATTATTTTGATAAAATACCAACAGCATACAATTCAGAAGGGGAGCCTATTGATTGGCGTTTTTACAACTATTATTCTAATAGTATAATTCTAATTACTGATTTAGGCAAATGTGAAAATGGTGCGGAAATGAGTGCAAGTCCGGACGATACATTTGGTTTGTATCCAACCACTAAGGAATATGGCTGGTGTGCCCCATGCACCTATCTCACACTAGCTTCACAAAAAGTAGAACCCATTGATCCTGGTTATTATTCAAGGGCTGTTGCTTACATTCACAATGACGAATGGAATGCATTCAATGATGCATTAAAGGATGGTAGCGATCTTATGGATGCAGATTTTGAAGTAACCAAGGTTTGCAACTACCCTGGGAAAGATCTCTGGAACTTTGAGTTAGGTATAGATTATTGTATTCCAGAGGAAAGTGATTTTGGATCCAAGTACGCAACCTATGATGATAAGGTTCTTGAAGGCTATGAAATTGCACAAAAAATGCCACCATTCTATACTGATCCAGAACTCACCTATTTGCAAAAATATTCCACTAAATATTTCAAGGAGCAGGTTCTTCCTATTCTAGATGTTTCTGATGTTTTCTCTGATTCTTCTGATTGGAATACAGGTTCAGCCTCTTTTCCAGAAGAATTAAATTATTTAGTAGATATTAACCGTGGCCCAGCAACCATCATCGTAAGCACACTTAAATGGGGTTCCACTGATGCGGAATTATTAGATACATTAGATCGGATTACTGCAGTTGAGGATGCCTGCCTCACTTGTTTAACTGCAGTTTTAATTGAAGTAAAAGATGCGCCTGCGCAACTTGGAAACTTCGATGGAGAGATTAGAAGGAACAGCGATATGTTTCTTATAGAGCGGCTTCACGATATGGGTACATTCGAATTTGATAATCAGTTGGACCTAATTCTTTTTACCTTTTCCCCAAATGAATTTACACCAACAACATGTGAGCTGACTCAGGAGGACCAAAAAGCAATTCTGGCAAACATGAGCGAGTATGGATATCAGCTTCTCCAAAAATTCAAAAAGCCCTCCCTTATATACCGTTTTTACATTGGAGAAGAACCTGATTGTTGGAATGTAGATTCCTTTTATTCTTTTCTTACTTATTTATTCACCCACCAAGGAAAACTCACAGATGCAGGCATTACTGGTTTAATATTCGATACTAGCGATTTTAATGACGAACAAATGGATTCTTTTATAAAAAGTTCACAACTAATGGTTGCAGAAAAACCAATACTAACGCTCAATCGCATTCAGGTCTTTTCAGAATCCCCTTATGCTATTCCCTGTGATACTACTGGAATTAAAACGGGTAATTGCAACATTTTCTCTCTTAATGGTATAAAATGTGTACTTCCTCCAGGAGCAACAGACGAAAGTGCCTATCAATGCCCTGGTGAGATTATAATTGAACCCTCTCAACGATGTGGTGAGGTTACTGATACTGTTCTTTGTACAAAAACCTATGCAAACGGTACAAAAGAAATCCATGAGTATGATGTCTCTACTCTTACAAATAACGAAGCAGATGTAATTGCAAGCCTTCCTGAGGGGCTCATGTGCAGTTTAGAAAATATTTATGGAGAAGTGTATTCTTATACTAAGGACTATTACGGTGCAAAACAAAATGTGCCAATAATATACTCTCAATTAGGGGATCCAGCCTACTCTTGCAATCCTTTTATTGAGCCGGAAATGATGAATTCCTTCTGCGGAGTAACCATGCCACAAATAATAAAAGATTATAAACTAGAATGTATCAAGAAATAATGAGAGTGTTGCAACTATGAAAAAAAGAATCTTCCTTTCATTTTTTTTGCTTTTGTTTATTCTAACTCTTAGTGCTGCAGTTGAATGCTGTGAGAATATAGATGAATACATTACTCCAGAGCTTCAGGTTGTGAACAATCCCTCTTTAAACGCATTTGAGGTTTATTTTACTTTTAATGATGAATCTAATGCCGTGAATCCAATCCAGCCTGTAAAAAACGCACCCTTATTTATATATATTTATTTTGATGATGAAACAAAAACCGAACTTGCTTTTTGGAAAGCATATACAAATTCTGAGGGCTTTGCAAAGATTAGCTATGAGGATTTCAAACAAAAGGCAAACGAAAAGCAAACTGCTGTAAAATTCAAAATCTTTTATTGTCCGCTTGAATGTGCATGCACAGAATGCGTGGGTGGTTTTAGTATTCCAACTCCCGCTGGCGTTACAGATACTGTGAAATATTTAAATGAAACATTGGATTCCATGTTGGGATTAACCAAGCCCCTTGCTCCTCAAGATCCATTGTATGTTTTACCAGTTGTGGATATTGAAACAATCTATCCAGACCCTCCTGAAAAAGGGACACTCCCTGCTTTTTGTCTTCCTGTTGCAGTTATTTCTGCTCTCCTCGGCGGAGCACTCTATCTCACTGGAAGAAATCCATTCTCTGGTTTTGATCTAAGTGCCCATAAAATGAGAAGACAGATTAGATATTCTGGGGGTGCAGGAAGGGGACAGTATATCGGAGGAGGACAGGCAATTGGTGGCGCACTCCAGGCAAAAAACGAAATTTCTGAAAAACTTTCTGAAAAACACCTATTCAAATCCGAAGCAGCAGTTGGAGGTAAAAAAGGGCCAGAAACTCCAGTCACTGCGCAGCCCAAACAAGAGCCAGTTTCCCAAAGCGGGAAAGTGAAAACAACCAATACGGCAACTCCACAACCAGCAGGTGGAAGAGGGGATGGAGGTCGCCGAGAAGAAGCACCCCCTCCACAAGGAGCAAAATCCCGTGACCAAGTTGCAGCCCCAACAGGTATGCAGCAACAAATGGGAATGGGCAGGCAGGCAGGATCCATTTCAAATATTGCCACTGGATTTAAAAATTTAGGCGCAGCATGGGGAGAAAAATTTGGAGGAGGTAAAACTCCTGTACAGCACTTTGCAGCTTTTAGTAGAACAATTATGCTTATGTCTAATCTTGGAGGCATTTTATCTGGATTAGGTGTTATTACTTGGCTCGACAAGCGCGCAGAGGGAATGCCTGTAAATGCAAGAAAGGCATTGGATTCCCTTGAGGAAGTGCGATTTGATCCAAGTAAAGAATATTTAGTAAAGGATAAGGAGGGAAATGTTCACAAATTAAATTGTAGAGTAGAAGTTGAAGATGGAAAGGCTACAATTATTGCATTTGAAAAAACTCCAGATGGAAAAGAAAAGATAGTTTTTACATTCGTTCCTAATCTAGGATTAACACCAGTTGGCGCAAATTTCTCAAAATCCAGCGGAGATAAATTATTTACCCAAATAACAGACAACATGTTTGTTATTGGGAAAGGGGGCATTGCCTGTATTGCCTTTTTGGATACTAAAGAAAAAGGAAAGGAACCAGTTATAGTTGCAGTCACTGATAAGGGCCAACTAATAACCTCTAATTCTAAAGAGTTTACATCAGACCACCGTGCTGCTGTAAATGCCCACCTAGCAGAACACTTCAAGCAAGCACTCCCAGCTTTCCAGGCATTGCTTGTACAACTTGGAGAGAATAAGAATGGGCTTGTAGCTGATGGCCTTGAGGCTTTACACGATAGGTGGAACCTTAGTGAGCTTGAGAAAGATCAAGCAGCAGATAAGAAAAAGTATGCAGCAGCTAAAGAAGAGCTTGCTGAAGCTGAGAAAGAACTTAAATCTGCTTCTACTCCTCCTGAAAGAAAGGTAGAATTGCTGGGGAAGATGGCAACATTGTCGGAAGACATGGCAACATTGCCGGAAAAAATTGATAATCGGGATACGCACATTGTTGCAATGAAAGGTGCAGATGAAATTTCTGATAAAGGCCCAACCAAGGAACAAGTACTAGATGCACGATTCAGGACTCTTGTAGCCATGGATAGAGAGGGTGACTTAAAAGAAACTAAGCTTGATGGAAAATTCGTAAAAGCACAGGCAGAGGCGCAGGTTGCCCAGGAAGGATTACAAAATATCGGAAGTGCCCTTCGTATTCTGAATAAAGAGGATGAAAAAGGAAATAAAATAGCAATGACTGTCCTTGATCCTGCTCGATTTGCACAAATAGGATTAAGTGCATTTGAGGCAACTGCACTTGTGGAATCAAAATACAAATCCATTACTGAAGAACGTGCTGAAGTACAGCAGCGGATAAGCGATGTTCAAAATACAAATATTTTGGATAAAAAAGTAAAGGAAGAAAAATTAGCACCCCTTCAAACCCGCCTGAACGAACTAGAACAAGAAAGAGCAACCTTCCAGGCTACAATTACTCTTCTCACAAATAAGGCAACCTATGATACGAGCAGGCTCCTTAACGAGGCAGATGCGAGCCACTATGCTGCAAGTATAATTGCTCAGGGACCAGAGAGTAGTAGAGAAGAAAAATTAAAGCCCTTTAGGGAAAAAATGGAAATTCCTAATTTTATGGAAGGAGTAGAGGCAACACTTTCCTCTAAACCAAGGGCTACTCCAGCTTCAGCAGAAGAAATAAAAAAACTAACAACAGAAAGGATAGAAAAAATAATGGGCGTAGCAGAGCAATATGCTGAAAGCGCCAAGCTTTATGATGTCATTAATCATGATCTCAGAGCATTAGAATCAGTAGAAGAAAGTTATAGAACGCTTCCTGGGGCAGCAAAATACGTAGAAAGATTAGAAGAACTAAGAAGGCAGGCATATACTACAGAACAAGAAACTATTCCTACCTTGAAAGAAGAAAAAGGCAGAGACAGTTTAGCAGTTCATCTTGAAGAAAAAAAGCTAGGATCACTCGAAAAAGAGATTACTTCCCTTCAAAAGGAAGCTGAGAGGAATCCAGAATATAACTTTTATTGCAGGAGAAAAGAGGCAGCAGATAAACTCGCAAACATATACGCACTCCAAATGCCTGCCCTGCTTAGAAGTGCAGCAGAAAGCCCAGCAGAAAAAAGAGAAGCTACCCTTGAATTTATACATGCTGCAAGCAACTTTACTAGGTCCTGGGGTGCACAGAAAGAAGTTGGAACTGGTCTGCTTGGTGGAATCTTTTCTGCATTTAAATCTTATAACAATGGAGAAGCAAAAGGTAAGGCTGCTCTTGAGTCTCTAAAAAGTTATAATGAGGGACAATTATCCTCTCTACCCAGCATAATTAAGAGATTTGGAGGAGAAAAAGAAGAGCCTAGAAAAAATCGCAGGGATAAGTCGTAGAGGGTGAGCAGCATTTATGGGAATCTTAGACCTACTGAAAAATTCCCTGGTAAAAAAGCCCTTTGCTGGAATAATTAAGAAGTGCCCTAATTGTGAAGCTAATGTTGATCTTGGATGGGACGCAGTTAAGAAAAATAATTTGATGAGTTTGACTTTTTTAACGTCGTTGAGTTATGCAACAAGGCAGCTATACTACGAATAGGAAACTGAAAAATATACTAAGTAGAACGTATATCTAGAAAATTAATTCTTTTTATGACTGTTTTTGTTTGAATACCTTAAGAATCTCGACTAGCTCGTGAAGATCATGAGAAATAAGCTCTAAACTATCAGAAACTTTTCCATATTTATGTTCCATTACATCAAAACGACCACTTGTATCTTTATGGAAAGTATTGAGAGCACCTATTGTTTCATCCTGTTTATCTAGCATTTTATCTTGTTTTTCCAGTGATTGATACAGTAATTTTCCTGCAAGGTCTAATCTTTCTCCCAGCTCTTCAGTTCCTTCTCCTCTTAGTATTTTGAAATATTTGAATTCCCCTGTTGCTTTTTCTTCTTTAACTTCTATTTTTAGAACATCTATTGGATACTTTTTTATATTGATTAACTCTAGAAATTCCTTAAGTTGCTTTTCTTCCCCTTCAGCTATAATTTCCACAGAAACTTCGTCTTCCAGGTTTCTTACTGTTCCTCTTAATCCAAGTTCTCTGGCAATTTCACTAACAACATCTCTATACCCAACTTTCTGTACTTTACCATTAACATCTATTTTCAAACGTTTCATTGATTAAATAGCTATAAGAAAATTTATAATTGTTTTGACCAGATTAAGTTAGAAAAAATTTGTGTATGTTTTGCATCTCCGGACTCATTTTGGCTGAAATTAAGGTCCTCCATAAGGAACTTTAGTGTTGGGATTATCATATTTAATAGGTGGTCCAGACGACGTTCCACCAGAGAAACATCCACCAAGATCCGGATGACATATGCACAGAACACCAAGGCCACCTGCGATACCAACTGGAACGCCGCCATAAAGCAGACCTCCTTGCCATGAACGGGTTTTATCAGACATATAATCGTAGGAGTAATATACTGCCCCGCCTGCGAGGCTATCCCCTACAAGCGAACACACTAACTTCGCGGTTTTGTGTTCATCTTTTGGATACATCCCATCATTTCCATGAGCCATTTTCATAATGGAGCGTGTTGTTGCACAACCAGAAAAAGCAGCCATGGAAAACAAAAGAGCACCTGCCCAGAACAACCTGGAAAATCTACTTGTTCTAAGTTTAAATTCTGGTTTTTTAGAAAGAATTCTAGGAGAATGAAGATTGTATTTTGAATTTCTAAAGAGGTGCATATCCATATATAGTTATATAAAAGAGAATAAAAAGGTATCGAATATGGCGATTTGTTTAGCGAGTTTTTTGGTCGATGGAATTAGTCACCACAACATTGATATCTTTAATCAAATAACTATTTAAAAATCCTTTATTCTAGCATTATACAGAACCAACTAAGTAATCTGGACTGATATCCCAGTATCTCATAAATGGTTCTGTATAGATTGAGTCGAATAACAAATTTGACTCAGGATAAGGTAAATATGAAACAAGTTTGTGAGTAGTGATCCAATGGGTATACTTGACCTAATTAAAGGCGCAATTGCAAAAAAACCTTTTGCTGGAATAATTAAGAAGTGCCCTAATTGTGAAGCTAATGTTGATCTTGGATGGGAGCGATGCCCAAAATGCGGCGTTCATATCGAATCCATGTTCCGTAAGAAATGCCCAAAATGCGCAGAGATGAACGAGCTAAACAACGCTTTCTGCAAAAAATGTGAGTATAATTTTGAAGAAGAATTTAAAAGAGCTGCCAAGCAAATATATAAATGTCCGATTTGTTCGTATGAGGCAGACTATTATATGCTCAAATGTCCTGCCTGTAATACCAGGTTTGGGTAAGGTGCTGCAAATTAGAGACATCTTCTTAGGTATCTTGAAATTCAAAGAATTTCGAGAGCTTGTGGCAAAAGCCACATGATTTAGAGGTTTTACTTATTATCATCCAGAGAACGACGCGTTCTCTGTCCCTTTAAAGCTTCGCTTCTAAAGGACCAAGAGCACTCTTTTCTGTACTACTCATGTACCGTTCAGTCTGGACTGGATAATACTTAGGTTTAAAATCGGAATTACTTAATTGGTTTAGTATATGCATGAAACATTCAAGGTAGACTCAAAAAAAGAAGAAAAGACTGAGGAAAAGAAAAAACCTCATATCTTTCGTACTTTGGATAGTGAGCAGGTTGAGATAAAAAAAGTTTCAATTGATGATTTAGAAGAATCTGTAAAATTACTAAGTTCCAATGGATACGAAGTTACTGGAAAAGAAATCGAATATATTTTGAAAGACGGATTGAGTTTTGGAGCATATGTAGGAAGGATCTTAGTTGGTTTAGGATTAAGTTGGAAATCCTGTTTTGACACAAAGAAAGTAATCATGGTTGATGGCCAGCCAAATGCAATATATTTGGAAGACATGGTAATTTCACTTGCATATGAAGGTGCAGGCATACGCACAATGATTCTCCATTCAAGGGAACAAGAAGCCCTTCGCCTTGGACTTTTATATTCAATTGCGTATATTTCCGAAGACCTTCCAACAGAAGGAATAGAAGACTACATTACTGAACGTGGAAAAAAGATGAGCAAGTTATATATGCTGGAGAAATACCAATTCCATGAAACTAAGCATGGAATCTTAGCTGTTAAAGTATTCTAGCTGATTATAATGAGAAAATAGATGATCATAATGAAAAAACCCATAATTTTATTTTTATTTATTGGAATTCTCTTTTCCTGTAGTGGTTCTCTTTCAAACTATCTTCTCGCAGTAACTAGTGACCAAGGCGCATTAGTTGGAATAGAAGTTTCCCTTTCAAAAGGAAGTGGAGACACATATATTTCAATTGATCCGCTAGTAGGTATGTCCACTCAGGATTCAATAAAAACTGCAGTTAATTATGCATTTTCTCTCTCAGGAGAACCATTAGATGACTGTGATATACGCATAAAATTCCAGCCTGCCAGTGCAGAATATATAGAAGGCCCAAGTGCTGGAGGAGCACTCACTGTTTTCCTTTTCTCTCTACTTTCTAATCACCCAGTACGTGAAGATGCACTCATGACTGGAGCAGTTTCTCAATTTGGAACCTTGGATCCAGTGGGCGGGATTTATGAAAAATCCTTAATTGCAATAAATAATGATTACAAATATGTGCTTTTTCCCAAGCTTTCTGTTCATGAAAAGGTTCTACTTTCAGAATTAAAATCCAGGTATGATATCCAATTTATAGAAGTCTCTACAATTGAGGAAGCAATTGATTTTATGATTTATAAAATAGAAATAAATGATTCACTTAATGTTTTTGAACCAGAAAAAATCTTTGAAGTTGAACCTTACAAATTTATGGATGAAGATCTAGAATCATTTAAGTCTGTTACATTAACTATGATCAAGAAGGAAAAATCCTTACTTAACTCATATTCTCCTCCAGAAGGTTTAGAGGGCCTTACTGATTATTTCTCAAAAGAAATAGAGAACCAGCAAACCCTTGTGGATAATAATTATGTCTTTACTTCTGCAAACTCCGCATTTTTAAATTATATAGAACTTGCTACAATTGCAAATGCAGAAAATCTTGATTTAGAACTTAAGAAAAAAGATGTTGAGGAGTGCTTAAATTCCCTTCCAAAAGTAAAAAAGACCAGGGAAAATTTCGAATGGGTAATTTCTTCTGAACTTAGAGAGTATTGGGCAAAAAGGCAAATCAATTCAATCATTTTAGAAGGCCCAATGCTTAAGGAAGAAAAATATATTTTCTATAATGATCTAATGTATGCTGATGCCTGGTGCGAAGTTTCTAAATCACTAAGGAAAAAAGCACAAGAACTTTCTGATGGTTCTGAAATAAGCGATATGGTTTGGAAGGATACTTATGATAAGATAGTGCTCACTGTTGACCAGGCAATAATCTCCCCAGAATATATTGACCATATTGAAAGCGCATCTTTGCTTTATTCTGATGGAAAATATGGTGCTGCGATATACGATATTCTATTTGCAATAGAAGTTAGTAATGCAATTGGAGAAACCCAAGGTATGAGTGAAGAAGTTCTCCTATCTAATGTTCAAAAGTTCTACAATGAGTCTGCTACCTCTCTTTGGGGAAAAATATACCATACGCAAGGGAGCTACTTAGCTCAAGGAGATCTTCCAAGTGCTTATTCTTCTTATAATATATTCAAATATTCCCAATCCTTAGATCTTATTACCCAAGATATGATTAATTTGCTTCCAGAAGAGAAAGAAGAATCACTTGTAAATGGGATCCTGGGTAATAATTGTCAAATTTCCTATGGAATATTTGCACTTGTATTTGCAGTTTTTTTATTGAGGCGTACTTGCTAATTCGATTCTGAGTCAAAGAAGTTCGGCTCAGTATATCCTGAGGCAAATAAAAGATTCGCCTCAATCTATACTCGTCCATCTCTGGAATCCAAGTTACTATATCCGGGTTGCTTAATTGGACGAGTATATTTAAAAAAATATCTCTCTACAGTTATACCCTAGTGATACAATGGCAGCTCCTAAATCTGAAGATGAAATTAATGTAACTGAAGAGAACCATCGGTCTTCAAAAACTGGTGCTGCGAGCAACAGGGTGTCAAACCCAGTTTTTGAAATCACAGTAAAAGATATCGCTAATTTTCTTTCCTGTAAAAAAGTTGAGGCTGAATTAAAATTCAAGAAGGATTATTTGAAATGGAAAGGCTCAACAAATGCTGCATTAGTGAACTCTCTTGAAACTGAACTTGTTCTTATTCAAGCAGAACTGAATGAGTTTAAACACAAACTGGATTCAAATACTGATGAGATCGTATATCCAAATTTAGATCGATTGGAAGAGCTAAACTCCCAAATAAACTCTCACGATAAGACAGAAATATTTGAGGCAATGAAGGTGAAAGAAGGTCCATTATTTGAACTTTTGAAAGAACGAGGAGCACTTCTTAAAATAGTCCTGGATAGAAGAGAGGACATTTCCCGTTTGAATATTTTTCTCATGTGCCTTCCAAAGAAAGACAGACAAGGCCTTTCAAAAGCAATAAGGGATGGCTCTAGTTTTAGGGAATCTGTTTTGGATTCAATAAAAGATAAAGATGTTAGAAGATCTTTTGCAAGGATTCTTTCTAGATTTGGATTTGTAATTTCTGAGCAATATGTTCCTTTCAAGGAAATGCAAGTCTCTTTGGATGAACGCACAATTTGGGTTCCTGCAGAGTACGTGGAGAAAATAAATAAGCTGAATGAAAAATTACTTGGGCTCTCCAGAAAGATGCAACATAAGAATGCAGAAAGGCAAATAAGGGACTTTGATAAAGAAGAGGAGAAAGATTATGCAACAGTACAAAGTGGTTATCTCTCAGCAATAAAAGAAAGGGATGACATTCTAAAATTATTTGCAGACAAGGATCCTACATTTAAGAAGTAATCTTTACAATTTCTTACTTACGTACGCTCCATCGAGTTTATATCCAAACTTATAATAATATTTTCTAACTCCAACCCCACTTATAATAACCATTTTCTTTTTTCCAAATTCTTTTTTTGCAATCTGCTCAGCTTCATTGAGTAGTCTTACCCCAAACCCAGTATGCTGAATCTTTCCTTTTTTACTAATTTCTGTTTCTTTCCCATACACGTGCAACTCCCGTATAATTGCACTTTCTGAAGTAATTTCTTTTCTAATACTTTTTCCAGGAATTCTTAGCCTAATAAAACCAATAATCATTCCTTCCTTATTTTCAAAATATACGAAGATCTCCTTCCCATTACTTGCTTCATAATCAATTCTTTTTATTTGTGTTTTTCCTAACTTTCCTCTCCTCAATCCAATTTCTTTAAACCTTATCTCATTGCTTTCTGTTTTTGTGTTCTTCATTCTCTGTTCAAGTATTTGTCTCAAATTGCTTTTCTTTACTCCCTCGTTAATTAGCTGAGAAGGAATATCCCTTTGTATTCTCATTATGCGCACATATGAGGGAACTACCTTATAGAGTTCGCTCAAAATTTCAATAGTTTCCTCAACATCCAAGGGTTTATATTTTCCTTTCTCTTTCATTTTCCAAAGCTCCGTACCTTCTATTACCAGCGTAGGATAAACCTTCAGCATATCTGGCCTAAATTCCTCCTTCTCAAAAATCTTTTTAATCATCTGAACATCCTTCTTCTTATCTGATCCAGGCAGTCCAAGCATTAAATGATAACAAACCTTTAATCCTGCATTTTTTGTCCTATTTGTAGCTTCAATTACATCCTTTACAGAATGCCCGCGTTTAATTATTTTATAAATTCTATCATCTGGATTTTGAACTCCAAACTCAACCCTAGTGCATCCAAATTCCAATACTCGATCAAGTTCTTTTTTTCCAAACACATCTGGCCTGGTTTCAATTGTAAGTCCAACCATCCTATTCTTTGCACTCTCATTTTTTCTCTTAGCTTCTTCCAAATTCTTACTCTCACTTTGATTCAGTGCATCGTACATTCTTTTTACAAACCATTTTTGATATCTCAATGGAGTTTGAAGAAAGGTTCCACCCATTAGAATTACTTCGCATTTATCTGTTGGATGTCCATTCACTCTAAATTGTTTTAGCCTAGTCTTTACTTGTAAAAATGGATCAAATCCGCAACTTCTTGCTCTTCTTGCAGCAGGTTCCTCTCCAGTATAACTCTTTGGTGCTTTTCCGGTATAAGGGCAGTATATACATTTTCCTTTGCAAGAACCAACTGGTTTAATCATTACTGCAATTGGAGAAACCCCAGAAAGCGTCCTCATGGGCTTTCTTAAAAGCAGAATTTTAATTTCTTTAGTTATTTTATCCTTTGGAAAATTCCGAATAATCTCCGTATTCTTCATTGGACCAGTTAAAGAAAATTTTTTTGCAGATTCCCTTTTTACTTTCTCAAGATCCTTTTCTCCAGCAATCAACCTATCGATTATATATTTTATTTCAGCCCGCATAGCTCGCGCCTTTACTTGTTCACCATAAATTAGAGAGTAATCCCATTATTGCATAAATAGGGCCTTCAATTACAGGGAATATAAGTGTTCCATGATTTGTTGCTTCATAATCATTTAGAACATTGGAGGAGACCTTAAGGGTCACAACTTTTTCCTCACTTATAATTGAACTTGAGGTTGATTCAACTATTATTTTAGGATTGAATGTTTCTTCCTCATTTGCTGCAATTTCATAAGGAATGGTCTTAGAGCTCATTCCAGCTACATAAATATATTTTTTAAATATCCATCTCTTTACGTTCTCGCTTCTTAATTCAAAAACATCACTTGCACTTCCTTTATTTGTAATTGTAATTTGGAACTTTGCTGGCTGTCCAGCTCCAGTTTCTATATTTACTGGATTAACTTGAAGATCCATAACATCGTGAATAATATTTACATTCACAGTGAAACTAATGTTTCCAAGCATTTCTTTATTATCCTCATCTAATACTTTAACTGTAGCAGAATACTTTCCTTCTGCAGCATCCTTTGCAGCAGTAATTGTAACCTGAAGAGGATTATCATATAATTTACTTTCTGTGCTCTTCCATCCACTTGGAAGATTTGTTGCTAATGCAAGATCATAATCTCCGCCAGTTCCAAATTTTCCACCAACATATACTCTTCTTGCAATATCTATGGAGATAGTTTGGCCTGGCCCAATAGTTCCAACATTTATTGTTTCTCCACCTTTAATCTCAACTGCAACTGGCTCAATTAATTGCACAGCATAAACAGAGCAAACACTAATCAAAAATAGCAATAAAATAATTTTCCCATTCATAACATTCACTTCGATTAACTATGGAAGATTAATTATAAAAATGCTCCCTATAGTCTTGAACCTACGCTTATTTAGCTTTTTTATTTATAGCCAATACCCAAAACTGTTTTTCTCCGCCTAGTTTGAGTACTTTGCTCCATAGAATCTCAAATCCCGCATTACTTATTATTTTCGAAGTTCTCTTTGGGCCATAAAAACTCCAGAACATCGGCACGCCAAGATATTTTTTCTCATACCCCTCCCAACCGTTTGCGTCAATACCACATGCGTTGACAAACATAGTCGCACCTGGTTTGAGAATTTTATGGAGTTTTTTGTATATACCTGCATGTTTTTCTCTAGGAATATGAATTAAAGCATAAAATGAAACTGCACTATCAAACGAGTTTGGTTTGAATTTCATTCTTGTAATATCCATTTCTAGAACTTTTGCTTTTGGAACGTTCTGTCTTGCAAGCTTGATCATGCTTTTTGAGAAATCAATTCCTATAACTCGGTATCCTTTTTTTACAAGAAATTTAGCAACAGGAACACCTGCACCACAACCAAGGTCAAGAACTTTAGAACCCTTAGGAAGTTGCTTAGAGAGTCTAGTAAGCAAAAAATCATTATCATATTTATCCCGTTGTTTATTGTAAGCTTTAGCAATTTTAGTATATCCTTTACGAACAATTTCTGATTTCGATCTGGGCATTTAACAAACCGTCTAATTCAAACTATAAAAATGCTTCGACATCCTTCCTTTTTTTCTTTTCCCTTTCCTCAAACTTTCTTGCTTGGTCTGCGAGTGGTTCTCCTTTCTCAACCTTCCTAGAATTCCTATTCCTGATTTCTACAAATATGGGATGTTTGGTTGCCTCACCTACAATAATTCCTTCCCCAACATTCAGAGAGGTAATACTCTTCAGCATCCTTGCATCTATTCCCTCTGAACTTTCTTCTATGTGCTTAAGATCATTAGGATTAGTTATTCTAAGTATAATATGTGTATTACATTGACTCAAAGCAGTTGTACTCAAATTCACTGGCCTCTGTGAAACTAGGCACAAACAAGCTCCAAATTTTCTTCCCTCTCTTGCAATCTTCTCAATCACTGGTTTTGAAATATTCGAAAACTTATCCAACTTCTCTGTTGCAAAATTATGTGCTTCTTCCACAAGGAATAGGAACGGTGGAATCTTCTCCTTTTTTCTTAAGGCGAATAATTTCCTTGCAATATATGCAACAATTATTCTTTTCTTTTTCATATTATCCAGATCACTAAGATCTAGAATGAGCATCTCCCCTGGCTTTATATCCTCTGAGAGTTTTGGGTTCTGTTTTTTTGAAACAATCCGGTACCCCCGCAGTTCCTGAATCATCCTTCTCAATGGCTCTTTTATATTTTCCTTAGCTGGATATCTGAGTATTCGTTCATTCAGATCCTGAAGCCCATATATTTTTCTATCATCCTTTGTTTCCCTTCGCATTTCCTTCATAATCTCTGTAAGCACAGACCTTCCAGCAAGTGTACTTTCTGGAAACCATTCAAAAATGTCATTTGGACCTAAGTTCCTAAAAGGAATCTTAATATTTTTTCCCTCAACAATCTTTACTTTTCTTGCATATTTTGGATCACTCTTAAATCCAATATATTCTCCATGAATATCTACTACTACAATTGCAATCCTTCCATCCTTTTCCTCCCTACTTAGTAGCTCTTCCATAAGAATCGCAGAGAGGTGGCTTTTTCCTGCACCACTCATTGCGAGTATTGCCACATGTTTTTGGAGTAATTTTGTAAGATCTAAATTAACTTCAATTTCATGGTGTTGGAGCTTGCCTATATTTATCCCTCCGCTCTCCTGGAATCCTAGGAATTTTCTGAGCATTCCCTCATCTGCTGCCTTTACTTTTGAGCCTGGGTAAGGGGGTAGGGAATTACCCATAAATTTCCCATCTGTAAATGTTCCCAAGGTTTTTGTTCTTGCAATTAAATATTCCCAGTCAGTTATTGGAAAATTATCTCCCATTGAGCCAGCGCGTTCGTACTCAGCTACACTTTCAGCTCTTTCAAAATATCTGTTTGCCCTTGTAAGCTCTTGGATATAGCCGAAAACAGTTCCTTCCTCACTTTCTGTTTGGACAAATTTGCCTTTCTTCACTTTATTCTTATTTTTTGGATCAACTACAAAGGAGAATTCGTATGTTGAAGGGCTTCCTTCAAGAGAAATAACTATTCCAACTTCACTCATACTTATTTATTATTAGAGTTATAATAAAAATGTTGTTGTCTAGTTGTAGCGCGGCTCCAAGTGCATACATGGAAGATATAAAAATGTAACTCCCAATATATATAAAATCATGAGCACTAGTGAAGAACAAGAAAGGATTACTAGAGAAGCTAAACAATTCTGCGACCCTCTTGCACAAGATGCTTTATTTTCTCAAGTGGAATCTACTCCTAGATTGCTTCCAGTAGTTCTTGGGGCAATTCTTCACCCACAATATTTTGAAATCGAAGGTTATGAGGAGTATACTGCAGCAGTAGGACAATTTGCTCTGAGATTAAGTTCATTGGAAGAAGGAACAAAATTTACTACAATTCATGTTGCCCAAGCTCTTTATTCTAGAGTTAAAGGACTAGATGGTTCTACTTCTTTAAGTGAAGGAGAAAAGCGATTAGGTATTTTATGTAGTGATATGCTACATGAACTTACAATGAATCCAAGAAGACGGATTGTTGATAACTATCTAAGAGCATTTGATTTAGCAGAATCTAATGAAGAATTTCAAGCAGCCAAACAAATGTTAATTACTTTTGTTATTAATAATTCCGAACAATCAAATATGCATGTTTACTCTAGGATATTAACTGCATTGAATACTAGTTTATTTAGCATAAGCGAAGATCGTTTAGGAGATGCAGTTGACGTATTTGTAGTTGTCTCACGCTCCAGAGGCATAGGAACTAATCTAATGCGTAGAGTAGTGAGCGGATTAAGTAATGAGACTGAACTAGAACGGTCTAAGAAAATACTTATGGAATATTTAGACAGGGCTGATCAGTTTTCTTGGGTAGTGCGCATGCTTCGTTCTGCTTGTCGTGATAAGTCAATACATGAACATGTAAAAGCAGTATTCTTAGAACTAGCAAGAAGAAAAACTGAAGTAGCTGATACTCAACTCAAAATATTTAATGAAAAATTTATGTATATTCTTTACACTAAACTTGCTGATATTTTGATTGATGGGGAACTAGCCAGAAAAGCATATACTGAAATATTATGTGCAAGTGCATTTTCAAATACTGGTTTTAATGTACTTTTCGAATCGCTTAGAGATCCTCAACTAGCTGCCCACGCAGAGCAAACTATAGTCGAAACTGTAGACGTACGTCCGAAATCTGTTGAATACATTACTGAGAGATGTATACGCATTCATATGAAGGAATATTCTAAGCCTTCTGAAGAGCAAGTAACTACTGCTCCTGCCATTAGAATTGTAGAGCACATGCTTTCAAGAGAGGACCAATGGATTGCTGCCATGGAGGAATTTGGTTTGTACTTGATAAATCCTGAAATTAAAAAGGAAGGTGTCCCAACATTTCTCTTGCAAGTTTTAGAAGCTATTCATCCTAAAAATCAAAAAAGAGTAGCTGAATTATTAGCTAGAACAATACAATTTTTTGAATCTGAAGAAAAACAGGGAGGTGTTTCTGTTTGTTTAGATTGCTTCTTAGATTCTGCAGTAATTAGAGAAGATACTATAGCTGCTCTCGCATTAGGGCTTGTTTCTGATACTCCTGCAATTACAGAAAGACTTTCTACTTATCTAGCAAGAAAAAATGATAAAAATCTAGAAGAAAAGATTGCTGCACACCTTGCAACTGTTAATGATCCTTTAATTCAAGAAAAAATAGACTCTCAGAGTCGTTCAACAATTCCAGTTATATGGAGAGTTGTTAGAGGGGTACTTGATAGAAGGCGTAAGGCAGCTATTGAAAAGGCGCGAGAAGTAATTATTCCACCTGCGCATCTAACTAGTGGGCGTGTTTATAGTGCCTCCCCTACAGACCGCAGAGTTGCAGTTAGAAGATAACATCCCGAGTCAACTTAAAAAAAGTCGACTCGATCTATACTGAACCATCGAGACAAAACTGAGAAGCAGAAATCGGCATTACTTATTTGATTCAGTATAATTATAAAAATCTTCTCATTTTTTTGTCCTATTTTCTTCAATATTCACAACCATCCAAGTAATTCCGATTTGCAATATTGGAGTTTACCTAGTTTGGTTGTGAATCAAGGGAAGTGTGCTTCCCTTTCTGTTCAAGAATTTGTTCTTGAACATGGGTCGATCCATCTGGAAATTGATTTTTCAATTTCTAGAGAACGATTCGTCCCGATTGAAGCCTTTTGCTTCAATGGGTGTCAGGGTCGGATCGCCGACCCTGAGCATGATCGTGAACTGTTACCCTGTTCACGACACGCAGAGAATGTCAATTCATTCTCTGGCGTCTCTGGAACTTTTTTGTTGGATCGGGATACTCAATAACCATTTCCAAGCAGGAACAACACTAATTGTATTCCCGTCAATACTGATTTTTTTCTCTTCATCAAAAGTTATTATCAAACCATCATTTATTTTGTAGGCATGCATTGCTTCCAGCAGCCCATTCAATTCTCTTTCTCTGTTTTCTTCAGATAGTTTATATACAACCTGTACTGCAAGTTTACTGTCTACGATAAAATCACATTCCTTCTTTCCCTGATGATAACATACTTTCTTCCCGTTTTTGATTAATTCCATAAAAATTAGATTCTCTAGTAGCAACCCCAAATCTTCCTTCAATTCAAAAAGCTTTAGATATCCATTGTCTACAAAAAATCTCTTTTTTCTTTCTTGTTTTATGACTGACTTTGCAAACGGAAGGCAATGCAATACTAAGAACGCCTCCTCTAAATATTCCAAATATTTTTCAACTGTGTTAGGGCCGACTTCTATTTCTGCCTCCTTTGCAGCAGCGTATACTGCGCGTGGAGTGAATACATTACCAACATTTTCTCGTACTTTCTTTATTATAAACTTAAGGACCTCTTCATTCTCCAACTTTTTCCGGCCAATCAAATCTTTGAAGAAAACCAGGTCAAAATACGTTTGCAGTACCCTGCGTTTTGATGCCTCTTCGTTCAGTTGGGAGACCTCTGGAAACCCGCCGAAAGAGAAATATTCTTCAAAAAACTTCTTTATTGTAAATCTATCCTTAGAAAATATACTCTCTGATTTGATTTCAAATCCCTTGAATTTTAAAAATTCCTTAAAATTTAGTGGTAATATTCGAATTTCGATAAATCTTGCCCCGAGCTTTTCAGCTATCTCCCTACTAAGCAGTTCTGAATTTGAACCTGTTACAATTACCTTATATCCACTATCTGCGAGTCGCCTTACAAACGTCTCCCAACCATCAATCACATGAACTTCATCTAGAAATATTAATGGTTTTTCTTGTCTAAGTTCATGATACGCTTCAAGAATCAAATCAAAATGTTGTCTCTTAAATCCTTCAAGTCTGTCATCCTCAAAATTTATGAAGATCACGTTTGTATGGTTTTCAACAGAGTGCCGTTGTCTCATTTCATGAACTGAAAAACTTTTGCCAGCGCGTCTTGGGCCAACCAGTACCAGAGACTGTTTTCCAGTCATCAACTCTGAAGGGATTATATATCTCGGAATAAAGTCAGGTTCTGATTCCCAAAATTCAACTATCAAACGTTTTAATGCCTCTTTCATAAGTTATTGTTATACAAGAGCATTTAAAAACGTATCATCCATGATACAAAAATTGAATAATTTGTATTATCCATAATACAAAATATCTGCTAGGAATTTTTATAAAAACCTTACGTATCAAATAGCATTATGAAAGTTCAAAAAGCTGAAGATATTCAGCAAATGCTTGATCAAATTCTAAATATTCTAGAACTAAATCATATAATCAATGCAAGAATAATCTGTATGAGGAGTTTTGATGCAAAAGCCCGTGCCTATGCTAGAATTTGGAGCCTTCCAATGATTTGGAGAGAAGCAATGGAGATTAATCCATTTTATATAATCGAAGTACTTTCTGAGAACTTTGATCATCTTTCTGAAGAAGAAAAAACAAAAATCTTAATTCATGAACTTCTACACATCCCAAAGAAATTCTCCGGAGGTCTAGTTCCGCATAATTCCAGGGGAATAAAAATTAATTCCAAAACTGTAAACCAAGTTTACGAATTATATAAGAAAAAAAGTGTAATGTAATTTATTTCATCTTCCAAGTACTCTTATTTGGTTTAATGCATCATCATCTAATCCATATCTCCTAGAAATTCCAGCAGCAGCTGAATAATTACCCTCATTATTCAGTTCTACCATCACTTTCCTTGCAATATCTTTCATCTCCTCTGCATCAAGTCCATATTCTTCAGCAGTTTTAGAAGCAGAAAGGTGATAGCCCTCTTTTATGTTAAATTTTACAACTCTCTTTGCAATATTCTTTATATCTTCTGCGCTAAGCCCATATTTCTTAGCCATCTTAGCTACAGTTGAATAATAACCATTTCTCATCTCACCTTCCACAGCCTCTGTTACTGGATCTGAACGAACAGGTTTTTTCCTCTCAAATCCTACTGACTCACGTTGTCTGTCACGCCCATTCATAGCCTTTTCAGAATCTATTGAAATAGTATTTCCACTACAACCTTCTAAAAGAAGTAAATTAGCAACAACAACTCCAGCATAGAATGCAGTCCTAGTAACTAAAGATCTTCTTCCTAAAAAATTTCCAACTCTTCTAACTGCCCTTCTAAGTAGATGAGAATTATAAGTAGGTTCTCTTTTATATGCTCCTTTCATAGCACAAATATATAAGTAAGAATAGTTATAAAAAGGTATCCATAATGGGCATTATCCTGATCCAACCAATGCGTACCTTTTTATTAGTTATTATGTAATATGTTTATTCATGTCAGCAGTTTCTACTAAGAATCGTCCAGTGGATAGGGTAGCAGTACGAACTCCACGTAGTAGAATGGTTGATCCTTCCTCTACTCGTGTAATTACAAGCGAACCTACACCTGTTAGAACTATTTGTACCTTTGATTGCAGTGGGACCTGGTTGACTCTTGATTTAGGAGCTCCAGTAACTACTTGGGTTGATCCTAATACGGTTATAGCTCCAGTTGCACGCGGATTGAAGAAAGCATATCCGTGGTTAAGTTCTCCAGATCTTGCAACAATTCTTTCTGGAAAATTTCAACGTAATGGCAGTCTTGACCATGATGGCCATTATAGAATAAATGCAGATAATGCAGCACTCTATGCTTCTTCTAATGTAGAACCTAAAACGATTTCTGGTCAAGATTCCTATAAACATGTCTATCCATCTACGCTTAGGCTTGATGAAAAAATATACAGAATGCTTGATGCTGAGCCAGGACTTTCAGCTGAGGTAATTGCAATGAGGTTAAGCGCGCGGTATGTTAGCGTTCCTATGGATGAGGAACAGATTAGTAGACAATTATTTAAATGTCTTCAGACTTACCGTCGTACTTTCTACAGCAGAAGATATGCGGCAATAGCTGATGAATGTGATGAAGCAGAAGGAATTGGAACGCGTAGAATGGCATATGTTCCAGATCCCCCAATAGATTGTACACCTGTTCAACAAGATCCTGACAGACCTGTTGGAATTAAAATAAAAAAACTCCGTCCACTTCCGCGTACTGTACCTATTGAACCAATTAATTCTCGATCACCTGAAGTTGTTGTAACCTGGATAGCAGATGCATTAAAAGATGGTAATGAGGGGGTTTACCCTGAAGAATTAAGAGGAGTGGTAGCAGCTCAATTTCCATCTATGGTATTTAGAGTTGAGGATATTAATGCATATATTCAAAGAGCTTGTGGGATGGATCCTCAATTAGCTTCAGCACGCCAAGCAGCATTAGAAAAACGTAAAGCTGAAGAACGTGCAATAGCAAAACAAAGAGCAGCAACCACAAAACAAGGAGTGGCAACCGTAGTTGTTCCAACCACTGTGGAAATCGCTCCGCAACCACCAGTCCAAGCACAACCAACAGCACTTTCATTAGTAATAAAAATACGTGGACGTGAATCAGGCGCCATGATAGCCGAATTCTTAAATCAACATATTACTGCTTCTTCTGAAGCTATTGCAATTTATTTAAATGAAAAATTGGGTCTTCCACCTGATCAACAACTATCTAAATTCGATATTCCACGATTAGTTTCCAAATATGTTCCTCAAGAGTTAAGAGAAAGAAGAAAAAAAGAATTATCAGCTGGAAAATTAACCCCACTGATACTCGCATACGTAGATACACCTGAACATCTTGCTGCATCCCGTGAAGATATTGCAGATTATTTAAATAGAACATTAGGTCTTACTGGAGATCAAAGAGCAAAACCAAAATCAGCGTCAGTATTGTTCTGCAGATTCGCTTCTAAAGAGTTAAAAGAAAGAAGAAGAAAAGCAATTGAAGCTAGAGATCAAAAACAATTTGTGGATGCAGCTGAAAAGAAAACCTAAGAGTGATCAAGTAATAAACTTTGGAAGAGAAATAACTATATCCTGATCCAAGTAAAAAATTTGGATCAGTCTATTCAGAACCAAACGAGATAAATCCAAAGCATGAAAATCGGCATTACTTAGTTGGTTCTGAACAATATGTGAATTTATATGGAAAGCGTTGCACAACAGGCTCTAGAAACACTTCATAGATTTAGAGAAGCATTACAATTTCTTGAAAGAGATCATCCGCCCAGTGTACTTTTTATGCCTGATATCGTGCGTGATGGAATACTAATTGTACCAGGTGGAAGAGATTTAGTTTCTGATCTATCACCAGAGAATGAAAAAAATCGCATTCGAGGATACCCATTGTTTATGAAGGGCGGAGGACATGCGTTCATTGCAGGTTATGCTGCAGCAGTATTTAGAGAAAGAATGAATGTAGGTGTACAGCTCGCTGCCAGAATATACGGAACAGATGAACATGACCTTGTTCAAGGATATATGGTTAGCAATCCACAATTAATGGGTGCAAGTCCAATAGATACCTCCTTTGTCTCGATTTTGCCTGGCAATCGCACTCCATTCAATCTTGTAATTGAGCAAAAAGGAGGAACCAGAATTCTAACTGGCGAGCAGCCAGTTCTTAAACTTTCAGAGCTTGGAGAACTAGAACGCCAAAAGTTATTGGATGCACTGAGAAATGCAGATATCGTCGCTGCGCTTTCACTTAGGGCACCTTCTCTAAGAGAGCTTATACAAGAAATAATAGACGGTAACTTGACCATCAAGGAATTATTTTCAGATTGCACCTCCGGAGACCGTGCAAGCGATAACTACCAAGTACTTGATATCTTGCGTTTAGGAAAATCTGGCCACTCTCCGCTAACATTGCTTTCAATCAATAGCAATGAGGTAAGAGTATATGCAGCATTGCTTGCTCTTGAACGAGAAGGGCTAAGAGCAGATCTAGATAAAAAATCTCAAGAAGATTTTGAGAGAATAATGGAAGGAAAATTACCTAAGGATAGTATTGAAGCAGCAGCATTTTTGAATGAAGAATTGAGTATTCCTTTACTTTTTCATTCTTCAGATGGCTCATGCATTCTAGATAAAGAAGGTAAACGGAGAACACTATTCGTGCCTGCCGTAGATTTGAGAATATTGCCAGATAATTTTGTAGGCGCAGGAGATACACTTTGTGGTGGAATGGCTCTTGCACTTGCTGTTAAACAAAGACTAGAGAATTCACATATAAATACACCAAGAGAATTGCATCTTACTTATGAAGATTGTTTACTTATCGCTAATCTTATAACTTGCTATAGACTTGAAACTGTCGGTATTCTTTCAAGAGAAAATAGGCATCATGAATGGCATACTGCAGTTGGAACAATTAGTCGTATAATTGAATGGGCAAAGGATACAAAACTTAAACCTGTGAGCGTTATCGTACCTTATAGTTCAATAATAGAGCAGGCATTTCATTCGGATTTAATTCCCGACAATGTATTATTAAATATGCCTCCTGAGAGACGTGCCAAATTAGTAGCTATAAATGGTTTTGGTAGGATAGGCAGATTAACACTTAACCCCCTAATTGGAATGGGTCTAGGAGTTTCCTGGCGTGATTTGATTCATGAAACAGCTTATGCTAAAGATTTTGCAGAGCAGGTTGATCTAATCTATTCTTATATGCGTAGTTCTCCACGCCCTTATATTAAACATATCCATACTAGATCACGTATTTTTTATCCACGTACATCAAGCAAGTTATATGAAGATTCAATAGAGCACATTATTGCTGTTGCTGCTAAGCCGGTTTCAGAGTCAAGAAGTTTTTCAGTACCAGTACGATCTAGCAACAGAGATAGTAATGTTGATACTATTGTTGATGATGCTATTAAACGAGCAGAATTGTCTACAAGTTCTGATAAGGACATGCCCGTAGCCCCAACAGTATCAATGGCAGACGATGTAGTACGAGCACTTTCTATTTTAGATACATTTGGTGGATTGCCCAGCGGAGTTATAGTAACCACAGAAGAATATCTTTCAAGAGAGCAAAAAAGAAAAAGACCATTCGATCCAAATGCTACTAAGAATAAGCCTAAACATCACTCACCTCCACCTAAAAGATTATGGAGACGGAGGCATTAAATTTACTCAAATACAGTCCTGCTTATTTTTATGAATTCAATTCTCTTTCCAACTATTGCAAGTACAGTTTCCTTTCTCATATTTCTTCCAAGCTCAAGCAATTCAAGAATCTCCTTTTCAGAAGGCCATTCTTCTCTAATCAAAACCAGGTATTTAGTCCGATCTTCTCCAGGTCTGAATCCTTTTTGATATACCCTAAATAAATCCTCTCTTTTTTCACTTAGTCTGGGAATATACCCTCGCTCTCTCAGAAATTTATACAATAAATAGATTTTCTCCTCTTTTTTACTTAACTTAACCTCTCCTTTAAGGGTTCCCTTTTCCTTACAGTACTTTAATTCATAATTATTTAAGAAAAGTCCTTTTTCTGTTTCAATTCCAATTCCGAGCCACTTGAGTTTCTCGCTTTCCTTTCCCTTGATTATTTTTCCATCCATTATAATACCTTCTTCATTCCTTCCTTGCAAGCATAAGATAATTTATCTAAATCATCCTTTTTTATGTTGCGCATTATAATCTCTACCCTATTAGTTCCAGAAGTATCCAATTCAACTGTTCCTACTCCGACTATTCTTTCAAATAATCCCTGTTTTATATGTAAATTTGCAATTTGTTTATACGAAATAAGTGTAGTTTTTATGCTCAATACCCCACTCTTAACAGTTAATGCAGACTCTCCAATTTCAATTGATGTGAATTTTTCAACAACAGAAGCAGTTAGCCATAAAATAATTGCAAATGCCCATATTACAAATAATGGCATCAGCATATCTCCAATTTTTTCAAATACTACGAATACAATTAAACTTGCAATAATTGCGCATATAACAATAATTAGGTGATTAACCTTTGCAGTAGGTCTGATTATATTATCCATAAATACTAAATTCATCATAATATTATATAAATTCTTCTTATCTTTCTTTTTTTAGATAACTATGATTATTTATACAGATGGAGCTTGCTCAGGAAATCCAGGCCCAATGGGCATTGGTTATGTAATATACATTGAGGATAAGGAAATATTCACATTCTCAAAGAAACTAGGAAATGGAACCAATAATATCGCAGAATACACTGCAATTCTTGAAGGAGTAAAAAAAGCAATCGAGATCGGAGCAACGGGAATCGTAGTTCGCTCAGATAGTCTTTTAGTCGTAAAACAATTAAGCGGTCATTATAGGATTAAGGAACCTCACCTAAGAGATTTAAAATCCCAAATAGATGCAATAATTAAAGACATAAACATTTCTTATGAGCATATTCCTAGGGAAGAAAATTCCGTTGCAAATGATCTTGCACAGGCCTCTTTAAAATAAATGATCTATCGGGAAACAAATGAAAACTTCAAATATTCCGGATATTGGTCCTTATTTTACTTTCACCCCTTCTAAAATCAAACCCATCTATAATTGGTTTTTCTATAAGGAGGCATTTTCTCCAGAAGCAGTGGAATATTTTCTAAATGAATTTGAAGTAACTGAAGGAACAATCCTTGATCCATTCTGTGGAATTGGAACTACTCTCTTATATGCAAAATCCAAGGGCTTAAACTCAATTGGATATGATGCTTCTCCTCTTTCTGTATTTGCTTCAAGAGTTAAATGCGAGAACTATTCACAAGAAGATCTCTCATTTGCAAAAGAAACTCTAAAAATATTCTCAGAAAGAATCCTTAGTGCTCCTCCAATTATTTGGAAACCAGAATTATTCCAGGCACATAAAATATTTTCCACTCAAAGTTTAACTTTTATTCTCAAAGCCCGTGCAGCAGTAGAATCTATTGAAAATGAAAAAGTTAGAGACCTATTCCTATTAGGATTACTTTCAATTCTTCCTCAATGCTGTTTTCTTATGAAAGATGGAGGAGTTCTTAAAATAGATAAGAGAAAATCCTGTCCTCCAGCTAAACCATTATTTAAGAGAAGAATAAAAGATATGATTTTAGATTTAGAGAATTCAAATATACGCGGCCCTCTTCCAAAAATAGAAATTGGAGATGCAAGAAAAATTCCTCTAGAGAATGAATCCATTGATACAATAATCACTTCTCCCCCTTACTTGAATAATATCGATTATACAAAAATTTATGGATTAGAACTTTCTCTCTTAGAACCTTATTCTAATTCTGTAAGAGATGCAAGGGGAAGAAGCCTTTCCTCTTTTGAAAAGAAGGTTCCATTAGAATATGTTCCTAAAGAAGCAGAGGAATTTGGTTACAAATATCCATTAATTGGAGGATATTTCTCAGATATGGAAAAAGTGCTTAGGGAGTCCTATAGGGTTCTAAAGCCTGGAAGTTCTGGTGTATTTATAGTTGGAAATTCAATTATGTTTGGTTTACATATTCTTGTAGATGAAATTCTTGCAGAAATTGGAGAACGAATTGGTTTTGAGGCTGAAATAATTACTTCTCTCCAAAGATTTGCTTCTACTCCCCATGCAAAGATAGAAACAAGGGAAAGTGCAATTGTTTTTAGAAAATAACTTTTTACTTAAAAACTAACTTTTTATATTGATATTATATACATAATATACTTATCCTGATCCAACAAAAAAGTCGGATCAGTCTATGTCGCGATCGACGCATCGATCACGAACATGCTCAGGAACAACGCTTCGTTCCTGACATACTAAACCATCGATGAAGATACAAAGATTTTAAATCGGTATTACTTAATTGGTTTAGTATATGGCTTATTCAGCCAAACCACAAGTTTTTGATGGAAGACCAAGTGTTAGAAGAACTGCTGAACCATCGCTCCCTACTACTTCTCTCAAGCGTATGGATTTTCAACCAACTACCAAACATGCTGATGTTGCTGAAATTGTGAAATTTGTAGGAGATAAATTAAGAAGTGAATGCGGAATTTCTGTTGGAAAATTATTAAAAGACGTTAAAGCAAAATTTCCGCATAATGTAACTGCATTGGAAGACGTTACAGCTTTTGTAAAGAGGATTTGTGCACAAGATCCCAAATTAGCACAAAGGCGCAGGGATGCTATAAAAGAACATTTGGCTGCAAAAGCAGAAACTCCTCCAACTGCTCTAGAATCACAACCATCCCTAGTTGCTCCTGCTGAAGCTGGAGTAGATATTACACATCCTTTAGTTGAACCACCAGCCAGTTCACTAGCAGAATCACCAATTGATGTTCCTGTTGAAAGAGTAGAACCTAAACCAGTTGCTGCAGAAGTACAGCAAGCTGCTGCACTATTTTTTTCAGATGAGCATATACGCTATTCCCCAGGTAAAATTATTGAGATTAATGAAGTTATTTATTTAATGGTTCCAATACATGGTACAAACAAAACTTTCTATCTAGCAACTGAATATGAATGTCGAGAGGCGCTAGTTGCACTTAGAAAAGAATATTCTCGTGCAATAAGTAAAACTACTGGAGCTGATGGTAAAGATCCAGCGCAAGTAATTTGTGATTCAATTGATTCAATATTACGCCCAACTGATGAGCTAGGATTTTTTAGTGGAGTAACTAGCATTAGCAGTATGGGTTCGCTTGTTCGACTCGTATCACTTTATTTAAGTGACCATAAACACAAACTGAATCCTGGCGGAATTATGGGAAGACCATTACCAACTTCAGAAATTGGCATGGATAGCTGCATTAATACTACTGTTAGGTTTATGGAAAAATTAGGAACTACTGATATTCATTTGGTTTCATTGCAAGAACAATTTAGAGGGGCATGTCCTTCTGCCTCCCTTCCGCTTTCCTTAGTAGCACACATTAGGGATCGCGCTTCTTCTAAATATATTAAATTAAAGGATTCTAGCAGAGGGGCTGCAGATGTAGTAGCACCACCACAGCCAAAAACTCTTGAACTTAATGATGAACAATTTTTTGAGTTATGCGTAGCTTACATCACTGAATGGTTATCATCCTATGCGTTGTTAGACTCGACATTGCAAGATGATTTAGAGAGGGTGTTTGGAAGGGATCAACGTTCAAGGATCGAGACTATGTTTCCAGCTGCCCTTTCAGTTGTTTGCAATACAAATCCAGATATAAAAAATAGAAGAGAAACTCGGCTACTTGAAGAACAGAGAAAAGAAGCTAAACGTAGAGAAAAAGCTAAACAATATTATGAATAATATTAGTTAGCATCCAGTACAATCTAATACTGCACCTTGGGTTTTCCCATGTTTAGTATCGTTATCATATTTATCCTGTTTCTTATCTGCTTCACTTATTGCTGTAGTTGCACGGTTATCAACTTCTGCATATAATTTCTCAGCAGCATTATCGCATGCTTTCTGGCAAGTATTCCCTTCTGCACTCATTGTAGGGGAATCAATTGCATTTTTTATGATGTCCAATTCATTAACACAAAGCGTAATATGGCCTTCCTCATGAACCTTCAAATTCTGCAAGAACGTATCCCATTTATTTTTCTCGCACAAGGTTCCACTGCTGTAGTTCAACCAATTTGGAAGAACCACCTCTGTCTCCACACTTACAGTTACACTTGAACTTAGAGTACAATTACACGTACATGTTATTTGGTCAATCTCTGTTTTTACGACGCTTACGCATGTGTTGTATGGATAATCACATCTTGCATGTGCGAAATGACCTCCGCTTATTCCAGCTGCACTTGCTGCAACCTTCATTTCATAACATAAATCTATAAAATCACTTTCAACTCCAAATGGAGTTATAGTTGTTCCTTCAGGCCAACCAGTTGTTATAGTTCCTCCATAGTAAACTGAAGAAAGCTGGTTCTCAGTGCAGGAATACCCCTCAACTTCTTCTTCAAGTTCACAAGTTTCAGCCAAATATTCAGCTTCGCTCTCTGAATTTACAAAACTATAAAATATGCTTTCTCCTTTTGCTCCACTTGCATCCTCAACTATAATTTGAATATTGTTATAGTCCCCTTCAGAAATCGTTAATGGAAGATAATATTTTTTTTCATTTACGCAATAATCAGGACAGGTTGCTTTTGCAGAATCGACAATTTTCCCATCCACAATAACTGAAAAGATAACGTATTCCTCGAATGGTTCTTCATCTGTTGCAATTATTGCATAAGTTTTTCCTGCAACAACTGCGCTTCCAATTGGTTTTTCACTTGTATTAGAATCTAGTAAATAAATATTATCTATAATGTTTGTAATCTTAGGTTCAACTACCTCTTCTTCTCCTACAAAACATTCTGATTCATTTTTAACAGTAGTTAGTCCATCTGAGCAGACATATTTTGTTTTCTCAATTATCTCTTCAGTGCAATTCTTCTCCACACATTCAGGACAATCAGGACATTCATTTACTCCTAATTCACATTGGGAGCAATCCAATTCTGGACAAGGCTCAGCCTCAGGACATTCATTTCCTTCATTTTCTTGAATGCATCCTAGAAGAGATAAAAAACCCAACAACGTGATAATAACCAATTTATTCATATTTTCAACCAAGTATACCTTTTCTTTATTATTTTAATTCATTACTCTTTTGTTCAAACATACGTATTTTTATATATTATTGTTGTATATGTATATCTATGATTGATATTTATTTTCGAACAGAGTAATTAAATAAACGGTGAACAGATAATATGACATATCAACAATTATATGAAAAAATTGCTTTCCATATTAAGAATATAACAGAACCTACATCACAGGATGCCCTACAAACTATTGCAAGGTGCGATCCTTCTTGTTTTGAGTCAGTTCTCAAAGCCATTCTTCATTCTAGGAATTTTTTTACAGAAGACCGAGTAGTTCTCGCATCTATAGAGCAGGTTTTGATTCAGCTTTCAGAAGTTAGAGATACATTTGTACTACGTGGAAACGCTAATGTAAAACATCTTTCCATACTTGTTGCTGCATTTGCAAATCCTCGTTTGGAGAAAGGTGATTTTGATAGTGTTCCTCAAAGTGTCCTTGATAGGAGATCAAACTCTGTTGCTAATGTAATTCGTGCAGTACTAGCTGACCAAAGACAGGCGTACGCTTTTTTAGACATTTTAACATATAACATGTGTACTCCTAATTTTGATCATACTAAGCTGTATCCCTTTGCGTACCCGCCATTCCTAGATCAAACTCGTCATTCCCTGGCTGCCATGTGGAAACTATTTTCCTTAATGGAACAGCGAAGGATAGAGCCATCCAGATTCGAATCATTTTTTGAAAATTTAGCAGAAGTTGATTCTTATTTATTTGCGAGAAATCTTGCGGATATCCATTATTCTAAAACAGCATCAGAGTCTATACGTGCAGCTGTAGTTGATGTTCTCTCTGAGCTTGCAAAAAAAGCAGAATTAACTCAATCAATTTTAAGATCCCTGGGTCGTTGCTCAAATGGAGAACTACTCAATGAAGTTTTAGATCGTTCTGGTTCCACTCCTTCAGTTTCATTTAGACCAAGTAGAGGGAAACAATCATTTTTAGGTTCTAGAAAGCCAGTACCTCCACAGCATAACCATGCTAGAGATAGAAGACTAGTAAGGCAAGGATTAAGGCAAAGTATATAGTAATGCTACTTTACTAAAAAATAAAAAAATATAAAAAAAATAAATAGCATTAGTTACAACAACAGCATCCTGATTTTTTCTTAGTTACTTTCTTTTTTCCTTTTTTCTTTGCTACCAAAATAATCACCTGCTCATCTATCGAACGCAATATTAAAATAGCTTTTGTCCGCTTGTCGAACCTATATTTAAATCTTTAAAAAAGGATGAGAGTAAATCCTAAGTCTAGGAATATTCTCCATCCTTATTTCAGCAATAGTTGCTGGAGAAGTATCAAAACACCTGAAATTTGCTAAACTAGAAACCAATGAACATAGCAGTACATTAAACACGCAATAGTGTGTGACTATTACTGCATTTTTCCCTTTACTTTCTTTAACAACAGTATTGAATACAGGTAATGCCCTTGCCTGTAATTCCATCAAGCTTTCTCCGCCTGGAATTGGATTATTCTGCGGATCATAATGCCATCCTTTCCATGCATTTCTAAATTTTTCCTGGATTTGCATTTCAGTATATCCTTCCCATTTTCCACAGTTCATTTCCCTAAGTGCATCTGTAACTTTTATTCCACATCCGGTTTTTTTTGAAATAGCTTCAGAGGTTTGAATTGCTCGTTTGAATGGACTTGAATAAATCGTTCCAATATCCTTATTTTCTAAGAACTCTGCAATTCCTACTACTTGTTTTTTTCCAAGTTCTGAAAGCCCCATATCCTCAGCTATAACCGAGCTATAAATTCTCCTCTCATTTGCAATGGAAGTTCCATGCCTTACAATGTAAAATGTTCCCTTATATCTTTCCATTTTATTTCCCTATTTAGATTTTTTAGATTTAAGTGCAACTAATCCTGGCAATTCCCTTCCACTTAAATGTGCAAGAAAAGCCTTTCCAGATAAGCTAATATACCCAAAATTATCCTCTCTAATCTCAAATTTCTCAACTGCTCCAATTGTATGCCCGCCACCAAGAACGGAAAATCCTTTACTCTTTGCAATTGCTTCAAGTATTTTTTTAGTCCCATTTTCAAATTCAGGGACCTCGTAAACGCCTACAGGCCCATTCATCACAATTGTTTTTGCTTTTAAAATTACAGATACATATCTTTCCACAGTATTATGTCCAATATCTTTTATTGCACCTTCATGCGCGCTTGAAACCTGTAACTCAATAGCCTTTCCATTTTTTTCAATAACCACATCATCAGGAATTTCTATTTTATTTGAATATTTACTAAGAAGTTCCTTTGCCCTTTTTTCCAAAGGTAGTGCCTCACTTTCTTCTAAGAATTTCTCATTTTCTTCTCCAATGTTTCCTAACTTGACTTTAAGGAACAATATTGCTGGCGCACCTCCAAGAAGTATTTTTTCAGCATTCCCTTCCTTAAGCCATTTTTCCATAATCTCTAAACTTTCTTTGACCTTTGATCCACCGATTATAAATACTACACTTTTAGACTTCTCCAATTTCTGGAGTGCCTCAATTTCTCCACCCAATACATTTCCAACAAAACTTTCTACATTCTCATGCTTAGAGAATCCAACCACGCTTGCATGTGCCCTATGCGCAACAGAAAGTGCATCCAATACAAAATAATCGCATAATGGTGCAAGTTCATTTACAAAATCAGCTTCAAATGGGTTTTTTGTTTCTTCTTCAACAAATCTTACATTCTCCAGAAGAATAATTTCCCCATCTTTCATTCTCTTAACTTCTTCCCTAACCTTATTCATATTCTCTATACTAAGGAAGATAATCTTCTTTCCAGTTATTTCTTCTAGTAATTTTCCATGGGAATTAAGGCTTAGAAAATCATCATCCCCTTTTCTTCCCTGATGGCCAAGTACAATTAGTTTAGCTCCCCGATTGCTTAAGTTTTTTATAGTTTCTCCGTGTTTTCTTATCCTTGGGTTTATTACAACGCTTTTACTCTTCTTATCAATCGGTAGGTTTATGTCCACTCTCAGGGCTATTGTCTTTCCCCTTACTTCCATTTCGTTTATTTTCTTCATATTTCTCCCTCCATTTTACCTTTGAAGGACAATTTGGATCAATACACAATGAATACTTCTTTCTCTTCTTAATTACTAAAACCATTGGATGAGCACAATGTTTGCATAATTGATCAGTTGGCTTCACAAATGCACCAGTAGGTAACGGATATGCATTTCTGCACTCAGGATAACCGGAACATCCAATAAACTGTTTCCCGAATTTCATCTTAATTATTTTTAGATTTTTTCCGCACTTATCGCATTTTCCAACAAGTATTTGTTCTGCTTCAGTCACTTTTAGGGATCCAGAGAGCTCCTTTCCAATATTCTCCTCATTTTCCTTCCATCTCTTAAGGACTTTAAGCAGGAACTGTTTTCCTTCCTCAACAACCAGTTGTTTATCTAGTTGCCCTGCTTCTATTTGTTCCATTTCATCTTCAATTTTTCTTGTGAGCTCCTCATCCAATATCTCACTAGCGTATTTTTTCATTACTTTCTCAACTGCAAGTCCGAATTCTGTAACTTGAATTGCAGTTCCTTCAATGTAAGTCCTATCATATAATGTATCTAATACATTGGCTCTAGTAGCTTTAGTTCCTAAATGCCTCTTTTCCAATTCAGAAATTATAGATGCTTGTGAATATCTGTTCGGAGGCTTAGTCATTTTCTTTTCTTTATTCTTTTCCTCAATTTTTTCCTTAGTGCCTTCTAAAAATTCCGGTAATACATTATCCTTTCCAGTATAATATGGTTCGTAAAACTCTGTCCATCCTCTTTCCAGAATCCTACTCCCATTTGCCTTATACTTCTCATTATTCGAATTAGCTAATATGTTTTCAAGCTCCTTCTTAGCTTTGTTTGCAAAACATGCAAGAAATCTTTTTACAATTAAATCATAAACTTGCCCTTCTTCCTTACTCTTTACTCCAGTCATTCCTGTTGGGTGAATTGCTGGATGTGCTGGATCCTCTTTCTTTCCCTGCATTGGGCTAAACCATTTATTTTGAATTAATTTTCCAGCAAGTTCTGAATATTCCTTAATTCCGCTTAATTTTTCAATTATTTTTGGAAGATTTAATTTTGAAGGGAGTTTCTGTGAAGAAGTTCTTGGATAGGAAATAAGTGCCTTTTCATATAATGCCTGTGCCAATTCCAATGTTCTAGATGGAGAAACTTTGAACAATCTATATGCTTCTATTTGTAATGAGGTTAAATCAAATGGGGGAAGAGGATACATCTCATGTATCTTTTTCTCAACTTTTTCTATTACTGCAGTTTTTCCAGTATTCGAGAGTGCCTTTTCTGCTTCTTCTTCAACTGTGAATCGTTCCTTCTCGTGCTCAAATACTATTCCGCGGATCTTAACATTCACTTCCCAATATGGTTCTGGTTTGAATAATTGTATTTCATATTCTAATTGAGATAGTATTTCTAGAGTTGGTCCTTGCACTCTTCCAATACTCATTATCTTATATCCGCCAGTTCTTCTAACTGCAGTCATTAATGCTCTGCTTAAATTGATACCATAATACCAATCTAATGTGTGCCTAGCTTCTCCTGCAAATGCATTTCCATAATCAAATTCTCCTTTTTCTTCATATGCAGCCTTAATATCATAAGGAGTGAGTGCTGAGAATTTCATTCTTTCAATCTTTTCTTTTTTGTATATATACTTGTAAATACAATAACCAATTAATGTTCCTTCAATATCATAGTCGCACGCGCACACAAGAGAATCTGCATCTTTTGATAATTTTTCAATAAGTTCAACGTAATTTCTCACATAATAAGAAGATTTTGAAACTGTGAAACTCGGAACCCACTCAATCTCAAAAGTAGGGTAGCTTGCTGTTCTCTTCATCTCAGCTAATGTGAATAAGTGCCCTACTGCAGGAGCAACTGCGATTTTCTTCCCATCTTTCTCAAACTCATAATAAGAAACACTCTTGTACACTTTACGTATAGCCTTTCCGTCTGAAAGTATAAACGCGATCTTATTTGCTACACTAGGTTTTTCTGTAATAATTAATTCCATAGGAGCACATTAGAAATAGAAAGTTTAAAAAGGAGCCCGCATAAAACTGGTCTAATCGTATCAATTAATGGCAAAACATAGTTTTTTATTATTTATTTACAATATTTACAAGTAATCATATGATGATATTATGTCTGTTTTTGCCTGTAAATCAAAACTAACTCTTTTGTTCGGTGGTAGACCTGCAAGGGAAGTTATAGACAAAAAGGGAATTATAGGAGTTGAATTTCAAAGAGCATTTACCCAAGCACAAACATTTGAACTAGCTGGACACAGTAAACGCGGACTTCTTTTGCCCTGTGAAAAAATTATGAGAACTACTGATCATCCTTTTTATGCTGTTTTGCATAGAGGAGAAGAAGCGGTTTCAGAATCTTACAGAACTGGAGAATACGGATTTTATAGAAAAGGTTTTGCAAGACTTCCAACTGTTCCTTTTGGAGGGGAAATAATCTGGGTGGAAAAAGAAACAACCGAGACTCTTAAGCATACAGGAAGATTAATTGTTGCAACATTGAGAATTCCAACAGGTATAGATGTTGAATTTGATGGAATAAATAAAACTACTGGAGGTAGTGAAAGAGTAAAATGTGATCTGCGACAAGCTTATGGGTTTGGTATTGTTGATTTCTCAAAATTAAATTTGAGGGCAGATGAAGATACTAAGGAAGGTATTTGTTATGTTGTGGATTTTGACAGTAGCTTAGATCCAAAAAAAGATCTTCGTATTGTTGTTGATGCAAGTAAATATTCTCATATTATTAATTTTGATAGATTTGAAGACAGCGCTACAGGTTGGCATGGCTCTTTTGTTTATAATAGTCCGTATCCGCGTCCACGTTTCCCACGTGTGACGGTTATTACATATTGTCCAGCTCCCCGCCAAATTTCTACTGATAGCATCGGTAGCCATTGGTTTTCTGCATATGAAGTAATAGCTATTTCTGAATTAGAGGTTTTGTTACAGCGCATTAGAGCAACAAATAATCGTGTTGCTGAGTATCATCGTATAAATACGGTGCGTGGACCTAGGCAACTCGCAGATGGTAGAATTGATGATATACTATACTCTTCTGCTTCTTCAAAAGTTGAAAGACTTGAACCTTTAGCTGAGGAGATAAAAAGATTACAGCAAAAGACACCACGCTCAGATGAAGATATTGCACGAATAGCTGTATGTTTTGAGCAAGCAAATGAAATTTTATCAATTTAATGCAAGGGAGAAGTTAGTACCTTAATGCTTCCAACGGAGAAAGATTAGCTGCCCTTTTTGCAGGCAAATACCCTGCCAAAGCCCCAATTCCCATTGCAAATATGAGTGTTCCAACAATTAGTTCTTTACTAATTATAAGCGCTATCCCAAATCCATTCAGAACTGCTGAAACAAGAAGCCCTCCGCTTATTCCAAGAAGCCCACCTATTCCCCCAATAATTGCACTTTCTAATAAAAATATAATCATAATCTCCTTTGATTTTGCTCCAATTGATTTGAGCATTCCGATTTCTCTAGTTTTTTCAGTTACGCTCATGAACATTGTGTTTGTAATCCCAACCCCACTAACAACCGAAGCGATTGCTCCAATCATTAAAAGAAAAGCACTTAAAACTCCAAGCACAGCATCCACAGTACTCTTAATCATCTCTGCAGTCACTACACTGAAATCCTTTTCATCTAAAGAAACTTTATGCGAAGCTGCAAGCTCACTCTCAATCTGCTCCTTTATGTTCTCTGCCCCATAACTCTCATCAATCCTTACATATATGAAGCTCACTTCATCTTTTGCAAGTGTTTTGGAAAACATCTCATAAGCTTTTTTGAATGGAATATAAATAGCTGAATCATCTTCCTGACTTAGGGAAGTTCCAATTTTTTTAAGTATTCCAATTACCCTAAAGATCTCCCCATTTATTTCAATTGAGCTTCCAACCTTGATTATTTTATCCTTGAACATCTCATTTGCAGCATCATTCCCAAGTACAACAACATTTTGCTCGCTCTCAGTAAAGGCCCTTCCCTCTTCAATTTCCATATAATTGTCCCATTGATCAAACATTGAAGCATCTGCTCCATAAACCATTGAGGTTACGATTCCATTCTTATATTCAATATTAGATCTCCCATAAACTATTTTTGATACTGATTCAACACCAGCTATTTTTGAAATCTTATCTGCATCCCTTTCATATAATTTTCCAGTTGATTGTGGAACACCAGTAGTAAATGCAGAGCTACCACCCATTGAAGAGATGTCCATGGGAATCACAATCATCTTATCGCTTCCAAACATTGCAAGCTGATCACCAATATCTTTTTTTACAAAATCTCCAACTGACACTATAATTAATATTGTAAGAACTCCTATAACTATCCCAACCATTGTAAGTGCACTCCTAAGTTTCCTGTGCTTAAGGTCCCGCAATGCATATTCAAATATATCCTCAAATTTCATTACTCATACCTCAATGATTCTACAGGAGTTACTTCTGCAGCCTGTTTAGCTGGAAATGTTCCTGAGAATGCGCCAACTAATGCAGAGAAAATTATTGCCCCAATTGGAAGAACTAAGGAATATGCGGTTTGTACTCCCAATGCAAAAGTTATTCCATACAAGAAAAGTATTCCTATGAGCATTCCAACCGTTCCTCCAATTACCCCTAAAATGGATGCCTCAATTAGGAACAGTAGTAGAATATCCCTTTTTTTCTCTCCAATTGCCAGCAAGGTTCCAATCTCATTTCTTCTCTCAAGTACGCCCATAAACATTGTATTTGAAATTCCAATTCCGCCAACAATTAGAGAAATTCCAGAAACTGCAACTAGGAATACGGTTAATGTTCCGAGTATACTATCTATTTTTCCTTTTATATACGCTGGACTTATTACTCCAAAATCCTTATCTTCTAAAGAAACTTTATGTTCATCTGCAAGTATTTCCTCAATTTCATTTGCAGTCTTCTCAACATCATATCCTTCTTTCACAAGAATTCTAATTACACTTACTTCCTTTTCAGCTAGCGTATCATTCAAAAGATCCTTCGCATCATCATAAATTAAAAATACTGAGCTATCTGATGAAGAAAAACTACTTCCTGCTTTTTTAAGTGTTCCAACTACTTTGTACTTCTCTCCACCAATTTCTAGTATAGCATTAACTTCAACTTCCTTGTCAAATGTATCTAATGCCACTGTTTCCCCAAGTACTACCGCATTTTTATCCCCAGCTTCCAGGAATCTCCCCTTCTCAATCTCAAGCATCCCAGCTGTTTTTTCGTATATTTCTGGGTCTATGCCCATTATGGAAAGAGTAATTGATTCCTCCTTATAATCCGCATTTGCCTTGCCCATCAACACTGGGGAAACTAATTCTAGTTCTGGTATTCTCTTTAATGTTTCAATATCCTCTTCATATAATTTTCCTGAACTTGGCTGGAACTGTGCCATTCCTGGGGAGGAGGCACTATTCTCATCTAAATTAATTGGAACAACAATTATTGTTCTTGGCCCAAAACTAGAGAGCTGACTATTTACTTCTGCCTTTAGACTCTCAGCCATGCCCACCAACAGGACAACAGCACATATTCCTATGACTATCCCTAATACAGTGAGCAATGACCTTATTTTTGTGTATCTTATGTTCTTGATGGAATACAAGAACATGTCCTTTAGATTCATTTGTTTCCTCTTTTTCTAAAGAACTTCCAATACACTCCGCCTACAATTACAAGAGCAATGATTATGTACAATAAACTTCCATTTCCTTTACTCTCTTTTGGGTATATGTTCAGCTCTTCAGTAACTGTAGTTGTTTTCCACTCTCCAGATTGATCTTTATATTTTATTAAGATCGTTATATTTTCAGTTCCAATGTTCTCTGGAGCATTTACATCAAATTTTATGTTTCCATAATCATCGTTCTTTATTTCTCCAATATATTTTACGGTTTGTATATCCAAAATCTCAAATTCAGTAGACTTAATTTCCACTTCCACATTGTTTATTGTATACGATCCTAGGTTCGAGATTCTCAATGTTAATGCATGTTGCTCTCCTGCTCTAAGTGGGCTTGGCTTTGCTTCCAAATAAACCCCAATTTCAGAATCAGAAGTTATTGTTAGGGGAATCTTGATTGTTTCAGTTTTTTTCTCTCCATTCTCCTCCCATTCCATTAGTGCTTCAACATTATTTACTCCTGGATTAAGGGAAGCAAAAACCACAAAGGAAACATCTGTCTCTCCATTTGAGGGTAGATCTCCAACATCCACCTTTTCCTTTTCCTTCATTTTTATAGTTTCATCTGGGAAACTTATTTTTAGATTTTCAATACTTTTTCCTGTATTTTTTACCTTCAATTCTAGCAAGCTTTCCGTATTGCTTGTTATCTCGCTTTTTTGAACAAAGAAAATATCTGAATCTTCTTTTTTTATGTTTAATCTTATTGTTTTAGTTTCCTCTTCTTCCTGGCCTAACTCATTATAATATGTAATTACAAATTCCACATCATTTGGCCCATCATTTGCATTCCCTACATCAAATTCAATTGCAACTTCTTTTTCTGTTTCAACATCCCCTACAAATATCTCATCCTTTCCTTTGATTGCGATCTCTCCAGAGGTTTTAATTCTTAATTTGCTTACTGCTCCTCCATTATTTTTTATAACCAGTTGTGCCTCTTTTCCTTCTTCAATTATATCATCCTTGCTTTCAATACTTAAAATTGGTTCATTAATTATTTTTATTGAGGCAATTGAGTTTTTCTCAATACTATTTCCATCGCTTATTCCCCTTGCCTTTATAATGATTGTGTAAATTCCTGAAATTGCATCCTCATCAACTGTGAATGGAACAGAAATATCTACTGACGTTCCTGCATCTAGGTCTCCCAACTCATATATCTCAGCCATCGTAACATAATTTCCCGGATAGAATCTTACACTAACTCCAGTTATCTTTTGCCCTGCACTAGAAGTTACTGTTCCAGCACTGGTTGTAGTTTGAATAGTTGCTGCACTTTCTGCAGTAAAGCTTATTGATCCCTGCTCTCCAGGTTTAAAACTATCCTGAGATATCGTAACATCTGTTACAGTCAAACCAGAAAACAAAATTCCAATAATGCATAATACGAACAACAGTTTTTTCATTTTCATCCCCTTATTTTACTAATTTTCCATCCTTTAATCTTACGATCCTTTCGCATCTTTTCGCGACGCTCTGATCGTGTGTTACTACTATTATTGTTTTTCCTCCTCTATGAAGTTCTTCTAATATATCCAATACCTCTTGCCCATTTTTTGAATCCAAATTTCCAGTTGGTTCATCTGCAAGAATGATCTCAGGGTCATTTATGAGTGCCCTTGCAATTGCAACCCTCTGTTTTTCTCCTCCACTCAATTGGTTTGGATAATGATTTATCCGATTTCCCATCCCAAGCCTTTCCAATATTTTTGTTGCATTCTTTGCCCTTTCCTTTTTATCAACACCACTAATTGTTTGTGGCATCTCAACATTTTCCAATACATTTAAACTTGGAATAAGATTAAATGCCTGGAACACAAATCCTATTTTTTTATTCCTTACCTCTGCCCTTTGGTCATCAGTCATATTAGTTGTTTTTATTTTTGAAAGGAAAATTTCTCCTTCACTTGCCTCATCCAATAGTCCGATTATATGTAAGAGCGTACTTTTTCCGCTTCCGCTTGGTCCCATAATTGTAATGAATTCTTCCTTTTCTATCTTTAAGGTTACATTATCTAATGCAGTTACCCTACACTCTTTCTCCTTTTCTCCGTAGCATTTTGTTACTTCATTTAACTCGACAGCGTACTCCTTCATCCCATCATCTCTTTAACAAATGATTTTAGTAGTGGATGCTTGAACTCTTCCTTAAAACCATTCAATAAATTAATGCCTTTTTTAGTTGGGGAATAAATGATTTTTCTCCGTTTCCCTTCCTTTTCATACCTTTTTACAATATAGCCTTTTTTCTCAAGTTCATTGAGCATTGGATAAATTCTGTTTGCAGCAGCTGACCCTTGCGGGTGTATTTCTGCAAGCGTTTTTATTATCGCATAACCATGCATGCTTTTCTTGCTCAAAAGCCATATTATAAATGCAGTAAAATTCATTTTCATGTGCATTTGAACCTGTTTTTCAAGCGATTCTCTCTCTCCCTTCATATATCAGCACCAGCATATATCCAAATAGTGATATATCTAAATGCTATACTATTTATAAATCTTATGTTGCTTTTGGAAACTTAAGGAGTTTTTTTAAACTCTTTTATTTTATTTCTTCTTTAGTGATGAACAAATGGGAAAATTAGGATATATTTTATTTGGAGTTATATTTTTGGCTATTGCAGCCTGGCTTGCATATACGTATCCATCACATACATTGGAACCAGCATTACATCTTTTAGAAGGTACATTCTTCTTATTTTTGATACTTTTTGGAATAAGTTTTTTCTTAATTGCATCTGCAATATGGAAAATAGAAAAGGAGAAAAAGAGGTTCACTGGATTTTTCTCATCAGTAGGATTTCCAAAATCTCCTTTCCAACCACCTTCTTCTCCAGAAGAGGAATTACCTCCGACTATAAGTTCTGATGAATATAAAGAATTTGTAAAAGAAGAGAAAGAAGAAAAGAAAGGAGATGAAAAGAAGGAACAACCTAAGAAATATAAGAAAAAATAATTTGATGAGGTGTTATTATGGCTATAGCTGACTACGAAGTTAAAGATATCTCTCTTGCTGAACAAGGGCAGAAAAATATTGCATTTGCAGAGGAGCACATGGGTGCCTTGCTGATAATCAAGGAAAGGTTTGCAAAAGAAAAACCCTTTAATGGATTAAAAATTGGCCTTGCACTTCACGTTACAAAAGAAACTGCTGTTCTTGTAAGAACATTAATTGCTGGAGGTGCAGAGGTTGCAATCTGTTCTTGTAATCCACTCTCCACACAAGATGACGTTGCAGCTGCACTTGCAAAAGAAGGAGTAAAGACTTATGGTTACAAAGGAGAAACCCACGAAGATTATTACAAATATATAAATAATGTAATTGCATTCAAACCAAACCTTACAGTAGATGATGGTGGAGATCTAGTAACTGAAATCCACCTCAAACATCCTGAGCAGATTAAAGATCTGGTTGGAGGAACAGAGGAAACAACTACCGGAGTAATTAGATTAAGATCAATGGCTCAGCAAGGCGAACTAAAATATCCTGTAATTGCAGTAAATGATAATAAGACCAAACATCTCTTGGATAACTATTACGGAACTGGTCAATCTGCAATAGATGGAATCATACGTGCAACAAATATTCTTTTTGCAGGTAAGCAATTTGTAGTACTTGGATATGGAGATTGTGGAAAAGGAGTTGCAATCCGTGCAAAAGGCCTTGGTGCAAATGTTATTGTAACAGAAGTAGATCCAGTTCGTACCTTACAAGCAGTTCTAGATGGATTCACAGTTCTTCCTATGAACGAAGCTTCTAAGGTTGGAGAAGTTTTCCTCTCAGTAACTGGAGATAAGCATGTAATTTCTCTTGAAAATGTTAAATTAATGAGGCCTGGAGCAATTCTTGCAAATGCAGGACATTTTGATATAGAAATTGATGTAAAAGGACTGAATGAAAACGGAAAAAAAACCAATATTCGCCCTTTCTTAGATCGCTATGATATTTTTGGAAAGCACATCTATTTATGTGCCGAAGGACGATTAGTTAATTTAGGCGCAGCAGAAGGTCATCCTTCTGAAGTTATGGCTACTTCTTTTGCAGGACAATCCCTTGCACTAGAGTATCTAGTAAAAAATAAGGGAAAACTCAAGGCAGGCGTCCATGTTCTTCCTGAAGAAATTGATAATACAATTGCTAAATTACAATTGAATGCAATGGGAATCAAATTTGATAAATTGTCAAATGAACAGGAAAAATACTTGCATGCTTGGAGAGAAGGAACCTAATCAGTACACATTAAATAAAAAAAATAAAAAAATAAAGAAAAAATTATTCTACACCAAATTCGAATAATTTACCAGTACATTCTGCAACTTCATTTATCTGGAAAGTAGTATCTCCGAATGAGTTAAGTGCAGTTGTTAAACCGCTGGTACTCTCGAATTTACATATCCCATCCAAGCCTTTAAACATTGCAAATATTGCTTCTGCTTGTTGTTTTTCTTCAGCAGTAGCTTCTGGTGGATATTCCATGTCAATATCCTCGAATTTTATATACAAGCTGCACTTATCATTTTCTTTTCCTTTAATTTCAAAGTAATACTTATATGTAATTCCATAACCAGCAGAATCTATACTTTCTACAAAGTTTACTTTTGCAGGTTTGCAGCTTTCCGCCTCTTTTTTGAAGCAACTCATGTCTTCTTTGCAGTCCTTAGTCCCTGACCCCTGTATGCATCCGAAAAATACCAAAGATACAAGAATCAAACAAGCTAAAATTTTAGATTTCATGATTCGTACTATACTTTAATTAATATAAATCTATTTATTTCCTAAATCCAGAGGAACTTCCAGCGAACTTTGTTCGCTAGCTCATCAAAGTTCAAAAGAACTTTGAGATCGTTCTATATCTCCGATTGAATGTTGTTACGTTCAATGGGCCTTTGAAGCTTTTGCTTCAAACGGTTTCGAAAATTATTTCGTAATTTTCTCAATCTAAGTAGCTGGTTTATAAATATTGCTCTCGTAATTTATTCATATGCCTAGTGATGATAAATATAATAGTTTACTTGATAAGATATATGCTGTAATTCCTACACAGAAAAAGAGCGATGAGCGATTTGAACTTCCAGTATTTGATTCATTTATAGAAGGAAACAAAACAATTGTAAAGAACTTTGATCTTGTTTGTAATACCCTTAGAAGGGAAAAAAGTTTACTTATAAAATATCTTTCAAAAGAACTTGCAACCCCAGTAGTTCAGGAAGGGGATCGAATTGTTCTCCAGAGAAAGGTTCAACCAATGGCTCTTAGTTCTAAATTGAAAGATTTTATAAAATTCTACGTAATTTGTTCAGTCTGCGGAAAGCCAGATACAAAAATAAGTGCTGGTGCAGGCAGAGTGAAAGAGTTAGTATGTGAAGCATGTGGAGCACGAGCTCCGGTTGTGTAAATGTATAAGCACGGACAAAATAGAGGATTTAGGCGTCCCCCAAACAAAGGGCCCCAAGGAGATTTTCAACCAATGAGAGTGAGAACACCTCAGATAGGAGAATTAATAGGAATAGTTAGTGCAATGTATGGAGGCGGAAGACTTCTTGTTGCTTGTAAGGATGGAAAGGACCGCATCTGCAGAATCCCTGGAAAAATGAGAAAGAAAATTTGGGTAAAAGAAGGGGATGCCGTAATTATGAAGCCCTGGGAGATCGAAGGGGATAAGAAAGGGGATATTGTTTGGAGGTATGAACGTGTCCAAGTAGAGTGGTTAAGGAGAAACGGTTACTTATAACTCTCTTTTTTAAATTTTAACCTATTACTCTAATTATGGTTGTAGTGGATATTCTTGAAAAATCAATTAGTTCCTTGGATTTCTTAGAGGAAACTGAGCGCTCCCAGCTTAAGAGAATGGCCAGTGTACTCTCAAAAGATAAAAAACCATCCCAGAGATATTTGCGATGGAGCTACGCACTTGAAAGTCTAAAGGAAAAAAAATCTCCAGCAAGATTTGTGTTTGAAACCACTAGAAAATTCACAAATCTCTCAAACTTTATTATATTTGTAGAAACTGGTGCAAATAGGCAAAATGCATTAGCAATTGTTGACCGGGTTAGTGGCTCAAACCGTTTTAGTAACCTAAACCCAAATGAAAAAACAACTATTCTTTCTAATTTAGAAAGTAGTGTTTGTTTTCTAGCTCTTCAATTAAATCTCGGAGAACTTTTAGAAAGAAAAGGAAAATCCCCAGAACTCATAAGAAAAGCGATGAGTGCAAAGGATGTCTATTCTCTAAGAAAAATTGCAAAAAAAACCGGAGTGGAGAAAGAGCTAAATCTTCTCCTAAAAAGCTATTCTACTTCTATGCTTTCTGGAATGCCTCTCTTGGTAGTTCCACCTTCTTATCGAGCAGAGGTTAGGGACGCAGTCCAAGATGTGATGTGCTCAATGGGTCTTTCTATAAAACCTAGTAAAAAAAATTCTAGAAAATGATTTGATTTTCATGGCTCGAAAAGTAAGTACTAAAAAAAAGCCCCCCAGGGAGATCCACCAACTCAATGAGCGCTGGAAAATTGAATCCACTGCATTTGATAGACGGGTTCTCCTAATTATTTACGGATTAATTAAGAGAGGAGTAATCCGTAATATGGACTTTCCAATTTCCACTGGAAAAGAGGCAAATGTATTCCGTGCAACTACCCCTACTGGAAAATTCGTTGCAGTAAAAATTTATAGGGTAGAAACAACACGATTCTTCAAGAAACAGGAGTATATAATCGGAGATCCAAGATTTGAAAGGGTAAAGAAAGATCTGAAGAATCTTGCATACTTATTTGCAAAAAAAGAATTCAGGAATCTTATGATTTGTGCAAAAGCAGGGGTAATTTCCCCCAAGCCAATTGTTTGTAAGGATAATGTTCTTGTAATGGAATTTTTAGGAGAAGGGGGCCTTCCGTACTCAAAACTTTCCCAAGTTCCAACTAGGGAAACAGATCTTGAGGAAATTCTAGAACAAATAAGGTTAATGTATCGACATGGATTAGTTCATGCTGATCTAAGTCCGTACAATATTCTTGCAGGGGACAAATTATATTTAATTGATTTTGCACAAGGAGTAATTAAAGGTCATCCAATGCTTGAGCAATTTTTGGAAAGGGATGTTGAAAATCTTCTAAGATATTTTAAATCAGATAAGAATTTGCAAGAAGTCCTAGAATGGATTAGGAACTAGTTCACATCTTCTCCGGACATTCAATTCAAAACATAAGTAGCTTTTTAATTGTTTAAGGGGGAACAAATATCATGCGAGAAGAAGTACAGGAATGGATTGAAAAGGCAGAACGAGACCTAAAGGTTGCAAAGGATAACGTTGCTCTTGGGAATTATGAAACTGTTTGCTTTCATTCACAGCAATCTGCAGAAAAAGCAATGAAATCACTATATATAAAAAAATTCGATGCATTACTGAAAATACACGATATTGCGTTACTCGCAAAAAAGTTAAATGCACCAGAAGAAATTGTTTCTTTATCCCATAGATTATCCACGTATTACGTTTCTACGCGTTATCCAGGTCCAGATGAACCTATTTCCAAGGAAGATGCGAACAGTGCAATTAAGATGGCTCAAGAGGTTTTAGCATGGGTAAAAAAGAATCTATAATTTCTGCTCTTTCCAAGTTTAAACAAAAACTTGAAAAGAAGATCGAAGTACAAAAAATGATCCTTTTTGGTTCATACGCCAGAGGGGATTATAAAAAAGAGAGTGACGTGGATCTCATTATTGTTTCTTCGGATTTTAGAAAAATAAGTTTTCCAAAGCGCAGCTGGGATTTTTACAATCTTTGGGATATTGATATGCCTGTTGACTATCTTTGTTTCACTCCAGAAGAATTTGAAAAACAAAAAAGAAAAGTCTCAATTGTAAGCATGGCGTTAAAAGAAGGAATAGTTATAGATTAATTACATCTTCTCTGGGCATTCTATTCCCAGTAATCTCAACCCACTCTTAATTACTGTTCCACTTGCCTGAACAATTCCCAGCCTAGTTTCTCTTAATTTTCCTTCTTCTTTTAGAACTGGAGAACTTGCATAAAATTTATTGAAGTCTGCTGCAACCACCAATAAATAATCTGCAAGGTTATGTGTAATCCTAGAATCTGCACTCTTTTTAACAATCTCTGGAAACTCACACAATCTTTTTATGAGTCTTTTCTCATCAGTATTGAATTCAATTTCTGATGCCCCACTCTTACTCTCACTCTTTTCTAGAATTCCATTCACCCTTACATACACATACTGAATATAAGGTCCAGAATCCCCTTCTAAGCTAAGTGCCTGATCCCAATCAAATATCATTTGTTTATGCGGTTCTCTTCTAACCATGGAAAATTTCATTGCTGAAAGTGTAATCCTCATTGCTGTTTTTTCAACAATACTCTCGTCCCAATCAGAATGCCTTTTTTGTATTTCTTCCCTTACTTTCTCCAGTAATTTCTGCTTAAGATCTTCGTACAGAACCATTGTTCCTTCTCTAGAAGACATCTTTCCTTCGGGAAGCATTACTAATTCATAAATTAAGTGATGGGAAATCTTAGCTGCTTTCTCAAATTGTTTATAGCCAGCTTTTCCAATTCTCTCAAATGTTTTGAATAATTGCTTGAAATAGAGTTCCTGCTCTTTTCCAACTACATGTATGCTCTGGTCTACCTTATACTTATCAAATTTTAATTTCGCAAGCCCTAAATCTTTAGTAGAATAAAGAGGATAACCTTCTCTTGTAAGTAAAATAAATACTCCTAATCCTTCTTCCTTGAAATCCAGAATTATTGCTCCGTCATCTTTCTTTACAACTCCTTTTTTCAGTAATTCGAGTACAAATTTTTTTCCTAGTTTCTCAGTCTGGCTCTCGAAATAGAGATGATCAAATTTCACATCAAATTCCTTATAAAATTCCTCAAAATCATCTAAGCACCATTGCCTAGTTTCCCTTAGAATTTTGCTCAGTTTTTTATCTCCTGCATAAATTTTGAGATTAATTTCCTGAGCTTGTTTCTCTAGTTCCTCATTATCTTTAATTTTATTTGAGGCTTCTGAATAAACCTTTCCAAGCCAGATTCCTCTTTTTTCCTTAGGTGCCTTTCCATTATATAAATTCAAAAATCCCCATAAACATTTAGCCACGTGTGGCCCAATATCTCCCTGATAATTTACCCTAGTTACTTTATTTCCTGCAAACTCTAATACTCTGGATAGTGATTCTCCAAGTGAGATATTTCTTATATGCCCAATGTGCACTCCTTTGTGTGTATTTGCATGGAAGAATTCCAGGAGCATTTTCTTCTTAGTGTTTTTTCCCTTCCCAAATTTCTCTTTCTTTTTTAAGATTTCCTTAAGTGCTTCTGAGTAAAATTTTCCATTCAAAAATATATTCAAATACGGGCCTTTTGTTTCAATTCGTTCTACGTATTCATTTTTTTCAATTGCTCCTTTCAATTGCTGTGCAATTTCCATTGGGTTTTTTCCTTGTTCCTTAGCTAATACGAATGCAACATTTGTAGAAAGATCCCCAAATTCCTCCTTAGGAACAGAAAATGTCTGGAATATTTTTTCCTTTTCCAACTTACAAGATTTTCCTATTTCTTTAGATAAGGATTCCTTTACTTCAGTAAGCATAGTCTGATTAAAGAAGAAATAGATTAAAATAACTCTCTTTTTTGATATCCGTATGGTTCCCAATCAGTAGTTAGTCGCAAAAAGTTCCAAAATCCATCAAAAGTAGTCGCAAATGAGCATGAATTTGGTTTTGCTTCTTCTCCCGCATCATTTCTGTTTATTTCTAGTTTACTGCTTCCATTGTTTCTAAAATGGCAGTTGCCTCTGCAAAATTGCCTTGGAGAATCTGCATCTCAGCAGCCTTTTCCCTCATCCCCAATTCCAAATATAACTTCGCAGCTTTACCGTACTGTCCATCCTTCTCATCAGCCTCAGCAGCTTTTTCCTTCATTCCCAATTCCAGATATATCTTCGCAGCACCACTATTCAATCCATCCTTCTCATATGCCTCAGCACATTCTCTTGCCTTCTCCCTCATTCCCAATTCCAAATATATCTCCGCAGCTTTACCGTACTCTTTATTCTTCTCATATACTCCAGCACATTCTCTCGCCTTTTCCCTCATTCCCAATCCCAAATATAATTTCGCAGCATATCCATATAATCCAGCTTTTTCATCAGCCTCAGCAGCCTTTTCCCTCATTCCCAATTCCAGATATAGTATCGCAGCAGTATCGTAGTGTCCATCCTTCTCATAAGCCTCAGCAGCCTTCTCCTTCATTTTCAATTCCAGATATACCCTCGCAGCATTTCCATACCATCCTTGCTTCGCATATACCTCAGCAGCTTTTTCCCTCATTCCCAATTCCAAATATATCTCCGCAGCTTTACCGTACTGTCCATCCTTCTCATATGCCTCAGCACATTCTCTTGCCTTCTCCCTCATTCCCAATTCCACATATATCTTCGCAGCACTACTATGCAATCCATTCTTCTCACATGCCTCAACTATTTTAGTTTTATCCTCTCTACTAATAGTACGATCTTCTATTATAGTTCTAAGCGCCTTTGGAGGAAGTTTTCTTCCACCTTCAATTCTTTTAACAACGATATCCGTAATTCTCAATTTATTAGTCATAATCCCTTCACCCTATTGTTATAATGGGTGTGTAATAGTTTATAAATATTCCAATAATGGTGATTACATTTTTAAGTGCTAACCACTATTACTTTATTGTGTATTTCTATATTCTTCTCGGAATCCTAATTGGCCTTTTTGCTGGTTTTGTTCCAGGCTTACATTCAAACACAATTGTTTCTTTTATGTATTCCTTAGGAATTCCCCCAGAAATTCTTTCTCTTCTAATAATCGCAGTTTTTGCAGCATATTCAATTACCTCATTTATTCCTTCCTTGTTCTTAGGAATTCCTGATGAATCTTCTATTCTTTCAGTTCTTCCTGGCCAGAGAATGGTTAAGGAGGGGAAAGGCCTTCTTGCACTAAAAATAGTTCTCTTTTCTGGAATCCTTTCAGCAATAATCTCCGTAGCTTTTTTTCCATTCTCATTGGATTTTTTCCAAATTCTTTATTCAGCAATTAAGCCTTACCTTTCCTGGATTCTAATCTTATTCTCACTTCTCTTAATTCTAAAAACCAAAAATATTCTCTACGCTCTCTTAATCTTTCTTCTCTCAGGCTTCCTTGGTTATTCCACTTTCAAATTAAACCTAAATGATCCCTTTCTTCCAATGTTTACTGGAATGTTTGCAATGGCTGCAATAATTACTTATACAAAATCAAAAATTCCCAAGCAGAAAGATGAAAAATTAGAACCTAATTTTATTCCTTACGTATTCTTAGGAGTAATTGGAGGAATAATTTCTGATTTGCTTCCAGGTGTAAGCTCAACCTCACAAGTAGCTTCTTTCCTTTCAATTTTCTTTCCAATTACTTCTATTGGTTATTTAGCAACCATTGTTTCAGTGTCAGTTTCCCAGTCTATTCTTGCGCTCTCAACTGCAGCTTCAATAGGAAAATCCAGAATTGGAGCTATTGTTTGGCTGGATAAGGTTTCTCCAGTAAAGGAAAATTTATTTCTCTATTTAGTTTTATTCTTGCTTGCACTTTCAGTTACAGTTCTTCTGATTTACTTACTTAGAAATAAACTAATACGAATAGTTGAACTTGATTTTTCCATTGTAAATAAGATTCTTGTAGTTTATTTGCTTGCACTTGTATTCTTCATTAGTGGAACATATGGATTAATTGTATTTGGAATTGCTACTTTACTTGGTTATTTAACTCTAAAATTAAATGTTGAACGGACAATGCTGATGGGTTCGATTATAATTCCAACAATAATGCTTCTTTTAAAGATTTTCATCTAAGTTTTCTTATGTCCATCCTAATAAAGAACGGAACAATCCTCACCCAAAACCCTTCTCGCGATATCCTCCGCGCAGATATCTTAATCCAAGAGGATAAAATAACCCAGGTAAATAAAGGAATAAAAGAAAAAGCTGAATTTGTAATTGATGCTTCAAATAAACTAGTTCTTCCAGGCCTAATCAATACTCACACTCACTCTCCAATGACTCTTTTTAGAGGATATGGAGAAGGACTTCCTTTGGAAACATGGTTAGAAAAAAAGATCTGGCCAGCTGAAAAGAAAATGAAGGAGGAAGATATCTACCTAGGAACAATGGTTGGAGCTGCAGAAATGATCTGTTCTGGAACCACAACCTTCAATGATATGTATTTAGTTACTGAAAAAATGATCGATGCAATAAAAGAAATAGGAATCCGTGCAGTTCTTTCAGATGCAATCTTTGATGCACTTCCAAGAAGATCACTAAAATCTGAACTTTCAAGAATAAAAAAATCCCTAGAATTATGTAACTCTAAAGGAGGAACCTTAGTTAGAGGAGCACTTTCATGCCATTCTCTCTACACGTGTACTGAGGAAGGACTAACCAAGGTAAAAGAACTTTCTAAAAAAGAAAAAGTATCCTTCAATATACATATAAGTGAAACTAGAAAGGAATTATTTGATTGTTTAAATACGCACAAAAAAAGACCATTTGAGTATGCAGATTCTCTAGGGCTTTTGGATTCTGATTCAATTCTTGCCCATGCAGGCTGGGTTTCCAAGAGAGAAATCGCCCTTGCAGGAAAAAAAGCAGTAAACATAGTCCATTGCCCGGTAAGCAATCTTAAACTCGCAACTGGCGGAATTGCTCCAATAATTGAATTTGATCAATCAGGTGCGAATATTACCCTAGGAACAGATGGAGCAGCATCTAATAATTCCCTAAATATGCTCGAAACAATGAAAATGACAGCTTTGCTCCAGAAACACAAATACTGGGATGCAAATATTCTTTCTCCTCAGAGAGTTTTAGATTATGCAACCATAAATGGGGCAAAAGCCCTAGGAATAAATACAGGTTCTATCCAAAAAGGCAAGCTCGCAGATATAATTTTACTGGATGCACGAGCCTTCAACCTCCTTCCTCACCATGATATTATCTCTAATATCATTTATTCCTCCAACCCCTCAAACCTAACCGAGGTAATAATTAACGGAAAAATCCTCCTAAAAGAGAGAAAACTACTCAATTTTGAGGAGAGCCTTTTAGAATCTTTCTCCAAAAGAGCAAGAGCCTTAACCTCCTAGTGCAAAAAGGATTCTTTACCTCGTATGGGGTGTCTAATTGTGGCTTGAATTGAGCAAGAGGGTTTATAAACCTTTCCAAGCCTTATATAAGAAACTTTAAAAACTTTTCTTTTAGGGGGATAAGGTATTGCAAATTGCAACAGTATAGACTGTGAGGCGCTCCATCCTGGAGCTTTACTTTATAAGGCGAAACCTCAAAGAGGTTTATCTAATGCGGTCGCTCCGCGACAGTCGGAACTGGGCAATACCAATATTTTAACTTGCAATAAATTGGGAGGTAATTAAATGAAAACAAAGTGTTCTGAATGTGGTTCTGAAAAATTAATTAGGGACTATGAAAAAGGAGAGATTATTTGTGGAACTTGTGGATTAATTATTGCTGAAAACATGTACGATGTCGGTCCAGAATGGAGGGCATTTGATGCTGAACAAAAAGAAAAAAGAGCCAGAGGAGGAGCTCCAATTAAACTTACAAAACCAAATAAAGGGCTCGTAACCGAAATAGACCAATATAATAGAGATATTAGAGGGGGAAAAATTTCTCAGAAAAAACAGCCACAATTATATAGAATGAGAAAGTGGCATAAAAGAATCTCAATTTCTACTTCTTTGGAGAGAAACCTAGTAATTGCTCTTGCAGAACTAGATAGGATTGCTTCTTCTTTAGGTCTTCCTGAAAATGTAAAGGAAAGTGCTGCATTACTTTATAGAAAAGCAGTAAAAGCAGAATTAATCAGAGGAAGACTAATTGAAAGCGTAGTTGCTGCAGTAGTTTATGCAATTTGCAGAATGAGGGGAATTCCAAGAACATTGGATGAAATTGCAAAATCCTCAGGAACTGAGAAAAAGGAAATTGGTCGTGCCTATAGATTTGTAAAAGGAGAACTAGGTATTGATGTTCCTCTTACTGATCCAAGCCAATATGTTCCAAAGTTTTCTGCTTCATTGAAACTTTCAGGAGACGTGCAGGAAACTGCTGTTAAATTGATTAGAAAATCTCTTAAAAAAGGATTAATCTCTGGAAGAGGTCCAACTGGTGTTGCTGCAGCTGCACTTTATATCGCAGCAGCAATGCACAAGGAGAAAAGAACTCAGAAAGAGGTTGCAGATGTTGCTGGTGTTACAGAAGTGACAATCAGGAACAGGTACAGGGAACTAAAGAAAGAGCTTAATCTTAAGGTAGATCTTTAATTCTATTTTTTATTTTTTTAGTTTTTTATTTTTATTTTATTTGTTTTGTGTATTTAGATATACTTTTAAGTATTTCGTAGCTAATTTAAATTGAGATCATGCCGCCTATTCAAAAGAAACACCGATTAGTTATTCCTTCTAGATGGGACATTCCAGAAACTGAAAAATTATTAGAATTGGAAAAACGAATTGGTTCAAAAACAGCAAGAATTTCTGCTTTTTTCGCTTCTATAAATGATCAGCCAATAGGCCATGGAAGAAGTCGAGCAGTAGTCCCATATGAAACTATTACTTTAAGACATGCAACTACTTTTGTTGAATCTGTAAGAACTCTTAAGAAAAAATTTACTTTCTTGGTAAATGGTCCATTTGAAGGGGAACCAAAAGGAGAAGTGCTTGATTATTTGAGATGGATAGTTTCTGAACTCAAACCAACTGGTGTTATGGTTCGTTCCCCAGAATTAATGCTTTGGTTCCTAAATAATTCTGATTTAGAGGTTCATGTTTCCAGTATTCTAAACATAAGATCAAGAGAAGATTTGAAAGGTTTGTTTGATTTATTGAGAAGTGCAAGAAGAGGAATACGTGGAGTAGTCTTATGCCAGGATACCTCTAGATTATTTGGAAACTTTATGGCTCTATCAAAGTTCTCAGTTTCTGAAAATCCATTTCCAGGAGATATTAATTATGAGCTTATAGTTAACGAGACCTGTTTATTCGGTTGTGAAAAAAGAACTACTCACCATAATGCACAAATTGGTCAGAGTCTCTGGCCAGATCCCTTCCAGCATACATGTAACCAAGAGAAAATTATTCACCCTGACCAGCTTTTAAGATCAGGAGGATTAATCCCACCTCAATTATTAGAGACGTATCGTAGGTATGGAGTAGGTACTTTTAAGATTGCAGGAAGAGAACTGCCGTTTAGTGTTATTAGAAGAGCAACAGAGGCATATCTTACTGGTTCGTTTAGCGGAAATATGATAGCGCTTACAGCAATGACCCCTCCACAAATTAGTGGAACAGATGGAAGAGGCGCCTCAGATTATTTCTATGTGGATACAGAAGAACTTGCGCGTTTAATGGTTACTCTCTTGAAAACAAAAGTAGAAGAACGCGAGGCAGTTATAAGACAAAGAGCCATTAAGATGTATAGGGAAGATTTGTTGCACGTAGGAAATAACTGTTACAGAACAGTTGATGGGAGATTAACCCTAGTTCAATGATGAACTTCTGCTATTTTAAATTTATACAATCATATATTCATACTTGATGAGATGCAATACCGCTGAGCTTCCCGCTATGACGATGATCTTGAGATCTGAATGAAATGAAGATCTCGAGAGATAAGAACGAAGTTCTTATTGATCTTGAGATCTGAACAATTTAAACAAATGAAGTACTCAAGATCTAATCCTTTATTTATCCAACCCTAATTTTTCTTTTCTTTAATTCAATAATCAAAGGATAGCACAGCATAACTACTCCTAAAATCCCTAAAGAAAGAAATATATTGAAGAATAATGTACAAGCCAGAACAATCCCCGCCCCCAAAAATCTTCCTACATTAAGAACACATTCTCTTCCAACCATAGATTTTACCATGTCCCTCTTATTATCCACAATTATCGCGGTCGTAAATGGAAGGAAAAGCGTTATAAAAAAATTTCTTGCAGACATGAATAGGTACCATAATGAAGCAGTACTTGCTAACGTTCCTAAGACGTTGGTTATTGCAAGCCCGCTCCCAAAAAATGAAATATATTTTTTTCTTTTTTTTGCTTTGTCTGATAATCTACTTGAAACAAAAGAAGCAATTACTGAAAGTAGAGTAGTTGCAGATAAATAAACTGCAAGCTCAGCAGGTTTAGTAAAATACATCAAAGGGATCACAGCCAATGTTGCACACATCCCACCTCCATAAATTCCTTCTGTAAGAATTAGAGTTTTGAATCCATCTATTTCTTTGAAACATTCCTTCAAATCATGCACGTACTTTGTTTTATCCAAGAGGAATACAACTGTGCCTAATATCAGATATGCAATTGAAGTGAGGATAAAAACTGCATGGAATCCAAACTGTTCAGCAATTAATCCAGCTCCTAAAGGAAGAACCAGGCTCAATAATGGTCCCATTGAGAAATAAATAGTTCCTAATTGTGCCTCTTTTCCTTGGCTAATCCCAAAATACATTATATTGAACGGAACCCAGATTAGGAAAATTCCAGTTCCAAAGAGAAAATTATAAGTAAATAAAAGCTCTTTTGTCGGACTCATAAATGCGAGCATCAAATATGCAATTACCCTAAGAAATACTCCAACAAGCAAAAGGGTTCTAAAATCAGTTCTCCTTCTATTTAGTAAGAGCATCATAACCAGCGGAGCAACACACCAAAAAAATACTGAGGTAATTATATCTATTTCTCCTATTCCTGAACTCTTGAAGTATAAATAATCAAAACTCGTGCCTATAACTACAACTGCAGCAAATACAGTATAGAATACTATTAATCGAATTAATGGATTTTGTATCTTAAACATTAAAAAAACAGACTACAATAGATAATTTAAATATTTAGGTAATTATTTCCTCATGAGCTCATCAGAAAAAATAACTTCTTCTAAAGTAGGCCTAATCGCCAACATATTTCTATTCATAATTAAAACTTATTTTGGGCTTCTCTCAGGCAGTTTAGCATTACTTTCTGATGCAGTAAATTCCTTCACAGATATTCTTGCTTCAATTGGAATTTATTTAGCAGTTAAAGAAGGAGAAAAGAAAAGAGATATAGATCATCCTTTTGGCCATTATGCAGCAGAGCCAATTTCCGCATTCGTAGTTTCAATTCTGGCAGCAATTCTTTCCTTTGAGATTTTTAGAAGTGCAGTAGAAAGCTTACTCTACCAGAAACCGCTTAACATTTCAATATTCACAGTTGCAGTAGTTCTCCTAACTATAATTATCAAATTTAGTTTATATTTATACTTCAAGAATGTAAACAAAAAATCCCCTGGCCAATCTGTAGAAGCTTACATGATGGACAGCATGAATGATGTAATTACTGCAATCGTAGTCCTAATTGGAGTAGTTGGCGCATATTTTGGTTATGAAATTCTAGATGATGTTGTTGCAATTGCAATTTCTATTTATATTCTTAGAAATGCCTTACATTTAGGAAAGAAAAATATTTACTTTCTAATGGGTGGCTCTCCTTCAAACCATATAATCGAAGATATAAAAAAGGCAGTTCTAAAAAATAAAAAAGTAAAACAAGTACAAGTAAATGCCCATTATTTCGGAGATACTTTGCATGTTGATCTTGTAATAAATGTTGATAAGAAACTTACAATCGTAAAAGCCCATGAGATTGCAGAGGAAGTGAAAAAAGATTTAGAATCGTTTGAGATTATTTCTTACATCCAAGTGCATGTAGAACCTGATTAGTATGAATACTTTCATTTTTGTATACATAACCAACCCTTCCAAGGAAAAGGCAAAGGAAATTGCAAAATACCTAATTAAAACGAAATTAATTGCCTGTGCAAATATTTTTCCAGTTGAGAGTATATACAAATGGAAAGGAAAACTTGCAGAAGAAAAGGAATTTATCTTAATTGGAAAAACTATAGACAAGCATTTTGGAAGAATAAAAAGAGAAGTAGAAAGAATTCACCCCTATTCAGTTCCATGTATAATAAAAATTCCAGTAAGTTCTAATTTGAAATATTTTAGTTGGCTAAAGAGTGAAGTTTTACTATAATCTTTATACTTCATTGAATTGAAAAGGATCCTTTAATATATTTAAAATTATGCTAATATATCTAAACAGTTTAGAAAATTATATGTCTATTAGAAATTTAATAATTTTTGAACGGTGAGATGATGGGAGAACATACAGAATTTTTAGAACAGGTGGAAAAGGATAATGTAAAATTTATGAACCTACAGTTCACAGATATTTTTGGGGTAATAAAGAATGTAACAATCCCTGTGGAATACCTAGAAGATGCACTTAAATATGGAAAATGGTTTGATGGCTCTTCCATAGAAGGTTTTGCAAGGATCCACGAGAGCGACATGCTCCTCATGCCAGATGTTTCAACCTATGCAGTTATTCCCTGGCTTGAGCATAAAGATGGAAATACTGCAAGAATAATTTGTGATGTATATACTGTTGATGGAAAACCATTTGTAGGTGATCCAAGATATATTCTAAAAAGAGCGTTGAAAGAAGCAGAAGATATGGGGTATGCTTATAATACTGGTCCAGAATTGGAATTTTTCTTATTCAAAAGAGAAAATGGAAACTTCAAACCATTACCTCATGATAAGGGAAGTTATTTTGATTTGAATATGGATCTTGCTTATGAAATCAGACGGGATATGATTGTTGCTTTACAGAAATTTGGTATACATGTAGAAGCTTCCCACCATGAGGTTGCAATTGGCCAGCATGAAATTGGCTTCCAGTATGGGGGTGCACTAAGAACCGCAGATAATGCAACTACACTTAGGTTCGTACTCAAATCAATTGCAGAAAAACACGGATTATATGCAACATTTATGCCAAAACCAATTTCTGGAGTAAATGGTTCAGGTATGCATGTCCATCAAAGTTTGTTCAGTGGAGAAAATAATGCATTTTTTGATCCTTCTGAAAAATATCATCTTTCAAAGGTTGCGAAGAGCTTCATTGCAGGCCAACTCAAACACATAAAGGCCATTTCTGCAATCACCTCACCATTAATTAATTCTTACAAACGTCTCACACCAGGATATGAAGCCCCAGTATACATATGCTGGGCAACCACGAACCGTTCAGCACTTATTCGAGTTCCAGCATTCCAAAAAGAAAAGCCAAAGGCTGCAAGAGTAGAACTCAGATGCCCAGATCCCTCATGCAATATATACTTAGCATTTGCAACCATGCTTAAGGCTGGATTAGATGGGATAAAAAATAATCTTACTCCTCCTGACTCTGTTGAGGAAGATTTGTATGAATTTGATGATAAGAAACTTGAAAGCTATAATATTGAACAATTACCTGTTTCTCTTTGGTATGCACTCAAAGAACTGAAAAAAGATCCAGTAATCCAAGAGGCTCTAGGGGAATACATGTACAAAAAGTATGTGGAAGCAAAAACTCGCGAATGGGATGACTTTAGATTGTGCGTTACTGAATGGGAAATAGAGAGATACGCTGAGATTTACTAATTCAGCGTACCCTTATATTTTTTTCTATTTATTTTTCTCTTATGCAAACCAAGAGTAAACTGATTCTTTTTTTCCTTGCAGGCCTTCTTATAGGCGCTTCATTTATCTTAGTTCTAAATCTTTCAACTTCAAATTCCTCTTCAAGTTCAGTTTACCTAGTTTCCTCCCCAGATAACGGACAGGAAATTATTACTCTTCTAGATTCTGCAAAAGAATCCATTTATGTAGAGGTTTATTTACTTACTTCTGAGGAAGTTCTTTCTGAATTAATCGAAGCAGAGGAAAAAGGTCTAGATGTGAAAGTAATCTTAGAAAAGAGATTCAGTGGTTCAAATAATCAAGAGGCTTTTGATTCATTAACTACTGCAGGAGTAGATGTTCGCTGGGCATCTTATGATTACAAACTTACACATGCAAAAATGATAATCATAGATAAGAAAAAGGCATTTGTAGGTTCGCATAATTTTTCTGATTCAGCAATTTATCTTAATCGTGAAATCTCAGTAATCTTAGAAGGAGATATTATAACACAACTATTAAGTATATTCGAAACTGACTGGATTAAAGCAACCTATTAAAATGTTTCCGCAAACAACAAATTCTATGGTCGATAATTTATTCGTAATAATTGTAACTATGATCTCAATTGTTTATTCTTTAGTAGTTAGGGAACTCCAATACAAATTTGGAAATAAAAAAGAAATGGAGGCATTCCAGGCAGAGAGCAAACGTATCCAGGGAGAATACAACCAGGCAATAAAGGAAAAGAACACTGGGAGATCAGAACGATTAGCGGAAGAGCAGAAACAACTTCTTGGAAGGATGGGCGGCTTAATGTTTGGCCAGATTAAAGTAATGTTAATTGTAATTGTAGTATTTTTGGGAGTTCTTTGGTTTGTTAGTTATATCGATCCTCATACAAAAGATGATGTTACGCTTTCTCTTCTAGACAATGGAATTGGTTGTGATAAAATAGCTGAAGATAATATTTTCTCTGGATGCTATGAATTAAAAAATAGTAATTATGGTTACTGGACTGCAACTGTAAGTGCATATGGTTCAAATGGTGCGTTAATTGCCCAAAATGGAACGCATTTTGCATATAAAGAAATTTCTAAGGTTTCTGGATTTTATGAGAAAAAAGGAAAACCATTGGGTATATCCTTAGATAGTGAGAAATACTATCCAGGCCAAACAGTAACAATAACCACTAAATTAAATGAAACCCCTTCAAAGGTTCAAGCAGTTTTGGACAGTGGTTCATTCTTTTATGCAGAACTTCCATTTACGATTCCAATCTTTAATGTAAAAGTAATAAACAGAACGTACTGGTGGTTTATTTTTATTAGCATAATAATGAGCTTAATAATTGTTCCGGTATATACAAAAATAGAGAAAAAATTTAGAGGTGCTTCAAATGACAAGGAGAAAAGATAGATCAACATCTGTTAAAAGAGTTCAAACCAAGGTTAACCTATTGTACAAAAGATATAAATTTACTAGAGTAACCTGTCCAATGTGCGGTCACGTAATAAAGAAATGTACTGGATTGAGAAAGGTAAAGATAAATAGGAAATTCGGTGGATACTTGTGCAATTGCTGCACTAAGCGCTTAATGGTCTGTGCAGTGCGAATAAAGAATAAGAAAATGTCTATGGATGATTTGAATTTTGATGAGCAGCTCTATATAAAATCAATCCTGATCCAACTAAAAAAGTAGTATCAGTCTTTTCAGAACCATTCCGGATAAATTACTTGGTTGGTTCTGAAAATGCTTAAAAAATAGGGAATCTAAATGAGAATAGCAGTTAGTGGCCTTACTGGTTCTGGTAAGAGCACACTTGGAGTGGAGCTTTCCAAATCCCTTAACATTGCACACATTAGTTATACATTTAAGGATCTTGCAAACGAAAAGGGAGTTTCCCTAATGGAATTTCAAAAACTTGCAGAAAAAGATCCTTCAATAGATAAGGAATTCGATTTAATGGTTTTGAAGGAATGTAAGCGCAAGAATGATTATGTAATTTCTACTTGGTTGGGTGGATGGTACGATCAACTTTTTGGAATTAAGTTTGATCTTAAGGTTTGGGTGAATATTCCTGATAAGGTAAATGCTGAACGTGTAAGCAAAAGGGATGGAATTTCCATAAAAGAAGCTTCCGAACATATACGAACCAGAAATGAGGAAAACCATTCCAGATATAAATCCTTATATGGGATAAATATATACAATCAAAAAGGGTTTGATCTATTTTTGGATTCTGGAACAAACAGTCCAAAACAATTGGTTGCTCTTGTAAAAAAACACTTGAAAATGTAAGGTGATTCGATGGTATTTAAGAAAGGTACAAAATGTATTTATACTGCTGGAAGAAGAATGGGTACAGAAGTTGAAGTAGTTGATGTTACTGCTAATAAGATAAAAGTTAAGGATGCAAAAGGAAAGGAAAGAAAAGTTTCTCCTAAACACCTTGAACCTTCAGAATAATTGGTAAAAAAATGTTTTCTAAGGGAATAATAATTCTAGATAAGCCCTGCGACCATATCTCTCACGAGATCACTACTCTAGTTAAAAAAATAACTGGCTCGAATAAATCTGGCCATGCCGGTACTTTGGATCCAAAAGTTTCAGGTGTTCTTCCAATTGCTTTAGGAAAAGATACAAAAATGCTCAGATTTATTGCTGGGGAAAGCAAAACCTATATCGGAATAATTAAATTTAAGGAAGAAATTTCTGAGCAGAAAGTTAGAGAACTATTCAAGAAATTCACTGGAGAAATTTCCCAAATTCCTCCTAAGAAAAGTGCAGTAAAAAAAGTTAGAAGAACAAGAAATGTTTATTCCTTAAAATTACTTGGGTTCAAAGGTAAGTTATTTTTATTCGAAACACGAGTCTCAGCTGGGACTTACATCCGAACTCTTTGTATAGATATTGGAAAATCCGTAGGTATTCCAGCAAGAATGGAAGAACTAAGAAGAGTAGCTGTAGGTCGCATCTCAGAAAATGAATGTGTAACTATGCAAGAACTTATAGATGCTGTTTGGCTTCTTAAGAATAAAAATGATGATTCATTAATTAAAAAAATCATTCATCCAATTGATAATTACTTACACTATAAGAAATTAATAATTAAAGAAACTGCAGCAAAGGAACTCAGGAATGGAGCACAATTAATGGCTCCAGGAATTTTAGAAGTACCTGAGGGTTTAGCTCAAGGAGAATTAGTTTCTATTTATTCTGAAAATCAAAGTGACCGAAGAGTCCCCACTGCAAACAGTAGGGTATGTGCTCATTTGGTCACATCTTTCCAAATTGGACCTAATAACCAAACCCAATTTGGAAATGGAGAATTTGTAGGAATGGGCACTTCTTTATTTTCCTCTAAAGAAATGAAGAATGTAGATAAGGGACAAGTAGTTAAAATCGAAAGAATTTACTAACTACACATTTTTTAAATCTTAACAACAATAATTACTATCATGCTTGCTAGAGTTCCTCAAATAAGAATTATACACAAGGAGCCTCCAGCAGGTACTAGCAACAGTCCTATTTTTGGACAAATCGCTAGACTTTCAGGAAAATACCAAGGTACAAGAAATATACCCTCATATGATCTTCTTCAACTAGGAAGAGAGCATAAAGTAACAATTAAAGTAAGCGATAATGGGAGGGTATCCTTTGTTCCTCTTTCTATGATTTCATTCTATGAAAAACACGGTTTTGAGAAAAAAATAATTTGTGGAAAAGAATGTTTTGTTCCTCCTAGTGGTGTTTGGACAGTTGGACTCATGAGAGAGGCTATTCGTTATTGTGTAGAGACTGTTTTAGGAAAAGGAGATGCTCCACATACCTGTACTGGTATCGAGTTTAGAGAGTATCTCCGTGGAGTTTTTGCTCATTTTAATCAGAATAAACAAAAAATGCTCGAATTTGCTGGTTATAACTTAGAATAACTCTTTTTTGATTCATCAATATAAAACAAAACATTTAAATATATCTTTGAACACATATTTTAATATGTCTGTTCGTAGTGGCGCTCTACATAGAGAATATGCATCAGTAGTTATAGATAAAAATACAAATGCCCTGTGTTCGCTAAGAAGGGAATTAGTAAGAGCTTTTAACGTAGGATGTTTACTTGATCGCTTTAATTTTGTAGTTGCAGCAACTGGTAGTGATGGCCGTTTAGAAAAAACCCACTTGTCTAAAACTGAAATTTTTGTTATTTTAACTAATGGAATGGATCTAGCTACTAAAATTATTTCTCAAATTCGGGACGTATCATTAGGAGTTAAGTGCTTTTCTTCAGGTTGTGATTTTTCAATATCTCCTATTATTGAAATAAAGAGAATGAATGAAGTTCTTTCTTATGCATTTGGCAGTACAAATCGAATATTCCCTAATAGAGTATTAGATGCCCAACCGCTTATTGGTAGGGATGATATCCTACGAGAAGCACGAGGTAAGCTTTTGGATGAATGGGTTGGTCCAGAAGGAAGAAGAATTAAAGAAGGCGTTAGTGATAGAGTTAGACAATATCGAGCTCTTATGCTCTCAGGAAAACAGACTTTCCACGGTCAAGAACTAGTCCATTATGATTTAAGTAGAGGAGAATTTTATTACTCTCCCCCTAGTGATGTTTTACCTGTTGCTCGTTCTACAAAGTATGGGCCACTCAGATTTATTCAAATGTTTTTAGTTCATGAATTAATGAAGTTAACAAGAGTACTTGGTCCAGATGGAAAAAATCTAATGAGCGGATTAATTGAAGAGCTTCCACAAAATACTGTTAGTAGATTAGATTTTTTAGCTAATGATAAACGATGTAAATTAACTAAAGAACAATTGGCTGAAGTTGCAGATTCATATGCATTTTTCCTTTGTATGCTGGGATTAAGTGAATCAGAGTATAGGGCTAATGGCTCAACTGTTTTAGATATTGGTGAAGATACTGCAAGAGAAGCAACTGAGAGACTAACTTCTCTGAATGCAGTTTTAAGTAATTCGATGTTTAGTGTAAAGTAATTTTAAAAGAAAAAATTCGCCAAGGGCAGGATTCTCAACCTCCCCCTATTATTCAAAATAGAGGGGAGTAGGTGAACACTCAGGCGAGGGGACCCTTCCCCTTGCCTAGGGTTTGAACCTGCAATCCCGTAAAGGACATGCTTCCTAGGAATATATTTTCCAGGCATGCGCGCTACCGGGTTACGCGACCTTGGCATTTTGTAGCAACAAAATGACGAGGACTCTTGAAATAACAATTTCAAACAGTCCTTGGCATACGAGCAAAGCGAGTATGCTGAGGTGTATTGGCAACAGCCAATCACACCTTGGCGTGAGTGTAACATCTTTTTACTACCCTTAATTTTTTAATAGGATCGCGCCGTATTAGATAGTTATTTAGGTGTTATAATTGAGAACTAGACAGGTACATTTTCAAAGAACTATTGGGTCTTTTGGAGGTTGTACTCCAATAACTGACAGAACTATAGTTTTTCCAAAAGGTTATGGACAAACCTTTATTCATCTCTTAGACGGAAATAGAGTTATTATAATTGATCCTGGAGTTACAAGAAAATTTATGATGCAATACTATTTTACCTCATTAATCCAAACCATCGGACCACTTATTTCTGAGGTTGTAGGAAATAAAAGTCTTGAAGATTTTCTAAAAAGTAAATCTAATCGTCTAAAGCTTATAGATCGTTTAGTTAAATCAGATGCAATGAGATTCAAAGATGCAAGAACAACAGAAGAAAGTGTCCTTTCTTTTCAAGAACGTGCAATCCAACTTTCAGAGTTTATTCGATCAAATGGATTAGAACTAGTTGCAATTCTTTTAACTCATCATCATATTGATCATTTAGGTGCTGCAATGCCCCTCTCTTTAATGTTCGATCCTCCTGTTCCAGCAGTAGTTTCTGCTCCTCATTTCATTCAAGATAATTTATTACTAATTGGTACTTTTCCCTTATCTTATCCTTCAAATGGATTTCAATATACTGGTTATCCAGATTTTAGTTTACCAGAAGGAATTGAGATTGTTGATGTAAGTGGACACACTAATATGATCGGAATTCTATTGCCTGATGGATGTTTTATTGTAGGAGATGCGCTTGCATCTGAAAGTGCATGGAAAAAAACAGTAATCTATCTTGAAGATTCTTCTCAGCATCTTGCTTCTTTAGATAGATTAAAAACAGTTCCATTTAGTCATCTTCTTCTTAATCATAGTTCTATTCCTAGTTTTCAAGGAGAGGATGCAACAAGTTTAATAGAATTTAATCGTTCTAGAGTATTAGAACTAAAAAGATTACTTAGAGGAAAAAGTGGAAATGCTTTAGAACTGGCAGACGAAATGACTCAAAACAATGGTAATCCATTAACTCGGTTAGAACAAATGATTGTTATTGCACAAGCCCTAAATGGATACTCTTAGATGTTTAACTAATAACGGATGAACGTTATTCAATTCTTTCAACATCCCCTTCGCAACCTCCTGAATCGTAAAATGAGCAAAAGGACTTGCTCTTAATCTAATGAAATGATATAATTCCCTCAAATTCATTGTAACTAATGTTCTTCTTTTGTGCGCATTTGTACAAACATACTGTGCCTCATGAGGGTATTTTTCCTTAAGTTTATTATAACATTCTTCAGACTTATCCATTGCACTTGTAAATAATTCATCTAATCCTGCTTTTTTGAAATCCTCAGGCATTACGTATCCATATTCTGGACTTATTTTCTGAGAACTTGGAGTACACATTCTATGCCTCTTAAATTCATAATATGCCCCAAAATCCATTACAAGATCAAACGTATAACTCAAATGTTCTAATTCCCTAATTGGAGCATTTTTTCCTCTATTTCCAATATATTCATCAATTAATTTTTCTCTATCTTCCTTATTCATTCCCCTAGCTTTTTCTTTTGCAGAACTATAATCCAACCCACTAAATTTGTATAAAATTGAAGCAATTACTCTTTCCTCTGCATCGTTTTCATATTCAACTAATTTTACACTATAATTTGTAGAACTAACCTCTGTTTTCTGTTCAAATGAATTCATTCTCTCAAAATATTCATTCTTCTCAGTTTGTTTAATTAAGGTTGGAATCTCTTTTTTTACAGCTTCTTTCATTTGTTCTCCAATTTCTCTTACTTCTTTCAATGGATTAGAAAGCATCTTGCTAATCATATGTTTCAAAGCTCTAGTGTTAACTGTTACCCCTACATTTGCATAAGTAGAATTCGGAAGAATAAACCTTGCATTGTCTATTACCTTTAATCGAATATCTGCCTCTCTTTTCTTCGGATCTCCTGCTGGTTCAACTCTCTCAAAATAAGCAGTTAATTTTTCTATTGTTTCATTATATTTGGAATACAAAAATTCAATTGTTTCCAAATATTCTTTCCTATACTCATTCACAAATTGTTGTTTTTCAATTTGTGAAGACGTGACCGATTTTCGGTCACATTGATCCTCTAATTCAGGAGTATAAGTTAATTCCTTAGTAAGTACTTGATATCTTGTTGATTTTTCAGTATAAGAAGCTAATCTAGTATTTTCTAGAATGTCTATAGCCAACCTAGACGCATTCTCCACTGCAATATGAACAACTGCGTGTTCAGCCACTGAAGAGTGTCCATAAGCAATAACCCATTTTTCATGGAATTTAGCTGCACTCTCAGTATTTAATTCTCGTGCAATTTGATCAAATGGCTCTGGACTCCTAGAGGTTTTTGCAAATGCAACTGCAACTAATTCTTCTGGATATTCTGATAATGAGTATACTCTTAATCTAGCATTCATAGAACTCAACACAATCACTTTACAAGAAAACCCTTTTAAACTAAATTATAGTAATTCGTTATTCAAAGCTAGGCTGACAGATCGGCTATGTGTCCGCCTGCAGCACCAACCCTTTTCTTTTAAGAAAAGAAAAAGTAGAAAGCGGAATAGATGGGTTCAACTCCTGTGCCTAGCTTTTTTTATTATTTTTAGTACATTATTGTACTAAATCTAAACAATCATTTAGTTTTGATGGATAATGGTAATATTTCTTATTTCTGATCACCCGTTTTTAGGCCTCCGGTATAATTAATACTGTCAGGCCTAAACATTTAAATATCTTTCATACTATATTCGTTTATGCGGATTCGAAAAAAGAATATCAATGGCAAAGAATATTACTATGCTCAGATCGATATCCGATTAGAAAAAGGAAAGAGAAAAAGCTACTCACTTTATCTAGGAACTAAAAAACCTGGAGATTTGAGAAAAGTAGAAGAAAGACTATATACCAATATTTTTGAGGAATTCTTTCCAAAAAAGAAAACAATTTTTTTAGATAAAAAAATAGCAGTAAGAATAGAACTAGCTAGAAGAAAATTTAATCTAAAATTTGAGAAATTTTCAAAAACAGACCAAGAAAACATTAATGAAAATGAAATCGTTGATTTTGTATATACTACTCTAATAACAGAAGGTGTACACGTAAGTAGGGAAGATGTAGAAACTGCCTTCGATCTTATGACTGGGAAGATCAAAAAGATTCTTTTGGATGAAAGAATAAAGATATCTGTCCAAATGATTCAGGGCGTAAGAGAAATCTCTAAGAAGAAACAAAAGTTAACATTGCGTTTTCTATTGGATATCCACAAGACAATAATGCAGGGATTCCAAGATAAAAGTCCTGGGGAATTTAGAAACACACAGGTTGTGATACTAAAAGCTACCCCTACACGTCCATACGGGGAAGAAATCAAGTTCAAGCCCCCTAACTTCTCAGAAATTAAAAAGTTATTGAAGGAATTTCTTAAGTGGATTAATGCAAATAAAAATAAACTCACTCCTATTGAATTAGCTGCACTGACACACTTAAAATTTTACAGAATACATCCATTTAAGGATGGCAATAAAAGAATATGTAGATTGTTGTTAAATAAAATCCTATTAGACAACAATTATCCTGTCCTAAATGTCTCAAAAGATCGAGAGTCTTATTTCGGAGCTTTAATAGATTCTGTTGAGCAAAAAGATGACAAACTATTTGTGGACTTTTTAGCAACTACATTCATTGAACAGTATGGAAAGGGCATTTTAGGCCTGACAAGAAATAAAAAATGACGGCCTATTCAAGTTAGGAATTCTTGCCTAGCTTTTTTCTTTTTAGTATTAAAAAACATAATTCTATAAGGTAATTGTTATACTATTTGATACCATGGCAGAAAAAAAGAAAGTTGAATATGTTCCTACTTCTTTGTTAGTGAAACTTTTAGAGGAAACTTTGAAGAAAGACAAGAATCTTTTTACTAGATTGCACTACTTATAGTTCCTGTGCCTAGTTTTTGTTTATTTTAAATATTTTACTATTGAATTATACCTATGGTCCTAGTAAAAAAGAGAAGCGGAGAGCTAGTTCCTTTTGAACCCAGTAAGATTGAGCTCTCTTTAACTCACGCAGGTGCAACCAAACAACTCATAAGTGAAATCCTCTCAGAATTAGAACCAATTTTATACGAAGGAATTCCAACTAAAAAAATCTATGCAACTGTTTTCACTCTTCTAAAAAAGAAACAGCATATAGTAGCTTCTAAATTCGGATTAAAAGAAGCAATAGTCCGATTAGGGCCAAAAGGATATAATTTTGAAACATTTATGTCTGCAATCCTAGAGGAAAAAGGATACAAAACCCAATTACGAACTATAATGCAAGGAAAATGCGTAACTCATGAAGTGGATGTGATTGCTGAGAAAGGAAATGAAAGATATTTAGTTGAATGTAAGTTCCACAACCAAGCCTGGGCCTCCTGCAAAATCCAAACAGCTCTTTATACCTATGCACGATTTCTGGATGTTTCAGCAAATAAGGAAACAGGAGTTTCTCAAGCGATGCTCACAACCAATACTAAGTTTAGCCAGGATGTAGTAAAATATTCCAAATGTGTAGGAATGCATCTCTTAGGTTGGAAATACCCAACAAATGCTGGTTTAGAAACAATTGTAGATAAAAAATCTATTTACCCCGTAACTGTTCTTCAATCAGTTGATACTTCTATAATTGATCACTTACTTAGCAATGGAATTGTTCTTGTAAAAGATTTATATGGAATCGAGGAAGAGCAATTAAAAAATCTTAGAATTTCTCCAAATAAGATTAAGTTACTGAAAGAGGAAGCAAAGCAATTATTATAATTTCCACTAAGTTTTACCAAACCGAACAAAATTAGGTTTATAAATATTCTCTTTTTAATACATGGTGCACGCGGACAATTCGGGTGCCTTGGAAAAAGGTATGTTGTGGCGTTCTATAACGGTTACGCACCAGTAATTCGATGACTGGACTAAACCTCATCGGATGTAGCTCGTTCCGTTATGTCCTACCTATAACATGAAAGAAGGGTCTATATCGACCAAGGAGCTAGGATTGTATTGGCTCATACAGGACTTCTTTCGACCGAGTCCAGAGGCGTGCATTTTTTTTAAGTGATTAATGTGAGTGATATGGTCTGTCCTAAACTTAGTAGCGGAATCTGCAGAATAGATAGTCTACCTTGTCCAATGTCCTTCTTTCACAAGATGGGCGTAATTAAATGCTCAGGACCAATAAGATCAAAACACAAAATTTCAACAAAATCTTCTTCTAAAAGTTCAAAGAAAATTTCAAAAAAAGTAATTAAATCCAAAATAAAAAAATCTTCTAAGAAATCCAAAAAATCTAGAAGAAGGTAACTCTATTTTTAAATTCTTATTTTCCTATTCTTACCTAATATATTTACTAGGTGAACACTTATGTCTGAACCAAAAAAAATAGAAGATGCAATATGGAAAGTTGAACAAGAAGGAGAAATGAAAGTTCCAGCTTATATAATCGGAACCCAGCCAGTAATGGAAAAAATGAAAAAAGACCGAACACTCTGGCAATTGAAAAATGTTGCAAGTCTAAAAGGAATAATTAACCATGCCTCAGTAATGCCTGATGGGCATGAAGGATATGGGTTTCCAATTGGAGGAGTTGCAGCATTTGATGCAAATGAAGGAATCGTGAGTCCTGGGGGTGTCGGGTATGATATCAACTGCATCGACGGTAAAACAAAAGTATTAACTCCTGACGGTTGCAAAAAAATGAGCGATTTCCCAAAAGAGCAATATTCCGTAATGACAAAAAAAGGTGAACAATTAATTGTTGCCAATCCCTCTTTTTTCATGAGTTTTGTTCCGAGAAACAAGGTTATTGAGTTAGTAACCGAAAGCGGAAACAGAATACGCGCGACAGAAGATCATCCATTCTTGACAATTGATGGTATGGTTCCAGCAGGCAAATTATCAATTGGAAGCAAGTTAATTATGAACGAAGATGGATTTTTTATTGACATTATTGATGAAATAAAAGAAGTTGTCCATAATGATTTTGTTTACGATTTTACTATACCGAAAACCCATAACTTTATTGCAAATAATTTTGTTGTTTCAAATTGTGGAGTCCGCTTACTAAAAACCAATCTAACTCCAGACCAAGTCCGTCCAAAAATAAAGGAAATTTGCGATAAATTATTCGTAAATGTTCCAAGCGGAGTAGGAAGTGAGAGTAAACTAAGAATTTCCCATGAAGAACTAGATGAAGCAGTTAAACTAGGAATAGATTGGGCTATAGAAAAAGGCTATGGAAGAAAAGAGGATAAGCCCAGAACTGAGGAATATGGAAAAATGGAAGGTGCAGACCCTTCTGCAGTAACTCCAACTGCAAAGAAAAGGGGAAAATCCCAATTCGGAACCTTAGGTGCAGGAAACCATTTCTTAGAAATCCAGGTTGTAGAAAAAATATTCGATCCAGTAACTGCAAAGGCTTTTGGTTTAGAAGAAGGAAAAGTAACTGTAATGATTCACTGTGGTTCAAGAGGTTATGGCCATCAAATTTGTACAGATATTATTCCAACTCTCCTAGATCTTGCAAAAAAACAAAACCTCTGGCTTCCAGATAAGGAATTAGTTTATGCTCCAATACAAAGTCCAGAAGGACAAAAATACCTAAAAGGAATGAAATGTGCAGTTAATTACGCATTCATAAATCGACACGTGATTATGCACTGGACTAGGGAATCCTTTGATCAGGTATTTGGCCCAGGAACAAGCGATCATATGCACTTACTCTATGATGTTGCGCACAATATTGCTAAATTTGAGAAACATAAAGTAAATGGAAAAGATCAGGAACTCTTAGTCCACAGAAAAGGAGCAACCCGTGCATTCCCAGCAGGAAGAGAAGAACTTCCTCAGGAATACCGCTCAATTGGTCAGCCAGTTTTAATTCCAGGTTCAATGGGAACTTCTAGTTATGTTCTAGTTGGTCAGCCTAAAGGACTAGAGATCTCATGGGGTTCAACTTGCCATGGAGCAGGAAGAGTAATGAGCAGGGGAGATGCAATTCGTTCCTTTAAAGGAGATAAACTAAAGAATGATCTTTGGAATGAACAAAAGATTTACGTTCGTGCAACTGATCCACAAGTAATTGCAGAAGAAGCTCCAGGTGCATACAAGAATGTGGATGATGTAGTTGAGAGCGTTGAAAAAGCAGGAATAAGCAAGATTGTTGCAAGATTAAAACCAATTGGGGTTGTGAAGGGCTAGTAGTTGGTTTGAGATACCCAAATTCACCCACCCAATCTTGCACGTAATCTTCTAATAAGGCCAACCTTTGTTGTTTCTTTTTTTTCTGGAAAACCCCCACCCTTTACTCTTGCTGTTTCTTCTAATTTTTTAATAAGCTGAGATATTCTATCTCCCAATTCAGGAGGAAGGGTTACTTGTTTTCTTATTTCTCTTAATCTAGTTATAGCCCTTTCAATAAATTGAATATCCTCTCCATAATTAAAGGTAGTTAATGCCAGCATTATTTTAGAAAGCACATAGCTTTTTCCACTGCAAAAGACTGAAAACCCATTAAGCAATGCCTCCATTGCACTTTCTCTTTGCTGTTCATTCACAAATTGTGGGTTTGATACCCCGCTGCTCGGAAGGAACGGATATTCCGTTCCTGGCGCCCCGTGAACACCGTTGTGTTCACTCGGTGCAGCGTCCACAATTTGTGAAGATGTGACCGAATGCGGCCTTCGGTCACATTGATCTGGAAAATTTCGAATAGTTCCTAGATAATTTGCAAGCATAATTATGCGTGTGCAGATTTCCATCCACCCACTAGTTCCAAGCACTTCGGTTTCGTAACCATCTGCTTTTTTGATCTTATCCACGTTAATGTTTAGCTCAGTTATAACCTCGTCTACTTTCTGCCTTGTTTCTATACTATCCTCAAGTAGTGATGTTACTTCTTCAGTGGTTCGTCCTAGTATAAGTTGTTCAGACATGATTTTTATTTTTGTCCAAGAGTGTTTAAAAATGCACCGATAAGATTAATTCATCATTATTTTTGTTCAATACTTGTCAATAATACATTATACCCAGGAGTCCATTCATCTGTTCTTAACAATACCGTATCAATTGACCTAATAATATTTGGAAATCTCTCCTTAAGTTTATTTATTATTTGATAATACTCCTCATAATTTTTTACTACAAATTCAGGTTCAATCTGCCATATATTACGAATAAAATACTGGATTTGTGGAATCTGACTACAATACTCCAGTAATTGTTTCTCCTCTTCTTTTGAATAACTTTCTACTTTTATTATTGCCTTATAATGTTCATAACCTAATTTTACAAGATCCACTCCAATACGATATTGGATAATTACTCCTAGTTTTTCCATTTTTTTAAGTCTAGCAGATACAGTTATGGGAGTTGAGGAAACTGTTTTTGCAATCTCTACAGTTGTTGCCCTGGCATTACTAACCATTAACTCCAGAATTTTATGATCTAATTCATCCAAGTCGCTGTTCTTTATTTCCCCTCCAAACTGAACTGGTTTTTGTATTTCATAATCAAAATACATTTTTGGATATTGCTTAACATCCAAAAGTATATCCCCATAAAGATCAATTAATATGTCTTTAAATAAAGAGAAAATTTGATTTTTTATCTCATAGAATCTGTAAAAATCTTTTGAGTATACTGCAAATACAAGATCCCAAGAACCATCGCTCTCTCCAATCCAATATACACTATTCAAACTTTTAAGATGCTTTAACAATGCGTCCTTTCTCTGAGGGACATTTTTCAATTTTAAATAAATCTTGAATATTGTGTACCCCATCTTATTCGGATTTATTGAGGTAAAAAACCCAGTAATTATCCCAGAACTAACTAGTCTAATTATTCTATATGCAATAGTTTGTCTGGAACGACGTACTTTTTTTGCAAGCTCACTATCTGAGATCCTGCAATTTTTATCCAGTTCCGCAAGGATTTTTTTGTCGATTTTATCGAGTTTCTGCTCCATATTGCTCATATATTTTTGCTTTTTAAAAGGAATAGTATTTAATTCTTTGTTTTTTGCCAAGAAACACATCATCTGTTTAATATACATGTAATTCCATAAATAAAAACGGTGGTGTCAATGAAACAAGCACAATTAATCTTTCCGAAATGTGTTCCAAAGAAGTTTGTAGGAAAATTTCCAGAAGGCCGTGTTAACAATATTAATGGTTGGTTTTTTACAGAAGAAGAAGTAAGGAGAGCAGCTGAGAAAAAACAACTATTAACTATGGACATTGATATGTCTGGAAAGGGAATATGTAGCCTCAAATGTGGTCATTGCTTTAGAAGAACTACTGAATTTAAACTCATGAAATCCTCAGATTTTACGGATTTTGAAACCCTTCTAAAAAGAGTAGATGAAGCAATAAAACTTGGGCTTAAATCTGTAAAACTTATTGGTCCTGGAGAACCGCTTGAGGATCCTAAACTCATTAGCCTTTTAACTGCTTTACACGAGAGAGGCATTACAATCCTTATTTTTACTAAAGCTTACATTCTCGGAGATGACGAAAGATGTAAAAGAATACACGGAATGGATGGACAGCAACTAATTGCCCTTCTAAAGAAATTAGATGTAAGTATATTATTAGGTGCAACTTCCTTTTGTGAAGAAAAAGAAGATGTAATTGTTGGGAAGACTGGTTTCCATTCAGCAAGAGAGGATGCAATAGTTCGATTATGTGAAACTGGATTCAATGACTTCATACCTGGTAGGGCAACTAGGCTTGCATTATGCTTTGCCCCAATAACTCCACACAATCTCGATGAAATATTTGATGCATTTGTGTGGGCAAGAGAAAGAAACATTCAACCAGTTTTTGCTCCAACAATGGTATCTGGAAATGCATTAGATTCTTTGGGTACTCTTGTTCTAGCTAGAGAGCAAATAATTGAGTTGTACGTAAGGATAAATGTTTGGGCAATAACACACGGTGTTTATTCCTTAGAGGACATTCAAAGATTCGGTATTTCTGCATATGCTGGCGGCCATTGGTGCAACCAGGTTGCTACAGGGGTATTTATGAGGGGGGATGGGAAAGTGCTCAGATGCCCTGGAGATGATATTACTGTACTTGGGGATCTTAAGGAAAAGCCATTAGCAGAGATTTGGTTAGATAGTGAAAACCTTAGGGAATACTCTGGAAAATTCAATAATGGCTGTCCACCAAAAGAAGGAAAGAACTCAGCAGGTGCAAGAGCATTTCCCGAAGGGTTCTTTGAAGAGGTAAAGGCAAGAGTATTGGAATACTTTAATCATTGACTAGACTTGCTAGCCAAGTACCAAGAATCTCTTTTTTTCTTTTTTACATTTTTTTCAAGTTCCAATATATGTCAAAACTAAAGATTTAAATTGTTTATATTTCTTACTTGTTTATGGGTCTAACTAATGAAGAAGAAAAAATCATGAGGAAAATCCATGTTGCTTCTGAAAACAATCCTCGTGCACCTGAGTTTCCTTCAGATGATCCAAAATTTCCAGCAACCCCAACCTATAAAATAAAAGTTCCCGGGTTCTCAAATGTTTGGCTTAAAGATGAGAGTGTAAATCCAACAGGAACTCATAAAGATCGAATGGCTTGGGAAATTGTAGTTACTTACAAACAATTTCTCTCATCCAAAAAGAATGAGCAATTAAGTGGTCATTTACCTCAAATGTCTATAATCTCCTCGGGTTCAGCTGCAATTGCAATTCAAACTCAGCTGAGAAAATATGGTCTGCCAAATCTAAAAGTTTTGATTGATGAAAAAACAAATAAAGAATATGGTGCGTACCTAAGAAAAATTGGCTGTGAGATATATGTTACTAATTTATCCGAAAAACCATTCAATTGGGTAGAAATCCTTCACTTAACCAAAAATCCAAATGGCTTTGATATTACTTCTAATGAAGCATTAGACCCTACAACTAGATTCTATGATTGGTTAAGTTATGAGATTTTGAATAGTTCCCCAGATTATTGTTTCCTTCCTTTTGGTACAGGAAACCTATTCGAAAATGTTCTAAATATAAACAAAAAAGAAGTTTCAACAAAAAATCATGATCCAAGATTTAAGGGTATTGTAACCAAACTTAGAAAATGTAATTTCATTGGTGCAACAACAAATAACCCACAGAGTAAGGCCACTAAGCTCTACTCCCAGCATCTACCCTTTGTTCATTACGACGAGCAGTGGATACGTTTGTATAAACATTGTGGGTTTTGCGGGCCAGAAACAAATGTTTGTTTATTGAAAGAAGGTTACTTGGATGAAGCAATAATGATTGCTGAAGAAAATGAAATTAATTGCGAACCTTCTGGAATTGCAGGTCTTGCAATTATGCTTCAGACAAAAGAGTCTTTAGCTAGGGATAAGAAAATGCTAATTGTAAATACAGGAAAGACTAAATTCTTGGAGATTCGAGGAAGGTAAGATTCTCAGACCCCTAGTTTTCAGAACGCATACTTAACTTTATAAACCCTAGTATACATAGTTTAACACATATAAAGAGGTATACTTATGAACGCGACAAGAACTCAAACCCAAAAGATAATTGTAGTTAAAAACGTAAGTGACACCTTTGGTGTTAAGCTTACACATAACCGAGGAAATCTGCTTTTAGTAGAAGGAGGCAGAAACCCAGTATCTGTACGTGAAAGTGAACTCAGCGCTGCTACTGCTGGAAAACAAGTTTCAGAGGTTGATGCAAAAGGCGGGGTTCTTTTACCAGGATACAATAACTGTCACTATCATACTCTTTATGCGCTTTTAGAATTTTTTAAGCCAATTTATTCAATCTTTGGTAAAACCAGCAAGCAAGAAGTTCTTGATGCACTCAGAGCAGATGTTCCTTCAGTAAAGGAAATGGGAAAAGGCTTAATTTTAGCTTATGGTTTAAACACAGTGAAAGTTCAAGATCTTACTAGAGAAGATTTAGACGCAATAGAAAGAGATGTTCCAATGATTGTTTTTGATCCTTCTTATCACGGAGCAGTTGTAAACACTGCAGCACTTAGATTAATTGATCAAAAGGCCAGAATTAGAGAGCAGGAAGGCTTACAAGTTTCTGGTGAATGTAGGGCTAATGGTCAACTAACTGCAGATTACGTATTCCTCGGATTTACTCTAATGGATGATATATTCGGTTCTAATGTTTATGATGCTGCTCAAAAAGAAGCAGATGTGATTTATGCTTGGATGAAAGAACAAGTTAAGATCGGAATTACTCGAATGCATGAGATGTTTGTTGTTACTCCAGCTCATGCGTTTGCAATAATTCTTGCAGCAGTAAAATGGGAACAGGAAATGGGAATCGCATTCCCAATAGAAAAAATGTACGTAAAACCAGAGGTATTGAAATCAATTTTTACAAATCCAGAATACAGGGAGATTTCAACACATATTAACTTGCAAATTGGAAATGGAAATATTGGAATAAAATTACTTGCAGATGGTTCTTTTGGAAGTTATACTGCTCTCTTAAGTGATCCATATTTGGATCTTCCAACTAGTGGAAGTATAGTTGACTCTGAATCTAAGTGTGATTCTGCAATACTCCTGGCCAGAATGCTTGGAATTACAGATATACGAATGCATGCAATTGGAGATGCAGGAATAAAATTTGCGCTAAGAGTTATGGAATCTGCAAGGAGCCAACTAGGTCCTCGTGCTTCTTTAGGAATAGAACACTTTGAATTATCAGGATCTCCAGGTATTCTTTCTAGGACTGCAGATTTAGGAGTAAGAGTTTGTTCTCAGCCAAATTTCGAAGAAGATGTAATTAACTATGCTGGTAGGCTTGGAGGTAGAGTTTCCAGGATTAATCCACACCGACTCATATTGGTTAAAGGAATTCCACTTATAACCGGAGATGATGGAATGCCTGCAAGTGCACTAGGAACAATTCATAATTTCACTCATCACCCAGTAGCTAGTCAGAGATTGCATTTAGAAGAAGCAGTTGCAATTGCTTCAAGGACACATGAATTAACAAGAACAAGCGATGTTGTAGATGGGCTAATGATTGTAACTCCTGAGGCATTCTCAAGATTAAGTTCTAGAGGAAAAACAGAAGAGCAAATAAGAGCAGAAATGAGTAATATTTGGGGAGCTTCTGTAGAGTTCAACAGAGCAGTAACCCACGTAATGATTAGTGGACAAGTTATGTAATTATTTCAATAGTTCCTTTTTTTATTTTTGTTTTATTTTTAATTATTCAAACAACCACGCAAGTATTCCCATATTTGCATATACTGCCTTGTCCATAATTTCATAAGAAATTAATCTAGGATCATCATCCACATCTTTTTCTGCAGCTAATCTTCCATCAGTCAAAGCCCTAGGCATACAATAAGCAAATATTGCATCCTTTCTCAATTCCTTTATCATTTGCTTATTGAGTGGTTTGTATTTTTTATTAAATTCATTCACAACGCCCTCGTCTGCACCTTTTACTGGAAGTCCTTCAGCTACAAATAAGAAATCCACTTTTTTTACAAAATCATTAAACTTTCCTTTTGAGAATTTTCCCCAGTTTCCTTTTACTTCATCAACTAAAGTGCTAGGTGCACCAGCTTTATCTATAATTGAATCCTCTATGAAATTAACTCCAAGTTTGGAAAGAAGCCTATAAATTGCAAATGAAGGTCTTGAGTAACCAGTAAGCCCGTACATTCCAATAGTTGTATTCTCAATTTTATTCAATCTTCTCCAAATAGTATAAGCATACCATATTGCTCCAAGAGAATGTTCCATCCCAACCATTGCATTAAGTAAAGGAGTTTTAATTTTCTTAGAAATTGGTCTAATATCTATTGTTGGAGGGCCTCTAATTCCAATTACATCTACAAGCGGTGCAATTGACCTTAAACTGTCTTCTAAATCTTCCTCTCCGCTCTTTACATACGAAAGATCAAAATCTATCCAAGAGCCACCTAACCTGAGCATTGCACTCTTTAATGCTGCTGAGGTTCTAAGGCTATCCTGTAAGAATACAGTTCCCAGAATTTTTCCAGTTGCAAATCCATATGACTTAATCTTTCCCTCTTCGAATTTTTTTGCATAATCAAAAATCTTTAGAATATCTTCCTTACTCAAATCAGATACAGAAACTAAATTTTTCATAAAATTCCCTCAATCTTTTTGTTTAAACCAATTTGTTTTTAGACCTTTCTTACAGTTCCGGTTTCACAATCCACTTCAACTATTTCTCCATCCTTTAGAATCTTAGTTGCATTCTTGGTTCCAACTATACAAGGCTTTTTCATTTCCCTTGCAATTATTGCAGCATGGCACGTAAGCCCTCCCTCATCTGTAACAAATGCAGCAGCCCGATGCATTGCTGGAACATAATCAGCCCCAGTAGTTACTGCAACCAAAATGTCTCCTTTAGATACCTTATTCAAATCCTTAACAGTTAGAATTACCCTTACTCTACCCTGCACCTTACCTTTGGAAGCTGTTTTTCCTTTTATTATTCTACCCCCTTCTTCCTCACTGACTCTCAATTCTAATTCTTGTGCTTTTTCCTTTATTTCTTCTCCAACTAAGCATTCAATCTTCTCCCCATCCATGAACATTAGAAAACCGCTTATTCTTTTGTTTACAATTTCTTTATTTGGAACAACTCCTTTCTCAAAAAATGCCTTTACCTCAACATCCCTTACAAAGGACATCTCAGAAGTTGTTAAATTCATCCTTTTTCCAATTTCTTCATATAACTTCTGTATATGATACATTCCAATTCTTCTGTATTCATCCCTTAGATCCCGTATATATGCAAGTTTTTTTCCAAGTAGTATTCTTCTTCTCTCTTGCTCATCCAATTCAAATTCGTCTATCCTTGCCCCTACTCCCTCTTTTTCTTGACTCGGAGTAAATTCTTTATAATATTCAAGGAAATGCTTCTTATCCCAAGGTTCATTGTGTATATCTAAACAAGGAATCCACTCATACTCTTTTCTAATTTTTTCTAAATTCTCTTCCTCTTTGCTTATTTTCATTCTACTTAATTCTTTATTTAGTTTCAATATCGATGCCACGTCTTCCGGAGTTGCTGCAAAAATTACCAATTTTTTGAATTTTTCATCAGGCATCTCTTTAGATTTTTCTTCCAATAATTCCTCTGCTCTTTTTGTGAATAATTCATTGGTCTGGAACATTACCCACAGATAAGAAGTAAATTTTGTCCATATTTCTCTGAATTGCTCATATAACTTAAACAATTCATTATTCCCCAAATTTTTAAGGTCCATTTTACTTATCTCCTTTGTTGTATTCGCATATTCTCTACCGTACTTTTCAAACAATTCAACCTTCTTTTGCATCTCAGATTCATTTTTCAAAAGTTCCTCAATCCTTTCGTTTATCTTTTCAAAATCTTCCAGAGTAATGTAATACGTTTCATTGCCATTTTGCGGATACCATATCCCTCTTTTAATATTATATCCAAATGGATTTCTCATATGGTGAACTACCATAAATATTTCTGCATATTGCACTCCATAATCCCTAGTCCAAAGAGTAATATATTCCATCTTTTCACTCTAGAATTTCTACAATTCCTTTAGCCCCATCCATCTTAACCCTTTGCCCATCTCTTAAGTGTATAACTGCATTTTTTACCCCAACTATACAGGGAACTCCAAATTCCCTGGAAACAATAGCTGCATGAGAAGTTACTCCTCCACATTCAGTAATTATCCCCCTTGCTTTTTTCATTAGAGGAACATATTCGGGATTAGTGAAATATGTAACTAGTATTTCTCCATTCTCAAGGGCATTTTCATGTGGGTCTAAAACTATTCTTACCTTTCCTTCAATTATTCCTGGAGAAGCTCCAAATCCATTTAGTATTTTTTCCTTCTCCCCGATCTTTTCCAACTCCTTTTCTATTTCCAAGAATATCTTAGAAGCTTCCTCCCCACTAAGAAGGGTCTCAACTTTTTCATTATAAAATAATTTTGGCATCTCAGTGTTTATTTTTTCCCCTTTTATAGTTTGTATAAATTCTTCAAGAGTATAATCCCAAAACTCACTTTTATCCCTATTTGTTCTTTTGGAAAACTCTTCAACTAAAATATGAATAGACATATTCAATAGATTCGCAAAATACCTTCTCTCATCCAGAATATGGGAAATAAATCGTGTTATTCTAATTTTTTCCTCTTCTTCCTCGGTGATCTTTATTTTTTTCTTGAGTTTGTTAAGTGCTATTTCTGAATTAATAGTTTTCTTTCTCTCTACTTCTTCCTTGAGTTTTTCTACATCTAGCCCTCTTAATTCTTCTATAGTGTAAAGTTTATATCCATCATATCCAGCATATTTAGGAATCAGATATGTTTTTTCTTCAAATTCCAAATCACTAATTCCTCCATTCATTTTTTTTATAAATTCAATTAGTTCAAGCTCTTTTTCTGTTTCCCTATTTTTTCCCTCAAGATGCAAGCTCTCTTTGAATAAGGCAATTTCTTCTGAATCCAAATTCTTTTCTTTTATGAAGGGGTCTACAAACACTTCTATATCACAGAACTTTGGGCCTTCGAATTCACCAAGCAGAGCCCACCATTTCATTATTAATTCATAAGTAGTTTCAGCTTCCTTTACTAGTTCTTCATCAGTTAGTTTTTTCCATGAGGGTATTCTTTTTATGTGTTTGAGTATTCTCTCTTTGAATTCAGAAATTTCATATTCTCCAGTTAACTCCTTTAAACTTTTGGAATATATCTCAATTGCCTTATTCTTTAGATCATTATATGATCCAAACCATAGATATCCCTTCTTGTTGTATAAGAGTAAGCAAAAACAGGATTTGAAAACCGCAGCCATTGGAGGGGTAATTGTAATTAACTTAGCAGGAGTGACCTCCTTTACGTATGGGTCAAGTTTGCGGATAATTTCCTCTTTATTCATTGGATTGTTTGTACCCTATTGTGATTAAAAATATTTCAGTATCTAATTTCTTTTAGTTGATTAGGCGAGTAAATGATTGTTCCTGATGAATTTCTAAATAAAAGATGGTATATCCAAGGGTTCAATGCAACCCCTAATTTAGTCTCCCATGCTACCCATTCTGCGTTAAAACATATGTGGGTTCATCTAGGTTTTGGATATGGATATTTGATGAATTCTTGCAAGGAAGATTTTTGCGAGTATTACTACGACAGAAGTGATTTTGAATCAATTGAAGGAAAAATTTCTGAGAACCTTAAGAAAGATCCAAGGTATATTGATAAATTAGAATCACAGCAAAGAAAACTTTGGGAAGAGGCATTTTCTTTTGCAGAAAAAACTAGGAAAACTGATCTAAAAAAACTCTCTAAAAAAGAACTTATTGAACTATACTCAAAAGTTTTCTACTGGTATTGTGAAACTGTAAGTATATGCCATTTAATAGAAGCATTTATCTTATGGGATGAGCGACTCAGTAAGAAAATTTCTGAATCTTGTTCAAAATTAAATAAATCCAACAAACTTAACGCGTATTTAGCTAAACTTACTCAGTCAGTTAGATCGTCCTACACCAATGAGGAAAGAATCAATCTCCTAAAGATTCTCAAAATAATAAAATCTAATCCAAAACTTGAAGAAGAATTCCTAACTAATGAGCATATTCTTGAAGAAATTAAAGATTCTGAGCTGTATAAACTTTTAGAGGAACATAAGGAAAACTTTTACTGGGTAAAATGTAATTATGCTTATGGAGAGGAGACTACTATTTCTTTTTTTGTTGAAGAACTAAAGGAATTGCTCAAAGCGAATATTGATCCAAACAAAGAAATTTTAGAAGAAGAAAATAAATATGAATTAAATAAAGAAGAAAAGAAAAAAACAATCTTAGAACTAAATATCCACGATCCAGAAACTTTGCTCATGATAAAAATATTAGAACAAATTCTTCATTTCCAGGATGATCGTAAAAAGACAATGATGCTTTTAGTGTGTAGTGTTTGCAGGGTTTTGTACGAAATTGCAGAAAGATATAATATAAAGAAGAGATTAATCCTTTACCTGAGTGCTCCAGAAATTAAGGAAGAAATTCTTTCTAGAATTACTGCAGAGGAGCTTCAAGAAAGAAAGAACGGATGCATATTTTTATGGAAAAGAAATAACGAAGGCGAATTTGATACACTGATTCTAGTTGGAAATGAATATTTAGAGTTTGTAAAAAAATTGGAAAAGAAACACGAAGACAAGGTAGATGATTTTAGAGGAATGTGTGCTTCAACAGGAATTGCCTCAGGAAAAGTCAGGATCTGTAGAACTAAAGAAGATTTAGATAAATTTGAGAAAGGAGAAATATTAGTTGCCTCTATGACTAGACCTGAGTTTGTTACAGCAATGAGAAGAGCTGCAGCAATTGTAACTGATGAGGGCGGTGTAACTTGCCACGCAGCAATTATTGCACGGGAGTTAAAAATTCCTTGTGTAATTGGAACAAAAATCGCAACTAAAATTTTAAACAATGGGGATTATGTAGAAGTACGAGCTAATCATGGGTTAGTAAAAATATTAAAAAAATAATAAATAGAAAAAAGCGTTTTCTTAAACAATCCACAACTCGCTACTTTCCTTCAATTTCCTTTTGAGCTAATTTAATATCTTCATACTGAACAGTTTTTCTTCCAGTATGCCTAGATACATTAATTGCCAACTTCGCAGCCCTTTTTGCAACATCTTCTAAGTACTCTGCAAGTGCTTCAACTGCCTCTTTACTCACTCTTTCAGCTCCTTCTTTTCGAATGATTCTCTCTATAGGAGCCCTGGGGATTTCCATTTTATCACAAATAAGCTATTACCAGTCCATTTTAAAAGAGTTGCGGTTCCTACTGCCTGTTTTAGGTAAATACAGTCCGTAGCGGTTTATTTTAGGTTAAAACGGTTCGTAGCGGCCTGATTTGAGAAATAGCTTGTAAAAAATGAGGGATACCTTTTTAAACATTTTTATTTTATAGTATTCCCATGGAAACAAGAAATTCGTTGGGAATAAAAGAAAAATTAGGTTTTCATATAGTTGCAGAATTATATGTTAAAGACCCAAACATCCTTAACGATGAAAATAAGATTAGGGAGGCACTTACAGATGCATCTATTGCTGGGAACATGACAGTTATTAATGTTTCTTCCCACAAGTTCGCGCCACACGGTGTTACTGCCCTTGTTCTTTTGGCAGAGTCTCATATGTCTATACACACCTGGCCAGAACACGGATATGCAGCTGTAGATATATTCGCTTGCGGAAAGGGAGATGTTGATAAATCGCTCAAACGATTAGAAGAATTACTCCCAGTAAAAGAGGTAAAGGTCATTAAATTCAAACGTGGATTATTCTAATGAAAAAATAATTATTTTAATTTACTTTTTTTATTTTTTTCTTTTTATTAATCAATATTATTTATTTTTTAAAATAATCTAAAAATTGCAAATGAGACCAAACCAGTAGGCTTTAGCTAGTGGTGAGGGCAATTTTTAGAAGCTTCTGAAAAATCAACGTATTTTTCAGAATTTGGAAAGAGTTTTACTCTTTCCAATCTTTTGTTCCTCCGATTGAAACCAACAGGTTTCAATGGACCTTTGAAACTGTTGTTTCAAACGGTCGACCTTTCAAACTGCACATCGGTTTGAACGACAATTCGTTCAAATCTCTCGAGCATAGCTCTCGATCGTGCAATAGCACGATGTTGTCCGAAGGACAACCCTTTAGGGTGCAGTGGTCGAGTGAACAAATGATTTTTCTATCTATTTTTACCTAGTAACTACTAGACAATTTAATTTTTATATTAAGAAAAATTGCGGCTTCAAGAAGAGTTACAGAGGCACATAATGCGACATTCCTAGCACTCCGATTCCAAACTTATTTTAATTTGGAGGTGATCTATCCGCAGGTTCCCCTACGGATACCTTGTTACGACTTAGCCCTCCTCACACCCTCTCGGTTCGAACCTAGCATAACTAGGGCCTCACCGGGAAAATATTCGGATGACTTGACGGGCGGTGTGTGCAAGGAGCAGGGACACATTCACCGCGGGAATCCACTTTCTGCAGTTTACCATTTTATGTCATTAATTTTATCAAAATTAACACAATAATTAAATTCATTTATCAATATTCTTTTTTCAGAATTAGTTAATTCGCCATCAATTATTGCAATAAGTATCGTTTTAGGATACTTTTCTTTCAATTTGATTGCTTTATAACTTAATTCAAACATGCTACCTTTTTTTCTGTATTTTGTATGAAGTTCTTTTGCCTCGATTATCTTCTCTGGTTTATTAACATTTGGAATTACGAAATCACATACTATATTAAACCCTTTTAAGTTAAAATGCCCATTCCTTTCATATATAATATTCTTATTTTCAAGGAATTCTATTATTTTCTGTTCTTGTGGCGTCGGTTTTTTTGCTTTTGCAGCCTTAATAGACCCAGAACTTCTTTCAGCCATCTTTCGTGCATATTCACCTTCAAAAATTCCACGTCGTTTTATCCGCATTTCATCATTTTCATCTATTTGCGTAACGTCTATTTTTGTTTTCTTCAGTATCTCAAAATATGCTTTCTCTTCTTTCGACTCTGGTTTTTTACCTCTTTCAATTAGGCTGATTCTGCTCTGATTCGTACCTAAGAGCTCTGCAAATTTTCTTTGTCCCAATCCGAGAATTATTCTAAAAACCTTTATTCTCATTGGTTTTTCTAGAATCATTCCTTCAGGATACATCGTAAAATTCTTTGTAATTTCTTTTACTTCTTCATACAATTCAGATAGCACGTTACTCACCGTGACATTATAACGGTGAGTAATTATTTATTCTTTTCGGTAACTGCGGAAATTAGTGACCCGCGATTACTAGCCATTCCATCTTCATGAGGATGAGTTTCAATCCTCAATCCGGACCACGATTGGATTTCGGGGATTAGCTTCTCCTTACGGAGTTGCGACCCATTGTTCCAACCACTGTATGCCGCGTGTAGCCCAGGACATTCGGACCATACTGACCTACCGTCGCCCACTCCTTCCTCCCATTTAACACGGGCAGTCCGTCTAGAGTGCTCCATATCCGAAGATATAGATTGCAACTAGACGCATGGGTCTCGCTCGTTTCTGGATTGTTAGCTCTGCTAACAAATTTTGAAAACTTGTTTTCAAAGCTCTTAACCAGACAGTTTGTGCCAATAGATAATTCCTTATCCATTGATCACACCACGAGCTGACGATGGCCATGCAATACCTCTCGGCTTGTCAGGCAAGATCTTCAGTCTGACCTTCATACTGCCGTCGGTCCTGGTGATATTTACGGCGTTGTATCCAATTAAACCGTAGCATCCACGGCTTGTGGTGCTCCCCCGCCAATTCCTTTAAGTTTCAGTCTTGCGACCGTACTCCCCAGGCGGCGGACTTAACACTTACGCAGTTTTTTAGTAAAACTAAAAAACTACTACGCTACAGCACTGCCGTAGATTACTCTACGGCAACACCAAAGTCCGCATAATTTACAGCTGGGACTACCGGGGTCTCTAATCCCGTTCGCTCCCCCAGCCTTCGCCCCTCACCGTCAGATGCGTTTTGATCAGGCGCCTTCGCCACTGATAGTCCATCCAGGCTCAACGGATTTTACCCCTACCCCGGATGTACTCCTGATCTCCCCCGCTCTCTAGTCAAACAGTATCTACTGCACGCTTTGAAGTTAAGCCTCAAAATTTCACAGTAGACTTATATGACCGGCTACGGGCGCTTTAGGCCCAGTATACGTGGGTACCACTCGAGGCGCTGGTTTTACCGCGGCGGCTGCCACCAGTCTTTCCCACACCCTTATTCTCCAAGTTACTTACACTTGGCAAAAGATATTAGCATAGCTAATACCACTCAGAGTTCCCTTATCACGCTTTCGCGCATTGTAAAGTTTTCGTCCCTGCTGCATCCCGTAGGACTAGGGCCCTTATCTCAGTGCCCTTCTGGGGGCCACCACTTTCATGGCCCCTAGGGATTATCGGCTTGGTGTGCCATTACCACGCCAACTACCTAATCCCCCGCAGTCTCATCCTAGAGCGGACTGGTTCCAATTCACCAGCCATTTGGACGGTCAAGCATTCCAGCATAGACCATCTATCGTGTATTGTCCTCAGTTTCCCGAGGTTATCCACGTCTTTAGGGCAGATTGACTACGTGTTACTCAGCCATACGCCACCCTTGGAAGTCCAAGGGTAAACTTGCATGGGTTAGTCGAACTCTGATAGCAGTACCCTCCAGTAGGATCAACTGGAATTGGAGTACATATTTCCACATATATTAAGAATTGTCGATAAGCATCGTGTGCTCTTTGCTATCCTTCTTGAAGCCAAAGTCTAACCTATAAGAATATAGATTTCCATTTTTAATATTTATACACAATTACATACGTATACTTAGACACTATCTGCTAAGCATATTCGATTGTATATACTCTCAGTAAAGAGAGGTAAGCAGTATATATGCTGGCCTGGGTTTATAAAGCTTTCTAGGATATTTTCAGTCATTATCCCGAGCCAAGTAAAAAACTTCCAGAGAACGATTCGTTCTCTAGCTCTCCAACTTCTCTTGAAGTTGTAGATGGATCGATCTATGTTCATTCACCGCGAGGTGTTGAACAGCTAGAAAACGTAGCAACGTTTTCTGGATTCAGAACCACCGACATAAAACTAAATTTTCAAATCGGTATTACTTAGTTGGTTCTAAATATACTTGGTTTTATAGACTTTTTTTCTTATAAACACAGGAAGTTCAAATGCAGATACATGAACTCCTGGAGTATAATACCTAAGTCCTTCAATTTTCTCAGCCCGTTCTTTCCTGAAATCTTTTACTGGACGCCATTTTTTTGAACATAATGAAAATCCAATAACTCCGCTTGGATAAGTTGGCACTAATGCATAATAATATCTATATACTGGAAAAATTGTTTGTGCAGTAGCGCTCAGTTTCTCAATCAATTCTTGATGATAATACATTGATTCAGATTGAGCAACCAATATTCCGTCTTCACTTAATGCATCTTTTAAATTCATATAAAATTCTTTTGTGAATAATGTTTGTGCAGGGCCAATTGGATCTGGAGAATCAACTATGATTACATCATACCCCTTATTGTTTTTAACAAACTCTGCTCCATCCATCAAATGAACTCTTACGCGAGGATCATTGAATCCGACTGCAAGCTCAGGTAAATGTTCCTTACAAATTCTAATTACATCCCCATCTAATTCGCAAATGTCTATTTGTTTAACATCTGGATATCTTGCGAGTTCTCTTAAGATTCCTCCGTCTCCTCCACCAATTACTAGAACTTTCTTTGGATTCGGATGGGTATTCATTGGAACATGACTAATCATTTCATGGTATGCCATCTCATCCATTTCAGTTGTTTGAACAGCACCATCAAGAACAAGCATTTTTCCAAATGCCTTTGTATCATATAATTCGATGTGCTGGAATTTAGAATGTTCATCTACTAATTTTTTTGTAATCTCAATTCTTATTCCTCTTCCTTTGTCTGCTTCTAATTGTTCTTCAAACCAATATCTTCTGTACACGACATTTTTGTTGAATGATTTTGCTTTGAAATATTCTTTTGTAAATACTGCAGCTTTATCAGTATCATATCCCTTGCAACTAAAAATGTCTATGTAACCGTAACCTGTTTTTCCACCTGGGTTTAAACCAAAGTGTCCAGAAATCATCGACGTTTCAATTAATTGATAAATAGAATATCCCTGTACTTTTGGGTCAGAACCAAAATATACTGCAGTTGGTTCACCAAATCTTTTCATATCAATTAAGTCGCAGATCTCTATCAAGTATTGTTTTAATTTTTTTTCATTTTCAACAATCTCTGGATCACAATCATGCAAGTCTAATGATGTTGACAGTCCCCAAGCTTTTTGTTTTTCAAATTCTGGATCTCCTCCCATAATATATCTCCCGAAATTATAGTAATAGATTTGTTTTTAAACTTAATTAAATTTTTTTGTGAAATTATTTTTTTTTAAAATTTTAATTTCAATTTTTTTAATCTTATAAGTTATGGTATATATTTATAAATTCTCCATACAACAAACATACTACCAATGACTAAAAGGAGGTATACATATGTCGGGTTATATAAAATTTGAAACACCAGTGGAATTAGTATCCAGAGTTTTGGAAGTTCTGTCCGCAGCAAAAGATGGCGGAAAAATAAAGAAAGGGGTAAACGAGACCACAAAAGCAATTGAAAGAAAAACTGCTAAATTAGTGGTTATTGCTGAAGATGTGCAACCAGAGGAAATTGTAATACACCTTCCTATTCTTTGCACAGAAAAAGGAATTCCCTTTGTTTATGTAAAAACAAAAGCAGAGCTTGGAAAAGCAATTGGATTAATTGTTCCAACTTCTTCTATTGCAGTTGAGGACGCAGGTCCAGCAGCTGAAACATTTCAAGATGTCTTAAAGAGAATTCCAAGACCTGAAAGTGCAACAAAACCAGCGCAAGAAGTTCCTGCAAAGAAAGAGGAAAAAACAGAAGAAAAACCAGCAGAAGAAAAGAAAAAGAAAGCACCAAAAAAGAAAGCAGCCAAAAAAGAAGGCGAAGAGAAAGCGTAAGGTGAATAGATGGCAGAGCGAGAAGCATATGCAGCAGAGATTGTCGAAATAAAATGCAAAACTGGTTCTTCTGGAGAAATTGCACAAGTATTGTGCAAGATTCTTGAGGGTCCAGATAAAGGCAGGGTAATTCTCAGAAATGTAAAAGGCCAGGTAAAAGAAGGCATGATTCTTATGCTTCTTGATACTGAAAGGGAAGCAAAAGAGATTAAGAGCAGGTAATTAATATGCCAAATTGTTCATTTTGTAGTGAAGCGATCAAAAAAGGAAGAGGCATAATGTACGTTAAGAAAGATGGTAGAGTATTCTATTTTTGTTCCAGTAAATGCAGGAAGAACACCAAACTGGGAAGAGAAGGCCGAAGAAAGAAATGGACCAAGAGTTATAGGGACTTTGTAGCCTTAGAATCTAGGAAAAAAGAAATTAAGAAATAAGGTGCTTTTTGAATGGAAAGGACCGTAATTTTAATTAAACCTGATGCAGTTCAACGAGAGTTAATTGGAGAAATACTTTCTAGATTTGAGAAAAAGGGATTGAAAGTTGTAGGTTTAAAAATGTTACAACTAAGTCCTGAACTTTCTAAAGAACACTACTCTCACTTAGTTGGAAAACCATTTTACGCAGGATTAGAGAATTTTATGACTCACTTACCTATAGTTGCAGCTGCACTTGAAGGAAAGGATGCAGTAGAAGTTGTAAGAAAACTTGTAGGAGTTACAAACGCAAGAGAAGCTGCTCCAGGAACAATTCGCGGAGATTTTTCCATGAGTGTTTCTAAAAATACAATCCATGCAAGCGACTCAAAAGAAACTGCAGAAAAAGAATTGAAGAGATTCTTCAAGAAAGAAGAATTGTTCAATTATAAAAAACAGGATTACTATTATGCAAATGATGAGTAGTTTTTATTAGTTTTTTCTTTCTTATTTTTCTAATTCTGTTATAAACAATTAAATATTCTTCTATACCTATTTTCATCTATGGAAATTGAAGATTTGATTCTTGAAGAACCTGATTATTTCAGGCAAATTAAGGTTAAGATGTATCATCAGTTCCAAAAATATAACTAATTTTCTAGATTTTTATTCTTGTTCTGTTACAAATCTTTATATACTTTCACATGAGCAAACTAACTATTGATGAGTAGATGAGTAAGGTGAACTATATGAACGAAGAAGTTTTTATGCAAAGATTGGATTTTTTCAATGCGATTAGGTCTACCCTTACTTACCGCTGGCAATACTAATTCTAGAAGCAAGAGTTCCAAGGAACTGTTAGACAAGATTCTCTATCTTTATCTTGTAGAACGAAAAAACACTAGAGAAATCGCTAGAGCATTAGCTATTTCTCATATGACGGTTTACAGATTGCTTAACAAGCAGGAGGTGAGAATATGAATTCAAAATACTCCAAACAGGCAGTCTATAAGGATGGAAAGTTTAGAATTCAATTTGATCCTTCAGGATTTAGGAAACTAAGCTTCAGAAAATATGGGGTAATGGAAGAGGGATTAGAGCTAGTATTCAGACATAAAGAAGTTACAGCCAAATCTCTACTAAGAATTGAAGGGTTGGTTCAGGAATTTGAAACAACATTGAAAAAATATTTCAATGACCCAACACAAATACACCTATTCTTTAGATTAAAGAAACTAATGAAGCAGTTGTGCGGAAAGATTGGCCAACTGGATAACTTAGTTTCTAATCATAGTCCGCATAATGAATTAAATCAACTTGCAAGACATGCTTTGGAACTTATAAGAGATCACTGCAATGTTAAGGAATTCAAAAAACGAGCAGAGAAGGTTTTAGATAGAATCGAGCTAGAGGCTTCAGAAGTAACAGGTACCTTCCATAGAACTGGTCTTTTCTATGATGACTAGTTTGCAAGTATACGGTGTAGATCATCCAAAGTCTATTTAATCTCTTTTGTTTTTTCTAGACTTTTTTCTATTATTTTTTCTATTTCTATTCTTTTACAAATCTCCTCTACTTTTTCTTTTTTTGATCTAGTTGCCGGGTGCTTAATTGCAACTAATGCACAGCAATCCACATAAGTTTCCTGGGATAATTGCATTAGTCCAATCCTTTCTGAAAGTCCTATAATCTCATTCTTATCCATCCCAACTACTGGCCTATAAATTGGAACTCTTATTCCAGAAGTAGCTGCAAATAAATTTTCAAGAGTTTGTGAGGCTACCTGCCCAACTGAATCTCCACTTACAATTCCTAAAATATTTTCTTGCTCACAAATCTTCTCAGCTACAGAATACATGAATTTTCTAAACACAACTAATCTATACTTTGGTTCTATTTTTTCAACTTCCTTAAAGAAACTTTCGTAAGAACAAACATATAATTTTCCACTATTCCCATACTCTTCTAGTTTTTTTACAATCTTTACAATCTTGCTTCTCTTTACTGCTTCAGGATCAAAAGGAGCAACATGCAAGAAATCAACAATGCACCCTCGCTTCATCATCATCCATGCAGCAACTGGAGAATCAATTCCACCTGAAAGCAGGCAAAGAACTCTTCCAGCACTTCCTACTGGTAATCCTCCTAATCCAGCTTCTTTTTTTAAGAATATTACAAATGAATCCTTTAGAATTTCAATATTTATTACTATTTCAGGATTCTTCAGATCTACTTTTGCTTTTAATTTTTCAAATAAATATTCTCCAATTTTTTTACTAAAGTCCATGGAGTTTATTGGAAAAGACTTATCTGACCGTTTGGTTTCAACCTTAATTGTTTTTCCTTTGAATAGGTTTTGATTTTCCTTTAGGTACTGGAATACCTCCTGTTCTTCTCTTTCTAGTTTTTTTCCAACCCCAAAAGAGGAGATTCCAAACACTTTTCTTAGTTCGTTAGTTATTTCTTCTTCATTTTGTTCGTATTCTATTAGGACTCTAGATTCTTGCTTGTATATCTTACTAATTAATTCTCCAATCTTTTCCTTTATATTTTCAACTAGCTGATTTTCGAAATCTCTTCGATTATTCCCTTTGATTGCAATTTCATTATAATGTACAAGAATGATATTCATATTTTCACTTATTCACTATTTAGTAATTATTGTTCCAGCTTCTCCTTCCAATGCCTCAACAATCTTATCCAAAGAAGTGATTATAGCTTTTTTCCCTCCATTTTCTATAAACTCAACTGCAGCCTCAATCTTTGGCTTCATGCTTCCTTCTGCGAAATGCCCTTCTTCTAAGTATTTTTTCGCTTCCTCAGTAGTTAGATTATAAAGTACTTTTTGGTTTGGTTTTTGATAATTCAAATAAACATTACTAACCGATGTTAAAATAATAAGCACTTCTGCCTCAATTTCATTTGCAAGCACTTGGGAAGCCCGATCCTTATCTATTACTGCTTCCACTCCTTTTAATTTTCCATTCTCTTCAATTACTGGAATTCCTCCTCCTCCGCACGCAATAACTATAGTTCCAGAATCAATTAGTTCTTTTATGCTTTCAAGTTCAATAATCTTTATTGGTTTTGGGGAAGGAACAACTTTTCTATAACCTCTTCCAGCATCATAGACCATGTCTTTTGATTGTTTCTCTTCATAAAAAGGCCCAACTGGTTTTGTAGGGTTTTTAAACGCAGGATCTTCCTTATCTACTAATACTTGAGTAATTACTGTAACTACTTCTTTTTTACTTAGATCCCTAAGTGATTGCTGAATCCAATAACCTATTTGTCCCTGAGTCATTGCATCGCATAAGTGTAATGGCATTGGAGGGAGTTCTCGCTCTGCTCTTTGTTGTTGAATGAACAAATTTCCAACTTGTGGCCCATTTCCATGGGCAATTACAATTTCATGATCATTAATTAATTTAGCAATCTGCCTGCAACTCTTCATTACATTTTTTCTTTGCTCTTCTTCTGTTCCTTTTTCTCCTTTTTGAAGAATTGCATTTCCACCCAAAGCGATCACTATTTTCATACTTATTATTAGCTGACCAAGGTTTATAAAATATTGATTATATTTCTCTTGTTTAGGTGAATGGATGTTTGTACCTAAGCATAAACTAATGTATTCTAAATTAATGGAATCTATGATTGGAGATAGCCAGTACCAACCAGCTGGAATTGATATTACTCTAAAAGAGATTTATGAATTCGAAGATTCAGGAAAAATTGATTTTGACAATTCTGAAAGGAAAGTTTCCTCAGTTAAGCCAATTAAATTTGTGAATGAAGAAGTTAAACTAAATGCTGGAGCATATAAGGTAATCTTCAATGAATATGTAAAAATTCCTAAAAATTTAATTGGTTTTTGTTTTCCAAGATCTTCGTTGCTTAGATGCGGTGCAACCTTAGAATGCGCGGTTTGGGATCCAGGGTATGAGGGAAGAAGTGAGGCTCTTTTAATAGTTGTTAATCCTCATGGAATAGTTGTAAAGAAAAATGCAAAGATTGGCCAGATGGTATTTAGTCATTTGGTTGAGGATGCAAAAGAAGGGTATGAAGGGGCGTATAAAGGAGAGAATAAATAATTATCTATCTTTTTTTAAGATCTCAGAAAACGGATAAGGTGCTTCACCTGCTCCAAATCTAGCCAGTCCAGCTAAGGTAAACTCATCATTCTGCTCTTGAAAAAATGAAACGTGAACTTGTAGTCTATCTAAAAATCCTAAAATTTGAGCAAGTCCAGTTCCATTTGTAACGCAAGGCAGTTCAGTTGTATTAAATATTCCGAACATATCAGTGAATCCCAATCTTTCCATTCTTTCGTATATTGCACTGCAAAGAATTTGGCAAAATGGTATGGCAAATCTATTTCCGTTATCATCAATTATTCTTCCAATTGGAATCCTTAATCTGTCTTCCATAAATAATGCATAAACTGCATCATCTAGATCTACGCGTGTTTTTATTATTTTATCTCGTATTATTCTTTTTCTTATAATAGTTTCTGCCCTTCCCTTAAAGCTGCTTTCAAATATAAAGAGTTTATCATTTTCAGGTACAGCATGCTCTTCTAACAATCTTTTGAATTCTTCAGGTAAGGAGTAATTTGCTCTTAATTCAGCTAACTCCCTAAATGTAGCTCCTTTCATATAATCTGAGGGCATAATTAATACTGTTGTTGGAATTCCACGTTCCAATAGCAGTTTTCTAACCAATAAACTAACCTCAAATGTAAATACATCTACTTTGGTTGGACCAATAATCTCAAAAGAATCGCTGCATTTTGGGCAATAAGGATCTGGCTCGCATTTTCTGGCAAACATATTGTAATTGCTCCCAAGAACTACAACCTTTGATTTTTCTGTTACTCTAGAGCTTGCCACTAGTTTGCTTGCAGCCTCTTTTGTGCTCATTCTTAACATACTCATAACTTTATTACAACTATTTGTGTATATTAAATTAATTCCCAAAATTTACACAAAAAATGGACAGTTTTATAAATATTTCCAACTATTACATAATTATGAAGGATGAACTAGACAAAATAGACAAGAGAATCCTATTTGAATTAGATAAAAATGCTAGAATTCCAGAAACCTCCCTAGCCAAAATAGTGAATAAATCTAGAGAAGCAGTTAGATATCGAATAAATAATCTAGAAAAGAAAGGCATTATCTTAGGCTATTCTATATTCATTAACGTTGCAAAATTAGGCTTTCAAGGCTATAAAGTTTATCTAAAGCTAAAAGGAAAACCAGAAAGAAAAAAGGAGTTTTTTGAGCATATCCGCTCGCGAAAGGATATCTTTTGGCTAGGAATTGCAGATGGTGCTTGGGATGTTGGGTTAACTTTTTTTGCAAAATCCAATGAAGAGTTTTATAATGCTAAAAATCAATTATTTTCTGAGTTCAAGGATCTTATTGTAGATAAGATTACTGGTTCTTTAGTTGAGCCAATTATTTTTGGAAAAAAGTTTCTAGTAGAAAATCTAGATGAAAAAGAAATTTCCCCTAAACATATGTTTGGAAAGGTTGAGCAAAACGAGCTGGATGGGATTGATAAAAAAATTCTAGGTGCTCTTTTGCACAATGGAAGAATCCGATTAGTTGATCTAGCTATAGAAGTTAAAAGCACTGTAGATATAGTTAGAAATAGAATAAAAAAATTAGAAGAAAATGGAATTATACTCAGATACTATGCAGTAATTGATCATAATAAAATTGGAATGGAATTCTATAAATCATTTCTTTATTTTGAGAGTTTATCACAAAAGGATGAAAAAAAGTTATATGAATTTTGTAAATTAAATCCAAATGTTTTGTATATTGTTCGTCAGATCACACCTTGGGACATTGAATTGGAACTAATGGTAGAGAATTCTCAGAAGTACAATCAAATAATCAATGAGTTAAAACAACTATTTTCAGATAATTTAAGAAATGTAGAAAGTGCAATTATGAGTGAAGATTATGTTTTTCCTGCAAAGAGAAATATATTTGATTAATTTATTCAATTATTTTTTCAAACAATTCAATTAATTCCAAATAACTTTTCTTAGAAACCCACTCATTTGAGTTATGATCATCTGCACCTTTTGGTCCAATTGTAACTACTGGAATTCCTTTTTCTGCAATTGCATTTTCATCTGCAACTGAAAGTCCGTAATTATAGTGAACATCACCGTATTTTTCTCTAATTACTGTTTCTATTCTTTTTACAAATGCAGAATTCCTATCTGTAATGTACGGAGCCATATAATGTGTTTTTCTCTCTTTTTCAGAAACTTTTATTTTTGCACCAGTTCTTTCAAATTGTTCTAGTTGTTTTGTTAATTCCTCACATATTCCTTCTACTGTTTCCGGAGGCACTAGATGCCTATCTAATTCTATAAATGCATAATCAGGAACAGACATCCCTTCAACTTCAGAATGTATTTTTCTAATAAACTGAGATGCTTTTGGAAGAAGCTCATGTTCTCTAAGTTCCTGGTTTTCTAAGAATTGAACAATTTCTGAAGCAACTAATGCAGCATTTACTCCTAAGCTAGTGGCCCCATGTGCAGATTTTCCAAAAATCTCAATTAAGTAAACAGTTCTTCCTCTTCTTCCCAAAGTAATCATTCTAGGACCTAAATGTTCTCCAGAAGAATTCCCAGCTTCTGGTACAATTACACCTTCAACATCCTTGAAGAAATTACTCTTCATAATTTCCTGTATTCCTTCTGAAATATTTTCCTCATCCACTCCAAATGCAATTTTTATTTTTCTTTTAGTTGGTGTTTCTACTGCTTTTAGAACTGCAGCTATTCCTGCCTTCATATCCCAAGCTCCTAATCCATGGAGTTCATCTTCTTCACTAGTTAATTCAAAAGGAGTATTTTTCCATTTCCCATAAACTGGAACAGTGTCCATATGACAGTAGAATCCTAGAGGATCTCCAGTTCCTCGTTCTGCAAGAAGGTTAAACCTATCCTTAGAAACATATTGTCTTTGCACAGAAAATCCTAGGTTCTTTAGGTAATTTTCTAAAAATTCTGCAAGTTCTTTTTCATTTGGATAAATTGAATTAATTGAAACTAATTTTTGCAGTAGATCAACAGCTTCCATATCTATTACCTTCAACTTTTTATTACGTTATATCTGTTTGTAAATAAAAAAGAAAGAAACTAAAAAGATGGGTGTATCCACACATTCAAGTCTTCGAAATTGCCATCATATTGCATACCTGGACTTCTATTACCCACAATAGTGCGATGCTGCGAAAGCATTCCACAATACTCGAACCCTGCCTGCCGTATAGCTACGTTTATGGGAAGCCACGGAGCCCTTGTTTCTGCATAAACAATAGTGTTGTTCGAGTCATACCTCTCACGTAGGAGTGTAATCATACGATGATAAAGAACAGTGAGCAGTCCAGTTCGTTGATATGGCCCCGTAGCAGCTTCACTGATTTCTATCAGATTATATGTCCTGTTTTCGATTGGCAATTCTACATGTTCAGCTACAAGTGCTGCGACTATATGTCCCTTTCTGTTACGTATGACTAGGGCAATAGCGCTATTGCATACAATCTCCCCTATTGTTTGTTCATTTATTGGAAAGGGATATCTCTGAAACGCTTGCTGATAAAGTTGTGTTATACTTTTTATTTCCTCTTTACTCGCATTTTCAAGTTGACCGATATAAAATCCCGCCGCATTTGCCAGTTCAATTGCAGCATCTGACGAAATAGTCGGCATTTCATTTATTCTGATTATGTTTCTCTGTTCTGTTCGGACTATGTCTAGCCCGATTTCTCGCTCCTTTTCATTACACCCTAAGTATACGATGCTGAACCCAGGTATCACTCGACTTATATCTATATACGCCTCACTGTGTATAATGTTTGTTAGTTGTCCTTCATCATTTTCATACGTTTTCCTTCCTACAAATTCAGAATAGTAACCGCGCATATACTTCCCAAAATCGCAACATTGTCTTTTAGTTAGTTCTACTAAATCATTGTTCATTAGACATCTTAGTGTCAGGCGAGTGGCGTCATGATGTTTTGCCCATTCTTTAGCAGCTAGATAAACAGAGCCATCAGTATGCGGTGGAATTATTGATGCACCTATTCTCATATCTAAGTATGCATCCTTGGTATCAATCAAGCATGGGTAAAACCCTGTTATTCTTCTGTTTGAAGGATCATACCTGGGTGGCCAAGCAAAACCTATACTGCGTGGCTGCACACCTGCACCATTTCTAGCTCTCGGATTTCTTAACATGTTCCCACCCCTACACTTTCCATGAATCTTTGGTGAGCCATTCTTATCGTAATTTCTCTACGATCCCTCATAATCCCTTCTACCTGTGGGTCAGATTCTCTGAGTTCGCTTGGCCAAATATGTTCACTTGGGACTATTTCACGCATCTCAGGTGTTGGCGTTAATCCTATCGATTCAAGTCCTCTTAGTGTAGTATCACGCACATGTTCTGGATTTCTCAATCCATTCCAACATACTGCCCCAAGTCCATAATCTGCGATTCCCATAGTTGTTGCCATAATTCCTCCAATGTCCCATCGTGTCAATGGCCTTCTATAGTGCTCAGGTGCAGCACTCATCAATCCAAGAGATCGTTCAATTAGGTTGATATCTCCTTGCATAGTTGCCTGACCATCTATAGGTCTGAATTCTACGCTCCCCCAAAGTCCAAGTTCTGGCAACGCTTTGTCTGGCCTAAGTCTTGCAAGGTGAAATATTTTGTCAGGACTAACCATGAGCACATGTCCATCTGGAGAAATGAATGCCGGATATCGCTGCGCCAACAATGTACGGTATTCTAGGGACATAGTATTAACTACCTCACCAACTTGCCCTCTTGCAACCTCTAACATTCTTTCGAAATCAGCCATGCATGTTAATGTCCATGGATTTGCAAATGCAGGTGGCAGGTTTTCAAAGAATCCTCTCACGAGTCTTGCCCTTCCGCGATCATGTGAATCGATAACAGCACATTGTGAGAGTGCTAGTAATAGAGGCGCAATCCTGTTTCCTATATTGTAAAGTTCAATTCCATCACGTTCGGTTTCAACCCCAATATGCATCTGAAGCGAGTTTGTTGCTGCAAGTTGCCTGGCAGATTCTTTGAATATATCCATGGTCATGAATTGAGCAAGTTCACCAGTAGTTGCATCTGTCGTGCTTGGTTGGGATATTCCTATAATAATTATACCTAGTTTTGCGATCGTTTCTCCTACTACTCGATAGACTCGTTCAATATCCTCCCTAATCTCAGCTACTGTTGAAAGACATATTTTTACTTCTATGGAATTTGGAGCAACTTCTTCTACAACTTCAGTTCTCCTTCGGACTCTACACCCAAGTTCTTCTGCTAGAGTTGATATAACTTGCCTAGTTTCTTCTCTGCCGAGTGGTCTACCAGCATTACCGTGTTCTTTTCGGTGAAATACAGCAAACTCCCTTTCAATACTAATGGGTGTTCGTGCATTGAGTATTCCCTCTCTTCTTCTAAGTTGTCTCATACGTTCCTTGCTTTTGTTCGTTTATTTAAATGTGATGTTCAACTTGGAACAAAAATAAACAATAGGTATTTAAATTTAACAGACTGTATATATATGAACAGTTTGTAGATGATATATATGGTTACAATTTCGCATATTGTTGAAAAAATGGTGAAAGAAAATCCTTCCCTAGAAATATCCTTAGCAAAAGATTTGATCAGCTATTCCAAACTCGCAAGAAGCTTAAGAGCTGAGGTAGAAAAAGAGCTTGGAAAAAAAGTAAATGACTCAGCTATAATAGTTTCATTAAAAAGATTAAAAGAAAAATCAGAGCATTTGTACGAAAGAAAAGGAACTTTTTATGGAAAAGAGTTAAACACAACTTCTAATCTAATGGAAATAACTATTGGAAAAAGTGCTCAGCTTTCCTTAATTATGAAAAAAATATATGAATTCTCTGAATTAGAAGATGGTTGTGTTCTAAATGCAATACACGGAAACAATCAAACAACACTTGTATTTAGTGAGAGAATGGAACATAAAATAAGAAATCTCATAAAGGATGAAAAAATAATTGCTGAAGTAAAATCTCTTGCTCAACTTTCAATAAAATTCGATGAGAAAATGGTTGAAACTCCTGGATTTATAGTCTACGTACTAAAAGAACTTTCTTGGAATAATATAAACATCATTGAAATTGTTTCAACTTATACTGAATTAATAATTGTAATAAAAAAAGAAGAACTAATGAAGGCGTATGGGATTGTGCAGAAATTGCTATTCTAATATTCTATACATGTAATACGCGTATCTAGCCCCAACTGGTTCGCCTAAGGAGGGTACCCTGAATTTTTCTGCTGCGTCTTTGTCTATTAGATCTCTGGATTTACCTCCTTTATCTACTATTCCTTCTCTTATTTCATCTAGGTCGTGAAGATGGGCAAACCCAAACATCGAATAAAATCCTGCTGAGAAGAGTATGGAATACAAATCAACATATCCGATTTTTCTTTTATTGATCTCATTCAATATATGTTCAAGTAATGCTTTACCTACTCCTTTTCCTTGCAATTCCCCATCAACGAACATTAACCCTACTTCTGCATGGTATTTATCTAGCGTATATCTGCCAATACCAACCACTTTTCCGTCTTCATCTTCTATGACTCGCAGATAACTTTTTGGTTTTATACTCATCCATATTAAGTTTAGTGGTTTTAGGTACTTTGTCCAGGGCCCTTCTAATTCTTTTGTCATGTACCCTCCTGAATCAACTAGCATTTTTTCTTTGAAGTTTTTCATAGCTATTTGTGAACATCTCTTTGCGTCAGTTGGTTTAAATTTTCTAAATCGTAGTTTCATATTTTTTCACCTACTTCATCTTTAGCATCAATCCTAGGTTTGAATGTCCCTATTGTACTGGCTGTTCTCCATGAAAGACTGTAAATAAACTTTACAGTAGTGCTTATTCCGAAATAGGTGTAGAACGCTTCTTTTCCTTCGCCCCCTAATAGCAATACACTGGCCATTATCGCCATATCTAAGGGCAACATAAACCAATCTACCCCTCTTGAAACTCCGAATAGTTCTATCATATCTTCACTTAATCCAGTTTCATAAGTTTTTTGATGTAGCTCCCCCTCAACTTTAAGTTCATTTATTCGTGTAACGAGCCAGCTGTTTGGTTTTATTTTTTCTATTGCTGCAAACAATATGCTTTGGTGAAATCCCATTGCAAATCCATATTTTAGTCTTGCTAATAGCCCTTGTTCGTTTTCCTGTTTTCGTTTTTTTAATCCTCGGAAATAACCTCGGTTTAACCCATACCAAACTAGAGTGAACCCAGCATATGCACTTATTTGACCTGCGCCGTATGAAGCTAATAATGATGGAACATAATTATCAGTTAGTTTATCACTACATAAACGTAAGACTGGAGTATAAGCTAGCCAGCCAGGAATTTGGCATAACAAATCACTCATTACGAATTTTTTCATAGCATCTGTTTTGCCATTCTCTATTCCGCGTATTCGATTAATTCCCCTTTTGATAAGAGAAGTTGTTGGAATGAAAGCTGCAGATCCTAATGTTACGTATAACCATGTTTTTTCTGATTCTGTTCCTGCAGCAAACATACTCGCAATGGTTGGAACTTGTAAATACATCGCAGGAATAAAATTTTTCGGATCTACTATTCTTCCTACTCGCGGATGCCTCTCCTTAAACTTAGCCCATCGTTCAGCATTTCTGATTCTTTTTTGTTTGAATGTTTCCCTAAGTTCGCTAATCCTTAATTTCATGTCTGCTCACCCTCCCTTATTCTTCTTTCAAGTTTCAACACATCCTTTAGGAGTCGAACTTCTTCGATTAAAGGAAATACGTATCTCTCGAAGGTTTTGCTATCCATGGTATCGTGTAAGGTAAGCTCAGTCAACATAGTTTCCATTCTCTCCAAATGTTCGATCCTTCTTGGACCTTTTATCCGTACTTCTTCTATCACCATCTTTATCACCCCTTTTGTTTATTGTTTACAACCCCGTATATATATCTTTGTCATAAAAACCTATATAAACATCCAAAAATTAGCAAGATTTATAAAGATTATTGAACAAACATTCAACTATACGGATAAACTAGGTGATTATGGATATGGATACTCTAGATGAAAAAGATCTTACAATTTTGGAGGTAATGCGGGAAAACTCAAAACTCTCAATGAATAAGATTGCAAGAAAAACTGGAATTCCTCTTGCAACAGTTCACCATAGAATAAAGAGACTAGAACGAGAGGGAATAATCAAAAAATATACAATTATTCTAGATAAAAAAAAGCTAGGAAAAAAAATGGTCGCATACGTTCTGATAAAAGCCACTCCTAAATCTGACCATATAAAACTTCTTCACTCAGTTTCCAAACATGCAGCAATAGAATTTAGTTCAGCAGTTACTGGGGCATTTGATTTAATTTTAATAGTCCGTGTTGCTGATATAGACGAATTAAATGCCGTAGTTCTAAAATACCTGAGAACTTTTGATGAGGTATCTGAAACGCAAACAATGATTGCATATGAGAGTGTAGAAAAAATTAATTAAAGCAAGTTAGCTACACAAACTGTTCCGAGAAGGATAAACATAAGCATCGAACCAAATGCAAGAATAATCAACCCAATCTTCAGCCCTCCAAATGCTTCCTTTATTTGTTTTTGCATAATTGGAATATTGGATTTTTGTTTTGAAATCTCCCCCTTCATCTTCGTTACTTCTGTTTTAATGCCATCAAAATTTGTTCCTAATACATTTAGGCTATTTCCACTTGAAATGAACGTATCCCCAGAGCTGGCTAATTCCTCTCCAGAACTTATGCCTATTAATCCCAGTAAGGAAACGTCATCCCCAAAATCTTTAATTGCATTTCCACTTTCAATTAGAGCCTGGCTTAATCCAGAAACTGAATTTTTTGCATTATCTGAACCAGATTCAACTTGTGTAACTACATTTTCTAAGTTAGTGAAAATACTTTCAAGAGAGCCAATCTTATCAACTAACATATTGGTTGCAACATCCATCGCACCATTGAATACAAAAATCATTCCCAATGAGAGTAATATTCCAATTAATGCAATCAAAAGCCCGGCTATGTAGATATATTTTTTTATTTCCTGGGTTTCTTCTTCAGTTCTTTTACGCTTCTCTGGCTTTTTTTGTTCTTTTTCTTTTACCTCTCCTTTCTTCTGCTCTTTTTTAGGAGCTTCCTTAACTTTTATTTTCTCTTGCTCTTTGAGTTCCTTTTTAGGTTCACTCTCTTCTTGAAGTTTCCCTTTCTTTTGAAACTTCAATGAGCTTTCGACCGCAGTCGAATGATCTTCAACTTCCATCTCTGGTTTTGGCAAATAAACACCTAGTATCCTAAATTATTGTTAGATGAATGAACTAAACTAGTGAAATTTAAAAACAAGATGGTCTGGACATGGTGTTGCGAATTATAGAACACCTTCTCAGGCATCTAGAGGTTCTACTCATTATCGACTAAGAGCGCTTTCTTCTGTGCTACTTCTCAACCGCTCAGTCTGGCACTGGGTAATACTTATGTTTTTAATTTGCAATGGACTACGTTTATTCATGATCTCACTTATACTCTTAGGAATAATGGCTGTTGTTTTCATTATTCAGTCTGCAAACTATGAATCAATAACTTTCGCATTTTCATTTTTTCCAGTATTAGTATTTGCTGAACCTTGGAGATTTATAACCGCCTTATTCTTACACGGAGATCTAACTCATATTTTCTTCAATGGATATGCACTCCTAATGTTCGGACCACTCTTAGAAAGAAAAATTGGTTCAAAGAATTTTCTTATTTTATTCTTAATTGCTGGAATCTCAGGAAATTTATTATATTATGCATTTGGAGAAATAGGAATGGGTGCAACAATTCCTGGAACAGATTTAGTTGTTCCTGCAATCGGAGCTTCTGGAGCAATCTACGGAGTTATGGGTGCCCTGGCAGTAATGCTTCCAAACCTAAGAATTTTCTTTTTCTTTTTCCCTATGCGCCTTAGAGAAGCTGCAATCTTTTGGATAGTTCTTGAATTCATAGGTACATTCAATACCTCTTCTGGAATTGCCTCTGCAGGGCATTTAGGAGGGCTTTTATTCGGACTGGTATTTGCATGGTACCTTAAGAAAAAGGAGAAAGAAGTACCAGATTTTTACGCTACATACTAGGTGTTGCAAATTATATACTGAGCTTCCTTCTGCATTTAGAGGCACTTCTTAGTATTCACTAGGAGACGTCTCTTATCCAATACATCGGTACCCGTCAGTCTGGACTGGGTATTACCTAAGTGTTAATTTACAATAGGCTACATACTAAAAAAAGAAAATAAAAAAGAAAAAAAAGAAATTCATGCTGCTTGTTTTGGTCTTAAAAATAATAACCAAAGTACTCCAAGCACCACTAAAATTCCAACTACAACCAGGATAATTGTTGTGAGATTCGATCCACTACTCAAAGTAGATTTTGCATACACGATGTCTCCTTGATAGACGTTCTTGAATTCAACCTTATTTCCTTTGATGTCTTCACTAGTAGATTCTACAATGTTACCCGGCATTTCTACATAAATATCTAGAGTAGTTTGGTAATTCTCTGCACCTTCATATGTTTGTTCAGATGGAGCATCAGCAGTATCATAAGTATATTCCATGTACTGTTTTCCATCCTTTTCTGTAAGTTTAGTATCGTATTCTGGAGCTGTGAATTCTTTAATATCCAACTTTATTGCAGTTTCATTTATTTTTGTACATTTGGTTATTTCTCCAGGCATTTCCCCATCTGTACTGCTTTCTAGTTGAGTTATTATTTGTTCGCATCCATAAGAACCAGAAGCAAATAATTGACTATTTAGTATAATATATCCAGTAATCTTACCTTCTTTGTCTACTTTTTGGTGCAATTCCATATTCAGGCAACCGCTCAGAAGTACTAGTCCTAATATAATTCCAAAAATTAATTTTATGTTCATACTATCACATATAAATATATTCCTGAACGTTTATATGTTTTTCCCCTCAAATGTTTTTCTATGCTTTCCTCAAAATTACACAAACATCTGAATCACCAAGAAAGAGGTGCAGTTGCATTTGGATTAATGGATGGAGTTGCCACAGTATTAGGTGTAGCAATAGGTGTTTTTGCAGCAGGAGAGGGAAAAGTAGCAGTTATGGCAGCATCATTAGCAGGTGGATTTGCAGATGCATTTGCAAATGGAGTTGGAACTAAGGTTTCTCAGGAAGTAGAAGGAGTAATTGACATTAGAACAATAAATAGAAGTAGTATTGGGGCATTTCTTGCAACAGCACTAATGACTGTTATTCAGGTTCTTCCAATAGTATTTCTCCCATTAGAATTAGGTTTAATTGTTTCAGCATTAATTGGTTTTTCAATTTTATTTTGTTTAGGAATATTCTTTATGGGTAATACAAATATCGCGATCAAATACGTATTTATGGGATTAGTTGCAGCTACATTTGCATTTATAATTGGAAAATCAGTTAGAATACTTTTAAACGTAGAGTAGAAGAAATAAAAGAAAAAAATAAAAAAAATTATTTCTTCAAGACAATATATTTGGTTCCGTCCAAATCACAAAACATTGAGGTAATCAAAAACTTTTCTTCACCAAGTGTAAGCGAGTCCCCAATGAATACTTTATCGGAATAATCCTGTCCATTATATTTTACATATGCGTTCTTTTCAGAAAGCATTGTTCCACAGGAAACATATTCCAAAGAGACCATATCTGTACCATATTCATAGGTTTCTCCTTGTCTTACAATGATGTATTCACCGCTGTTACCCTCTGCCATGTAATAAGACGCAACCAATAATCCAACAACCAACAACGCAAATACAATCCTCATCATAACACCTCTTCGTAAATAATATTTATAAAGCTAATTAAGGTACTCAATATTCTTTATTTTTGTTGCATATATCCTCCATTCTCCATTATATTTTTTTAGTTTATGAATTGCAGTAACCTTATTATCAGTATACTCCGGCCCACTTATTTTTTTGCTGGTTTGAACAACTTCAACTTGTGCCTCTGTTTCTGAGAGTTCGATTATTTTGAATTCTGAAAGTTCATAATAAAGGTCATATGTTTCAAACATATACTCCGTAACCTCTTTAGTTACTTCATATCCTTTGATTTCTGGATGAACTGTATCCATCGCAGCCTCTAAATCCTCTGCGTTCAAGGCTTCAATATTATCATATACGACCTTTTTGATCTCTTCTTCATCGTTAGATTCACCATCTAAGCAACCAAAAAATAAAATCATTGATAAAAATAGAATACTTGCAAGTTTATTCATAACAATATAATACCGGAAAAATTTAATAAACTGCCTCCATTAGTCTATTATGCACAAAATTGAGGTTTATTTATTTGGAAAAATAAAAATAGGTGAAGAAATCTATAAGGAAGACCTAATTATTTCTCCTAATAAACTAATTCCTAAATGGGAGCCAAAAGATTCGCATTTCTTAACTATGAACGATCTAAAAGAAGTATTTGAATTGAAACCTAGAGTTATAATTATTGGACTCGGACACTTTGGTTTTGTAAAAATTTCAGAGGATGTACAGGAGCATTGTAAAAAAAACAAAATTGAACTAATTGAACTAAAAAACGAAGAAGCAATAGAAAAATATAATTCGTTATACGAAAAAGAACCAAATTTGGTGCTTGCGATTCATTTAACTTGCTAAAATTATTCCTATTGGAATATTCTTTTCAAAAGTATTTATATAGTAAACAATTATCATTAATTATAAATTTTATAAGAGGTATACACATGTCTTCGAAAAACTATCTATTTAGTTCGGAATCAGTAACTGAAGGACATCCAGATAAGCTTTGTGATCAGGTTTCTGATGCAATTTTGGATGAACTGTTGAAGCAGGACTCTCGCTCAAGAGTAGCAGTAGAAACTGCAACCACTGCAGGATTAATTGCAGTCATGGGAGAGATTACAACCAAGGGATACGTGGAATTCCAAAGCTTAATTAGAGAGGTAATAAAGGATATTGGCTATAATAAACCAGAATATTTATTTGATTACAGAACCTGTGGAGTTCTTGCATCTATCCACGAACAATCTCCAGATATTGCCCAAGGTGTAAATGTAAGTTCTGAGCACGAACAAGGAGCAGGAGACCAAGGAATTATGTTTGGCTATGCAATTAGGGAAACTCCCCAATTAATGCCCCTTCCAATTATGCTTGCACACCAACTTTCTAAGAAACTTGCAGAAGTAAGAAAAAATGGAACACTTCCTTATTTGAGACCTGATGGGAAAAGCCAAGTTACTATTGAATATAAGGATCATAAGGCTATTCGTGCACACACAGTTGTATTAGCTGCTCAGCACGATGAGAATATAACCTTGGAGAAACTAAGAAAAGATATAACCGAAGTAGTAATTAAGCCAGTTTGCGGAGAGTGGTATGATGAAAATACGCTTGTGTACATAAATGGAACTGGAAAATTTGTTCTTGGTGGTCCAGCAGCAGATACAGGAGTAACTGGAAGAAAAATTATTGTAGATACTTACGGAGGACGAGGACACCATGGAGGTGGATGCTTCTCAGGAAAAGATCCTTCTAAGGTAGATCGATCAGGAGCATACATGGCCAGATACGTAGCCAAGAATGTAGTTGCAGCTGGCTTAGCTGATCAATGTGAAGTTCAAATTTCTTATGTGATTGGAGTTGCAAAACCATTATCCGTGTTCGTAGATACCCGAGGAACAAATAAGATTCCAGTTGAGAAAATTGAGGAAATTATAATGAATAACTTCTCCCTTAAACCTGCAGACATGGTTAAGAAACTAGACTTATTGAGACCAATTTACAGAAAAACTGCAGCATATGGACACTTTGGAAGAGAGGAACCTGAATTTACTTGGGAACGAACAGATATGGCTGAGAAACTGAAATCAGAAGCAGGCCTCTAATCTTTTTCTTTTAGTTTTTTTCTCTAATTTAGTGTATAATATCTCCTAATAAATCTCTTGCTTCATCCTCTTTATCTGCAATTGTAGCCATCTCTTGTAAATTTGGAGTAGTTAGATACATTTCCCCAATTTCTTTATATTTTTGACCTACTTCTTCGTATCCGTTTTCTATTAAGAAGTTTCCAAATTCAATTCTTCCTACTCCTAATTCTCCAAAATCCCCTTCTTTGTTTGATTTTTGTATTTGGTCGTAAGTTCCTGAAGAAATACCATAATTCCATTCCAATATTCGTTCTACTGACGTTCGATTATTTGTGTTCCAATCTAAATAAAGCATCCAATAAGGTCCTAATTGTGCTCCTTCTTCAACTTTATCTCCATTATACCATGCTTCTTTGAAAATTTCAATTGGAACTTCCACATTTTTTATACTCAAATTCGGCTCAGTTGGATCATTAATGTATACATGACTCTCATTGTATCCAGTTACAACCATAAAATGTGAAGAATGAGAATCGCCCACATTATTCTTCCAAAATTCTGAAGTTTTTGCAAATTCCTCTTTTACATAATAACTATCTAGATGAACCATTATTGGCCTTCCGGAATTTATGACTATTTCTAATTGTCTTATTGCTTCACTTACACTTGAGAATGAAAGCAATTTTGAAGTATTAGTAGTAAATAATGCAGCATAAGAATTTGCAGTTCCCGAGTTTTTTATACCCAAAACATAATCATATCCCAATCCATCAGCTGCATTCAAAATTGATTCCTCCTTATACCCATTAGTTAAAAGTCCATATTCATCTTTCTCTAAATGCGTTCCAATTCCAGAATATGCGACTACGTCTGAAAATGTAAGAGTTTGGTCGTCGTACATTACAAGCATTGCAAATGCACCTAGATAACACAATGCTGGTGTTTCTTCAATTATTGATTCTCCCTGGTAGATAGAAACCATGCTTGCTCCAGAATAAACCCTGGGGACCTCTAATGCATTAATTTCTTCTATTTGTTCTTCTGGTTCTATACTTACATCTTCTTCTGGAGTTTGCTCAGTTACTTCTTCAACATTACAGGTAAACTTACAACTGCAATTTGGATACTCTCCGGAGATATTCCATTCTCCAACGCATTCTATATGTGGTTGCTCTTTGCAATAGTTTTCACATATGATCTCTTCTCCAGGTAACGTAATGCTAAGATTCATGGTCGTATTAGTCGTATTATTCGATTTATTTTGTTCCTTTCCACCAATACAACCACTAAAAATGAGTAATCCCATAATTATTAATGTAAAGAATATTCTTGCTCTCATAAATCAATTGAGAAAATAAAGGATTTAAACTAATCTATTGAATTTTGATGGAACATACCTTCAAATTAAGTAAATATACTTCTAAATCCCAATCCAATAGATTTATAGATAGAACTATTATAATTATTAAAATTAATAGGTGTAAAAATGGATGGTACAGTAAAATTTTACAATGTAATGAAAAATTTCGGTTTTGTAACCGGTGAAGATGGAAAGGACTATTTCGTTCATTCGAGCGGAATAAAGAGTGGAGCTCCATTAAGAGAAGGAGACAAAGTTAAGTTTGAAGTAGTCCAAGGAGATAAAGGTCCAAAAGCAGATCAAGTTGAAAAACAATAATTTTTTGTTTATTCAATTATCTCTTATTTTAAATTTTCTTTTTATTTTATTTAATATTTTTCAATATTTTCTTAATTTTATTAATATTTACTGACTTAGAATACTATAAAACAAAGGTTTTTATATTGGTTGTACTAAATATACTATTATGGGAAACCATAGAAAGATGACTAGTGTTACAAATAGGCCAGTACCTGTCGAGCCTCAGCTTTCTACAAAATTTAAAAAACCAAGTATATTCACTAGAAGATTTATTATCGGGGCAGCCTTAGTATTGTCTGCAGCAGCAATTGGGGCCATTATTCATTTTACCCGTCCACCTAAACAAGAATTTGATCGACATAAAGAAGCTGCGACTAAAATTGAAACAAATATAAAAGAACCAAACGCATCTGAAAAGTTTATTTACGAAATTGATCGGACTATTATTAAAGCTAAATCCAGTGGGTATGACGATATTGTTACTGCATCGGAGAGGATAAAAACAGAACTTGCAGGTTTATCAGAGTCAGCAAAAACAGAGTTAATTAGAACACGTTATACCTATGATTATTATAGATTACGCTTCGAATTAACAAAAAGAGATTTGATACAACTAGGTATGACGGAATCTGAAGAACTTAAATTTACTCCTGATAAAGGTATGGTATTCACTTTTAAAAGTAGGGATGCAGGAGAAAAAGATTTGTATGCGCTAGTAGATGCTCAAAAATTTGAAGATGCATATCTCTTCTTAAAAATGAAAGATAGGTCTAATGGTAAAATAACAGAACTTTGGATAGATATTGGTACAACAAGTATTGGACAAAATAGTAGTTCAGATATAACCAACGAATTTGTTAAAAATGCAGGTATAGAGGAATTTAGTTATGCTCGTGCTGCGGGGATTAAAATACTCATAAATGAAATTGCCCTACCTATGATTTTCCATTATTATCGGCTAGCTTCTGTTATTGAAGCAGATGTATACCACTACCACCCAGTTATATATGGTCTTGATGGTTCGCCAGTCTCTCCACCAGACGTAAAAATGTTGACTATAATACCAGATTTAGAGCTAATACTCCCGGAATTCAAAGGAATTACATTAAGATCTATTGTCGTCAATTACGATGGGGCTTATACAACTGGAGGGGTTACACCTGAAAGTTACGATGCAGCTCTTATGATTTTAAAGAGTAGAACCTCAGAAGGAAAACGTATGCATTGGCCAACCCAACGTGGAGACAAATTTGTAAAGGCTATCGGCGAGTTAGGTATAACTGCTAGTTTTGAACCAAGAGTAATAGAATAATTTGTTTATTCAATTATTTCTTGTTTAATATTTTCTTTTTATTTTATTTAATTTTTTTCTATTTGTTATTTATGTTTATCGTATTTACAATATTTAGTCACATTCAACCTTAATTATCCTATCCAACTCCACTGTAGTAACAAATGGGACAAATCCATGTTCTTTTGCCTGTTCTATAAAATCGCATTGGAGCTCTTTTTTTGTAGAATAATCTATTGCTAAAACTGGTTTTCCAGCAGCAATTACCTTATCTAAAAGCTCTACATCCCAAACAGACCATTCTGCTGGAGCATCCTCATAATAGAACGCTTCCTCTGAAGTCATTCCATCTATTGCATCAAGATAACCTTCCTTATCCAAGAGCCCACCTGCATTATTAACAAAAATTAGTTTACCCATATCCTTTGCCTTTGCGCTTATTAGTTTCACGAATTTAGCCATCTCATCGCGGGTGTACGTCTTGTTATAACCCTGTCCTTCCCAATAGTTATATCCAGTGCTTACTGTGTCCAAAACAAATCCGTCATAGCCCAATAATAAGATTTCATCCATCCTAGAAAATGTGAGTTCTTGCCATTCACTTTCCCAATATTTTACTACAAGACTTTCTCGTGGGGTTTGGTTTTCACCAATCCAAAATGGTAGATTTGCATCCCATTCTTCCTGCCAGTACTCGCGCCATTTTTCTGCCTCTCCAATGCTCAAATAAGAGAGTACGATTGTTCCGGAGTTTTGCAGCTGCGCTACTTGTTCTACACCGAGTTCATTAGGATCAAGTACTATTAAGGATACTTTTTGGGCAAGTAATTCCTCAAAATCAGCATCTTGCAGTTGATAAACAAAGCTTGTTATTTTTTCCTTTAATGTTTTGTTTTCTTCTTCAAGATCAGTTATGGGCTCTTCTTCTGGTTTTTCACTTTCATCTATATCCTCAGCTTCTTCCTCTTCATTTGTACTAGAAGGCTCTTCTGTAATTTCATCTGTTTGATCAATAACTAGAGGCTCGTTCCCATCACTCTGAGGTGTTTCTTCTATTGTTTCATCTGTGCTTGGTGGTATCTCTGGCTCATCTTCTATTATATTCTCTCCCATTTCCTCTGTTATACTCGATTTGTTTGACTGATTATTTTCCTGAGTATCCCCTTCATTTATTTCATTAGTTACATCATATATTCCATTTACTGAAGGGGCACTGTTAGTAGAATTATTTATTAGAGTAGTGCAGCCAAATGAAATAACCAATATTAAAACAAGAATATGTGTCCTTAGCATATTTTTCCTTATAACTATTTAGTCGTATAAATTTTTATTCTTTAGTTTTTCTTTTAAGGAATCTTGAAAGGAATAATGAAAGAAAATTTGAATTATTTTACTCTAGGTAGTGCGTTATAGAATGCTAGGAATTCCCTCTCGTAAATAACTGTTGCTGGCTCTGTACCATCTATAGAGTACCCTAATCTTCTTCCTCCACCTGCAAGTACAACTCCGTTTAATATTACATCAATTGCTGCAGATTCGGGATTTATACCTAATCTAATAACCTCCTGTACAGTTTGAACTTCTTCAGGAGTTAATCTAGCTCCATCTAATCCCTCGAACATCTTAAAGAATTCCACTGTACCTGATTTTGCTTCAACATCCGCTAAACTCCAACCAAATAATCTTGCAAGTATTTTATTGGTTTCCTCGTAATGGCCAGTTGAAACACTTGCGTATACATATTCTTCAGGAGTTTTTGATTCTAATGCAGCATTAAGTAACTCCACTCCCATTAATCGTCCAGTTAATCCCTGAACCCGATGCTCTGGAGAAACATATCCTGCTGTAAGGTCATAACCTCGAATAGTTTGAATTGTATGGGAGAGTGTTCTATCTTCTTTAATTGGTAAACAGGATAATCCACCTCTTACTGCTGCGAGTGTTCCTACAATTTGATCATTTAAAATTGCCACTGCTACGATTCTGTCTCCTACTCTAACTTCTTCTATCCAATCCTTAAAACCTTGTTCACTAAAAGGAAGATCAACATCAAAACATAAATCTGGACCAGCTTCTTTTGCTAATTTTCTAAATAAATTAATTGTTTTTGGATCCACTTCTCCATTAAGTATTTTTACTTCCAAACCAATTTTTTCAGCACGTGCCCTGCTACGGGTTATTGCCCTTTTCATTACATGTCTAACTACTGTTTGTCGTATCCTATCTACGAGTGAAACACGGTTTATGGATTGAACTCTAGCGATAAGTTTCATAGTAATAAATAGGGGTATAACTATTTAAATATCTTCCCATTATCTAACACAAATAGATAATTCAAATCCAGAGATTCGTGGAATCTCTATCTGTCAAAAACAAACTTCCAGTCTCTGACTGGTGGTTTTTGACATACTATTATATTTATATATTCCTTTGAAGTGAAGAACTTATGAAGGGTATTCTTTTCCTCGGACTCATATTGGGCCTTATTCTACTTGCATTATATTATTTTGGAATTATAGACGCAATTATAAACGTATTTTATCCTCCTGAAGAAGCGGTTACTTACTCAGAAACAGATCAATGGTCTCAGATAAATACGAATAGTGTTGAAAAAGGCTGTTTGAAAAGAGGAAAACAAATTGCAAAAGAACAAGGTTATGGAGATTATGTTATTTGGGGGTGTGATTGTACTGCACAAGAAAGTGAGGAAATTAAATCCTATGAATGTTCATTAAGTGCATTGGATGGCTCTCATCCATTTGAAATGATTTGCCATAAATCTGAGAGTTCCTGCCTGATAATTACTGAATCAGAAACAGAAGATTATACTTTTGAGGAGATTCAGGAGCTATTGAATGGATAATCTAAAAAACTCACCAGTCCAATATTTTAGATTCCATACCTGCATCTATAATATATTTTTGAGTATCTCCCATATACTCTCCTATCGAGGTTTCCATTCTCTTCCATTCTCCGTTGATTAGAACTTCTGCCCAGAAATGCAATGAATCCATTTTCCAGGTTTTTTCTGACCATTCTTCACAATTAAGCCCTAAATTTTCTACGTAATCTTTTGGTGCAAGTCCGCAATAACCTTCTCCCATGTTTTGCTCAGATTCTCTTTTTGGATCTCCAGCTGAGATTACCCTGCATTCTAATCCATTCCATCTTGCAACTGCACAATAAGCCGTAGCATAGGTATAACATGCTCCAAAAATCTTTTCATTTCTGACCTTTAATTCCATTATTTTAGATACAGGAAAGGAACCAGGTTCCATTTGGTTAAATTGCATATCCACTACACAATCTGCATATTCTGGTTCAAACATTTCTGGATAAACTGTTTCTTGAGGGTAGAGGTAACACCAGTAGAAATTATTTTCCTGCCATTCTAAAATACAATTTGCAATTGCTTCTTCTGTTCCTTTATTCTTGCAATTTGCACCCCATTGTTCGATTAGTTCATCACCTAGAGTATCTATTGGGGTCTTAGATTTACATGCGTTATTTTCGCATATTTTGCCTTCAGTGCAGTCTTTTTTTACATGAGTTGAGTCATTGCAACAATCAGCTGAACAGTCTAAGAGTTCAGGTTCTGTTTTTGGTTCATTAGTTTCTGTATCCTCTTCATCAGTTTCATCATCTGTAGATGATATATCTGTATTGCCAGTACTGTCTTCTACAATTTTATCCTCTGTTCCTTGTGAGGTATTTTTTTCTTGATCAGATGTTTGTTGAGTACAGCCAACGAATAGAATTAGGGATATAAACACCACAAAAAGATATTTTAGTTGCATGTGAATACTTAGACTATATTGTTAAAAAGGGTTTTGTTGATTTTTTTCTCTTTCTTCGCAGGAATTATAAATCTATTCTCCGAAGTTCAATTAGTGTCTAAGGGCACAAAGGTGAAATATAAATGAAGATGTGTAAGGCCATTTTAGGAATTTTAGTATTGCTTGCAGGTGTCGAGTTATATACCAACACAGCAATAGCCGGATTAACTGGACTTCAGGTTGCAGGTCTGCTATTTATACTATTCGGACTTGGTAAATTAGCTCATGCATTTGGCATGTGCGGAACTTGTTGCAAAGATAAAAAATAATTATTTTTTTATTTTCTTTTTTATATTATACTCTAAAAGAGTTTTAGAATTTCTAGAATAATTTAGAATATATTATAATTAGTTATAATTATAAACCTTTCGTATAATATATTATAATAGGTGATTATGTGGATATGTTTAGATCAAAATTAAGGCCATTAGGTTCTTCAGCATGCGTACTTATACCAAAAGAACAATTAAAACAGGAAGATTTAAAGATCGGGGACGAGATAGAAGTTGCATTGCTTAGGCATCGTGATCCAAACGAAATAGAATCTGGATTTGGAATGGCTAAGTGTTTTACAAAACCTTTTAAAAGAGATAAAAAAACACGTGAATTCTGATGATTTTACTAGATACCTCTGCTTGGATTGAATACTTTAACTCTACAGAAATAGGCAGCAAGGTCAAAGAACTATTCTATAAAAAAACAGGTGTTTATACTTGTCCAATTACACTTGCAGAGGTTTCAGCATGGTGTCATAAAAATAATGTATCTCCAGAGCAGTATATTCAAAAAATTAGGAAACTTTCAGTAATTCTTGAATTAACTGAGGATATATTAATTTCAAGTGGAAGAGTATATTCAAATGAACGTAAAAAAAGAGGAAAAATAAGCCTTATTGATTGCATAATTTATACGTCTGCAAGGTTTCATGGTTTAGTGCTATGGACAAAAGATCGGGATTTCGAGGGATTACCGGATGTTGAGATGATCTAAGTAAGTTTTAGAATTTCGAAAAGGGAATGAGAAAATGACTGACGTTGATAGAGAAAGGGAAAGAAAAGAGTTCATAAATATACTTAAAAAAGGTCTTGATTTTCAATATAAAATGTACAAAGATAGAAGTGAAATATATGAATAACGTGACGACGCGAGAGCAGGACATTTCAGAAATACTTACAGAAAATCTAAAACATTTTGAGAAAATAAAATGGATTAAAGCAAGGAACCCGTTTGAGAAAAAATAAAAGAAATTTAGAAAATTCGGTGTAAAAATGGGAATATTTGATTGTTTTATTGCAGAAGCATCCTGTCCTTACTGCAAGAAAAATTCTGTTGGAAAATTTCAGAGTAAACGTTTTCTATATCTTACAGATTCCTACAAAATAGGCGATGTTTTTCATAATATAGAAGGCAATCATAAAAATGCAGCATATATGAATTGTGAATTTTGTGATCATTTTTTCTATGTCGATATTATTATCAAGGATGGAAAATTCGCGGGAGTTGCAAATCCAACAAAAGAGGAGGATTTAATTAAAGTCTAAATAAGTTTTAGATCTGCTTGAACTGCGGTTCAAGTCTCTCGAACTCTAAAAGAGTTCTAGAATTTCAAAAAGAATTTGGAAAGGATGAGGGAAAATGAATTTGATATTAGAATTGCCAAACAAAGACGATATTCTGCGCAGGTTCGTTGATCTTGGTTCTGATCTTGGTTTTGGAGATCTAGAAAAAAATATCGCACGTGATTATATAAACGATGTATGTAATTTTTTACATAATATTAAACTTGGCGACAAAAAAGAAATTCTAGAACCAGAAAAATTTTCAGAATATTATCGTAAACTTAGCAACCTCAATAATGGTATTGGAAGAACAATGAATCATCTTACTTTACTAGTTAAGGATGAAAAAAATGATGGAACTGGATTAGCCAATGAATTTAGTTTTCAATTGGCCATTTCATACGCAGTGCATTCAGAACTCGTTCTTCGTATTATAAAGGATATTGTGATATCAGAGATGCGTACTAACGGGGCAAAGGCACTAACTGCGGGTCAGATTAAAAAATGGTTCAAAAAATATTACTCTAATCAAAAGATATTGGATGATATAGATGAAAATTTAAGGAATGCTATTTTGCATATGGACTTTCAATTTTTAGAAGAAAACAATGAGGGCTGGATAAAATACTGGTATGAAACACCAAATGGCAGACAAGAAAAGAAAAAAACTATAAAAGAATTTTTTATGTTAACTAAAAAAGTGAATGTTCTTTATGTATTATTATTAAGTGCTTGCCAGATTGAAGTAATAGAAAAGAAAGCTATTCTAGACGATACATTAGTTAGAATCTCCATGAAACATTTTAAGTTCTTAATTTCTTCAAATGAATAAAATCGTAATTTCTAGAATACTTTTAGAATTTCTAGCATATTTATATTTTAAGACTAAATTTAGAGTATTAGAATAAAAATAAAAAAGTAAGCGTATAATATTTATATGGGGAAAATGAAAGAAATAGATCAATGTGTTGGATTCTTCAAGGGCTTGGTACAGGCACACTGCTATTATAAAGACTCATGGAAATGGTGGAAAAAAGTTATAGCAATTATACTATCAATCTTTTTTATTTATATTATTCCAGGATACTTATTGGCATCATATTTGCCAAACCCACTTCTAGAAAAAACAGTAGTTTTAACAGAAAGTATAAACACAAGTGTCTCATCGATCTTAGCTGAAAGCAAACAAACAAATGAATTTTTGCTTAACTGCATAAACAATTTTAGTACTGATTGTTTGAATGATGCTGGAAAACAAAAATTTTATTATAAATCTGTAGAATTGGGTTATTATAAGTACTATAATGGAAAATTTGAAAATGCAATAACTCAATTTGATGAAGCGATTGAAATTTTTCCAGATCAAGATGTTCTATATTTATACAAAGCCAATAGTTATTGTCATTTACAAGAATATGATATTTCAGTGCAAATATTAACTAATCTCTCCGAAACTACAACCGATTTCAGAATTGAAATGTCTGCTAAAAGATTAATGATACCTTGCTTAAATCATCTGGGCAACAAAACAAACAATATGAGCGTGTTTTCAAAGGTAATTAATATATACAATGAAATTGCCCCTTTTTATGATAACTATGGGACTACAATCGAAAAGTCAGAAATATATGAACAAGCAGGCTACGCGTACCACAAATTACAGGATTTTCAAGAAGCTGCTAAGTTATTCAAAAAACAAATAGACCTCGACCCAACAAATGCTAAGGCATGGGGGAATTATGCTATAGAACTTTATTATAGCGACGATATAAATAAAAGTAAAGAAGCTGCTGAAAAAGCTTTGGAATTAAATCCAAGTTTAGATATTGCAAAAAAAGTATTAGAAGAAATTACTGAAAGCATAATTAATAGTGTTACAATTACAAATATCCAAATCTCTAACTCAACACCTTCTTAGTAAACCCTAACTAAACTTACACCATAGCAGTACACATAAATTAGCCAAACTCATTCCATTCGCATCTTTTCTAGTACTTTCACCCAATAAGGGGGATTGCGTTTTCCGGTTTTTCCATATAACATTCTTACAGTAAACCAATAGGTCAAATTGCACTTGCTAGCTTATGTATCGGTTTACTATATTGGTTTCTAACTAAGTAAGTAGTATACTATACAAGTAACTATTGATTTTTTACAATTTTAATCTGCAATTTAGTTGATTATCTAACACAATTTTTTCCCTATTTTGTATCTGTGTAGGCCAGCTTTTAGATTAAGAATACTTAAAAGATAAGAATTGAAGAAATTTAGCGACGAAGAAATCTGATTATTCACATGGAGGCAACTCAACTGAAGTAAAATCCTCACATTTGAGTAGTATTTGGTTCATTACAATCCGGTAATTTAACAGAAACTGAACTATTCGTATCTGAATCAGTATAAGTAACTGTAAATTTATCAGATCCTTTATCATTTTTGGGTGTAGATACATGAACTGGCGTGCCGTCTATTGTCTTACCACCCATGAACGTATAACCATCAACATCTTGCACAGGTATCAATAATGGTTTTCCGGTTTTATTAGCCATTGCACTGGCAATTCTAATGTATAAAGTTGGATCATGATCAACAGTAGAAAATTTATTGGATGGATCTACCCAAGCACATACTGCAGTTTTCTGGAATGCAGCAAGCAATTCATTTCTAGAATATTTATCTGGCTCAGCGTTCTTGCATCCAAATACAGAAGCCGCAGCTAGTAAAGCAGTTGTTCCAACAATTACAATTCTTTGTCTAGATATATGTTTCATAAAATCACAAATTTCCTAATTATATTTATTCATCACTGAGGACAAGGAAGCAAGTTTTTTGTAGCAGTACTATCGCCTGCTTTGAATTCTGCAACTTTTTCTCCAGTTGAACTAGTGTTTTGTGAAAGTGCACGTATAACAACGAGTATGCCTTCTACTTGTATAGGCTCTCGAAATAGAGGTCCACCATCGGAGCCAACTTTTACATCCATTGTACCAGAAGGTGTTCTTACTCTGACTTTATCCTCACTAGTTCTGCATATGCTTTCTAACATTACTTTATTCAATGCTGCACTTTCATTTGCACGCATTGCCACACGCTCCGGAAAATAACTGCCCCATGCTGCCATGGCACCCATAAAAACAAATGCTCCAGCTGCAACAGCTCCCGTTATAATCGCATGTCTTACTCGTCTTGATTTTTGTACTCCATTACGTTCAACCAATTTCAAAGCTGTATTTCCACTCATAATAAATCACCACTTTAGATTTTACTGTAGAGTTCTAAAACGAGCCTCAATCTCAGCATATACTACTGCTTCGAATGATCTTTCAGTTTTATCATCCATATATGTATCTGCTGCTTTTTCAGCAATAGCTTTCTTTGTTTTAGGATCTAGGTTTGAACAACGAATATCTCCACGCATTATTACCCCGGCATGTAACTCTAAATTAGCATAAGCTGACCATCCTACACTTTCACGTCCAGGAGCAAGATCTCTCGCAAATGAACGTATTACCCTTGGATCTAATAAAGATGCAAAAACTCCATTTTTACTGTCTACAGCTACAACTCTTACTCCAGTTCTTACTTGCAAAATATCACCAATAATATTCCACATGCTATATTTAAATACCTCTCTTTTTTCCTTTTATAGCAACCAGTAATATACAGAACCAATGAACGTTGAAATACTTATCGCAAAGTCGGCAGAGAAACAACTCTCTTTAAGAGAGTTGAGTGAATGCCGACAACGACTTTGCGAGATCTTACCGAATGAGCATCAAACCCTGCCCTTTAGGGTGGGGTGCTCTTCGGTAAGAGTGATAAGATCAAATCAGCGCGCGCAACACATTAATTGTAATAATGGCCCTTTCCGAATATCTTGTGCGTGCGTATTTGGAAATATGGGTGTTGCCTCAATTTCACCTGGCATAAGTTGAAGTTGTGTAAAGGCTATACGAACTCCATCTACTTCAGTTCGTAAAAAAATGGAAAGTAAGGGCATTCCAGTTAATTCCCTAACTAGCATATCACTCAAAGTACTTTGAATAGTTCTATTAAAAGTATTTAGTGTTTTTAATGAGCTACGTGGATCCCTTGCTCGTTCTATTTCTGTCCATTCACTAGTTAAAATATGTGTATATGCAAACAAAGCCTTAGCATCTGCTCTGATGTCCATTGGATTTACTGCTCTTCGTTCTGTGCTATCACGAGTTCGCATGAAAATACGCCTATCAATTTGTATTCTGCCTTGAGTAATGTGAAATTCTATTGCATATTTAGGTGAGTTTGATGGATAAGATTGAATTCCATCAGATAACACTGCACCTCTTGCTGGTTCACCTAATTTTGAAACAAGAACTAGTGTAGCAGCCATTGAATTATTTCTAGTCATTACCTGATAAGGAATTGCTCTATTAGGAGTAATTACTTTTATTTGGATTCTCATTTTCTCACAAATTTTTTAGAAATTCTAGAATCGTATTTGATTCAATTCGTACCTTCGCAAGGTCCATTTGCCTTAAAGCCACCGGTTGTTCCTTTACTAATTCCACTTGCAACAGTTACAAAATAAACAGGTACAGAAAATCCTTCAAGAGGTTCTATCTTTTCTATTGTAACTCCATCAATTATATCTCCTACACGTACTTCTTTTTTAGTTTCAAACTGTAAAGAGGGATTTTTGCCTTCTTTTATACAACTCCATCTACGTTGCAGTTCTTCTATATCTGCAGGACAAACAACTGCTGTACCTTTTGGATCAGTACAATATTTTTCTGGTTCTGGTTTTTTAGAGTTCATTACACCAAATAATGCTACTACACCAACTATAGCTAAAGCTCCAAAAGCTTTTGGTTTCCGAGCCTCTCCTCTAGTTAACATGGGTTGTACAATTTGTTTTGTAGAATTCATAAATATAATATAGAGGAGAAAGTTATTTAAAGGTTTCTCCTTTTATCTCTTTTAATAACTTACAGTATTGAATTCTCAACTGAAAGAAAAAGAGTTTTAGAATTTCTACAAATCTTTTAATTTAGAGAATAACCGCATTTTTACAATGTTTAAAGTGCGGATCAGTAGTTATAACTTTTGCATTTTCCCTTTCTGCATGTACCATAACAATGCAATCAGCTAGAGAAATATCTTTTTCCTTTTTTCGTATTTCTGCATGCAATCCCCCTGCAGCAATAGCGATAGGAGATAATAATGGTAGTATAAATGTTGAGACCGTTAAATTAGAAAGAAACTTAATTGGTTCAAATCCCCGTCTTTTTAAGATACTGGTAAATTCTGCCAGCACTAAAGTAGGTAAAAGAGCTTCATCACAATTTTCTATTTGTTTTTCTACTTCCTTTCCCTTTTCAGTGCCATCGAATAGTTCTACCAACGCAGAGGTATCTAAAATAATTTTATTAGTACCTGACATCTAATCTATCCTCTTCAGTAAATGGCCCTAGTTTTTTTCTTGTTACTCCGAATAGATCTAAGAGTTTTTTCTTATTCTTAATTGTTCTTATTTCCACTTGAACTACTTCACTTTCTTTTAATCCAAGAGAATCTCGTACCTCTGCAGGTATGAAAAAGGCTAACGAATTGCCTACTTTTTTTAATCGTGCGGAGAGAGATATGTTCTTCATTTAACCACGTATAATTATACAGTGTAAAACCTTTTAAATATATGCTAAAGGAGATTCTATTACACTATAGAATAAATGGTACTTTTCTTACATAATTCAAATATTCCTTATTTTTTTGAATTAGAAATGCTTCTTCTTTTTTTGCAGCATTCAAATAGAAGTAAGTAAGCACTGGAGCCATTAGTAATGTAAGGATTGTTGGCCATGCAATAAACCACCCCCAAATAATTAACAAAAATCCATAATACTGTGGATGTCTGGAGTATTTATAGAATCCTTCAGTAAATAATATTTTTTTAGATTTCCAGAGCTGATACCATCCCAGTGCGATTATGAGGGTTCCTAAAATAATTACTAGCCCTCCAAAAGCCATCCAAAAATCTATTCCTAGTTTTATGAAAAATAGGTCTAATTTAAATAGAATTTCATGATTTGATGCTTCTACAAGATTCCCTGAAATTAGATACATTGAAAGAGGAAATCCGTACATTTCTACAAATAAGGAGATTATAAATGCTGAAAAAATTCCCTTGCTCTTCCAATCAGCAGTTTTTCTTCCTAGGAAAAATAAAAGTGAAAGAAAAACCAAAATATTTAGGAAAACAAATGGCCAATTATTTTTTACAGAAATGGAAAAAACACTTCCTGAAAGGTAAAAATACACATTATCTAAAAAACTACTTACGTTTACGAGTATACCTAGAAGAATAACTATTGTAAATATAAGGAAAATTCTCATAACCAGATTAGAAACAGGAAATATATAAAGTATTCAGTTAAGTTTAGGAACTAATTCCCTCCACTCAAATTTATATTCTGTTCCTGTTTGTCTAAGAATTCCTTGTGCAGCAAAATTACTAAGATGCGGAGTTACTTCTCTTAATTTTTTCATATGCGTTTTCTCTCGAATATGTGCAGAAACTAATGCAACTGCCATCATTGGAACTCCTACATATCCGCTTATAGTACAAACAAGAAGTCCAGAAACGAGTAATAATACATTTTTATCACTTCGATGCACGATCCCATTTCTAATTCTTTCTGCTAGAGCAGTTTGTTCATTGTAAGGAGTATGTATAATAGTTGAGATGTTCTTCGATAAATCCGTAGCATTAATTCTTCTTTGGTATAACGCCCTACTGAGTCTTGAAAGGCCATAATTGCCGTTTAAGCCTTCTCGTGCTACTGCAACTAAAGGTCTTTCAAATCTAAATGCTGCTTTGCAAAAAACCCTTGCCCTTGTTCCTAAGGTATATCTTTGATTTGCTAATTGAGACATAAAATCTAGTAAGAATATTGTGGCATTTATTTTTAATGCTATCTTCCTTGTTTAACAACAACTTTGAGAAAAAGTTAAAACAATGGAACTTATAAAAATTATAGTATATATAAACTATTATGCTGCTACAAATACTTTCCGTATTATTTTTGGTTGTAGTCATTTTCATTATTTTAAATTTTGCAAAATTATTATTCAAATTAGTTTTCAATAGTATTTTTGGGTTGATTTTACTCTGGGCAATTAATTACTTCGGAATTATTGCAATTCCAATAAATCTTTGGACTATTTTAATTGTAGCATTTGGAGGATTAGCTGGATTAATTTTATTGGTTTTATTAACTCTATTTGGAATTATACTCTAGAGATTTAAATTTTTATCCATTCACAGCGTGTAAGTTTAATACTACGCTGCAAGTAGCTGAGATATTTGGGTCACTTTGATTTCTAGCCATTTCAGCTCTTACAAAATCAATATATCTACTAGGGGTATAAATTTGTTCTAGTATTGCTGGTGGATAATCCAAAAGAGTTGTAAATGCTACTGGAGCACCAAATTCTTCAGTTACTGCTTTAACAAATATACGCCCATCCCTGTAAGGATTAAATACAATATCTGCCAAAATACGATGTTTTTCTATGAAATCAATTCTTTGTTCTGGAGTCATTTCTTTGTACTTTTTTCTCATTCCCAATAATCTAAGTGTAGTACGAACTGGTGAACAAATCATACTAAACGCATATCCAACCAATGCTTTAAATTTGTCAGTAAATGTAAACTTTTTACTCTCAATGGTTTGTTCATAAGTTCTCTCTGCTTCCATTGCCATTCCTTCTGAAGCTGCGCACAATGCCAACATTTCTAAACGATCAGTAGAAGAATATTTACTGAATTTAAGTTTTGAACCTCTTTGAAGATTATGCATCATTTCATGTATCCATGTTTGCCTTTTTTTAGTATCAGTAGATAAAGCCAAGGACCACCAAGAAAATTCCATTCGGCCCTCATGGGTATGCATTCCAACAAAAACAAATGAACTTAATAAAAATAATTTTACAAAATCTAATTCCAAAAAAATTCTAGATATTAATGGTAATTTATTACCTGTGAATTGAGCATCTGAGTGGTATTGCATAAATCGTTCTCTGTAATATTTTCTTTGAGCAAATAAATTATAAAATAAAACAGGTACAATAGATGGATTACTTTGAATTGTAATATTATATTTTTCTTCGAGAAATCCTGTCATTTTAGGAACTGCATCTTTTAATCTTTGTAATCCGAAATAATTAGCAACTCGATCTCGAACAGTTACTCTGTGAGGAATTTGTTTTTCAACCATTACTGCCATATACTCTAACCTCTGAGTAATATCTTTGCGTGTGCTGCTCCTCTTTCACTAAGTCTACGTTTCTCTTGTTGTCCAAATGATTTTAGAAAATCAGAATAAAATGCTTTTAAGGAACTTGTTTTGCCTCCTTGTTCTAAATATGGTTTCAATGCCTTCCATGTTTCTTGTCCAAATAATCCATCTCTATCGTACCTTAACCGAATACCAGAGTCTATTATGTTCTGTTGAAGGTCTTGCACTGCATTAAATGTTGTACGATCATATTTTCCAGTAATTTCTATAGAATAACCAAGTTGAATAAGAATATGTTGAACTGTACTTACTGATTGATCTCCCCCTCTATCACTCCATCCTATCCATTTTCCCTTGTGTCCTTCACTTGGTTTGAATTTTAATGTTGAATCCAATGAATCATAGTCCTTACTACCAAAAGCAGATTTTACTGTTTGTCCTAAATCATTTGTTTGAGATTCTTGTACTGACTCTGGTTGTGGTTGCTCTGGTGATACTTCTTGAACTGGAGCAACTGGTTCCTCAGGTTGAACAGGTGTTTGGTCAATTGATGGTTCTGGAGTAGATTCTTGTGCAACTGTTTGCTCTGGAACTGGTTCTGGTTGTGCCTGAGCTGTTGGTTCTTCTGGTTCAGGAACAGGTTCCTCAACTGGTACTCCGACTGTAATTGTTCCAGCAGTTGTACTTACTATTGAGTGTGAAGTTTGAGAAACGTCTGGTGATGGAAGTGTTCCAACACTTCCAGTTACTGGTCCAATTGCTACTTCTGGCTGTCCTAATTGGATTGTTCCAGCATTTGAACTAACGAATTCATTTTGTACTTGTTCAGTAGGAACCTCTGGTTGAGATGGTACTTCTGGTTGAACTGGAGGTTCTGGTGATGGTGCTTGTAGATGTAGCCTTGTTTGAACATCTTGAACAGAAGAAGCTAATGCAATTGGTGCTGCAACTTTTACATCTGGAGAAACTACTTTTTGTTCCTCTACTTGAACTACGAATGGAGATTCAGCTTCTTGAGATTGAACCTGTGCTACTTGAACAATTGATGGTCTTTCTATTGGTGCAATAATTTTTGGAGGTGTTAATAGAGTAGAAAAGTAAATACCTAAACCAGCTATTGCAAGAGCTGCAGTTACAAGACCTAAACCACCTACATTTCTTTTCATTCTTTGCATATTTTGTTTTCTTGTTTTTTCATTTTCTGCTTCAACTACTACTGCTCTTTTTCCAGCAGCATCTTTTACACTCTCGAACGGAGCAGTTTGTTCAACTTTTCTAAGCCTTGCAGGATCTTTCATTTTTTCAACTGCTGCAAATGCTACAGCTTCAGTATCTAAACGGTAAGGACCTTGGAAGAATCTCGGAGTTGCAGCTACTTGGAGTTGTTCTTCAGTAAGCTCATCCAAGGCTGCAAGTCTTTCAGCAAGTGGACTAATTGGATTCCTCTCACCTAGTGCAATTCTTAAGGGACTTCTTGGTGGCCTAGCAAAAAGTCTAGATGCTGTGCTTGCTGGTTCTTCTGTTCTAGCAATTGCACCAACCCAAGGCGGATTAAACTGAGCTACATGATCTGGAACAGGTACTACATTTGATTGTACGGGTTCAGTATCATCTCTAGGTTGAACTAAAACTGGATAAAAAACACCTTGTTCTGCTAGTTTAGCAGGTTGTGCTGATGCTTCTTGAACTTGAGGTTGAACAACTTCTGAAACTGGTGTTTGTGCAACCTCTTGAATTGTTGCTTGTTCAACAAGAGTAGAAACATCTGCTTGATCTATTACTGGTAATTCTGCTTCACCTTCAGGCTCTGCTTCTTGCCTCACTCCTCTTCGTGTAGAAGCAAGAAATTCTTCCATAGTTTGACCAGGTTGAATATTCACAGGGACTACAGGTCCAACTACTTCAACTGGAAGAGGTGCTGAATCTGGTTGTGCTGGTTCAGCAAGAGGTTGAGTTACAATTGGTTCTTGAGCTTCTGGCTCTGCTGTTTGTGGTTGCGCTGCTTCTTGTGCAATTGCAACTTTTTTTCCTTGTTGTCCTTCAAAACGAGTTTGATAATCTCGAACATCTAATCTATGTTGTGCAGTTGTTCTCACAACCTCAAGAGCATTTGAATCATTAGCTACACTCTGCAATCTCTCTTTTTCATCTATTCTCTTCAAAGCTGCTGATGCAACTGCTTGTACTTTACATCCTCTAGCTACTTTTTCACAATAATCTGGAGTTAATTTCTCAACTTCTGCTAATCTTGTTTTTGGAGGATAATCCTCAGACATCACAGCGTTAAATACGTATTCGTTTGGGTCCATGAGCCATTCTTTTATATGAACTGTTCCAGCTACAGGTATGTCGTCCCAAGTATTTCTTCGTACTGGTCCTGGTTTTGGTTCTGCTTGTACAACAGGCAGTTGATCAACTGGTGCAGCTTGTTCTTGTGGAGGTGCTGTAAAAAGAACTTGTCCTTCTGTCAAATGTTTTCTATGAGATGGTCTTACATTTGCCTCACCAGAAAAAATTGTTGGAACTGTTAGTGGTTCTGATTCAGGAGCAGGAACTACAGCAAATTCTTGTGTTACTCGTACAGTTGATAGTTCTAGAACTGGACTTTCTTGTGTTGTATCTTCATGAAGTTGGGTTGCTTGTCTTAATGATATACTCACAGAAGATGACATCGTATCAGGAAATTGGTCTCCAGTTCTAATTCGTGCTCTTGCTTCCATTACATTATTTACACGAGTCAAAGATTCGGCGTTACCTTCTAATCTCTCCAAAGCTTGCTGTCTGATATCTAGCGCTCCTGTGGTTACAATTAAATCATTAGTCCTATTTAATAAAATATTTTCAACAAATTCCAGGTTTTGGATAGCATCCAATGCAGCAAGTCTGATCTCAGGAGTATAACGATCACTCTCTGCAAGTTCTGTTCGATCTTGATCAGTTAGTAAACTAAGAATATGTGATAAGTCTCCATTAGTTCGATCCAAGTCCTGCAAAACTTCTTTTAAGGCTCTTGGGGCATTTACAAGTGAATCCTGTGCCTTTTCTCTGGTTGCATTTGCATCTGCGTATCTACTTACTCTTATTAGTTCATCAACACAATTATTCATAACTAACAGGTCAATACACAATTCGACAGTACTCCATAAGGTATTCTGATTTTTGGCAATTTCTTCCCACGCAGGAGGATCATAATCTAATTCTTTAACTGCGTTATACCTTTCTGTTGAAGGATTACGGTCATCAATAGCGAATTGTATTCTGTCTTCTCTATTTCTTATAATTATTGAGTCTGGTGAAGGAACTCTAACTGTTGGTTCTTCTGATCCAACTCTTCTAGTAAGTCTAACTGTTGGTTCAGGTTCAACTACTGGAACTCCAACTCTTGCTTGCCTAGCTTTTTCTGCTTCTATTGCAGTTGTGAGAGATCGACTTAAATCTCCATTAACAACTTCTCCTTGAACGCGTTCCAAAATAGAAAGAACAGAAGAAAGGTTTCCATCTCGTTCTTTAGCATATCTTACAAGAGCATGTGCAGCATGTACTTTAACTGCAGTTTCTACTTCCGGATTATCAATACATCTTCCTAAAGGAATTACATGTGTAGCGATATCAACTCTTGAAACCGCAGTGGTTAATGCAATGGCAACACTGAGTTTATTCTCAGTGGTACCGCTTTCTAAAATTGAATTCACTTCTCCAGGATTTTCACTAACAATTTGAGCCAAACGGGTTTTTGATGGATTTCTTTCCTCCCTTGTAAGAGAGCCATCAATTACTCGGTTTACCAATAGGTTTATTTCATTAGCAATTTCTGCTCTTGTTCTATCTGCTTCTGTTGGAGCTCTAGGTTTAGGTGCTGGTTCTCTAAGAGAAGCTGGATCTTCATTTACAGCATCTTCAAAAGCTGGGCCTCCAAATTTAGAATCAGATTGAGCTTGAGGTGGTGTTGCTTGTGCTGCTACTCCTTGCCTTTGTGCATGTATCCTTAATATTTCATCTCTCCATACTGCTGAATTAGAACTTGGAACTAAAGTAAGAGATCCTAATACAGGTATTCTAGTTGAAATGTCAACTCCTCCCTCAACAAATTTTCTAAATGCCCATACAGCTTGGTCTCTTGCTTCACGTCTACGAGATGATAATCGTTTTTCAAATAAATCAACAGCATCAGAAATATCATTTCCTTCTCTGGAAGATCTTACAAGGGCATCAAGTATAGTATCCTGTATTGGATTTAGCCTAGGTACTAATCTATTATCGTTTTGAACTAAAACTATAAATGAACGTGGCTCAAGTAAGTTCAACAGAACAGGTGTATGATGACGAGCAAGAGCAACCATTTCTCTTTCTGCTTGTTCCTTAGCTGAGATATCTAGTGGGCCGCTCAATAATGTGCTTAATCTATTAACTTCGCTTATTACCTGAACATCAGTCATTTGATCTACTGCATCGCCAGTAGGAACAGGGGTCATACTTCTGCCAGAAGAAGCTGATTTAGTTTCTGGATCCCCTTTACTTGTTCTGGAATAAGATCCTGCAAATAATTCCCTGCCTGCTTGTTCATAAGGAATTGCATCATCTACTCTTTCTTTTTTTGCATAAATTGGAATTGCAACTCTTTCCTCTGGAGTTAATCGATCAAAATCTCCAACTAATCCTTCTCTTTCTTGTATTCTTCCAGGGATTATAAGATTAACTATTGGAATTTCTTCCAAAGAAGGATGAAGATGAGATTGAAATGGTCCTAGTTTTTTTCGTTCATCAACTGCTTGTGCAATTCTTATTTCTAATTGTTTTGTTAATTTTCCTAATTCTCTAGAATCTAATGGTGCAGCATTTCTAACTAAATCCAATGCATTAGCAATTGCTCGCTCTCTGTTATAATGCCCATTTGTATTATCATAAGTTCTAAGGGTTGCATTAAGTATATCCTCTATAGGTACATATTGTATAACTGTATCTGCAGTTAATTCCCTACTAATTAATTCTTTGGATTTTCTAGTAAAATATCTCTCAAAATGAATTCTATTTGCTTCAATAAATGTTTGTGGAATTCCATTTTGTTCTAAAGTACTTTGGATTTGAGGAAATAATTTATCAAGTAATTGAGTTCTTGCTTCTTTTGAATCAACTAGATTTCCTAATTCATCTAAAGAGAGATTTTGTTCAATAAGAGCTTTACCTAAGGCTAGAGAAACATTCCTTTTAGTGAGTGAATCATTCTTGCCTGCCATAAGTATATATTTATGGATGGGTGTGTTTATAAAGCTTTCGTGAAGTTGATAATAGTTACTTGATTTGCTCAAATCTACCCTTTAATTTATCCAATACTTTTGGAAGAGTTGTATACTCCATATCTTCAGAAGGTAATCTATGCGGTTCGAATGGGCCATGCCTGCGCATATAATCTGCGATTTCTAAGCATTTTTTTCTTGCCCTATCAAATGCAATATCCTTGAGTAAATCAACAGGACCAACTAATTTTCCATTTGCAAGTTGAAATCCTAATGCAACTACTCGTGGAGGACCATCAAATCTAGTGGGCATTGCATCTTCCATAGAAACAGGAAGCATTGGGCCTACGTGCGAACCTCTCATCCAACCAGAAGTAAGGTAAGGAAAAGCAAATGGCTCAAGAACCTCTCCGAGTGCTGGAAGGCCAGCTTGTGCGCGTACAATTGCAACTGGATCATCTTTACCTACATATTCTCCTGCAATTAAAGAAAGTTTCTCAGTAGAAATTGCTGCTGCTGGTTCATCTTCTGGGAGTTTACCTTTTTTTGGATAAACTTTTTTAACTACATACTTGCTTTTTCCTCCAATTAATGCAAGAAGATCGTACATTTCTTCAGGTGTATTCAAGAACACGCGTTTATGAGCATAAATATCAAGAACCTCAAATCTAAATCCCTCATGCATTGTTGGATCAATTACAAGACCAGCAGTGCTGAATGGATCTGCAAACATCTTGTAAATCGGTAAATTGAATGCAGAGGGATCAGTCTTATCCATTAGGAAACAAACAATTGGTTCACTTTTTCTCTCAGTAATTTCCATCTCTGCAACACCGGGACCTAATCCGCGTATATTTCCAGAGAATGCATCAGAAAGAAGATCCTGGCCAGCTCCATATAATTTCAATTCCTTTGCAATTTCAGTACCTTTCTTAAAAACATCCCAAGCAAGGCCATGAATTTCTTTATTGTCACAACCTTTTGTATGGGTCATAATTAGATCTAAATCATCTCCGCATCTCCCTACAAAAAAGTCTGTAATTATCTTTGATTTTTTTGCATCCTTAAGAAGCTCATTTGCTTTTTCCAAAATTTGAGGGTGCACAGAACAATGTCCTGGGAAACCGCCAACATCTGCTTTAATTATACTCACTGTCGTTTTCATATACAATCACCGTAAGTGTAAGATATATACGAGACCCCAAAAACTACTCTGAAGTCACTCTTACTTCACTATTAATCTGAGGTTCAGAAGGTTTTTTAATTATATTTAGAACCTGTTCTCCTCTGCTTCCATCTCTGTAAACTGTAACTCCTTTACATCCAAGTTTCCATGCAAGGAAATAGGCCTTTTTTACATCCTCAACACTCGCAGTATTTGGTAAATTAATAGTTTTACTAACCGCGAGATCAGTATATTTTTGGAATGCTGCTTGGATTCTTAGATGAGACTCTGCGAGAATATCATAAGAAATTACAAACACATCGCGAATATCCTTTGGAATTTCTTCTATTCCTTGAACAGAACCATTCTCGATTACCTTTTGCATTATTTCTTCAGAATAAATTCCTCTAACTTTTAGAATTTGTTCAAATACCTCGTTTATATAATACAGCTTAGTGCCATCCATTACATTTTTCATATATGCAATTGCAAACAATGGTTCGATTCCACTAGAAGTATCTGCGATCATAGAAATGGTTCCAGTTGGTGCAATGGAAGTTACAGTTGCATTTCTCATTGCATCAATTTTTTTATCCCAAGCACTTTCCTTAAATCCTGGAAATGAACCCCTTGCCCTTCCTAATTCATGGCTCATTTTTCTAGCTTCTTCAGTAACGAATTTCATTATTTCTTCTGCAATCTCATATGCTTCATGTGAATCGTATCGCGTACCAATCTTAAGAAGCATATTTGCAAATCCCATTACACCAAGGCCAATTCTTCTGTGGTACTGGCTTGTTTGTTTAATTCTTTCCAATGGATATTTATTCAATTCAACTACATTGTCTAGGAATACTACTGCAGTTCGGATGACTTCTCTTAATCGCTTCCATTGAATTTTTGTTCTCCAATTTTCTTTGCTCCAATTAATGTCTACAAATTTTTCTAAATTAACGCTACCTAGATTACAAGATTCATAATCTGGCATTGGAACTTCTCCACAGTTGTGAACAAGGATTCCATTTGCAAAGAATGAATGGGTTACTGGTTCAGTAGCATCAAAAACTTCTGCGATCCCAATTTTCTCGATACTTTTTATTTTGCTAATTTCGATGTTTCCTTCTTTTTCTGTTATGAGTTTGTCATCTTCACTAAGCTCGGATAATGGATTCCACCCATGCTTCTCAACAAAAAATTTATGGTTTCTAGTAGCACATACAGAATAACCATTTTCAGTGGTTACTTTCCAAATTTCTTTTTCTCCAGTCTTTCCAACCCAGCTTATTTTATGGTAATTGCCATCTAATGTCAACACTTCTTCAGAACCGTTTAGATCGCATATACGCATCGAACCATCCTTAGTTTTTATTAAAGTATCTCCAGTTACACAAGGATTAGTTGAATGAATTTCATATTTTGGAGTTGGGTTAGTTCTATTTATCGTATCTATAAAAAGAACACCGGGCTCAGCAGCTTTCCACGCAGAATATGCAATTAAATTGAATAAACTCTCAGCTTTTATTTTTCTTATTGGTTGCTTATTTCTAGGATTTATTAATTCGTATTCTGCATCACTTTCTACTGCATGCATAAACTTATCGTCTATTGCTACGCTCACATTAAAATTCTCTAAAAAATTTGAGGTTTGTTTCGCAGTAATAAATTCCTCAATATCCGGATGCCATATATGCAAAACACCCATATTAGCTCCGCGACGTTTATTGTGGACTAGTATACTATTTGCTACAAATTGTTCTGCTGTTGGAACCTCAATCTCTGCAGTATACTCTTTTGCCATCGTAATATCTGAAACCTGGCTATAAAAGTATTCATCATTTGAGACTTTTAACAATTGATCGCAATGAAGCTGTTCAAATCTATCAAATAACTCTTTAAGTTTTTTGCGTGTGAGATTTCTTTTTGAGTTTGAGTTGATTCCGACCAAAAAGTGCTGAATGGCTCTATAAAATTCTCTATTTGCACCACGCTTACTTCTTCCTTTTCCGCTTCCCCTACCTGGTCCACAATAAAGTTCTCTGAGTAATGTTTCCTGGTTTGGGATTACATCGTAAGATTCATACGCTTTTGTTTTCTGTCTGGAGAGCAATCTTTTTTGCTTTTTAGGAGAAATAAAATTAACATTTTTAATAAATTCATCCACGCTTCTTTTCTGGATGATAGTTAAATGGTAGATGGGTAATTTTCCATATTTATTTTTTGAATTATAAGAATGAAACGAGGACACAATTCCTAATCCAAATAACAACTGCTGAACATCTTTCGCCAATGTTTCAGAAACAGTGTATAATCTAGGGTAACCATCTGTGTGTATGTCTCCATCTCCTTCAAATAATCCTCTTAAGAACGCAAACGCACTTTCTTTAGAAGATTTAAAAAGTGAGGAAGGAACATGTGCATTTTTAGCACCATCCTTTGACCATCCTACTTTATGGAAAAATTCGCAAAGGTCATTTGAATAAAATATCATACATATTGAAGCATCATTTTCTTTCTGTTCTATTCGTCCAAGTTCTAAACCGAACTGAGTCTTCATTATAGATTTAATTCTTTCCTGGAGTCCAATCTCACTTTCTTCTACTGCAAATATTATCCTTCCGCCACTGCTAATACAACCATCTGCCATATAAATACCTAGCAATTCTGCAAGGTCTGCATTCATCTTATCCGGTGTTTTAAGAACATTGGCATTAGGATGCTGGGCCCCAATTTTAGGCAATGAAACATCTGAACCCGCATGGCCACCTAAAACATGGATTATCCAATCTCCTTTTTTTATGTTACTGGCTTCCTTCCATCCAAATTTACCATTTTCATCTATGACTCCAATAGGATGATTATAGGTTGAAGAAATTTCTGTCCCTATATTTGTTTTTATACAATAGGTTTCAGCAAATCCGTTATCTGAAGCAATAAATGCATTATGGAATTCCCCATTTGTATAAACAAGGGAATTGGTTTGATTATCCCCGAATTTCGGGCAGTTTATTAGCTCTCCAAGTTGGATCACTCCATTATTAGTTCTAACCAAACTTTTTGAAGAAATACAACCTCCTTGCTTTATAACATTTGTTGCATGATCGAATACGGTCATAAATGAAATTGGACCAGAAGCAACTCCTGCTGTTGATTTAACAAAATCTCCTTTTGGTCTCAGATAAGAGAAGCAAAATCCTGTTCCACCGCCAGTTTGGTGAATCATGGCTGCGTGCTTAACCGTATCAAATATCGAACTAATGTTATCCTCTATACTTAATACAAAACATGCAGAAAGCTGTCCTAAATCTGTTCCTGCATTCATTAAGGTCGGTGAATTTGGAATAAATTCAAAATTTTTCATGATATTGAAGAATGCATCTTCGTAATATTTTGTATCGCTCTCACTTCCATCAAATTTTTTCTCTGCAGAAGCGATATAATGTGCAACTCTTCTGAATAATTCTCCTGGGGTTTCAATTGTTTTTCCCTCTTCGTTTTTAAGTAAATATCTTCGTTCAAGAACCTTTATTGCATTTAGGGAAAGTTTAAGATCATCTGTAACTCCCATTAATTTTTTCATTTCCCTTTCCATTGCCTTTCTGTGTCTGTATAAAATATACGCCTTTGCAGTTGTTGCGTGGCCTTTTTCGATTAGGGCTTTTTCTGCACAATCTTGAACATCTTCTACAGAAGGAATTTGATCCTCTTTAAATCGCTCAGAAAGGTATTCTACAGCTAATTCAGCAACATTTTCTGCTTCATGTCTATCAGAACCACCCACTGATTCAACTGCCTTAAAAACAGCATTAGTTAATTTTTCTTTATCAAAAGGAACAACAGAACCATCACGTTTGCGCATTTTAGTTATCATAAACTCCTCCCCGTCAAAAATAAGCCTAAAAGGTATATCAACGAATTATTTTAAACATCGCCATTTCTCTCGTAATCAATAGAATACAAGAGTTGACTATTTCACACTTATATCGAACCAACAAGCTTTTCCGCAATCTCAACTGCCACTTCTTTATTTAAGAAACGGTTATCATTACCGCACATTGGATCGAGGATGCATTTCGGACAACCCTTTTCACATTTACAATTTTTTAATCGATTATAGGACATTTTACAAATATTTTCAAAATGATCATAAATTATCTTTGTTACCCCATTTCCTTCAGAAACTGAATCATAAATAAATAATTTTCCAAAAGAATAACTCAAACCTCCAACTTCTTTAGGGTCAGCTCCGGTTATGCTTGAGCTCATTGCAATAAAAACATGCTCAAAACCATGCAAACCATCTCCAAAGTCTGGCATTTCTATTGCAAGATCCTCTAAATCTAACCAAGTTCCATACGTATCAAATTCATACTCATATGGTGATTTGAATTTTGTTTCTCCGAGAATCTTTCCACTATATGTATCTTTAATTCTAAAACCATAAACAGAATCAACAACATGCATTTTTCCATAAGAAAGTGAGTAGCCAAATAGCTCTCGCTTGCTTATTTCCTCAACTAGATCCCCTTTTTTATCTTTTAAAGGAAGGGTTAGATAATTAGTTTCTCCATTTAAAGGAACTAAAAATGCCTTCTTTTGCTTGAGATCTAATCGTTCAGAAATGTACGCTTTTCCTCCATGCAAATAAAGAGCACCCTCAAAAAGTTCATTCATTGCAAAGGGAAGGGAACGTTCTCCAATTTTCCCTTCATGAGCGGCATCAAAGATTTCTATATTCTCTCCAATTCCGCGAATATTCAAGAGATTAAGTCTTTGCCAGGCCTGGGAGGTTGCAGAGTAAAACCTGCCCCATTTCTTTAACGAGCCTTCTTTCTCAAGTTCACTAACCAATCCTCCAATACCCCGGACTTCCTCTTCTTTAAGAAGTTGGTCTCTTGCTGCAGCAGTTATATGGATTTTTTTCACATTTTTATTATTAGGTTCAACAAAACAATTTTCTGGTTCTCCCTCAAAATACTCTTGAATATTTTCTATAAAATACTGGTCTAATGGATTTTCTTTTGCAACAAAAATTGCATATGCATCCTGTTCTTTTCTTCCAGCTCTACCAATTCTTTGCTTAGTTCTAGTAAGTGTTCCAGGGTAGCCTGAAAGAATCACACACTCAACATCTCCAATATCTACTCCTAGTTCTAGTGCAGAAGTAGTTGCGAGATATTTTATTTTTCCTTCTTTGAATTGCTCTTCGATTTCCTTTCTTTTATTATATTCTAATCCGCCCCTATAAACGTGGACTGGAATTTCCTGATTGTTTGCAATTAATGCTAATTTTTCAACAGCGGAATGCGAGTTTCCAAAAATTAGGCATTTTTTATCTAGCTCACTTAGTATCTTAATCGTGGTTGTAAGGTAACTTTCTCCATTAGGAGGAATTATATAATGGAATATCTTGCTTCTTTTAGAAGAGTTTCCACTTACCTCTTCAACTGATTCTCCATAAATTGCTGAAACAAAAGATTTTGCATTTTTGATTGTAGCTGAGGTTGCAATAAGCTGAATTGGTCTTCCAACAATCCTTTTTGCTCTCCAAAGAATATTTGCAGTATGGGAACCTAGAATTCCACTGTAAATGTGAACCTCATCTAAAACTATAAATTTCAAATTATTGAAGAAATTTCTAAAAGAACGATTATGTAGAAGAATATGGTGGAGCATATCAATATTTGTAATTAAAATATGCGGATTATTCTGCCTAATTTTTTTCTTTTGGCTTTCAGTAGTGTCTCCATCATAGACTGCAGTATTAACCCCATACATCTTGAATGGTTTAAATTTTTCAAGTTGATCTCTTGAAAGGGCCTTGGTTGGATAGAGAATTAGTGAGGTTTTTCCCTCAAGTGCTGCAGATACAACCTCTGAAAGATATATTTCGGTTTTTCCACTTGCTGTTGGAGAACAAACAACTATGTTTTTTCCTTTTCTTATGAGTGAGATCGCTTCTGCCTGATGTTTGTATAATTTTTTTATTCCTTTAGATTCGAATACGCTCTTCACTGTTTCGTTCAATTCAAAATCTGAAGAAAATTCTGGTTCTTTTGGAGGTTCTACTTTTACGATTGGAGAAAAGGACTCAAACATATTCACAACCAAATAAGTATTCAAAAGCTATTTTTTATAGCTATCCTTAGGTTGTGAATCCAGAAAACTGATTTGCCGAAACGGTCAAACGCGCTAGGTTGAGGGCCTAGTGGCTTAACGCGCGACATCTCACAAAAATGGGTTTTGATACTCGAGATGGAACGCGGGCAAAGTGCCTTCAAGAGTTCAAATCTCTTCCCCTGCATACTGATTTTAAATAAAGAATTATTGCAATTTTTTTAGTATTGCTCCCAAAAGGATAACCACACCGATTATAATCATTATTGAAGGGCATATCGGTACTTCCAATGTCCACCATCCAAGCTCTTTTCCAAGCCAATATAATCCAATAAGAAGTATTGCAAAACCGATCAAAATGCTTCCCCAATTTATGCGCGTACTATGGTGCCACTCCCATCCTCTTTCCCAATCGCCAAAATCTTTTTGTTTTTTTGTTATTTCTTCGTCTTTTATGATTTCTCCGTGTTTTCTTATTATTTTTTCTACCATATTCTCACCATTTATTATCGCATTCGTAAATATTTAAAACCAAACCAAAGGGCCACTATTCCAGTTACTATCCAAAATGCACCCAAAATAATGAGGATGATGCTTGGAATGCTCACACCGCTGAGAATTGCAGATAGGAGTACGCCAGTTATAATTGCCACTAGTCCAAAGAAAAGCGCAATCTCTGGAGACTCTTGCGTTATGGTTAAATTCATTATTTTAACCTCGCTAATTCTTTCTCTTCTGTTTTAATTATTGGTTGTTTTTCCATTCTTATTTTTTCATCCAAATCTTCCATCATTCCATAGCTTATCATGGTATCCATGCTGGCAAGCGCAGCCCTTAAATTAATTCCCAGCAAAGGCACGCCTGCAAGCGTTACAACAATATCTGCCTGAACAACAAGTCCTTTGTCTAGCACCCTATCTAGTAAATCCACAAGCGCACTTTCATTTTTCATTTCCATGCGTATCCAACTCTATAAATATATCATAAATCTCGCGAAGCCAATTTTCGGCTTTTCTTATTGCGATGTAGTTGACCCTCCCATTTGAAACTATCTTAAGTTGCGGGACTATTTTTGAAAGTATGCATCTTCTTTTTATGATCTCAACATTTTCCAAATCTTCTAAATATCTTTGAAAGGCTACCTTTTCGCCTTGGGCAAATATGAGCCTTCTTGTTGTTAAATGAAGGTGGCCGGCCTTCCAGGAAATCATCTGTTCAAATAAGCCCTGGTCCCGAAGGATCAGTTCCTCGCCTTCCAATGGCCTTAATTTCTGAAACATAACTATACCTCACACAAATGAATATGGTGCCCAAGGTCCTGTGATCCGAATAGAAAGATTGTTGGGGCCCTCCATTTTTTCCAATTCCTCTCTAAATTGCTGAGCATTTTCTTTTTGTACAAGACAGGAAATATTCAACACCATTGTTTTACCCTCTGCTTTCTTTGTTTTTTCGACCCGCATGTCAGTGCTGTAATTTTTTATTAGGGCTTGTACCTCTTTGGATATCCCTCTACTTCGTTCTTCCAACTCCTCTTTAATAGTAGTTTCAAACGTTTGCTCGTACATGTACGCATAGCCTGGCGATTTTGCGGTTTCTATTTTCTTTTTCAACTCAATGATTCTTTGGCTTTGCTCAAGAATATCGTGACGAAGTTTTTCCTTGTCTATAAATACCTGAACGCTATACTCTTGTTTGCCTCTAAACTCGCTCAGTTTTCTTTTTAGGTTCGGATATTGTTCTTCAAGCCATTTTTGTGTTGCTTCATTGGTTTTGTTATCTTTTTCTTTCATTATTGTATTAAATCTTAAAGGAACCGCAGTATCAAATTTATTAAAAACAAGATCAACAACGCTATTGTGCTTCTGCACGTAATTGATAATCGCATTTTCATCTTTTGATTCATAGGCTTTGGGAAGGCAACTGTGCACAATTGCGCTTATATCTGAATGTGGAATAGTGTAAACCTCTTTTTCTTCTATACCAATCTTGCCAAGGTTGATAGACTTGCCAGTATCAATAACACAGTATACGTACCTGCCAGTTAATTCCTGCTCAACCATCCTCAACTTCACCTTTACACAGGAGTTTTTCTTCGTTTACTTCGTTTATAAGGTTTTCCAATGCGTTTACAACACCATTATCCAATCCATCCCTGAAATCTTTCACAGCTGCTTTAATAGCATGTTCTTCTTTGATTTCTTCTACTGCTTTTTCTAAATTCATTAATGCCTTGCCTAATCGTTCAATCTCTTCATCGCTTAGTTTGCCTTTTTCCATTCTGCGTACTGCCTGCACTTTTAGAGTATCCTTTATTATTTCAATTAAAGCAACAGCAAGACCTAACAAACTAGATTTTAGATTTTTATCCTCGAGTTCAATTGTGGTAGCCATTACTTCCCCTTTTTTGCAAGCCTCAGCTCCAAAATTCCATTCTTAAATTTTATAACTGGTTTTCCAGAAACTTCAGATGGTAGTTTTATCGTTTCGTTATACTCTCCGGCAGATATTTCAACAATATTTCCGCTGGCTTTAACTTTTATATCCTCTTTTTTTACACCAGGTAATTCAATAACAAGAACTATTTTATCCTTTTCATCAAAAATATCTGCACTCCGTGGTTTTGGTTTGGAAATTACCTTTGATTCTGTTGCTTTTTTCATCAAAGGCTTAAAACTAGTTGTAGTATCATGTTCAGGAGCAAGTGTTCTTACTCGTACATTATAGTCAATAACCGGTCTTCTTGATGAGTTGTGCTTATCAAGACCGACAAATCGGCAATCCGATTTGTGGTCCATTGTTCGATTTGATCGAACAATTGGAGAGGAGAATGAAGTTCTCACTGATCTTGATGAACCGCCTGCTGCAATGCGTCTTTCAATTTCTTTATCTGTTTCTTCGAGTCTTTGTTTAAATGCTGGAGAAGTATTTTTTAGATTCGAAAATATCTTTCCAATCCCAGGCAAAAATGCATCCAGAACACCTTCAGCTGTAGTTTCCTCGTTTCCCAATTGTTCATCTTTATGAACAATGGGTGCCTTGTTGCTTTTTGCAGCAATCGCGCCTTTTTTTCTTTTGTTCATTCTTATCACTCAAGTTTGGAGGTAGGAAGGGCCAGAAAATAAGACCCCTCCACCTTGGTAGAGAAATTATCTAGTATGAATATTAAGCGCCTTAACCTTTGCACTTTCCCAGCCACACCATGCACAGCTTTTATTGAGCAATATTTCAGCTTCTGATTTTTTTAGGCAGTGAGGGCATGTTTCTTTGCTGATTTGTGCAGCCTTCCATGCAGCTGTGTTAAGGTTTGTGCCAGATGGAAATTCCAATCCATAGTTTGCAGCAGTTTCAAAAGACGCTAATGCAGCCCGGATTCTTATTCCGAGAAGCTCAACGCCAGTAACTGAAACGGTAATATCCGCATTTATAACTAATCCCTTATCCAATATCTTATCTACAACATCTGCAAGCGTTGCAGAGGAAGCAGTTTCAAATCTCATTCGTATCCACCTTTTTTATTGTAAATTTTAAGTTTAAAGAAACTAACAATTAGCACATATATAAATATTATGTTTCGTAAACCGAAACATTACAATTATATATCTTTCGCACGAATACCTAAAATATGTATAACTTAAGTGCGACAGATAAGGCATTATTGGACCCTTCCAGGTTTCACATTTATTTTTATCTTCTAAAAAATGGATCTAAAACCATAAGCGATCTAAGCAGGGAAATTGAAATCTTCGATGCTGAAAAGAAAAAAGTAAAAAAACTCTCGAAAACAGCGGTTTCAAGGCATTGCCGTATTCTCGAGGGTGCAGGTCTTTTAATAGCAAAGGCCAGTTTTAAAGGCAGGCAGGGAATAAGCAAATTCTATACAGTAACGCAGCGGCCAAGATGGGAGGAGTTCATAACTATACGGGGGCTGGATCCAAAAAAACTTCCTGATTCTATATATGAAAAAATGGATGAGCTAAGTTTTCATCCGCGCTATTTGGCTATAGTTGAAAAAGAGATGCCGAAAGCAAAGAGCATAAGTCTGATGAGGGAGAAGGAAAGTTTCGATCAGGTTCTTGTTGAGAAAAAGGACAAGATCCTCGAAGGAGTAAGAAAAGATCCAGAACTTAAACCCATATACGAAGAGGGTTTTAAAAAATTCTTTGAGTTTTTGTTGAAAGGATGAATGTGATTGTTCATATACTAAAATGTCATGGATTTTAAAATAGATACGATAATAATAACATGATGTTACTGGGAAATTTTCGGGGGGGGGGGGGGCGAAAAACTGCCCCGTATCAACGCCCTATTAGCTATATTGAAGTTAGGAAAAAGTACGCAAAAAAAAGCTTAGATGTTATAACCCTTGGTTTTCTAAAGAAAAGACCCATGTCAGGGTCTGAACTCATTGAACTGATTTATAACGAGTTTGGTGTTTTCTTAAATGCCTCTTCACTTTATCCTATACTTTATAGGTACAACAAAGAAGGCTTATTAAAAGTAGAGAAAGAGAAGAAAAAAAAGATTTATACCATCACAAAAAAAGGTATAGAATGTTTAAATTTTATGTTACTAACCATAAAAAATATGTTAAAAGAAACTAAAAGATTATAACACTAATTTTTATTGAAAAGCGGTTAGTATTATTTTCAGATAAGAATTTTATTCTATATACTGGACTATATGCTAACGAAGCTTTCCTGCCTTAGCTAATTTGATAAGCTTTTTCACTTTGGATTTTTTATCTTTCTTGCTTGGCTTTCTTCCAGTTGGAGTTAAGGATTTTGATTTTCTTTTTACTTTCTTTTTAGTTTGTTTTTTTGGCATTATTTCACCATTATTTCAAATGAACTCTGATATCTGGACTCGGTAGAAGAAGTGCCTTAAGCAGTTGCAGGTATCAATCTTAACCCATCCGCCCACTTTAAAGGTTATCTACTTCGCGCCATGATCAAGCTTAACAGACACGGATTTCATATGGTGAGTTATAATCCAGCCACCATATTAACGGCCGATTGTCTGACAGAGGCTGCCAGGGTCACACCCTTTTCAGGGCAACCGAAATATCCTCTTCAGAGTTCTTCAGAGGGTTTATACCGTTTCAGCTAAACCTTATAAACCTATATGTTCATTTCTCTTTCTTCGCTGGAGTACCGCAGCTTCTGCAAAATTTAAATGCGTAATAAAATCTCCATTTCTCCCCGCATTTTTTGCATCTGACGGTTAGTTCTTCCCCGCAGTCTGGACAAAAATCTTCTCTGGATTGTATTGTATGCTCACATTTCGGACATTTATTCCATTTAATTTCATCTGTCATAAAATCAACCAGTATCCCCTCTTCTCCGCATGCTCTTTCGCTCGAAATTTAGAAGACCACCGGTTTCATCCAACGCAATTTCATATACACCAAATATATCCATTGCATCTGGAATTGATTTTTTTTCCACAAGCTCAATGGTAACCTTCCATTCATTCTTTTCCTTTTTTATGCCAGTAACATTATGCAGTTTAAGCTGTGTAAGTCCTTCCAGATGCCCTTTGGCTGCTTCAATCACTTCGTTTGCTTTCATATTCCCCCACCTCTCTCGTATTTTTAATTTCTTCTAATCTATTTTGCAAGAATGCTGTCCATTCTTTATAATCTTTCTCGTTTAGCTCATCGTTTTCATATAACATCTGAATTTCCATATATTTTTTTCTTACTGATTCCTCTGTTTTGAGCATTTGTTCATCCGCATCATCACGGATCCTTTCAAGTAGCCCCATGAAATGGGATGGAAAATTCACCAATCTCAAAATATCATCTATTAACAGCATATTTTTCACCAACAGTTACAAAATTATAAGGTGGTGCGACCACATATTTTAGTATAAGCTCTGGATATTTCTTTTCAACTTCATTAACCATTTCATCAAAATGCCCTTCTTTATCCTTTGCTACAAGAAATGCAGTGTTAAGTACCATTCTATCGCTTAGGGGTTTATTCATCTTTGCATCTACAGCGAGAAGCTTCAGCGAATCAAAAATCTCTTCAGCAACTGCTCCACCACGGGCTTTTAATTCCTGGGCCACTAATTCCCCTAATTCTATTTTTAGCATGTATGCCTTTTCTTCTGGTAATGAACTTATCTGCTTTTGAAGAATCCGGATGCGGTCATTCGAATTAACTAGTTCTTTTATTATCATGTCCATCTTCCAGCTTGCTTTAAGCCCCAGCTCCACATTGCCTTCTATTTTTCTAAACATCTCTTTTAATTCATCATAATGCTCTGCCAAAAAGCCCTTTACATCTTCTTCACTTTTTGGCACCTGCCCAAAACTCATAGGAATAATGGTAAAATTTTTCATTACTTCTTCAACTACCTTTTGATGGGTAATGCCTTCGCTAAGAACTTCGATTGGATTCTCACCTAGTGAGTTGCTAACAACTGCACCTAACTCCTTATAGGTTACGGAATAAACCTTGCTACCGCCAATTCCAATCTCGCCAAACTCTTCATTTTTCTTGGATTCAATAATGCAATAAAGATATCGTGTCTGCATTCTCTTTTCCTCACTTTTTTAGTAATTAATAATTAATAGTAGTTGTTTTGAAATTATTATTGCCATTTTTTTTCTCTGTAGTTGTAGCCCCCTCATGGTGGGCCTTTTTTTCGTGTTTTTTGAATAGCTTGCCTTCCTGTATATCCCTCCTCATCTTATCCATCAGTGCTGCCCTTTCTTTTGAACGCATGATGTTCCACTGGGATCTAGCTAGGGATTCTGCTCTCCGATCTCCCCTCTCCGTCTCTCTTCTGGTAATTTGTTTTATTTCGTAATCAGATAAAATATAGCCGAATTTTTCTAGTAACATTTTTCTAACTCTTTCTTCTATCTTAGCAATTACGGACGTAGCTCTCATTCCTTTTCTTACGTGTTCCAAACCAGTTTTTATTTCCTTATCCATTATTTTCATGAAAACCACCTAGATTATAACCGTAATGCTACCTTTTGCTAATGAATCCATGACCATGACATTTTAAACAAGTTAATTTACTTTCTTTTGTCCTTCCGCTTCCCTTGCAGGCTGCACATTTTTGGGGGTTGCTTATTGCTACCATTCCCCGGCCGTTGCATGATAAGCAGGTTACTCTGCTATCCAGTTTTTGCCTTCCATTGCCTCCGCAGAAAGAGCATCTTATGGCATTTCCTTCTATAACTATTTTCCTTCTGCCGCTACAAACCTGACAGGTAGAAAGCTTGGAAAGCAAATGATAAGGATCTTTTCCAGTTCCTCCGCAAAATCCACATTTATATTCCATTTTTACACCTTTTCTTCAAACGTAGCGTCTAAACTCATGGCAAGCTGCCCGCTGCTTCCTAATTTTTCTGGCTTGGAAGGATAGTACAATCCTTCTGCAGCAAGCAGATCGTCTAAAACAATCCTGGGGTCAACACGCTTATCTTTTTTACCTATCCTTGGCAAAAGAATATCACAGCATGCTTCATAGAATGTTTCACTTCCTACTGTTGAATTTGTTTGGTTAAGTATGCGGGCAATCATAATGGCTGCGCGCACAGTTGGGGCGAACTCGCAAAAACCAGAGTCCCGAAGTCTTCTCACAAGCCGCACTATTTTTTTAGCCTCGCTTAGCTCTAACCCGGATTTTGCCTTTGTTATAACCACTTCTGTTTCTTCATCGTAATGGCTAAGATTCAGGGTAATCATCCTGTCAAATAGTGCATTTTGCGTTTTATAAACGCCAGCATACTCCTCTGGATTAGAAGTAAAAATAGCTGAAAAATCCGGGTGTACGCGAACATAGCTTTCGCCAGATACTCCAGCTGGCAGGCTGAGTATGCGCTCTTCCAAAACAGGGAGCAAAACGTTATTTACTTCTGGTTTAGATCTTGTAAATTCATTATAAACCAGTGTGAAACCGTATTTGCAGGCAGCAGTAAGTCTTTCGTCTTCCCATGTCTTTGCCATGCTTTCTTCCTGTTTCAATACGCGTGAGATAAACCTGTCGACAAGCAGTTTTTTCCTGTAGCCGTGTTCCCCGCCCACAAGCGAGCGGCTGCCAACCTCTTCATCCCCGTTTATCAAAACCATTGGCTTACCAAGCATACTGGCCAAATGAAATGCCAGGGTTGTTTTACCGCATCCTGTTGGGCCGCTTAAATGAATCGGATAACCCAATTGTACATATCGCAAGGCCCTTTCTTTTATGCTTTTTATAAATGGAGTTTCCACAAAACTTTCCTGGGCAATAGGCATAATTACTTCAATTGCATCATCAGCACGCATCAAACAACCTCTTTACTTTTTTTAACTTTACTGCTCTCCTCCTTCCTCTTCTGTTTTTTTCTGCTTTTTTCTTTTTGGTTCTCCTGCCTTTCCTATCCATGCTTCATGCAGGCCTGCAACTTCCTTTGCAACTTCTTTTTGTTCTGCTCTGTAACCCGCGAGCATTCCTTTTACTTCTTTTTTAATGTTACTTACATAAGCTTCCAAATCTCTTCTTAGCACGCCTGCCATTTCTTTATGTTCCTTGCGAAATCCATTCAACATTTCTTTGGTATCCTTTTGATTATCTGAAACCCATTTTATTCTGTCTGCCTGTGCGATATCTATATTCTCCCGAAGACTTTTCATCTCATCAACCATACCCATATATATCACCTACATTTTTTTAACATTTTTTTAATATTTTTTTAATATTTTTGTAAATATAAAAAAATAAAAAGGAGCTCTTTCAAACAGAAAGAGCCATGGGAAAAATTTACGCTGATGCGCTTGTTGTTAAGCCTACTGCTTCAGCATACTTCAAGTATGTTTCAACAGATGCAACTACAACACGTGCTTCAATAGCCAATATTTCTATACCAACTAATGATACACGAACCCACGCATCAATTACGATACCCTTGTCCAAGATTCGGTCAACTACTTCAACCAAGCTCGAAGACGACATTGATTTCTCTACCATATTTATCTCCTCCAAACATTCGTTTGTAATAGAGTCACAATTCGGTCTTATATATAGTTTGAGTTTCGCTATTCGTTTCGAGATTCGAAGTTTCGGTTTTCGAAACGAAAAAACTAAGAAAGCTTTATAAATGTTAATTTAGAGGCTTTATCGGTGGATATTTTTATTCAAAATTTTTATTCAGGATAGGTGGGTGAATGGATGGAAACAGAACCAACGTGTCGATCTGGGGGGGGGGGGGGAAAAAAAAACTGCTTCGTTCCTAATTAGCGGAAGACATGCAATAATAAAAAATTATTTGAATGGGAGCCTGTTGCTTCTTTATTCGCCAGAAGTCGTAAGGGCGTATTCGTTCAAGAGTATAATAAAATCAGCGCTGGGAAATGGAGCGCTCTGCGTATACACAGGCCCTGAAGTTGAAGATTTTAAAGAAACGTTTAGGGTGGAAGAGGAAAAAAAGAAATTCAAGGCATTCCTGTTAACAGAAAGAAATGTGCCGTCAGCAGTAGAAAAACTGGACCGCTTTATCGATAGCACCAGTAACACTAAAAATACAGTCTTTTTAATAAACGATTTTTTTAATGCAGCCAATGATAAAAATCTGCAGTATCTTCTGGAGCTCCAGAAAAAAATCAGCGAAAAATCAAAAAACAAGAAATTGCATGCAATAAATGCCTTTGATATCTCTGCGCTTGATTCAAACAGGATAGAGGCGCTTGTCGCGTGCAATCAAAAAGCCATTTTCACAAGTGACCGCGAGATGGTCCTTTCATTTCTCCCTGAAAAAATCGGGCAGCTAAAAACCTCAGTTAAAATTTTTCCCCATACCATTGGCGAGAGGTTTGTAAAAGATTCCCTGGAGCATATTATTTATTCAATGCTGCTAAAAAACCCAATTTGTGGCCATGATGTAATACGAAGAATAGCAAATGACTACCATGTTGCTTTATCGCAAGGCACTGTTTATCCAGTGCTTTATTCTTTACATGAAAAAGGTATTGTGACAGTTGCAAAAGATTCTAAGGCAAAAATGTATTCCCTAACAGAGGAAGGCAAAGAAATAACAAAAAAAGAGCTTTCAGCAATGCGTGATGCGCATACCCATTTCCTTTCTTTGATGGATTAATAATAATTGTTGATAATTATGGTATCGTTGGTTATTTCGGAAGCGCTTCCAAAAGATGTTGGCCGTAGCATTGCAAGGCTAGACCCAGAGATTATGAAAAACATTGGGCTTGGAACAGGCGATATAATATCAATTAAAGGAGAAAGGGAAACGTATGCAAGGGCGATGCCAACGTTTTCTGATGCGCGGGGAAAAGAAATAATACAAATGGATGGGATAACAAGAAACAATGCAAAGGCAGGTTTAAGGGAGAAAGTAGATATAAAAAAGGCAAACGTTAAAGATGCGGAATTTGTTTTGCTTGAGCCTTCAGAAGAAATTCAAAGAACAGACCCAAAGTATGTGGCTGAATTACTGGCAGGATTACCGATGACCAAAGGCGATAGCATAAAGGTCAATTTCTTTGGCACAAAGCCGCACGAGTTTGACGTTTTGGAAATTGAGCCAAACGTTGGCATTGTTAATGGTAATACTATAATCAAAATAAAGGAAAAGAAAGGCGAGCAAAGGCCAGGGTTTATTTCCTACGAAGATATTGGCGGATTGGATAACCAGCTTTCAAGAATAAGGGAGATGATTGAGTTGCCTATCCGCCATCCTGAGCTTTTTGAGAAGGTCGGAATAGAGCCACCAAAAGGAATACTGATGTTCGGAGCGCCTGGAACAGGCAAAACGCTTATTGCCAGGGCTATTGCCAATGAAACAAATGCTTCTTTTTTTACAATCTCAGGGCCAGAGATAATGGGTAAATTCTATGGGGAATCAGAAGGAAGGCTTAGGCAGGTATTTGAGGAAGCAGAACAGAATGCGCCTGCTATAATATTTATAGATGAAATAGAATCCATAGCGCCTAAACGCGATGAAGTTGGTGGGGAAAAACAAGTAGAGCGACGCGTGGTAGCGCAATTGCTTTCCTTAATGGACGGTTTGCATTCAAGAGGCCAGGTAATAGTTATCGCAGCTACCAACATGCCAAATCTTATTGATCCTGCATTGCGCAGGCCAGGGAGATTCGACCGTGAGATGGAGATTTCAATACCAGATAAAAAAGGGAGATTACAGATATTAACAATACATACGCGAGGTATGCCGCTTGCAAAAGATGTAGACCTGGAAAAAATAGCTGAAACAACGCACGGTTTTGTGGGCGCTGATTTAGCAGCACTGGCAAGAGAATCAGCCATGGCATGCCTGCACGAGCTTTTGCCCAATATAGATCTGGATTATGTGCCTTATGAAAAACTAAAAAATATTAAAGTTACAAGCAGGCATTTCAAAGATGCCCTAAAGATGGTTTCTCCTTCTGCTGCCCGTGAATTTATTGCAGAGATCCCAAACGTTAAATTTGATGAAGTGGCAGGATTGGAGGATGTAAAGGAACAGCTTATAGAAGCTATTGAATGGCCATTGAAATATCCAGAGCTCTTCAAACAAACAAAGACAAAACCTGCAAAGGGCATATTGCTTTGCGGAGCTCCAGGTACAGGAAAAACCATGCTTGCCAAGGCAATAGCCAATGAGATAAACGCAAATTTCATTTCGATTAAAGGCCCGCAGCTTCTTTCCCGTTTCATTGGTGAATCTGAACGAGCGGTAAGAGAAATTTTTAGAAAAGCCCGTCAGCTGACGCCGTGCATACTATTCTTTGACGAGATAGATTCAATAGCACCAATAAGGGGCAGCGATAGGAACGATGTAACAGAGCGCGTGGTTAGCCAGCTTTTAACTGAGCTGGATGGGGTAGAAGAATTGCAAGGCGTTATTATTCTTGCTGCGACCAACAGAAGCGATATAATTGATCCAGCGCTTCTCCGCTCAGGAAGATTTGATTTGATAATTAACATTCCTATGCCTGATGAAAATGCAAGAAAGGAAATTTTCAAGGTTCATTTAAAAGAAAAACCTGTTTCCGAAGTAATTGATTTCAATTTATTAGCAAAAAAAACCGAAGGTTTTAGTGGAGCAGACATTTCAGCAGTATGCAGGCATGCCAGCATGCTCGCAATGCGCGGATTCCTGGATAAAAATTCAAATTCAAGCATGGACAACGTGTCCAAGATAAAAATAACCAAACTACATGTTTTAAACGCGCTTGAACATGTAAAAAAATTGAGAGGTGGATGAGTCATGGTGTTTAAGCAGCCTGCCTTTGTGGATCGCATTCCTAAGGTTGGCAGAGAAAAGAGGAGATTTGGGAATATTCTGGAAGGAGAGATGGCTTCAGAAACAATCGGAAAACAACGAATAATGAGATCGGGTTTTGAGGAAGATATAATAGTGGAATTAAAGGCAACGAAGAGATCTTTTAGAAAAAGAATCAAAAGGTTACAAAGGAAATTGAGCAGGGTTTCAAAAGATGAGCATCCAAATATAAAAAGACATATCGGTCACATGCACAGCATACTTGCGATGCACCCGAAAAAGGTAATTAAGCTGATGAAGGTCACTGCATTGCTAAGAAACCTCAGGCAGAAGCCTGAATTTTTGCTTGGCGCTGCAAAGCTTCATGTTATCCATAGAAAATATGGACGAAAATCCATAGAAAATGCAAAAAAACACGTTAAAAAGAAGAGGTGAAATTATATGAAATATAATTGTAAGTTTTGTAATGGAAGGGGAAAGCAAAAAAATAACCTAAGTTGCACTTGCTGTAAAGGCAAAGGATTCTTTGAGGTAACAGGGAGAACCAAACAATGTAGCCGTTGCAAAGGCACAGGAAGGGCTGCCATAAGAACGCTTCCATGTATATACTGCGGCGGAAAGGGATTTTCTTTTCCAGTTGAAACGATCCAAAAAGAAAAAGCAGAGGAAAAAATAACACAGGAAGAAACCAAAAAGGTAACTGAAGAAGTGGAGGCGCCTCCAGAAGAAGCATCTGAGGAGCTAACAGAAGAGGTTCCTGAAAAACAAGTAGAAGAAACAGAGGAGATAACTCCAGAAGAGAGGGAAGAGATTACTCCCAAAGAAACTGAAGAAGTTGAGGAAGAAAGCGAAGAGGAAGAGATTGCTTCTAAAGAAACTGAAGAAAAAGAAAAGGAGATCGAGCCTATTTCTTCTAAGGAAGAAAGTGAGGTACAGCCTGAGGAACTAACAGAAGAGCTGAAGCCTGAAGATCAAATAGAAACTAAGGAGCCACAAGTTGAGTTGGATCAGCAAGATAGAAAACTTTTAGAAACTTTAAGGACTGGTAAACAAGAATCTTTGTTGACAGGTAGCAAGAAAAAGAAAAAATCGCGGAAGGCTAAGAAATTGGCTAAGAAATTAGCTGAGAAAGTATCTGAGAACTTTAGTGAGGGAGCAGAAGAATAAAATTAGTGGTTTTTATGAAATATAATTGTAAGCTTTGTAATGGAAGAGGAAAGCAAAAGAATAGCCTGACCTGCACTTGCTGCAGGGGACTTGGATTTTTTAACGTAACCAGTAAAATCGAAGAGTGTAATTCTTGCAAAGGAACTGGAAGGGCGTTTATACGAACACTCTCATGCATACACTGCGGTGGAAAAGGATTTTCAGAGGCTATAGAGATTAAAATTGCGGAGAAAAAAACCAAAGAACCACAACCACCTAAAGAAATAGTTGAAAAAATACCAGCAAAGAAAGAACTGCCAGCTCCTGCTTCAATAGAAGAGCCAAAAACACCACAAAAGAAAAGAGAAGTTGCAAAATTTGAACCGCAGAAAGAGTTTAAAACTGATAAAATAGAAGTTTCATCAAAAAGAAAAAAGGCAGTTATTAAAGAAGAATTTGGCGAAGAGCACCTGGATATCTTACAGGAAAGCCTGACTAAAATATTGGAAGAATTTTAATAAAAACAAATTATCTTAGTTATAAAAACTGTGAGGAAAATAATTCGAAAATTGAAACATATTCCTTATAAAGGCAGAAAGATTCTTATAGTTCAGGTGATTTATAATGCCAGAAAAGAAAATACTATCTTCTATATGTAAGTTTGGGAAGATAGGATCATACGCGTTTTTATTAGCTGCTTTAGTAGCAATAGTAACAGCTTTAGTACCAGGGCTTTTAGGAGCTAGCGCTCTTACTGCGTTGCTGGTTGTTCTAGGTTTGATTGTTGGATGTCTGAATATAAGCCAAAAGGAAGTTGTGCCATTCTTAGTAGCGGCATTGGCACTTGGTTTAGGAGCACAGGCAAATTTTAGTGCGCTCCCGACTGTTGGTATCTACCTGGATGCTATAATGGCGAACATAATAATCTTCGTTGCGCCTGCAGCAGTTATTGTTGGCCTTAAGGCGATCTATGATTTAGGTCGTTAAAGCTAGTTTTTTTCTTTCTTTGTCAAAATGCTCGCTTGAAACACACGGGCATTTAGTTTTCCCAGAGGATACTAGCAGGAATAAACAAAGATTAATTTATTCTTATCTCGTTTATCTAATCTACAAAAACCAAACCTTTCAAACTGAACTACTTCTCCTTCTTCTAATTTATTGCAGGATGATTCACATAACCCTTTTACAATTTCTAAACTATTTGGATTGAATTTTCCCTCACTGTCTACTAGGTCTTTTGGAACTAAGATTTCACAATCTAGGCTTTGTTCAGTTACCCATTGGACTTTTTTCTCCACCATACCATCTCCTATAAACTCGCACTCTTTCTTTTTCTTATTTAATAATTTGATATTATATAGGTCTTTCAATCGGAATATTTCCCCTTCTTTTAAGGAATCAAAATCATTCTTAGGAATCAAAACTTCTTCTCCAACTTCTACTTCTCTTACACCTAAAGATCCATCCACAAATTGCATTTGCGGTGTCGAGAACGGGACGCGTTCTCGATCATGCTCAGGAACGATGCGTCGTTCCTGACAAGATGTGACCGATCTTCGGTCACTTTGATCTTTTGGATGAGTTTTAAGAATAACTGTTTTCTTTGGAGCATTCTTGACTTTTATTTTGACTGGATCTGGAACAAAGAAGTAATGCTTAGAAATAGGATCTAGAAGCTTCTTATTCTCAACCAAAAGCGCTTCCAATGTAGGCTCGCTTTCTACTTTAGAAAGCCCGAATGAAAGTACAAAGCTCTTTATTGCCTGAGGAAGAATTCCCCTTCTGGCTAAGCCTTTAAGCGTTGGAAGCCTAGGGTCATCCCAACCTAAAACTTTCTTTTCCTTTACCAGTGGGGTGAGTAATCGTTTTGAGATTGGAGCATGCTTGATTTGCAACCTTGAAAATCCAATCATTGTTGCTCTTTTGTATCCAAGTACATCAAATAATGCCGCGTATAGTTCGTCTCGTAACTCATATTCCTTAGAACGCATTGGATGGGTAATTCCTTCAAGCGCGTCCATTACAACTACTGCAAGATCATAAGAGGGCCAAACAATATATTTTTTCTTTTGTTTATAGTGCGGATGATTGATTATTCTAGCTAATGAGGGATCGCGCATAACCGTATTCAAAGCAGAAAGGTCTCCTTTAAATCTTAAAATTACTGTTCCTTCCTCATATTTTCCTGCAAGCATATCCTTCCATCTAATTAAGTTTTCTTTTGAGTTCAATTCCCTGCAGGTGCATGGTTTCATCTGTTCTCTTTGTTTACTAATTTCTTCTTGAGAACAGGTGCATACGTATGCTTTTCCAACAGAAATTAGTTTTTCAGCAGCAAAGTATAGTTCGCTCATGTGGTCAGAAGTATAACTTTCCTTATCCCAAGAAATTCCAAGCCATTTTAGTCCTTCTTTTATTGCATCTACATATTCTAAAGACTCTTTTTCAGGATTAGTATCATCAAACCTAAGAACCAGTTTTCCTCCGTACTGTTTTGCAATTTCATAATCTAAAAAAGCTGCTTTTGCATGCCCAATGTGCGGATATCCAGATGGTTCTGGAGGGAATCTTGTAATTACTTTTCCATGTTCTGCATTTGGGATTTCAAAGCCTTTTTTCTCTTCCTTAGGTTTTTCAATAAAGGAATAATTCTTAAGTTCCTGTTCTATTTCCTCTTTCTTTAGTTTATTTACTTCTGAAACTACCTTGCTTATTGATTGCATTATTGATTTCATATCTTTTTTTGCATCTGGAAATTCAGCAATTACTTTTCCAACTACTGAACCAGGGTTTGCTTTTCCATAATCAAAGGCATTCTTTAGAGCGTGTTTTCTAATTAATTCAGTAACATTCATACAACTAATTATAAAAGGAAAAATTAAATAAACTCAGGTTTTGGCAATTGAATGGAAATTTCCGCTTTTATCTCTTGTAAATTTATGCGTTACATTAATTTTACAAGAATATACCCCATCTTTATCAGTTAATGGAGACCATAATCCTTTGAATATATGACAATGTGGACATGCTGGCATGATAAAACCTTAAAGGAAAGATACGAAATATTCAATTTAAAAATCTATTCAGTAAGTCATTTTTCAGGTTTAGTTTTTTTAGCTGCTAATGTACCTACAAACCCTCCAATAAATGCGGGAATAATTGCAAATATACTATAATATGCCAACGAAAATAGGTATCCTATTGAAAAGGTCATGTCATCTGGGAGTGGATTATTAGTTAGAACTGATAATCCAAATGATATGATAGAGAATATTATTCCGAATAGAAAATTTACTAAAAAACCCACTGCACCAGCTGCACCGAGATTCAGCCCAAGGTTTTTAGTAGTGCGATATCCAGCGTATACTAAAACAGCTAACTGTGAAATCATAGAAAACGGATCGAAAATTTCCTTTCCAAAAATAAGTATGATTATTATTCCAAGTATCCAAAAACAGACATACAATAACAATGGAAGTTTAATTGCTTCGCCCATTTTTTTAAGACGGTCAGAATCAAAAATCATATATCCACCAAAAGTATAATGAATAATACAATATAATAAAAGATGGGGTCTAGAAAAGAAAAATTGGGGTCGCTGAGATTTGAACTCGGATCATAGACTCCCGAAGCCTACAGTCTTCTGGCAAGGCTTGTGCGATCACAAACAGAGCTACCAGGTTAACCTACGACCCCAAAATTTAACAAAATTTTGGTGGACTCTTGAAGCTAAGAGCTTCAAACAGACCCCATGAATAGAATTTGTTTGTATTATGCTTTTAATGGTTGTTTTTTAGCAAAATGTCTTTTAAATTGTGGTTCAAAAACCCTTAGAACATCGAGTTTTCTTTTTATTTGTAAATATTTGTCCATCATCTCATTTAATTCTCTCTGTCGATAACTGCCCTGCCTTACAGCTTCTCGAATCATTCCTTCCAATGCACGTTGTTCTAAGGTTAAGACTGCAAACACTCGTTCTTCTCTTGAAGATTTTGGATTTTCAAAAATTTTAATCATCCACTTTATTTCTGGGGACATGAGATGCCATTGTGGGTTAGCCAGTTGATGGAGTGCTTCATCAGAAATTCTATCAACAGCCGTTTTATTTTTTAAAACTCTTTGTATAATTTCTAAAATGAAGGGTGGATCGGATAGCGATTTATTAAGATACGTAACACCTGCGGGTACTTCTAGGGATACTATAACATGGACGATGATTGGTATTCCCCTAGCGGTACAATCTCTTACAAATTCTTTAAAATCATAGGTAGGTGTATCAATACCACGTATATCCGTTAATACTATATCTACACTTTCGTTTTCTAAGACTTGTCTTACTCCTTCAAGATGAGCATAGCTGATTACTCTCAACCCTCGTCCTGATAAAAAGGATGTGATTGGTTTTAATACGTCGGGCTCGTCATCGATACAAAGAACAGTTATTTGTTTACTTGAAATATTTTCATTACCCATAATATCTAATCCAATTGTGCTAAGAAATAATTAAGAATGGGAAGGTAGGGAAGCTATTCAAAATTTTGAGATAATAACATTTTTATACTATTCCACACATAATAATTTTGTGAAACTAGCACATTTTAGATATACTGTTCAAAAAGAAAGAGTTCCAAGATTAAGATGGAGAGATGCAGTCACAGATGCTCACCTAGTAGTTACAAATGGATTTGGATATCTTAAAAACGATCCTAGAATACTTGCGACTGTATCTATTGGTTGTTGTATTGGCGTTTTCTTAAAAATTTCAGAACAAAAATTTAGAGGATTATCACATTTATCTTCTTCTCTTGATCATTTTTTGACGGTTGTTGGAATGTTATCTTACCTAATAAACAGAGGTTTAATTGTAAAGGTTGATGAATTTGATGATGCACAGATCATCACAAATTTTACATCTTCTAGAACTGCAATTAGAAGAACTTATTCGGCATTTAGACTTTTTGGGATTAATTCTAGAGTTATGCGATATACCTGGCCTAGCCCTGTTGCATATTTGTTTGATCAAAATGGTGCTCTAAGCCTTGGAGGAACTAAACTGGATGGTCATTCTGCACTCTCTAGCTATACAAGACATAGAAAAGGTATATTGGTTTGCGAGAACACTGGTGAAACTATAGGCGGAGGAGAAAAACCATTTGAAATTTATCCTGGAATACCAAGTGTTGTTTATAGAATTAATGGAAACAGACCTGTTTTCTCGATACAATTTCCGATTCAAGGAGAAGTAGATCCAAGAATACTTGCTGAAGTTGAGTTGGAATATATACGAACACGTTTAGAAAGATGTGAACACGGAAATTATATTCGTGTAAGCACTCAACACCCAGGTAATTTTGGTATTAAAGCTGTAGAAGATGCTGCGTTTGCAATTGCAGCTAGGTTAGCTGGTTTTGATTGACACTTTGAAGAATAAAGGCTAGGCAAACATTTTAAATAAATAAAGACGATTGCTTTTTGATGAATGTTGGACCTATAATTCTTACTGAGATGGACTTAATAATGTTACAGAGATTAATTATATCTCTAGCTCTTGGATTTTTTATTGGATTTTTAAGAAGAAAAAGAGCAGCTGGAATAAGAACATTTACGCTCATTTGTATTGGTTGTACATTATTTACATTGATTTCTATTGACCCACTTCTAGGTGAAAATGTAGATAAAAGTAGAATTATATCTTCAATTGTTTCTGGAATTGGATTCCTTGGATTAGGTGTAATTTGGAAGAATGATAGTAAAGTTCAGGGTTTAACCACTGCAGCTACAGTTTGGACTACTGCAGCAATAGGTATAGAAGTTGGTATTGGAAATTACTTCATTGCATTAGTAGGCGCGATTATAATTGGTGCAGTGCTTATGTCAAAACATCTAATTAAGAAAGAAGAAAAGGTTGCAAAAAGATTAATTAGAAAAATAAAGAAACGAGTATAGCCAGCATGCCAACTGAAAAAGCAATGAGCGTTCTTTTTCGTATATGTTCTAGGAATTCATTGTCTGATTTTCCTCTAAATAAATCTATAACCATTTCATACATGAGATACAAGAATACAAGTATGAATAATTTAGAGATCGGGTGCTCCAAATAAAGTACTAATAATCCACCCCCACATGCAAAGAGAAGAAAAAGAAATGCAGCTAAATATAATGACCTTTCTTTTCCAATTACAAATGGAATAGTATTTGAGTTTCTAGCCTTTTTATCTCCTTCCATATCCTGAACAGATTTTACAATTTCCCTTCCTAAACCAGATAAAAATGCAAGAACTGCAAGTAGAATAGGTAATGTATTTAATTCTGTAGAATAAACAAAATTTCCAAATAAAAATGGAATTGCCATACTAAATGCAATGAATGCATTTCCAACTAATGGAAGGTCTTTTAGTTTGTAATTATACGCGATTGCCAGTATGTTGAATATTATGGCAATGTAAAATGCATAAATATTAATCAAATAACCCAATGTAATTGAAAGTATGAATGCAACCCAGGAAAAATAGAATGCAAACTGCGGTGAGATTGTTCCTTTAACTAATGGTCTTTCATTTCGTTTATTTGCACGATCGGTTTTGATATCTAAGTAATCATTTAATGCAAATGACCCCATCTCAGCAAAAATTGGAACCAATAGAGAAAATAATAGAATCTGATTGAGTGGAGGAATTCCTTTCAATACAGTTATTTCTCCAATCAATACCCCTACTGCAAGCATAATTGCATGTTCAAATCTAGTTAGCTTGAGGAATTCTTTTACAAAACCCATAATTTACTATCTCATTTATATTTAAAATTTAATATGTCCTTTAATATCCCATGGAAAAAGACCTTTTTTTAGGAATTCAAACAAATTACAAGGATGCAGACGTAGTAATCATTCCTGCCCCATACGAAGGAAAGGTTAGTTGGGGAACTGGTTCAGATAAAGGTCCAGATGCAATTATAGAAGCCAGTTTACAATTAGAGCATTATAGTTTAGACTTAAAAGATTCAATTAGTGAGAAAGTAAGGATTCATACGCGCGAACCTTTGAAATTGAAAAATAAAAAATCAGAAGAAATGGTTAGCGAGATAAAGAATGTAGTTTCTAAGGTAATTTCTGATGGAAAAAAACCAATTCTTCTTGGAGGAAGCCATATTGTAAGTATTGGAGCATTTGAGGCTTTAGATCATAAGGTTTCGATCCTACAAATAGACGCACATGCAGATTTGAAAGATGAATACTTGGGAAGCAAGATAAACCATGGTTGTGTGATGAGAAGGGCGTTTGATAAAAAATTGCCTTTTGTTTCTGTTGGAATTAGGGATTATGCAAAAGAAGAAAAGGAACTTATGGATAAGAATAATATTTCAAAAAATATTTTTGGAATAGAATTTGAGAATGAACAAGTAATAAATAAATTAGGAAAGGAAGTTTACATAACTATAGACTTGGATGGATTTGATCCAAGCGAGGTGCCTGCAGTAGGTACGCCTCAACCAGGCGGGCTGAGATGGAATCGAGTAATTAATCTTTTAGAAGAAATTGGAAAATACAAAAAGATTATTGGGTTTGATGTTGTTGAACTTGCTCCATTCAAAGAAGGAAAGGCAAGTGATTTCTTAGCTGCAAAATTAACCTATACTCTAATTGGTTACTGTTTCTTAGATAGGTTCAGATAAAAGTTAAAATAATCCATCACATGTTCCTGGAATTCCCGATTAGTTTGAAATCCAAAATCTTCTTTATGTAAAAGCATATATGGATGAGGAGAAAAATGATTAACTGAAATTACGTAACCTTCAAGATCAGAAGAAGCCAATTTTTGTTCTAGTCCCCCATATTTTTTATATATTGCACGCATGTGCGTAGAAGTAGCTGCTTGTTCTGGTGTTAAAATTCTTCCTTCAAGATTTTCATTTACAAAATTAAAGGAAATTCGTTTTTTTTCAGTTTTTCCAGTTATTAAGTTCTTCAAACTCTTCTCAACATCAGCTCGGATCGTGAGAACTTTATTTGAAAAATCAACTTTATACTCACCTTTATCAAAATGAGCAAATAAAAATGAGGTAAAATAATCAATCCCTTCTTTATGATTCACTGTTTTTGAATAGAGCATTAGTCGTTCTCCTGAAAAAAAGAGTGAACGGGTAGAATTATGTGAAAAAAATGCGCTCATTCGCTCCCCATCTAAAGTTAATGGCTGATAATAATTATTTGGAACTGCAAATGCTACTCTTGCTTCAAATAATGGCTGGACAACTTTAACAGGCCATTTTACAGAAGTGTAAATTAAAGAATTCAACACAGGAATTTCTTTTGAAACAGTCTTTGTACCTTCTAGTATTTTTTGGTCAGCTTCAAACATTTTAGCTAATTTAGATTGGTAACCTGAACTTTTTTTTGCAAGTTCAACAAAATCATTTGTTCTCTCGACCATTATTGCACCTTAAGAGTCGAGGAACAAAAGCTTTGAAAATTTGTAATTTTCAAATCAGGCAAATTACTCCCCTTCTTTAAATTCTATAGTCTTAACTTGTGGAACATTGCCCTGGATTACATTTTTCAACTGGAGAGTTCTTAAGGAAAATTCATCTTTGCTCATTTCCTTTGGTTTTTTAATTGAAATTACTAGAGAATCGCCATTGAGCTTGAAACTATTATCTAGTTCAGTTTCCTCTAAAAGAGCTCCGATCTTTTCTTCTGGCAATGTAACTATTTTGACTAATTTTAATGTATATTTTAGATTCTGGCCAGCAAGTGGATGATTTAGATCAACAAGAACCCTTCCACTGGTTACTGATTTTACAGTTCCAATCATTCGATTCTTTCCAAAAGAAACTTCTACCTGTAAGCCAGGTTGAGAAGCAACATTGAATTTTCTAAACTCATAATCCTTGAAGACCTTAAAGAAATCCTTCCTTTTTTTCCCAAATCCCTTTTCTGAAGGAACAGATATTTCTTTCTCCTCCCCTTCTTTCATCCCTAGAATTACCTCTTCAAGACCTTTAATTATCTGGTTCCTTCCAAGAATTACGAGAACTGGGCCTTCTTTTTTTCTTAGTTTCTTAGAGATTTCCCCTTTTGTTGAGTCGAAGACTACACCATCTTCATTAATTCCCGTATAATCTATGCGAACGAAATCTCCTGCTCTAGGCATGTATATTCACCTTCTAAGAAAATATTTGGATCAGGATATTCACAATCGATTAAATTTTTATGTCTTTCGACATTGATTGTGAATAAATTGAGCTGACTTTTTCAGTTAGCTCAAGATATATGGGGGCTCTCCTTTTAAAAATATATTTACTAAATAATCAAACTTAGTGAACTATATGAATAAAAAAGATTTAATAAAAACAATAATTATTCTGGCAATTGTTGCAATATTTCTCTTTGAATACGTATCCATAGGAATGATGGGTGGGGGAAATAAAGATTCTGATGGAAAACCTACTTCGCAGACCCAATACACTGGTACTGTTAATGTAAACGCGGTTATAGACTATTATGAAAGAGCACTTTATGTTACTTCTTTAAATCAAACAATTATTGACGAATTAGAGAAAGATGGGCGGGTTTCTGAAATAGAATTTGCGTCTCCAAATTATATAATAAAAATTAATAAGAAAGAGGATGTCCAAGTAATTTATAAGGAATTAATGGAGGATGGAATTATTTCTTATGCGTATGTAAAAGTAGTGCTTGATCCCTCAGTTTCTCTGACTACGCCTGAAGGGGAAACAGTAAAGGGGTATTTTGTTAATAGAAAACAAAAAGTTGGGCCAATAGAGCCTATTGTTCCTGAAAATAGCACGGTGTTATTGCAGTTCCAAGTTGTTATTCAAGAAGAAAATGCCTATCCTGCAAGCCAGATTACTTTAATGAGTGAAGAAAAAGAAATAAATGGGACTGGAGTAGTAGTGGAAAAAGAATATAGTGAAGTGTATATGGTTCCTTGGGAGGAAAAGAACTCAATAGATTTAGAAAATTTAAATGAAATGTTTGGAGAGGAAAATGTCCAATATGAAGAGAATAATTACGTGGTATTCTCAACTCCATTAACAACTGACGAACAACTAAGCAAGAAATTCGATTATGTTGAATATTTGACTGCTGAAATGGCCTTAATTAATGAGGATATTGGCAAGGAAAAACTTGAGAGTGATTTCGAGAGAAATGTAACACTTTCTGATTCGACATTAGTGATCATAAATAATATTGCAAATCTTACTTATGAAAAATCATTTTCATATATATACGGAATTGCGATTGAATCTAGTGGATATGCTATAGTTGAAAATGAGAAAGTAATAGCGATTGAAGCAAAGGGCAACCACGAATTAAATGAGAGCGTGAATGTTTCAATTAAGGGAGTATTTATAGGAAAAACAGTAGTCTCTGTAAAGGAAATAAAAATAAATAATTAAAATCCCATATCGTGATGCTGAGCCCCGAATTTTTCAGAACCAACTAGTTCCTGTTTGAAATAAACCTCGCCTGGATATCCTCCTTTGCTTCCTGTTGGGTCAATTGCCAGCCAAAGACCTTCGGAATCTTCAGTAAATGAGATGTCTGCTGCTTTTTCCCCGTATTTTGCTCGTATAGTTTTTACTATCTGATCCTTTATTGGTTTAAATCCTTCTTTGGTTTTTTGTTCAGTGGTTGCTACCCTAACTAAGGTGTATACATGGCTTATAGGCTCGCCTTTGCTGTTTGCGCTTACAGTATCTGTATTCACAATTTGCACCCTAGCACCTATTGAAACCGCCATAGCAGTAAATGTTGCAGCAAAGTTTTTGCAATCACCTTTTAAGGATTTAAGAGTAAGGCTGACAGCACGTGGCTCATGGCCTTCTGGCACGCTTAAATATTCCATATTTGCGCCCATCCAACCATAAATATCAAAGAGCTGCGATAACTGCAATGCGCCATTCCTTTTGACGATTTTGCTTACCTGAATAATAATTTCATCTGCGACTTTTCCTTCTTCTGGATTTTTTTCATATACTGCGCGCGTGTTTGGAGTGTAACATTCTGTTAGTGCGCATACTATATCATGATGAAGTTTCTGAATTGGTTTAACACCACGTTCACTCAAAATAACAAAAAGAGATGAGGCAACTACGATTGAAATTAATGCGTACACAACTGCAGTTATCGTGTTTAACTTTGATTTTTGCGATCTTCGTATTAGTTCCTGCTCAACTACAGACACGATTTCCCCTGATTCTACTGCATCCATTCTTCCTAAAACTTTTTTTCTTAATTCAGGATCGTTTTCAAGGCGTCTGACCATCATTGTAGCATCGCCTGGAGGATGAGGAGTATGAACTAATGTTTGTGGTGGGATTTTTGGTGCAGGTATTCCTGCTGCTGAGTTATCGTTCGGAAGATGATGCCAAGCAAATGCATTGTTAACGCCAGGTGGTGGTTCTCGATTGTTTGGTGGTTCTCGATTGTTTGGCGGTTCGCGTGTTGGCACATGTTTCTCGACATCATCTAAACTGATACACCTACAATGATCTGCAGCAGTATCTGCGTCTGGCAATTCTACGAATTTAGACGTGCCATCTTCCCTTACTTGTGGCAAGCGTTTGAACCAATGTATTTCTCTTAAATCTTTTGGTTCTTGCGGCTTTGGACCAATGATTTCTGCAATATCTTTCGGACTAAGGACTCTGCACTGAGCTCCTGACGCAGGCCCCATAAGTTCTGGAGGTATTTCAGGAGCTACTTTTGCGATTCCACGAGTTGGCATTGCAACAGTTGGTTCGTCATCCATTAGAGATCGTCTAAACACCCCGTTTATTGGAGTTTCATGCCTAACGCTAGGGATTTTGGCAGTCGTACCATTCGCAGGTGGTTTCCTAGGCGGTTCTTTATGAGTTGGCATAACGGATCTTATATTATATGATATGTGGTAATATTTTAAATAGTATGTGCTTATACAAAAAACCATCGAGCTGTCCACTCAAGACAACCCAAGACCTTCAAGACCACCATAGCAGTTACTAATGGAACCTAATTAGTATCAATCAAGACGGAAAACTGGAGACCTTCCAAGACCCAGGACCACTCCAAGACTATACAAGACTTGGAGACCATAGATTAGAGTGAAAATATTAACCTGCAGCAATACTCTGGAGATTTACTCCTACTACTTTTGAGATTCCATCTACCTTTGTTACTCCGATTATTGCATCTGCACCTTCAATTACATTATCATTATGGGAAACTAAAATAAATTGAGAGCTCTTTGAAATCTCCTTAACCAACCTAATCAAGCTCTTGCTGTTTTGTTTATCCAATGCAGCATCTACTTCATCTAAAATATAGAATGGGGATGGTTTGAAGAACTGAATTGCAAATATGAATGCAAGGGCAACCAATGAGCTTTCTCCTCCAGAGAGGGAATCAACTGAAATTTCCCTTCCATGCCTTTTTATCTTCATATAAAGTCCACTTTCAAATGGAGTGTTCTGCTTATCTAAATAAAGGAACCCATCATCCATTCCAATGTATTTGACCATCTTTACAAAATTATCATTAACTGCATCATAAGTTTCAAAGAATGCCTCTTTTTTCCTAAGTTCAATCTCATCAATCATGTTTAGAATTGCTTTTCTTTCATCAGAAAGTTTGGATATACTACGATCAATTTCATCCAATTCCTGTTTCTTCTTTTCGTAAAGTTCAATTGCAGCAAGATTTACACTTTGAATAGAATTCAGGACTGCCTCAGCCTCTTTAATCATCTTTTTTAGCTCTTCTTCACTTAAACTCAGGAACTCAATATTAGTGTATCCTTCAAATTCTGATTTAAAATCTACAATTCTAGTTTTCAGGGTAGCTTCTATAATTTTCTCCTGGTTTAGATCTTTTTCCAATCGATCTATTTCAAGATTTATCTTTCCCCTTTCTTCCCCAAGAACTCGTAAATTATCTTCAAGCTTCTTCATTTGAGTAAACAATTCTTCCATTTCTTTGCTGAATTGCTTAACCTTCTGCTCCTCTTCTACTAATTGCTTGGATAAGCTCTCACGTTCTTTTTTAAGGTTTTTCATAGCCAAAACAAGCTCATTAACTTTTGAAGAAAGAATCTTTTCTTCTTCAACCTTCTTCTTATATTCACTCTTTCTGAGTTCTAATTCATTTTTCTTCCCTTCAATCGTAGCTTTCAATGAAGAGAATCTGGATGCAGCATCTGTTTTTTTCTTGGTAATCAATTCGTATCTTTCAGCACTCTTCTCCTCTTCGCTTGTAATTTGGGATTTTAGAGATTCAGTTTCTTTTACAACAGCAGAAAGAGATTCTTCCAATTCTGACTTTTCTCTAGAGTGTTTGGAGATTTCTGATTCCAATGATGAAATTTTTGAAGTTAGTTCTTTAATTTGAGATTTAACATCTTCCATTTTCTTTATTGAATCATCAAAATTTCTCCGTTCTATTTCCAAGGATTTGAGGTCTATACTCACTTCTGCGCTTTCCTTTCGTTTAAGGTTCCCCTCTTCACGTAAATTTTCCAAACCATCCATAATTTTCTTTCTCTCTTCTTTTATGGATTCTAATTCCTCTTCGTGTTTTCTTACCTGAACAGATGCAAGTGCACTGGACCTAAGTTTTCCTCCGCTAATTAAGCCAGAGGTTTCGAATAATTCCCCATCTAAAGTTACCATTCTTCTTTTTCCAATTCCTAATTTTTTTGCCTCTTCAATATCGTTCACTAAGAGCGTATCAGAACAAGCAAATTCAATTGCTTTTATTACTGCAGGTTCGTATGAAAGATAATTGAGTATGAGATTTTCTTTTCTATCTACTCTTCTTGACTCAATTTTATCCAGCGGAATAAAGGTTGCTCTTCCTTTTCCTAGTTTCTTCAAATTTGAAATTATATGCGAGGCAGTATCAACATCCTTAACGACCAAGTAGAATAATCTTGGACCTAAAGCAGCCTCAACTGCTGCTGCATATTTACTATCAAAGGTGATTAGGTCTGCTAATGTTCCGTATATCCCACGGACCATGTTGGATTTCCTCATTTCATCTATGTAAAAGAGTCCAGAATTTGCAGCAGAAGGAGCAGATTGAGCTTTGAATTGGGCGATCTTTTCACGAACAGAAAGTACTTTTCTATCTAATTCGGCAATATCTGTGTTGCTCTTCTTTTCCTGATCAAATAAATCATCAATTTCTTGAGACAGTTCGCTTAATCTTGATTTTAATGCAGCCTCACGATTGGAAAAATCAATTCCTTTAAATGATTTCAATGAATCTTCCAATTCTGAAAGTTGCTCTTTCTTTAGTTTGATTACTTCTTGTTTGGTTTTTATTGAAGAGTCAACAGAAGCAAGTTCATCTTTTAATTCAAGGAATTGCGCATGTTTCTTTTCAAGAGCGGAATTCATTTCCCTTATATTAGTTCCAACATCTGTTTCTTGAATTGTAGGTGCAATTTTTGCAAAGTCTTGTTCTAATTCAGAAACTTCTTTAAGCAACGTATCAATTTCCTTAGAATCTTCAGCAAGTTCTTTTCCAAGAAGCTTTTTTGCCTTGTCTACTTCCTCCAATTGTATTTCACGATCTTCTAGAAGCTGATTTTTTGATTCTGCAGATGCTTTTAACTTTTCAATATTTCTTATGAGCTCGGCATTCTGCTGTTTTGCCCTTAGTTTGTCTGAAACACCACTTCTCTTTGATTCTAATTCAGAGATCTTATGGTTACTTTCTTCAATTAATTCTGATTTCTGTTTTATAGTAAGAGTAATCTTAGCAGTATGTTCAAAGGTTCGTTCTAATTGGCCATCTAATTTCTCAATTTCAACCTTAAGTACTGTACCTTTTGCATTTCTTAAATTACTTTTACTTGCATTATATCTAATTGCAATTTCCTTTTCCCTTCCAAGTTCATTCAAATAAGCAGATCGTTCTCCCATTACTATGCTTGCTTCCCTAATTCTGGTTTGTACGTGATCCAGCTCTCTAAGTGCATCTTCCTTTTTCTTTTCGAAATCTGAAATTCCTGCAACACTTTCTATAATCTGCCTTCTCTCCTTTCCACTCATTTCTACAATTCCCTGAACCTTTCCCTGGGCAATTATGTTTCTTCCACTCTCATCAATATTGCATGTTTTTAGTAACTCGATTATTGAAGTTCTGGTTGCTCTCTTTTTATTTAATCTGTATAAAATTTTTCCATCGGATCTAATTGCCCTGCGTATTTCGTATTTTCTTCCTTGACCATCTTTTTCTTCAAGAAGAATAGTTACTTCTGCTGCATGGGAATCTGAAAATATAAGGTTTTTTACATTTTTTGCACGAATAGATTTTAGGCTCGTTTCCCCTAAAGAGAACCTAATTCCGTCTACAATGTTGCTATTATGTACAAATATATTGTTTGCTATAAAATTATGGTGATCCTCGACTGAGAGATCATAAACCCATTGTTCTTTGTTGTCAACTTTTTCTATTGAAACTATCTCATCCCAGAATATGTTTGATTCAGACATACACTTTAGTTTCTGAAAGGATTCGGAAATAATCTGGCTTTCAGATAACATCGGCTTAAACAGATTATCTACTAAATTCGTAACCCCTAACCTGCTTGGCGTGCATTGGTTATAACAATAAGCATCCAATAAAGGATATGATTGCCTGTTGTGTTTTACATTTATTGAAAGATCTTTTACTGTTTGTTTCACCAGACTGTTTACGTCTATTAAATCAACATTTGAATTTGGTTTTCTATCAAGAAGATTAAGTACTCTTTCTTGCTTTTTAGCATGTTTTAAATCCACCCATCGGTTAAAAGTCCGGCAGTCTGGAGTTGAAAAAATATAGACGTAATAATATTTTCCTGTAAATCCAGTAGTACTCTCTCTTTTTTCTCTTAATCTTGTTCTTGGAACTATTCCAAGCCTGAACAAAGCATTTTCTATTCCTCTAGCTAGTTTCTCACTTTTTGTTGTTACCTCTATAGACTTGTTAGAGATATACCCATCTCCAGAATAAATTCCACTTAATATGTTTCCTAAATTTTCATTGGAACTTGATTTCAACAAAAAGGATGGTATAAACTTTGCTCCTGATCCTTTATATGACATACCAAATTTCAATAAAATTCTGGACAAAACCGAACTATAAAAAAGAACATCCCATGATCCTGGTTTGTACCGATTTACAGTAGCTTTTTCACCAAATAATTTCTCAACCAAAGATACATAGTCTTCTACCAATTCCTTTGTCCCATTAGTAAAACGGATCTGGTTTGATTTAGTGACTTGACCTTCTGAAAGCAAATATCCTAAAAATCTACAGAACTCATTGGAATTTTTCCAAGGTATTGGAAGCATTTTTTTATTTCTTTTACTCCTAACATCTGGAACCATAGATATGATTTTTTTATCATCAAAACCACAATATCTAAGCATTCTAATTAAATAATAAAAATTTATTGACTGTTTATCAAAGAAGGATTTGAGTATTGAATTAGGAATCCCTGCACGTTTAGAAAATTCATTATAGGTTTCTCTTCCTTTTTTATCTCGTATTATATTTGATAGAATAGAGGAATAGGGAACATAAAGCCGATCTTCTATTTCTATCTTATCTAATAAATCCAAAAACAAATTATCTTTAGGTTCAATGGAAATTTCTCTAGGTATAGCAATTTTTGTTCCTTTTTTTAATTCATCTGCATTAACTGGTTTTATATTTAGTCCATCATAAACAAAAAGTGGATGATATCCTGTTGTAGTAATCTCTCGGCCTGATTTAGTGATAATTTTGAATAGGTTTTTTGGAGAAGTTCTTTTTACAAAAGCATAAACTTCTTTAGGTACTACTTTGAGAGTTTTTGTATCAAGACAAAGAATTTCTTTCCTGTGTCCTCGGATTATAACTCCATCTTCGATTTCTTCACTTATTCCTTTTTCTGATGCCTCATGGAATATGTCTCTAATCTTAACAAGACTCCCATCAGCTAACGAAACGTTTGTATCTCCCTCGACACATTTTCCCGATCCATTTGGCCCAGCTAAGCAAACAAATGTAGGGGAAAAGGAAAGATCTGCGTTTTTGAAGGATTTGAATCCCTTAAGCTTTAGTTGCGAGATGAAAAACATGAGGACCGCATCTACTTTATTGGATTTAATTTAAAAAGATATACTTAGCTACCGCTAGATATAGTTCATGTAAATTATATTTACAGGAAATAATTACGCTGGGGAAATGTAGATAATACTGTCTCCTCTAAGAAGAATTGTTCCAAGGCCTCTTTTTACTTCTCCATTTAACATCTGTTCAGCCTTGTCTAATACAATGTTCATGTGAACATCATATGCTTGCATTACACCTCTAAACTCTACTCCACCTTTCAAACCGACAATTACACTGTGGTTCAACGAACCATTCAAAATATCAAAAGGTCTTTTCTCTACCATTCAAATTCACCTCAAAAAAAATTACTAATTAATTGGACGGGTTATTTTTTAAAGGTTCGGCTGGACGAATTTCTTTTTCCTGCGATTCGTTCTTCATTAGGATTACTGAATCTGCTGTGTTTCGTAGTGCTGCGCTAAATGCAACATCTGTTGCTACAATAATTGTTCCTTTTCCCCTCTCCCTTGCCTTAATTAGTACTGGTCTAAAATCCGTATCCCTAGTCATAAGTGCAATAGTATCTATGTTTGGATTAAGCACATATTCCATTGCTTCAATGGCCATTGTAACATCCACATCTCCAGTAGTAATTACAGTATCAAATCCTTGGTTAACCATTGCCTCAATTAGTTTTTCAGAAGCATATTGGTCAAGATATACTTTTGCAACGCGTATTTCTCCAAATTTCTTCAGTTCTCGAAATACTTCTTGGAGGTCAATGTTGAATTTTTTTCTTATAACATTTGGACCATCAACTAAAATCGCAATTCTTTTCTTTTTTTTAAAAAAATTATCTAAGAATCCCATAAAAACACCTATATATCATTTGTTCTCTCGACCACCGAACCTTGGAAGGGTCGAGGAACAAAAGCTTTGAAAATTGCCAATTTTTGCAATTTTCAAATCGAAAAATGACTTTGCATTCTTGGTTGTTACTTCTTCAACCAAGGACTGGTCTATGTTCTTCACACTTGAAATATATTCAATAGCCTTTTTAACTTCTACGATTTCTCTCACTAGGTACGGGGCATCGCTTTCCACCACAAGACACTCGAGTGATACATTTTCAATTACTTTCTTTCTTGTACTTGAGTGTATTGGGGGGATTGAGAGTATTCCACCTAATGAGATAAACTCCTGGGCTAAATGCTCATCACCAGAATAGCAGTGCATTAAAAATTTGTGGATATTCCTCTTTTTCAAAACTGAAAGAATCTCTTTGTCTGATTTTCTAGAGTGAATAACTACTGGAAGTTTCATTTCCTCTGCAAGGTCGAGCATTTTTTCGAATACGAGGTATTCGGATTTGATATGTTCTTGATTTTTTGCCCAATGGAAATCTAGGCCTATTTCTCCAATTGCCTTGGGGTTTTTTGAACGAATAAATGAGATCCATTCTTCCAAGCCAGTTAGGCCTTCAAATATTACTGTTTGTGGGGCAATACCTAAAACATATGGAAGGTTAAACTGCTCTGCTACTCTAACTGTTCTGATATTTGATTCGTTTGAGTACCCTATACAAATTGGAAAAATATCTTTTGGGATTACTGGATTCTTGAATCGCTCAAGATGGCAATGGGAGTCAATTATCATATATCCAAAGTAGCCCATTGCAAATTAAAAACATAAGTATTGCCCAGTTCAGACTGTGCGGAGCACTAAAGCAACGAGCCTGAGTTATTCATTAGTCCGTTGCGGCCATGAGTGCACATGTATCTTCTAATTCACTCACGGAATGTAAACTTTATAAAACCTATTCCTATATGTTTACCTACTCAATCTAAAATTAATGGTGTAAATAATGTCTGAAAATACGCTTACTGTTGCTAAGGAGATAAAGGAAGGAAGGTATATGATGATTGATGGCATTCCTTGCAGAGTAGTACAAATAGATATTTCAAAATCAGGAAAACACGGTAGTGCAAAAATGAGAATTGTTGGGATCGGAGTATTTGATGGCCAAAAGAAAATTGCACTTACACCAGGTGATGCAGACGTTCAGGTTCCGGCAATTGAAAGAAGAAGGGTTCAGGTCCTCTCAGTTTCAGGAAACACTGTAAATGTAATGGACTCTGAAAGTTATGAAGTTTATGATATTGAGATTCCTCCAGAAGTTACTGGAGTGGAAACAGGAAAGGAACTAGAAGTTATGGAATGCATGGGAAAGAAGAAAGTTGAAAGGATGAGGTGAAGGGATGGAAACAGAAAAAATAGAGAAAAAGAAAAATGAATTGCTTGGAAGACTAGAGGTTACTTCTATACTAAATTACTCTGGTGCAACACCTAGAAGAGAGGAAATAAAGAAGGTTTTATGTTCAAAACTTGCAGCAAACCCAGAATTAGCAGTGCTTGTTAAAACAGAAACAAGTTATGGAAAACAAGTTCTCAAGACATTATTGCATGTTTATGAATCAGCAGAACAAATGAAGAAAATTGAACCAAATTATCTTCTTGTAAGGGAAAAACTCGTTGCAAAGCAAGAAAAAAAGAAAAAAGAGAAAAAACCAACTGAGAAAAAGAAATAAAGGTGAATACTAATGGCTGAGAAAAAAGAACAAAAAGCTGCACCAGCTCAAAAGAAAAAGGAAAAGAAAATACACAAGTATGTTGCTGGAAAGAACTGCCCTAAATGCGGTCCAGGACATAAGCTTGCAGATCACAAGAATAGGGTATCTTGTGGAAAATGCGGCTACTATGAAAAGAAATAATTTTTTTCTAATTTTTTCTATTCTTTGTTTTGCTTTTGTACTCATTGAAAGAGTTATTGGAAAATATTTTGTGAATTATTCAATGAGTATATTATTCACACAACTAGGTGTACTTTTTTTAGGGCTGTTTTTTATATATAAACAGAACATTAAATCCACATTAAATGAATTGCATATTCCTGGAAATCTAAAATCAAATATTGCTTGGACTGTGATTGGATTAGTTGCAATATTTCTAGGTGGAATTGTAATTAACTTACTTTCAAGTCAAGCTGGAGTAAATGACCAATCTAAAGTAGTGGAAACAGTAAATGCATTCTCTTATGAAGTCATATTAATGGCAATACTACTTGCTCCAATTGGGGAAGAATTATTATTTAGAGGATTCCTAACCAAGAGATTTGGGATAATTATTTCTTCATTATTATTTGGAATCGTTCACATTGCATATGGCTCTTACGTTGAGATAATTGGAGCAATTTACATCGGACTAGTTCTTGCGTATATATTCAAGAAAACAGAATCCCTAACCCCTTGCATACTAACCCATTTTCTTTATAATTTAATGGCGATTATAATCCTTAGAGGAGTAGCATGAATATTCTTGGAATAGAAAGCACTGCACATACATTAGGAATAGGAATCGTTAGTGGAAACGAAGTCCTCTCTAATCAAGGTGACCGAAAATCGGTCACATCTTCACAAATTGCAACTACTCAACGTAGCAAATTATCGAATCTGCAATTTGTGAATGAAATGGATATTTATAAACCTGAGAATGAAGGAATAATTCCAAGAAAGGCAGCAGATCATCATGAAGAATGTTTTACTAGAGTATTGGATAGTGCTCTAGAGAAAGCTAAAATGAGTATGGAAGATATAGATCTAATTGCATTTGCTCAGGGTCCAGGAATTGGCGCTCCACTACGAGTTGGAGTGGTTGCAGCAAAGTACCTTGCACTTAAATATAAGAAAAAAATTATTGGTGTAAACCATCCTTATGCTCACATAAAAATAAGCGAATTTTTTGCAGGAATTCCAAATCCTTTAGTTCTTTATGTAAGTGGGGGAAACACGCAGATATTACTTGAAAAAGAACCATTTGAATTTCAAATTCTTGGGGAAACTCTAGATATTGGGGTTGGAAACTTATTTGATAATTTTGCAAGGAAAATTGGGATTAAACATGCTTCTGGAGCAGAATTAGCTAAACTAGCTTCAAAAGGGAAATATATTGAGCTTCCTTATACTGTAAAAGGAATGAACCTCACATTCTCTGGATTACTTACTAATTGTGAATCTTGGATGGATAAATATCCTAAAGAAGATATTGCATTTTCTATGATGGAAACTGCATTTGCAGAATTATGTGAAGCAACTGAAAGGGCGCTATTTCTCACAAGAAAGAAAGGATTAATTGTTTGTGGAGGGGTTGCTCAGAACAGTAGATTACAGGAAATGCTTAGGAAAATGTGCGAAGAAGATGGAGTAAAGTTTGGGGTTGCTGCAAATGAATATAATCGAGATAATGGGGCAATGATTGCTTATGCTGGAGGACTTCTTTACCATAAGTTTGGGGATAAACCCGCAGAGCATTGGGAAGCAATTCAAGATTATAGGATTACAATGCTATAGGAATCCAACAAGTAGCATATTCACATCTAGTTAACTGCTCGTTAAAAGCACTAATTTTATCTACAGCACCAGGAATATATATTCCAAGAACTCTATTATCATAAGTCTCCAATAAGCGTATTGCATGCACAGCACTTGCATATGCCTCTGAATCAGGAACAACCTTTGAAATCTTTGTTAGGAGTTCAGTTGCTGAGAATAAAGGAGATATGAATTCTGGATTTTTATACTTGCCATCTGCTTGTACACGTTTAGAGATACCCCCTATAATTCGCAATAAAGCAGTACGCAATTCAATAAGATACTGGGTATCGCTATCATCTAGAGGATATCCACTTAATACAAAATTAGTATCTCTAAAAGTCTGTGCGAGAGCACTTGAGTAAGTATCCTTATACATAAAAGAATATGCAGCATGGGCAAGCATAGAGGATATTGCATTTCTTGCAAATAGTGGAGCTTCTCCGAATAAAATGAGCAATCGCTTTTCAATTTTATCTAAGTGAAGAGTTGGAGATCGAGTTAATCTATCAACTAAACGATTAAACGCAATCATATCGTGGCTTCCACTATCTACGCTCATTCTCAAATGTCTGCATGCATCTACGATGTTTAGATACGCAGAAGCTGCCTTTTTATAATGGTCAAATCCCATATTTTTGAAATGTTCTGCACGTGCATTATGTAGAGAGATATAATCTTCTACATCTGGATCCTTTCCAAATGCCTTTCTTCTAGCTAAGACAGATGCCAACAGGAATCTTGGATTAGTATAAATTGGAGTAATTGATTTTTTCATAGAAGCACTAATAGTAGTCAATTGCGACAATAATTTATAAACGTTCGTGTAACTATATGAGTTCTTCTATTTTTCTTCCAACCATTTGTGCCTGTTTCCATGAGATTGCAAAGGAATGCACATTCTCTCCAAAAACTGAGAGTGGAAGGAAATACCAAGGTTCCCGATTTCTTCTCCAACCTATAAATGCAGTGATTCCAGTATTTTCTTCCCAAGTTTTAAGGCCCAGAAATTGACTTCGGTCTATATTCAAGTTTTCCTTTTCCCAAGCCTTGGATTCAATTGCATATTGTTTTCCTCTTTTGAACAAAAGAAGGTCTGGGGAAAGAGAGGAAACTCCGCTTCCAGCTGCTCGAATAACTGAGAATCCTTTTTCTGAGAAGAAGTTAATTAATTCTCGTTCTGCCCTTGAACCTTTTCCGTAATTCCAGCTCATGAAGTAGAATATCAAAGAAAGTTTAAAAACTAGACTATAATTCTTCCATCTTCAGCATCCAATTCTATTTCTTGTCCGTCTTTTAAAATTTCAAATGGATTTTTCTCCAACTTATCCAGCATTGGAATTTGGGAAATAATTGCGCCAACTGAGATTATTGGTTCTGCTTCAAGATTAATTATTCCAGCAGGAGCAGTATTATTCTTCTTTAGTTGAAGTAGGATGTAAGAACCAACTGTCGAACCTTTTCCTCTTGGAAATACTAGAATTTTTCCAACTATAGATGTCCCTTCTAAACAATGACCTTTTTCAATTACAATTCCAGTTTTTGGATCAACTCCTCCTAAAAATGAAATTGGATCTTTAGATAAAAGAACTTCTCCTTTGGCTTTTCCTTTGGAAATTACTCTTCCTTTGATTTGCATAAGATTATACATAAGACAAGATTTTAATTTCCAACTGGCAATACTGATTTATGGATCTGTCTTCTCTAGAAGAACGATGTTTCGTTCTTATCTCTCCATATCTCCAGGAGGTGTACTCATGAAAAATATACTAATAGAAAGTCGATATGGAGATCCAGAAGAACTAACAAATGCACTCTCAGCTGAGGATTTTTTCCCATATAAACTCGAGGCAGAAAAAATCAGCAAGAGAAATTTTTCAGACAAAGTACATTTGAGAGGAATAATTGAATTTTCTAACTTATGTGAAAAAGATTGTTATTATTGTGGAATAAGGAATAGTAACAAACAAAAACGATATTGTATGCCTAGTGAGGAGATAGTAAAAACTGCTATTGATGCGTATAAACAAGGTTTTGGATCAGTTGTTCTGCAATCTGGAGAAAATAGAAATAAACCATTCCTTGATTTTGTAATAAAAACAATATCTAAAATAAAAAAAGAAACAAAAGAATTGGATAAAAAAAACAAGGGAGTAGGAATTACACTTTCTATTGGAGAATTAAACAAAAAAGATTATGAAGAACTATTCCAAACAGGAGCGCACAGGTATTTGATGAGAATAGAAACCTCGAACAAAAAATTATATGGAAAATTACATCCTAATGATGGAAACCACAGCTTTGAGAACCGCCTAAAATGCTTGAAAACATTGAAGGAAATTGGCTACCAGGTAGGTACTGGAATTATGATTGGTTTACCTGGACAAACAACTGAAGATTTGGCGAATGATCTTTTATTCTTCAAAGAAATAGATGTAGACATGGTTGGAATGGGCCCGTATATAATCCATTCCAGTACTCCTCTAGCAAAGAAATATAGTCAATGGTGGGATAAAAATAAAAAAATTATATTTGATAAATCTCTAAGAATGATTTCTTTACTTAGAATATTAATGCCAGATATAAATATTGCATCAACAACTGCTTTACAAGCAATGAATCCATTTGGAAGAGAATTAGGTCTAACTTATGGGGCAAATATTGTAATGCCGAATATAACCCCTAAAAAATATAGGCCACTCTATAAACTCTATGAGAATAAACTATGTATTGATGAAGACTCTGATAAGTGTTTCAATTGTATGAACACACGGATAAAGAGTGTTGGAAAAAAGCCTGCGTTATATGAATGGGGAGATTCTAAGCATTTCTTTGGAAGAAAGGGTGCAACTGGATGATTATTGTAGATAGAACAAATATTGGCATTTTCGGAAAGGTAAATGCAGGTAAAAGCACAATAATGAACCTGATTACAATGCAAGAAACAAGCATTGTAGACCCAACCCCAGGAACTACTGCAGATGTAAAATCAACAGTATTGGAAATACATGATTTTGGCCCTGTAAAATTATTCGATACTGCTGGATTAAATGAATTATCAAAACTTGGAGAGAAAAAACGTCTAAAGGCAGTACAAACTTTGAAAGAATGCGATATTATCCTACTGGTTGTGGATCCTATTCACTCATTAGAAAATGGGGATTTTACAACGGAAAATCAAATTATTTCTCTTGGAAGGCAGTATGGAAAACAAATACTTCTGATCTATAATATATTCACTAACAAACTAAAGAAAAATGAAGATAGTAAGGAAATAAACAAAAACTGTAAGGAAAAAATTTACCTATCAAATTCTCTAAAAACTCTAGTACTAGATGCTCAGGAAAAAAGTGCAAGCACAAGGTTAATCTCGTTCATTAAGAAAAATGCAATAAAAAACACAAATAACGTAGAATTATTTCCATTTTTAAAAGAAAAGGGATTTGTTGCAATGAACATTCCAGTTGATGAGGAAACACCAGAAGGAAGATTGCTAAGGCCACAAAACGTAGTGCTGGATTACCTACTTAGGAGATTTATTCCATTTGCAGGATTTAGAATGGATCTTACAAAAGCAAGAAGTGGAATCAAAGAAATTGTTGAAGAAGAAAAACAAAAATACCTCAATTTCATAGACCAATTAAAGACAAAAAATAACCTACAGCTTGTAATTACAGATTCTCAGGCAATAGATGTTGTTGATGAGTGGACAGCTAAGGAAATTCCAATAACTACCTTTTCAATTACAATGATTAATTTCCAGAGTAAAGGAAACCTAAGAAGATTCGTGGATGGGCTGAAAGTAGTGGACTCAATAAAAGAAGGAGATAAAATACTAGTTGCAGAGGCATGCAACCACGATAGAAAATGCAATGATATCGGAACTGTGCAGATACCAAATAGATTGGAAAAATACTTAGGGTTCAGACCAAAAATAGAATTTAACTTTGGAAGAGAATTTCCATCTGATGAAGAATTAAATAAGTATAAACTATTAATTCATTGCGGAGGATGTATGGTTGATTCTCAAAAAATAAATGCTAGGATGTCTGATCTGGAAAAAGTGAATATACCTATAACAAATTATGGTATTTTACTTTCCTATTTACATAGTAAACAAGCCCTAAAAAGAGTCCTCAAGCCATGGGGAATTAGTATAGAGGAAGAATAATATGTATTTCATAGATGAGGATAAGATAACTGAATTGACCAAAGAAGAACAATGCAGTGAAGAAGAACTAAATGAAATTATAAACAAAGCTTTGGAGTTAAAGGGACTTAGTAATGAAGATGCTGCTAAATTATTGACATTGGATGCTAAAAATGCGGAATCAATACAAAAACTATTTACTGCTGCTAGAGCAGTTAAGAAAAATATCTATGGGAATAGGCTTGTTCTTTTTGCTCCATTATACTTGAGTAACTATTGTGTAAATAATTGTCTTTACTGCGCATTTAGAAGAGATAATACGGAATTAGAAAGAAAAGTATTAACTCTTAATGAGATAAAGGAGGAAACCCTAGAATTAATATCCCAGGGGCAGAAGCGATTATTAGTTGTTGCTGGTGAGCATCCTAAATTTTGTAATGTAGAATACTTGGAAAATGCAATAAGAACAATATACGAAACAAAACTAGAAAAAAATGGGAAAATAGTTGGAGAGATTAGAAGAGTGAATATAAACGCAGCTCCAATGCAATTAGAAGAATTTAGACGCTTAAAGGAGTGCGGAATTGGAACATACCAGCTATTCCAAGAAACATACCATTATGAAACATATAAAAAAGTCCATCCTGAGGGAACAGAAAAATCAGATTATAGAAAAAGATTGTACGTAATGGATGTTGCACAACAGGCAGGAATAGACGATAATGGAATTGGTGCATTATTTGGATTATATGATTACAAATTTGAGGTACTTGCACTTTTACAACATGCAAATCATTTAGAAAGAGAATTTGGAGTTGGACCACATACAATATCTGTTCCAAGAATAGAAGCTGCATTGAATGCACCACTGGCAAATAACCCATTAAGTCCAGTATCTGATGAGGATTTCAAAAAAATGGTAGCAGTATTGCGTTTAGCAGTGCCATATACTGGAATGATCTTGAGCACAAGAGAAAATACACAATTTAGAAATGAGGTATTTTCTCTGGGAATTTCACAAATAAGTGCAGCATCCAGAACAACACCTGGAGGATATGGAAGAAAAAAACAAAATAAGGAAACTGCACAACAGTTTACATTGCATGATCCAAGAAATTTAAAAGAAGTAGTAATAGACTGTTGTGAATTGGGCCATCTTCCAAGTTTTTGTACTGCGTGCTATCGCTCTGGAAGAACTGGAAAAGATTTTATGGAACTTGCAAAACCAGGTAAAATCCAGGAATGTTGCTTGCCGAATGCGATATTAACGTTTAAGGAATACTTGCTGGATTTCTGCGATGAAAAAACTAAGGAGATGGGAGAACGGATTATTCAGAAAGAAATAGAAACAATTACAGATACTGAACTTAGAGAAAAAACAAAAAATAAGATTAAGAGAATAGAGGAGGGAAAGAGAGATTTATACTTTTAGTACAATGAAAACTTATTTTAGATTATTTAAAATAATTAATAAAAATTATTTAAACTGCTAATCTAAACCAAAACTGAACGAGGTAGTGGAGTCATAAGACGATGTCCATTATTTCTTGCTAATAATTCCTCTTGAGGTCGTATATATGTGGTTCTCCAAAAAAATCTGCTTAATCTCACAGATAATTCAAAACCAGTATAAAGTATATCCCCTGGAAGGCCGTCTTCAGCTAAATTCCGAACAAAAAATAAAGTTGGTACTGACGGAGATCCAAAACCGCAAATTATAGGAACACCATGTATAACTGCGAACCTAGAAGCTGCGATATAATGTTCCATTTCACTAATCGATCTTACACCGAGTTCTGAAGCAGAGTGTGGACCAGTTCCATTTCTAACAACTCTCCATTTCTCAGCCTCTCTTGGATCATCTGTAGTATGTTTAAATAATTGGCTATTAAGCCTATCTCGCTTGTCTGTCATTAGGTTTTTTGATGCATCCAAAAAACCATACATGCTTGGGAGTGCCATTCCAACAAGCTCAATACGTGATATCTCATCCCCCAAAACAGGGTGAGTGAATCTATCTGCGCTACTTAAATCATTAATAGCAAACTGATAAATTATTTTTTCAGATGGTGATGTGCATTCTCTACCTGCTCTAAAAACCTTAAATGCTATCCATAATTTCGTGCCTTCAGAAGAAGAAGCTAAAATTTTTTGCTCAAGTTCGTCGCCACCATTCTCGCGAAGTGCCGTATTTCTTCTTAGTGCTTTCAACAATTCTATAACCTTTTGCTCTTCGTATTCTGTTTCAAGAGCTTGTTGTGTTCTAATTAACACAATCGCATCTCCAATTACCCCCTCTTGAGGGGCTTCAGCATAAAGTTCAACCATACGTAATAATCTCTGGACATTTTTCGGAACTTCAAATCTTGAAGAAAGCAAAATGGCTGTATTGTTTGATGCTAATTCAAGAGCTGCTGCAAGACTTCGGACAGATTCTAAAAATGCTGATTGGCTTGGGATAATTGATTTTTGTTGTGCTTCTCTGGGAACAGAATCAATAAGCGCCTTACTTTCTGAACAAGTATTATAGACATGAGCATACGATTCACGCAAAGAATGCAGAGTTGTGAGTAGTTGGGATAATCCTTCTAGGGCTGATGCAACCCTACCTCTATAATATCTACGCAGGTTTCTAGACTGTTCGATTGTTTTTATCTTTGCATCTGGCTCGCGCATGTCTGTTTCAACTGGTACAAAACGAAATGGAATATAATCAATAACCAGTGCCTTAGCAGCTTCACGAACAGCAATATTTCGTTCGTTAGCTTGTACAATTCGTTCGTTTAATTTTTGAATGAGCGCGTTCAAAGAAGAAATAAATAACCCATTTTCTTCATAAGGCTTATATTTTCCATATGCTTCAGCAACTGTCTTACATTTTTCATCCAGTGAGGAACGTAACACCTTTGCCTGTTCCTCTATTTTTTTTATTTTTGAAGGGATATCTCTTGAAAGATCTACAAATCTATTTGAAAAATATAGGATTGCATAGGCAAAAGGCCAGAATATCGAATAATATGCCTTTGAAAATTTTCTTAAACTACACCTGCGGCATTGCTTAAGCCGACCGTATTCTACATTTAGCTGATTTATCTCCTCTCTAGTAGAATTAATTGCTTTTATATGCGAAAGAAGACTTTCTTTAGCCTCTTCAAATGCTCTTTGTTTTTCTTCTATTGGTACTTTGTCATCAAGTCCATCTAGACGTATTGAATAGTCTGCCAATTTTGAATGTAAACCACTTCTAATCTGATTTAGAGTACCTGAGATTTCAGAATCAATCTTGGAAACTTCAGAACCGCTTGAGCAAACAAAAGTATCAAGAGAAATATGTATTCTCTCTAAAGCAGCAATAATCCCAGAAACCTCTTCTATTAATGAATCTAATTCTTGCATTTTTTTTCCTGAGGTTTCCATAAGTTGGGATAATGGAGAAACTAATTGTTCCCATATTGCTGTTGGATTTGAGGCTCTTTCTACTTTTGTAGATTCTCCAATAATTGTATCAGGATTTAAGGGTTTTTCTCTCTCAACAGCCTCGATAATTTTTAATACTTGTTCGCTAAATTTCTTTTCTTCTTGTGAACTTGCCTGCCTGCATAATGCAACTACTTCAGCAAAGCCTTCTGGGGTTTCTAGAAGCTTCAAAGCATCTTTACGATGCATTGGCTCTCCACCTTCCCTTAGGGTAAATAATCTATGGAATTTATCTGCCTGCGTTTTCCATTCTGGAGCTGGTGAGGGTGTTGGAACTGCTGGGGGAACTTGCTGAGCTTTGCGCGTATTTCCTGCGCTATACTTAGCTGTCCTGCCAGCACGTGCAATTCTATGCATGAAGCGAGACATAAACTATAGAATATGTAATAAAATATTTAAATACGCTTGTCTACTAAATACAACATCTCGTTAGTATCTCTTCAGTATTTCCAAATACAACTTTTTGCTTATTAAAACTTGGAAGATACTTTGCTGCCTTCCCAGAATTAACTCCAGTAATTTTGTAACCAATCTCCTCAATTGGACAAACAACCATGCACGTATCTGCAACTACAATTCCTCCAGCATCTTCTATAGTTTTTACATATCCTGATTTTTCTGCCTTTTCTTTAACTATTCTAGAAGTACAAACCCATAAATCACAAGCAAGTTTCTTTCCTTTCACTAGCTCTGAAACTTTTTTTATTTCATCCAAGGATGCATGCGGACAGCCGATTGCAATTAATTCTGGTTTTTGATTCTTAGTTTCTAAATTAATCTTTTCTTTAATTTCTTGCAAATCTTTTTCTTCAAATATAATTTCTTCATGTTTATCGCTTAGTACAAACTCAGGAGTAATATTTTCTACATAAAATAAAGCAGCTGAACCAGTTGCTGCCATTGCTGCTCCAAGGGCCTTGAGCTTGTCTTCATCCGCAGAGTTTATTCCTCTAAATGCAGGTATTTTTTCTTTAATTATTGATCCTAAAAAATATCCCATTGCTCCAAAATCACTAGAATCTTTTAGTTTAGCCTGAACAATTATTTCTAGATTAGAAATCCTATTCTCTTCTAAATGTAATCCGTAATAGGGAGTAATTCCACAGATTGCTGCAGCCAGTGCAGAAGGTCCACCTTCCCTATTAGTTCTTGCACCTAGAACTGAATTAGCAAAACAAACAGCAGAACTCTCACTCCACGCAATATGTTCCTTCAGTTTAGGTCTAACCCCAATAAGATAAGGGGTACAGGTACAAGTTGGATTTATTCCCATTTGGGTATATACTTCTAGAATTTGAAGTTGTTTTTCTGCAAAATCCTTAGGAACCTTCATTTTCTTCCAATTTTCTAGATCCATCCCAGCTGGATTCAAAAAAGAGGGAATTCGTACTCTTGCTCCTTTCTTAACCATCTCTTGAAGGTACTCTAAAGTTGCATCTCCAATTGTCTTATAGGAAACTCCGGAAATTTGTGCAGAGGAAACTGGAATCATTTTTTCTGCGTTGTATATCTTTCCAATTGCAAGAAGAATTTCCATTGCCTGTTGGGTAGCTTCTCCGAATTCTCCATTAAGCATCTTCTGTTCTTCTTTTGAAAGAAATACCATAGATTAAATAAAAGAGAAAAGAAATAAAAAAAGAGTGTTTGATTCAAACACCCAGAAAATAAGATTCATAAAGGTCGAAAGAATTTTTTGGATTGCCGATTATGTCTATCTTTTTTCCAATTCTGAATTCCAATGCTAGTTCGTGAATGAATTTATACGTAACCAGATCTTCCATTGCAAATCCAGTTGAATCAAAAATTGTTATTTCTTGATTATTTATCCTGCCTGCTTTAGTTCCAGAGAGTATTTCACCTAGATGGCCGTAGGTTTGTTCCTTGGTTAGTTGCTGGGACTCTCCTTCAACTAAGGCCTGGTCATAAAAATCAACAACTACTTTTGAACGAAGAAGCAAAGATTTCTCGAGCTCAAACTTTCCAGGAGAATCCCCTCCAACTGCATTTATGTGCATTCCCTCTTTAATCCAAGAATTGAAAACAACTGGAATTCCATCTCTCTTCTTACAAGTTACAGTGGTGAGAATATCGGATTTTTCACATAAAGAGCTGGTGCTCTCAGCAATGGTTGCATCTAATCCAAGTTTGCTTGCAGATTTTTTGAATTGTGCTGAAGCATTTGGATTCAAATCAAATACTTGCACTTCTGAAAAGTTAGAAACTAAAGAGAGTGCGTGTGTTTGAGGAATTGCCTGCGCTCCTGCGCCAATTATTCCGAATACTTTTGCGTTTCCTGCTAAATGTTTTGTAGCAACTGCTGAAGCTGCAGCAGTTCTAAGTGCAGTTAGCAAAGTCGATTCTGTGAGAAGAATAGGGTAACCATTCTTTCCATCAATTAATGCACCACAACCAATTATTGTTGGTAAAAAGTACTTATAGGAATTCTCAGGATGTGTATTGATAAGTTTAACTGCAAAGAATTCCTCATCTGCACACGGCATAGATTCTATTGTTCCTTTCTCAAAAAAGAACTCATGCCTTGCTGGAACTTTTATTTTTCCAGAAGCAAAATCAGAAAATCCTTTTTCCAACCGAATTATCAATTCCTTCAAAAACAGCTCTAATCCTATTGCATTCACTAATCCTACTATATCATGCTCTTCTAAGAGCAATGTTTTGTTCACTTGGAAGACGTTCGCCCATAGGTTCACCCACGCATATTCTAAACCAACTACGTAATTTCTATTTGTAATTCTTAGTTCTATCCAGTTTGGTTTAGAATGTTTAGAACGTTGCAACGTTCTTAACATGTTCGTGATCGAAGCATCGATCGCGACATAGATTGAGACAAATTGTTCTTTGTCTCAGGATAGATAGAATATACTTAGCTAGATAAGATTTTTAATGGTCTCGAATTTGATATTTATAATCAGGAATTCAAAAGTATTTTCCTAAGTCCAATTTTTTATACTCTGCTTTCTCGAAATGTTTCCCATGTGCAATTAAAGGTTTAGTTGCATCCAAACCCATCTTAGAAGTTGCATAAGTATTTGGATTAGCACTTGGATCAAGAGAGGAACCTTTCTCATCTAATTTAATTATCAAATGTTTTGAGGCTTGGAATCTGGTTGCAATTGCCCATTCCACTTCAGCAGGATTAGTAATATCAATATCTTCATCCACAATTACTACGTATTTTAGTGATTTGTGACCAGCAAATGCAGCTTCAATGGCCAGTTTCCCGTCCTCCTCTTTTTTCTTTTTAATTGAAACCACTGCATGAAGCCAGGAACATCCTCCAAGAGTAATGTTCACCCCTTTGCATTCACAAACTTTATTTACTTCTCTAAAGATTGTTGGTTCCTTGGGCATGCCCATTAGGATTTTATGTTCCAACCCACCTGGAAGAAGTGCATGGAAAATCGGGTTAGTCCTATGATGGATTTTTGTAATTTTGAATACCCTTTGTTTACGAACAATATCATAAGTTTCAGTGAGATCTAAGAATGGTCCTTCCTCAACCATTTCTCCTGTAAGTTCTGCTTCAAATGCGAATTCTGCATCAGATGGAATTTCAGTTCCATTGGATAATTTAATTGTTTTAACTGGTGCGAGTGTATTTGCTATTTCCAATTCATCCTTTCCTAATTCAACAGAAGTAGCTGCTGCGAGCAGAACATTTATTGGAAGACCAACTACAAATGTAGCCTTGAATTTTTCCCCTCTTTTTTCTGCACGTTCAATAAATGTGTTGAAATGTCTTAGGAGAATTCTTGCAACTACCTTATCTTTTCCAATAACCATTAGCCTATGAAAAGAGAGGTTTCTTCCAAGTTCGGGATCCTGAGCAAATGCAACTGCAGAGGTGAAATATGGCCCACCATCTTTTTCTAAGTAAGTTGGAATTGGAATTTTTGAAAGGTCTGGGAAATTGATTGTATTTTCCAGAATTTGGCCTTCCGTTTCTATTTCTGGCTTGGTTGGATGTTCAATTGCATCCATAATTCTTGTGATTAATTCCTCTTTTTTTATTCCTAAAGAATCTGCAACCATTTTCTTGGTTGAGAATATATTTCCTGCACAAGTAAATTCTGATTCTTTAATTTCTGGAAAATAAACTGCACATGGTTCTGAGGCTTTTAGGATAGAGGAAAGTTCTAAGTTAGTTGAAATCTCTTTCTTTGTTTCTAGGAGTTTCTTCTCCATCTTTAGTTTCTCGATATAATCTCTAAAAGAGTAATACATTTAGTCACCTTTCCATCTCTTAAATAAACTATTTTTTATTCCTAGCTGGTCCAAGATTTTTCCAACTATAAAATCAACTAAATCTTCTATTTTCTCTGGATAGTGATAAAATCCAGGGCTTGCAGGTAAAACTACCCCTCCAGCAAGTGTAATTGTTTCCATATTCTTAATTGTAATATATGAGTAAGGTGTCTCTCTTGGAACTAAAATTAATTTTTTTCTTTCCTTGAGTGAAACTTCTGCAGCTCTTGAAATTAGGTTTCCGCCTACTCCGTTTGCAATTTCTCCTAGAGTTTTTAGCGAACATGGGCAGATAACCATTGCATCTGCTGGATTTGAGCCAGAGGCAAAAGGAGCAGAAAGATCATTTTCTAAATAATCCGATTCAGGAAGCGATTCCTTTTCTGCTTCTGAAACTTTTTTTGCACCTTCACTTACAACTACAGAAATGTCTTGGCCTAATTCTTTTAGTACTTCAACTAACCTTTTTCCGTAAATTATTCCTGAGGCGCCTGTAATTGCTACTAAAATACGCATAAATTTGTTTGATACGAATTATTTAAGAATTCTAATGCCTTCTCCGATTTTACAAACAATAATTTTTTTTATTTCTTTCACTCTTTTTATCCGTTTAACAATTTCTTTTACATTTTCTTCCAGAGTATAAATATGCGCATTAGGACCAGCATCAAAGGTATATGCTCCTATGAATTTTTTCTTTTCTTTATTCAAAGAAAGGATCTCTCCAATTATTTTATAAGAAACTGGAGAAAGGTATTCTAGTTTAGGTTTTGTATCCCTCATTACCTCGTGCATACTATTACTGTCTTCCATAATTATTGGGGCAAGTTTCTGGAAATCAAAATTTAGAATAGCCTTTCTTGCTTCTTTTAATCTGACTTTTACTGCCTTCACTCTTTTTTTGAACAATCTGGAGGTTTTAACCGTAAATTCCATTCCTTTTCTAGAACCAACTTTCTTCTCTTTTTTTTCTACAATTGCAATTACATTTCTAAGTTTAGAAAGTTTTTCCTTAGGAACTAATTGAACTGCACAACAATCTGAACCATCCTTTTTCTTTCCTTTTTTCCATTCAACTGCCCCTCCAAAAATAGAACGTGCAGCTGAACCACTTCCAAATCTAGCGAAAGAGGAAAGTTCTTTTGGAGTTAGTTTTAGGCCTAAGGCTTTGGAAGCTGCTCCTGCAAGTGCAGCAAATCCAGCTGCTGAAGAGGCTAAGCCAGCTCCTTTAGGAAAACTATTTCTAGAATATACTTTGGCTTTTAGCTTACAATTTATTTTTTTTCTTAAAATACTTAGGAATTTAGAAACTCTTTCAATTTCTTCCTTTCTTGCAAGAGTTCCATTTATCCAGAGTTCATCTTTTGCATATTCATCACTAAAAATCACTTTTGTTCTTGTTTGCAATTGATTATCCATTGTAAAGGAAAGACTATTATTGGCAGGAATAACTAGTGCATTATTAGCATTTCCCCAATACTTAATTATAGCTATATTCGAGTTTGCAAGTGCTTTTCCAATCAATCTGACCATATTACACAACCTTAAACCGTCATAATTTCAATATTAGATACGTATTTAAGTATTAATTTCTTATGGCTATTTAATTAGATACATACATAAGTGGTAATATGGAAATTATCAAATTAGGCGGAAGTATTATTACTCGTAAGTTTGGATATATGGAACCTGATGATAGGAATATAGAAAGTTTAGCTAAAATTTTAGCTAAATACTGGCATGGTGGAAAGAGAGATATAATCATTGTTCACGGAGCAGGTTCTTTTGGACATGCACCAGTACTTGCTCATGGAATTGCAAAGGCAGTTAAGAGTGAAAAAAATAAACTAGGATTTGCAGACGTTCATGCCTCGTGTTCTTATTTGTCTCTATTGATTGTAGAAGCACTGATTAAGAATGAGGTTCCAGCAGTTTCAATTCCTCCAACAGCAATAATGGAACAATCAAATGGAAGAATTTCTAAATTTGATTCTAAAATTGTAATGGATTTTTTAAAACAAGGATACTTGCCTGTACTTTATGGTGATATGATTCTAGATAGAAAAACAGGTGGATCAGTTTGTTCTGGAGACCAGATTGTCTCGCATTTAGGAAAAAATGCAAAGAGAATTATTTTTGCAGGTAATGTAGATGGAGTAATGGTTAATGGAAAGGTTGTTGAAAAGATAAATAATTTGAATATGAAACATGTTGAAAAGTATCTTATGATTTCTGATGCTCCAGATATAACTGGGGGAATGGCTGGAAAGGTTAGAGAAATAATTAGGATGAAAAGGCCAGCATTTATTGTAAATGCAGTTAAACATAAGAGATTAGAGGATATTTTGTATGGAAGAAAAGCTACATCTACGGAAATTTGTATGAAGTAGATTAATTTCCTTTTACCTGTGTACAAAAACCATCAAATCCTTCTTTTTTTAATTTTTCTAAAATTTTCTCTGCATGCTTAGCATCCTTAGCAAGCCCGATGCAACAACCTCCCCCTCCACCCCCAGTAATTTTTGCACCAAGAACACCTTCTCTCTTAAGAATAGAAATAACTTTTTCATTCTCCTTAGATGAAACTCCAACAATTGAAAGTAATTTCTGGTTCTCGTTCATTAGTTTTCCAATAGCTTCGAGTTCTCCTTCTTTGATTGCAACCTTAGCTAGGGAAATTATAGTGCTCATTTCAATTGAAAGTCTCTCAAATTCTTGTGGATTTTTATCTTTGAATTCTTTTACTTTTGCAATCATTACAGAAGTTGGACCGTAGATCCCGGTTATTGCAACTACAATATTTAGAGTAGTTCCACAAGAAACAGGTTCGAATTTATTCTCTTGAGGGGTTTTACCTCTAGTATATTGCATTACTCCTCCATAGGTGGCCATTGTGTTATCTATTCCAGAAGGATTTCCATGAAAGGCCTTTTCCCCTTCATAAGCATAGGAATTAATTTGCTCTTTTGTGAGTTTGAGCTTGTATTCTTTTGCAAGTGCCTTAACTAATGCAACACAAAAAGCAGCAGAGGAACCTAATCCTCCAACTGTACGAAGGTCTCCAGTTAATTTAACCTTAAACTTATCCTTAATCTTCATTGCAGAGAGAACATAAGAAATTGCCTTAGTAGTCATGGATGGAATTGTTCCATGGACATTTGATTCATATGCAATCTCTTTGGTTTTTTCAATCTCAACTATTGCCTTATTGGAAATGATTGCTGCAATTGCTGGAGAACCATGAACTACAAAATGCTCTCCGAGTAGAATTATCTTTCCACAAGCACTATCAACAACCATCATTATCCCTTAGGTTTTCTTCCCTTTACTCTTGGGGGCTTAATATCTGGGTAAGCATTTCCAAGCATATGTGGGGAGGAATATGGTCTATAACCAAGCTCTTCACAAACCTTACAAACTAAATAAGCAGATTTTTTAGGATCAGGCTCGGAAATTCCACTTAAAGCTTCTCCGAGTGCAACAAATCCTTTTCTCTTTCCTTTAATTAATTCTTGGACTTTTGTTGCATCTTCTACTCCTACAAAACTAAATGCTTTATTCACAATTGTAAAATTTATAGAAGAAAGAATTGCAGAAATCTCGTATTCTTTTGAATTATTTTCTATTTTGAATTTTTTCACAGCCATCCATTCTTTATACTTTCCAATAAATGAGATTTTCTCAGAGGTTGGTTCTTTTTTTGGGGTTGGAATAGAAGAAAACATTTTCTCAGTTAGTTTGAATGGAACATTCATTTTTCTGAGTAATGAATATATAAAATAACTTTCTGAAATTGGAAAAAGAGTTTTACTAAAAGAAACCGCGTCTAATATTTTTCCTGAACTGGGCAAAAAAACTCTTCCTTCCCTTATTGCCTCAGTTGCATCGCATGCAGATAATAGGTTTTCCCTTATTTCGGCAGGTTTCAAAGATCCTAGAATCTGAGCTAAGGAAGAAAGACCTGAGCCGTTTGCGATCTTATCTATGAACGAATCAATCTTGGGGAGATTTATTCCTGCATAAAAATAAGCTTGCGTATCTATATTCTCACTTACTCTTGCAAGAATAGCTACAACTTCTTCTTTGCTAGAATTTCCAAGTATATAATGCTCGCTAAACTCAAAGTCCTTGTATTTTCCAGAGAATATGATTTCATCTTCCATGGCTATGCTTAAAGGAGCAACTAATTTAAAGCTAATTGAACACAAGAATTTTAAATTATCAAATAGTAATGATTAATTTCCAAATATAGGATACGTTTTTATACTAACGGAGTTTATACTTAATAGAACATAACGCCTCTGTAGCTCAGCCTGGTAGAGCGTTCGCTTGGTAAGCGAAAGGCCGTGGATTCAACTTCCACCGGAGGCTTTTTTTCTAATTATATTTTCAAACTAACTCAACAAACATTTTAAAGCATTAAATATATTGTAATTACTAGGCGAATAGAAATGCAAGATTATGGACTTAAACAGGAACACGGCGGAGGAGACGATATAGATAAGGAAGCTCCACTCCAAGAAAAAAAGATAAAACTAGACAAGTACCTAATTGGTTCAGATTATAGCATTGTAGATTTTTTAGAGAAATTGCTGGTTGGATGTAGAAGAAAGCAGGATTTGAAAGAAGAAATTGAAAAAATAAAACATGAGAGAATGACTCTTCTTAGAATGGGAATAAAAATGATTGAAGAAGGTGCGCCTTATCTAGACATGAAAAGAAATGAGATCGCTTATTGTCTTCTAAAAATTATTTTAGATCAGGAGTGGAAACCCTTATTCAAAATGCTCATAATGGAAACATACAATAGAAAAACAAAACACCCGTTATCCTTATTGGTCGCATTGAATCAAATATATAATGAGAAAAAGGAAATTATGAATAATTATTTGGCAGAATTTATAGGGGATATAGATAATGAAGAGGCATTAGCAATCGTAAGTGAATTGCACAATCCGGAGCTTTCGAGATCATTGAAAAGATACTTGATATTGATAGCTAGAGATGATATTGGAAAGAATAAGGAGTACGCAATACATACATTGGCAATTATATTAGATGATGAGGATGTAATAAAACTATTTAAATATATTCTAAAGAGTTTTAATGAGGAAGGAAAATCATATGTATTGCATGCGATCGCAACAATGGGAAAGGATAAAGGAAAAAAACTTGAACAAGAATTAAAAGAATTAAATGAGAAAACACGAAACGCGTATCTAAAAACGCTTATAAAAAGAATATTGGGGTATACACAACCAATTAAGTAATTCCGATTGGCAGCATTAAGTATTATTTAGATGGTTGTGTATAGATTGAGCCAAATAAATAATTTGGCTCAGGATAATGAATATGGAGGTCAGTATGAACTGTAGTTCATATCCCTCCATATTACATGGGAATGCTCATGAGAAAACAGGATATGAAAAGGCGGTAATATGGAGGTAATTAAAATTCCTAAAGAACGTGTACCATTTCTTATAGGCGAGAATGGAAGAACAAAAAAACAACTTGAACAAAAAGGAGAGATTAAAATATTCATCGACAGTGAGGGGGAAGTAAGAATTGAAGGGGCAGAAGATAAAACTTACTTTGCAAAAGATGTTGTAAAAGCAATAGGCAGGGGATTTAAACCAGAAACTGCGTTTATTTTATTTAAACCAGATCACCAATTAGAAATTATAAATCTAAAGGATATTGTAAATACTGAAAATGCAATGACTAGAATAAAATCAAGAATAATTGGGGAAAAAGGAAGAATAAAAAGCGAGATAGAGGCTGCAACCCAAAGCAATTTGAGTATTTACGGGCATACTGTTGGAATAATATCAAAATTCGATTCAATGGAATATTGCAAAATTGCGATAGATAAAATAATCCAGGGTTCCCAACATTCAACAGTATTGAATTATCTTGCTAAGGCGAAGAGAGAACTAATGGAAACAAGATTAAGGTAGTATACAAATATAAGTGAGAAAAACACAAGAAATGCAGCACTCGGCTGCGCGGTCTTTTAAAATACAAAAGAGAGCGCTCCGAGTATGTAATAAGAAATGCCTCTCCTTTCTAAGGAGGCGTGAGAGAAGCAAAAGAAATGCAAACGGTGACCAGTATGGTAGACGGATTTGACAACTTTAAGGAACATTCAGTAGCAGAATTCTTCAAGAAGAACAAGCAAATGCTTGGATTTTCTGGAAAGGTACGCTCACTGACTACAATAGTACATGAGTATGTAACCAATAGTCTGGATGCGTGCGAAGAAGCACGGATACTTCCTGAAGTTTATCTGGAGATTATTGAAACAGATAAAGAAAAAGAGCATTATAAGGTAATTGTAGAAGATAATGGGCCTGGAATTCCAAAATCCCATGTAGGAAAAGCATTGGGAATGATGCTAGCAGGAACAAAATTCCATAGGCATGTTCAGCAACGAGGGCAACAGGGTATAGGTGCAACTGGATGTACAATGTATGCTGTGATCACAACTGGAAAGCCGATTCAAGTTGTTTCTGGTTGCAAAGGTAAAGTAGTGAAGTGTAATTTATCTGTTGATTTCAAAACAAATTCTCCAATTATTACCAATTTAGTAGAAGAATCTGGAGAATTTAGAGGTCTTAGAATAGAAGCAGAATTTGGAGAGGTAAAATACGATAAGAGCAATTATAGCCCATATGAGTACATTAGAAGAACAGCATTGGTTAATCCGCATTTAAAAATTACTTTCAAAGATCCTTTAGGAGAAACACACGTATTCCCTAGAGCTACGGAGGTTCTTCCTCCAAAACCACAGGAAGTCCTTCCCCATCCATTAGGTATAGGAGCAAATGATCTTCTTGAGCATGCAAGGCATGAAACAGAATTCACAAGAATTTCTTCCTTTCTCCAAAACCGGTTCACTAGAGTAAGTTTAGGAAAGGTGAATGAACTAAAAGAGATTTTACCTGATGTGGATTTCAATAAAAATCCAAAGGAGCTTACATGGGAGGAAGCAGAGAAACTGGTTATTGCTTTCAAAAAAGTTAAATGGATTGCACCAAGTTTCGAAGGAATAATTCCAATAGGAAAGGAACTTATAGAAAAATCCTTCAAAAATATCTTTAATCCGGAATTAATTGTAGTTACAGAAAGATCTCCAAAAATATACCAAGGAGGAATTCCGTTCTGGGTAGAAGTTGGAATTGGATATGGTGGAGGAGTAAATGATGCTGGAAAAAAAGGAGAAATTATGAGGTTTGCAAATAAGGCCCCTCTTCTTTTTGATGCTGGCGGTTGTGCAATAACTGAGACTCTAAAATCAATTGAATGGAAAAGATATCATCTAAATAATTTCGATGAAGAACCAATTGCAGTGCTTGTAAACTTTTGCAGCGTGCATGTTCCTTACATAAGTGCTGGCAAACAATCTATTGCTTCTGAAGAGGAAGTAGTAGATGAAATTAAAAATGCAGTAATGGAAGCACTTAGGGATTTGCAGAAATACCTTTCTGGAAAGAGAAAAGAAAAGGAAGCAGAAACAAAGAAAAAGGTCATTGGAAGATATATTCATCAGCTTGCAAAAGATGTTGTAGAACTTTCTGGAAAAGGTAATCCAGAAGAGATTGAGAAAACAATTTCTAGCATGGTTGAGGATAAATACTAGGTGAAATTTATCCTGAGCCAAATAAAAAATTCGGCTCAGTCTATCCATAACCAAAGAAGTAAATGCAAGATGGACTGATCCGAAAAACGTAGGTGGTTATGTATATGGCTGAAAAAACAGACAAAATAAATACGAGTGAAAAAGGGGGTAAAGTTCAGAATATAACTCTTCAGAAATTAACTAATTTGGGAGAGCAGATGTATGACCAAATAAATAAAAGAGAGAGCCCTACTTTTGAAACCTCTCTCAGAGGAAAAAGTAACATAAAATATGATGAAGGAGCTGGTTGCTTAAGGTTAGGGGATAAGAAAGAGGTTAGAAAATTCCTTAGTGTAGGGCAGGCAAGAACATTTATGCAAACAGTTGCAATTGCAAACAAAACTAAATCTTTTGTGGAAAGGAATATGCATACGAGCATTAGAGGTCTTTATTACCAGCTTAAATTCAGTTTAGGAGAAGATATAGACGAGAGCTTGTTTGAGGAGCAGAGCGAATCAAATGTACTCATAGAGGATTTGGAGGTTTCCCTTGGGGTAAAGAGAGAAGATCTCAATTTAACTACAGATAGAAAAGGGGTTGTTGCTGGCCCATTAAAAATAAAGGATAATTTTGGAGGAGAGGAGAATATAATTGATGCATCAAAACAGGGAAGAAGCGGATGGATGATTCCAAGTGATGTTGATAATGGTTTAGAATTTTTAGATATTAAAGCAAAATACGTGTTGGTTGTGGAGAAAGATGCACTCTGGCAGAGGTTGAATGAAGACCAATTTTGGAAAAAGGAGAAATGCATACTTGTAACACCAAAAGGTCAGGCTTCAAGAGGAACAAGAAGGCTTCTTAGAAAACTTGCAGATACAGGGCTTCCAGTTTATGTGCTCACGGACTGCGATGCATGGGGATGGTATATTTATTGGACAATTAAAACCGGAAGCATGAATTTAGCATATTTGGGAAGAAATATTGCATTGCCTGAGGCTAAGTTTCTCGGGGTAACTATGCGGGATATTGAAGAATTTGATTTCCTGCAGAAACTAACTATAAATGCAAAAGAAGTAGATATTAAGAGGGCGCAGGAGATGCTTGCCTACCCATGGATTAGCAGGCATAAGGATTGGGTTGAGGAGCTTAAAATGGTTCTAAAGACCAAGAAAAAGCTGGAGCAGGATGCGCTCCAAGGAAAGAGGCTGGAGTTCGTAGGGGAATATATTAAAAGGAAGATTGAGAATAAACAATGGTTATCTTGATAGTTGGTTGTGAATATCATGAATGAGATGCCGTCCATTGCATTATTGAATGAAGTACAGGATATGTTAATGGAAATTGGAAAGGGATACAAAAAAGATAATCTTGAAATTTTAAAGGATCTTAAAGAAAGAATGATTATTTCTGGATTTGATGCACCATTCAAGGCGCTACTCCAGAGAACGTTCGTAGAAGCAGAAGAGGATGAAGAGGAAAACATTGCAGACATTAAAAAACAGGTAATGCATTTCAGGCAAATTGCGTATTTGAAAAAAGGAACTCTTAGAAGGGTATATATTGCAATTGCAGCGCATGCATTGGCTGAGAGTTTCTTACGAGTAGGATATGGGGATATTATTGATGAGCTTCCAATTAATGGAAATTATATTGACCCTCTTGCAAAAAGCGGAGTGAATGGAGTACGGACGTATAAGAAAATGATGGATGAGATGGAAGGAAGGGGAAAAAGTATTCCAATATATTTAGTTACGGTTTTATTCAAGGGAAAGGAATTCAAAGTAAAGATTAGAAATAAGGCAGAACTGGAAGAAAAAGTTAATAGAGATTTTGGTCCAGAAGCTAAGATTGTAAATGTACGAACTGGAAGTAAGGAATATCCACTAATTAAATCAAAGGCAGTCAGGATTGCACTTATGAGTGCAATAATAAGTTATTTGAGTAAAACAACAGACAAAGAGAAAGGAAAGGAACTTAAGCAATTTGAAAAAGAAGCAATTGGATTATTAATTTCCCCAATATTCAAATTTTATTTATTAAACTCCAGGCAGGAGAGAAATTCAAATAATCTATATCCAGCACTTACAATTAATCCAAGTGAAGCACAGTTAGAACTATTTAATACGTTAGAAAGATTAGAGAGTGAATTTAAAAATGCAAATAAGATTTTGGCTAAAAAGTTTGAACTTGAAAAAATTGCAACTATACAAAGTAAGTTACTGGGTGCAGGTGTCTTGCTTAAGAATACTAAAAAGGATAAGAAATGGGTTGCAGAGTACTTGAAGATGAAAGAAGAGGATGTTGAGCAAGGTGCAAAGTATATAGAAGCCTACGGAAAGGAAGGAAAGGGGAGTGAATTCCTTGAGAAAGTCAAGAAAAAAAGTTAATCTTTTTGGAAATAGGATACAGATTCTTCGAACAATAGATAAGAATAAGAAGAAGGAAGAATTTTTTCTTAGAAACAAGGCGAGCATTCCGTTACTCGTTTATTTGCTGAATAATACAAAAATAAAGAAATTAATTGTTCTTCCTGGAGTAGAGAGAATAATGCCTGAGAAGGTGAAGAAATCCCTTTTGGAAAGTGGGGTTGAATTAATTATATCTGAAGAGAAAATCGGAAGGCCCAGGGAAATTGATCCTAAAAAATTCTCAGAAAGATTAGGAGAAAGGATTACAGATAAGGAGAAAATAAAAAAATTAAAAATAAGCAGGAGGAATTTTTATTATTGGAAAAAGAAAATAAATAAAAATTAATTCGCAATACGCTCAACTAATTATTTAGGTATACATAATCTCCTACATTCATAGCTGTAACTGCAGGTGGACAACCATATTCCTCTCCACACTCTTCCTTAAGAGCAACATACATTTTGAGAACCTTCATACCGTTTTTCTTCTTTCCATCTGCACAATTAGTCACATAATTAATGAAATCAAGATTTCCGCAACAGGTTCCTTCTCCATACTCAGGATTTACATTCTTTTTACATTCCTCTTCATTCTTCTTAGCTTGATCCTTAAAATTAGTAACCCATACATCCTCCCATGCACCAGCATACCTATAATATACAATAAAACCAATCACATATTTGATTTTTACTGGATCATCATCGTATATTCCGTATGCAGCTGGATTTTCGTTAACTTCACTCTCAGCAACGTCCCAACGATCACGTATTCTAAATGTTCCTAAGCAAGCACTGTGTGAGGCATTATATGGATTATATTTCCCATCAGGAGCACACATTGTTGGATCAATTGCATTTGCAGAACCCCAATTAGTAAATTTTTCCTTTACCTCATATGGATACTCAATATTTTGCAGCAAACCTAAACCACAGGGTTTTACTTGAATATTAGCTAGTTCTGCATCAGACTTTCCTTGTGAAATCAACTCTTTTACCCAAGGAGCAGTTTTATAATCCGCAGCAGTTTTTCCAGTATAATCACCATAAAGTTCAATGATACTATCGCAATAGTGACTAGGATCATCAATTACTGGATAGTCTCCATTATTGCACCCTCCATTTTCAACATCAACTGGATAGCTTACTTTACATATTGACTTCATAGGGTCCTCGGTATCTAATCCTGACTCTGCCCATGCAATAGCACGTACATATAATGGATCAAGACCTCTAATTGAAGCCCAGTAATTTAGTTCTTCAAAACCCTCGCACTTTGAAGAGGCACCATCTAAGGATGCGATATTATAAGGATTACAAGAAATGCTATCAGTACAAGATGCAATACAAGGAACACAAGTGAATATTCTTTTTGATTCAATATCTTCAACATTGTAAATACTTGATGGATTACCAGTTGTGATTTTATCTTGTACAAATAATCCGATATTTGTTAAATAACTACAAGTACCCCCATCTTCTTGTGGAAATATTGCAGGCATTATATTTTTCTGTGCACCATAAGCCTGGCAGCCATAGAACCAGGAGGAGAATGCAGGATCTTTTGGAACAGCAGTATTACCTTCAAATTTAACTAAACCGCAATCATTACATTTTAATGGATCAGTAAGTTCATCTGCAGAATAGAATTCATAAGCTGCTGCCCCAATTACTCCATTGGAAATAAATACTGGAATATAATTATAGAATGTGTAATATGCCTTGCTTGTTTCAAATTCGCTCCAGGTACAACTTTCATCTTTATTTTTTCCTCCAGAATCAAAGAGCATATATGGCCAAATAACTGGTTTATTATAAGTAAAATATGCATATTTGGAGAAATTCATTGCTTCGTAGAATGCATAGGCAGAACTACATTTTTTTGAATAATGGGAATTTACTCCAAATGCAATTAGATCAACTGCATTTCGAACATCTATATCTTCCATTACTTTATCTAAACCTTCTTTATCTCCCATTTTAGGTGCAACTGCAAGTAAACAGTATGGGGAATTTTTATCATCTACTCTTGGACATACAGCCCTCATTTTCTTTATTTGATTTTTAACTGCTTCAACAATAGCTGGATCATTTGAATCAAAATCAATTTCAGCAGTAATTATTACTGGTCCTTGATCTTTCAATTTTTCTGCAACTTTCATCGCCCTATCTGCACTAACACTTGTTCCATTGCTGTAAAGAACATAAACAGGAATAACCATTTTATCTAGAAGACACTCAGTAACTTCTGGTTCTGGAAGTACATACTCTCCCCCAGAACCAACTAAATATCTAGGAGTAAGCCATTGGACTGCCATTCTCATTGTATTATTACAATATACATTTGCATCTGCAAAATCAACAAACCTTGGTCCAACTCCAAGCATAAATGGCATTAAACCCTCAGTTTGACTTTCTACAAGCTCTTTAACTTCTTCTGTATCACAGTTTTTTTTGAAATAACAGGTTCCTCCTTTTAGAGAGCTACTTAGAAAAAGATCGAATGGAGGAGTTAGACCGCTATTATTTTTGCAAACAAAACATACACAATTCTGAGTTGGGCATTGTTTGAGTACCATCTTCAATTTATATTCTGGAGATTTTTCATATTTAGTATAATCATCAAATCCATCCATTACATTAAGACAGCCGAATAAAACTAAGAATAGAAATAAGGAAAGAATTAATACTTTAAGAGTCATGAGAATAAATTAGAAAGAAAGATATTTAATTAGTGACCTATTTACTGAAATTAATTAGTTTGTTCAGTCTATGGTCTTCCTCTTCTTCCGCCTGCAGCTGCGCCCCTATTAAGCTCAGCAGTCCAGCGTCTCTGCATCTCAATACCAGAACATCTTGGATTAGCACATGAACCTCCTCTTCCAATTACCGTCTGTTTACAGTAAGGACATAATGGAAGTTCTAAGAGATTAACTCCGGGTTTGGTAATTGCCCAGGTGTCTTTAGCCTCTGCTCTTACTCCGGAGACAAAATTACGCGCTGTATCTGCAACTGCACCCTTAAAGCCTCGGTCACCAGAGCTCTCAGCAACACCTTTTGCATATTTTACAATCTGCTTAACTCCAACTACCGGGAAATGCCAGCCAAGCAATAATGGATTCATATATCTCCAACCTGAAACTCTTGTGAGTGGTCCTGAATGGGACATTTCACTTACATGCTCTACTTCCTTTAGACCTGCTGAAGCAAATCTTCGTATTACATTTGACCTTGCTTGTTTTGCAAGATAAGGATCTCCTTCAAAGTATCCTCCAAATCTACTTTCTTGTGTAAGTATTTCTGAGGTTCTTACTGCTGCATTGGTAGTGCCACTGAGACCCAGGATATTCAAGTTAGGGTTAGCATCCAACATTCTTGCGTGTATACCTGTTGACCAAACATCAGAGAAAAGTTCTCGTGAAGCACCTAATCCTTCTCTGTGGGCCTCTCCTCCCATCATCCTTTGTATTTCTTCTCCTTGTCTAAAATACTTGGGTAAGTATTTTCTTAGTTGATTCGAAATCATTCCGCCATCTAATGCTGCAAACCAAGGATTAGTTAATGCTCTCAAACCTTCAATGGTTCGTGTATCTGTTGATGCAAAAGAGTCCATTGGATTTCCAGTAAGATCAAATGGCGTTGTTTGTCCCATCATACTTTGTTTGTAGTTTCTGAACATTGTTACTGCAGGTCGCATGATCCATCTGGCAGCCATAGGAGCTAGATTATTTAATCCCATTCCAATTCGCTGGTCTGCGTCGAAATAAGAATTTACAAGGAATCCGATTTTCATTGGAGACTCAGGACCAACGTGATATAATGCTCTTTCTTGGAATCGTTTATATAGGAAGTAAGAACCTCCTGTTGGGTGTCGGTCTGTTGTGGTTTCCCAAGCCCAAATAAATCTAAATAAAGCAGTGGATACATCAGAAAGTGAACGACCCATTCCTGGAGAAACATATAGATTTGAAGATTCATTTTCTCCCCAAATATGCCAAGCCAAACGCTGAGCATGTTCCCTATATCTCTCAGAGACTACGTTCATTGCATCCAAGTTTTTCATTGTGCCTCCATGCATATTCATGAGAAATTGTTCTGCTGCTACCCCAACATTCCAAAAGCTGCTTCTTAAAACTCTTGCAGCTGGATCAATAATCGCACTAACTCCACTTGATTCCAATGCCCGTCCATACCACTTTTCTTTATAAGCCATTTCTCCTCTTTTCATGAATTCATCTTTATTCATGAATATTATGGAATCGCTTCGCTGGTTTAATTTAGACCAATCACCAGTAGTTCTACTATAAGTATGCAAAATAGCCAGGTATTCTTTAGAACCTAAATCTCTATCTCTGTGTCGTGTCTCAACATTGCCCAAAAATTCTCCCCATAAAGTTGGATCTTTTACTCTAGATAAGTTATGATATTCTGTAGCTAACTCCGGAGGCAGGTTTCGAAGTGCTCCACGTTCTGATTCACCAACATCAAATTTCCTCCAACGACCCTCATCTTTGTCCCTGTAAACAAGAATGCCGTTCAGAACTCTATCATGGTCACCTAAAGGAGTATCAATACCAACAGGAATTATACTTCCATCTCCTGTTTGAGCCCATACACCTTTTTTGTATATATCTGCATTTACTGGTTTTTTGAGATACTCGAACATTTCTTCAAGAAATCTTGCACTTACTATGTTTCCTTCTACTCCTGATTTAAGTACATGGGCAATAATTTCATCATTTGTAAGTTTATTTCTATTTATGGCCTCAAATAATTCTGCATATTTTCTTGTTCCCCCTTCTTCAGCAACATCTGCATAGCGTCTAACATATTCTGCAAGCACAGACCTAAAGTACCTAAATGTCTCATCTGCATGGGTATAGGAATTCGGCATATGTTCTTCCATCATGCTTACAAGTCTTTTTGTAAGGAAACCTGATTCATAAACGTGAACTTTCTCGTCCATTCCTGCTGCTCCTTCTCTAAATGCTCTTTTTTCGAATTCAACTAAGGAGGGCTGGTATCTTGCAACCTTAAACATTTTAGAGGCCTGGTAATAAACTGAAATCTGATTATTTTCACTAGGACCAAAATTCCAATAGTGCTTCATATCTATTTTCCACCAGCCAGCTTGTGGTCTGGATTCCTCAATGTTTCCAACTACTTTCACGCTTTTATCTCTAGAAAATGCTAATTCAGCATTATATAAAAGTGGTTGTAATAAAGTTCTACTGGACGCTGTTGCTTCTGGACTTTCTAGTAATTTTTTAGCAGAATACTTTAATCCGTCATATTGCCTAAGTGCCTCTGGACTTCCGTATCTATTCGCTACTGCATCTCCTCCTGAAAATATCCCATGTAAATACCTCTCCATTATGTTCATGAGCTCTCTTCTTTGTGGATCCCTTTCCAACTCTGCTCTTGAAATTCCATACATTTGGTTGAGTAATTTAACCCAAGTTCCTGCCATTACATTGGAAAGTAGGGATTCGTCCCCAAGAGACCTTCCGTTTCCTGCTTCCAAATTTCGCGTATATTCATTAAACATATAATTTGACCATGCAGCAGTATATGTAGTTCTTCCTTCTTCTGTTGGATTTTTTCCAATCTGGAGATTAAAATCTCCAGCTCCTTCTTCACGGGCAGCTGCATGATGAGTGCGAATAGTTTCCTCCAATAAAATAGCTCGTTTATAGATATCTAGCTCTTCATGTCTTATTCTCTCAACCTCATGTAGAATTCCAAAACAAGTTGAATCTATTCCAAGTACACCACGATTAGTTTCTACTAAAGTAGAAATAAGAGCAAGTTTCTCATGAGAAGAAACTGCGGAATTTATTATTCTATGAATCTCATCAATGATTGCTGCAGATTGATGAACATCCATACTTCCACTCACAGCAGCTTCGTGTACAAAGACTTTGAGTAATTCCAGGGTTCTTCTCAATCGTATATCTTCAGGTTTAGTTACTCCTTCAAAAGTTCCTGTAAAAATTTCATGCAATGTGAGAACATTTCTTCCTCTAACTCCGCCCTCCATTGCTCTCAAGTGCGCCATTGTTTCCCTATCTCCCATAACCCTATCAATCATGTGAGAAAGTCCAACAAGATCCCTCATTTGATTAATATCCATACTTCTAGTAAGATCTTCTTCCATATTATGTAATTTAGTAATTTTATAGAATAGATATCTGTTTACATCTGCACTTACTGCTTCATCCCAAGTAGCATACATCTGGCTTAACTTATCTGCAACCTGCATGTGCCTTCCGAGCTCTATTTTTGAAGAGGAAGAGACATCTAAATACCAATCCAAGGCTTTTGTTACTGGAGCCTTTTTCAATCCGCTTGTTTCTGCTTTTTCATGAATCTTATTTCTTACAGAATCAGGAAGTATAGTATTTGCAATGCCTCCAGGCAACTTTGCTACACTGCGTACGAACCTTTTGGAATAATGAATACCTGAATAAAAATTACCTATTGCACCAGTTACAAAAAGTCCAACTAAGGGAACTCTCATTAGTGGGAGGGCTGCATATTTTAATGCTTTATTAGTCCAATCTAGGGCTACATCATGTTTCAAAAATCCTTTTCCGTCTGGAGACTCACCTCCTAATTTTGCTATGAATTTTTTTTGCATGCTTCCAATTGCACTCAAATCAGCCATCATTCCGATTGTATTATCTATTCCGCCTCTTCTTTGGAAATCAGTAAGGTGCTCTCTTAACTCTCTACCATGATTTTTTGTATCTTTTGGATTAAGAGCTAGAATCTGATTTAATCTATTCATATCTACTGTTCCACGTTCATAAATTTCTCTTTCAGCAAAACGATAAGCTAGGGCCTTTAGGTGGTGGTATGTTGGCCTGTCTTTGTCTTTAAACGGATTGTCTTTTTTAAACGCATTTTCTATTTCCATTGCTACAGTTGAGCGGCCCTTATCACTCAAGTATTTATTTGTATTTTTATTATACTGGCTGAAAAATTTACCCATATACTTATCTGCTTCTCTTAGTCTTGATCCCATTCTTGTATAGGCCATGGGAGCAAGAACAGATCCAGATGATGCAACTCCTTTAGGCGTAGGTAATTTTGGGGTAGTAATATCTAAAAGAGATAATGGATTCTTACCAGTATAAAACATTGAAGCAAGTAAGAGGCCTAAGAGGGCCATACTAAGCAAACAAACTCCTGGTTCATTTTCAGAATAAGATAGTATTAGGCCAATTAAAGAATTTGGAGCAGTGCCACCCAATGAATCTATAAGTTTATTTTTCTCTGCGCAAACTGTAAGTGCAGTTGTTGCTGGATATGCATCTGCGGTTCCCTGAAAATTAACTGAAATGTCCATACATTTTTCAGCAAGAAGGTCCTCTGGGACTGTGCATTTAGCAAAATAAATTTTAAGTGTCTGGGAATTTCCAGAGCTATCTTTGTATGGGACTGCCTTTACTTCACTAGTCTTTGCAGGATTACAATCTGGAATTGAGGTGTCTCCTGCAACACCAGAAAAATAAAATGTTAATTCTGCATCTTGTAAAGTCCTGAAAGTTCCTTTTGAGAATTCTTGTTTTGTAAACTCTAATCCAGCAACAGTAGTCTCGTCTGCATCTGGATCAGATATAAGACTCTTTATTTGTTTAGCAGCAGCATCAGGGTCGATTTCTTTATTGTAACTATAATTCATTACAAAAATGCTTGCAGTGATTGTATTCTTTTCTTTAGAAACAATAAGCTTTGTCATTCCACATTGTGGGCATTCTGAATAAAAGAATGCTCCAGAAACAGAAATAAAGATAAGCAAAAACGCAGCAATCTTCCAAATCCGGAGATTCCAGGGGTCTCTGACCCGTGGTGTATGAGCATTACCTAATCCAGCAGTGGAATCTCCACCTGTCAAAAACAAGCAAGCCACCGGTCTCTGACCAGTGGTTTTTGACACGCTAATGCCTTCTTTCATAGTATTAGTTATGGGATGTAGACTTTATAAACATGTACTGCATTTTTACCCATTTTTTAGAACAAGAAAGCTATATAAACCTATTTGAATATATATTCATTATAATATTTTGAGGAAAATTATATGGGCAAACCAAAAAAGGAAAAAAATGTAGAATCTGAACCTATTGCAGTGTACTTTAAGCCTATTGGAACGTCTAAAATAGCAACTGAAGAAGTGATTTTAAATATGGAAGAATTTGAGGCAATTAGGCTGAAAGATTTTATGAGTTTGGAACAGAAAAAAGCTGCAAAATGCATGAAAATCTCCCAACCAACTTTCCATAGGTTACTTTTGTCTGCAAGAAAGAAAATTGGGGAGGCAATTGTCCAAGGAAAGGGAATTAGAATTGAAGGTGGAGCTTATAAGATTCATAAAAAAGAGGTAGAGGAACTTAATGTTCCTAAAGGAACAGGACTTTTGTGTATCTGCTTAACTTGCAAGCATATTGAACCGAAAAAAACTAACTTACCTTGCTTTGCAATCAAGTGTCCTACCTGTAAAATCGCAATGAGACCTAGAGAAAAACTTTAGAAATTAATCTTTAGGTTCCCCACGAAGCCATCCTTGTCTTTTAACCCATAAATAAGCTGCAATAGTTGAAAGAACTGTTGAGAAGATCATTAGCAGATTGTACCACCACGCATCTGCTGGAGTAAGGGTATACACTGGACTTGCAAGTATTGTTGCAAGTGTATTTGGAACCAACACTGCAGTTCCAATTATTGTAAGATAAGCTACAATAAGTGCAAGTCTATTATTCAATATTTGTAATTGATTATTGTATATTGATTGGACAACTTCTAATCCGCTTGCAAGCACATCACTCAAATGTTCAGCAAGATTAATTTGAGAGTTTACTTCTACGTTTAGTGCAATTATTCTGTTCAAAATACGATCATCATCTGTAAGCAAATCTGCATCCCCATAACGAAGGGTGTTTAGAACATCTACTGTTGCCCATAAGCCACCCAAATAAACAATTAATGCATGTTTCATTTCATGAATATCCTTTCCGATTGTACTTCTCGGACTATGTGGATCTGCCATTTTTGCACTAAGCTGGTCACCTTGTTCTTCAATTGTTCTAAGGTAATCAAAATTCTTAGAGTTGTTTTCATCAATGATTCTACAGAGCATTATAGTGATCTTATCCTTAATAGGTACATCTTTCTTGAACTTCTTAAGTAAGGTTTCTGCGTATTTCCTTAATCTAAAAAATCTTGTAATTTCACTAGTATGAATTGTAATAATCATATTATCTTTGAGTAAAATAAGAACTGGATTTATTGTAACATTGAATTTTTCAACCCTCATTGCTGGGATAAGAATACCTAATTCCTGTCCAAAATCCTCGTAGTTACTTCTTCCTGATTTCAAAAGGCTCTTAATCAAAAGATCGCTAAAGCCTAAGAAACCAGCAATTTCTTTCACTTCTTTTTGAAAATCACCATCAACAACATAATCCATCCAAACTACTGAAGCACCTTTTATGTTTGGTAGAATATCCCTAATTTTTCTCCCTTCGACTCTAAAAGTTGATCTATCTGGCTTTACACCTGCGCAGAATACTCGTTCCTCTAGAGCAAGAATTAATTTATCAGAACTTAGGATGATTTTTGTTTTTAGATCAGTATGATGAATTTTACTATTTGCCATATAAATCTTAACAACTTGGATTTTAAAACCTTAACCTTTCAATCAATTAACTTATCTTTAGACATTTGATAAAATAAGGCGAATTTAAATGAAAAAAATTATAGACAAATATCTGCCGATCGTATTATTCTCATTATTTATATTATTAGTATTAACTATTCTCCGTGCAAGTATATTTGGTGAAGTTGAACCTGAGAAGCACATCTATTTTGAGATTGTATTCCTACTTTTGCTTGCAGTGATTGGAGAGCTAGCTGTATTGTATTTCAAGCAACCATCCGTAATGATTCTACTTATACTTGGAATACTTCTAAGCTCAAGTTTTCTTTCAGTTAGTTGGGATTTTCTTAATTCTCTAAATCTTCCTTTTGATCTTCCTAAAGAAGCTCCAAACATACTAAAAGGAGAGGAAGTAATCCATGTGTTTGCCCAATTAGGTGCGATTATTCTTTTATTCAAGGTTGGAATACATCATAAGATTGAAAAAATATTTTCTAAGGAGAATTTGGTTGTTGCGATTTCTGGAGTAGTGCTTCCATTTATAGTTGGTTATTTGTACGCTACGTACACTGGAGGAAATTTCGCGTATTCAATGTTCTTAGGAGCTGCACTTACTGCAACTAGCGTGGGAGTGACTGTTGCAATCTTGAAGGAATTTAAACTTATTAAGGAAAGATTTGCACAAATAATAATTGGAGCTGCGATTTTGGATGATATTCTGGGTCTTCTAGTTCTTTCACTAGTGATAAATATTTCAAAAGGAACTGGAACTATAGAGCCTTTAGTGATGACATTATTATCAGCAGGAATATTTCTAATTGGAAGTATAATTGCTGGAAATTATTTCGTAAAATATTTAGATAGAAAAGAAATGAGCCCAAGAAGATTCCTTTTGATTATGGCTTTTATGCTTTTGTATGCGTACATTGCTGAGTATATAAAACTCTCAGCAATAGTTGGGGCATTTATTGCCGGAATAATTTTGAATAAAAGTAAACACGTCCAAGAAATAGAGGAAAAAACTTATGGATTAGAGTACTTGTTTATGCCTATATTCTTCATAAGCTTGGGAATGCTCATGGATGTAAATGCACTTGCTCAGTTTGCAGTTCCAATATTGATAATAACTATACTTGCATTTTCAACTAAATTAATTGGTTGTGGACTAGCTTCATTGTGGGCTGGATTAAAGAAAAAAGAAGCACTACTTGTTGGAATTGGAATGGTCCCAAGAGGGGAGGTTGCACTAATTATTGCTTCAATTGGATTAACTAGTGAAGTGCTTAATGTTCAAGAGTATTCTATAATTTCTGCAATGGCTTTACTGACTACGTTTATTGTTCCTCCACTCTTAAATTATTTCATAAAAAGGAAATAACCTTATGTGTTATAATCAAGTAAGTGATGAATTTATAAACACTTTGTGATAAATAAAGTAAATATGCGCCAGCTAGATCGAAGACGTTGGAAAGATTACAGAGTTGTCCAAAGTCCATACAAGAGTGAGCGAGAGCCTGGGAAATTTGCACGAAAACCGCATAGTGCTGATGACATCATTGGACAAGTGTTAGGAGAAAATATATGCAAAGAATGTGGGGGTAAGTGCTGCCATAACAAAAAGATTCATGTAAATGAAAAAGATCCATATTTTAGTACACTTAGAAGAAGATTTAGAAAAGGAGGAAAAGTAGTATTGGATTATAGCACTAGATTTGAAGTTGAGATGCCTGAACAGGGTTGTCACTTATTAGATCCTGAACATTCCTGCAAAATACATAATTCAAAACCAGAAACTTGCACTATTTATCCACTCATAGAAGATAGTTTATTTATGAGATGTTTAAGGGCTATATATACAGGTAAAAAAACAGATAGTGTACCTGGTTATTTCATTGACTTACTTATGGAAGTTGCTCAATTCGCCAGGACATTTGGCAGAGAAGTACATCCCAGAGTAAAGAAAAGGGTTGCAGAATGGAAGCATCCTTTTATTGGAACAATTACTGCAAGATTGAATCTCGAATGCGATATTGTTAAGAGATTGTTAGAGAAAGATATAACTTACTTATATGTTGATGAGATCGTATCTGGAAGTAGAACTGATGCGTTAAGACCGCTTATTCCATTTTTAGGTCCAGCACTTGTAACTTTACTTAGATCTAGAGATCTTCAAATGGAAATGATTAATTTCGTAGATAGTTATGGTAATGGACCAGTAATTCCGTTCGCACTCCCATATGCAATTATACCACCAGGAGTAGGAGAACTGGTCAAAGGAATGGAATAGTTCTTCCAATGCTGAATTACTTGATTAAAAAATAGATAAAAACATATTCTTACTCGTATTCCCGATAAGGCGTTGCAAATTGTAACAACCCATATACACAACCAACTAAGTAATGTCGATTTCCTTTTTAAGTTTATCCTCGCTTGGTTGTGTATATATGTTCCGACTTTTTTAGTTGGAACAGTATAAGAGCATCAGTGATTTAATTGTAATTACTTGCCTACTCATGACTTTTAATAACTTAACAGTGAATATCTCTTGTGAAACGACTTCCAATAAAAGAATTAATGAAAACCTGCAATATGGTTCTTGAAGTACTGGATGCAAGAAATGTTGAAGGCACCAAATTACCTAGGTTTGAGTTCGTGGCAGGAAAAAAACTTCTTAGAATTGCGAATAAAGCTGATCTTGCTTCTGATGAAATCATTTCTAGGTTGGATGATAAAGGTTTTGTTTTGATGCGTTCTAAGGCAAGAAACCTGGAAAAAGAGAGAAAAAAACTGTTACGCGCAATATTGGCGCACACAGAAGAACGTCCTCTTAGGATAGTTGTTGTTGGTTATCCAAATGTTGGTAAAAGTACAATAATTAATTTATTAGCAAGAAGAAATGCTGCACGCGCAGGTCCTGTTGCTGGAACTACAAATAATGTTCAATGGATTCGCATTTCTCCAGATGTACTATTGATAGATTCTCCTGGTGTTTTTCCAATAATGGAAAATAAGGATTCACTTATCAAGAAAGGCGCAGTGAATATTAGTTCATTGAAAAATCCAGAAGGATATGCATTCACGCTTGCTAGTAAATGTATTACTGATCAGGTATTAAGAAAATGGCTTTCTGGATATTTTGATATTTCTATAAATATTGAGGATACTCCTGAAGTTTTGCTTGAGAATATTGCTAAGCGAAGAAATTTGCTTTTAAAAGGAGGAAAATTAAATACATTTGAAGCTTCAATGGCTTTGCTTAGGGCGTTTGCCAAGGCTCCGAAATAATTTATAAAATCCATAATGAATTTTTGTGAAGCCTTTGTTTTTTTGCATCAATCAATGAAAGCCATTTAAATCCTGAAAAGTGGCTGTCTGGTTTTGCAGTTTTGTTTTTTGCAGTTATTTTAAAAACAAGGCAAGGAACTAGAAATTTATTTTTTCTTGAGCCAGTATTGATTTTTGTTTCGAATATAATTTCTTTAACTTGAGAATCTATTCCTGTTTGCTTTTTGAATTCCTCAGTAAGTTGGGATATTGGATCTCCGGAGTAAATTAGAACATGGGGCACTTCAAACCTTTCAAGGCCATCCTTTCCTGTTTGCTTAAGGAAAAAAAATCTCCCATTGTCTTCAAGCATTCCGCAAACTACTGCTTTGGGGTGTGTTCGTTCTCTTAATTTCCTGGAATTGGCCATAAGATTATGTTATTAGGGCTGTTTAAAAAATAGAATGCAGGCTCGCTTGACGGTGGTTCTGAGAGGAGAAGTTTAAAAAGAGTGCCTAAGTTATTTATAAATATGTTGAATATGAAATATGTTTCTCTTTTGTTCAGTATCCTAGTTCTTTTATTTTTTATAGGTGGTTGTATCTCACAAGAGCCAACTATTGAAAAAGAAGTTGTTAATAATTCTAAAAATATAGAAAAGGAAGAGATTGTAGAGGATTTTCCAGTTATTAATGATTCTAAAGAAGAAGCAGATACTTCAGAGGAAGATGAAAATGGGGAAACTACCTCACAGTATACTGAAGAACAAACAGAGGAACAAAATAACCCCCAGGTTTGGAATTCTAAAGGTGTAGCGATCTCTGGAAAATATGGTGATGCAGAGGCCATTGCCATTGAGAATGGGAAATACAGAATATATTATGGTTCAGAACCAGAAATAGATGGATTTGAGGGCCAGGTATATTCTTCTATTTCTTCAGACGGGATAAATTGGATTAAGGAAGAGGGAACCCGGATAACATGGGCTATTTTTCCATCTCTGTTAAAACTTCAGGATGGAACGTACAGAATGTATTTCCAAAATGAGCAGGTTATAAAAAGTGCAACCTCTCAAAACGGTTTATCTTGGAATAATGAAGAGAAAATACGAATAGATGCGTCTAATAATGCAGGACTTGATTTGGAAAATGTTGCTGCACCAACTGTGATAGAAGTTAAAGGAGAGGATTACAAATATATGATGGTTTATAGGGGAACGATACAACAGAAATATAGTGATAACGTTCCGAACAGCAATACTCAGCTTTTCTTATGGGCGGTTTCCGAGGATGGTATTAGTTTTGAGAAAAAGGGAATTGCATTAGATAGTAGAAATTCAGAATTCCTGGGATTACTAGATGGTCCTGAGCTTGTAGAATGGGAAGATGGAACTATTCGACTATATTTTTGGTCATATAAAGGCAGTTACCATACTACATTCGATGGAGTAAAATTCTCCGAGGAAACAATTTTTGATTTTACAACTGAATCTGAATCAAAAGGCCCATTTCCAGAGAACCCACCTTGCGATCCAACGTTGATTAAAATTAATAATACGTGGTTTATGTACTACGGCCAGCATACAAAAGGGATATATTACGCAATTCTTGAGAATTAATAAATACAGGGGAAGCAAGACCATTCAATGACGCAAAGGAAACATTTTTAATCTATAGAGAGATAGCCTAATATGAAAAAATTAATATTCTTATTTCTGATTTTTGGATTAGTGTTTTCAATACCATTTCCTGAGAACATTGAAGATTCTGAACTTGTATTATATATCTCTAATGGAAGCGTAAGTAATGGAACTGCAGTTTATGTTATTCCCTTAACTAGTCCAGATTTAAGTTCAGAGAAAGCTATGGAAAAGGCCGAATATGCCACAGGAGTAGGTATAGTACCGCAATCTCATGCTGATTTTTACAAACCACAGTATAATGCAGGAACTTGGAAAAAATCTATAGAAACAAATGCAGAATGTTATTATCTAACTGGAGTTGATGCTGGAAGCGCTGTTTGTAATATGGCTTGCCATAATGGAGAAGATACGTCTTATTTCTTTTCTACGTATATACAAAATGTTGAAGAGGAAACCCTTGGTTTGAGCATGGCATATGATCAGACTGTTTTGGTTGCAAACGCAATTATAATGGCTGGCGGCGGAAGCACATATGAGGAAAATCTTGGTGGGGCTGCGCCTACACAAGAAGAAACAGGATCTCAAGAAGAGGAAACAGAATCTACTTGCTCTTCGGTTATTTTAATTTTATTAACAGTAATATCATCCGGGATTTATTATATATCTTCAAGAGAGTAATTATTAAGTCGGGATAAAAAATATGCATGGGAAGAATCCAGAGAGTTCTTCTCAGTGCTTCAACTACCTTATGCACTGAACAGAAGGTTCGAATCTCTGGGTAAACACCGAGACTTCTTCTCAAATCCTGAGCCATTTCACAATCTCATTACCGCTCTGAGGTCTGTAATCCGAACATTTATATATTATAATGTTCTATTTATTAAAACAATGTGATATGAAATGTCAGTTAAAATATTAATTAAAAAATTGAACCTGATGGATGAGAAATTCATAACTAGTGAGCTGCTCAGGGAATACTGTAAAAAACTAAATATTGGGTATTACAGTGCAATACGGTATCTGATTACGCACAGGTATGTGTATAGAATATTACGGGGGATATTCTACAAACCAAGTTTTGAGGAAAGAAAACTTAAGAAAATTGATATAGATTATATGGAAGCAATAGCTGAAGCCCTAAGAATAAAAAAAATTAAAAACTGGTATTTTGGACTGGAATCTGCATTGAAACTCAATAATACAACTCATGAATATTTTGCAATTGATTTTTTGATTAATGATACTTTATTCAGGGCAAACCCAATAACCATACTTAGCCATAAGGTCAGGTTCATAAAAATAAAAAAAGAATTGTGTGAATTCGGCATTAAAAAAAATGAGGTACGATTCTCTGATATGGAAAAAACAGTTTTGGATATTGTTTATCTTTCAAGATATGGCAATTTGAGTGATATAGAAATTAAAAATAAAATAACAAATTTACTTGAACACTGCTCTAAGAACAAATTGCTGAAATATTCTAAAAAATATAATAAAAAAGTACATGGTTTTATGGAGGGAACCATATGAAAAAACTCATAGACTACCTATCCTCAGAAACAGGAATAAAGAACAACGGCCTTATAGAGAAGGACATAATTTTACATAATCTTTTGATTAAGATGTCGCAGGATGATTATTTCAAGAATAACTTTGTTTTCAAAGGAGGAACCTGCCTGATAAAATGTTATTTCGATTATTATAGATTTTCAGAAGATCTCGATTTCAGCTGGATTGAGCAAGGCGAGTTCAAGAATAAAAGCCAAAAAGAGATACGGAGGATCTTATCCGAAAAGATCAATAGAATAATGCACACGTTGTCCCGGTTTGCAGGAGAACTGGGGCTCGAATTCAAAGCTGACAAAACAAATAAGGAATATGTTGAACTCGGTGGGAGCAACAAGTTTGCAACATTTAAACTATGGTATAAATCAGTAGTTACAGACAGAAAACAATTTATCAAAATCCAGATAAATTTTATGGAAAGTTTTAAATATGAATTCGACACTTGTAAAGCATCATCCATAATCAAGCCTCTTAATCCAAAAGAATTTGAATTCTTATTTCCAGAACATGCACACATTCTTTCAAATCCAGAGTTAAAATGCTACAATGTAAAAGAGATTTTAATTGAAAAATTCAGGGCAATTCTTACAAGAAGAGGTGTAAAGGCCAGGGATTTCATAGACATCTTTCTAATTACCAAAAGAGAAAAAATAGACCCTAAAGAACTGGAAAAGGAAATTTTGGAAAAAATACGGTTTGCGTTGAAGTATGAAAAATACATTCAAAATCTGGAAAATTTCAAGCTTGAAAAGTTTGTGCTGGGAGAAGAGGAAAAATTGCTTCTTAAGCCAATCCCAGAAGGTTTTGAGGAGTTTCTAAAAAACACGCATGAATTCTTGGATAAATTATACGGGATGCTAAAAATAATAGATAAAGGTTAATTTCTTCTCACAAGACCCAAAACCCAGAACTGGAGACCAATTGGCCATTTAATCGGGTACTGAACTCAGATGAAAAATAAGTGCAGGGGAAGAATCCAGAGAGTTCTTCTCAGTGCTTCAACTTCCTTGTGCACTGAACAGAAGGTTCGAATCTCTGGCCAAACACTGAGACTTCTTCTCGAATCACCAACCATTTTCATACTTCATTACCGCTCTGAGGTCTGTAGAGCAGTTTATTTAAATACTGCTCTTTTCAAAAGTCGGATTCTTAAGAGATAATGCTTGGTTTCCGGGAAATAGCTAAGATTTAGCAAATGACTCCAATAATCTAGCATAAGTAAAGATAGCATAGCTTCCAACATAGTTTAACCTGTTTCCTGGAATTTCAGAAATATCAACTCTACTATCTCCAGTTCCTGCAAATACAAAAGCGATTGATTCTTTTAGTGAGGGAGGTATTGCTAGATCAACATCTACTAATTCAAAATTAGTCATCTTTTCAGTTAAACCTCCAATATCCAATCTAATAAGTTTCGCAGAGACAGTACTTACTGCATCTATAACTCTCTGGGGTAGCAAACCAGTTTCAGTAGTCCATTTACCCTTACAAGGAAAACAAATCAAACCATCTGTATCAATTGTAGCTGATCCACAAAGCTCAGGATATTCTAATACAAATCTAACAGCACGTTCTAATCTTTCTTCAGTGTTTATTTCAGTCATAGTGTCTTTTCCCTGTTCAAAAGTAGATTTCATATGATTATTCCAAAGTACTTCACTTACACGACCGCATTCCCAGCCCTCTATCTTCCAGGCCCAACGAGCAATCCATAAGCCTTTATCTCGTTCTGGAACTAGATTGGGATTAATATGCGGATAACCATCATCATGATCATCGAGATTTATTTTAAATCTTATATTATCCCCAATAGTAAAATAGTGTGACTCATGATGAGCATTTCCGTCCCCCCAAATAAATGCTGCTCTTTCCCCATGAGGAATTCTTTGAAGAAACCTTATTCTTTCAGCTTGACCCTGGGGGAGTTCAACAAATTTGAATCTATCAAAACCCATTAACCTCTGAAGTTTTGAAACTACTGCCTTGTTTGCTTGGGTGGGAGTACAAAATACTTTGAGTTTACGCATAAGCTAGTTTATGCTTAAACGTGTTTTTAAATGTTGTTATCTGCGATATTATATGTTTAGTCGGTCTAGTGCAGATATCTGTACAAACATACAGATTTAGGGTGTGCACTGAGAAGAAGTGTCTACACAGAGAACTGCGGTTCTCTTATTTCAAAATCTGAAGATTTAGAAATGCAGGGGAAGAGATTTGAACTCTTGAAGGCACTTTGCCCACGTTCCATCTCTGGTATCAAAACCCATTTTTGTGAGATGTCGCGCGTTAAGCCACTAGGCCCTCAACCTAGCGCGTTTGACCGCTCCGCCACCCCTGCAAATGAGTAGCAACGAATTTGCTGGGGACCGACAAAACGACAAATCGTTTTGTGGTCCATGGAACGCTTCGTTCCATCGGACTCTTGAAATCAACAGATTTCAATCAGGCCCCTGCACTCAATTTATACAAACTTCTGCTCGTGAGCCGCGCTAATCTAATGTGATTCTTTAGGACGCGCTTTGTCGCTCCGCGAAGGCAGAGTGAGGTTTTTCTTTGTATAAAAATTCAGAAAAAAAGATTCTGAATGTTTAAGTAGCTAAGCATAAGTATGGATATTATTTTAAACCTCTCATATTCACAACCAACTAAGTTTTTCAGATTTCTGTTTTTTAGCATTATCTCATTTGGTTGTGAATCCAGTGATCTGCGATCACTAGCTGTTCATTCATTATGAATGAACATAGACTGAGCCGACTTTTTTAGTTGGCTCAGGATATACTCAACTAGAACTATCAATTGACTCTTGCACGTCTCAATTTAATATCGAATATTTTATGCTGTTTTGCCTTTGCTCGTAAAGCACGGGCGATTATTTTTGCAACAAACCTAGTTCGTTCTTCAATTTCTGTTCTTGCTTTATCTCCTTGATTTCTTGTATCAAAAACATCCCTTAAATATCCGGCATCTATTGCTCTTTTTTCACCTGGTTTGATTATATCACTAGGGTCTAAACCCATGGCAGTTGCAAGTGCTTCTATATTGTGAATCATATATGCTGGTTCAAACATTCTATTGTCTACATCAAGAACATGTTCTGTATAAGCTCTAGAAAGGATATCCATAATTTCTGCTTTCTTTCCCCCATTTATTAATTGAGTAACTTTACTTTTTTCACTTAATTTAGGGATAGTTACTGAATCTCCATTAGGATCATCTTCAGATCGAACTCGCATTGCACTTACATACTGTTCAAGTTCAGGAATTCTACAAATAGATCTCAAGTGAATTATCTGTGCGCCTGTGCCTGTAAAAAATACTGCTTCTGCTTTAGATAATTCTTCTGGAGGAAGGGATTTGTAAACAATATTCTTTATTACTCCTTGGGACTGGAGCATCTCCAAGGTTCTTAACATTCGTAATCTTGTTGTTCCTGCAAGAGGTCCATCCCCAACTGGAGGAGTGTAACAATCATAAGTTCCATCACTATTTTTGAATACAACAAATAGATTTTCAGCAGAACCTTCGACTGCTTTTCCTGTTCTTGTGAGTGCAAGTATTTCTCCAAATCCTAGTATTACTCCAACATTTACGTTCATTAATGAATTAATATAATGGGCTGCGATTTTTCTATCAGTGAAAAAATCCTGGCCTAATCTTTCAAAAGGACCAATTACTGCATCTATTCCTTTTTCATATGCATCATCAGCAAGATATTTTCCCCAAGGAAGAGTAGAAACACTCCATGCACATGGTTTTATTTTTAATTTTCCAGTTTTATCTAAGTATATTGTTGGAACTCCTAATCCTCCTGAACTATCGATCCAGAGATGCGGCCTAAAGTATCCGCTCTCGCTCATTGCTAATCCTTCTGGATAAACTCCAAGAGTAACTAGACCATTTATGAATGCAAGTGCCTTGATTACTGCATCTAATTCAAATACAGTGTATTCTTTAATTCCATTTGGGGAAATTGCAGAAAGCCTCCAAGGCCAGGATACAACTTGACCGTCAATTTTAGTGTACTGTAATTTCGGTTCTTGACCATCATACATATTGAGTTTTACATCTCTAAATATTTCCCGATCTGACCTACGGGGAACAACAATCGAACCCTCAAGAGCTGCTTCAAGAAGAATTTGTGAGGTGGAAGCATCAATACCTGTATACGAAAGAAGTAATCTTGCAATATTGTGCGTAAGATTTAGAAAACCAGTTCCGAGTGGAGAATCGTAACTACGCACTCCCTCAAATGCTCCACCTGCATAATGTAAAACATGCGCAAGTATTGAAGTTATTGCATGCTCTGAAGCTATGAACCCTCCGGCAGTGCTTAGAAAAGTTCCGCTTGCTTCCATGTCCATTGGAAAGGTTCCCATTGGAAATCCTCGGACAATTATTCGTCTGTCTTCAGGAAGACGCAGTTTTGGATGAGTTCTTACTAAAAATTCAGGTTTGATAGGATGTAGAAGAATTTCGACTGGTTCGTTCATATACTTACCAAGTAATTATAAATGTAGGTAAATGATTATAAAGCCTTGGGCTGGAAACTAAAAAATAATGGTTTGTTCTCTGTCTGGTCCGAAAGAGAGAATGGAAATTTTTGTATTTGTTTTTTCTGAAATAAATTTCAAATAAGCCTTCATCTCTTTAGGTAATTTTTTGGATTCTTTTATTTTATTCCAATCTACCTTACCCCATCCTTTAAAAGTTTCATAGATTGGTTTTACTTTTTCCAATTTATCTAAGGAGGTTGGGAATTCCTCTGTTCTTTTTCCATCAATCTCATAAGCAACACAAATCTTTAGTTCCTCAAATCCATCCAAAACATCTATTTTAGTTAAAATTAATTCGTTAGTTCCATTTATCATTACAGCATATTTCAATACTACTAAATCCAACCATCCGCATCTTCTTGGCCTTCCAGTGGTTGTTCCAAATTCATTTCCTTGTTTTCTTAGGAGTTCGCCTGTTTCATCTTTTAACTCAGTTGGAAATGGCCCTTTCCCTACTCTTGTGGTATATGCTTTGGTTATTCCCAGAACTTTATCTATTTTGTTTGGAGGAACACCTGAACCAGTACATGCAGAAGCAGAAACTACATTAGAAGAAGTAACAAATGGGTATGTTCCATGGTCTACATCCAATAAAGTTCCTTGTGCACCCTCAAATAAGATATTTTTCTTATTATTTATTGCAGAATTCAAGAGATAAGACGTACTTTTTACATATGGTTTTATTTTCTTTGAGAAATTTACTAATTTAGAATATAATTCATTTATATTAAATTCACTTTTTCCGCCCATGGCTTCTATTATTTTTCTTTTTGAGTTTCCAATTGTTTCTAATTTTTCTTTAAGATTTGGTTGGTAAAGATCACATACTCTTAGGGCTGTACTTCTGGAGGTTTTATCTGAGTATGCTGGTCCAATTCCTCTTTTGGTTGTTCCTATTGAATCTCCTGCACCTGTGGCTTCTATTTCCTGATGCCATAGGAGAATTAAATGGGCATTTTCACTTATTATTAAGTTTTTAAGAGAATAACCTGCAGATTCAACTTTTTCAATTTCTTCTAAAAGAACGTCTGGATTTATTACAACCCCATTTCCAATTACTTTTATTTTTTCTGGGTGGAATACTCCTGAAGGAATTAAATGTAAGCCAAATTTTTTATCCTTGAATTTTATTGTATGGCCTGCGTTGTTTCCTCCATTAAATCTTACGATATAATCATAATGCTCTGCAAGCATATCAACTATTTTTCCTTTGCCTTCGTCGCCCCATTGCATACCTATAATTACGGAAGTTACCATAAGATTACCTCTTGAAAATAACTAATCTACTTTATCTAAGAACTCTTTTAAAACAGTTACACATGTATCTAGAGCAGTTTTCAAATCAGCCTGAACAGATGCTCCAGCTGCTTTTGCATGGCCGCCTCCTGCACCATTTAATCTTTTTCCAACCTCGAATAATACTTCATTCATTTTTACTTTTGCATGAGAACCTGCTCTTGCAGAAATTCGAGTTTCATTATGTTTCTCACTTGCAACAAAAGCATAATCTGCTGCTTCTGAAAGTAAGGTTGAAGCCATAGATTCATTAGTTCCAACATGGCTAAATGCGATTAGATTTCCCTTATATTCAACGTCTTCTACTCTCTGGAAAGCAGCTAGGATTGCTCTTCTCTTACTTACTGGTTCTTGTGGATACGCATACAAATATAGTTCTTTATATGATGCTCCGCAGAGTTTCATCATTTTTGAAAGAGTTTCAAAAGTAGAATCCCTTGCTGATTTGAATCTTGCGGTGTCTGAGATTATTCCAACTGCAATTGCAAATGCAACTTCTTTTGTAATATTTGGATGGATTTTTGCAATTACTTCCACATTTGAGGTTGAATCAGGTTCTATAATCTCAAAAGGAGCGTGAATATTTTTGCTTTCATCTGCATGATGGTCTATAATTGCCAGGATATTCCAATCCTTTGCATCCTTAATCATTGTGTAAGAATGGCAATCCAGAATAATTAGCCCTTCATATTCTTCTTTATTTAGATTATTCAGAATAACGAATTTCATTCCTAATTTTTCTATTAATGGTTGGGTATCTTCTGCTGGAGAATCTTGTAGTGCATATGTAGCATTAGGAAATAAAGAACCTAGTGCAAATGCAGATGCAATTCCATCTACATCTGGATGCCTATGAGTAGAAAGAACTACTTTTTTGTTCTTGTACTTCTTTAAAAAAGAAAGAAAAGAACTAGTGATTAACAACACCCGGTTATTCTGCTCCTGTTCCATCTTTTCCTTGTCCGAGTGCCTCTTCAAGAACTACCTTTAACTCATCTAAATTAATTTTTAATTGGTCCTCTTGTTTTTTTAGGCTGTTTACCCTTATATCAGAAAGTTTTTTTCTTTCATCTAAGTCTTTTTTTGCTTCTTCCTTGTTTGATTTGATCATTATTGAACCTACGGATTTGAATACTTCTCCGTTGGTTTTATCTAATTCCTTTAATGCCAAATCAATTTCGCTCAATTGCAATTGGAGCTGGTGCTTTTGCATCATTACAGACTGCAACTGTCTTTCCAAGTTCTGGTATTGCACTAAGTTCTTTTCTAAATCTTTCTTATCCATCTAAATCACCTTTATCTAATTGTTCTATTACTTGTAAATAACGAAGGAAAGAATTCGTAGTTGCCCTCAATGCAACCATGTCTTCACCCTCTATTTCTACAACTAATACGTTATTTTCAATATATATCTTAGAGGAAAATCTTTTATTTGTATTTGTTTCCTTGTTTAGAGCTATTTTTGCATTTTCCGCAGCTTCTTTTGAGCTGAATTTGGCTTTGAGTATTGAGGTTCCTTGCATTCAATAGAAATAGAATAGAAGAATTTTAATTACTTATTAAGTAGCTTTTTTACGGATTCTAAAAAACCACCTGCAAGAGAAATAGCGCTCTCGGCCTCAACTTCTACGACTTCTTTGCGTACAACATCTTCATCACCGTATAGAACCTGGTGCCTCTGGCTTCTCAGAATATTCAATTCCACAAGATATTTTGTTTCTATAATTCCTCTATACTTTTCTTTGACATACTCGCAAAGACAGTAATGGCTCCTTTCTTTTACTCCATCTTTATACAAAAGCGCGCGGGAAGCATGAAACATGGAAGTATATGCAGCAATTAACGCCCAGTCAAATAGACGATTATTTAGATGTGTTTTTGCATCTTCTAAATTTTGTTTTGAAAGTTCTAAAGAGGAAACTGCCTTTTTTCTATCAGGACTAATCTTTTTTAGCATTCCATCCTCAAAACACTTGTCTAACCCGCTCATAAAACCACTGGCTTTTCTCCGTAGAGGGAAATTGAACTCAATACTACATTTTCATAGAATACCTTATTTACAGATGCCTTCTTTTTCCATTCCATAGGGGTATATACGTGAATGTTTACTTCTTTCCCGTTTATAACTGGAATATGAAATGCATCTGAAGTTTTTTTAGTATCTGCAATTATGACTATATCTATATCGCTTTTTTCGTCATCTGTGCCAATTGCAACACTACCATATAATACAATTGAACTGACATTCTTCAATTTGAGGATATGTTCAACAAGCTTGCTTGCACTTATTTGTTCCAAAGAGAATAGGATTTTCCATTGCCTGGTTAGGATATTATTGAGATCTGCTTGGTACTGGTGGGTTCTTCCAATTACTTCTTTTTTGATCAGTCCTTGTTCGAGCATGTATTCTACAGAATATTTTGCAGCACTCGGGGCCATCTTTGATTCCTTGGCTAGTTGGACTAGTGAGAATTTCCTTAGAGGCTGGGTAAGTACAGTTTGCATTGCACGTATTATTGCGTATTGGTTTAACATATTCTATATATAGAATATAATGACTTTATAAAGTTTTCTATAGTCTAAGAATCTTTATATAGAAGATATGTTCTTTTAAAAGAATTTGGTTTCTCTAGAAGTTTTATGAACTATGAGTCTTCTTAAATTCCACCAGTGCGTCATTTATGGACCTAAAAAATAGGCTTTGCAGCTCAGGGGAGAGTTTTTCCAATTCTAAATTACTTACAAAATTTGGAAGGAGTAATGTTTCCAAATAATTGACTACTTTTGAGGTTTCCTGGACTATTTTTGGATCATGTTTATATGGGTGGATTGAGTTCCTGAATAAAAAGAAAAATCGTTCCTTAAATACTTCTAAAAATTCCTCGGTTATTCTTGGATCGTGCAAATGTCTTATTTCATCTATTGCATTGTATGCTTTTCTTCCTTCTTTGAGGAGTTGCTGGGCAGATCTTTGGTCTAGTGAGGGCATAAGAGTATTGAGATGTTATAGCTTAAAAATCTACCGCTAACGACGATGAGAAATATTTTTGGTGGGGGTTTTGACTACAACATAATTTGGTCTAATGCCCCGCTGCTTGCGGTTTCTTCGGTCACATTGATGATGCGACTTGAAAGTGTCTCTACTTTCAAGTGCGAAGGGAGCCAAATTAGCCAAGATTTGATGCCCGAGGTGTCATTTATTTCTTCTGATTGCGATATGGTCTAGTTCGTCTCTTTTTTATGGCAACGTATGTAATCCCTACAATAACAAGAATCACAATAAGAGAAATTATCCGTTTATTCTCTTCAGAGAATAACAATGGTTCTTCGTTATAAACTTTACTAACTGTTAGCTCTTTCTGCTCTTTTAATTTTTGTATTTCAATACTGTCAATCGCGTCAGTAGCTAAAACTTTTACAGTCATATATTTTCCAGCTTTAAATGCATCAACAGCACCACCTAAATGAGAGGTAGCTTCTGAAACATCTAAACCCTCTTTTTCAGCCTCTTCAGTTATATCAATAGCCTCAAGTAGTAAGGCAGTTGCATCTGAGATTTCATCAGCTGATACTTGTGCTGCTTCAAAATCTCCTTGGCTAAATGAGGCTTGGGCTGTGTTCAAAGATTCCTCAGCTGCACCTGTGTCTAAACCTTCTTCTTCTGCTTCACTTACTGCAATACCTGCTGTGATTATGGAATGTATTGTATCTGAAATTTCATTAGCTGATTCTTCTGCTGCTTCAAAATCTCCTTGGCTAAATGAGGCTTGGGCTGTGTTCAAAGATTCCTCAGCTGCACCTGTGTCTAAACCTTCTTCTTCTGCTTCACTTACTGCAATACCTGCTGTGATTATGGAATGTATTGTATCTGAAATTTCATTAGCTGATTCTTCTGCTGCTTCAAAATCTCCTTGACTAAATGAGGCTTGGGCTGTGTTCAAAGATTCCTCAGCTGCACCTGTGTCTAAACCTTCTTCTTCTGCTTCACTTACTGCAATACCTGCTGTGATTATGGAATGTATTGTATCTGAAATTTCATTAGCTGATTCTTCTGCTGCTTCAAAATCTCCTTGACTAAATGAGGCTTGGGCTGTGTTCAAAGATTCCTCAGCTGCACCTGTGTCTAAACCTTCTTCTTCTGCTTCACTTACTGCAATACCTGCTGTGATTATTCCATCTACTGCATCTGAGATTTGTTCTACTGCTACTTGTGCTGCTTCAAAATCTCCTTGGCTAAATGAAATTTGAGCTATTTCTACAGAGTCTTCTGCTGCACCTGTGTCTAAACCTTCTTCTTCTGCTTTACCTATTGCGATACCTGCTGTGATTATTCCATCTACTGCATCTGAGATTTGTTCTACTGCTACTTGTGCTGCTTCAAAATCTCCTTGGCTAAATGAAATTTGAGCTATTTCTACAGAGTCTTCTGCTTCACCTGTGTCTAAACCTTCTTCTTCTGCTTTACCTATTGCGATACCTGCTGTGAT